>Ga0268356_10321_pt1 | contig 1010646 bp, 912 predicted proteins | sample BioMet10_FD_194415 | JGI IMG/M metagenome (GOLD analysis project Ga0268356, IMG submission 194415) | Sewage microbial communities from Oakland, California, United States - Biofuel 10 (PacBio Assembly) | ecosystem: Engineered > Wastewater > Sewage > Unclassified | place: USA: California...
ACATAGAAACCGGCTAACCTCGCGGAGAGGAAAGCCGGTGGTGAAATCTGGCAGGCCAGGAAGGACTCGAACCCTCAACAAACGGTTTTGGAGACCGCCGCTCTACCATTGGAGCTACTGGCCTGTGATGGCCCACCTTATCTAGCGGGTCTCACGATGAAGCGTGTGTGTATGGCACCACGGGCAGTACTTCTTCAACTCCATGCGGTCGGGGTTGTTTGACTTGTTCTTGGTCGTGGTGTAATTTCGGCGCTTGCACTCGGTGCATGCAAGTGTAACAAGTGTACGCATGAATCCTCCTGAGAAACACCCTGTCAGTTCGAGGCCTTCCCGAACATGACGCGATGGAATACGCTACCATCAACCGCCCAGACTTGTCAACTTGGTGAATGCCTCGGAGACGTTCACACATAAATCTCAAACAGCCTGAGACACAAAGGACCCGATGCTCTTTGGAGCATCGGGTCCTCCCAAATAGCTAACGGAAGCTATTCGATGATCGTTGAGACACGACCGTCGCCGAAGGTGTGCCCCACCCTCGCGGAATTGCGAACTTGAGACCCTGCTCCATGGCGATGGGGTGAATGAGCTCGCAGTTGACGGTGATGTGGTCGCCAGGCATAGCCATTTCCACCTTGTTGCCATCGCTGTCGGTGAGCTCGGTGATGTCACCGGTGATGTCAGTGGTACGGAAATAGAACTGGGGACGATAGCCAGAGAAGAACGGGGTGTGACGGCCAGCCTTCCTCCTTGGTCAGGACGTAGATCTCACCCGTGAAGTGCTTGTGCGGGGTGACGGAGCCCGGCTTGCAGATGACCTGGCCACGCTCGATGTCCTCGCGCCTGATGCCACGGAGGAGGATGCCGACGTTGTCGCCAGCCTCGCAGAAGTCCATGGTCTTACGGAACATCTCGATGCCGGTGGCGGTGGACTTCAAGGTGTCCTTGATGCCGACGATCTCGACGGGAGCGTTGAGCTTGAGCTCGCCGCGCTCGACACGACCGGTGGCGACGGTGCCACGGCCAGAGATGGTCATGACGTCCTCGATGGCCATCAGGAACGGCTTCTCGTTGTCACGCGGCGGCGTCGGGATGTACGAATCGACGGTGTGCATGAGCTCGATGATGGCATCCACCCACTTCTGCTCGCCGTTGAGGGCGCCAAGCGCAGAGCCGCGGATGATGGGAAGGTCGTCGCCGGGGAAGTCGTACTCGGAGAGAAGCTCACGGGTCTCCATCTCGACGAGGTCAATGAGCTCCTCGTCGTCGACCATGTCGCACTTGTTCAGGAAGACGACGATGTAGGGTACGCCGACCTGACGAGCGAGAAGGATGTGCTCACGAGTCTGAGCCATGGGGCCATCGGTAGCCGCGATGACGAGAATGGCACCGTCCATCTGGGCTGCGCCCGAGATCATGTTCTTGATGTAGTCGGCATGGCCAGGGCAGTCGACGTGGGCGTAGTGGCGCTCCCAGGTCTCGTACTCGATGTGGGCGACGTTGATGGTGATGCCGCGCTGACGCTCCTCGGGAGCCTTGTCGATGTTCTCGAAGGCGGTGTAGTTGGCCTTGCAGCCCTCCTGGCTGGAGAGAACCTTGGTGATGGCCGCGGTCAGGGTGGTCTTGCCGTGGTCGACGTGACCGATGGTACCAATGTTTACGTGCGGCTTAGAACGATCGAACTTCTCCTTGGCCATTGCCATCCTCCTTCTGGAACCAGCTTCTTGGGGCCATTCCATGATACAAGACTACGCTTAATATGTTCAGCGGCGCCGAAGCGCCGCTTGGAACTCTGGTACCGGTGACTGGATTCGAACCAGTGACATCGCGGGTATGAGCCGCGTGCTCTAACCAGCTGAGCTACACCGGCAAGGTGCCGTGCGCCTGAAAAAGATGGAGCCCGCGACCGGATTCGAACCGGTGACCTCTTCGTTACCAACGAAGTGCTCTACCGACTGAGCTACACGGGCGTGGTGGGGATGCTTGGACTCGAACCAAGGAACCCAGAGGGAGCGGATTTACAGTCCGCCGCAGTTGCCGCTGTGCCACATCCCCATCTTCCGTTTTCAAGCACTTGGTGAGAGAGCGCCTCGTCAAGCGTTGGAAATATTACGACGGGAACAGGGTCTTGTCAACGTAATACTCCCGCCCGGGCGTAGCTGCCCCACGATTTCCGCACATTACCAGCACGAACACGCTAGGAATGGCCGCCTCCCACCGATTGCCCCCACGCTGTCTCGACGATTGAATTCCCGACTCGCCCGAAGGCCCGGGCAAGCGCTGCGCTGGGCTGCCAAAAAGGACCACGCGGGCCGCGGACTGACCATGTCCGTGACCCGCGCAAACGTTACTGGAGCCGGTAGAGGGAGTCGAACCCACAACCCACGGTTTACAAAACCGTTGCTCTGCCATTGAGCCATACCGGCGACTTGCGACATTCTACCTGCTTGCGCGCATTTGTGCGAGAGTCTACTTTCTGATGAGCCCCCAAAGCCTCGCGCGGCTCTCGGGAGAGAGGCGGTCCTCGAGGGTGAGATGCGCGTGGTTTCGCTCGGCATTGGCCGTCTCGGCGTCGGCAGCGAGTGACCTGACGTCTTCGATGAGGACCGAGCTCGAAAGCCTGGTCACGGGAATGCCGCCCACGGTTGCGCGAATCGTGTTGTCCGAGGTGATGACGGTGACGTCACGCATCTCGCGGCGCGCCTCGGTGACAAGACGCTCGATCACGGTGTCAGCCGTCTCGCCCGTTGCCGAGAAGAGCAGGCGCACGCCCGCACGAGAGGTGACGGGCCGGTCGAGAGAGACGTTTCCTGCCGCATCGAACACGATCACTGGCTCGTAGCTCCCCTGGGAATAGGCCGCCACGTCAGCCACGAGCTGCTCGCGAGCGCGTCCGAAGGGGTCGTTGTCATCAAAGCCCACGCCTGTCTCCTCCATGAGACCGGTGTAGCGCGAGGTCTTGTAGATCACGTTATAGCCATCGACCACAAGAAGCGGGAGGCGTCTACTGGGCATCTTCGCTCCCCTGGCACTCGCGGCGGAGCCACTCGTAGCAGAGCACGGTCGCCGCCTGGGCAACGTTGAGCGATTCCACCCGACCGCGCTGGGGAAGTCTGCATGAGAAGTCACATCGCTCGAGTACGAGACGAGAGATACCCGAACCTTCGGATCCCATCACGAGAGCAAGCCTTCCTCCCATGGGCGCATGCCAGACGTCCTCCTCGGCGTGCTCCGTGGCAGCGCAGACCCAGAAGCCCGCAGCTTTGAGGTCGTCGATGGCACGAGAGAGATTGGGGACCTGGGCGATGGGAATGTGAAGCACGGCACCAGCAGAGGTTTTGTAGGCACCCACGCCTACGGTTGCCGCGCGCGCGTTGGCGATGACCACGCCTGCCGCACCCACGACCTCGGCCGTGCGGACGATGGCACCGAAGTTCCCCTCGTCGGTCACGTGGTCAAGGACCACCACGAGCGCATCGCCCGTGCCCGCAGCCGCAACGACGTCGGGGAGACCCGCATATGCGAAGGGTCGCACACGAACGACGACACCCTGGTGGGCACCATGGCTCGACATCGCATCGAGCCGTGCCTTGGGTACCCGTTCGCATTCCACGCCACGACCCTCGAGACGCTTCACGAGCTTGTCGAGGATGGGATCCTCATCGCCAGAGGCCTTTGCCACGAATGCCCGTCTCAGCGGAATGCCCGCATCGAGAGCCTCGACCACAGCGCGCCGACCCTCGATGAGGTCTCCTGCCGGCCTGACCTCACGACCCTGCCCGCGTGCATCCTGACCGCGCTGGGCGTGCGGCCGGTCGGAGCCTCCACGCCGGTTGCAGGCACGCTCCGATGACTGGTCCCTCGCCATACGCGGCACCTACACCCTACGAAGTCGTGCGCCGTTGGCGGTGTCCTCGAGCGTGAGACCGAGACCTGCGATGGCATCGCGGATGCCATCCGCCATGCTCCAGTCCTTTGCCTTTCGGGCTGCCTGTCGCGCATCGAGAAGCGCTGCGGAGGCATCCTGGATGGAGCGTCCGTCATAGCCTGCATATGTGGCCGCAAGGCCCACGAGCTCGTACGGAAGGTCATCCGGATCGGCATCCGGGACACTGATCCCAAGCACGCCCACGAGTTCGACAAGCGTGTCGGCCGCACGCAGGCAGGGAGCCGTCGATGGCTGGGTGGCGTCAGCGAGGTAGGTGTTTGCGGCGGTCACGAGACCAAAGATCGCGGCGAGACCACCCGCGGTATTGAAGTCGTCGTCCATCTGGCGCACGAACTCCTCGCGCGTCTCGTCGACGGCGGCACCGAGCTGGCGATCGAGATCGGTGAGGGCGCCGTTCTGCTCGGCGTTCTGGGCCATCCAGCGAAGGTTCTTCACGCAGGTGAGCAGACGCTCGAGAGTGCCCACGGTGCCATCGAGACGGTTGAACGAGAAGTCGAGCGGCGCACGATAGTGGGTCTGGAGCATGAGCAGACGCACGGCATCAGCCGGATACCTGTCGAGAACCTCTTTGAGGGTGTAGAAGTTGCCGAGGCTCTTGGACATCTTCTCCCCGTCGACGCGTAGCATGCCCGTATGCATCCAGGTGTTGGCAAGGGGTCTGTCCCAGGCGCACATGGCCTGGGCGGTCTCGTTCTCGTGGTGCGGGAAGATGAGGTCGGCACCGCCGCCGTGGATGTCGATCGGCGTGCCGAGGTAGCGGTGGATCATCGCGCAGCACTCGGTGTGCCAGCCAGGCCTGCCGGGTCCCCACGGGGAGTCCCAGCTGGGCTCGCCGGGCTTAGCGGCCTTCCAGAGCGCGAAGTCAAAGGGATCGTGCTTCTCGTCGTTGACCTCCACGCGTTCGCCAGCGCGCAGCTGGTCGAGGTCGCGGCCAGAGAGGACGCCGTAGGCATGGTCGGAGCGCACCGAGAAGTACACGTCGCCAGAGGGCACGACGTAGGCGTTGCCCTTCTCGATGAGAATACCGATCATCTCCTGCATCGCAGCGATCTCCTGCGTGGCACGAGGACGGATGTCGGGGTCGAGTATCCCGAAGCGGTGCATCTGCTCGATGAAGGCAGCCGAGAACTCGTCGGCCACGTCTGCCGCCGTACGACCCTGCTCGATTGCGCGGTTGATGATCTTGTCATCCACGTCGGTGAGGTTCTGGGCAAAGATGACCTGGTATCCCTTGTACATGAGATAACGCCGAATCACGTCGAAGGAGAGGAACGTGCGTCCGTTGCCGATGTGGATCTGATCGTATACCGTGGGGCCACAGACGTACATGCGGACCTTGTCGGGCTCGATGGTCCTAAACTCTTCCTTGCGATGGGTTTGGGTGTTGTAGACCTGCATTGGCTCGTCACTCCTCCGGCTGCTTGCGTGAGTACAGGCATTGTAGCAGCTACGTTCCCACGTGGCGCAATGACACGCATAGGGTGGCGAAACCGTGGACGGACGCCCCCTAGAGTGTGACGGCACTTGTGAGCATCGCAGACGAGGTCTTGTCAACCGAGCAGTTCTCTGCAGCGGCTGAACAGGCCTCCCGAATGAGACCCGAGCTAGGCTCCACCTGGAAGGAAGAGGTTACGGTACCGGCGTAGCGGCCCATGCCCGTCACGGTTACGGTAGCCATACCGACATTTACGCTGCTCTCGTAGGACACGGTGAAGTCGGTACCCTCCACGAGCGAGGCGGACCCAAGCGTCACGCTGACCGCAGCTCCCGCAGCATCTTTGGGACCAGTCCCGGAGGAGGACACGGAGACCGTCGCACCAGCGATGGAGACGGGATCGGGGCTCAAGACGCCGGACGAGACGTACCAGTACGAGCTGGCGTTGGACACGCGCACGGTAACGCACTCGTCGAGCGCGCTGGTGGCACCCGTAAGCGAGTCGTGCGCGTAGAACGTACCGTCCTTGCATCCCAGCAACAGGACCGCATGCGGGCTTGAGCAGTCGCCCGCATAGAGCACGATTCCTGCAGGGCTCTCCTCGAGAATCCCCATGAGCTGCGCGGTCTTCTCCTCGTCGGTGCCGCTGATGCTTCCGTGCCCCACGACATAGGAGGCGGATGGCGTGGCGATGGAGAAGCTCCAGGGCAGGCCGCCCGACGAGGGAATGCTTGAGGTGGTGATGGACGTCCAATCGGCATCGCCGTTCAGAAGCGCGGCACGGCGGAGCATGTTGGTGGCGGCGTAAATGGTGCACCTGCCCGTACTGCCAGGCTCGTTCTGGAAGACGTCGTCGGCAAGCGTCTCCTGCATTGTGGCAGCCCTTGCCGTAGTTGCAGGCATAACGCCATATGCGATGGCACAGAGGATGAGAGGTGCGAGTGCGAGCGTGGAGAGCTTTTTCGCACGTCTTCCCCAGGCATGCATGCGCATGCCGATACGCGGGGTGTTCACGTTGCTGTCCTTCCCGGCCGCGCACAGGGGCACCGCCGGTCGGCGGTGCCCGCTTGGCTCGGATAAGGAGTGCGATGGTGCTTCGTGAGTGGTGCGAGTAAAGCGTTGGATCGTGTGCTATGCGCGGCCTTTCGGAGACACGGACCAGTGGTCGCGTGCATTGCCGAGGATGGTACGCCAGCTTTTCATTCTTCGAAAAACACCCGCAAAGTCTTCGTGAGTCGCTCACGGTACCATCAGAGAATCAACGCATGCCCAAAGGTGCCAAAACATGGAAACCTCGTGTATCGGCAGGCGTCATGTCACGGGAGGGGGCTGCTACTCCTGCTCAAGCAGACATACTGCCCAGGCACAGATACCCTCCTCGCGGCCCACGAAGCCCAGCCCCTCGGTCGTGGTGGCCTTCACGCCCACACACTCCACGCCCACACCCATGGCCTCAGCCATGCGCATGCGCATGCTCTCGCGGTACGGGGAGAGCCTGGGCGACTGGGCGCCCACGGTACAGTCGCAATCCAAGATTCGACAGCCCTGCTCGCGAGCCAGCGCCGCAACGCGGGAAAGCAGCACCATCGAGTCGGCATCCTTGTAGGCCGGGTCGTTGTCCGGAAAGAGCTGACCGATGTCACCCCCACGCATGGCACCGAGCATCGCGTCCATAAGCGCATGCGCAAGCACATCGGCATCGGAGTGGCCGAGCAGGCCACGCTCGCTCGGGACCTCGACGCCCCCAAGGACGAGCCGCCGCCCCTCGACAAACGCATGAACGTCATAGCCGTGCCCGATTCGAAGCGTCATCTGAGGCCTCCCCACGAGCCGCCGATGAGACGCCGCTCGAGCGAGGCCTCCGCCACGGCAAGATCTCCGGGAACGGTAACCTTGATGTTGTCACGCGAAGTCTCGACCACACGAACACATCCGCCGCAATGCTCCACGAGTGACGAGTCATCGGTTCCCCGATAGCCCTCCACCGCCGCGACGCGATATGCGGAGGCGATCGCACGGGTACGGAAGACCTGTGGCGTCTGGGCGGCCCAGTACAGGGAGCGGTCGGGGGTTGCCACGACCGTATCGCCTTCGACGAGCTTCAGCGTGTCGATGGAGCGAGCGGCGCAGACGGCTCCCGCGATCGAGGCGTCCTCGCGTACGGTGGCGCACGCACGCTCGATGTCATCCACGTCGATGAGCGGCCTGGCAGCGTCATGCACGGCCACAAGGTCGAATCCTCCCGGCATCGCCGCAAGCCCACTCATGACCGAATCCTGGCGGGTATCCCCTGCACGCGCGATGGTTGCGGGGCACCTGAGCGATAGGGGCGAAAGGATGTCGGTCGCGACCTCGTCCGTTCGCTCGGAAGCGCAGACCACCACGATGCGCGCAACGGATGGCGCGCGATCGAAGGCGAGGATGGCCCATGACATGAGGGGCAACCCGCAGAGGTCCACGAACTGCTTCCCGCGGGAGTCACCGAAGCGCTCCCCCGACCCGCCCGCCACGATGATGGCGACCACATCGGGACGCGGGGTCTCTTCTCCCACGCGCATGGCCTCAGCACATGCGAGGGGGCTGGGCTCGCCCATTACTTTGCCTGGCCCCTCATGCGATGGAGGCTGTTGGCGAGGACGCTCGGATTGTTGAGGCCCATCTCACCCAGGCTCTCGGGATCGTCCTCGGCTGCGTGCAGGACCTCCTGCAGCGAACCATACTCGCTGACGAGCTGATCGGCCATTCCGCCGTTGACGACGGAGATGCGCGAGAGCGTGCGCAGGCCCAGGGACGTGATGATGGCATCCTCGTCGCGACCATCATCGTAGCCAAGCACCTTGGCCACATATTTGGCCGACCTCAGCTGCGAGTTGGCCGTGTCATGGAAGATGTTGCGAATCTCGCGGGCCTTGGATTCTGACGAGTCGTTGGCGTAGTCGCGAATCATGAGCGTGTAGGCCTCGTCCATGCCTCCCACGAACTCCTCGCGCTGCATCTGCGTGGTGCGTCCCTCTCGCCCGAGCTGCACGATGCACTGGTCCAATTCCTCGCCCGCGGTGATGAGCGTCTCGAAGAGGTAGAAGACCTCGGTGATGTCATGCATGGTGACGAAGTCATCCAGCTCGAGGCTCGAAAGGCGCAACAGCGCGCTGTCAAGAGTGGCACGCGTGCTCTGCATGGCAACCGTAAGCTGGTTGACCACTGCCATGAGCTGCGAGACAGGCTTGAGCTGAAAGCCACGGCCGTCAACGTAGATGTTGACCACGGCGCGACGCTCGGACACCGAGATGACCGTCGCCTTGGTAAGCAGGCTCATGCGAGCCGCGGTGCGGTGACGTGTGCCCGTCTCGGAGGTAGGCAGCGACGGATCGGGATTGAGGTGGTAGTTGGCTCGCAAGATCTGCATGAGATCCTTGTCGATGACCACGGCACCGTCCATCTTGCAAAGCTCGAAGAGACGGTTGGCCGTGAACGAGACCTCGAGCTTGAAGCCATCGTCGCCCGCAGCGAGCACGTTCTCGGTATCTCCGATGCAGATGAGTGCGCCAAGATGACCGGCGATGATCATGTCGAGGGCAACTCGCAGCGCAGTGCCAGGCGCGGTCTGGCTGACTGCCGAGACGAGCCGTTCCTCCCTGTCGGAGGACATCTGGTCGATGGTGCTGGGGTCCATGGGAGGCACCTCCAAATATACGGTCGGCTCGCACGTAGCGAGCCGACCAACCTGTCATTAGAAAGAATACGTCGCGGCGCACCTCGTCTTGCCAACTATTCCTCGAACGAAGCAAGTCCACCAGTCTCGGGTGTCGAGATGGCGGGCGTCCAGTGCTCCTTTGCCGTCGGCGCATCCATGTGATCGCGCTTTCTCGGCGCAGGAATCTCCCCCTGCGTCTTGGTGAAGACGATCTTGCCGTCCCTCACATCCACCTCGACGATATCTCCCGCCTTCCAATCACCCGCGAGAAGCTCTTCGGAGAGGGGATCTTCGATGAGCGTCTGGATCGCTCGGCGCAGCGGACGCGCGCCATAGATCGGGTCGGCGCCCTCCTTGGCCACAAGGCTGCGTGCGGCATCGGTGAGGTCGATGGACATACCGTTGGCGATGAGACGATCACGAAGGTCGGAGACCATGAGGTCAACGATTCCGTGGAGCTGCTCAGGCGTAAGGCTCTTGAAGACGACGACCTCGTCCACACGATTGAGGAACTCGGGACGGAAGACCTTCTTGAGCTCGGCGTTGACACGACTCGTGATCTCCTTGTCGGAGAGACCGGCAGAACCCTGGGACGAGAAGCCCATCGTGGACGTCTGGGAGATCTCGCGCGCACCGATGTTGGACGTCATGATGATGATCGTGTTAGAGAAGTCCACATGGCGTCCCTGGCCATCGGTGAGATGACCCTCCTCGAGAATCTGCAGGAGGATGTTGAAGACGTCCGGGTGTGCCTTCTCGATCTCGTCGAAGAGGACGACGGAGTACGGGCGCCTTCTGACGGCCTTGGTGAGCTCTCCCCCCTCGTCATAGCCCACGTATCCCGGAGGAGCGCCGACGAGCTTGGAGACGGTGTGCTTCTCCATGAACTCCGACATGTCGAAGCTGATGAGCGCCTCCTCGCTGCCGAAGAGGAACTCGGCAAGCGATTTAGCCAGTTCGGTCTTGCCCACACCGGAAGGGCCTAGGAAGATGAACGACCCACCTGGGCGACGAGGGTCCTTGAGGGGCGAACGAGAACGGCGGATGGCCTTGGCGACCTTGGTGACAGCCTCGTCCTGTCCGACGACGCGCTCGTGGAGCGCATCCTCGCAGCGCAGCAGCTTGGACGCCTCCGCCTCGGTAAGGTTGGAGACGGGCACGTTCGTGATGGCAGAGACCACGTCGGCGATGTCCTGCTCGTTGACGACGACGATGTCCTTGTCGAGCTTGGCGCGCCAAGCCTCCTCGAGCTGGTCTCGCTTGGAGGTGAGTTCCTTCTCCCTGTCGCGGAGATGCGCCGCCTGCTCGTACTCCTGTGCCGAGGCAGCGATGGCCTTCTCGTCCTTCACGTGGGCGAGTTCGGCGTCGACCTGGGCGATCTCGGGTGGAAGGTTCGAGCGGTGGACGCGCGTGCGGGCACCCGCCTCATCGATGACGTCGATGGCCTTGTCGGGCAGGAAGCGATCCTGCACATAGCGGCTGGAAAGCGTGACGGCGGCCTCGATGGCCTTGTCGGTGTACTTGACGTGGTGATGCTTCTCGTAGCGGTCCTGCAGACCGCGAATGATCCTGATGGTGTCCTCGGGCGATGGCTCACCAATGCTCACCGGCTGGAAGCGCCGCTCGAAGGCGGAGTCCTTCTCGATGTGCTTGCGGTACTCATCGGCCGTGGTGGCACCAATGACCTGAATCTCGCCACGCGAGAGGGGCGGCTTGAGGATGGATGCCGCATCGATGGAGCCCTCGGCCGACCCTGCACCGATGACGGTATGGATTTCGTCGATGAAGAGGATGTCCTCGTCGGACTGCTCGAGCTCCTTGACGACCTTCTTCATGCGGTCCTCGAACTCGCCTCGATACTTGGAACCAGCCACGAGGCTCGCGAGGTCAAGCGTCCAGACCTGCTTTCCGCGCAGGATATCGGGAACGTTACCCGACGAGATGAGCTGGGCGAGTCCCTCGACGATAGCCGTCTTGCCGACACCAGGGTCGCCGAGGATGAGCGGGTTGTTCTTCTGACGGCGCGCGAGAACCTGCATGACGCGCTCGATCTCTTGGTCACGACCGATGACGGGGTCGAGCTTGCCATCGGCGGCGAGCTTGGTGAGGTTGCGTCCGTACTGTTCGAGCATGGAGCCCTCGTCGCCTTGCTGGCCTTGGGACATGCCAGGCACGAAGCTCGGGTCCATGCGCACGTCGGCCACCGCCGGTCCGTTTGCCTGACCACTCTTTGCAATGAGCTCGTCGACTGCGTTGCGCACCGCGTCACCTGAGACGCCCATGGTTCGCAGGGCGTCCATGGCGCGACCGTTGCCCTCGGAGACGATACCCAGGAGCAGGTGCTCGGTGGCGATATAGGTCTGTCCATGGGTCATGGTCTCGCGGTATGCGTCCTCGAGCACGCGTTTTGCACGGGGTGTGAAGGGAATGTGCCCGCCGGGAACAGGCTCGGTCTCTGCAGTGGCAAGTTCCTTCACCGTGGCAAGCGACTCATCGTACGTAACATCGAGCTTGGATAGGGCCTGGGCGGCGATGCCGTCCCCCTCCTTGATGAGGGCGAGGAGGAGATGCTCCGTACCCACGTACATCTGCCCGAGGTTACGTGCCTCGTCCTGGGCGAGGCTCATGACCTTCCGGGCCTTGTCTGTGAACTTCTCGAACATATGCTGGCGCGTCCTTCCGATTGCGATTTATTCGAACTGTGTTTACCCACGAAGGCTGGATACCAAACAGATAGCGCAATCGTCATCCCGTGCCGCTGCTCGGCAGGGTCCCCACCGCCGAGGGCTACCCGGCCGTGGTGCTGCTGCCAAAGGTGTCACGGTCGGGAGCTATGGCCTTCATGGCTTCGATCACGCTTTCGAAGAGACCGGTAAGTTCCATGCCATTGAGCTCGGCGCCCTTGCGAATGACCTCGCGATCGCAACCTGCGGCAAAACGCTTGTCCTTGTACTTCTTCTTGAGCGACTTTGTCTCGAAGTCCATCACGCTCTTGCTCGGGCGCATGATCACCGCGGCCTGGATGAGACCGGAGAGCTCGTCACAGGCAAACAGCACGCGCTCCATTTTGAGCTCGGGCGCCGGCAGCGCTTCGTTGTTGTCGGAGTTGTGGGTCATGATCGCATGCGCGAGCTGCGGGGCAGCGCCAGCCTCGGCGAGAAGCTCGGCGGCCTTCACCGTGTGGCCCTTGACGTCCTGGAACTTCTCCCAGTCGAGGTCGTGGAGAAGACCGACGACACCCCAGAAATCCACGTTGGAGGGATCGTACCTCTCGGCGTAGTAGCGCATCAGACCCTCGAGGGTCTCTCCGTGCGTGATGTGGAAGGGATCCTCGTTGTACTCCTTGAGTAGGGCAAATGCCGCGTCGCGGGAGATGCCCGCATCGAGGGTGCCCGTCATGTCGGCCTCGATGGCATCCGTGGCGGCACGGGAGAACTCGGCCACGGCGGTGGCAGGGACTGGCTCCGGCTCGACAGCTGGCTCCGGCTCGGGCTTGGCTGCCGGCGCTGGCTCTGCCGTGGAGCTCGCGCTCGCTTCGCTGTCGGCCGCGATCTCATCGAGCGATGCAGCCGCGTTGTCGGTCATCACGCCGCCCACCTGCGCCTCGATGTCTGCGCGGGTGACGGTCTCGGGCTTCATCTGCGGGAAGAGCAGCACGTCTCGGATGGCGGGCGCATCGCAGAACAGCATGATCATGCGATCGATGCCATAGCCGATGCCACCCGCAGGGGGCATGCCATACTCAAGCGCCCGCACGTAGTCGTAGTCATAGCCCATCGCCTCGTCATCACCAAAGCCCTTGGCGGCGACCTGCTCGGCAAAGCGACCAGCCTGATCGACCGGATCGTTGAGCTCGGAGAAGGCGTTGGCATACTCATGTCCGGATATGACCAGCTCGAAGCGGTCGGTCAGACGATTGTCCTCGTCCTTGCGCTTCGAGAGCGGACTGACCTCCTCTGGATAGTCGCACACGAAGGTCGGGTCGATGATGGTTGCCTCGCCCAGCTCGTCGTAGAGCTCGAAGACGAGTTTGCCCACGCCCCAGTTGGGCTGCCACTCGATGCCGTTGGCCTCGCAGATCTCGCGCAGGTGCTCGATGGGGGTATCCATGTCCACATGCTCGCCCACCGCCTCCGAGGCGATGTCGGCAAGCGGGCGAGAGGTCCAGGTGCCGCTCATGTCCACCGGTTGCCCCTGGTAGGTGATGACCTCACGGCCCTCCTCGCAGCCACAGACCTCGCGGGCTATGGTCTTGAAGAGCCCCTCGGTAAGACGCTTCATCCCATCGAGGTCGGAGTAGGCGCAGTACGCCTCCATGCTCGTGAACTCGGGGTTGTGGGTGAGGTCCATGCCCTCGTTGCGAAACTGACGGCCAAGCTCAAAGACACGCTCCATCCCACCCACGATGAGGCGCTTGAGCGGCAGCTCGGTGGCGATGCGCAGGAAGAAGTCGCGGTCGAGCGCGTTGAAGTGCGTCACGAACGGCTTGGCGTTGGCACCGCCGAGGATGGCGTGCATCATGGGGGTCTCGACCTCCATGTAGCCGTCGGCCTCCATGTAGCGGCGAATGAGCGAAATGATCTGGCTTCGGCGGCGGAAGGTGTCGCGCACCTCGGGGTTCATGATCAGGTCCACGTAGCGCTGGCGATACCGAACCTCACGATCGGTGAGCCCATGGAACTTCTCGGGCAGTGGGCGAAGGCTCTTGGAGAGGATCGTGAGACCAGAGGGAGAGACGGACAGCTGCCCACGGCGCGTACGCAGGACGGTTCCCGTGGCACCGATGATGTCGCCGAGGTCGAGCTGGCCGAGAAGCGCCCAGTCTCTCTCGCCGAGGTTGTCCACGCGGCAGAAGAGCTGAATGGAACCCGTGACATCCTCGAGCACGACGAAGGCCGCCTTACCCTGGTTGCGGATGGCGCGAATCCGACCGGCTACGGAGATCTCGTCATCGGTGCCTTCGCCGTTGGCGAGGTTGACATATCTCTCTTCGATGTCGGCCGCATGGGCTGTGACCTCAGAACGGACGGGATAGGGATTGATTCCCGCATCAATGATGGCCTGACGGCGCGCGCGACGCGCAGTCCTCTCGTCGACAGGCGTGGAGCTGGCGTTATCGTCGGACATGGTTCCTCCGTGAGTGTGGTGGGCCGTCGGGACAAAAGAACCCCGCACCTGCGAGTCGCAGACACGGGGCGAAAACTAACGCACTCGCACGAACGCTAGCGGGTAATCGCCGTGATCGTGTATTTCTTGTTCTTGCCGGAAGGTGTGACGAACTCGACCTCGTCACCCTTCTTGTGGCCGATGAGAGCGGCACCAGCGGGTGACTCGCTCGAGATCTTGCGCTTGAGTGAGTCGGTCTCGGTGGTACCCACGATCGTGAACTTGATCTTGCCACTGTTCTCGTCATTAAGCTCGACGGTGGTGCCGATGGAGACCTTGAGGCTACGCTTCTTTCCGTTGTCCTCCACGACCTTCGCCACCGAGAGAATCTGGCGAATCTCGGTGATGCGCGAGGCGTTCAGGGACTGGTCCTCCTTGGCAGCATCGAACTCGGCGTTCTCGGAGAGGTCACCAAAGCCGCGGGCTTCCTGGAGGGCCGCCTTGATCTCGTCGGTCTTCTCGCCTTCGCGATATGCGAGCTCATCGAGGAGCTTCTGCTTGCCTTCTGGGGTGAGAATGATTTCCTTGCTGTTATCCATGCTTCGCTCTCTACGGTCGTGATCGTGCGTTACTGTGCCTGTCCGTGGCAGAAGGGCTTACTCGTTGTCAGAGCTGAGCTTAGCACCGCACTTAGAGCAGAATGCGTTGCCGGCGGGATTCTTGGTACCGCACTTTGGGCAGAAGACGACATGCTCGGCAGGAGCAGACTCGTCGACGTCGGCGTCATCCTCGTCCTGGACGACCTCCTCGGCCTCGTTATCCTTCTCGCTCTTCTCGGTCTCCCCGTCCTTGTCGGACTTCTTGAGCTTGTCGTCATCGCCCTCGTCCATGCCCTCGCGAACGTTCTTGACGGTCTTGCCAAGAGCGGAGCCGAGCTTGGGGAGGTTCTTGGGCCCAAAGATCACCAAGACCACGACTAGGATAACAACGAGCTCCGGAACACCCAATCCGAGAATCATGTGAAAGCCCTCCAATTTGAGTCTATCGCCGGCCTGTGGGCCGAAAACCGCATGTGTAGTATAGCCGAGCCATAGAGCTACTCACAATCTTCTAAACTGTGAGCGTCGCAACTTGTTACTGTATCCCCCAAGCGGAGGGTTTTGAGTCGTGCCAATGCTATTTATTGTGTCAACTGCCATATGTATTGTGCTGGCAGTCATTGTCGCCGCGTTGCCATGGCTGCTCGCCAAGCGCGGCGTGACCATGCGTCGTACGCGCTTCGGAACGACCCTCGTCTTCGATTCGACGGATGCCGACGGGACGCCCGTACGCCTGCTCAACGTGAACGGGACCTTTCAGAGCGTGTGCTACACACAACCTGAACTGCGCTTCGAGCTTGCCTGCATGTATCACAGAAACATGGCGAAGGTCATCGAGACCTGTGGCGCCCAGCGCGTGCTCGTGATGGGCGGGGGCGGGTATTCGCTCCCCGCCTATCTGGCCACACACGGCGACGCAAGCGTAGACGTCGTCGAGATCGACCCAAAGGTCACGGCGCTCGCACGTGAGTTCTTCTTTCTGGAAGAAGCCGAAGAGGCGGGGGGGCCACGACTGCATCTGGCAAACGGTGACGGCTGGGACTATCTGCGCGCCGCCGAGAAGTACTTCGATGTGGTCGTGAACGACGCATTCTCGGGCAACCGCCCGCTCGGACCGCTCAAGACGGATGAAGGCGCACGTGTGGTTCGAGGGCATCTCGCTGCAGGCGGCGTTTATCTTGCCAACGTTCGCTGTACCTTGGAGGGGCGCAGGGCGCGCACGCTCAGGGAGGTGTCCGATGCATTCGGGAGTGAGTTCGCTCACGTGGCGTACGTGCCGGAATGGCCAGACAAACCCACCGAGCCAGGTAACAACACCTTTATCGCAAGCGACCGCGAGCTGAGCCTCCCCGAGGGTGCCGTAATCGTGAAGTAAATGCGGGTTAGTTCACACCAAGCGAAAGTAGCCAGCCGATAAGAACGAGCTGTGCCGTAAGCGCGAGCGGTACCGTCACGTAGAAGCGCGCCTTTCTTGTCTTGTGGTGAAACAGGACCATGGCCAGAAGCGCCCCTCCCGCACCACCCAGCAGGGCAAGGGCGAGTAGCGTCACCTCGGGAATGCGCCAACGGCCCCGTCGCGCACGGCGCTTGTCCGCACCATATACGAGAAATGTGACAAGATTGATACCCGTAAGGTAGACGAAACCCACCTCTGGGAACAGCGCCTGCGGTATAAGCTCGGTCACTGCGCGTCCCCTCCCAACCGCTGGATGCCATCTGCGAAGATTCACGCCACGCTGGGAGTCGCACGATGCCATCGGCTTGTATCCCCGGGCGTGAGGTGTGACAACGGGCGCTCGTCTGATTCTTGCATACCCTAGGTGCGGGTATTTGATAGATTTGTGCGCCACCCACTTTGGTCGTCTCTCAGCCCAATGTAATACATCCATATTTATGTATATACTTTCTTATTCAATCATATTTATTGCATATACATGCATGCCTTCAGAGCGGGGCGATGGCACACCACACAAAACTGCCGTTTTCTAACATCTCCCTCGTATGGGAGACGCGTCTTTCACCAACCGGCCCGTATAACAGTCGCGCTCGCCAGAGATTACGCGCTGCCAGAGCGTTATTCGTCGGTCCCATGTCTTGCCCTGTCGCCTTTTGCCGCCGTCTTTCCTTCTCTGCCCGAGCGAAATGCGAATCCACTCGATCTCCTGCTCAAACTCCGAGTACCTCATCACCTGACTCGTCCGTAGCGAAAACTGAACCATCCCCGCATAGCTTGCGAGCTGGTTTCTTCTACGAGAATCCATCACCTCGCGCAACTCGTTGGAGTGGACAGAATATGCGTCATAGTCAATCCGCGCCAAGATGACTCCGCGTCTACCGTGGGCAGCGATCGTGATATCGGGGATTCTCTCCACGTACGTACGGCGCGACGCGGAGTCCATGCCGTCGTAGACTGCCAATGCCTCGTTGAGGGTCACCTTGCCCAGGGCATATCCGCCGAGCCCCGGCGGGAGCTCGAACTCCATCGCAAGCCCCCATTCCATCGGCGACCTTGCCCCATCGTGAACGTATTTCAGAGCACGCAGGGCACGGGCCTTCCCATAGAAACCTTCGGGCAGGCCGCGTACGAAAGAAAGAAGCTGCCTTACTGAGACAAGCGGGGCATCATCGACGCTTGGCCTGTACACGACGCCGGCATCCTCAAGCCAGTCAAGCATATAGCTCGAGCACAGGGAGTTTCCCGCCGCAATGGCACCAATGCGGTCCGTCACCCCTGCAACCTGCACAAACGTAAGCGCAGGCGAGGTAATCCACACGTTACGCCCTCGGATGCCAAGCGGAATGAGCGCACCTTCTGGAAGCTCCGATGAACACAGATGGCTTGATACCAACGCGGTGGCGTGCCGAGCGTTGGGTGACGACACCATCACATCGAGCTTTTGATCCCCGATGTCGAGTATTGTCACAAGATGATCGACGAGGGCCACCTCTGGAGCGTGATCGGGAGCCTTGACCGCATGCTCGAACTCCTGAAAGCGCGAGCAGGGGTTTCGGTGATGTACGTACCAGTCCAGAGCAGAATGGTGTGATATGCATATGTCCATGGCGCACTCCTTCGCGTAGCGATGCGCCAACGGTATTCCCGCGGATGACGAAAAGGCCGAAATCGTTGAGAATCTACTTCCGATATCTGGCGACATCCTTACGGTAATCTAGCGGATGATGCGCTTTTCCCTGCTCGGAGGTATCACCCGTAAGCCTGCCACGACACGGCTACGCACCGTTGCCACGAGTCCTGTTATAGCCACCGTCACATGCGTCAAACGCGGTTATGGTGTCGCGTTCCAAGTCATCAAGAGAACGGTAGCCGCTCCCACGAAGTGCAATCGTGCGGATGGTAAATGCGTCACCATACGACCAGTCAGCATATACGTCACCGTTGCCATGGCCGGAGAAGTGCTGGGTCACGCGGCCAAGCACACGCTGCGCCTGGCCAACGTAGTACTTGTCGCGTGCAGCGTTATATAGGACGTAGACGCCCGCGAACTCCCCCTCGCCAACATTTCCAAAGCTTGCGCGACGCGCGGCGAGAAAGGCCTCGGGTGTCATCTCGACACGTCCGCTCGCCAAGGCACGGATGCGTCTTCTCACCGAACGACGACGACGTGTGACGGCAAGTCCGACGAGTCCCAACACGACAACGAGCGACAGAAGTGCAAACAGCCCAAAGCGCCTCAACAGCGCGCGATACTCAAGGATCCGCATCCAGTCCACACCGTAGTAATGCGCCGAGATGACAGCCACGCACGTGATCATACATGCCCACGCCACGAGTCCCACGACCAGCGAGATCCGCACCTTGCCGTGCCTATTGCGTGCCAATACAACCTCCGAAGACGATATGACCAGTCGCCATTGTCGCACGAGGGCGGTCTTCACGCTATCGGGCAGGCTGCCTACAAGCCAACGCTCTCGTCCTCGGTCAACGTGCTGATTACGATGTTATTTTTCTGGGTATCTTCTCTCTCATCCCCTTGGAAAGAAGGAGACCATGTCCCAGGCTGCAAGCGTTGACCACCCCGCATGGCAGGACTTCCCGATACGGCCTTTCCAAATCGTGCTCGAGGGCGGAGCCATGCGAGGCCTCTTCTCTGCAGGGGTACTCGACTTCTTTCTCGACCATGGACTTCTCGCCGAATCGGTCATAGGCACGTCGATGGGCGCCGTCTGTGGCTACAACTACGCCAGCGGTGCCACCGGCCGTATGGCGTACATCAACATGAAGTATCGCCGCAACTGGCGCTTCATGTCTCTGCGGTCTAGGCTGCTAACCGGTGACCTGGTGGGTTCTGAATTCATATTTGAAACCATTCCCAAGCTCGAGGGCATTGGGTCGGACTGGTTCACGAACTCGCCGATCATGCTCACGTCCGTCTCCACCAACATAAAAACAGGCGGAGCCGACTACCATACGTTCGGAAAAACCGGTGACGTGGCTCGTGGCGCTCGCTACCTCATGGCGAGCACCGCCATGCCCCTTGCCAATAGGCCGATAGAGGTGGACGGTAAGCTGCTGATCGATGGTGGCACTTCGGACAGCATCCCCTTCGGTCGCGACCATGCAAGATATCGTGGCCGACAGGTACTTGTCCTCACCCGTCCACGCGGATTCGTGCAAACCGAGACGGGCTGGACGAATCCTGCAGCGCGCGTGCGCTACTCCGCATATCCACGGCTCGTCTCGACGATAGCCGCGCATCCACGCACCTACAACGAGCAGAATCGCGCCATCGACCGCATGCATGACTCGGGGGAGGTCTTTGCTATCCGGCCTGGTTCGGGCCTCAACCTAACCATGGGCGAGAAGGACGTCGGCAAACTCCTCGCTGCCTACGAGTACGGGCTATGCACCGCCGCAGGGGTATGGCCCAAGCTACTCGACTTCCTCGGAATTGCGTAAGGCCTGGAAAAGATTCCTGTCACCTTTTCCAGGTCAGGACAAGCATGTCGCTACTCGGCGAGTGCCATACGGATGCGAGCGCTCACACCTTCGAGGCGGTAGCACTTGACGTACTGGCGAATCGGTCGCTTGATATGCTCGACCACGAACTTCTGACCGTCGATCGCATTGGCGGAGAGATTGGCATAGAGCTTGTCAATCTGCCCCTTGACCTCGTCGTCATTGAAGGCGTAATGGCCAGATATATCGAGGACGTCGAGCGAGAGCCTCTCGTTTGCAAGGATGTCATCAGTGGTGAGCCCCGTATCCTTGCCAACCATCCATTTGCGCCAGCGCTCGGTCTTGATAGCCTTCACGAGGAGTACGTGAAAGAGGTCGGACTGGTCCTTCTTGGCAACAAGGCCTTCATCCACGAGAATCTGCTCCAGCTTGCAGAGCTTGAGATACGCCCGAGTCTCCTCGGTACCATACTGCGGAGCCACGTTGGAGGCGGTGACGTGAGCGGGAACATGCTCGAGTAGCGTGACGTCATCCAGGTAGTCAGCGTTGTGCTCCTTGAGACCCACGCCATAGCTCTTGGCCATTTTGGCAAGCTCGCGAGCGTTCTTAAAGTTATAGTGACCAACCTGCTCGGTCATGCGGGTAAGGGTGCCGGTCTGTCCGACGATGAACGTAGGCATGGGCAGGCCGCGCTTGCCGAGCTCGACCTTGAGCTCCTCTATGAAGGTCTGGTACGTATCGGTGGAGGTCAGCCCGCCATTGGTCTCCTCGGTGCCCACCTCGTAGCCAATCTCGGGAAGGTTGCGGGTGCGACGCTCATCCTCGCAGTACTGAATGAGGTCAACGGTACGTCGAAGAACTACGTCAAGAGGAATGACCTTCCCAATCTGATAGGGATCCTTGGTCGGGTCGATCATGAGCAGATCGAAGCCGGCCACGATATCGGCGAGATAGGACTGCTTCGCCCTGGCCATGGCCTCGTCTTCGGGAAGGTGGGCGTTTCGCTCCTCGTCACGCTGCCATGGGCCGCCGTGATCGCGGCAGAGGTAGTAGTCACCTGCATAGCCCACCTCGTCGGCAGCCTTCTTGATGTCAGCAGCAAAGCGCGCCTGGTTCCAGCCATTGACGTACCCGCCACCAAACTCGTCAACATCCACCTGGTTGCGCGACGCGATGTACATGGGCGGAAAATCGTATTCCTGTGCAAGCTCGAAGGTCGCTTGGAGCAAGTTCGAACTCATGGGTCCGATGCCTACGAGGGTGGCATCCTCGCTGGAATCTTGAAGCTTGATGAGACCTTCGACGACCTTCTTGATGGGGAGCTTTTCGGACATGGTGCTCTTCCTTTTCTGATTGGGCTTTGGGGTAGTTGCTGTTCGGGAACCACCGCACCTGTCGGCTCTCACCGGACGATGCAAGGCGGTTTATGCTTACTTAGTGGCTTCAACCGCTGCGAGCTTGGGTTTCATGGCGATGAGAATCGCGGCCGCGACGACGGTGCCGATTGCCATGTCGAGCGTGTAGAGACCGACGTTGTTGGTAGCGAGAGCCACGATCATCCCGCCGTGGGGAACATAGCACTCGACACCCTGGACCATAGCAAGGGCGGCGCCCACTGCCGATCCGATGCAGATGCCGGGAAGCGTGTGACCAAGATCCTTAACCGCGAAGGGGATAGCGCCCTCGGTGATTCCGATGAGGCCCATGAAGATTGCCGAGACACCCATCTGCTTGTCAGCGGCATCGAACTTGTCACGAGCGATGAGGGCGGCGAGACCGCAGGCCAGCGGCGGGATGGCAACGGCCACGCGGAAAGCACCGTTAGGGCCATAGACGCCGGCAGTCATCATGGCCATGGTGAACGTCGAGGCGGTCTTGTTGACCGGACCTCCCATATCAAAGGCAGTCATGACGCCGATGACGAGACCGAGCACGAGCGCGGACCCACCCTGGAGACTGCCGAGAACCGCAGTGAGCCAGTTCATGAACATGCCGATGGGGTATGCCAAGATATAGATGTAGACCATGCCGAGCGCGAGCGTAGAGAGGATGGGCATGATAAGAATCGGCATGATTGTACGAACGGTGTCGTTGACCTTCCAGGTCTTCATCCACCTGATAAAGTAGCCCGCACAGACACCGAGGAGCATGGCACCGAGGAAGCCCGTGGAGACGGATACTGCTTCGCCGGCGGCATTCGTAATGGGCGTGGTCACAGCATTGTTTGCAAGGTAGCCAAGGACAAAGCCCGGCGCCAGAGCCGGTTTTCCAGCGATAGAGTAGGCGATGTAGGCTGCCAGCACGGGAATCATCATGTGGATGCCAGCCATGCCAATCGTATTGAGATTCTGCATGAATGGGTTGGTGACGATCATGCCTGAATCACCCGCAGTGCCGGAGGCCAGCGAGAAGGCCAGGAAGACTCCGCCGATAACCACAACGGGTATGAAGTACGAGACGCCAGTGTTAAATGCTTTGACGAGATCCTTGCCCATATTTGCGAAGATGCCCTGCTTCTTGACCGACTCGACAACTGTGGGCACACTCTCGTGTACGATGAGCTTTGCGTCCTCCTCAACGATGGTTTCATTTACAGGAGACTTCGTAGGCTTCTCTGCAGCGGATTCTGCACACATCGCAGCGATTTTGTTGAATACGCCTGGGACGTCTTTCAAAACGTCGGACGGATCCATCATGATGACCTTACCTTCGGCACGCTTCTCGTCAAAGCGTTCGTCGCCAGTGATTCCTACGGCAACGGCAAGGAGCACGACGTCGGCAGAGGCAACGTCCTCGTCATCGAGCTGGTCTTCGATGCCGTAACCACCCTGGGCCTCGACCTTGTATTTCCACCCACGCTTCTTTGCCTCCTCCTCGATGGCCGTCTTCGCCATAAAGGTGTGCGCTATCCCAACCGTACACGCACAGACGGAAACTATTTTCATCCTGCTTCCCCCGCTTCCATGATTGGACTCTCGATAGCCACATCATGCGCCGCAAACATCAATATGCAAAGAGGAGTGTCGGCAAATGCGCAGGTAGACTGATTGCTTCCACCAGAAGGTTAAGCATTTAACTTCGAACGAACCCAAGGGAGGTGATTTTCACGCTTTCTGTCAAGTGTCATCTTTCAAACTTCGGCGGAAGGCATCCTGTCAATCGCGTGTCACGGTAGCTTCACATTCCACTGGGGTTCTCCGCCTTCATTGCCAGCATCCTGGCTCACCCCACCGACATATCATGAGAGGCAGTCTCAGCAAAGCAGAAGGGGGCATCGTGGCAGCCGATCGCATCACCATCACCGAGGTGGCCAAGTTGGCCAACACATCCACGGCAACGGTCTCCCATTACCTCAACGGAAAGTTCGAGAAGATGAGCGCGTCCACACGCGAGAGTATCCGCCGCACGATCGAGCAGACCGGTTATGTCCCTGGCATCCAGGCGCGCAGCCTCGCCGGCAAGCCCACCGGCATCATCGCCGTTCTCATACTCGATAACACCAACCTCTGGGCTGGGCAGATATGCTCGGGAATCGAGGGGGTCGCCACCTCGGCAGGCTTCCAGACAGTGGTCTGCAACTCAAACTTCAGCGCCACACGCGAGAAGTCGTACGTCGAGAAGATGTTGTCGCTCGGCGTGGATGGGTTCATCATCCAGCCCACCACGCACTTCCGTGACATCAACATGCGCATCACGAGCGCGGGCAAGCCCGTGGTGTTCTACGACTGCGATACCTTCGACTTCCGCACGAGCTGGGTCAAGTCAAACCTCTACAACGGCATGTACGCGGCCATCACCGAGTGCATCGATCGCGGATACGAACGGTTTGTGTTTGCCGGTAGCAACGTGGACAACCGCTCACGCCAAGAGCGCTTCTCGGGCTTCTCCGATGCGGTGTCCGCAAGAGACCTTACCTACGAGACGGTCACCATCGGGCATGTGGCCCCCAGCGCGGACGAACTTGCAAAGTGGTTCATGCTGCACCTCAACACGGCGAGAAGAACACTCGTATGCGTACCCAACCAGTGGGCTCTTGACCGCGTGTACCAGGCCCTTATGCGCCAGCGCCAGCTCGTGCCCGACCGCGTGGGTCTTCTCGGCATGAACAACGCCAACTGGGCACATCTCACCTCGCCGAGCATTTCCACCATAGTGGAGCCAGTCTACGAGGAGGGCGTTCTCGCCTGCCAGATGCTACTCGACATGATGTCCGAACGCACCGCAAGCGCCCGCCAGGAGATTCTCGACTGCACCACACGTTGGCTCGAGACCACGCGATAGCGCCCTGGGAGGAGACGGGGCTTGGGGTCTCATGGTATCAACTTGGGATGTCGTTCTGAACGCAGTCGCATATCCAAGGGAGAAGGGTTTTTCAGATATGCTACCCGTCTCGTTTTGAGAACGCATTTCAGCCGCAAGAGCATATCTGAAAGATTGGCAACTCAGAACAGTCGGTCCATGCCCCAACGAGTGCTACCCCGCGTATGCTGGATTCGCCGCACGCACCAAGTGGGGATACGCCCTGCGCAGACGCTCCCACGCGAAGCGCACCTCCTCCGGCACGTCGACGTGCGCCAGGTAGCCCGCCCCACGAGGTCCGTAACCACTCTCGTCATCGGTCAAGCGGGGGATCTCCCCCATGAGCAGCGAAAGGTAGCGCTCAGGTTCCCACATGCCGAGCGGAGCGTCATCATAGGCAAGCCCATCGTCACGCACGACCATCCGCACGTCATAGGTGGCAAACCCCAGCGTCCGCACACCTGGCATCTCCTTCTCCACCTCGGCGATCATCCGTCGCTCCATCGTGGCGTCCTGAGAGAGAATGATGCTCTCACATGCCACATGCCGTGCAGCGAGAAGATCACGCAGGTAAGTGATGTTGTTCCCGCAGTTGGTTGAACGTGTCTCCAGAAGGTCGGCCGAACGGCCGTAGCGAGCCTCGAGGTACGTCTCGAAGACCTCCGCCTCAGGTGCGTCATCTGCAAACACGAGGTCGGGGCAGAGCCGGCGCACCCGCGCGCGAAGCGTCTCGGTGGTGTGGCCCGCGCCTCCCACGATGACATAGCAGCGCGCGACCCCTGCACGCATCGCAGCGGCAAGCACGTCTCCGCCCGCAAGAATCGAGCCGCCGAAGAGCGCCATCACATCGGCCTGGGGTCGACCAAGGGTTCGTTCCACCAGTGTGGATTCAAGGATAGGCACGTCACGGGTGCCGAGAAACCCCGCGAGCACGTTCACGTCCGAGGCAATCGCCTGCAGCTCGACCGCATGCGACTTGTTTGCATCGGGCATTGTCTGCACCATGCCTTTCCTTCCGACAGGTACGGTCTATCGTACGCACGGCGCCGTGTTAGCCCCTGACGCCTCGCAGGGCAGTCCGAACCGCCTCGTCCTCATCGTCGGTGACCGTCACGAGACCAGAGTCAAACTGCGATGCCGCGCCCGACGAGATCACCGTGTCCTGGATCCAGTCGAGCAGGCCGCCCCAGTACCTGGTTCCCATCATCACGACGGGCCTTGGGGTAATCTTCTGCGTCTGCAGGAGCGTGATCAGCTCAAACGTCTCGTCAAGCGTTCCAAAGCCTCCTGGGAAAATCACGGCGCTGCTCGAGTACTTCACGAACATGGTCTTGCGCACGAAGAAGTAGCGGAAGATCATGCCGAGATTGACGTAGCTGTTGAGTCCCTCCTCAAAGGGAAGCTCGATACCAAGTCCCACCGACGTACCATGTGCCGTAGCGGCTCCCCAGTTGGCCGCCTCCATGATGCCGGAACCGCCGCCCGTGATAACTGCAACGTTTTCCTTGGCAAGTCTGCGTCCCACGTTCTTGGCCGCAGCGTACATCGGGTCCGAGCAGGCAGTGCGAGCAGAACCAAACACAGCGACGGCAGGACCAATCTCTGCGAGGGTACCAAAGCCGTCTACGAACTCCGCCTGGATGCGCATGACACGCCATGGGTCCATATGCAGCCAATCCGCATCGTCGTGCGTTGCGAGAAAGCTCCCCGTGGTGGTTTCCTCGGGAATCATGTGACCGCGGTAGATGACAGGTCCCTGGTGGTAGGTCATACCGAGCGGAACCTCGTCGGCATGCACGTCCGCAGCCGCCTCGTCGGTAGTCTTCTCGTCATCCATGATGAACCCCCTCTTCCGCGCCACTGGCTCTAGCCTTGCAACGATGCAGCAGCCCTCACCCATGATAGACCGAGTCGGCGAAAGACGAATTGGGGCAGGACTCGCGGAAGGCTCTCCCGCACAACCGTTCACTGCTGTTTCCAGGACCTTGTGAACTAGAAACAGGATGTGTTCGTCTCGCAGTCGAGCGGCAAGCGCATGAAAAGGTGACAGGTGTCCTTTCCAGGAAAACGGCTACAGCACCTTGGACAGAAAGCTCTGGGTGCGGGGGTTCTGCGGATGGTCGAGCACCTCGGTCGGAGCCCCCTCTTCGCAGATGACCCCATCATCGATAAAGACCACGCGGTCGGCGACGTCATGTGCGAAGCCCATCTCATGGGTCACGATAACCATCGTCATGCCCTCATTCGCAAGCTCCCGCATGACGTCAAGGACTTCCGAGACCATCTCGGGGTCCAAGGCCGAGGTCGGCTCGTCGAAGAGCATGACGTCCGGGTCCATGGCCAGGGCCCGTGCTATGGCAACTCGCTGCTGCTGGCCACCGGAGAGACTCCGCGGCTTAGCGTCGACCTTCTCGGACAGGCCCACGCGCGCGAGCAGCTGGCGGGCCTTCTCCTCTGCCTCCGGCTTAGTCTTGAGCTTGAGGCTGACTGGTGCGTAGGTGAGGTTCTCCATCACCGTATAGTGCGGGAAAAGGTTGAAGCTCTGGAATACCATGCCCATGTGACGGCGGATGGCATCGACGTTGGCCTTGGCATCGGTGATGGACTCGCCGTCCACCAGAATCTCGCCCTCGGTCACGTCTTCAAGGCGATTGAGGCAGCGAAGGAACGTCGACTTGCCGGATCCGGACGGCCCGATCACGCAGACGACCTCTCCCGCCATGACCTCGATATCGATGCCCTTGAGCACGTGATTCTCGTTGAAGTCCTTTTTGAGGCCAGTGACCTTAATCTTGAGATCAGCCATCTAGGCACGCATCCTTTTCTCGAGACGACTCGACAGGATCATCAAGACGCTGATGATGGCCAGAAAAATCAGTGCGACCCAGGTATACGTAGCAAACGAATCCATGGTCCTGCCCACATACACCTTCGCTTGGTTCATGATCTCGGGCAGGCCGACGGCGTACATGATGGTCGAGTCCTTCAGGGTGATGATGCACTGGTTTACCAGGCTTGGAAGGCAGATTCGGACCGCCTGTGGCAGGATGATCTTACGCATCGAGGTGGCATAGCTCACGCCGAGGCTGCGCGATGCCTCCATCTGACCCGGGTCGACCGCCTGGATGGAGCCACGAAAAATCTCGGAGATGTAAGCACCTGCATTGAGCGTCAGGGTGACGAGCGACGCGGTAACGATGTCGATGCGAAACGCCGACTGCGTAGCCGCCTGAATAAGCTGCGGAACGGCGAAGTAGATGTAGAACGCCTGCACCAGCATCGGCGTGCCGCGGATGATCCAGACGTAGAACTTGGCAATCGCACGCAGCACGACGTTTTTTGAGATGCGCATGAGACATACGAGGATGCCGAGCGCCATGGCGATGACGAGCGAGATGCTCGTCACGTAGAGGGTCATCTGCAGGCCCGCGAAGAGAAGCGGCCACGCGGCCTGCAGCGTCGATCCCAGCTCGTCCAACATCGTCATCAGGTTTATTCCATCCTTACCCACCATGGGGCCGCACGACACCAGTCATGCGGCCCCTCATGTCTTCGCTGGTTTCACAAAGGTGCCTGTCGAGAGTACCTAGCTCTTGAGGTACTTGTTCACGATCTCGTCGTACGTACCGTTGCTCTTGACCTCCGCGAGACCCTTGTTGAATCCGTCGAGAAGCTCGGCGTTCTTGCCCTTGAGGACCGCGAAGCCGTACGGAGTCGAGAAGTTCTTCTCGTCTGTTCCCACGACCTTGAGACCGTTGCCATTGGCGACGCCATAGGCCATGACCGGGTAGTCTTCGAAGCATACGGACGAGTTACCGGTAAGAACATCCTGATACATGAGGTCAGACGTATCGAAATAGGAGATGGTGAAGCCGTACTGGTCTTTGATGGACTCGGCCCAGTCGGCACTCATCGTGCCGGTCTTGGCGGCGACGGTCGTGCCCTTCGTGTCATCGAGGCTTGCGACGGTACCACCGTTCTTGGCCGCAGCACACACGTAGGAGTCGTAGTAAGGATCGGAGAAGTCGTACTTCTTCTTGCGCGCATCGGTAACGGACATGCCGGCAATGACGCCGTCGGCCTGACCGGACTCGAGCGCCGCCACCGCGGCGTCGAAACCAAGGGACTGCAGGTCGTAGTTGAGGCCGGCAACCTTCATGCACGCCGCGAGAAGGTCGACGTCGATGCCGACGAAGTTGTTGCTTGCATCCGTGAACTCAAACGGAGCAAAGGTCGTATCCGTGGCGATGATGTATGTGGTCCCCGAGGCGGTGCTGGTACTGCTGTCAGAACTAGTGCTGGCAGACCCGCAGCCAGCAAGGGTGACCCCGGCGACCGCCGCAGCGCCACCCATGAGGGTGAGGAACCGGCGGCGAGACATGTTGTTTGACATTCGTGCCTCCTATATCTTATTCACAGTCTGTAATTATCGGCACACTCTACGCGAAGTTGTTTTCCTTATGGTTAACAGACGTCGACAAGGATCATTGATGTGGCCTTAAAGCACAAAAATAACGGGTCCGAGGGGGGAGGACTCGGACCCGTCATCTGCAAAACCTGGAAAAGATACCTGTCACCTTTTCCAAAACCTGGAAAAGATACCTGTCACCTTTTCCAGGCTAGAACTCGAGGTTCTTCTCGGTGCCCTCCTTGGAGAACAGGTGCACCACGTTGCCGTCGAAGGCGAAGGAGACCTTGCGACCCACTGGGAAGCCGTCCTTGTAGACCTCGTGAACCTCCTGCGTCTGAACGATCGCAATGACGTCCTTACCGTTGCAGTCCAGATGGAGATGGACCGAGGAGCCCATCATCTCGGATACGTCCACGGTACCGCTCAGCGTGTCCTTGCCGGGCGCGGTAATCACGAGATGCTCTGGACGCACCCCTAGCGTGATGCGCTGGGGCTCGACGTTGTTGGCTGCCAGGCGAGTCTGCTTCTCCTCGCATGGCGTCACGGTCACGCCATCGGTCTCGACCACGTACTTCTCGCCATCCTTCTTGAGCTCGGCATCAAAGTAGTTCATCTGCGGCACGCCGATGAAACCTGCCACGAAGATGTTGGAGGGGTGGTCGAACACCTCGTTGGGCGTACCGATCTGCTGGGCGATGCCATCCTTCATGATGACGATGCGGTCACCGAGCGTCATGGCCTCGACCTGGTCGTGCGTGACGTAGATGAAGGTGGTGTCGATCTTCTGCCGGAGCTTGATGAGCTCGGCGCGCATCTGGTTCCTGAGCTTGGCGTCGAGGTTGGAGAGAGGCTCGTCCATGAGCAGCACCTTTGGCTCGCGAACGATGGCGCGGCCAATGGCGACGCGCTGGCGCTGGCCGCCGGAGAGGGCCTTGGGCTTGCGGTCGAGATACTCGGTGATGCCGAGAACCTCGGCCGCCTCGCGGACCTTCTTGTCGATCTGGTCCTTGGGAACCTTGCGAATCTTGAGCGGGAAGGCGAGGTTGTCGTAGACGGACAGGTGCGGGTACAGGGCGTAGCTCTGAAACACCATGGCGATGTCGCGATCCTTGGGGTCCATGTCGTTTACCACCGTACCGCCTATGGTGATCTCGCCGTCGGTGATGTCCTCGAGACCGGCGATCATGCGCAACGTCGTTGACTTGCCGCAGCCGGAGGGGCCGACAAGCACGATGAACTCACGATCGGCGATGTCGAGGTTAAAGTCCTTGACGACGAGGACGCCCTCCTCCGTAACCTCTCTGGAGTCCGCGCCGTCTTCGGCGCGCTTCGCCTTCCTGCGCTTCTTGGACTCGGTGTTGGGATAGACCTTCTTTACGTGCTTGAAGCTGACCTCTGCCATTAGCGTCTCGCGCTCCTTCCGTACATGCGTGTCGTGGCGGCGATGCGCTCCGTCAGCGCGGGGGTTATCTGCCCCGGAGAGAGACGCCACTGCCAATTGCCGCCAAGGGTACCGGGCACGTTTGTCCGGGCCTCGGAACCAAGTCCTAGATAGTCCTGCATCTGAGCCATGAAAAGCTCGGCGACGCTGCTCATTCCCCCGCGGATGAAACCCCAGGCGAAGCCCTCCTCGTCGTTGAGGCCAAGGTACCTCTTCGCCATCTCGACGTCGGCCGGATTGGCCTCCGAGCGCCATCCCATGAGCGGCACGTTGTCATGCGTGCCTGTATAGCATGCACAGTGAGGCGCATAGGTATGGGGCAGGTAGTTGCTCTCGTCGCGGGAGTCGAAGGCGAACTCCAACACCTTCATGCCGGGAAAGCCCGAGTCGTCGAGGAGCTCTCGCACCTCTCGCGTGGGATAGCCCAGATCCTCCGCAATGAAGCGCAGCTCGGGATACGTGCCCGAGAGGATCCCCACGAGGTCCATGCCTGGCCCGCTGACCCAACGCCCACGCTTTGCCGTGGTGTCACCGTAGGGCACGGCCCAATAGCTCTCGAAGCCCCGGAAGTGATCGATGCGGATGGCATCGTAGAGCTTGCTCACTCCGCCGATGCGCTTGATCCACCAACCATAGCCATCGTGCCGCATGGCATCGTAATCGTAGAGAGGGTTGCCCCAGAGCTGGCCATCGACACTGAAGTAGTCGGGCGGGACGCCGGCCACACCCGTAGGGACGTTGTTCTCGTCAAGCTGGAACCACTCGGGACTCGCCCAGACGTCGGCGGAGTCGAGCGCAACATAGATGGGCAGGTCGCCCAGGATGCTCACGCCGTTCTCATGCGCGTAGTCGCGCAGCGCCTCCCACTGCCTGAAGAAGAGAAACTGCATGTAGGTATGGAGTCTCACGTCATCGGCGAGAAGCTTACGGTAACGCTCGGTCGCATCGCCGCGGCGAAGGCGAATGTCATCTTCGGGCCACTCGGTCCAAGAAACCATGCCAAAGTGACTTTTCACGGCCATGAACAGGGCATAGTCGGGAAGCCACGTGACGTTGTCGCTCACGAACGCGGCAACCTCGTCGACATCACGGTCCCAGCCTCGATTGGTAGCCCTTCGCAGGAGCCGTAGCCGGTTCGCGTAGATCAGGCTGTAGTCCACACGGGAGGGGTCCTCTCCCCACGAAAGGGCATCCACCTCATCCTGCTCGAGAAGACCATCCTTCACGAGCAGGTCGAGGTCGACGAAGTACGGGTTGCCCGCGAAGGTCGAGGGGCTCTGGTAGGGGGAGTCACCAAAGCTCGTGGGACCGACGGGCAGCATCTGCCACCAGGACTGCCCTGCCGCAGCCAGAAAGTCCACGAACTCGTGGGCACAGGCCCCGAGGGTGCCGATTCCGTAGGGAGAGGGAAGGGAGGAGACGGGAAGGATTATACCACTGCTGCGGACCATGGCGTTATCCCTTGACTGCGCCAGCAGCTACACCCTTGATGATGTACTTCTGGCAGACGAGATAGAAGATGATGACGGGAACGATGGCAAGGAGGATGAGGGCCATCGTGGCGCCCAGATCGACCGTACCGTATGAGCCCTTGAGGTACTGAATGTGGATGGGGATGGTGCGGTACTCGTTGATGTCAAGCACGAGATACGGAAGCAGGTAGTCGTTCCAGACCCACATGATCTCGAGGATGCCCACCGAGATGAGCGTTGGGCGAAGCATGGGAAGAACCACCGTGAAGAAGGTGCGGATGGGACCGCAGCCGTCGATGGCAGCCGCCTCCTCGATCTCAAGCGGAATCGATTTGACGAATCCCACAAACATGAAGATGGCGAGTCCGGCACCAAATCCCAGGTAGACGATGGGGATGGTCCATGGCGTGTTGAGCTTGAGCGTGTCAGCCGTCTTGGAGAGCGTGAACATGACCATCTGGAAGGGCACGACCATCGAGAAGATGCAGAGATAGTAGATCACCTTGCATACGGTGTTGTTCACGCGAGCGATGAACCATGCGGCCATCGAGCAGAACAGGAGGATGAGAAACGTCGAGACGACGGTGATGAGAACGCTGTAGAGAACCGACTTGTAAAACGGGTAGTTGCCGAAGGTCATGCCGGTGATGAAGTTCTGCAGGCCAGCAAAGCTCTCGTCGGTCGGAAGCGCGAACGTCTCGGTTTTGACGAAGGTGTTCTGTTTGAACGAGTTGATCACCACGGATACCACGGGAAGGCACCAGATGAAGCACACCACGCCCAGGAGAATGGACAGGGCGGTCTTTCTACGCCTGTCGGCTGCAAGCGCATGCTCCTTGTCTGCCATTACTGCTGCACCTCCCTTTTGCGGGTATACGCGAGTTGGAAGAGTCCGAGTCCCGCCACGAGTAGGAAGAAGATGACGGCCTTGGCCTGCGCCACGCCGCGCATCGCCGTGTTGGCGTTGTAGAACGTGTTATAGATGTTGAGGGCGAGCATCTCGGTGGTGTTCACCGTCGAGCCGTTGGGCTGGATGATATACGGCAGACCGCCGGTGAGCGCAAGGTTCTGGTCAAAGAGCTTGAAGCCGTTGGTGAGCGACAGGAACATGCAGATGGTGATCGAGGGCATCACGTTGGGGATGGTGACCTTCGTAAGCGTCTGCCACCGCGTGGCTCCGTCGATGCGCGCGGCCTCGAGCATGTCCTCGGGCACCGACTGCAGGCCCGCGACGTAGATGATCATCATGTAGCCGATCTGCTGCCAGCACATCAGGATGATGAGTCCCCAGAAACCGAACGTGGTGTTGAGCAGAATCGACGTGCTATAGGCAGACAGGATGCCGTCGAAGATCATCGACCAGATGTACCCCAGAACGATACCGCCGATGAGGTTGGGCATGAAGAAGACCGTACGGTACAGGTTGCTGCCTTTGATTCCCTGCGTGAGCGCATAGGCGACAGCAAACGCAATCACATTGATGAGTATGAGGCTCACAATCGCCGTGAGCGCCGTATAGCCAAATGAATAGCGGAAGCTCTCGTCGGCGAGCGCCGACAGGTAATTTCCGATGCCGATGAACGTTGCGTCGGAAGTCAATCTAAAACTGCAGAACGAGAGATAGATTCCCTGGATGAAGGGCCACACGAACCCGATGATGAACGCAGCCACCACGGGACCCACAAAGAGCAGTCCCCAACGCCGGAGCGACCGAAGCCGGGAGTTACCTGCTGTTATCTTGTTGCTCGCGCTCATTCTCAACCCCCTTGGCTAGAAGAGAGGGTCGGACGGACGCACCCGTCCGACCCTCGCGCCAGCAGGTACGGCAGTTGCTAGGCATTCGACTTCTGGTAGTTGGTCGCCCAGCCATCGACGAAGGCGGTCTTGACGAGACCCCAGTTGGCTGCGGACTGATCGGCAGTGTAGGAGTTGAGCGCGGAGACGAGAGCGGCACGATAGTCATTGACGTTGGGCTGGTAGTTCGTTGCCCAGTCCATGATGTAGCAGCCATCTGCGGTGTACTTGGCAGCATCGTTCAGGTAGGGGTTCGTGCTCTCGGGAGCATCGGTGAAGGGCAGGATGCCGAGCGCGTCGACCATGGACTGCGCCGCCGTAGAATCGGTGACCAGCCAGACCATGAAGTCCATCGTGGCCTGCTTGTCCTCGTCGGAGGCGTTGTCATTGACGGCCCAGCAGTTCTCGGTGCCGCAGTTGAGACCGGCCTTCTCCTCGCCCTTGACCCCGCAGTAGTACGGGATGCAGGAGGAGTTCTTGACGGTACTCTTGACGTCGGCGTAGCCAAAGGACCCGGTAAAGATGAATGCCGCCTTGGCGCTGGAGAACTCGGTCACAGGGTCGTGTCCGCCGGTCGCAAGCGTGGTGGGATCGACGATGCTGTTGTTGACGGCGAGGTCGAAGAGGTTCTTGTAGTTCTCCATGTAGGTGCCCTTGATGGACGAGGGGCACTCGGTCCAGCCGCCGGCGTCTTTCTCCTCGTAGTAATACTCGAGGTTGGCGAGGTGACCGGTGACGCGCCACGAGGCCGAGCTGTCGAGGTCGGTCGCGACGAAGGCGTCAAAGCCGAGCGTCGCGGCGTTCTTGTGGATGTCCTCGACAACGGTCTTGAGTGAGTCGAAGTCCTTGATGTCATCGACGCTATGGCCGGCCTTGTCGAGAAGGTCGGTGTTCACGACGATGCCGTAGCACTCATAGCAGTAACCGACGGAGACGAGCTTGCCATCCTTGTCGGACAGGTTGTACGCGTCGGTGTTCTGTGCCTTGACGATGGCCGTATCGGTGAGGTCCATCGCATAGCTACCCCACTCCTTGACGCCAGCCTGGCTGCCGATGACGAAGAGGGTCGGAGCCTCGGACTTGTCCATCTCCGAGGTAAGGGTCTGCTCATAGGTGCCGGACGCAGCGGTGACCACCTTCACCTTGACGTCTGGGTAGGCCTTCATGTACTTGGATGCGAGGTCCTGGGCGGTCGCATCAAGCTCGGGCTTGAAGTTGAGCCAGTAGACGGAGCCTGAACGATTGGCGCTCGTGGAGCTGCTGCTCGTAGAGCTGCTGGTATCGGAGCTGCTGCTGGAGCAGCCGGCGAGACCTGCGATGGTGGCGAGGCTTGCCCCGCCGATGAACGACCTGCGACTGATGTTCTTCCCAAACATAAGACTTCCTCCTAGTCTTCCCGCGCATCCCCTGACGCGCAATTGCACCAAGCAAATTCGAGCTATCGTGCGGTTCCTACGGTCCCCCCGGGCCTCAGGGCCGTGTCCAAGCGAATGTGGCTACTCGCCGACCTTCCCTCCACTACGTCCATCAGAATCCTCAATGCCTCCTTTCCTAGGGCCTCTTGGGGCTGAGACAACGTGGTGAGCGTCGGTGTCGTATAGAGGGATGACTCGATGCCATCGATTGCGATGACCGAGCAGTCCTCGGGAACCCTCTTGCCAAACTCGTAGAGCGCCTTCATCGCTGCGATGGCCATCGAATCCGCGACCGCAAACAGTGCCGTGACGTCTGGTCGGCGAACAAGAAGCGCCGCTGTCGCCTCGTAGGCGGCCTCCATGGTGAAGTCGATCGTCTCGCATACGAGCTCGGCATCAACAGGCAGCCCCCTGTCCTCGAGCGCCTGGCAGAAGCCCATGTAGCGCAGCTCGCTGATGGAGCGGTCGTGAATGGTGTCGAGGAGCACCGCGATCTTTGTGTGGCCCTGGTCGATGAGATAGCTCGTGGCCTGATAGGCTGCCGCTCGGTCATCGATGGAGACCGACGAGTACGCGCCCCTCTCGAGATTGCCAAACTGGTTGGTAAAGGAACAGCACACGAAGGGCGCACCGATGGAGACGGCTTCCTCGCGCGTGTAGTCATAGCGTCCACCGAGAAGCACGAGACCCTTCAGGCGCTTGGAGTTGACAAGCTCGGCACCCTCCGTAATCTCATCGGAGCGGACGGTGACCTGGTGGAGCACCATGTCATAACCCGCCTGCGCGCAGCCGTCCTCGATGGCACGGACGATGGGAACGAAGAAGGTGTTCTCGGCACCACGGACCACCACACCGATGGAGGCGGTCTGGGTGCGCACGAGGTCGCGGGCACTGCTGTTTGGGACGTAATGGAGCTTGCGAACGGCCTCGAGCACCTTGTCCTTGGCATCCTGGCTGACGTCCGGGTGGTTGTTGAGGGCACGCGAAACCGTGCTCACTGAGACGCCGCAATACTCGGCCACGGTCTTGATGGTTGTCATGGGCCACCCTCCCCTCTGACTCGATACTGGCACTGGAATCGTTACTGGTAACATTTCCAGTAACATTCTGATAGTCATTTCATCACCAAACTAGTCGAGGCGCAAGGAACTCTTCAGCAAATGGTCCCCTTTTGCCGCGAAAGGAATTGTTCGCGCGCCAAACGGTCATACCCTTGCTACCGGGACAGCGGCCCGCAAGAATGGGCGAGATGACATCCGCCCCTACGAAGGAGGCGTCCCCATGGCGCTCGCGACCGACCCCAAGCTACGAAGCAACGTCATCTACTCGTTGTTCGTGCGTAACTATACGTTGGAGGGAACCTTCCGGGCGGTCATTCCCGACCTGCCGCGCATCGCCAGCCTTGGCATCGACTACGTCTGGCTCATGCCCATCCACCCCATCGGCCAACTCGGGCGCAAGGGGGTGCTTGGGAGCCCCTATGCCATTCGCGACTATCGCGCCATCAATCCCGAGTACGGCACGATCGAGGACTTCCTTGCACTCGTGGAGGCCATCCATGCCAACGGGATGCTCTGCATGATCGACGTGGTGTACAACCACACCTCACCCGACTCCGTCCTCTGGAGCCGTCACCCAGAGTTCTTCTACCGCGGGGCCGATGGCATGCCGGGCAATCGCATAGGCGAATGGGCCGACGTCATCGACCTCGACTACGCGGTCCCAGGTCTCTGGGACTATCAGATCGAGTCGCTGCGCTACTGGGCGGGCATGGTCGACGGCTTTCGCTGCGATGTCGCACCACTCGTCCCGATGGAGTTCTGGGAGCAGGCACGCGACGAGGTTGCGAAGACCAACCCCAGCTGCGTCTGGCTCGCAGAAACCGTGCACCGTTCGTTCGGAGAGCTCATCCGGCGCAGCGGCATGGACTGCGCACGGGACACGGAGGTCTTCTCCGCCTTTGACATGGAGTACGAATACGACGTCCGCGAGGCCTTCGAGGACTATCTGGCCGGAAGGACCACGCTCGGACACTGGCTCGATCTACTCGACTTTCAAGAGTCGGTCTATCCCGACAACTATGACAAGCTGCGCTTCCTCGAGAATCACGACACCGCACGCATCGCTTCGCTTGCGCATGGGTCATTTGACCTGGAAAACCTTACCGCCCTGTCGTTCTTCCTCAAGGGGACCACGCTCGTCTATGCGGGACAGGAGGTTGCATGCGAACACCAAACCAGCCTCTTTGACCGCGACGTGATCGGATGGGACACGGGGCGCGACCTGGGCAACCTCATACGACGCTTGGCGCATGTCAAGCACGAGGTGCTCGGCGTGAGAGATTTCATCCGCTTTCGGGCAGATGACGAGCACGACGTTGCCATGGTCATGCGCGGTGACGTCAGGAACACGCTGGGCGTCTTCTCGCTGCGCGGCCAAGACGCCAACGTTAGCGTGGAGCTATCCGACGGCTCGTATGAGAACCTTTTGAACGGTCATGAGGTTATCGTACGCGACGGCGTGCTCCGCACCGACGGCAAACCCATCATCGTCTGCGCATAGCACGAGGATGTGCAGTAAACAGTCTCAAATGTACGCGCCCTCAAGAGCTTCCCTCAAAACCAGTTCCAGAGACTCCGAAAACGCCAGTTGAGATGAAGCGCGATATCCCACTCGGCAACGCATCCGAAAATGACTCGTCCATTTGAATCCTTTTTCTGCAGGTGCTCGCCCCTCGCAGATTCTCGGATTTCGCCGTGGCCCACGGTGCATCTAGATGTTTTTCACACGAAACCAGTAGCGGAAGAGCTCGTGGAACCCACACTGCTCGTAAACGCTTCTCGCGGCTGCATTATCAGAAACAACCTGCAGGTAGGCATGGCCGGCACCGTGTCTTCTGCCCTCGCGGAGAACCGTGCGCACGATCTGCGTGGCAAACCCGCGACGACGGTACGCCTCGTCTACGTGGACCGCGTATACGCCGATGTAGTCGCGGTCGAGGATACCTAGCCCCGTTGCCACCACGCGACCGTCCAGACGCACGGAAACGGCGATCTCGTCCTTGGGAATTGCATCGTACATGGCAGGAACGATACGCCGGTGGACGACGTCATCCATGTGCTTGAGCGAGAAGAGGCCCTCCATCCACGCATGACTCACGTTGTTCTCGATGGTAAGGGGAACGTCGGAATCTTCGATGGGGTCGGAGCCCGTGTCATCGAGGCATCGCGTCATGACGGTGGTGCGATGCTGTTCCACATAGCCGCGAGCCGCAAGAAACGCGTCAAGGTCTGGGCTGCCGACAGGACTGATCTTGAACACGCAGGGGGTCTTCCACCTGCGATAGACCGCTTCGCAGTAGGGAACCTTCTCGGAGAGGGGCAGATGGGGCTCACCGATTTGCTCTACGCAGTTGGTGCGATGCGTGTAGAAGCTCGAGTAGCGGAGAATCCAGCCGTCATAGACCTGCATCTGCCACGATGGCCATGCGTTGAGCGAGAGGTCCTCGATCTTCTTGACTTCCGTATCCATATCCTCGGTGTTTCGGTCCATGTCCCGCGAAAGGTGCGAGACCCCCTGTCCGCTGTCAGTCACAGACATGGTAGCCGATACCCTTGGCCGTGCGTCTGCAGAATACGGGGCGTCCACCCGAGGGCATCCCGGCATGGAACCCGTCTTCGGCAGTAGCCCACAAGCTGGTCTACCAAAGGGACCAGGGGGCGCTCCGCGTGACTCACGCGAAATGCGCCCCCTGGCAAGGAGGGGCATATGGTCGGCAGAGGCGCCGTTCTTCCTTACGCCTTTGCGGCGTCAGAGATCATGTCCTGCAAGAACTCGTAGGCCTGGTCGTCGGTGTAGCCCTCGTGTACGACCTTGCCGATTGCCTGCGCCATCTCGATGGGATATGCGCTCTGGAAGATGTTGCGGCCCATGTCAACGCCATGGGCACCCTTGCGGATGACGTCGTAGGCCATGTGCAGCGCATCTCTCTCGGGCAGCTTCTTGCCACCGGCGACCACGATGGGCACGGGGCAGGCGGCGACGACCTCCTCGAAGTCCTCGCAGTCGTAGGTCTTGACCATCTGAACGCCCATCTCGGCAATGATGCGCGTGGCGAGCTTGAAGTAGCGACCCGTACGCTCCATGTCCTTGCCCACGGCACAGACGCCCAGCGTCGGAATGCTGTAGCGGAAGCCCGCATTGATGGTGCGGGACAGGTTGTCGATGCTCGAGAGCTGGCCGTCACCGCCGATGAAGGTCTGCACAGCCATGCAGTCGGCGTTCATGCGAATGGCATCCTCGACATCGACGGCGATGACCTCATGAGAGAGGTCGGCCTGTAGCATGGAGGAGCCTGAGGTGGTGCGCAGTGCAATCGCCTTGGTAATCTCGGGCGGAACGCAGTCACGCAGGGCGCCACGGGTCCCCATGAAGACATCGATGTACGGTGCCAGCTGCGGGAGAAGCAGGTCGAGGCGCTCGAGGCCGGCGGTGGACCCCATGAAGTAGCCGTGGTCGAACGCAAACATCACGGTATTGCCGCTATTGGGATTGAAGATGTGGGCAAGATGCTTCTTCATGCCCCATTCGAGGCTGTTTGCACCCTTGACGAAGAAGCCCCTGTTGTTCGCAAAGGGAACGTCCGTGTGATAGTCCTTTGCCACCTTGAGTCCGTCGAGGTCTGCCATAAGAAGAGTCCTTTCTTTTTGTCTGGCGCGCGCTTGCACGCGTACCCTTCAATGCTATCAGCACCGCGCTGGCCTTGTCTCCGTTGGCACCCCACGCATGTCACCGATGACAAAACCAGCACCGCGCACCGCGAGGAGGCTGCCGAGAAACCCTCCCGGCAGCCTCCCGCGACGATCACCGAGAACTAGAAGTCGTAGTCGTCCACGTTGTCCTTGGTGAAGACCAGGCGCTCAGGCAGCAGGATGACGCCGTTGTTCTTGTCGGCGGTCTTGGCGCCATCGGAGATGCTGGAGTTGTCGAGGACCTCGCAGTCGCCGATGTCAGGGATGCTGATCTTGTCGCCGACCTTGACGGTATTGCCGGCGGCGAGGTATGCGGCCGCGTAGCAGCCCATCGCACCCTGGAGACCGCAGTCCCAGAGGCCCCAGTTGTACAGGGTCCCGTTTGTGCAGTACTCCTTCATCGACTGCGGAGAGGCGAAGCCGGTGATGGTGATGGTGGTCTGGTTGTAACCCTTGTTCTCGGCGGCCTGGCACTGTCCGGGGAGGGCGGTGGAGTCGTTGCAGATGATGAGGTCGATGCTGGGATAGGCATCGAGGATGGACTCGCCGACGGTGATGGCCTTCTCGGCGTCCTGCTCGGAGTAGTAGTTGTCCTTGTGGACGTTGACCCAGCTGGGATACTTGTCGGCGATGATCTTCTCGGCGGCCACGTGCCAGGAGTTCTGGTCGGTGACGGTAGCCTGCGAGTAGTGCCACACGTAGTTGATGGCATCGGTGTCGGGGTTCTTGCCGCGCTGCTTGAGACCGGCAACGGACATGTCGACCAGCATCTGCCCGAGAATGTCCGGAGTGCCCTGGGAGACCATCAGGCAGCGGTCCTCGGGCTTGGCATCGGAGTCCCACGTGCAGACGGTGACACCGGATTTTGTGGCGGACTTCAACGCATCGGAGACGCCCGAGGCGTCGACGGTGGAGATGCAGAGGGCATCGACGCCGGAAGCGACGACGTTGTTGATGACGGAGACCTGAGCGGAGACCGAGGCGGTGGAGTCGCCCTCGTAGTCAACCGTGAATCCCCAGCTCGAAGCATGCTTCTGGGCGCCGTTGTTGGCGGACTCGAAGAAGGCGTTTCCCGTGACCTTCGGGATGAACGCGACGGTCAGCCCGGAGACACCGGAGCCAGAGCCACTCGCGCCGGAGGTGGAACTCGACGACGATGACGACGAGCTTTCCGTGGATGACGAGCCGCAGCCCATGAGGCCCAGCCCCAAGGCGGCGACGCCACTCACCTTGACAAAATTACGACGAGTAAGCTGATTCATAACCCTACCTCCCACTTTCGTTGACGAGCCCTTACGCTTTTGACGTTACCTTCCCTGCGAACAGCGAGTGCAGCCTAGTCCCGACACTGGTGTTGCTCGCCGCTGAACGACCAACGATGATGACGATCAGCAGGATTCCGATGGGGATGTCCAGGTACTGCGTGCTGACCTTGAAGCAAAGCGGCATTCCGAACCGCACGAGTCCTATTGCGAACGAAGCGAGCGCGACGCCTATGACCGAGCCCCTGCCTCCCGTGACGAGCGTTCCGCCGAGCACCACCGCCGTGATGATGTCCATGGTGAGGTCGCTGCCAAGGTCGGACTTCGCGGTGCCCAGGTATGACGTGAGCAGGATGCCGGCGATGGCTGCCGCGAAGGCGCTCAGCATGTAGGTGCTCATGATCGTGAGCCTGGTGTTGATGCCCGAGTACTCCGCGGCACGAGGGTTGGTACCCGAGAGAATGACCTTGCGCCCATATTTGCTCTTGTTGAGCAGGATGAATGCGATGACCAGCAACAGCAGGTAGATGGCCATCTGTAGGGGAAACACATCAAAGAACTTATAGCCACCCAGGAACTTGAACGCATCGGGGAAGCCCGAGATGCCCTGGTAGCTCTCGGTGGAGGACATGGTCGAGACGATCAGGGCGAGACCAGAGTAGAGAAATGACCCGCCAAGGGTGACCACCATGGCCTGGACGCGACAGTAGGCGATCAGAAATCCCGAGAACGCACCGCAGGCGACAACGACGACGATGGCCAGAAGGATGGCGCCCCAGATGGAGAAGCCCCAGTCCTGCCATGCGACGCCTATGATGATCGACGTGAGCCCGACGAGCGATGCCACCTGGATGTCGATGCCACCGGTGATCATGACGAACGTGACGGCGATCGAGATGATGAACACGGGCAGGCTGTCATTGAGGCTGGTGAAGAACAGCTGGGGTCTCAGGAACTTGGGGTTGGCGGCGCCAAAGACGACGAACTCGATGATGATGAGGGCCATGAGAAGCATGTTCCAGCTTCCCTGACCGGCGGTGATCCGAGAGAGCAGCGATGCTCCGGGCTTTGCCGCCTTGGTCTGCGTAGCCTCCACGGTCTTGGTCCTATCCTCTGGCATGGTGCTACTCGCCTCCCTTCGCGGCCGCGACATCTGCGGTGACATCGTCAGAGACGCGAGCCGCGAGCCGGGCGTGACGATTCTTCTCGGCGCTGCGCGCCTGGATGAGAGCGTCGGCAACGACGATGACGATGAGGATGACGCCCGTGATGGCGTTGTCGTAGTTGGACGAGAAGCCCATGAACGTGAGCAGATAGCTGATGGAGGCCATGATGACCGCGCCCACGGCAGGGCCGAGCACGGATCCGACGCCACCAGCGAGGCTGATGCCACCGAGGACGCAGGCGGCGACCGCCTTCATCTCGTAGCCAGAGCCGGTCGTGGAGGTCACGAACCCGATGCGGCTGCAGAAGATGATGCCGGCGATGGCGGCAAGCACGCCGCATATCACGTAGGAGAGCAGCATCGTGCGGGTGGAGTTGATGCCAACGAGGTTCGCGCCGGCACGGTTGTCACCGACGGCCTTGAAGTTGTGGCCGTGGCGCGTCTTGGTGAGCAGGATGTGTATCACGATGGCGAGCAGCACCGCCCCGCAGTAGTAGACCGTGAGGTCACCGACGGCAGTGACCGCCGAGAAGTCCTTGAACGCCTTGGGCAGGTTCTCGACCCAGGCACCGCCCGCCACGAGATACATGAGACCGCGCAGCACGCCGTTGACGCCGAGCGTGAAGATGAGCGACGGAGCCTTCATGACCGCGACACCCCAGCCGTTGATGAGCCCGATCAGGGCACCGATGAAGATGCCTACGCAGCAGGCGAGCATGAGGTTGGAGCCATCACGCAGCATCATGCCCACGATGGTGGCGACAAGTCCCAGGTTGGAGCCGACGGAGACGTCGATCTCGCCGATGAACAGCGTGAAGGCCATGCCTATGGCGACGAGCGTATAGACAACGGACGTATTGAAGCAGGCCGAGACGTTGGCGGTGCTGAGGAACGACGGGTTGATTGCACCGACGACGAGGAACAGGGCGACAAGGAACAGCACGGAGCTGCTTTCCCTTGCCTTGAGTATCTTCTTGATTGCCTTCATGGTCGTTCTCACCTACCTCTCGGCTGACAGACGGTTCATGCGCGGAAAATCACTCTTTGCATGGAGCATGGCTAGGCGTCCTCCCCGTCCTCGTGGTATGCGCCGAACGACGCGGCCATCAGGTTGTCCTGGTTGATGTCTCTCTTGGAGAACTCATGGTTGATGCGGCCCTGATACATGGTGACCGCACGATCTGCCAGCTCCACGACCTCCTCCATGTCGGACGAGATGAGCAGGATCGAGACGCCCGTCTGCCGAAGCTCCTGGAGCACGGCATAGACGTCCCCGCGAGAGGCGGCATCGATGCCGCGCGTGGGCTCATCGAGAATGACGACCTTGGGATTGGTCGCGAAGGTGCGCCCGATGACGATCTTCTGCTGGTTGCCGCCGGAGAGGTCGCCAAGATCTTGGCTGATGCCCGTGACCTTGGTGCGGAAGTCGTCCACGTATGACTGTGTGATCCTGTTCTCCTCGTCCCTCTTGAGGAAGAACGAGCCGATGCGCTTGCCGCCCAGAAGCGCGCTCGTGGTGTTCTCGGCAACGCTGCGCAGCGAGAAGATGCCGTAGCAGAAGCGATCCTCGGATACGTAGTTGACACCGGCGGCGATGACCTTCTTGGTGGAGAGGCCGGTGATGTCCCTCCCGTTGAGAAGCACCTTGCCGCCCAGGACCTTGTCGCGCCCAAAGACAGTGGTCGCCATCTCGGTTCGGCCAGCGCCCACGACACCGGCAAGACCGAGCATCTCGCCTGGGTAGAGCTTGAGGTTCACGTGCTTGAAGCCATATCCCGAGAAGTCCCTGAGCTCAAGCACGGGGTCTGCATCGTAGTCGATGGAGCGGGCGGCCTTCTCGGCCCTCTCCGCGGTCTTCTCCGCATTTGGCGGAAGCAGGCCCTTGACGAGGTCGTCACGGGTGAACTCGGAGACGTTGCCCGCCATGGCGATGATGCCGTCTCGCATGATGCACACGCGCGAGGCGATCTCGAACACCTCGGCCAGGCGGTGTGTGATGTATATGATGCCGATACCCTTGTCCCTGAGGCCTTTGATGACACCGAACAGGGCCTTTACCTCATCGAAGGCAAGCGCGGAGGTGGGCTCGTCGAGGATCAGCACCTTGGAGTGACGCATGATGCCACGAAGGATCTCCACCATCTCCTGCTCGGCGATGGAGAGCGTGTTGGCCTTGCGGGAGAGGTCCAGATGCCAGCCGATCTCATCCACGGCCGCCTGGAGCTCGGTCTCGAGCTCAGACGGTGACTTGTCAAAACCCATGGTGATGTTCTCGCCGACGGTCATGTTGGGGAAGAGGAGCGGTTCCTGCGGGACCATGTAGACGCTCCGGGAGAGCGCCTCCTTGGTGGAGTTGTGCTCGACCCTCTCGTTGTCCACGTAGATCTCACCGGAGTCGTACGTGTAGATGCCCATGATGATCTTCATGAGCGTCGACTTGCCCGCACCGTTGCCGCCGATGAGTGCGAGCACCTCGCCAGGGAGCAGATCGATGCTCACACCTTTGAGGACGGCGTTGGTTCCGAACGACTTGAAGATGCCGCGCACGGACAGGAGCGCGCTCCCAGGCGTATCAGTATCGGGTACCCTCTGCATCCTGTCGCATCTCCTTACTAGACAGAAATCATGACTATTAAACAAATGTCTGACATCCCGTATTCTTATTCCTGTGCGCCACCGGCAACAGAGGCTCATTGGCATACGGTAGTTTTTACGGCTTGTACGGTTGTCGACCATTGTGCGCCCAGCCATGCACCCTTGGGCCACATATGGCGTAGCTCTTGTTATTGTCGCAGGTAAAATGCTCGTTATAGCCAAGAGTTTGGTTTGTGTCACCGCCGCACGGGGTAGTCTCATGCCGCTCACCGAGGTTTGCCATACACCCGCTATCCCTCTGCTCCCGCATCGTTGGCTCGCATCCTACTATTGACTATGTGGATACGCGCTGCTACGCTCTGCGTGTACATTTGTCCTATAGTAATTACTTATGTCCGAATTGGAGTCTTATGCTCGATCTCGACTACCAAATGATGGTTAGGGCCGCGTGGTACTACTACCTGCAGAACCACACGCAGCAGGAGATTGCCCATTACCTTGGCGTCTCACGGGCCAAGGTGATCAGGCTCCTGGATACCGCCCGAAGGGAGGACGTGATCCAGTTCGTGTTCCGCTCCGATGACAGCGTGCGCATGCAGCAGGAGAGAGCCGTCATCGAGCACTTTGGCCTGCGCGACGCCTACGTGGTCCCCGCGCCGATGGCTGACGAGACCCTCAACGACTCCCTCGCGCGAGCCGCGTCGATGTACGTAAGCCAGCACATCGAGGACGGCGCCTTCGTGAACATGGGCTTTGGCGACACGATGGGTCTCGTGCTCGGCTACCTCGCCAACAGCGGGAAGAAGAACCTCTCGATCATATGCCTCACGGGCGGCGTGAGCTACTACCTGCCAACCGTGAGCTCGGGCGTCTATAACATGAAGCTCTACCTCGTGCCCTCCCCGCTCATCGTGAGCCGTCCCGAGGTGCGTGACGCCCTCGTGCACGAGTCGCAGATCAAGGACGTCTTCAAGATGAGCAGCCACTCGTCCATGAGCCTGGTCGGCATCGGCTCCATGAGCGATGACGCCACGATTATTCGCAACGAGATCCTCTCGAAGAGCGAGTTCACGATGCTGGGCATGCAAAACGCGGTGGGAGACATCCTGAGCCACTTCATCGACAAGGACGGCAATCCCGTGGCGACGGACGTCGAGAGTCGCCTCATCAGCACCGACCTCGACGACCTTCGCGCAATGGAAAACGTCATCGGCGTGGCGGGCGGCCCCGAAAAGCACGACGCCATCCGCGCCGTGCTCAAGAGCAGCTGCCTTGACGTGCTGGTAACTGATGAGCTCACGGCCCAGGCGCTTCTCGATGACAAGTAGGGCAGGAGCGGCAGGCAGGTTAAGGAGGATGTTCGCATGAGCACGTATCTGATGGCCTTGGACGCGGGAACGGGAAGCGTTCGTGCCGTGCTCTTTGACACGAGCGGCAACCAGATTGGCGTCGTCCAAAAGGAGTGGACGCACCGAGAGGACCCACGTTGGCCCGGCTCCATGGATTTCGACTGGGTCACCAACTGGAAGCTCGCGAGTGCCTGCGTACGCGAGGTCCTGGCCAAGACCGGCATCGCGCCCACGAGCGTGGCGGCCGTCTCCACCACCTGCATGCGCGAGGGCATCCTGCTCTATGATGCCGACGGCAACGAGCTCTGGGCCTGCGCCAACGTCGACGCACGCTCCAATGACGAGGTCGGCGAGCTCATCCGGATGAACCCCGACCTTGAGCGGGAGCTCTACAGGGAAAGCGGCCAGACCTATGCGCTGGGAGCTCTACCTCGTCTGCTATGGGTAAAGAACAAGATGCCCGAGGTCTACGAGAAGACCGCCACGCTCGGCATGTTCAACGACTGGCTGATCTACAAGCTCACCGGCGTGTTGTCGGTGGAGCCCTCCAACGGATCGACCACCGGCATCATGGACCTGCAGAGTCGCAGCTGGGATCCCGCCATCGCCAGGCGCTGCGGCCTTCGCACCGACATCTTCCACGAGGTCAGGGAGTGCGGCACGCTGGCCGGAGAAGTCACCGAGAGCGGCGCATCCGACACGGGCCTCGCCGTGGGCACGCCCGTCGTGGTCGGCGGTGGCGACTGTCAGCTGGGCATGATCGGCGTCGATGCCTGCAACCCCGGGGAGGCCGGCGTCTTTGGCGGCAGCTTCTGGCAGTACGAGTTCAACACCGACTCGGGTGCCACCGACACGGAGTGTCGCGTGCGCGTGAACTGCCACGCCGTGCCACACGTCTGGCAGTACGAGGCGCTCGCCTTCAAGCCAGGCCTCGTGATGCGCTGGTATCGCGACGGGTTCTGCCAGGCCGAGAAGGAGCAGGCCGAGCGCGAGGGCCGCGACGTCTACGACGTGATGAACGAGCGTGCCGCAAAGGTCCCCGCGGGGTCCCATGGCATGATGTGCTGCTTCTCCGACGTCATGAACTTCATCCACTGGACGCACGCGAGTCCCACGTTCACCAACTTCCAGCTCGAGCCTGACAAGTACGACAAGTACACGTTCTACCGTGCCATCCTCGAGAACACCGCCCTGCTCGTGAAGGGTCACATCGACCTCGTGCGCGAGGCCACGGGCAACGAGCCCGCAGAGCTCGTGTTTGCAGGCGGTGCCTCCAAGAGCGACCTCTGGGCGCAGATCCTGGCAGACGTCACCGACAAGCCCGTCAAGGTACCGGTGGTCAAGGAGGCAACGGCCTTGGGGGCGGCCATTCTCGCCGGCGTGGGCGTAGGCATCTACGCGAGCCCGGCAGAGGGCGCGCACGCGGTGGTCAAGTGGGACAAGACCTTCTCGCCCGACGCCAGTGCGCACGAGGTCTACGCACAGATGTATCCCGTGTGGCGCGAGGTCTACGCCGCACAGCTCGACCTTGCCGAGAAGGGGACGACCAAGGGCATGTGGCGCGCACCAGGCCTGTAGGCCTCGGGGCGTTGGGCCGCCATTGGGTGAATGACCGTCGCGGGACCGCCCGCACCCCTGTCGCGACGGAGCATATTGATCGACGACGTCATCCGCTTCAGACGCACGTCATTGCGCGAGAGAGAGAAGACAGGCATGTTTGTAGTCAACGAGAACGACCTCGAGTACCGCTTCGGCGACTCTGGCCCCAAATACCTCATGAAGGGGCCACGGATGAACTTCGCCGTCGTGGCGTTTCAGCCTGGCCAGGACTTCCAAGCCCACTACCACAACGTCATGGAGGAGAACTTCTACATCATCGAGGGCAAGGTCGACGTCATCGTGGACGGCAAGGTAAGCACGCTCGAGAAGGGTGAGTTCATCCACATCGAGCCTGGCGAGATCCACTACCTCAAGAACGCCTACGACGCCCCGGTCAAGATGGTCTCGTGCCTGGCACCGTTCCAAGAGGTCGACAAGGTCAACGTCGACAACCCGGTGTACTAGCAACCCTCTCGTATCAAAGGTCCTCCACACGTGCGCGCGACAGACCGGAGCCTGTCGCGCGCACGTGTCTTGGCTTTGGATATGCTTCCTCGTTCGTTCCGAGGCCCTTTTCCAATCGAGGTGGCATACCCAAAGCCAAAGGGCTTCTTGGATATGTGCCTTTTTCAACAAGAAACACCCGGATGGCCCACGAGACCGTCCAGGTGTTTGGTTATGTCATCCTATTTGCATTTTTGGCACGGTTCCAAGCACAGGGACATACCCAAAGCCGAGAAGGGTCTCTCGGCGCCTGGGCCGCATGCCCCACAGCTCTCCTACGCGAAGAGCGTCTCGCGCCCGTAGGCCGCCTTCCAGTTCTGGGTGAACTCGTTCACCGCTATCTCGGTACCCGGATGGTCGACCATCGCGCGGATGACGTCGGGCCCGACGGTCATTGCCGGGATGCCGGCGAGGATCAGCTTGTGCACCTGGTCGACGTTCTTGAAGGATGCGGCCAGGACCTTGGCCTCCATGCCCTGAACCGCAAGCATGTCGATAAGGTCGCACACGGCCTCCACGCCGTCGCCGTAGTTGCACATGCGGTTCACGTACGGCGCGAGGTAGTCGGCTCCGTTCATTGCGGCGAGGAAGGCCTCCTCGGGAGAGTAGATGGCGGTGGCAAGGACACCGATGCCCTCGGCGTGGACGGCCTTGATGGCACGGAGACCCTCGCGCGTGACGGGGATCTTTACGTACGAGTTCTTGTCGCGCAGCCCGGCAACCCGGCGGGCCTCGGCGACAATGCCATCGAAGTCGGTGGACACGGCCTGGACGAAGAGCTTCTGGTCGGGCGCAAGGTAGTCGATGATGTCACCGATGGCCTGCTCGGGCGACTTGCCGCTCTTGGTGATGATGGTCGGGTTGGTAGTGACGCCCGCGATGGTGAGAAATGCGTCGAGCTCCTTGATCGCATCGAGGTCGGCAGTGTCGATAATCAGTTCCATGATCGTGTCCTTTCGCTTGGCCTTGGGGCCGGTATCTGTATTCTGCTCCATCCGCTGGCATCTCTGCCAGGTGTTTCCGTTCACACTCGTCCCAGCGGCCTCACTCTCCGCTCACCACGACCTTGAGCCCCGCAAGCTCACAGGTCCGTACGACGGAGGCGACGTCATCAGCCGTGAGCTGGCGCATGCCGGCACAGGCGTACGCACGACCCGTCGACTCGTACTTGCCCTCGCCGAGCTGGTGAAACGGCAGCACGTCCACACGATCGATACCTAGGTCACAAAGGCTGGCGATGACGGAGGCGACGTTCTCCTCACCGTCCGTGTACCCCGGGATGATCGGCATGCGCCCGATCACGCGGGCACCCATGCCAAGAATGACACGCAGGTTGGCATCACGAACCTCAGGGTCGATCCCCGTCACCCTGAGGCTGCGCGCGCGATCGGCGATCTTGAAGTCCACGAGGAAGACGTCCGTGGCCGAGACGAGCGCGGCGGCATCCTCGAGCGGCACCGCAAGCGTCGTCTCGACGGCGGTACCGATGCCTGCCTGCTTGCAGCGGGTGAGAAAATCGATGGCAAACCGCTGGCGAGACAGGCACTCCCCGCCCGAGAGCGTGACGCCTCCCCCACTCTCCTCGTAGAAGACCCTGTCGCGCAGGACCTCGTCGAGCAGGTCATCGACCCCGCGTTCTCGCCCGAGCAGCTCCTTGGCCCCGGTGGGACAATCCTCCACCGGCTTCTCGCAGAGTCGTCCGTTCACCCTCGGCGAGCAGTGTATGCAGAGCCGCTCCTTGAACGAGACCTCTGGCTCGAACGAGAGGTTCTCGGGGTTGCAGCACCAGGGACAGCGGAAGGGGCACCCCTTGAGGAAGACCACCGTGCGAATGCCGCCACCGTCGTGCAGCGAGTAGCGTTGCACGTTGGTGACGGTGGCCCTGCTGTCCGCGCCCATATCAGAGGACATGTTCGGTCCTGTTGATGATGTCATCCTGGATGGGCCGCGAGAGCTCGACGAACATCGCGGAGTAGCCCGCCACACGCACGACGAGGTCGCGGTGGTTCTCGGGGTGGACCTGCGCGTCGACCAGCGTGGCCTTGTCCACCACGTTGAACTGGATGTGCTGCACGCCCAAGCGAGAGAAGCTGCGCAGGTAGGCCATGAGCTTCTGGATGCCGCCCTCTCCTTCCAGCGTGGAGGGCGAGAGCTTGACGTTGAGGAGCGAGCCGTTGGAGTCGAGCACGTTGTCGAGCTTCGAGACGCTCCTGAGGCTTGCCGTGGGACCATGCTTGTCGCGCCCGACCATGGGAGAGAGACCGCCGTCCGCGAGCTGCTCGCCCGCAAGTCGGCCGTCGGGCGTCGCACCCACGACCGCACCGAGTGGGATGTGCGCGGAGACCGTGTAGCTGCCCGGCTGGAAGTGACCACCGCGCGGGTTCTCGTACTTCGTGACCTCCTCGCCATAGTGGCGAAGCATGCGCTCGCCGAGGCGGTCGACCTCGTCTACGTCGTTGCCGTACTTGGGATAGCGGTTGATGAGGCGCTGGCGGAGGACCTCGTCGCCCTTGCCCCTCCAGTCCCGAGCGAGTGTCGCGAGAAGGTCCTGGTAGGAGATGACCTTGTCCTCAAAGACCGCCTTCTTGAGCACGATGAGGGAGTCTGCGAGGTTGGCCGTCCCCACGCCCTGGACACCCGAGGGGTTGTAGCGTGCTCCACCTGCGGTGATGTCTGCGCCATTCTCGAGGGAGTCGTGCACGAGGACCGAGAGGAACGGCGTGGCCGACGTCTCCCGATGCGCGAGGTCGCAGGTGTTGCATCCCTCGACCATGAGGGCGACGTAGCGGTCGATGGTGTGCTCGACGCCAGAGAGCAGCTCCTCGAAGCCAGCGAAGCCATCCGGGTTCTCGTCGAGGGTGATCTCGAAGCACTTGAGCATGTTGAACATCGAGATGTCGTGCAGGCCATACATGCGGGCCGGGATGGAGAGCTCGACGCACCCGACGACGGCATAGTCGCGAGCGTCGGCAAGCGAGACTCCACGACGCTCGAAGGCGGGTATGTTGACCTCGTCGTTGAACACCTGCGGCAGGCCGTCGCCCAGGCGGATGATCTCTGCCGCCTTGTGGAGCAGCTCGTCGGGGGTGTGCGCACCCATGCGCACGGAGAGGTTGGGTTGAGGCAGGCGCGTGTCCTGCTGGATGTCGAGCAGGAGGGTGGAAAGCTCGTTGGTGGCATCCTCTCCGTTCTCGTCCGTGCCCCCCACGACCAGGTTGTAGCCGATGGGAAAGCCGGCAAAGAAGCTGGCGCTCTCCGTGGAGCGCACGGCGACGATGGTGAAGGTCTTGAGGTAGAAGCACTGGATGAGCTCGCGGATGTCGACTGCGCTCTCCCCCGCCGCAACGCTCGCACGATAGTACGGCAGAAGGTACTGGTCCATGCGGCCAAGCGAGAGCGAGCTCGCGTTTGACTCGTGCTGAAGCGCCACCGAGACGAGCCAGACGAGCTGCAGCGCATCGTAGAGGTCGCGAGCGGGCTCGGTAGCGATGTGGCCGAGGACATCGGCCATCCGGCGCAGCTCCGTCGCGCGCTCGGGAGTCGCCGCGACCATCATCTCCCGAACGACCCGCTCGTAGCGATGCACGTAGGCGATCATGCCTTCCATGCAGATGACACCCGCCTGGTAGAAGTCGTTTGCGGGATCGGCATCACGACGGCTGCGGACATCGGCGGCGATGGCGCTGAGGCCAAGCCTCAGGGGCTCCTCGAAGTCGGCGATGATATGACCTTGGCCCTTGTCGGTCTGGGCGACGGCGAAGACCTTGTCCTTCTCGGCCTCCGCGACCTCGGGCGCGCGATGCGCGACGTACCAGTCGTTGAGGGACCTGCCCTTCCAGAACGGATAGAGCTCCTCGCGGTAGGTACGCTTGTCCTCCTCGCTCATCTCGAACGTGTCCTGCGGACGGGTCGCGAACTCATCGAGCTCGTCCAAGATCCAGTACGGGGACATCTCGGGAGACACCACCCCCGCACGCGGCGTCGTGCTGCGGTTGCCCACGAGCAGGTCGTAGTCATCGATCACGATCTTGTGCTTCTCGAGCACGTTGCGGAAGGCCTTGGCGCGACGAATCACAGGGGTCTCGCCCTCGGTCCGCCCGTAGCTCTCCTTATAGAGAAGGGCGCGCTCGAGCGAGATCCTGCGCGTGGAGGCCATGAGCTCGCTCTTGATGTGCTGTGTGCGCTCGGTAAGCATGGAATCCTCCTTGACGTGGTGCCACTTTAGAAGATTCTATCTCGATTGGCTATGATTTACAATCATTATTTCTTGTTTACTATTATTTCATCGACAGCACGCCGCTGCCTGGCATCACTCGAATTGGCACGAGATGCTGCAAGCTCCTACGCATACCCTACTCGAAGATGTTGTATTGTTTGCTATTGATTAATCGCGAGCATCCCGTCAGGGAGGTCATCATGTTTCTCAAGGAACGCCAGGATCTCATAGCCTCGATGATCAAGGACCAGGGGCGCGTCACCGTGACCGAGCTGGCCAAAAAGTTCGAGGTCACCGAGGACTGCATCAGGAAGGACCTCAAGAAGCTCGACTCCGAGGGCAGGTGCCACCGGGTCTACGGCGGTGCGGTGGGGGCGTCCGAGCTACCGGATCGCAACGTCTTCGCACGCGTCAACGACTACCGTCCCGAGAAAAAGGCGATAGCCGAGAAGGCAGTCCACCTCATCAAGCCAGGTCAGACGGCATTTCTCGACATCTCGACAACCAACCTCTACCTAGCGGAGCTTATCGCAAAGAAGAACGTGCGCTGCATCGTCGTCTCGAACATGCTCGACGTCCTGAAGACGGTCGCGAAGGGCCCGGGCATCACGGCGGTATGCCCTTCCGGTAACGTGAACCTCGAGCTCAACGGTCTGGTCGGGGCGGCCACCCTCAACACGATCGAGCACATGCACTTTGACGTCTCGTTCATCGGAGCCGTGGGACTCAGCGTGGAGGATGACTCCGTCACCACGTTCGACATGGAGGACGGCCTCATAAAGGCGACCGCCATGGCACGCTCGACCGAGTCGTACCTCATCACCGGCTCCCACAAGTACTCGCTTGTCGGCAACTACGAGTACGCAAAGATCTCGCAGTTCACGGGCATCATCACCGATGACAGGCGTCTTGCCGAGACGCAGAAGATCAAAGAGCTGGGGGTCCGGGTCATCTAGCACGGCATCCAGGCGAAAGGACACGAAAGCACGCGAGACGGACCGCCAGACATCGAGCTGGTGGTCCGTCTCGCATCGTTCGTCGTATTCTCGCCAGAAAGCCGCACGCGCCCCCGTGACGGAATCGCACTTATCCGAGTTGTGACTTGATCTTGGCGACGATGGCGTCCGCCGACTTGATGACGGCGGTGGCGGACAGATTCACCTTGGGAAGTCTCTCGAAACGTTCGACGTTCTTGATCGGCATGTTCGTGGTGAGGACGACTGCAGTCGCATCCTTGACGTCCTGCGTCGTAATCTCGTTCTCGACGCCAATCGAACCCTGGGTCTCGACCTTGCACTCGACTCCAGCCTTCTCGCAGGCCCTCTGCAGCGCATCTGCCGCCATGTAGGTGTGGGCGACGCCCGAGGGGCAAGCGGTGACTCCGAGGATCTTCATGTGGTACTCCTATCTTCTGCGTTGGATGAGGCAGGAAACGCTGCTACATCTCGATCTGGATGTCGACGTCGTCGATTTCGTCAGTCTCCGGTGCAACGTAGTCCGGCTTGAAGAAGAAGACGAGAGCCAGATAGATGGCAATGCCGATGGCAAGCGAGATGATGTAGGTGAACACGGAGGTGACGGGGAGCACGACGAGGCCACCCCATGCTGCGTTGCAGTACGTTCCGAGGGCGCCGGCGATGCCGCCCGTGATGGCGCAGGAGATGATGTTGATGGGCATGAGGTGCGCGGGGTCGGCGGTGGTGTAGGAGATGGCACCCTCCGTGATGCCGCAGCAGCCCATGACGATGGCGCCGATGCCTGCGTCGCGCTCCTCCTGGGAGAACTTCTTCTTGAAGAGGAAGGAGGCAAGCCCGATGGCAATGGGGGGCAGGCAGATGGCGATGGCCACGGGCCCGAAGAAGGTGCAGTTGTTGCCAGCGAGAACCTCCGTGCCCACGATGGCGACGCCCGTGGAGTAGGCGACCTTGTTGATGGGTCCACCGAGGTCGAACGCGATCATGGCACCACAGATGACACCGACGAGCGCGGCGCTGGCGCCCGTCATCCCGCTGAGCCATGTGGTGAGCGTACTGAGCAGCCAAGCACATGGCGTGCCCACGACGCAGATGATGATGGTGCCGACGATCAGGGACGTGAGGATGGGGATGATGAGAATTGACTTCAGGGACTGCATCGATTTCGGCAGGTTGATCTTCTTGAGCTGCGATGCGATGACACCTGAGAGGATGCCGGCGATGATGCCGCCGATGAAGCCCGAGCCAACGCTGACGGCAAGCTGGCCGCAGATGAGACCAGGGGCGATGCCGGGACGATCGGCATACGACTCGGCGATGAACGCGGAGAGGACGGGCACCATGAGCCCGAGACCGACACCACCTATCTTGCTCAGGACGTCGATGACGACGTTGCTCGCCTGTACCGAACCCGCCGTCGTAACCGAGTTCATCGATAGCATCGTTGCGATTGCATAGAGGATGCCGCCCGTGACAACGACGGGGATCATGTAGGACACGCCGTTCATGAGGTGCTGCTGGAACCTACCTGCCGAACCTGCCTTCTCGCTCATGCCTCTCCCTACTCTGGCTGTCGGATTTAGACCAGTATTTATTATTGGTCTTTATTGCTTCTTCCGAAAGATAGGGATATTTACTATTGTTATAAACAATTTTCTCGTTATTATCCGTATATGGTATTGTTCCAGATTGATTGGAGCCGCTTACGGCGGTTATTCGCCCGTCAGAGGCAGACGGGCGTACACACGGAAGACGAGCAGAGGGCACCTGTCATTGCGACAGATGCCCTCTGCTCGTCTTCGGTTGAAAATACCTGACCTTATGCGAGCTGCCCCGGAAGCCTCATCTTCTCCTTAGGGGGAAACTGCGCGTCGAAGGCATCTATGTCGACACCCTCGCAATCGTATCCATCAGGATCGGCATATGTTCCCGTTACCCCATCAAGAAAGCCGTCTTCCAACTCTTTTATGAGAAAGTACGGGACGGCCTCTTCTCTTGGCTCCGCGTAGTAATGGATGCCTTTCGTGCTCGCCACCACAAACCCGGATTTGCCGTAGAAGTCTCCATCCCCGGTGATGGCCAGCGCTCCTGCACCGAGTTCCTTTGCCTTTTCCATCGAATGCTGCAGGAGGATCCTGCCGTGGCCTTGGTGCTGGGAGTCTGGGGACACGCTGATCGGGCCAAACGTCATGATGGGAACGATCCTGCCGTCATCCGCATGGATCTCGGCGTGCGCATACATGACATGGGCGATGATCCTCCCATCCACGATCAAGCACAGGCTCAGCTCGGGGATGAAGTCCGGACGCGTACGATAGCGATGCAGGACGAAGTGCTCCAGGCATCCCGGACGGTAGACGTTCCAAAACGCCTCCCGCGTCAGGTTCTCGACCTCGTTGTAATCGGCGCTTGTCTCTCGACGAATCGTGTAATCGTTTTTCATGGTGTTACCCTCCTGGGATTGTCAGCCGCGACGCATGGGAGGCTCGTGCCAGGAGCTGGCCCGCGCAAACCTCCCGGTCAGCGCACAGTCTCCAAGGTGTTGTTCTTCAAACAGCATTCTCCTCAGTTCCAACCCACCCTCTACTGCATATATAATTTAACATAAACAGGCGCATAATCCAACCGTGCAGGATGCCGAGCGTCGATGGGCGCCTGGACGAGAGCCTGTACATGGCGTGCTGAGCAAAAAGACCAGAGACGCTGAGTCTCTGGCCTGCGGTTTTGTGGTGCTCGCCGTCGGACGCACCGTGGGCACGGGCTACTCCACGGTTACGTAAATCATCTTCCGAACGGGCATACGGGAGACGAGCAGGGTGAACTTCTTGTCCTGAATGTCCCGATAGTAGGCCTCCTCCGTCTCGTTGAACACGTAGGGGACGTGGACCACGCACTCCGTTCCCGGCTGGACGTTGACGACAGACCCCGCGCCCTTCTGGACCTGGGGCCAGAGGGAGTCCTCGTTTCCGATGTCGCATATGAGGTACTCGTTTCCGCGCTCGGGCACGAGGATGCTCTCGAACATGTTCAGCCCTCCCGGGGTCGTACCGTCGTTCTTGATCCGGAGGGTCAGGTCGACGACGCACCTGGCGTTCCCGTAGGTACCCGCCTGGACCGTGCCGCCCCCGTAGGCCGCGAGGTACTCGTCGTAGGTCGTGACGTGCGCGCCCTCGACCATGACGGAGTAGCCCTCGGTGCCCTCGGTCTCCGTCTCGTCCTGGTACGCCCCCTCGAGCGGCACCCACTCGCCCTCTCCGTAGTATTCCAGCGGTATGGCCGGCAGCTCGGTGTTCACCCACCAGATCCTGGCCGCTACGAGCCCTGCCGCCGCCAGGGCAAGCAGCAGGCAGACCAGCCTCCGTATGCGCGGGGCGCTCATCGCTGGCCTCCGCTCGGTCGCATCTCGCCCACGTCCATGTGGTAGGTCGCGTCGCACACGCCCGAGAGGAAGTCGGGGTCGTGGCTCGAGAGCAGGACCGCGGCGCCACGGTCCCTCTCCTCGCCGATGATGCCGGCAAGCCTGCCCCTGCTCTCCTCGTCCAAGGCGTTGGTCGGCTCGTCAAGGACGAGGAGGTCGGGGGCCTCCATGATCGCCATCGCGATGCCGAGCTTCTGCCGCATGCCGAGCGAGTACTTTCCCACGCGCCGGTGATCGTCCGGCAGGAGCCCCACGTGCTCGATCGCCCTTCTAAGGTCTTCCTCGCCCGCAACGCCCTTGATCGACGCGAGCATCCTCAGGTTGTCCATAGCTGGGTAGAGGTCGAGGAGCGCAGGGGCCTCTATCAGGAGTCCCACGCTCTCTGGGAAGGAGGCGTTTGTCCAGAGGAGCCTGCCCCCTACCTCCACCTCACCCTCGCTGGGTCGCACCAGCCCGCACACGACGCGCATGGCCATGGTCTTCCCGGATCCGTTGCGGCCCTCGAGGCCCACGACCTGCCCGCGGTCGACCGAGAAGCTCACGTGGGAGAGCACCGTGTCGTGGCGGATCGTCTTGCTTACGTCGCGTACGTCGAGATAGCTCATTTCAAAGCGCCTCCAAAGAGAATGGCATGATGGGCGAGAAGAGCCCCGCAGACGATGCTGGCAACGCCTAGGGCGCCGGCAATCGCGATCCCCAGGCTGGGATCGATCCCGGCCTGGGTCAGGCCCCGCTGGACCTCGACCTGGTACGGGACGACGAAGACCAAGCTCCTCGCAGCGCTCATGAGGTTGCCCGGAATCAGCGGCGTCATCACGAACAGCGACCCCGCGAACTGGGCGGCAACCACGACGAACGAGAGACGGGCGTCGACGGCCAAGGAAAGCAGCAGCTGAGCCAGGGAGATGGCACACGACACGAGCAGCGCCTCACAGACGAGCGCGGCCATGTCGTACGGCGGCAGGGCCATCGTCTCGTGGGCGAAGCCGGCAATATCGGGGAGCGCGTCGGACGCGACCAGGCCGAGGCTCGCGTGCCCGGACAGCGCGAACAGGGCGCAGGGCGTCGCGACGCAGAGCCAGATAGCGGCACAGCCGAGCAGGGCCACGGCGCACTTTCCAAACCAATAGGACGTCCTGTCCCCGCAGGCAACAAGCGCGGCGTCACCGCCGCGCGCCCCGGCAACCAGCAGCACCCAGACGGCTGGGAGCAGCACGAGGGTGAGCCATCCAAACGGTATCTGCAGCGTATGCCGGACCTCGACCACCCCCGAGGAGGGGGTGGGCTGAGGTATCCCCGCCATGACGAACGCGGCGTAGTCCGCCAGCGTGGGCTGATAGCCGTACACAGCGAAGTAGTGCGACCTCAGGAGAAGGTCGACACACATCCCGGCGCTGACAGCTGCGCCAATGACGCACACGACGACCAGCGACAGGCGCAGCGACCGCACCTCGTAGCGCGCAACCCGCAATGATGCGATCCATCTACGCATGTCTCGCCGTCCCACTCAGGCCAAACTCGTAGCGGCCAAGCAGAACCGCGCCCAGGCCCAGCAGGAGCAAGGACAACCCCACGAACACGGCGACACCCGCAAGGAGCGGATAGGCATGCGTAAACGTGGTCTGGGCCACGACGAGGGGCTCGACGCGGTATGCCATGAGCCACGAGCCGGGCAGCGGGACGAGGGAGGCCCAGGCGGAGGCCGCCAGGAGGACGACGGACAGGGCGATCGCAGGCAGGTACCCGACGACGAGGGTGCACACCAGCTGCCACAGCGCCAGGGCCACCGCCCCGGCCGCCGTGAGACCCACGAACGCCATCACCCCGCCCGCAGGGATGGCGTTTGCAAAGAAGCCGGAGGTGAGGGTGGCGCTCGAGGCGGCACCCAGCCCGGGTGTGCCGCCCATGACCAGCACAGCCACGGACATCCCCACGTACAGCGCCGCGAGGACCTTCACCCCACGGAGGCACGAGGCAAGGGCGACCATGAGCCAGTACTTGGCGCGGCTGCCAATCTGGACGCACACGCCCAGCCCGTATCCCCTCGTCATCTCCCTCCCGGGGCGCGATGCCGCAAGGATGACGAGGAACCACGGCATCACCCACTCGAAGGTGAGTGATATCGGATTACCCTGCATGAGCCACAGAAGACCATCGCCCACGCTGACCGAACCCATGCCCATCCCCACGAGGGACGTTTGCACGTAGAGGGAGCACGACGAGAGGGCGCCCAGCGCAATGCCCCCCAGCGCGAGAGGGTCGACGACGCCGCCGCTCGCCTCCAGCAGCAGGCCGAGCCGCGAGCCGTCCCTCTCGGTCATAGCACGTCCCTCCTCAGCGCGAGAGCAGGGATGAGCACCGAGACGAGCACCAGGATGGCAATTGCGAGGATGAGCGCCTGGGTGGCATCAGGGTCCGACCTCACCCCCACGACCGAGAACAGGTTGAGCGACGGCAGCGCGGACCGGCCGGCGTCCGATCCTACCGCCATGGAGAGGTACGTCTGCGCCTGCCTCCCAACGAATGCGAGCACGTGGAGGGAGAGGTAGGTCGCGACCATCGTCTCCACGAACGACCTGCCCAAGGTCGAGATGGCGCACACCGTGGTCCCCCAGAGACCCGCGACAAGGGCGACGATGGCCGTCCATGCGGCGCAGTAGGCCCACGGGGCGCAGTAGAACAGCGACGATAGGGGTGCAGCGCACCAAACACCGAGGTACAGAACATCGCTTATCCAGTTGGGGGCCGCCGGGGCGATGCACGCGCACATCACCAGGTTCGCGACGAGGGGGACCGCCACGCTCAGGGCGGCGGCGACAAAGGCGGCGAGAGCCTTCGCAACGTAGCACGTGCGCCGTGACGCCCGGGACGCCTCCTGCGCGAGCACGCCGCTACGCAGCTCGGCGTTCCAGGCCCATGCGTAGGGGATGGCCGCAATAAGGGGCCAGACGAGCAGAAAGACCCCCGTGAACACGTCCGTGACCTGCACGGGGAGCCAGAAGGAGAAGCAGGTAGCCACGGAATAGCCCGGGTCGGTCGTGTTCCAGTACTGGAGCGACAGCGCGAGGGTGTTGCCGAAGACCTCCTCGGAATGAACCGCCGAAAGGCAAGCCAACAACATGCCCCCGGCCATCACGCCCCAGAACCAGGGGTTCCTCCTTCTGGCCAAGGGACGAGAGCCAGGGCATGCCGTAGACCCCGATCAGAACGAAGGCGCAGACCACGATGACCACTCTCGCCGGGGTGACGATCCGATGGTGCATGTCTCCTCCTTAAGAGTGCGTGACGGAGCAGCTCGCCAGGGCCCACGCCCGGGCACCTTGCAAAGCTAGGGTACCTGGGCGTGGGGGGACTGGAGAGACTAGTTCAACGAGGGGTTGTGCTCGTTCGAGTCGGGGCTCCACACCCCCGAGACCGAGCCGCTGCCGCAGTCCGACATCGCGGTGAGACGCGCCTTTGAACCATACTGTTTCGTATTCTTCATTGCATTACATCCTTTCTCTTGTCGGCCGGGCGTCGACCTATAACTACTTTAGGCATCTCGTTGTTAGACTATGTTAATGTTTATGAACTGTACCTATAATTTTGCAAGCGGTTATGTAACATGTTTATTTCTGTAGTTATAAAAACGTATAATCGCATATAAAAATCGCTTGCCGTTGCCACGGTGGCCCCACCTCTCGCGAGAACAGCTTGCCCCGCGTATGTCAACCTGCACGGTAGTCGAGAGCGTTTCTACGGGCGCAATGCAGAAGAGATTGCGCACGATGCTCACCTCCTCGCTACCGAGACCGCGCTGGTCCGTGCGATGCCTTCCCCCGGGCGATCTTTTTGTGGTACTCCCATCTTGTCGTTATGGAGGGCGCACGGGCAAGAATTGGACACATCCCTACTGCGAGGGCACCGTCGCCGCCCCTCATCCAACAGAGAGCAGTGGGATACCGCACGGTTATCAACAAAGGATACCTGCGTGCCCTGGGCCTTATGGCCAAATTCGCAGTCTCCGAATAGTAGATAATCCCAGCTAAACGCATCCACGACAAATGGAGTGACGTAGCCGCAATAAGAGAATAGATTAATTCTCAAAGCTATCGACACCTGATTGGCAGGAGGTGAGCATAGTTCGGGCCATATGTCACAGCATGCTTCAACGAAGGCAGTTCCCACGTAAGACGGAGGTATCTGATGAAAGGAAAGTTCTTACTGGTTGTGTCCTTCCTTTTGGTGGGAGCATTGTTCGTCTTTCCCACAACCGCACACGCCATCGACTCGTCCAGCCTAGCAAGCGAGACGATTCTCCAAGATTCCTATGCATCCCCCAGGCGAACCCCGATGCCGACCACCCGGACGTATCTGACGTCAGCGACCGCACGCAGCACGGCAACGGGAGGCTTTGCATACATTTACCTGAAAGTCAACGCAACCATCGATGCTCAGTACAATACGGTGATGCGCATTAACGGAGCTTGGGTATATCAAGCTGATGCAAGCAGAGCCTTCGACCACTGGCAAACTCTAAGCCTGAACTCGAATTACTCCGCCCATTCCATTCATGCGGCCGCAACGGGATACGTATACTTCGTCGGTGACTACGGGATGAAGGACAAATATTACCTAACCATCGACCACACTTGGGTACCCTAGGAAGGAGCGCGCGTTATGGATCCATACGTCGCCCTGATGACGCTCGCGTCAATCACCGAAGTGGTTGTCACCAAGCTGGCACTGCCCATTCTCGCATGCGTCGCCCTCATCAAGTACATCCGCAAGGGATAGCAGGATGGACGCGAAGAGTGTCGGGCAGACCATCGCCGAGCGCAGACACGGACTCGGAATCACCCAGGCCGAGCTCGCCGAGACTCTCGGCGTGACAAACAAGGCGGTCAGCCGATGGGAATGCGGGGCCGGGCTCCCCGACACCACCCTTCTCGAGCCTCTCGCGAAGACCCTTGGAATCGACGTTCGGATGCTCGTATGCGAGAACTTTCGTCCTCCCGCAACCCCCGATGAGCCTGCTCGAGAGGACCAACCGAAGGCTCACTGGACCGCTGCGAGAATCGCCCTCGTCATCACTATCGCGGTCGGGCTGCTGTATCTTGCCATGCTCCTCGCCTGGGAGGTCGTGAAACCTCGGGGCTAGGCACGCCTCCTGCCTGCCGTTCATTGGTTGAGACCAAAATTGCTCATCGTATCTAGTAATTTTACTAGATACGATGAGCAAACCATAAACGTTGAGGTCAGGAGTGGCGACGAGTCGAGGCAGAGCGGCAGGGGCATGCTCGGTCGATGACTTTCTCATGGGCAGGATCGAGCTCTTCTACCGATACGAGCCACGGTCTAACCTGACAACGGTTTCCAGAACACAAGACCAATCGCGGCGAGCCCGCAGCCGAAGAGGGCAAGCGCAGCCGATGGTAGCGAGACTCCGCCCGTTGGGTTCAGCGCACAAGTAGCGCACAAACGAAAAAGCCAGGGGCACCAAGCCCCTGGCCTGCAATTTCATGGTCGGGTTGACTGGATTCGAACCAGCGACCTCTCGGTCCCGAACCGAGCGCTCTACCAAGCTGAGCCACAACCCGTAGCAGACGGTACTTTAGCAGAAAAACGCATCCAAACCAACCGTCAACACTGCCTTTGACCACCATCCACGCTCAATATCCGCGGACTGGGCAATTCTTTGCGCCGCCGACTCGCTCTCGCATATGGCAAACGAGCACGCTCCCGAGCCCGTCACCTGTCCGGCAATCACGCCGTTCCTTGAGAGAAGCCACGTCTCCGCCTCCCCCACCGCCGGCGCGAGACGCTTGGCCGCGGGCGCAAGGTTGTTCGAGAGGTGGGCGGCCACACCTGAGACGCTGCCAGCACGCAGGGCCGCGCACAGGGGCTCGTAGTCTGCGGCAACCACGGGCTCGCGATCGAACTCCGCATAGCACTCGCTCGTCACGCCGCCTTCGGTGCAGGGCATCACAAGAACGATGGGTACGCCCGTAAGCTCCGGGAAGGTCTCTGCCAGCGTGTCTCCTGCGCCCTTCATGAGGCTTGGCACGGGATTGAGGAAGAACGCCACGTCGGCACCCACGAGCCTGGCGGTTTCGACCACGCGCCTGTCAAGCGGATCGACCCCCCACCGCAGTGCGAGGGCACGAATCACGGCAGCCGCATCGGCAGACGACCCGCCCAGGCCCGCCCGCTCGGGGATTCGGTCAATGATGCTGATGCTCACATCGGGAGAGACGCCGAGGGCCTCCCCCAGCAGGCGTGCCGCCTGGTACGCCGTGGTCTTCTCGGCAGGGATCACCAGCGCAGGCTCGTGGCGTACGAAGAGCTCGTCGGCATCCTCGACCACGAGGGTGTCCGTCGGCTCGACGGGCAGCATGACGGAGTCCACGCGATGATAGCCGCGCGCGTCCTTCTCGGCATGAACGCCAAGGTGCACGTTGACCTTGCAAGGAGTAGTGACTACCTGACGGCCCGACATGAGGGGGCTGTGGGGCTAGTCGTCAACGCCGGAGAAATCGAGCAGGCGCTCGCCGGTGTTGGTGTCGTAGAGCTCGATGGTGCCCGTGAGAACGTCCACGTACTGGAAGGACTGGCGCGCGGTGCGTCCGCGACGCTCCTCGACCTCGATGACAAAGAGGGAGGGATGGGCGTTGACGAGCGTGCCCGTGCGCTCGACGATGCGAGACCTGCCCATGTTTGCGCGTACCTTCAGTCGCTGACCCTGGAGCGCCATGAGCTCCTCACGAATCTGATCAACACGGTTGACAGGCGGAATCTCGTTTTCCATCAGTATCCTCCGACGCCTCTGCGGGCGAAAAAGACCTATTTCACCGAACAGCTATCCTACGCTCTGAAAATAACGCTAACAAGATATGTCGCACGACCGTCACGACAAGACCATGAGTCTACACGCGTCATGGGTGGATGTGCAACCGCCTTACGGACCCGTGCTACACTGCCGTCTTAGACACGATGGCAGGAGGCTGCATGTACGAAACGCGCGCGGAGAGGGTTCTCGCAAACCTCGGCAAGATGGGTCTTGGGCAGATCCTCATCTCCGATCCGATGTCCATCTTCTGGCTCACGGGCTACTATACCGAGCCGTACGAGCGCTTTCTCGCCCTGTACCTGGCCGCAGGACGCGACCCCGTCCTCTTCTGCAACCGGCTCTTCCCCGACGCCAGCGGCAACTGCGAGAACGTATTGGTCTTCTCCGATGTCGATGATCCGGTGCCACTGGTCTCGACCGTCACCCGCCACGACGTGCCCCTTGGCGTGGACAAGGACCTTGCGGCCCGCTGGCTCGTGCCGCTCATGTCCGCAGGAGCCGCAAGCTCGTTCGTGCTCGGATCGCCTGCCGTGGACGACGCCCGTTCGGTAAAGGACGCCCGCGAGCAGGACCTCATGCGTGCGGCCTCGGCCACGAACGACCACGCCATGGCATGGCTCGTCGAGCAGGTAAGGCCGGGCGTAACCGAGGCGAGCATCGCCGAGCGCCTGCTGGCGGAGTATCGCTCCCTCGGTGCGGAGGGCCATTCCTTCTCGCCGATCGTAAGCTTTGGTGCAAACGCCGCAGACCCGCACCACTTCCCTGACGAGACGACGCTGCGCCCCGGAGATCCCGTGCTCTTTGATGTGGGCTGCAGGCAGGACTCGTACTGCTCCGACATGACGCGCACGTTCTTCACCGCCAGGCCCACCGAGCATCAGCGGCGCGTGTATGAGACCGTGCGCGCGGCCAACGAGACAGCCGAGGCACTCGTGCGACCAGGCGTCACGTTTGCCTCGATAGACCACGCCGCACGCAGCGTCATTGACGCCGCAGGATGGGGCGAGTACTTCACGCATCGGCTGGGCCACCAGATCGGCCTCGTGGACCATGAGCCAGGCGACGTGTCGAGCGCTCACGACGAACCCGTGCGGCCCGGACAGGTCTTCTCCATAGAACCGGGCATCTATCTACCAGGTGACATCGGTGTGCGCATCGAGGACCTCGTCATCGTTACAAACGATGGCTGCGAGGTGCTCAACTCCTATCCCAAGGAGCTCGCCGTCCTAGCCATCTGACAAACGGGGCCGCACCGAGGATGCTCGATGCGGCCCCGTTTGTCATGCTAGTCCGCAGGACACGCGGAGAGTGCGGCATCGTCGGCGACCACGACGCAGTTGCGGTGGAGCTGGAGGATGGACGCGGGGCACCTTGGGTCGATGTTGCCGTAGACCATGTCATACACGGCCTGCGCCTTTGCCTCGCCACTTGCCAGGATGAGGATCATGCGCGCGTCCATGATGGTCTGGATGCCCATCGAGAAGGCCTGGCGCGGCACGTCCTCCTCCCTCTCGAAGAGACGGGAGTTGGCCTGAATGGTGCTCTCGGTGAGGTCCACGCAGTGCGTACCCTTGGCAAAGTGATCGTCAGGCTCGTTGAAGCCGATGTGGCCATTGACGCCGATGCCAAGGAGCTGCAGGTCGGGATAGCCCGCGGCGGCGACCATCGCGTCATAGCCTGCGCACATCGCGTCGGGGTCCGCAGCGGTGCCATCGGGCACGTGGGTGTTCTCGGGCTTGATGTTGATGTGATCGAAGAAGTTGTCGCGCATGAAGTAATGGTAGCTCTGCGGGTTGTCATCGGAGAGGCCGCGGTACTCGTCGAGGTTGAACGACGAAACGCTGGCAAAGTCCAGGTCGCCCTTCTCGTACCACTTGATGAGCTGCTTGTAGGTACCCTGCGGCGTGGAACCCGTAGCCAGTCCAAGGACCGTGGCGGGCTTGAGAATGATCTGCGCGGAAACGATGTTCGCGGCCTTGCGGCTCATGTCGTCGTAGTCTTTGGTGCGAACGATTCTCATGGTTTTCCTCCCTTGTGTGTTCGGGCCCCTCGCCCGATATCCCTACGCTGCCGCACGCATGCTGCAGCCGTATCGCCTAACCCAACTTCCCCGCCAGGTCATCCAGGGCGTGGAAGCGATGCGAGATCATGTTCTTCTCGTCGAGCGTGAGCTCTGCCATGGTCCTGCCCGGAGTGTCATCGGGGAGGAACAGCGGGTCATAGCCAAACCCGCTCTCGCCACGACGCTCGAAGCCGATCCTTCCCTCGCAGTCGCCATCGCCGCAGAGCACCTCCTCGCCATCGTCGTCACGACCCACGAAGGCCACGCTCGAGTGGAAGCGTGCGGTACGGTCTGCCTCGGGCACGCCCTCCATGGCCTCGATGAGCTTGTTGTTGTTTGCATCATCGTTGCCGTGCTCGCCGGCCCAGCGCGCCGAGAAGACCCCGGGTGCGCCCCCGAGCGCATCCACGCAGAGGCCCGAGTCATCGGCGACCGCCATCCGCAGTCCCGTCTCGTCGAGTGCCGCGCGGGCCTTGATGAGCGCGTTTTTGGCGAAGGTATCGCCGTCCTCCACGGGATCGGGGAAGTCCCCCAGCTCTCCGAGGGCAACGAAGCGCGCGTCAGGCATCACGGACGAGAGGATGGCCTCTATCTCTATGACCTTGTGTGCGTTGCCGGTCGCAACGACGACCGTGCCCTCGGGGTCAAGCGCGGATATGTCTACCGCTGCCATGAGCCCTCCGCTCTAGCCACGAAAGCCCGTGACCTGGTTCTGAATCTCAATAAGACGCGCAATGCCGGCCTGCCCCATGTCGATCAGGTCGTTGAGCTGCTCGCGATCGAGAAGGGCGCGCTCGCCCGTGCCCTGCACCTCCACGATGCCTCCCGTGTCGGTTCCCACGAGGTTCATGTCCACATCGGCATGGGAGTCCTCGGGATAGTCGAGGTCAAGCAGAAGCTCACCGCCAACGACACCCATCGAGATGGCCGCCACCTGTCCCGTGAGCGGAAGACGGTTGAGCCTGTTGGCTTCGACGCGAGCCATGAGGACATCGTGAAGCGCCACCCACGCGCCCGTGATGGACGCGGTGCGCGTACCGCCGTCTGCCTGAATCACGTCACAGTCGATGGTGACCGTGAGATCCTCGATCTTGTCGAGGCGCGTGACGGCGCGCATGCTCCGGCCGATAAGGCGCTCAATCTCCATCGACCTGCCCTTGCGGCCCTTGTACTCACGTGGCGTACGACGGTTGCCCGAGGCGGGAAGCATCGCGTACTCTGCGGTGACCCAACCGGCATGGGCGCCCTTGCGCCAGTTGGGCACGCCCTCCTCGATCGTCGCCGAGCAGAGCACGCGCGTGTCGCCAAACTCGGCAAGGCACGACCCGCCCGCGTTCTTCATCACGTGAGACGTGAGCTTAATGGGACGCATCTCATGTGCCGCACGGTCATACGAACGCATGCCATCTCCAATCATCTGTGACCACAAGGGTACCACGCCATGCGAAAAATGGCCATCTACCTGCTATGACATAACAATTGCCAATACAACACCCAGCCTTGACACCTTTTCGCATCCAACACTTACCATAGCGAATGATAGGCACCTGTAGAAAAACGAGTCGAATGTACGACCGTCGCACGCCGAACCATCACATGGGCTATGGCGTCATGCGCTTTTATCCCCAAAAAGGCAGGCTGCGGTTACGATCACCAAGGCCGGCGACCATTTGGCCCGTTTTTCTGCAGGTTGCCTTGCAAAAACATGAAAAAAGGGGCCCGACGACGCCGGGCCCCTGCGATTCTCATGGTGGGCGATGACGGATTCGAACCGCCGGCCTTGTGCGTGTAAAGCACCTGCGCTAGCCACTGCGCCAATCGCCCGTCCTTGGCGAGTTTATCACAGGTGCAGGATATACTTAGCCGCATGAACACTACACTCAAATCCCTCGTCAGTCTTCTTGACGAGAAGGGCCTCGTGGCGGCCACACGCAACATCAACGCACAGAACGCCGAGATGCCCATCTCAGGCGTGGACTGCGACTCTCGCGTCCCGTGCGCAGGTCATGTATTCGTCTGCAAGGGGCAGGCGTTCAGGTCGCAGTACCTCTCCACCGCACTTGAAAACGGCGCCGTGGCCTACCTGTGCGATGTGGAACATGCTGACGAGCTCGAGTCCACCGCGCCCGGCGTACCCGCGATCGTGAGCTTGGACCTGCGCCCCGCCATGGCCTATGCCGCCGCCGAGGCCTTCGGCCGACCCGACCACGACATCGAGGTCATCGGCATCACGGGCACCAAGGGCAAGTCGACCGTGGCCTATATGCTCCGCGCCATCCTCGACGGCGAGGAGCCCTACGAGCATACGGGGATACTCGGCAGCATCGAGACCTTTGACGGCATCGAGCGCGGGGAGAGCCACAACACCACGCCCGAGGCGCCCGACCTGTGGCGCCATCTTGCCAACGCACGAGACTCCGGTCTTGGGTACATGACCATGGAAGTGGCGAGCCAGGGCCTGAAGTACGACCGCGTGCTCGGGCTTGACCTGGACGTCGCGTGCTTCCTCAACATCGGACGCGACCACATCTCGCCCGTCGAGCATCCCGACTTCGAGGACTACTTCCAAAGCAAGCTCAAGATCTTCGACATGGCCAAGGTGGCCGTCGTCAATCTCGACACCGACCTTCTCGACCGGGTCATGGAACGCGCCAGGAGATGCGAGCGGGTGGTCACCTTCTCCGCAACCCGCCACGATGCCGACGTTTGGGCCAGCCACGTTGAGCTGCTCTATGGCCTGGTGCAGTTCACGGCACACACGCCCACCTGGACGGGACACGTGGTTCTCGCCATGCCCGGACTCTTCAACGTGGACAACGCGCTTGCGGCCATCGCCATCGCCGAGGTGCTCGGCGTCGAGCAGGAGGACATCGTCATGCCCCTCTGCCAGGCCAGGGTCCCCGGCCGAATGGAACTGCTCGCCACGCCCGACCGCAAGGTCACCGCGCTGGTCGACTACGCCCACAACAAGCTGTCGTACCAGCGCTTCTTTCCCTCTGTGAAGGAGGAGTTCCCTGGCTTCAGAATCGTGGCGGTCTTTGGCGCACCTGGCGGCAAGGCGCACGAACGCCGCGTCGAGTTGCCACAGGAGGCCGCCAGATGGGCCGATTACCTCATCTACACCGAAGAGGACCCTGCGAACGACTCCGTGGAGGACATCTGCCAGCAGATGGCCGATGCCACTCCCGCCGGAACGCCCTACGAGGTGATCGTCGACCGCGAGCAGGCCATCCGTCGCGCCGTGGAGATTGGCTATGGCTACAAGGAGAACGCAATCCTGTGCCTTCTTGCCAAGGGTGACGAGACACGCCAGCATGAGGGGGACAGGTTCGTGCCGTGTCGCACGGACGGTGACATCTTCCAGGAGGCCGTACGCGACCATGGCGTACGGCTCGTCTAGCGCATCGTGACCCTTTGCTTAGCCGGATGTCGCGGATAACGACATAATCCATGCTGCCACAGGCAGATTATGTCGTTATCCGCGACATCCGGCTAAGCGGACAGAGAAAAAGGGGCCGAGACCCACGTCTCGACCCCTTCGGACCGGTTCTGTGTGGCAAGGAGCCTAGAAGTCGATGGCCTCGTCGTAGTAGCAGGCCTTGAGGACCTTCTCCATCTCCTCCTGGGAAACCGAGCGCGGGTTGGCGCCGGTGCAGGCGTCGAGGAGCGCGTTCGCGGCAACGGTCGGGAGCTTCTCGAGGAACTCCTTCTCGTCGATGATGGAGGTGTCGGCCTTGACGCCGCCCTGGCCGTAGTACTTGATGCCCTGCGGGATGTTCAGCTTGTCGTTCATATCGCGAATGAACTGGACGGTGTTGTCAACGAGCTGCTCGTTGGTCTCGCCGGGGAGGTGCAGGATCTCGCGGGCCACGTAGGCATAGCGCTCGGCCGCACGGGAGTCCTTGGAGTTGAACTTGATGACGCGGCCGAGGTACATGGCATTGGCGCAGCCGTGGATGATGTGACCGCCAGAGAACGCGGCACCGGTCTTGTGGGCCATGGAGTGCACGATGCCGAGAAGGCCCGACGAGAAGGCGATGCCGGCGATGCACTGCGCCTCATGCATGTGCTGGCGGGCGATCTTGTCGCCCGTGTAGGAGAGGGGCAGCCACTCGGTGATCTCGCGAATGCCGTGGAGGGCGTTGGCGTCGGTGAACATGGACGCCGCGACAGAGACGTAGGCCTCGTAGCAGTGGGTCAGTGCGTCCATGCCGGTATGCGCGCAGAGCTTGGCGGGCATGGTGTAGGTGAGCTCGGGGTCGACGATGGCGACGTCGGGCGTAATCTCGAAGTCAGCGATCGGGAACTTGATGCCCTTCTCGTAGTCGGTGATGATCGAGAAGGCCGTGACCTCGGTCGCGGTGCCCGAGGTAGAGGAGATGGCGCAGAAGTGGGCCTTCTTGCGCAGCTCGGGCAGACCGAAGACCTTGCACATGTCCTCGAAGGTGCACTCGGGATACTCGTACTTGATCCACATGGCCTTGGCTGCGTCGATGGGCGAGCCGCCACCGATGGCGATAATCCAGTCGGGGCCAAACTCGCTCATGAACTGAGCGCCCTTCATGACGGTCTCGACGGAGGGATCGGACTCGACACCCTCGTAGAGCTTGACTTCCATGCCAGCGGACTCGAGGTCGGCCTGGACGTCCTGGAGGAAGCCGCCGCGGCGCATGGAGCTACCGCCGGAAACGATGACGGCCTTGGAGCCCTTGAAGTTCTTCACCTCGTGGCGAGCACCCTCGCCAAAGTACAGATCGCGCGGGTTGGTAAAACGTCCCATGATTACTCTCCTTCTCGTTGGCCGCCACCGATGGCGGCATTGTCAGGGGGGAGGAATGTCTCCCCTCCGTAAGACCAGGACGGGGCGATGAGGGCGTTTGCAAAAACGGGGGTCTTGCTGCTCTTTTCCTCCCCATATCCAGTTCGTTACGATAGCAGAACGCATTGGGCGTATTTTGCTAATCGCATTCGCTAATCGCGGCCACCTTGGCATCTCCTTATCCTCTGCCGTCGGAGGATACCGGCTCGTGGGGCCACGTCGATTGGCTCGGGTCACGCGGGGGTGCGCGTTGCTTTTCTGGGCTTTGGGACGCCTGGTGGCGTGGTCGGTGGGCTGCGCGTAAGCTACCATATGCACGAGAGAGGAGGGCGCATGGCATTCGATCCCAAACGAGAAGACTACCAACGGCTGGCGCTGCGCTTCGCGCATACGCTCGATGCCGGAGATCCCGTGTCCGCCACGCACTCCTTCGCAAGCTTTGGCCGTCGCTTTGCGCAGGACCGCGACTCCCTGCCGCAATCCGATTCAGACCGAGCCTTCCACCTCGTCGTACAGGCAACCGACCTCCTCGACTACCAGCTACCCTTTGCGTCCGAGGATTCCGCTGCAGCGCTCCTTTCACGAGGACGGGAATGCCTCGAGGAGGCGGTCGGTCTCGACCCCGCCTGCCACGATGCGCATCGTATGCTCTTCTCTCCCAGCGAGATGGCGTTCGATGCACGCTATCAGTTTCTGCATGAGCACGAGGACGAGGTCGGCGCGTCCTGCTCGGCCGCCGCAAAGTCAGCGATCGCGGATGCCGAGCCCGAGCGCGCCGAGCTTGCGGCCGACATTGCCATGCGTCCCTACCTGCGATGGCTTGCCTCGATGGCCGAGGTCTCCCTCATCTGTGGCCGCAATCGCGAGACCATCCGTCTCTGCGAGAAGCTCTTCTCGCTCGACCCCCGCGACACAGCGGACGCACGCTTCACCCTTGCGCTGGCCTACGCAAAGCTCGAGGACGACCAGGGCTTCGATGCCCTCGTGGCCCGCTACTCCCAGCTCTCGCCCTATCGCGCGCCCGATGACGGGTGGATGCTTCTCTCCCAGCTCTCTCTCGCTCACAAGCGAAACGACCTCGATACGGCACGACAGGTTCTGGGACGTCTCGTGAAGGTCTACCCCGACTGCGAATACGTCCTCGTTCGCCAGAGCGAGCTACCCGACGGCGCCTTTGCGCGCGTCCTCGTGACGCCCTACAGCGAGGACGAGATGGTCCTGGCCATATCGGAGGCCTCCGTCGTCTTTCAGGAGGGCTACGACATGACCGGGCGCGGCGTGCTGGGAGCATGGCTGGCACGCGAGGTCACGGCGCTCAATCCCGAAGCCGCCGAGGACGCCCTGAGGGACATGCAGGATACAAGGGGGGACGGCTTCTGATGGATGCCCGGGAGGAACTCGTTCAGAGGTGCGCCACCCGCAGACGCGAGAAGATCGGCACGCTCTCGGATGAGGGCTTTGCAGAGCTCATCCTTGCCGCACGCAACGATCCGGCATCGTTCGTCGACACCCCTGCCGAGGAGGCGTTCGCGGCCCTTGTCGCGGCGCTCGCCACATACGAGCAGAGCCTCGCCAATGACGACCTGCTCGATGACGATGAGTACACCACCGCACGCAAGCGCAGGCTGAGCACACTCGCGGACGCCTGCGATCGGGCGGCGACCATCGACCCAGGGTGCACGGACGCGCGACTCGTCTCGATCCTGACTCGCGACCTTGGACCTGACGACCTTCTTACCCAGCTGCTCGAGCTGAGAAGCGATGCAGACGCATCCATCGCAGACGGCGACGCCTGGAATGACGTGTTCTCGAGACCGAGCCTGCGTCTTGACGCCGCCCTCGTACGCACCTGCCTCGACGGCTCTCGGTTCAAGATGACGCTCGACCGCGCGGAGAGTCTCCTGGACGCTGCGCCATCCGACACCCTTGGCATCCGCTACACCGCTGCCCTCGCGTATGCGCGGCTTGAGGACGAGACGGGCTTTGACGCGCTCGACGCACGTTTCGGACACCGAGGCAACACCTGGTCCAACCTCGCTCGTGCCATCATGCTCTACAAGCTCGGTCGCATGTCCGCCGCGCGTCGTGCCCTACAGGGCTATTGCGAGCTCTGTGGAGGGGCAGCATATGCCCTGCTCAGGCCCGAGTTCGTGGAGACCTACCTCCCCGACCGGCCCGCAGTCGCACCATCGAGCTTCAAAGAGGCCGTGCTGGCCGTCCACGAGTCCGAGCCGATCATCGCCGACGTGCCCGACTTCATCGCATGGGCGCAGACGCAGCCATGGCTCGAACAATCCGCCTCGCAGTTTGCCGACAAGAACGACCTCGACTGGTAGGCAGGGCAGTCGAACCTCGTCGGTCAGACGAGGGCCCTGCGCACCTTGCTCGCAATCGCATCTGCGGATAGGCCGGCGCGTGCGACGAGGTTCTCGGAATCATCGGCCTCGAAGTCGGAGCATGGCGCAGCAAGGTGCAGGACGCGCGGAGGGGTACCGTGCGATGAGAGGTGTTCGGAGATGGCACTGCCAAGACCTCCGGCAAGATAGTGCTCCTCGACGGTGACGACGAGGGACCCTGGGTTGACGTGGTCGATTGCCGTCGTGTCAAGCGGCTCGATGACAGGCATCTCGAGGACCTGGCAGGCAATGCCCTCCCCTTCGAGGACGCGCGCAGCATGCATGGCATTGAGCGTCACACCGCCCGTACAGACGAGAACCACGTCGGGGTCGACGGCGGTCATGAGGACGCGTGCGCCGTCAAACCCCGCGTCACAGCCGTTGTCGTGCACGATGGCCCCAACGGGAAGGCTCGGCATGCGCACGTAGGCGGGACGGGGCCTGGCGACGAGCTCGCGCAGGCAGCACCAGAGCCCTGCGTTGTCAGAGGGACAGATGACCGTCATCCCCTGTACCGTGCGCATGAGCGCGACATCGTTGAGAGCCAGGTGCGTCGGCCCGAGGATGCCTGAACCGTAGCCTCCCGCGATGCCGACGAGGACCACGGGTGCGCCCATCGAGCCCAGACAGACGCGAATCTGGTCAAAGCAGCGCGCGGTGATGAAGCTCGCGTACGCGGGAGCCACCACGGTGTAGCCCTCGTTGGCCAGGGCCGCCGCGATGGCAACCTGGCTCTGCTCGGCGATTCCGCACTGGACGAGGCTCTCGGGGAGAAGCTCTCTCATGCGTTCGAGCGAAAGGCGCCTGCCGTAGTCGGAGACCACACAGGTGAGCAGCGGGTTCGTCTGCGCGGCCTCACCCATCGCACGCCCAAACACCTCCTTGGGATCGAGGGTGCAGAGACGGCGGGCCCGCTCGGCGTCGCAGCGGAAACTAGCCACGTTCGATCACCGCCCGCCCCGCCATGAGTTCGGCCGCGACCAGCGAGCGTTGCCCGTCGTCCAGGAGGATGTCATGCCACTCGACGCAATTCTCTCCTGCGGTGACGCCCTTGCCTTTGACGGTATGCGCGAGGATGGCGCGCGGCCTTGTTCCCACGCGCGCCAAGGCCGTGCGAAGGGCGATGACGTCGTGGCCGTCAACCGTCTCGGTATCGAAGCCGAACGAGGCAAAGGTTGTGGTCAGAGAGCCCACATCAAGCACATCCGAGGTCGGAGCATCGAGCTGCAGACCGTTCAGGTCGATGATGGCAACGAGGTTTGCGAGCCTGTTGTGGCCGGCAAAGGCCGCAGCCTCCCATACGGAGCCCTCATTGCACTCCCCGTCCCCCATGAGACAGAAGATGCGTCCTCCCCGTCCCGCACAAACCTTTGCCAGGGCGATTCCGCACGAGTAGGCAAGTCCCATGCCAAGGCTCCCACTGGTCATCTCGATACCGCGGGCCATGTCACGTCGCGGCTCCTTGAAGAGGACCGCATCAGGCCCGAAGAGCCCCTTCTCGAAGTCGGCATTCGTGACGAGTCCGACCTGGCGCAGCGCCGGATAGAGCGCGAGGGCGGCGTGACCCTTGGAGAGCACGAAGCGATCGCGATCCGACGGATCATCACAGTCGGCAGCGTGATGCATCACGTCGTTGTACAGTACGGCAAGAATGTCCGCGCATGAGAGGCTCCCACCCAGGTGATAGGGATGATTGGCGTCATCGAGGGCCCAGCCGACCACGCTCTCGCGGATCTCGTGGGCGAGAAGCCGGAGCTCCGTCCGAGAGTGCCACCGCGCGCAATCCGCACGCGTCCTGGGGTCGCCACTCGTTACCCCGACGTCAATCCTCGGCCAAGAGCTTGTGTCTGATGCGAAGGTGGGCACTGCAACTGCCAATCGGTACGCTACGTGTTCTCTGACATGCTAGACAAGTAGTATACAAGTACCCTGCAGCCGAACGCCGTGCGAGAGAGCTGCCCACGGTTGCGTCATGTGATGCGAGCCCGTTCGTCCTCCCATCTCCATAGAGACTGGAGGGCGAACGAGCTCGCATCTTTGCTATACTACGCTACGCGTCCCCATCGTCTAGCGGTTAGGACATCGCCCTTTCAAGGCGACGACACGAGTTCGAGTCTCGTTGGGGGCACCATCTCACACCCACACCACGTCTTGGCTAGATACCAAGAAGGGGGACGCCGAAGCGTCCCCCAACCCAATTGGACGGCAGTCTCCTGCCGAGGAACGCCTAGCCGATGTAGCGCTTGAAGGCCTCGACCATGCCCTCGCCCGTAGTCTGGGAGAGGATGTCGGCCACCGCGGCCTCATCCATGAACATGCCCATCATGGCCTGGAGTACCGCCACCTGGTCCTCATCGTGAGCGACAAGACCGAGGTTTACGATGAGCTGCGTCTGCACGGGATGGTCCACCATGTCCGCCATGGCCGCAAAGGGAATCGGCGCCTTCGTCCTGACTATCGCGATGTATGGCTTCGCGATGTTCTCCGGCTCGACGTGCGGAATGGCGACCGAGATCTTATCGAACTCGAGGCCCGTAGGATAGCTGGACTCGCGCTTGACGATAGCGTCATACCAGGAGTCGTTGAGGTAGCCCTGCGGCGCGAGCTTCTCGCCGAGCTTTTTGAAGAAGTCACGGTAATCCTCTGCCTCGAAGTCAAAGAAGACGAGCTCGGGCTTGAGCAGAGTCGTATCGACCTGTGCCATGTTTTCCTCCCTACGCGAGCGGCTCGGAGCCATTCGCAAAGACCTTGATGACTGACGTGAAGTCCTCGAGCAGGCGCTCGTAGGCCGTGGTGGTCATGTCGTGCCAGTACACCACGGCGTCGGAAGACGCAGCCACCTTGTCCTCCACCATCGCACGCACGGCCTCTCCGGCAAACTTGACGCCATACGTGTAGTAGTTGATCTTACGGATTCCGGCATCGATGGCCTTGCGGTAGTCATCATCCGAGACACCTGAGCCGCCATGCATGACGAGCGGGTTGCTCGCGCGACTGCGGATCTGTGCGAGAACGTCGAAGTTGAGATGCGGCTCGCCCTTGTAGATGCCGTGTACGGTTCCGAACGAGCAGGCCAGAACATCGAGGCCCGTCTCGTTTATGAAGTCACGCGCCTGGTCAGGATTGGTATAGGTGGCACCGGACTCCTCAGCCGTACCGCCCTCGTCGCGGGCGCCTGCCTCGCGGGAGCCCATCGAACCGAGCTCGCACTCGAGACCCGCGTCAAAGCTCGCACACATGTCCGCAGCTCGCTGCGAGTTGGCGACGTTCTCCTCGTACGGAAGGTATGACCCATCGAACATGGCCCCGGTAAAGCCGAGCTCGAGGGCGCGACGCATGTATGACAGGTGCTCGCAGTGGTCGAGATGGACGCAGACCATGGCGCTCGAGCGCTCCGCGAGCGTCACCAGCGTGGGTCCCATGTAGTCGAGCGGCGCAAATGGGTCGTGGCCCTCGGCATGGGAGAGAATCACGGGATAGCCGGTCTGCTCGGCGGCGTCGAGTGCGGCACGCGCAGCCTCGAGGCTCGGTGTGTTGAACGATGCGATCGCCATGTTGTTCTGCTCGGCGATGGCGCAGATGTCACGAAGGTTGACAAGCATGTCTACTCCTCTGGAGATTCCTAGTTCTGTTCGACGTTGGCGGACGCGGTGGCTGCCGCTTCCTCGGCATCCTGCTCGTTAAGGGTATGCTGGCCATAGCGGTGGAACACCGAGATGGCCTCCGTCACCTGAGCATCGGTCATCTCGGCCATGGGCAGGCCCGTCGAGAGGGCCACGCTCACGGTCTTGGCGGCCTCCTCGAGGTACACGCACGAGAAGAGCGCCTGACGCAGGTTGCGCCCCACGGCAATGACGCCATGATGCTTGAGGACGACGGCCAGCTGGTCGCCGATGGACTCCACGGCATGCACGCCCATGGAAAGGGAGCCGGGGTCTCCGTAGGCGGCAACGTGGCAGGGTCCCTCGACCGCGTTGGCCATCGTCGAGAGGTTGCAGGGGATCTCGTCCATCACGAGACCGAGACCGGTGGCGTACGGCTGGTGCGTATGGATGACGGCGTTGACCTTGGGCATGTTCTTGAGGATGTAGAGAAGCGCCTGCGTATCCACCGACGCCTTGCGCGTACCCTCCACGATGTTGCCGTCCATGTCGACTACCAGCACGTCATCGGCGACCATGTCGTCGTATATCATGCCTGACGGCGTGACGAGCACGAGGCCATCCTTCATACGCGCGCTCACGTTGCCGCCGGACAGGGCGACAAGCCCATAGCGGTCGAGCTTGAGCGCGGCATTGAGAACCTCTTGCTTTTCCTTCTCGTACATGTGATTTCTCACTACTCCTCTTCGTGCGTGATCGTTGCGCGTGTCTCCGCATCGGGTGCGATGGGATCGACGGGTTGACCTTCCTCATGCGTCAGACGCTGACGGCGCCTTCTCTGTCTCTTCTCGGCCCTCTGCTGCTCCTCGATGGCTTTGATCTGGTCCGCATGGTCGATGTACTCCTGGTTGACGTTGCGCGCACGGGCCTTGATCGAATCGGGGTGCACCTTGTATTCAAGGTCGCACAGGAAGTCAAAGAGCTCGCGGCTGTCGTTGAACATCTTTGTTGGCACCCAGTAGCGTCCCTTGGAGATGGAATGGTCGTTGACACGAACGTAGGTCTTGCCCGAGCTGGGAAACGGCCTCACGAGAAAGGTCTTGAGCTCGGAGATGACATAGGTGTCCTCGCGACCGTATCCCGAGAACGTGATGGTGTCCGCGTCCTCGTCGACGATGACCCTCTCGGGGTTCGAGAGCGAGACGAACGTATTCCATACCTGATAGAAGCACACGATTCCCACGATGGCGGAAAGCCCGGGTCCGATGCCGACGTTTGCGACGGCCATCCAGATGCAGGCGACGAGAACTGCGGCACAGAGCACGCCGACGGCGGTGACCTCGATCTGGTAGAACGGCGGCTCATACACGTAGGTCTTCTTCATTGCGCTCCTCACAGAGCCGGGGCCCGCACGCTTGGTGCAAGGCCCCGGTGCGTTACGTTTGGCTGCACATCATTGGACGAACGGACCTATGCCTCGGCGTTCTCGGCAGCGTGAAGGGTCGACGCCTCCTTGAGGATGCGCATGCGGTTCCAGATTGCCAGGGCGATGGCAAGGGCCGCGATGGCAATCATGCCGATTCCGTTGCCGAAGGTACCGACACGGGTGATGAGCCACGTCAGCGGGTTGGCGCCGTCGCAGATCGAGGAGATGGCCGTTGCGCCGGACATGTTGAACTGAACGTTCTGGGCGGCGGTGGTAATGAGGGGGCTGAGGTCCGTCGCGATATAGAGACCGATGGTCAGGACGATGATGCCGATGATGATGCCACGGAAGCCGTTGTTGTGGACGACCGGGGTGATGAGGACGAACATCCAGGGGATGACGGCAAGGTCGGCGAAGGGCAGGACCTTGTTCCCAGGAAGGATGACGGCCAGGAAGATGCAGAGCGGGACGAGCACGAACGAGATCGCAAGGGTGACCGGGTGACCGACGCCGACGGCGGAGTCAAGGCCGATGTAGATCTTGCCACGGTTGGCGAAGTGCTTCTCGACGAAGTTCGAGGCGGCATCGGAGATGGGGAGCAGGCCCTCCATCAGCAGGGCGGCCATCTTCGGGATGAGAACCAGAACGGCACCGAGGGAGACCGCAAGCGTCAGAACCTTGGTGATCGAGGTCGTGATGCTGGCGGGATCCCAGTAGGCGAGGCAGCCGATGACGAGACCGATCATGGTGCCGATAAGCATGGGCTCGCCAAAGACGCCGAACTTCTTCTGCAGCGTGTCGGTGTTGATGTTGATGTCACGGAAGCCAGGGATCTTATCGAAGATCCAGTTGAACAGCATGGCGATGGGGGCGTATGCGGTGGTGAAGCCGTGGGGCAGCGAGACGCCCGGCATGCTGAGGGACTCCTCGACCAGCGGGGCGGTGTAGTCGCCAAGAACCATGATGATGACCATGTTCAGGACGGCGGCGATGATTCCCCACACAAGGCTGTTGGTGACGATGGCGACGAGGGCGCCGGTGAACGCGAAGTGCCAGTAATCCCAGATGTCAACGTCAACGGTCTGGGTCGTGTTGGTGAGCAGCATGACGATGTTCACCGCAAGGCCCAGCGGGATGATGATGGCACCGACGACCGAACCCATGGCAATGGCGGCAGCGGCGGGCCAGCCGACATCCACGACCGTCAGCGACAGGCCGAAGCGCTCGACCATCACCTGGACGGCAGGAGAGAGCGTCGTGCCGAGCAGCGAGTTGATGACGAGGTTCAGTCCGATGAAGCCGATGCCGACCGTGAGGCCCGCACGCAGCGACTTGCCGAAGCCGGCGCCGAAGCAGCAGCCGAGGATCGTGAGGACGATAGGCATCATGACCGAGACGCCTAGGCCAGAGATGAATGTGAAGAAGCCGAGAAAGGCATCCATTCCCTCTTCCTTTCTTTCGAATACGTATCAGGACTTTTGGTAGTTACTCCGTGCATCCCAACGTGACAGGCAAGCACTCCGCGGTTAGCGCAGGCCACACGTCGAGAGAAGTACCAAGGCGAGACGCGCTATTCCTCTTCCATGAGCTTGAGGATCTGCTCGTTGGGAACCTCGACGCCTCTGCCCATGAGATAGGGCACCCCGTTGATGTAGGGGCAGTGAAGCTCGGTCGGTGCGATGGATGTGGCAACGATGAAGTCGTAGTTGCGTGACTTCTCGGGAGCAGAGGCCAGAGGAACCTGGGTGATCTCGTACTTGCCCTTATAGCCATGCGAGTCGAGAAGCTCCTCGACCTTCTTCCGGGCAATGGTGGAGGTCACGATTCCCGAACCGCAGGAGAGCAGGATGTGCTTGATCTTACCAGCCATGACAAACCTACCTTTCTCGCACGGTCGACCGTGCGTCCAATTGGTGAATACAGTCTACTCGCCGATCACGATGACACGCACCTTGCGCGTGCGCTCCCGCGTGCGGTCGTAGTCGACGAAGAAGACGCTCGCGAGGCCGTTCATCTGGAGGTCGCCGCCCTCGACCTCGAGGGTGACGCTGCCGCCTATAAGGGTGGAGCGCAGGTGGGCGTCGCCGTTCCAGAGCGCGCGGCGGTCGCCGCCGGGCAGGTAGGACCCGGCGTCGGGCCACGACTCGACCTCCTCGAAGTGGCGCTCGCCGGGGTAGTTGTAGGTGACCCAGTCGCGCTGCTCGGGGAAGACCCTCCGGAGGCCGTTGGTGAGGTCGGTCTGGAGGAAGGTGTCGCCGTCGGGGTTGCGGTCGTGGTCGAACTCCTCGGTGAAGACCGCGCAGGTGGTGTGCTGGGAGATGACCGCGACGACGCCCTCGGCGACGCCGCTCCCGCGGACGACGTCGCGGACCTGCCGGGTGATGTCGACGTAGGTGGGCTTGCCGGCCAGGGTCTCGACGACGATGCGCCCCTTGTGCACGGCCATGGCTACTCCCCCCCGCAGACGTCGGCGCGGACGCGGTCGAGCGCCCCGAACATCTCCTCGAGGGTCGCGTACGGGTCGGCGGCGGCCACGATGCCGGAGGTGCCGCCGGTGGCGTCCCCGCCGTAGGCGATGGCGTCGTAGACGTCCCGCCCGGTGGAGATCCCGGCCGCCTGGAGGACCATCGTGGACGGCGAGACGGACTTGACCGCCTCGGTGCTCGTGCGGACGTAGTCCTCCCCCGCGGCCCTGCCGGTGCCGATGAGCTCGTTGAGCTCGCAGGTCATGACGTCGGGGCGCAGCTCGGCGATGGCGCGGGCCTCCGCGACCGAGTCGGCGCAGACGACGGTGAGGATGCCGACCTCGCGGGCGCGGGCCATCGTCGCCGCGAGCTCGCCCACCGTCATGGGGTTCTCGGCGTGGTTGAGGAACGTGGCCCTGACGCCGGCCGCGGCGAGCGCCTCGGGGAGGACGTGGCCCATCCCGCGGCCCGGGCGCAGGCTCTCCATGGCCTGGGCGCAGGGGATGAGGTGGGGGCAGTTCCCGACGACCCAGGGGAGGTCGACGAGCTGGGCGGTGAACAGCGACTGGAGGCCGTACCTCTCGCAGAGCTCGTCGGTCTTCGCGGCGAGGCCGTGGAGGGCCTCCCCGTACAGGTACGACTTGGGGTTGACGACGAAGAACGGCCGTCTGAGGACTATCTTCTCCATTTTGTCTTTCTCCCTCTAAGTTGTCCGTAAGCACATATACAACCATGTGTTGTCACTGTGAATAAGATAGCACTTGTTCACTGAACATTGAACAACTTTGTGAAGAGCGAGGGAAATAGACGGTATGTTATGAGGGTTGAACGGCAGTACCCACCACTTCCTGGCCCGCTTTGAGCCATGTGAAGCTCCACTCGATGGGCGTCTCGTCGTCTAGGCGGATCACCTGCTCGAGCAGAAGCACGGGCGATGACTCCTCACAGCCGAGGTAGTCACCGTGCTCCTTCCCTGCCACGCGCGCGACATAGCGCATGCGCGATGACTTGATCTTCCGTCCGGCGCAGTGTTCCACGGCATCGAAGGCGGGTTCCTTGGTGAAGTCGACGTCAAAGAGCCCCGGGCACTCGCGCAGGCTGTTCCAGCCCTCTTGGCACATGATGGGCTCACCGTTGACGGTGCGGACGCGCCTGAGGTACATGACCTGGTCCCCAGGACGCAGCTCCAGCATCGAAACCACCTCGGGAGGGGCTGCCAGGCGTTGTTTGACGAGCACGTGCGTGACGAAGTCCTTGCCTTGCTCGTGGAGGGATGCGGCGAATGAGATCGGCCGCTCGCCAGCGGGATGCGAGATTCCCGCCTCCGCCACGAAGGTGCCGGATCCACGCACCTGGGTGAGAAGACCCTCGTCTACCAGAGATTTTATGGCACGTCGGACGGTGCCGCGGCTGAGGTCGAAGGAGTCCATGAGCTCGTGCTCGGAGGGGATGCGCCTTCCCGGCGTCCACTCGCGGGAGTAGACCTTCTCGCGGAGGATGTCGGAGAGCTGGACATGCAGCGGGATGGATTCGGTTCGAGTGAAGGAGTCAGAAGAAGACTTCACGATGTTGCTTCGTGAAACGGTGGGCATCGTGCCATAGGCTCCAACGAAGTCAAGCCCGGAGAAAGCGTCTGACATTACGGCAGCTCCAGTAGGATATGAGGCGAAGCGCCCCGCGGGTGAGCGTACAGACCCGTTGTACACCAGTTGTACTAGACAACCGGTTTCCATTTCGTCAATTGCAGGTGACCACCAAAAATCCGAGGAGATACATGGTAGGGGCGGTGGGACTCGAACCCACAATCCTTTCGGTCGCGGATTTTAAGTCCGCTGCGTATGCCAGTTCCGCCACGCCCCCATGTGCCAAGTCTACGTCAGCGAGCGCAGCACCGGCTTCCAGACCACCGGTGAGGGCTGCCCCTGGAGCGTGAGCGCCGCCGTGATGGAAAGGCCGAAGAGCAGGTCGCTCTCGCTCACGATCAAGCTCGGGAAGCCCGTCTGCGTCATGAGCTCTGACACGGCAATCGTACCACCAAGGATGACGGACGCTCGCTTCTCCTGAAGACCGGGAAGCGCACGACGTCCCTCCTCCGTGAGGGCCGCGAGACGACCCTCGAGGCCGATGACGTCATCCGCAGAGAGCGTGGCCAGATGAACACGGCTTGCATCGTAGGGTACCAGCTCGTCTCGGATGGCCACGAGACTCGTCGACGTACCGCCCGTGACCACGAGCGTGGCAGGAGCCCCCTTGCCGCCACAGTGCAGGCCGCCCTCGCTCACGACGGACGAGAAGAGCCGCGCCGCAAACGCGTGAGCCTCGGCGACGTCAGCCGTCGATGGCGGATCCGTCCTTGAGAGGAAGAGCTCGGTGAGACGTCTGCATCCCACGTTGGTCGATCGGACGAAGGTGAGATCGAGCATGCTGCCGTCGAGCGTCCCGCAGGCAAGCTCGGTCGAACCGCCGCCGTTGTCGGCCACGAGGATGCGCTGGCCCAAGAAGTCCTGCGCCACGCCGAGGAAGGTGAGCGCGCCTTCGATCTCGCCGGGAATGACGAGCGGCTCGAGGCCGAGGGAGGCAAGGGCCTGCCCCAGGTCGGGCGAGTTCGATGCGTCGCGGGCGGCACTCGTGAGCGTACATGCCACGACCTCCGCGCCAGCTGCGCGGGCAGACTCCACATAGGCGCCCACGCATACGAAGACACGCTCCATCGCCGCCTGGGCGAGACGCCCGGTCTCGGCAACACCCTCGCCGAGATTGCAGATGGTGGAGTTCTTCGCAAGACGAACGACGCGCGCGCCCTCGACGTCGGCGACGGCAAGGCGAGCGGTGACGGTCCCGATGTCTATGACGGCGACGCGCCTCATGCGGACCCCTCCTGATAGGCGAAGATGAAGTCGAGCACGGTGACGTACCAGGGGTCAGAGCTGGCGGACGTGTCGCTTGACGATGTGCTCTCGTCGAGGCCATCGACCTTGACGCCCGTCTCGCCCTCCGTGACGTAGCCGCGTTTGCGCGCCTCGTCCTCGATGCCCTCGCGAGTCTGAAGGCTGGTGAGTTCGTCCTGGAGGTCAGAGTTCTCCTGATCGATGTCGCTATAGCTGTTCTGGAGAATGTCGTTGGTACGCCATGCCGAGTAGTACGTACGCGCTGGTGCGTAGAGCATGGCGACGATGACGAGGATGAGACCGACCGCGATGAGGGGGCGCTTGTGCCGCCTCAGCCGTTCTCGAAGCGGTTCTCGATGGGCGACCACGTCATCGGCAGCCTGCGTCGCAGTTGCATGGACACGCCTCCCGTCCGCCTTCTTCGAGACGGTGCGCGCAGCCTTCCTTGTGGAGTGGGTCGTGCTCATGCCAGCTTCGTTTCTTGGTCGTTTTGGCATTTCCGGCGCCCGCCACGCAGGGTACCGCTCTGACACAAGTTATACCAGATGAGCGACGTCAGGGAAACGCTACGTGCGCTTCTCCTCACCCTTAGCATGCACCCACAGCTCGTTCTGCTCGGCGGTGGAAAGCTCGCGCACGTCACGGCCCTGCTCGCGAGCGAGCTCCTCCACACGCGCCCAGCGTCTGCGGAACTTGCGGTTGCTCGCGGCGAGCGCCCGCTCGGCATCCACCCCCTCGCGGCGAGCGACGTTGACGATGGCAAAGAGCATGTCACCAAACTCAAGCTCGCGCTCTTTTGAGCCGGGAACCGCTTCCTCGAACTCCTCGCGCTCCGAGGCGACCTGTCGCCAGACGTCACCCACGCTCTCCCATTCGAAGCCCGCCTTGGCGGCGCGCTTCGAGATCTTCTGACATTGCATGAGCGCAGGAAGGCACATAGGCACGCTGTCGAGCAGGCCTTCGGGACGCGTGCCCTCCGTGCGCTTCACGTCATCCCAGATTGCCATGACCTCGTTTTGATCCGTTGCGACACGGTCGCCAAAGACATGTGGGTGACGACGGACAAGCTTCTCGTTTATTCCCCGAACCACATCGTGGATGTCGAAGGACCCCTCGTCTGCGCCTATCTGCGCGTGGAGGGCAATCTGCTCGAGCACATCGCCAAGCTCCTCGGTGAGGTGAGTGTCATCATGATGGTCGATGGCATCCGTCGCCTCGTAGGCCTCTTCGATGAGATCGCGTGCGATGGATTCGTGCGTCTGCTCCTTGTCCCACGGGCAACCGTCGGGTTGGCGCAGCCGCCACATGATGCGCACGAGCGTGTCGAACTCGTCCTGACGTCCCGGTGCCCCTTCGCGAGAACGGATCTGGGCGTCCACGGCCGCAACCGGGCTGCAGAGACACCCTGCCTCCCGTCCTGTGGCATCGGTCGCGACCGGCACGAGGCTGTCCCTCCCCTGCTGGTCGGGACGCTCGCGCTCAATGGCACAGACAAGCGCGGCAGACACCATGGCCGCAGCCACCGGACCTGGGTGTAGCACCTGGTCGGAAAGCATGACAGGGTTTCGCGGAATGACGTGATGGCCGTCGACGAAGGTCATGTGCTTACGATGGTCGCAGAGGTCTGCAAGCATGCTGCCCATCCACGCGAGGCCGCGACCGCAGGGGCGCGGCTCGTCCTCATCGGCACGCCAAAGCGGGGAGAGGACGTACACGGGCGTCTTCGGAAAGGCCTCGGCGAGGGTATCGAGATAGTCGGCGGCGTCCCTGCGGATGCGCTTGGCCGACTTCTTGCGGTCCCAGTCATTGGTGCCATAGGCCACGACGACGGTGGTGGGCGGATGCTTGCGGAGACGGCCCAGGCCCTCGAGCGTGGTGGCGTCAAAGACATGGCCCGCAACCGCCTGGTTGAGAAGATCGAGACCGAGCGCCTGGGCAACCTGCACCGGATAGGCGAGCGATGGGCTGCCCACCACGAAGCCCTGGGCGATCGAGTCGCCAAGGACGAGAAGGTATCCATGGTCGGGAGCTGGCTCGAGCGAGCCGTTGGAAGCAAGGTTGCCCACGGCGACCGACATGATGTACGGGAGGTAGATGCGAACCTCGACAGGCGTGTGGAATGGGTTGTCGAACGTCACCTCGATGCGTCCGGTGGCGGCAGGCACGGTATAGGCGTTGCCTCCCACGACCACAAGGTCGATGCCATCGATCACCCCGTCGACGGGATTGCCGATGCCACCCACGCCGGCCATGACCGAGCGGAAGAGCGGATGGTCATGGTTAAGGTCTCGTATGACGCGGCAGTCGAGGGAGACGCGGTTGCCATCGGTCACGAAGTCGATGCACGCGCCGGCGGTGGCCTCGGCGCGACAGCCTCGGTTCAGCCCGCGAAGCCTCTTGAGCTGGGCCTTGGTGAAACGTCGCGGCACGACGAGCCCATCGGAACAGCGAACGAGTCCCACAGCCCCACGGACGAAGCCCTCGATGGGAGCGGTCGCCACTTAGCCTTCCATCTCCTCGGGATATCTGAAGTCCCAGTCGCGGCGCAGCCGCGTCATGAGAGCCATGACATCGGCGGAGGTCTCTATCTGTGCGAGGGCACCGGCATCGCCGGCGGCGGCAGCCTCGAGATCGGACATGACGTAACCCAGGGCAAGCTCCCTCTGGCCAACGGATATCTCCTCGACCTCCCCGCTCTCGGTCCAGACGATGCGTGCGCTGTCGGCACGCGGGTACTCCATGATCTCGATGTAGGCCTTGTCGGCGCTTATCATGGCACGCTTGGGCTGCTTGGAGTGCATGGTGAGCGTGATGGACACCATCTGTCCCTCGACGTTGCGCATGAGGATGCCGTCCATCTCATCAACGCCGGTAGGCGCGGGGCTCATGAGCGAGACCATCTCGCCAGGACAGCTCTCTAGGAAGAGACGGGCCAACGTGATGGAGTAGACGCCGATGTCGAGGAGTGCCCCTCCCGCGAGGTTAGGATTGAAGAAGCGGTTTCTCATGTCGTAGTCCTTGTAGGACCCGAAGTTCTCCTGCACGAGGTTGACAGGACCGAAGTCACCCGCCCCGACGCGACGCACGAGCTCCTTGTAGAGGGGCATGTGCAGAATCGTGCAGGCGTCCATGAGCACGACGCCATGGGCGGCGGCAATCGTGCGCGCCTCGTCGAGCTCGTCGGAGTTGAGCGTGATCGCCTTCTCGCAGAGCACGTGCTTGCCCGCCGCAAGGGCCTTGCGCAGGTAGGTGATGTGCGTGTTGTGCGGTGTGGTGAGATAGATGGCGTCGATGTCAGGGCTCGCGATGAGGTCGTCGATGGAGTCATAGACCCTGCCCACGCCATACTTCTCGGCAAAGGCGTCGGCCTTGTCCCGCGTGCGATTTGCCACGCCGTCGATGGCGCGTCCCTCGAGCGCCAGCGTCTGCGCCATCTGGTTGGCGATGACGCCACAACCGATGACACCCCAGCGAAGCCGTGGGGCGGTTTCCGCGGTAGCTACCTCTGACATGTCCGTCTCCCCTCGTCGAGCGACCGGTACGGTACTGGTACCCATTCTACGACCGAGGCTCTCATGGCCAGCATCCCAAACGTCGCAGGCGCGCAAATCCCGCGTCACACGGCGGCCCCTCACGACTCGTCTTCGCCGCCAAGCTCCTCGAGTACGCCAAGGACGGCCGGCATGATCTGCTCGCCCCCCTTGCGGAAGGGATACGCAAGCTTGTGGGTCTTGGGATAGTTGAGCGCACCACGCCCCTTGAGCTTGAGTGCCACCTGACGCGGGACATCCACTCCCAGGTAGACGATCCTTCCGTTGACGAGCGAGACGGACGTGCAGCCCAGGCGTTGAGCGCGGATGCGTACGCGGGCACGGTCGAAGAGGTTGCGCCCGGCAAGCGGCAGGGCGCCAAAGCCCTCCTCCGTCTCGCGCTGAAGCCCGTCCACGTCGGCAAGCTCGGTCGCGGCCGCAAGCCGTCGGTAGCAGAGCACGCGTCGGTCCACCTCGGGGATGTACTCCTCTGCCAGGAAGAAGTCGGCGGAGAGGTTGATGGTGACCTCGGGTACCTCGATCTCGGTCGCCTCGCCGCGCGCCTCCGCCACCGCCTCGCCGAGCATCTGCGTGAAGAGGTCAAAGCCCACGCTCGAGAGGTTGCCGTGCTGCTCGGCGCCCACAAGCGAACCGGCGCCGCGTATCTCGAGGTCGCGCATGGCAATCTTCATGCCGCTGCCGAGGTCCTGGTACTCGTTGATCGCCGTGAGACGATCGGTCGCCTCGGGCGTGAGCGGTGCCTCGCCGGGGAACATGAAATAGGCGTACGCCTGGATGCGACCGCGCCCCACGCGACCCTTCAGCTGATAGAGCTGAGCCAAGCCCAGGCGCTGCGAGTCCTCGATGATGAGCGTGTTGGTGTGTGGGTTGTCGATACCGCTCTCGATGATCGTGGTCGCAACGAGCACGTCGATCTCGTGCTCCGAGAATTGCAGCATGACGTCCTCGACCTCGCGCGCGCCCATCTGCCCGTGAGCCACGCCCACGCGTGCCTCGGGCGCGGCCTCAAGCACGCGGGCGACGGCGTCATCGATCGTGGTCACACGGTTGGACACGTAGTACACCTGCCCCTTGCGTGCAAGCTCGGCACGAATGGCGTCGGAGACCACGTCGGGATCCCACTCCCCCACCGTCACCTTGACCGCCAGACGTCCGGGCGGCGGCGTCATGATGAGGCTCATGTCGCGAACGCCGCTCATGGCCATCTGCATGGTGCGCGGGATGGGCGTGGCCGAAAGCGTGAGCACGTCGACCTGCTCGCGCATGTTCTTGAGCTGCTCCTTGTGCTGCACGCCGAAGCGCTGCTCCTCGTCGATGATGACAAGTCCCAGGTCATAGGGATTGACGTCGGCCGAGAGCAGGCGGTGGGTGCCGATGAGGACGTTGACGCTGCCATCGGCAAAGCCCTCGAGGGTCTTGCGCTGCTGTGCCGGCGTGACGAAACGGGAAAGGACGGCCACCTTGAGGTCGAAGGGCGCGAACCTCGAGAAGAACGTCTCGTAGTGCTGCTCGGCGAGGATGGTCGTGGGACAGAGGACCATGACCTGCTTGACGTCCTGGCAGCACTTGAACGCCGCCCGCAGGGCGACCTCGGTCTTGCCGAAGCCCACGTCGCCGCAGAGCAGGCGATCCATGGGCTTGCGACTCTCCATGTCGGCCTTGATGTCTGTCACGGCGTTTGCCTGATCGGGGGTGAGCTCGTAGCTGAAGTTCGCCTCCATCTCCTGCTGCACGGGCGTGTCGGTCGAGAAGGCATAGCCGCTCACGGACGCGCGACGCGTGTAGAGGTCCACGAGGTCGAAGGCGAGCTTCTTGGCGGAGCGACGGGCCTTGCCCGTGGCACGCGACCAGTCGGCCGTGTTGAGGCGCGTGAGCCGTGGGACGCCCCCGTCGGGACCGATGTAGCGCGTGATGCGATCCACCTGCTCGAGAGGTACGTAGAGCTTGTCCTCGCCCGCGTACTCGAGAAGGAAGTAGTCACGCTCGCGCCCTGCCACCTCCTGGCGCACGATGTCGGAGAAGAGCGCGACGCCGTGCGTGGCATGCACGACGTAGTCGCCCGGCTTGAAGGGGAAGGTCACGCTCGTGGGGTCGACGCGGCGGGCACGACGGCGGTTCTTTGCCGTTCGCGCCGTGAGGTCGGAGATCGAGAGCACGCCGATACCTGCCGTGGGAATGATGATGCCGGCGGGAACGGGCGCATCGAAGAAGGTCACGAAGCCGCGACGCAGGGGCGTCACGTCGCGCATGGACGCAGGATCGGTTACGGGCACGGAGTTCTCGGCGGCAGAGCCGAGCGACTCCACGAAGGGGATGCCCTCGTCGTTGAGACGAAGCTCGAGCGACTCGCGGGAGCCGCGGTCGGGCACGGCAAAGAGTACCGCCGCCCGGTCGTTCACGAGCTGTCGAACGCGACCGATAAGCTTGGCATCCGCGCCGGCGATCTGCGGCTGGACCACGTCGATCTCTGCGGAGGCCGTCTCGCCCGCCCTCATGATCGTCGAGAAGGACAGACGCTGCTGGGTACCGAAGTCCAGCTCGCGCGGTGGGGTATAGAGACCATCGGTGCTCACGCGAGCAGACCCCGCCGCAGCGGAGACCTCGTCCATCGCTCGCTGGCAGTCATCGAAGAGGGCGCGCGGTTCGGCGAGAACCACGAGCGCATCCCTGGAGATGTGGTCGATGGGCGAGGCCGTCGTGCCGTAGAGCTCCACGAGATAGCGTTCGAGCGCGGGCGCGGCAACCCGCTGACCAATGAGCTCGAGGTCGGTGGCAAGCTTGGAGCTCTCTCGTGCACGGCGGAAGAGCGCGCGCTCGGCCCGTGCGACCGTCTCGTCAGTGAGCGCCATCTCGCGACAGGGCGAGATCGTGACCTCACGAAGCTCGCCGATGGTCTGTCCGGTCGAGGGAACCAAGCGGCGCACACGGTCGACCTCGTCGCCAAAGAACTCGATGCGCACGGGACTCGTGGCCTGCGCGGGAAAGACGTCCACGGTGTCACCGTGCACGTGAAAGGAGCCAGGTGCCGTGGTCTCCCCGATGTCCTCATACCCCATGCCCACGAGAAGCGCGGGAACATCCCCAAAGGGAATCTCGTCACCCACGGAGAAGGTGCTCGAGGCGAAGTAGCCCGACCCCACGGGTGGCACGCGGCGCAGCAGCGCATGCGCGCTGGCAACGACGATGCACTTCTCGCCCGCCGCGAGGCGAGCTACGGCACGGCAGCGGGCGCCGATCACGGCATCATCGGGAGCCTGGTCTGACCAGGGGCGATCCTTGCGTTCGGGATAGCGGGAGACGGCATCCATGCCGAGCCAGGCGGCAAGGGCACGGGCCGTGCGGTCGGCGGCCTCCTCGCCCGAGACCAGGAGCAGGCACGGTCGCGGGTTCTCCGCCCAGAGCGCGGCAAGCATGAGGGGACGCGCGCTCTGCGCCACGGCGAGCGTCACATCGATACCGTCCCTGAACTGGCTCAGAAAGTCGGTGAGCTCAGGAGCGGCAAGAAGCTGTCGGGAAACCCTGTTGATGAACATGGGGCCATTCTACCCTTCGGGACGTGAGGTCCGCGAGCCACCACCGTGGTCACGCTCATTCCACGCGAGAACTCGATGACGATCCTGACTGGTACCAGAAGGTGCCGCTGCATGCATGGCTTCTGGCGCGGGTGCCATTCTAGTTCCCAGACTGCGACTTTGGCTCTGCAACTTTGGCACGTGATTCAAAGTACTATCACGTCGATGGCCTGCGGAGATACGGATAGCCAAAGTCAAACACCGTATCCGAGAAAGGCACCCGCAGGTAGATGGTTCGATGACAAGAGCCAAAGTCGCAGTGCCAAAGTCGTGGCAAGGCATCGAGAAGGGCTCCGCCCGATGCCGGCCTCACCCAAGGCGTGTCGTCCGCGCAAAGAGGCCTCCCGGGCTAGCTCCGAAAACGATGGGAGTCGAGCGCGAGGCCCATGAGATGCTCCGTTGCGCCCTCGATGTCTGCGGCATCGGCCTGCCATGTCCAGTTGCCCTCGGCGACGCCAGGCACGTTCATGCGCGCGTCATCATCAAGCCGAAGCACGTCCTGGAGCGGCATGATGGCCACCTTGTTGCGTGCGCCAAGGGTGCGCGCGGCGATCTCGTCGGCGAGCGCCTTGGGGTCATCGGGGTCGTAGCGCGACTCGCACCACCCCATGAGGGTCTGGTTGTCATGCGTGCCGGTGTAGACCACGGCATCGGCCCTGGGCTCATACGACTCCCTGGGGTCGCCGTCGAAGAACTGCACCACGTCCATGCCCGGGATGCCGGTGAGCGAGATGAGCGCGCGCACCGCGGGGGTGACGACACCGAGGTCCTCCGCAATGAGCGGCAGCGGTCCGAACTTGTCATGGGCGGCGCGGAAAAGATCTCCCGCCGGACCAAACGAATACTGCCCCTCGAGCGCGCTTTTGCCCGCCTCGATGGAGAAGTACGAGGAGAACCCGATGAAGTGGTCCAGGCGAACGTAGTCATATACGTCGAAGGCACGCGCCAGACGACGCAGCCACCAACCATAGCCCTGGTTGCGAAGCACATCCCACCGATAGGTCGGATTGCCCCAGAGCTGACCGTCGACCGAGAACTGATCGGCGGGCGCACCTGCCTGATGTGCGACGTGACCACTGGCATCGAGGTCAAAGATGTCGCGCTCCGCCCACACGTCCGACGAGTCCCCCGAGACGTACATGGGCATGTCGCCTATGATGCGGACCCCCCGCTGGTTGGCGTATGCTCGCAGGTCGCGCCACTCACGCTCGAACTCGTACTGGAGACGGCGATGGCTCTCGAAGCCGGGAGCGATCTTCGGATCCTTGGCGAGGGTGATCGAGTAGCTGCGATACCTCTCGGGCCACGTCTGCCAGGGTGCCTCGTCATAGAGGTCCTTGATGGACCGAAAGATCGCATACGGGGTGAGCCAGTCCGCGTTGTCGCGACAGAAGCACACGTAGCCTGGTCTATCGTCGATGTCCGCAAGGCGTTCGAGCACCGTCTCGGGATCATCCTCGAGAAGCGACACGTTTCCGGCAAATGCAGAGAGCCCCGCGTAGGGCGAACCAAATTCGTCGGTTGGATTTATCGGCAGCACCTGCCAGTAGGTCTGGCCACATTCCACGAGCCAGTCCACGAAGCTGCGGGCTGGTTCGCCAAGCGTGCCGGGGCGGCCACTGTTGGGAAGAGACGTCACGTGCGCAAGGACGCCCATCCCGGGCGCAAGGGGCTTCTCGAGCAGAGGACGTTCGTAGAAGCGCAGCACCGCAGAGCCCAGCGGCCAGAGGAAGACGCCTGCCTGCCCGTGCTCCACCTTGGGGGTACGGCCCGAGACGACGTCATCCACGCAACTCTTGACCATGGGCACCCTGATGGTGTGCGCATGCTCGAGGCTTGCATTGACGAGCACGCATACGCACTCGCCGTCATCCTTGCGCCAGAAGCCGAACACGTCCTCGCCTGCGGCAAATGGCTCGAAGCTACCGTTCAGAAGTACCGGCAGGGTCTTTCGCAGGGCGATGGCATTGCGATAGATGGAAGTGCAATCGTGGTCGCCGCCGCCCCAGGGGAAGGTGGCGCGGTTATACGGGTCGCGGAAACCCTCGAGACCACACTCGTCCCCGTAGTACACGCAGGGAACGCCGGGGAGCGTCATCTGCAGGAGCGCCATGAGCCACAGACGTGACTTCGCGAGGCTTCGTTGTCCCTCGTCCAGGCGATAGGAGGCCTTCTGGTCCTCGGAAAGCGTATCGGGGTCGGGCGCACCGCCAAGGGTCGTGAACAGCCGCTCTCGGTCATGGCTGCCAAGCAGGTTGAGCGACGAGTAGAACGCGTTGCGCGGGTAGTTTTCGCCGAGCTGCTCGAGACGTGCCGTGAGTTCCATGGCACCGATGCGGTTGCACATGAAGTCGAGCAGCGCGGTGCGAAGCGGGTAGTTCATCACGCCGTCGAGCTCCTTGCCCTCGAAGTACTGGCGCAACTTGCCATAGCTCGTCTTGTTGGACGCGTCCTCCCACACCTCGCCGATGAGAAGCGCATCGGGCTTCTCGGCAAGAACCGCGTCCTTGATCTGGACGATGAAGTCGTCGGAGAGCTCGTCCGCCACGTCAAGGCGCCAGCCGCGCGCGCCGGCGCGCAACCACTTCCTGACCACACCATCCTTGCCGCAAATGAAGTCGCGAAACTCCTGGTCGTCCTCATTGAGGTCGGGCAGGTCGTCGACGCCCCACCATGCGGCGTAGGTGCCGTCATCCCGACACTTGAACCAGTTCGCATAGGGGGAGTCCTTCCCCTGCGCCGCGCCCAGCCCGGGGTAGTTGCCAAACTTGTTGAAGTAGCGAGAGTCGCAGCCGGCATGGTTGAAGACGCCGTCGAGAATGATCGAGATGCCATGCCTCCCGCACTCCGCGCACAGGCGACGAAACTCGTGCTCGTCACCCAGCATCGGGTCGATGGCGAGGTAGTCTGCCGTGTCATAGCGATGGTTGCTCGCTGCCTCGAAGATGGGATTGAGATAGAGCACCGTCACGCCAAGGGACTCGAGATAGTCGAGATGCTCGACGATGCCCTCGAGCGTACCGCCATAGAAGTCCCATTCGGCGATGCGACCATCGTCCGTGCGCTTGTAGGTGGGAGGCGTGCTCCAGTCCTCGACAAGCGCGCGAGCAGGACCCTTGCGAGGCGTGTCCAGCGAGGCGGCGGCGCGCTGGCGCCAATCGCGACCACGGGCAAAGCGGTCTGGGAAGATCTGGTAGACAATCCCGTCTCGATACCACATGGGCTGGTTCTCGCGTGGCTCGTAGACCGTGATCTGAAATGAGGGCGGGTCGCCATAGGCGAAGGTGCCCTCGCCGGTAGTCCAGCCCTCGCGAGCGCCATAGCGCCAGACCGAACCGTCGGTGGACTCGATGTCAAAGCTGTACCAGACGATACCGGTCTCGGCAGGCGTGTAGGTGGCGGAGTAGCGAGTGCGGTCGCCCAGGGCGGTGCCCCTCATCTCGATGAGTTCCTCACCGTGGGCGTCGGTCCAGACGCGAAGCGTGCAGAACACCACGTCATCGCTCCAGACATCAATGCTGATAGTAACGGTGCCGCCCAGGCGGGCGGCACCAAATGGATCCCTGTAGTCCTTCTCGGACGTAACGTGGCGCGCTCTCAATGACTACCTGTCTCTTCTTTTGTTGTACCTGATGATCTCCGGGTGAAGACCATGGTAGATATCCATGTAGTCGTTGGCGGCTCGGCGCCAGCTGAAGTCCGTGGACATCGCCTGATGCATGAGCTTAGCCCACTCCTCCTTGCTAGTCCAGAAGATTTCGCACGCGCTGAGGATGGTGGCGGACATCTCCTCCGCGTTCATGTTTGCAAACGAGAAGCCCGTACCCTCGCCGGTGAACCTGTTGTAGGGCACGACGGAATCACGGAGACCACCCGTCTCGCGGACGACGGGCAGCGTGCCGTAGTGCATGGCGATCATCTGCGAGAGACCGCACGGCTCGAACTCGGATGGCATGAGCAGGATGTCGCCACCAGCGTACATGCGGTGCGAGAGGGCGTTGTCAAACGCGATGCGCGCGCACATCTGCCCCGCGTACTTCTGGTTGAAGTATGAGAACGCCTCCTCGTGGTCCTTGTCGCCGGTACCGAGGATGGCAACCTGTACGCCGCGGTCCATGAGACCATCCATGGCATAGCGGACAAGGCCGAGGCCCTTCTGATTGGTGAGACGACCGATCGAGACGATGAGCGGGCGGCTGGCATCCTGCTCCAGGCCAAGTTCCTCCTGAAGGGCACGCTTGCACTTCGCCTTGTTGGAGGTGTCCTGGACCGTGTAGCTGAAGGGGACCATCGGGTCGGTGTTGGGATTCCAGATGCCCTGGTCGATGCCGTTGAGGATACCGGTGAGCGCGGTGGCGCGACGGCGGAATATGCCGTCGAGACCTTCTCCGTAGAACGGCATCTGCAGCTCGAGGGCATAGCTCGGGCTCACGGTGGTGAGCCAGTCGGCATAGCAGAGGGCACCCTTCATGAAGTTGATCGACTGGGCGTCGCAGCGCAGCTGATCCGCCGCGGCCGGGATGTTGTCAAGGCCAAGGATGTCCTGAAGCATCTTGTCGCCAAACTGCCCCTGGAACTTGACGTTGTGCACGGTGAAGACCGTCTTGACGTTTTCGCACTGCGGGACTCCCTGGTAGAACTCGCGCAGGAACACGGGACACAGCGCCGTCTGCCAGTCATTGCAGTGCAGGATGTCACACTCCAGCTCGGGCACCCTGCAGATGGCCTCGCACACGGCCTTCGCGAAGAAGGCATAGCGCTCTCCGTCGTCAAAGTAGCCGTAGAGGCTATCGCGCTTGAAGTATGACTCGTTGTCGATGAAGTAGAAGTCCAGGTCCTGGATCGTGAGCTTCTCGATGCCGCAGTAGTCGTTCCTCCATGCGAGGGGAACGTAGAAGTCCGCCACGTGTCGCATCTGGTCTCTGTACTCCTGCGGAATGGAGGAGTACTTCGGAAGAATGACCGCGACCCGTGCACCCGCGTGCTTGAGGGCGCGAGGGAGGGAACCGGCGACATCTGCGAGACCGCCCGTCTTGACGAACGGGACGCACTCAGAACCCGCGAAGAGCACCCTGAGCTTTCTGCGCTTGGCGTTGGTAGTCATCGGCCCTAACCCCGACCCTTCTCTTTGACCAGGATGTTCTCGGGCGTACCCCTGAACTCGGTGCCCGCCGGCACGAGGTTGTTGCGGTCGACGATGGCGTTCTCGATGCGTGCACCGCTCTTGATGACGCAGTCCTGCATGATCACGGAGTCACGAATCGTAGCGCCGGACTCGACGATGACGTTGCGACCGAGAACGCTGCCCGAGACAGAGCCGAAGATGCGGCAGCCCGCCGAGATGAGCGAGTTGGTGACATGGCTTCCCACCTCGTTCTTGGTAGGGGCCGTATCGTGTGCCTTCGTCTTGATGAAGCGGCCTTCGGGGAACAACTCGTCCGAGATGTGCGGATCGAGAAGGTCCATGTTCGAGCGGTAGTACGCCGTCTTGTTGAATATTGGCGCCACGTAACCGTCGAAGCCATACGTCTGGACGTTCACGCGCTCGAAGTCGTTCTGCATGGCTTCGAAGACGTCGAGGTAGTCGGTGGCCGTGTACCAGTCGAACATGTCAAGGAGAAGCTGACGACTCACGATGAAGCAGTCGAGGAAAGACGTGTCGCCAAACACGACACCGTGATGAACGCCGCGGACGCGCCCGTCCTGCACGTCGAACCCCGTGACGTCGATGTCCTTGTCCGCCGCGGTCTTGGTAAGGACCGTGATGTCAGCGCCTGACGCCTTATGCGCCTCGAACATCTTGGTGAGGTCGATGTTATAGACGAAGTTGGCCGTGGAGAAGATCACCGCCTCGGCAGAGCTACGCTCGAAGTAGACCTTGTTGTGGATGAGGTCGCGGAGCAGGAAGCGGGAGCCGGTGCGTGAGGTGCCGAACGCGGACCCTGGCAGGATGAACAGGCCACCGTTCTTGCGGTCGAGGTCCCAGTCCTTTCCTGATCCCACGTGGTCGATGATCGAGCGGTAGTTGTACGGCATGACCATGCCGACCGTGCGGATGCCGCTGTTGACCATGTTGGAGAGCGGAAAGTCGACGAGACGATAGCGGCCGAGGTAGGGCATGGATGCGATGGGCCTCGTGTCGCTCAGGGGTCCAGGGATCTTGGCGGAGTAGTTGCAGGTGATGAGACCAATGAGCTTCTCCATGACTAGTTCTCCCCCTTTCCGACCACGACATCATTTCCGATGACCGCCGTGTCCTTCGTGACGTCCACGCTTCCGACCTCGACGTTCTCCTCGACGCTGGCATTCTCGCCCAGAATCGCCCGGACGACGCACGCGCCTGCCTTGACCCTGGCACCCGGGAGCAGCACGGAGTCGATGACCTGCGCACGCTCGCCGACAAAGGCGTCGGTGGATAGGATCGAGTGCTTGACGGTACCAAAGACCTTGCAGCCGTTGGCAACGAGACAGTCATCGGCGGCGGCGTCCTTGCCGAAGAACGCGGGCGGCCTCGTGGAGGCGTTGCTCATGATCGGGAAGTCGTGGCTGTAGATGTCAAACTCGGGATTGGGGCCGAGAAGGTCCATGCTCGTCTCGTGATAGGAGGAGATGGTGCCCACGTCGCGCCAGAAGCCGTTGAACTCGTAGGTGTACAGGCGCTTGCCGTCAGCGAGGAGCTTCGGGATGATGTTGCTGCCAAAGTCGTGCTCGGAGGTCTGGTCGACGGCATCCTCCTTGAGCGTGTCGACGAGGAGCTTGGCGTTGAAGATGTAGATGCCCATGGAGGCGAGGTTCGAGTCGGGCTTCTTGGGCTTCTCGGTGAACTTGACGATTCTGTCCTCGCTGTCCGTGGTGAGGATGCCGAAGCGGGACGCTTCCTCCCAAGGCACGGGCATGACGGCGATGGTAAGGTCGGCGTTGTGCTCCTTGTGGCTCTCGAGCATCTTGCCGTAGTCCATGCGGTAGAGCTGGTCGCCCGAAAGGATGAGCACGTACTCAGGGTCCTGGGTCTCGATGTACCCCAGGTTCTGGGTCACGGCATCGGCCGTGCCGGCATACCATGCGCCGCCCGTCTGGGTGGCGTACGGCGGAAGGATCGAGACGCCGCCCTCGCGGTCATCGAGGTTCCATGCCTCACCGGTGCCGATATAGGAGTGCAATATGTACGGCCTGTACTGCGTGAGCACGCCCACGGTCGAGACGCCCGAGTTCGCGCAGTTGGAAAGCGCGAAGTCGATGATACGGAACTTTCCACCGAAGGACACCGCAGGCTTGGCAACATTGCTCGTGAGCGCGCCGAGACGGCTGCCCTGCCCGCCGGCAAGAAGCATTGCTACACATTCCTTCTTGCTCATTTCCCACTCCTTTCGATTTCTGTCCAAAGACCAACGCCTTACGAAACTCATCCCTCAATATGCCAGATGTCGGACATGTACTCGCGAATAGTTCGGTCGCTAGAGAAGTATCCCGCCTTGGCGGTATTGTGAAGCGCCGCCTTGTTCCAACGGTTACGATCGGCGTAGTCAGCGGTGAGCTCGTCCCACGCCTGGACGTAGGAGCTAAAGTCCTTGAGGACAAAGTCGGGGTCGTTGTTGGTCATGAGGTAGTCGTAGATTCCCTCGAAGTTGCCGGAGAGTCCCGCGAGGGTGCCGTCGCGGAGCTCGTCCACGATGCGGCCCAGGCGTTCGCGGTCGTCGTTGTACTGGTTCCAAGCCCAGTACTGGCCAGAGGCCTTGAGCGCATCCACCTCCTCGGTGCATAGGCCAAAGATCTTGATGTTCCCCTCGCCCACGAGCTTGGATATCTCGACGTTCGAGCCGTCGTATGTGCCCAGCGTGATCGAGGCGTTCATCATGAGCTTCATGTTGGAGGTGCCCGAGGCCTCGGTGCCCGCCGTGGAGATCTGCTCGGAGATCTCTGCCGCTGGATAGATGACCTGCGCGTTCGAGACCGCAAAGTTGGGTACGAAGGCGACCTTGATCTTGTCGTTGGCACGCGGGTCGTTGTTGACCACGTCGGCGACCGAGTGGATGAGCCTGATGACCTCCTTGGCGAAGGTGTAGCTCTGGGCGGCCTTGCCCGAGAAGATGAACGACGTGGGACGGGGGTCGTAGGTGGGGTCGTCGAGGATGCGATTGTAGATGTCGAGCACCTTGAATACGTTCAGAAGCTGACGCTTGTACGCGTGGAATCGTTTGACCTGCACGTCAAACACCGTGGACGTGTCAAGCACGATGCCCGTGGTCTCCTTGATGTAGGCGGCAAGACGCTCCTTGTCGGCCTTCTTGGCCCTCTCCATCCCCCCGAGGAAGGATGGGTCGTCCTCGAACGGGACGAGCTTCTCGAGCTCCATGGCATCGTCAAGCCAGCCGTCGCCGATGGCGTCGGAGATGAGCCTGGCATAGGGAGGGTTAGCCTGGGCGAGGAAGCGACGATGCGAGACGCCGTTCGTCTTGTTGTTGAACATCTCGGGATAGAGCTGATAGAACTCGTGGAGCACGGACTCCTCGAGAATCGAGGTGTGCAGCGCGGAGACGCCGTTCACGGAATGGCTGAAGATGATGGAGAGGTTTGCCATGCGAACCTGACCATCCCACAGGATGGCGGTCTTGGTGAGCATCTCCTGCCAGTTGTCGAAGGTCTTCGGGAAGCCCTCGCGAAAACGGCGGTCGACCTCCTCGACAAACATGTAGAGCCGTGGCATGAGGTTGCGGAAGGTGTTGATGGGCCACTTCTCCAGGGCCTCGGGCATGACCGTGTGGTTGGTGTACGAGATGGTCTGCTTGCAGATCTTGAACGCGAGGTCGAAGTCGACGTCCTTCTCGTCGACGAGGAGTCGCATGAGCTCGGGCCCGCACATGGCAGGGTGGGTGTCGTTGGTGTGGATGCATACGTGATCGCCCAGGTGCTCCCAGTCGGCGCCATATTCGCGCTCGTAGTTGCGGAGAATGGTCTGCAGGCCTGCCGAGACGAACAGGTACTCCTGCTTGAGTCGCAGGATGCGACCATGCTCGCCCGAGTCGTTGGGATAGAGGATCGTCGAGATGGCCTCGACGTCGGAGCGGAACTTGTTGGCCTTGGCGTAGTCGCCCGCGTTGAAGGCGTCGAGGTCGAAGTCCTCGGTATAGGGCTCGGCACTCCAAAGGCGCAGCGTGTTCACGGTCTTGCCGCCATAGCCGACGATGGGCACGTCGTATGGGACGGCACGGACGAGGTCCCCGCCCTCCTGGGTGAACCAGAAGCGCCCGGTGCCGTCCTCGTGGCGTACGACCTGGCCACCGAACTGCACGACCACGGAGCTGGCGTACTTGCGCGTCTCCCAGGGAAAGCCGTTTGCCAGCCAGTTGTCGGTCTTCTCCACCTGGCGCCCGTCCTCGATGCACTGGCGGAAGAGGCCGTAGCGATAGCGCATGCCGTTGCCATTGCCCGAGATGCCCTCGTGCGCCATGGAGTCGAGGAAGCACGCCGCAAGGCGCCCGAGACCGCCATTGCCGAGACCCGGATCGACCTCTTGGCGGCAGAGGGTCTCGATGTCGGAGCCCATGTCGGAGAGGGCGTCGGCCACGACGTCGCGACAGCCGAGGTTAAGCAGGTAGTTGTCAAGAAGCGGACCGAGCAGGAACTCGAGCGAGAAGTAGTAGACCTCCTTCTCGCCATTCTCCGGGGTGCCGGCAGAGATGTTGCGCGACCTGCTAGCGATGAGCTTTGCCAGCACCGAATAGCGTTCCCTGTTGGTGAGGTCCTCGAACTTCTTGCCGATCTCAGCCATGCACATCCCGCGATACTGCCGCTCAAAGTCCTGCTTGTCCTTGAAAACGCTCATGTTTCTCCTATTTTTCTGACGGACGGAAGCGTGTCGCCACGACGGATGCCACTCCCCCACAAGAAAGGACCGGGGCATACCTCGTAACGAGACTTGCAGTTGGGGCCGCCCGAGAGCGACCCCAATAGTTTACTTCGTTGATGCTGTCGCGTTGGTAGTGGTCTTGTTGGCCGTCTGCTTCTTTTCTGCCGCACCACCCTGCTTCTTGGCGGTGGTCGCTGGCTTGGCGGACGCCTTCGTCTTGGTCGCCGTCCCCTTGGCCGCCGTGGCCGCCGGCTTGGTGGCAGTGGCCTGCTTGGCCGTCTCGTCCTTCTTCGCCGGCTTCTTCTTGAGGTCACCCACGCGCTTGAACACGATGCCCGCCAGTGGCGGGACGCGAATCACGATGGAGCTGGAACGACCGTTCCAAGACCCTGGCTTGGTCTCGATCCTACCCTTGTTTGAAACGCCAGACCCACCGAAAACCTCGTCATCGGAGTTGAATATCTCCTGATAGACACCCTCGCGAGGAAGACCGAAGCGGAAGCCCTCACGGGCGTTCACATCAAAGTTGATGAGAATCACGAGGTCGTCCTCTGGCTTGTCCCCCTTGCGCATGAAGGAGACGATCGACTGCTGCGCATTGTCGGCGTCGATCCACTCAAAGCCCTTCTGCTCGAACGAGTCCTCCCAGAGCGCCGGATGCTCGTTGTAGAACTTGTTGAGCGCCGCAATGAAGGTCTGCTGGTGCGCATGGGTCTCGTAGTTCTCCGCCAGGAAGTACTGGATGCCCTCGTAGTAGCGCCACTCGATGTACTGGGCGATCTCGTTGCCCATGAAGTTGAGCTTGCCACCAGAGTGCATGATCTGATAGAAGGCGAGCGTACGCATGCCCGCAAACTGACGCCAGTAGTCACCCGGCATGCGCGTGATAAGCGAGCACTTGCCATTGACCACCTCGTCATGGGAGAGCGGGAGGATGAAGTTCTCGTTGAACTGGTACATCGTGGAGAACGTGATCTTGCGATGGTTCCCTGGTCGCCAGGGGAAGTCGGTCTGCATGTAATGCAGCGTGTCGTTCATCCAACCCATGTCCCACTTGAAGTTGAACCCTAGGCCACCTACCTCGGGCGGCCGGGTGACGAGCGGCCACGCGGTCGACTCCTCGGCAATCATCATGACGTCGGGATGGGACGTTCCGACCAGGGTGTTGCACTGGCGGACGAACGCGACGGACGCGTCGTCCTCCTCGGTGCCGCGCTTGTTGAACTTCTTCAGCCGTGGGTCATCGACGCCGAAGTTGAGGTAGAGCATGCTCGTGACGCCATCCATGCGAACGCCGTCGGCGTGGTACTCCTCTATCCAGTAGATGAGGTTTGAGACGAGAAACGTGCGGACCTCGCCGCGCGAGAAGTCAAACTTGTGGGTACCCCAGTTGGGGTGAATCTCATGCTCGTAGAGCATCGTGCCGTTGAAGTTGGCAAGACCCTGCTCGTCGGCGCAAAAGCCGCCAGGCACCCAGTCAAGGATCACGCCGATGCCCGCCTCATGGCAGGCGTCGACGAAGTGCATGAACTGCGTGGGCTCGCCATAGCGTGAGGTGGGAGCGAAATAGCCCGTGGGTTGATAGCCCCAGGAGCCGTCGAAGGGATGCTCCATGACGGGCATGAGCTCGATGTGCGAGTAGCCCATCTTGCTGACGTAGGCGACGAGCTCGTTGGAGAGATCGTCATAGCTGTAGTAGGTTCCGCGCTGAGCCGGGAACTGATCTCCGGGACCAGGCCAAGTGCCATCCTCGCGGGGTTCTCCCTGCGGCTCGTCTCCGTGCCGCCTCCAGCTGCCCAGATGTACCTCGAAGATGTTGAGGGGACGCTTGCGGATGTCCGCCTTGGCTCGGGCGCCGAGCCAGGCACCATCCTTCCACGCGTAGTCGTCGATCCTCGCCGCGCGCGAGGCGGTACCCCCGGGCACCTCTGCAAAGAAGGCATAGGGGTCGGCCTTGTAGAGCCTGCGGCCGTCATCCAGCACGAGCAGATACTTATAGAGATGGCCCAGCTCGACGCCTGGGACAAAGCCCTCCCATACACCGCCCGAAACCGTCTCCTTGAGGGGGCTTGCGCTCTCGTCCCACTCGTTGAAGTCACCGATCACGTAGACGTCGTGCACGCCAGGGGCCCAGACGGCAAAGTGAAAGCCTCTGGTTCCGTCATCGTCAACGGCAGGGTGGGCACCCATCTTCTCGAAGCTCCTGTACCACTCGCCCTTTGCGAGAAGGTACAGGTCGTCATTGCTGAGATACAGGGAATTGTCACGCGTATCCATACTCGCTCCTATGAGTTCCCTGGCCCGTTACCTGCGGACCGCCTGCCTGACACCGCGTAACGGTGTCAGGAATTCTCCTTGCTGGTAGATTCTATCAATAAAACCCTGCTGTCTATCGGGTTCCGTACGCGTGCGCGGTCATTGATACCGTGCGCGGGCGCCCGGACAGAACGGCGAGGCTGGTATATGCTTCTGGCATCGCTTTATACGAGAGGAGTGAGATGCCCACGGAAACCCAGGGGGCCAGACGCGAACGCGCGATCGAGGTGTGCCGTCGCATGGGCGAAATGTACCCCAAGGTGGAGAGCGCGCTTACCTATGGGTCACCGTTTACGCTCGTAATCTGCGTGCTTCTCTCCGCCCAGACGACTGATGCCGCCGTGAACCGGGTCACGCCGGAGCTTTTTCGTCGCTGGCCGACGCCACGGGCCATGGCGGAGGCAGATGCCGACGAGGTCGGCGAGGTCATACGGACCATTGGGTTCTGGCGCTCGAAGGCCAAGCACTGCATTGAGGCCTCGCGGATGATCGTCGCTGACTTTGACGGCGAGGTCCCTGGCACCATGGAGGACCTCACCCGCCTTCCCGGCGTTGGCCGCAAGACCGCCAACATCGTGCTCAACAAGGCGTTTGGGATCTGCGAGGGCATCGCCGTGGACACGCACGTGTACCGGATCGCCTCTCGTCTCCGTCTTACCGGGGCGCCCACCCCGCTTGCCGCCGAGCAGGACCTTCTCGCCATCATCCCAAAGGACCTGTGGCCACCCGTCAACGAGCAGTGGATTCACTTTGGACGCGAGGTCTGCTCGGCGAGAAACCCACGGTGCGCCGAATGCAGGCTGGCGGACATCTGTCCGTCGGCGGGTCAGCCGAACCGATACTTCAAGGGAAAGTCCGCGTAGCGCGGGTTCGCCCAGCGAGACATGGGGCCTGTCGGACGCAGACCTGCTCCGTGCGGAGGGTTTCTCGCAAGAAATCGTCCGCGCGGCCACTTTCTTGGTGTGAAACGTCGCGTGCGGACGGCTTCTGCATGAAAACCGTCCGCACGCGACGCAATCATCATCAAGACGCACTCGATGCACGTATTAGATGCGAGCAAGCGCCTGGTCGAGGTCGGCGATGATGTCGTCCACGTCCTCGATGCCCACGGAGAGACGAATGAGGTCCTCGGAGAGATGCGCGGCCTGAAGCTGCTCGGCCGTGAGCTGCGAGTGGGTCGTCGAGGCCGGGTGGATGATAAGGGACTTGGCGTCACCGACGTTGGCGAGGTGCGTGAAGAGACGGACGTTGTCGACGACCTTCAGACCAGCCTCGCGACCACCCTTGACGTCGAAGACCACCACGCCGCCAAAACCATGCCTGAGAATGCGAGCGGCGACCTCATGCGACGGGTCGCCCTCGAGTCCGGAATAGCGAACCCAGGCGACCTTGGGATTCTCGCTGAGCCACTTCGCCACGGCGAGGGCATTGTCCGAGTGGCGCTGGACGCGCAGCGACAGGGTCTCCAGGCCGATGCCGATGATCTGGGCGGCGTACGGCGAGAGCGTGGGCCCGAAGTCACGAAGCTTGTTGGCAAGAACGCGCGTGGAGAAGGGCGCGGAGGGAGCGGCGTCGGCGAAGACGACGCCGTGATAGGAGGGGTCAGGCGCGGTGATGGTCGGGAACTTGCCGGGCGTCTTCTTCCAGTCGAACTTGCCCGTATCGATCACTGCGCCGCCAAGCGTGACGCCGTGGCCACCTATCCACTTGGTCAGCGACTCGATGACGACGGCCGCACCATCCTCTGCCGGACGATAGAGATACGGCGTCGCGAAGGTGTTGTCGACGAACACGGGCACGGGCTCGGGAAGGGAGTTAGCCGCGCCGACAAGGGCGGGCACGTCGGCGACGTCGACAAGCGGGTTGCCGATGGTCTCGACGTACCAGAGCTTGGTGTTGGGCTTGGTGTTGGCGACAAAGGCGTCGATGTCGTTGTTCTCGACGAACGTGGTCTCGACACCGAGGGCCGAAAGGGAGTGGAGGAAGATGTTCCACGTCCCGCCGTAGAGCGAATCGGATGCCACGATGTGGTCGCCCGCACCCACGATGTTGGTGATGGCGAGGACCTCGGCCGCATGGCCGGAGGCAACCGCCACGGCACCGGTACCACCCTCGACGGCGGCCACGCGAGCGGCAACGGCATCGGTGGTGGTGTTGGTGAGACGTCCGTAGACGTTGCCTGGCTTGGCGAGCGCGAACTTGGCGGCACCGTCGGCGGCATCATCGAACTGGAACGCGGCGGAGGCGTAGATGGGCAGCGCTGCGGCGCCGGTGGTGGGGTCGGGGGTGAGGCCGGCATGAATCTGCAGGGTGTTGAAGTGCTTCTCGGGATCTTGGGCGAAGGTGGGATCGAGTTCGAAGGCCATGATGGGTTCCTCTCTGTATGTGTGCAGCTGTCGTGCGGATATGGACATCCGACGAGGGGTGGATGGCTCCGTGACCTGAGTCACGACCGCGCAAAAAGGGTTGCTCCATGGATTGCTGAGGGCGACTATGCCCGGACTCGACCAAAGAAGATACGCGCGATAGGTACCCGGAGCCTAGCGGAGTCCGGGCTTGCGCATGAACAGTCCCATGCAGATGAGGGTGTTGTATGTATGCCTCTTCTTCATGGCGAGAATCATAGAAGATTCCTAGGGAATGTCAACCACATCCATGAACAATGTCGGACGCACAACAAAAAAGAGACCCGGCACATACCGGATCCCAACGTACCGAACGAATCATACCGCCCTTGGTGACTAGTAGTTGACGCTCTGCTGCTCGAAGTAGCTCTGCGGATGGTTGCAGACCGGGCAGACCTCGGGAGCCGTGGCCCCGACGTGCAGGTGACCGCAGTTGAGGCACTTCCAGACCTTCACGCCCTCACGCTCGAAGACCTCGCCCTTTTCGACGCGCTCGGCGAGCCTGTTGTAGCGCTCCTCATGAGCCTTCTCGACATCTCCGACCAGGGCAAACCGCGCGGCGATTTCTGTGAAGCCCTCCTCACGCGCAGTGGCGGCAAAGCCGGCGTACATCGTGGTCCACTCGTAGTTCTCGCCGGCGGCGGCATCATGGAGATTGGTGAGGGTATCGGGCACGGCACCGTCATGGAGGTACTTGAACCAGAGCTTGGCATGCTCTGACTCGTTACCCGAGGTCTCGGTGAAGATGTCCGAGATCTGGACGTATCCGTCCTTCTTTGCCTGGCTCGCGTAATACGCATACTTGCGGTTGGCCTGAGACTCACCGGCGAAGGCCGTCTCAAGGTTCTTCTTGGTCTGAGAGCTTTCGAAATCGACTGCCATTGCGTTCTCCTCTTCTCCCCATGGGGACCGAATAGCACATCGTCGGACGCCTACACCTGCCAGAGCCCGTCGCTCAGCTGACACATGCCTTCGTTTTGGAGCTCTTCCAGGATGGAAAGGACCTCCTCGATATGCACGCCAATTATACCCACTCCCATCTCCTCCCTAGACAGCTCCTGCCAAACGGTCTCGAGTTCCACGCCGTCGCAGTGGGCGAGAAGTATGCGGAGCGTCTCGGCACGGCGCTGGCGATGGGACCCCTCGAAGCGCGACTGCCGCACGTGCGTGGACGACCTTCTCGACGGGTTGGGCACGTTCCTCTTGAGCCAGGCCCCGTAGTCGAGAAGCGCGTAATACCAAGAACGCGGATCGTCCGCCGGGTCATGGGCGTCAGGAGGACAGCAGGTACGCACGAGTGGCACCAAGGCTGTGTCGGATACCTGCTCTGACGTGGGAAAGAGCTCGTGCAGAAAGACGGTGCGCACGTTTGTCTCGAGGTAGGCGGCCGGCAGATCGAAGGCAAACGCACGAACGCCCGCAGCCGTCGCTGGACCAACGCCCGGGAGCGCCTCGAGGGCATCCTGATCGCTCGGCACCTCTCCCCCAGACCCGGACACCACCTGCGCGGCATGAAGGAGTGCGATGGCACGACGGTTGTAGCCGAGTCCCTGCCACTCCTCGAGCACGTCGGCCGATGACGCGGCGGCAAGCGCATCCACCGTGGGGAAGCGCTCGAGCCAACGCTGCCAGCGGCCATCCACGCGTACCACCTGCGTCTGCTGGAGCATCGCCTCCGAGACCCATACCGCATAGGGATCGTGGGTTCGGCGCCATGGAAGGTCGCGGTAGAGTTCCGTTCCGCGCGCGAGCACCCGCGAACGGAACTCGTCGAGACGAACGTCTCGCATGCAGCCTAGCCTTCCGCCGCCACGGCCGCCCCATCCGGGCTCACGAGATCGAAGCCGCCCGTATAGCGCGGCACCCTGCCGCGCACGACCACATCGTACAGGCTCACAGAGGCAAGGAACTCGCGAAGCATGCCCTCGGCACTGCACCACACCGGATTGAAGTGGCATTCGGGCATGAACGGACACGGTTCGTTGTTCTCGCCAGCGTATTCGCAGGTGGAAACCAGAATCGGTCCCTGGACGGCCACGACGAGCTGCAGGAGCGTCGTCTCCTTGGGGTCGATGGCCAGCTTCATGCCACCCCGAGCCCCACGGAGACTTTCGACGATTCCTGCGAGCGCGAGGTCATGCTGAATGGAGCGAGCGAAGGAGTAGGGTATGTCGTTCTCTTGGGCGGCAGCGCGCACCGAGACAACACAGCCGGGAGATCTCACCAGATCAGAGAGCATGCGCAGTGCGTAGTCGGTCTTTCTCGAGATTTCCAACGCTCCTCCTCAACCTATCGGCGACCAGCGCCGGATCCTGCTTCTTTGTCTTCCTCGTCCCAGTCCAAGACCTGCCAGTCGCGTGCACGCGACATCTCCGCCATCGCATGATTGGGACAAACCGCAAAGGAACCCTCACGTGCAACCGAAAGGATGCCCAGGTCACTGCGATGATCGCCGTATGCGTAGGCAAACTCCCAGGCACCAGGACCATAATGGGCATCACACCAGCGCACGGACGCCCAGACCTTCTCGGCGCCCTCGACTACGGTCCCAAGCACCCTGCCGGTATAGTTATCGTGCTCGTCCCGTTCCATCTCGGTGGCGATGTATCCGTCGGCGCCAACCGCAAGGGCAGCCCTGCGAGCGATGCCGGAGAACGTTGCCGACACGAGTAGCGTCTTGCAGCCCTCCTCGTGTCTGCGGGCGATCTCGCGAACGGCCACTGGCCTGATGCGATCCGCCATCACCTCGTCGTAGAACGAGGAGAGGAGATCGTCCACCTCGTTTGCGGGATGGCCACCGAATGCCCCGAAGACAAGCTCACGGGCCTCGTTCTGGCGTTTCGGAAGGCCGAGCTTGTAGCGCACCCCCCACCACCCGAGGGCGACCACGCGCTTCGGAGAAACCAGTCCATGACGCCACAGATATGTGGCAAGAAGTGCGCCCGACTGACCACGGACAACGGTGCCGTCAAAGTCAAAGACGGCCACGCGCACCATTTCTGATCTGCTGCCTGTCCCCACGAGCCCCCCAACGTCTCGTCCGCGCACACGGATGGCGTATATATGTTAGTTTGGTTCCCACACAATGGGAGTCCGCTTGTGTCCCATCGCATAAATTGCAGATACCACATAGCAATTGTCGGATACACCAGACCCGCTGCAACATGGAAAAGGAGCCCCATCTCTGGGGCTCCTCGTATGTGCAATGGCGGGATATGCGGGGCTCGAACCCGCGACCTCCGACGTGACAGGCCGGCGCTCTAACCAGCTGAGCTAATACCCCGGGTGCCTTGCGCGAACGTTATTCTACACAGAAGAGCACGATCATGTCTAGCAGCTAATCAAAAAACTTGCCTCGTCGCCATAAAACCCATCCCTACTCAAGCGCAACGTCCGTCGTGGCGCCCGTGGAGTCGGTCACATGAACCGTGGATTCGTTGAGCACGGCCGCGGTTATCTCGCCCGAGCCAGAGACGGTGTCTCCATCGGAATCGGTAACGAGGGTGGGCAGGGAGTCCGATCCCAGCATGTAGGCCGCGACATCCCATGTGCCGTCCGCGTTGTCCTCGGGAACCACCAGAACGTTGTTGTAGATGAGCAGCGAGAATGGCGTACCGTCGACACCGAAGACGGTTGCGGGGCTGTTGACGCCGTCGTCACCGACCACGGTCCAGAGACCGTCGCTCTGCCGCGAGAGGGTGAAGACGACTCCGTCGTACGTCACGCCGCCCTCCGGCACGACAACGGAGTTCGAAGACGAGCTCGATGATGTCGTCTGATCGGTGCCAGTGGAGTCGTCCGACGAATCCTCGTTGCCCGTCGCGCACTTGACGATGGAGAATATGGCGACCAGCACGAGAATGGCGGCGGCCACCACGATGACGATGCGACGTGGATCGATGACGGACCTCGAGCCGCGCCCATGACGTGTCTCGAAACGGTGCTCGGCGTTGGCGCGCGCCCTGTCGGCCGCTTCGGAGGCGTTGCCTCGATTGGTCACGCGAGCCCCCTGGCCGGCCGAGAGCGTGTCAAGCATATCGGCACGAGCCGCAGAGGCACGCGTCTCGCGCTCCTCGTCCGCGCGCGTCACGTCGATGGGCCGACCGGATGCGGAAACCTCCCTCATGCGTGGCGTTGACACAGAGCGGCGTGTGGGCGCGGGCTGACCCGCAGTATGACGCGCATGTCTGCCTGCGCCCTGGTTGCTATCGTTTCTGCTGGTTGCCATGGTGGCTCCCTTCGTTCATCCTGCTAGAGCTCGCGCCGCGCCTCGATGGCACGACCCAACGTGACCTCGTCGGCATACTCGAGGTCCCCACCCACGGGCAACCCACTTGCAAGCCTTGTCGCCCTCACGCCCAGGGGCCTGATGATGCGCGAGAGGTATGTCGCGGTCGTCTCGCCCTCCACGTCGGGGTTCATGGCCAGTATGACCTCCTGGACCTCCCCTGACGCAAGTCTGGCGAGAAGCTCCCTCACGTGCAGCTGCTCGGGTCCGATCTTGTCCATGGGTGAGATCACCCCGCCCAGGACGTGATACAACCCATGATACGCGCCCGTACGCTCCACCGCAGAGACGTCACGCGGTTCGGACACCACGCAGATGACGGTCTGGTCGCGCGAGGAATCCGCACATATGTCGCAGGTATCTCGGGTCGCATAGTTAAAGCAGGTGGGGCAGAAGTGCACCTGCGCCTTGACCTCGAGGATTGCCGACGAGAGACGCCTTGCCTCCTCGGAGTCGGCCTCGAGGATGTGGTATGCGATGCGCTGGGCCGACTTGGGACCAATGCCGGGTAGTCTCCCGAGCTCGTCGAGAAGACGCTGCAGGGCGTGTCCGTCGCTGGTTTCGAGTTTCACGACTAGAACAACCCCGGTATGTTGAGACCGTTGGTGACGGAGCCGATCTGCTGCTGTGCGGCGGCATCGGCGGATTCGAGGGCCTCGTTGACAGCGGCTACGATCATGTCCTGGAGCATCTCGACGTCCTCTGGATCCACGGCCTCGGGGTCGATGGCTATCTCCTTGAGCCGCAGGTCTCCCGTCACGGTCACCTTGACCATGCCACCACCTGCCGAGGAGGTGACCTCGGTGGATGCCGCCTTCTCCTGCGCCGCGATGAGCTGCTCCTGCATCTTGCGGGCCTGTGCCATCATCTGGTTGCGATTCATGCCACCCTGCCTACCGTATCCACCCTTTGGCATATCTGTTCCTCTCGTCGGATGACAAGACGAGCCAGCCGTTCGCGGCTACTCGTCATCGTCCTCGTATTCTTCCCCGTCGTAGACGGGCTCGTCAGCGTCGGTCTCGGTGGTGTCATCTACCATCTCGTCGGTGCCTTCGCCATTCTCCTCAATGACCGTCTTGATGCTCTGTCCGAAGGCGTCCTCGAGCATCGACGCAATGCTTGCGAGCTCGGTGGGAAGCGGGGCGTCATCGATGGGCGCAGGCGTGACGGCGGGCGCAGGCGCAGGCGTGGGCTGCGGGGTTGGCGAGACGGGCACCGGGTCAAGGTCCTCCTCGTACGCCGTCGCGTCCCCGTCGTCATACGGGACGGGATCCTGTGCGACCGCGGGAGAGGACTGCGGCGTCGGGTCCCATGGCATCGGGTAGCTCTGGACGGGAGCGGGCGTCGGCTGCGGGCTGACCGTCGGCCGTGTGGTCGGCTGAGGGGCTGGTTGCGGGACCTTTGCCCTGTCGGCGCGGGCAATTGCCTGGTTGGCAAGGCTTGACTCGACGTACACGAGCTCTCGGGGACCGACGATCCGCGAAACGACGGGAACGATGACGTCGCGAACGTCGCTGCGCTCGAGCATGCGCGCCGCGAAGTGCGAGCCCTTGGGGAGCGAGATGGTGAGCTTGGACCCATCATCCGAGACGGCCGAGGAGCACATGAGCAGGGAGCCCTTCGAGGGGACCCGGGAGACGAGCTCGTTGACAACGTCACGCCACGTGCGTTGGAGCTCGCCATCGTCCATGGGAGCGGCCGTCTGCGCGGGCTGTGGACTTCGTACGGGCTGCGGGGCAGGTGCCGCCTGCGGCCGTGGCGCCTGCGTGGGCTGGGCCTCCGGCTGCTGCACCGGCTGGGTTTTCGGCTGGGGTGCGGGCGTCGGCTGTGCGGCGGGATGTGCGACCATGCCGGGTACGGAGAGCGCGGCCACCTGCCGTTCGAGATCCGCCACGCGCTCGGCAAGTCCGTCGAGCGAGAGATCCGTCTCCGGTCGGGCGATTCGCGTGAAGGCAATCTCGAGAACGAGACGCTGGTTGGTGGCTATACGCATGTCATTGGATGCATCACCGAGAATGGCGAGCACACGCGCGACGCGATCCACGGAGCCAAACTCGTGGGCCTCACGCTGCAACGACTCTGCGTCAGCCACCGAACCCGCGATCACGTCCTGCGACGTGCCCACAGCAGAGACCACATAGACGTCACGCACGTGCGCCGCGAGTTCGCGGGTGAACTGCATGAGGTCGCGTCCCTTGTCCACGAGCCGCCCCACCGTCTCGAAGAGCGCGGGCACGTCTCGGCGGGCAAGCGCCTCGGTCACCGACCCAAGCACCGAGCCCGAAACCTCGCCGAGAAACTCCTGTGCGACGGCGCGCGAAACGTCACCAGCGCCATACGTGGAGATCTGCTCGAGAGACGTGAGCGCATCCCGCATGCCACCGTGCGCGTGCCGGGTTATGAGCTCAAGGGCCTCCTCGTCGTAGGTAAAGCCCTCCTGCGAGCAGATATAGGCAAGATGGGCCTGAATCTCGTCGGCGCCGATTGCGTGGAAGTCGAAGCGCTGGACGCGAGAGAGCACCGTGGCGAGAATCTTCTGCGGATCGGTGGTGCACATGATGAAGACGACGTGGCTTGGGGGCTCCTCGATGGTCTTGAGCAGCGCGTTGAACGCTGCCTGCGTAAGCATGTGGACCTCGTCGATGATGTAGACCTTATACGCGCCGCGCACCGGCGCGTAGTTGACGCGCGAGATGATCTCCTCGCGCACGTTGTCGACGCCGGTATTGGAGGCGGCGTCAAGCTCGATGACATCGGGGTGGTCGCCCGCAGCGATGAGACGGCAATCCTCGCACTCGCCGCAGGGAAGCCCATCAAGACCGCTCTTGCATACGAGTGCCTTTGCGAGGATGCGCGCCATGGTCGTCTTGCCCGTGCCGCGAGGCCCGCAGAACAGATACGCATGGCTCGTACGCCCGTCGAGCACGGCACGCTCGAGGGTCTCAACGACGTGCTTCTGGCCGACGACCTGCTCGAAGGTCGCTGGGCGATACTTTGTGTAGAGCGATTCCATAACGCCTCCGCATGGGGAGTCAGTGTCCGAGTGACTAGTATACCCGCGCTGAGCATGAGACCCCGAGCCCAAATTGACCGTCCGGTTTGGCTGGTTAGCCAGATGTCACGGATAACGACATAATCCACGCGACATCACCCGGCGTAATGTCGTTATCCGTGACATCTGGCTAACCTACGCAGCCCATTACGTCCGTCGGCGCGGCGATGGCGCTTCGAGCCCCCGACGGATGAAGAAACGTCAAAAAAAGAGGGTCCGCAGAAAAGTTGCGGACCATCCAGGGAAAGTGTGGCCAAGCCGGGAAGGAAGGGAGGAGTCGCTCAGACCACATCATGGTCGTATCATGCGCCCTTCCTCCTCTCCGGAAACGAATCTGGCATAAGAGGTCGCCCATGCGGCGCAAGTCGCGGACAAACCCGTCCATCTCCATACGAATGGTTCTCCGACACCTTGCGCCGCCGTGTGCCATGCATGGAATCGGGGCCAGCCCAAAGGGGGCCGGCCCCGACGAAAAGGGTGCGAGTGGGAGTGAGGAGGGCTTAGTCCTCCGCGCCGCCTTCATCATCGGTGACGTCGGCAGGGTGGGCCGCCTGCTCCTTGAGCGCCTTGTTGGTCTTCACGGCCTTGTAGCCGAGAAGCGCTCCGAGGGCCACGAGCACGGCCGTGCCGCCGTAGACGCCATACTGCCAGGGAGCGATGCCATACTTCACGGATGACCCGGGCGCAAGGCCGTTCATGGCGTTGGAGTTGACGACGGTGTAGCAGACGTTGTGCATGGCCGTACGCATCGCCGCCACGATGTCGGCCTTATCGGCGTTAGCGATGCTGCCGGTCATGGCAGAGTATGTGAGCTGCAGATCATTGCCTGCGAGCAGGGACGGGTCCTTCTCCATGTATCCGTAGAGGTTGAAGTCGGTGATGACGGCGCCACGGAAACCCCACTCGTCGCGCAGCAGGCCGGTGAGAAGGCTCTTGCGGCCGCCCGCCCACTCGGTGCCGACATAGTTGAACGAGCTCATCACGCCCGTGCACCCCGGCATCTTCTTGGTGGACATGGTGCCTTGGTCATCCGAGATGTACTTCATGTCGACGGAGGGCCTCTTGACGGCGATCTCGAACTGCCGCAGGTAGCATTCGCGCATGGTCTGCTCGGTCGCCCAGGTCATGACGTGCTGGATGCGGTAGGACTCCTGGTCGTTGAGGGCGAAGTGCTTCACGTAGGCATAGCAGCCACGGGAGGCGGCACCTTGGATCTCGGCGGCGCAGATCGTGCCACCGAGCACGGGATCTTCGGAGAAGTACTCGAAGTTGCGGCCAGCAAACGGCGAGCGATGCGTATCGCAGGCGGGTGCGTACCATCCGCTGTAGCCGGAGGCGAGAGCCTCCTCGCCCACGGCCTGTCCGACCTGCTCGATGAGATCCGCGTTCCAGGTCTGGGCCATGAGGTACTCGGAGCAGTACGAGCAGTTGCCCGTAGAGCCGGTGAGGCTCGTGAAACCGGCGGGGCCATCGGGGTCGGAGGTCGCGGGCTTGGAGATGGAGGCGACCTCGGCCGTGTTGTATGCGGCATCGTTGATGACGGCGGTCATCTCGCTGACGTTGATCTGGTCGAGCAGGGAATCCCAGAGCTCGTCATCGTAGTCGACGCCTCGAAGGTCGATGAGCGAGAGTCCGTTGTTGGCGCCGGTCGTAGGCATCGCGACAGTTGTGTCCTGCTCGTACTCGTACGGAGCGATGGTGATGCCGCAGTCGGCGGAGTCACGATCCCTTGCTGCATCGGGGAAGGTACCCTTGAAGTCGTCGCGCGAGAAGGCCGTGCAGTTGTTCTCCATGTACTGCGTGCAGTCATCGAACTGGTTGGAGAGGGTGGTCCCGGTGACCTCGTCGGTGGTATAGGTCTGTCCGGAGATGGTCAGGCTCTTTGAGTCGACGACGGTGTGCGAGTCGGTGCGCAGGCTGATCTCATAGTCGCCCGAGTCGAGCACGAAGCCGCTCTTGTCCGAGTCCCACGAGGCCATGCTGCGCACGGGGAAGGTGACCTCGACGGCCTCGGAGGCTCCCGCCGCCAGCTCGCTCGTCTTGGCGAAACCGCCAAGCACGACGGCGCTCTTGGCCGTGCCTCCCTTGACGTACGGGGCGGCATAGTAGACCTCGACGACCTGCTTGCCTGCCACGGAACCGCTGTTGGTGACGGTAACGGAGACCTTGACGTCATCGCCGCTCACCTCAACGGAGTCGAGCGTCTCGGCAAAGGTGGTATAGGAGAGGCCGTAGCCAAACGGGAACACCACGGCAGAATCGTAGTCGAAGCCAGGATAGTCGCCTGCCGCCGCCTCTACGGCAGCCGTCTCGTAGTAGCGGTAGCCATAGTAGATGCCCTCCTTGTATTCCACGAAGTATGCGGTGCCGTCTGCCTTGAACCCATTGGGGTTGGAGTCGTAGAAGCCGGAGACGTCCGTGTACTGCTTGCCACCGAAGTTGTCGAAGGTCGGATCGGCGGTGAAGTCGGCGGCCCAGATGTCGGTCGTCTTGCCGGACGGGCTCATGGCACCAACCAGGAGCTGGCCAACGCCGTTGGAGCCGGCGGCGCCGAGCGAGCCGATATGCAGGATGGCATCGACCTCGTACTCTCCGCTCATGAGAGGGCCAAGCTCCATGGTGGTGGAGGCATTGATGAGGACGATCACCTTGCTGCAGGCGGACTTGGCCGCAGCGATGAGACCCTTCTCCTCCGCAGTGAGTTCGAGCTCATGCTGGCCGGCGACGTAGTTCGTCGTCTCGCTGTTCTCGGTGAAGGCCGATGAGACGCCCGAATCGACATCGCCCTTGAGGTCGCGAGAGAGGTCCCCGCCCTCGCCGCCGCCACGTCCGAGGACGATGACGGCGGTAGTGCCCGCGATGGAGCTCTGGGCATCGGACGAGTAGTCCGCCCATGGAATCTCACCTATGTAATAGGCGGCCGTGGAGGGGTCATCCATCGTGATGGCCGCCTTGGGATAGCTGGCATAGCTGCTGCTGATGAACTTGAAGGCCGTGTCGTTGATGGTGAGGCCCGCGTTGGCGATGCCCTGGTAGAGGTTCACGCAGTCAGAGGCGTCAACGGTTCCGGATCCGGCACCACCGTAGACGGGGTCTGCGGCATAGCGACCGAGAAGGCTGATGGTCGTACCGGCGGCAAGCGGCAGCGCGCCGTTGTCGTTCTTGAGCAGAACGGCCCCCTCCTCGACGACCTGGGCCACGATCTTGGTCGCGGCCTCCTTTGCCTGGTTGCGCCCGCGGTAGGCGGCCTTGTAATACGTTGAGTCCCAGTTCTCCGAGCCCTCGGCGTGGATGACGGTGGTCGGACGACCTCCAAGGTAGTGGTTGAGCAGCGAGCTATAGCTGTTCGAGGCGACGTTGACGGCCGCTGCGGCACCAAGCGAGACGACCGCGCCGGTGGTCTGCGCCACGAACTTCCTTCTTGTAACGGTCTTTGGATTCCTTGCCATGCGAATCTCCTTCTGTCGTTCTCCCGCCCACTCCCACGCACGGGGAGCTCCCGTACTATCACGAACTTAGGCCAGAGGCCGTCCCGCTTTTGCACCTCGGCGCAACTTGCCGCCAAGACGGCGCAGGTTGCAGAGAAACGCGGCCCCTCGGGGGCCGACGGACCTTGGGCACGAGACGAGAAAGGCGCACCGCCCCAGGTGTGGACGGTGCGCCTTTGGCCATACGGTGTCCTAGCTCAGGCGCGGCTCTCGCGTCTATCCGACCTTGCCCACGGGAACCTCGTCAGAGGTCTTGACCTCGGTGTCGGGCGCAGTGAGCGGATCGACCTTGTAGGTCTTGACACGATCGTCGTCGATGACGCCGGACCAGTTGAGACCGAAGCAGAAGTCGTAGGTGTTGCCCTCGGAGTCGACGTAGCACTCCATGTCGCGGGGCACGTCCTCCTTGTCGCCCTCGACGGCCTCCATGTCGATGGGCATCTGGTGGTTGAGCAGGCCGTAAGGCTCCGCAGAACCAGCGATGATGTGAGCGAAGGCCTCGTCGGTGATGGACTCAAAACCCCAGAGGATGACGTCGGCGTAGCTCTCGATCTCACCGAAGCACATGGGGCGGTCAGCATCGATGACCAGGATGAGCTTGGCGTCTGCCGGCAGCTTCTGCTTGATGGAGATGACGAAGTCGAGGTCGGACTCGTTCGTGGCGTAGGTGGATGCGCCGTAGTAGGAGCGATTGATGTACTCGCCGTACTCGTCCTTGGGGTTGAGGGACTCCTTGCGCACGTTGGCGCCGTCTGCGGTATAGGGACGATACTGAAGCGAGATGGGCTTCCAGTAGGGACCGGGGTCGGGCGTGGTTCCCATGACGACGGTCATGAAGCTCGGCCCACCCTGGACGCCCTGGTAGGCATCTGCGGGGTTGTTGATCTTGACGACGGCGTACTTGACACCAGCAAGGTCGGCAGCCGTGAGGGCCGTGATGTCGGATGCCTGGTATGTCGCCTTCCCGTCGGTACCGGCAGGACCCGTGGGGTCACCCACTGCGTCGGTGACGACCTCGAAGCCGAGGTCCTTGATGCTGGCACCAAAGCACTGGTCGGCAGAGGCAGGCTTGGATGCGAAGACGCTCTTGCTCGCCGCAGTGTACTTCCTCGGTATGTAGACCTTGCCGTCAAGCCTCTTCTCGGAGATGACGTTGCCGGCGTTCTTGAGCATGACGACGGACTTCTCGGCAGCCTCGATACCAAAGGCGGCCGCGGTCTCGCTCTCGAGGACTTCCTTGGCCGCAGAGCGGTCGGAGTACGGCTGCTCGAAGAGGTCGACCGTCATCTCGGCCTTGATGAACCTGCGGGCGTTGTCCTGGAGAAGGGCGAGAGCGCTGTCGGCTCCCATGTCGTCGACCAGGAGCTTGTATCCCGCAGTGGCGTCGTCGATGTCCCACTCGCCACCGATGGAGCACACGGTGTTCTTCATGAGCTTGGCCCAGCGCTCGGGCTTGGTGAGGTCCTTGCAGCCATGCATGATGCCGGAGAGGATCATCCAGTCGGTGCAGATCCAGCCGTCCCAGCCAGTGTTGCGAAGGATTGACATGTTGTGCGCCGAGTAGGCGGAGCCCACGGTCTCGCCCAACTCGTCGGGATCGTTGGGATCGTACGCGATGCCATAGCAAGGCATGACGGCCACGGCAGCCTTGGTCTTGGAATCGAGCTTGAAACCGCCATCGAGGAACGGGACGAGGTGGGCGTTGAAGTTGGAGCCCGGGAAGACGTTCCACTTGCCGGAGTCGGAGTGGTCGTCGCGACCGCCCTCGTTGGAACCCTCGCCCACGAAGTGCTTCAGCATGACCGCGCAGGACTGGTCTCCCCAACCCTGGTCGTCGGTCGCGTCATCGTCACCCCACGTGGATTGCATGCCGGCGCCGAAGGCCCGGATGAAGTCACGGTTGAGCGCGGGATCGCCACCGCAGGAGCCGGAGAGACGCGTGCCCTTGGTCTCGGAGTAGAGGTCGATCTGCGGCCCGAGCTCGATGCGAACGCCGGTCGCACGCCAAGCGCGCGCCTGCCACATGCCGGCCTTGCGCCAGATGTCCTTGTCCATGGTGCAGGCGAGCCCGACGGAGCTCGGCACGTCGAAGAGGGCGTAGGGGTCTGAGAAGTTGAAGTACGGGATGCCAAAGCGAGCGGTGTCCTTCTCGCAGACCTCCTGGCAGCCGTTGATCCACTCGACGTCGGTAGCGTAGGACTTGAGGGACGACGCGAGGCGAGAGACACCGCCGCGCGAACCATCCTCGACGAGGCTGTAGTCGGTGGTATCTGTGGAGGTCGAGCTGCCACCCGTGGTGGCATTGGCAAAGGTCAGCGGGAAGATCTGCTCGGCGGTGAGCTGGGCGGCAAGGTTTGCGGCACGGTCGTCGATGGACTGGCGCCAGTCCTCGTAGAAGTCAAGCTTGCCATCACCGTTGAGGTCCCTGAACGCATAGCCGTCTACCTGGATGATTCTCGTCTTGTCCATGATGCCGATGGTGGGCGCGTTGTCGTCCTGAGTGACCTTGTACCATCCGTCACGGGTCTGCTCGCTCGTCCACTTGGCCTTGACGCCATCGCCGTCGGGATCAATCGGATACTTGTCCGCCGACGGTACGGTCCAGCTCGTGGCGGAGGAGCCTGCCGTGCCGGTGCCGGTGGAGCAGCCCGCAAGGCCCGCAAGGCCGGCGGTTGCCGCGGAGCCAAGCAGGAAGTTCCTGCGCGTAACGTTCATGCTCATTCTTTCCCCTTCCATTGGTGCATGTTATGGGGACGCGGCCCCCGACCGCGCCCCTCCCCCTGTACGCCCCTCCACGAGGGGCGGTGAGCCCTAGCCGTAGAAGTCGAAGTTGATGGTGTCGAAGTCGGCGATGCCGAAGTCGGCCGCGTTGCCGGAGAGGGTCGCCTGGTCGACGACCTTGAGCGTGATGGTCGCACCCTTCGAGAGGGTGAGCGTGACCTCGGACTCCGTCCCCTTCCAGGTGCCGGTATCGGTGAGCAGGTCGGCGTGGGCGGCGAGGGGCGTGACCTTGCAGGTGCCGTCCTTGTCCAGGACGACGTCGAGCATCTGCTCGTTGCCGCCGGCGGTGCCGTAGACGGTCTGGCCGGTGATCTCCACCGAGCCCCTCCACTGGCCCGCGTAGAACGACGCCGCGTCGAAGCTCGAGCTCGAGTCGGCGCTCGCGCTGGTGCTCGTGTCGGTGGTCGCGCTGGTGCTCGTGTCGGTGCCCGAGCCCGACGCGCCCGAGCCGCCGCATGCCGCGAGCGGCGCGCAGAGCGCGACCGAGAGCAGGCCCGCCATGACGATGTTCTTGTTCATGCCAATCTCCTTCTTGTTCGTGTCGGAGCCCACAACCTCCGCACAACCGCATCCACGGTCTTTCTCATCGTCCACTCTATCCATCATGTCGATACCCGCCAACGAACCGAGCGCAGGTAGTCGAACTCGTGACGTATATTGCCAACGTCACGCCCCGTCACCTGAACGAACTGCCATCTTACCGTGAAAGTGAAAACCTGCTACCTTTGTGTGCGCGGTCCCTGGCCGTATTCTGCCGACGTCGAGAGGGGGCAGCGGAGATGTACAGGTTCCTCGTCATCGAGGACGAGGCGGACATGGCAGCAGAGCTGCGCGCCCATCTCGATCGCTACGCCAAGGTACATGACCTCGACTTCGATGTCACGTGGGTCAGAACGGCATTCGAGTTCGTGGAGTCCAAGGTCACATACGACCTCATCTTCATGGACATCGGACTCCCTGGCATCGACGGCATGGAGGCTGCCCAGCTGATGCGCACCTACGATGACGAGACGCTCATCATCTTCGTCACCAACCTGTCGCAGTACGCCGTGAAGGGTTACGAGGTGGGTGCGCTCGACTTCGTGGTCAAGCCCGTCTCGTACCACAACCTCTCGATGCGGCTCGACCGCGCCATGCGCATCCTCGAGCGACGAGAGGGAAAGAGCATCTGCATCACCACCAAGTTCGGAGCCCGCATCATTCCCATTGCCACCTTGGTATATGTCGAGGTGCACGGGCACAACCTCGAGTACCATCTCACCAGCGAGAAGGAGCCCGTGGAGCTGCGCGGCAGCCTCGCCCAGCTCGAGGCCGAGCTCGACCCTGGTCTCTTCGTACGCATCTCCAACAGCTGTCTGGTCAATGCCGACCACATCCGAACCGTAGACGGTCCTACCATGCGCATGTCCAACGGGGACGAACTCACCATTAGTCGAACCAAGCGCAAGGGAGCGCTCGAGGCGCTCGCGAACTACTACGGAGGAAACCGCTGATGGACTTTGGCCCCATGTTGAACTACGTGGTCAATGGCTTTCTCTTCAGCATCCCGGCACTCATGCTCGCGGCACGTCTCCCCAAGCGGCCCCTGTACTACGCACGCACGGCACTCTCCATCACGCTCATCATCTTCTATCTCACCAACCCGTTCGCAGGCCTCATCAAAGGCGACACGATCGCCGTCTTCACGGCCATGACGCTCTACTTCGCAACCATCCTCATCCTGCTTCTGGCCATGGTGCTCTTCGTGACCGAATCGACCCTGTGGGCGGCGGCGTTCTGCGCCGTGGTAGGGTATACCGTCGAAAACCTCGGGGCGAGCTTTGGCGAGCTCCTCGGGAAGCTCCTGCGCATGGCCCGTCTCAACGTAGGCCTCTTCTCGAATGCGTTCTTCCGCAGCGTGCTCTGCTGCGCCATCATCTATGCGCTGTTCTACGTCATCGTCATCCGTCGCATGCGCAACAAGGCGCTCGAGATCGATCCGAGCAAGACGAGCTTTATCCTGGTCTTTGGCGTCGTACTCATCAACATCGTCTTTGACATGGCTGTCAAGTACGTCCGGGCCTATAGCGTGCCCACGGGCTTCTCGCTGATCTTCCGCATCGTGCAGATCGCCGTGTGCTTCTATGCGCTCATGCTCGAGTTCGAGATGATCTACAACCGTCACCTCATCCTCGAGGCGGCGACCACCGAGCGCATCCTGCACGACCGCGAGCAGCAGTACGCGCTTTCCCGCGAGAACATCGAGGCCATCAACATCAAGTGCCACGACATCCGTCACCAGATCCGCCACATCGAGGATGACAACACCGACACGCGGGTGGTGGACAAGACGGTGCTCGATGACATCGCCCACCAGGTGAGCATCTATGACTCCACCGTCCACACCGGAAACAACGCACTCGACACGATCCTCACCGAGAAGAGCCTGCTCGGCGAGCGTGAGCACATCACGCTCGGCTGCATCGTGGACGGACACGCGCTCGACTTCATGAGCGACACGGACCTGTACTCGCTCTTTGGCAACGCCCTCGACAATGCCTTTGAAGCCGTACGCGCGCTCGAGGACGAGGACGAACGCAACATCTCGCTGCTCGTGAAGCAGGCTGCCGGCATGGTTTCCATCCACATCGAGAACTACTACGCCGGCGACGTGCGGTTTGAGAACGGCATTCCCGTGACGACCAAAGAGGACAAGCGCAACCACGGCTACGGCATCAAATCGATGCACATCATCACGCAACGGTACGGCGGGTCTCTCACGATGGGCACCGAGGACCAGACCTTCTACCTCAACGTCCTCATCCCGGTCCCAAAACCCTAGCCCACGCGCGCGGCACGGGGCCCGAATTTGCTATTGGTACCAACGTCCTTTGGTGTGCTGAAAAACGCTACACGAAGGCGGGAAAACATCTTTATGCGCCTTGGTCCCTTCCTTCATGACGCATTTTTCAGCAATCGGCCCGCGTGCGACGCGCCGACCATCGCCTATCATTGTTGTGCAAAGTGACTGCTGTTCGTCGAGCGATCGGAGACGAGATGCCCGCGGTAGTGACGCTTTGTCGTGAGTCTGCGGTCGAGTTCTATCGCTCGATGGATAAGCCTCCCTTTCAAGCGGTCTCGCCAGGGCCCCGTGACGAGCTGATCACCTCGATGAGTCGTCTGCGCTCCGAGGGCTTCTCGCCCGGAGTCGGCAAACCCTTACATGTCATCGCCTTTTCCCAATCCACGAGAACTCGCGCAAAGGACATGTCGGTGCACGTCTGGTCGAAACCCCTGCCCAAAGGGTCTCTCCTCGCCACCGGCAGACGAGGGGTCTTGGTGACCTCGCCGGAATTCACGTTACTTCAGCTTGCCGGACCCCCATACCCAAACGCCGAGTCCGAGGAAAGCTCCTCTGCATCCAACCCGGCATGGCAGCTCGATGACCCTCGTTTCTGGGCGCATGACAGGCGTGCCGTCGAGCTCGCGCTACTCATGATGGAGTTCACGGGAACGTACCGACGCCGGCCTACGAGATACGGCCTGCCGCGCCTCTCAAACTTCAACGGACTTTCTCGCTTCTGCGAGGACGCAGGGAGAAGTCGGGGCATTATGCTCTTGCGGCGAGCGCTGAAGCTTCAGATGGACGGATCCTTCTCGCCCATGGAGACCGCGATAGCACTCATGCTGACCCTTCCCGCGGCCTTGGGAGGTTATGGGCTACCAAGGCCAATCCTCAACGCGCGATTACGCGGCACGGAGCTGCGCTCTACCGCATCGAGCCAGCACGAGATTCTCCCCGACCTCTACTGGCCCGAGCGAGAGGTCGTGCTCGAGTACGACAGCAGGGAGCACCACGGCGAGGAAGACTCGTCTCTCATGAACGGCGAGAAGCTCGCTCACGACGCCGAGCGCGCAAACTCGCTCGTTGCTGCCGGACGTCACGTCCTCGTGGTGCATCGCAGACAGGCGATGAGTCTCAGCCGCTTCGACCTTGTCGCCAGGCAGCTCGCAGTCCTGTTAGGACAACCTCCCGCAGCAGCCTCGACGTTGCAGCTGGAGCGCCGGACAAAGCTCCACACCCTTCTCATCCATAGCTGAAAAACGCTTCACAAACGGGGCGACAACGGCCTCGGCAGCACCAAATCAACTCTTCGTGACGCAGTTTTCAGCTAGTGACCGAGCTGGCGGCTGGCAACGTCAAGGCTCTTGGAGAAGCTCGTGTCAGAGCGGCGCGCCCAGAAGAGGTAGATGAGCACCGCGACAACGCACGCGAGGCTCACGACGGACCACATGGCAGAGTAGCCAAAAGCTGAGATGAGCACGCCGGCAACGCCCCCACCCAGGCCATAGCCGATGTCGTACCCGCAGAGAAAGGTGGAATTGGCCGAGCCGCGGGTCTCGTCGGTGGAGGTGTGCACCGCCATGGACTGGAGCGCAGGCTCAAGTCCGCCAAAGGCGTAGCCTGCAAGCGCGGCAGGGAACACATACGCCACCGTGCCAGGCACGAAGGCCAGCAGCAGGAACGCGACGAACATCGCGGCGTTGCAGGTGTAGACGAAGGGCGCCTCGCTCCTCTCGTCAACCAACCTCCCAAGCGTCACGCGGACGAGCAGCAGCATGCCCGACATGACAAGGAAGTAGATCGAGCCCGAAGGCAGGCCGTTCTCCGCTGCATAGATTGCCACGAAGTTCTCGAGCGCACCGAAGGTGAACATGAACACGAGCATGGTCACCGAGGCAGGCAGGCTATCGCGGTTGATGATCGCACGCAGGTCGAGCTTCTTTCTGGGTACGTCGACACGTGGAGCGTTGACGAACGAGAAGAGCACGAGGCCGACCACGGCGATGGCGGCAGCAACGGCATAGAGCGCCTTGAAGCCACAGCCCTCCATAAGCGAGAGGCCGAGCGCCGGTGCGATGGCGGATGCGAGGGCGGTGGCCATGCCGAAATAGCCCATCCCCTCGGCAAAGCGCGGCCTGCAGATAACATCGGAGGCGACCGTGGCCGTGGTGGAGTTCGAGAAGGAGAGGCCGACGCCGTGGACCATGCGTAAGGCGATGGCCAGCGACATCGTGGGCACGAAGACGTAGCCAAGCGGCGCGAGGCCCATAAGCACGAGACCTATCGCAAGCGCGACGCGTCGCACGCCATTGTCGAGCCACCAGCCAACGAACGGCCGCACGATGACAGCGATGAGCGAGAAGGAAGCAGCGCACATGCCGGCCACGGCCTCCGTTCCACCGAGGCTCTGGATGAAGAACGGAAACGTCGAGAGGCTCATGATGTGGTTCGTGAACACGCAGAGGTTCACGAGGATGATAAGGACGAGATCGCGGGTCCAGAGCCTCATCCCCGGCCTGGCATGTGCGGATTGCCCGATGGCTGCGGTACTGCTTTCTGACATGAGAAGACCTTTCGAACGACAGAGACGAAAGGCCACCCGAAGGAAAGCGTCACAGGGCCACAAGCCTGCAGGCAGCCGAGAGAATCAATCGGACTTACGCGCAAGGCAGCTCATTGACGGGTGAAGTATACCCGCGCCGGAGGCGGACTGGCGAGGAACGACACGGAGTTTCCACGGTACCGAATGATTTTCTCGCCAAGGGGGTGTCGGCTCGCTTCGATTGAGGAGATTTACTCAGAGGCCATGTCATGCGTGCTAGAGTGTCTTCCTGCGTGTAGCGCACGACGTAACAAGTGCAGGAGCAAGGCGCGTGGTTCCCAACATGGGTGCCACGCGCCTTTTTTACCGAAAGGAAGTCTTCGCATGCCCAAGAACCGCGCACAGGGAGTCATCTTCGGAATACTCATGTCCATGACCATGGCCTATGGCATGGAGGTCTACAACGTTGCCTGGAAGATGGGCTACCCGACCATGGCCGGGGGCCTTTCCAACATGACCGACGAGGTGTTCCTCGCCGCGCTCATGGAGGCTGCGTACATGTGGCTCTTCGTGTTTCTCTTCTCGAGCCTCTGGGGCAACCGACTCGGCTCCCGCATGGCGTCACGCTACGTCACGGCCGAGAAGGACAACGCCCTCGTATGCGGAACCGTGCGCGCCTGCTGCACCGTCCTCGTGATGTGCCCCACCATGAGCCTGGTGGCGTCGATTCTCTTTGGTGTCATTCTCGCAGGTGACCCCTTGAGTCAGCTGCCCGCCATCTGGGTCGGGACCACCATCAAGAACTTTCCCATGGCCCTGCTCTGGAACCTCTTTGCCGCCGGCCCGCTGAGTCGTCTCACATTTCGTACGTTCTTCGGTCGCGTAGGCGTTAAGGACAAGGCCCCCGTAACCGCCTAGCTGGCAGGACAAACCCAGGGTCCGATGCCGCTACTCGGACTTCTCGGCGCTGCCTTTTCCCTTATGGCCGCGCACGAGACCAACCACGGTGGGGACAAGCGACACGAGAACGATGGCCACGAGAAGCAGCTCGAAGTGCTCCTGCACCACGGGGATGCCACCGAAGAAGTAGCCGAGCAGCGTGAACAGGGTGGACCACGTGACACCGCCGAGGATGTTGAACGTCACGAAGTTATGCCACTTCATGCCACCCATACCCGCAATGAAGGGCACGAAGGTGCGGATGAAGGGAAAAAAGCGGCCAAGGAAGATGGCGAGATGGCCCCACTTGTCGAGAAAGGCCTCGCTCTTGGCTAGACGCTCGGGCGTCATGGCCTTGACCTTGCCTGATGCGATGATCCTACGACCAAAGAAGTGGCCGATCATGAAGTTGCACTGGTCACCGACGATTGCCGCCGCCCAGGCGACGCCGAGGAGCAGAAAGATGTTGAACCCGCCACCCTGCGCGAAGAAACCTGCGGCGAAGAGGAGCGAATCACCGGGAAGGAACGGGAAGAACACGACGCCCGTCTCGATGAAGATGATGAGAAAGACGCAGCCGTAGGCGGAGAGCGGACCCGCGGCAATCCAGCCCGCGATGGCAGTGCGCGGGTCACGAAGCAAGCTGACGATGAAGTTTATGAAGCCCATGTGAACCAATCTGATGGTGTTTGCAAAAACGCCCTCGGACCCAAGAGCGGTCCGGGGACGTCACAAGCACGCTCGGCGGGAACGGGTGCCCGCCAGAGGCCCCTTATGGCTGCTACCTTCCGGTCCTGACCAGGTTCGAGGTGTTGCGTCACCCGAACCCGCCCAGCGTGCTCATAGATACTTTAGCAGAGACGCGCGGCGCACATCACAACGCCACGTGGAATCAAGATGACGGCCTCCTCTGCCAGCCTGTGCGCGGCTATCCTTATCCCATCAGACGTCTCAAAAATGGGGAGCATCCATGATCAACCACTTCTGCAAGCACCCGCTCTGGGAGTGCAACGACCGTCTCGTCCGAATTGCGCAGGGTCTCGAACCTGCCGATCTTGTCATCCGCCATGCAAGGCTCGTGGACGTGTGCACGCACGAGGTTCTCGACGACACCGACATCGCCGTCGCAAGCGGTCGCGTGGCGTACGTCGGCATGAACGGGCACACAGCCGATCACTGCATCGGCGAGAACACCAAGGTCGTCGATGCCACGGGCCTCTTTGCCTCCCCGGGCTTCATGGACGGTCACATCCACGTGGAGTCAGCCATGGTCGGCGTCTCCGAGTACGCGCGCGCCGTTGTCCCCCACGGGACCACGGGCATCTTCACTGACCCGCACGAGGTCGCCAACGTCTGTGGCCTTGAGGGCGTGAAGGTCATGTTCGATGATGCCAAGCGCACGCCGCTCAAGGCCATGGTCACCATCCCAAGCTGCGTCCCTGCCGCCACGGGCGTCGAGGACACCGGCTCCAAGATCGATGCCGCGGATATCCGCGAGACCATGGGTTGGGACAACGTGGTGGCACTCGGCGAGATGATGAACTTCCCCGGCATCCTCGGCGGAGAGGCAGGGGTTCAGGACGAGGTCCGCGAGACCCTCAAGGCCGACCGGTGCGTGACCGGACACTATGCCGTCCCCGAGCAGGATCGTGGCCTCAACGCCTATATCGCCGCGGGAATCAGCAACTGCCACGAGTCGTTCACCGTCGACGACGTGCTCGCCAAGCTGCGCCTGGGCATGTACGTGCTTCTCCGCCAGGGGTCGGCGTGGCAGAACCTGCCCGTGTACCTGCCACCCCTCATCGAGGCTGGCGTCGACATGCGCCACTGCCTCTTCTGCTCCGATGACAACCATCCCCACACGCTCGTCGCCGAGGGTCACATGGATCGCGTGCTGCGGACGGCCGTCGCCCTTGGCCTCGACCCTGTGACGGCCATCCAGATCGCCACCATCAACGCTGCCGACTGCTATGGCCTGGCAAGCGACATGGGCTCCATCTCGCCAGGAAAGTGCGCCGACATCGTGCTTCTCGACAACCTCGTGGACTTCGACGCCAAGAAGGTCTTCATCGACGGTGACCTTGTTGCCGAGAACGGGCGTCCCCTCTTTGACGTCGAGCCCTTCGAGTGGCCCGAATGGATGACCCACACCATCAACCTGGGAGCAGACATCACACCCGAAACCTTCGAGATCCCCGTCGACAGACCGGACGGAACCGCGCGCGTACGCACCATCGTCCTCGAGCCTGGGGATGCCATCACCAAGGATCGCATCCTCGACGTACCGGTGCGCAACGGCAGGCTCGTGGCAGACCCTGCGAACGACATCCTCAAGATATGCGTCTTCGACCGCCACCATGGGGCTGCAGGCACCCACTCCCATGGCTTCATCACCGGTTTCGGCATTCACGGCGCCCTTGCGCAGACCGTGGCGCACGATGCCCACAACCTGCTCGTCGTCGGTGACAACGATGCCGACATGGCCCTTGCCGCCACGACGCTCGCGGAGTGCGGAGGTGGCGAGGTCACCGTGGAGGACGGTCATGTGCTTGCCCTCGTCAAGCTGCCTGTGGCCGGCCTCATGAGCACCGGACGCGTGGAGGACGTCGCAGACGAGGTCTCCGCGTGCGAGGTGGCCTGGAAGCGTCTGGGAAGCAAGATGCCGTCGCCGTTCATGATGATGGGCGTCATGTCGCTTGCCTGCGTGCCTGAGATTCGCATCACCAACCGCGGCTACGTAAACTGCGTGACGTTCCAGATGGAAGACCTGCTCGCGGAGTAGCGGCGCAGGGAACCTGGAAAAGATACCTGTCACCTTTTCCAAAGTAGACGGGGACCTCCGGAGGTAACGACACCCCGAAGGTCCCCACTTTGGCAGCTGCCAAGCTTCGACTCAGCTCTCACAGTGCGAGGACACGGAATAGAGTTGCCATCGCGCGCTCGCTCCCTGCACGGCATCATCATTCCCCATTCGTCGAGCACGGACGAGCACTCCGGTGCGAGCGGTCTGGTTCACAGGTCAAGCGCATGCCGCGAACAATTCCTACATAGGAGAACTTTCAGGCGTCCGTTCGGGTAGGATTGTCCCCATGCAGGTCAGGGTCGAGAGGAAATACATGGCAAGGAAATCCGCCACGAGCAGGCGTATCGACGTCGAGAACTCCAAGTACGATGACTCCAAGTACGGAGAGGTGCTCTTCTCCGTCACCTACGAGGTAAACGAGTATTCCATCGACCAGGCGGCCGGGTTCCTTGGCGGCGAGACACCCAAGAAGATCAGTCTCGGCATCTCCGCCCTGGGGCTTCTCGGCCTCATCCTCGTCCTCATGTACGACTCCAACTCGCTTCCGCTCGCCTTCGTCATGCTCGGCATCTCGGTGGCGGCGTCGGCGGCATCCACCAACTGGCACAAGATCCAGACGTGGTTTGCTCGTCGCTCCAACTTGGGCATACGTGGCGAGAAGGACGACCGGCGGCACGTCGTCGTGACCAACGACTTCGTGGCCATCGAGGGACCGGAGGGCTACGAGGCCAAGCTTCCCTTTTCTGACCTGCGCCGCGTTGACGCCGATGACAGCATCTGCCTTGCGTACTTTGGTCACGGGAGCTATGCCTACTTCCCCCGCCCGGCCATGAGCGAGAACCGGTTCCACAACCTCGTCGTCTTCCTCAGGGCCAAGCGCTCCAAGTAGCCGAAGAGCACCACGCTCGGCGAATCGAGTACGCGTTCTGTCCGTCGCTGGGTATGGTAGAGGCAACCTGTCAAGGAGGTTGCCATGAGTATCGTCGGCGCATTCGCGGTTCCACACCCACCCCTCATCATTCCAGAGGTCAGCCCTGGCGAGGAGCGCGGAATCCAGCCCACGGTGGACGCCTACGACGAGGTGGGACGACGCATCGCGGGACTGGCACCGGACACCATCGTCATCTCGAGCCCACACTCGACGCAGTACTACGACTACCTGCACATCTCCCCGGGCGCGCACGCGAGTGGCAGCTTCGCACGCTTTGGCGCCCGCGGTGCCCGCTATTCCTGCGACTACGATGAGAGGCTCGTAAGGACGATCTGTCAGCTCGCTGACCGCGACGAACTCCCCGCAGGAACCGCAGGCGAGCGCAACCCCGAGCTTGACCACGCCACCATGGTCCCACTCCATTTCATCCAACGGCATTACACCGATTTCAAGGTGGTCCGTATCGGCCTTTCGGGACTCTCCCCCGCCGCTCACTACGAACTCGGCAAGCTCGTGCAGGAGGCGTCGGCACGGCTTGGCCGACGCGTGGTCTTTGTCGCATCAGGCGACCTCTCCCACAAGCTCCTCGAAAGCGGACCCTACGGCTTCGCGCCTGAGGGCCCGGTGTTCGACGAGCGAATCGAGAAGGACTTCTCCTCGACGGACTTTCTCGACCTCCTGGAGATGGACCGCGGGTTTGCCGAGCGCGCCGCCGAGTGCGGTCTACGCAGCTTCCAGATCATGGCCGGCGCCCTCGACCGAACCACGGTCCGCTCCGAGGTCCTCTCGCATGAGGGGCCCTTCGGCGTGGGCTACTGCGTCGCGTGCTTCTCGCCTGAGGGTGATGAGGGCACGGACGGCAGCCGGGCGGTTCTTGACCAATACGAGGCCCGCAGGACGAGCGACATGGCCTCGCGCAAGCTCGACGAGGATGCCTACGTCTCTCTGGCGCGCACCTCGATCGAGGCGTACGTGCTGCACGGAACCCATGTCCGCCCGCCAAAGGGCCTGCCTGCCGAGATGTATGCCACACGCGCGGGCGTCTTCGTCTCGGTCAAGAAGTTCGGCGAGCTGAGAGGCTGCATCGGCACCATCATGCCCGCTCGCGCCAGCATCGCCGAGGAGATATGCGCCAACGCACGAGCGGCCGCGGCTCACGACCCGCGCTTTCCGAGCGTGACCGCCGACGAGCTGAGTGACCTCGTCTACGACGTGGACGTGCTCTCGAAGCCCGAGCCCATCGCCAGCGCGGCCGACCTCGATCCGCGCCGCTACGGCGTGATCGTGAGCGCCCCGGACGGGCGGCGCGGACTGCTCCTGCCCGACCTCGAGGGCGTAGACACCGTCTCCGAGCAGGTAGGCATTGCCGCGCGCAAGGGCAACGTCGACCTGACGCGCGACACGTACGCGCTCGAACGCTTCACCGTGACGAGGCACGCATGAGTGCCGCCGATACCCATGTCGTCTGCACCACCTGCCCGCACGCCTGCACGCTCGCCGAGGGACAGCTCGGCCTCTGCCATGCGCGGCGAAACGTGGGCGGAGCAGTGACGGCCGAGAACTACGGTCGTCTCACCTCGATCGCCCTTGATCCCGTGGAGAAGAAGCCCCTCGCCGAGTACCACCCCGGATGCACCGTGCTCTCGGTGGGAAGCTACGGCTGCAACCTGCACTGCCCCTTCTGCCAGAACCACGAGATATCCCAGGCAGACGCCGGGGACGTGAGCTGGCGCTCGGTATCGCCTGCCGAGCTCGTGGCGCTCGCGGTGCGTTGCCGTATGGAGGACTCGCGCATGATCGGAATTGCGCACACCTACAACGAACCGCTCGTGGGCTGGGAGTACGTACGCGACTGCTCCATCCTCGCTCGCGAGGAGGGCCTCTCCACTGTGCTCGTGTCCAACGGATGCGCGTGCGCCTCCGTGATCGATGAGCTTGCGCCCCTCATCGATGCGGCGAACATCGACCTCAAGAGCTTCTCTCCCACGACCTACCGCAGCTGCGGCGGTGATTTCGAGACGGTCTGCGCGACCATCGAGCGCATGGCGGCAGAGCCGACCTGCCATCTTGAGGTCACGACGCTCATCGTGCCAGACATGAACGATACCGAGGATGAGATGCACGCCATAGCGGAATGGCTCGCTGGCCTCTCCCCGGACATCGTGCTGCATGTCACCCGCTTCTTTCCGCACTGGAAGATGGCCGATGCGCATCCGACGCCCGTGGAGACGGTCCGTCGGTTGGCAGGGGTGGCCCACGAATGCCTTGCCCATGTCTACGTGGGCAACGTCTGAGACCGTCGGGCCGACGGTCTCAGACGATACGAGGCTCGCGAAAGACGCGCACGACTTCTGGCTATGCCTTACCTGCGGTGAGCACGGTAGTAGGCGATGAGCGCCTTGGTGCTCTGGTCCTGGCCAGCAAGCGCCTCGTCGTCATGGAACGCGGGCGTGATCTGCTTGGCGAGCTGCTTGCCCAGCTCCACACCCCACTGGTCGTAGGAGTCAAGGCCCCATACGGTGCCTTCGACGAAGGTGATGTGCTCGTACAGCGCGATCAGCTCGCCAAGTGCGTGCGCGTTGAGCTCCACGCCGAATATAGACGTGGTCGGGCGGTTGCCGGTGAAGCAGCGTGCGGGCACCATCCACTCGGCCGTTCCCTCGGCACGCACCTCGTCGGCCGTCTTGCCAAACGCGAGCGCCTTGGTCTGCGCGAGGAAATTGCCGAGGAAGAGCTCGTGCACGTCCTGCTCGCCGTCCCTGGTGGGGTTGGCGGTATTGGCAAACGCGATGAAGTCAGCGGGAATCAGACGGGTTCCCTGATGAATGAGCTGATAGAAGGCGTGCTGTCCGTTGGTGCCAGCCTCGCCCCAGAATATCTCGCCCGTCTCGGTGGTGACAGGGGTACCGTCCCAGCGCGTGGACTTCCCGTTTGACTCCATCGTAAGCTGCTGCAGGTATGCGGGGAAGCGGTGCATGTACTGGTTGTACGGGAGCACCGCATGGCTCTCCGCCTTGAAGAAGTTGACATACCACACGTTGATGAGCCCCATGAGGGCAACGACGTTCTTCTCCAGCGGAGTCTCGCAGAAGTAGGTGTCGATGTCATGGAAGCCGGAGAGAAGGTCCGAGAAGGTCTTGGGACCATAGGCGATGATGAGCGACAGGCCCACGGCGGCGTCCACCGAATAGCGACCTCCGACCCAGTTCCAGAAACCAAAGGCGTTCTCGGGATCGATGCCAAACCTGGCAACGAGCTCGAGGTTGGTGGAGACGGCAACGAAGTGCTTCTTGACGGCCTCGGCCACCGACTCGTCGGAGCCATCGATGGCACCCTGTGCGACAAGCCCGTCGAGCAGCCAGGTGCGAGCCTCGCGCGCATTGGTCATGGTCTCGAGCGTAGTGAAGGTCTTGGAGACGATGACCACCAGGGTGGTCTCGGGGTCGAGCCCCTTGACCTTCTCGGCCATGTCGTTGGGATCGATGTTCGAGACGTAGCGCACCGCGATGCCTGCGTCGGCGTAGGGCCTGAGCGCCTCGTAGATCATGACGGGACCGAGGTCTGACCCGCCGATGCCGATCGAAACGACGGTCTCGATCTTCTTGCCCGTGACGCCAACCCACTCGCCAGAGCGAACGCGCTCGGCGAAGGCGTACATACGGCCGAGAACCTCGTGCACGTCGGCAACGGTATCCTGGCCATCGACGATGAGCGTGCCGGCATCGGATGCGGGACGACGCAGCGCGGTGTGGAGTACGGCACGATCCTCGGTGGTGTTGATGTGCTTGCCCGAGAACATGGCGGCGCGGCGCTCCTCGACGCCGACCTCACGCGCAAGGTCGCACAGCAGCTTGACCGTCTCGTCGTCAACGAGGTTCTTGGAGAGATCAAAGTGGAGGTCGTTGACATCATAGGAAAGCCTGTCGACGCGAGTCGGATCCTCGGCGAACCACCGCTTGAGGCTGATGCCCTTCCCGACGAGTTCGTCATAGTGCTTCTGCAGGTTGATCCAGGCATTGGTCTTGGTGGCATCCACCGGAGGATTGACGCTAGGCATCGTACGCTCCTTCTTGGTCACGTTCGTTTTACGATCGTACTGGTTTCAGGATAACGCCGCGTAGGTCACGATGGGGAGTCTCTGCGGTCATGTTAATGGAATGCACCGTCATCGGAGCTAGTACGGCTCTCCGAGCGGAGGCAGCTGCTTGAGCCTCGCCCACATGACCTGCTTCTGGCGGGCATCCCCGAGCGCCGCAGCAAATCCCCCGAGGTTGAGCATGCGCATGCCGCAGACATGGGCCACCTTGCCTGGCACGAGCAGCGCCTGCTCGAAGTCGTCAAGAGCCGCGAGGTCATCGGCGTACGTCTCGCGAACCGCATCGGCGGAGGCCTCGTCGCAGCATATGAGCGTAGCTGGGTCGAGGGCGCAGAACGTCTCACGGAGAAGCGAGGCCTCGAGGGCCTTCTCGCCTGTTGCATCGCAGGTCAGGACCGTCTCCCAGTCTTGGGGCTGGTAGCCGAGGGCCGAGAGTGACGCCCGAAGGGCCATGCCGTCCTCACCCGAAAAGGGTGCCGCACCGGCCGCCTCCTCCACGGTGAGCTGACCCTTGGCGAGAAGAACGGGCGAGAAGGCGTCGCCCCCCATGACCACGCCTCGTTTCGCCAACGCCGAGAGCTCGAACGTCGTCTTCTCGATGTACGCCCTACGCCTCAGGTCCCTCTCTGATGCCATGTGCCACCTTCCTCATGTCAGCTGACGTCGCAAACAAGTGTAAAACGGGTATAAAGCACGCGTACGTGTTCGCTCGTCTTTTTTGCTCGATACCTATTGGAGGAGACATGGCAAGCATCCCCATCACCACCACAGAGTTCGACTCTGTCCTCGCGTCGTCGCCCAAGCCTGTGCTCGTTGACTTCTGGGCATCATGGTGCGGCCCATGCCGTGCGCTCGGCCCCGTCGTGGAGCAGATTTCCGAAGAGATGTACGACCTTCTCGCCGTTCGCAAGTGCAACGTTGACGAAGAGCCCGACCTTGCCACGAGGTTTCGCATCGTCTCGATTCCCACGCTCATTCTTTTCAAGGATGGCAAGCCCGTGCATACCATGGTAGGCAACATGCCCAAGGCGGACCTCGTCGCCGAGCTCAAGGCAAACCTGTAGCTTCGCCCAGGCCACGCTGATATCATCTGGGACGACGTGCCGCGTGGCGCGTCGTCTTTGTTCTGCCGAAAGGAGGCCAGATGGCCGAGAAGCCCTCCGCGAGAAGATTCGTCCATGACGCTGCGGCGTTCGCGCACCAGAACGTTAACGTGATCGTGCTCGCCGTCGTGGCCGTCATCTTCATCGCCATCCTCCAGGAGGTTGCGGAGGGCGAGATCACGCGTCTCGACACCCTTGCATACCAGTTCTTCGTCGTACGCCTGCGCTCCGACTGGCTCACCCCCGTCATGGATGGGTTCTCGTCGCTGGCCTCGCCCGCGGTCATCCTCGTGATGACCGTCATAGTGGCTGCGTTTGCTCCCGGCATGCGACCGGGCAGGTGCGTGGCGCTCAACCTCGCGTGTGCCGTCGTGCTTAACCAGGTGCTCAAGTTCATCGTGCAGCGTCCGCGGCCCGACGGCTTTCGCCTGGTCTCGGAGGCCGGCTACAGCTTTCCCTCGGGCCACTCGATGATCTCGATGGCGTTCTACGGACTTCTCATCTGGTTTATCTGGCGATACGAACGAGACCATATATTGCGCTGGGTCTGGTGCTCGACCTTTGTCCTGATCATCGTAATGGTGGGCATAAGCAGGATTTATCTGGGAGTCCACTATGCCTCCGACGTGGTTGCCGGCTTCTGCGTCTCGCTTGCGTGGCTCATGTTCTTTACCCGCATCATCGCCCCCGCCCTCATGGAGGAGACGCCTCCCGAGAGGGACGTGTAGCAGGTAGCGCGTGAACACGACACACTCTCTGTCGCGTGCGGAGCGTTCTTGCGCGTTGACCGTCCGTGCGAGACGCAACAGCGCTGTATCTGTCGCGTACGGAGGGTTTCTACGCGCAAGTCGTCCATGCGGCACGACCCTCGGCATGGTACCTGGCAGCGCGACGCATTCATGTCGAATGCGTGAGGGAATCACTCTCCTCTCAACCGCCGCAAGAGGACGCTTCTTTCTGGGCATCGCCCATGAGCTGAGGTTTTGATACGCACCGTCAGACACGGGGCAGATACGTGGTGTCCACGCGTCAGGGAACGGGAAGATTGCACTGCTAGGCTTCTCCCATGGAAACCAGGCTCACATATCCCTCGTCACTCAGACTCATCCGTGCGGCGCGGAGAGACCCCTCGTTCATGGTGGAACGTTTGGACAAGACCCCGGTGTGGAATGGAGATGAACCAGCGCGCGCAAACGCACATGAGGCGATGCTCGCCAGACCCGATGAGCCGCATGCGCTGCGTCCCGATGCCAAGCTTTCCGTTTTGGTACCTCATGAGGGTGGCCGCTCCAGAAGCATGCTTCGATGCTTTCGCATCTGCGAGGGCAATCTCCCGCCAGCGTCATTCGTTCGCGTCAGTCGGCCTGGCTTTAGGCCGATCGTCGTCGAGTCCCCAGAGCTTTGCATCGTCCGCGCCGCCTCAGACCTCGCGCTCAGGGTGCGCCAGGGATATCTCGACAAGGGCGTTGCGCTCATCCGTCTCGTCGAACTTATCGATGAGCTCTGCGGGCGCTACGCGCGTCATCCAACGAGCCCGCGAAGCGAGCAGCTGGAATACGACCTCGAACCAATCACCTCCGTCGAGCTCTTCTCACGCTATCTGCAAGACGCCAAACGCATCCATGGGCTCGTCTTGGCCCGACAGGCACTGCCCCATGCCCTCGACAATCTCGGCTCGCCGATGGAGGCTCTTATCGAAATGGCATGCTGCCTGCCCCCGCATCTTGGAGGGGTCGGTTTGCCACGGCCCGTCTCGAACCGGCCGCTCGACTTTAGCGATCACGAACGATTGCTCGTCTCGCACAGAACGCTCCGTCCCGATCACTACTGGGAGAAATACCGCATCGCATGTGAGTACAACGGAGACAGCCACGACGGCGAGAAGGCCGGTGTCGAGGACGACCGGCGCGTATCCGACTACCAGGCATGCGGGATAAGGGTGTTCCCCGCAAGATTCGAAAACGTCTGCACCGAGAAGGGGCTCGTCGCATACCTGCGCAAAATCGTGGACGCGATGGCGCAGGTAGAAGGTCAGGCGTTGGAACGACGCGTTTTTAGAATCCTTGACTCAAGCTCATGCCGGCAGGCCCGCCAGGCACTTCTCGACACGATGCTCCCACCCGCTTCATGCACATAACGCCCCGTCGCGTACGGACGGTTTTTGCGTGTGAGATATCCGTGCGAGACGCAACGGCGCAGTATTTGTCGCGTGCGGACGCTTTTTTGCACAAAACCGTCCGCACGCGTCGCCCGGCCCGGTGACAAGGCCATGCCTACCCCTCAGCCTGCCGCCTACTCGTCCTCCTTCAGGTGGATGATGTGCTTCTCGACCACCTGGCCGTTATCACAGATGATTCGTCCGAAGGTCGGACCACCCCCGCGCGGGAAGGTAGGACTGCCAGGGTTCATGACCAACACGCCCGTACGCGGATCCCTTTCCGCGAAGGGACGATGCGTGTGTCCGCAGATGGCGATGTCGCAGACGAGAAGGTCGAGGCGCTCGCGATAGTGGCAGACCTGCCAACGCAGGCCACTCGAGAAGAACGACGTCTTCGCCTTGACCGACGGGCCGAAGTCATAGGCCCAGTCGTTGTTGCCGAGGCACAGCCGCACGGGCGCGATCTTGTTGAGCGTACGAAGGTCGGACGATGAGCAGATGTCGCCGGCATGCACTATCATGTCGGCGCCTTGAAGGTTCTTGAGCAGCTCCGCAGAGAGATAGCCATGCGTATCCGACACGATGTCGTAGCGCACTCGTGTCACGGCACGCGCCTAAAGGCCGAGGGCGCGCTTGAGGGCGACGACGCGTCTGCGAGAGACGGAGATCTTCTTGCCCTCGATGCCATTGACGCCCAGTTGAAGGATGCCGGACGAGACGACCTCGACATCCTCGACAAACTCGAGGTTGACGATATAGCCGCGGTGCACGCGGAAGAAGCCGTGCGGCGCGAGCTTCTGTTCGAGCTTTGCGAGGGAAATCGTGGAAAGGTAGCGGTCGTTGTCGGTGTAGATGCAGGAGTAGTCGTCCTTGGCCTCGATGAAGCGGATCTGGTCGATGGGCACGAGGACCTTCCGACCGGCCTTGACCACGGGGATGCGCTCGACAGAGGAGTGCTGCTGGGGCTGGGGCTTTGCGCGCGACTGGACCTTGTCGAGCGCCTGGTTGAGACGGTCCGTCTCGACGGGCTTCATGAGATAGTCCACCGCGTCGACGTCGAAGGCCTCGAGGGCGTATTCGCTGTATGCGGTAACGAAGATGACTGCGGGCGGGTTCTTGAGCTTGTGGAGCGCCTCGGCGAGCTGCATGCCCGAGGTCTTGGGCATCGAGATGTCAAGGAACATGACGTCGGCCTTGCTCTCCATGAGCTGCTCGACAGCCTCGCGGGCACTCGATGCCTCCACGACGGAGTCCACACGGCCCGTCTCATCGAGCAGGTATTTGAGCTCGGAACGGGCTGGCGCCTCATCGTCAACAATCATTGCTCGCAGCATACATTCCCAATCTCCCAGACACTGGCACCGGCCAACCAGCTTATTCTATACCTTACCCTGGCGTACCCGTTGCGCCCAGCATCGATACCGCATCAGCAAGGCGCAGCGTAACGCACGTCCCCTCGTTGAGCTTGGACACGATCTCGACCCCGGAGCCCACACCATAGAACTTCTCGATGCGCTCGGCGACGTTGCGCAGCGCGATGCCCGTACCCTTCGCGTCAGATGACGTCGGGGCAGGCTCGAGAAGCCTTTTGGCCACGCTCTCGCCCATGCCCAAGCCATCATCGGCAACGGCTATCAGGATATCATTTCCGTCGGTCGCGACATGGATGTCTATATGAAGGGGCCCCTCGTCGCTCATGGCGTGACGCACCGCGTTCTCGACGATGGGCTGAACGATGAACGCAGGCATGGGCAGCGCCTCGCAGCCCGTCTCCACGTGCTCGTCCTCGACGATGCGGTCCTCGCCAAAGCGGGCCTTCTCGATGGCGAGGTAGCGCCTGGTCTGTTCGAGCTCGCGCGAGAGCGGCATGATCGAGTCGGAGTTCTCAAGGGTTCTCCGATAGAAGACCGAGAACTCACGGAGAAGATCGCGGGCACGTGCCGGGTCGGTGCGTGTAAGCGAAGCGATGGTATTGAGCGTGTTAAAGAGAAAGTGCGGGTTTATCTGCGCCTGCAGCGCCTTGACCTCAGCCTTTGCGGTAAGCTCCGCCTGCTTGTCAAGCTCATAGGAGGAGAGCTGCGTGGAGAGCAGGTCGGCAAAGCCCTGCGTCACCACGATCTGCGTGCGATCGATGTCAAGGCCTCGGCGATAATAGAGCTTGATGGTTCCCACCGCCCTGTCCTGGACCAAGAGCGGCGCGACGATTCCGAAGGCCTGCCCCACCTGTCCTGCGCCCTGGATGAAGTGACTGTAGCGCTGGTCCTCGGAGTCGACGGATGCGAAGGTCTCTATGCGCTTGCTCGCGATAACCTCGAGCGTTGGGGCGGAGTTCTTGTCGCCCACCCCGATGGCGGGTACGTAATCGCCGGCATAGGCGATGACGTGCGTCGTATCGGTCATGGCGATGCCCCTGGCCGTGGTCTCGGGGAGGAGGAGCGCGCAGATGGCCTCGCAGCCTGCAGGGGTGAGCCCACCACGCAGCTGACGAAGCGTGTTGGATGCAACGCTCAGGGTGCGCTCCGTAGCCTGGGAGCGCATGCTGTCCGGCACGAGGTTGATGGTCCCGCCTACCACGATTATCACGGCGAGGCCCGCGCCCGCGATTACCGCCGCCACGATGTTGCTCGTCACGATGCCACTGGCGAGGACCATGAGGAACGCTGCGGCGGAGATTCCGAGAAACAGGTTGAATGCAAGGCCGGAATGCTCGTCAAGCTGCTCTACCATGCGCCCACCTCCTTCGAGGCACCAGGCGCACCAGTGCTCATGATTCGTTTCTGGAGCGCGGGGTCGTTCCAGAGCGCATCCACGACACCCGGCCACGCCGAGACGAACGAAAGGTAGCTCGAAGAGGACGCACGGGCCTCTCGGTCGGCGTCTCGCCAGCCATGAAGAAGAATCTCGAGGTAGGCGCTGCGATCCTCGCGGTTATGCGAAGCAAGGGCGCGGCGGAGGGCCGTCCGGTACATGCGGCCACGCACGCTCGGCGAGACCCACTGCGCGGGATACGGAGCAAGCGATTCGGGCGTGACCGTACGTAGGTCCTGGCGCGCGTTCATCACGTCAAGCTTGCGATACTCATAGAGCCAGCGATAGACGTCCTGCAGAAAGATCGCGACCATGGGCGCCATCTCCTGAGGGGGCTGCCACCGCACGAACCACTCATTGTCAAACCAAACGTCGATACCGTGGGCACGAAGGTCAAGGACGTAGTCAAGATCCTCGCCCCGCGAGACGTAGGGGTCAAAGGGAACCTTCGTGAAGGCCTCGGCATGGATGGCGCAGCACCCTCCGCACAGCACGGTCGAGCGCGTGATGCGCGCCTTCGAGAAGAGCGCGTCACGCATGAAGTCGTTGAAGCCGTCGGCCTTCGACCAGTAGCGCTCGCTCCAGCGATAGGGCATGTCCGCGTATGGGGAGTCCGCATAGTTGATGTAGAAGCCCGTCTTGGCAAGAATGCGCAGGTTCTGACGGGTCAGCGTATCAAGCCCATACACCGCGCGCACGAGATAGTCCTCGTCGAGGGCCACCTCGTCATCATCGAGAAAGACCACGCAGTCGTGCCCAAAGACCGACGCCACGGCAAGACCCATGTTCTTGATGGCGCCATAGCCACGCAACGAGACCGTCTCGCCAGGAAGTCCGCGCATGACCCTCGCCATGGCGTGGGAGATGACCGATGCCTCGCCACCACCGATGATGAGGGGGTTGAGACCAGTGTGCGAGCGACAGATGCTGCCCACGCGGGCCCGTGCCGAGGTCTCGCACGAAGGTGGGGCGACCAAGAGCACGATCACGCGGAGCACGCCACGTACCCGCTCGAGCGACGTGAGGCAGTTCTCAAGCTCTGGGAGGGGCTTGGTGATGGGCGTGGAATAGTCATACGTACCACGTTCGCCAGCATGCATCGGCTTGGCATCTTCCGACCAGTACGTTGGTATGACGATAACGGGATTCACCTTGGCCCCGCGATGCTATTCGAAGCCGGACGAGTCACCGAGCTGGCTACGCAGCGACGACCGCCCGAGAGCCCGCGCGAGAGGCAGTCCGAGCGCATAGATGACGATGGCCTCGCCGATGCCCGTGGAGACGAACCCGAAAAGATACATGGGCAGATAGGCACCGTCAAGCGAGATGGTGGTGAAGGGGATGGTATAGAAGCCGATGCCTTGGAGCAGAAGGGGTAGGTACGCGGGAACGATGAGCGCGTTGGCGATGACGGGACCCGCCAGCGCCAGGACGGTCTTGTCGCGATGGCGCCAGGAGAACCATGCCCCGAGGGCGGTCGCAAGCGTACCGAAGACCACGTCGAGAAGACCGAGCGTGCCCGTTCCCGAGATGACGATGTTGGCGAGGTTGGCGATGGCACAGCCCAAGGCAAGACCCGGGATGGCATCGGAGGTGAACAGCGCAAGGACGCACACGGCCTCGGAGACGCGCAGCTGTACGGGACCCCAGGCGAGAGAGCCTAGGAAGAGGACGGTGACGAGGGTGAGCGACGCATAGACCGCGGCAATCATGCCGATGCGAGCCACCGAGCGGGTACGAGCTGCCTGACCTGCGGCGGAGCTGGGCGATGGCACGAGTGAAACCTCCAGAGGATGACCTTGTGAACGTGCGATACCTGAACCAACGGTTCCATAGTAGCGCAACGAGACGCAGGTAGCTCGTCCTTCCAGATGCAAGACCCGCCATCCATGTGCAGCTACGCGCTAGATGTCCAGATGCATGCCCGGCAGGCGGAAGGTTCGCGCGCGCTCGTCGTGAGCCCGGCGGGCCTCGCCCTCAAATGCGAGCGTAACGTCCGTCTCGCCCATGATGTCGAGGATCCAGCGCACGAGATCGGGGTTGGAGGGAAGGAGCGGCCCGATGAGCCATGTGGCGATGAGGTTGTTCCTGCGGAACCCCTCGAGCCTGCTCCGCTCGTTGAGACCAAAGCCCACCTCGTCGCTGAGGAAAAACGAGCTCTCGTTGCGGCCCTCCATGAGCGTGAACTGGATCTTGAACCCCACGACCTCGATGGGCTTCTCGCCAGGGGCGGGCACGAAGGTACCCACGACGACATCGAGATAGCGCTTGGGCATGTTGCGATGCGTCACGAAGTCGAGGATGCCAAGGCCTTCCACGCTCGTGCCATCAGGATTGGTGATGGACGTGCCGAGAACCTCGGCGGCGCTGCCGGTAAAGAGCATGGGGACGCCGGCATCGATGAGCTCGGCGAGACGATCGCGGTATGGCGCAAGCCCCCGTGCCGCGATATCCTGCTGCAGCTCGGTCATGCCGCACATGAGCACGAGCGAGGGAACCTTGTCGGCAAGGTAGGGCGTGTCGCCATACGAGGTGTGCACGAAGGTCGCGTCGGGCAGACAGGCGCGCAGATACATCTCGTTGCCGTTGTCACCCGCCTGGTTGCCGAATTCGGGATAGAGAACCTCAATGACGGGAGCGGTGTCGCTACAGCTCATGGCTGGCCTCCTCGATCCTCTTGGCGAGCATGTCGGCAGCGCCGCGCGCGACGTCTACGTTGGACACGCAGAACGCGATGAACGTGGTGTCGACGCCTGCGTAATCCACCGCGCCAATCGCCTCGGGAACGTTGTCCGCATGCGTCACGATGGCGGGATCGATACCTGCAAGGGACATGCGAAGCACCTGGTCGGTGGCCGTCTCCCCTACCACGACAATCTGCCTCACCTGCGGATCGAGAAGATACTCATAGTCAGCCTGGTAAAGCCAGCCCGTGAACTCGACCTCGGTGGACTTCTCTGCCATATGGGCATCCGAGAGCATGAGAACCACGGCCTTGGTTCCGGGCTCCTTACGAATGGTGTCGAACGCTACCGAGGTGGCCGTACCGTTCTCGCCCTTGGACGCAATGTTCACGATGCGATGCCTGCCCACCCTCCGCTCCATGTAGCGCTCGGCGGTGATGTTGACCTTGCCATCAAGCGAGCGAGCGATCTGCTCTGGGGAAAGGCCCATCTCTCGAGCGGCGACCGTAGCGGCAAAGAGGTTATAGAGGTTGGCAACGGTATAGGTGCCAAAGTGATACGTGCTACACGGATGCCCCTCGATGAGCCGTTCCTCGACCGTGAAGGTATGGGCCTCGCGGTCGACGGAGGTCATGACGTACTGCGCCTCGGGGTTGGTGAGGCCACATGCGGTGCAGCGTGCACGGCCGAGGTGGCGCAGGTGGCAATAGTCGTACTCGAGCCTGCCGCCACACTTCGGGCAGGCGGTGAGGTCGCAGACGATGCCCTGCGGGTCGGGGGTATCATCGGGCAGCTCAGCGATGGAGAAGAACACCTTGTTGTGGTTCTGGGGTGCCATGCGACACGAGATGAGGTCATCTGCGTTGAGCACGAGGCGTGTACCTGCGGAGATGTAGTGGCTCATGATGCCAAAGACGTAGTCGGGATCAGCGCTGCGCGTAAAGGTGTCGGTGTAGAGGTTCGTGACGAGAAGCAGGTCGGGGTCAAGTCGCGGGAGCACTGGCCTGAACGAGACCTCGTCGAGTTCCATCACGGCGTAGCGCTCGCGCTGTGCGCCGGAGACGGATGCGTTCTTGATGAGAGTGCTCTCGATGCCCGTGCAGATGTTCCCACCAGCACGGTTGGTCACAAGACCATAGCCGTTATCCACAAGCAGGTCTGAGAGGAGGTTCGTGGTGGTTGTCTTGCCATTGGTACCAGAGACGAAGACCACATGCTCGGGTCTGTCGATGTGCGACAGGAAGTCGGGGTCTATCTTCTCGGCGACCACGCCAGGTACCTGTCCGCCACGATGATGGGTCAGGCTGAGCGCCCCGATCGCCGCCTTCGATGCCAGCATCGCCAGGTAGAAGCGTGGCGTCTTCTGGGTTGTTGTAGTCACGACGCCGTCTCCTTTGGCCACTCTTCAGTCGTTTTGACTTATCTATGATACGAACGGTCGCGGCGACCATCCGTATCGCGGGCGAACCCATACCAAAGACCCAGAGACCAAGGAGTGGCGACCTGGAAAGGACGACGGGTGTCTCTTCGACCGACCGAGCGCAGCGGCCCTACACGGTCGACCTCGCTTGGTTGTGCTCCGTAACCGTGAGACGCGCGCAGCGGCGCATGACCTTCTGCAGCTCATAGTTGTTGCACCTGAGATACCAATTCGCCGACTGCCTTATCCACGTTTCGCCATGCGAAGTGATGATTGCCGATCGCTCTGACATCATGGGTTGTCCTAATGGTGCTGGTTGTGGCGATGCTGATTGCGGGTATGCCGGAAATCTCATGTGGCGTCCAAGTCACGCACCGCGCACGTCATACTTTCGGTCGGCCACCACTTGGTTGGCTCTCCCCTGATCAAGGCAACGACGGTATCGAGGTTCTCGTGTTGCGCCTGATCATCGGCACCTGGAGCTCTCTCCCTCCCGGCAGAACGTCCCATGATCTTGACATGCCTGATATGGTCACGAATGTGTTGGGGAATCCGATTGTATGACCTGAGGCTCCAAGAATCATCCGCAGGCACCGCACACCGACCGCGGCCACGATAACGCCCCCCAAGGGCATCCCAGTGGCGCCCAAGGAATCCCGTCAGCTTCATGAGACTCACAATGCTGCGAGAAAGCGCGCGATAGCGGTCTGCGCCTGTCGAGCCTGCAGAGCATCGTATCCTCTTGAGAACGGGTCCATGAAACCATGGCAGGCATCGAAGCGACAGACGGACAACCGAGGTCTCCCCTCAAGCCTACCGACAAGGGAGTCCACGTCGAAGGAATCTCTCTGCGCGAACAACAGTAGCGTGGGACAGGTGGGGGCCACGTCGACATAGTCCCGTATGCGCGAGCCATAGCAGCCCACGACCCCGTCACAGAACGAGCTGCCGCTGCATCGCCATGCAATCGTTGCGCCGACGCTGAAGCCGAGGACGAACACCTTCCTATGGCATCTCCCCAGTTGTGCAGCAAGGTCCTCGACCCTCTTGTGGACGTCGAATCCGACGCCGGCGACGAAGTTGTCATAGGCTTCCCGGGACTCCTCGTAGCGGAAGGAGGGCCTGCCAAGCAGGTTCGGGCAGAAGACGTCGAAGCCAGCCTCCTCGTATCTCCTGCGCTCCCCCAAGACAAACTCGTTCACCCCATAAATCTCATGAAGGATGATCAGGGCATGCCCGTTCCCGGGCCCATGCGAATCCATGTCCGTGCACCGCCCCTCCGCCAGGGTGAACACACCTGCGCCGTCCGTGGCCATGATAGCGTATCCACCCTGCTCATAACCTGTTTCTGCTCGCCTCCCCTGACATGCCGACCTGAACGCCACCACGCACCTCAACACGACACCCGCTTGACGTCAGGGCAGTCGTCTGTCTACATGTCTACCTAGGAGGGCCAGTGCGACGTGGTCCCAGACGACACGGAGAAGTGACGTCCGGCAGACAAGCGAGGGAAGGGCACGCCCATGGTGATGCGCGACAGGGAGTCAACCATCGGCAAGATGGCCGACAAGGCAAGGCTCGTCTACGTGGGATATATCGACGTCGACGGCTACCCAGTCACGAAGGCGATGCTCGCCCCACGTGAGCGGACGGGCATCCGGGAGTTCTGGCTTACGACCAACACCTCGTCCAACAAGGTCGCATGTCTCAGGAGAAACCCGAAGTCGAGCCTCTACTTCGTTGACGCGCGCTTCTACCGTGGGTTCAGCCTCGAGGGCACGATGGAGGTCCTGGAGGACCCTGCAACCAAGAAGCGCATCTGGCATGCGGGCGACACGGTCTACTACCCCAAAGGGGTCACCGATCCCGACTACTGCGTGCTGCACTTCGTGGCTGACCACGGCCGCGCGTACGGCAACTTCAAGAACGAGGACTTCACGATAGGATAGCCCCCGACGACGAAACGCACGAGCCGCCCGGCAGAGTCCCTCCTGAGCGGGAACGCCCTGCCGTGATAGACGTAATAGACGAGCATCGACCAGTACTCCTCGTAACCCCCTTCGTCGAACTTCTCGGCGGTGGGGAGGTGGCCGGTGCAGCCGTCGGTGTAGCCCCCAAGGCAGAAGAGGTCGTCGCCCATCAGTTTCGAGGACTCGAGAGCGAGCTCGCCCATGATCTCGTCGGGAACCCTGCATAGGCAGCCGTTCCCAATGGAAAGGTACCGGACCTCACGAAGACATCCCGTCCCATCGATCCCGCAGCGCTCCTGCGCCTCGGCCGCAACCTTGAGCGCACGCAAGAGAGGGTCACGCCGGCTGCGAACCCTCCACATGGATGGTTTGACGTCCGCCTACGCCAGATGTCTCAGATAACGACGTTTTCTCGGGCCTAGCCGTTACATAATGTCGTCATCTGCGACATCTGGCCAACCCGGCCCGACAGCCCGTGATCGTTGCGACGCAGACCCAAACCCGCCTGGCCATAAAAGGACCTGGAAAAGATACCTGTCACCTTTTCCAGGTCGTCCTGACATTGTTGGAGATGGTCTACCTGTCGGACTTCTCGGCCTCAGGGTACTTCTTGTGCAGGACCGCCATCAAGATGATGCCCACGACGAGGACTACGACCGAGATCTCAAGGATGGGCATCTTGTACTCGAGCTCGTCAGCCGTGAGGTTGAGGGGCACCGCGGTGGCGATGACCGAGAGGACGAGCAGAACCACGGGCAGGTAGGTCTCCACCTTGAGCATGCCGCTTCCGCCGGGAACCCTGAAGGGACGCTTGGTGTCAGGATCGATCTTCCTGAGCTTGAGGAAGGCCGGGAACATGGGCACGTAGGCTAGGAGCAGGAAGACGATCTGCGCGGCAAAGAGCACCCAGAAGTCAAAGCCGGTCACGGCGGAGATCAGGCAAAGCGCAGATGCGACGATGCCGTTGGTGATGGAGGCACCGTTCGGCATGCCGGTCTTGGAGTCCACGACGCCCATGAAGCTCGGAAGCTGGTGATCCTTGGCAGACTCGGCGGCAACCATGTTGACGCCGAGAGACCATGAGACCATGTTGCCGAACAGCGTGACGAGAAAGACGATGCTGACTATGACGAAGATGGGCGAGGCCTCACCGACCATGACGGCCAGCGCGTCAGAGATGCCAGAGTCGACGGTAAGATCGGCGACGGGAATGGCGACGCCGATGCCAAAGGCGGAGATCAGATAGACGACGGCAATGGCGATACCGCCCGCGATGATGGCCTTCGGAATCTGCTTTGCGGGGTTCTCCATGTCATCGGTGTAGGTCGCAAGGACCTCGAAGCCCATGAAGTTGAAGAGGATGATCGAGAGGTACGTGAGCGAGTTGGTGTCGCTGAAGTTGGGGAGGTAGGTGCTCACATCGCCCGCGTTGGCGTTGCCGTTCTTGCTCATGTACATGAATCCGAGAACGCCGAGGACGATGGCGATGCCGACCTTGAGGATGGCGCCCACGTTGACGAGCCACGCAGAGTCAGACGTCTTGGAGAAGCTCACGATGACGACGATCCAGATGAAGGCGAGCTCGATGACGAGCGACGGCACGACATCCAGCTCGCTGCCCATGAGAAGACTGATGGTGCTGGGAAACATGAGTGCGAGCGAAGCGATCCACAAGGGGAAGTTGACCCAGTAGCACCAGGCGACGAAGCCAGCCACCTTACGACCGAAGGCACGTTTGACCCAGTCGTAGACGCCACCCTCGTCATCTGGATAGGTGGAGCCAAGCTCGGAGACGATCATGCCATAGGGAAGCAGGAACGTAATGATCAGTAGAATCCACCAGAAGTACTGCGAGTTGCCGATGGCAGCCGCCGGAGCAGCCGCCTCTGCGACGAATACGACGCAGATGATGTTCAGAATCGCATCAAAGAGGCTGAACTTCTTGGTCTTTCCAGCCATATCAATCCTTTCCTAGAGATCGGGTGTCCCCGGCGTGCTGTCGAGGGGTGGGTCCTGGCCAATCACAAAAGGCGCTATACCTGCGCCGAGACTACTTGGACTGCGGGGCTGGCTCCTGCTGCGTGATGCAGTGGATGTTGCCTCCGCCAAAGACGACCTGGTCGGTGCGGACACCCACCGCCTTGTACGTGCCCTTGCCCCACGCGGCATCGAAGGCGGCCTGAATCTGCTCGACGGCCAGCGCGTCGTTCTTGTCGCCGTACTGAGGAACGATGACGCCGTGGTTGACGATCAGGAAGTTCATATAGGAGGCGATCAGCGGCTCGTCGGCCACACGCGGCTCGGCATTCTCGTCGATGTCGATGGAGTCGCAGGAGGCCTGGTCCATGTGAAGCGGCTCGGCCGGCATGACCAGCTTGGCAACCTCGAGCTTGCGCCCCTTGGCATCGGTGGCCTGCGAAAGCGTCTCGTACGCAGCACGCGCCTCGTCATAGAAGGGGTAGTCGGGATCATCGGACCAGATGCAAAGCATCCTTCCAGGAGCCACGAAGCAGGCGACGTCATCGATGTGTCCGTTGGTCTCCTCGGGATCGATGCCGTCCTTGACCCAGATGACCTTTGACACGTTGAGGTACTTCTCGAGCTCGTCCTCCATGTAGCCCTTGAGCTCGTCCGACCACGGCTCGTAGTCGGTCACGCTGGCGTTTCTGCCGGGGTCGAGCAGGCACATCTCGGTGGTCACGAGGGTTCCCTCGCCGTCCACGTGGATGGACCCGCCCTCGACGATCAGCGATTCGGGGCGATAGCGGCGCACGCCGGAGAGCTCCGCCATCTTGAGGGCAATCTGCTCGTCCTTGTCCCACGGGAAGTAGAGGCCGTTTACGAAACCACCGTAGGCGTTGAAGTGCCAGTGGATGGCACGGACCTCGTTCGCGCCGTTCACGACGTAGGTGGCTCCGGTGTCGCGGACCCAGGCGTCGTCGGTGGTCATCTCGAGCACGTGGATGTTCTCGTCGTTCTCGAAGACGGCCTTTGCATTGGCATAGTCGACCTGGTTGACGCACATGTTGACGGGCTCGAACTGCGCGATGGCACGAGCGACCTCGGCGTACTGCTTCTGGGCCGGCTTGGCACCCCATGCCCAGGTGTCGGTACGGTGCGGCCAAGCCATCCAGGCACGCGTCTGCGGCTCAAACTCGCCGGGCATGCGGAAGCCGTCTGACCTGGGATCGGATACGGACTCACTGATGGTGCGCATACAAGGACCTCCGTTACGTAGATGGTGAAACCCCTACCTGACGCTACTTGGCCTGGAGCTCGTCGAGCCTTGCGAGGGCGGCGTGCAGCTCCTCCTTGGCGGAATAGTCGACGTTCTCGTCGTTGAGTGGGGTACGCTTTCCGAACGCCGCGAGAAGTGCGCGGATGGAGTGCTTACGGTTCTCGGCCTCAACCCAGCAGAGGGAGCGCTCGGGGCTGTCCATGACCTCGTCGGTGACCTCCTCTCCACGGGTTGCGGGTAGGCAGTGCATGAACTTTGAGCTGGGACCAGCGTAGTTCATGAGGTCCATGTCGACCTGATATTTGGGATAGAAGACGTCCATGTAGGAGACGCCGGACTCCTCGGCGTCGTAGAGGCCGTACCAGACGTCGGTGTAGACGAAGTCGGCGCCCTTGATGCTCTCGATGTCGTCGGAGATGGTGATGGTGCCGCCCGACTTCTCGCAGTTTGCCTGGCCGATGGCAAGAAGATCGACCTTGTCGGCGCCCACCTGCAGCCCACCATCAGTGATCTGGTGACCCTTGGGCCCGAACTGAACGAAGTCCATACCGATGATGGAGCAGGTGAACATCAGAGAGACGCAGACCTGGGTCGCGTCACCGATGAAGGCGAGCTTGCAGTCCTCGATGCACTTGCCCTCAGGGATGTTCTCGAGCATGGTAAGGAGGTCGCCCATCTCCTGCGTAGGATGGTTGTACTCGGACATGCCGTTGAGCACGGGCGCCGCAGAGCCCTGGGCGAGACCCACGACGTCCTTGTGGCGATCGACGCGGGCCATCATGATGTCGAGCAGCGAACCCATGACGCGCGCGGTGTCGCCGAGGGACTCATGCCCACCGAGCTGGATGGTGCCGGGACCAAAGAACTGGGCATGTCCGCCAAGGTCGCACATGGCCGTCTCGAACGAGATGCGCGTGCGGGTGGAGACCTGCTGGAAGATCATGCCGAGCGACTTGTTGCGAAGGAGGTGCGGGTAGTATCCGTCGACCTTGATGGCCTTCTTCATGGCGATGGCAAGGTCCTCTATGGCGAGGATCTGCTCCTTGGTGAGGTCGTTGGTGTCGATGAAGTCCTTGGGCATTGCCATGGTGCCACTCCCGTCCGCCGGTATCCCGACAACGTGGGCGCTCCATGGCGCCCGATTGCTTTTCCTTCACGTGCACTATCTCGCGTTGTTGGCTCAGATGCCAGTACAATTGGGTTTAGCGGGTACTGATGGAATTACCACTTGCATAAACCCACGTTTCGTTGCACCTTTAGATTTACGTGTGTTGCTGTGGCACATGGCCGGCGGCACTTCCTACCACGGTAGATGCCGATAGGGGCGGTTTTAAGGCGAGGGGGAGGTCGGATTGAGCGTCGTCATCTTCACCTACACCATCGTTCTCATCATGGTGTGCGTGACCGCCGCGATTCTCTCGCTTGCGGACTTCTTCGTCAGCCGCAAGCAGGCCGTACTCGCCCGCGTGGGCTTCTTCGTCTTCTACATCCTCGACCTCGTAGGCATATTTGGCTCCGAGTGGATGGTCCAGAACGTCCAGTTCAATCCAAGCGCCTACTACGCCATCGAGAATCCCGTCCTCAAGACGATCCTCAGCGCGGGCGTGCTTCAGTGCGTGTGGCTCATGACCACGCACGTCCTTGACGAGCATGATCGACGGGTTCAGTTGGTACCGACCTGCGCGTACCTGCTTGGCTGCACCGTCGTGCTCATCGCCATACCCTTCGGTCCGCTCCGCCAGTGGGCGTACTACTCCATGCGCCAGGCATACCTGATCTTCGCGGTCTGCTATGCCCTTGCCCGGTGGCGAAAGCCCCCCGACGAGACCTACCGCCAACGCCTCGACAGGTACCGATTGCCCTTCGTGATCATCACCGTACTTGTCGGGTGCATTCTCCTCGAGGACACGCTCGTGATTCTCGTGCTGCCCATCCCAAGCCAGAGCACGGAGTGGCTCACGCTGTTTCTCTCGTCGAGGAACTTCTCCGAGAACGCGATGATGCTCTACGTGTCCTACCTCTGCATCAAGAAGGCCGTCCGACAGCTGCGGCTCCGCTCGGCCCAGGCCCCAACGGCCACCGCAGCAACGAGCGAGGGACAGAAGCTGGACCTCATGAGCCACATCGAGGACCAGCTGCCCGCCTATGTGAGCACCCACAGGCTCTCGACACGCGAGAGCGAGGTCCTCGCCATGGTCTTGGAGGGTAAGGACAACCGCACCATCGCCAACGACCTCTTCCTCTCCGAGGGCACCGTGAAGACCCACGTGCACAACATCATGAAGAAGACCGGAACATCCTCTCGAGACGAGCTGAGGCAGAGCTTCTGGACCGAGTAGAACCCCGCGCTAGTAGTGGATGCGGGTACCAGAGATACCCCTTACCACCTGCGGTGCGTTATCGAGCGAGCCGATGATGGCCGTACGGGCGGGACGGTTCTCGCAGAAGCGCAGGGCAGCGCGGACCTTGGGTGCCATGGTGTCTTTCCCAAACTCACCCGCATCGAGGAGGGCATGTATCTCGGGCACGGTCACATCGCCGAGAGGCCGCTCGTCCTTCCCGCCAAAGCCCGTGCAGACGTTGTCCACGTCGGTGAGAAAGACGAGCTCGTCGGCATTGCAGTCGTCGCCAAGGAGCTCGGCGGCGTAGTCCTTCTCGATGACGGCGGGAATGCCCACGTAGCAGCCCTTGTCGTCGGAGTCCCGGATGACGGGGATGCCTCCTCCGCCACAGGCGATGACGATGAAGTCGTTGTCGAGGAGGTTGAGGATGCTCTCAGACTCCACGATGCGCCTGGGACGAGGGCTGGCCACCACGCGTCGGTAGCCACGACCGTCATCGACGAACCTGAAGTCGGGATGCTGCGCCGACTGGGCGTCCGCCTGCGCCTTGGTGAGATGCGGGCCGATCTGCTTGGTCGGGTTGACGAGCGAGGGATCGTCGGGCTCCACCTCGATCTGCGTGATGACGGTGGCCACGTGCCATTCCTTCTCGCGCTTGTGCATTTCGGCGCCGATGGCCTGCTGGAGGTGGTAACCGATATAGCTCTGCGTCATCGCCCCGCACTCTGGCAGATCGATGACGGGAATGTCCTTGTCAACGGGTGCGGCGACGCCAAAGGCACGTTGGACCATGTTGACCTGCGATCCATTGCCATGGGTGATGATGACCTCGGCGTTGGTGTCGATTGCCTCGAGCAGCAGCGGCGCCACCTCTCGTATGCGGCTGCGCTGGCAATCGAGGCCGTCGCCGAGGGCGAGGCCGCCAAGCGAGATGACAATGCGCTTGGGTCTGCTGGTCTTACTGGTGACGGGCATGTTCCTCTCCCCTCAGAGGGTTGCCGTGCTAGTAGTGGATGCGCGTGCCTGAGGTGCCTCTCACCGCCTCGGGGGCCCTCTCGAGCGAGCCGATGACGGCCGTGCGGTCGGGCCTGCCCTCGCAGAAGCGGATCGCGGCACGGACCTTGGGCTCCATGGATCCCTTCCCGAACTGCCCCTCGTCGGCGTACGCACGGGCCTGGGCGACGGTGAGGTCGGCGAGGTCCCTCTGGTTCTTCTTGCCGAAGTTGATGGCGACGCGGTCGACGGCGGTGAGCAGCACGAGCTCGTCGGCGTCGCAGTCCTCGCCGAGCAGCGCCGCCGCCATGTCCTTGTCGATGACGGCGGGGACCCCCTTGTAGCAACCAAGATCATCGGGGTCGCGTATCACGGGGATGCCGCCCCCGCCGCACGCGACGACGATGAACTCGTTGTCGAGGAGGTTCAGGATCGAGTCCGACTCCACGATGCGCCTTGGGCGCGGGCTCGCGACGACGCGCCGGTAGCCGCGGCCCGAGTCCTCGACGAACCTGAACGAGGGGTCGCGCGCGGCCTGCGCCTCGGCCTGCTCCTTGGTGAGGAAGGGGCCTATGGGCTTGGTTGGGTCCCGGAAGCTAGGGTCGTCGGCGTCGACCTCGATCTGCGTCACCACGGTGGCCACGTGCCACCTCTTGCCCGTCCTGTGCATCTCGGCGCCGAGCCCCTGCTGGAGGTGGTAGCCGATGTAGCCCTGGCTCATGGCGCCGCACTCGGGGAGGTCCATGACGGGCACCTTCTCGTCCTTGCTTGACGAGATGGCAAACGCCTTCTGGATCATGCCGACCTGGGGCCCGTTGCCGTGCGTGATGATGATCTCGGTGTCCTCGTCGATGACGCCGAGGATCGCGGGCGCCGCGGCACGGACGCGCGCGACCTGATCGGCGGGCGTGTCGCCGAGGGCGTTGCCGCCGAGGGCGATGACGACGCGCCTGCGCTTATGGATGGGCTCAACCATGACTCTCCTCCATACGATGGCCGGATACGATCTACGTTGTTAACGGGACACATGGTAGAGTGCGCCCCGCATTCCTGCTCGGCAGAGCGCAGACGGCCCATTTCTCAGATAAGTGGTACATATTCATATAATGATAATATTGTTGCAAAAGTATACGTACATATGGCAATACAGTCTGATATATGCATCTCTATCCGCAATAAACCAGACACCCGAGGAGCCTCGTTCCTATCGCACTGCTCGTAGATTCTGGTTTAGGTCGTGCCTTGCCAGGGACAACCACCCGGACTCGGAGTCATCGGACGTCTTGGCTGGCAGAAAAGCCTAGAAGCAGAAGGGCTACTGCAGAGTCCAAGCCCGTATCGCACGGTGAGATTCTCTGCGTAAACTGATCGTGCGACATAAACCAGGGCCGTTGTTGTATCGCACGGTGGGATTTCCTACATAGACCAATCGTACGGCACAAAACCGGCGGTCGCATGGCCATCTGCGGGCCGAACTTTCCCCTAGCTCTCGTCGGCAGATTTGGGCCTGCGCGGCCTGCGTGGCCGACGTCGGTCGACGTCGGGTCCCATCTTGGCCTTGGGAAGCTCGATGCCGAGAGCCCTCGCGCGTTCCGTCGCACGACTGTGGCTCACGTGTCGGATGACCTCGCCGAGCAGAACGATGACGATCACCCCTATGAGCAGCGGTATCTTGCCCAGCTCGGTCGATGATCTGTTGAGTGGGATGCATGCTACGATGATCGAGAGCACGAGCTCAACCACGGGCACCCAGCAGAACAGGCGTATCGCCAGGCGACCACCCGGCACACGGAAGGGACGCGCGCGATCGGAGTCAATCTCACGCAGCCTGAGGAAGGCGGGAAACATAGGGATATATGCGGCAAGCGTAAACACGATGTCAAGCGACAGCGCGATGGAGAAGACCCCCACACCCACGTATTCGAAGAGCGGCTTCGCCAGCACGAGGGCGCTTGCACAAACGCCGCTCATGATGCAGGACCCGGCGTGACGACCCGTGGAGTCCTCCTTGGCATACACACGCGGAAGGTTGCCTTCCTTCGCCGCTTGGTTGGTGACGGAGCTCACGCCATGAGACCAGCTGATCATGTTTGCAAAGAGCGAGAGCAGAAAGCCCGTCGAGACGAGCATGAAGGGCAGGCTCCTCTCGCCAGCCATGACGGCCACGGCGTCGGCGATACCAGAGGCCAGGCTGATCTCGTTGTGCGGGACGGCCGTCGAGATGCCCAGCGAGACAAAGAGGTAGACGGCCACGATGGCGAGGCCACCGCCGATGATGGCCTTGGGCATGTCCCTCTTGGGATCGTCCATCGAGTCAACGAACGTGGCGATGACCTCGCAGCCCATGTAGTTGTAGATGATGATCGAGAGATAGGTGAGCGCGTTCCCGTCAGAGAAATCCGGCAGCATCGATCGGGGCGTGAGGGGCTCCGCGAAGCCGTGCGTGGTCCCATACCAGATGCCCAGGCAGCCGATGCCCACGGCCATGACGATGTTGAGGACGGCACCGGCGTTCATGACCCAGGAGATGTCACCGACCCTCTGCATGCTCGTCCACACCACAAACCAGATGAAGACCATCTCGATAAGGATCTCCGCCCAAAGCGGCATCTCGAAGCCAAGGATCCCGTTGATGGTAGGGGGAAAGAGCACAGTGACCGAGGCGAGCCAGGTGAAGTAGTTGACCCAGTAGTACCAGGCCTCGCGCGTGGCCCAACGGCGGCCCATGGCGTCGCGTACCCACTCGTAGACACCGGCACCCTCGGCATAGGTGGTGCCAAGTTCGGCCACCACGAAGCCGTAGGGCATGAGGAACGTGACGAGAAGGAACAACCACCAGAAGACGGCGGAGTTGCCGATCGCCGCCGCGGGAGCACAGGCCTCGATTGTGAAGACGACGCAGATGACCGAGAGAATGACGTCCCTGAATCTGAGCTTCTTCCTCGCCACGCGCTCTCCTCGCCATCTGCGAAGCCACGTTCGAACCCACCACATCCGATGGTGACCCACCGGACGCTTCCTGCAAGTTTATGCGGGTTTAATTCGACTGAGTGCGTCGCTCGGCGGAGGGCTGGGTGGAAGAGTAAAAAGCGACCCCATACCTTCGTTGGTATGGGGTCGCCGCTCAGGCCATGCGTGCCGAAGGCCTACGCCTCGGAGTACATCTGCTTAAGCTTGAGAAGGTGCTGGTAGCGGGCCATGGCGCTTGCCTCGTTCTTGGCAAAGAGCTCGGTGGCGCGCTCGGGGAACGAACGGGTGAGACTGCTGTAACGAGCCTCGTTCATGAGGAACTCCTGATAGCCGCCGGCCGGCTCCTTGGAGTCGAGCGAGAACTTCTTACCATCATCGGCCGTCGGGTCGAAGCGGAAGCAGTTCCAGTAGCCGCAGTCCACGGCCTTCTTCATCTCGGCCTGGCAGTTCTTCATGCCGCCCTTGATGGAGTGCATCTCGCAGGGGCTGTAGCCGATGACCAGGGACGGGCCGTCGTAGGCCTCGGCCTCGGCGATGGCCTTCAGGGTCTGGGCCATGTTGGAGCCCATGGCAACCTGTGCGACGTAGATGTAGCCGTAGCTCATCGCGATCTCGGCGAGGGACTTCTTCTTGATGTCCTTGCCTGCCGCCGCGAACTGGGCGACCTGGCCGATGTTGGAGGCCTTGGACGCCTGACCGCCGGTGTTGGAGTAGACCTCGGTATCGAAGACGAAGACGTTCACGTCGTTGCCAGAGGCGAGGACGTGGTCGAGGCCACCGAAGCCGATGTCATATGCCCAGCCATCGCCGCCGAAGATCCAGAAGGACTTCTTGGTGAGGTAGGCCTTGTCGGCGAGAACGGCCTTCGCGGCATCGGAGCCGTCTGCCTCGAGAGCCGCGACAAGCGCCTCGGCGGTGACCTTGGAGTCGACCGCGGAGCCCTTGGCGTCAATCCAGGCGTGGGCAGCAGCCTTCAGCTCGTCGGAACCCTTCTCGGCAATGGCTGAGACGGCGGTGACGAGACGGTTCTGCTCGGCCTTGTAACCAAGCGCGAGACCAAGGCCGTGCTCCGCGTTGTCCTCGAAGAGCGAGTTGTTCCACGCGGGACCATGGCCGTCGGCGTCGACGGTGTAGGGCGCGGTGGCAGCTGGGTTGCCCCAGATGGAGGAGCAGCCGGTGGCGTTGGAGATGAACATGCGGTCACCGAAGAGCTGGGTCACGAGGCGGGCGTAGCTGGTCTCGGCGCAGCCGGCGCAGGAGCCAGAGAACTCGAGGAGTGGCTTGTGGAACTGAGAGCCCTTGACGTTGCTGCCCTGGAGCTCCTTCTTCTCGGACACGTTGGCGACGCAGTAATCAAAGACCTGCTGCTGATCGTGCTCGTCAGCCTGCGGAACCATGGTGAGGGCACCCTTGGGGCAGATGCCAGCGCAGACGGAGCAGCCCATGCAGTCGAGGGGGCTCACGGCTATCGTGAACTTGTAGCCGGTATCCTTCGGGATCTTGACGTCAAGCATGCGGGTGTTCTCGGGGGCATTGGCAGCCTCGTCGGCAGTCAGCGCGAACGGACGGATCGTGGCATGCGGGCACACGAACGCGCACTGGTTGCACTGGATGCACTTGGACTCGTCCCAGTGCGGAACCATGACGGCCACGCCGCGCTTCTCGTAGGCACTTGCACCGAGCTCCCACTGACCATCCACGTAATCCTTGAAGGCGGAGACGGGAAGAAGGTCGCCATCCATGTTGCCGATCGGGTTGAGAAGCTCCTTGACCTGCTTGATGACGGCCGCGCGACCCTCGAGCGTGAGGGCGCTGGGGGCATCCTCGGCGGTTGCCCAGTCTGCGGGGACGTCGATCTTGGTATAGGCGGTGGCGCCGGCATCGATGGCCTTATGGTTGGCATCGACGATGGACTGACCCTTCTTCATGTAGGACTTGGTGGCGGCGTCCTTCATGTACTGAAGGGCCTCCTCGGCAGGAAGGACCTTCGCCAGCGAGAAGAACGCGGACTGCAGGACGGTGTTGGTGCGCTTGCCCATGCCGACCTTCTCGGCCAGATCGATGGCATCGATCATGTAGACCTGGATGTCATTGCTGGCGATGTAGCGCTTTGCCTCGGCGTTAAGCTGCTTGGAGAGCTCGTCGAGGTTCCACTGGGAGTTGATCAGGAACGTGCCGCCGGGCTTGATATCCTGGACGATGTGCATGCCCTTGGTGATGTAGCTGGGGTTGTGGCACGCGACGAAGTCCGCCTTGGTGACATAGTACGGCGAACGAATCGGGGAGTCGCCGAAACGCAGGTGCGAGATCGTGACGCCACCGGTCTTCTTGGAATCGTACTGGAAGTAGGCCTGGACGTACTTGTCGGTGTGGTCACCGATGATCTTGATCGAGTTCTTGTTGGCGCCGACGGTACCGTCGCCACCGAGACCCCAGAACTTGCACTCGATGGTACCGGGGGCAGCGGTGTTGGTGTTGTTCTCGCGCGGAAGGGAGAGTCCGGTGACGTCATCGACGATGCCGATCGTGAACTCGCGCTTGGGAGCGTCCTTGGACAGCTCGGCATACACGGCGAAGGCGTCTGCAGGCGTGGTGTCCTTCGAGCCAAGACCGTAACGGCCACCCGTGACGACGAGGTCGGACTTGCCCGTCTCGTAGAGAGCGGTGACGACGTCCTGATAGAGCGGCTCGCCGATGGAACCAGGCTCCTTGGTGCGGTCGAGGACGGCAATCTTCTTGACGGTCGCGGGAAGGGCGGCCACGAAGTCCTTGATCGACCAGGGACGATACAGGCGGACCTTCACGAGGCCGACCTTCTCGCCATTGGCGTTGAGGTTGTCGATGACCTCCTCGAGGGTGTCGCAGAAGGAGCCCATGCAGACGACCACGCGGTCGGCGTCTGCCGCGCCGTAGTAGTCGAACAGGTGGTAGCTGGTGCCGAGCTTCTCGTTGATCTTGTCCATGTAGCCCTGGACGACCTCAGGGAGAGCGTCATAGGAGGAGTTGCAGGCCTCACGATGCTGGAAGAAGACGTCGCCGTTCTCGTGGGAACCACGGGCATGCGGGTGCTCGGGGTTGAGGGCGTGGTCGCGGAACGCCTGGACGGCATCCATGTCGAGCATGTCGGCAAGGTCGTCGAAGTCCCAGGTCGCAACCTTCTGGATCTCGTGGGAGGTGCGGAAGCCGTCGAAGAAGTTCAGGAACGGCACCTTGCCCTCGATGGCGGCGAGGTGAGCCACGGGAGAGAGGTCCATGACCTCCTGCACGTTGCTCTCGGCGAGCATGGCAAAGCCGGTCTGACGGCAGGCCATGACGTCGGAGTGGTCACCGAAGATGTTGAGGGCGTGCGACGCGACCGTACGCGCGGACACGTGAAAGACGCCTGGCAGACCCTCTCCGGCGATCTTGTACATGTTCGGAATCATGAGGAGCAGACCCTGCGATGCCGTATAGGTGGTCGTAAGGGCACCGGCACCGAGCGAGCCGTGAACGGATCCGGCTGCGCCAGCCTCGGATTCCATCTCGACGATGTCGACGGGATTACCGAAGACGTTCTTCAGACCCTGGGCCGCCCACTGGTCAACGTGATCGGCCATGGGGCTAGACGGCGTGATCGGGTAGATGCCCGCAACCTCGGTGTAGGCATAGGAGACCCACGCTGCGGCCTCGTTGCCGTCCATGGACTTAAACTTTCTCGCCATATCCTCTCCTTCAGACACGCGGACCGTCGCTCATCGACGGCTCCACAAATCGTCTCTCAGCCATGCACTCCCTCGAGGCGCATGCCCAGACACCTTGATGATACCCCATCGATTCGGGTGGACGGGGCAAGCGGGATGTTATATCAGTCCAAACACAAAGACCGTCCTCAGATGTGCCGAGACGCCCGTGCGTCGGCGGATGCCAGGAGCTTTTCGTAGTCCTGCCGAAAGCGATCTGCACGCTCGACAGGAACGTCGGACGCAGGCACCACGCCATATTCGTCCGAGACGAGGAAGGCCTCGTCATACTCGACGCCACCAGCAAGGACCGAGTCGGCGAGGCCCTCCCTGCGCGCGACCGTGAGGCCCACAGTGGCAGCAAGGTCCGAGACGAGGGTGTCGGTGCCGGCGGGATACGACTCGGGGTCGATCCCCCACACAAGAACGTCACCGCAGACGAGCCAGAGCGTCTCTGGCGCAACGCCCGTCTCGCCAGCCTCGGTGCACGCCTGGCGGGCACGAGTGGCCAGGGCGGTAGCGCTCCTCGCCTTGAGCGGCTCATAGGGACCCACGGTCATGGCCGCCCGACCACGCCCGTCCACGATAAGCATGAGAACGCCATCGGGATTGTCGTGCGACCCATCGCGCAGGTTCCACTCGATGTGCTGCTTTGCCCAAGCCACGAGCTCGGTTGTGACCTGGGCGTCGTTGACCCTGCGCTGCCCGAGGGCGCGCAGGTGACGGCCCTCCATGGGAAGAGAGCCCGCGGCAAGGCGCCAGCGGCACACGAGGGATGGCGTCCCGAGCGTGAAGCGCTCCTGCTCCGTGACCTGCTGCATGGCTGCTCCCTCCGTTGGCTGCAAGCGACATCATACCCCGCTGATGCACGGACGAGACAGGCGGCGCCTACTCGGGGCTGAGTGCCGTCTGCTTGCACGCCGCATAGGTCAGTGCGAGATACGCGGCGAAGGCCACCAGCACGGCCACGAGCACGGCCGGAAAGCTCACGCAGCCCTCGGGCAGCTGGAAGAGCTGCGTGAGAAGCGCACCCGCTATCGTGAAGCCGACGATGTCATGCACGACCACCACCACGCCCGGGACGAGGAAGTACGTTGCCACCTGAGCGAAGAGCGTATGGGAGAGCTGCTGGTCCCCTGCTCCAAGGCGCATGAGCTCGGCGTAGCTCTCGCGGTTGTCCGCCGCTTCGGAAAGCTGCTGGAGCGCAAGCACCGCAACCGCCGCGACCATGAACGTGATGCCAAAGAACAGGATGATGTACACGAACGAGCCAAACGATGCCGCAGCCTCCGAGTAGCTTTCCGCTGGTATGGATGCAAGCGCCGCCTGGGTGGAGTTGCGGATCCCGATGGCCATGCCGAGGGCGCACACTCCTACGGCGAGAAGCGCCGCGACACAGGTGAGGGCAGAGCAGCTCGCCGAGACATGTGCCTCGAGCTGCCGGCTCACAAAGCAGGTGAGTCCGCGAAGATAGACCCCACGCTTCGATCGCAAGACGTTTCCGACGACGGTGGCGAGAGATCGCAGTACGAGGAAGGATCCAACGCATACGAGCGCAACCATGGGGATCATGAACATGACGAAGAGGCTTATCGAGAAGCAGATGGCATAGCCGAGCCCCAAGCACACGAGGCCTATCACGAAGTCACGGATCACGGCGCCGTGCGAGCGCACGACGGTTGCCTCGGACTCGTGGTCTGCATGCATGAGGTCAACGAGGCTCGTACGTCCGAGCTCGTGCACGGCACCAAGGGATGAGACTATCAGGATGAGCGCGAAGCCGATTGCCGCAAGGGAGATGCCCGCAGGCGACACCACGAAGACCAGGTGCCATGAGATGTCGAACGCCCATGCGGCGAGCATGCCAAAGACCGGCGAGAGCAGCACGCCCACTCCTACGCCCGCAACGAGCGCCGCGATCGCCACCATGCCGCACTCACGCAGAAGCACGCGCGCCACGGCTCCACGTGCGAGACCCACGAGCATGAGCGTCGCGAGCTCGTGCTTGCGGCGACGAATCAGGAAGCGGTTCGCGTAACGCGCGAGCAGGCAGAACACCACCACCGAGAAGAACCCCAGCGGAATGATGTAGCTCACCGCCCTTGCTAGGGTCTTAAGGCCGGCAGCCGCGGCAGTACCGGATGACAGCGCGGAGATGGTATCGGCACACGAGGCATAGGTATAGAGCAGACACGCACAGAACGCGAGGGTTGCAAAATAGATCGAGTAGTCTTTCAGGCTCCGGCGGACGTTACCCACCGCAAGTCGTCTTTCGAGGTTCATCCTAGCTGTCCCTTCTGAATCTGACGATAGAGCCCTGTCCAATACCTGGAAAAGATACCTGTCAACTTTTCCGGGTGGTCTTACACGCGAGCACGTGACGTATGCATGGTCAAGATGCCGCGCGCCGTAAGGAAGGTGATGACGAAGTACGTCCCGTAGACGGCTACGAAGGCGATGGCCGTGGTGACGATGGCGCTCGTCCAGTTACTCGAGCCGATAAGGCCGACCACCCGGATGAGCTGATGCAGGGCCACGGAGGTATGCGCGAGTGCCACCACGAGCGGAAGCAGGAAGAAGGCAAACGTCTGTACGAAGAGCGAGTGCGTCGCCATGCTTCTGGGGCAGCCGAGGTCGGTCAGAAGCCGATAGCTCGAAATGGCATCGGAGACCGAGGACAGCTGCTGGATGGCGAGAATCGCGGCGCAGGCGATCACCAGAACGAAGCCGATGTAGATGGCCAGATACGCGACGATGGCCGAGCTCATGCGGTTGGTCTGCATGTTCTCGGAGCGCAGACCGTAGGAAAACCCCGAGAGCGTCCCGTCGGCATCGGCCTGGTCGAAGAGAATGGAGGTGGCCCTGGAGAAATACGCGTCCCCCGCCTCGGTGCCCACGGAATAGTTCATGTCGACGACGGTGCTCGCGAGCTCCGCACCTTCCACGAGGTCATCCGGAACGACGATGATGTCGAACCGGCCACCCACGTTGGAGACCGTCGACGAGGGGCCGGAATCGGCAGTGCTCGACACGGGGCTCAGCGTATGACCGCCGACGGTGATCTGGGTTCCCGCGGCCATGACCTTGTCGTCGAAGTCCGTCATCAGGGCGGTGTAGCTGGATAGCATCAGGTACCCGTCCTCCCCGAGCTGCATGGGGGCAAGCCCGTTGAGGGTGCGAAGCTTGTTGTAGTCCGACTGCGTCATGAGGTACATGCTCATGCTCGAATAGTCGACCGAGTCGGATGGGTCCTCAATGACGTCGAGGCTGACACCAGAGGCCTCGGAAAGCGCCTGCACGTTCAGCCTTCCTCCGCCGACCAGGCCGGAATAGTACACGTTGACATAAGCAAGCTGGTTGGCGATCGACGAGAAGTCTATGCCAGCATTCCCGAGCACCTGGCTCGCAGGCGTTATCTGCTGCGTGTCATCCACATCGTCCTCGGTATAGGAGAACAACAGCGACGCATCGTAGGGGTTCGACGTCTTGGCGTCCGCATCAAGACCGGAGCAGATGCCCATGCCGCCGGAGACGGCCATGATCGCGAGGAAGAGGATGAACGAGATGACGGCCATGGATGCCGCAACGGTGTTTACCTTCGAGGAGAGCTGACGCACCGTGAACATGTTAAGGCCTCGGTAGTACGCACCATGAAAGGCCCGGCTCACATGGAAGAGAATTCCCGAGAGCCCGTAGAAGAAGACGAGCGTACCAAGGCAGACGATGCCCGTGGTGGCACAGAAGCCATCGTAGTCACCGACGGCGAGTGGGAGGCCATCACGGGTGAGGCGATAGTACGCCCAGGCGATAAGGGCGGTGCCCGCAAGGCCGAGCAGAATCGTGAGGGGGAGGCTACGTACCCTTATCTGCTCGTTCTTACGCGATGCACCCATAAGGTCGGCAAGGTCGACCTTCCGAAGCATGCGTAGGTTGAACGCGAGCATGACGAGAAAGATGATGACGAAGCAGCCGAGCGCGAATGCGGCCGCCATCGGCGAGTACTGGAACGTGAAGTTCGTGACCCGATCGCCAAAGAGGGCCGCCGTCACGAAGACGAGCAGCCACGAGAACAGCACGCCGGTGAGAAGCCCTATGAGAAAGGATGCAACCGACGCGATGGTGGTCTCGAGGAAGAGCACGACCGACACCTGGCCACGGGTCATGCCAAGCAGCTGATAGAGCCCAAACTCACGCTTCCTTCGTTTGACCAGGTAGTTGTTCGCATAGACCATGAGAAAGCCAAGCACGAAGGCGAGGAACACCGTGACGCCGCGCATGAGGCCCCCAACGACCTGGATGGACTCACGCGTATCGGTGGAGAGAAAGCTTGCCTGGTCAGAAATGGTGCTGAAGGCATAGAACACCGCCACGCCGAGCACGAGCGTTATGAAGTAGACGGTGTAGTCGCGCGCAGACTTGCGGACGTTGCCGAGGGCAAGCCTAAAGAACATCGTCCTGGCCTCCGCCAATGGTTGCCACGACACCCATGATCTGGTCGAAGAACACCCGTCGTGCAAGATCGCCCCGACGCAGCTCGGTAAAGATGCGACCGTCGCGAATGAAGAGCACGCGCTGGCAGTAGCTTGCGGCATAGCTGTCATGCGTGACCATGAGAATCGTGGTGCCATAGGTCTTGTTGAGGGCGTCGAAGCGCTCGAGGAGGAGCTTGGAGTTCTTGGAGTCAAGCGCGCCGGTGGGCTCGTCCGCGAGGACGAGCGTGGGATTGGTTACCATGGCGCGACAGGCGGCGATGCGCTGCTTCTGTCCACCCGATATCTGATAGGGGAACTTCTCGAGCACGTCGGCGACCCCAAGCGCGTTGGCGATGCGGCTTGCGCGATCATCGATCTCCGCGGCGGGAACGTGCGCGATGGTGAGCGGCAGGGCGACGTTCTCACGACACGAGAGCGTGTCAAGCAGGTTGGAGTCCTGGAAGATGAATCCCAGCTGTTCGCGACGGAACTGCGCGAGCTGCTGGGAGCGCATATGCGTGATGTCGGTCCCATCGATGACGACAGAACCCGAGGTAGGCCGATCAATCGTGGCGATGCAGTTGAGCAGCGTGGTCTTACCGGATCCGGACGGCCCCATGATGGCGACGTACTCACCGCGGTCGACGTCAAACGAGACGCCCGCAAGCGCGCGGGTGGCGCTGCCGAACTTGCCGCCGTATACCTTCTCGACGTTTGAAACCTGAAGTGCCTTGGTCATGATGTACGCCTCTCGATCACAGGTTGGCTAACGGGGACAGGCGACGAGAAGCACGAGCTCGGCAGCACCGAGCGTACAGCTGACAAGCAGCGAGGCGACCCTCTCGGCGAAGGTGAGCTCTCCGCGCAGACGGCGGTCGTTGCCCTCCCAGAACCTCTCGGCCTTTGGGTTCATCCTCATGGCGTCCTCCATCCCCCTTGAAACGGTACGCCACCATACTGCGCGGACGTGACGGGGGCTGCCATCGATGCTCCTTACGGCTTGGTGACGCTTTCGTAAGGTTGCACGTCTTGGGGGCGACGCAGGTCGTCTAGGTGCGGTTGGTGGGGAACGTCAGCGTCACCCGCGTATGGCTGCCCTGCCGAGACTCCATGCGCACGCCCACCCCCATCTTGTCGCAGAGTCGCTTCACGAGGTAGAGACCCAGTCCCGTGGACTTCTTCTGACCTTCGAGCCGGCCGTTCTGTCCCACGAAGCCCTTGTCGAAGACGCGCGGCAGGTCTTCGGCGGGGATGCCCAGCCCGTTGTCCTCCACCGCGAGGTCCACGCACTCGCTTGCGCGCCCACGATTCCTCACCTGCGCCGAGAAGAGCAGCCGTGGCGCCGAGCTTCGATACTTCACCGCATTCTCGATGAGCTGGCCCAGCACGAATCCGATCCACTTGGCGTCGGCATACACGTACACACCAAGCTCCTTCACCTCCACGCACACGCCGGCATCGATAAGGGAACGCGCATGGGCCTTCACCGCATCGGTGACCACATCATTGAGTCGTACGTTACGAATGACGTAGTCGCGGTCGAGCGTTGCCGAACGTGCATAGTAAAGCGCCTGGTCAACATAGCCGTCGATACGCCCCAGCTCGCGCGCGATGGATGACGACACCTGCCCCGGGTTGCAGTCCGTGATGATGCGGGCCGCCGCGATGGGTGTCTTGACCTCGTGAACCCAGGCCTCCACGTACTCGCGGTACTCGGCCGCGTCGTCACGGGCGGCGTCCGCCTCGATGCGACCAGACCGCGCCACGGCATCGATGGAATCCCATGTGATCTCACCCTCGACAAAGCTCGGATCCTCCAGGAGCTCCACCGCATTGAGTGGCGAGGTGCCATCACCGCTCGTGGCCTCCACCACGCTGTTCCAGAAGCGACGTCTCGGGAGGTAGTCGACGATCACCCTCAGGACGGCGGCGCTCGCAAGCAGGATGTCGAGGAGCACAACCGTATCGTGGTCCATGCCCGTACCCGCCATGACCACGTTCACGAGAAAAATCGAAAGCAAGGTCACACAGAGGGCCGCCGCTCGATCTCGCAGGTATCTTCCAAGTCTCATGGGTCACCTACACCAAGTAGCCGAGACCACGATGCGTGACCAGGTAGTCGTTTACGCCGAGCTTGCCAAGCGTCTGGCGCAGCCTGTTGACGTTCACCGTGAGGGTGTTGTCATCCACGAAGGCGTCGGAGTCCCAGAGTTCCACCATGATCGTCTCGCGGGGCACGATCGACCCAGCGCTCCTCATGAGCAGGGCGAGGATGCGCAGCTCGTTCTTGGTGAGCTCTACCGTGCGTCCGTTTGCCGTCACGGTGGAGCGTGACACGTCGAGCGTGAGACCGTTATGCGAGAGGGCGGCCGCCGACATCCCACCCGCACGTCGGAGAAGCGCCTCGATACGGACGAGAAGCACGTGGCTGCTGTAGGGCTTTGCGATGAAGTCATCGGCACCGAGCGTCATGCACATGACCTCGTCGAGCTCGCCGGTGCGGCTCGTCACGACGATGATGGGCACGCTCGAGCGGCTGCGCAGCTCGCGGCAGACCACGGTGCCATCAAGGCTTGGAAGGTTGAGGTCGAGAAGCACGAGGTCGGGGTTGGCCTCCAGCGTCGCATCGACCACGTGGTCAAACGACGCTATGGTCACCGCCTCGTGACCATTCATCCCAAGCATTTCCGCGAGGGCCGAGCGGATGGACTCGTCATCCTCGATGATCGCAATTCTCGCCACGCATGCCTCCCCGTTCGGTAGTGCTGACAAAGGTCATTATCGCATGCTCCGCGAAGGGGTTCACGTCGCATGTGTCACTCTCGTCAGCGTCGGCATGCCCGTCGCCAGAGGCGACGAGGACCACCCCGCCCATCGCGATCCAGACGATGGTGATGGCCCATTCCACGCCGTTGAGGGCGGCCGGGCTAAAGGGAACCACCATCAGGGCGATAACGATGATGCCGCCCGCCATGGCACAGACGATGCCGACCACGCCACCACCCACCCTATAGGGACGAGGAAGGTCTGGCTCGGTCCTGCGTAGCTTGTAGCAGGCAAAACATGCCATGGTGCAGGCGAAGACAAAGCCCAGGGACGTCACGCTGGTCAGGGGGACAAGCATGTTCTTGCCCAGGAACGGGCCGGCGATCGTAAGGACCGCCATGACGAGGTTGGCTTTCCTCGGAGCGCCAGCCCTGGGATCGATCTCGGCGAACGAGGCGGGGAGCATCTTCTTGCGTCCCATCGCAAGCATGAGACGAGCCGATGCGCCAAAGAACGAGTTCATCGGACCGAGAGGGCCAAGCGTACCGATGGCGAGCATCGCGAGATAGAAGAAGACGTTGATGCGCGCGAGCACGGCCAGCGCAGGCACGGAAGAGCCCACGAACTCGTGCCAGTCGACGATGGTGCCAAACGAATAGATGCAGACGAGATAGAAGGCGCCCGATGCAAGAAGGGCCAGCGCAGGCACGAGGCCAAACCTCTTCCAGTCAAGGTTGGCAACGGCCTCCTCCGCCTGCTGCGGGATGGTGTCAAACCCTGCGTAGAAGAACGGGGTCATGACAAGCACCGCCACGATACCTCCCACAAGGGTCGTCGCATCGGTTGACCTTCCCCCTGAAGCCCCCGTGACCTGGGAGAACACGGGAAGCGCGTTGGCTGGCGAGCCTGTCATGAACGAGATGACCATGGCGAGCACCATGCCCACCAGCAACGCCTTGGCCAGGAATCCCGAAAGCCTTGCCGCGGCACCCGCGCCATGGAGGTTGAGGTGAATGACAAGGGCCACGAAGCCCAGCGCGATGACCGTAGGCCAGAGGTAGACATCGGCGCCAAGGATCGAATAGAGCCTTACCGAGCAAAGCCAGCCGAGCGCAGGAAGCTGCGACCAGCGATCGCTAAGCAGCGCAGAGATGGCGATGGCCTCCCATGGGCACAACGGTGCGTTACCGAGGATGAGCATCCATCCCGTAAGGAAGCCCACCTTCCTGCCATAGGTACGATCGACGTACTCGATGATGCCTCCCGAGATGGGAATGGCGGCCGTAAGCTCCCCAAAGCACATGCCGATCGGGACAAGGAGGATGGCTCCGATAGCGAAGGCGATCATGGCTGGAAGGGGACCGCCTCCCAAAACCATCCAGTCGCCGACGAGGAGAACCCAACCCGTACCGATGATGGCACCAAAACCGATGGTGAAGAAGTTGAGGAGCGTGAGCTCCTTCTTCATTCCGGTGCCTTCGCCTTTGGTGGCCTGGCCAGTCGGGCTGGCTTTCTCTGACATTTCCCTTCCTTCCAAACCATCGGTGACAAAGCACCTTCTCGTATGCATCGGACACATCCGCGCGACGGAGCGCGGAAAGAGCCAACAACAGGGAACGACTTTTTCATTACCCCAGAGCGCTACGATACGATTCCGCACAAAAGCTCTGAGAAGGGACTCCCGGTGAAGGGTCAACAGGTGGTCGGACGCTTTGCCCCAACCCCATCGGGCCGTATGCACCTCGGCAATGCCTTCTCGTACCTCATGGCGTGGCTTGCCACGCGAGCCTCGGGTGGTCGGATGGTCCTGAGGATCGAAGACCTGGACCCGCGCGCGCAGAACCGCGAAGCGGCCCAGCTCATCCTCGATGACCTCGCATGGCTTGGACTCGACTGGGACGAGGGGCCCTACTTCCAGAGCCGTCGCGCAGATGCCTACGCCGAGGCGATCTCACGGCTCGATGCCATGGGTCTCACCTATCCCTGCTTCTGCACGCGCTCCGAGCTCCACGCGGCAACCGCACCTCATGCCTCGGATGGCACATACGTATATCAAGGAGCCTGCCGCGACCTTACGCGGGCCGAGGCGGCGCGACGAGCCCTCGCCAGACCACCCGCGACGCGCGTGCGCGTACCCGACGAATCCGACCCAGCGTCCACGGTCAGGTTCACCGACCTTGTCTATGGGCCACGGGAGGAGAACCTCGCGCGGGAGTGCGGCGACTTCCTCGTGCGTCGGAGCGATGGCATCGTTGCCTACCAGCTCGCCGTCGTGGTCGACGATGGCCTCATGGGGGTAAACCAGGTGGTGCGCGGGAACGACCTTCTGGGCTCCGTCGCACGCCAGACCTATCTCCATCGTCTCCTCGGATACGCGGTGCCGAGCTTCGCCCACGTACCGCTCTTCGTGACGCCTGACGGTAGACGTCTCTCAAAGCGCGACCGCGACCTCGACCTCGGCGTCATACGCGAACGCGAGCAAGGCCCAGAGCGCATCATCGGCATTCTCGCCCATGCCGTCGGACTCGCCGAGAAAAACGAGCACATCAGCGCCGACAAGCTCGTGTCACGCTTTGCGTGGGAGACGCTTGCGAATCAGCGCGAGAACATTGTCGTAGGTTGAATCGCATAGTTAGCCGAACACTTCCGAGCGCCTGTGCGTTTCCACAGCTATCCGTACGGTCGGGGACGTCTGCCCACTCGCTCGTCCTGGTCCTTCGCCCCGCCATGCCGTGGGCCTTGGCGTGTTCGGCTGGGTCTCGGGACATGGGGTCCCTGCCCGCCCGGAGCCGCTTTCGGACTCAACCGGACGGGTGCCTCGACGCCATGGGGTCGGGTTGTGGGCTAGAGGAGCGGGGCCTCGCCCCTCTCCCTGCGCTCGGCCTCGACGGCACGGAGGGTGAGGTCGAGCTCCTCGTAGGGCACGTCCTCCACGCCGAGCGCGTCCATGAGGTCCTCGGCGAGCGGGCCGTAGGCGGCCCTGAGCATCGCGACGGGCGTGAGCCCTCCCAGCGAGGGCCTGGGCTCCGAGTCGAGCTCGCCCATGACGCAGGCCATGTCGTGGTCGTCGAGGAGGTCGAACGGGATGCCGCGGCCCTTGGGCAGGAGCTTCCTCAGCTCGACGTGGTTCCGCTCGCACCTGGCCTTCTGCTGTGACATGCGCACGTCGCAGTAATACACTCGGGTCCGGGCGCGGCCGCCGTCACGTGACGCCTCGATCGCCGACGTGTCGGCGAACTCGGTGCCGTTGTCGGTGAGCAGCAGCCCGAACAGGCGCTGGAAGCCCTCGCGGCCGAGCGCCGCCTCCAGCGAGTCGAGCGCGGCGGCCACCGCGCCCGACGTCTTCTCCGGCAGGCACATCGCCAGCTGGAACCTCGCGGGACGCAGGTAGAGCGTGAGGACGCACCGGGTGTCGGCGCTCCTGCCGACCACGGTGTCCATCTCGCAGGCACATGCCCGCTCCTCCTCCGGCAGGGCCGAGAACGCCTCGTAGGACCTCTCCGGGCCGTGCGCGGTCGGCGTGGCCCGGACCCCGTGCCTCCTGGCCTTGTATCCGACCTTCCTCCTCAGCTCGGCGTTCGACATCCCGCCGTAGCCGGCCTCCACCCAGCGGTAGATCGTGGAGGCGCTCATGCCCAGCCCGTCGGTCCTGGCCCGCGCGATCTGCGCCGGCGACAGGCCGCGGGCGATGTCGGAGCGTATGGTGGCGAGCGCCATCCCCGCCTCGGCCTCGCCCATGTCGACGCCCCTGCGCGCGTCCGACCTGAGGGCGTCCGACAGCCTCTGCGCGCGGGCCGCCGAGTACTCGCAGCGCCACCTCCTCGCGCAGTGGTACCTGCGATACCTGCACCCGTTGCAGGTCCAGGGCCAACGCGTGAGCCTCCGGCAGGCGTCGTCGGGCACCTCGCCCACGCGCCCGCCCTTGTCCGGGCCCTTCGCGACGGTGCGGTTCCTCCTCACCTCCTCCGAGACGGACGAGGCGGACCTGCCCAGGTCACGTGCGATCGAACGGGCCCCCTCCCTCCCGTCCAGGGCGCGCTCGATGGCTGACCTCTCCGCCCGTGTGACCCTGAAGTACCTGCGCTGGCCTGACATGGCATGCTCCCTTCCCCCGCAGACCCCGGATGGGCCTGACAAGGAGAGGGATTCCCATACTCAGCAGGACGCGTACGGCTGGGTGTGGAATTGTGGGCAGGGTGTACGGCTCAACTTGCGAATCGACTGAACATTGTCGTAGACGGGGAATTTCTTACGCAGTGAATCGCGTCGGTTGTGGTAACTCCCTCTTGGGGGTATCATTCTCTGGCACCAACGTTCGGAGAGCTGACCGAGAGGCCGAAGGTGCTCGCCTGCTAAGCGAGTATAGGACTAAATCCTATCTGGGGTTCGAATCCCCAGCTCTCCGCCAGAATGCGCGGCCCGTCGGCACCAGCCGACGGGCCTTTTTCGTTTCCGACCACCTTCGGCCAACCGCCATCCGTGACTTTGACAATCGTGTGATTCTCTGCTCACCCTTGACGAAGACGCCTCAACGTGGCATCTTATCTAACTGCACGCGCCGTTACCTCAGCTGGATAGAGGACCTGACTACGAATCAGGGCGTCATAGGTTCGAATCCTATACGGCGCACCACTAGAATACAGGTCAGAAGCTAAATCTAGCTTCTGACCTTTTTTGTAGCGAAGCTCGTGCGGATGCCGCCTTTCTCAGACCATCTCAACCGCTTCTACGACTCGCTCCGTCATGAGCTACCGGGCCGATACTGCAGAACCCCGTTCTTTCCGAGCGTCGCGTAGGTGTACTCCACGCCCGCCGCATCACAGGCATCCATCAGATCGATGAGGACATAATCCTCCTTGGAGAAGTGATCCTCGACATTCGCACGAACATCCCCCTGCAAGTGCTCCGCCTCCGCGAGCTTCTGGGCTGCCGCCCCACTCACACCGACGCGCACGACATGTCTCCTCTCGTCATATACCAGGAGCGCAGATGGACCAGTTACTTCCTCGCGCACGAAGAAGCCACCTTGCCCCTCGTTGCCAACGTAAACCTCGCGCACGTCACCCGCACTCTCAAACCTAGCAACCAATCGCACGTCGTCAAACTTGTCCATGCCACCGTCCTTCCTGCTCTGTTGGTACCTTGATTCTATGATACCCTCCCGTTTAACATACTAGAACATTTGTTCTTATATTCTGAGTATCTTCTCGTGGGTTCGGCTTGAATTCAAGAGGTCCCTTTGGGGTATCAGTTACGTGTCCATAGAGGGAAATCGGAGCTGCCCATGAGTCGTATAGATGGCGTTGGCGTGGCATTCTGCGGAGGCGGTTTTCGCTCCTATGCAGAGGTCGCAGCCGTAGAGGACATCGAGCGCAACGCCATTCGCATTGGTGCCGCCGCGGGAACCTCCATGGGTTCTCTCGTGGCTGTTCTTGTGGGCGCGGGCCTCTCCTCGTCGCGAATCGCGGAACTCTTGGTCAAGATGGACCAACGCGTGGTCGATGAGGGCATCCTCAAGAACATTGGCTTCAAGGCCCTCGGTTTTCTTGGTGGCGGCCATGGTCTCGTGGAATCCGCCACCCTCGAGCGCTTTGCCCGTGACCTCCTCGAGGAGGCGGGCATCCGAACCATGGCTGACATGGTCATGCCTGTGGCCTTCCCGGCCTGTGACATCACAAGCGGCGACCTCTGCGTCTTCACCAATGACGAAAGTCTCTTCTCGAATACAAGCGGCGGCTGGACCTGCATCACCGGAAACCTCGATATCGCCCGATGCGTCGCGGCGTCCGCCTCATATCCCCTCGTCATCTCGCCCACCGAATACCTGGGGCGGACCTTCATGGACGGTGGCTGTCGCATGAACCTCCCTACGCCGCTCTTTGATCGCACGCAGGTTGACGCCGTGGTCGGCGTAGGACTCATCAGACATGCACAACCGACGTCGGACCTCTCGCCGATTAGCATAGCCAAGCGCACCATGAGCTGTGGGGCCAACCAACTTGACCGCATCTATAGCCAGGTGGCGGACATCTACATCAACCTTCCTGTCTCTGGCGATGATGCCTTCCAGGCGGGAACCGGTCAGCAGGTCATCGCCGAGGCACGCCAGATGATTGCCGACAAGCCCATCGACTGGTCCCCCGCACGACCGACCACTTTCGAGGTGGTGCGCCGCACCGCCGTCGATGCCTTTTACCACATGGTAAGGACGCACAGCAACTAGTCTTGTCGGACGATTGCGAGGAGCGCGGACAGAGGCCTAGTCTTCGGGCCTGATGACCTCCACGCCTCCCATGTAGGGGACGAGGGCCTCGGGCACCGTGATGGAGCCGTCTGCGTTCTGATAGTTCTCGATGATGGCAGCCATGGTGCGACCGACGGCGAGGCCGGAACCGTTGAGGGTATGTACGAGACGCGTACCCTTGAACTCTGCGGGATCCTTGTAGCGGATGTTGGCTCGACGTGCCTGGAAGTCCCAGCAGTTGGAGCAGGACGAGATCTCCTTGTAGTTGTTGTAGCTGGGAAGCCAGACCTCGATGTCGTAGCACTTGCGCGCGGAGAAGCCGATGTCGCCCGTGCAGAGGGTGACCACATGGTAGGGCAGGCCGAGCTTCTGAAGAATGACCTCGGCCTCGTTGACCATGCTCTCGAGCTGATTCATGGAGTCCTCGGGCTTGGCAAACTTGACCATCTCGACCTTGTCGAACTCATGCACGCGAATGATGCCCCGCGTGTCTCGGCCGGCAGAGCCGGCCTCCTCGCGGAAGCACGGCGTGAAGGCGCAGTACCAGAGGGGAAGCTTCGAGCCATCAAGCACCTCGCCGCGGTGGATGTTCGTGAGCATGACCTCGGCCGTGGGGATGAGGTACATGTCGGGGTTCACGTGATAGAGGTCCTCGTCGAACTTGGGCAGCTGGCCGGTACCAAAGAGCGAGTCATGGTTGGTGATGACCGGTGGCCACCACTCCTTGAAGCCGGCGGAGGTGTGCGTATCAATCATGAAGTTGATGAGCGCGCGCTCCATACGAGCGCCCATCCCGCCGAGAAGGTAGAAGCGGGCACCGGCAAGCTTGACGCCACGGTCGAAGTCGATCATTCCCGTGGAAGGGCCCAGGTCCCAATGGGCGAGGGGTGCGAAGTCAAACTCGCGAGGAACGCCCCAGCGCCGTACCTCCGGATTATTGGAGTCATCCTTGCCAAAGGGCACGGTCTCGTCGGGGATGTTGGGAATGGCGGCCACGAGATCGAAGAGCTCCTGCTCCACGGTGCCACGCTTCTCGTCAAGTTCGGCGATGCGGCTCTTGTTGGCCGCAACCTGGGCCTTGGCGGCCTCCGCCTCGGCCGTCTTCCCCTCGCGCATGAGCTGGCCAATCGCCTTGGAGGCCGTGTTTCGATCTGCCTGAAGACTCTCGACCTCGGCGATGGCGCTACGGCGCTCTTCGTCAAGCTCAAAGAATCTCGCACGGTCCCAATGGGCGTTCTGCCTCGATTCACAGGCCTTGTCCACGAGGTCGGGATTGTCTCTGACGAGCTTGATGTCGAGCATGTCTACTCCTTGGCACTGGATGGGCTGCACGCAACCCTAGCTGCTTGTGGTGTTGACGGACCATAGGCCGCCAACGGCCACCCAAGTATATACTTGTGGCCAGGAAACACGGAACTTGCAGGAAGGTATGCACATGCAGTCTATCAGTGATTTCTTCACCTGGCTCTTCAGCGATCGTACGGGTGTCATCTGCCTCGTGCTCGCTGGGGTCGTGTTGTGTCTCATCATCTCGTTCGTACTCGAGCGCAGGATGCGCAAGCAGTACTTCAACCACAAGAAGACAGAGGGCGACTGGGACCTGTTTGACAGCGACGACGACTCTGACGAAGGTGACGAGTAGCGCGTGGGCACAGGGGCCTTCGTAAGCTCCCGTGGTATGTCTAACCTTCCCTAGAATCCATGGTATCCTCGGCGACCTTCTCGCCACAGCCGCCCGACGTGTCCCGTCCGCCCACGCGCCAGCAGGCGTCAATGAGTCCGCAGACCGCAAGACCAGCCAAGATGATGACCCAACCGGGATGCCACATGCCCGCGAGCAGGCCAACCGCCAAGAACGAGAAGATCGAGCAGGTACCGATGAGGGCCGTCACGGCCGCGCGCTTCTTCCTGGCCGAACGGTGTCCCCTAAAGACATCCACCATATGACCCAAGCTCGTCCAGACTCCCGTTGAGAAGAGCACTACGAGCCCTGGTACCCATAGGCCCAGGAATATGCCCATGCACAGGAACGTTATCAGGGCGAGGGAGCCGTAGGGGAAACGGCTCATCCACCCCCTCCTCGGATGGTCGCAGGAGGCATCGTGCGCATCTGCCCAGCTGCTGTAACGCCGGCCATTCACCTCAACGCTACCGTCCTCGTTCGAATGGACGGAGTTGCCATCGTGGTCGTTCACGTGCACTCCACAACCATCGATATCTACGTGATCCCCCTTGTTGGGATCATCCACGTGGACACCATCCCAGCCCACGTATACCTTGACGCCCGTGTGATCATGCACGTTAATGCCATCATGCAGGTTCATGTGGACGTAATCCCCACCATCGTCCGTAGGGCATTCGCCCGAGAAGTCTCACCGACCCTCTGTGGGGTCAGCCCCCTTGTTATCCTCGGCGGCCTTCTCGTCACCATCGGCCGTTCCCTCGGCATCGGCGGCAGACCCGGCGGCAGCCGCATCGGTATCCTCCGGTGTATCGTCCTTTGCCTCGGGTCTCCCTTCAACAGGTCGTCCAAGCTCATGTCATACAGGTCAGCCAGAGCGATGAGGTTGTCCGTATCGGGAGAGGACTCGGCCCGCTCCCACTTCGAGACGGCCTGGCGACTGACTCCCAGCTGGTTCGCGAGCGCCTCTTGTGACAGGTTGCGCTCGCGGCGGAGCTTCGAGAGACGATAGGCGATATCGACGTTCATGGTGGTTCCCTTCGATCGGCAAGCGTGTATGCAGGAACCATCCTGCCGGTTGCGGCGCTCGTTGCACCACCTATTCTAGTGCGCATCTCGCCGCAATTTCCGGTTGCGGCGACCCGTCTGATTGCATCTGCAACCCGGGTTGCGCACAACGCCTCGGCGACAAAAGCAAACGTCTCCGCCGACATACCCATCAGCGAAGACGTCATTGCTTTGCATGGTGCGGGCGAAAGGACTTGAACCTTCATGGGGTTGCCCCCATACGGACCTGAACCGTACGCGTCTGCCAATTCCGCCACGCCCGCGTGTGGGAGAAATAGTACCGCATTCCTGCCATGATTGACAACGGGATTTCGCATATCAAGCGGCGGAAGCGCAATCGCGGTAGAATATGCCCACCGTCACGGCCGACGAAACACTACCCAAACCGCGCGAGGAGCCGCCGTGAGTGACACCAGACCCACACAGACCGCGCTGCGGCCCGTACCCGATTCGGCGGACGCCAAGCTCCCCGACGAGGTTATTCTCGGTCGCTATCGCGTGCTCTCTCGCTGTGGCCGTGGAGGGTTTGGCACGGTCTGCACCTGCTGGGACACCCGGCTGCAGAGACGCGTGGCCATCAAGCGCATGCCCCTCATGCGCAGCACGGACCTGCGCGGCATCTCCACGTCAACCGTTGACGAGGCGCTCGCCGAGGCACGCACCGCCTGCCTGCTTGCCCACCCTAACATCGTGACCGTCTTCGACTTCGAGACCGACGGCGAGAGCGCCTACCTGGTCATGGAATACGTGGACGGCCTCAACCTCTCGGAGCTCCTCGCACGCGTCGAGGGAGGCGCCCTCACGCACGAGGAGTGCGCGCACATGCTTGCCTCGGTGGGTCAGGCGCTCTCATACGCACACGAGAACGGCGTACTCCATCTTGACATCAAGCCCACGAACATCATGATCGACCGTCAGGGTACGGTGAAGCTGGCCGACTTCGGAATGGCTACGCTTGCCTCCGCGGCAGGGTACGGTGGCGCACGTGGCGGGACCGTCGGCTACATGCCCCCCGAGCAGATCGAGGGCATGCTCGTAGACGAACGTACGGACGTCTTCTCCCTTGCCGTGGTGACATGGCAGGCGCTCACGGGGAAGAACCCCTTCGCCGCCACCTCCGCCAACGAGTCGCTCACCAAGATCTATCACGGAGCAAAGCCCCCCCTGTCGAAGGTCGATCCCCCGCTCGCCGGTGCCTTGGAGAGCGCTCTCATGCACGCCGTCATCGCAGATGCGACCGCTCGCACGTCATCCGTGGACGACCTCGTCGACGACATGCTCCCTGGCCTCGGGAGCACCGAAGAGGGTGCCGATTCGCTCCGTTGCCTCGTCACGCAGTCCGAGGACGACAGTCCCGATGACGAGTCGTGGGACGTGCGCCACCTACCGCTTCGCGTGAGGTTCCCCTGGATCCTCCAGGCGTTCGACCGTACGGTCACCGCGCTTGCGACGCTCTGGTTCTGCCATCTCGTGCTTCCTGCCGTATCGGGGGGATCCACCGACCTCGTCATGGTCGGCTCGCTCGTCTGCGCACTCGCCGCAGCCCTCTGGACGCCGCTTGGCTCCGCCCTCTGCGGAACCGTCCTCGTGTGGGCCATCGCGGTGACGAATCCGACGAACGCGTCGTTTCCTCTCGCCGCACTCCTGGCGCTCGCGCTCGCAGCGTGGTGGGTGTCATGCGGTCACCGCGGTCGCCTCTCCTCGGCCGCGCTGCTCGCCCCCTGCTGCATACCTTGGCCCGTATCGAGCACCGCCATCTCCGCCTTTGCACTCGACCCGCTCCCGGCCTTCATGACCGCATCGGTTGGCTGGCTGTTCGGGAGCTTCTTCTCCCTGGCATTGGGCGCGGGCTTCTCGGCGAACACCGTCACCTACTACTTCGTTGCCCTGGTCAAGACTCCCGCCACGTGGCTTCTCGTGCTGGGCTGCGGGGTCTCGGCCCTCGTCGCCTCCGCGATCGCCCTGCGCGGAAGCGTGCGTGCGGGCATCGTAGGACAGGTCGTGGGCCTTCTCATGCTCGTAGGTGCCTACGTTCTCGCTGCTAGAGTGGAGAATGGTAGTATATGGCCCGCTCCGGATTTGGCCGCTGTCGGCATTGCGGTAGTCTTATGTATGTTTATGTGTGTACTGACTGCCCTAAGGGGCCCACTTGACGAGGGCCGGGAAGGCAAGGAGCAGGATGAGCTTTCTTAACGACTTCGAAGACCGCATCGGCTCGGTTTTTGACATGGCGCCGCAGGGTTACACCGAGCCATTCTCCTTCAAGAAGCTTGCAAAACGTGCTGCAAAGGAGATGGAGCGCGAGACGTACGAGATTGACGGTACCAATACGGCACCCGTCCTCTACACCGTGCTCGTCTCATCGGCAGACGACAGCCTCATGCGCCCGCTCTACAAGCAGATCACCGACGAGACGGCCGATTTCGTCACCTCCGAGGCGCAGCGCAAGGGATACTCGTTCGTAGGCAAGCCGCTCGTGCGTTTCATGGTCGATCCCTCCCTCAAATCCGGTAGGTTCGCGGTCTTCGCCGAGAACATCGATGCCAAGACGCTCACCCGCCTTCGCGAGGAGGAGCGGGCCTTCCTTGGTGGAAACTCGTCCGTGGGCGGCGCGGCGGCGCTCGTTCAGCCGGCCAGCGGCCGGCCGCGGTCTCATGCGCACGCCAGCAACGTCTCCCCCGAGGCGATTCCGCTGATGAGCCCCGTGGGTGCCGTCCCGATGCCTGCCGCAGGGGACTCGCAGGTCGGCCTCGACATCATCCCCGACGAATTCGGTGCCGCCAGCGCCGTACCCGTGATTCCGTCCGCCTCGTCCTCGACCCCCTTGCCTGTCGTGAACGCAAGCGTCGCACCCGTGCAGCAGCTGGCACCACTGCCGCCCCTGCCGTCCATGGGCGAGGTTCCCTCCACGGCCCGCCGCTCGACACCGCTCGTGAACATGCGCAACGGTGCGCCCGCGCAGAACGCCGCCCCCAGCGCCGTCTCGTGCCTGCTCATCGACCGACAGAGCGGTCGCACCTATACGGGCGTGGCCCCATCGTTCGTGATCGGCCGCGAGCATTCGCAGGCAGACATCGTCCTTCACGACCCCAACGTCTCGCGCCGACATGCCGAGGTCTCCTTCGACGGCCGCAGTTGGCACATCATCGACCTCCACTCCACCAACGGCACGCTCGTCAACGACATCGACATCGACGAGTGCATCCTCCGTGACGGTGATCTCGTCACCGTCGGGCTCGTGAATCTCGAGTTCAGGGAGAACTAGCATGATCGATCTCGTCCTCTTTGCGGGCCGCATCATTCTGGTCGTCGTCCTGTACGTCTTCCTCTTTGCCGCCATGCGCACCGGAATCGGCCTCGTGAGGGGACAGCGCACGGACTCGGCCATCTGGTCGGTCGACATCGAGAAGGGCACGCGCTCGCTCAGGGGTTTGCACGTGGAGATTCTCGGACCCGTGGTGGTAGGTCGCTCGCCCTCGTCGGACATCGTCGTCGACGAGCCGTACGTCTCGGCCACTCATGCGCGCTTCACCATCCAAGGGCCCGCCCTCGTCCTCGAGGACCTCAAGTCCACGAACGGGACCATGGTCAATGGTCACCCCATCGACCAACCCGTCACGCTGAGAGATGGTGACGAGGTCCAGATTGGCGACGCCATCATGCGTGTGGGCCGCCAATGACGACTGACGACTCAAGCATCACCGCCTCACAGGAGCCGACAAACGCCCCGGGACGCGCAGAGATGCCCGTCGAGGGTCGCGCCGGCGCCGACGTCGCATCGGGGAGCAACGCCTTCATCTCGTGGGGCGTGCGCTCCGACGTAGGTCTCGTACGCAGCCATAACGAGGACTCGTTCCTGCTCCGCACGCCGCTGTTCGCCGTATGCGACGGCATGGGTGGTCACGCTGCTGGCGAGGTCGCAAGTTCCATCGCCGTGGAGACCATCGGCGAGAAGGCACCCGCAAACGCCGATGACGCACTTCTCGGCGCGGCCGTGGAATCGGCGAACCTCGCCATCATCGAGGGGGCTTCCACAGGCAAGGGCAAGGTCGGCATGGGCTGCACGGCGTCCGTCATCCTCATCGAGGGTAGCAAGATGGCCGTCGCACATGTGGGTGACTCTCGTGTATACCTGTTGCGCCACGGTACGCTGGTCCGCGTCACGCATGACCACTCCTACGTGGAGGAACTCGTCGACTCGGGCCAGATAACCGCCGACGAGGCACGCGTCCATCCGTCGCGCTCCGTCATCACGCGTGCCCTTGGCTCGGATCCGGACATGTATGCAGACCACTTCTCGCTCGAGGTCAGCGACGAGGACCGCATCATCGTATGCTCCGACGGTCTCTCGAGCATGATCACCGATGCCGACATAGAGGCGCTCTCCGTCTCAAGCGTCACTCCGCAGCAGGCCGCCGACAACCTCGTGTCAGCCGCACTTACCGCTGGTGGTGCCGACAACGTGACCGTCATCGTGGTCGACATCCTGAACGATGGCGTAGCGGACACCGTCCGTCAGCACGCCATCAAGCGCTTCGCCGTGGTCCTCGGCCTTATCGTCGCAACGTTCGTGGTGGTAGGTGCCTGCTTCTATGCGTTCATCCGCAGCGAATGGTATCTCGGCGTCAACGGTGACACCGTGGGGATCTACCAGGGAGTCACCGGGAGCTTCATGGGAATCGAGCTTTCCGAGCTCGTAGAGACGACGAGCGTCGAGGTCTCCGACCTGCCCGGCTCCGTGCAGGAGCAGCTTGTGGGAGGAATTCGCGTGAACTCCGAAAGCCAAGCCAGCGAGACCGTCAAGGCCTACCGACAGCAGATCACCGATGAGAAGACCAAGGCCGCCGAGACGGCCGACGAGGTCCGCAACGGGGACGCAAGCGCCAGCGAAGCGACCGGTTCGACCTCCCCTGACTCCCCCACGAACAGCGCAACCCCCTCGCCAGAGACGAGTGCGACGGAAGGGGGTGCATAGCGCATGGCGAAGTCCACGATGGGACGCCGAAACACCGAGCTATTCCTCCTGTGCCTGGGTGCTGTCCCTGTCATTCTGCTCTACGCGATGTATGTGGTGAACGACAACGTCGCCTTGAGTCTCTCCACGCTTGCCGTGCCCATCGGACTCTTCGTGGCCTTCGCGATGGCACATGTCGCCATCAGGAGACTCGCGCCCGGTGCCGACCCCGCCATCCTGCCCATCGTGTTCGTGCTCTCGGGCATCGGCATCACCTTTGTGACGCGACTCGCGCCAAGCGAGGCAAACGGCCAGGTCGTTTGGCTGTTCCTCTCGGTGGTCGCCATGATCGCCGCGCTCTTCTTCGTGCGCAACCTCGACGACCTCGCGCACTACAAGTACACGCTCGGCGTCATCGGCGTCGCTCTCCTGCTTCTTCCGATGCTCGTCGGCACGGAGATCTACGGATCCAAGCTGTGGATCTTCATCGGGCCGTTCTCCTTCCAGCCCGGTGAGCTCGCCAAGATACTCATCGTCCTCTTCCTCGCGTTCTACCTCGCGAGCAACCGAGAGGCGCTCTCGACCTCGGCCATCCACTTCGGACCCTTCAGCCTGCCGCGCTTTCGCATGCTGCTCCCGCTGTTCATCATGTGGGGCATCAGCCTGCTGCTCGTGGTCTTCGAGCGTGACCTGGGCAGTGCCCTGCTCTTCTTCGTCTTCTTCGTGATCATGCTCTTCGTTGCAACTGGTCGCGTGAGCTATGTGATCATCTCGCTTGGCCTGCTCGCCATAGGGTTCGTCTTCTGCTACCACTTCTTCGGTCACGTGCAGACGCGTGTGGACATCTGGCTCAACCCGTGGAAGGACCCCTCCGGGAGCGGATATCAGATCGTGCAGTCGCTCTACTCGATTGCCGACGGTGGGCTCACCGGCACGGGCATCGGCAAGGGAATGCCGACGCTCATCCCCGTCGTCGAGTCGGACTTCCTCTTCTCGGCCATCGCCGAGGAGATGGGGCTTCTCGGCAGCACGGCCGTCCTGGTCCTCTTCATGCTCTTCTGCGTCCGCGGCTTTGCCACGGCGGCTCGCGCGAAGTCGGACTCCTCCGCCTTTGCGGCGGTGGGTCTCACGAGCGTCATTGGCTTTCAGGCGTTTCTCATCGTCGGAGGCGTCACCAAGCTGTTGCCTCTCACGGGCGTCACGCTCCCCTTCATGAGCCAAGGCGGCAGCTCTCTGATTTCAAGCTTTATAATCGTCGGCTTGCTTCTTCGCGCAGGCGACGAAGGTACCGGCCGCGAGTCTCTGCTCGAGGCGGCCCCCGATCTTGGCTCGGCGCGCGTGAGCCCCCTCTCCCCGAGCGGCGCGCATGCTTCCGACATCATCCGAGGCAGCCATGCGCGCGGCGGATTCGAGGCCCAGGGCACCGAATCCGGCATCCTGGGCAGGGTGGCGCTCGGCAAGCGCATCACGGCGCTCATCACCGTGTTCACGCTGCTCTTTGCCGTCCTTGTCGGCAATCTCACCTACTACATGGAAATCGACGCATCGACCATCCAGAACATGCCCACGAACAATCACACCATCGCCAAGAGCTCCCACATCCAGCGCGGAGCGATCATCACCTCTGACGGCGTTACGCTCGCCGAGAGCACCAAGCAGGATGACGGCACATACGCGAGGTCGTACCCACAGGGGTCGCTCGCCTCTCACACGGTGGGCTACATGTCCACGCAATACGGTGCATCGGGCATCGAACTCACCATGAACGGCACGCTCACTGGCCACGAGGACTACTCGAGCTGGAAGAACGCGCTCTACTCGCTTGCCGGCATCCAGACCTCGGGATCCACCGTGGTGCTCACCATCAACTCGCAGATCCAGGCGGCCGCCGAGAAGGCGCTTGAGGGGTATACGGGGGCGATCGTGGTGCTCAACCCCACGACCGGAGCGGTGCTCGCCAAGGCCTCGTCGCCCACGTACTCCAACGACCAGCTCTCCGACATCATCTCGGCAGGTACGGGAAGCCAGCTTGTCGACCGCACCACCCAGGCGCTCTATTCTCCTGGGTCATCGTTCAAGGTCATAACCCTTTCCGCCGCGCTCGATACGGGCGTCGCGACACTCGATGACGTCTGCGACGCCGAGAGCACCATCACCATCGGCAACGGCACCGTATCCAACTACGGCGACTACGACTACGGAACACCCACGCTCAAGGAGGCACTCGCGCTCTCCTCGAACACCGTCTTCGGCCGGTTGGGCGTGCAGGTGGGAGCCAACAAGCTCGTTGCGTATGCAGATGCCTTCGGCTATGGCACCAGCATCGGTCAGGACTTCTCCACCAAGGTGTCGCTCATGCCCCTCCCCTCCGAGATGACGGACTGGGAGACCGCCTGGGCGGCCTGCGGCCAACCTGTGGGCCAGCACGCCAGCCCCGCGGGCCCACAGGTCACCGTCATGCAGAATGCTGTGGTGGCACAGACCATCGCCAATGACGGCGTCGCCATGAACCCCTACGTCGTCGACCACATCCTCTCGCCCGAGGGGACCACCACATCGACGACCTCGCCCAAGTCGCTCGGACAGGTCGTCTCGTCGACCACCGCCGAGGAGGTCACGCAGGCCATGATCGGCGTCGTCGACCATGGCACGGGCACGAGGGCGCGGATCTCCGGCGTCACCGTTGCCGGTAAGACCGGAACAGCCCAGGTCGAGAACGGCAACATCAACTCGTTCTTCATCGGCTTCGCGCCGGCTGATAACCCAACGCTCGTCATCTCCGTCTGCATCGAGGGACTGGGCGGCGACGTAGAGGGATATGCGGCCGGGGTGGCCGGAGAGGTGCTCGCAAGTGCGCTCAACACCCAGGCGCTTGGCGCCGGGACGTAAGAGTAGGCGCGGGGCCGTTCGGGAAGGGATACGTGGCCAATCGCCACGAGTGGAATCGGAGAAGGAACATGCCAGAGAAGGCTCTTGGGGGAAGATACCAAGTTCAGGACAGGATCGGTACGGGCGGCATGGCCACCGTGTATCGAGGTCTCGATGAGGTCCTCGGTCGTGCCGTTGCCATCAAGACGATGCTTCCCCAATATGCAACCGACCCGTCGTTCGCAGCGCGGTTCAAGCAGGAGGCACAGGCTGCGGCAGCACTCCAGAGCCCCTATATCGTCTCGGTCTACGACTGGGGCAAGGATGGTGACACGTACTACATCATCATGGAGTACCTGCGTGGAACCGACCTCAAGAGCGGCATCCGCAAGCATGGCGCGCTCGACTGCAAGAAGGTCGCGCAGATAGGCTCACAGATCGCGCAGGCGCTCTCCGTGGCCCACAAGCACGACATCATCCACCGCGACATCAAGCCGCAGAACATCATGGTGCAGCCGGACGGCAACATCAAGGTGATGGACTTTGGCATCGCTCGAGCCAAGAACAGCCATCTCACCACCGATAACTCGGTCCTCGGCACCGCGCACTACGTCTCCCCCGAGCAGACCCAGGGCAAGGAGCTCGGCCCCACGACCGACATCTACTCCCTCGGGATCGTCATGTACGAGGCATCGACCGGTCGCGTCCCCTTCGAGGGCGATGATGCCATCTCCGTGGCGCTCAAGCAGGTCAACGAGCAGCCTGTGCCACCGTCTCAGCACAACCCCACCATCGACCCGCAGCTCGAGTCGATCATTCTCAAGTGCATGCAGAAGAACCCCGCCGACCGCTTCCAGACGGCCGACGAACTCTATCGCGTTCTCCGCGACTATCTCGCCGGTCGCGTCCAGGCGGTGAACAACGCCACCGCCATGCTCCCCGTTCAGTCGACCAGCGTCCTCGAGGATGCACGCAGGGGTCCAAGCAGCACCTCCACCATGCCACGCACCAGCCAGCAGCACTACCGTCCCAAGAGTGCGACCGAGCAGGCCGAGGAGGAGGAGAGCGCACGCAAGGGCAAGCATCGTGCAGGGCTCATCATCGGGATCATTGCCGGCATTGCCGTTCTCGCCGTAGCCGCATACTTCATAATCACCACGTTCGGCCAAGGCACGGCCACCTACGCCGTACCGAACTACCTCGGTCTCAAAGAGGCGGATGCCGTATCGCAGGTCAACAGCAACAGCCACTTCAAGCTCGACGAGGTCACCTACAGCTACTCGGACAGCGTCGACGAGGGCTACGTCATGGACCAATCGCCCAACGCCAACCGCCAGATGGCCGACGGTACCGCCATCACGCTCGTGGTGTCCAAGGGCAAGGAGCCAGCCGCGACGGTCACGGTTCCCGACCTCACGAACATGTCGCCCTCGGAAGCGGTCGCGGCGCTCACCAAGGTCGGCCTCAACGGCCAGGCCGGAGACTCCGTCTATAGCACCGAGATCGACAACGGCAAGGTCGCGGAGCAGACCCCGGCGGCCAACAGCACCGCGAAGGCGGGCGACACCGTCACCTACAGCCTCTCCAAGGGCGCCGAGATGGTCACCGTCCCGAGTAACCTCGTCGGCTACTCCAAGTCGTACGTCACGGGAAAGCTTGATGACGCCGGACTCAAGTACACGACCTCGACGCAGTCATCGTCCACGTATGACGAAGGTCTCGTCATCAGCGTGAGTCCAAGCGGCGGATCTTCGGTCGCAAAGGGTTCGACGGTCACCGTGACGGTATCGAGCGGCCCTGCAACCACCACGGTTCCGAACGTCATCGGTTCCAGCGAGTCAAGCGCCCGCTCGCAGCTCGGCAACTTTACCGTGAAGGTTCAGTACCAGTCGTCATCCAGCTACACCTCGGGCACCGTCATAGACCAGTCACCCAGCGGTGGGAAGGATGCCAACAACGGAAGCACCGTCGTCCTCACGGTCTCGAGTGGCCCGGCAGAGAGCGGCGACACAGGAAGCTCGTCGTCGAAGTAGCCGCCGCGTCAGAACGGTCGGCCTGAGACGAAACGAAGAATCGGCGGGTCGAGACGCGAGTCTCGGTCCGCCGATTCCGTGGCAAGGTCGCATGTACGTGCGTTTCTGGGATGGCTACATCCTATGGATCTCGTCAGCCATGTCCAGAAGCACTTCCTCGGCTTGCGGTTCCGTACCAAATAGGTCAAGGAACCCATGGTCGCATCCGCGATAGCGTACGAGGCGTATCTCCCTGCCGAGCCCATGAAGCCTCCGAGAGAAGTACTCCGCCCCCATGCGCAGATAGTCGTACTCCGAGACGGCCACCGTCACGGGCGGGAACTCCTCGAGCTGCTTGTCACTTGCATAGACAATCGAGACCAACGGGTCCTCGTAGGTGGTCTTGCCTTGGATATAGACGCTCTTCTCCGCAGGAATCCCCACGCTCTTCCGAATGCGATCGATGCGATTCCGAACCAGGTCGCGCTCCCTCTCTATCACGGGGTATAGATCCCAGCTCCAGTCGTAGATGTCCTGCTTGCGATAGTCGCTGCTATCGCATCCCGGAAAGAGAAGGTACACGCGGGCGATGAGGCGCGCGGAATCCTTGAGGATGCACGCACAGGTGAGGCTACCTCCGGCCGAGTCGCCACCGAGCATGATTCTGCCCGTGTCGATACCCAACAGGTCGGCGTTGTCATGCACCCAGCGAACGCAGGCCATGCAGTCCTCGATGGCCGCAGGGAACGGCGCCTCGGGTGCCAAGCGGTAGTCCGGGAAGATGACCACGGCACCGCTGACCTCGGCCAAGAAGCGCATCTGGTTGTGATAGATGCGCTCGGTACCCGATGTGAACCCGCCTCCGTGCAGAAAGACGTATGCTGGCGCACCTTCCTTGGCCGCCGAAGCTCCACGGTAGGAAAAGACGTCTATCTGATGCGTGCCGTCTACGTCAATGAGCCGCTCGTCCTCGGTGACCTCACCTTCGCACAGGTCATACGTGACCTTGTCGGGACGCCAACGCTCGTTCCCCAGGCTGTATCCGCTCCTCTCGCTTGCCCTCTCGGCAAACAGTGCGCGCTTTCGCTCCATCGTGGCCTTCACGCGCGAATCAAGCACGCATACGCGGTTGTCGTCAGGAATGGGTTTCATGTCCACCGGCATGCCACCAATGTCTTCGACATACTCCTTCTCCCTTATCGCCGCGACGAGTACCTTGTCATACTTACGATTATCCATGTCGTCTCCTTGTCCGCAGTGCGGACCCGGTCGGGAGGGCTAGATGTCGTACGCCAGGACGTTGTTTACAGATTAGGACGTGACAAATAGGAGGGACTCCCCGAAGCTGTGGATTGTCTAGGTCTGCAGCCGGAAGGAGTCCCTCCGTGTCCCAACATCCTAACGCACGGCTCACCCCGATGGGCCGTCGCACCCTCTGCGAGCGAGTCGAGGCCGGCGAGCCCGTCTCCGCCGCCGCCCGGCAGATGGGCGTGTCGAGGCAGACCGCCCACAAGTGGCTCCGGCGGAGGCGCGACGGCCTGCCGATGGCGGACGCCGCCTCCCGGCCCCTCCGGTCGCCCACGCGGACGCCCGACGACGTACGTGACCTGGTGGTGAGGACGAGGCTCGAGCTGCGTTGCAACCCGCTGGTGCTCGCGGCCGCGACCGGGGTGCCCGCCAGGACCTGCTCCAGGATCGTCTCGAGGGCCGGATGCCCGGCACTCTCCGAGTACGACCCGGTGGGCGGCGGCACGAGGCCGCGCGGCCCGGCCACACGGGTGCGCTACGAGCGCGAGGAGCCCGGCGACCTGGTGCACGTCGACGTCAAGAAGGTGGCGCGCATCCCTGGGGGAGGGGGATGGAGGGCACATGGCAGGGACGGGTGCGACCGGCACCGCGGCGCGGGCGTCGGGTGCCTGCACGTCGCGATCGACGACCGCAGCCGCGTCGCCTACGCCGAGGAGCTCGCCGACGAGCGGAAGGGGACGTGCGCCGCCTTCGTGCTGCGCGCCGCGGCGTTCTACGCCTCCCTGGGCGTCCGCGTCCGCGAGGTCATGACCGACAACGGGCCCGGCTACAGGTCCTCGGCCTTCGCCGATGCGCTCGGCACGATCGGCGCGTCCCACATATTCACCAGACCCTACAGTCCCTGGCAGAACGGCAAGGTGGAACGCATGAACCAGACATTGGCACGGGAATGGGCCTATGCCCGTCCCTATGCGACGAACGCCGAGAGGTCCGAGGCCCTCCCGGCGTTCCTTGACCACTACAATTGCGACAGGCCGCACAGCGCCTGCGGGGGTCTTCCACCCATGTCACGTGTAAACAACGTCTTGGCACACAACAGCTAGACCGGGTCCGCAGGGAGCTATCTCGTGGGGGCCGTCATTACTGCATCCCGTTTATACGGCTAGGCCTTTGCCGCAAGGGGCATGTCGGCGGCACTCGACGTACTCGAGTACTCGTCGCTGTTGAGCAGGATGACGACAACCGTATCATCGATGCCCTCCTTGTCAAAGAGCATCTTGTCGAACTTGGCAATCTCCGTGCCGGCATCTATCTTCTGACCCGTGGAAACGAATATGTTGATACCCCTTCCCCCAAGCTTCACGGAGTCGATCCCGATATGGACCATGACCTGAGCACCATCATCGGTAGTGATGCCCACAGCGTGGTTGGTCGCAGCGATCATGGTGACGGTACCAGAGACGGGTGCCTTGATGGAGTTGGACTCAGGCCGCATCCCAAAGCAGGGGCCAAGGGTACCGGCAGCGAAGGTCTTGTCAGCGATATCCGCCTGCGGAACGAACTCGCCCTTTCCGGGCATACGGACCTCGAGGTCGCCGTGAGCCGCGGGAGCAGGCTGGAGCTTCTCGCCGTTCTCGTCCTCCTCGTCATAGACCGAGTCGTCGAAGCCGAAGGTATAGACGGTCACGAAGGCAAGCACGGCCATGATCGCCAGCACGATGAGGGCGTTGCGCAGGTTGGTGACGTCATTGTTGGTGCCCAAGAAGAGCAGCATGCCGGGAAGCGAGTTCGAGCCATAGCCATATGACTTGAGCCCAAGGATGCCAGCGGCAAGACCACCGAGCACAGAGGTAACGGCGACCGCGTAGAACGGCTTGACCATCTTGTAGCCGACACCGTAGGTGAAGGGCTCGGAGATGCCACCGATCAGACCAGAGAGTGCTGCCGGAATGGCAACCTGACGGCAGGTGTTGTTACGGGTCTTGGTTGCAACAGCAAGTGCGCAGAGGCCGGCGGAGAGCGTAAAGCAGTAGAACCAGATGGTGACGACGGTGTCATAGCCAACCGTTGCGATGGCGTTGGTGGCGAGCGGAATGAGGGCAAGGTGGAAGCCGGCGCAAAGCTGTCCGATGGTGATGGAGAACAGGATGATCGCAGGAACCGCGAGCCATGGAATGTTGGTCTGCAGCCACGTGATGCCGGCAGCAAGACCGTTGGTGATGAAGCCGCCAATGGGGCCGGTCACGGCGAGCGTAATCACTGACATAACGACGATGAGCACGAACGGCTTGAGGAAGTAGCGAACGACCTCGGGTATCACGCGCCCGAGCCAGTGGTCGATCTTGGACATGACCCACACGGAGAGCACGATCTGGATGACGCCGCCGTTGTAGGTCATGAGGTATACGGGAATTCCGAAGTAGCTGGCAAACGCCTGGCCCTGACCCGTAAGGGTACCCACGAGCGTAACCCAGCTAGGATAGAGAAGCGCCGCTGCGAGCAGCATGGCAAGGACGGGTTCGGTCTCGAACTTGCGTGCCGCGGTATATGCGACGAAGACGGGCAGGAAATAGAAGGCCGACTGTGCGAATCCGTTGAGAATGACATAGGTGGTGCTCGTTGAGGTGATTATGCCACAGAGCTGTAGCAGGACAAGAAGGACCGAGATGAATCCGGCAGTGGTGAGGGCCGGAACGACAGGGCTCATGATGCCTGCCATCATGAGAAGGAAGCTCGAGGCCATCTGGCTGATTGACTTCTTGCCCCCCTCTTCTGGTGCCGCGGTACCGTTCGTCTTGCCGACCAGCTTCTGGACCTCGGGATAGAGCTGCTCGACCGCCTGGCCGATGATGACCTGGACCTCCGAGCCGTTATCCTCGACGCCAAGGACTCCAGACGTCTTTTCGATGCTCTTGAAATCAACCTTGTCCTTATCGACGGGATTGATGCGAAGCCTTGTCGCGCAGTGGTTAAGGTAGCCGATGTTCTCCTTGCCCCCAAAGTGCTTGACGATGTTCTCTGCTGTTTCCTGGTAGTTCTTGGGTGCCATGCCGTCCCCCTTTGTCCTTCGCTCTCGGGGTTTGCTTTCACGCAAATTTGAACCCCTCGAGCACGCTGCACGCAAGATAGTCATGGAAGATACTTTCATCCAAGCACTAATCCGTGAAAGGTACATATCTTTGGGCGAACGTGAATGTAACTTCTACATGGCAAGCATAGTATGTAACTTACTTTCATATACAAAAGGTCATGGGTCATCGGGAGGGTCTGACTAGGGCAGGTCGACCTTGGAGAACACGTATTCCTCGTGCATCTTGAGATAGGTGCTGGAATCCTTCTTATGCGACGCGACAAGCGCATACAGCACCTCAAGTATCGAGAACTCGCACACGCGCGAGTTGCCGCGACTGCCGTCGAGAATGTCATCCATGATGGTGGCGAGGAAGACGTAGTCAGACTTCTCGGCAATGGGGCCCTTGGCGTTGCTGGTTATGAGCACGACTTTGGCCCCGTGATCCCGTGCGGCATTCTGCACCTGCTGAAGCACGCCCGACCAGCCCGAGCGCGAGATGATGAGCAATACGTCCTCCGGCGTGAGGAGGACGGCCATGGAGAGCAGCTTCTCGTAGGACTGGCTCGTGGATGCGAGGATGCCGAGCCGCTCAAACTTATAGGCAGCATCCATGGCCACGCAGGTGGATCTCCCCGCCGAGGCGACCTCCATCATGCGGGCGGAGCAGATGAGGTCTACGGCCTCGGCAAGTTGGCGCCGGTCAAGCGAGTTGATCGATGACGTGATGCCCATCACCTGTGCATCAAGGATCGTTTGGAGCGATCCTTCCAGATCATCCTCGTTGACCTTGCGCTCAAGATGCCCGGAGCCACCGAAGAAGCCTCCGTGCAGTTGTATCGACGATTGTACGAGTGACACCTGGAAGGCATGGTAGTCCTTCTCGCCCAGGCGCTTGACATAGCGAGAGACGGTTGGGGCCGAGACGTCGCACTTTCGGGCAAGCTCGGCCTGCGAGAGACTGACGGCGGAGGACTGATGCTTGATCAGAAAATCGGTGATTCGCTTCTCGCCTGCCGACATGGATTCGGCAAGGGCAAGGATGCGTGTGATGAGGCTCTCGCTCGGATTCTCACCAAAACCTGATTGGACATCGCCCATTGCGCACCTCTCGACGACTGGAGATGAAAGTTAATTTCGCCTTTGAGTATAGCCTCTTTCATGAGGGAGACCACCATGCGGGCGGCGGACGAAACGACCGCATTGGGGCAAGGTTTATGTCAAAAAAGCAGGTCAGAGACCGTGTGGTCTCTGACCTGCGCTTTTTCTGGTGCCCCCGGGCCGATTCGAACGGCCGACACCCGCTTTAGGAGAGCGGTGCTCTATCCCCTGAGCTACGAGGGCGGGAATTCACATTCTACCATCATGCCAACCCGCGCACGAGACGAACGTGACGTGCTACTTCTGCTCCTTTGCGGCCTTCTTTGCGCGCTTGGCCGCTGCGGCCGCAGTGGAGCGCTTCGATTCCTCAAGCCGCTCCTTCTCGAAGAGATCGAGCAGCTTCTTGTCCGTCATTCCTTGGACCTTCTTCTCGGCAGCCTTGCGCATGGGGCGACGCTTGACCCAGTCATAGATGAAGCCGCCGATGATGAAGCCGTATGCGAGCACGAGCGAAGCCACCGAGACGACCCCGGAAGCCGTCGTAAGCGCGGTGTCGGTGCTGGGGAACACGTAGACCATGACCAGGGAGACGATCGTCATGCCGAAGCCGATGCCCAGAAGAATCCACCAGACCTTCTCGGACCTCTTGTAGTCAGGGTTGGAGCGCAGCACGAGGTCGTATCCGCGGTTGCGGAAATCCTCCTTTTCGCGCTGCTTGCGCTGCTCGGCCTTTTTGGCCTCCTTGGACGTGGCGGAGGAGCCGCCAAAGAGTCCGGACGAGGGGGCCGCCTTGGATGACGAGGACGAAGACACCGTTCGGACGGACGAGGCTGCCTCGCGGGCGGGCTTTCCGCTCGCCGCAGACTTGCGGCCGACGGACTTCGAGTTTCCCGCGACCTTATCGCCGTTCTCTTCGGCTTCCTTTGCCTTGGGGCTAGAGAGCGAGGAGACGTTCTCCTGCGCCTCCTTTTGGGCGCCCTCGAGGGTATCGCGCAGAGACATTAGTTCTCCTTCATGGGCTTGAACTCGCTGCCGGTAATGATCTGGAACGCCTCCTGGTAGCGGCGAGAGGTACCGTCGATGACCTCCTGTGGGAGGTGAGGCGCCTCGCCCTTCATATCCCAGTTGGCCGCAAGCCAATCGCGCACGTACTGCTTGTCGTAGCTGGGCTGAACCCTGCCAGGCTCATAGCCGTCGGCAGGCCAGAAGCGGCTTGAGTCGGGCGTGAGACACTCGTCGATAAGGGTGAGCTGATTATCAATGATACCAAACTCGAACTTGGTGTCGGCAATGACGATTCCACGCGTCGCGGCATACGCAGCCGCAGCCTTGTAGATGGAGAGTGACGCATCGCGCAGCTGCGTGGCCATGTCCTCGCCGACGATTCCGGCGCAGCGCGCGAACGAGATGTTCTCGTCGTGATTGCCGAGGGCCGCCTTGGTGGACGGCGTGAAGATCGGCTCGGGAAGCTGCGATGCCTCGACGAGACCCCCCGGGAGCTTGATGCCGCAGACGGTGCCGTCGGCGTCGTAGGTCTTCTTGCCGGAGCCGGTCAGGTAACCACGGACGATGCACTCGATAGGAATGGTACGAGCCTTCTTCACAAGCATGGCCCGTCCGGTGAGATAGTCGGCATAACGCTGGTACTCATCCGGGAAGTCGGCGACATCGAGCGAGACCATGTGGTTGGGCATGAGGTCGGCAAAGCGGCTGAACCAGAACGCGGAGATGCGCGTGAGGATCTCGCCCTTGTGCGGAATCTCGTCGGGAAGGATGAAGTCAAACGCGGAGATGCGGTCGGAAGCGACCATGAGAAGGCTATCGCCGCAGTCGTAGATATCGCGGACCTTGCCGTGAGAGTCCGGACGAAGCTCGATGTTTTCCAAGATGTGCCCCAACCTTCCTAGAAGCCCGCCTCTTTGCCCGCAAGCGCAGGCACAACGATTGTAGTGGATACGCGACCAGTCATATATTCTGTGATCGCATCGTCACATGCAAACCAGCTTGCTAGCTACTTCTCCTGGAGAGAATGCACGATCCCACGGCGTCCGCGATTCTGGGGGATGCGCAACGTGAACGTGGTACCCCTGCCAAGCTCGGACTTCACGGCGATGGTGCCATTGTGACGGTCGATGATCTCCTTGGTGATGGAGAGGCCCACGCCAAGACCTCCGGAGACGCGCTCTCGCGAGACGTCGGAACGCCAGAACCGCGAGAAGGCCTGCGGGATGTCCTCCTTGGCGATACCGATACCGGTATCCTGCACCGATACGATAACGTCGGAGTGATCCACGCCCACGGAGACCTTCACCCAGCCGTCCTCGTTGGTATAGCGCATGGCGTTGCTCATGAGGTTGACGATGGCCTCGCGAATCATGTCGGGATCCACGTCGGCGTTGCACTCGCCATGAGGGGTCTCGTCAACAAAGCGCAGGTGCAGCCCACGTTCATGAAAGAGCTGGTGCTGCGAGCTTATGAGACTTCGGACGAGATAGACCATGTCGGTCCGTTCGGTCTTCATCTCCTTGGAGGAGTTCTCGAGCCGGGAGAGGCGCAGCATGGCATCGACCAGACGAGACAGACGACGTACCTCGGACGCCACTGTCTCGAAGTGCTCGTCGTCAGCGGGCAGCACGCCGTCCTGCATCGCCTCGACCGTCGCCTGCATGGCCATGAGCGGGGTACGCAGCTCATGGGCCACGTCGCTCGTAAGACGATGCTCAAGCTTTATGTCCTTCTCGAGCGAGGTCGCCATATCGTCGACGGTCTCTCCGAGTTGGCCTATCTCATCGGTGCCTCGCACGTTCGACCGAGCCGTCAGATCGCCGTTTCGAAGCTGCGCCGCAGTGGACGTGATGCGTAGGATGGGCTTCGTGAGGGAGCGGGACACGAAGTAGCCAATGACGCAGGCGAGAACGATCGCGATGAAGGCGGCGGCAAGGATGGCGCCGTACGAGTTCGCACGGAAGGCTGCATCGGCCTTGGTGAGAAGGGCGTCGGAACCAAAGGCCCAGAGACGCACCATGCCGACCACGTTCCCGTCTTCGTCGATCACGTCGGCGGTGACAATCGACTCTGCCGAGGTGGGTACCAGCGAGGAGGTCGTGGTGGAGGTGGAGTTGGTGTCTGTCCCCGCTCCGGAATCACCCAGGCGATGCTCGCGCGACCAGGCATCATCGTAGATAACCTCGCCGTCAGCGTTGAGCACCTGAACACCCACATCAGAGGACGCCGCCGATGCCGACGAGGCGTTGGCGAGAACCTCTTGGGTCCAGCCGCCTGCGATGTCGTAGCCCTCTGAGATGGCGTTGGCGGTCGACTGCGCGAGGTCCTGCATGTTCTGCCGCGTATACGCTTTGAACTGGTTCTCCCATACGTAGGCGAGAACGATGACAAGGACGACGGCGGTCATGACGGCGGTGAGCGCAAACGAGAGCGTCATCCTCGTGGAGTAGGGCCAGGACTTCTTGGGAGCGGGCTGTATCGTGTTGAAGGAGCCTCGTGGAGAAGCGACGCTACCGGACGGGACGTCCGCGCCGCTCGTCACGCTGCCAGACGCATCATCATGAGCCGTCAAGATTGGCTCCTAGGCCTTTTCCGAGGAGTCCTCGGTCTTCTCGGGGGCCTCGAAGCGATAGCCGACGCCATGGACGGTGTAGAGCCAACGTGGGTTGCGCGGGTCGTCGCCGAGCTTGGCGCGCAGGTTCTTGACGTGCGAATCGATGGTGCGCTCGTAGCCCTCGAAGTCGTAGCCAAGCACCTTCTCCACGAGCTCCATGCGCGTGTAGACGCGGCCCGGGTAGCGCGCGAGGGTGGTGAGCAGCTTGAACTCGGACGCGGTGAGGTCGACCTCGAGACCCTCCACCATGACCTTATGGCCTGAGATGTCGATCACGAGATCACCGAAGTCGAGGACCTCGAGCTGGGGCTCCGTCTCGGTGTGGGCGCGCCGAAGCAACGCCCGCACACGGGCCACGAGCTCGCGTGGGGAGAAGGGCTTGATGAGATAGTCATCGGCACCGAGCTCGAGACCGATGATGCGGTCCTCGACCTCGCCCTTGGCGGTAAGCATGATGATGGGCACGTTGGACGTCTCGCGAATGGCGCGACACACGCGCTCGCCAGAGAGCTTGGGAAGCATGAGGTCAAGGATCACGAGGTCGAACGAGTGCTTCTCGAACTCCTCCACGGCACTCTGGCCATCGCCCACCCCGCGCACGATGTAGTTCTCGCGCTCAAGATATGCGGCCACGGCATCGCGGATGGCCTTCTCGTCCTCAACCAGCAGAATCTTTTTTTCGTCCGAAGCCATATAGGCCTCCTTGTAGACGTTCGACGGTCAAATCTATGGCATACATCTTGGATAGTGTACCCCAGGAAGCTCTTTATGTACCAGTTTACCCACGTTCTACAGGCCAAAGGTACGTACGGTGACCGTCGCGGGATATCCCGTGGTCGCATCCTTGACCGTGGAGAAGGTCACGAAGGTGGTGCACTCCCCGTCGCGGGCGGGATACTCCCCGTAGTCAACCGTACGATCCACCGAAGATATGCCCGTGTAGGTCTGGGCATCCGTGTCGATCACGAAGTACGATGCCCTGCTCTTGATCACGAAGACGTTTCCCTTGCCGCAGCCGCCCTCGGAAGGCTCGCGATCGAGCTTCACAAACCCACCCGACTCGGTTCCGATGTAGGTCCCCATCTGTCCGAGAAGCCCGCCCGAGCTGTAGCTCGCCTCCACGGAGACGAGAAAGCGTCCACCCACGTACGAGGCCCTGAAGGGTTTGACGCCCTTTGGCATGACGAGTTGGGCGACCCTCGTGGCAAGATCATCATCGAGCGTATAGGCCGTGATGCCGTAATACGTTCCCTCGTCAGCGTGAACGCGAGGGGATACCACCACGTATCCATTTGAGACGGATGGCTTGGTGGCAAATCTGCCAGGAGACTCAACCGCAGCGGTCGCATCCCCGGCACCAGAGGTCCAGACGTAACAATAGGACTTCTCCGCGGTTTTCGCGCCCGAGGTGGAGGGCTGCACCTGCCAGACCACCTTCGTCCCGCTGCAGGCAAAGGGCGCCGGATCGTAGTCCGAGGTTCCCTGCCAGAGCGTCTTGGTCTCGCCTGTAAGCGCGCCGTCGGAGAAGGACGATGCGTAGAGCCACCAATCCCGTGTAACAAGGTCGAGCTCAAGCCATGCGTAGACCGAATCGGAACAGCGCACGTCGTAGATGACCGCCGCAGACGAGCTCGTGATGGACTTCGACACGACCTCAAAGAGCGTGCCAGAGGCGAGTGACAGCGCCGAACCCTTGACCATCGGCGATGCCGAGGCCCCGGCCGTGGTCACGGGGATCCATGTTCCCTCGCCTGGGTGCAAGACGTTGCCGAGGGGGAGACTCCACTCGTGGGCGGCAGTGTATGTCGAGTCGACATACGTATAGGAGTCGGTCACGTTGACCGCGGAGTCCTCCTCCACGACGACGGGATCGGAGTCCACGGACTCTTTGGAGGAGTTCGTGCAGCCAGAGAGAATCGAGACCATCGCTGCGGCAGCAGGCACCGAGACGGCAGCCGCCTTGAAGAATCCGCGCCTGGTGATGCCACGGCGCGCGCGTTCTGTGTGATGGAGTCTGGCCATGGCTGACTAGCGCGCCCGCGCACGCGACTGGGCCTCGCGCAGGGCGATGGACATCTGGTCCGCGCATGACGTGGGTCGTGGCCCACAGGTGTTGCCAGCGAGAAGGCCAACCACGTCATCGACGGACCTGCCTTTCACGAGCTTGCCTATGGCACGCAGGTTACCATTGCATCCACCGTCAAAAGCCACGCCCTCGATGGTCTTCCCGTCATCGGTTATGTCGAGATGGATGGCCACGGAGCAAACGCCCTTCGGCCTGAAGTCATAGTGATACATGCCACTCCCCTCATGCGCCCGCTCGGAAGAATACCCCGAGCGGGTGGGTTCTAGTCGAAGCTCAGCTCCTGGAGACGGTCGAAGACCACGTCGATGCGAGACAGGAACGACCATGGGTCGAAGATGCGGTCAAGCTCCTTGGCGCCGAGCGTGCATGCGGAATCAGCCTCGAGCTTCTCTCGGAACGTGGTACCGGGCTGGCACTGCTGAATCTCGTGCCAGGTCGCCATGGCATTGGACTGGACGATCCTGTAGGCCTCCTCGCGCGTGATACCCGTGTCGACAAGAGCGAGCAGGACCTTGGACGAGTAGATGAGCCCCTTGGTCTTGTTGAGGTTGGCCATCATCTGCGCGGGATAGAGAATCAGCCCGTCAACGATGCGGATGAGGCACTGAAACATGTGGTCGAGGGCGATGAAGCTGTCCGCCTGGGCAACGCGCTCGGCAGACGAGTGCGAGATGTCGCGCTCGTGCCAGAGGGCGACATCGTCAAAGGCGACCTGTGCGTTGGCCTTGACCACGCGCGAGAGGCCGCAGACCTTCTCGACGGTGATGGGGTTGCGCTTGTGCGGCATGGCCGAGCTGCCCTTCTGCCCCTTGCGGAACGGCTCCTCGGCCTCGAGCGTATCGGTGCGCTGGAGGTTGCGAACCTCGGTGGCGATGCGCTCGCACGTAGCTGCCGTCGTGGCGAGGACACCCGCGAGGTAGGCGTGGTGATCACGCGAGATGACCTGCGTGGACAACGGATCGTGTACAAGACCAAGGTGCTCGCAGACGTACTCCTCGACACGTGGGTCGATGCTCGAGTAGGTGCCCACGGCGCCCGAGATAGAGCCGAACGCCACGTTGTCCCGAGCGTCACGGAGCCGATCGAGATCACGCTTGAGCTCCCACGCCCAACTGCCGAACTTCATGCCGAAGGTCATGGGCTCAGCGTGAATGCCATGGGTACGGCCCACGCAGAGGGTGTTTCGCTCCTCGAAGGCGCGCCGCTTGCATATCTCGCCGAGCCTGCGGCAGTCCTCGATGAGGATGTCGGTCGCCTGGACGAGCTGATAGCACAAGGCGGTGTCTCCGAGGTCAGAGCTGGTCATGCCATAGTGAACCCAGCGGCTGGGCTTGGGGTCGCCCTCGGGGACGTCGTGGTCGATGTAGGACCCCATGTTGGTGAGGAAGGCGATGACGTCGTGATTGGTCACGGCCTCGATGGCATCCACCTCGTCCTTGTCGAACGCGGCGTGGTCGCGAATCCACCGCGCCTCGTCACGCGTGATGCCACTCTCGCCTATCTCGGCGTGCGCTTCGCACGCGAGGACCTCGATCTCCTGCCAGATGGCGTACTTGTTCTCGAGCGAGAAGATATGGCCCATTTCGGGACGGGTGTAGCGATCGATCATCGGGGTTCCTTTCGAGGACGGTGGCGCATGACGCAGATGACCAGCATCTTGATTCTAGCGCGGACGCGGGCGAAGCCGTTTGCAGACACATCGTCTGCAAGCATTCTCTAGCGGATGGCCTACCCGAGAAGTGCCTCGTCGGACACGAGGGCATCCTTGGCCTCCCTGAGCTGGATCCTCACGGCCTCTTGTCCGGTGCCGCCGTAGGTGTTGCGGGCGTTCGCGATGCCTGCGGGATCGAGGTCCTGGGCAACGTCACTTCCGAAGAGGTCGCTTGCCGCCCTGAACTCCTCGGGAGTGAGGTCCTCGAATCCCTTTCCCTGTCGCTCGCAATAGAGCACGAGCTCCCCCACCACGCGATGCGCGTCGCGGAAGGGCATCCCCTTCTTGGCAAGGTAGTCGGCGACGTCGGTCGCGGCGGTAAAGCCCCTGCCCGCCTGGGCGAGCATGGCGTCAGCGTTGATGGTCATGGTCTCGAGCATGCCGGAGGCGATCTCCATGCAGTCCGAGAGCGTCCTCGCGGCGTCCAGCGGACCCTCCTTGCACTCCTGGAGGTCTTTGTTGTAAGCGAGCGGAAGCGACTTCATCGTGGTGAGAAGCGCTATGAGATCCCCGTACACACGACCGGTCTTGCCACGGGTGAGCTCGGCAAAGTCAGGATTCTTCTTCTGGGGCATGATGCTCGAGCCCGTTGAGTACGCGTCCGAGAGCGTGACGAAGCCAAACTCCGTGGTACTCCAGAGGACGATCTCCTCGCAGAGTCTCGAGAGGTGCATCATGCTCACCGCGCAGGCATACTCAAGGTCGAGCAGATAGTCGCGATCCGAAACGGCATCGAGCGAGTTGGGGATGGTCTCTGAGAAGCCGAGAAGCTCGCTCGTGCGCTGGCGGTCGAGCGGATACGTGGTACCTGCGAGCGCCGCAGCACCGAGTGGATTGGCGTCGGCGTCGTCATGAGCGGCACGCAAGCGCCCGAAGTCGCGACGAAACATCCAGGAGTAGGCAAGCATGTGGTGTGAGAAGAGCACGGGTTGGGCGTGCTGAAGGTGCGTGTAGCCCGGCATCACGACGCCCATGTTCTTCTCGGCGACGTCGACGAGGGCATGGCGCAGGGAGAGGTTGCCCTCCATGAGGTGCGTGCAGAGGTCCTTGGCGAGAAGGCGCATGTCGGTGGCAACCTGGTCGTTCCGGGAGCGGCCGGTGTGGAGACGGGCGCCAGGGGCACCGATCGCGGCAGTGAGTCTGGACTCCACGGCCATGTGGACGTCCTCGTCGTTGACGTCCCACGCAAAGGTGCCGGCCGAGATCTGGTGTGAGATGTCCTCGAGCCCGGCGTCGATGGCCTTCTGGTCGTCTTTGGAGATGACCCCCTGTTCGGCGAGCATGCGCGCATGGGCGCGCGAACCGCGGATATCCTGCTGCGCCATGTTCTTGTCGACCTCGAGCGAGGCGCCGAACTCCTGCGTGAACGCGTCCACACCCTTCTCGAACCTGCCGCCCCACAGAGCCATGAAAACGTCCCTTCGTCGAATGTACGTACAGCTTATCGCATCAAACGACAGGTGCCGCGGAGTGATGGGGATGTCGGTCAACCAGTAACGTACATTCTGCGCCCGGTATTTGCATTTCCGCAGTTGATAGTTTCTTTCTGGCGCAAAATGCGCATTATCAATCCGTTGTTCAATGCGGAGGCACCCGTGGGTATCGTTTACAACAAGATCACAGCCCTTCAGATCCTGCGATCCATGAGGTCCGCAGGAAAACCCGCGCGAAAACGAACCGACCTCTTCGCCCCCTCCCTCCCCGCATGCAAACGCTGGACGTGGGGCAGGCTTAGCCCCGGGCGGTTCGGCGGCGAAAGTAACCCTGCCAAAATCTACGTCGCAGCACCCAGTGCAGGCGAACGCATCAGGAACTCGCGTGTCACGAACACCGTTTATGGAACTGGACTACCACGGAACTCATGTGTGGTGCTTGCGGGGAGTACTGCCATAAGCGGGCCCGAGCTGCTCTTCGTTGAGATGGGAGCCTTGATGCCCCCGATAGTCCAAGGGCTTCTCGGCATGGAGCTATGCGGAACCTTCTCCCGAGACCCCATCAATCCCAGGCTCGGTCCCATCACCTATGGAGTGCGCCCCGTGACGACGGTAGAGAAGATCGAGAGGTTCTTGAGTGCTGCGACGAGACTTCGCGGGCATGATCAGGCAGAGCGGGTCCTCAGGGTCGTTCGGGATAACGCTTGGTCCCCGATGGAGACCGTCATCGCCACGATGGCCATGACACCCATCTCGGATTTAGGGTATGGCATGGGAGACATGACGCTAAACTTCCGTTTGGACCAAGGCGCCGAGCTCATCTCCCTCGGTGTGCCTCAGTCCAGGGTCCCCGACATGCTGTTCGATGGCACCAATGTTGGACTTAACTACGACGGAAGAGGCCACCTTGACCTTGACGCAATTGCCTCCGTCGTACCGGTGGCGGAGGAGGCATGTGATGGCGATGCGGTGCGGCAAGACCTCTCTGATGTCATCGGAAGCATTCGGCGCAAGTCAATCGACGACCTGCGTCGCAATCGTGAGCTTGCTGCCATGGGCTACGTCATCTTGCCCGCAACGAGCGAGGATCTCTTCGTCCCCTACGCCCTTGACGCGCTCATGCTTGAGGTTATGCTCGCCATCGAACGATTCTCCCAAGTCGACATGAAGCCGCAGCGGGTTGCCCTTAGGAGCAAGGCGCTGCGTGACCGCAGACAGCAGCTCGTGTGGTCACTGCTTCCTTGGACGGAAGCCGAGGGATTCGCCCGCGCCACGGCCATTGCCGACCGAAGGGGATTTACAGCCGCGACGCTCCTAGACGAGACGGAATTCATACTTTGATAGTGCGCATTCTGCGCTGACAGTTTATGTTTCCGCAGTTGATACTTGCCGTTCGACGCCAAATGCGCACTATCGTATTTCAACTTGAACCTACCCTACATGCTAACGGGGGTCGCAGCCCAAAGGCCACGACCCCCGCATGGACTTCAACGCCGAACGTCCCTACTCGACAGGCTGGAACCCGGAGCCGGGACCCTGAACGCGCGACCAGGTCTTGGACTGCAGGCCATGGAGGTCGATGAAGCCGCGCGCGGCCGTGTGGTCGAAGGTGTCGCCCTCGTCATACGTGGCAAGGTTGTAGTCGTAGAGGCTGAAGTCGGAGCGCAGGCCGTCGACGAAGAGGCCACCCTTGCAGAGCTTGATGCGAACCTCGCCAGTCACGAACTTCTGCGTGTACGCGTTGTAGGCGTCGATGGCGTTGCGGTTCTGCGAGAACCAGAGGCCACGGTACACGGTAGAGGCCCATTCGACGTCGAGCTTGGCCTTCTGCTTGAGCGTCTCGGCATCAAGGCAGAGGGTCTCGAGCGACTGGTGCGCCTGAAGGAGGAGCAACGCGGCGGGGCACTCGTAGCACTCACGGCTCTTGATGCCCACGACGCGGTCCTCGATCATGTCGATGCGACCAAAGCCGTTACGGCCGGCGATCAGGTTTGCCTCGATGATGAGGTCGAGCAGCTCCATCTTCTTGCCATTGATGGATGAGGGAACACCGCCCTCGAAGCCGATGACGACGGTCTCGGGGTCGGCGGGGCAGTCCTCGGGGTTGGAGGTCATCGTCCAGATGTCCGCGGGAGGCTCGTTCCAGGTGTCTTCGAGAACGCCGCACTCGATGGCGCGACCCCAGAGGTTGTCGTCAATGGAGTAGGGCTTCTTGTGGGTGGTTGGCACAGGCACGCCGTTCTGCTCGGCCCACTCCATCTCGGAGTCGCGTGTGGTGAGGTCCCACACGCGGACGGGGGCAATGAGCTGAATCGTGGGGTCGAGCGCGCGAATGGAGGTCTCGAAGCGCACCTGGTCGTTGCCCTTACCGGTGCAGCCGTGCGCGATGTACTTTGCGTTGTACTTATGCGCGATGTCCACGAGGTGCTTCGAGATGATGGGACGAGACAGGGCGGAGAGCAGCGGGTAGACACCCTCGTACTTTCCGTTGGCCCAGATTGCCTTGGTCAGGATCTTGTCAGCGTACTCCGCTCGCATGTCGATGGCTTCGGAGGCGATGGCTCCCATGTCGAGCGCCTTCTGCTTGACCCACTCGAGGTCCTTCTCGTCCTGGCCGACGTTGCCGCAGATGGCAATGACGTCCATACCCTTCTCTACCTGCAGCCACTTGACGATGACGGATGTGTCGAGACCGCCGGAGTACGCGAGGACTACCTTTTCCTTCTCAGCCATTCTGTTACCTTTCTATTGTTTGGGCCTTGATGCCCCTTACAAACGCACGAAACGCCCGCAGACCAGAAGTGCCCGCGAGACAGTACGGCACCCGACGACGCCGGGTGCCAGACATAGGTTTCTTGACGTTGAGACTATCGACAGACAAGAACCTTGAGCAGCACGCACGGCATCGCGGGGCTGATTCGTCGGTTCTGGCGTCGGAGGGTGGCGATTGCATTGACGTGCATGTCGTTTGTGCCTCCCTCTCTGCTCTCTGACGCGGGGTCTGTTGATTTTCCAGACTATAAGCCGAAGCCACCCGCGCCCGCGTTGCGGTGCGAAGACCGAATCCTTATGGTAACAATCGACAGACGTCGGCAAAGCATCACTTGAGATTAATCTAAGCCCAAGAAACGGTTAACCTTGTTGCTTGACCATACAATCAGCCGAGGACAAGAGCCCCGGCACCACTGAAGGGATGCATGGTCATGGATAAACTTGATAAGGTAGAGCTTGTTCGCGATAAGTGCGGCGTCAGCTACGAGGATGCCAAGGCTGCGCTGGACGCAAGCAACGATGACGTGCTCGACGCGATCATCTGGCTCGAAAAGAACGGGAAGGCCCAGAAACAGACCGCGAACTACACGACCGGCGCGTCATCGGACACGAGTTCGGTCTCGCCCGAGATGGCTGCCGCACAGGCTGCCTACCAGGAGTCCAGCAAGAAGAGCCGCTTCTCCGAGGATATGGACTCCTTCTGGGACGCCATCAAGAGGCTCTTCCGCAAGAGCATAGACTACAAGTTCATCGCGAAGCGCCACGGCGAGGTCGTGCTCAACGTGCCGGTTCTCGTCCCTGTCATCGGCATCTTTGTCTGGGGTGCCACCATCTGGCTGCTCATCATCGGCCTCTTCTTTGGTCTGCGCTATCGCATCGACGGCGCCAGCCCTGTCACCGTAGACGTGAACGACGCAATGAGCAAGGCTGCCGATGCGGCAGAGTCGCTCAAGAACGACGTCACCAAGAATGACTAGGATCCTCATCATAGAGGACGAGGAGAAGATCGCCCGCTTTGTCGAACTCGAGCTCAAACATGAGAACTACGAGGTGGACAAGGCGGCCGATGGCAGGGCCGGCGTCGAGCTGGCCCTCTCCCGTGACTATGATCTGATTCTTTTGGACATCCTTCTCCCTCAGCTTAACGGCATGGAGATCCTTCGTCGCATTCGCAAGGAGTCTTCGACGCCCGTCATCATGCTCACTGCCCGAGATGCCGTGATGGACAAGGTCGCCGGTCTCGACGCAGGCGCAGACGACTACATCACCAAGCCGTTTGCCATCGAAGAGCTTCTCGCACGAATACGCGTCGCACTCAAACGTCGGGAGGCATCCGCCGACGAGACGCAAGGGGCATCGAGCAAGGCAATCGTGGTCAAAGGAGTCTCGCTAGACGTGGACCGACGCGAGGTAACGGTAAACGGCGAGCCCGTCGAGCTCACGAACCGGGAGTTCGAGGTCCTGCATCTGCTCATGGCGCATGTCGGCGTCGTCATGTCTCGCGAGCGCCTGGCAACGGAGGCGCTCGGCTACGAGTTCGTCGGCGAGACGAACAATGTCGACGTACACATCGCACACCTGCGGGCACGAATCGATGACCGCTTCGGAATCAAGCTCATTACCACGGTACGTGGGGTCGGGTATGTCATCCGAGAAGCCTAGCAGGCGATTCGCCTCGACCGCCTGGTCCATCAGCTGGAGCTTCTGGTGGCGCAAGCTTGCTGGCTGGATCTTCTTTGACCTGCTGGCCGTGTGCTGCCTAGCGGTCGCCCTCATCCACGGCTACAACCAGACGCTTCCCGAGGGGACCTTCGAGGGTTGGCTCAAGCCCGTCCAAGGCGCAAGCGTCTCCATCACTCCCCCATCCCGCGAAAATGACCTCGAGGACATGCGCTACGTCGTCACAACGGAAGACGGTCAGACGCATGAGTTCTCCCTTGCGGAAGACATCATCGGACTCTGGCCCGTTCTTGCGTGCCTCGGTGCCTTTGAGGTGTTTGACCTGCTCGGTATTTGGAGTGACACGCGTCGCGTCCGTCGAAAGCTCCTTCCCCTCAACGAACTTGCGCTCCGTGCCGAAAAGCTGAGCGGCACCGAGCTCACGGGCTTCGATAAGATCGAGACCCTCGAGCAGGCCGTCGAGCGCGCGAATGTCGACTCCCCGCAGGTGAGCACTGGTGATGAGGACCTCGCAAGCATCGAGGTGGCGCTCAACCGACTGCTGCGGCAGATGCAGGAGGCCAAGCTCCAGCAGATGCGCTTCGTCAACGACGCAAGCCATGAGCTGCGGACCCCCATCGCCGTCATCCAGGGGTACGTCAACATGCTCGACCGCTGGGGCAAGTCAGACGAGGCAGTGCTCGACGAGTCCATCGAGGCCCTCAAATCGGAGAGCGAGCACATGCAGGACCTTGTTGAGCAGCTGCTTTTTCTCGCTCGCGGTGATTCTGGCAGAAACACGATGAAAAAGGTCGACATAAACCTCGCTCAGGTCGCAACCGACGTCTGGGAGGAGTCCTCGATGATCGACCCCTCACACGCCTACGTCCTCGGCTTCGATGAAAGCCGCAAAAACGATGCCCGCTATCTGGTCACCGGCGATGCGACGATGCTCAAGCAGTCGATTCGCATAGTCGTACAGAATGCCGCCAAGTATTCGCCCGTGGGCAGCACGATCACCTTCGGAGTCGAGCGGACCGATGGCGGGGCGGCGTGCTCCGTGACCGACGAGGGCATTGGCATGAGCGCCAAGACGGCAAGCCACGCCTTCGAGCGATTCTACCGGGCCGACAATGCCCGCGAGTCAGGTTCGAGCGGATCAGGACTTGGGCTCTCGATAGCAAAGTGGGTCGTGGACAACCACGGTGGCACCATCGACATCCTCTCGCGGGAGGGCGTGGGCACCCGCGTGACGATCGCCATCCCACGGTGATGGTACGATGACACAGATTATGCGAAGAGTGCCGTTTTTTGGGAACCGCTTTGCGAACAAAAAAAGAAACAGGCCAGAGAACATAGTCTCTGACCTGCCGTTTTTCTCTGGTGCGCCGTGTGGGGGTCGAACCCACGACCTTGGGATTAAAAGTCCCCTGCTCTACCAACTGAGCTAACGGCACGTTCCGTTCCGTGCAAACGGCGCTATTCTACCACGCGGGTCGAGCCGTTCTACTCCCATACCCACTGACCGTTGACAAAGACATCGGTCTCGGCACCGTCAGCATCAACGCCCACGATGCTCATGTCGTCGGTGCCAATCATGAAGTCCACGTGCGCGGCGCTTTGGTTGACACCTCGTGCGAGAAGCCCGTCCTTGTCGAGGCTTATCCCACCTTCGAGACACTCGGGAAAACCCAGACCGAGAGCAAGGTGGCAACTCGCGTTCTCGTCGTAGAGCGTGTCGTAGAAGAGGATGCCCGACTGACGTATGGGCGTGTTCTTTGAGATGAGGGCGCACTCACCAAGGCGGCACGCATTCTCGTCCGTCTCGATGATGTGACTCAGCACCTCGCGACCCTGCTGTGCGTCAAACTCGACCACGCGACCGCCTTCGAAGCGAAGCCAAAAGTCACGAATCATGTTGCCATGGTGGATGAGTGGCATGGCGGCGTGCACCACGCCACTGGCCCGCATGCGATCGGGCGAGGTGAAGACCTCCTCCGTGGGGATGTTGGGGAAGAATGCCGCACCGTCCTGCGTACGAGCCGCCCCGCCACCCCAGATGTGGGCATCGGTAAGGCCGATTACAAGGTCGGTTCCGTTCGAGGCCCTATAGTGCAGCGCATCGAAGTGGTGGGAGTTGAGAAAGCGCTTGGCCTTCTCGAAGGATGCGTTGTGCGTCTCCCAAGCACTCTCGGGGTCATCGCCCGAGGCGCGCGAGGTCTCGAGAATCGCGAGCCAGAGGCGATAGGTGGCCTCGGCTGCCGAGAGGTTGGGAAAGACCTGGCAGGCCCATGCGGCCACAGGTACGCCCGCGATACACCAGACGTTGCGACCAAAGTCCATGCCGTTTCTGAACGACGTGCACTGGGTGTTGCGAGCACGGGCGTCTGCCGCCGGTTTGGCTGGGTCGACGCCATGAAGGATGTTGGGGTCGGTCCCCTCGAGAAAAAGAAACGCAGCGCCCTGCTCTGCAAGCGAGTTCAGCTGCTTGACCTTCCACGCTGGGGTTACCTCGAAGAAGCTCGTCTCGACGTTCTCGTAGGTGAGACGCGTGATGGCATCGTCCGTCCAGATGACCGTCACGTGGCCTGCGCCAGCCGCGTATGCTATCGAGACGACCCTGCGGGCGAAGTCTGCGCGCTCCACGGGAGCCGTGAGAACGAGCTCCTGTCCCTGGCGGATGGCACAGCCCTTTCTCACGAGAAGACTTGCATAGCGGTCGAGTTGGTCAGAGAGTGCCTCGCTGGCGAGACGGCACTCTTCGTCGGTCATCGGAATGTCGGACATGGTCTTTCCTTTCGTGCACCTGCAGCCGATTTGTTATCGTCTGCCCACAAAAAGGGGGTCCCTGGAGACCCCCGATTTTCTCTGGAGCGGGCAACGGGATTCGAACCCGCGAATGACGGCTTGGGAAGCCGTTGCCTTACCGCTTGGCGATGCCCGCGTGTGTGTGGATTCTATCACACCATAAATCCCGATTTGATTGACGTCGTGGACGAGCCGCATTTCGACGCAATTGCAGCATGTGAATCATGCGGGCAATTCAACGATGTTGCGTTAGATGCCGGTCAGACAACCAGGGAACACGGGTCTGTCAGACGTCAGGTTACGGCAAGGGCGCCCCTCTAGTCTTGTGCTCCCAGCGGCAATCAGGGGAGGCCAGATGACAAGAACTGTGGGGAGTAACAAAAAGCCGGAATGCACGGGACCCATCGGACGGCGCTGGCGTGACGACTCCACGCCCAGGGTGCGGCTACGCGGAGGGGATTCCCTCCTTGGCGGGCGGCCGTCGGCGCCCGGACATGCCGGGAGAGCAGGCAACGTCTTGCTCTCCTGCTACGAGCACTACCCCCTGGAGCGACGTACCTAGCTCGTGCAGCGATCTTAAGAGAAGGGAGCGGCGATATGACGACAAGAGTAGGCCAGACATTCACACGGCGACGCCCTCGACAGGTCGTGCGTGCAATTATCTGCATACTGACGTGCATGGGCCTCACCACAGGCCAGATGTTCGGTTGCGCAGGAGCATCCCCGAGTATTGTGGCCGCGGCCGAAGAGCCCGTGATGACAGCGGCGACGACTGCGACAACAGAGGTACGTGAGTTCACCTCAGTTCATGGCGGTACGTGGATGGGCGTGTCCTCATCATGGTTCGGTCGCTACTACGCCGACGGCATCGATGACGATGCGCACCTCTCCTACTGCGTTGACTACACAAAGAAGGGTGACGTCAACTCGACGAGTTTCTCTAACCCCGTCGCGGCCGGTCCGGGCACGGGCTACATCCTTCAGCACGGCTACCCCTATACCACAGACATTGCGGGGACTTCCTGGTCGGCAGGCCAAGCACGTGCCATCACGCAAATCGCCCTCTGGTACTACAACAACGGCTACCACGCTCTCGACGGGAACATCAATACGGAGGACAGGTGGGCGCTGCTGCGCCCCGCGGCGTATGCGCTGTACATGGATGCCGACGCATATGCGAGCGGAGGTGGGATGGCAACAGGCTATGGCACCGTCTACTCGCCGGCTGACCCAAACGTCCAGACGATGCTGCTCGCCACCAAGCCACAGCCTGGAACCATCGTCATCGAGAAGTCCTCAGACAACGTGGCGGTCACCGGCAACAACACAAGCTTCACCCTCGAGGGCGCCGTCTATGGTCTATGGAAGGCCGACGGAACGAGTACGGGTCTCATGGCCGTCACGGACGCGTCGGGCAGGGCCGTCTTCTCCAACGTTGCCGCAGGCAGCTACATCGTGCACGAGACCCGCGCCCCAGAGAGCTATCTTCTCGACACCACCCATGGCACACACGGATCGGCCGCAGATGGCACCTACGATGACGATGGCTGGTACTCCGTCACGGCGATTGATGACTCCACTTCCACCGTCAAGACGCTCGATACGCCACGCATATCCATCGGAACGTCCGCGCGCGACTCGGAAACAGACACGAACGTCTCGCTGGCAGACGGGTCCGTTACCGTCATCGATACGGTTTCATACGAGTCGCTCGTTCCTGGGGTTGAGTACGTCGCGTCGGGCGAGCTCCACCTCGTCAACGACGATGGCACCGACGGTGGTTCGATTGCCTCGTCCGAGACGTCCTTTGTTCCTGCAAACGAATCAGGTACTGTCGAGGTGATCTTCGTGTTTGATGGATCATCGCTGGCAGGACAAGCCGTCGTCGCCTTTGAGACGCTCACGCGCGACGGAGCCACCGTGGCCACGCACGCAGACATCACCGACGAGGGGCAGACCATTTCCTTCCCCAGGATCGGCACGGAGCTCGCTGACGAGAACGGGTACCACGAAGTCTGCGGTGACGGGCCAGTCGTGCTTGTCGATACCGTCTCCTACGACAACCTTAGGCCGGGAGCCACCTACGTCATGACCGGAAGACTCGTCGATGCCATTTCCGGCAATGCGATCGTGGACGAGGAAAACGCACCTATCGTAGCCACGGCAGAGGTTGTCCCCACGGAGGCGGCGGGCTCCGTTGACGTACGCTTCGAAGTGCCTGCAGCAGCCGTGGCAGGAAAGCGTGTCGTTGCCTTCGAGACCTGCAGCAGCAACGGCACGAACGTGGCCGTCCACGCCGACCTGCATGACGAGTCCCAGACAATCAGCGTGCCAAAAATCGGCACGACCGCCCGGGACGCAACCACGGGAACAAACGTATCGTACGCCTCGGCCAGAACCACGATCGTTGACACGGTATCCTACGAGGGTCTTATCCCTGGCAGCGAGTATGCACTCGCAGGCGAGCTCCACCTGATTGGCAAGAACGGCCAAGACGCCGTCATCGCCACCGCCGAGACGAGCTTTGTTCCCAACGAGACATCCGGTGTCGCAAACGTGACCTTCGAGGTCGACACCTCCGAACTCAGGGGAAGGTCGGTCGTCGCCTTCGAGACCCTGTCGCACGATGGACGGACCGTCGCGATACACGCAGATGCGTCAGACGCAAACCAGACCGTCGTCATCGAGGGGTCACCCATCGCTCGCGAGACGACTCCCTCGACGGGAGATGGTACGGGTATCAGACCCGACGCGCCTGTCGCAATGGGAATAGCGGCAATCGTGACCGGCATTCTTCTGAGGCGCCGCAAGCGAGACCGCGCCACTGGGTAAGCTGTAGGCAATGGCAAGAGATGAGGATTGGAGGCCACGTGGACACAAGCAACCTTGAGCTCTACGTCAAGCCAGGCTGCCCATACTGCACAAAGGTCCTGCACTTCATGAACGAGAGGAAGATAGTGATTCCGCTTCATGACATCACGGATGGAAGCGGCAATCGAGATGACCTCCTCAGGATCGGTGGAAAGGTCCAGGTTCCCTGCCTCATCATCAATGGGGCCGCCCTCTATGAGTCATCCGACATCGTGGCATATCTCGCGAAGCTCGGTTAGCGCTGTCGCACGAGGCTGAAAACCATAGGGGGGTCATCGCACGGATGGCGATGACCCCCCCCACGATCATGCGAACCATAGGCTACGAGCGCCTGATCATCTCCGTGACAAGTTCTGCGACCAAGGCCGCCTGATCGGCATCCACGTTTTCGAGCGTGTCTGCGGCGGTGTGAGAGAGGGCCGGCATGCCGGTATCCCCAATACCCACGAGGGTAATCGCGCGGACGGACTGCTTCATGGCTGAGGTGGCATCAGTGGTCCCTTGGTCATACGACACCTGAGTCAGGGGGATGTGCAGGTCAGAGGCGGTACCAGAAAGAAGCCGCATGAGACGACGGTCGGCACGACGCACGTTGAGCAGTCCCTCGCGGCTGAGTGCAGAGAGGTTGCCGGCACCAACGCAGTCGAGGTTGATCAGGAACGCACCACGAATGGCCGCGCGGTGCTTGCCGAGGAAGGCCTTCATGCCTGCATGGTCAATGTTGGACGCGCCGAGCGCCACGAACCAGATGTCGTGCGAGATGAGCTCGTCATCCGCCATGGAGAGGACGGCGTCACGGAGCTCGTCGTCATCCACGGCACCATCGGAAGGATCGTCTCCGTCATCCACCATGCGAAGGTCGCTTCTTGTGGCGGCACCACCCTTCCACCCGTTGGGATCGTCATCCCACTCGTCATTATCGCCGGAGGCATGCTTGTTGCCAAAAATGCGGAAGCGGTGCTTCTTCTCGACGGGTTCGGGGCTCATGTTCGACGCGGTGATTACGGGAATCTCGGGCGGTACGGTCACAGGATCCGTAGCAGAATTCGAGACGGGCGCCGAGACGTTGCCAGAGGCATGAATCCTATGGGTGTTGTTGGCGTTGTTCTGGGCGAGCTTCTGCGCCATGTTGTCACGGGGGCTCTGCGGGGTTACTGCGCGGGTGACATCAGGATCGGGCGCAAACGGATCAACCGTTGCTTCGGATGGATCGGGCAGGTCGAAGAGGGCGGCTCGGCGAGCAACGCTGCTGACCTTGGGGGCGTAGGTGGTCTTGCCCCAGTCGGGGTCCTCGGGAGCTATGGGTTTCGGCGGACGCGTACCCGTGGTGGGCTGCGTGTCACCGAGGTCAAAGGCCTCATCGGAGTTGTAGAGACCAGACGTATCCTTGGCAGGAAGGGTCTCGTCGGCAGGGTCATCCATGACCAAGCCAAATCCGGCCGTTCGCGCCGCGTCGGTCTGAACCTCCTCGAGGCCAGAGGTGACCTCTCCCCTGGTGGGGACATCGATGGGCGCGGTCTCGTCACCCTCGGTCACTGTCGTGACGTGCTCCGTGGGTTCGTGCGCGGGCGTCCTATCGACGTATTCAACCTCGCAGGTCTCAGGCAGGATTCCAAGGGACGCTACGACCTCCCTGCCATGCCGCACGCCGAGCACGGACTCTGGCTCGGACACGAGAGGAGCGGCCGCAAGGGCGGGGGTGACGTGTGGCCTATGCGTGACGGGAGCCTCGCCGGTGGGCCGAACCTTCTCGAGGACGCCAAGCAGGGCGGCGATGGAGGCCTTGTTGTCATTGGCGCCAAGCGTACAGGGAGAAAAGCGCTCCGCGATGACGCCTATGGCAAGAATGAGCAGCGGGATGGCGGCGATGAGTCCTACCCAGCTGATGACGCGACGGAAAGGAGCCGGGATGAAGACGAGAATCCTGATAAACGCACAGAAGGCAATGACAAGCGCACAGTACGGGCTGTACTTCTTCAATACGGGCACATAGCGAGCAATGGCGGAGCTATAGAGGAAGCTCTCGTGTGGCGCGTCATAGTGCGCAACGACGACGATGGGACGATTGCCCTTGGCGGCAAGCTCTCCGGAGGCGGCGTGATATGCCACGACGTTCTGTGAGCGCGTGGTGGGGCCAAGACCGTTGAGAAGGTCCGTCCCCAGATAGCGAAGGATGAAGACGACCATGGTCGCCGCGACGAGCAGCAGACCGATGACCGTCACGGCACCAGAGCCAATCGCCAGGCAGAATGCTCCGACGAACAGAAGCGCAAGCAGAACCGCGGGGCCGAGCTTGGAGAGGGAACGCGCGTCGAACTCCTCAATCTCGGGGTCAACGTCATGCTGCTTCATGAGGTCCGCTATGGTCTGGGCCGCCTGAAGCTCCTCCTGGCTACCGGCAGGAGAAATGCCTATCTGCTCGTCCAGGTACTCCAGATAGTCGTGTGTCATGGCCATGCTGATACGTCCTTTGCTGGGAGTCGTAGCATCTTACACAAACATGGTTCAGAGTATACGTCTTGATTTCGCGCATTGTTATAAAACCGCAGATATATCAAGGCGAAGGGTTGTCTTTTGCTTCGCTTGCGTGTACGTATGGCAAGATTGGCGAGACACGCGGGCCAGATGGTCTATCGTTCACATACCATGCATGGATGCGCCCGGGCATCCGCGGGTTGTACAAGGAGCCGTCTCATGGATTCCGAACAGGACGAGTTCGCAGAGCTCAACGATGATGACGAGAAGGCGAGAAGGATCCTCTCCCTCGCCCTCGAGTTCATGAACACCGGTCAGGCGATAAGCTCGACCCGCATCGCGCAAGACATCTATCCGGGACTCTCCCCCGACTCCTTTCGAAAGGCGTTCGCGCGCGACCGCAAGAACCTTTGTGACTTCGGCTTCGTGCTCGAGAGCAAGCGCGGCCCTGGCGAGGAGGCCTGTTGGTCTGCAGACATCGAGAGATCCTTCGCCCAAGGTGCCGACCTTGATGTGAAGGATGCCCTTGTCATGGACATTGCCTGCCAGCCGATTCTCGGTGACCCTGAGTTCCCCCTCAGAGACGAGCTTCGCTTTGCGCTCGCCAAGATCGACACCGCCTTCGGTGACATAGCCTACCCCGCCGGTCCTCGCGTACTCCGTGACGACAGGATCTTGTCCGTGCTTCGCTCCTGCGCCCATGTGTGCCATGCCGCACACATGACTTATACCGACGCCGCTGGCAAGCAATCCGAGCGCGTCGTCGCACCCTATGGCTTCTATGGCATGCGCGGCAGTCTCTATATGGTTGCGCCTCTCGTCAGTGGTGGGTCGGTGGTCGATGGCTCCGTTCGCGTGTATAACGTCTCGCGCGTGGACGCAGCCAGCGAGGAGCCCAAGACGAGGTTCTCGGTCCCACAGGACTTCTCGGTGGATGACTACCGCCGTCTCCCCTTCCAGTTTGGCCCCACGACCTGCGTGGCCACATTCGAGGCACCTGCCAGTTCGATACAGGAGGTAGAGGGGCTCTCGTTTGGACGGGGGCGCTGCGTCACAGACGGGAATGTGGTGGTCTGGACCGTTGACGTGAGCAACGTGGGTGATGCCGCCTCGTGGGCGATCGCGAGCGGCATTCGTCCCACGGCACCACGTGAGCTCGTTGACGAGTGGCGGACAAGACTCGAGAAGGTGAGCGCACATGTGCGCTAGACGCGGGGTAGGACGAACCGGCGGCGTGGAAGAGGCACGAGAGCTTGTCGCTCTTGTCGCCACTCTCAGCGACGAGGGCGCAACACTCGATGCCGAGACGATTGCGACAAGACTTGGAATCACGCTGGACGAGGCTCGAAAGCTCCTCTCTCTCATCCTGACCGCAAGCACGTCTGACGGTGACTACCTTTCGCTTATGGAGAATGACGACGGCAGCCAGGTGTCACTTGCCTTCGCCGAAGGCATGCACGGCAAAAGGCTTCGCCTCACGAGCGGAGAGATGCTCGCCATCTCCGCCGCGCTCGATCGTCTTGGGGTACCAGCCGACGACTCTGCTCGCACGGCGATCACAAGGTCGCTCTCGTCTGCGGGCCTCGATGAGGCCACACTGCGTCGCATGCTCGCTCAGCTGCCCGCCAAGAACGACTCCATGGTGCTCAAGGTTTGCGCGAAGGCACGCTGTGACCATCGCGACCTCGTCTTCGCCTATCGTCATGTGGGTGAGGTGAGCCGTGGCGAGCGGTGCGTGGCACCCCTTGCGGTCAGGCTGGAGGACGATGTCTGGTACCTCGACGGCTTCGATCGCGCACGAGGGGGACGGCGTACCTTTCGCATCGATCACATGTCAGACGCTCGCGTCGTCACATCGGCGGGTGGGGTTTCCGAAGAGAGGAACGAGCCCTCGCGTGAGGTGAGGATAACCTTCCGAGACGAGCACTACCTCACCCTCCTCCACTGGAAGCACCTTGAGATCATCTCACGCAAGGATGGCGAGACCAGCGCCCGCATACCGTACTTCGGTGGCATGTGGCTTCCCCGCATGATCGCCGCCTGCTCGGGAACCGCCACGACGGACGACCACGAAATCAACGACCTCGTGGTCGAGCTATGTAAGGGGCTTCTCGGCTAGACAGAGGCTCCGACCTACCCGTTGTGTGAACCGCGCCACATCTCTATGTAGCGACCGACGTTCTTGGCATCGAGTGTCGCGCAGGTGTGCGAGGGCAGGGATTTGATAAAGGCCTTTCCGTAACCCTTCTGCACGAGGCGGGGGTCGGCGAGTACGAGCACGCCCGTATCGCTGGCGGTACGAATGAGCCTCCCCGCCGCCTGCTTGACCTCTATCACGGCATCGGGTAGGGAGTAGCGCCACCAGGCACGCTCTTCGCGCAGGTCACGCTCACGCACCAGGGGATTGTTGGGACTTGCGAAGGGAAGCTTGGGGATGACGACGCAGCGCAGGGTGTCGCCCGTCGCGTCAAACCCCTCCCAGAACGACTTGAGCGCGAGAAGCGAAAGACTCTTCTCCGCCATGAACCGCTCCCGGATGCGGCGGGCCGAAGAGCCACGCTCCTGGCACACCACCTCAAGGCCGACCTCGCCCAATCGTGGGCCCAGGCCCTCGTAGGCACACTCCATGTCGCGACGGTTGGTAAAGAGCGTGAGCACGGAACCACCCATCGCGACATGCACATCAAAGAGCAGATCCTCGAGCGCCTGCGCATAACCGCCGGCGTAGGGTGACGGCAGGTCGCGTGCCACGATGACCGACATGCTCGCGTCAAAGTCAAAGCTGGAATCGAGACGGATGTCGGCATGCTCGCCGCTCGGCAGGAGGTCGAGCCCTACGGCGTGGTCGAAGTGCGAGAAGTCATCGCCCACGGCAATGGTCGCCGACGTGAAGACCACGCTCTGCATCTCGGGTAGCCAGCGGCTCGCGAGGTCGGCACCTACGTCTATCTTCTCGGCGCAGAGCTTCTCCTGGCCGATGCGGCGCCTGGATCGGGAAAGCTGGGCAGAGTAGACGTAGGACGTGTCCTCCCCGGCACATATGAGCCTTATGCCGGCGAGGAGGTTACCCAGGAAACCTCCCGATTCCGTAAGGTCGGCACCCTGCTGTGGTGCGACCTCGTTGAGCTTCTCGACAGCCTCTCCAAGCAGTTTGGTTGTCTCCTCGAGACGCTCCACGCAGACATTACCCGCCTCCGACACCGCCGCCCACTCTGGCGTCTGGCGTGCTCCCTCGTCAATCCAGATGGACACGTTGTCGTAGGTCGTGTCACCCTTCGCAATGGACGAGAGGTCATGTACGACGCAGAAGAAGTCTCCGACGCTCACCTGCGCCCTCGCCACTGAGGCGGCGACCTTCGTGAGCAGGCGAACGATGAGCTCGGATCCCTCAAGCGACGAGGAGTTGACCATGATCCCATGCAGGACGCCGGTCTTCACGCCACCGAGCATCTCGAAGCCCGTCCTGGATTCCTCGCCAGAAACCTCGATGGCCCACTGGCGGCGCGCCTCGGCCTCGAAGGCGTGGGCCTCGTCTATGACCCAGTGCCTCACGGGTGGCAGTATCCTCCCCTCTGCCATGACGTCACGGAGCAGAAGCGAATGATTGGTCACCACGACGTCGGCGCTCGCGGCCCGACGCCGCGCGCCGTGGAGAAGGCACTCGTTTGGAAAGTACGGGCAGCGGCCGCGAAGGCACTCCCCTGGCGTGGTCGTAAGCATCTGGCGAGGTACGTATCGCCAGCGGATGCCCAACGCATCGAGATCGCCGTCGGGCGACTGGCACGCAAACGCGTAGGTCACCGCGATGGCGGTAAGCATGTCCGCTGACACGGCGCTTCCAGACCTGCCGTCGGAGGAGGCAGCCCCAAGGGGCAACTCGTCAAGCACCGCGCGATCCAAGCGATGCAGGCACGGATAGTGGTCGTATCCCTTGAGGCTGTAGAACGTGAGCCCGTCTGGCAGCGCAGCCGCAAGCGCAGGCAGCTCGTGTGACACGAGCTGGTCGGTGAGCGCATTGGTCTTGGTGGCAACGCCGACGGTGATGTTGTTGCGCTTGGCAAAGAGCACCTCTGGCAGGAGGTATGCGATGGACTTGCCCACGCCGGTACCCGCTTCGATGGCGCGATACGTCGAGGTGGAGATGGCGTCCCTCACCTGCGTGGCCATGGCCACTTGCTCCGGGCGCCGCTCATACGTCTCGTACATGCGCGCCACGGCGCCCCCAGGGAGAAACTCCTCCCCTATCTCCGTACGAGACGGTACGTCAAAGGGCGTCTGCCTCTCGGAGGCATCGGGTCTCGGGGCGTAGTGGGCCTCGGCAAGCAAGTCATGGCGGGTGGACTTGAGCGAGAAGGACGTTGGGGACCCCTCGGCGGCCAGGTGCGCGAGCACGGGCCTAAACGGCCAGCTCACATCGGGGTGCATGTCTGCGAGAAGGCCAAGAAGACCATGGGGAAGGTCGGAGAGGGCGCAGAGGATGACGCGCCACATCCCACAGAGCGCATCGACATCATCACTGGCTCGGTGCGTCACGGAGTCGCAGCCAAACGCCTCGGCCATGTCGGCAAGGCGATGAGATGCAAGGCGCGGGAGGGCCACGCGCGAGAGCGAGAGGGTATCGATCCAGGTGTCGGAGACCTCACGGCCACCGCGAACCGCTTCGACAAACGTGCGGTCAAACGTCGCGTTGTGCGCGAGGATGGGTGCGCCACCTACGAATTCGGCCAGACCCGCCACTGCGTCTTCCGGATTTGGTGCGTCGGCAACATCAAGGTTTGTGATGCCGGTGAGCTTGGCGATGGGATCGGGAATGGGGGTGCCCGGATGAACGAAGGTCTGATAGCGTGCCGTGACGGTGCGGCCGGAAAGTCGGGCCGCAGAGATCTCGATGAGCCTGCAGTCCCTGAACGAAAGACCCGTCGTTTCGGTGTCGAGAACCACGACGTCATCCTCGAGCAACCCGAAGTCCGTGATCCTTGCCCGCTCTGCGAGGGTCAGGTAGCTATTGCGCACGCTCTCGGGCGTTCCTGGCAGCAGAAGGGCCTCGAGCCGCGCCCGGCTATCGCGCATCTTTGGTGAGTCACCATTTGTCATGTGTTACCTGCGGTACTCGGCGTGTTCCTCGAGCGCGTACTCGACAAAGCGCGTGCAGAGCTCGGGAAACTCGATGCCACCATGGCGGGCGGAGTCAGGAAGGAGACTGGTTTCGGTCATGCCGGGAATGGTGTTCGTCTCGAGCGCTATGGGCTCGCCTTCAGGCGTGACGATGAAGTCGGTCCGGGATGCGCCGCGACACCGGAGTGCCCTGTGGGCGCGCTCGGCGAGGACCTGTGCCTTCGCGTAGGCGCCCGCATCAAGCCGAGCCGGGATCACGTGATGCATGGAGGATGGTTCGTACTTCACCTTGAGGTCGTAGAACTCCGCACCCGTCACTATCTCGACGATGGGAAGCGCATGGGCGTCATCGTTGCCGATAACGGGAACGGTGACCTCGGTGCCCTTGACGCACTCCTCGATGAGCACCGTCCCGCCCTCGGCGCCCGCAACCTCGAGCGCGTCCGCAAGTGCTCCCCTCTCGTTGACCTGGGTCACACCAAAGCTCGAGCCGTTCCCAGCCGGCTTGACGAACATGGGGAAGCCAAGCTCTGCCACAAGCTCGTCAATTCGATCCTCGGAGGGCACGGTGCCCGCCGGGAGATCGACGCCACGTGGACACGGAATGCCAGCGGCACGATATATGGTCTTCGAGACGTCCTTCTCGGTCCCAACAGCAGACGCGAGGACGCCAGAAAAGGTGTAGGGCATGTGCAGAATCTCGAGAAGTCCCTGTATGCATCCGTCCTCGCCCCAACGACCGTGCATCGCGACAAACGCCACGTCATACCCGCCCGTCGCAAGTGACTGCACGAAGCCCTCAGAGGCGACATCGAGCAGGTCGACGCTCGAGAAGCCCGCCTCGAGCAGTGCGTCACGACACGCGGAGGCAGACATCATGGAAATGCCGCGCTCGTCCGACCAGCCACCGCCAAGCACGACCACCTTGAGCTGCTTAACCTCTTCCCGCGTCATGAGTGCTCCTCCGTTGAATCGGCTACCTGCGGTAGACTCAGCATGATACGTTTCAAATTGAGAATACTCCACCCAGGAGACTTCATTAGAGCGGGGTGCACAGATGCAACCAGACAAGAACAATCAACCCACGAACCCTCCAACCGACACTTTGCCCGACATTCACTCGATTGATGCGTCGGAACTCGAGGGGGTCGTTGCCTCCCTTGGACAGCCACGGTTCAGATCGAAGCAGATCGAAGAGTGGATATGGTCGAAGAATGCCTCTTCCTTCGACCAGATGACCAACGTCCCAAAGGCGCTTCGCGAGCAGCTCGCAGCCCGCTTTTCTCTTGGGGGACCCGAAGAGGTGACGCGTCAGGTATCCCAAGATGGCAGCCGGAAGTATCTTCTTAGGTTTCCGGACGGCGTCGCCGTCGAGTGCGTAGGCATGCCCACCAAGAATCGACTTGCTGTCTGCGCCTCAACACAGGCAGGATGTGCAATGGGTTGCTCTTTCTGTGCGACCGGCGCGGCAGGGCTTACTCGCTCTCTTTCCGCAAGTGAAATCTACGAGCAGGTCATGCACGTACGAGATGACTTCAATACACGTGTGACCAGCGTGGTGCTGATGGGTCAAGGAGAGCCTTTCGCGAACTATGACGCATCCCTCGAGGCACTCCGCAAACTCAACTCCTCCGACGGGGCAGGCATAGGTGCTCGACACCTCACCATCTCAACGTGTGGCATCATTCCCGGAATCGCACGCTTTGCCAAGGAGCCCGAGCAGTTTACCCTTGCCGTCTCACTCCACTCCGCAGTACAAAAGACCCGAGACATCCTCATGCCTGGCGTCAAGCGCTACTCGCTTGTCCACCTCTACGACGCCATGGGTGAGTACGTGCTCAAGACAGGACGTCGCCCGACCTATGAGTACGCGGTCATCTCCGGCATCAACGACTCGGAGAATGAGATAGGCGCGCTTTGCGATTTCTGTCGCGGAACGCTTGCTCATGTCAACCTCATTCAGCTCAATGAGGTATCTGGCTCAAAGCTTCACCCGGCGTCCCCAGAGAAGGTCCAGGAGTTCGTCTCACGACTCACCCAGGTCGGTGTTGAGTGCACCGTCAGAAACTCTCGTGGACAGGATATCGATGCGGCGTGCGGCCAGCTTCGTCAGCGGGTTCTCAAGTCGTAGCTCATATTTTGTCCCTTTCTTGCATTGAGGGGACGGCGCTTGACACCAAGCACCGTCCCCTCATGCGTACATGTGTTCTTGCCTAGAACCCCAGGTTCTTCCATTGTCTTGCCGTGGCCTGGACGTTTGCGAGCGGCTGGTCATCCTCCATGACTTGCCCCTTTGCAGCATCAGCCATCTCTGCGAGTTTCCCATAGGCTCTCTCAATTGCCTTCGTTGCGCCTTTGACGCTCTCCTTGGCCTCGTCGTTAAGCACGTAGGTATAAGCGACATATGCACCGCCACCCATGAGTGCGACCAAGATGAGCAGGTTCTTGATTTTTCCCATCTGCTTGCTCACTCCTCTCCTGAGAGCAGATCAACAATCTTGGAGAGTTCTTCATCTGACGCAAACTCAATTTCTATCTTGTTCTTCCCGCGCACCTTCTTGACCTTGACGTTCGTGTCGAGCGCCATACGAAGCTGACGCGCAGCCCTCTTGAAGGATTGGGGCAGTGGTTCCCTCTTCGTCGGCTCGCCGCTGCCAGAAAACAGTGGAGCGAGGCTTTCTGTCTGTCTGACCGAAAGGTTCTCTGCAACGACCTTTTCCGCCAGCTTGATTCGTCCCTCATCACTTGGTACGGCGAGAATTGCCCTTGCGTGACCTGCGGTCAGCCGTCCGTCACTCATAAGGTCCTGGACCTCGGCAGGAAGATCAAGGAGCCGAAGCTTGTTGGTGATTGCGGAGCGAGATTTTGACACAAGTCCAGCAAGTTGCTCTTGTGTCAAGTCATCATCCCTAATGAGCTTCTTGTAGCCTTGCGCTTCTTCGATTGGGTTGAGATCAGCCCTTTGCAGGTTCTCGATAAGTGCAAGCTTGAAAATCTCATCGTCAGAGACATCTCGTACGATAACCGGTACCTCTTGGAGTCCTGCGGCCTTTGCTGCTTGGTAGCGTCTTTCTCCTGCGACTATCTCGTAGTCGGCACCGCTCTTTCTCACAAGAAGAGGCTGTAGCACTCCGTTCTGCTTTATTGAATCCGTCAGTTCGGCAAGTTCGCTTGCATCGAAGTTCTTTCGGGGTTGACCTTTGTTTGGTCTGATTCTCGCAAGGGGAACCGATGAGTCAGGATTCATGGCTCCTATCTCTGCGTCCGCTTCACCCATGAGCGATTCGAGTCCCTTTCCGAGACCACTTTTCTTAACCACGTCGCATCACTTCCTTCGCGAGTTTTGCGTATGCAAGAGACCCCTTGCTGAGATGAGCGTATATAGATATGGGGAGCCCATGGCTTGGTGCCTCTGCTATCTTTACGTTTCTTGGTATGTAGGTCTTAAACACTTCGTTGCCAAAATAGCTTTCTACCTCTTCTACGACCTGCTTTGAAAGCGTTGTTCGGTTGTCATACATCGTCATGATGACGCCAAAGACACGTAGGCTGGGATTCAGTCGAGCTTTGACCATCTTCATCGACTCGATTAGTTTTGTTAGTCCCTCTAGGGCGTAATACTCGCACTGAATCGGAATGAGAAGAGATTTTGCTGCAACAAGAGCGTTTACCGTGAGGAGTCCTAAAGAAGGAGGACAGTCGATTAGGACGTAGTCAAATTCGTCTTTAATCGAGTCAACGGCCGTTTTTAGGACGTTTTCGCGCGCCATCACCGATACTAACTCTATCTCTGCACCAGCGAGTTGTATCGTTGCAGGAACGAGAAAGACGTTTTCCTCAACCGTACTTTGAATGGTGCTCTCTATTGGTATCTCGTTCATTATCACGTCATAGATGTCGTTGTCGAGATCATCCTTGCTGATTCCATATCCGCTGGTCGTGTTTCCTTGTGGGTCAAAATCAATGACAAGCACTTTTTTCTTTAACTCACCAAGGGCCGCCGAAAGATTGACCGCGGTTGTCGATTTCCCGACCCCCCCCTTTTGATTGATTATTGCGATTACCTGCGCGTCTTTGTTGGGGTAGCCGCGTTTTACATCTCCATAGCTCAAGCGATTCCTCCAATGTATTCGAGCGTCTTCGTCTTATCTTCGTTCTGCTCTTTGTGCTTGGCACTTTATCTTAGGAGATTGTTTCACGTGAAACATTGAGAATACCGACATCCTATCCCTTTTGTCTGTCTACTCATGGTATGTCACGAGTATATACACGTATATCCACGCAGTGAGGGGATATGTCTCGCCTAGACACCAAGTGGCTGCGTCTTTGCTATACCGACCGGTCGGGGGAGATGAATTCTGGGCGAACCCGTCTTCTTATAGACAAGTATTTCCCTATGACCAAGATTTCTCGGCAACTCAAATGTTTCACGTGAAACAAAAGACATGCCACAGATGGTTGCCGCCCGAGAAGCATGCGCGATCTCAATATCGTCAGGGTTCCCTTTTGCAATAAGCGCATATCCTCCGGCTGTAAGGAACGGTTGCGCGTACTCGATAAGTATGTTTGTCTTTGCAACTGCTCGTACGACAACGCAGCCATAGGAGCCAAGCATCGATGCGTCCAGTTCCTCTGCACGCATTTTCTTAGTCTGGAGTTGATCACTCAATCCAAGCGAAACAACAAAATCATGAACAGCATCGACCTTCTTGCCAACGGAATCAATAAGCAGGCCCTGGTACCCCGTCATAATTCCAATGGGAATGCCTGGATATCCTGCTCCGGTCCCAATGTCTACAAACGACGTGAGGGGTGCTTCTTCAAAGACATTGCAGCAAAGGGGAAGAAGGGAATCCAGTATATGAAGAACAAGAGCGTCTTCTGCGTTTACAATGCGCGTAAGGTTAACGACCCTGTTTCTCTCAATCACACATAGCAGATGTCCGACAAGCAACTTGACCTGTTGAGGCGAAGCGTCGATTCCATAACCATGCAGGATTGAGAGGAGCTCCTCGCAAAGGTGGTTCTCGAGATCGTTTTCCATACGGTCCTCCTGCCCATTTCTTTTGGCTCGAAAAGAATTGTCATCCATATAGAAGGAGGGCGCGTGCGCGCCCTCCAGTTCACACGAAATATGTTACAGAAGAATGAGCTACTTCACCGCAGTGACAACGACTTTGCGATTTGGCTCTTCACCCTCAGAAAACGTAACGACACTTGGGTCATCTACCAAGGCAAGATGAACAAGACGACGTTCGTATGCATTCATGGGAGCCAAGACCACACGACCGCCCTGGCGTTTGGCGCGCTCCGCAGCAGCGTGCGCAACGGCCTGAAGCTTGGACTTGCGACGGCTCTTGTAGCTCTCAATATCGACAATAATCGGATAGTGGAACTTTGTACGACTGCTCATCAAAGAGGAGAGAACCATTTGAAGCGCATCAAGGGTCCTCCCATGACGCCCGATAAGAACAGCAAGGTCTCCACCGTTTACATCAAGGATGAGTTCGCCCTCATCACCATCGTATTCGTCGACCGTGCAGTGCGTCTCGCCAAAGAGAGCGAGGATGCCCTTGAGGAACGTGACTGCCTGGTCGGCAACCTTGTCCGTTTCCTCATCAGATAGAGCGACACCGGCTTCGTAATGCTCCCGGATGGAAGCAAAGTCATCGGTAGAGTCTATAGCGGTGACCTGCTCGTCAAGCATCTCTGCCTCAGAGTCAGCAGGAACCATATCCTCCATACCAACCTCCCGCATAAAATAACGGCAGACAATAACATTATGTTATTGTCTGCCTCCGTGTTTTGCCTAGCCCTTCTTGTGCGGCCGCGGCTTCTTCTCTTTGCGAATGACATCGACCTCTACCGGCTGGTCGCTCATGCGAAGCTCACCCTCGGCCTTGGCCTTGTCGATAATCTTCTGGGTGATGAGTTTCTGCTGCACGACCTGCCAGATGGCGGAGGCATCGTAGTAAAGAAGGACGGCAGAGGGCACCGACCAGCCAAACCAGAGCATCATGACGGCCATTACGGCACCCATCATCATGGACTGCGACTTCTGCTCGCTGGTCTGGTTGACGGAGTTCATCATCATCGGAATAAACGTAAGGACGCCAAAGGCCACATCAAAGAGAATGTAGGGAAGCGCACCCACCCACCCGGCAGAAGCGACCATATCAGACACCGAGCTGGAGATTGACGGAAGAATGCTATAGAAGTGGGCATCTGCGGGGACGCTCTTTGCGACTGTGAAGAGTGCAAAGAAGATAGGCATCTGCAGGAAGATGGGCAGACATCCCGCAACGGGATTGAACTTGAGGCTTGCGTAGACCTTCTGCACCTCTTCGCTCTGCCTTGCGGGATCGTCAGCATACTTTGCCTGAATCTCCTGAATCTTTGGCTGGGCGACCTGCATGCGAGCAGTAGAGGCCGTCTGCTTGTTCATCAGGGGGACAAGGCACACTCGGATGATGATCGTGAGAATGATGACCGCAAGGCCCCAGTCACCACAAAAGCCCTCGATGCCCGCAAGCACCTGGGTCATGAAACTAATGAACCAGTCCCACATTGTTCCTCCGTCATTGTCCGCTAGGGAACGGGATCGTAGCCACCTTTGTGGAAGGGATGACACCTCAGGATCCTACGAATTGCTAGAAGACCACCCTTGCCAAGACCATATTTATCAATGGCCTGTCTCGCGTACTCGGAACAGGTTGGCGTATAGATGCATGTGATAGGGAAGAGTGGTGAGATGTACCGCTGATAGAACCGAATCGCAGCAGTAGTACCACGTGCCAGTGCCGACTCGTGTTCGTTGTCCATCTCAGATGCCTGCCCTATCGAGCATCCTCCTCAATGCCTTGGACACAAGCTCGGGTGAGCTGTCATGGGTGTCCTTGGTGGCGAAGAGAATCACATCGTAGCCATCTATCGGAAGTTCACAGGACCGAGCAGCTTCGCGAAGAACCCGCTTGCACCTGTTCCTGAAGACGGCATTACCAAGCCTTTTAGGCGCAACGAAGGCAACGCGTGCATGGTTGCCTTCGTGTACCGCTGCCGCACGAATTCGCAGGAGAGAACCGTTCAGCCTCTTTCCATGCGAAAAGACCTGCTCAAATTCCTTCTTGGATTTGATGGTCTCCACGAGGAATCACTAGACGGTAAGGCTCTTGCGGCCCTTTGCGCGACGACGGGCGAGAACGTTGCGGCCGCCCTTTGTCGCCATGCGAGCACGAAAACCATGGGTAGTGGCACGCTTCCTCTTGTTTGGCTGATACGTACGCTTCATTTCTATTCCTCCCGATTGGGGTGTTACGTCAAAGAGTGCTAAGCCAAAAGATTGTAAAGGTCTTACGCTGTGACTGTCAATTTATCCCAAAAATAACTGCGGATTTATCATGTACCTCCAGATTATACATTGCTCACCGTCCGCAAGAACAGTCCCCGCTCGCTCCCATACATAGAAATAGTCCCTCGTTTCTAAGAAATCATTCGTCCAGATGCTATTATTTCTAGGCCTATGGAATGATGTTTACGCAGTTTTCTACCATTGTTCATCAGGTGATGAAAACTTTCTTTCGCATAGAATTCTCCGTGAAAGTTTTCATCAAGAGTCGAAAACACGTTGAGAGTGGGGAGTGATGGCACGAGACTTCTATCCGTTTGTCGAGAAGTCGGCAGATGCAGACGAGCGGCCTGCTCCCTCAGACACCCCCTCGCTCGACAAGGTCAACTACTCCGCAAGGATCGCGGTCTACGATGATGCCGCCGCGGCACCGCGAGTCGTAGTCGTCGAGCCCTCAGACCCACGCACGTACCTTGAGGAGATCACCGCAACGGTTAATCGCCTTGCCCATGAGCAGGGTGGGAATATTCCTTTCACGGTCGTGCGAGAAATCGTGGAGAACTTCATTCACGCCTACTTCATCGCGCCAACCATAACGATTCTCGATGGCGGCAACACCATCCGTTTCTCCGACCAGGGTCCTGGCATCAAGGAAAAGGGACTTGCGCTCGAATATGGAACCTCGTCTGCGACAGAGGAGATGAAACACTACATCCGTGGCGTTGGATCGGGCCTTCCCTATGCCCAGCAGTACATGCTTGATAAGGGAGGAAGCCTCGATATCGAGGACAACATCTCCAACGGCACGGTGGTGACCATCTCAACGCGTCCATCGGGCGAGGCAAGAACGTTTACAAGGGCAACAACAGAACAAGCGGTGCCCGGGGTCTTGAAGGATGCGACGACTGAGACGTACCGGCAGCCCCAGACTGTGCAGGCGCAACACAGCATGACAGCACAAGAGCAAATGCCTCTGCCTACCATAGGCGAGCGCGGGCAGCTCGTTCTCGGATACCTCGAGAGCCATGATTCTGCGGGTCCGTCCGACCTATCGCGCGCCTATGGTTACTCAAACCCGACGTGGTCCCGTGAACTTAGCCTTCTCTGTCGACTTGGTGTTCTCAGGAAACAGGGCCAGAAGTATCAACGCACGTAGAAAGACCAATAGACTTTTCGACAATCTTATGTGACACTCCCCACACCAAGTTGCTTCCCATGTGGGTTTTGAACAATCTATAATGTAGCCCTCATTTTCCGAAACCAGAGAAACGTGGACGATGGAACTCTCTCTCGAATCAGATGCGGAAGCCCTGTGGCAAGACGCGCTTGACCTTCTCTCTCAGGAGGACCTTCCCGAGTCTGTGCTCGCCATGCTCAGGAACTGCACACCGACAAGGATTTCGAACGGCACCCTCTACATTGAGACACCTATGAGGCTTGTCCTTAAGACCGTATCGAAGAACATCGAGGTGGTCGAGAAGTGTCTTACGACCGCGGCCTTCGAGAAGACAAACCTTGTGGTTGAGTTTGCTCGGACGACACAAGCACCAACCGTGACGACGAACTCCACGGCGTCCCAGGAACAGATACAGGAGTGGAGTTCCGTGGGGGCACCACCGCGTGTTCTTGGCGAAGACACCTGGAACGAGGAAGAGGTCGAGGCCGAGAACAAAATCGAGAAGCGGAGGCGACGCAAGGCAAACCCGCTCGTAGAGGACATCTCTGAGAACGACTCGAAACTTACGTTTGATCGCTTCGTCATCGGCGATGAGAACAGGTTTGCCTACCAGGCGGCACTCCAGGTGGCAAATGGTGAGAACAAGAGCTACAACCCTCTTTTCATCTATGGGAAGAGTGGTCTCGGCAAGACGCACCTACTGCGGGCCATACAGAACTACATTGCGAGAAACGACTCGACGCGCATCTGCATCTATAAGACGGCGGCAGATTTCATCACCGACTACACCGACGCCATCAGCCGCAAGCATGGCAGCGCCCCCGATATTCTCACCCAGAACTACTGCGACATCGACGTCCTCATCATCGATGACATTCAGAACATGGCCGGTGCAGCGCGCACGATCGAATTCTTCTTCAATACCTTCAACGTACTCATCTCAAAGGGAAAGCAGATAGTCCTCGCCGCTGACCGCTCTCCAGCGCAGCTGGGTATGGGTAAGGACGGTTTTGACGAACGCGTGACCAGTCGCCTCGACTCTGGCTTTCCTATATCAATCCAGGTACCAAGCTACGAGTTGAAATATCTTCTCGTCAGTACGTTCTGTGAGCGGATGATGGAGGACGCAAAAACGGAACACGTCGTCGGACCAACCACTCCCATCAGCGATGACAATCTCCGCTTCATGACCGAGCGAGCCGGCACGAACATACGTGTCATCGAAGGGTTCTGTCAGAAGTGCCTTATCGTCGCCGCCCAGTGCGAGACGGCTAACGGCACATTCTCTCACGAGGACATCGTGAAGATCGCAAAGGAGAAGTGGCCCAACGGCAGACGTCAGGTGACCATCGAAGAGATACAGAAGGTAATAGAGACCTATTACGACATTCCCCACAAGGACCTCGTCGGCAGCAAGCGTAACAAGGAACTCATGGAGCCGCGCCATGTGGCCATATGGCTTACGAGAGAACTCACTGATACCACGCTCGCCGACATTGGAAAACACTTTGGTGGAAGAAGCCACGCCACGGTCAAACACAGCATCAGCGTAGTAGACGATGCACGTAAGCAGGACAAGAACTTCTACGATAGGCTGAGTCACATCCAAGATAGTATCGTTGAGAACAACTAGAGGGCGCTGTAGAGAAACATGTCGAAAGCCTGTTTGCTGAATCACAAAAATGCCTGAGGAGAGTTGAGTCAGTTTTCAACAGCAGACACAGTGTTGAAGGAAGATACAGGGAAGAAGAAGTAGGAGACGTAAGAAAAACGTTGACGAACTGCAAGAATATGGAATTTTCTTCTTCTCGACAACGTCTATTACTACTACTAGTTTTTTCTATATAGAGAAGTACCTATAGAAAGGGACCTCATGAAGTTCTCAGTCAGTCAGTCATCTCTCCTGAAGGCTCTCTCTGTCGTATCGAAGGGAATGGGCTCCACGACACTTCCTCTTCTCTCTGGTATCTACATCAAGGCAGAGGCGGGGACGCTCGAGTTCCAGACGAACAGCCTGACCATCAGCATCCGCCATCGCATCCCTGCTCGCGTCGAGGAGGGAGGGGAGACCGTGGTCTCAGGTAAGGTGCTCACAAACATCGTGAAGACGCTCGATGACGCCCCGGTAACCTTTGACGGCGGGGAACGGATGGTTACCATCTCCTGCGAGAAGTCTTCCTTCAGGCTTAACACACTCAATCCTGCCGACTGGTCGCCTTTCCCTGAGGTTGTCACCGAGCAGTCGATCGAGCTTCCGAGTAGCCTTCTGGCCGAGATGGTCGAGAAGGTCTACAGAGTCACATCCAAGGAGACCACGAGACAGATACTCCAGGGCGTCCTTCTCACCGTGGAAGATAACACTATTCGCCTCGTTGCCACGGATTCCTATCGTCTGGCCGTATGTGACTCTTCCGCAGAGTCGCCTGCGGGAGAGGAGTTCAGGGCGATCGTTCCGGGTGCCGTCTTCCACGACGTGCTCAGCATATCGTCACTTACCGAGAACATCACACTTGGCATAACCGACAACCAGGTGGTTTTCTCGTTTGGTGAGACGACCTTCATATCAAAGAAAATAGAGGGCAACTTTCCCAACTACAAGCAACTTCTTCCCAGCTCTTGTACTACCTCAGTACGGGTCGATGTAGAGGCCTTCTCGGCGGCTCTCAAGCGCGTTTCTGTCATCGCCCAGACCAACTCTTCGGTGAGATTCGACATCGACGCAGAGGGAAAGACGATGAAACTCTCTGCGAGTTCCCCCGACCAAGGAGAGTCCTCCGAGCTGATGCCGGTTGACGTCGATGGGGAAAGTATGGCAATCGCACTCAACTACCACTATGTCTTCGATTGTGTCAACGCCGCCGCCGACCGTAAGGAATTGCTGCTTGAGCTACAAAGCAACATGCAGCCAGGGGTTTTTAAGTCCAACGGGAAGATAAACTACCTCTATCTGCTTATGCCGGTCCGGATGTAGCGTGGGTCTCTTTGCCAGACAGCTTCTCATGAGAAACTTTCGCAGCTTCTCTGATCGCACCGTCGACTTTGATGATGCCACCACGATTCTCGTTGGTCGCAATGCCACAGGTAAGACCAATACCATCGAGGCATTGCAGATGCTTACGGCAGGGTATTCATTCAGACGTCCCACGCCTGGGCAACTCATCAATGATAAAAGTGACGAAGCACGGATAACCCTTTGCCTTGAAGGTGATGGGCGCATCGTTGACATGACGTGCGACATTTCATCAGGGAAAAGACGGTACAACCGCAATGGGAAGAGATGTCAGGCAACGGAGATGCCTGGTACGCTCATGTCGATCCTCTTCTGTCCGGATGATCTCGCACTTGTCAAACGAGGGGCCTCATACAGGAGAGACGAGATCGATGACTTTGGGAGACAGGCCAACGCCGGCTACTCAAAGGTTCTCGCTGCATACGCAAGAGCCCTCGAGCAAAGGAACAGACTTCTCAAGGAGGAGGGTCCTGACCTCGCCCTTCTCGACGCGTGGGATAAGAGCGTTGCCGTCGGCGGCGCCACGCTCCTACGTGCCCGTATGAGGCTCTTCTCTCGACTGACGAAGAAGATCTCGGATGTGTATCGTCAGATCAGTGGCGGAGAGGTCCTCAAGTGCTCATACGAAAGCAGCCTTGGTGATAACCTCACCCAACTCTCCAGAGATGAGCTTGCTGACGTGTTTGTCGGCAGCCTCCTTGAGACCCGCGACGTTGACCTGCGGCGTCAGCAGACGACGGTTGGACCCCACAGGGATGACATCATCTTTGAGATAGATGGCCACGATGCCCGTGTCTTTGGTTCTCAGGGGCAGCAAAGGAGCGTGGTACTTGCGCTCAAGATGTCTGAGGTGCTCCTTGCTGCAGAAATCCTTGGTGAGCAACCGCTCCTGCTCCTTGACGATGTCATGAGCGAGCTTGACGAGGAGCATCGAGAATCCGTTCTCTCATTTGTATACCAGGGTATTCAGACCGTGATTACCACTACGAACCTAGGTTACTTCTCAAAGGAGTTTCTAGGCAGGTCTAAGGTGGTGAGCTTTGATGCATAGCGATAGCACCTCCCTTTCGGACCTTCTTTCGGGAATGCTCGACGAAGCTGGGCGCGCGGCTGTAAGCGAGAACCAGCGGGCAAGCTATCTCTGGAACAGGGCGAACGGAGACATCGAGCGTCAACACACTACCGGTGTCTTCGTAATGGACTCCAAGGTTGCGGGCGCCGACCCCATTCTTGGGGTGTATATCGACACACGCTCCCGCGTGGTAGACTTCACTGCCAACAGGGAGGTCTATCTTGCGCGGATCTCCTCCATGGGCGGCCGCTACTCGGACATCAAGTTTCTCCTCAACAAGAGGAAGGACCGCAATCGTCCTGGCACTACAGAAAACGTGGTCGGTCATACCGTCGAAGAGCTGCCTAGACTTACCAAAGAAGAAGAAGAAGAGATAGAATCGCAAGTCTCCTCTCTTCCCGAAAGCCTAAGGGCTGATGTTTTTAGGGCGATGGTTCTTTCTTATCAAAGAGACAAGAAAGAGAACACCGAGACGAAAAAAACGTCCCCCAGATAGCCCCAGAAAGCCTCACATGCAGTTTGTGTTTGTAATGGCTTGCTGATTTTGGCTTGTCCAAGTGCAATATCGCACAAGCGTATACTTATCTAGAACATCGCTCATGCATGAGAGAGGATGACAGTTGGCAACAAAGAAGAAGGCGAACTCGTACGACGAGAGCGAGATTAAGGTTCTCGAAGGCCTTGAGGCCGTTCGTAAACGTCCTGGAATGTATATCGGTACGACATCTGCCGCAGGGCTGCATCACCTTGTCTGGGAGATTGTCGACAACTCGGTCGATGAGGCGATGGCGGGTTACTGCACGAGAATCAAGGTCAACGTGCATCCAGACAACTCCATTACCGTCGATGACAACGGTCGTGGAATCCCCGTTGGTCTCCATCCCCAGAAGAAGATCTCCACGCTCGAGGTCGTGCTTACCATCCTGCATGCCGGCGGCAAGTTCGACAACAACGCCTACAAGGTGTCCGGAGGCCTTCACGGTGTCGGCGTGTCCGTCGTCAACGCCCTTTCCCGCAAGCTCATCGCACAGGTCAAGCGTGATGGAAAGATCTATGAGATGCAGTTTGAGCGTGGTAAGACATCCCAGAAGATGAAGGTGGTCGGCACCACCAAGTCCACAGGTACCATCATCACGTTCTGGCCTGATGACCTCATCTTCGAGACCACGACGTATAACTACGACACCCTACACGACCGGCTTCAGGAGACGGCCTTCCTTAACAAGAACCTCAAGATAACGCTTACCGACGAGCGCGAGCTGACCCCCAGAACTGACGAATTCTGCTATGCCGGCGGCATCGTCGACTTCGTGAAGTTCCTCAATGACGGGAAAGAGGTTCTTGCTGGTCTCTCCAAGCCCGTATATATCGAAGGAACGTCAGAGCCAGATGCCCCTGCCGCCCAAAGGGGCGAGGTCGAAGTCGCCATGCAGTGGAACACCGGCTACTCCGAGCGCACCCTCTCGTTTGCGAACGATATCTATACCGAGGAGGGCGGCATGCACCTCGAGGGCTTCCGTACGGCTCTCACCAAGGTGATCAACGACTATGCCCGCAAGCAGGGCATCCTGAAGGAGAAGGATTCAAACCTCACCGGGGATGACATCCGCGAGGGCCTTACGGCCGTCATCTCGGTCAAGCTGCCCGACCCGCAGTTCGAGGGACAGACAAAGGCGAAGCTCGGTAGCTCCTATATGCGTACGCTTGCCAACAGGGTCGTCTCCAGCGGACTCTCCGACTTTCTCGAGGAGCACCCCAACCAGGCGAAGGAGATTCTCAAGAAGGCCAGCCAGGCCGCCAAAGGTCGTCTTGCCGCCCAGAAGGCGCGTCAGGCGACCCGCCGCAAGGGTCTTCTCGAGAGCGCAGCCCTTCCCGGGAAGCTCGCCGACTGCTCGGTGCGCGACGCAGAGATGACGGAGCTCTTCATCGTCGAGGGCGATTCCGCAGGTGGTTCGGCTAAGATGGCTCGCGACCGCTCCATCCAGGCCGTCCTCCCGCTTCGCGGGAAGATCCTGAACGTCGAGCGCGTCCAGGAGCACAGGGCCCTCTCGTCCGACTCCATCACGTCGCTCATCACGGCCATCGGCACGGGCGTGGGTCCCGAGTTCAACCTCGAGAAGGCCCGCTACCACAAGGTCGTCATCATGACCGATGCCGATGTCGACGGCGCCCACATCCGTATCCTCCTCCTCACGTTCTTCTACCGCTTCATGAAGCCGATGCTCGATGCCGGCTACATCTACGTCGCCCAGCCGCCCCTCTACCAGATCAAGCCAAAGGGGCGCAAGAACGGTCAGTACATCTACACGGACGAAGAGCTTGCCGTCGAGGCAAGCAAGTTCGAGGACTCCAGCAAGTACACCGTCCAGCGCTACAAGGGCCTTGGCGAGATGGACCCCGAGCAGCTCTGGTCCACCACGATGGAGCCGAGGAACCGCATTCTGCTCAAGGTGACGATGGATGACGCCATGGCCGCCGAGCGCGCCGTGGCTGACCTTATGGGCACACAGGTCGAGAAACGCAAGGACTTTATCCAAACGCACGCCAAGGACGTCCGCTTCCTCGACATCTAACGAAAGGCTAGACAGTGGCAGACGATAGCAGAACACATAACGACGATTTCGACGGCGACGACGAGGAAGATGACCTCACCGACGATGTCGATGACGTCGAGGAGGACGAGAGCGATACCGACGGGGAAGAGGAGTTCGATGCCGAGACGGGCTTGAGCCTCGGTGGCGCCGACATCGACCACACCATCTCTGACGAGGCCGGTACGCGTCTCGATCTATCCGATATTCACGGCGGCACGCTCAAGCCGACCGATATGGCATCCGAGATGAAGCAGTCCTTCCTCGAGTATTCCATGTCGGTCATCGTCGCGCGCGCCCTCCCGGACGTGCGAGACGGCCTCAAGCCGGTTCACCGCCGCATACTCTATGCCATGAACGAGGCGGGCATCGTGCCGACCAAGCCGCACAAGAAGTCGGCCTGGACGGTCGGCGAGGTCATGGGCAAGTACCACCCACATGGTGACGCCTCCATCTATGACGCCATGGCTCGCATGGCTCAGGACTTCTCGATGAGACTTCCCCTCATCGACGGTCACGGCAACTTCGGCTCCATCGACGGTGACCCTCCCGCAGCCATGCGCTACACAGAGTCGCGCCTCACCAAGGCAGCCATGGCCATGCTCGAGGACCTCGGTAAGGAGACCGTCGATCTCCAGCCCAACTACGACGAGTCGCTCACCGAGCCCTCCGTTCTTCCGGCGAGGTTTCCGAACCTCCTCGTCAACGGCTCAAACGGCATTGCCGTGGGTATGGCGACCAACATTCCGCCACATAATCTCGGCGAGGTCACTGACGCCGTCTGCATGATGATCGATAACCCCGACGTCACGACCGAAGAGCTCATGACCGTGCTCCCCGGTCCTGACTTTCCTACGGGTGGCATCATCATGGGAACGGACGGCATCAAGGATGCCTACGAGACCGGTCGTGGCTCCATCACCGTACGCGCGAAGGTCCATGTGGAGCAGGTCAAGAACGGCAGGCAGCGCCTTGTCGTCACTGAGATTCCCTACCAGGTCAACAAGGGTCTCCTTCAGGAGAAGATCGCCCAGGCGGTCAACGAGAAGAAGATCGAGGGCATCTCTGACATGCGCGACGAGTCCAACCGCAAGGGTATGCGCATCGTCCTCGACCTCAAGAGCGGTGCCATCCCCCAGGTCGTTCTCAACAACCTCTACAAGAGGACGCAGCTCCAGGCAAACTTCGGTGTCATCGACCTTGCGCTCGTCGATGGCGTGCCTCGTACGCTGAGCCTGCGTGAGATCCTGCGGCACTACATCGACCACCGCATCGACGTCGTCACCCGCAGGACCGAGTACGATCTGGACAAGGCCAAGAAGCGCGTCCACATCCTCGAGGGTCTGCTTGTCGCCGTTGACAACATCGATGAGATCGTCCATATCATCCGGTCCTCGCACGATGACACCGAGGCGAAGCAGCGCATGAACGACCGCTTTGGCCTCGACGACATACAGGGCACTGCCATCCTCGAGATGCGCCTCAAGCGCCTGACCGGACTCGAGCGTGAGAAGCTCATCGCCGAGATCGACGAACTCCGTCAGGACATTGCCTACTTCGAGGACCTGCTCGCCCACCCAGAGAAGATCCTCGCGGTCATCTCCGACGAGCTGCGTGATATCGCCGCCCGCTTCAGTGACAAGAGACGTACCGTCATCTCTCCCGTGATGGCCGAGGACATCGACGTCGAAGACCTCATCGCGGAGGAGGACATGGTCGTCACCGTCACGCATGCCGGCTACATCAAGCGCCTTCCCGTGGCCACCTACCGCTCCCAGAAGAGGGGTGGCAAGGGCATCCAGGGCCTGTCGCTCAAGGATGCCGACTTCGTCGAGGACCTCTTTGTGGCCTCAACGCATGACTACGTCCTGTTCTTCACCAACTTCGGGAAGGTGTACCGCCTCAAGGTGCACGAGCTGCCGATCGGAAGCCGTCAGGCTCGCGGTTCGGCCATCGTCAACGTGCTCGCGCTTTCGGAGGGCGAGCACCCTGCAGCCGTCATCACCTGTCGTGACTTCCCCGAGGATGAGTACCTCATGTTCGCCACGAGCAGTGGCATGGTCAAGAAGACGGCGATGTCGGAGTACGACCGCACGAGGCGCGACGGCATCATCGCCATCCACCTCAAGGGCGGAGACGAGCTGGTCAACGTTCGACGCGTCAAGAAGGGTGAGAAGGTCATCCTCTGCTCGTCGGACGGCAAGGCGATTCTCTTTGACGAGGGCGATGCCCGCGCCATGGGTCGCGACACCTCCGGCGTCCGTGGCATTACCCTCAAGGCAGATGCCACGATGCTGGGCATGGAGATATCCAACGGCAAGGGTGACCTGTTCGTTATTACCGAGAACGGCTACGGCAAGCGCACCCCCGTCGCCGAGTATCCCGAGCATAACCGTGGCGGACAAGGCGTCTTCACCATTGCGATGACCTCCAAGAAAGGCAAGCTCGTCGCCTGTCGCGTGGTTGGACCGCAACACGAGCTCATGATTGTGTCCGAAGAGGGCGTGGTCATACGAGTGAAGTCCTCTGACGTCTCGAAGCTCGGGCGCTCCACCCAAGGCGTGAAGGTCATGAACATGTCTTCCACCGACCACGTCTCGGCCGTGGCCCGCCTGGTCGTGCACAAGAAGAAGGCCCCGAAGGCGCTTGACGAGAACCAGCGGATGTTCGACCTGTCCGCAGCTGGCGCCAGGGACGCAGACGACGAGGAACCCATCGACATCGGCGGCGAGGAAGAGGTACTCCCCGAGCTCCTCGACGATGACGACGAAGAGTAGCAACGGGCTCATGTATTGACTCAGGACCCCGAGCTGGCATACACCAGCTCGGGGTCCTGTGATAAGACGGGTTTCTCGGCGGTTGTCACCGCCGACCCCCATAAGAGCTAGTCAGCGGCGCTAAAGTCACCCGGAGAGAGGGTCTCCACGAAGTCGTGGAAGTCCGCGAGCTCGCGCTCGCGCGTGCTTTCCTCGATTGCGCCGAAATCGGGTAGACCTGCCGTATCGAGAACGTCGGTCTCTGCATAGATCGGTGCATCCGTCCGCACGGCGAGCGCGATGGCATCCGAGGGACGTGCGTCGACGGAGATGGTCTCGCCAGACGACTTCTCAAGCTCTACCAATGCGAAGAAGGTCGTGCCCGAGACGTCGCTGATACAGACACCGCTCACCGTGGCACCAAGATCGTTGATGGCAGACCGCAGAAGGTCGTGCGTCATGGGTCGTCCGCCCTCCTGCGGCTCGACACCCATGCTAATCGCCGTTGCCTCCACGGTCCCGATGCGAATCGGAAGCCGCGTGGGGTGCTCGTCCTCTGCAAGCTCGTGCGGCTTGAGCACGACAAGCGAAGCCACGGGACCGCTCCCTACGACGACCGTCTGTATATCCATCCTTCTTCTCGCCACGAACGCTCCTCAATGCAATTGGTATCTTGTCCGCCTATCGTACCCATTTGAATCATCTGAGCAAGCGAGAAGCCCGTCTCGTGTGAAAAACGTATGCTCGCGCATGTCTCAGAAAACCTTGTCAAAATGAGTTGACCGAATTTGGCCCGTCGGTTAGTATTGTTCCTTGCGTTGGGCCTGTAGCTCAGTTGGTTAGAGCGTCCGGCTGATAACCGGGAGGTCACAAGTTCGAACCTTGTCAGGCCCACCACCTTCTTGCCAATAGTCGCCCCAGCGTTAGCCGAGTCGCCGCTGGGGCGATTATTATTTTCACAGGTGGTGGCAATGCGCACCTGAAAGGGGACGTAGCTCAGCTGGGAGAGCGCGGGCTTTGCAAGCCTGAGGTCGTGGGTTCGAACCCCATCGTCTCCACCAACACTCACAGGCCAGAGGGCATGCCCTCTGGCCTGTCAACGTAGCGTCAATGATCTGGCTCAACATTGGTTAACCCTATTCCATGCTGTGGGACTCCCGCCATCAAGCTGAGCATTTGTTGCGTCAGATCGTCGGGCGGTGTCCCATGCGATCTTTGCCATTCTGGGGCATGAGACTGCTGCGCCCTTGGCACACGCGAGAACCCGCCCTCCTCGCTGAGGGCCGCAAAGCAAACGAAACGATACAAGACGCATCTGAAAGCCTTGTCTTGGCAGCTTATCCCGCGAGGGTTTGAGGTCCTTTGCCACCCTTGGTTCGAGAAAGGCTTTTCGTCCGGCTGCGAGCCTGCAAGAAATAGATGCGGAACGGAACAATTGGACCTCCTCGCGCATGTTATGGTCAAGGAGGTGATTCCTAATGCCAGGAAAGATTCCAAGTCAGATGCAGTCCCACCGTTCCGAGCAGTTCATGGTGCACGCCATGGATACCTGGGGCGATTCCGTCTATCTCGTAGCACTGAGCCAGACCCAGTCAGCCATAGACGCCCAAGACGTCTCCCAAGACGTGTTTCTGCGACTGCTCACGAGCGACGTTCCGTTTAACGACGAAGAGCACGAGAAGGCCTGGCTCCTTCGCGTGACGGTAAATCGTTGTCACGAGCTACGCAGAATGTTCTGGCGACGTCGCGTGGAGAACGTGGATGACGTCGAGCAGATGGAGCCGTCACAGGTGGCGTCGTTCCCATTGGGCGCACATCATCCCTCGCTTGACCCTGCGGAAGAGTCTCTCTCTCGTCTCGAGTCAAATGAGCTCTGGCAGGCGATATGCCACCTGTCTGACAAGCTCCGCGTGGTGACGCTGCTGTTCTACGTGGAGGAGTACCCGACAGAACAGATTGCACGAATTGTGGGATGCAGACCCGCCACGGTACGTAGCCGACTCAATCGTGCACGTGTTCAGCTGAGGGCCAAGCTCGAACCGGAGGAAACGGAGGAGGACCATGAACAAGAGAACTATCGACGAGTTTCGTATGCAAGCCAAGAGCGTCCGTCTTCCTGATGACGTGAGAAAGTCCGTGCTCGATGTGGCTCGTGGTGGGCAGGGTTCAGAGCTCGGTATCACTTCGACGACGAGATCTCATAGGCATTTCGAGCACAAAATGGTGAGCCGCGCGCTTGCGGTGGCGGCCTGCGTGGTAGTCACGCTCGTCGTCACGGCGTTCTCGGGTATATCCGGCCTGCCTTGGAGCATCGGAGGCTCGGGAGCCGCCGGTTCGGGCGCGACAGGCAACTCATTCGAGCTCAAGGCATATGCGGAAGGTATCCCGCAAGGGGGTGAGACCTTGCTCGCGCTGGATGACTTCGATGGCGGATCCTTTGGTGACGGCGGCGATGGAATGTGGGAGGAGTCCCATGATTTCAACCTCACGTGCACGGGCGACAACATCACCTCTGTTTCCTATGCCCTTGAGGGACCTCATGTCATAGAACCAGACGTCTCGGGCACCAATCCAGGCATCCTGTTCCAAAACGAGAGAAACGACCAAGAGGGGCCTGGTATCGTCTCCTACTCCTCGACGAGTTTCTCCGTCAGCTATGACTCCCAGTCGACGAGCGAGCAGGGCTTCCAAAGGCACCTCGTCATCCGGTTTGCGGAGCCCGACGAAATGAAAGCCATCGAGGATCAGCTCGACACCCTCACCGCAAGGCCCGACCCGGGCAGCGCGGCTGCCGACGACGTTCGACAGCAGGAAAGCCTCTGGAGCCAGCTGGAATACCTCTCGGAGAAGCAGTGTGCCCAGGTGCTCTCCGAGACCACGCTCGTGATGACCGTCACCTTCGACGACGGAACGACGCAGACCAGATCCTATGTCATCGCCCCCGTCGACGACTTCGATGAGAAGTATTCCGAATACTCTTCCCAGCTGATCGACCTCGAGGTCGCGGCAGACGAAAGCCCTGACGATGCAACCGCGAAGAATCAGCTCCAGGAGTTTTTTGCCAAGCGGCCTCTCCTGTATTCCATTGCCGAGGTCTCTGACTAGTCGGCACGTGCCGAGAAGCACGGAGATACGTACCGGGTGGGTTATCACGGACCGATAGGCCGCCGAGGAGCACCTCGGCGGCCTATCCAATTTGCCCTGAGTTTGCTTCCTATGTCGCGTCCTCTGCGAGCAGCCCGTCCATCCAGGCCATGCACTGCCGATAGACATCCATGCCAGTGGAGTCTGTCAGATCGCGGTCAAAGTCGTGCGGTAGACCATAGACCGTGACCATCCGGGCGCGCAGCCTGCGTGCAAGTGCCTTGGAGGTGGCGTATGGAACGTCTTGGTCATCGGTGGATGCTGCATAGAACACGGGTGGCATGCGTCCGACCTGGATGTCGGTGAGGGAGTGTACGGCAGCCTCACCAGGACCAACGCCAAGCAGGTCGCGCCACAGCCCTCGTTGTCGTGCATACACATAGAGTGAGAACCTCATCTCCTTTGCACCCGAGGTGATCGGCGAGGAGAGCATGAGACCCTCGGCCGTTACCTCGGATACGGCAGGGAGCGATTGGTAATAGGCGGAAGGTTCGATGAGAAACGGTGCGTCCAGGCTCCCGAACCCATAAAGGTCGATGATTCCCGCTGGCTGTGTTTGTACTGGCTCGTACGTCGCCCCAGAGGTACGACCAATCGCGTCCGCTTCCTCCACAAGCCTTCCCGCCAGCGTGAGCGCCAGGTATGCCCCGGCAGACCTTCCAAAGAGAAAGAGTTCGTCCGCGCGCACGCCGTATTCCGGGGCAAACTCATGAGAGAACCACCACCACAGCGCGTCCACGCTGGCTTCGATCGTCACAAGGGGAGCCTCGGGAGCAAGAGGGTAGTCGGCGCAGACGAGTGAGTAGCCATGCTCGAGAAAAAGATCCACATAGGGCCGAGGCAGGTCATCACGCTCGCCATAGAGAAGTCCGCCGCCATGCAGGTAGAGGATCGCTCCCCTGTGTGCACGACCCTCGTCGGGTGGCACGCACATGGTCACCCCACAGGGAAACCCTGCTGCATCCACGACACGATGATTGATGGTCTCCATGATGCTGCACCTACTCGGGACCCAATAGATTGATGACCTTGCTCGCCAACAACACCTGTACGAGGTCATTCGAGTCGGAGAGATCGATGCCGTAGGATTCGCGGATGCGATTTACCCGATAGTGAATGGTCTTGGGATGAACGAAGAGCTCCTCCGCCGCGTCGCCAAAACTAAAGTTGTGCTCAGCCAAGGTGATCAGGGTCTTGTATCCTTCTGGGCTCTCGTTTTGAAGACGCACCAGGCGCGGGTCGACAAGGTCATCTATGTGCGAGAGATCACTCACGCCTAGGAATAGCTTGTATACCCCGAGGTCTTCGTAGCTCATGCACCGATTGTTGGTTCGATTTGGGTCGAAGAGGCGGTACATGCCCATCACCTGCTCGTTTATCGTGGCGAGCGAATAGCGATCACAGGTATCGGAGATGGCCACCAGATGTACGAAGGGAGGGAGCTCCTCGTCCGCATGCATCTCCGTAAGAATGGCCTCCACCGCGTCTTGGTTGAAGCCGAGCGAGACGGACGAGAAGTTACGCAGATACACCGTGCGGTTGTTGTTTTCGAAGAAGACCACGTTGTAGTAGACGCGTTTGAGCCTTCGCGTGAAGGTGGCGAGAAGGTCGGCAAAGCGGTCCGCCTGCGAGGGGTCGGTGATGGTGATGCGCAGAAGCATCGTCTGGTAGAGGGGATGCACGTCTATGCCCAGCATCTTGAGGGCCTCATCCACATCCGCGTGAGAGGAGAAGCGATTAAGGAGCAGGTCATGCACGGTCATGTTGTTCCTCGAGAAGAGGTGCTGCTCGATCGCCGCCTGCTTCAGAAGCTCCGTCTGGAGCAGGCTCGCATAGTTCTCGATGGTCATGTACTCCACGGGGGTTATCGATGGGATGTCTCGATGCACGACCAGGTAGGAGGCGTGCGTCTCCGATCCTGGCACGAGCACGGCAAGCGCTACCGTGGTTGCGTGGCTAGGGTAGTCCAGGAGGGCCTCAAAGTAGTGAAAGGTTTGGTAATGGCTGCGCTCAAGTTCGGTTAGCCTAAGCGTGGAGAAGCCCTTGACGGCGGGGTCGGTGCCCACGCGCACGTCATCGGTGCGGTTATAGAAGGTCACGGCGGCATTGAGCGACGCCTTGATCCTGCCGAGGATGGTGTGGATGCTTGGCTGTTCGAGCGCGAGCTTCATGGTCTGACGGTGCACCTCAAAGAAGGTGTTGAGAAGGGTCACGTTGGAATCGATCGCGTTGCCCATCACATCCATAAGGACGGCCTCGTACTTGACGTCGGGCCTGATCCGAACGAGGGGAATGGCGCTTTCGTCGCATGCCTGCAGATAGCTTTCTGGCACGGCCTTGAGCAGCCTTTCGGGCTTGAAGACGATTCCCCCGATGCCGATCCTACCCAGCTTGTTAAAGAACTCGACCCTTTCGGATGTGTCCAGCGGCTCCAGGGCATAGAAGCTCGTGACGAGAAGCAGACCCGGCTTGCCCCATTTCTCAACATCAGGTCCCTCGAGCACCATGGCGTTGGTCACGTTGCGCCCGAGGCCGGCCTCACCGGCAAGAATCGTCGCGCCCTCCATCGAAGGGAGTTTTAAAACCTCCCGAACGGTCATGATTTGCGTCTCACCGGCGTTTGGGGCAACCGTCATGGTGGCACCGACCCCCTTCTTGTGTGGATCTAAGTATAAAGGCACCAACTCCACCTGCGGTTTTCCTCAATGGATAGGTATTCTCCCGTTTTTTGTCCATACAGGCAAATGACCTTACCTGAGGCGGATGAAAGAATGACCGTGCGCACTCTTCCTGCCCGGAGCGGCCGCACGGGCAGGCACAACGAAGGAGTTTCCACGAGAAGCCCCTCGCGTACCATCGCATATCGAGGAGGACCTATGCTCCAAACCGTGGTAAAGAAGAACAGCTACCAGGACTCCATCAACCTCATGCTGCTCACCAATGAGATCAACGCGCTCGATGGCGTTGTAAAGAGTCAAATTATGATGGGAACCAATGCCAATAAGGACATCTTCAAAAACTCTGGCTTGCTTACCGACGAGGCTTCGATGGCCGAGCCGAACGACATGGTCATCGTTGTCGAGGCGGATTCGGAGGGAATCATCGCCGCGGTTCTCGCGAAGGTCGACGATTTTCTCTCTGACCTCTCGGTGAAGAAGCAGGTGTCTGGTCTGCGCTCGGTAGATAGCTGGGACGATGCCCTCAAAGAGCTTCCCGATGCCAACCTCGCGCTTTTCTCGACACCTGGCGAATACACCGCCCCCGAGATCGAGAAGGCTCTTGACCGAGGGCTCAACGTCTTTTCGTTCTCTGACAACATCTCGCTTGAGGATGAGGTGCGTCTGAAGAGAAAGGCTCACGAGAAGGGCCTCGTGCTCATGGGGCCGGACTGTGGCACGGGAGTCATCTCGTCTATTCCGCTTGCGTTCACCAACGTTTCAAAGCCAGGCAACATCGGCATCGTGGGAGCCTCGGGTACGGGCATCCAGGAGGTGGCAGCCATCATCGACCGCCTCGGTGGTGGCATCATCCATGCGATCGGCACGGGTGGGCGCGACCTCAACGAGGCAGTGGACGCCATCACGGTGAAGGATGCAATCGTGGGACTCGAGAACCACGAGCCCACCGATGTCATCTGCGTCATCTCGAAGCCCCCTGCGCCAGCCGTGCGCGACGAGGTCGTCGACCTGCTTGAGAAGTGCACCAAGCCTGTCGTCGCCATATTCCTGGGAGAGCGGCCCACGGCACACGAGGGGAAGGTCTACCTCGCTCATACCCTCGAGGAAACGGCGCAGATCGCCGTCGACCTCGCGAATGGCGTCGAAGTCCGCAAGAACTACCTCGAACCGCTCGACTTCTCCTGCGACGAGCCCCTTGGTTCTGACAAGACCGTCATAGGCCTCTATTCTGGGGGCACCCTCGCGAACGAGGCCGGTATGCTCGTCTCCGAGGCCCTTGACCTGGGCGGCGTCGTCAAGAAGGAGGGCTACATCCTGAGATCGCAGGGCTACGACGTAATTGATCTGGGAGATGACATCTACACACAGGGCAAGCCGCATCCCATGATCGATCCCGAGGTCCGCATCGACTACATCAGGCGGTATGGCTCCATGGCATCCACGGGCGTCATCCTGTTCGATTGCATGCTCGGCTACGGATGTCACCCTGACATGGCAGCCGCGCTTGCTCCGGTCATCAGGGAGCAGATCGAGAAGGCCAACGCCGAGGGACGCAGACTGTACTTCGTTGGATCTGTCACTGGAACCGAACGAGACCCACAGGACTACCGCAGGTCGTTCGAGACGCTTCGCGAGGCCGGCGCCATCATGGAGACGTCCAATGCCCGCGCCATCCGCACCGCACTCGAGCTGAAGGGCATCCACTTCGAGGAGCCGGACCGTGACGTCGTCCCCTATGCCCTCAAGGACGCGTCGCCGCTTCCTCGTCCAAGCGCCCAGCTCATGGAGCTGCTCAACACCACCCCGCGCGTCATCAACGTGGGCGTGGAGAGCTTCAACGACTCGCTGCGCGATTACGGTGCAAAGTCGGTCCAGTATGCCTGGAAGCCTATGGCAGGCGGCAACAAGCGGATGATCCACCTGTTGAACGAGCTTGATAAGCGCTCTGCCGAGATTGACGAGAAGAACGCCCGGGTTGTGGCGCGGCTTCGTGACTCCCAGCCGTTCCTCGTTGACGTCGTTCCGGCAAAGACCGTGATACCGGAGATCTCGGGCAAGGTTCTCCTTCATGCCGGTCCTCCCATCACCTGGGAGGACATGACCAGTCCCATGCAGGGGTCGTGCATTGGCGCGGCGCTCTTCGAGGGCTGGGCACAGACCGAGGAAGAAGCCCTGCGCATGTTGGGTGCAGGCGAGGTGACGTTCGTTCCGTGCCACCACGTTCATGCGGTGGGTCCGATGGGTGGTATCACTTCTGAAAGCATGCCCGTGCTCGTGGTGGAGAATCGCGCCGATGGAACCGTGGCATACTGCACCCTGAACGAGGGCATCGGCAAGGTCTTGCGCTTCGGCGCCTACAACGAGGAGGTCGTCAACCGTCTGCACTGGATGGCGGACGTCCTCGGCCCCGTGCTCGGTGCCGCCCTGCGGGGATCCGACGGCGTGAACCTCTCGGTCCTCATCGCCAAGGCCATCACCATGGGGGACGAGTTCCATCAGCGCAACATCGCTGCCTCGCTCAACCTGCTGAAGGAGCTGGTCCCAAGAATCGTGGCACTCGACTGGGACGACGGCGAGAAGCGCGACGTCATCAACTTCCTGGCAGCAACCGACCAGTTCTTCCTGAACGTCATGATGGCCACGGGCAAGGCCATGGTCGACTACGCACGCAAGGTGCAAGAGGGCTGTGTCGTGACCACCATGACGAGGAACGGGAAGGACTTTGGCATCCGCATAGCCGAGATGGGCGACGAGTGGTTCTGTGCTCCCGTGAACACCCCCAAGGGGCTCTACTTCACTGGCTTCACCGCCGAGGATGGTAACCCTGACATCGGAGACTCCGCCATTACCGAGACGGTCGGAGTGGGTGCCATGGCCATGGTGGCTGCACCCGCAGTGACTCGATTCGTCGGTGCGGGCGGGTTCGAGGATGCGGTGCGTGTGAGTGAGGATGGCGAGCGGATCTGTGTGACCCACAATCCCAACTGGACCATTCCTACCTGGGACTTCAAGGGTACCAACCTTGGAATAGACATCAGGAAGGTTGTCGCGACAGGTATCACCCCAACCATCAACACGGGCATCGCCCACAAAAAGGCAGGCATCGGTCAGGTGGGTGCAGGTACCGTTCAGGCTCCGCTCGCCTGCTTCGAGAAGGCGCTCGAGGCATACTGCGCCAAGCTCGGGATCGAGTAGGACGGTGACCGTCAGCCGTGACATCACGTCCGATAAGGGTATGGTCTCCGACTATGCCCTCACACGGATGGTCGACGCGGACCGCGGGGTCGTTCGCGGGGTCTATCGTTCGAGCCTCAACATCCAGACACCAGGGCTGCTCCTTCATGTGGGGAGCATGGGAGAGCAGCTCTCCTGTCTGGGGATGGGTATCGGTACCCTGCCGCTCCATGACCTGCTCTCGACGTCACGTACGGGCGATGCGGTGGTCTTTCGAGATGGCGCGCTTCGCATATACGATGCGCTTGGGGTGAGCATGGTGCGCTACGACGCACTCGAGGTGGCTTCCTGCAAGGTCAAGACCGTATCTCAGGTCGCGCTCCAGCCCGTCCTCCCCCTGCTCCGAGACCTTGGTCTTACGTCTCGTATGGGGCTTGCGGACGAGAGACGACTTGGGGAAGTCGCATCCACGCTTGCCGACAAGACGGTTTCGGAGGATGGCTTGACCCGATGTGTGGAATATCTCCTCGGCAGAGGGCCTGGTCTCACCCCCTCTGGTGATGATCTGCTCGTGGGATATGGCGTGGGCAAGTGGATGCTGGGGGGGCCACATCCGTTTGTTGATGTCGTCTCACGCGTCCTGCGAGGCAGCCGAACGACGGATGTGAGCCGCGCGTATCTCGACGCGATGACCGAAGGCTACGCAAACCGCGGCTATTGCGAGCTGGGAGAAGCGCTTGCGGAGGGGAACGGAGACGTACTCCCTCGCATCTTGGATGAGCTCCTGCTTGTCGGGCATACCTCCGGCGCCGATGGCCTCCTCGGATTTGCTCTTGCTCTTGCGTTTCTTGAATAGAACGAACCGACAGCTTCACGCAAAAGGAAAGGAAGTCTCAATGGCAGAATCGAAGGAAAAGAAGAAGGGCATCAACCCAACGACCTTGATCGTCGTCTCGATGGTCTTGGGCGCCGCCGCAGGATTCATCGTCGGTGCACCCATGACGCAGGTCAAGTTCGTTGGCGACATCTTCTTCCACCTCATCCAGATGGGCATCGTACCCTTCGTCATGTGCACCATCATCGAGGCCGTGGGCGCACTCGATGCCAAGGCGCTCTCGGGCTATGGACTGAAGGGCATCGCCTGGTTCGCGGCATCATCACTGCTTGCGGCGGGTATCGGCGTGATCCTTGCCCTCGTCATCCAGCCTGGTGCTGGCATCCAGGCTGCTACGGCCGCTGTTGACTACCAAGCCGCCAACGTCACCTTCCAGGATACGATCTCAGGCTTCTTTGGCTCGAACATCATCTCGTCCATGAGCAATGGTGCCATGGTGCAGTGCATCGTCTTCGCCATCGCGCTTGGCCTTGCCTGTTCCGCCTGGCGCCAGAAGCACAACAACGAGTGCCTGGTCTATGACGTATGCAGCCAGCTCTCAAAGCTCATCCTCAACGTCATCCGTGCCGTCATGCGCATCGCTCCCGTTGGCATCTTCTGCTACGTGGCCGCCATGATCGGCAGCCTTGGCCTCGCCGTGCTCATCCCCGTTGCCATGTATCTGCTCGTCATGCTCATCGGCATTACCATCATGTTCGTGATCTGGATCACGCTCGTGGCCGTGCGCTGCAAGTACAATCCGATCAAGCTCATCAAGAAGATGTGGCCCATGAGCGCGCTCGCCCTCGGCACCATCTCCTCCGCGGTCACCCTTCCCACCGCCCTCCAGGACACCAAGGAGAAGCTCGGCTGCGACCCCGAGATCGCCGATCTCCTGCTTGCGCTCGGCATGCCCCTCAACTCCAACGGTGCGGCCATTCACCTGGCGGTCACCGCCCTCACCATCGCCCAGATCTACGGCATCTCCTTCGGCCCCGCCGAGCTGCTCTATGTGTGGATGGTCTCCTTCCTGCTCTCGCTCGCCAACGCCGTCTCTCCGGGTGCCTCGCTCGTCTCCATGACCATGATCGTTCCTCAGCTTGGTCTTCCCATGGAGTCCATCGCCATCTTCGCCGGATTGGAGTATCCGACCGGTGCCCTGCGTACCATCCTGAACGTGGATGGTGACGTATATGCCGCCCTGCTCGTCTCCGCAAGCGAAGGCAACCTCCGTCGTGACATCTTCAATGACGAGGCGACCTACGAAGCGCCCTCAGAGTAAGGCAGCAATCATCCCTGCGTACCCGGCGAGTAAGCCGGGTACGCTCATCTCACCGCCCGGCATTTCCTTGAAGGAGGAATGGCATGGACATCAAAGGTCGCATTGCAAACCCGACCACGCTCATTGTCATCTCTATGGTGCTTGGCGTAGGCGCAGGGATTGTGGGTGGGTCCGCCCTTGTTGAGGTGCAGTTCATTGGTGATATCTTCTTTCGGTTGATTCAGATGTGCATCGTGCCTTTCGTCATGTGCACCATCATGGAGGCGGTGGGTGGCCTTACGGCCAGGGATCTCTCAGGATTTGGGCTCAAGGGCATCGTTTGGTTTGCCGTATCGTCGATCCTGGCCTCGGTCTTTGGTATAGTTTCTACTCTTATCTTTCAACCGAGCGCCGGCCTTGCCGGCAGCGCGCTCGTCGAGGGCGCGAGCAGTGCCACGGGGGCGACCAGCACTACCTGGCAGAGCACGCTGACAGATTTCTTTGGTTCGAACATCGTGGCCTCCATGCAGTCGGGTGCCATGGTGCCCTGCATCGTGTTTGCCCTTGCCCTCGGTCTGGCGCTCTCCGGTTGGAGGCAGACGCATGCCGGTGATTGCGTGGTCTATGACTTCGTAGTGCAGCTCGGCCATCTTCTTCTCAACATCATCAGGGCAGTGATGAAGATCGCCCCTATCGGCATCTTCTGCTATGTCGCCGCGATGGTGGGCAATCTTGGCACCGAGATCTTGGTCCCGCTCATCAGGTATCTGCTTGTCCTTGGTGGGACCGTAGCTGCGTTTCTCGTCCTCTGGATCGTGGTCGTGTGTCTGCGCTGCAAGCTCAGCCCCGTCATGCTCGTGCGCAAGATGTGGCGGATGAGTGCGATGGCGATCGGCACCATTTCCTCTGCGGTCACGCTGCCAATCGAGATGGATGATGCGAAGCGGCGAATTGGCCTTCGAGAAGACATCGCAGACCTCATCCTTCCCCTTGGCATGCCACTCAACTCTAACGGGGCATCCATTCACTTGGCTGTCACGGCCCTTACCATCGCCCAGATCTATGGCATGACCTTCAGCGGGTTTGACTATGTCTACCTGGCTGTCATTTGTACGATGCTCTCGCTCGCCAATGCAGTCGCGCCTGGCGCGGCGCTTGTTTCTCTCACAATGATCGTGCCCCAACTTGGTCTCCCCCTGGCGAGCGTTGGAATCTTCGCCGGACTGGAGTATCCCGTTGGCGCCATCCGCACAATTCTGAATGTTGACTCGGACGTCTACTGCGCGCTTATGGTTGCCGCCGATTATGAGGACGGTATCGACCGCGCGGTCTTCGATGACAAGAGATGAGCTCACAGCCATTTCCGAGCCATCCAATAAAGAAAGGCTTCTTCCAATGCGTTCAAAGAAAGATCAGCCCATGGCGCGTCCCCGGCGCGTCGTCATCGCCCTCGGCGGCAACGCCCTCGGCGACACGCCCGCCGATCAGGTCGCGCGCGTCCGTGCCGCGGCGCCCGCGATCCTCGGCGTCATCGACGAGGACACCGAGATCATCATCGCGCACGGCAACGGCCCCCAGGTCGGCATGATCCAGAAGGCGTTCGCCGTCGCCTCGACAGACGACCCAAAGGTTCCCGAGATGGACCTCCCCGAGTGCGGCGCCATGAGCCAGGGCTACATCGGCTACCACCTCCAGCAGGGGCTCGGCGCCGAGATGCACAGGACGGGCAAGAGGTGGCACGTGGCCACCGTGGTGACGCAGATCGAGGTCGACGCCGACGACCCTAGCTTCCGGGACCCAACCAAGCCCATAGGCCCCTTCCTCACCAAGGAGCAGGCCGAGGCGCAGGCCGCGCGCGACCCCTCGTTCAGGTTCGTCGAGGACTCGGGCCGCGGCTACCGGCGCGTCGTCGCGAGCCCGCGCCCAAGGCGCATCGTGGAGTCGGACTCGATCCTGAACCTCCTCGACAACGAGTTCATCGTCGTCGCGTGCGGCGGGGGCGGCATCCCCGTGATACGCGACCCCGATGATCTTGGTTGCTACAAGGGGGTCCCCGCCGTCATCGACAAGGACATGGCGGCGGCGCTGCTCGGCGAGGACTGCGACGCCGACGAGCTCGTGCTGCTCACCGCCGTCGACCGCGTCGCCATCAACTTCGGCACGGAGGACCAGAGGGGCCTCGCCGACCTCACCGTCGCCCAGGCCCGCGCGTACGCCGACGAGGGCCAGTTCGGGAAGGGCTCCATGGAGCCCAAGGTCCGCGCCGCGATCCGCTTCTGCGAGGGCAGGCCCGACCGCACGGCCGTCATCGGCTCGCTCGAGAGGGCCCCCGAGGCGGTGAGGGGCACCTCCGGCACGCGCATCCACTACTAGCACGGCGACATCACCGCTCGTATCCTGCGGGTACGTGTGTCATAAGGGGCTCTCGAGAGAACATCTCGGGAGCCCCCAATCGCCCTCAGCCATTGTGCCGCGTTAATGCGATGCGGATTCTCTTCATGGCGCCTTAATGCCCGCGACGCTTATATGGTTCCATCCGAACGAAGGAGGAGAGGATGGCATACATTCGCGTCGTTATTGCTGTGGTCGCAGTGGCACTGCTCTGCTACTACGTGCACATACTCATGGTGGGTGACCGCTAATGGCGCACGTTTTCATCGAGGTCGCGCTTGACCCGCTTGTCTTGGTACTGCTTGCGTATCCGTTGGGCAGCTACATCGCCAAGGCAATGACGGGCGAGAAGACCTTCATGGGCAAGGTCGTGAAACCCATCGAGGGCGGCGCGTACCGCCTGCTTCATATTGACCCCAGCGAGGAAATGGGCTGGAGGCGCTATCTCGCCTGCGTGCTCGCCTTCTCCGCAGCAAGCCTCATCGTGGTCATGGTGCTGCTCATGTGCCAGGGTTGGCTTCCTGGAAACCCCAATGGGCTCTCCGGCATGAGTTGGGATCTCGCCTTCAACACCGCGGTCAGCTTCGTGACCAACACCAACTGGCAGGCCTATTCGGGTGAGACCACGCTCGGCTGGCTCGCCCAGGCGGCTGGTCTCGGGGTGCAGAACTTCCTGACGCCCGCCGTGGGCATGGCCGTGCTCTTTGCTCTCATCCGGGGCTTCGTGCGTACCAAGGGCGAGGGTCTGGGCAGCTTCTGGGTCGACCTCATCCGCGGCACGCTCTACGTGTTCCTGCCACTCTCGCTCGTCCTTGCGATATGTCTGGTGGCCGGGGGTGTTCCCGAGAGCCTGAGCGGAACGCGCTACGTTACGCTCGACGAGCCCATCGCCGTTGATGCCGCAGGCGACGTCATCGAAGGGGCCCAGATCGACACGAACGCCGGTACCGTCACGGTTGATGGGCAGACGGTTGACGATGCGACCATCGTCACGCAGGAGGCGGTGCCCCAAGGCCTCGCGGCGAGCCAGGTTGCCATCAAGCAGCTGGGCACCAACGGCGGCGGATACTTCGGCACGAACTCGGCCTATCCGCTCGAGAACCCAAGCGCCTTCACCGACTTTCTCGAGCTCATCTCGATTCTGTTGATTCCTGCGGCGCTCTGCTTTGCCTTTGGCATATGCGTCAAGAGCAAGAAGCAGGGAAGGGCCCTCTTTGCAGCCATGGCGATCTGCCTGGTCATCTCGCTCGTCATCATGATCGTGAACGAGCAGGGCGGTACGGCGCAACTTGCCCAGGGCGGCTCGGTTGACCTCTCGACGGTCGGTCAGGCCGGCGGGAACATGGAAGGCAAGGAGTCACGCTTCGGCATCGCGTCCTCGAGCGTCTGGGCCGTGTTCACTACCGCAGCGTCTTCGGGATCGGTCAACTGCACGATGGACTCCCTCACGCCCATGGGAGGCTTCGTTCCCATGGTGCTCATGGAGCTGGGCGAGGTGGTCTTCGGTGGCGTAGGCAGCGGTCTCTACGGCATGCTCGGCTTCGCGATTCTCACGGTCTTCGTGGCGGGCCTCATGGTGGGCAGGACCCCTGAGTTTCTTGGCAAGAAGATCGAACCGCCCGAGATGCGCATGTCGGTGCTCGTGTGTCTTGCCACACCGGTGGCCATTCTGGTGGGTTCTGGCGTAGCGGCCCTCGTTCCCCAGGTGGCGGGGTATCTGGGCAACTCGGGTGCCCATGGGTTCTCCGAGCTGCTGTACAACTTCTCGTCTGCGGGCGGAAACAACGGATCGTCCTTTGCGGGGATGCTCAGCAATACCACGTTCCTCAACGTCTTGCTCGCCTTCGCGATGCTCTTCGCGCGGTTCGTCCCCATAGCCGCCGTGCTCTCCATTGCGGGTGGGCTGTCCGGGAAGCGCATGGTGGCCACCTCGGCCGGAACGCTCTCTACCACCGGCCCGATGTTCGTGTTCCTGCTCATCTTCATCGTTATCCTCGTGGGTGCCCTGAGCTTCTTCCCGGCGCTCGCGCTGGGACCCGTTGCCGAGTTTCTCGGCAGCGCGGTATAGGGGGCGTCGTCATGGAGAAGAAAAACAGCCACGGTATGGACGCGGCGATGGCATGGAAGGCGGTGGGCGCGGCGTTTGCCAAGCTCACGCCGCGCGCACAGCTCGCCAACCCCGTCATGTTCCTGGTGTACGTCTCGGCCATCCTGCTCACGTGCCTGTGGGTGCTGTCCCTCGCGGGGACGGGCGACGCCCCCTCGGGCTATACGCTCGCCATCGTCGTGATGCTCTGGCTCACGGTGTTGTTCTCGAACTATGCCGAGGCGCTCGCCGAAGGTCGCGGCAAGGCGCAGGCCGACTCGCTGAGAAAGTCAAAGGGCGACGTCACGGCACACAAGGTGCCCTCCGTCGAGCGTCATGACGAGGTTACCGACGTGAGCTCGTCAACTCTAATCAAGAACGATTTCGTGATCGTCTACGCAGGCGAGCAGATTCCGGCTGACGGTACGGTGGTCATGGGCGCCGCCTCGGTCGACGAAAGCGCCATAACCGGCGAATCGGCGCCCGTGATTCGCGAGGCGGGCGGAGACCGTAGCTCCGTCGTGGGCGTCACGACCGTGCTCTCCGACTGGATCGTGGTCGAGGTCACCAATGATCCTGGCGAGAGCTTCCTCGACAAGATGATTGCCATGGTCGAGGGTGCCTCGCGCAAGAAGACCCCCAACGAAATTGCGCTCCAGGTGTTCCTCGTGGCGCTGTGCATTATCTTCATCCTCGTGGTGATGGCGCTCTATGCCTACTCGGACTTCACGGCCGTTCAGGCGGGTATGCCCAATCCCAGCTCGGTCACCACGCTCGTGGCCCTGCTCGTGTGCCTTGCCCCCACGACCATCGGCGCCCTTCTCTCCGCCATCGGCATCGCGGGAATGAGCCGCCTCAACGAGGCAAACGTGCTCGCCATGAGCGGTCGCGCCATCGAGGCCGCCGGCGACGTGGACGTGCTCATGCTCGACAAGACTGGCACCATCACGCTTGGCAACCGCCGCGCCGACGAGTTCATTTCCGTCGACGGCGCGAAGATCGAGGAGCTCGCCGACGCTGCACAGCTGGCGTCCCTCGCCGACGAGACGCCCGAGGGCCGCTCGATCGTGGTCCTGGCCAAGCAGCGCTTTGGCCTGCGTGGTCGCGAGCTCTCCGAGGCGGATGCGACCTTCGTGCCCTTCTCCGCCAAGACGCGCATGAGCGGGATTGACTACGCGGGCGACGAGATTCGCAAGGGTGCTGCCGACGCCATCGATTCCTATCTCTCCGCCGCCGGAATCGGCGGGCTCTCGGACGAGTGCAGGGAGGCCGTGCAACATGTCGCCCAGCAAGGGGCGACTCCGCTCGTCGTGACGAAGAACCACCGCGTCCTGGGTGTGATAGAGCTTCGCGACATCATCAAGGAGGGCGTTGCCGAGAAGTTCGCCGATCTCAGGCGCATGGGGATACGCACCATCATGGTGACGGGAGACAACCCCACGACTGCGGCGGCCATCGCCGCCGAGGCCGGGGTGGATGACTTTCTCGCTGAGTCCACACCCGAGGGCAAGCTTGAGACCATCCGTACGTACCAGGCGCAGGGCCACATGGTTGCCATGACGGGTGACGGTACCAACGATGCTCCCGCCCTCGCACAGGCCGATGTGGCGGTTGCCATGAACACGGGCACGCAGGCTGCCAAGGAAGCCGGCAACATGGTGGATCTCGACTCGAGCCCCACCAAGCTCATCGATATCGTGCGCATCGGCAAGCAGCTGCTCATGACGAGGGGTGCCCTCACCACGTTCTCAATCGCCAACGACTTGGCCAAGTACTTTGCGATCATCCCCGCCTTGTTCGTGGACATCTATCCCAAGCTCTCGATGCTGAACGTTATGGGGCTCCACTCGCCGGAATCGGCGGTGCTCGCGGCCATCATCTATAACGCCTTCGTCATCGTGGCACTCATCCCGCTGGCCCTTCGCGGCGTGGAGTACCGGGAAGTCCCAGCGGCAAAGCTGCTCTCGCACAACCTCCTGGTATATGGCCTCGGTGGCCTCGTGGTCCCATTTGTCGTGATCAAGCTCATCGACCTGCTCCTTGTGGTCATGGGCGTTGCATAGGAGGTATGTGATGAAGACGTTTGTCAGGATGCTCCCTCGCGCGTTCGCGGTGCTTCTCGCTGCGACGGTCGTGCTGGGCGTCGCCTACCCTCTTGTGATTCTTGGCGTCGGCCAAGCGTTCTTTCCCTATCAGGCCAACGGCAGCGTGATTGAGGTGGATGGCAAGGCCGTGGGCAGCGAGCTGCTCGCCCAGTGGTTCTCCGATGACGGTCACATGTGGGGCCGCGTGATGGACGTGGACACCTCGTCCATCACAACCTCCGACGGGTCATCCACGCTGTATGCCACGCCGTCGAACCTCTCGCCCGCAAGTGACAAGTACTCACAGCTCATTGCCGAGCGTGCGGCAAAGCTGCGCGCCGCCAATCCGGACGAGGGCGACACGGCCATTCCCGTCGACCTTGTCACCTGCTCTGGGTCGGGGCTTGACCCGGACATCTCGGTTGCCGCGGCGGAGTATCAGATTCCCCGTATCGCGGCCGCGACGGGCCTCTCGACCGATAAGCTCGAATCGATCGTCGATGATGCCACGACCGACCGCTTCCTCGGCGTCTTCGGGGAGAACACCGTCAACGTGCTCAAGGTGAATCTCGCCATCGATGCGGCTCTGGGGGAGTAGAACAAGAGCGCGTATGCGCGCAGTCCGCTGACGAGGCGCATGTCACGAGGGGAGGATCGAGCATGAGGGATGACGAGGGTGAACGGCCGGATCCCGATTCCATCCTGCGGGGCCTGGCGGCGGAGCATCCGAGCTCGAAAGGCGAGCTCAAGATTTTCTTTGGCTATGCCGCGGGCGTGGGCAAGACCTATTCGATGCTGCGATCAGCCCATGACGAGCTGCAGCGCGGCATCGATGTGGTGGTGGGCTATGTCGAGCCCCATGCGCGCCCCGAGACCCGAGCCCTTCTCGAGGGGCTCGAGGCCATACCCGTTCGCACCTTCGAGCACGCGGGCGTCTCGCTCATCGAGCCCGACATCGACGCCATCATCGCACGGGCCCCACAGCTCGTCCTCGTGGACGAGCTTGCCCACACCTGTGCCGAGGGGTCACGCCATACGAAGCGCTACCAGGACGTCGAGGAACTCCTCACGGCAGGTATCGACGTGTACACCACCATCAACGTGCAACATCTCGAGAGTCTCAACGACCGCGTGAGCGCGATTACGGGTGTCGTCGTGGGCGAGAGGATTCCCGACCACATCTTCGACGATGCCGACCAGGTCGAGTTCGTGGACATCGAGCCAGAGGACCTCATGACGAGGCTTCGCGAAGGCAAGGTCTACTCGAGCGATCGAGCGGAGCGTGCCCTTGGCAACTTCTTCGACGAGAAGAACCTCACTGCCCTGCGCGAAATCGCCCTGCGCCGTTGCGCCGATCGCGCAAACCTCGTGGTTGAGCGCGTGCGCTCCACCCAAGGGGGCAGCTACTACACGGGCGAGCATGTGCTCGTGTGCCTGTCCTCGTCCCCGTCGAACGGGCGCATCCTGAGGACGGCCTCGCGCATGTCCAAGGCCTTCGACGCCCACCTCACGGCCCTCTCCGTGGAGGTTCCCGATCGTGAGCTCTCGCCTGACGACGAGCGCCGCCTTACCGAGAACATGAGGCTCGCGGAGCGTCTCGGCGCACAGGTCGAGACTGTCGCGGGTGATGACGTGGCGCGGCAGGTCTGCGACTATGCCCGCATGGCGGGAGTGTCGAAGCTCGTGCTCGGCCACAGCGCCGTGCGCCGTCGCCTGCTTGGTCCGGTCCCGCTCACTGACCGCATCGTGGCTCTCGCGCCCGATCTCGACATCTTCATTATCCCGGACGAGTCGGTGGCGAAAACCGCATGGAGGGGACATTCAAGCAAAAGCTCCCTCTCGCCAGCAGACATCGGCAAAGGCGTCCTCATCCTCATGGCAGTCACCACCGTGGGTTACCTTCTCGAGTCGGTGGGCCTCTCGATCATGAACATCGCCATCCTTTACGTGTTTGGCGTCGTGGCCACGGCCATGATCGTCGAGGGCCGAATTCCCTGCCTGATCTACTCGGTGCTCGCGGTTGTCCTTTTCAACTACTTCTTTACCGAGCCCCGCTACACCCTCGTCGCGTGGGATGCCCAGTACCCAGCCACGTTCGTGGTGATGTTCCTGACCGCGGCCCTGGCGAGCTCCATGGCGCAGCGTCTCAAGAGCCAGGCGAAGGCGAGCGCCGAGGCTGCGTATCGAACCCAGGTTCTTCTCGAGTGCGACCAACTCCTTCAGAGGGCCAAGAACCCCGATCAAGTCGTCGAGGTCATGGTGGGTCAGCTCATCAGGCTTCTGAAGCGCGATGTCGTCTACTATCCCGCCGAGGAGGGACGTCTGGGGCCGGTAAGGACCTTTCCGGCGAGCGGGGGCACCATCGACCCTTCCTGCACGAGCGACAACGAGCGGGGCGTGGCGATCTGGGTGTATCGCAACAACAAGCGCGCCGGAGCCACGACGGATACTCTTGGAAGCGCTGCCTGTCTGTACCTGGCCGTGCGTGCCGTGGACATGGTGTACGGGGTCGTGGGAATCGTGATGGGCAACGAGGCGATCGATGCGTCCGGCAGCGGGATCACCCTCTCGATCCTTGGCGAGACCGCCCTTGCCCTCGAGAAGGAGTATGCGCTCGCCCAACGAGAAGAGGCAGCGGTCCTTGCCAAAAACGAGCAGCTCAGAGCAAACCTGCTGCGGTCGGTCTCCCATGACCTCCGGACACCCCTCACGGCAATCACCGGCTGTTCGAGCCTCCTTGCGGAAGACGACGGGAGCATGTCCGTCGAGCACCGTCGCGAACTTGCGGTTGCCATCAACGATGACTCGATCTGGCTTGGTGGGCTCGTCGAGAACCTGCTTTCGCTCACGAGAATCGAGGAGGCCCACGTGAGCCTCTCCCTCGAGCCCGAGCTCGTCGAGGATGCGGTGGACGATGCGGTCAGGCACGTGAGCCGCGACGTTTCGACGCATCACGTTGAGCTGTCCCGACCCGATGAGCCTGTCGTCGCCATGATGGACGTTCGCCTCATCGTGCAGGTGGTGGTGAATCTCGTGAATAACGCGGTCCAACACACGCCCAAGGGGTCAACCATCCACATCTCGTCGAGCAGCCAGGACGGCAAGGCGGTAATCGAGGTTGCCGACGACGGTCCTGGCATTGCGGATGCCGAGAAGGCACGGGTGTTCGAGAGGTTCTATACGGTCGCAGATGGAGAGGGCGACCATCGCCGCGGGACCGGCCTTGGTCTTGCGCTGTGCAAGTCGATAGTGAACGCACACGGAGGGGATATCGTCGTCCTTGACAACCCTCCCCACGGTGCCATTTTCAGGGTTACGCTGCCGCTCGCACGGACCGACGCCCCCGAGGGCAGCGCGCGTTTGGATTCGGGAAGCGAGGGAGGAACCGATGACGCCGACTGACAGAAAGCCGTTGGTTCTCGTCGTGGAGGATGATGCCGCCGTAAGAAGCCTTATCGCGGCGACGCTCGACATCGAGGAATGCCGCCATATGACCGCGGCGTCTGGGAGCGCGGCGATTGCTGCCGCTGCCACCCAGAACGTCGATGTCGTCCTTCTTGACCTTGGTTTGCCGGACATTGACGGGGTCGAGGTCATTCGTAAGGTTCGGACCTGGTCCGAGGTCCCTATCATCGTGATCAGTGCCCGCTCCGAGGACTCCGACAAGATCCTGGCACTCGATTCGGGCGCTGACGACTACATCACCAAGCCCTTCTCGGTGGAGGAGCTTCTTGCGCGCGTCAGGGTCGTACTCCGGCGTCGTGCCCGGGAGGCGGCGAGCGCATCGACGTTTGAGAACGGAGACCTCACGATAGACTACTCCGCAGGGACGGCCTCCCTTGCGGGGGAGGAGCTGCGCCTCACCGCCATGGAGTATCAGCTGCTGTGCCTTCTCGCGAGGAACGTGGGCAAGGTGCTCACCCATGGCTACATCCTCCGCGAGGTGTGGAACAGCACGTCTGATGGCGACCGCGCGAGCCTGCGCGTGTTCATGGCCAGCCTTCGCAAGAAGATAGAGGCGGACCAGTCAAACCCTCGATACATCCAGACGCAGGTAGGCGTGGGGTATCGCATGGTAAGGGTGTGAGCGCCTGCGCGGGCGTCCCTCGTGATGCCCTTGCTTTTGTACACCAGTCAACCACGTTTGATGGCCAGCATCATTCCATCGCCAATGGGCAAGAGCGTGCTTTCCAGCTCGGGGGGTGCAACGACCTTTTGATTGAACTCGTCCATGGGAGAAACCTGATCAGACCACTTCTCGTCTAGGTTCATCACAGGGAAAAGGGCGTCGTCCCCGATCAATACCCCGCCGGGCCTCAACACCCTGATGCAGTCGTCAAGCAACGTTGGATATAGACGCTTGTCAACATCCTGGAAGACCATGTCGAAGCTCTCGTCTGGAAATCCGGGCACAATCTCTAGTGCGTCTCCATGGATCAGATGCACGACATCATCCACACCTGCGGCCTCAAAGTTTTTCTGCGCCTGGCCCGCAACCCCTGAATCAAACTCAACCGTGAAGATGCTTTCCCCATAGCGCCGCGCGACAAGTGCCATTGATGTCGCGGAAAACCCAATGCTGGTTCCAATCTCCAAGATCTTCTTTGGACGCCGCATATGCAGAATGACTCGCAAGAACCGTGCGGCGTCATCGTCAACCACAGGGACGAAATCCCTCCAACCAGTACGCTCTATGAACTGTCGCCTCTGCAGGGATGTGCTTGACGTGTATAGGGCCTCGATGTAGTGACGATAGTCATCCAGTACGTCGTCGCGATGTCCGTCATGTCCCATGTTTCCTCCTGCATTTGTATGCTTGGCGGAAAATGGCAACAACACACCATCCGGTCAAGCAGACCAGCTGATGTGTTGATTAACGTAAACACTTACGACGTACATCTATGTATGACATGGTGCACGTCTCCGTGCGGGCTGTCAATATGCCCACGTCGCAGAGCGCTATTGGTTCTCCGTTAGCCAGATGTCGCAGATAACGACACTATCCAAGGTGAGCGACGGGGATTATGTCGTTATCTGCGACATCTGGCTAACGATACCTGCCGCAGAGCATCGCCTACCAGATGCCAAGTACGTGCTGCATGATGAGGCTCACGATGGTGATGCCCGCCCAGCAGCAGGCACCAAGCGCCACGGGCTTGCCGCCTGTGCGCACGAGCTTGACTACGTCGCTGTTGAGTCCGATTGCCGCCATCGCGGTCACGATCATGAACTTGCTCAGCTCCTTGGCGGGGACGAACGCGGTTGCACTCACGCCATGTGCCAGCGCGACGGTCGTGATGACCGAGGCGACCACGAACCAGAGGATGAAGAACGGGAAGATCGCGCGGAAGTTCACCTTCGCGCCCTCGACCCCAGCCGCGCGCTCGCGACGGACGCGGGTGAAGGCGAGCACAAGCGTAATGGGAATGATCGCAAGCGTTCGAGTGAGTTTGACGGTGACAGCCTTGTCGAGAGTCGCCGTGCCCAGACCCCACATGCTATCCCAGGTCGACGCCGCAGCCGTGACCGACGACGTGTCGTTGACGGCCGTGCCCGCAAAGATGCCGAAGGCCTCACCCGAGGTGGTGTCAAAGCCGATGAGACTTCCGAGCACCGGGAAGAACAGTGCCGCGATGACATTGAAGAAGAAGATGACCGAGATGGACTGCGCGACCTCCTCGGCATCGGCGTCGATGACGGGTGCGGCTGCGGCGATGGCACTGCCGCCGCAGATTGAGGAACCCACGCCCACGAGTGTCGAAGTCTTGCTGGGAATGTGCATGACCTTGTGCAGTGCATAGGCGATGACCAGCGAGGTCGTAATCGTGCATACGATGATGGGCAGCGACTGGACCCCCGTGCGGGCGATTACCGCGAGGTCGAGACCAAAGCCCAGAAGGATGACGGCCCACTGCAGGACCTTCTTCGAGACAAAGGTGATGCCTGGGCCAAACGAGTTGCGCACGAGCGGCGTGCGATTGATGGCCATGCCGGCGAGAATGGCGAAGATGGGCCCGCCTATCACAGGAAAAGCCTGACCGAGCAGCCATGCCGGCACCGCTATCGCCAAGCAGAACAGAATGCCCGGGCCCTTATCTTTGATACGTCCCATGCCGACCCCTTTCGTGACCCGTAGCGACCCGTACGATTCTAGGGGTGCCATGCGATAATCTATTCGTATTGATTTCTATACGTATAATGTGGATTCTTATAGATGGGCCATACGACCGGAGGCACCCGTGCTTGATACGCGCGTAGAGACGTTTCTCGCGGTCTGCGAGACCCTGAGCTACACAAAGGCGGCAGCTACGCTGCACCTCTCGCAGCCTGCGGTGTCGCAGCAGGTACACGCCCTCGAGCAGGACTACGGCGTGCCGCTTTTCATCTACCAGGGCAGGCTGCTCCATCTCACCGCCGCCGGCCGAACTCTCGAGCGCGCCGCGACGACAGTGAGAAACGACGACGCGCTGCTCAGGCAGCGCATCGCCGCCGGAGGGATCGACGAGCTGCCGCTGCGCTTCGGAGTGACGATGACCATCGGAGAGTTCGTCGTGGCGCGACCACTTGCGCGCCTGCTCGACCTCCATCCCCACGCCGACGTGCGGATGGAGATGGCAAACACGAGCGTTCTTCTCGCCAGGATGCGGGCAGGGAGTATCAACTTCGCGCTCGTCGAGGGGTTCTTCGACGCTCGCGAGTTCGATTCCGAGGTGCTCTCCGTCGAACGCTTTGTCCCCGTGTGTGCGGTCGAGCATGCCTTCCTGAGAGAGCCGCGTCGGCTGCGGGACCTTCTCGACGAGCGGGTCCTCGTGCGCGAGGTGGGATCGGGAACACGTGACGCCCTCGAGCGCCAACTTGCCACGCACGGCCTCTCCGTGGATGCCTTCGGGCATACGGTGCAGGTCGGAGGCATGCAGGCAATCCTCCAGCTGCTTGAGCTCGATGCGGGCATCTCGTTTCTCTACGAGCCGGTGGTCGCGGAGCGGATTACTGCCGGGGGACTGCGCGAGATCGACTTGGAGGACTTCTCGGTCACGCACGAGTTCTCGATGGTCTGGGAGCGTGGGAGCGCCTACGAGTCGACGTATCGCCTGATTTGCGAGCAACTGAGGGAGGGACGCACATGGGACCGCTGACCGTGAACGGTCGATCGTTCGAGGTGGTCGAGCTGCTGGGGAAGGGCAAGGGAGGCTATTCCTACCTTGTCGAGGCCGCTGGGCTTCGGTATGTGGTGAAGCAGATCCATCACGAGCCATGCGGTTACTATCAGTTTGGCGACAAGTTCGAGTCCGAGCTGCGAGACCATGCGAGGCTCGTCGAGGTTGGCATACGGATGCCCCGCCTGCTCGATTTCGACCGCGACCACGAGAGGCTCCTGAAGGAGTACGTCGATGGCCCGACCATCTATGACCTGGTGCTTCAAGGCCCATTGCCCGACACCTACTTCCAGCAGGTCAGGGAGATGTGTCGGGCGCTTTGTGCGCACCACCTGAACATCGACTACTTCCCGACGAACTTCGTGGTTCGGGACGGGTTGCTCCACTACATCGACTTCGAGTGCAACGGTTACATGGATGAGTGGAGCTTCGAGAGCTGGGGAGCCAGGTACTGGTCGCAGACGCCAGAGCTGCTCGAGTATGCGGCGAGCCACTGAGCGTCTGGGTGGACCCGCTGCGGCCTCTGGCTAACGACCCCGCCCACCGCGCCGCGGTCATCCGTCACACAAGACGGTTGGCGCGCTCCGCCATGACCACCATCAAGACGAGAAGAACGGCAAGATAGAAGGGGTAAAGACCTATCGAGACATGCTCGGCGACAAGACCAAAGATTGGTGCCATGACCGATCCCACATACGCGAAGGCCATCTGCATGCCCGTGAGCGAGAGTGCGTTCTGCTCGCCAAAGCGTGCTGGCGTGGCATGGATGATCGAGGGGTAGATGGGCGCGCAGCCGCAGCCGGTCATTACTAGGCCTACGAGCAGGGTGGCGTTGCCTGCGGGGAGAAGAACGAGTGCGATGCCCACGCCCACGAGCGCCTGGCCGAGCCGAATCATGGACTTGTCATCAAGACGCAGCGTGAGAAAGCCGCTTGCGGCTCGACCTGCGGTGATGCCCAGATAGAAGAGGGAGGCCCAGCCTGCGGCCTCGTCAGCCGGAATTCCGCGTCCAAGCGAGCAGTAGCTTGCGGCCCACATGCCACAGCTGGACTCGAGCGCACAATAGCAGAAGAAGCAGACGAACACCTCTCGCACGCCGGGGATGGTCAGAAGCTCACGCCGTGAGATCGTCGCCGGTTGCCGCTCGGTCCCCTGCGAGGATTTCTCGGCCCTTGCCCAGAGCCTCCGGCTTGGCACGATAAGCCCGACGATGACAAACTGCATGAGACCGATGACAAGAAATCCCAGGTGCCATGTACCTCGCATAAGACAGGCGGCCATGACGGCCGGCCCCGCACTGGCTCCTATCCCCCACATGCAGTGGAGCCAGCTCATGTGGCGTGCGGCATAGTTGATGGAGACGTACGTGTTGAGCGCGGCATCGATGGCGCCCGCGCCGAGTCCATATGGAATCGCCCAGAGGCATAGTTGCCAGAACGAGCTGACGGTGGAGAAGCCCACAAGCGCAAGCGCAGTGAGTGCCACGCTACCGACGATCGTGCGAAAGACGCCGAGTCGTCTTACCAGATGCACCACAAGGAGGCTCGATAGGATGGTTCCCGTACCGATGACGATGGTGACGATTCCCTGCCAGGATACGCCGGCGCCGAGCCCAGCGTACATTGACGGCCATGCAGCGCCGACAGCGGAGTCGGGCAGACCCAGGCTCACGAAGGTTATATATATGACAGGGAGAAGCAGGCTCAAGACAGGCTCCGTATCCTAGATGCCGCTGCATGGCGACCAGACCATGATTGCAGAAATTCCCCGACTCTCGGCCAAAAACAGATTTGCACGCAGATTCCGCGAGAAGTGCGGCCGCATGCTACCGTGGCGTCATCGTGATGGTCGCGGACGGTGTACCATCGTCTAGATACGGTGGCGAGGAGGGGGGTACGCTCATGGCACATGACGATGATCAGCTGAGGCAGGGAGTGTCCCCCAAGCTCGACGAGCTCTCCTCCGCGCTCATGGGTGATGCCTTTGACATGCTTGCGGAGGGCAAGGACATCAACGTCTTGCTCGTCGTGGAGGATGCTGCCGGTGCCGTCGCTTCGTATGCGTTCTCTGACGACGGCCCGGAGGAGTGCCTTGAGGGAGCCCGCGCGAAGGTATGCTCGCTTGACCACGACGGTGGTGACCCCGAGGCCCAGCTTGGCGTGCCCGTGCGCTATGCGCTCACATATGAGGGCGCTGTCGAGGGTGAGGGGGGCGCCTATCGTGATGCGCTCATCCTCGAGTTTGGCGAGCACAACTACACAAGCTACTCCGCCTACTCGTTTGTAGAGGGCAAGGGCCGTCGCGACAAGTTCCGATGGAGTGACCCCGCGCCGGCTGGCGAGATGAAGTCGCTGCTGTAGAAGCTGCGATGACGGGCGAGCGCACGTTTGCGCAGGCCGAACGTGCAGTAAAGTACCGAAGGAAAAACCAGGGGACAAACAAGCGGACGCGACGTGCGTCCGACACGTGCAATTCGAACGAGAGGGACACATGCGTCAGGAGAACATACGAAACATTGCCATCATCGCCCATGTCGACCACGGCAAGACCACCCTTGTGGACCAGATGCTCAAGGCCACGAACGCCTTCCGCGAGAACCAGCAGGTCCAAGAGTGCGTACTTGACTCCAACGACCAGGAGCGAGAGCGTGGTATCACGATTCTGGCCAAGAACATCTCGATCGAGTATCGGGGCATCAAGATCAACGTCATCGACACCCCTGGCCACGCTGACTTCGGCGGCGAGGTCGAGCGCGTGCTCAGAATGGCTGATGGCGCGGTTCTTCTCGTCGATGCCGCCGAGGGTCCCATGCCCCAGACGCGCTTCGTCCTGCACCACGCCATCGATGGCGGCCTCCAGATCATGATCTGCGTGAACAAGATCGATCGCGATGGCGCTCGTCCCGAGGAGGTGGTCAACGAGTCGCTCGACCTGATGATGGATCTCGGCGCCTCCGACGATCAGCTCGAGTTCGCCATGGAGCACGTGGTGTTTGCCTCGGCGGTCAACGGCTTCTCGCGTCTCTCGCCCGATGATGGCAACAATGACATGTTCCCGCTGCTTGACATGATCGTCGACGGGCTGCCCGCGCCCGAGGTCGATCCGTCGGGTCCGCTTGCCATGCAGTGCGTGACCGTGGACCACTCCAGCTACGTGGGCCGCATCGGCATCGGCCGCGTGTATTCGGGCACCATCCACCAAGGCGACAAGATCCTTGTGGTCAAGAATGACGGCTCCCGCGCCATGGGCCAGGTCAAACAGCTCTTCACGTTTGACTACCTCGGCCGCAAGGAGTGCGCGGAGGTCGAATCCGGAGACATCGGTGCCTTGGTGGGCGTGGACTCGACCGACATCGGCGACGTCTACACCGATCCCGAGAACCCCGTCGAGCTCGAGCCCATCGAAATCGACCCCCCTACGCTTTCCGTCGTCTTCGAGGCATCAACCTCGCCGCTCGTTGGACAGGATGGTGACATCGTGGGCGGCAGGCAGCTCAAGGAGCGCCTGATGCAGGAGCGCGAGAACAACGTGACCATGCGCATCGAGGAACTTCCTGACAAGACCGGGATCGAGGTCGCCGGGCGTGGCATCCTTCACTTGTCGGTCCTCATGGAGGACATGCGACGTGAGGGCTTCGAGTTCCAGGTGGGCCGCCCTAGGGTTCTCTTCAAGAAGGGTCCCGATGGTCACCGTCTCGAGCCGATCGAGCAGGCCGTGGTAGAGTGTTCGAGCGAGTATTCCGGCAAGGTCATCGAGGTCTTCGGCAACGCCGGCGGCACCATGAGCAGCATGGATACGGGCACCACCCAGACCCATCTCGAGTTCAGGATTCCAACGCGCGGCATAATGGGCCTCAAGAACCGAATCCTCAACGTCACCCATGGCGACGCCGTCTTCTACCACACCTTCCTCGAGTATGGTCCGTTTGCAGGCGATATCGGCAACCGCCAGAACGGTGCGATGATCTCGATGAGCACCGAGAAGGCCGTGGCCTATGCCCTTGGCGCGCTTCAGGACCGTGGTGCGCTCTTCGTGGGGCCCGGCACCAAGTGCTATGAGGGCATGCTCGTGGGCGAGCGGTCAAAGCCAGGTGACATGGTCGTTAACATCGCGCGCACGAAGAGCCTTGGCAACCAGCGTTCCTCTACCGCCGATATTTCCGTGCAGCTTACGCCCCCCCGCACCTTCACGCTCGAAGAGGCCCTCGAGTACATCATGGATGACGAGTACGTGGAGATCACACCCAAGAGCATCCGTATGCGCAAGCGCATCCTGTCCGAGACCGAACGCCGCAAGTGGGCCGTCCGCAACGGCATGGTCAACAAGTAGGGTTGGTACCCAAGCAAAGCGCGGCCCTAGCGTTGGTTCCCTGCTCCGGCGCTCCCCTCGGGGGAGCGCCGGACTTTCTTTGCCCGTTGTGCCGCTTTTCTGACCGAACCTATGACGGAGGGAGTGAGGTCTACGTCGGCAGGCGAGAGGATGTTGTGCTTGAGGGACATGCGCCGCATCCAGACCGTGAGCGCAACGCAGACGGCAGCGGCCCAGGGTTTGCCGAGGTGTGCATAGACCACGAGGGCGTAGTATGCGGCCGCGCCAGCGACGGCGCAGATGGCGTATAGGTTGTCCCTCCGAAAGATATGGGGAACCTCGCCCAAGAAAACATCTCGCAGCATGCCGCCGCCGATGCCGGTGATGGTGCCCATGAGAATCGCGGCCATGGGAGTGAGGTCAAAGATTATGGCCTTGTCCGTCCCTAGCACGGAGAAGAGGCCGACACCCAGAATGTCAAACCACTCGATGACGCGCTGCCACCGCTCGAACGGCATTGGGAAGAGAAAGCCCACGATGCCAGTGGCAACGCTTGCGGGGATGGCGTAGGGGGACTGCAGCATGTAGACCCCTCCCTGCTGCATGATGACGTCGCGGATGAGTCCACCGCCGAGACCGCAGATGAGCGCGAGTCCCACGAAGCCCACGAGGTCGAGCTTGCGCCAATAGCTGACGAGAACCCCTGCAATCGAGCCGATGACCACCGTAGCCAGCTCGATCCACACGGGCAGCGAAACGGCGGTGGCCTCGGGGCCCGCGGCGGTGAAGAAAATGTCCATGTGGCTTCCTTGGTATGGTGGCGATGAAATCGTGCTGGACGTACATGGCAACCGGCCAATCGTAGCACGGGCCCGTGATGCGTTTGCCACTGCCGTCTTATGGTCGCGTGCAATTTTTCTGTCTCCATGCGGAGGCGTTCGAACTCATGTATACTTTCTCTCGCATTTGCAGGGAGAGTTGTCCGAGAGGCCGAAGGAGCACGATTGGAAATCGTGTATACGTCTAAAGCGTATCCTGGGTTCAAATCCCAGACTCTCCGCCAGTAGATTCAGCGGCGCCCGCCAGGGCGCCGCTTTCACGCCCCACGGAGGGGTGGCAGAGTGGTTGAATGCGGCGGTCTCGAAAACCGTTTAGCCCTTCGGGGCTACGAGGGTTCGAATCCCTCCTCCTCCGCCATTTGAGACTTCAGACCAGCCCGCGGTAGCGAGTTGGTCTTTTTTTGTCCGTACGCCCACGAAAGCGGAGCAACCTGCAGAGAAACGGGCCGGATGGTCGAGCGTGTTTTCGTTTCGCTTCCGAAGCATGGTCCTTCCTGCGGTTCTATAACGCCGAAAGGGCAGCATCGGCCATGTTTGGTGGAGCGCTCGACCATCCGGCCCGTTTCTCTGCAGGTTGCCCCGCAGTCAGGACGCATGTGTGTCGTCAGGGGCGGTACGGTCCCGAGAGGATGCCCTTCCGACGTGTGCCAGCCATCTGCGACGGTGGGTACGGCGGCGTGCGTGAACGGTGTGCACTATGGGTATCATGAGACGAGTAACACGCCTCCCATCATAGAGAGGATGCGGGATGGGCGATCTTTGCAGGAAGAAAGAGATGAGCGAAGCCGTCGCCGCAGCTGACGAGGCGCTTGCCTGCCTGCGCCGTGCCGACAGCGATCTTGGGAGTGCCAACAACTGGGGGCTGTTTGACATCTTTGGTGGAGGGCTCATAGCCACCGCGGTCAAGCACGGCAAGATCAATGATTCGAACGATGACCTGGAGCAGGCCCGTCGTGCACTTCGGGTGTTTGCGCAGGAGCTCGGTGACGTCGAGGGGTTTGTCGACGCACGCGTGGAGGTGGATGACTTTCTCCATTTCGCAGACTATTTCTTTGATGGGCTCGTTGCCGACTGGCTCGTGCAGTCAAAGATTGGAGAGGCGCGCGACCAGGTCAGGCGCGCGACTCGTCAGGTCGAGGAGATTCGCCAAGCGCTTCTTAGCGCGTGACCGAGAGATGACGCGGCATGCTCTGTGTTTAGGATTTCGCTCGGGGAGGAGTCGAACATGACAGACGGCGTCAACGTCGAGGGTTTTCAGAGGGATAGGTACTTCTCGAGGTCATGGGCATTGCTTACGAGGGACAGGGGTTGGATCAAGCCGGTCCTCGTGCTCGCGGTGGCCACCCTTGTTCCCATCGTCGGCCCACTCGCCCTGCTCGGCTACGCGCTTGAGTGGGCCCGTCTGACCGCGTGGGGTGTGAGCTCGGCTCCCAAGCAGCACGGTGTACGCGTGGGCGAGTGCATCGGCAGTGGCTGGCGAGGTTTCGTGGTGGCGTTCGTATGGGTGCTTGCCATGTCGCTCGTCGCACGACTTCTCCTCATGATTCCGCTGGCAGGGGGGACGCTGTACTTTGCGTGGCGCATCTTCTCGATATTTCTTGGCATGATGGTGCCCGTTGCCATGCTGAGGGCAACCATCTACCAGAAGATCGTCGCTGGTCTCAACGTCCGTCTCGTTTGGCAGATGGCAACCCACGACGTCGCCGGGCTGTTTAGGATCCTCGGCATGAACGTGGTCATGTGCCTCATTTTCGGCATTGCGACATTTCTCGTCGCGATCGCGGGGTTCGCGACCTCGCTCGGTTCGCTCGTATACTCGGTGCAGGCGCTCGAGGCCAATGCGTCACTCATGTCCACGCGGCTGTACTATGCACAAAGCGCCCAGATCGTCATGCAGTTCCTCTACGCGCTGGGTCCCGCCCTCGTGGTCGCGATTGTCATCGACAGCATTGGCGCTGTCGTGATGTCTCTCTTGGGACAGACTGCGTATGCCTTGTGGATTCGCCAGTTTGACATACCTTCTTGGAGGGACGAGAAGGATCCGCTGCCTCCGTTCGTCATGGACCCTCGCGACCGGCCTGTAGCACCCCAGCCCCAGTACTCGCAGCAGTCCGGACCCTATCAGGGTGGAGATGGCGCATAGCGACATATCCAAAAGTGGGTGTGATGTGGATTGTGTGATGCCCACGACGTCTCCTCGGTTGCCGTCGAGAGCGGAAAGCCGCGCCGTACTGGTGCGTATGCCAACTCTTGTCAGATAACCAAGAGCTACTGGTCAGCTTGATGTCAGGTGCATGGTCTACGCTCCCTCCCAGAACTGCATGGGGGAAGGATGTAGGCGCTGTTGCCGTTTCTGGATCATGGCTTCGTATGCTATGATACTCGACCGAACCTTTCCTGCTCCGGGTGCACCCTTCACGTCCCGGAGCCACTAGCCCAAAGGAGGTGAACCACATGAAGGCTTATGAATTGCTGTACTTTGTCGATCCCGCCTCTGACGAGGCCACCCGAGCCGCCGTCATGAAGCGCATCGAGGTCGCTATCGAGGGCGGCACGGTCGACAACGTCGAGGATTGGGGCAGGCGCAAGCTGGCCTACGATATCGACAAGATCAACGAGGGCGATTACACCCTTATCAACTTCCATGCAGATCCCACGCAGATCGCGGAGCTCGATCGAGTCCTACGCATCAATGATGCTGTCAAGCGTCACATGGTCGTGTGCCGCGAGGTCAAGGATTAGACATGGAAGGGCAGGTACATTGCCTGCCAATGAGAGGTAGTGAGTCAGATGAGCATCAACAGAGTGAACATCTCGGGCAACCTCACGAGGGACCCCGAGCTCCGCTCCACCGCCAGTGGCACCCAGATCCTCAGCTTCGGGGTTGCCGTCAACGACCGCCGTCGCAACCAGCAGTCGGGCGAGTGGGAGGACGTTCCCAACTTCGTCGATTGCGTCGTCTTCGGCGCGCGTGCGGAACCGCTCAGCCGCTTCCTCTCCAAGGGGGCGAAGGTCGCCATCGAGGGCAAGCTTCGCTACAGCACCTGGGAGTCGAAGGACGGGGGCAAGCGCTCCAAGCTCGAGGTCGTCGTCGACGAGGTCGAGTTCCTCTCTTCGAGGGGGCAGCAGGGCGGCCAGCAGTACGGCCAGCCCCAGGCGGGCGGCCAGTCCGCTCCGTCGTACTCTGCCCCAGCGCCAGCCCCACAGTACTCCCCGGGCCCCGTTCAGAACCCGCCGTCGGCCGATGTCTACGACGAGGACATTCCGTTCTAGGAATCGTAAGAGGTGGCATGCGTGCCACCAATAGAAAGGCAACATGACATGGCTCAGCAAAAGCAAGATTTTCAGCGCCAGCCGCGTCGCAAGTACTGCCAGTTCTGCAAGGAGAACACTGAGTACATCGACTACAAGGATGTCCAGCTTCTTCGCAAGTATATGACCGATCGCGGCAAGATCAAGCCGCGCCGCGTCACTGGCGCTTGCACGCAGCATCAGCACGACATAGCGAACGCAATCAAGCGCGCCCGCGAGATGGCCCTCGTACCCTACACCGTCCCCGTGGTCTCCAGCCGCGGTGGCCGTAGTCGTGGGTAAGAGCTGCAGTAACGAGAGAGTTCGCGATGCTAGGTAACGGACACAGCGACAACGGCACCCCGCCTAGCCCACGAGGCATGGGTGGCACGGCTTCGCGCGATGATGCGAGAGATGCGGGTGGCGGAATCGTCCCCGTGGGTCCCGACATGTCGAGCGGAAATGACGTTGCGGCATGGAAGGGGTATCTGAGCTGCGCCCTTGGCGGCGCTGCGGCGGGACTGCTCCCCATCGTCGCATGTGCTGCGATCTCCTATGGAACCTTCCTCGCCGTGCGCGGCAGGGGAGCCAAGGAGCTTGTGCTCAGCGCGGTCTTCTCGATCGTGCCGGCACTGGTCGTCTCGCTCGTCTTCGGGTATGCCTCGCCGCTCGAGGCTATCGTGGCCTGCGTGGCGAGTGTCGCGGTGGCAGGGTTCGTTATCAAGCGTTCAATGAGCACGAGCGTCGGCATCATTATGGTCGCGGTTCTGTCGCTTGCCCTCATAGGCAGCGACGCAGTCGTGGCCTGGATGAGCAACACGACCATTCCCGAGATTGCCGAGGCAATCGTGGCGAGCTACCAGGCGTCGCTCGGGGACCTTCCCGTCGATACCATGGTTCAGGTGAACACCGTCCTTCTGGCGTTCAAGAACCTCTGGCCCATAAGCTACGTGGTCATGGGCCTTGGGGAATTCTGCGTCGCATGGATCGGTGTCCAGACGGCCGTGAGAGGACTTCGTCTGCCTCATGACTTCCTGCCACACCTTGCCGGCTTCGACGCCCCGCTCTGGACCGTCGCCCTGTTCGTCGCGAGCCTTCTGGGACTTTCGCTGGGTAGCGTGGTCTCGTCTTCCACAGGGCTCGTATCGCAGGTGTCACTGAACGCCGTGATGATCTCAAGGATCATCTTTGTCGTTCAGGGTCTGGCAGTGCTCTCATGGCTCTTTCGCCAGAAGAAGATCGGCCCCTTTGCGATGGTCTTTCTCACGCTGCTCGCGGTCTATCTCGAATTGCAGTTCTACGTTATGACCATCGTCGGACTCGTGGACGTGTGGCGCAACTTCAGGCACCTTCCGAGGGGCAAGAAGGTCACCGTCCAAGACGCATCGAATCAGAAGTAAGTAATAGTCGGCCCAGGCCGACTGACCGAAGGAGTTTCCCATGAAAGTCATCCTCTTGGGTGAGCTTCGGGGCAAGGGCGGAGAGGGCGATATCGTAGATGTCGCCCAGGGCTTCGCGGAGAACTTCCTGTTCCCCAACAAGGTTGCCACTCCCGCCACCCCAAGCAACATCAAGCAGCTCGAGGAGCGTCGCCACAGCATCGAGAAGCGCGAGGCACAGCGCATCGCCGATGCCGAGGCCACCAAGGCGGCGCTTGACGGCAAGAACGTGACCGTCGACGCCAAGATTGGCGACGAGGGCCAGCTCTTTGGTTCCGTCACCTCCACCCAGATTGTCGATGCCATCAAGTCTGAGCTTGGCGTCGACATCGACAAGAAGCGCATCGGCCGCGGGGCGACCATCAAGACCACTGGTTCCCATCGCGTGCCCATCGAGCTCTATCGCGACATCGTCGCCACGGTCAACGTCCTTGTCGGCGTTACCGCAGAGCCCGAGCCTGTCGCAGCCGTCGAGACGGCCGAGGCAACCGAGTAGTTTTCTGGACTTTTCAACCAGCGGGTCTGCTGAGCTGGGGATTTCAACAACTCCCGCAGGTCAGCGGCCCGAAGGCCAGAGAGCCAAAAGAACCGTCGGTTCCTATGTGAACAAAACCCTGCGGGTGCAACAGCCCGCGGGGTTTTTGGTTATATTGCATCAAAACAACTCTTTTACCAGCTAATATAATAATCACAACGGATGGTGATTTGAATACTCTCATCGAGCGTGCGAGTGGTAATGAATAAAGCGCCATTACGATAAATCGCCGTGCTTCTCAACAAGGACATACCACTCGGAATTTTGTCGAAAACGTTGAAAACTTGCATTTGCCCCTGCTCAGGCGAAATACCTATCAACAATCGGTGTCGAAGGGACTTTTCGGCCAAAAAAAGACCTGCGCGGGAGCCTCTGATTGAGGTAGTATGCCCCCACAAATCACTGACGAGAGAGCCGGGAGGGATAATGTCCGAGGATGCCTATGACATCAATCCAACGCGGATGACCGAAACGGTCAGCAAGGCGATGCCGCAGGATCCAGAGGCGGAGTCCTCCGTCCTCTCCGCGATGATGATCTCGCAGGAGGCCCTTCAGGAATGCCTCATCGACCTCGGTTCCCAGGATTTCTATCTGCCGAGCAACGCCAAGATCTACGTTGCTATGCGCGAGATGTTCGACAAGAACCTTCCCATCGACACGATATCGCTTGCCGATTATCTCAAGAGCGCCGGTGAGCTTGACCGCGTGGGCGGGCGGACGTACCTTCTTGACCTTGGTAACAACTCGCTCGCACTAGCTGGCTGGCGCCGGCATGTGGAGATGCTCCACCGCGACACCACGCTGCGTAAGATGATCCAGGCCTCCGCGCAGATCACCGCCCTTGCCTACGATGCCCCCGAGGACACCAAAGAGGTCGTCGACAAGGCCGAGAAGCTCCTTCTCGATGTGACCAATCGAGACGTGCAGAAGTCCGAGCAGTCCATCGAGGAGATCATGGGCCAGCTCTACCTCGAACTGGGGGAGATGAGCGCTCGCGGAGACGTGACGCTCGGCGTGAGCACGGGCTTCCCCAGAATCGACGAGCACCTTCTCGGCCTGCGCCCCGGTCAGATGGTAGTCATCGGCGCCCGCCCCGGCGTCGGCAAGACGTCGTTCGCACTCAACCTTGCCGTCAACGCCGCAGCTGCAGGCGCTTCGGTCGCGTTCTTTTCGCTCGAGATGAGCAAAGTCGAAATCGCGCAGAGGCTGCTCGCCGCCCAGGCGCACATCGGACTGAAGGAGATTCGCTCCGCGCGCATACGCAAGGACCAGTGGGGGGACATCCTCGAGGCAACAAACCAACTCTCGAGTCTTGACATCATGATCGATGACACCCCCGGTACCACGGTGACCGAGATCAGAGCAAAGGCCCGCCGCATGCTCCATGACAAGGGCATGGGCTGCGTCATCGTGGACTACCTCCAGCTCCTCTCGCCGCCCGAGGGACAACGTCGTTCCGACAGCCGCGCAACGGAGGTCTCCGAGATGTCACGAGGCATCAAGATCATGTCCAAGGACCTTGGTGTGCCCGTCATCGCCTTGTCGCAGCTCAATCGCCAGGTCGCCGACAGGAAGGGCCAGAAGCCCCAGCTCTCGGACCTGCGCGAGTCGGGCTCCATCGAACAGGACGCCGACATCGTCATCCTCCTCGACCGCTCGATGACCGAGGACGAAGCCGCTCGTGATGATCGACCCGATCCCAACGTGACCAACTTCATCATCGCCAAGAACCGCTCCGGCGCACTTGGCGAGGTACCCCTCACCTTCCTCGCGGGTTCTACGAAGTTCGTCGAGGTCGACAGTCGCTATGATGACTAGGTGCGTGACCGTGCGCTGGGGAGACGTATCCCATGTGGGGGTCTCGTAAGCCGCCGACGCCATACGGCTCGTGCCGTATACTTTGGTTGTTCGGCCGTTGGCCGAAGTGCACATATCTGCTCACACATTTCGAGAGGGATGTCTATGTCGGCAACAGTGCTTGTGGGAACTCAGTGGGGCGACGAGGGCAAGGGCAAGGTCACCGACCTCATCTCGGGTGACTTCGACGTTGTCTGTCGCTATGCCGGTGGTGCCAACGCAGGTCACACCGTCATCGCCAACGGCCATAAGCTGGCGCTCCATCAGGTTCCGTCCGGCGTCATGTACAAGGGCACCTATCCCGTGATCGGTAACGGCTGCATCGTCGACCCCGAGGTCCTTCTCTCCGAGATTGACATCCTCGAACAGCAGGGCATCTCCTGCGCCGAGCTCAAGATCTCCGGAAACGCGCACATCGTCATGCCCTACCACAAGGACCTTGACGGTGCCCACGAGAAGAAGCTCGGCAAGAACCTCATCGGCACCACCAAGCGCGGTGTGGGTCCCACCTACATGGACAAGATGAATCGCACCGGCCTGCGCATCCAGGACATGCTCGACGAGAAGATATTCCGCGAGAAGCTCGATGCCGCCCTCGCCTACACCAACCCGATCCTCGAGAAGGTCTACGAGATGCCCACCTACACGGTGGACCAGATCTGCGAGACCTACCTTCCCATGGCAGAGCGCATCCGCCCGTACATCGTGGAGAGCTCGCTCTTCCTCAACGAGCAGCTCGAGGCGGGCAAGAACATCCTCTTCGAGGGTGCCCAGGCCACGATGCTCGACATCGACCACGGCACCTATCCGTTCGTGACCTCCTCCAGCTGCACCGCGGGAGGTGCGGTCACTGGCTCGGGTGTGGGTCCCACGCAGATAAAGCGCGTTCTCGGTGTCGCCAAGGCCTATCTCACCCGCGTCGGCTCAGGCCCGTTCCCCACGGAGCTCTTCGACGAGACCGGCGCCCTCCTGGGTGAGGTCGGTCACGAGTACGGCGTGACCACGGGCCGCAAGCGTCGTTGTGGCTGGTACGACTCGGTCGTCGTCAACTATGCGGCGCGCGTGAACGGCCTCACCGATCTGGCCATCACCAAGCTGGACGTTCTCGGCTGCCTCGACGAGATCAAGGTCTGCGTCGCCTATGAGTGCGATGGCGTGACCTACAAGACCGTTCCAGAGCACCAGAGCGTTTTCTATCACGCAAAACCCGTCTACGAAACGCTTCCTGGCTGGAAGTGCGACATCTCCGACGTCCGTAACTTCTATAAGCTGCCGCGCGAGGCCAAGGACTACATCGACTTCCTCGAGCAGCTCGCCGGCGTGCGTGCCTCGATCATCACGGTCGGTCCCGATCGAGAGCAGACCATCGACAGGTTCTGGAAGTAGGATTCGTGGTTCAGGGGTCAGCGGCCGAGAAGGCCTACGCAATCGTCTGCGACAGCGGATGCGACCTATCGCCCGAGGCACTCGAGCGACTCGGTGTCGTGCCAGCGACGTTTCATGTCGGGGTGGCCGGATCAGGCTCCGAGGAGCTCACCGACCTTGATTCCGACGCCGCCTATGCCGCCCTTTCGGACGGTCACATCAAGCTCACGGCGACCGCCCCGAGCGTGGATGAGCTCGTGGCCCTGTATCACGACCTTGCGTCACGGGGCTATTGCGACATCATCTCCATCCATGTCACGGCTGCCGTCTCGGGTGTCGTCGATGCGGCACGTACCGCCGCCGAGAGGGTCTCCGAGAACGTACGCGTCGTCGTGGTCGACTCGGAGTCGGGTTCTGCCGCGACGGGCATCGTGGTTGCCGGCACCGCCGAAGCACGCGAGCGTGGGGCCTCGTTCGACGAGGACGTCGACGTGGCCCGCGGCCTTGCGCATGGTGTTCGGCTGCTCTTTGTCCCCACGCCCGCCGCACGTCCCGTGCGTCGCATCCGCCGGGGTCGCGTGAGCATCCTCGGTCATGCCAACAACCTGCGCATTCGCCTCGCAGGGGAGCGTGGCCTCTTTACGCTCGCACATGGTGCGCTGAGCGAGGTGGTGCGCTCCTCGGACGTCATCGACCTCACTGGCAGGATTGCCCACGCCATGAGCGCCATGTCGCGCGACGAGGGGCCGCTCTGTTACGTCGAGGTGGATACGGGAGCTGGTCGCGCCATCTCCCAGCTCGAGAAGCATCTCGATACGAACGAATTCGAGTCGAGGCGCCTCTGCGTCAGGCGTGCGAACCCCTGCGTCGCGGTCTATGCGGGTGTCGGGGCGGTCGGTATCGCCGTCGTCCCCCAGGCGCTTCTCGACGGCGTTGTCATTGGCGCCCGCAAGGGCCTTGCATTGGATGGAATGACCGGCTGAGTCTCGGTCTCGAGGAGGTACTCATGAGCGTCTCTGAAAAAGTGGACATCCTGCTCCTTGGTTCTGGTGGGCGCGAGCATGCGATCCTTGCCAAGCTCGCGGAGTCACCGCGTGCCGGAAGGCTCTGGGTCTCACCAGGAAACGGCGGAATGCTAGAGATTGCCGAGAAGGCCGACGTCGACCAGAACTCCCCGGTCGACGTGGCGAACTTCGCTCGCGAGCACAACATCGGCCTTGTGGTGGTTGGTCCCGAGGCCCCGCTCGTCGATGGCGTTGCCGATGCCGTGCACTCTGCGGGCATCCCCGTATTCGGGCCGATTGCCGCCGCAGCGCAGATGGAGGGCTCGAAGAAGTTCGCAAAGCAGGTCATGGCACGCGCCGAGGTGCCTACGGCGGCCTATCGCTCCTTTACCAACGAGCAGGAGTGCACCGATTACGTCGCGCGCGCGACGGGTCCGCTCGTGATCAAGGCGGACGGCCTCGCCGCGGGCAAGGGCGTCATCGTGGCCAAGACCACCGAAGAGGCGCTCGCAGGCGTGCATGCCTGCTTCAACGACTTTGGCGCTGCGGGCAGCACCGTGGTGGTCGAGGAGACGCTTGCCGGTCCCGAATGCTCGATGCTCGCCCTCACCGACGGAAGGACGCTCGTTCCCCTGGCCACGTCGCAGGACCACAAGCGCGCCCTCGACGGCGACAGGGGACCCAACACGGGCGGCATGGGCGTGTACAGCCCCGTGCCCTTCCTCACCCAGGCCGAGTATGACTTCATGGTCAACGTGGAGCGGCGCGTCGTGGCGCAGCTCGCATCCGACGGCATCGAGTACAAGGGCTGTCTCTACGGTGGGTTCATGCTCACCGAGGAGGGCCCCAAGGTCCTTGAGTTCAATGCCCGCTTCGGCGATCCGGAGACCCAGGTCGTGCTTCCGCGCATGAAGGGTGACCTTCTCGACGTCTTTTTGAAGATCGATGCCGGCGAGCTCGATCGCGCGGAGCTTGCCTGGGAGGATGACTGCGCCGTGTCCGTGGTGCTCACCAGCGCCGGCTATCCGGGCAGCTATGAGAAGGGAAAGGTCATCTCGGGCATCGACAGGGCAGAGCAGCTCGAGGGCGTGACCGTGTACCATGCCGGTACCGCCATCGGTGCCGATGGGAGCATCGTGACCAACGGCGGCCGCGTGCTTGACGTCACTGCCGTCGCCCCCACGTTCGAGGCCGCGCGCGCTCAGGCATATGCCGCCTGCGAGCTCATCGAGTTCGACGGCAAGACCTGCCGTACCGACATCGGTCTCAAGGCAACCAAGACCCGCGCGGACATGTAGGCATGAGAGGGAAGCGATCATCCGTGGCTAACCAAAACCAGATAGCCTCAAGGAAACCCGAGGGCGGCGAGCCCGTCGCCATGCACGACGAGCTCGAGTCGGCCGTCAACGACATGCGCGAGTCGGCCGAGGCATTTACCTACGACGGTGACCGCAGGTCGCAGGACCATGAGTCCGGGGCCCCCGTCAAGCGTGGGCTCGTGCTTGGTGACGATGACCCCCGCGACGCCTCGCTTGCGGAGACGCCCCAGTCGGAGGACGTCGTCTGGACCGGTCGCATCTTCAATGTCGACCGTCTCCGCGTGACGCTTCCCGACGGACGCAACGCCATTCGCGACGTGGTGCGCCACCCAGGTGCCGTGGCCATCGTCGCCCTCACCGAGGATGGGCGCATCTGCCTGGTGCGACAGTACCGCACGGCGCTTGGCCGCGTGACGGTCGAGATTCCTGCGGGCAAGCTCGACCCAGGGGAAGACCCGCTCGAGTGCGCCCACAGAGAGCTTCTCGAGGAGACGGGAATGGTCGCCGAGCGCATGGCCTTTCTCACCACCATCGCCACCTCCGACGGCTTCTGCGACGAACTCATCCACATATACATGGCCACGGGAATCGCGTTCTCCAAGTCAAGCCCCGATGCCGACGAGTTCATCAACGTGGACCTCGTCGAGCTCACAGACCTCGTGGATGCGGTTCTCGACGGTCGCATCGAGGACGCCAAGACGGTGGTGGGTGCGCTCATCTGCGATGCGGTGTCACATAGGCTCGCCCCCTATCTGGAGGGTGAGTCCACCGAGGACAAGTAGCCGCATGCCCCGAAGGTGGCAACGAGCACGTTGGAAGGTTGTTTTTTTCTGTGCGAGTCGGTGGACGAGACGTGGCTGAAGGGGGTGACCACGAGTCGCCATCACCGGAATGCGTATACTTGTCCGAGATTGCTTTGCCTTGGGTGTTTATCGACGGGAAGAGATGCATGGCTAAGGATAAGCGCGAGTTTGCCCGCAGGCAGACCAACGCACTGTCAGACGACGAGGCCGAGGAGCTGTTCTCGAAGCTCGACGAGACGGGTCACGTCAACGAAGACATTGCACGGCAGCAGCGTCTGCGCCGCCAGGAGGGTGACGCTGCCGTTGCCATTGACCCGCTCGCCGGCGAGGACCCGTCTGGTTCCAACGTGGGCAAGGTGATGACCAAGACGGCCATCGCCGTCGTCATAATCTTCCTCGTGGTCGTCGTCCTCGCGCAGGTGTCCTGCGGCATCGCGCGGCGCGCCAACACGGCCGACCTCTCCTCTGACGTCAACGTTCGCACCGTGGCATCGGCGATTCAGGGTGGCGTCGAGTGGGGCAATGGCTTCACGCAGTTCCCGGAGGACTTCTCCGTACAGGAGGCCGACGAGAACACCGGTCGCGTCGAGGTCACCGTCATCGATACGACCTCGTCCGACGTGCTCGAGTGTTTCGCCGGCTCGCAGATCCAGGCGTCGGCCCTTTCGGTCAACGCCCTGCTCAACCCAAGCATCAATACGGTCATCTATCACGTCAACGCACATATGGACGCAAACGGCAAGTTTGAGAAGTCGCAGCTCTTCGGCTTCCTCAAGCCGACAGGCGACGTCACCGCGGTGATGACGTTCGTCTGGACGAAGACCCAGTCGTCCTCTGGCGTGAGCTTCTCCTGCACCATCACGGGCGTCTCCGACGAGCTTGAGGAACAGCTGCATGATTCCGTGACGACGTCGTTCACCCCGGTCAAGCTTCTGGGGCTCGACAGCTCCACCTCCACGTCAAGCTCGTCGGATAGCTCGGACTCGGCTTCGAGCAGTTCGGATACGTCATCGGGAAGCACCTCCTCCGCGCAATAGCAGGGCAGGACAAGGAGAGCAACAAAGAGACGCTCCGATTCTATCGGGGCGTCTCTGACATTCCGGCGGGCTTCTTGTCAGTTATCCTACTTGAGGAGCGCGGTGATCTCCCCAAGGACGCTCTCGAAGCTGACGCCGCGGACCTCGTAGTCGGGCTGCTCCCGCGTGACGCGCATGGCATCGATGACGAACGAGCCGGCAAACTCCACGGCCTCGAGCAGACTGCGCCCGCACATGATGGCACCGAGCAGCGCTGACGTATACAGGTCGCCCGTGCCGTGCAGCATGTATGGAAGCAGCTTCGAGGTGACCATGGTCGTCTCGACGTCCTTGCCGGCAAGGTAGTTGCGGATGAGGCCATCGCCACGGACGACGCCCTTGAGCACGACGACCTTGGCGCCCATGGCGAGAAGCGCCTGGATGTTCTCATTCACGAGTGCGTCGTCGATGTCCTGACCGCGGTACTCGAGCCCCGTGAGGATGTGCGCCTCGGTGAGGTTGGGCGTGAGGATGTCGGCGCCGTTGGCGAGCGCCTTCATCTCGTCGCAGAGCTCCTGCGTGTACGTGGGGTACATCGCTCCACCGTCACCCATGACGGGGTCGACGACGCGAAGGGCCGTGGGGTGCTCGCGGTAGAGGCGCTGGATGCTCGCCACCTGCTCTGGCGCACCAAGAAAGCCGGAATAGATGGCATCGAGCTCGATGCCCTCCTCGACCCAGGCGTCAAGATAGTCAGAAAGCATGTCCGTGGTGTCATGCATGTAGAACTTGGGAAAGCGGGTATGTGCCGAGAAGAGAGAGGTGGGAACGGAGCATACGTCGCACCCGGCGGCCGAAAGCACCGGAATGGCTACACCGAGGGAGCATTTACCGTAGCCGCAGAGGTCGTGCACGGCTGCGACGCGCGGGATGTACGCGCCCTCTCGTCGGTATGGATGGATGTCTGCCGGATTGTACATGATGGGTTCTCCTTACGTGGACTGATGGACCAACGTTGCGCGCAAGGATAGACCCATATGGTGAATAACGCAAAGTCAGAGGATACTGGTTGCCGTTGCGTAACACGGCTCGGGTTTGTCGGCACCTCTCCTGCCTTGCACATTTTTTACGTCATGGCAACGGCCTGCAGGTAGGTTCATCCCGTCCGTTGCACGTATACTATTCGGGTATGCCCAAGGTAGTGTTTGGAGGACGCATGGCCGATACGCCGCTGGTTGGAATCATCATGGGATCCAAGTCCGATATGCCCGCCATGGAAGCCTGCACCGCAGAGCTCGACGTGCTGGGTGTTCCCTACGAGCTCGTCGTTGCCTCTGCGCATCGCGCTCCCGCAAAGGTCCATGAGTGGGCCTCGTCGGCAGCCGATCGTGGCATCAGGGTCATTATCGCCGCGGCAGGCAAGGCCGCGCACCTTGGCGGGGTCGTTGCGGCCTACACGCCGCTGCCCATCGTGGGCGTCCCCATGAAGACGAGCGATCTCGGCGGAATGGACTCCCTGCTCTCCATGGTGCAGATGCCGTCTGGTGTTCCCGTGGCCTGCGTGGCCATCGGTGGTGCGAAGAACGCAGCCATATATGCCACCCAGATTCTTGGTGCCACCATACCCGAGTACCGCGCGAGGATCGTTGCCCTTAAGCAGGAGATGGCCGAAGACTAGCCACGCGGCTCATTGCATACGGTCGCACTGGAGGAACAAGCATGGCTGAAAACTCAGGAAGGCATTTCTCGGTGGAACCTGGTTCGGATGACATCGACTCGACGAGGGCCCCAAAGCCCTCGGCCGCTGAGTCGCTCGGCGACACCAGTGGTTTTGTGCCCATCATGAGCAGTGGCGACCAGGGTGCCCACGAAGGCCGTCGCAAAAAGAACCGCAGGGCGGATGCGGGCTCCTATACGGAGACGGACCCCTACGACCTCTCGGGGAAGCGTTCGCGCGACCCTCGTAAGCGGCGCGCGCGTGTGGTGTCCACGATCCTCTTCGTCGTGGGCATCGTCCTTATCGCCGTGGCTGGTGGGATGTGGTTCTACTCGCAGAAGCAGTATGCCGACCAGGACGCCGAGAACGCGAAGCTTGCGGCATACGCCACCGTCGATGACACGGGCAGCAGCGCACCCGTCGTGGACTGGGCCTCCCTCAAGGCGATAAACGACGATGTGGTCGGTTGGGTTCAGATTCCGGGTACCGTGGTGAGCTTCCCCGTGTATCAGGCATCTGACAATGACTACTACCTGCACACCAATGCCGAGGGGAGCTATGCGTTGGGCGGCCAGGTGTTTCTGGACTACCAGAACACGGCGCCGGGTCTTGTCGACCAGCAGACGATCATCTACGGTCACCACCTGAGAAACGGTGCCATGTTCAAGCCGATAGCCGACATGGACAACCAGGAGATGTTCGACAGCGTGTCCACGGTCTGGTACGTTACCGAGACGGGCACCTACGAGCTGGAGCCGCTCTTCGTGTACTACACGAACGAGAACGACACCAATGTGCGTCAGTTCAACTTCGCCTCGACCGACGACTTCCACTCGTACCTCTCCAGCCTGCTCTCTACGGCGGTGACGAGCAGGGCGGATGCCGCGCAGATCATCTCCGGGACCAACCGCGTGCTCACGCTCTGCACCTGTAACTACATCGATGGCTATGGCCGCACGATTTTGGTGTGCGTGCCCAAGTCTGGGACCAGCGCGACCACCACCGAGACGGGCGATTAGATGACGGATCAGATGGCAGACGACAAGCTCCATGACGAGTGTGGTGTCTTCGGAGTGTGGGCACCCAATCGTGACGTGGCGCGCATGACCTACTTCGCGCTGAGGGCGCTACAGCATCGTGGCCAGGAGTCCGCGGGCATCGCCGCGGGTGACGGCCACACCGTGCTCGTGCGCAAGGACCTCGGGCTTGTGACGCAGGTGTTCACCGACGCCGACCTTACCGCCATGCCAGGCAAGGTCGCCATCGGGCATTGCCGCTATGGCACCGCCGGTGCCAAGGGCTGGGAGTCCGCCCAGCCGCACCTCTCGGCGATCAACGACGTGATCATCGCCCTCGCGCACAATGGGACGCTCGTGAACTTTGACTCCCTGCGACACGAGCTCATCGAGATGGGCATTCCCTTCCGGTCCAACACGGACTCCGAGGTTGCCGCAAAGCTCATCGGCTACTTCACCCAGCGCGGCCATCACCTGCGTACGGGCATCGCGCACACCATGCGCATGCTCGAGGGTGGCTATGCCATGGTGCTCGTCCGCGAGAACGCCCTCTATGCCTTCCGCGATCCGCATGGCATCCGCCCGCTCGTGCTGGGAAGGCTCGACGACGGGGAGTGGGTCGTAGCTAGCGAGACCTGCGCGTTCGACATCGTGGGAGCCACCTATGTGCGTGACGTGGCACCCGGCGAGATCATACGCATCTCTGATGACGGACTCATCTCCGAGCAGGGGATGCCCGCGTCCTCGCGTCACGACTGCATCTTCGAGCACGTGTACTTCTCGCGACCCGACAGCGTGAAGGACGGCTCGTCGTTCTATCTCATGAGGCATCGCATGGGCCGGCAGCTCGCCCGCGAGACGCCCGTCGATGCCGATCTCGTGATTCCCGTTCCTGATTCCGGCGCACCTGCGGCAGAGGGCTTTGCCGCCGAGCTGGGCATCACCTTCGGTACGGGCCTCATCAAGAACCGCTATGTCGCCCGCACCTTCATCCAGCCTACGCAGGAGCTGCGCAGCATGGGTGTGCGTCTCAAGCTCAACGCCCTGCCCGATGCGGTGGCGGGCAAGCGGTTGGTCATGGTGGATGACTCCATCGTGAGGGGGACCACGTCCAAGCAGATTGTCCAGATGCTCAAGAACGCCGGTGCCGCCGAGGTGCATGTGCGCAGCGCGAGTCCCATGGTCAAGTGGCCCTGCTTCTATGGGATCGACACGGCCAACCAGGACCAGCTCATCGCTGCCAACATGTCGCTCGAGGAGATCAGGGACTACATCGGGGCCGACTCGCTGGGCTTCCTCTCCACAGAGGGCCTTCTCGCGAGCGTTCCCGAGAGCGGGTACTGTACGGCGTGCTTTACCGGGGAGTATCCCGTGCGGATTCCTCGGTCGTTCTATGAGGACAGGTTCCTGCCGGGTTATGAGCCCAATAATCTGGAGCCTGCCTCGCCTGGCTCTCAGATGTCGTTGGAAGAGGTACTGGAAGAGGAGTAGGCCCGCACGAGGGGGAATGACTCCCTCTCCGGATGCTCCCGAGAAAGGATAGAGCATGGTAGACCAGTCAAGGCACGTGACCTACGCCGATGCCGGGGTGGACGTCGACGAGGGCGCCCGTGCCGTCGATGCCATCAAGTCTGCGGTTGCCGCGACAAACCGTCCCGAGGTCATCGGAGGTCTTGGTGGCTTTGGCTCGTGCTTCTCGATGAGGTCCTTCAAGGACATGGAAGACCCGATTCTCGTGTCAGGCACTGATGGTGTGGGCACCAAGCTCGCCATCGCGCAGCTGCTCGACCGCCATGACACCGTAGGTGAGGACCTCGTCGCCATGTGCGTCGACGATGTGGTGCCCATCGGCGCGGAGCCACTGTTCTTTCTCGACTACGTTGCCATCGGCAAGCTTCGAGCCGAGCACGTCGCCCAGATCGTGAAGGGCATCGCCGAGGGTTGTCGCAAGTCCGGCTGCGCGCTCGTGGGCGGAGAGATGGCGGAGCACCCTGGCGTCATGAACCCCGATGACTACGACCTTGCCGGCTTCGTGGTCGGTGTCGTCGACCGCCCCAAGATGATCGGTCCCGACAAGGTGCACGTGGGAGACGTCATTCTCGGCCTGCCTTCGAGCGGCATCCATTCCAACGGATACTCCCTCGTGCGCAAGGTCGCCATCGAGGGAAAGACCGCAGACGAGCTCGAGCGACCGCTCGAAGAGCTCGGCGGAGAGAGCCTTGCCGATGCCCTCATGCGTCCCACCACCATCTATGCGGGAGGTCTTGTCGCCGCGCTCAGGGACGGCGCCCCCATTCATGCCATGGCACACATCACGGGCGGAGGCATTACCGAGAACCTCAACCGAGCTCTGCCGGCAGACGTCGACGCCGTGGTCGATCGTGGCGGCGACAAGGGCCCCGCATGGGACGTGCCGCCCGTCATCGACTACTGCGTGAAGGCTGCGGGCCTCACGCCTGACGAGGCGTACAAGACCTTCAACATGGGCGTGGGCATGAGCATCCTCTGTGACCAAGATGACGTGGACGAGGTCTGCGAGAAGCTCGCCGATCAGGGGTTCTCGCCGTTCGTCATGGGTGAGTGCGTCTCTGGCGAGGGCAAGGTGACCTATCGATGAGCGTCACGCTCGGCGTTCTCATCTCGGGTGGCGGAACCAACCTACAGGCGCTCATCGACCGCATCGCCGAGGGCGCGCTCGACGCACGGATTGCGCTCGTCGTCTCGTCTCGCGCGGATGCCTATGGGCTCAAGCGCGCCGAGGCTGCTGGCATCCAGACCCTCACGCTTTCCAGGGAGATCTACGCCGACCCCGAGGCGGCCGACGAGATAATCGCCGCTGAGCTGCAGAGATACGGCGTGGACTACGTGATCATGGCTGGATACATGCGCATGGTGCACGACCCGATCCTGGCCGCATTCCCCAATCGCGTGGTCAACATCCATCCCGCACTGCTCCCCAGCTTCAAGGGCGCGCATGCCATCCAGGATGCCTTCGACTATGGTGTCAAGGTCACGGGCGTCACGGTGCACTTCGCTGATGGCAGCTACGACTGCGGTCCCATCATCGCCCAGCAATCGCTTGCGGTGGAGGAGGGCTGGGACGTGGACGAGCTTGAGGCCCACATACACGAGATCGAGCACACGCTCTATCCCGCCGTGGTGCAACTCCTGGCCAAGGGGCGCGTGCATGTGGTCGGTCGCAAGGTGGTCATCGACGAGTAGCGCACTCGCGAGGGATCTTCTGCGCCGGGCGAGCTACTCGTCAAAGAAGCCCTTGCGGCCGATGCCCACCGTGGCCCATCGCGTCGCCATGAGCTCCTCCTCCCGCCGCTCACGGTCATCGGCGAAGGCCTTCTCGTCCGCCATGTCGGCAAAGTCATCGGGGGAGCTCTCTCGGTAGAGACAGACTTCTGCGCGCAGGAAGACGTACTCGTAGGGTTCCCCTGACGAGTCGAGCGAGCCGATTCTCGACGAGAGCTTGCGCATGACCCAGTCGGCATCCACCCGTGCGAGGTCCATGCCGCCGAGCATAGGGCGCAGATGGCCGTGGTAGCTTCCCACGAACTCGATGAGCTCCACGGTGTCATCCGGCGAAAAGCTCACGACGAGTTCACCACGATAGAAGGAGAGTGACGTGCCCCCATCGCCCGCCACGGACGTGCCGGAGGCTCGGTCGTGCGCCAACGTGGCCACGACCTGCTCGCGCGTGTCACCAAAGCCCACATGCATGCCGCGACCCTCGATGCCATCGAGCGGGTAGAGTCCGAAGGCATATTCTGGCGGCTCAGGCTTGGGTTTTTGCTGCCTGCGCCTGTCGATGGGCCGTGTCGTGGAGGGTTTTGTGCCGCGTCTCTTGTCAGCTGGTCTGCCGTTGCGCCCGTGCTTCTGCGCGTCTCCGGGCTTGCTCCCGCGCCTGCCGCGTCCTTCGTTGCTCATCGTGTCTCCCTTACGAGAATGGCGACGGTCTCCACATGCTTGGTGTGCGGGAACATGTCCACGGGCGTTACGCGTTCGAGTCGATAGCCATAGTCACGCAGTATCGTGATGTCGCGCGCCTGCGTGGATACGCTGCACGAGACATAGGCGATGCGTGACGGCCCCAGGCGCGTGACGCCTGCGAGGAACTTTGGTGTCGAGCCGCTGCGAGGTGGGTCCATGATCACCACGTCGAAGCGGTTGTCAGGACTGGCCAGGCGGACGGTTGCGTCCATGTAATCGGTGGCGTCGGAGCGCAGGAAGCGACAGCGCTCACCCAAGCCGTTGGCCTGTGCGTTTCTCCGGGCGCACGACACGGCGTCGCTCACCTGTTCTACGCCAACGACATGCAGGTTATTCACGTGTGAGGCGGCACAGATTCCAATGGTGCCAGTCCCGCAGTAAGCGTCGAGCACCCGTTGTCCGGGGAGAAGCCTCGCACCATCAAGCGCCAGTCGGTATAGCACCTCTGTCTGCGCAGGGTTGGTCTGGTAGAAGCTCGAGGGTCCGATCTCAAACGTGCAGCCTAGCAGCTGGTCATGCATATTACCCGGACCATAGAGAGTCTTGTTGAGCCTGCCGAGGATGGCGTTGGTACGTCGCGTGTTGACGTTCTGCACCACGCTCGTAAGCTCGGGGCACTGCGTGCGAAGCTCGGATACGAAGCGCTCAAGGTGGGGGAGCTCGGACCCGTTGGTCACGATGACGAGAAGTGCGTCATCGCTTGCGTAGCCGAGCCGTACCACGGCGTTGCGCAGCACCCCCTTGCCCTTGTCCTCGTCGTAGGCGCTCACATGGAGACGCTCGGCGACATGGGCCACGGCGTTGAGTATGCGACGTGCGCGAGGATCCTCCACGAGACAGCTCTCGCAGGGTACGATGTGATGCGTGCCTGCGGCGTAGAACCCGCATTTAACATGTCCACCCTTGCCCGATGCGAAGGGCGTGGCGGCCTTGAGCCGGTAGGCGACGGGTTTCTCCATGCCGCGGATCTGCTCTATGATGGCACCATCCTTCTCGGCAGCCTCGCCGAGAAGCTCCTGAACGTGGGCCTGCTTGCGTTCGAGCTGGACGGGGTAGGGAACGGCGAGCAGCTCACAGCCGCCGCAGGCTTGAGCGATCGGGCACGTGTACGTGCGGTATCCCATGGAGCTCCTTTCATCTCGCATTAGAATATACCGCCCTGTGCCAAGGCCGAGTGTGTACAATGCCGCACAGACACGTGCAAACCCAACAAGAGGGGAATAACCCCTTATGTCAGCAGAGACAGAATCGCAGAGAGGCCCCTCCATGACATCCGAGTCCAGCCACACGGTCGAGTCCAACCGCGCACTGACGATGCGCTCGCTTGTTATCGGTGCGTTTGGATCGGCGGTTCTCACCGCAAGCTCGCTCTTCATCGCACTGCGCCTCGGTGCACTCCCTTGGCCCATCGTCTTTGCAGCGCTTGCGAGCGTAGGTGCGCTTCGCCTGATGGGTAGCCACAATCTTCACGAGGCCAATGTCTGCCATGCGGCCATGAGTGCAGGTTCCATGGTGGCAGGCGGTCTCGCCTTTACCATTCCCGGACTCTGGATGCTTGGCGGAGCTGATGTCTCGCTCATCCAGGTGCTCGCCGCATCGCTGGCGGGTACCATCCTCGGCCTCGCCGCTTGTGCCATGCTCCAACCATACTTCATTCGCGAACAGCGTCTGACCTATCCCATTGGCGTCTCCGCAGCCGAGACGCTACGGGCCACGTCCGACACGGGAGGGAAGGATGGCCGGTTCCTGTTTGGCGGCATGGGCTTCTCCGCCATATATGCCCTGCTCAGGGATGGATTCGGCATCCTGCCGCAGTACCTCGGCCTCACGACCGCCATACCTGGGGTGACCCTTGGTGTCTATGACTCTCCCATGATGCTCTCCATGGGCTTCATGATTGGTGTCGTACCCGCGCTTGTCTGGTTTGGCGGGACGCTCGTTGGCAGCCTGATTATCGGTGCCGGCCTTCCTGCGCTGGGCGTCTGTACCATCGAGGAGGGAACGGCCCTCCGCCAGTGCCTGGGTCTTGGGCTCATGTTTGGCGTCGGCGCGGGCGTGGTGGTCAAGGGCCTCCTTCCCGTAGTAAAGCGCCTCATCTCCAAGGAGGGAACCACGCCCGACTCGAGTGAGCAGGCGCGTCGCTTGCATGTGAGCCACGGCTTTGTGGGCGTTGCCGCTGCGTCCGCTGCCGCCATTGCCGCCACGCTGTTGGGCCTTGGGCTTCTTCCCAGCGTGCTTCTTGTTGCCGGCTCGTGGTTCTGCGTCTACCTTTCCGGATGGCTCACGGGAACGACCGGCGTCAACCCGATGGAACTCTTCGGCGTCATGGTGCTCCTGCTCCTGCAGGTCCTATTCCATGAGGTTACTACCACGAGCCTCTTCCTTGCTGCCGCCGTGGTGGCCGTGGCATGCGGCATCGGCGGCGACGTCATGAACGACCTCAAGGCCGGAGACGAGCTTCGCACCAACCCCCACGACCAGTTCATGGGCATGGTCGTAGGTGGCCTTGTGGGTGCCGTCGTTGCTGCGTGCATGCTTATGGTCCTCAAGACCACTTACGGTGCCGACCAATTCGGCGGCAACGGGATGTTCGTTGCCGCGCAGGCAAGCGTCGTGGCCACGATGGCGGGAGGCATTCCCAACGTGCCCGCCTTCGTCACCGGCGTTATTGCGGGCACCGCGGGTGCCATTGCAGGACTGCCGATAATGACCCTCGGACTTGGCGTGTATCTTCCGTTCACCACGTCTTCAGGCGTTGCCGTTGGGGCTCTCGTCCGTCTTGTCATAGATCACAGGACCAAGGACAAGGCACCAGAGGAGCGGACGCGGATTAATGCATGTGGCCAGACGCTCGCATCCGGCTTTCTTGGTGGCGAGTCGCTCGTGGGCGTGATTACGGCCCTTGTCCTGATGTTCGGGATGTTCGTCGGCTAGGTCCTGGAAAAGATGGGCATTCGCCTCCAGGTTCTCGAGGAGGCATATGGTGGTTCTCGAAGACCTGCAGAGAATCCGGCCGAATGCACGGCCTTTTGCCTCCATTCCCACAAAAGGCAATCGCTATCTGCATTTTCTCAGGCTCGAAAGGGTCGCTAGCGAAGCACTTGTCGGAAGAGGCGTGCACTCGGCCGGTTTTTCTGCAGGTGTTTTACGACGGATAGTGCAAGGGCATGTCTGCCACCTTCCCCAGAGCATATATCTGGTATTCTAAACTAGATTTTCTGGTATGATAAACTCTGTAAAATGACGTGGACATAGATGCTTTTGTGACCTGAGGTCAGAAATCGTTTGCCTACTTCCAGGCTAAGGGCTATAGTTCTAAAGATAGATTTGAATGAAGTTCAAAAATGTGAGATAAGCAGCAAAAAGGCATGTTGCACATTGATGTACGGGAGGCACAAAGAATGCAGTCAAAAATCGCGCACGCAGCAGAGCGCAAGGCATTCGAGATCGCGCTCGATCAGGCCCTCAAGACCGTCTCGGGTCCCGATCGCGAGAAAAACGTCATGAAGTTCATCGATATGGCGGGCAAGCTCCTCAAGGACACCAACCCAGGTGCCACTCGTGGTATGAAGGCCGCCTTGTATCCGGGATCAAAGTGGGAGAAGTACCTCTTCTCCCTGATCGACGAGATCAACCCCAACGTTCTGCGTACCACCATTCTCAACGGCGGTTACGAGGCTGCCTTCCGCGGACTGCGCAACACCACCGAGAATGCTGACAAGAATCAGTGCAACGTTCCCTGGATTATCCTCTTCGACCCCACGTCCGCCTGCAACAAGCACTGCGTTGGCTGCTGGGCCGCCGAGTACGGCAACCGACTCAACCTCACGTACGACGAGATGGACAAGCTCGTCTCAGAGGCGGAGGCCCTGGGGACGCACCTCTTCATGCTTACTGGCGGTGAGCCGCTCGTCCGCAAGGCCGATGTCCTCAAGCTTGCCGCGGCACACCATGACAGCGTCTTCAACATCTTCACCAATGCCAGCCTCGTTGACGAACCGTTCTGCCAGGAGGTCCAGCGTCTCGGCAACGTCATATTCTCCGTCTCCCTCGAGTCCTATGAGCCCACGGTCAATGATGGTCGTCGCGGTGACGGCTCGTTCCAGGAAGTCATGAACGCCTTTGACCTCATGCACAGATACGGCCTGTTCTACGGTACGTCCACCTGCTATACCCGCGCCAATGTGGAGCGCGTCTCGTCCGACGAGTTCATCGACATGATCATCGAGAAGGGCTGCCGCTACGCGTGGTACTTCCACTACATGCCCGTGGGTGACGGCGGCAGCGCCGACCTCATGCCCACCATCGAGCAGCGCGAGTACATGTACCATCGCATCCGCGAGGTCCGCGCCGTCGAAGGCGGCAAGCCGATCTTTGCCATGGACTTCCAGAACGATGGCGAGTACGTGGGCGGTTGCATCGCTGGTGGTCGTGCGTACTGTCACATCAATGCCCGCGGTGACGTGGAGCCCTGCGTCTTCATTCACTACTCCAACGTCAACATCCGCGACATGAGTTGGCTCGACTGCCTGCACCAGCCCATCTTCCAGGCATACCGCTCTCACTACCCCTGGAACGACAACATGCTGCAGCCTTGTCCCATGCTCGAAAATCCCTACATCCTCCCGCAGATCGTGAAGGAGTCCGGCGCAAAGAGCTCTGACTACTCCGCCCCCGAAACGGCTGACGAGCTCTGTGCGCGCACCGCTCCGTACGCCCAGGAGTGGGCGCCCAAGGCCAAGGAGCTTTGGCTCGACGAGCACCCGACCGGCAAGAAGGTCTATGACGACCAGATGACATGCGAGAAGATCGAGCTTAAGGCCCAAAGGATCGCCCGAGAGGATGCCGAGAACGAGGCCGTTCACGTCTAGCATCCGCCCGCATCATAAAGCATGAGAAGACCAGCCCCGGAGTGACTCCCGAGGCTGGTTCTGTTATGTCGCCTGGGACTCGAGGGCTACTGCCTGCGATACGGGCTGTTCTCGGCGTCGAGTATCTCCTTCGCCCGTCTCCAGGATGGGCAACCCCTCTCGACGAAGGCGTCATGGGCATCTTTCGCCCGTTCGCGCTCCTCGGGCATAGCTCCTCCGTCGGCCAGAGGTGCGAGCTCCCGGGCCATCTCGTTCATGAAGGCGTAGCCGATGCAGATGGGCGGGAAGGCGAGAAGGTCCTCGCTCATCCACACCACATGGCGAATGGGGTCGAGCCTGACGAGACGCCCGCGCATGGGTCGCGTCTGCACCTTGCCGGGAACCTTGTCGGTGATGCCCGCCATCGAGGACGCCTGGTCGACGATCATCTGGGCGTTCTTGGCAAAGACCGCCGATGCCCACTTCATGAAGGTAAGGCGCCTCTGGTCGTAGCTGCCAACCTGGATCACGAAGATGTTCACGAGGCTGATGTCGGCATGGACGGTCACCGTTGTGTTGCCACGCCCGCGCGCTGCATGGCGGAGCTTCCTGCTGCTATCCTCGGGATAGACGCGAATCATGAAGGGGCGTCCGAGCAGGTAGGCAACGTCACCGGTCTGGAATCGACACTCGAGCGAGTTCGTCTTCGAGAAGTGCCTGATCATTTCGGCGCGCATGTCTCGGATGTTCGGGAGCCGTTCGTTCACGAAGGCGACAAGCTCCTCGGGAGGGGTCTTGAGGCCGGCCGAGACAAACGGCTTCGCCTCTGGTGGCTCGAACGCGATGAAGACGTCGGGCGAGGCCCCACGGAACACGCGCGCGTCAATCCCATCAAAGTGAATCTGCTCGATCTGCCGCGCCTAGCCGGGGACTGGTTTGCCGGCGTCGATATCAGGGCTGCTCATGAGCGCACCTTTCCCTTGGGTGCCGTTGCGAGCCGGGCGAGGCAGGGCAGACAGCCGACGCCCGGAGGCGGTGGTGCCGGCATTGCGCGACAATCCAACGATACAAGCCTAACGTACTTGGGGCCAGCCATGGTGTTGAGCCATCCCCGAACGGTAGGCCCCGCTCGCCTATGCTCACCTACGCCTGCCAGCGAGACGCGCGGACGCGTCTCGCACATGGGTATTGTTAGTGCAATGGAATGGCGCGGCGGAAGTGCGGCGTCCTACACGCAGGTCGCCAGGCCCACCGCTGCGCCCCGCCCTGTACGCGTCTCCCTAGCCAGGGATACGCACCGTCCGAGGAGGTAGCTATGGGTGAGACCGTGACCGGTAAGGTCAAGAACGTGGTCCTTGTGGGCCAAGGCGGCGTGGGCAAGACCATGCTGGCCGAGGCCATGCTTCACCTGACGGGCAAGACCACCAGGCTGGGAGGCCACGCCGGCACCAAGCCCACGCTGGATTACGATGCCGAGGAGGGCGAGCGCGGCTTCTCCATCTCCACCACCGTCGCCCCCATCATCTGGGACGATACGCGGGTCAACGTGCTCGATGCGCCGTGCTATCCCGATTTCGTGGGCGACGCCCACGCGGCTATGAGCGTCTGCGAGACGGCCCTCTTCATGGTCGACGCCTCAGGAAGCGTGGGCACGGTCACCACCCGCCTGTGGTACGCCTCCGAGGACCTTTCCATGGCACGCGCGATCTTCATCAACCGTGTCGATCGTCCTGACGCTGACATCGAGACGACCATGGCGGTGCTGCGGGAGCGCTTCGGCAACAACCTCGCGCCCGTCACCATTCCCATGGGTGTAGGTGATGACTTCTCCGGCGTCGTTGACGTCGTGCACATGAAGGCTCGCCATCTCGAGAATGGCAAGGTCGTCGTCGAGGACATCCCCACCGCGTACGCAGACGCCGCCGACGAGGCGCGCGCGCAGCTCACCGAGCTGGTCGTGGAGGCCGACGACGAGCTCATGATGAGGTATCTCGAGGGCGAGGTCATCACCCAGGACGAGCTCGAGGGTCTTCTCGGCAAGGCGTTTGCCGCGCGTGTCTTCGTGCCCGTCTTCGCAGGTTCCTGCGTGCGTGAGGAGGGCGTCGTCTCGTTCATGGACGCCGCCGTGGCCTGGTTCCCCACGATGGCCGACTTTGGTCGCATCCCGCTTGTCAACGGCGAGCAGCTTGACATCTCCCCGGATGACGACCGCCCCGTTGCCTTTGACTTCAAGTCTCTCAACGACCCACAGAACGGCCGCTTCTCCTTCCTCAAGATTCTGGCCGGTACCGTCACCACCGGCATCGAGCTCATCAATGCGCGCACGCGCAAGGCCGAGCGCCTCAGCCACATCTACCTCATGACCGGACGTGACACTGACGAGGTCCCGTCGGCGGCAGCTGGCGACATCGTCGTCGTGCCCAAGCTCGAGGCCATGACAGGGGACACCCTCTCCGTCACCGGTAAGGTCGAGGCGGCCGCCTTCCGCTTCCCCAACTCGCTCTATCGTATTGCCATCGAGCCCGACTCCCGGGGCACCGAGGGCAAGCTGTACGCATTCCTCGAGAAGGCCGCCGACGCGGATCCCACCCTCAAGGTCGAGCGCGACGAGGATACCGGTCAGACGGTCATCTCGGCCATCGGTGAGGCGCAGGTCTCCGTGCTTCTCGATCGCCTCGAGGATCGCGTGGGCGTCACGGCGCATACCGTCGCGCTGCGCATCCCCTATCGCGAGACCATCCGGCGCGTCGCCTCGGCACAGGGGCGCCACAAGAAGCAGACGGGCGGTGCCGGTCAGTACGGCGACTGCTGGCTTCGCGTCGAGCCCAATCCCGGCAACGGCTATGAGTTCGTGGACGAGGTCGTGGGTGGTCACATCCCGCGTGGTTTCATCCCTGCCATCGACAAGGGCGTCCAGGAGGTCCTGCGCGAGGGCGTCCTCGCCGGCTATCCGATGATTGACATCAGGTGTGCCGTCTACGAGGGCTCCTACCATCCGGTCGATTCCAACGAGATGGCCTTCAAGACCGCCGCGCGCATCGGCTTCCAGAAGGCCGTCGACCAGGCCGAGCCGGTTCTGCTCGAACCCATGGCACATCTCGTGGTCACCGTCCCCGAGAGCTACGCCGGCTCTGTCATGGGTGACGTCTCCGCCAGTCGCGGTCGCGTCGAGGGTATGGAGGCGGCGGGCATCGGCGAGACCAAGGTCTCTGCCACGGTGCCGTACGCCGAGGTCGCCGACTACGCCACCCGCCTGCGTTCGCTCTCTCGTGGTACGGGAGAGTTCGAGCTCGAGATGACGGGTTACGAGCAGGTGCCCCACGACGTGCAGCAGAGGCTTGCCCAGGAGTACCAGGAGCGGCGTGCCGCCGGGCAGAAGTAGGCCTGACGACAAGAGGTACCGAGAAGAACGTAGAATCGGCGGCTGCGCGAAGACGTGCGGTCGCCGATTGTTCTGCCCCTTGAGGCGCACGGGCGCATTCGCGATGCTCGCCTGCACGGAGTTAGCTGGCAGCTAAGGAATCTCAAGAGTACCTGAACTATATTTGGCCCATCGGGGCAAACTATAGGAAGGAAACTCATGAAGAGACGAGAGACGGCCACATGCGTGGCGAAGGTTGCCGCTGCCGCGCTTTGCGCGGTTGCGCTTGTGCTCGGGCTTCCGGCGTGCGGCCGCTCGGGTTCGAGCGACCAGTCGTCCAGCGCGACTTCCGAGGAGGACAGCTCCTCGTCGACGACCGCCTCAACCACCACGGCTACGACGAACACCGACAGCGAGACAACCTACGAGGACATCTACAACGAATACACCCAGAAACTGCAGGATGCGACACCCGGCCTCATCGACGAGTACAACCAGGAGGCAGCGGCCAACACCGACGGTATGACGGGGTTGGCGACCATCTGCAACAAGAAGATATCAGAGCTCGCCAAGATCAACACGGAAGGCACCAAGAAGATGGCCCAGCTCATGTACACCTCCGGTAATGGTTCGTACCAGGACTACGAGGACTGGGCGATGAAGCTCAGCGACGTCTACACGACGGAGGCGCAGAAGATAACCGACGCCTATACGAGCTCGGCTATGTAGCTGCACGGCGACCGCGGACGACACGGCGTCCGCGGTCGCCAAGTGCGATGAAAAAGTTTCCAGGCTTTCAGCAAGACTCGAGAGCACCCCGTCTCTGCGAGCCATTCTCGGTAGCTCCTAGCGAAAATGGCTCGCGGGGAGTTTGGCTCTTCTCAGCAACGTTTGTACCTGCGGGGACCTTAATCGTCATCTTTATGCGATTATGGCTCCCGGGAGACGGGCCCTGTACCTGCGGAAGCCATAATGACTAACGTCATCCGAGGAGCCAAAATCCCTTCGTGTCGCCGCAACGGACTTCTCTTCTGCCGTGATGCCGCAACTCTGCGCTTCTCGAAGAGACGCCTCCGCCGTCCTCGAAATCGGCTATCTTCTTTGTAGCAGAATACCTCGTGCCCTGCGCGGTCAATGCTTGTCCGACCCTCCGCGCGCGCCTTGTCGAAGGGAAGCCACATGCTTACCGCAGTACAGCTCAAGCCTGACGTGTATTGGGTGGGTGGAATCGACTGGAATGCCCGCAGCTTCCACGGATACACCACCGAGGATGGCATCACCTACAACGCGTACCTCATCATCGACGAGAAGGTCACGCTCATCGACACCACCAAGGCCACCTTCAGGGACGAGCTTCTCGCTCGCATCTCGAGCGTAATCGATCCCGCCAGGATCGACGTCCTCATCGCCAACCACGTGGAGATGGACCACTCGGGCAACGTGCCCACCATCAAGGAGGTGGCCCCGAACTGCGAGGTCTACTGCTCCGCCCCGCAGGGCGTGAAGGGCCTCACCGCCCACTACGGCGACCTGGGCTATCACGGTGTCAAGACCGGAGACACGCTCTGCATCGGCAAGCGTACGCTCTCCTTCGTGCAGACGCCCATGGTCCACTGGCCCGATAACATGGTCACCTATGACGGCTATGACAAGATCCTCTTCTCGAACGACGCCTTTGGTCAACATTTTGCCAGCTCGGCCCGGTTTGATGACGAGAACGACCTCGGCGAGGTGATGAGGCAGGCGCGCAAGTACTACGCCAACATCGTGCAACCCTATGCGATGCAGGCACGAGCTGCGATCAAGTCCGTCCGCGGGCTTGGTGCCGACGCGATCGACATGATTGCCCCCGCCCATGGCGTCGTGTGGCGCAGCCACGTGGCTGACATCCTCGATGCCTACGAGACGACCTACTCCTCTGGCAAGGTGGAGGAGAAGGCCATCGTGGTCTACGACTCCATGTGGAACTCCACCGACAAGATCGCCCATGCCATCGTCGACGCGTTTCTCGCCAAGAAGATTCCGTGCCAGCTCATGGATCTCAAGACCAGCCACACCTCGGATTGCATGGACGTCTTTCTCGACTGCAAGTACGTCTGCGTCGGTTCGCCCACGCTCAACTCGCAGATGCTCCCCACCGTGGCGGCGTTCCTCACGTACATGCGTGGGCTCTCGCCCAAGAACGGCAATCGCGTCGGGCTCGCCTTTGGGTCGTTTGGCTGGGCACCCCTTGGTCCCAACGGCGTGCAGAAGGTCATGGAAGAGACGGGCTTCCAGCTGCCTGCCGGCAAGGCCTTCACCATCAACTGGATTCCGGGCCCAGAGATGGGTGAGCAGGTCAGGGAGCAGGTCGACATGCTCGTCGAGGCGTAGCCGCGACGTGGGAAATGATCCCGCAGCGACGTCAGCGTGCGGATTGCAAGGTGACCACAGAAGGGGAGAGGGCTATGCGGGCTTCGAAGGTGTACTGGTGCGATTTGCGCACGCACGGGCGCACGAGCCGGCTGGAGAAGCTCGAGCACCTGTTGCGCGCGGCCGGTCTGGCGGACATGGACCTGGAGAATAGGTTCGTGGCAGTAAAGATGCACCTTGGCGAGCCAGGCAACCTTGCGTTTCTTCGTCCCGCCTACGCAGGGGTCGTGGCAGACGTCATACGAGAGGCGGGAGGGAAGCCCTTCCTGACAGACTGCAACACCCTCTACGTGGGTGGCCGCAAGAACGCCATCGACCATCTCGACACGGCATCCAAAAACGGCTTCAACCCTCTGACCTGCGGCTGCCAGGTGATAATCGCCGACGGGCTCAAGGGCACGGATGACGTGGAAGTCGCCGTGCCGGGTGGGGAGTACGTGACGCGTGCCAAGATCGGTCGGGCCATCATGGACGCCGACGTGGTCGTCTCGCTCACGCATTTCAAGGGTCACGATCAGACGGGCTTTGGCGGGGCCATCAAGAACATCGGCATGGGCTGCGGTAGTCGTGCGGGGAAGATGGAGCAGCACGCGGCAGGTCGTCCACACGTCGATCCCGACCGCTGCATAGGTTGCATGGCGTGCGCGCGTATCTGTGCCCACGGAGCCATCAGCCATCGAGACGAGAGACCGCGGCTGGCGACGATCGACCAGGACGCATGCGTCGGCTGTGGCCACTGCATGGGCGTATGCAACCAGGACGCCATCATCGCCAATGATGCTGCGGCATCTGAGATCCTTGGCCGTCGCATGGCCGAGTACGCCGCAGCCGTGTGTGCCGGGCGTCCCGCGTTTCACGTGAGCCTTGTCATCGACGTGGTTCCCAACTGCGACTGCTGGGACCTCAACGACTCCGCCATGGTGCCTGACGTGGGCTTCTTCGCGAGCTTTGACCCCGTGGCGCTTGACCAGGCCTGTGTGGACGCAGTCAACGCCGCCCCGACCATCCCGGGCTCGCTTCTCGCCGATGCGGAGGCGTCGCGTTCAGATGCCCCGGACCCTCATGACCACATCCACACGATGAACCCCAACACCAGTTGGCAGGCCACGCTCGACCAGGCCGAACGAGTCGGCTTGGGAACGCGTGGCTATGAGTTGGTGAAGGTGGGATAGAGGCCGTCATGATGCGATGATGCCCCGCGATGGGTAAAAGACCTGCTAGACTTTCTCTATTGTCATCCGTTCTAGGAGGTTGCGCCGCCGCGCATGGACATAGCCATCTCGATTCTCGTGACCCTGCTTCTCACGCTCGTCAATGGGTACTTCTCCATGTCGGAGATGGCCCTCTCCACTGCCCGACAGGTGCTCTTGGAGCATGACGCCGAGGAAGGCGACAAGAAGGCCGCCGTTGCCGTCAGGATGATCGAAAGCCCTGGTGACTTTCTCGCCGCCATTCAGGTGGCGATTACACTCGTTGGGTTCTTCTCGTCCGCGTTTGCCGCCACCACGCTCTCCGAGCCTCTCGGTACGTGGCTCGCGGGCTTTGGCATGGATGTCGCCGTTGCCCATGGTCTTGCCACCGTGCTCATCACACTGATCGTCTCGTACTTCTCGATCGTGGTTGGTGAGCTCGTACCCAAGCGGATTGCCATGGCCGACGCCGAGACCGTCTCCAAGAACGTGGCAGGTCCGCTCTCTGCTTTTGCGACATGTGCGAAGCCGTTGGTCTGCCTTACGTCCGCGAGTGCGAATGGCCTGGCAAAGCTCATGGGCATCAAGGGCACCGATGACCGGCAGGACGTCTCCGAGGACGAGATTCGCTACATGGTCACCGATTCCGAGGACCTCTCCGACGAGGAGAAGTCGATGATCCATGACGTCATCGACCTCGGTGACACCATCGCGCGCGAGGTCATGATTCCGCGCGTGGACATGACGGCCATGGAGGACGACTCCACCCTCACCGAGGTCCTCGACGTCATGCGAAAGACGGGTTACTCTCGTCTGCCGGTCTATCACGAGTCCATCGATCGCGTGGTGGGTATCGCGCACATCAAGGATCTCATTACTCCGATTCTGGACGAGGACGACGGCGACGCGCCCGTCACCAAGTACCTACGTGCCGCGAGCTATGTGCCTGACACCAAGGACATCATTCCGCTGCTCTCCGAGATGAAGGGCAGACACGACCACATGGTCATCGTGGTGGACGAGTACGGGGGCACTGCGGGCGTCATCACGATCGAGGACATCGTCGAGGAGGTCGTCGGCGAGATCGAGGATGAGTTCGACCCCGACAACCGCTACATCACGCAGCTCTCCAACCGCGAGTGGTTGGTCGACGGCCGCTTCTCCATCGATGACGCCATCGAGCTTGGCTGGCCCATCGAAGACAGCGAGGAGTACGAGACGATCGCCGGCTTCGTGCTCGAGCTTGCGGACAAGCTCCCCCGTCACGGCGACGTCTTCGAGAAGGATGGCTACAAGTTCTGCGTGCAGTCGGTGCATGGCCGCAGGCTGCGGTCGATTCGTGTGACGGCGCCTGGGACCGACCCCAGCGAGGATGACCGCACGGAGCTCGCGGAGGGATAACGCCTGCTCCCTCACGAAAAGCCCATCCCCCGGTCAGCGCCTTTCGTATGTGCCCTCTCGCAAGAACAACTACAATATGGAAAGCTATATGTGCGCTCGTCTCGATGACGGGCCCGACCGAAGGGGAGCCTGCCCATGGCTCGGATTGTGGATATCAGGAAGGTCACCGTTGGCCCCAGGTTTCTTGATGCGCTCATCGAGATTCCAGGGACTGCACCACGTATGACCAGCGATGATCCCGAGGGCACCGCCCGTATCATGGGACTCATGCCCGCCCTTGCCAATCACGTCTGCCTTGGTGACTCGTCCCCGAAGTTTGGCGATGTCGTCGATAACACCGAGGTGGCCCACCTTCTCGAACACGTTACCGTGGAACTTCTCGCCTGCACCAACGTCGCTGGTGACATCACGAGCGGTCGTACGTCGGAGGTTGGCGAGCGCAGCTACGACATCCAGCTCGTCTGCCCAGACGACGTGCTTGTCATCGGTGCGCTCTCAAGTGCCGTATGGATTCTCGAATGGGCGTACGGTGGCGGTGGCGACCCCGCTCCCGACGTCGATGCCATCGCGAGTGGTCTTGCGGGTCTCGTGCAGAGCCTTGGCGCCGATTCCGTCGACCAGCCCGGCGAGATTGCCGAAGAGAAGCATCCGGAGGCCGACCACGACGAGCAGGTCGAGTACGAGGATGCCGTACCCGAGCCGTCCGAGAACACCGATCCCGACTCTACGCTCATCGCCGATGCTGCCACGGCGGATCGGCCCGAGCCGGAGCCTACGACCGACGAGCTCGATGAGCCCGACGACATCGCGTCCGTGGCGGTCGAGGAGGCGGAAGAGCCGGAGACCGGCAAACCCGAGCGTGACATCTACGACGATTCCCCGGCTCTTGATGACTGGAACATGATTGATATCCCCAAGCCACGCCCCGTCCGCTAGGGCCCAGCTTGCGTTCATCGGCACAAGGCCTGATTCGCAGGATCGGGCGGAGGGTATAAAGCGTACGTGCGCCGCTGGCGCTCACTCTGACAGGAGGACCTCATGAGCAGCAAAGCACTCCATTTCGCCATTGGTAGCATCATCGGCGCTGGTGCCGGTCTCGTTGCGGGCATGATGCTCGCTCCGCGCTCCGGCGCCGAGAGCCGTGCCATGGCGGCAGACGCCATGAACGATGCGTGGGATTCCGCGGTCGACTCCTACGAGCGCGGCACGCGTGTCGTGAACGACAAGATCGGCGAGGTCCGCCCATCCGTCGATGCCAAGACCGACGAGCTCCGCGCCAAGGTCGATCTTGCCAGGGAGCGCATGGATCAGCTCCGCGACTCTCTCTCGGATGTCGTCGCCACCACGTCCTCCCAGGTGCAGGACACGGTGACATCCGTTACCGACAAGGTCGCGTCCATGACCGACGAGGCCGTCGCCGCAAACGAGTCGGAGGCGCAGTCCGTGCACGTCGAGGTCGTCGAGCCCGAGACAGACGCGGAGTAGCTCCGTCGTGTGACCCGTGATCTGATTCTTGCTTCGAGACGGGAGTCACGACTGGTGGCGCCCGCCTTTTCTTTTCAGCACTTGTCGTATACGGAGAGGGGTCGTTCCCGTGCCCAAGATTTCTAATCTCACCGGTCAGAAGGTCTTTGTCACCAAAGAGGTGCGTAGACCCAAGGAAGGCAAGCCCGACACGAAGCTCTCGAAGCTCGGCAAGGTTCACATGGCGGTCTTCACCCCCGACGGTCGTCGCGTGGTGGGCCTTCTCGTCAAGCGTCCTGACGTGGTGGGCATGGTCAAACGCGAGGATGTCTTTCTCGCCGTCGACTCATACGTACCGATCGAGCAGGGCGTTCGCGTGACCCGCGGTGATGACGCCTTCGACGATGCCGCCCGCCAGCGGCTTCACGTCGACTGGGACGCCTGCATCCTCTGGGCGGGCATGGATGCCAAGACGAGCGATGGCAAGGTGCTCGGCTACGTCAATGACGCCGAGTACGAGGAAAAGACCGGCAAGGTCACCAAGTTTCTCATCGGAGACGGCGGTGTGGCGCGCGCTCTTGTCGGCTCGATAGAGATTCCGCCGTCGATGCTCATAAGCTACTCGAAGGGATGCATGATCGTCTCGCCGGAGGCCGCCGCCCTTGCGCTCAACGGTGGCATTGCCGCAAAGGCGGGGGAGGCTTCCGCAAAGGCCAAGGTCAAAGGAGCCGAGTTTGGCAAGAAGGCCGGAAGCGCGACCTCGGAGGCCGTGGACAAGGGCTCGTACGCGTTGGGCAAGGCGATCGGTAAGGCAAAGCGCGCCATCGAGGAGGCCCAAACCGAAGGCAGCGAGCCGGAAGCCGAGTCTCAGCTGCCCGCAACGGAGGCCGCTGACGTGCGCGTCTCTGAGCCTGTTGGTCAGATTCCCGGTAGCGGTGGTCCTGCTGGCGAGGCCAAGACCTACGTACCCACGGGCACTACGGTGCCCTCAGGTACAAAGAGGACCACGGCCACGCCCAAGAAGACGACTGCGGTGCCTAAGGTCGATGGGGACAAGGTCGCCAAGGACATGGGCCGCCAGATCGGAAAGATGGGCAAGATGTTCGGCTCGTTCAAGGATGAGTTCGACAAGGCCAGCAAGTAGGTTGCGCACGGCGGCGGACTAGATACCCGTCGCCTGGAGCACGAACATCACCACGGTGAGAACGATGACCCCGATGACGGTGAACCACGTGAGGGCGTTCCATGCGCGACTGTTGGCGTTGGCCCCCATCACGTGCTTGTCGGCTGCGATCTTGACCAGGAACACGAGCAGCACGGGCAGCAGGATGCCATTGACGATCTGCGCGAACATCATGATCCCAAAGAGGTTGACGTTGGGGACGAGCACGATCACGGCGGAGATTACGAGGATGGTCGTGATGATGCCGCGATAGACGGGCGCTTCCTGCCAGGTGCGATCTGAGCCGCGTTCCCAGCCAAACGCTTCGCAGACGGCGCTTGCGGTGATGCCCGGAAGGACGCATGCCGCGAGGAACGACGCGCCTACGAGTCCCGCGCCGAAGAGGGCTTCGGCGTAGTGACCGGCAAGCGGTGCGAGTGCGGTGGCGGCATCCTCGGCGGAGCTAACGGTGACACCTGCAGGGTTGAGCACCGCTCCCGTGGCCAGGATGATGAACCAACTGATGACGCTTGCCACGACGGCACCCGTTATGGTGTCGACGCGCTGATAGGGGAGGTCCTCCTCGTGCGCGTTCTTCTCCACGACGTTGCTCTGGGCAAGGAAGATCATCCATGGTGCGATGGTGGTGCCCACGTTGGCCACGAGGAGCGAGAAGTACTGCGGCTCGTTCACGAACTGTGGGATGAGCGTATCGTGCAGCGCGACGCCCCAGTCGGGACCGACCATGATGCCGGCGATCACGTAGGTCACGAATATGCAGCTGATCACCAGCAGGATCTTCTCGATGCGCGAGTACGACCCGCTCATGGTGATGAGCCAGATGGTGATGGCGGCAAGTGGGACGGAGAGGTACACGGGTACGCCAAAGAGCCCCAGCCCTGATGCGATGCCAGCGAACTCGGAGAGCGTGACGGTCGTGTTGGAGACGAGCAGGGCGAGCATGGCGAAGGCGCTCATGCGTACCCCGAACTTCTCGCGAATGAGCGAGGCAAAGCCCTTGCCCGTGACGCATCCCACGCGTGCGGCGGTCTCTTGGGCCACGATGAGCAGGAGGCACATGATGGGTACGGTCCAGAGCTGCCCGAAGCCATAGGCAGCACCTGCGGTGGAGTAGGTTGCCACGCCGCCAGCATCGGCACCTGCGAGTGCGGCGACCATGCCGGGACCCATCGCCGCCAGGATGCGGTGGCGGTCGAGCTTCTGGCGTGGGGATCTGTTCTCGTTGTGTACCACGGCTACACCAGGATGACGCCGGGGCCGGTGATGGTCGCCGCGACTGCGACAAACACCACGAGCGCGATGGCCATGGAGACGAGCGAGAGCGCCGTGCCTGACGTCTCTTGGTTGCGGTCGTCACGGCGACGAAGAACGATCAGATACAGGGGAGAGAGGGCAAACGAGACAATCGTCGAGACAACCGCGCCCGCAAACCCGGCGCACAGCGCGCGATTGAGATCGGCCTCGTCGGCACCCAAGAGCATAGATGGGTTGAGCGCCGTGGCAAAGAGTAGGACGATGGCGGCAAACACCACGCCGAGCGCGAGGCTCTTGAGCGTGAAGCCCAGCATGGAGGGGGATGCCTCGTCATCCGGGTCGTTCTCGATGAAGAACTTGGTGACGTAGCTCACCGAGTCATCCGCGAGGATGAGTGCGATGGGCAGCGAGGCACAGGCAAGCAGCACGTTAACCGCCGGGATTCGCGCCTGGGAGATGACCGTGATGATTCCCACGCACGGGATCCAGAAGAAGAACCACAGCTCGTGGCCGAGAAGCCAACCGAGGTCGTGGCCGCGGTCATCGTTGGATCCGCCCGAACCTACGCCTGCGATCTGCAGGTCCTCCTCGTGCTCCTCCTCCATGACGTCGAGGGCGTCATCGACGGTCACGATGCCGAGAAGGCGCTGCTCATCGCTGACGATGGGCAGCGCGAGCAGGTTGTACTTGGAGATGGACTCGGCCACGTCCTCTTGGTCGTCCTCGGGGCCAGCAGTGATGAGGTCGACGGACGCGATATCCGAGAGCTTGGTCGACCCGTCGTTTACCAGCAGGTTGTTGAGGGTGACGGCACCTGCGAGGTGTTCGTCCTCGTCTATGAGATAGACATAGCGTACCGTCTCGAAGTCCTCTTCGAGGTTGCGCAGCGCGTCGATGGCAAAGGCCACGTTCTCGTCCCTTGGCAGGGCGAGAAACTCCGAGGTCATGATACGGCCAGCCGTCCCGTCGCGGTATCCGAGCAGCTGGCGGATCGCCTCTGCGTCCTCGACGCCCATGAGCTTGAGGAGTTTCTCGGCCTTCTCGGCGCCCAGCTCGTCCACGAGCTCGGCGGCATCATCGGGGTCCATGGCGGACAGCATGCGCGACGCGTCGGTCTCGGACATGTCGCCCATGATCTCGGCGGCCTTGTCGTCCTCGAGCTCGGCCATGGCTTCGGCGCGCTGTTCGTCATCGAGCTGGGCAAATACCTGTCCGCGCAGACGCGGGTCGAGCTGTTCGATGATGTCCGCCACGTCAGCGGGGTGCATGTCATCGAGCGTCTTGTGCGAGACGGAGAGCTTGACGCTGGAAAGGTCTCGTTCCACGAGGTCCATGTAACTCCACGCGATGATGCGCTCGGGAACCGGGTGCCCAAAGGTGCGTGCCACGCGTACGCCGATCCTTTCGATGCTCGGGGAGAGCGAGCGCAGGATGCCGCGCATACCCACCTCGGCGCCAAGGAGGCGAAGCTGGGAGGAGCTGGTGTCAGAGAGCTTGAGGTCGTTCACACGAACGACGCGCATGCCGCGCGTGTCCACGATCTGCTTGTTGAGGACGTCGCGGGCCAACAGGACCTCGGTAGGCTGAAGGTACGAGAAGCGAATGTCCGTGGACGGAACCTTGAGGTGAACCTCGTGCTCGTCATAGGTGTCCACATACTTGCGCCATGAGACCATGATGGGCGTGCGTCCCGTGCCCATGAAGGCCAGGCTGGTCACGCGCGGAAAGACCTCGCCCGTGGCGATGCCGAGGTCAGAGACCGTCCCGATCTTCTCGCCATTGGAGTCGAGGACCGGGTTTCCCATGAGCTGGGAGAGATAAATCATGCGTGCTCCTAACTGTTGGCGTGTGATGCATGGGTCGCACGCGCATTGTGCCAAGCTTCGGCACCGATCACACCCCTCACGGAGTGACCAATTGGGAGCACACCGCTGGGGTCATCGACTGTGAGGTCGAGGTTTCATGAGGACCCTTCTCTTAGGCAACAGACGTGGAGACCGTATGAGGCGGCAATCCACTGGCCTTCGCCATTGTACACGACGCGAGGACGAAGATGCTGATTGGCAGGGGTATCCACGTAAGCTGACGATTACGATCTACGAGAGTCCTGCAGGGAAATGGTCCGAATGGACGAGCTTCTGGGAGACTATGCGTGAATTGCCTGAGCTGGGCCTGAGTATTCCCAGTTGGCGTGACGTCTGGCGCAGCTTCTTCTACATGCCTGGGGTTGGCTCGTCCATCCGAGGCGTTTCGCTGCAGGTCGTGACCAGGTTTACGAGCGGCGAAAACAACGTGCTTTGTCAGAGGATGGTCCGGCAGCCGTCATGGTGCTGTCGAACTTTCTCGGAAATACTGGCATCCAGACTCCCTGCGACGGTATCCTCCTCGAACCAGGAATCGGCCGGGGAGGTTTTCATGGACGTATGCATCTCTCATGTCTCAGCACTGTACTGGTTGCTGAGGAACAGGAATCCAAGGAATGGGCGCGAGCTCAATCCGGATGACCTGCTGCCGATTCGTTCTGTGTGCAAGGAGGTTGCAGACCACCTGCTTTATGTCCTCGACATCGATACCGGATGCCTTGATGTTCTCGTATCGTCTCGCGAAGGCAGGCGTCGCTCAAAATCATTGATGACTCACGTCTGCTCGCTTCGAGTTCCCGACGGCTCGTATCTCCACGTGGGAATCCAAAGTCTCGGAGCGTGCGTGGTGTCACCAGAGTTCGCCTATGTCCAGCTTGCTGCGATGTCCGATGAGGTCGGGACCATTTGGGTTGGAAATGCGCTCTGCTCCGATTACCGCATTGACGGCTACACCTTGGGTGGGGTCGTGTTCAGGCCCGACGAGAACGACGTTGCCCTGACGAGCGTCGCGCGTCTGCGTCGTTATGCCGAGTCTCTGCCTGCTGGGTTTTCCGGGAGGGACCGCGCCCTGCGCATGTTGAGGTACGTGCATGATGGAGCGAGGTCTCCCATGGAGTCTGGGCTGGTGATGGCATGTGAGCTGCCTCCGCATCTCGGTGGCTACTCGCTTGGGAAGGTCACCCTCAACAAGGCACGAACCGTGTTTGGGGGTATCGGTCGGATGGGGGACAGGTTGTACGTGAGACGCTATCCGGACATCCTCATAGTCGCCGCTGGCAGCAAGGGACCTCGTGTTGCGGGTGTTGATTATGATGCCGAATCAACCCATCGTGGCGAAGCACGACGACAAAGCGATGCGATTCGCAGAAACCAGCTGACCACAGTGGACTCGATGCGGCATTTTACGCTTGAGAAGTTCCAGGTGATGCAATACGAGCAGTTCCTTGACGAGGTCGATAACGTTCGACGGTCGCTTGGGCGCCGCCGCAACGTAACGACTGCTCGCATGGAGAGGGCGCTGCCAAGGGCTCGGTTTGAGCTGTGGGAGCGTGTCCTGGGCGGGGCAAGAGACCCGGTCACCGGAAAGCCGAGACAAACTGAGGGACCTGCAGACAAACGCCCCAAATGTACGAGCCCAGATACAACATGGTACGCAAGCGACTGGTGACGGAGCATCGCATCAGGGATTATCTGAAAGACGACGGTGCTGAGTGGGACTTGCTCCAACCAAGGCGTACATTTGACCGGTTGTTCTGCAGGTCGTTCGAAGAAGCTTGGTATGCATCAAGCTCGCTGGCATATCATTATCTGGTCAGACGGCGAGACGGGGGTTACGTGAGCCAGAAGGAAGCAGAGGGGGGCTTGCGTCGGCGCGGGGTGCTGCGCGTTGTCGGCTGGGTCGCCACCTCTCTCCTCCTGGTGGTCCTCGTGGCGGTCAACGTGGCCGTGGTCGTCTTTGGCGATGCCATCGAGACGTATCTGAGCAACGGTAGTGTGGACATTTCCAACGAGAAGCTGGAGGCCACCATGAACGATGGTCGCAAGCTTGCCGAACAGATCGAGGATGAGGGTATCGTCCTGTTGCGCAACGAGGGCAACACCCTTCCGCTGCCGTCATCCACCAAACACGTAAACGTCTTTGGCTGGTCGTCCACCGAGTGGGTGGCAAGTGGCTCGGGGTCGGCACAGACGACCGGTACCTCCACCACCTTTCTCGATGCACTCTCCAAGGCGGGAATCGAGTACAACACCGAGCTTGCCGACATGTATCGTGGCTTCCTGGGGAACCGCCCGTACGTGAGTAGCGGTGCACTCAACAGCCATTCTTCCGAGTTCTGCCGGCTCTATGAGCCTGACATCAACGACAGGTCGTGCTATAGCGAGCAGCTTCTTCAGGATGCGCGCGACTATTCCGACACGGCCATCGTCGTGATCTCCCGCGTGTCCGGCGAGAGCGTCGATTGTCCCTCGCAGCAGTATCGCGTTCACAATCGCGACGGCAGCGTCGACGTCGACGTCACGCGCAGCTATCTCGAACTCTCTCAGGAAGAGGAGAGGCTCCTTCGGTATGTGGGCAAGAACTACAAGCATGTGGTCGTGGTGGTCAACTCGACCAATGCCATGGAGCTCGGTGAGGTCGAAACCCTTCCTGGCGTGGGCGCATGCCTTCTGGTCGGTACCCCCGGCGAGGTGGGTGCCAACTCCATCGCAAGCGTGCTTCTCGGCGAGACCAACCCCTCGGGTCGCACTACCGACACCTATGCGTATGACCTACGCACGGCCGCGTCGTACGCGAACGCGGGTTCCATGGGCGAGGGCATCTATACCAACTCAGACGGCCTCTATCCCGATGACGGCACCCTCAACCCCAACGTGGGCACCGCCGAGACGTATGACGGCGTCCGGTTCGTGGATTACGTCGAGGGTATCTACGTGGGCTATCGCTGGTACGAGACGGCCGATGCCGAGGGATTCTGGAACGACGTGAGCAACGAGCACGGGCGAGGCTACGACGGCGTCGTGCAGTATCCCTTTGGCTACGGGCTCTCGTACACGAACTTCTCGTGGGAGGTCGTATCGCAGCAGCCAGGTGAGAACTCCTCGGTCGGACGCGACTCTACCTACCAGGCCACGGTTCGTGTGACCAACACCGGTGGCGTGGCCGGCAAAGACGTGGTGGAGCTTTACTGCACCCCGCCATATTACAGGGGAGGCATCGAGAAGTCGGCGACGGAACTCGTGGACTATGCCAAGACCAAGGTGCTCCAGCCGGGGGAAAGCCAGGATGTGACGGTCGAGTTCTCTCTCGATGACGTGGCCTCCTATGACTATGATGACGCCAACGGCAATGGCTTTTCGGGCTACGAGCTTGAGCGCGGCACCTATACGGTGCAGCTCAAGCGAGACGCGCACACGCTGGCGGACTGCGACAACGCCTCGACGGATCTCTGGTTGCCCGAGACCGTTCTCTGCGGCACCGACCTCGTGACTGGTGCTACCGTCCAGAACCAGTTCACGGGTAATGCGGCGCATGACGGCGTGTCCATCGACGGCTCGGACTCCGGTGCCGACATCACCTATCTCACGCGCGCCGACTTCAGGGGGACCTTCCCAAAGAAGTCCGACAAGAACCGCGCGATGAGCGATTCCATCCGGGCGCTCAACCTCTACGGCTCTTCGCAGGTCGAGGCCGATGCCCTCGACTATGCAAGCCTCGTGGGGCAGGTCTCGCTTTCGGGTGTCACCTCGACCGTCTCGACCCCGTACTATCAGCTTTCCGAGAGCGGCCGACTTACCTCGCTCGGACGCACGCTGGGGGCGGACTACAACTCGGACGAATGGGGCACGCTCCTTGACCACCTTTCCGTGTCCGACATGGAGTCGCTCGTGCTGCACGGCTACATCTCCACGGAATCCATCGGGGGTATCGGCAAGCCCTTGACCAAGGAAGTCGACGGTCCCTCGCAGATCGGGTCGTTCAACCAGCTTTCCTATGGCGTGGGATACCCCAACGCCACGGTTCTCGCCCAGACCTGGAACGAGGCCCTTGCCCATGAGTACGGCAGCCAGGTCGGTCTCGAGGCGGCGAGCATCGGCGTGGATGGGTGGTACGCGCCAAGCGTCAACATCCACCGCACGCCCATGGGCGGTCGAAACTATGAGTACTACTCCGAGGACCCGCTCATCTCGGGCACTATGGGTGCTGCCGTGGTGGAGGGCAGCCTCAAGTCGGGTACCTACTGCTATGTCAAGCACTTCGCCGCGAACAACCAGGACTCCTACCGTGACTCGCTCTATACGTGGATGACCGAGCAGAGCCTGCGCGAGATCTATCTCAGCGCGTTTAGGTACGGAGTGGAGAAGGGTGTCTTTACGGGCATCATGAGCTCATACAACCGTATCGGAGCCACATGGGCCGGCGGCAACAAGGCGCTGCTCACCAACGTGCTGCGCGGCGAGTGGGGTTTTAAGGGTTGCATCATCACCGACTACTGCGACCATCAGAAGTACATGAACGCCGACCAGGCGCTTCGTGCGGGTGGCGACCTCTACATGGACGGCGTCTTTCGCAACGGGTCGTTCTCGTACGGGTACACGCAGGCAAGACTCTCGGCCGCCGTGGGTACGGAGGATGAGGCGAAGGCCATCGACTACTACGTCAACCTGCGGCGGGCCGCAAAGGACGTGCTCTACATATGGCTCAACGCGCGTGAGACGAACCTCAGATACAACGAGCAGGTACGGACCACCGTGGAGACGGGCGAGGCATCGACGGCCGAGGAGCTCATCGAGCGTCCCGTCAAGACGGGCGGCTTTCCCGTCGCGGGCACCGTGGTGGCAATCGTTGACTGCATCGCGGCGGTGCTGATTGTGCTGCGTGTCCGCCGTGCCTTGGTGCGAAGGGCGGGCGCACGACGCAGAGGCGACCAGGCGAAGGAATAGGCTGGTCGCGGAGTGTGTCTCGGCGCGCGTTTGTATCGCACGGACGGATTGTTCGGGAGAACTGTCCGTGCGCGACCTTTTCGATACGATATGTGCGCGTGCGAACGGTTTCTTCGGACAATCCGTCCGTGCGATACAAAGGGGTGCTGCCGCAACGAGACGCGCCCGCGCACGCGCAGCCTGACCAGGGGCCAAAAAAGGACCCCAACCAGAATGGCTGGGGTCCTGTGCGTACCGATGACCTTCTCGCTAGAACTTGACGCTTGGTGCCTGGCGCACGGATTCCTCGGTAACGAGAAAGCCCTGACGAGGCTGGAACTTGCTGCCTGCCACGATGTTGCCGGGGAACGTCTTGATGGCGTTGTTGTACGCGAGCACGACGTCGTTGAAGCTCATGCGAGCGTAGCTGATCTTGTTCTCCGTGTCGGTGAGGTCGGTCTGGAGCTGCTGGAAGTTGGTGTTGGCCTTGAGGTTGGGATAGGCCTCGGCAACGGCGAACAGCGACTTGAGCGTGTTCGTCAGCATGTTGCTGGCTTCCATCTTGGCCTCGGGCGTGGTGGCGCTGGCGACGGCGGAGCGGGCTGCGGTGACAGCCTCAAGGGTGCCGGACTCGTGTGCGGCGTAGCCCTTGACCGTCTCGACAAGGTTGGGGATGAGGTCGTTGCGTCGCTGAAGCTGGGCGTCGATGGTCTGCCAGGCGTTTTCGCACTTGTTGTCAGCCGTGACGATGCCGTTGTATATGGCAATGAACCAGATGGCGACGAGCACGACGACCGCGATGATGACGATGAGGGCAAGTGGCATTGCGCTCCCCTTTCTTTTGCTGACTGCGAGATGCGTGCACGTCCAGTATACCCAAGTGCATTGCAGAACTCACCCATGCCTCGGCTGGCGCATGAGGCGGAGGGGGAGGGATTCGAACCCTCGGAACGCCGGAGGCGCTCGACGGTTTTCAAGACCGCTGCAATCAACCGCTCTGCCACCCCTCCAAGGGTGCGTACGGTACTATCCTACCCCATATGGCGACATCGATGGGAGTTGCACGTGGGCGAGAAGGACGATCAGTACATGCGGATGGCTCTTGACGAGGCCTCTCGTGCGGCGGCGCTTGGCGAGGTCCCCATCGGTGCCGTCGTGGTCTGCTGCGACGAGGTCGTTGCCCGCGGATGTAACCGTCGTGAGACGGACGCAGACCCCTCGGCGCACGCGGAGTTCATGGCCATGGTTGCTGCCGCCCATGCGCTTGGCCGCTGGCGGCTTACGGGTTGCACGGTCTACGTCACGGTGGAGCCGTGCCTCATGTGTGCGGGTCTCATGGTGAACGCCCGCATCGACCGATGCGTGTATGGCGCGGCCAACCCCAAGGGCGGTGCGCTGGGAACGGTGTTCGACGTGAGCCATACGCCGGAGCTCAACCATGAGTTCGAGGTCGTGCCAGGGGTTCTCGCCGAGGAGTGCGCGGGAGTCATGCGCGACTTCTTCCGTTCGCGTCGCGGATAGGCGCGGGTCCTGCTATCAGGCACTAGAGGCCGACGAGCGTCCCAAGGAAGATGAGGATGGCCATGCCTGCGGCATATATGAAGGCGTACTTGGCGATTTTTCCGAGGATCTCGCCGTCCTTGCCGGCAAGGCCGCACGAGGCGCAGCCGATGGCGATGCTCTGGGGGGCGATCATCTTTCCGGCGCTCGTGCCGAGCGAGTTGGCGGCCACGAGCCAGGTCTCGTTGATGCCGAGCGTCTGCGCGGCGTGAAGCTGGACGTTGCCAAAGAGGACCTCGCTCGAGGTGCCCGAGCCGGTGACGAAGGTTCCCAGTGCGCCGAGCAGCGGTGCGACGAGCGGATAGAAGCCGCCGAGCGTGCCGACGAAGAAGGTCGCGACGCTTGCGATCATGCCGGAGTACCCCATGATCTTGGCGCAGCCGAGCACGCCAAGCATGGTGATGATCGTCTTGCTCATCTGCTTGACCGTATCGCGCAGGACGCCCAGCATCTCGCCGAAGGGACACCCCTGGATGATGCCGCCCGCGATGCCGCAGAGGAAGATCAGCACTCCGGGCGTGTTGACCCACGAGAACGTGAGCGTGGCCGTGGGGTCGCCTGCGTATATGTTGACGACGCTCTTGAACGAGGAGAGCGGGTCATGGATGAAGGGCACAATCTTGCTCGTGGCAAGGAGCACCACGAATATCAGGATGAAGGGGCACCATGCGGTGAAGGCGTCGCGGACGGAGATGCGTTCGTCCGTGCCCGCGATTTCGAGGCGATACTCGTCAGGCACCTCGGCGCCCTTGTGGTGCAGGCAGTATGCGGCGGTAATGACCAGCGCACATACGGCGCCTACGATGTCGGGCAGGTCGGTGCCGATAAACCGCGCGGCCGCGATCTCGGGGAGACCAAACGAGATGCCGGCGATAAGTGCCACGGGCACCATGCCCTTCATGGCCTTTTTCCCTCCGAGTATCCCCACCATGAGGAGGGGTGTGACAAGAACGAAGGGAAATGCCTGTAGTGCTTGGGTAAAGGCCAGCGATATGGGGTCGATTCCCGTGATGGTGGCGAGCGTGGCGGTGGGGATGCCGATCGAGCCGAACATCGTGGGCAGGCCGTTGGCGAGAAGGCACGCGAGGATGGCCGTGACGGGGTTGACGCCGAGTGCGGCGAGCATGCTCGCGGGGATGGCCACGGCTGTGCCGAACCCCGCCATGCCCTCGAGGAAGTTGCCGAAGCACCAACCGATGAGAATCACCAGAACGCGCATGTCGGACGACACCGAGCAGAGCATGGCCTTGATCTTCTCCATGGCCCCGGTATGCACCGTGAGGTTGTAGGTGAAGACGGCAGCGATGATGACGATGACGATGGGCCAGAGGGCCATGGCAAAGCCCTCGAGTGCCGCGGTCGCGGCGTTGACGACCGTCATCTTCCAACCGACCAGGGCGCAGAAGGCAGCGACCACCAGCGCGCCGAGACTCGCCTTGTGGGCCTCCATGTGAAGGCCGCAGAGCGCTGTCACGAGCCAGATGATGGGTAGGAGCGCGAAGACGAACATTCCGAAAAGTTCGAGCATGTGGTCTCCTCCATGGTCTTGCAGGCCGGGTGGACCCCTGCGAACGATACTACGCAGATTCTATGCTCTTGGTCCCTGCTAGATGACCTGAAATACGAAGAAGTCGAGATAGTGGGTCTCGGGAACGCCCCAGAGGATGGGGTGGTCGGGCGCCTGTTGGCGCTCTTCGACCTGCTTGAGCTGGACGCCTGCGTCATGGGCAGCCTGAGCGATGGCATGGGACAGGAGGTCGCGCGTCATGAAGTGGCTGCAGCTGCAGGTGGCGAGATAGCCGCCGCGGGGGAGTAGGCGCAGGGCGAGCGCGTTGATCTCGCGATAGCCCCGCGAGGCGTGCGCCACGGTTCCGCGGCTCTTGGTGAAGGCCGGCGGGTCGAGGACGATGAGGTCGAAGGGGCCTCCCTCATCGCGGAGACGCTGCTTGCTGCTGACTAGCCCGGGCAGGTATTCCATTACGTTCGCGCAGGTAAAATCCATGCGATCGGCAAAGCCATTGAGACGGGCGTTCTCCCTCGCGAGGTCGCAGGCGGTCTTGCTCACGTCAACGCAGCGGACGAACCTCGCCCCGCCCGCAACCGCATTGAGTCCGAAGGGGCCTACGTGCGAGAAGCAGTCGAGCACGCGCATGCCACTGGCGAGCTCACGCACGGCACGGCGGTTGTATTTCTGGTCGAGGAAGAAGCCGGTCTTCTGGCTGTTCTCGAGGTCGATGTCGTAGCGTATGCCGTTTTCCTCCACGATGCGGCGCGAGGGGAGGTCAAGCGGCATCGTGCCCTCTGGCATCCACCAGCCCTTCCTGCGAGGAAGGCCCTCGAGGTCACGGCTGGGGGTGTCGTTTCGCTCGTAGATGCCGGCGACGTCTTGGCCGGCGTCGCGCAGCACGTCGAGCAGCAGCGGATAGATGGTCGGCCTGAGCCGCTCCATGCCCACGGTGCCTACCTGCGACACGAGAACGTCCTCGTAACGGTCCACCACGAGCCCCGGGAAGCCGTCCGCCTCCGAGAAGAGCACGCGGCAGCAGTTGGTGTCGGGTTCGCAGCCGGGTAGGGCGCGCCTGCCCATGGTGGTCTCGCGGTGCGCCCACGCCCAGGTGAGCTTCCGGCGCCAGAAGCCCTCATCCACGCGGTCGTTCGAGTTGTGCGTAACGATGCGCACGCGGATCTTGCTTTGGGCGGAGAGGAGCCCGGTTCCCTGCCACGTGCCGTTCTCCTCGAAGACATCCACCACGCCTCCGTTCGAGACGGGCGTGCCGTCGTCGGCGGGTTCGGTACGTATGACCTCACCCTCGAAAACCCATGGGTGTCCGCCGGCGAGCGCCTTCGCCGCCTTGCGCGAAACGATTGCCTTGGGATACGGACGCTCCTGGTTCACGCATGCTCCTCGATGTGGCTGCGGTTGGATGGGTGTCGCACGGATGGCGCGAGGCCTAGTAATGCCTTCCGTATCCTCCGCCAAAGCCACGACCACGACTTCTCGAGCCGCTGAACATGGTGCGGGTCGGCTTGTGCGCGCTGCGGTCGGGATTGGGAACGATGCGTGCGCTGTCGTACTCGAAGTCCGCAAGGTCCCACACGGGGACGAGCTTCTTGGTGAAGTACTCGATCTCGCGAAGCGGGCTGATCTCGTCGGGAGCCACGAAGGTGTAGGCGTGGCCGGTGGCGCCGGCACGGCCCGTGCGGCCGATGCGGTGGACGTAGTCCTCGGGATCCATCGGCACGTCGTAGTTGACCACGGCGTCGATGCCGCTCACGTCGATGCCGCGACTCATGACGTCGGTCGCAACGAGCACCTGGCATCTACCCTCGCGAAACTTCTCGAGAGCCTTCTCGCGAGCATTCTGCGGACGGTCGGCATGCATGACATCGACCTTCACGCCGGCGTTTTTGAGCGCCTTGCTCACGTCGTCCACGCGGTGCTTCGTACGGCAGAACACGAGCACGCGTCCAGGCTTCTCGCCAGAGGCGCCTCCGGTACGCAGCAACGCCTCGAGCAGCTGGGTCTTCTGGCCCTGCGTGATGGGGCAGAGGTGCTCCTCGACGGTGTCGGCCGTCTCGCCCACGTGCGCGATCTCGACGCTTGCCGGGTCGGTGAGCATGGAGTCGATCGTGCTCTTGATCGATGGCGGGATGGTTGCGGAGAAGAGCAACGTCTGATGCTTGAAAGGCAGCGCCTGCATGATGCGGCGGACGCTCGGCCAGAAGCCCATGTCGAGCATGCGATCCGCCTCGTCAAGCACGAGCGTCTGCACGTGCGAGAGCTCCACGTGGTTGTGCTCCATGAGGTCGATGAGGCGACCAGGCGTTGCGACGAGCATGTCGCAGCCACGTTCGAGCTCGCTGATCTGTCGATCGAACTTGGCACCACCCATGACGATGACCACGCGCTGGCCGGTTCTCTCGCATACGGTCTTGCAGACGCCGTCAATCTGCGCCGCAAGCTCGCGGGTTGGCGTGATGACGAGTGCGTGGGGTCCCTTGCCCTTGCTGCCAGCGATGAGCTGCAGCGCAGGGAGGGCGAAGGCAGCAGTCTTGCCCGTGCCGGTCTGTGCGGACGCCACGACGTCGCGGCCCGCGAGGACGAACGGAATGGCTTGTGCTTGGACGGGAGTGGGGATTTCGAACCCGAGGGAGTCGATGCCGGAGAGAATCTGCTCGTTTAGCCCGAGCTCGGCAAATGTAGTAGTCATATATACAAGTATGTGACAAGAGCGCGAGCTTTACCAGCGTACACACGGAACCAGCAGGTGGACGCCACGCATGCGGGGCGTCGTGCATTTTCGCATGGCCCCTGAATCGAGGCTCGGCTTTGCGAGACCTGTAGAAAAATGCCCCGAATAGGCGAGTTCCTGGAAGACCTTGCAAGAATCACCCCTTTGGGTTGAAGGAAATCCAGGTACCAAATGGGTGCAGGGCCCCTAACGGGCTCGTTCTAAAGTCGACATGTCCATTCGACCTGTTTTTCTGCAGATGTCCGTCCATGCGGTCACCATTCGCGTGAATCGCATGCGGCCGACGCGATTCGCCGATTCTGCCCACGTGCCCGTCTCGTGTGGGACGGATATACTGTTTCGGTACCAAAGGACATGGATGGGGGACCCTCAGATGAGTTGGAACAGGATGCGCGTCGTTCCCATGACGCTGCGAATGCTGTAGCGCGCATTCGCGCGCGTCGTGTTCCGTCAACCTGTCAGCAAGAGGGAGCAAGCATGCCCATCAACATCCCCGACGGTCTCCCCGCCAAGAAGATCCTTCATACGGAGCGAATCTTCGCGCTCGAGGAAGAGGTCGCGGCAACCCAGCAGATTCGCCCGCTTCGCGTTGCCATCCTGAATCTCATGCCCACCAAGGTAGAGACCGAGACGCAGATACTGCGCCTCATCTCAAAGTCACCGCTGCAGGTGAGCTGTGACTTCATGCGCGTCTCGTCCCACGAATCCACGCACGTGTCGCAGGATCACCTCGTGAAGTTCTACGACACCTTTGACTGCTTCCGTGACAAGAACTACGACGGCCTCATCGTCACCGGTGCTCCCGTGGAGCAGATGGCCTTCGAGGACGTGGACTACTGGAATGAGTTCTGCGACATCGTCGATTGGTCGCAGGGCCACGTATTCTCGACGATGTACCTGTGCTGGGGGGCGCTCGCAGGCCTCTACCATCTCTATGGGATTCCCAAGAAGGACCTGCCGAGCAAGCTCTTCGGCGTCTTTCCCCAGCGTCTGTGCGACGAGTACAACTTCCTCACCAATGGCTTCGACGAGGTGCACAACATGCCGCACTCGCGTCATGCCGCCGTTGACATCAACGAGCTCGCCAACCACCCCGAGCTGCAGGTTCTCTCCGATGGCTTCACAAGTGGTCCGGCCATCATCGCCACGCGCGACTTTCACGAGATCTATGTCACGGGACACTTCGAGTATGGGCGGGACACGCTGTCCGAGGAGTTCTGGCGTGACTTTCACAAAGGGTTGCCCATTCGCCTGCCCGAGAACTACTTCCCGGATGACGACCCCGAGAACCAGCCCATCTTTACGTGGCGCGCCCACGCCAACCTCCTGTACCGCAACTGGCTCAACTGGATCTACCAGATGACGCCGTATGAGTTCGCGGACATTCCCGGCGAGATCGACCGCCTTCGCGAGCACGTCGCCGAGAAGTTCTAGCTGGAAGAGGTGACAGGAATCTTTTCCAGGTTTTTATCTGGTCGAAGGGTTGTGGGAGCGGGACCGTCCTGGCCGGGTCCTTTTTCGAAATCGCCTGTGAAGTACCGCAGACGGTCATCATGAAGGTCGTTTCGGATGGTATGCTTCAACCAATCCCATGTACGCCGTTGGCCTAGCGCCCTCTTGCGCCAGGCAAGGAAATGAGGAGGAAAGATGCCCGAGGTACCAACCATTCCAACCAGCATGGAGAATCCCGACGCGCCAGCGGTGATCGTGCGGTCGGAGGACGAGCTCATCGAGAAGCTTCAGGTCATGCGTAACGCACAGCGCGCGTATGCGGACTTCTCCCAGGAGCAGGTCGACAAGATCTTTGCCGCGGCTGCCGCTGCAGCCAACAAGATGCGTATCCCCCTGGCCAAGATGGCCGTGGAGGAGACGGGCATGGGCCTGGTCGAGGATAAGGTCATCAAGAACCACTACGCGGCCGAGTACATCTACAACAAGTACAAGAATACCAAGACCTGTGGCGTGATCGAGGAGGACAAGGCCTTCGGCCTGACCAAGATCGCCGAGCCCATTGGTGTCGTGGCTGCCGTCATCCCAACGACCAACCCCACGTCCACGGCAATCTTCAAGTGCCTCATCTGCCTCAAGACGAGAAACGCCATCATGATCAGCCCGCACCCTCGTGCCAAGAGGTGCACCGCGCAGGCCGCACGCGTCGTGCTCGAGGCCGCGGTCGCAGCGGGTGCCCCCGAGAACATCATCGGCTGGATCGAGTCGCCCTCGCTCGAGGCGACCAACACGCTCATGGCGGAGGCTGACATCATCCTGGCCACCGGTGGTCCCGGCATGGTCAAGGCCGCCTACTCCTCCGGCACTCCCGCCCTCGGCGTTGGTGCCGGCAACACCCCTGCCATCATCGACGATACGGCCGACGTCATCGACGCCGTCAACTCGATCATCCACTCCAAGACCTTCGACAACGGCATGATCTGCGCCTCCGAGCAGTCCGTTACCGTGCTCGATGGCGTGTACGACCAGGCAAGGGCCGAGTTCGAGAAGCGCGGGGCCTACTTCCTCGCAGGCGACGAGCTCGACAAGGTCCGCCACACCATCCTCATCAACGGCAGGCTCAACGCCAAGATCGTGGGTCAGTCGGCCCACGACATCGCCGCGCTTGCGGGCGTCGAGGTGCCTGCGAAGGCCAAGGTCCTCATCGGCGAGGTCGATTCGGTCGACATCTCCGAGGAGTTCGCGCACGAGAAGCTCTCCCCCTGTCTCGCCATGTACCGCGCCAAGGACTTCGAGGACGCGCTCGCCAAGGCGGAGCGTCTCGTCGCCGACGGCGGCTATGGCCACACCTCCTCGCTCTGGGTGAACGTCAACGAGCGCGAGAAGATCGCCGAGCACGCTCACCGCATGAAGACCTGCCGCGTTCTCATCAACACACCCTCGTCCCAGGGCGGCATTGGTGACCTCTACAACTTCCAGCTCACGCCGTCGCTTACGCTGGGCTGCGGTTCCTGGGGCGGAAACTCCGTCTCCGAGAACGTGGGAGTCAAGCACCTCATCAACATCAAGTCGGTCGCAGAGAGGCGAGAGAACATGCTGTGGTTCCGCACTCCTGAGAAGGTCTACTTCAAGAAGGGCTGCATGCCGGTGGCCCTCGATGAGCTCGGCACCGTCATGCACAAGAAGCGCGCTTTCATCGTCACCGACCAGTTCCTCTACAAGAGTGGCTTCACCAAGTCCATCGAGCGCAAGCTCGACGAGATGGACATCGCCCACTCCAGCTTCTGGGACGTCGCGCCCGACCCCACGCTGCAGTGCGCCCGCGAGGGCGAGAAGCAGCTGCGCGCCTTCGAGCCCGACTGCATCATTGCCGTCGGAGGTGGCTCCGCGATGGACGCCGGCAAGATCATGTGGCTCATGTACGAGCATCCCGAGGCCAAGTTCGAGGACATGGCCATGGACTTCATGGACATCCGCAAGCGCGTCTACACCTTCCCCAAGATGGGCGAGAAGGCCTACTTCGTGGCCATCCCCACCTCTTCCGGCACCGGCTCCGAGGTCACGCCCTTCTCGATCATCACCGACGCCGACTCCGGCATCAAGTGGCCGCTCACCGACTACCAGCTCATGCCCAACATGGCCATCGTCGACACCGACAACATGATGACCCAGCCCAAGGGCCTCACCTCCGCCTCGGGCATCGACGTCCTCACCCATGCCATGGAGGCGTACGTCTCGATCATGGCGTCCGACTACACCGACGGCATCGCGCTGCGCGCGGCAAAGCTCGTCTTCGACTACCTGCCTCGTGCCTATGACGACCCGACGGACGTCGAGGCCCGCGACCACATGGCCAACGCCTCGTGCATGGCCGGCATGGCGTTCGCGAACGCCTTCCTCGGTGTCAACCACTCCATGGCGCACAAGCTCGGCGCCTACCATCACATCCCGCACGGCTGGGCCAACGCCGTCATCCTCACGCGCGTCGCGCGCTACAACGCGGCCGATCGCCCCACCAAGATGGGCACGTTCTCTCAGTACAAGTACCCGCATGCCAAGGCTCGCTATGCGGAGATGGGCAGGTTCTGCGGCTTCACCGGTGCCAACGACGACGAGGTCTTCGAGAACTTCATGAAGGGCATCGAGGAGCTCAAGGAGCACATCTGCGTCAAGCACACCATCGCAGAGTTTGGCGTTGACGAGAAGTACTTCCTCGACACGCTCGACGAGATGAGCGAGAACGCCTTCAACGACCAGTGCACCGGTGCCAACCCGCGCTATCCGCTGATCTCCGAGATCAAGGAGCTCTATCTCGACGCATACTACGGTCGTCCAGCCAGCTCCTACGAGGACTAACCCCACTACCGCACCAGAGAGGACTGAGCTTCATGGAACTTTCCAAGGACAAGGTGGTCATCGTCGAGCGCGGCAACAAGGTGGTCTACGACTGCGGAGACACCATCGCCAAGGTCTTCAACGGCAACAAGCCCGCCGCGGACATCTTCAACGAGGCGCTCAACCTCGCCCGTGCCAAGCAGGCGGGCATCGACGTTCCCGAGATCGTCGAGGTAGGCAAGGTCGATGGTTCGTGGGCCATCGTCACCGAGAAGGTCGAAGGCAAGACCATGCGCCAGATAGGCGATGAGGACGTACATGCACGCAAGGAGCTGCTCCAACAGTTCGTCCAGCTCCAGCTTGACATCCACGCCCATAGGGCACCGCTCATGAGTCGTCAGAAGGATAAGTACTCCCGTATGATCAACGCGGCGTCCGACGTCCTCGACGAGGCAACCCGCTATGAGCTGCTCATGCGACTCGACGGCATGAAGAACCACACCAAGATCTGCCACGGTGACTTCGTCCCGTCCAACGTGATCGTACGCGCTGACGGCAGCGCCTGCGTCTGCGATTGGGCTCATGCCACCCAGGGCAACGGCGCGGCTGACTGCGCCATCACGTACCTGCACTTCAGGATGCGCGCCGCAGACGAACTCGCCGAGAACTACCTCGACGCCTACTGCACGGCTCAGGGCTGCACCAAGTCGTACGTCCAGAACTGGCTCTCCATCGTCGCAGGCGCCGAGCTCTCGCGTGGTCGCGCGGTGGAGAAGTACTTCCTTCTCAGCTGGGTTGACGTCGTCGACTTCCAGTAGCCTCTGGACGGTCTAGGGTTCCAGGCTCGTTGAGGCGGCATCGGGGCGAGGGCCTCGATGCCACCTTCGTTGTACGTAGGACGGGCGGAATCTAGCCTCGTTCGAGCCACGCGTGTCGCAGGGTCGTATATGGCATCAATTCCTGTCCTGCCGTAGTGGGAGAATCATGATGCAAGGCATATCGACCCTAGGAGGTGGTCGCATGGCGGAGGAGTTGCATACGGACGAGCTGCTCGGGAGACTTCTTGCAAGCTCCAGCCCCGAGTCCTATCTCAGTACGATAGAGCCGGAGGACCGTACGCTCTCGGAATACCTCTTCTCGCTGCTTCGCGAGAAGGGCTTGGGCCGCTCTGCGGTCTTCGAGGCGGCGGGCATCGACCGCACGCATGGCTACCAGGTCTTCGAGGGTACGCGAAGGATCGGCCGCGATAGGGCCGTCATGCTCGCCTTCGGCCTTCGTTGCACGATTCAGGAGACCCAGCGTCTACTGAGGTTTGCTGGCGTGTCGGAACTGTGGTGCAAGGTACGCCGGGATGCGGTCATCATCTACTGCATCGAGCACGGGCTCGAGCGGACGACCTGCGATGACATGCTCTTTCGCATGGGCGAACGCACGCTGCTGCCAGAGGACTAGCTCCCATGACCAGCGAAGAGTCCGGATGTACCTTCGACGCCGATGACCGCTACCGCGTCGTGCAGGTTCTTGCAGATAGTGCCTCGGGGCGCACCGAGCTCGTGACTCGCGGTGTCGGTGACCTCTTTGTTCGCAAGTTCATTCCCGACGAGCTTGCCAACCCTGCGGCATGGGAGGCGGCGCGTGAGATCTCGTGCCCCCAGATGCCTACCATTCGTCTCACGTACCGGCTGCCCGGTGTGTTCGCCGTGGTGTATGACTACGTAGAGGGATTCTCGGTGGCGCAGCTACTACACGACCGGGGAAGGTTTGAGCCACGGGAGGCGATGTCGATCGCGGTCGACGTCTGCACCGCGGCGGGCGAGCTGCACCGGCGGGGCGTCATTCATCGCGACATAGCCCCGGGCAACGTCATCGTTAACACCCAGGGCGCCCACCTCGTCGACCTGGGAATCGCCCGTCGGTACGACCAGGGCGCGCGTCATGACACCACGCGTCTGGGCACCTTCGGCTTCGCCGCGCCAGAGCAGTTCGGATTTGCCCAGACCGACGCCCGTTCCGACGTCTACTCCATCGGAGCCCTTCTCGCCTTCATGCTCACGGGCGTGCTGCCGAGCGCCCCGGAGTTTGACCCGGCGCTCGAGGGGGTCCCGCCGGCATTGAGGAAAGTCATCGATAGGGCCTGCGCCTTCGAGCCAAGCGCGCGGTACGCAAGCACCTGCGAGCTCTCCCAGGCCGTACGCGCCGCCGTTCCGGCGCCGCCCGCACCGTCGGTGGCCCGGAAGGTGCCGCACCCCATTCTTGCGGCGCTTCGGGACACGCAGGGGGGCAGACGTCTGGCGGCGGTTTTCTTCGTGGCGGTCAGTGCCCTTCTCGCGCTGTTCCTTGCCGGGGTGGGCGTCATGTTGCTGGTGCATCCCACGTCGTACTACAGCTCGATGTCGGCCCTTCTCGCCTTTGCCATTGCGGTGTGGGCGTTCGACCTCTGCGGTCTCCAGCCGTGTCTTGCGGTCACCCATGCCCGCCAATATCATGGTGGAAGAGGTCGCTTGGGCATCTACCTGCTCAGATGTATAAAGGACACAGGCCTTCTCGTTGTGTTCTTCATCGTTCTCGTGACCCTTCTCGTCGTGCGAAAGGCATTGGTCGGAGCATAGGTGCCTATGGCATTGTTAGCTGATGGCTAATGAAACGCCGCCTGCGCGCGGGCATCATACCTAGATGTGCGCGAGGAGGCATGCGATGCGTGATGGCTGGGAATTCGTGAGGTACAGCTCTGACATACAGTCCACGCTTGCGAAGGCCAGCTGGGACACGCGTGACCTTCCCGTGGTCATCTCGGAGTATCTCGCGGAGAAGAACGTGGGGAGAGGGTCGGCCGTTCGGAGGTCGCGCCTCAATCCGACCTTTGCCTATCAGATCATGTCCGGAACGAGACATGCCTCTCGGAACAAGCTCATCCAGCTCGCCTTTGGGCTTGGGCTTGACATCGACGAGTCCTGCGACCTTCTCGAGAGGGGCGGCTCGAGCGCCCTGTGCCCTTCCTGCTGTCGTGATGCGGCCATCGCCTACTGCCTAGAAAGAAGCCTCGGCGTCGACGCCTGCGATGACCTCCTCTGGGACTTGGGCGAGAAGACCATTCGGGTCATCTAACTGGCAGCGTTTCACGGTGCCGGCGTATGTTCTTTAAGCCTCGATGACGATTTGCGCCCTTGAGACGGGACTGTTTTTGTCATTGAGGCTTAAAGAACGCGCGTCAGTGTTCCCTATTCGTCCTCGATGACCTTCACGCCGAGAAGCCCGACGAGGTCGATCGCCTGTCCCTCCTCGATTCTTGCACCCGAGAGCTCGGTAAACCGATCCGAGAAGCGAATCCCTGCCAGGTCGTTGCCAGAGAGGTCCACGCCCGAGAGTCGCGTGAGGAAGAGTTCCGCGCGCGTGAGGTTGCATCCTGTGAGCGTGAGTCTTTTGAGACGCAGCTGTGAGAGGCTCGCCTCGTGAAGGTCGCAGTCCTTGAAGCTCACGTTCTCGAGCTTGCTCTCGGCGAGGTTGAGAAAGCCGAGGTTGCTCGTGCGGAAGCGAACCGACTGCAGGTAGCTCTTGGCCGCATCGCAACCCACGAGGCGGCAGTCCGTGAGCGTACAGCCCTTCCAGTAACTCGTGCGCAGGTCAGCACCCGTGAGGTCACATCCCACGAACGAACAGTCGGTAAAGCTCGCGCGCTGCACGTTGATCGTGTCGAGCGAGCAGCGCGTAAACGTGACGTCCTCGAACTCGGCGTGTCCAAATGCGACTCCCGATGCGACCTTGTCGGTGAAGGTCTGGCCTACGACCACGCCCTCGCCGTCCTCGACGGCATCGAGAAGCTCGTCCTCCCAGGTCTCGCCCGTCATGGCTAATCCCCCCAGACGTGGTGTGTGAAACGTCCGTCCTCGTAGAGGCCATAGCTGTGCGTGCCATCCTTGGGAATACCCACCGAGCCGGGGTTGAAGACCGTGATGCCAGGATGCTCGTCCACCTCCTGGAGCACCTTCACGTGCGTGTGGCCGTATACGATTGCGGCGCCGTCGGGCAGTTTTGGCCATGCGTCGACGGAATTGTGCAGGCCAGGACCATACACGTGACCATGCGTGAGGAAGAGTTCGCGGCCCGTCTCCTGATCCCAGAGAACGTCATACGTCGCCATGCAGGGGAAGTCGAGCACCATCTGGTCCACTTCGGCCTCGCAGTTTCCGCGCACCGCAATTACCTGGTCGGCAATGCCATTGAGCATGGAGATCACGCGTTTGGGGGCGTAGTCGGCAGGGAGGTCGTTTCTCGGTCCGTGATAGAGCAGGTCACCGAGAAGCACCACGCGGTCGGGCGCCTCGGCGTCGATTGCCGCCATGAGACGCTCGCACCAGCTTGCGGCGCCGTGGATGTCGGATGCGATAAGGAGTTTCATGGAGGTTCCTCCCGGACGTGGACACGCATGCGTTGACGATTGTATGCCAGGAGGTGAATCCTCGAGGACGCTGCCGTTTCTTTGCGACACTTCCTCTACGCCCCCAAACGTCTCGACGGAAGGCCCTGCGCGCTGGTCTCGTTGATATCCGCATTTCCGTCATTCTTGGGTTCCGCTTCCACCCGGATGCCATTCGCCCGTTGACCGGACATGCAGCGCGGTGCTTCATCGAAGCGAATGAGTGACGTCACTTCCGGGGAGACCTGCAGAAAAAGGCCTCGAATGGTCGAGCGGGCCTTGCATGGGCTATAGAAGAAGGGCTTAAGTCGACTCTCAACTGGAATTTCATGAGACCGGAGCAACGATTTGCGGAAGGCCCTCCGAAGGCCCGCGCATTCTGAGCGTTTTTCTGCAGGTCTTGCCGACATGCCAGTGTTCTTTATGAGGGTAGGGCGGCGATTTCGTCAAAGCGTCCCGAAGTCCGAAGCCCAAGTCGGATTGTGCATAAAGAGCCAAAAACAGCGTGCACGCATCCGACACGCGTCGCCCCTGGCGGTGATATACCTCCTGGTGTCGGGTCACCCTTGCATGAGCGTACGCAAACGCACCGCGTACCGACGCAAAAGAAAGCGGCCAGTCCGAGGGCATCGGACCGGCCGCCAGCCATTCGGCAAGCAAATCGCGTGTTAGTCCTCGGCGATTTCGGTGATGGCACCTGCGGGGCAGGCGTCCTGGCAGGCGCCACAGCCCACGCAGGAGTCGGCGTCAACGACGGTGGCAACCTCGTCGACCTCGATGACGTCCATCGGGCAGGCATCGGCGCAAGCGCCACAGGCGACGCAGTCGTCGGCATTGATGACGGGATGAGACATGGTGGTTTCCTCTCTGTCTTATGTACGCACCCGCACGCCCTTTGCATGCGGGTGCGCCTCTTTCTGAGTTGAGGGTACTAAACGCCGCGCGAGATACAACCCCGAATTGGCCCAAAAGGACAAAATGGACCACACCAGCCCACCTGAGCTGGCATTTTTGGTGTGAAGGTGATGTGGTTTTGTCGCGAGCGGTGACTGATGAAGGATGGTGGCACGAGAAGGGGACTGCCGTGAACAAAACGGCCCTGGCTGCCTTCTGCGCTGCGCTACGTGCATGTTCGCGCGGGCTTTTCGGGCAATTCGGCTGGCGATACTCGTGGCGCGCGCCCCGTTTTCCCGGAATCCTGATCCTTTATTTTGTCTGGCTAAAAAAATCTATTATGAAGAGACTTAGATTATGTATAGAATCGAAAAGCACGGGGCATAACCCATATCGTAACAGGGCTTATTAAGGCGCGAGCGCGCAAAGAGCGTGTCTGTGCAGTGAGAAAGGAACACATACCATGGGCAAGATTCTGGGAATCGACCTTGGTACCACCAACTCCGCCATGGCGGTCCTCGAGGGCGGCGAGCCCACGATTATCGTCAACGCCGAGGGGGATCGCACCACACCGTCCGTCGTCGGCTTCCGCGCCGATGGCGATCGCATCGTCGGCAAGGCCGCAAAGAACCAGGCCGTCACCAACCCCACCAACACCGTCTTCTCCATCAAGCGCTTCATGGGTCGCCGGTATGACGAGGTCACCTCCGAGCTCAAGACCATCCCGTACAAGGTCAAGGCTGGAACTGGCTCCCGTGGTGTTGTCGAGATCGAGGGCGAGGACTTCACCCCCGAGCAGATCAGCGCGATGATTCTCTCCAAGATGAAGGCCGACGCCGAGAAGTACCTTGGCGAGACCGTCACCGATGCCGTCATCACCGTACCCGCATACTTCAATGACGCCCAGCGCCAGGCCACCAAGGATGCTGGCAAGATCGCCGGACTCAACGTCCAGCGCATCGTCAACGAGCCCACGGCCGCTGCTCTTGCCTATGGTCTCGACAAGACGAACATCGACCAGAAGGTCCTCGTCTTCGACCTTGGTGGAGGCACCTTCGACGTCTCTTTGCTCGACCTCGCTGACGGCGTCGTCGAGGTTCTCGCAACCAACGGCGACAACCACCTCGGCGGTGACGACTGGGACCAGCGCGTCATCGACTGGCTCGCCGACAAGTTCCAGAAGGAGAACGGCATCGACCTTCGCAAGGACCCGATGGCCCTGCAGCGTCTGAAGGAGGCTGCGGAGAACGCCAAGAAGGAGCTCTCCTCCGCCCAGCAGGCCCAGATCAACCTGCCGTTCATCACTGCCGACGCCAGCGGCCCCAAGCACCTCAACTACACCCTTACGCGCTCTGAGTTCGAGCGTATCACGCGCGACCTTCTCGACCGCTGCAAGGCACCCGTCACCAAGGCGCTGCGCGACGCGAACCTCCAGATCTCGCAGGTAAACGAGGTCATTCTCGTTGGTGGCTCGTCCCGCATGCCCGCCGTCCAGGACCTCGTGAAGTCCATGACCGGCAAGCAGCCCAACATGTCCGTCAACCCCGACGAGGTCGTTGCCGACGGCGCGGCCGTTCAGGGCGGCGTCCTTACGGGCGACGTCTCGGGCATTCTGCTGCTTGACGTCACGCCGCTGTCCCTTGGCGTCGAGACCATGGGTGGAGTCATGACCAAGATGATCGACCGCAACACCACGATCCCCACGAGCAAGACCGAGGTCTACTCCACGGCCGCTGACAACCAGACCTCCGTCGAGATCAACGTCTTGCAGGGCGAGCGCGAGCTGGCTTCCGACAACAAGTCGCTCGGCAAGTTCAACCTCACGGGCATCCCGTCCGCGCGTCGTGGCATCCCGCAGATCGAGGTCACCTTCGACATCGATGCCAACGGCATCGTGAAGGTCACCGCCAAGGACAAGGCGACCAACAAGTCGCAGCAGATCACCATCTCCGGTTCCACGGCGCTCTCCGACGACGAGGTCGACCGCATGGTCAAGGACGCGGAGTCCCACGCCGAGGAGGACAAGAAGCACAAGGACGAGATCGAGATCCGCAACCAGACCGACTCGCTTGCCTACGGTACCGAGCAGACCCTCCAGGACCTTGGCGACAAGGTTCCTGCCGATATGAAGTCAGAGGTCGAGGCTGCCGTCGCCGATGCCAAGAAGGCCCTTGACGGTACCGACATCGATGCCATCAAGGCTGCGGGCGACAAGCTTCAGGAGGTCGGTCACAAGCTCGCCGAGATCGTCTACTCCAACACCCAGGAGCAGACGGCCGCCAACGGTCAGCCCGATGCCGGCAACTCCGGCTCTGCGGACGATGTCGTTGACGCCGACTACGAGGTCGTGGATGACGACAAGGACAACAAGTAACGGCGTCGTTCGCAAGGAGAACGAGGCACGTTGAGAATCTCGGGGAGCGGTCATCTGGGCCGCTCCCTCGATGCCCACGAGGAGGGTGATGTGAAAGTGCCGATTCAGACTGAGGGTGACAAGCCTGAGACCCAGGGGTCTGGTGCCGTGTCGTTTTCGGACGGTGTCGCCGGGCACGCTGCTACGGAGGTGGATGCCGAGGCAGAGGAGCGCGCCCATATCGAGGCGGCAATCCATGCCGGCGAGGAGACCGCCGAGAAGGAGCTGGCAGCCGATGCCGGCAAGATTCGTTCCGAGCGGGACGAGCTGCAGAAGAAGCTTGCTTCCGTGAGTGATGAGATCGACTCCGCAAAGAAGGAGGCGGCGGACGCCTCCGACCGTCTCGTCAGGCTTCAGGCCGATTGGGACAACTATCGCAAACGCACCGCCGCAGAGCGTCTCGCCGAGCGCGGTCGCGCCACCGAGAAGCTCGTCGGCAACCTGCTACCTGTCATCGACGACATGGAACGTGCCATCGACCACGCAAGCTCGGTCGCCGGCGACGACGAACGGGTCCGACAGTTCGTGGACGGCATCTCGGCGGTGCACGAGAAGATGCTCTCGGCTCTTGAGCACGAGGGTGTCGAGGTCATTGATCCCGCCGGCGAGGCCTTCGATCCGCTTGAGCATCAAGCCGTGGGACGTGCCGAGGATGACAAGCAGTACGACGAGACGGTCGCCCAGGTCTACCAGAGGGGCTATCGCATGGGTGGCAAGGTCATCCGAACCGCCATGGTGACCGTCACCTACGGTGGTCCCAAGAGACCGGCGCCAGTAGATGACGAACCTACCGGAGACGGCGCCGACGAAGGCGCCAGTCAGAAGTAACGTCATCGACAACGCGCCCGGGCCGCAGGTTCGGGCGCACGTTTTTGAGAGGGGGCTCGTGCGAGGTCATGGCTGGAAATGCAAAGGGTAGTTACTACGACGTGTTGGGCGTGAAGCACGATGCCACCCAGGACGACATCAAGAAGGCGTTCCGCAAGCTCGCTGCCAAGTACCATCCCGACGCAGGCGGGGACGAGAAGAAGTTCAAGGAGCTCAGCGAGGCGTACACCACGCTGTCCGATGAGAAGAAGCGCAAGGAGTACGATCAGTCGCTCATGTTCGAGGGTATCCCCGATGCCGGTTTTGGCGGCTCGGGCGGTCCTCGGCGCAGTTACTCCTATACCACCAATGCGGGCGGAGGGGACTGGTCCGACATCTTCTCGAGCATGGCAAACGGAGAGGGTGCGTTTGGCGGCTTTGACTTCTCGTCGATATTCGGTGGTGCGGGCGGGCCTCGCACGCAGCAGGCAAAGCCCACCAAGGGTGGTGACCTCACCATGGTGGTCGACGTCACGGCCGACGAGGCCTTCCGCGGAGCAACGCGCAAGGTCACGTATCGCGTTCCGTCGACCGGCGAGGAGCAGTCGCTTACGGTGAAGGTCCCTGCCGGAGCCGTGGACGGTGGCAAGCTGCGCTATCGCAACCGTGGCGAGTATGGTGTGGCCGGCGGTGCCCGTGGCGACCTCGTGATCACCACGCGCGTGGCCGAGCACCCCCTCTTCAAGCGCGATGGGGCCGACGTGCGTATGGAGCTGCCCATCAGCATGTACGAGGCCGTGCTCGGAGCCACGGTCGACGTGCCCACGCCTGACGGTACCGAGGTCCGTCTCAAGGTGCCCGCTGGTACCCAGGATGGCAAGACGTTCCGTTTCCGCGACCTCGGTGCGCCCAACGTCAAACGCAAGGATGCCCGCGGCGCGCTCTACGTCACGGTGCGGGTGAAGGTGCCCACGATGCTCTCCAAGAAGGAGCGCGACGCGCTCGAGGCGCTTCGAGGTGCCGACGCGCGCACGTATAGGGAGGGGTTCGAGCCTCATGAGGCGTAACGATGACGAGGGCAAGGACAAGCCTCTGTATATGATCAGCGTGGCCGCCGAGCTTACGGGCATGCACCCGCAGACGCTGCGCGTCTACGAGCAGAAGGGGCTTGTCAACCCCGGCCGCTCGCGCGGCAACACGCGGCTGTACTCGCAGTCCGACATCGAGCGGCTCAACCTCATATCCAAGCTCACCGACGAGGGAATCAACCTTGCGGGCGTAGTGCGCATCATGGACATGCGCGAGCGCGCCCTGGAGAAGGACGCGGAGATCGATCAGCTACGAGACCGCATCCGAGAGCTGGAGGACGAGGTTCACGAGTTCCGCATGCGTGAGAAGATCACGGCGCTCGCACGCTATGACGGCAAGAACCCCGAGCAGCTCATGCGTGGACTTCTCGTCAGCGGCAAGGACGCGTGACGCCACGAGGCGAGATGGCTAGGGGTCAGCTTGCCGCTCGGACAGACGCACGCAACACCTAGCCGATAAAATCTATTGCCTACACACTTAGATTATTTGTATGACGCGACGTTACCGTGGGAACAATACCTTCGATAGCGCGAACGGGGCACGACACCTGCCGGGCCCTTGGGAGGGAGATTCTATGAGACTAGACAAGTGGGCGGTCACGGCTCAGGAGGCCCTGCAGGCTGCCCTTGGCATTGCCGCTGACGCAGACGCGGGCCAGGTTCAGCCGGTTCACCTGCTCAAGGCCCTGCTCAGTTCGGGCGAGCGCAACATCGGTGCGATCGTGGAGCGCGTGGGCGTCGACCCCACGTCCATAGAGTCACAGGTAGACGATGCCATAGCACGGCAGCCAAAGGTCTCTGGCGGCATGTCGCAGATGGGCATCGGCAACGACCTGCTCAAGGTGGGCGACGCCGCGGAGAAGCTCGCGTCCAAGATGGGCGACTCCTATGTCACGTCAGAGCACCTTCTGTGCGCCATCGCAGACGACAAGTCCGACGCGGGCAGCATCCTGAAGTCGTCAGGCATCACCGGCAAGCGTGTCCAGGAAGCCTACGCCGAGCTCCGAGGTGACGAGCATGTTACCTCGCAAGACGCAAAGCCACAGCTCAAGGCGCTCGAGCAGTACGGCCGGAACGTCACCGACCTTGCACGCCAAGGCAAGCTCGATCCCGTGATCGGCCGCGTGGAGGAGATTCGTCGCACCATTCAGGTGCTCTCTCGCCGCACCAAGAACAACCCCGTGCTCATCGGTGAGCCGGGCGTCGGCAAGACCGCCATCGTCGAGGGCCTTGCGGAGCGCATCGTCTCGGGCGACGTCCCCTCCAGCATCAAGGACAAGGATGTCGTCGAGCTCGACATGTCCGCGCTCGTTGCGGGCGCCAAATACCGCGGCGAGTTCGAGGATAGGCTCAAGAGCGTGCTCAAGGAGGTCGAGAAGTCCGACGGGCGCATCATCCTGTTCATCGACGAGCTCCACACCATCGTGGGGGCGGGCGCAACCGAGGGCTCCATGGACGCCGGCAACATCCTGAAGCCAGCCCTTGCCCGTGGTGAGCTGCACGCCATCGGCGCCACCACGCTCGACGAGTACCGCAAGTACATCGAGAAGGACCAGGCCCTCGCCCGCAGGTTCCAGACCGTGCTGGTCTCGGAGCCTACGGTCGAGGACACCATCTCCATCCTGCGTGGGCTCAAGGAGAAGTACGAGCAGCACCACCGTGTGCGCATCACGGACAGTGCGCTCGTCTCGGCCGCCGACCTCTCGAACCGTTACATCTCCGACAGGTTCCTGCCTGACAAGGCCATCGACCTCGTTGACGAGGCCGCCTCACGCCTGCGCATGGAGCTCGATTCCATGCCCGCCGACATCGATGCGGTCGACCGGCAGCTCACGCAGATGCAGATCGAGGAGCAGGCGCTCATCAAGGAGGAGGACGCCGCCTCCAGGGATCGTCTCGTCACGCTGCGCAAGGAGATCGCGACCACGCGCGAGAAGCTTGACGGCATGAAGGCCGACTGGCAGAACGAGAAGGGTGCCATCGACCGCGTGCAGGACCTCAAGGCCAAGATCGAGGAGAGCAAGGTGGAGATGGAGCGCGTTACCCGCGAGGGTGACCTTGCCAGGGCGTCCGAGCTGCGCTACTCCACCATTCCCAACCTTCAGAACCAATATGACGAGGCCGAGAACGCCCTCACTGCGCGCCAGAAGGAGGGCGGGCTGCTCAAGGAGGAGGTTACGAGCGAGGAGATCGCCGAGGTGGTGTCCGCATGGACCGGCGTCCCCGTCTCCAAGATGATGCAGGGCGAGATGGACAAGCTCAAGCATCTCGAGGATCAGTTGCACAAACGTGTCGTTGGTCAGGACGAGGCGGTCTCCGCCGTGGCTGCCGCCGTACGCCGTAGCAGGGCCGGTCTCTCCGATCCCAACAGACCCGTTGGCAGCTTCTTCTTTCTCGGCCCGACCGGCGTGGGCAAGACCGAGCTCGCGAAGGCGCTTGCCGAGTGTCTCTTCGATGACGAGCGCGCGCTCGTGCGTATCGACATGTCCGAGTACATGGAGAAGTTCTCCGTCCAGCGTCTTATCGGCGCGCCTCCCGGATACGTCGGCTACGACGAGGGGGGACAGCTCACCGAGGCCGTGCGCAGGCATCCGTATTGCGTGATTCTGCTCGACGAGATGGAGAAGGCGCACCCTGACGTCTTCAACATCCTTCTGCAGGTGCTCGATGACGGCCGTCTCACCGACGGTCAGGGTAGGGTCGTGAGCTTCAAGAACACGATCATCATCATGACGAGCAACATCGGGAGCCAGTTTATCGCGGCTGCCAGTGCGAGCTCCGATCCCGATGAGGTGCAGAGACAGGTCAACGACGCCCTGCGCACCGCGTTCAAACCGGAGTTCCTCAATAGAATCGACGACGTGGTGGTCTTTCATCCGCTCGGTCTCGGGGACATCGAGCATATCGTCGACATCCAGCTCAAGGATGTTCGTGCACGCCTCGCCCGCGAGAGGATCACGCTCGAGCTCACGCCGGCCGCAGTGCAGTCGCTTGCCCTCGACGGCCTCGACCCCGTCTACGGTGCGCGCCCACTCAAGCGCCTCATCCAACGCCAGGTGGTGGATAACGTGGCCAACCTGATCATCGACGGCAAGGTGAGCGAGGGGGATGCCGTCCGCGTGGACGTGGGTGCCGACGACAGGCTCTTTGCCACGCGTACCGGAGGGCCTGCGGTCCATGATGAGGCAAGTGGCGAGGTTGGCCCGGACGACGAGCCGATCGAGCCGGATGACATGGAGTAGCCCCGAGGGGATGGACACCGTGGGTGGCCATCCCCTCTGACATCCCGGCACGAGGTAACCCGCAGAGAAACGGCTCGAATGAACGAGCTCTTACAAGGGTCATCCGAATCGTCCGGATGACACCGAAGAGTCCCAGTTGAGAAGTACCAAATACCTCCTTTTCCAGTACCTTCCAGAGCCGACTCGTCCATTCGAGCCGTTTCTCTGCGGGTTACCTCGTGCTGACGCTGTAGAAGGCGATGTCGCACGATGGCACGAGGTGGGGGTACGATTGTCAGGATATGGGTCCCGTTCCGAAGGGTGCACGATGAGGTGTCCGAATTGTGGTGCCGAGCTTCCGTCACATGGTGACTTCTGCTCGTCATGCGGGCAGAAGATCGGTCCTGCCCCTCTTGTCGAATCTCAGGCAACGGAGGACGAGACGGTCCTCATGGACATGTCCGACGACGAGTCCACCATGGCCAGAGCGACGGATGCCACCGTAGCCGCAGACGCCTCCTCACGCGAGGAGACCGTCCTCATGGATCAGGGCAAGACCCGTCTTCTGGACGACGCCGAGACGCGCGTCTCTCCGCGTACGAACCCTATTCCTACCGTGACCTTCCCAGATGGCACCATGGCCGCCCCCGCTCCCGTGGGAGACGGGCTCGATGCGCTCGACGATCCCTACGCGCCCATCGTGACAGGGTCGGAGCTTACGAACATCGCTCCCGTCATCAACGGGGTGCCGACGTTGCCAGAGAACAACGGCGAAAGGCATGCGCGCAAATGGCCGATCGTGCTCGGCGTCATCGTGGTCCTCGCCCTCGTGGGGCTTGGTGCCTATTTTGCGTGGGAGCGTGAGCTCTGGGGTGGCAAGACCGTGCCTGACGTGGCCGGTCAGACGCAGGATGCCGCCACACGGACGCTTGAGACCGAAGGCTTCACCGTGAACGTGAGCGAGAAGGCCGAGGACGAGGGAATAGGCAACGTGCTCTATTCCGACCCGGCGGCTGGCAAGCGCATCGATCCCGCAAGCGGGGTGACCATCACCGTGGCGGTTTCCCGAACCATCCCCACCGTGGTGGGGATGACCGTGGACGCTGCGGAGAAGGCACTCTATGACGCTGGCGCCACCAATCTCACGGTTCAGTATCAGGCTTCGACCGAAACCGAGGGCACGGTCATCGCCGTGAGTCCCGATGTGGGCTCCGCGTTCGTCTCGTCGGATTCCATTGCGCTTACCGTGGCGCAGGCGTATGCCGTACCTGCCGTCGTGGGCAAGTCGCTCTCGGATGCCCAGGCGGCAATCCAAGCGGCGGGATACGTCTCTGCGGTGAGCTACGTGGACTCTGACACCAAGAACGACGTGGTCATCTCCACCGACCCTGCGGCGGGTACCCGGCTGGATCTCGGTTCGACCGTCACGCTCACCGTGCCCAACCCCTTCCCCTCCGATTACCACCAGCTGCTTGAGTTCTTTGGGTGCACGCCGGTCCAAGACGCCACGTACCTCGCGCAGCAGCAGTTCACCGTGATAACGGCGCGCAAGCTATCCAGCGGTAACGCCTTTGGCGTGTACCAGAAGGGCAATGACGTGCTCTACGTCACGGACGATCCCGAGACGGGTACGTATGACATCATGTCAAGTACCTACGACGCCCTCGCCAACGGATGCGCGGTCGGTGGTCTGAGACTCAAGCTTGACGCGGCCTCGCTCTCGACGGCGCAGACGGACGTCTCGACAGATGGCGTTCAGGCGGTCATGACCCTCTGCGGCCTTACGGGCATGTCGGCATCCTGCACCGAGGCGGACTTCTCGGGCACATCGGGCATCACAATCTCCGACGTGCACTTCATCTGCGCCTATGGCGAGCAGGACAGCTACGCATGGACGGTCCTGATTGGCGGCTATACGGGCAGTCCCAAGGTGGTCGTGACCGTGGCACCCAAGAGCCACTACAGTTCCAAGGACCTGTCAGGCTATGGCAATAGCGTCTGCAGGTACGTTGCGTACTCCGACCTCTTTGCGAAGTGAGCATGATGGATGATGACGAGAAGAAGCCCGAAGAGGCTTCGGCGGAGGACAAGCCGTTCGTTCGCGCCGAGAATGAGGACGACGACGGATACGATCCGTACTCGGATCGCCAGGCCAAGAAGGACCCGCTCTTCGAGCGCGACCCCTGGGATTAGCTCGTGGCACCCCAATTGGCCTGCATGTATTGCCAGACGACGAGAACGACGACGGCGAGTATGGCGATGACCACAACGAGCGCGATGACCGACCTGACGTGGCTCTTCCTCTCACGTGAGGCGAAGATGTCACGTCTCCCCTTGGGGATCTCGAGGTACTGACCGTAGTGAAGGTCACGGCGAAGCTGCGGCATCTCCGAGCGGGCCTTGCGATACGAGCGGCCCGAGAAGACGTTTCCGCCGGTCGTGATGCCCGAGTCGTGAGTGATGCCCTCTTCGTCGGAGCCGTCGCCCGAGTAGTCATCGATGGGGGGCTGCGTTCTGTGTGCGGGGCGAGATCGTACGTAGGGAGTGGGGGCGGAATGCTGCGATACGGCAGGAATGTCCCCAACCTCGTGCGTGGCGTTTGGCACGGGACCCGTTTCGGTGCGCTCGATCTGGGGGACGTCGCGCTCGGCAGACGCGCCGAAATCCTCGGAATCGGTGAAGTTATCCATCTGATGCCTCCGGTGATGCTCGTGCAGCATTGGCAACATGATAGTGCACGAGGTCCACGTGCGCGAGAAACGCACGTTCTGTGCATGCGTACCCCGCGCGGACGAAGCACAGTTAATCTTATGCATAAGCACTTAGATATAATTAGTCTGTTCCGCTTAGAAAATCTTTGTGATGACGTATAGAACCCCTTTTACGGGGAACAATAGAACCATACCAAGGGGCGCAGACAACCGAAGACGCCCCACGAGACAGAAGGAGTGGTTATCATGACGAGTTTGATTCCCTACGATCGTTACCAGAGGGCACTTCGTACCTGGCCGTTTGACGACCTCTTCGATGTTCCGTTCCAGGCGATCACGGGCGCTGCGGACGTCTTCAAGATGGATGTCGAAGACACGAACGACGGCTATGTCGTTACCGCTGAGCTGCCGGGTGTCACGCGCGACCAGATCGACGTCGAGCTTAACGAGGGAAGGCTCTCCATCTCGATCGACAAGAAGGAGTCCGACGAGCACAAGGGCAAGAACTACCTGCTCAAGGAGACGGGCGAGTGGAGTGCCACGCGCGGCGTCTTTCTCAAGGATGCGGCTACCGAGGGTCTCACTGCCAAGCTTGAAGGCGGCGTCCTGACGGTGAGCGTCCCCAAGCAGGCGGAGAAGGCCAATGTCACAAAGGTCTCGATCGACTAAGACCGCGGTTTTGTCCGCCTCGAAGGGGTGGTGCCTTGGCACCGCCCCTTTTTTGTGGGAACGGGGGTGCACATCACGCTGACGGTGCAAGACGTCTTAGCTCCGAGCTTTGGATATGCAACCTTGATCGTTCCGTGTCCGCATTTCGATTCAAATGGCATATCCAAGCCGAGAAGTCCCGTGGCATCTCCAAAGATGCCGTGCCCCATCACCAGACCGTCATCGGACGGTCCTGTGCCGCCACGCACAACGAGAGAAGACCATCGGACGTGCGTGCCTCGGTGAAGACGTCGTTTGCGGCCCCGGCACCCACGGCGGGAGCGAGGGTGCGCACGCAGACGCTCGGCCGGTTGTTCTCCATCGAGAGGTGCAGGCCCACGACCGTCTCGGTGTTGCTGGTCACCAGGAACGGCAGGATGGCTGCCGTCTGATCATTGGAGAGGTGGCCGGTCTCGCCAAGGATGCGGGTCTTGAGAAAGGCGGGGTACGGCCCCGAGGCGAGCATCCTCTCGTCGTGGTTGGACTCCAGCCCGAGGATGCGGCAGCCGTAGAGCGCATCCATGGCCTCATCGGTGACGTAGCCCGTGTCGGTGCACCAGCCCACCGCATCGCCCCCGGTCTCGAAGCGAAAGCCCATGGGGTCATTGACGTCGTGGGAGGTGGGAAAGCACCGCACGTGCATGCCGCAGAGCTCGAGGTCCTGCGAGTGGTCCACGAGCGTGAACGGCATCTCCGTGAGGTAGCTTCTGCCTGCGACGGTGCCTGCGGTGGCGTACATCGGTCCGTCGTAGTGGTTGCAGAACACGCTGAGCCCCGACACGTGGTCGGAGTGCTCGTGGGTGACAAGCACCGCGCCCACACGACCCATGTCCACGCCGAGCTCCGCCGCACGTCGCATGAGCTCGCGACGCGAGATTCCGCAGTCGACGAGGACGTTGCCCCTGGGGCCTTCCACGACGGCCGCGTTACCCTTCGAGCCGCTCGCAAGGACGTGTAGGTGAATCTCGGGGGTCATGCCCCTCCCTCCGATGCCGTAAGATTGCAAAAACAAGAGTATACGCAGGGCGTGACACAATTGTCGGGAACCTCGGGGGAGTGCAGCTATGCCAAGCGTTTCTCGCAGGTATGCGGGACAGGTTGGCCGCTTCGAGCGGCCAAGTCAGCAGAACGACGACGAGCTTCGCTCGCCCGTCGTCCTCATGGTGTCAGGCGGTGCCGACTCCACGGCACTGCTCGTGCTGGCCGCCACATCCACGCTCGATATCGAGGACGGCCGTGGGCCGGCCCGCATAGCCCGCGAGCGTCTGCACGTGCTCCACATCAATCACCTTCTTCGCGGCATCGACGCCGAGGAGGACGAGGAGTTCGTGCGCGAGCTTGCCAGACGCTACGGCATCCCGTGCACGGCCCGTCGCGTGGACGTGGCGCGTCTTGCCGAGAGGAGCGGCGACAACAACGTGGAGAACGCCGGGCGCACGGTGCGCTATGCGGCGGCGACGGAGCTTGCCAACGAGCTGTCGGCGAAGTTCGGCACGCCCCGCTCGTCAGCTCGGATCCTCACGGCACATACGGCCAACGACCGCGCCGAGACCTTCTTCATGAATGCCATCCGCGGGTCCGGCATGTCGGGGCTGACATCCATCCCACGTCGGCGCAATCGCATCGTGCGCCCCCTGCTCGATCGTACCCATGACGAGCTCTGCGAGTTTCTGCGCATGCGCGGCATCGTATGGCGCGAGGACGACACGAACGCGGACACGCGCTATCTGCGTGCCTACGTGCGCCACGAGGTCATGCCCGTCATAGAGCGACGCAACCCCCATGTGACCGCGAGCCTTGCCACTACGTGCGACATCCTTTCCGATGAGGACGCCTACCTCACGTCGGTGGCGGCCCGAACCCTACGCGAGCTTACGCGTCGCACGGAGCCGGGGGTGGTGTCGGTGGACGCCGCCCGTCTCGCCGCCTGTGAGGTGTCCGTCGCACGTCGCGTCGTACGTGCGGCGATTCTCTCCGTCTGCCCCGATGCCCGCCTGGAGGCGCGCCATATCGCATGGGTGCTTGGCATCGTCGCGGCGGGGGAGGGCTCGCTCACGGTTCCCCTGGGCGTGGACGTGCGCGTGGAGTTTGGGCTGCTCACGTTTCGCGCGCGTACCGCAGACGTCGAGTCGGTCTCGGGATGGCTGTCCGTTCCAGGGGAGTTCGTCCTGCCGGGTGGGCGCAGTCTCGTGGCCCGTATGACGGACGTGCCGCCCACGGGCGACCTGCCTGCCTTCGCCCGAGCGCATGCCTTGGAATGGGGCGGTACGTCGGTGCTGCTCGACGCGGAGCTCTGCGGCGTTGATCCCGCGCGCGGTGGTCGTCTCTGGGTCGACGTTCCCCGCCCGGGGGACGTGCTCTGTCCCTTGGGGATGCACGGTCAGTCCAAGAAGCTCTCCGACCTTCTCGGCGAGGCGCGCGTCCCCGTCGTGGACCGCGCCTCCGTACCCGTGGTGCATGCCTCACCCATGGGGTCCGTGCTGTGGGTCGCGGGAATCCGCGCCGACGAGCGCGTGCGATGTCTCCCCACCACGCATTACCTATTGGAATTGGACGTCCGTACAGCGTAAACTCTCTTCGTTGCACATGCGTGCTGGTAGGTTGGTGGCAAACGCAAGCAAAGTCGATCCGCTGCGGCGGACAGTCCCAGGAGGGAACACATGGAGGATCTACATCCCGATGTCAACAGCGTCATTCTCAGCGAGGAGGACATCAAGGAGGTCGTCTCCCGTCTGGGTGCCGAGATCAGCCGCGACTACGTGGACAAGAACCCGCTCATCGTGGCGGTCCTGCGTGGTGCGTTCATCTTCACGGCCGATCTCATGCGCGCCATCAGCGTCCCGTGCGCCGTGGACTTCATGGCCGTCTCAAGCTACGGTGACGGAGCCAAGAGCTCTGGCGTGGTTCGCATCGTCAAGGACCTCAACACCAAGATCGAGGGCCGCGACGTGATCATCGCCGAGGACATCCTCGACTCCGGCCTCACGCTCAGCTATCTCGTGAAGATGCTCGAGGGTCGTGGACCCAACTCGGTGCGCATCGCCGCGTTTGCCATCAAGGACATTCCAGGGCATACGCCCGCCATCCAGCCCGACTACGTGGGAACGCACGTGCCCAACGAGTTCATCGTGGGCTATGGTCTCGACTATGCCGAGCGCTACCGCAACCTGCCCTACGTCGGTGTGCTCAAGCCGCAGGTCTACACTAAGTAACCGCGGGTGGGGTGCGTGGCATCCCACCGAAAACGCCCACCAAGGAGTCAGCTTCCGTGCCAGACAAGAAACCACTTGACAAGTTCCCTTCGCCCAGCAACGGCAACCGCAGCCCCGAGCCCCAGAAGTCGGCGCTCATCTCCACGCTCATGCTCGTGGCCATCGTGGTGTACCTCTCGTTCACGATGGGCGTCAACCCGTTCGCGTCCAACACGAGCACCGATACGCTTGCCACCAACGAGTTCGTGACCGCCGTGAAGGACGATCGCGTCTCCACGGTCACGTTCAAGACCGAGGACGGCAGCATCACGGGCACGTACTGGAGGTCGGACGACGATGCGGGCAACTCGGACGCCCTCGTGCAGTACAAGAGCGTCTACGTGGGCACCGACTCCCTTGCCGAGCTCATGGCCAAGCATCCCAAGATCACGTACAAGATCGACACCTCGTCGTCGAGCATCCTCGAGACGATTCTCATCTCGGTGGTGCCCACCGTACTCCTCGTGGGCGTCTTCGTGTACTACATGCGTCGCATGTCCGACCAGAACGGCCGGACCATGCAGTTTGGCAAGACGGAGGCCCTCACCACCGAGAAGGAACGACCGGAGGTCAAGTTCTCCGACGTGGCGGGTATCGACGAGGCCGTCGAGGAGCTCAAGGAGGTCCGAGACTTCCTGCGAGAACCCGAGCGCTACCAGAGGATGGGCGCCAAGATTCCGCATGGCGTGCTGCTCGTCGGCCCTCCGGGCACGGGCAAGACGCTCCTCGCCAAGGCCGTGGCCGGCGAGGCGGGCGTACCGTTCTTCTCGATCTCCGGCTCGGACTTCGTGGAGATGTTCGTGGGCGTGGGCGCCTCGCGCGTCCGCGACCTCTTCAAGCAGGCCAAGGACTCCGCTCCTTGCATCATCTTCATCGACGAGATCGACGCGGTGGGTCGCCAGCGCGGTGCTGGCCTGGGCGGCGGTCACGACGAGCGCGAGCAGACCCTGAACCAGCTGCTCGTGGAGATGGATGGCTTCGAGGACAACTCGGCCGTCATCATGATAGCCGCCACCAACCGCCCCGACATTCTCGATCCCGCGCTTCTCCGCCCCGGTCGGTTCGATCGCCGCGTGACGGTCGACCGCCCCGATGTGGCAGGCCGCGAGAAGATCCTCGCCGTGCACTCCAAGAACAAGCCGATGGCCCCCGACGTCGACATCGCGCGAGTCGCCAAGCTCACGCCGGGCTTCACGGGTGCCGACCTGGCCAACCTCATGAACGAGGCCGCCCTTCTCGCCGCGCGCTTCCACAAGGATGCCGTGGGCATGGCGGAGATGGAGGAGGCCATGGAGCGCGTGGTGGCCGGCCCCGAGCGCAAGAGCCGTGTGATCACCCCCAGCGAGCGCAGGGTCATCGCCTTTCACGAGAGCGGGCACGCGCTGGTGGGCCATGTGCTCGAGAGTGCCGACCCCATCCACAAGATCTCGATCGTGGCGCGTGGGCAGGCGCTTGGCTATACGATGCAGCTTCCCGAGGAGGATCACTTCCTCGAGACGCGCAACGGCATGCTCGACCAGATCGCCGTCCTGCTCGGAGGTCGCACCGCCGAGGAGCTCTTCTGCGATGACATCACCACGGGCGCAAGCAACGACCTGGAACGTGCCACCAAACTTGCCCGCGAGATGGTCACCCGCTACGGCATGAGCAAGGAGCTGGGTGCGCAGATATTCGGCGAGGCACAGCACGAGGTCTTTCTCGGCCGCGACTTTGCCAACCACAACGACTTCTCCGCCGAGACGGCCAAGCGCATCGACGACGAGGTGGAACGCATCATGCGCGAGGCCCACGGACGGGCTCACGACGCCCTTGACGCCCGTCGTGACCAGATGAACACGATGGCGCACGTGCTGCTGGCCCGCGAGACCGTGGATGGCGAGGCCGTGCAGGCACTTCTCGACAACGAGTGGCCTGCGTACGTGGCGGCCCATCCCGACCAGGCGGTCGACGAGAACGGCAGCAGCGCTGAGGATGCCGCCGCCGTCCCTGACGGGCAGGCCGAGGGGTAGGATTCGTCGCGCGGGGTGGGTACAATTGTCTGCAGGCAGTTTCGCAGGCAGGATGGGAGCACCATGGGGATAAACGAGAAGAGCTACGAGTACGGCGCGTCGAAGTCGTCCATCCGCGAGATTGCGGCATACGGCAGTGCGCGCAAGGCGGAGATCGGCGCCGGGAACGTCTTTGACTTCTCGATCGGCAACCCATCCGTCCCGGCACCGGAATCCGTGCGCGAGTCCATCAAGCGCAGCATGGAGCTCCCTCCGTCGCAGCTTCACGGCTACACTCCCGCTGCTGGCCTGCCTGCTGCTCGTGCGGCCGTGGCCGACTCGCTCAACCGCCGCTTCGGGACCTCGTACGAACCCGATGACGTCTATCTCACCTGCGGGGCCGCGGCTTCCCTCTCCATCACGCTCAACGCGGTGGTCGTTCCAGGTGACGAGGTCATCGTCATCGCACCGTATTTCCCCGAGTATCGCGTGTGGATCGAGACCGCCGGTGCCACCTGCATCGAGGTCATGGCCGATGCGGACACCTTCCAGATCGACACGGAGGCCGTTGCCGTTGCCATCAACGAGCGCACCAAGGCCGTGATCATCGACTCTCCCAACAATCCCGTGGGGTCGGTCTACTCGCGCGAGAACCTCAACGACCTCGCCGTGGTGCTCGCCTCCGCGTCCGCCGAGATGTCTCATGGCATCTATCTCATCTCCGACGAGCCCTACCGCGAGATCACCTATGGTGCGGAGGTGCCCTGGGTGCCTGCCATCTACGAGCGCACCATCGTGTGCTACTCGTACTCGAAGAGCCTGTCGCTGCCTGGAGAGCGCATCGGCTGGATACTCGTTCCCAACACCAGCCCCGATCACGACCAGCTGTGCCATGCCATCGCGGGCGCTGGTCGCAAGCTGGGATTCGTCTGCGCTCCGGCCCTCTTCCAGCGCGTGGTCATCGATTGTGTGGACGAGCCCACCAACGTGGATGCCTATGCCCGAAATCGTGCGGCGCTCACCCAGGGACTCTCTGCGCTGGGGTACGAGTACATCGAACCTCAGGGTGCCTTCTACCTCTGGGTCAAGGCGCTCGAGCCGGATGCTCAGTCGTTCTTCGAGCGTGCAAAGGCCTTTGAGCTGCTTCCTGTTCCATCTGACAGCTTCGGGTGTTCCGGCTGGGTGCGTCTCGGCTACTGCGTGAGCTACGAGACGATCGTCAATTCCATGCCCGCGTGGCGCAAGCTCAAGGAGAGCTACGAATAATGGCAAAGAAGACCCGTACCTGCGGAAACTGCGTCTTCTGCAAGGAGAAGACGGGAATTGTCCGTACGACGACCGTATGCCTCTCTCCCTCTCGCGGCGATTCGAAGCGCGTCCGTGAGTCCGATGCTGCTTGCGCCGATTTTGTCCCGCAGGTAAGCAATGCCCTCACCGCCTTCTACGGCTATTCTGCGATGGCTCAGGGTCAGCCGCTCACAAGGACGGCTGCGGTCGAACCCGTCGTTGCCTCGGAGGCCTCCGTCGAAGAGCTTGAGGTACGAGCGGCCGAGGCTCGTGCCAAGGCAGCCGAGGCCCGCGCCTGTGCCGCGGAGGCTCAGGCGGATGCCGCCGAGGCTCGTCTCCGCGCTGTCCGCGCGCGCGGTGACGAGAAATAGGGGAGGCTCTACCCGATGGCCCGCATCGCCTGTGACGTACACACCCATACGCTCTTCTCGCGGCATGCGTACTCTACCGTGCAGGAGGACGTGTTCGCCGCCGAGGAGAGCGGCATGGAGCTTCTTGGCGTGACGGACCACTACTCGAGCATGCTCTTCGACGAGTGCACGCTCAAGGACTTCGGGTACTTCCTGAACCTGTCCGCCTGGCCGCGCGTGTGGCATGGCGTCCGCGTGCTCCATGGCTGCGAGGCCGACATCGTTGACCTCGAGGGTCACATCTTCGGGTACGACATCCCTGTGACCCATGGCATCGATGGTGATGCGATACCGTCCACCACGCTCAAGAGCCAGGTCCTGTGCAACTGCGACTACGCGATCGCCAGCGTGCATGGTAAGGACTGGGCCAGCGGCGCGAGCATCACGAGTACCACGCAGATGTACCTCAACGCGCTCCAGGACCCAAAGGTCCTCATCCTCGGACATGTCGGCAGGGCTGGTGTGCCCTTTGACCTCGATGCCGTTCTCACCGTTGCACGTGATCTCGGAAAGATGATCGAGATCAACGAGCAGAGCCTGCGCCGTGGGAGCGTGATGGGACTGCGGGCCGACTGTCGCAGGATCGCGGTACGTTGCGCCGAGCTGGGGACGATGGTCTCGTTTGGATCGGACGCGCATATCTGCACCGAGGTGGGCTCCCATGGTCGTGTGAGCGCGTTGCTCGACGAGATCCACTTTCCCGAGGAGCTTGTCGCCTGCCGCAGCGCGGAGGCGTTCGAGACTGCGCTGCATGCCGCACTGGGGTAGGGGAATCACGCCCTCATGCGTCACCGGGCCGCTCTACGCATGTTTCGGTGTGGAACCGCGAGATACCTGCAGAAAAACAAGCCAAATGGATGCTCTCGTAAATCAACCCCCTTTAGTGGCCAACACTTCCTGCGGTTATATGCCGGAGGAGGAGGCCCGTGAGGCAAGTGCTCGGAAGGGGTCGTTCATCCGACTCGTTTTTCTGCAGGTATCTCTTTGTCCAATTTCTCTGCGTGCTCGCATGCGGATGAATCATGGGGTAAAGTTAGCCATAGTAAACGATTGGTGGCTACCTAGAAGCCCGAATGGAGTCAAGGAGACTATCCATGGCATTGGACACGCTGGAAATCGGCAAGGATGCGTACGTCCTGTCCGTTAGCTGCGACGAGGAATCCCTGCGCCAGCACATCTTTGACATGGGGCTTACGCCTGGTACCGAGGTCACCATGGTCAAGGCTGCCCCCATGGGCGATCCGCTCCAGATTCGGCTGCGCGGCTACGAGCTCACCCTGCGCAAGGATGACGCCGCCCGCATCGAGCTTTCCAATGTGCACGAGGCGCACAACATACCCCGCAGCAACCCACATCTCGGAAATGCCGCGCACCCGTCGCTCGGTGAGGGCAGCGCATCCGGCGAGGCGGCCGAAAAGACCCATCACTGGCACTCCGAGGGTGTGGTCGCGGCGAAGGGCGCACCGCTCACCTTTGCACTGGCAGGCAACCAGAACTGCGGAAAGACCACGCTCTTCAACCAGCTGACCGGGTCCAACCAGCACGTGGGCAACTTCCCCGGCGTCACGGTCGACCGCAAGGATGGCCAGATGCGAAGCCATCCCGAGGCTACGGTCACCGACCTTCCGGGCATCTACTCGCTGTCGCCCTATACGGGGGAGGAGGTTGTCTCACGCCGGTTCATCCTCGATGACAAGCCCGACGCGATCATCAACATCCTCGACGCCACCAACATCGAGCGCAACCTCTATCTCACGCTTCAGCTCATGGAGCTTGACGTACCTATGGTCATTGCGCTCAACATGATGGACGAGGTGACCGCCAACGGTGGGACCATCGATGTCAACGGGCTCGAGGCTGCCCTCGGCGTTCCCGTCGTGCCGATCTCGGCGGCAAAGGACCAGGGCATTGACGAGCTCGTCGAGCATGCCATCCACGTGGCGCGCCATCACGATCATCCGGGCAGGCAGCACTTCTGCTCACTTTACGGTCCTGACGGCGGTGCCCTCCACCGCTGCATCCATGCCGTCATTCACCTCATCGACGACCATGCGCATGCGGCGGGTGTTCCCGTGCGCTTTGCCGCGACGAAGCTCGTCGAGGGGGACGAGCTTGTCTCGAAGTCGCTTGGCCTCGACCAGAACGAGCTTGACGCCGTGGAGCACATCGTCCATCAGATGGAGGTGGAGTCGGGTTCCGACAGGCGCGCGGCCCTTGCGGACATGCGCTTCTCCTTCATCGAGGGCATCTGCTCTGCGTATGTGGTCAAGCCACAGGAGAGCCGCGAGCATGCGCGTTCGGTGACCATCGACAAGGTTCTTACGGGCAGGTTCACGGCAATCCCCGTCTTCGTGGCAATCATGGCGCTCGTGTTCTGGCTTACGTTCTCGGTGGTGGGCAAGGCTCTCTCCGGTCTGCTCCAGCTGGGACTCGATGTCCTTGGCGCGCAGGTCGACGCCGCGCTCGCCTCGTTTGGCACCAACGGCGTGGTTCGTTCGCTCGTGACGGATGGCATCTTCGGCGGCGTGGGCTCGGTGCTCTCGTTCATGCCCATCATCGTGGTGCTGTTCCTTCTTCTGTCCATGCTCGAGGACTCCGGCTACATGGCTCGTGTCGCCTTCGTCATGGACAAGCCGCTGCGCAGGCTAGGTCTCTCCGGCCGAAGCTTCGTGCCCATGCTCGTGGGCTTTGGCTGCTCGGTGCCCGCCATCATGAGCACGCGCACCCTTCCCTCGGAGCACGACCGCAAGATGACCGCCCTGCTCGTCCCGTACATGAGCTGTTCGGCAAAGCTTCCCGTATACGCACTCCTGACTGCGGCGTTCTTTGGTCAGTGGGCAGGCCTTGCCATGGTGGGTCTCTACGTCATCGGTATGCTCGTGGGTATCATCGTGGCGCTCGTGCTCAACCGCACCGCGTTCAGGGGCGAGCCCGTCCCGTTTGTGATGGAGCTTCCCAACTACCGTCTGCCAAGCGCCAGGACCACCTGTCTGCTCGCATGGGAGAAGGCCAAGGATTTCATCACGAGGGCGTTCTCGGTGATCTTCGTGGCAACCATCATCGTATGGTTCCTCCAGACCTTCGATGTTCGCCTTAATGTGGTCTCTGACGCGTCCCAGAGCATGCTCGCCCTGCTCGGCGGACTCATGGCGCCGATCTTCTCGCCGCTCGGCTTTGGGTCCTGGCAGGCATCGACGGCACTCGTCACCGGCTTCGTGGCAAAGGAGAGCGTGGTCTCGACGCTTACCGTGCTGGTGGGGACGGGCGGCCTCGCCGGGCTCTTCTCGCCGTTCGCGGCCTGGGTCTTCCTCGTGTTCACGCTGCTCTACACGCCATGCGTGGCCACTGTCACAGCCGTTCGAAACGAGCTCGGCGGCAGGTATGCGGCGTGGGTCGTCCTCATGCAATGCGGGGTCGCATGGGTCGTGGCGCTCGTGGTGCACGCCCTCGGCATGATGGTGGGCCTGTAGTCCTAGTGGCGTTTGCGGTCTGTCTGCTGGGCGGCCCACGGTCCGAGCCAGAGGGCTGCAGGCGCGGCGGCAAACGCGCCCGCGAACGTCCTTCCCGCCTCGCCGCCGAGAGCCCCGCCGAGCGCGCCAAGGGCGAGGTAGCCAACGCCCGCAAAGACGATGCTCGCAACCACGCGCGCGATGCGCTCGCGACGACTGGCGCGTACGTCGAAGTTGACGAGGCGCCTCTCGGCGAACCAGCCGACAATACAGCCACTGTACACGCCGAACACCTGGTAGCCGCTGACGGCCATCGCTGCGGGATCTACGATCAGCTCGCCGTCCACGTAGTCCATGGGGTATGGCTTGAGTGTGAGGTAGAGCACGAACGCAAGGCCGATGGCAAGACCCGCAAGGAGCACCACGACGTCGCGCGCAGGCTTGGTGTCAACCCAGGTGAGCGTGTGGTCGGCCACCCACAGACCGACGATTCCCACAAGTGCCGCGACGACTACGTCCTGTGGCGTATGCACGCCGAGGTAGGTGCGAGAGAAGGCCACGATCACGCATGCGATCACGCATGCCACCGTCACGCCCCTGTGCTCGTGTCGCTGAAACCATGCGAGTCCACCGAGGACGCTCACGGCCGTTTGCGTGTGGCCGCTCGGAAACGAGTAGTCGGTGGCGCTGGCCATCGCGGTCGCAGAGGGTGTGATGCGTGCGTCGCGGATCCATGGACGATACACGCACAGGGTGTTCTTGATCGTCTGATTGATGATGCCGCCCGCCGAGTATGAGAAGAGCAGGCAAAGCCCCTGTCGCTTGTCGACGAGCCAGTAGACGAGGAGTGCGACGGAAAATGCCACTGCGAGCAGGCCCGAGGAGAGGATGACGAACGCCTCCTCGACCCCACCTCCGAGTGCCTCGCGAAGACCTTGGAGCGTGAGTAGGTAGGCAACGTCCATGCGAGCTCCCCCTAAAGTCTGATCGTGAGCTCGACGGGGCAGTGGTCGGAGCCTGGTATCTCGCTGAGTATCGAGGCGCTTGTCACGTCCGCGACTGCGTCTTGCGACACGAGGAAGTAGTCGATGCGCCAGCCAGCGTTGTTGGCGCGGGCACGCATGCGGTAGCTCCACCAGCTGTAGGCCTCGGTCTGGGTTGGATGCAGCCGACGGAACGTGTCCACGAAGCCCGCATCGAGAAGCCTGCCAAAGCTCTCCCGCTCCTCATCGGAGAAACCGGCGTTTCCGCGGTTGGCACTGGGATTGCGAAGGTCGATCTCCTCGTGGGCCACGTTGAAGTCGCCGCAGGCCACGACGGTCTTCTCCTTGGCGAGCCCGGTGAGGAAACCGCGAAAGCCCTCGTCCCACGCAAGGCGCGTCTCGATGCGTTTGAGCTCGGGCTGCGCGTTGGGCACGTAGGCGCACACGAACCAGTACGTGGGAAACTCAAGCGCACACATGCGCCCCTCGTCGTCGGCCGCGGGGCAGTCGATGCGTCGTACCACCTGGAGCGGCTTCTCGCGCGAGAAGACCGCGGTACCCGAGTAGCCCCTACGCTCGGCGTAGCTCCAGGTCTGCACGTAACCGGGCAGATCGAGCTTGACCTGGCCATCCTGCAGCTTGGTCTCCTGGACGGCAATGACGTCGGCTCCCAGTCCCTCGGCTATCTCGACAAACCCGGGTTCCTTCTTGAGCACGGCCCGAAGCCCGTTGACGTTCCACGAGACAAGCCTGAGTTCGCGTCTGTCAGCCATGTGCGGCTCCCTATCCTATGGTGATGTAGTTGCCTTTGGATTCTGACCCATCTGCCTCCGATACGAGCCGTGAGATTTCTCCGCTCGTGCGGTGCGGGCCTCCCTCGGCGGAGCCGAAGACAAACTCACGCACCAGGGGAAGGTCCCTCTCGCCCTGCTCGTGGCCCATGGTGTATGACGCGAGCAGCCTATGCTTGTTGACGGTGCCGTTCTCGACGGGCATCTCGTCCGGATAGATGGCCAGACAGCGCCCGGCGCGTTCGAGCTCGTCTATGTGATCGAGCGCGACGTTATAGCGCTTCCAGCGTGTGAGCATGGCGTTTCTCAGGTAGGGATAGTCGCGGGCGATACGCCGGAAGAGCGTGACGTCGTATCTCGATGGCTCGGGCTTGCGGTAGCCGCGAGGGCGTGTCGCCACGAAGACGAACTTCTCGAAGCCGTCGTCCTCGGCCAGGTGGATGGGGATGCCCGCACCCGTGCCGAGTCCACCGTCGTAGTACACGGAGCCGTCCACGGGCAGCGGCTTCATGGCTCCGGGCAGCGTGGAGCTGGCGCGAACCCTGTCCATCATGTCCATCGCCGTGGGCATGTCGTCCTTTGTCCAGGTGACGGTCCGACCCGTGTCGCGTTCGAATGCCTGGATGCGGATGCGGGCGGGGTTGGCCACGAAGGCATCCCAGTCGAAGGGCATGAACCCGTCGAGCATGGCGCCCTCGTAGAGATAGTCGGCGTTGAAATATCCCTTTCCGCTCAGCAGGGATCGCACGCCACCCGTCTTCTCGGCGCCATCGCATCCGAGAAACGCCATGCGCGTGCGCCTGAGGTCGCGCGAGACGTAGTCAACGGTGTGGCTTGCACCGGCGGAGACGCCGCAGACATAGCCAAAGCTGATGCCCTGCTCGAGAAGGACGCGGGCGATACCCGCCGTGTAGCTCGCGCGGTACCCACCACCCTCAAAAACCAGGGCACAGTCACGTACGTTGTTTTCCAGACCCTCCATGGTTGCCTCCTTCCGACGCGCGTGACGCGCTCGATTTATGAATCTTGCCCATATGTCGTGATGAGGTAGTTATGCCCGTCTTCCGTCTGCGAAAACTGCGAGCGAGCCACGAATCTGCGGCGGTACCATGAATCCGTGCGTGGGTTACGGCAGGGAGGCGTGCATGACCATGACGATCACCAGCCCCGTCGAGGCGGCGGCGGAACTCAAAAGGCGCGTGGACAAGGCTGGCAGGGCGGTCTTCTTCGGTGGTGCGGGCGTCTCCACGGCAAGCGGCATCCCCGACTTCCGCAGTCCCAACGGCCTCTACAACCAGCGCGGATACACCTATGCGCCCGAGACGATGCTCTCGCACTCCTTCTACGCCTCCCACCCCGAGGAGTTCTTCGACTTCTACCGTCATGTGATGTGCGTACCCGATGCCAAGCCCAACCGCTGCCATTACAAGCTTGCCGAGCTCGAGGCCGCGGGCAAGCTTGCGGCCGTGGTCACGCAGAACATCGACGGCCTTCACCAGGCCGCCGGCTCCAAGCGCGTGATCGAGCTGCATGGATCCACGCATCGCAACGTCTGCCAGAGATGTGGGGCCGTCTATTCGCAGGAGTGGGTCCTCGCTTCCGAGGGGGTGCCGCGGTGCGGGCGGTGCGGCGGTGCCGTGAAACCAGACGTCGTGCTGTACGAGGAGTCTCTCAACGAGAGGGACCTCGTCGCCGCCATGGAGGTAATCGCGAGCTGTGACCTGCTGGTCATCGGAGGCACCTCGCTTGTGGTGTATCCTGCCGCGGGTCTCGTGCAGTACTTCCGGGGGGATGACCTCGTGGTCTGCAACCTCCAACCCACTCCGCAGGATGCCGCCGCGAACCTCGTGTGCGCCTGCGACATCTCGGAGGCCTTTGATTTCTGACCCGCGAGGGTTTATCCCATTCTGCAGGTTTGGGCCCCTTTGCCGTGATAGCGGAGAATGCCCGCGTACTCGTTACAATAGGAACGTTACCTACGTGTCCGGCGCAGGAGGTCGATGAAGGTGCTCAGGGAGAACTATGCAACGTGGCAATGCGGCTCGCACGAGATCTCGCTCGCGCGTCCTCGCATCATGGGAATTCTCAACGTTACGCCCGACTCCTTCTCCGATGGTGGGGAGAACTTCGACGTGAAGGCAGCCATCGCCTGCGGTCGCGAGATGCTCGACGAGGGAGCCGACATCATCGACGTGGGCGGCGAGTCCACGCGTCCTGGCTACACACCCGTTTCCTCGAACGAGGAGGCGGGACGCGTCGTGCCCGTCGTGCGTGCGCTCGTTGCATCGGGTGCGGTCGTCTCCGTGGACACGCGCCATGCCGACGTTGCCAAGATGTGCATGCGCCTTGGCGCATCCATCGTCAATGACGTGGAGGGCTTCACCGATCCTGCCATGATGAAGGTTGCTGCCGACACCAACTGCGGCTGTGTCGTCATGCATTGGGACAAGGGTGGCTTGGGTACGCGTCCGCCCCGTCGACAGGTGCAACTCGACGACTCCCGTCCCGCCCGTGAGGCCGTTACCAGAACGAATACCTCGCAGCACCGCTTTACCCTGCCTGACCAGGCACCCATCATGCGACAGATCATGGGCTTCCTCGGCGACCAGGCTCGTGACCTCATGCGTGCGGGTGTGGCCCATGATCGCATCTGCATCGATCCCGGTCCCGGCTTCGACAAGTTCGCCGACGAGGACGTCGTCATTCAGCGAGCCACTCGCTCGATGGTCTCGATGGGCTACCCTCTGCTCTGCGCCGTCTCGCGCAAGCGCTTCGTAGGTGCGGTCTCCGGCGTGGCCGATGCCAACGCACGCGATGCCGCGACGCAGGGCGTCTGCATTGCCGCGATAGAGAACGGTGCCCGCATCCTGCGCGTCCATGATGTTGCGGGTTGTGCGCAGGCCATCAACTCATACTGGGCCGTCGCCCAGAAGGATGTGCGTCAGGGCTTCGTGGGGCTTGGCTCCAACGTGGGTGACCGCATGGACTACCTTGCCCGTGCCGTTCGCCTCATCGATGACATCCCTCTCACCTGCGTGGTGTCGGTGAGCCATGCATACGAGTCGGAACCCGCCTATGGGGTTGCGACGCCTGTCGCCAATGCCGTGGCGGAGATTCGCTCCGAGCTTCACCCCCTCGTCCTCGTGCAGAAGCTCCTCGAGGTGGAAGACGAGCTCGGCCGCGTGCGCGACCCCAAGGAAAAGGGCCATGGACCTCGTACGATCGACTGCGACCTTCTGTGGGTCGAGGGCGAGGAGCACGCAGGTGCCCGACTCACGCTCCCGCACTCGCACCTCGGTGAGCGCGACTTCGTGATCATTCCCATGGAAGACCTCATGCATGATCCCGAGCGTTTTCTCGTTCACGCCGGCATACAGGTCACGCCGCGCGAGAAGCGCGTCGGCCACGTGATGGCTGAGCTCGGGGAGATTTCGTGGGAGTAGGAACGACGCTCCTTGACGACCTGCGCACTGCGGGCCAGGACGGCGCACCTCATGGTACGTTTCGGGTGCGGGAGACGAACGGTGTCCTCGATGTCGCCATCGTGCTGAGACCTGCGGTGGGGATGGCGTTTCTCATGGCCGTTCCGCACGCATGCTCCCTTGGCGTACGTGACGTGCTTCTTGGGATGGGTGCCGTGGGCGTAGGTGTTGCATGGCCGTACGGCGCGTGCGGTGCCGGCGGGACGGTCGTCACCATACAGACGTGTGCGGGCTACGGTGGGGGCATGTTCGTGGTGTGCGACGCCTCGGTGGACCTCTCTCCCGTCGAAGGGGTCGCGCTGCCTTCCGCCGAGGAGCTTGGCGAGGCGATGGCGGCAGGTATCGTCGCTCGTGTCGACGCATGGGCGGCGGGGATTTCCGCCGCAGGACCGGGGGCCACGCCGCTGGGACCGATTCTCGCTGACTACTACGACGCACTCGCCCTCATGGATGCCGACGTCGAGGTCGTCTATCCCAACGGTCGCGTGTTCTGCCGAGGTAGGCTTGCCGGCATCGACGTATGGGGCCACGCGACGGTGCGCACCTCCCTTGGCGGCGAAATCGAGATCGCGCCCGAGCAGGCCAGCATTCGTGCGGCCGAGTGAGACGGGTCCCTGTCGCTAGCGGGCGTTGACGCGCAGCCAGATGTCGCGGATGCCGCGTAGCGTGAGGTCGGGGTCGACCCGGCAGAAGACATCCGTCGCATGGCTCACGGTGCGGGCGAGACCGCCTGTGCCCACGACCGGGGCAGACTCGATGCCCAGCTCCGTCTTGATGCGCGCGACAAGGCCTTCGACCTGTGCCGCAGCACCGATCACGAGGCCCGATTGAACGGCCGTCTCGGTGGTGTCGCCAAGGACGTGCGCGGGCGCCTCGATGGGGACGTCCGAGAGCTTCGCGGCACGATCGAAGAGCGCCGCGGCAGAAACCATGAGACCTGGCGAGATGGTGCCGCCGCGGTAGGCTCCCGTCGCATCGACCACGTCGATGTTCGTGGCCGTCCCGAAGTCGACGACGATGACCGGCGCGCCATAGTCTGCGCGGGCGGCAATGGCATTGGCGATGCGGTCGGCCCCCAGGCTGCGCGGATTGGGCATTCGGATCTCCATGCCGTAATCGTCGCCCGGGAGGACCATGAGCGGCGCATGGCCGAGGACCTCGGTGAGGCAGCGGTCCCATGCGCGCGAGAGCGTGGGCACGACGCAGGCGACACCAGCCTCGGTGACGTCCGCGTAGTCAAAGCCGTCCATATGCAGGTAGCCGCCAAGACGCGAGCGGAGCGTGTCGGAGGTGTCGGATGCGGTGGTGGCCATGCGCCAGCCGTGGCGCATGGTGCCTGTCTCGTCGTAGAGACCGAGCGTGCCCTGGGTGTTGCCTACGTCTATGGCAAGAAACATGCCGCCCCCTAGTGGATGCTGATGCTGAAGAACTCGTAGTCCTGGGCATGACGTGGGATGGAGTACTCGAACGGTACGCCGTCATCGAGAAAACCCACGCTCTTGATCTCGAGGAGCGGCGTGTCCGGCTCGACGTGGAGGCGTTCGCATTCATCCTCGGTTGGCAGCACTGCGCGTATGATGCGGTGGGCGCTGCCGATCTTGAGTCCGAGCTCGCCTTCGATGTAGTCGTAGATGGAGTCGGCCACGTGCTTCTCGCGCAGGCCGGGAATGATCTTTATGGGCATGTAGGTGTATTCGATCACATGGGGCACGCCATTGGCCGAGCGGACGCGGCACACGTGATAGGCAAACTCGTCAGGCTCCATGCCGAGCGCCTCGGCGACCTCCTCGTCGGGATGCACCACGGAGAAGTCGTATACGGTCGTCTCGACCTTCTCGCCGCGCGCCTCGTGCTCGGACTTGAAGCCCGTCATCTGGCTTGACATGTTCCAACCCGAACCCTTGCGGAAGTTCGTGTCGACAAGACCCTTCACGAAGGAGCCCGACCCGCGACGACGTGCCACCAGGCCATGGAGGGTGAGCTCGTCCATGGCCTTCTTGATGGTGATCTTGCTGACGTCGTAGTGCTCGCAGAGTTCGTCGGTGGTGGGCAGCTGTTCGTTTGGCTTGAACTCACCGGCTGCGATGCGTATGCGGATGTCGTCGGCAACGGTCTCGTACTTGAGCATGGGGCGCCTCCCTCTTCTCTATCGAGACACATTCTCGCGTTTCCACGAGAAATAATCCCTCTCACACAAAAAGACCTTGATATTACAGATAGAATGTGTATATTAACAATTAGACATGTATGGCGTATATAAAAGACATGTCTTTTAGATACGCAAAGACCGGCCTACGCCGGAGTGTAGGGAAAGGGAGAGACGGATGGGCTCTAGCAAGCTTCCGCAGGACTTCTTCTTTGGCGCGGCCATGTCGGGTCCACAGACCGAGGGCGCCTGGCAGCGTTTCGGTAAGGTCGAGAACATCTGGGACACCTGGTCAAACGAGCGCATCGAGGACTTCCACAATCGTGTGGGTTCCTACGCGGGCAACGACTTCACCGCTCGATACAAGGAGGACTTCCAGACCCTGCGCAAGCTTGGGCTCACGTCATGGCGCACGTCCATCCAGTGGTCGCGGCTCATGACCCTGGACGGGCAGCTCAACAAGGAGGGTGCGCGCTACTATCACGAGATCTTCTCGGCGGCGGCCGAGGCGGGCCTCACCACCTTCGTGAACCTCTACCACTTTGACATGCCGACCCACCTCTTCCGTCGCGGTGGTTGGGAGAACCGCGAGGTCGTTGAGGCCTATGCCAACTACGCCCGCACCGCCTTTGGCGAGTTTGGATCCGAAGTCGCCTACTGGTTCACGTTCAACGAGCCCATCGTCGAGCCGCAGCAGCGTTACACCACGGGGGGTTGGTATCCCTTCGTGCGCGACTTCTCTCGCGCCTGCACCGTGCAGTACAACATCTCGATCGCCCACGCGCTTGCCACGGGCGAGTTTCGCCGCGCGAAATCTGCGGGCATCGTGCGTGCCGACGCGAAGATCGGCCTCATCAACTGCTTCACGCCTCCCTACACCAGAGAGAATCCGTCGGCAGCCGACCTCGAGGCCGTCCGGATGGTCGACGGGATCGACAACCTCTGGTGGCTCGACCTCGTGGCCAAGGGCAGCCTGCCCGAGGACGTCATCACCACCCTCGAGCAGCGCGGCGTCGTCCTGCCCCGCCGTACGGGTGACGAGGAGATCCTCTCCCAGGGCATCGTCGACTGGCTTGGGTTCAACTACTACCATCCCGAGCGTGTCCAGGCGCCCTCTCGGGACACCGACGAGAGCGGCAGCCCGGTCTTTGCCGACGAGTACGTCTGGACCGATGCCGTCATGAACGAGTCGCGCGGCTGGGAGATTTATCCCAAGGGCATCTACGACTTCGCCATGACCATGCGTGACGGCTATCCCGACCTCGAGTGGTATGTCTCCGAGAACGGCATCGGGATCGAGGGCGAGGACGCCTTCAAGGATGCCGATGGAACCATCCAGGACGACTACCGCGTCGATTTCGTCCGTCAGCACCTCCAGTGGATCGCAAAGGCGATCGAGGACGGCGCCAAGTGCCGTGGCTACCACTACTGGGGTGTCATCGATTGCTGGTCCTGGAACAACGCGTACAAGAACCGCTACGGCTTCGTCGAGGTCAACCTCTCCGACGGCTACAGCAGGCGGTTCAAGAAGTCTGCCGAGTGGCTGATGCGCACAGCCACTTCGCATGTGGTCGAATAGCTCGTCCACGCATAGCTAGTCTGTAAAATGTCGGAGGGAGAAAAAGCAATGGAAGAAAAGGCATCGCCGTTTCTCGACAAGTTCGCCGAGGTTTCGGCCAAGATCGGCAATCAGGTTCATCTGAGGTCGCTCCGTGACGCATTCGCCACGATGACCCCGGTCTTCATCCTCGCCGGTATCGCGGTCCTTATCAACAACGTCGTGTTCCCGCTGTTCCTCGCGGGCGACGCGCTCGTTTCCGTGCAGTACTGGGGAAACGCGATCACGCTCGGCACGATCAGCTTCTCGGCGATCCTCCTTGCCGGGCTCGTCGGGTACTGCTTCGCCAGGAACAAGCGCTTTGATGACCAGATCGCCTGCGTGGTCGTGGGGATTGTCTCTCTCGTCATCATGATGCCCCAGACCGTCACCGTCACCATCGACGCGACGACAAAGGCCACCGCAGACGTCAAGGGTGCGTTCCTCACCACCAGCACGGGCATCAACGGCCTCTTCGCGGCCATCATCATCGGCCTTATCGCCACCACCATCTTCATCAAGCTCTCGGGCGTCGAGAAGCTCAAGGTCAACCTCGGCGAGGGCGTGCCCCCCGCGGTCGCCGACTCCTTCAACGTCATGTTCCCGATGCTCATCACGCTCTCGATCATGGCCTTGGCGTCCGCTCTGCTCTACAACCTCTTCGACACCAACCTGCTCGCCCTCATCGCCGCCGGCGTCACCGCACCGCTCAAGGACGTCATGAACTCCGGCCCGCTTGCCGTCATCATCATCTACACCTTCGCGAACCTGCTCTTCTGCCTCGGCATCCACCAGTCCACCATCTCCGGCGTCCTTGCTGAGCCCATCCTCACCATCCTCATCGTCGACAACATGGCCACCTTCGCCGCCGGTGGCACCATCCCCGCAGACCACTACATGAACATGCAGATTATCAACACCTTCGCCCTCATCGGTGGCTCGGGCTGCACGCTCATGCTCCTCGCCGACACGTTCCTGTTCTCCAAGAACAAGGCGTCTCGTGACATCGCCAAGCTCTCCGTCCTGCCGGGCATCTTCAACATCAACGAGCCGGTCATCTACGGCTATCCCATCGTGTACAACCTGCCCCTGATCATCCCGTTCGTCCTCATCCCCGACATCCTCATCGCCGCGACCTACGGTCTTACCTGCGCAGGTCTCATCAGCCCCTGCGTGGTCCTGGTTCCCTGGACCACCCCGGTCTTCATCTCGGGCTTCCTCGCCACTGCCGGCGACTTCCGCGCCGTCATCTGGCAGGTCGTCGAGGTCGCACTGTCCATGGCCATCTACCTGCCCTTCATGAAGATCTCCGAGAAGGTTCAGGCCAGGCAGCTCGAGAACGCCGTCGAGGAGTAGCGTCATCGCACGTCGTATCATTGCACCAACGGGGCGGCCGGAATCCGACCGGCCGCCCCACCGCATTCCCGGTCCCCGAGACCGTTCGCAAGGAAGTGGCGCGAGATGCCAGTCAGCGCAGAGCGCAGAGAGGAACGTGTTCGTCATGAGGATCATGCTTGCCTGCAACGCCGGAATGTCGACCAGTCTGCTCGTCCAGAAGATGCGCAAGGAGGCTGCGGCCCAGGGCCTCGACGCAACCATCGAGGCCAACCCCCTCGCCAGAGCCCTCGAGAAGATCGATGGCTTCGACATCCTCATGCTCGGGCCTCAGATCTCCTATGCCAAGGATGATGCGGTCAAGGCCGTGGACGGCAAGATCCCCGTGGTCGTCATCGCCATGGCAGACTACGGCCGCATGAACGCCAAGAAGATCATCGCCGACGCCATCGCCGCCATCAACGCCTAGGAGGTACGCCATGGCAGACACCGACCAGCCGGGACTTGATGACGACATGGGCCCGATGGAGGAGGCGTGCTTCCAGATCATCGCCTCCGTCGGCATGGCCAAGTCCAACTACATCAAGGCGATCGAGATCGCAAGGGACGGCAGACTCGACGAGGCGCGCAAGCTCGTCGAGGAGGGAAACGAGGCCTATCTCCAGGGCCATGAGGTCCACATGGGGCTTCTCCAGGAGGACGCCGCCACCATCGGCAGCATCCACGTATCGCTTCTTCTCGTCCACTCCGAAGATCAGCTCATCCAGGCCGAGACATTCCGCGTGATTGCGCTCGACTTTATCGACCTGTACGAGCGGCTTAGCGCCTAGCGCGAAGTCGAGACCCCGTGGCCGCACGTCTCCCCCTCGTGCGCGGCCACGGGGTCATTTATGGAAACGGCCCCCTCGAGGGGCGCGTGCTGTCATACTGGTTCGTATGGTTGGCCGGCGCCTGGGGGAGATGGGTCATGACAGTAGACGGTACCCGCGACATCATGTTTCCAAGGCCGGTCTTCGTCGAGAAGATCTGGGGGGGACGCAAGCTCGAAACCGAGTTCGGCTACGAGATTCCCGATGGACCCGTAGGGGAGTGCTGGTCGATCAGCGCCCACCCCAACGGGGACTGCCTCATCGAGGGCGGCGTGTGGGATGGCCGCTATCTGTCTGACCTCTGGGCCAATGAACCGCAGCTCTTTGATGGTGCGAAGGGTGACCGTTTTCCACTGCTCATCAAGATACTCGATGCCCATGACTACCTTTCCGTGCAGGTGCACCCTGATGACGTCTACGCCATCGAGCACGAGAACGGAAGTCTTGGCAAGAGCGAATGCTGGTACATCCTCGAGGCTGACCCTGACGCGCGCATCATGATCGGGCAGAAGGCCCATGACCGAGACGAGTTCGCCGCCATGGTCGAGGAGCATCGCTGGTCTAAGCTTCTCAACGAGATCCCCATCCATGCGGGTGACTTCTTCGCCATCAATCCCGGCACCGTTCACGCCGTGAAGGGGGCGCTCATCCTCGAGACGCAGCAGTCGTCCGACGTCACGTACCGCGTGTACGACTTCGACCGTAGGCAGCCTGACGGATCGCAGCGCGAGCTCCACATGGCGCAGTGTCTCGACGTAATCGACTTCTCCGCACCGCTGCTTGCCGACGGTGCCGTGAGCGCACCGGAGATCGGTGGCATCACCAAACTCATGAGCTGCACGTACTTTGACGTCTTTCGTGTTCGCGTGACGGGGGGCGCACCTGTGACCCTGACGCAGGACAAGCCGTTCATGTGTGTCTCCGTCGTCGCGGGTGAGGGCGGAACCGTACGGGCGGGGGAAGGTCCCCTGCATGAGCTCAGGAAGGGGTCGCACTTCCTCGCGCCCTCTGGCTGTGGCGACCTCGCCTTTGTCGGTGACATGGAGCTCATCGCCTCGTACGCCAACTAACTCGTTTGGTACCGCGCGGATGGCCCCACGGCATCAGTCCACGCTCTTTCTCCATATTGGGGCGGATGTAATCTGTTAAAATACTGCAGCTTGACCAACCCCTCGCCTGGTCGGAAACCAGGCAAACCAAAGGAGTCTCGACATGAAGCAAGGCATTCATCCAGACTACGTGGAGTGCACCGTCCGTTGCACCTGTGGTAACACCTGGAAGACCCGTTCCACCAAGAAGGAGATGACCGTCGACCTCTGCGACAAGTGCCACCCCTTCTATACGGGCACGCAGAAGCTCGTTGACACGGGTGGTCGCGTCCAGCGCTTTACCGACAAGTTCGGTGGCGCAGCACAGGCTCGTCTCGACGCCGCGAAGGCTGCCAAGGAGGCCAAGGCAAACAAGGCTGCCGAGGATCAGGCCGCTCGCAAGGCTGCCGCCGAGGCCAAGGCTGCCGTCAAGGCCAAGCGCGCCGCCGAGTTCGAGAAGCGCGCCGCCAAGGAGGTCACCGTCGAGGAGAGCCCCGCCGAGGAGACCCGCGTCGAGTAGGTCGTACGTGCACGTCATGTGGGAAAGAGGGGAGGTCGACTTTGGTCGGCCTCCTTTTTTGGCTCGGTGGGCAGTGAGGTACTCGGTGGGTGTATCGTGCGGACGAGTTTAGCGAGAAAACCCTCCGCACGACACATGCCGGACCTCGTCTTGTCGCGCGCGGACGATTCTTACGAGAAAACCCTCCGCATGCGCACCCCCAACGAGAGGGGTGTCGCATGGGAGGGTTCTTCTGCGGTACTCGCCAGACACAGCCGGGTCAGACGAGCTTGAGCCCGCCGCCGTCGGACTTCTCGCCTGCCGAAGCCGCGTCGAGCACATCGGTGAGCTGCTTGATGCGGCTCGCCGCCTCCTCCTTGGATTCGTGCTTGTAGTTGCAGACGCACTCGGACACGACCGTCTCCATGGCCTTGTTGCGCAGCGCGGCGTCACGGATCTCGCCATAGAAGCCCTGGTGCCTTGCCTGGTCGATGAACTGCTCCAGGTCCTTTTCGGGAACGCTCAGGTAGTGCGTGAACTCGCCGTCGTCCACGCTGAGCTTCCGGACGAAGGCAAAGGCGTCGAGCGCGGCCGCAAGCTCGGCCTCATCGCGAGCCTGTTCGTTGATCGACTCCTCGAACTGCGCGCGACTCACGCCGTTCTGCATGAGGAAGGCGTCGACGCCAAGACCGGCCGCCTGCGCCTGCTGGGCGATCTCGGCCTCGAGGGCCTCGCGCGTTTCGGCGATGTCGGCTGTGGGCACTGACTGGTTGAGGCGCGAGACGAGAATGTCGAGGCACTTCTTGGTCTTGCTCTCCTCGGCACTCCGAATGCCCATCTGACGAAGCTGGAGGCGCACCGCCGACAGAAGCTGGCTACCATCCTCGATGCCCTGGAAGTGCTCGGAGACCCAGGCGTCATCCTGAAGGTCATCTGCGGTGCCGCCGGCCTGTCGCACGATGCTTGCTGCCGCGAAGTCGATCTCCTCGTCAGTGACGAAGGGAACGGTGACCTCGATCTTGATGGGTTCGACGGAAGAGAGCGTGTAATGGGCCCTGCCGTCGATCATGAGTGGAGCGGGCTTCTGGATGGGCATGTAGTTCCTCCATGTCTGGTGGTTACTGGGTGCGCTGAAGTACGTACGTGTCCTTGTACCCGATACTCGTGTCATAGCGAACGAAGAGGAAGGACTCCTCGTGTTGGTAGGAGGTCTCGACCACGGCGATGACCGCGTCGGGATCATCCGAGGTGCCAAAGCCCAGGGAGACGTCCACCGTACCACCCGCCATCTCGGGAAGCGTGGTGACAAACACGGCGTCACCGCCTAGGCCCGAGGTGTCCGACCCGTCGAGGGCGGCCGTGAACCTGACGTCCGAGAAGACGGTGTCGCCGTCACAGGAGTCGGCGTTGTCTGCGGGATGATCGTGGAAGTGCGCCATCCCAGAGACGGTGCCGCTCAGACGGGCGCCCGACGAGGTGTTCTGATATGAGTCGATGGTAACCTCGAGTGGCGTCGAGCTGGCAGCCAGGCATTTGTTCCCGTCGGTCTCCTGGCTCTGGAACGTGCCCGTCCACGTGCCTACGACCGAGTCGTAACCCAAGGTTCTCGCGTCATCGGAGACCTCGATGGAGTCGATCTCCCATATGCCGTTGGCGGCGCGGAAGGCAAAGTGCACGGTGAGCTCGCAATCGTACGCGCCGAAGCCCTCCGGCTTCGTGAGTTCGAGCTTGACGGTGTCGGTCTGGGCCTCGGCATCGAACTCCTCGTCGGCCACGGTCACGTTGGCGTTGTCATAGAGCCCTACGAGAGAGGGTTCGTTCGCGTAGCTGGTGTTGTCGGGGTCGTTGACGTGCAGCGCCTGGTCTGCCTTTCCGAGAATGGCGCTCATGTCATCACGCATGCGATTCCGGTCTATGCCGGCCGTCGCCTCGTATGAGAGGCGGACGTTCTGCTCGGTGCCGATGCCGACCCAGCTGCCGTTCACCTTCGCGTAACCGAGGGTGGCGGTCTTGGTTGCGGTGACGGATGCGTTCTTATAGACGGCCGTAACGTCCGCGCTGGCATAGCCCGAGGCGCCAAACTGGGCGGCATCGCTCGTGATCGCAGTCTCGGTGCGCGTTCGCGAGTTTATCCCGATACTGACGAAGGAGAGGTTGCTGGCATTGCCGTAGAGGTCGCAGTCATAGGGGGGTGTCGCGAGTCGCGAAGTGGCATCGGTCTCGATGACATCGGCGGGCGGAAGGTTGCTTGCATGGATGCCGGCCACTACGAGGATGAACACGATTGCGACGGCGCCTACGCCAAGCAGCATGAACGCCGCACGGTGACGTGAGCATGCGTCCCGTATCCCGGCGAGTCCGTGTGGGTGGGAGGGCGCGTGGGCGGTAGGATCGTCGCGGGAGAGCACGCGGGTGCCTGCGGCGAGCGTGGATCCGGCCTCGGGTTCGACCGTCGGCCCCGTCGCGGACCCCGGCTCATGCGCGGGTGCCTCCTCGGGAGCGGTGCTCATGTCATCCGCGGGCTCTTGCATGCCTCTCCTTGCTGACGCGCGTCGCATGAAACCAGTTTCTCACACATCAGGTGCTCCGATGTCGTTCCGATTGCCGCCTTGTGCGTCCCGTGGACGAGGGGCTCCGTCCTCTACCTGCGTGAAAGAAACATCTCTCTCGGTGGTATCCTCACATAGTTACCTACATGTCGCGACGCGGTACTGCGTCGCGGCTTATCCAAGGAGAGCATCATGCGAGACAAGCTTCAGAAGCTCATTGCCGCATATGAGGAGCTTGAGAAGAAGATGGGCGACCCAGCCGTCGCTTCCGATCCCAAGGAATACGCGCGCATCGCCAAGGAGCACGCCAACCAGGCCGATCTCGTGGCCAAGGCGCGGGAGTACATCCAGGCCCTCGACGACATCGACGCCGCGAAAGAGATGCAGCGCGAGACCAGTGACGCGAGCGAGAAGGAGATGCTCCAGGAGGACGTCGTCTCCAACGAGGCCAAGGTCCCAGGCCTCGAGGACGAGATCAAGGTCATGCTCATCCCCGGTGACCCCAATGACGAGAAGGACACCATCATCGAGATCCGCGCCGGCGTGGGCGGCGACGAGGCGGGCATCTTCGCGGGAGACCTCTTCTCCATGTACGAGCGCTTCGCCGCAAGCCGCAAGTGGAAGATCGAGGTCCTTTCGGCGTCACCGTCCGATGCGGGCGGCTTCAAGACCATCGAGTTCAAGGTCACGGGCAACAAGGTCTACTCGGTCATGAAGTTCGAGTCGGGCGTCCACCGCGTCCAGCGCGTGCCAAAGACCGAGAGCCAAGGGCGCATCCAGACCTCGACGGCCACCGTGGCGGTGCTTCCCGAGGCCGATGACATCGACATACAGATCAGCCCCGAGGACCTGCGCGTCGACACGTACTGCTCGTCGGGCCCCGGAGGTCAGGGCGTGAACACGACCTACTCCGCCGTGCGCATCACGCACCTGCCTACCAACACGGTGGTGCAGTCGCAGGAGCAGCGCTCGCAGATCCAGAACCGCGAGGTCTGCATGCAGATGCTGCGTGCCCGCCTCTACGAGATGGAGCTCGAGAAGCAGCAGGCCGAGCAGGGGGCCGCGCGCCTCTCGCAGATCGGTCACGGCAACCGCTCCGAGAAGATTCGCACGTACAACCAGCCCCAGGATCGCGTGACCGACCACCGCATCGGTTTCAACGGCACGTATAACGGCGTTCTTCTCGGCGATACGCTTCCCTCGGTAATCGAGGCGCTCGCTGCCGCCGAGCGTGCCGAGAAGCTCGCACAGGCGGTCTAGACGCGGCAATCACGCAAACGTGCGGCGTCGGCCAAGGTCGGCGCCGCTTTTATTGACGAGCACGGGGGAGCGCATGGCAGAGCAGGAGCCGTGGACCATTCGCAGGATTCTCGCTTGGACGATCGACTATCTCGGCAAAAGGGGTGACGAGCATCCGCGCCTCTCGTCGGAATGGCTTGTCAGCAACGTGACGGGACTCTCTCGCGTCGAGATATACATGAGCTTCGACCGTCCGCTCAGCCGAGAGGAGCTCGATGCCATGCACGCTGCCGTGGCGAGAAGGGCAGCGGGGGAACCGCTCCAGTACGTGACGGGCGAGATGCCCTTTCGGCACATCGTGCTCCACTGCGAGCGCGGCGTGCTCATCCCGCGTCCCGAGACCGAGGTGCTGGTAGACGCTGCGCTCGATGGCGTGGACGCGGCCGTCGCGGCTGGTGTCGAGACCGTGCGCGTGCTCGAGATCGGTACGGGAACGGGCTGCATCGCGCTCTCGCTTGCCTCTGAGCGCCCTGGGACACGTGTGGTCGCGACGGACACCTCGGAAGGCGCCGTCAAGCTTGCCGTGCGCAACCGAGACGCCCTTGGGCTTGAGGATGTCGTGCGTGTGGTTCCAGGAGACCTCGCGTCGGGAGTCGACGCACGACTTGCGGGTACCTTCTCGGTGCTCGTCTCCAACCCTCCCTACATCCCCAGCGCCGTGGTGCCGACCCTTCCCGAGGAGGTCATCGGCTATGAGCCTGGTCTCGCTCTCGACGGGGGCGCGGACGGGCTCGACGTGTTCCGTCGCATCCTGGAGCAGGCGCCGCGAGTCCTGCGGCCGGGAGGTATGCTCTGCTGCGAGCTCTTCGAGGACAACGCGGCCCAGGCGGCCGAGCTCTGTCGCGCGCAGGGTGGCTGGGCGAGCGCGGAGGTGCGCGAGGACCTCACCCACCGTCCGCGCGTGCTCGTGGCCGTGCGGGAGGGGGGTCTTTCCGACGCACTTCCCGAAGGGATGGAGAGCGCCGCACGTCGGGCCGAGCGCATCGTGCGGGCGAGCCAGGACGAGGTGGACGGCGAGGTGGTGAGACGGGCCGCGCACGTGCTTCTCGCCGGTGGGGTCGTGGTGGTGCCCACCGACTCCGTATATGGCCTCTGCTGCACCGCCACGCCGGACAATCCCGCTCACCGGCGCATCTTCGAGATCAAGCGACGTGACCTGGCGCAGACGCTGCCGTGGTTCGTGGCCGATCCCTCCGGGCTCGACCGCTATGGGCGAGATGTGCCCGAGTGGGCGCATCGCCTGGCGAAGAAGTACTGGCCCGGTGCCCTCACGCTGGTGGTGAGGGCCTCTGACGAGGTTCCTGCGGAGTATGCGCAAGCAGACACCGGGACCGTTGCGCTGCGCGTGCCGGATTCGGACCTCGTGCGCGCCATCGTGCGCGAGACGGGCACGCCCTTGGCACAGACGAGCGCCAACACGCACGGCCAGGCGGCCGCCACGACGGGAGCCGACATAGAAGATCGCCTGCTCGACATGGCCGACCTCGTGATAGACGCGGGACCGGCACCCGTTGCCGTGGCGTCCACGATCGTGGACTGCACCGGTGCCGAGCCACGGGTCCTGCGCGAGGGAGCGATCGCGCTCGGAGACATCGGGGCGTAGGCGCGAGCGGATCCCAGGCCTCCCTCGTCGAACGTTTGCGTGACGGCACTCCTCCTCGTTCCCAACCCGTCGAGGTTGCGTTACGCTACAGCTATCTAGGTGAGACCATGCGAGAGGGGTATCCATGCGTGTCGTCGTTGCGTCAGACCATGCAGGCTTCTGTCAGAAGGCGGACATCATCGCCTTCGTAAGAGGGCTTGGTCACGAGGTCGAGGATCTTGGCCCTGCCACTGACGATCGGGTGGACTATCCCGACTTCGCCGACGTCGCCGCACGTCGCGTGGGTGCCGGTACGGCCGACCGCGGGATCCTCATCTGCGGCACGGGACTGGGCATGGCCCTCACGGCCGATAAGGTCGCGGGCGTGCGCGCCCTCCCCATCGACCGCGCGGACTTCGCCGCCCTTGCACGTCACCACAACAACGCGAACGTCGTCTGCCTCTCGGGGCGCTTCGTCGACCTTGATGTCAACGAGGACATCGTCAAGACGTTCCTCGAGACCGGGTTCGACGGTGGGCGCCACGCGTTGCGTGTGGATAAAATCATGCGTGAGGACGACCCCTCGTTCAAGGGCATCGGCGAGGATTCTGGACTGTAGGACGCAATGCCAGGCAGCACGAGCCCCGTCATCGCGAGCAGATGCCGACCGCGACGCGGACGGCCCGAGTAAAGGAGACACCCTTGTCCTTTGAGCATCTGAGCGAAACCGACCCCGAGGTCATGTCGTTTATCGGCGACGAGCTCACTCGCCAGCGCAACTCCATCGAACTCATCGCCTCGGAGAACTTCGTGTCGCTCTCCGTCATGGAGGCCGTCGGCTCCCCGCTTACCAACAAGTATGCCGAGGGCCTGCCTGGCAAGCGCTACTACGGTGGATGCTGGGCCGTCGACGAGGTCGAGAACCTCGCACGCGAGCGCGTGAAGAGGCTCTTTGGCGCGGGCTATGCCAACGTGCAGCCGCACTCCGGCGCACAGGCCAACTATGCCGCCATCTCCGCCTTCGCCGACCCAGGCGACACGATCATGGGCATGGCTCTCGACAACGGCGGGCACCTCACGCACGGCTCGCCTGCCAACTTCTCCGGCAAGCTCTACCATGCGATCTCCTACGGTCTTGACCCTACGTCCGAGCGCATAGACTTCGATGACGTCGAGGCCAAGGTCAAGAAGTACAGGCCCGTTCTCATCATCGCGGGCGCGAGTGCCTACCCTCGCACCATCGACTTCGAGCGCTTTGCCCAGATCGCACATGACAACGGTGCCGCGCTCATGGTCGACATGGCCCATATCGCTGGACTCGTCGCCACCGGCCGTCATCCCAGCCCGGTGCCCTGCGCCGACGTCGTGACCTCCACGACGCACAAGACGCTTCGCGGACCGCGCGGCGGCATCATCCTCTCCAACACCCCCGAGGTTTCCAAGCGCATCAACTCCGCCGTGTTCCCCGGTTCGCAGGGCGGTCCGCTCGAGCACGTCATCGCTGGCAAGGCCGTGGCTTTCGGCGAGGCACTCCAGCCGGGGTTCGTCGACTATACCGACCGCATCCTCGTCAATGCCAAGGCCATCGGTCGCGGCCTGGAGTCTCGCGGTCCTGCGCCTCGTGACCGGCGGCACCGACAACCACCTGCTCCTCGTCGACCTCACCCCTGCGGGTGACGTCACGGGGCGCGACGTCGAGCTTGCGCTCGATGAGGTCGGCATCACCGTCAACAAGAACACGATTCCCGGCGAGAAGCGCTCCCCCTTCGTGGCGAGTGGCATCCGTGTGGGCTCCGCTGCCGCGACCACGCGAGGATTCGGCGAGCAGGAGTGCGAGCGCATCGGCCAGCTCATCGGTGACGTCGTGCTCCACGTTGACGACGACGCAACCAAGGAGCGCACGCATGCCGAGGTCTGCGAGCTCCTCTCGGTGCACCCGCTCTATCCCGAGCTCGATTAGGCATAGAATTCCTACGAAACGTTCGCGCCACCAGCAGAGAGGCACCACCATGGCCCAGTTTGAGGATCCGCGCTTCACCATCGTCGATCACCCACTCGTTCAGCACAAGCTTTCGATTCTACGCGACAAGGACACGACCACCAGGGACTTTCGTGAGCTTGTGACCGAGTTGGCAATCCTCGAGGGCTATGAGGCGATGCGGGACCTCCCACTTGAGGACGTCAACGTGGACACCCCGCTCGAGGAGTGCACCTGCAGGCGCCTCGCTGGCAAGAAGATCGCCATCATCCCGATCCTGCGTGCGGGTCTGGGTATGGTCGACGGCATCCTCACCCTCGTACCATCCGCGCGCGTGGGCCACGTGGGCATGTACCGCGACCCCGAGACGCACGAGCCCGTTCAGTACTACTGCAAGTTCCCGCCCGCGATCTGGGATCGCACCTGCCTGGTGGTCGACCCGATGCTCGCCACGGGCGGCTCGCTTACGGCCTGCATCAAGTTCCTCCGCGATGCGGGCGCCAAGGACATCCGCTGCCTCACGCTCGTCTCGGCTCCCGAGGGCGTGCGTGCCGTACTCGACTACGACCCCGACGTGCGGCTCTATACGTGCGCGCTCGATCGCGAGCTCAACGCGAACGCCTACATCCTGCCTGGTCTCGGCGATGCCGGTGATAGGATCTACGGCACGAAGTAGGAGTCGACCCAAGAATCTCCCGAGGATGGCACCCGCTCCGATACGACAGGGTCAAGTCGCTTGCAGCTATTGGTGGCGCGTCATTTTGGGTATGCCTTTCCGCTCGCATCGAGGTCTGCTTCTGAGCGTCAAGGCATACCCAAGGTATCGGGTGGCCTTGGGCATGCGTGCCAGCCGCGTTCTGTTCGTGCTATGTGCGGTGGTCGCCGCGGTAAGCTTGGCGCAGGACGCCCGCAAGCGGATGGGGAGGGTGGAGATGGACGAGCTGCTCGTTGACCTGCTTGGCGTCGCACTTGGCGTCGCCTCCACCATTCCGATGGCATACTTTCTCGGGAGGGTCGCCATCGGGGGCGGGCGGCGGGACCTCTCGTTTGGGCTTGCCTGTGCGATCGTTCCCCTCGTTGCGATCCAGGCGGCGCTTCTCGTGGTGTTTCTCGTATGCCCTGCGTCGGTCCTGTCGTTCGGGGTGTGCTCGACCGCGAGCTTCCTCGTGGCTGCGCTGGTGGAGGGTCTTGTCGCATGGAGAAGGATGGGGGAGTAGGACTTCCCCGCTCATGCCTCTGCCAAATGTCGAATGTCTGTGAAACCGTGGTTAGGACTATGAGCAGAAAGGGTAAGGTCATGGAAGAATATCGTGTCCTGATTGGGCGCGAGAAGAACGGGTATCAGCAGGCTCGTATGCATTTTGAACGTTCTTCAAAATGATGCGGATGCATCTGTTGGTATGACGTGGGGCTCGGTGCTATCCTCATCTATTGCCAGAATGCTTCGGCGGTTGCCGATGGATGCGGGTAGGGACCGAGAGCGGCTATCATGGAGGGACTGGCTTTCTCAGGCTCACCCAGGTATCTGACCGACGCCCGTCAGGGCGCTTCCAGGAAAGAGAACGTACGACCCTGGTCGCGGCCAAGGAAGGGAAGGACGTAACGTGGACGCACTCTCCAAGCTGCCAGACGAGATGAACGAGCTCATCGACAGCTTTATGACGCATGCCATTGTCGGGGATACCACAGTTGGTCTCACGCAGTATGTCTTCTGGATGAGCGTGGCCATCATCCTGCTGCTCGTCGTGCTTCTCGTGTTCAGGCAGAAACAGTCGCGTGATCTCGTCCCTCAGGGCTTCTTCGTGAACGCGGTCGAATACGTCGTCGAGTTCGTACGTGATGACGTCTGCAAGGGTCTGCTCGGCGATTCCTGGCGCGTGCACTTCCCCTTCCTTGCGGCGCTCTTCTTCTTCATCCTCTTCAACAACATCGTGGGCATCCTTCCCGGTTGTCACCCCGGGACCGGGACGATGGGCGTCACCGCGGCGCTCGCGCTTTGCTCCTTCGGGTACTTCGTGTACTTTGGCTGCAAGAGGAAGGGCGTGGGCGGCTATGTCAAGAGCCTCGCCCCCTCGGGTGTTGCCTTTCCGATAAACATCCTTGTCGCCGTCATCGAGGTCTTCTCTACGTTCCTGCGTCCCATCACGCTGGCGATTCGACTCTTCTGCAACATGTTTGCGGGCCACATCGTCATGGGGACCTTTGCCATCCTGGCCTCGCTCTTCTTCGAACCGCTCCTGCAGGGCGTGTCCGTTTCGGCCATTGGTGATGCTGGCGTATCCATGTTCTGGGTCCTCCTTCTGCTCATCATCTATCTCGTGGAGATTCTGGTCGCTGTCATTCAGGCCTATGTCTTCACGCTGCTCTCCGCCGTCTACGTCCAGCTCGTCGAGCAGGACGAGTAGCGGCGTAACGGAAGTACGGCAACCCGCGGGCGTCGTCCGCTCTTGCATAGGTTCGGTGTAACTCGCCCGGGAGGTCGGGCGAATGGCAAAGGAGGAACTGTGAACGTCATTGGATATGCTCTCGGTGTCATTGGCGCGGGCATCGGCATCGGTCTTGCCGCTTATGGTGCAACCACCTCTATGGCACGTCAGCCTGAGGTCCAGGGTCGTTTGTTCACGATCTTCATCCTGGCTTCCGCCTTCGTTGAGGCGCTCGCCCTTATCGGCTTCGTTGTCGTCCTCATGCAATAGGTACCTTGGACAACGCAGACGAAACGCTAGGTTGGAGGCACGCATGAACAGCAAGATGAACGGGCTCGGGATTGTCGCTGGCGCATCCGCCGCGGCGCTCGTCGCCTCCGCGATCGCGCCTACCACGGCTCTGGCAGAATCGACGACCGGCATGGATCTGCTGATTCCCAAGCCGGCCGAGTTCGTCCCGGCTCTCATCGCCTTCGTGGTCATCTGGGTCATCATGGCCAAGGTGGCCTGGCCCTCCATCCTCGGGATGATGGACAAGCGCCAGCAGAAGATAAAGGATGACCTCGATTCCGCTGCGGAGTCCAAGCTCAAGGCGGCGGAGGAGGCGAAGGAGTACGAGACGAGGCTCCTCAACGCCCAGAAGGAGGCCGATGCCATCGTCGCCCAGGCCAAGAGGGAGGCCGAGGAGGAGCGCACGCAGATCCTCGCGAAGGCCCAGCACGACGCCTCGGACATCATCACCAAGGCACGTGGTGCCGTGGATTCGGAGCGCAAGAAGGCCATGATCGAGCTTTCGAGTTCCGTGGTCGACCTCTCGGTGGACATCGCTGGGAAGATCATCGGTAATGACATGAGTGACGAGGACCAACGCAAGCTTGCGGAGAAGTACCTCGCGGAAGTAGGTACCGTAGATGAGCGCTAACCATGGCGAGGGCGAAAAGATAGAGGCCTACACGAGGGCACTCATGGAGGCAGCCCGCTCCGAGGGCAGGTCCAACTCCGACCTGGTGCAGTGGCAGCATGCCAAGAAGTTCTCGCCCGAGGTGCTCGAGACCCTGAGCGCCATGCACCAGGACGATGCCCTTGACCTCATCGACCAGGTCGCCAAGCATTACAAGGAGCTCCTTGACTCCGAGGACACCACGGTCTCGGTCACCGTGACCACCGCGGTTCCCATGGATGACGCCCTTCGCGAGAAGGTTCGTGCCAAGACGGAGAAGGACCTCAAGAAGCCCGTCTACCTCGTCGAGCGCGTCGACCCCTCCATCGTCGGCGGCATTATCGTTGAGGCGCGCGGCAAGCGCTATGACGCATCCGTGCGTGCCCAGCTTTCAAACATCAGGAAGACGCTCTCGTCGACCTTCATCGGGAGTGATGAGCAATGACAGATACCACCAAAAGCCCCGAGCAGCCGGAAATCAGCTCGGAGAGGATCATGGACACCTTGCTCGATCAGCTCGGCACCATCGGGGCAACGGTCGACCAGCAGGAGGCCTCCGAGGTCAGCGAGGTCGGCGACGGCATCGCCCGCGTGACCGGCCTTCGTACGGCCATGGCCGGCGAGCTGCTGCAGTTCACGAGCACCACCACCGGTCGCAGCGTATACGGCCTTGCCCAGAACCTGGACGAGGAGGCGGTAGGGGCCGTCCTCTTTGGGGACGCGGACGCCATCAAGGAAGGTGACGAGTGCCGTACCACCGGTCACGTCATGGACATACCGGCGGGCCACGCCATGCTCGGCCGCGTCGTCAACTCGCTGGGCCAGCCAATCGATGGCCTCGGGCCCATCGATACCTCGCATCGTCGTCCGATCGAGTTCAAGGCCCCTGGCATCATGGCACGCCAACCGGTCTGCGAGCCGGTCCAGACGGGCCTCATGGCCATTGACGCCATGGTGCCGATCGGACGAGGCCAGCGCGAGCTCGTCATCGGCGACCGTAAGACGGGCAAGACGTCCGTTGCGATCGATGCCATCGTCAACCAGCGCGAGACCGACATGGTCTGCATCTACGTCGCCATCGGCCAGAAGGCCTCGACGGTTGCCACCATCAGGGAGTCGCTGCTCCAGCATGGCGTCCTCGACAAGACGGTCATCGTCGCGGCCACCGCCGCCGATGCGGCACCCATGCAGTACATCGCCCCCATGGCAGGGGCTGCCATCGGAGAGTACTTCATGTACAACGACGAGTACGGCAACCCCGCCGATGCCGAGCATCGCGGTGGTCACGTGCTCGTGGTCTACGACGACCTCTCCAAGCAGGCGGTGGCATATCGTCAGATGGCGCTTACGCTTCACCGTCCGCCAGGACGCGAGGCGTACCCTGGCGACATCTTCTATCTCCACTCGCGCCTTCTCGAGCGCGCCTGCAAGATGTCCGACGCCAACGGCGGCGGCTCCCTCACGGCGCTCCCGATCATCGAGACGCAGGAGGGCGACGTCTCCGCCTACATCCCCACGAACGTGATCTCGATCACCGACGGGCAGATCTACCTGCAGTCCAACCTCTTCTTCCAAGGCCAGCGCCCAGCGGTCGACGTGGGCATCTCCGTGTCGCGCGTCGGTGGCGACGCGCAGGTGAAGGCCATGAAGCAGGTGGCGGGTACGCTGAGGCTCGATCTCGCGAGCTATCGCGAGAAGCAGTCCTTCGCGCAGTTCGGCTCGGACCTCGACGCGACCACGCAGTACCAGCTCAATCACGGTGCGCACATGATGGAGCTGCTCAAGCAGGGTCGCTACGCCGCGCTCGACGTCGAAGACCAGATCGTGTCCATCTTCGCCGCGAAGGAGAACTTCCTCGATGACATCGACCTCGACCATGTGAGCCTGTTCCGAGACGAGCTGGCAAAGTACATGCAGGAGAGGCATCCGGCGCTGCGCAAGTCTCTCAGCGACGGCAAGATCAGCGATGAGGCCTCCAAGCGTCTGAAGCAGCACATCGCAAGCTTCAAGGAGCACTTCCTGTCGACGTGTCCCAACAAGGTCAAGGAAGAGGATGTCACCGCCAAGGCTGAGAGCAACAAGACGAATGCGCTAGACCAGAACGTAAAGGTTGGGGAGTAGCCATACATGGCCAACCTTCGTGAGATATCAAGACGGATGACGTCCATCTCGAGCACCATGCAGGTGACGCATACCATGGAGATGATCTCCACCGCACGAATCCGCAAGGCGCTCGAGAGGGCGGAGCAGGCCGCTCCGTACAAGGACGCCATCACCAACATGCTTGCCAACGTGGCCTCCGCTGGGCTTGATGACGAGCAGCCGTTGCTCATCCGCCACATCGCGGAGAGAAACGTCCTGTTCATCATCGTCGCGTCCGACCGCGGGCTTGCTGGCGGATTCAACGTCCTTCAACAGCGCGCCGTCGAGCGCGAGATGGCTGCCCTCAGGGCCCGTGGCATCTTGTCGTCCGTCATCACCTGCGGACGAAAGCCAACCGAGTACTTCGCGTATCGTAAGATCGACCCGGTCATGTCGTTCGTGGGCATCTCGTCCGAGCCGACGATGGACGAGGCGGATCGTATCGCCTCCTACGTCATGGACGGCTACGTCTCCGGAAAGATCGATCGCGTCATGCTCCTGTACTGGCACGCGAGGAACCGCGTCGATCAGGAGCAGGTCACCGAGCAGCTTCTCCCCATCACGAGGGAGCGGCTCATGATGCCGAACAAGCCGCGCACCCGTGAGGCGCTCTCCGCAGTCGAGCACGAGCTCTATTCCGACTACCGCTTCGAGCCCTCGGCCGGTGAGGTGCTCGGCTATCTGATGCCGGCGTATTTCCGCACGGTCATCTACCACGCCCTGCTCGACTCGGCCGCTGCCGAGCACGCGGCCAGGCGTCGCGCCATGCAGTCTGCCACGGACAACGCGAAGGACGTCCTGGACAGGCTCGGAAGGACGTACAACCGCGAGCGTCAGGGTGCCATCACCACCGAGCTCAACGAGATCATCGGCGGTGCTTCCGCATTGGAGGACTACTAATGTCAGAAACGCTTGAAGAGACGCGAAGCCCTCTCGAAGAGGCCGCATACCAGAAGATGAACAAGACGGTGGGCACGGGCAGCATCACCCGCGTCGTGGGTCCTGTCGTGGACGTGCAGTTCCGAGATCAGGTGCCGGCCATCTACACCGCTCTCGTCGTCGAGGGCGAGACGCCCATGGGGGAGGTCTCGGCGGTTCTTGAGGTCGAGTCGCAGCTTCCCCACGGTGTCGTGCGCACCGTTGCGATGTCATCGACGGACGGTCTCCAGCGTGGCCTTCACGTGCGCGACACCGGTCGACCGATGATGATGCCTGTGGGCGCATCCACGCTCGGTCGCGTCTGGAACGTCATGGGTCAGCCTGTCGACGGCAAGCCCATCCCCGATGACGTCCAGTACTACCCGATCCACCATCCCGCGCCGGCGTTCGAGGACCTCACCACCCAGACCGAGATATTCGAGACCGGCATCAAGGCCATCGACCTTCTCGAGCCCTACGTCCGTGGCGGCAAGACGGGACTCTTCGGTGGTGCCGGCGTCGGCAAGACGGTACTCATCCAGGAGCTCATCAACAACCTCGCCCAGGAGCACGGCGGCACGTCGGTCTTCACCGGCGTCGGCGAGCGTACCCGCGAGGGCACCGACCTCTTCCTCGAGATGACCGAGTCCGGTGTCATCACCAAGACCTGCCTGGTCTACGGCCAGATGAACGAGCCGCCCGGAGCCCGCATGCGCGTCGCCCTCGCTGGCCTCACCACCGCCGAGTTCTTCCGCGACCAGGGCCAGGACGTCCTGCTCTTCATCGACAACATCTTCCGCTTCTCGCAGGCCGGCTCCGAGGTCTCTGCGCTTCTCGGCCGCATGCCGTCCGCCGTCGGCTACCAGCCCACGCTGGCAACCGAGATGGGCGAGCTCCAGGAGCGCATCACATCCACCAAGGAGGGGTCGATCACATCGGTCCAGGCCGTCTACGTTCCTGCCGACGACCTCACCGATCCGGCTCCCGCCACCACGTTCACGCATCTCGACGCCACCACGGTCCTCTCGCGCTCCATTACCGAACTGGGCATCTATCCGGCCGTCGATCCGCTGGCGAGCTCGAGCTCCGCGCTCGATCCCTCCATCGTGGGTGAGGAGCACTATCGCGTCGCCATGGCGGTTCAGGAGACGCTCCAGCAGTACTCCGACCTCCAGGACATCATCGCGATCCTCGGCATGGACGAACTCTCTGAGGAACAGCAGCTCGTCGTCTCTCGCGCCCGCAAGATTCAGCAGTTCCTATCGCAGGCATTCCACGTGGCCGAGAAGTTCACCGGTAACCCCGGCGTGTTCTGCCCGGTCGACGACACGGTCCGCTCGTTCGCCGCCATCATCGACGGCAAGTGCGATGACATCCCCGAGCAGGCGTTTCGCTTTGCCGGAGATATCGAGGACGTGCGCCGTCGTGCTGCCGAGATACAGGCCAAGGGCCAGGAGTAGGACAACATGGCTGACCTTAACTGCCAGTTCGTGCGCCCCGACAGGCTCCTCTTCGGAGGACCCGTCGCGAGCGCCATCCTCGTTACCGTATCGGGCGAGCTTGGCGTGTGGCCCGGGCATGCGCCAGAGATCTGTGCGCTCGGTGACGGTGTCGTCCGCCTGCACCTTCGCGAGGAGGACGGCGGCGGCACCGTGAGGGTCGTCATCTCGGGCGGATACGCCCAGATCAACAGCAATGAAATCATCGTCCTTGCCGATCACGCGCGTCGAACCGACGATATCGATCCCGATGTCGTCCGCACCACGCGCGAAGAGGCCTTCGACGAGCTGGAGAAGTATCCAGAAGGAGATCACAGGCGCGCATACTACGAGAACAAGATCAAGTGGTGTAACCTTCTCCTGAAGCAAGTCGCCGAAACCCAGAGCGCCTAGTCACGGAGGATTTTTGGACGTCATCAAGATTGAGGGCGGTCACCCCATAACTGGTGAGGTTACCGTCGAGGGCGCGAAGAACTCTGCGCTCAAGCTCATGGCCGCCACCATCATGGCGCCAGGGGTGACGACCTTGCGCAACGTCCCCAACATCGCAGACGTGCACATCATGGGTAAGGTCCTCAAGTGCCTTGGGGCAAAGATCGAGGTCGTTGACGTCCATGAGCTGCGCATCGATACCACGGGCGTGGACAAGTGGGAAACACCGTACAGCTTGGTCGCGCAGATGCGTGCCTCGACCGCCGTGCTCGGCCCCTTGGTCTCCCGCTTCGGCAGGGCCGTCGTTGCCATGCCAGGCGGTTGCAACATCGGCGCGCGCAAGATAGACATGCATCTCCTTGGGCTCGAGGCACTCGGCGTCAAGTTCGAGATCGATCACGGAGACATACATGCCTCGACGCCGGATGGGCTTCACGGCGACACGGTGACCCTCGCCTTCGCGAGCGTCGGTGCCACCGAGAACCTCATGATGGCCTCCGTGCACGTGAACGGCACGACGGTCATCGACAACGCGGCGCGCGAGCCGGAGATCGTCGACCTCGCAGACATGCTCAACGAGATGGGCGCCCATGTGAGAGGCGCCGGCTCTCCGGTCATCGAGATCGATGGCGTGGGGGAGCTCCATCCCGTCGACCACACCGTCGTGGGCGATCGCATCGAGGCGGGAACCTTTCTCGCTATGGGCGGTCTCGTGGGCCAGCCCGTGACCGTACGCGGCTTCGATTGCCAGCACCTCGGGCTCGTCCTCAAGAAGTACGAGCAGATGGGCATCACGATCGAGCGTGGCGAGCATTGCTGTACTGCCTCCCGCGACGTTCCGCTCCGTCCCACCGACATCCAGACGCTGCCATTCCCCGGGTTTCCCACGGACATGCAGGCACAGACCATGTGCCTGCTGGCACTCGCCGAGGGTAGCTGCATCATCACCGAGAACGTCTTCGAGAATCGCTTCATGTTTGCGAGCGAACTCCAGCGGATGGGCGCTGATGTCGTCATCGAAGGTCATCATGCCATCGTGCATGGGGTTCCGGGCTTCTCCGGCACGCAGGTCAAGTCGCCGGATCTCAGGGGTGGCGCGGCGCTGGCCATGGCGGCACTCGTTGCGGACGGCGTCACCACCATATCGGACATCCATCACATCGACAGGGGATACGAGAGCTTCGTCGAGAAGCTCTGCTCGCTCGGGGCAAAGGCCGAGCGTGACGTCATTCCCGACGAGGAAGACTACCTGGCTGATTGATTGGGTCGGAAGACGGACGGGGGGCCATGACGCGCAGGAATAGGGCGGGCGACAACGCCGGGTCGAACGAGTTCAGCAGGTCCAATGCCGACGGCTACCACATGCGCCTGCGGCGCAAGACGCGCAGGAGCCACATTCTGCGCACGACCCTCCTCGTCCTGCTGTTTGCCGTCGTCGGGTGTGGCGTCGCATTCGCGGCATGGGTCTACAACATACAGAGCCAGCTCAACGACTCCGCCGTGGTCACCGATGCGCTCAGGGCGAGCCTTACCGAGCGTACGGCATCTTCGGACCCGTATTACGTGCTTATCCTCGGTACGGACGGGCGGCCCGGAGAAGAGGACTACCGTGCCGACACGATCATGCTCGTGCGCGTGGACCCCGGGAACAAGAGGCTCACCCTCCTCTCGATCCCCCGTGACACCAAGGTCACCTACAACGGTACGGTCATGAAGATCAATGCGGCCCACTTCGTCGATGGTGCGGCGGGGATGGTCAACGCCGTGAGTGACCTCTGCGGCGTGAAGATAAGCCACTACGCCGAGATAAACTTCGACGGACTCTCCGACATCACCGATGCCGTGGGGGGTGTCACGGTGGACGTTGACGAGCATATGTACGATGACGTGAACTTCTCCGACGTGGTGGAGCTCAACCCGGGCGTACAGACGCTCAATGGTGCCCAGGCGCTCTTCTACACGCGCTGCCGCAAGTTTGCCGACGGAGACTTCACTCGCATGCGTCACCAGCGCACGTTCATCTCGGCGCTTGCGAAGCAGATTCTCTCGTCCACCGATCTTGCCACGCTCACCAACGTGGTCAGCACGTGCGCACAGTACGTATCGACCGACCTCTCGGTGACCGATGCGGTCTCGCTTGCGTACGAGATGAAGGGCATCGACGTGGATACGGGCCTCTACTCCGCCTATGTGCCATTTCTCAAGTACGCTGACATCGACGGCCAGTCCTATGTCGTGGCCGATACGGACAAGCTCGCCGAGATGATGAAGGTCATTGACTCCGGGGGCGACCCCTCCTCGTACAACGACGGGGCATACGGTTCCGACTAATCGGGTATCAGCTCTCTAAAACGGCTAGGCCCTTGCGGTAAACACTGGGGGAGAATCATATGAGCGCCCAAGATGCTGACATCCACGTTCTGACAAAGGCGGGGGAGGATTACCTCGAGTCGATCTATCGGCTCTCGCTCGACCAGGGAGAGGGCGACAAAAGCGTTCGCTCCGTCGATGTCGCCGAGCGTCTCGAGGTTTCCAAGGCAAGCGTCAACAAGGCCCTCTCGGTCCTCAAGGAGATGGGCATGGTCGAGCAAAGTCGCTATGGCCGGGTAACGCTTACGCCCGAGGGCGAGATGTACGCGGCCGGGGTATGGACAGCCCATCGCACGCTCCGTGCCTTCCTCGAGCATGAGCTTGGCGTCAGTCATGCAGTCGCGGATGGCGAGGCCTGTCTCATGGAGCACGTTCTCTCTGCCGATACCATGGAACGTCTCACCAAGTATCTCGAGCACCAGGGCGTGAGCATCTCCTAGGACGGCGTGTGTTCATTGGATGATGCTGCTGTCGACGAAATGGAACTTGATGCCGCTCGACGTGACTCCCCGTTTTGCGCCTTAGGTCTTAGGGTATGGTTTGAGCGGTTTTTTGCGAGCATGCGCTCGCGCGTCGTTGTAAAAAGAAGGGACCAACCACATGAAGGCAGTCATTCCCGCCGCGGGCCTTGGAACCCGCTTCCTCCCCGCTACGAAGTCGCTTCCCAAGGAGCTCCTGCCGGTGCTCGAAAAGCCGGTCATCCAATACGTCGTCGAAGAGGCGCTCGAACCTGATGGCGTCGATGGCGTCGTGATCGTCAACTCCCACGAGAAGCCGCAGATCGAGGAGTACTTCTCCGTTGACGAGACCTTCGAGGGCCTGCTCCGCTCGCGCGGTAAGGACGCCGAGGCCGACAAGGTTCACGAGGCGGGTTCGCTTCCCGTCGAGTTTGTCTATCAGGACAACCCACGCGGACTTGGACACGCGGTGCTCTGTGCCGCCGACGCCATTGATGACGAGCCCTTCTTCGTACTTCTCGGTGACTATTTCGTGCCCGACCGCCAGATGTGCGTGCGCATGGCGGAGGTCTCGCGTGAGCACGGCGGCGCGTCGGTCATCGCCGTGGCGCCTGTCCCGGCCGACCAGGTGAGCCGCTATGGCATCATCGCGGGCAAGTGCGTGGGGTCGCTTCCCGGTACAGACGCGTCGGACGAGGAGGAGGGGGCCGTCTGGAAGGTCACGGGCCTCGTCGAGAAGCCCCGGCCGGAGGACGCCCCGTCCCACCTCTTCATCGTTGGCCGCTACCTACTCTCGCCTCGGATTATGGAGCTGCTGGCGGTTCAGGGGCCGGGAGCGGGCAACGAGATTCAGCTCACCGATGCCATGGAGCGTCTGCTCGATGTGGAGGAGATGTACGCCCTCGTCATCGATCCCGAGGAAGGCTGTGACACGGGTACCCCTGCGGCCTGGGCGGCGACGAACGCGCGCGTTGCCCTCGAGGGTCCCCAGGCGGCCGCGTTTCGCGAGGCTCTGGGGACGAAGGGTATGAGCCTGCTTGGATAGACGCGCGCACATCATCAGATTTGGCAACGACGGCTGGCACGCGCGCTTCGACGAGGACTTCACCACGGAGAACGTGGTTCGTGTGGCGGATGCCCTCGGGCTGCTCTGGGGAGACGCCCATCCCGGCGCGACCGTCTTCGTGGGCTACGATACCCGTCATAACGCGCGCGCCCTCGCCAGAGAGACCGCTGGCGTCCTTGCGGGATACGGTCTCGACGTGCGTCTCTCCATCGGGGCGAGTCCCACGCCCGCCGTCGGGTGGGCCTGTTCCCACGATGCGTCCGCCATCGGAGGCGTGGTCCTCACCGCAAGCGAACGCTCGTGTGAGTATGGGGGGATTCTCGTGCGCATGGGCGATGGCGGACCCGCGTCGCATGACCTTCTCGACCAAGTGGAGCAGCTCGTTCCAAACGTGCCCACCGAGGTGCGCGGCAGCTATGTCGAGACGGACTTCGTGGGGTCGTACCTCGCCGACCTCGCCCTCCTGGTGGATGGCTGCGCCATCGCGGACGCACGTCCCCGCGTTGTCGCCGATCCCATGCACGGCTCTGGCACGGACCGTCTGGCCGAGGTGCTCAAAGGCCTTGGGTGCGTCGTCACCCAGATCCACGGCGAACGGAGCGAGGACTTCGGAGGCATCCATCCCGAACCTGCCGACCCCTGGGCGGACGACTGCGAGCAGGCGGTCGTCTCGACAGGTGCGGAGCTCGGCGTTTTGCTCGACGGTGATGGCGACAGGGCCGCCCTTGTCGACGAGACGGGGCGCATCCTCTCCCCGCACGAACTCGCGCCTCTCATGCTCGGGTGCCTCGTGGAGGGGCACGGCAAGATGGGTCGCGTCGTGACCACGCTCTCCTGCTCGGCGAGTATCGTTCGACAGGCGGAACGCCTTGGGTGCGAGCACGTCTCCGTACCCGTCGGCTTCACGCGGATATATCGGGAGATGCTTGAGGGCGACGTGCTTCTCGGCGTCGAGGAGTATGGTGGCCTGAGCATCCCGATGCACCTCAGGGAGAGGGATGGCCTTTTCGTCTGCCTGCTTGCGGTCGAACTGATTGCGCGAACACGCAAGCCACTAAGCGTTCTCGTGGGCGAGATGCGTTCGAAGATAGGGCGCATGTGCTACACGAGGCGAGATGTCCGTATGGACTCGGCGGCCACCCAGGCGTTTCGCATGATTCTGCCCGGCCTCAACCCGGAGAGCGTGGCCGGAAGGATTCCCATCGAGGTGAGCCATGCCGACGGATTGAGGCTCCAGTTCGATGATGACTCCTGGGTGCTCATGCGCCCGTCTCGCACCGACTCCGTCGTAAGGGTCTATGCGGAGGCACCCACGGAGGAGGAGCGCGACGCACTCCTCGAGGCGACCTGCGCCATCGTGCGTGGTGGCGTCTAGCCCGTCCCCGCGTTTGTGTCGAAGGTGTGGAGCCGGCGATTCGCGCCCCCCGGCCGGGTGGCGATGCGTATAGTTAATTCCCGCGCTGACACGGGCAACCAGCCCGGACGGGCGCGGCGAACCTTGAAAACCGGATACTGAGATCGAAAGATCGACAAAGACAGACTAGCGAAATTCGAATCCCCCGCGGAGACGCGGGGGGCCAGTCAATTTTAGCGAATCCGAGATCAGCGGAATCTTAGGACAGGAACCCTCGAAGCTCACGAAGACGCCGACCGCAAGGCCGGCCCATTTGAACGGAGAGTTCGATCCTGGCTCAGGATGAACGCTGGCGGCGCGCCTAACACATGCAAGTCGAACGGTTAAAGCACCTTCGGGTGCACATAGAGTGGCGAACGGCTGAGTAACACGTGGGCAACCTGCCCCCCTCATCGGGACAGCCTCGGGAAACCGTGGTTAATACCGAATACTCCGGGGCCCCCGCATGGGGGACCCGGGAAAGCTCCGGCGGAGGGGGATGGGCCCGCGGCCTGTTAGCTAGTTGGTGGGGCAACGGCCCACCAAGGCGATTATGGGTAGCTGGGTTGAGAGACCGACCAGCCAGATTGGGACTGAGACACGGCCCAGACTCCTACGGGAGGCAGCAGTGGGGAATATTGCACAATGGGCGAAAGCCTGATGCAGCGACGCCGCGTGCGGGATGAAGGCCTTCGGGTTGTAAACCGCTTTCAGCAGGGACGAGGCCGCAAGGTGACGGTACCTGCAGAAGAAGCCCCGGCTAACTACGTGCCAGCAGCCGCGGTAATACGTAGGGGGCAAGCGTTATCCGGATTCATTGGGCGTAAAGAGCTCGTAGGCGGCCCGTTAGGTCAGGAGTAAAATTCGGGGGCTCAACCCCCGCGCGCTTCTGATACCGGCGGGCTTGAGTTTGGTAGGGGAAGGTGGAATTCCCAGTGTAGCGGTGGAATGCGCAGATATTGGGAAGAACACCGGTGGCGAAGGCGGCCTTCTGGGCCACAACTGACGCTGAGGAGCGAAAGCTAGGGGAGCGAACAGGATTAGATACCCTGGTAGTCCTAGCCGTAAACGATGGACACTAGGTGTGGGCGAATGTTTCGTCCGCGCCGCAGCTAACGCATTAAGTGTCCCGCCTGGGGAGTACGGCCGCAAGGCTAAAACTCAAAGGAATTGACGGGGGCCCGCACAAGCAGCGGAGCATGTGGCTTAATTCGAAGCAACGCGAAGAACCTTACCAGGGCTTGACATTCAGGTGAAGCGGCGGAAACGCCGTGGCCGAGAGGAGCCTGAACAGGTGGTGCATGGCTGTCGTCAGCTCGTGTCGTGAGATGTTGGGTTAAGTCCCGCAACGAGCGCAACCCTCGTCGCATGTTGCCAGCGGTTCGGCCGGGCACCCATGCGAGACCGCCGGCGTTAAGCCGGAGGAAGGTGGGGACGACGTCAAGTCATCATGCCCCTTATGTCCTGGGCTGCACACGTGCTACAATGGTCGGCACAATGGGCTGCCAGCCCGCGAGGGTGAGCGAATCCCTAAAGCCGGCCCCAGTTCGGATTGGAGGCTGCAACCCGCCTCCATGAAGTCGGAGTTGCTAGTAATCGCGGATCAGCACGCCGCGGTGAATGCGTTCCCGGGCCTTGTACACACCGCCCGTCACACCACCCGAGTCGATTGCACCCGAAGTCGCCGGCCCAACCCGCAAGGGAGGGAGGCGCCGAAGGTGTGGTTGGTAAGGGGGGTGAAGTCGTAACAAGGTAGCCGTACGAGAACGTGCGGCTGGATCACCTCCTTTCTAGGGAGAACAACCTTCCTTGAAGAAGAACGATACGCAATGACGAGTGGTTCCCGTCTATTCCGCTGATGCCAGCCTTTGTCGCGCGAGAGCGCTCAGTATCCGGTCTCGAGGGTTCGCCCTCGTCGTACCTTGAGAGCTGCATAGCGTGACAAAATCGATTTTCTTCAATGAAGATCGCATCTGATCGCACCGGCGGGAGACCGCCGGAGTGCAAGTATGTTCGAGCCATCGAGAAGAAGATGGTAAGGGCACACGGTGGATGCCTTGGCACAGGAAGCCGACGAAGGACGTGATAAGCTGCGATAAGCCGCGGTTAGGCGCACATGGCCGTTATACCCGCGGATCTCCTAATGGGGCAACCCGGTGGGACCCATATCCCACCATCCCGCGCTGAACACATAGGCGCGGCGAGGGCAACCGGGGGAACTGAAACATCTAAGTACCCCGAGGAACAGAAATCAAACGAGATTCCCCTAGTAGTGGCGAGCGAACGGGGATCTAGGTCAAACCGCCAGACGCTTCGGCGCTGGCGGGGTTGTAGGGCCAGTCATCGTGCAGTTACAAAACCTCGTGGAAGCGGAACGGCCTGGGAAGGCCGGCGAGACAGGGTTAGAGCCCCGTACGCGAATCCGCGAGGACTGCCGACTGGTTCCTGAGTACCGCCGGACACGTGAAACCCGGTGGGAACCCGGGGGGACCACCCTCCAAACCTAAATACTCTCCTGTGACCGATAGTGAACCAGTACCGTGAGGGAAAGGTGAAAAGCACCCCGAGAGGGGAGTGAAATAGTACCTGAAACCGTGTGCCTACAAGCAGTCGGAGCAGGCCTTGTGCCTGTGACGGCGTGCCTTTTGTAGAATGAGCCAGCGAGTTACGGCGTGTGGCGAGGTTAAGCTAGCAAGCGAGCCGCAGCGAGAGCGAGTCTGAACAGGGCGTTCAGTCGCACACCGTAGACGCGAAGCCAGGTGAGCTATCCATGAGCAGGCTGAAGCGGGGGTAAGACCCCGTGGAGGGCCGAACCCACTTAGGTTGAAAACTGAGGGGATGACTTGTGGATAGGAGTGAAAGGCCTATCAAACCTGGAGATATCTCGTTCTCCCCGAAATAGCTTTAGGGCTAGCCTCGGACGTTTACCCGCGGGGGTAGAGCACTGAATGATTGCGGGGGCCTCACCGCCTACCAAGATCAATCAAACTCCGAATACCGCGGGTCCAGAGTCCGGGAGTCAGAATATGTGGGCTAAGCTGTGTATTCGAAAGGGAAACAGCCCAGACCGCCCGCTAAGGTCCCCAAATCCATGCTAAGTGGCAAAGGATGTGCGTTTGCTCAGACAACCAGGATGTTGGCTTAGAAGCAGCCATTCATTCAAAGAGTGCGTAATAGCTCACTGGTCGAGTGGACATGCGCCGACAATATACGGGGCTAAGCATGGTACCGAAGCGGCGGACTAGTTTTACTAGTGGTAGGGGAGCTTTCCATGTGGGGCGAAGCCGGGGGACGACCCCTGGTGGACCGCATGGAAGTGAGAATGCTGGCATGAGTAACGAGAGGGGCGTGAAAAACGCCCCCGCCGTACACCCAAGGTTTCCTGGGCAAGGCTAATCCTCCCAGGGTCAGTCGGGAGCTAAGGCGAGGCCGGAAGGCGTAGCCGATGCATAGCAGGTAGACATTCCTGCACCCCCGAAAGGGCGCTAACACCGATGGGGCAACGAAGAAGGGTAGCTGGACGGGGTTCTGGACGTCCCCGCGATGGCACGTAGGCTGGGAGATGGTGAAACGCGTCTCCCGCGAAGGCTGAGGTGCCGGACGAAGCGACTGAGTGAAGCCAGTGAGCCCATGCTTCCAAGAAAAACCTCTAGGGAGCCCTCAGGGGCCCGTACCGCAAACCGACACAGGTGGGTGGGTAGAGCATACCAAGGCGATCGGGAGAACTATGGTTAAGGAACTCGGCAAAATTACCCCGTAACTTCGGAAGAAGGGGTGCCGCCTCCGGTGGACGGACTTGCTCCGCGAGCTGGGGGTGGCCACAGTAAATAGGCCCAAGCGACTGTTTATCAAAAACACAGGACTCTGCTGAAGTCGTAAGACGACGTATAGGGTCTGACGCCTGCCCGGTGCCGGAAGGTCACGAGGAGTTGTCAGCGAAAGCGAAGCAGCGAATCTAAGCCCCGGTAAACGGCGGCCGTAACTATAACGGTCCTAAGGTAGCGAAATTCCTTGTCGGGTAAGTTCCGACCTGCACGAAAGGCGTAACGACTTGGGCGCTGTCTCAACCATAGACCCGGTGAAATTGCACTAGTCGTGAAGATGCGACTTACCCGCGGTAGGACGGAAAGACCCCGTGAACCTTTACTGCAGCTTGACATTGGCTGCCGGTTCGTCGTGTAGAGGATAGGTGGGAGACGTTGAACCAGGGACGCCAGTCTCTGGGGAGTCACCCTTGGAATACCACCCTCGACGTTCTGGCAGCCTAACCCGCGACCGTCATCCGGCGTGGGGACCGTGTCAGGTGGGTAGTTTGACTGGGGCGGTCGCCTCCTAAAGTGTAACGGAGGCGCACGTAAGGTCTGCTCAGGATGGTCGGCAACCATCCCTTTGAGTGCAAGAGCATAAGCAGGCTTGACTGCGAGGCTTACAAGCCGAGCAGATGGGAAACCAGGTTCTAGTGATCCGGCGGCTCAGAGTGGAATGGCCGTCGCTCAACGGATAAAAGGTACTCCGGGGATAACAGGCTGATCTTCCCCAAGAGTCCACATCGACGGGAAGGTTTGGCACCTCGATGTCGGCTCATCGCATCCTGGGGCTGGAGCAGGTCCCAAGGGTATGGCTGTTCGCCATTTAAAGCGGTACGCGAGCTGGGTTCAGAACGTCGTGAGACAGTTCGGTCCCTATCCACCGTGGGCGTAGGAGATTTGAGGGAGGCTGCCCCTAGTACGAGAGGACCAGGGTGGACGGACCTCCGGTGTACGGGTTGTCAACCAATGGCATTGCCCGGTAGCTGAGTCCGGTCGGGATAACCGCTGAAAGCATCTAAGCGGGAAGCCCATCCCAAGATGATATCTCCCTTTGGTAAGACCCCTTGTAGACTACGAGGAGATAGGCCGCAGGTGTAAGCGCCGAAAGGCGTTCAGCCGAGCGGTACTAATCGGTCGAGCTCTTCTTCGCACTATATGCTCGGTACATGCGAGGTCGGGTGCGGTCTGGCTGGAGCGAATCGATGGAGTCGCGCTGTGCGGCCCTCAGGGCACGGCGGAGCCGCCCCCGAGAGCCGAATGCCCGTCGTTGGTCAGCGACCATGGCGGGGGAGGTACACCTGGTCCCATTCCGAACCCAGAAGTTAAGCCCCCCTGCGCCGATGGTACTGCGGAGTCAGTCCGTGGGAGAGCAGGTCGTCGCTGACCAACGACGGGCATTTATCGCGTTCGCAGAGAGGGCCCCCGCGCACATGCGCGGGGGCCCTCTCTGCGTCGGCGGCGCGTGCGGGCGGCCGACGGGGCCACAAATATGCAAGCGCAAACTCACCGGCTTCATTTCATGTCTAGAATCGTGTCATCTATGGTGCCGTAGAATCTTAGTGTTGCAAGGCATGTGTAATGGGACGGCCCGTACGAGCGATAGCTATATCCCCCTGGCCCTACGTGAGGCCCGCTAGGGGCTCATGGGCTTGCTCTCGCGGGGCAGGAGAGTACTTGGCGGGCTTGGCGGGCGTGTGCGGGCTCAGGGCTGTTTGATGTTGGCCCTGGTGCCTTCTGCGTGCGCATTCACATGATCAGACAATGTTCTTCCGTCTAGCCCGTCCCCGCGTTTGTGTCGAAGGTGTGGAGCCGGCGATTCGCGCCCCCCGGCCGGGTGGCGATGCGTATAGTTAATTCCCGCGCTGACACGGGCAACCAGCCCGGACGGGCGCGGCGAACCTTGAAAACCGGATACTGAGATCGAAAGATCGACAAAGACAGACTAGCGAAATTCGAATCCCCCGCGGAGACGCGGGGGGCCAGTCAATTTTAGCGAATCCGAGATCAGCGGAATCTTAGGACAGGAACCCTCGAAGCTCACGAAGACGCCGACCGCAAGGCCGGCCCATTTGAACGGAGAGTTCGATCCTGGCTCAGGATGAACGCTGGCGGCGCGCCTAACACATGCAAGTCGAACGGTTAAAGCACCTTCGGGTGCACATAGAGTGGCGAACGGCTGAGTAACACGTGGGCAACCTGCCCCCCTCATCGGGACAGCCTCGGGAAACCGTGGTTAATACCGAATACTCCGGGGCCCCCGCATGGGGGACCCGGGAAAGCTCCGGCGGAGGGGGATGGGCCCGCGGCCTGTTAGCTAGTTGGTGGGGCAACGGCCCACCAAGGCGATTATGGGTAGCTGGGTTGAGAGACCGACCAGCCAGATTGGGACTGAGACACGGCCCAGACTCCTACGGGAGGCAGCAGTGGGGAATATTGCACAATGGGCGAAAGCCTGATGCAGCGACGCCGCGTGCGGGATGAAGGCCTTCGGGTTGTAAACCGCTTTCAGCAGGGACGAGGCCGCAAGGTGACGGTACCTGCAGAAGAAGCCCCGGCTAACTACGTGCCAGCAGCCGCGGTAATACGTAGGGGGCAAGCGTTATCCGGATTCATTGGGCGTAAAGAGCTCGTAGGCGGCCCGTTAGGTCAGGAGTAAAATTCGGGGGCTCAACCCCCGCGCGCTTCTGATACCGGCGGGCTTGAGTTTGGTAGGGGAAGGTGGAATTCCCAGTGTAGCGGTGGAATGCGCAGATATTGGGAAGAACACCGGTGGCGAAGGCGGCCTTCTGGGCCACAACTGACGCTGAGGAGCGAAAGCTAGGGGAGCGAACAGGATTAGATACCCTGGTAGTCCTAGCCGTAAACGATGGACACTAGGTGTGGGCGAATGTTTCGTCCGCGCCGCAGCTAACGCATTAAGTGTCCCGCCTGGGGAGTACGGCCGCAAGGCTAAAACTCAAAGGAATTGACGGGGGCCCGCACAAGCAGCGGAGCATGTGGCTTAATTCGAAGCAACGCGAAGAACCTTACCAGGGCTTGACATTCAGGTGAAGCGGCGGAAACGCCGTGGCCGAGAGGAGCCTGAACAGGTGGTGCATGGCTGTCGTCAGCTCGTGTCGTGAGATGTTGGGTTAAGTCCCGCAACGAGCGCAACCCTCGTCGCATGTTGCCAGCGGTTCGGCCGGGCACCCATGCGAGACCGCCGGCGTTAAGCCGGAGGAAGGTGGGGACGACGTCAAGTCATCATGCCCCTTATGTCCTGGGCTGCACACGTGCTACAATGGTCGGCACAATGGGCTGCCAGCCCGCGAGGGTGAGCGAATCCCTAAAGCCGGCCCCAGTTCGGATTGGAGGCTGCAACCCGCCTCCATGAAGTCGGAGTTGCTAGTAATCGCGGATCAGCACGCCGCGGTGAATGCGTTCCCGGGCCTTGTACACACCGCCCGTCACACCACCCGAGTCGATTGCACCCGAAGTCGCCGGCCCAACCCGCAAGGGAGGGAGGCGCCGAAGGTGTGGTTGGTAAGGGGGGTGAAGTCGTAACAAGGTAGCCGTACGAGAACGTGCGGCTGGATCACCTCCTTTCTAGGGAGAACAACCTTCCTTGAAGAAGAACGATACGCAATGACGAGTGGTTCCCGTCTATTCCGCTGATGCCAGCCTTTGTCGCGCGAGAGCGCTCAGTATCCGGTCTCGAGGGTTCGCCCTCGTCGTACCTTGAGAGCTGCATAGCGTGACAAAATCGATTTTCTTCAATGAAGATCGCATCTGATCGCACCGGCGGGAGACCGCCGGAGTGCAAGTATGTTCGAGCCATCGAGAAGAAGATGGTAAGGGCACACGGTGGATGCCTTGGCACAGGAAGCCGACGAAGGACGTGATAAGCTGCGATAAGCCGCGGTTAGGCGCACATGGCCGTTATACCCGCGGATCTCCTAATGGGGCAACCCGGTGGGACCCATATCCCACCATCCCGCGCTGAACACATAGGCGCGGCGAGGGCAACCGGGGGAACTGAAACATCTAAGTACCCCGAGGAACAGAAATCAAACGAGATTCCCCTAGTAGTGGCGAGCGAACGGGGATCTAGGTCAAACCGCCAGACGCTTCGGCGCTGGCGGGGTTGTAGGGCCAGTCATCGTGCAGTTACAAAACCTCGTGGAAGCGGAACGGCCTGGGAAGGCCGGCGAGACAGGGTTAGAGCCCCGTACGCGAATCCGCGAGGACTGCCGACTGGTTCCTGAGTACCGCCGGACACGTGAAACCCGGTGGGAACCCGGGGGGACCACCCTCCAAACCTAAATACTCTCCTGTGACCGATAGTGAACCAGTACCGTGAGGGAAAGGTGAAAAGCACCCCGAGAGGGGAGTGAAATAGTACCTGAAACCGTGTGCCTACAAGCAGTCGGAGCAGGCCTTGTGCCTGTGACGGCGTGCCTTTTGTAGAATGAGCCAGCGAGTTACGGCGTGTGGCGAGGTTAAGCTAGCAAGCGAGCCGCAGCGAGAGCGAGTCTGAACAGGGCGTTCAGTCGCACACCGTAGACGCGAAGCCAGGTGAGCTATCCATGAGCAGGCTGAAGCGGGGGTAAGACCCCGTGGAGGGCCGAACCCACTTAGGTTGAAAACTGAGGGGATGACTTGTGGATAGGAGTGAAAGGCCTATCAAACCTGGAGATATCTCGTTCTCCCCGAAATAGCTTTAGGGCTAGCCTCGGACGTTTACCCGCGGGGGTAGAGCACTGAATGATTGCGGGGGCCTCACCGCCTACCAAGATCAATCAAACTCCGAATACCGCGGGTCCAGAGTCCGGGAGTCAGAATATGTGGGCTAAGCTGTGTATTCGAAAGGGAAACAGCCCAGACCGCCCGCTAAGGTCCCCAAATCCATGCTAAGTGGCAAAGGATGTGCGTTTGCTCAGACAACCAGGATGTTGGCTTAGAAGCAGCCATTCATTCAAAGAGTGCGTAATAGCTCACTGGTCGAGTGGACATGCGCCGACAATATACGGGGCTAAGCATGGTACCGAAGCGGCGGACTAGTTTTACTAGTGGTAGGGGAGCTTTCCATGTGGGGCGAAGCCGGGGGACGACCCCTGGTGGACCGCATGGAAGTGAGAATGCTGGCATGAGTAACGAGAGGGGCGTGAAAAACGCCCCCGCCGTACACCCAAGGTTTCCTGGGCAAGGCTAATCCTCCCAGGGTCAGTCGGGAGCTAAGGCGAGGCCGGAAGGCGTAGCCGATGCATAGCAGGTAGACATTCCTGCACCCCCGAAAGGGCGCTAACACCGATGGGGCAACGAAGAAGGGTAGCTGGACGGGGTTCTGGACGTCCCCGCGATGGCACGTAGGCTGGGAGATGGTGAAACGCGTCTCCCGCGAAGGCTGAGGTGCCGGACGAAGCGACTGAGTGAAGCCAGTGAGCCCATGCTTCCAAGAAAAACCTCTAGGGAGCCCTCAGGGGCCCGTACCGCAAACCGACACAGGTGGGTGGGTAGAGCATACCAAGGCGATCGGGAGAACTATGGTTAAGGAACTCGGCAAAATTACCCCGTAACTTCGGAAGAAGGGGTGCCGCCTCCGGTGGACGGACTTGCTCCGCGAGCTGGGGGTGGCCACAGTAAATAGGCCCAAGCGACTGTTTATCAAAAACACAGGACTCTGCTGAAGTCGTAAGACGACGTATAGGGTCTGACGCCTGCCCGGTGCCGGAAGGTCACGAGGAGTTGTCAGCGAAAGCGAAGCAGCGAATCTAAGCCCCGGTAAACGGCGGCCGTAACTATAACGGTCCTAAGGTAGCGAAATTCCTTGTCGGGTAAGTTCCGACCTGCACGAAAGGCGTAACGACTTGGGCGCTGTCTCAACCATAGACCCGGTGAAATTGCACTAGTCGTGAAGATGCGACTTACCCGCGGTAGGACGGAAAGACCCCGTGAACCTTTACTGCAGCTTGACATTGGCTGCCGGTTCGTCGTGTAGAGGATAGGTGGGAGACGTTGAACCAGGGACGCCAGTCTCTGGGGAGTCACCCTTGGAATACCACCCTCGACGTTCTGGCAGCCTAACCCGCGACCGTCATCCGGCGTGGGGACCGTGTCAGGTGGGTAGTTTGACTGGGGCGGTCGCCTCCTAAAGTGTAACGGAGGCGCACGTAAGGTCTGCTCAGGATGGTCGGCAACCATCCCTTTGAGTGCAAGAGCATAAGCAGGCTTGACTGCGAGGCTTACAAGCCGAGCAGATGGGAAACCAGGTTCTAGTGATCCGGCGGCTCAGAGTGGAATGGCCGTCGCTCAACGGATAAAAGGTACTCCGGGGATAACAGGCTGATCTTCCCCAAGAGTCCACATCGACGGGAAGGTTTGGCACCTCGATGTCGGCTCATCGCATCCTGGGGCTGGAGCAGGTCCCAAGGGTATGGCTGTTCGCCATTTAAAGCGGTACGCGAGCTGGGTTCAGAACGTCGTGAGACAGTTCGGTCCCTATCCACCGTGGGCGTAGGAGATTTGAGGGAGGCTGCCCCTAGTACGAGAGGACCAGGGTGGACGGACCTCCGGTGTACGGGTTGTCAACCAATGGCATTGCCCGGTAGCTGAGTCCGGTCGGGATAACCGCTGAAAGCATCTAAGCGGGAAGCCCATCCCAAGATGATATCTCCCTTTGGTAAGACCCCTTGTAGACTACGAGGAGATAGGCCGCAGGTGTAAGCGCCGAAAGGCGTTCAGCCGAGCGGTACTAATCGGTCGAGCTCTTCTTCGCACTATATGCTCGGTACATGCGAGGTCGGGTGCGGTCTGGCTGGAGCGAATCGATGGAGTCGCGCTGTGCGGCCCTCAGGGCACGGCGGAGCCGCCCCCGAGAGCCGAATGCCCGTCGTTGGTCAGCGACCATGGCGGGGGAGGTACACCTGGTCCCATTCCGAACCCAGAAGTTAAGCCCCCCTGCGCCGATGGTACTGCGGAGTCAGTCCGTGGGAGAGCAGGTCGTCGCTGACCAACGACGGGCATTTATCGCGTTCGCAGAGAGGGCCCCCGCGCATGTGCGCGGGGGCCCTCTCTGCGTCGGCGGCGCGTGCGGGCGGCCGACGGGGCCACATGGCCATACGACACGACATGCTCCGACTGATGGCAAATGCTATTCTTATGGAGTCATTTGTTACATCTTTGTAACTCTTTCTGACAAGGTTACGCAAATTTGTCGGAAAATACCGCTTACCCTGCTGCCATTCTTACATGGCTTTGTAAATTGTCCCAAGGATTCTGTCAAAAAATACTTGAGAAATGTTATTTTCTTTTCATTCCGAAACCGCGACGGATGTCTCGGGACTGGTCACGGTTGAGCCTGGTAATGGGGAGATGATGATGAAAAACTATGAAGCGCATCACAAGACGGAACAGGGAATCCTCCCATATATCGACGCACGAAATCGCCTGCGGGCGCTCGTAGACTACGAGGACAGCTGTCAAACGATCTTCGCCCTTGTCGCCGAACCTGGGATGGGAAGGACTTCGGTCATCGGGGGTATCGTCGACCACGCAAAGTCTGAAGGATATAAGACGCATCTCGTAAGCTTCGAGGGATGGAGCCCTGAGGATGCTGCAGCAAAAATCGTGAGACTGGCGCGTGATGTGGTGCGTGATCGCGCATCCTCGAGCGTGATGGTTGCCATCGATGACGTTCCCCCTGCGGATGAGACGGTGGTTAGACGAGAGGTGCGTGCCATCAAGCGCATGGCGGCCTCGGGGTGCATAGTGGTCCTCTCCATGGTGCCTGAGGCCGAGCAGCTGCTCGAACCGATAGATGCCTACTGCCGGGTTGCGACGCGTGACCTTCTTTTTGTCGAACGTGCGAGCACCGATCTTCGCCCTATCCCATTCTCCGTCTTTGAGCTGACGCATGGCATACCCACACTCGTGTCCGCACTCAAGCCAGGCTGCGGGGATTCGCTCGTTGGCGGTGATGGTGTCCCTGCCACGTACTACGATGTGCTGGCTGGGTTGACAAGAAAATCACTCAGACACACCCTTATGTCCGAGGAGATTGACGCTCGTCTTGCAATGCTTCTCCTCGGGAGCGGGAGTTTTGACGACTTGGCGCGCGTCCTAGGGCAGGGATCTCTCGAGATTGTTGAGGACCTGGATGGAAGGGCGCCGCTCTTTGGTGTGAGCAGCGCCGAGCGCAGCTTCTCATGTGCGGGAATGTCAAGTCCATATGCACTTGTTGCTTGCGCTGAATCGCTCGAGGTTTTCTGCAGGGAGCGGTCCCAAGTTGCCATCAATGCAGCTGGCGTGCTTGCGAGCCGTGGGACGTTTGCCAGGGCAGCCACGGTCTGTGAGATGGCACATGATCCGAAGGCCCTTGCCGTGGCAAGGAGATGGGGCACCGAGATGCTCGATGCAGGGCAGGTGAGTCTCGTTTCCGAGGCGCTTGCATCCGAGGATGACGGAGGGGTTCAGCCAGCCGCCCAACGAAACGCTTTGCGCTCGGCGCTGTCCGCAGTCCAAGATCGGCGTGCTATCCTCTCGATGCTGTCTGAGAATCTTGGTGGGGACACGTTCGACCGAGAACCCTCCAATTCGTTACTGATATGCATGGCCCGTGCGGCTCTTCAGGGGGTACGACCCGTACTTACGGACAAGCTCCTCGCATCCGCGTCCCTGGAGGATCTTGGCTTTCATCTGAAGGTGCTTGGTCTCGTGTGTGACGGTAAGGCGGACATTGCCTTTCGCATGCTTGTCACGCATGCTGCGCCTCATGAGGAGCATACCCTCTCGTCGGCATTCTTCGCTCTTGACTACGAAGTGGCTAGGCTTTTCATGTGCGAGGCGCCGGCCCTCGGAACCGAGTCCATCGCTGCGACCACGGAGATGATGGACACGAGAGAGGTAAGCGGTTTTCGAGGCTTGGTGCGCACCGTTCATGCGATGGGGCTGGTTATGCGAGGCGCGCCAAGCAAGTCCGATCTTATCGAGGTCGAGCGACTTGCCGTGACAACGGAAAGTTCCGGAGAGAGCTTGTTGCAGGTGGTTGTCCTGCTGGTAGGTGCGATTCTTGACCTCCGGACGGGATATGTCACGAGGGCGCACGTGAGGGCTTCGCTGGCAGAGTCCGTGGCCGGGGGTCTCGACTATGCGTATGTGCGACAGATTGCTCGCATCATCGGTTGCGTTGTTCGCTTTGAGCTTGGAGAGCCTATCTTTCCTGAGGAGCTTGAAGAAATCGTTGATTCTCGCGAGAACCCAGATTTGGCGGCGGTCGTCGCTGTTCTCTCATACGTGATGACGGGTGATGCAAAGGACTCCATGCGCCCTGACATCTCCGCCTCGGACCGGAGTTACATCCCTAGGGGTGCCTTGTGGCTTCTCGTTGTGCTCACGAAGGGCATCGGAAGGCTTTCCGAGCTTCTGGAGGCTGCCCTGCCCGTCCAGTGGAGACGCGCGGTTTCTGTCGCGCGCGGGAACATTGAGAAAGAGGTTACCCCCGAGTCCACCGACGGGAGAGAAGGCATCCAACGCGCCACGCTCAAGGAGACAGCTAAAGCACCTGGGCCCTCCGTTAGGGTTTCGCTCCTTGGAGGTTTCTCCGTGCACGTGGACGGTCGGGAGATGAGCGAGGGGCGTCTCGACCACCGTAAGGCGAAGTCGATGTTGGAGTTTCTCCTTCTGTGCCGCAGACATTCCGCGCAAAGGTTTCAGATCGTAGAACAGCTGTGGCCAGGAACGGACTACCGTGCCGGACTTGACCGCGTCTACCAAGCGACGGCCACGGTGCGCACCGCCCTCACGGAGATATCGAACGGAAAGGTCGACCCCTTCATCACAAGCAAGGCAGCCAGGTCGATGACCGTGAACTCATCAGTCGTGCAGTGTGATGTAGACGATTTCAGAAAAATGGCCCGTTCGGCTCTCACAAACGGCGACGAAGAGTGCGTGGTGGAATTCGCGGCCCGGGCGGACGAGCTCTATGTTGGCCCCCTTTATATCCCGCCCACCGATTGCTCTGGATATGTGACCGCCTGTCGCGCCGAGCTTCTTCGCCTCCATGCCGACGCCATGGTCGCTGGTGCTGAGGCCGCCTATCGGCTTGGACGGAACCATGTCGCCACGCGTTTCTCCGAGGTGGCGCTGGCTAGCGATGGCTTGCGGGAAGATGCGGTTATCGTGCTCGTGCGGGCGCTGAGGGCATCTGGTCGTGCGATAGAGGCCGAGCGACGGTACAAGGCATACGCGCGTCAGCTGGTCGAGAAGACCAATAGGCCTCCGTCGAGGATGCTGCGCATGGCCGCTGGCGAGGACTGCGGTTCCGAAGGGGCGTCGGGGGAGAGGAGGACCGAGGACGCTGACATCGACGACAGGGAATGAGGGTGCGCTTTTGGTGAGACATGGGAGCAGGTCGCATCTCGTTGCTACCTACGGGTAAAGTTATCGATGTTTATAATCCAAGGGGATAGCTCCCAGCTGAAGACCACCGAGGGAACATTCATGCCAAACTTTCTCTCAAAGATTCTATCCATCGGATCTGACAAGGAGATAAAGGAGTACCAGCGCACCGTCTCCCAAATCAATGATCTGGAACCTGCGGTTCAGGCAATGAGCGATGACGAGCTTCGTGGTCAGACGGCTCTCTTTCGCGAGCGCTATAACAATGCCGTTGCCGACGCGCGCGATCCCGAGGCTGTGGGCAGGGAGGCGCTCGAGGACCTTCTCCCCGAGGCATTCGCAACCGTCCGCGAGGCGTCTGTGCGTGCGCTGGGCATGCGTCACTTTGACGTACAGCTCATAGGTGGCATTGCCCTTCATCGAGGGACGATTGCCGAGATGAAGACAGGCGAGGGCAAGACTCTTGTCGCACCGCTCGCCGCATACCTCAATGCCATTCCGGGCAAGGGCGTGCATATCGTCACGGTCAACGATTACCTGGCTAAGCGAGATTCCGAGTGGATGGGTCTCGTCTATCGGTTCCTGGGACTTAACGTCGGTCTTCTTCAGAACGGCATGCGCATCAATCTCAAGGTCCCTGCCTACAAGGCGGACATCACCTACGGGACCAACTCTGAGTTTGGTTTCGACTATTTGCGCGACAACATGGTTACGCGCCCAAGGCTGCGCGTACAGCGAGGCCACCATTATGCCATCGTCGACGAGGTCGACTCCATCCTCATTGACGAGGCACGTACGCCGCTCATCATCTCGGGTGCAGGCACCAAGTCGGCAGGCACGTACAAGGATTTCGCGAGCGCGGTGCGTGGACTCGTCGCCGACGTCGACTACGAGATGGATGAAGCCAAGCATACCATCGCCGCCACAGAGACGGGCCTGCGCAAGATAGAGCGTGCCCTCAAGATCGATGACCTCTACTCCGATCCCTCGGGTCAGATGGTCAACCATCTTCAGCAGGCGCTCAAGGCGCAGTACATGTTCCACCGCGACCAGCAGTATGTCGTGGTTGATGGCGAGGTCAAGATCGTCGATGAGTTCACGGGCCGCATCATGGAGGGCAGGCGCTACTCAGAGGGCCTACACCAGGCAATCGAGGCAAAGGAAGGCGTGTCCGTCCGAGAGGAGAGCCAAACCCTCGCAACGATCACCCTCCAGAACTACTTCCTCATGTATGACAAGCTTGCGGGTATGACCGGTACCGCCATGACCGAGGACGCGGAGTTCCGTGAGGTCTACCACGTGCCCGTGCAGGTCATTCCACCCAACAGGCCAATCGTCCGCGTCGATCATGATGACCTCGTGTATCGCAACGTGACGAATAAGTTCAACGCCGTCGCGGATGATGTCGCCGAGCGGCACTCACATGGACAGCCCTGCCTGGTGGGCACCGTCTCCATCGAGAACTCCGAACGCCTTTCCCGCATTCTCGAGAAGCGTGGGATCAGGCATGACGTCCTCAACGCCAAGTACCACGAGCGCGAGGCGCAGATCGTGGCCCAGGCGGGTCGCGAGGGTGCCGTCACGATCGCGACCAACATGGCTGGCCGTGGTACCGACATCCTGCTCGGCGGCAGTCCGGGCTTTCTCGCCCTTGACAATCTTCGCGAGCAGGGCGTGGACGTAGGGGGTATCACCGCGGAGCAGCTCCAGAGCATCGCGGGGTCGTCGGACCTCGAGCTTGCGGACAAGGATACGTCCGAACTCTCTGGACTTTTCACGAAGTACCTTGAGACGTATGAGGCGAACGTCGCCACCGTTGACGTGCCGACCGAAGGAGAAGGCAGCGACACGGATTCCGTCGCTGACGATGGGGATACAGCTTCGCACGAAGAGATCGCCGACATGGCCGCAGTCGCCCTCGAACAGGCCCGCCGCACCTGCGAGGCCGAGCGCGAGCACGTCATCGCGGCCGGCGGGCTCTGCGTCATTGGTACCGAGCGTCACGAGAGCCGACGCATTGACAACCAGCTTCGTGGCCGCTCCGGGCGTCAGGGTGATCCTGGTGAGACCCAGTTCTATCTCTCTCTCGAGGATGATCTCATGCGCCTGTTCGGCGGCGACCGCATGGACAAGATCTCCGAGATGATGGGCCACTATGACATGCCCGATGACATGCCCATCCAGGCAAAGATGGTTACGCGTGCGGTCGAGAGCGCCCAGCGCAAGGTCGAGGAAGTCAACTTCCAGATGCGCAAGAACGTTCTCGACTATGACGACGTCATGAACAAGCAGCGTCAGATTATCTATGAGGAGCGCAACAAGATCCTCGATGGCAAAGACCTGATGGCGCACATCGAGGAGGTCACCTACGATGCGGCACAGCGCAGGGTGGCGGAGTGCTGCCCCGAGGGCGAGGATCCGGAGGAGTGGGATACCAAGGGTCTCTATCTGTGGTGCGAGGACCTGACCGGTCGCAAGGACGAGCCCAAGCTCGATCCTGACTTCGACCAAGGCCAGGTAACCGATATGGTCGACGAGTACGTCTCAAGGTGCTTCGACGAGAAGTCGAACCGTCTCGGTGACAATGCCATGCATGAGCTATCCGCCCAGGTCATGCTTCGCGTCATCGACCGGCGCTGGATGGCATATCTGCAAGAGATGGACTATCTCAAGACGGGCATCGGTCTGCGTGGCTTTGGTCAGCGCGACCCGCTCGTCGAGTACAAGACCGAGGCGTATGCCGCGTTCACCGAGCTCGTCAACACCATGTACGAGGATTTCCTGCGCACGATCCTGCGAATTCAAGTTGTCACACAGCCTGCTCCGCAGGTAACCTCCGAGGAGGATCCTGCCGAGCTCCGTGGCGCCCAGTACTCTGGGCCCACCGAGGTTGATGGCGACCAGGGTAGGCCGTCGGCACGTCTCGTCAGGAGGCCCGGTCCGGTTCCGCAGGGTGCTGCGGCAGCCAGCGGCGTCGCCGGAGAGTCTAAGCCGCAGACCTATCGCAAGGCGGATGACCCCGATCCGTACGTAGGTGTGAAGCCCAATGACCCATGTCCTTGCGGAAGCGGAATGAAGTTCAAGAACTGCCATGGGCCCCACGGAAAGAACCGGAATCGTTAGATGGCTGACATCGAGAGAGGTGCCATCGAAGCGCTGGCGGCGCGGCTTGCCGAGATCGAGGGGTATCTGCATATCGACAAGAGTCGCGCCCGCGTGGTCGAGCTTGAGAAGGTGAGTGCCAGACCTGGATTCTGGGACGATGCGGACGGTGCTCGTGCCGTCATGGCAGAGCTTGCCTCCGTCAAGGGAGATGTGGCAGGAATAGATGCCACGCATGACAAACTCGATGACGCCATGGCCGCCTTCGACCTGGGTTCCGAGATGGCCGACGAGGATCTTCTCGCCGAGGCGGCGCAGCTTGCCTCATCGCTCGAGTCGGACCTCTCGGATCTTGAACTTTCGAGCTGGTTTTCCGACGATCTCGATCACGGTGACGCAATCGTTACCGTCACGCCAGGGCAGGGAGGTCTCGAGGCCCAAGACTGGTGCGATATGCTCTTTCATATGTACCTGCGCTATTGCGAGCGGCGTGGGTGGAAGGTTACCGTCAATGATGCCCCCCAAGCGGAAGTCATCGGCATCGATCGAGCCACGTTCACCGTCTCGGGAAAGGACGCCTACGGGATGCTTCGAGCCGAGCAGGGCGTGCATCGGCTTGTGCGCATCTCGCCCACCGATGACAAGAGGCGTCGCCAGACCACCTTCGCGGGCGTTGAGGTACTACCCGTTCTGCCCGATGACATCGAGGTGGATATTGACCCATCTGACCTGCGCATCGATGTCTACCACGCGACAGGGCACGGTGGCCAGGGCGTCAACACGACCGACTCCGCGGTGCGTATCACGCATATCCCCACGGGGACCGTCGTCACCTGTCAGAACGAGCGAAGCCAGCTCCAGAACAAGGCCTTTGCCATGAAGATTCTCCGCAGCAGGCTCTACGAGCAGGAGCTTGCCAGGCGTGCTGCCGAGATTGACGAGCTGCGCGGTCCGAAGCATGACATCGGCTTCGGCAACCAGATCAGAAGCTACGTCCTCTATCCCTACCAGCTCGTCAAAGACCTTCGTACGGGCGTCGAGACGGGCAACGTCGACTCCGTTCTCTCTGATGGCGACCTCGATAAATTCATCGTCGGGTATCACAGGTGGGTGACCGGGGGAGACGTCGAGAAATGAGCGACTCCTCCTGGCGCGTAACGGTTCGCGATACGATTTTCATCATTGTGGGATGTCTCCTCTTCGCCATCGGCGCGGACTGCTTTGAGATTCCCTACGGCCTTGCGGCCGGTGGCGTGACGGGTCTCGCAACGGTCATCCATGCCGTGACCGGTCTGCCCGTCGGCCTCATGAGCATCGTCATGAACGGGATGCTCATACTCTTCGTCTTACGGCAGGGCAACCGGCGCTATCTCGTGCGGACCATCGCCGGAATCGTCGTACTTGGCGTGCTCATCGATGCCGTGGCGCCCTTTGTGTCTCCGCTTGGGGAGAACGATCTCCTGCTCTGCGCCCTCTGGGGTGGCGTCATCACGGGCGTGGGCCTTGGCCTCGTGTTTCGCACGGGCGGCAACACGGGCGGCACTGACATCATCGCGCAGGTCATCTCATCAAAAACGAGCTTGCCCATGGGGACGGCCTGCATCATCGTAGACTCTGGCATCATTGCGCTTTCGGCACTGACCTTCTCGGTTGAGCAGGCACTTTATGCTGCGGTCGCCATGTACATCTGCGGAAGGGTCATTGACGCGGTGGTGGACGGTCCCCGCTCCGAACGTGCAGCCTATATCATTTCCGATAAACACGCCGAGATAGCCAACGAGATCCTCTATGCGCTCAATCGCGGTTGCACGGAGCTCCAGGCACGTGGTGTCTGGAGTGGCAACAGCCGTCCGGTGCTCTTCTGCGTGCTCGGTCGAAGCGAGATGGGACATCTCAAGGAGATCGTCTCCGGGATTGATCCCGAGGCGATTGTGATCATCTCAGAGGTGCATGAGGTCTTCGGCGAGGGGTTCCGCCAAATCAATGGCAGGTAGCACGGGCGTTGGGCGTTTTTCGTAGGTAGCCGAGAGGATTCGCCCACGCAAACAGTGTTTTGCATCTACCATGAAGATAGCATTGGACTATGTCCGTCAACATGAGTGAGGAGTGGGAATGAAGTTCTTCATCGATACTGCCGACCTGAACGAGATCAAGGAGGCCGAGAGCTGGGGCGTGCTTTCCGGCGTCACCACCAACCCGAGCCTGTATGCCAAGACGGGTGGCAAGCTGGCTGACTTCGAGGACCACATGGTCAAGATCTGCGGGATCGTCGGCCCGGACGTGCCCGTCTCCGCCGAGTCCACGGCCGAGACGACCGACGAGATGGTGGCTGACGGCATCCGCCTCGCCGGCCTTGCCCCCAACATCGTGGTCAAGCTCCCAATCTGCGAGACCTCCCTGCCTGCGACCCACGAGCTCGCCAAGCGCGGCATCCGCGTCAACATGACGCTCGTCTTCTCGGCCACGCAGGCCATGCTCGCGGCGCGTGCTGGCGCGCGCTATGTCAGCCCGTTCGTCGGCCGCTTCGACGACATCGGTGACACCGGCACGGACCACCTGGCCGAGATCACCGAGTGCGTCAAGAACTACGACTGGGGCTACTGGGCGGACGAGGGCGGCGTCGAGATCATCTCTGCCTCCATCCGCGGGCCGCAGCATGTCGTGCAGGCCGCGCTCATGGGCGCCGACATCGTCACCGTCCCCATGTCCGCCCTCAGGAAGTGTGTCCACCACCCGCTGACCGACCGGGGCCTCGAGCTCTTCGCGGCCGACTGGGCCAAGGTCACCGCACAGGCGTAGGGAGGAATGACCAGATGACGAACGAGGAGCTCGAGAGGCGCGCGAGAGAGGTGCGCAAAGGCATCATCATTGGCACGCACGCCGCGAAGTCCGGGCACCCGGGTGGGTCGCTCTCGTCTGCGGACATCATGACCTATCTCTACTTCGAGGAGATGGACATCGATCCGAAGGACCCGAGGAAGGCCGACCGCGACCACTTCGTCCTCTCAAAGGGACACTGTGCCCCCGGTCTCTACGCAGTCCTTGCCGAGAGGGGCTTCTTCCCCAAGATCGACCTTGAGACCCTCCGCCACATCGGCTCCCGCCTCCAGGGACACCCCAACATGAACGATACCCCTGGTGTCGACATGTCCACGGGCAGCCTCGGCCAGGGCGTCTCCGCGGCCGTGGGCATGGCCCTGTCGTCCAAGACGTTTGGGCCGGAATATCGTGTCTACGCACTTCTCGGCGACGGCGAGATCGAGGAGGGGCAGGTGTGGGAGGCCGCGATGTTTGCCGGCAACCACGCCCTCGACAACCTCTGCGTCATCGTCGACAACAACGGCCTCCAGATAGACGGCACCATCGAGGAGGTCAACTCCGCCCAGCCCATCGCTGGCAAGTTCCGTGCGTTTGGCTTCCATGTGGTCGAGGTGGCCGACGGCAGCGACTTCGACCAGCTCCGCGCTGCCTTCGCCGAGGCCCGGGCCACCAAGGGTGTGCCCACGTGCATCGTGGCCAGGACGGTCAAGGGCAAGGGCGTCTCATTCATGGAGGGCCAGGTCGGCTGGCATGGTAAGGCACCGAATGACGAGGAGTTCGCCATCGCGATGGCCGAGCTCGGGAGGGAGGGCTAGACATGACGGACGTCAGGAAGGTCGCGACGCGCGACTCATATGGTAGTGTCCTCGTGGAGCTCGGCGACGAGCACGACGACTTCGTCGTTCTCGACGCCGATTTGGCTGCGGCCACCAAGACCGGCAAGTTCAAGACCGCCCACCCGGAGCGCTTCTTCGATGTCGGCATCGCCGAGTGCGACCTCATGGGCATAGCGGCCGGCATCGCGACGACGGGTCATGTGGCGTTTGCGAGCACCTTCGCGATGTTTGCCGCGGGCCGCGCGTACGAGCAGGTCAGGAACTCCATCGGCTACCCCCATCTCGACGTGAAGATCGGCGCCACGCACGCCGGCCTCTCGGTGGGCGAGGATGGAGCCACGCACCAGTGCAACGAGGACATCGCCCTCATGCGCTCCATCCCGGGAATGACGGTGGTCGTGCCATCCGATGACATCGAGGCCCGTGCCGCGGTGCGAGCCGCCTATGAGACCCCAGGTCCGTTCTACCTCAGGTTTGGTCGCCTGGCCACGCCGGTGATCCACGGTCCGGGCTACGAGTTCGAGCTTGGCAGGGGCGTCATCGAGCGCGCCGGCTCCGACGTGACTGTCGTGGCCTGCGGCCTCATGGTTCCCGCTGCCCTCGAGGCCGCCGAGACGCTCGCCGCCAGCGGCATCGACGTCGAGGTCATCAATGCCCACACGGTCAAGCCCCTCGATGCCGACCTCATCGCGGAGTCCGCAGCCAAGACCGGGCGTGTCATCACATGCGAGGAGCATTCCATCATAGGTGGCCTGGGCGGTGCCGTCTGCGAGGCCTTGGCCGAGCGATGCCCCGTGCCGGTGCACAGGGTGGGCGTGCGCGACGTCTTCGGGGAGTCAGGTCCCGCCATGGGACTCCTCCACAGGTACGGTCTCGACGCCGAGGGAGTCGAGCGCGCAGTGAGGGAGATCCTCGCCTAGGTGTGCCAATCAAACGATTGATGAGAGAGCCTTCCTACAGATGTGCGTCCTGTGGGGAGGCTCTGCTTTATCTGTTCAAGCATCGGAAGGTTTGGGACCGGCGTGGGTCTCTGGTACTATTATCCAGTCCATGCAACTTTGTGCAAAAGGAAAAGGAGCATCTGTGGCCAACCACTTTCGCAGCAATGAGCGACAGGGGTCGGAGGATGTGGATCTCTTCGATGAGACCACTTCCACGGTAGCATCTCAGGTGAGCGTCCCGGGCGTCGAGTCTGGCGCGGGCACCACAGGTTCCTCTGCGGCTGTCGAGGACACGAGCGCACCGCTCGAGCAGGTCCACGTCGTGACCGCGGCAGAGCCCGAGGATACCACCGCACAGCCAGGGTACCAAAGCGTGTTCGAGTCGCTGAGCGGCGTCGATGCGCCCGTGGTTTCCCGCACTGGCAATCCGACCATCTCGTTCAAAAACGTCACACTCATCTATCCGGCCCAGCCCAACAAACCAGCGCTTGAGGACGTCAGTCTCGACATCTATCCCGGAGAGTTCGTCTTTATCGTCGGACACTCCGGCTCGGGCAAGTCATCGCTTCTGCGTCTCATTACGCGCGAGCAGGTCGTTACCGCAGGCGAGGTCATTGTCGCCGGCCAGGACCTCACCAAGCTTCGTAACAAGAAGGTCCCCTATCTGCGACGCCAAATCGGCACGGTCTACCAGGACTTCAAGCTCCTTACCGACAAGACGATCTATGAGAACGTGGCCTTTGCCCTCGAGTGCATCGGCAAGCCACGCTCCGTCATCAACGCCCAGGTTCCCGAGGTGCTTCGTCTCGTTGGCCTCGGCGAGAAGATGGACAACTATCCAGACCAGCTTTCGGGAGGCGAGCAGCAGCGCGTCTCCGTTGCCAGGGCCATGGTCAACCGTCCGCCGCTGCTCATCTGCGACGAGCCTACGGGCAACCTTGACCCAGCCATCTCGCTGGGCATCATGAAGCTGCTTGACCGAATCAATCGCAGCGGCACCACCGTAGTCATGGCAACGCATGACCGTGAGATGGTTGACTCCATGCGCAAGCGCGTCATTGCGCTCGAGGCCGGCCATGTGGTTCGCGACCAGGAGAAGGGAGGCTACGGCTATTATGGTGCCATCTAACTTCACCTACTCGCTTCGCGAGGCTAGCCACCACTTCCGCCGCAACTGGACGACGGTCCTTGGTGCCGTCGTGACCATCTTCCTTTCGCTCTTTATCATCGGCCTGTTCGTGCTGGGCTCCGCCATCCTCGAGAACATGGTCGGCTCCGTTGAGGACAGGGTTACCATCCAGGCATTCCTCTCAGACAACGCCGACCAGACCGCAGTCGACAAGCTCCAGGCCAAGATCGAGGGCTGGGACAACGTCGAGAGCGTTACCTACAAGAGCAAGGACGAGGCGCTCGAGGAGTACCGCAACACGATGTCCAACCGCAACGCGGCTGACGCCGTGGCGGCGCTCGATGGCGAGAACCCCATCCCCGCGTCGCTCGTCATCAAGCTCACCGATCCACAGCAGGTCGAGGCTACGGCAACGGCCCTTACGTCCGACTCCGACTTCATCAACGTCTGTGATGACGCCAACAACCCCACCTCATCGGTGCAGTATGGTCGAGAGACCGTCGAGAAGCTCTTCAGTGTCACGAACTACCTGCGTATCGGTGCCCTCGTGCTCGTCGTGCTTCTTACCTTCGTGGCGTTCGTGTTCATCAACAACACGATTCGCCTGGCAATTACCGCCCGGCGTCGTGAGATAGCCATCATGCGTCTTGTCGGTGCATCCAACGGCTTCATTCGCGGGCCGTTCGTGATGGAGGGCGCGCTCGAGGCGCTTATCGGTGCGCTGCTCGCGATCGTCGGGCTCAAGGCGAGCATGGACTACGCGCTGCCGAAGCTCGCCGGCAGCCTGCAGTTCCTCTCGTTCTACGTGTCCACGACGGATACCCTGGCCACCTATGGTCTGCTCGTCGTGATCGGCGTTGCCATCGGTCTGTTTGGGTCGGCTATGGCCATGAGGCGCTACCTCAAGGTCTAGCATGCGCCATCATTGCGTTCTTTTGCACTGCGGGCGGTGTGGCTCTGGCCATGCCGCCCGCAGTGCGTTTGCGGGAGCGTGGCCAGAGCCTTCGTAATCTGGGTACAGTGTGAGCAAGCTTTGTCCATGCCGTTGGGGTGCGAGGGAGGCAACATGACGCGCAAGCGACCGCATCACGGGAATCGTCGTCGTGGTTCGGGAAAGGTGCCCACGCGCCACCGTCAGGTGCTTACCGGGACGTTGCGCATCACGCGACCAGGCGTAGGCTCGGTTGAGACGCCCGAGGGCACCTTCGACCTTGCGCGTCATGGCATGCGCGAGGGGATGAACGGCGACGAGGTGCAGGTCACGCTCATGGAGGCACACGGCGGGGGTAAGGTCGCCTGCGTGCAGCTCGTGCTTCAGCGCGCCGTCACGACCTTCATCGGTCGTTATGGGCTGGCGGGACCACTCGGGGTCGTGACCCCGCTTGACGGTCGGCTCGGGCGAGACTTCTTCGTGGTGCCGGAAGATCGCTCCGCCGAGCTGCTTGGCGTGTCCGAGGATGACGTCGTGGTAGCGAGGATCACGGCCTATCCCACGCGCAGCAGCGCGGCCGTGGTTACGCTCGAAAAGCGCCTTGGCACGGCGGACGAGCTCGACGTCAACGTGGAATCGGTCATCGCCTCCTTCGGGCTTGCCACGGAGTTCTCGCCTGCGGCTCTCGAGCAGGCGGAGGCGATAGCGCCCGAAGTGGGCGAGGCGCTTGCCAAGGACCCATCCCGACGAGACCTACGCGACCTTCTCTGCGTGACCATCGATCCCGTTGACGCGCGTGATTTCGATGACGCCGTCGGTGCATCCCGTCTGGCCGAGGGTGGCTACGAACTGTGGGTACACATCGCTGACGTGACCCACTACGTGGGCTGGGATACGCCCATAGACGACGAGGCAAAGCGTCGCACCTGCTCCGTCTACCTTGTGGATCGGGTGCTTCCCATGCTGCCGGAGCGGTTGTGCAACGATGTCTGCTCGCTGCGACCCAGCGAGGACCGTCTGACCATGAGTGTGCATATGACGCTCTCGGATGGCGGGGAGCTCGTCTCGGCCGAAGCGATGAGCTCGGTGATCAGATCCCGCGCACGTCTTTCGTACGACCAGGTCGATGCGGTGCTCGATGGTGACGCGAACGCCTCTTCGCTACCCTGCGAGGAGGGTGCCAACGACGTGGTGGTCGAGTCGCTTCGCGTTCTCGACGAGATCCGTGCCCTGCGTGAGCGCGTGCGCCGCGAACGCGGCGCCATCGACTTCCAGACCGTCGAGGCCAAGGTGATTCTCGACTCTGATGGACACCCCACGGGCGTGAGCGTTCGACGCCGAACCCGTGCAACGGGTCTCATCGAGGAGGCGATGATTCTGGCCAACGAATGCGTGGCACACATGCTGGCCATGGCAAACGTGGAGACCGCCTATCGCGTGCACGAGCGACCCGCGCCCGAAGACCTGCGTCAGACCGTGCAGCCCCTTCGCGAGCTCGGACTTCTCGAAGGCGGTGCAACCAGCCGCTTCGTAGCCGGTGAACCCTCCGCCCTGCAGGATGTCCTCGATGCCGCACGAGGTGGGACAGGTGAGTACCTTTCCAATGCGCTGCTGCTCAGAGCCCAGAAGCGAGCCATCTATCAACCTCGCAGCAGCGGCCACTACGCCTTGGGGGCACAGGCCTACTGCCATTTCACCTCGCCCATTCGTCGCTATCCCGATGACCTCGTCCATCGTGCGCTCAAGGCGCATCTCGCGGGAAGGGACGGGGCCCCCGCGATGACCGCCGTTATGAGGCGTCTTCCCCAGCTTTGTCGTGATGCGTCCTCGATGGAGCGTACGGCCGATGCGGCGTCGCGCGCCTCGCAGAGCATCAAGATGGCAGAGCTCTTCTCGACGAAGGTGGGGCAGTGCTATGCGGGTGTCGTCACAGGCTGCGAGAGATTCGGCCTTTTCGTCATGCTTGAGGACACCTGTGCCGAGGGACTGCTCCCCGTTCGCGCGTTGGGCGAGCGGTGGCTCTCATACGATGATGCGCGCATGACCCTTACCGAGGAGTCGACGGGAGAGACGTGGCGTCTCGGCCAGCGGGTCATGGTGGAGGTGGCGGGCGTTGACGTGCCACGCGGGCGGATCGATTTCCGCCTACACGAGACCGCATGACCGCATGACGTCCCTCGCATGGGGGATAATGAATCACGTGAACGTACGGGCGCGGCGCAGGCCGCGATAGGGGGAACATGGAACGTACCAGCATGACCGATGAGCTCGAGCGCGCCGAGGGCATGATCGTCCAAGGCCAGGACGAGGCTGCACGCGACCTTCTTGCGAGGCTCGCCGAGGATGTCGAGGAGTACGTGGACAAGAACTGCGTTCCCACCGAGGAGGCTCAGTGGTTCAGCTTTCCCACGCTCTTCGAGCGTCTTGCCTACCGCCGGGTGGAGCAGGACCCTCGCGAGCTGCATGACGTTGGCGAGCCTTTCGACCGCCTCTACGCCGACCTCGCGCTCGCCTGTGTGCGTACGAGCGACTACTCTGCCGCCGCCGAGGCCCTCAAGAGCGCGGTGCGTTGGAACCCCATGGGATGCGGCTATCGTCTTGACCTTGCGGACCTCTTCAAGGTAGAGGGCAACATGCAGGAGTACCTGGCACTCACCTACAGCGTCTTCGAGAGGGCGAGCGAGGCCCGTCACCTCGTGCGCGCCTTCGTGAACTTTGCGGGATGGTTCGGGGTTTCCGAGAAGCCCCGCGTCGCCGCGGCCGCCCTGCGCGCTGCGAGACGCCTTGACGTAAGTGATTCTGCGCTCACGGCGGCACTCGACCAGGCATCAGGTTCCGAGAGCGACCCCGATGGCGTGACCGATGAGGAGGCCACGCGGATTCTTGCCGAGGAGGGCCTTCCCGACGGGGCCAATGCCGAGGTGGCAATCTGTCTTCTCATGTGCGCGACCGATGCGGCCACTGCCGGTGACCGGCTCGTGGCCACCGAGCTCACGGTGCGCGCACGCGACCTCGTGGGCGATGACGCGGCGACAACACTCATCAAGCTCATCCGACAGACGGAGGCAGAGGAGGACGGTGACCCCCATGGCAGATAGACGGGTGCGCCCCGACAAGAAGACCGTCTCGCGCAATCGCACGGCCAGACACGAGTACTTCATCGACGAGACCTTCGAGGCGGGCGTTGAGCTTACGGGAACCGAGGTCAAGAGCATCCGCGAGCGTGCATGCCAGATCACGGATGCCTTCGTGCTCGTGAGGGGTAGCGAGGCTTGGCTTCACGGCGTTCACATCCACCCCTACTCCAATGGGGGCGTCTGGAACGTGGACCCAGACCGCAAGAGGCGGCTGCTCCTGCATCGCCAGCAGATCGATTACCTCGATAGCAAGCTGCGTCTGAAGGGCATGGCGATCATTCCGCTCGAGATGTATTTCGACGAGCACAATCGCGTGAAGCTTTGCTTAGGGCTTGCTCGGGGCAAGAAGCTCTACGACAAGCGAGATGACATGGCGCGTCGAGACGTGGACCGCGAGATACAGCGTGCGCTCAAGGACCGTAGCCGTTAGGGACGTGTCCTGTGGATGTGGAAGACGGATGCGAAACCGAAGGAAATTGATATATTGTATATGGCATCATGATTGATGACAGGGGAGGGGATGGATGGACACGACGGCGCTCTTTAGGTTTACGAGTGGGCTCTACGTGGTCTCCTCGGATGCCGACGGTGAGGTTGGTGCCTGCATCATCAACACCGGCTTGCAGCTCACGAGCAATCCGTTGCAGGTAGAGGTCGTGATCAACAAGCAAAACCATACCGAGCGGGTTATTGAGAGAGCGGGTCACTTTGCGCTCACGGTAATTACCGAGAAGGCCGACATGCCCTACATCGGCCGCTTCGGTTTCAGGAGTTCCGCCACCTTTGACAAGTTCGAGGGGATGGAAACCATGCGTACCGTGCTTGGCGATCCATACACCCCCGAATGCGCGGCCGCGGTCATCGCCTGCGATGTGGTGAAGTCGCTCGACGTCGGAACGCACGTGATTTTCGTAGGTGAGCTCAAGGATGCCGAGGTGCTCTCAAGCGACGAGCCGATGACATATGCGTACTATCACTCGGTGCTCAAGGGCAAGACACCCCCAAAGGCATCGAGCTACGTGGGGTAGGTATGGCCGACACATGGAGGCGACCCGCACATGCGGGGGCCACATAGGAGAGGAAGTTTTCATGGCTGATGAGAAGAAGACCTACAAGTTCGTGTGCACCGTCTGCGGTTATGAGGTCGAGGTTGATACCCCCGAACTTCCCGAGGACTTCGTCTGCCCCGTATGCGGCGTGGGACCAGACATGTTCGAGAAGGTCGAGGACTAGAACCGCCACACATGGGCAGGCCGACGGCGCGAGACCAAGGGACGACCTCTCGACTGGGCTAGCTTAGAGGCAGTTCCGATAGTAGTAGATGGCGATCTGTGTCCTGTTGCGCAGTCCGAGCTTGGCGAGAATCGCGCTGATGTGGTTTCTCACCGTACCGTCGGAGAGGAACATCTTGGCCGCGATCTCGGAGTTATCGAAGCCGTCGGCCACCATGCGGACCACCTCGCGCTCACGTTCCGAAAGGCACTCCAAAGCCGCCAGTTCCTTGGAATGGGCCGTCTTGCGCGTGGGTTGGCCGAGGGCGGCGGCCCGCTCGAGCACCTCGCTCTCGAGAACGCGCTGTCCGGCCATTACGGCACGGAGGGCGGGGGCAATCGTGGACACGTCCTGTTTGATGAGGTAACCACGAGCGCCGATTCTGAGGGCGCGGACGATGTACTCGTCATCCGAGAACGTGGTAAGGAAGACGATGCGAGCGTCGGGACTGCTCGAGAGGATCTCCTCGGCGGCAGAGAGGCCATCCCGGCCCTGCATCTGGATGTCCATAAGGAGCACGTCGGGGTGAGTCTCGAAAAAGAGTGTCACGGCCCCGTCCCCGTCAGTGCCGGAGCCCGTTACCTCGATGTCGGCTTGGGCCTCAAGTATGGTCACGAGAGAACGGCTTACGATGGGGTCATCGTCTATGACCAAAACCTTCATCGGTCCTCCCGAGGAATAGGTGCAGGCACCGTGAACTCCCTGCTGTTATAGGAGACGCGCAGCGTGTCTCCGAGATAGCTTACTCGTGCGTGCACGTAGAGAGAATCACGACCTTGTCAGCGAGTCTTGACATGGGAACATTGTATGCGAGTCGGAGCGGACCTGGAAAAGATACCTGTCACCCTTTCCAGGTTGCCGCGAATTCCCATGACGTCCATGTGACGTTTCCCCAAAGGGCTGGGCTTTCGGGTTAGAGTGTCTTCTCGGATGGTCGGAGCGGGGTGCCTTGGAGTGGCCAACATGTCTGAGATGGGTCTTGAGCAGGAGTACGAGAAAAACCACATGGAGGTACCCTGGCACGACTACGCCTCGGATCCCGAGGAGAACGTGATCATCACCGACGCACCCATCACCGAGCGGGCTTCGGTGGTGGGTCGTGTGGGCCTCATGCTCCTTGCCTGTGGTACGGGCGCATGGCGTGTGCGTAGCTCGATGAACCTGTTGAGCAAGAGCCTTGGCATGAGCTGCTCCGCGAACATCGGTCTCATGACGATCGATTACACCTGCTTCGATGGCGATGACGGCTTCACCCGCTCGCTCTGTCTCACCACGACGGGCGTCAACACCTCTCGGCTGAACCGTCTCGAGCGTTTCGTCTCCGCATTTGGCGAGGAGGGATCCAAGCTTACGGGCGAGGAGATACATTCCACGCTTGATGACATCGAACGTACCCACGGCCTCTACTCGCCCCTCTCGCTTGGTCTTGCCTCTGCCATCGCCTGCGGCGCGTTCACGTTCCTGCTGGGTGGCGGCCTGCCCGAGATATTCCTGGCGTTTTTTGGCGCGGGCGTGGGTAACGCGGTTCGAAGCTGGCTTGGCAAGCGACGCTACACGTTCTTCATGTGCACTGCGGTCTCGGTGGCGGCGGCCTGCCTTACCTATACGGTGCTCTTCAGGTTCGCCTGCGCCTTCATGGGGCTCTCCGACATCCATGAGTCGGGCTACATATGCTCCATGCTCTTCGTGATTCCCGGCTTTCCGCTCATCACGAGTGGCATCGACCTCGCAAAGCTTGACATGCGTTCGGGCATCGAGCGGCTTGCGTATGCGATCGTCATCGTCGCCGTGGCAACGCTCACCGCATGGGGGACGGCGTTGGCCTTCGGTCTGCAGCCGGGTGACTTTCCGGCGCTTGGGCTCGATGCGACCACCCTGTTGCTCCTCAGGCTTGTTGCGAGCTTCTTTGGCGTCTTTGGCTTCTCGATGATGTTCAACAGCCCCCTTCTGCTCGCCGCGTACGCCGGGCTTGTAGGAGCGGTGGCCAATACGTTGCGACTCGAGCTCGTGGGATTTGCGGTGTGTCCTCCTGCCGTGGCGGCATTTCTCGGTGCATTGGTTGCCGGGCTGCTGGCGTCGCGCATGAGGGGCCATGTGGGCTATCCGCGCATTGCCGTCACGGTGCCTTCCATCGTGATCATGGTGCCTGGTCTCTACTTCTACAAGGCCGTCTACAACCTTGGCACCATGTCGCTGAGCGAGTCCGGTAGCCTGCTCGCTGCTGCTGGGCTTATCGTGGCGGCCCTACCCCTTGGCCTCGTCTGTGCACGGATTCTCACCGACAGGACGTTTCGCCACTGTACGTAGCGTGTATCGCTGCAAAACTGGGTATACTGTCTGTGCCGATGAGGACGTCGGCCTGAACATTGACAACTCGCATGGTGGCAGCGTCCCCATCCCATCTCATGGGGGTGACTGGTTTCGACAGGGTGAGTCTGAGGTGGGCAGCAGGTCGTGGTCTCCTCGCCACGTTAAACAGGGGTACCGTCAAATTGAATTGACGACAACACTTCTTTTGAGCCTCAGATGGCTCTCGCTGCTTAGTCTTAACTAACCAGCGCGTCAAACCGGGATGTTCTCCCGTTTCCGGGGCGGCGTCATTCTAGGGAGATGCACGTGCGGACGTAGGCGGTATGCCGCACGCCAAGACTGAACCGACTTGGATGGCAGCCGCGGGTTTCCAGGTGTTTGTCATCCGAAACCTAACTGGAAACTAAGCCTGTAGACACCTGCCAGGGGTTTGCTTTGGACCGGAGTTCGATTCTCCGCACCTCCACCAAATACTAATCGGACGAACCTGCCCAGCCTTATCACTTTGCTGTGGTACGCAGGGGATTCGTCCTGTCGGCGCGGCTGCCGGAAGCGCAGCCGCGCCGATGTGCGAGTTGTTAGGCCTTGAATTTTCAGATCAAGTGCAACGTCTCTCAGCGGTGGACTTCCTAAGGCGTCCTGAGCCCGAGGCATGTGTGGGGCCTACGGTTCAGGGTATCATGCACCGTCCGCATGCCCTCGTCAGATGCTGTGGTCGGCAGAAGCAGAACCCTACACCCAATTCGGGGGAGACCTCCGTGCCACAGGAACCAATTACCTGGGCAGGCGATAGAAAAGGCCGTTCGCCTACCGATGACATCGACAAGCACGATAATGAAATCCTCGGTGGGCTCAGTTGATTTGATGTGTCGGAAGAGCGGGGGAAATGAAAGAGAAAAGCAAAAGCACGGGAACGCCTGCCCCCAGGATTTCGAAAGTGCACGGTTCTTGTGCGCGCCGTCGTTATTCGATCTTGATCGTCCTCCTCCTCGCAACGGTCTTGGTCTGCGTCCTTGCGGCCGACTGTTTCAATAGGAACCAGCAGCAGAGCTCGGGCTCTGCCCAGGCCAGCCCTACGGCCATCATCGATGTTCCGCTTGCTCGACAGGCAACCCCCTACACCTGTGGGGTTGCTTGCGTGCAGTCCGTTTTGGGATATTGCGGGTATTCCGTGCGGCAGGATACCCTCGCAGACGAAATGGGAACGACATATGCCGATGGAACGGCACCGCAGGCCATAGCCGACGCCTTGAACGCTCGAGGTCTCGACTCCCATATTCAAGAGAACATGACCCTCGATGAGTTGAAGGCATCCATCGACAAGGGACAACCGGTCATCTGCGCCATCCAGGCGTGGGACGATCAGTCGGGCATCGATTACACGGACGTTTGGTCCGATGGCCACTACGTCGTCGCCATCGGATACGACAGCGGTCGGGTGTACTTTATGGATCCGTCGACCTTGGGGAACTACGCCCACATCGAAGATGACGAGTTCCTTTCCCGATGGCATGACGAGAGGGACGGGCAGCAGCTCATTTATTTGGGCATAGTTCCGACCTCATGCACACAGGCATATGACTCCAATGCCTACGTCTCCCTTGGTTAGGTCTTCTCCGTCTGCGTCGCCATGCTGCGAGTGACGCGGATGCCCCATCTTGGACGGGCACGGAGGCCTTCTCGCCTCCTTTGGCTGGCATCGACAGGCTCGGCTGCGAACGTCAGGCGCGTGGGCCACATTTTGCACAGAAAACTTTGCATTCTTGTTGACGGGGCGATGCCGACCTAGTACACTGTGTTTGCACAGTTTACTTGTCAGTCATAGGAGGTGCCTCATGAACAAGGACGAGATACTTGAGAGAAGCCGCGGAGCAAACGTGGACGAGGGCCTACTGGCCGCCGAAGCAAAAGGGAGGAAGATTGGCGAGATTGCCTTCTGTCTCATGTTCATCCCTATCGTCATCTTCGACACCTTCACAGGACAACCGATATATGGAACCCTCGCCCTCTTCTGGGCCTTCTTTGCCGGGGCGGCATACCCCAGGTATCGCTTCACCGGTGAAAAAAGCTATCTCGTCACGACCATCGTGGGTGGCATCGCTGCCGTGCTGTTCCTGGTGTGCCATATCCTCAACGTGCTGAGATAGCACCATGGACGATAAGCTCATCCTGAGGAACAAGCTCAGGGAAGTCCGAACGGAGAAGGGGCTCTCGCAGACCCAGCTCGCCGAGGTCGTTGGTGTCTCCCGCAACACGATCAGCTCCATCGAGACCGGACAGTTCGGTCCGACAGCGAGGCTCGCCCTCGTCCTTTGTATCGCTCTCGACAAGAAGTTCGAGGATCTGTTCTACTTCGACTGAAGGCGAGCCAGTGACGTAGCGTCCCTCGCGCTTGGTCAGATGACCTTGCGCCAGCTACGTTTTGAGGTGGCGAACAAGAAGCATGCGCCGACAACGGCTGGTACGAGCGATATCGTGACGAAGGTAAACGGCGATCGATACGTATTGAAGAAAATCGTGAAGAGCACCGCTAGCGCAAGGAAAAGGATGCCAGCAAGTCGGGGTGCTCTCCACGAAAGAGCCAGCAGGAAGGCAACCGCGAGCGCGGGCAGCGACTGTATGACGAATGCCAAAACCTGCTGCATGGTCGGCCCCGAGCCATCGAATACATCAAGCGATAGCGCCAATAACAGCACGGTCAGCATACCCGCAAGGATGCGCGGCACCCACAGAAATCTAGATCCAGACGCTTCACCCATGTCAGTCTCCTCTCTGACTAACGAGAAAGCGACGGGCAACCTTATGGTACATATGCCCAGCGCAAGCAGGGACGAAGCAGATTTCCGGTACGTGGCTCCAGGGACACAGCGACCGTAGTTACGTCCTTGCGAGAGCTTAGCCTAGACCCAGCCGAAGTCCTGGGCGCACCGGTCGAGGTTGTCCTCGAAGGTGCCGAGCTGGATGCCCTCCGCCTGTATCTTTGAGCTGCAAAGGCGGAAGTCCCTGAACCGGTCCTCATAGCGTTTCGTATCTGGGAGAATATAGCGAGCGATGTCATCATCCGAATAGCCGAACCTTCGTGCAGCGAGACGGGCGCACTCGTAGGTGCACAGATCGTTTGCGCTCGCAAAATGGTATGTGCCGCTTGGCAGATCACAAATCTTTTCAAATTGGTCGGCAAGGTTTTGCGCATAGGTCATGCAACGCTTCTCGTTTACGGTGAAGGCGGTCGGAGCCTTGGTGCGGAGGGCTTTGAGCGTATTGGTGACGATTCCCGGAGAAGGCTTCACGTGCGGCAGCGCCATGCCAAACATCCAGGAGAGTCTCAGGGTGACGTAGTCCTCCATGTTCTCGTGTAGCCAGGCGTCGACCTCAGCCTTCTGGGCTCCGTAGTTTGAGACTGAGCAGGGAGTCTCCGCCTCGGAGAATGGTCCGGGTTTCGTCTTGCCATTGAAAACCTGCTCAGTGGATATGAAGAGCATGCGACGGTCCTTTTTGCGACAGACCCTTGCGATCTCGATTGCCGAGTCGCAGTTTACGAGATGCGTTCCCTCGGGGTCGTTCTCGCAGCTGGCTGTCACTGCGTTTGCGGCGGTATGGAACAGGATGTCAAAGTCGAGTCCCGAGAAGAACTCGGCGACTTCCCGTGGTTTCGCAAAGTCGACGTCGCGGTGAGAGATGCACACGAACTCATACTGGTCCTTGTTATAGAGACGGACCAAGCTTGCAAGGTATCCGTTCGCTCCTGTTATGACGACGCGTTTCATGGGTACCCACCTCCTAGGATGCCATGGTGCGATAGCTTTGGATGAGCCGGCAGTCGCCTCGTACGGTAAATCGCTCAATGGTGGCGGGAATGAGAGTGGAAGCAGTGTAGGAGAGCGTCACGTTTCCCTCGGGTGTGACCACCTCGCACTCGCCATCGACGCAGGTGAGGATCTGGTAAAGGCCGTTCTTCGCAGTGCTCCACTCGCCTCTCACGTCAACGATGTCAGCTGTGAAGACATCGTTACTGACGCCTGGACGAACGCGGGTGGTATCACTGCCAGCAGAGACCCCGAGATGGGTGACGGAGGGACGGTTCTCGGTCTTAAGCACGTCGAAGGCTTTGTTGACCTGCAGTTCTCGTCCTCGTCCCCAGTCGCAGATTCGGTAGGTCTGGTTTCCGAACGACCCGATCTCGACGGCAAAGAGACCGGCACCAAGGGCGTGCATCGTACCGGTCGGGATGAGGATGAAGTCCCCCTCGCTCATCTTGATGCGCTTGCCGTACGTGCTGCCGATGGAATCGTCTGCGGCGGCGGCGCGCAGGGCATCGAGGTCGTTCGTGGTGCTTCCGGCTATGAGGGTGGCACCAGGTTCGGCGTGCAAGATGTACCAGGACTCGACCTTCCCGTGGTCGTTCTCCACCTGGTTTGCGTAGTCTTCGTCTGGATGTACCTGTACCGAGAGGTCGGCGATGGGATCCATGAAGGTGACTTGGATGACCGACTCGTCCGAGCAATCTCCGATGATCTCGTCATGGTGGTCGGCTATGAGACGATCAAGACCGGTACCTGCATACGGGCCATTCTTGACGACGCTTACGATGCCAGGATGAGCACTGACGTCGAAGGCCTCCCCGCTGTTCCTGTCCTTATCGTAGGGGAGGTTGCGTATGCGTGAGATTCTGGAACCGGCCCAGATGGGCGAGATATAGGTTGACTCAAACAGAAGCGGACCCATGATGACACCTCCTTCTAGAGACTAAAGCTCCATGTAGGTATGGCCGTCAGCCTCCATGCGACGAGCGATTTCCTCGAGGATGGGGATTCCTGCGCTGCAACCGATGCGGGTGGCTCCCGCGCGGACCATGTCGAGGAAGGCGTCCGCTGTGCGAATGCCGCCGGCTGCCTTGACCTGCACGTTGGCTCCGACGTTCTCCTTCATGAGCCTGACGTCCTCGACCGTGGCCCCGCCTTTGCCAAACCCGGTCGAGGTCTTCACAAACGTGGGGCGGACGCGTTGTGCGATGTCGCAGAGTGCGAGCTTCTCCTCCTCGGTGAGAAAGCAGTTCTCGAAGATGACCTTCGAGGGAACGTTGGCCTCGTTGCAGACGGCAACGATCCTCTCCATCTCGTCCTGGAGATAGTTCCAGTCGTGGGCCTTCGCGCGCGTTAGGTTGATGACGTAGTCGATCTCGTTGGCACCGTTGTCCAGGGCGTCCCTCGTCTCGAACACCTTTGCAGCTATTGACGTCTGGCCAAGGGGGAAGGCGATGGCCGCTCCGGTGTCTATGTCGGTACCGGCGAGGAGGTTCGAGCAGAAGGCGGACTGGACCTGGTTGATGGCGACCATCTTGAAATGGTGCTCCTTTGCCTGCTCGCAAAGGATTCGCATGTCCTCCTCTGTCGCATCGGGGTGGAGGTTGGTGTGATCGACGAGACGAGCAAGGTTGTCGAGGGTGTATCTCCTGCTCATGGCTGCTCCTGTTCCAAAGAAGGTTGTGCCTCCAGGCACCTCGGTTATGAGTATAGATACGTGCTTGTTATAAATGTAAATATGTAAGCAATAAAGTGTAGGAAATACATCCAGCCAACCACAGAATTGTGCTTGACCTATGACGATACTGTCGATAGAATTCGATTATGTAAGTGATATGTATGACATTTACGCTTACTTATTTCTAAAAGCAGTAAAGAGGCAGGCCAAAACCGAAGGGAACTGCATGAATATTCTACTTGTCTCTCACGGAATGCTGTGCAAGGGGATGGGCGATGCCTACCGCATGTTCTTTCCTGCGGCCTCGAACGTGTCCACCGTCAGCCTGACCAATGCGGGGGTGGAGCCCTTTCGTGTCGAACTCAAGAAGATTCTCAATGACCTTCTTTCGAAGGGCGACGTCTTGATTATGTCGGACGTCAAGGGTGGGACCCCATATAACGAGTCCTACATGTGCTTCCTCGAGAACCCCCAGCACATCAGACTCATTGCCGGTCTGAACCTTCCCATGCTCCTCGAGCTGGGAGTGAGCCTTCCGTCAGACGACGACCTTCAGGCCGCCTATGAGGTTGCGCTCGATGCTGGTACCAATGGCGTTGTGGGAACCGAGCTCCCTGCAGACAGCTCGGATGACGATGAATCGGATTTGTTCTAGAAGAAAGGGGAGAGAAGGCCATGTCCATCACACTAGCAAGGGTCGATGATCGCGTTATCCACGGTCAGACGGTGACCCGATGGGCCGCAAGCAGGCCCTGCAACGCCATTCTTGTCATCAGTGACGTTGTGGCGGCAGATGAGCTGCGTAAGAAAGTGCTTAAGGCCGCGATCGGACATCTCAAGCTCGGTATCTACACGATTGAGCAGGGTGTCGGGGCGCTGGAGAAGGCAAGGGAGTCCAACAAGAGCTTCTTCGTCATCTCCGAGTCTGTCGAAGAGTTCGCGAGCTTGAAGCGGGCCGGAGGGGACTTCGGCACCACGCTCAACATCGGGAACCTCAGCGGAACGCGGCCGGGAATCAAGAACCTGGGCGGTGCCGTCTGCATTAACGACGGGGATGTCGAGGCGTTCGACTATCTGGCTGAACAGGGAATTGACCTGCAGTTTCAGATGATTCCAGATGATGGGATCAGGTCTTGGTCTCAGCTCAAGGCCAAGTATCTGTCTCTATAAAAGCAGCAAGAATAGAGGAGGAAAAAATGAGCAGTATGCTTTTGCCGGCCCTGATTTGCGGACTATTCTGCTATCTGGGCGCCATCGAATGCGCTAACCCGCTTGGCACGACGGGCAGCTTCTATTGCCTGGGACGTCCGCTGGTCGCTGGTCTCATCTGCGGCCTCGCCTTTGGTGACGTGACGCAGGGGGTCCTGTGTGGTGTGGCTGTCCAAGCGGTCTTCATCGCTAACCTTTCGACCGGTGGTGCAACCAACTCCGAGATTACCTACGCCTGCTATGGCGGCATAGGTCTTGCAATGGCGACCACCAAGGATCCAGCCGTGGCCGTCACGCTCGCCGTTCTAGTGGGCAACACCTTCGGTCTCATCTTCTATAACCTCCGCATGGCCTTCTACTCGGTCTTCAACAACAAGGCGCTCGCCGCTGCCGAGGCAGGGGACTGCAAGGGAATCACGACGTGGCACATCGTCGTCCCGCAGATCTGCACCTTCCTGCTCCGCTTCATCCCCGTTTTCCTGGCAATCTATCTTGGCCAGGGCGTCGTTGACTCCCTGCTTGCGAGCGTCCCCGAGATCGTGACGCACATGATCAGCGTGCTCGGTGGCGTTCTGCCCGCCCTGGGCGTCGGCCTGCTCATGAACATCGTTATCAAGGACAAGATCCAGCTCGTGTTCTTCTTCCTCGGATTCATCCTCCTTGCCTTTGCGAAGCTCGACACCATCCCCGTCGTCTTCATCGCTGCAGTCATCGCCTACATCATGTACCTGGCATCCGGAAGGGGCTCGGCTCCTGCCGTTGAGGGGGCTGCATCCAAGGACGCGGCCTACGAAGACAACGATCTGTTCTAACGAGAGGAGAGTAGAGAAATGGCTACGAACGATACGGATACGCCCCTCATTCAGAGGGCAGATGGCAAGCAGGGCCTGACCAAGCATGATCTCAACCAGTTGTGGTATCGCTGGCAGGTTGGCTGGTTCTCATCGAGCTCGTACGAGAAGCTCGAGTCCCATGGTTTTGCCTGGTCCTATATCCCGTTTGCGGAGAAGTTCTACAAGGATGATCCCGAAGGCAAGAAGCGCCTGCTCACTCGCCACTCGCAGTTCTATAACACGGAGCCCCAGGTCGGCACTATCATCAACGGCGTGGTTGCCTCCCTCGAGGAGGGCATCGCCCTTGGCGATGACGTTCCCGAAGAGCTTCCGACCACTATCAAGACGACGCTCATGGGTCCTCTGGCCGGGCTCGGCGACTCGATCATCCAAGGCATCATCGTTCCGACGCTGCTTTCCATCGGTATGAGCATCGCCTCCGAAGGCAGCCCTGCCGGGCCGATATTCTATATCGTCAGCTGGCTGGCCATCGGCATGCTCATTTCCTACGGCATGTTCCGCTATGGCTACAAGATGGGCCTTGGCGCCATTGACACCATCGTGGGCGAGAACTCCCGTCGCATCATGGATGCCATCAATGTCCTTGGCATTATCGTCGTCGGCACCCTCGCCGCAGGCAAGGTCGCGCTCAAGACCATCATCCAGATTCCCCATGGCGCAGACATGAGCGCTCTCCAGGATACGCTTGACGGCGTATTCCCCGGACTCCTTGCACTCATCGTCGTGATGCTGACTTGGTGGATGCTCAACAAGAAGCAGTGGTCTGCCACCAAGGTCCTGCTCGTGCTCACCGCTGGTGTTGTCGTGTTCTGTCTTCTCGGGATCTTCTAGAAGGTTACGTTGCGGCTAGGCAGAGGGGCCCGGCGTCTCCCTGATGGATTCGTCGTGCCCTTCTGTCTTTGCGCGTGTGTTGTTTTGCTTTGGACTCTGGAAGGAATCAATCACATGGAACCCCTGTTCTTCAAGCCAATCCCATTCGTGACCATATGGGGAGGGAACTCCATCAAGGACTACTACGGCTATGACTGGATGCCCGACCACACTGGCCAGGCGTGGGCGTTTGCCGCTCAGGGAGAGCAATCGAACGTCTGTCAGAATGGCCCGTTCGCCGGAAAGACCCTGGGGGAGCTCTGGGCGGAACAGCCGGAGCTCTTCGGAGACACCGATCGGGAGTTCCCCCTCATCATCTCGATGCTCTGTCCGTGTGACGATCTCTCGATTCAGGTACATCCCGATGATGCCCATGCGCGGGCCCTTGGATTCGAGCATGGGAAGAATGAGGCCTGGTACTTTCTCGAGACGCAGAACGAGGCAAAAATAGTCTTCGGTCACAACGCCACCGATGAGGATGAGCTTCGCTCTCTCGTCGGGCAGGGGCGCTGGAGTGAGCTTTTACGTCATCTCAACGTGCATGCGGATGACTTCGTCTACATAGACGCGGGCACGCTTCACGCATGTTGCGCGGGGGTCATCGCGTATGAGGTCCAGCAGTCCACCGACATCACCTACCGCTTCTATGATTATGACCGCGTCGATATGAGTGGGGCCAGGCGTCCGCTGCATCTGGAGCAGGCCATCGGGACTCTGCGCTACGATCACGCGGCAAACTATGAGCGGTATTCGACCACGGTCGAGGCCTTCGGCGGGTGCATTCGCACCACATATATCGACTCGCCCTCCTTCAGAATCGAGAAGCTGCAGGTCGACAAGGATACCTATGAGCTATGCGACAAGGCTTACGAGCTAGTGAGCGTCGTCCGCGGCTCGGGGGACGTCAATGGGATGGCCATAGGCGTCGGTTCCCACTTCCTCGTTCCCAGGGACGTGCCCGTTAGGATATCCGGCAAGATTACCTGCATGATGACAACCGCCTAGGAGATGTGTCATGAAACTGTGCCCCTCGATGATGTGTGCTGACTTTGGCAGGCTTGGCGAAGAGGTTGACGAACTCTGCGCCGCTGGTGCTGACATACTGCACCTCGATGTCATGGATGGCCACTTTGTTCCGAACTACAGCCTTGGCCTTGGGGATGTCACGGCCATCTGCAAGAGGTCGACAGTCCCCTGTGACGTGCACCTGATGTCGACGAATGCCGCCGATGTAATCGAGCTCTTCGCCAAGGCTGGGGCCGGCATCATCTACGTCCATCCCGAGCCTGACCTCACGGTAAACTCGACGTTGCTCAAAATCGAGAAGCTTGGCGTGCATCCCGGCATCGTCGTTGATCCAGGAGTGAGCTTCGAGACGGTCGAGGCGATGCTGCCCGTAGTTGACTACGTGCTGGTCATGACAGTCAACCCCGGTTTTGCGGGGCAGAGGTACCTCTCGTACGTGACGCCCAAGGTGAAGAGGTTCGTCGAGGCGAAGGAGACCTTTGGCTACCAGCTGATAATCGACGGCGCCTGTTCCCCGGAGGTCATTTCCCGGGCTGCCTCGCTCGGCGTGGACGGAGCGGTCCTAGGTACGAGCGCCTTGTTTGGAAAGGTCGATGGATACGCGACCATCCTCTCCCGCCTGCATGACATAACTGCCTGACGGAGTAAGGTGGTGGCGCAATTCCTCACGAGGTGCGTTGGTTTCGCGTCGGCATGCCCGCTAACTGCACTTCCATGGGTCATCCTAGGCAGGATGACCCTCTGGCACAAGGGGCGAGACATCCGAGTTATAGAGTATTTGTCACCTTGTTGTTTTTCATTTCCTTTCAACGCATCATTACATATTGAAAGTAAATGTCTACGTATGAGAGGCTAGACCCCCTCGCCAAAGGGCAGTGCCATGGACACGCTGTACGCATCCATCAGAGATGATCTTCTCGCAAAGATCAAGAACGGCACGTATGCCGAGGGAGAGACCATCCCCTCGGAAGTTGACCTGGCAAGGGAGTATGGCGTGAGCCGGCCGACCATACGGCAGGCCCTCCAGGTTCTCGCGAATGCCGGCTACCTCGACAGGAGGAAGCGTAGGGGTACCATCGTCTCCAACTCGAATGCGGAAGACACGACCGACGTGCTTGACATCGATTGTCCGCGGATGCAAGGGGTGCAGAGCTTCGAGGACGAGATTCGCGCGACGGGAAAAACGGTCAGGACGATGGCCATACTTGTCAAACGCGAGCAGGCCGACGAGGAAGTCGCCGAGGGACTCCATGTTACCGAGGGCTCAGACGTCTACAAGCTTGTCCGTCTGAGATACGTCAACGACGTTCCCAACGTGTTCATGGAAAACTACGTTCCATGCAGCCTGTTCCCCCTCTTTCTGGAGAATACGAATTTTTCTGAGACACGTCTCTATGAGAGAATGAGGGAGCTGGGCCGCCCGGTGAAGACGGTGACGAGGCGTCTTGAAGTGATCAAGGCGGATGCCTCCCTATCGGCCCTTTTGGATGTTCCGATTGGCGATCCGCTCTTCTTCATCCACACCATCGGCCAAGATGCCGAGGGTGACATAATCGAGTTTTCGGTCTCGACCTATCGCGGGCGAAGCAACAGGTTCGAGTTCTCCGTGGCGGAGCCAAATGGGTGCCAGCCCACCGCGCCCGCAACCATAGGCTAGGACACGGGGCCGATAGAGCCTGTCGCGCGGCCGCTCGTGCTTCTCTCTTTGTTTGTGCGCTGCAGGGACAGGAGATAGTCCAAGCGATGGATGGTCTCCTGAGCCGCCCCTTGCTTGGCGGCCTGCATCTCGTCGATGTACGCCGAGCTGCCCTCGGCGACGATTTCGTAGATCTTCCTGCACTCGTCGGCGACCTCGTTCATCCTGGGCATGTCGCCGATCTCGTCGAGCATCGCCTTCGCGTCTTTGAAGTTTCCTTGCTTGAGATAGAACTCGAAGGCGCGTATGACGAGGTCCGAGCGCTGTTCGTCGCTCGACTTCGTGGCTAGGAGCTCCTCCAGCGCAATCTGGACCCGCTCTGCGTCGTCCTTCTGGAGGCATGCGTTGAACTTCATGTACGTCCTGTTGTATGCGGGGAAGAACAGCCGAGCATAACGCCCCTCGAGATACGCGAGGAGCTCGTCGCTGCGATGCTGCCCATATAGGTCCTGGACCTTCTTGTAGGCGCGTCTTCTCAGAATCTGGTCCACGATGACGAAGAGCATCAGCACGACGAGCGTCGTGAGGAACAAGGGATTGAGCTTCATGTGACCCCCAAGGGGTTGAGCCGGCATGTCGTCTGTATAGATGATGGCTGAAAATTTACATGTAATTATATACGTCATGCCAATCATGGGCAATTGAGCAGACTAGCATGTATTAGAAGCAATTATGTCACTATCTAATGACAACAAAGAGGGTTCATCGTATGATGGGACGAAGCTGATGTCCAAGGACTCGATGTCCTCCCATTCGCCTTGCTTTTCCCCGACAGAGAAATGGCCGAGGTACCTATGGATTCTCTCTATCTGATGATCAGGGACGAGCTCCTCCTCCTGATTAAGAACAAGACCTATCGTGAGGGGGAGATGATTCCCTCCGAGGAGGAGCTCGCCGAGTTCTATGGGGTGAGTCGCCCGACGGTTCGTAGGGGCATCGGACTTCTCGTGGACATGGGCTATTTGGAGAAGCGTCTGCGCCACGGCACGTACGTCTGCTCCCCAAAAATCGATCAGGGGTTTCCCACGTCCCTGCGGAGTTTCGACGAAGAAATGCAGAGAAGCGATAGGGTACCGCGTACGCAGGTCATCCTCAGCAAGAAGTCGAGGGCGACCAGCGAGATCGCGCGAATCCTCGAGATCGAGGAAGGCGCCTCGGTCTTCAAGCTCGTTCGTCTGCGCTATGCCGACGAGACTCCGAACGTCCTCGTCAGCAGCTATGTTCCTGCAGACCTCTTCCCGAACGTCGCCGAGGCCGACTTTGCCCGCGCATCCCTTTACGCCTACTTTGACAGCCAGGGGAAACCCGTGCAGAGCGCAAAACGACGCCTTGAGGTCATAAAGGCCGATGCGCCTCTGGCTGCCCTTCTCGACGTTGCGCAGGGAGATCCCATCTACCGCTTCTACACTACGGCCCGCACGGGGTCCGATCGAGTGGTGGAATACTCGACGGCCTGCTACCGAGGCGAAAGCAACGCATTCGAGTTCACGGCCGGCCTTACGCGCGTTGACAATCCGCACGCATAGTGTCTCGCCCCCCCTCACCGCTAAACTGGACGTGTCCTGGTGACGGACCGCGCTTACGGTGGTGCTGATGCGGGTAACGTGAAGACAGCCCTGCTTTTACTTTGGAGCAGGGGGTGATGTCTGACAAGAGGGGAGACACGGGCAGATGGAGGACGGCATCGGTACCGCACTCGTCCTCGAGGGCGGTGGCTTTCGGGGCATGTTCACGGCAGGTGTCCTTGACGTGCTCATGGAGCATGGCATCTATGACTTCTCGAGCATCTGGGGCGTCTCGGCGGGCGCCATCAATGCCGCGGGCTTTCGCAGCCGTCAGATCGGCCGCACCATGCGCATAATGCTTGCCTTTCGTGATGACCGCAGGTTCATGTCGCTCTGGTCGTTTGCGAGGACGGGCAATCTTGCCGGTGGCGAGTTCCTCTACGAGGACATCCAGGACAGTCTCGACCCTTGTGACGTCGAGACCTTCAACAAGAGTCGCATCCCCTTCTTTGCCGTTGCGTCCGACATCGTCTTTGGCACTGCGGCCTATCTGCCCACAAGGCGCTTTCCGGATGACGTGATAAACGTCCGGGCATCCGCCTCGATGCCTGCCGTGTCGCGCGTCGTCGAGATTGACGGGCATCGGTATCTTGACGGCGGAACCACTGACTCCATCCCCTTTGGCGTGGCGCTGGGTCTCGAGGGGGAGCGAAGGGTTGAGGGCTGCGTGCCCTCTCGCCGCGCACTCGTGGTGATTACCCAGGATCGCGGGTACGTCAAACCGAGAAACTCCGAGGCGATATCCCTGCGCTCGCATCGCTATGACGGCTACCCCTTCTACCTCGCGGCTCTTAAGACGCGTGGCGAGCGCTACAACGAGCAGCGGGAGAGGCTCTGGGAGCATGAGACCGCAGGTGACTGCCTGGTCATTGCTCCCGAGAAGCCCGTGGAGGTCAAGGTCAACGAGCACGATGGTGCGCCGCTGCTCGATCTCTACCTGCAGGGACGGCGTCAGGCCGAGGGTCGTCTCGATGAGATTCATGCATTCGTGACGGGAGACTAGCGCGAAGCCGATCGATGGACAGAGATCCCTACGAAAGGCGCGTGAGTACGACCTTGTCGACGAGCGAATCCACGACGGAGCGCCCAGCCGCCTGGGTGCCTGACTGCATGACGTTCGCGGCACCCGTCGCCATGGCGAGCCTCATGGTGTCTTCGAGCGACATCCCCTTGTTGACGGCGTAGGCGATTGCGGCCACGACCGAGTCGCCGGCACCCACCGTGGAACCCACGGGAACCTTGACGGAGCCGGCATGCCAGGTCTCGCCCTCGGTGCAGAAGACGGCACCCTCGCCTCCCATGGAGACGACCACCATCGGGATGCCCTTGCCCACGAGCTCGCGGGCGGCCTCGGCGACTTCGGTCACGTTCTCGAGCTCGCGGCCCACGAGGGCGGAGAGCTCGTGGTCGTTGGGTTTGATGAAGTACGGCCTGCCCTCGATGCCGTGCGCCAGCGCCTCACCATCGGCGTCGAGAAAGACGCGTATCCCGCCCATGCGCAGGATGCGGCACCAGCGCTCGTAGGTGTCGGGCCGCACGCCCGTGGGCAGGCTGCCCGACACCACGACGATGCCGTCGGCGGGCACGGCGTTGGCAAGCTCGATGAGCATGTCGTTGAGCTTGCTGTCGGTGACCTCGGGTCCAGGCTCGTTGATGTCGGTGTGGGTGTCGTTGACCGGGTCCACGACCTTGAGGTTGGTGCGCGTCTCGCCCTCGGCAAGGGTGGCGTTCACACGAATCCCGTCGGCCTCGAGTGCGGACTGGACCCATGCGCCGGTGTTGCCGGCGAGGACGGCCCACGCCTCGGTGACGCCGCCGAGCTCCTTGACGACCTTCGAGACGTTGATGCCCTTGCCGCCGGCGTCGCGGCGGAGCTCAACGATGCGGTTGACCTCATCGACCTTGAGGTCGGGAATCTGAGCGGTCTTGTCGAGCGCGGGGTTGAGGGTAACGGTGTAGATCATCTTTCCTCCCAAGGAGAAGAGCGGCACTGTGCCTTTCCATTCTAGCGGGAGAGATGAGGGGACACGCCTGCGCACGGGGCGGGTGTCATCAGTGCAACGAAGTCACGCAATTCCGTGCAGGCCTTGTGTACGGATATTTGTTGACGCGTACCAGCTTGCTCGCGCTATAATTTGAAGGCTTTTCCATAGAGCCCCGTAATCTCTAACAAAAGCGCGCGGCAGCTCGTCCAGGGGATGCCGTGGAAACCAAGTACGTAGTAGGAGGAGTCAAGTGAAGAAGTCGACTCAGTACGCCAAGTCTGGCGAGGTCGAGCGCAAGTGGGTGCTCATCGATGCCGATGGCGCCACGCTCGGTCGTCTTGCCACCAAGGCGGCAATGATTCTTCGCGGCAAGGACAAGCCGCAGTTTACCCCCAACACTGACACCGGTGACTTCGTGATCATCATCAACGCCGACAAGGTCGTCCTCACGGGCGTCAAGGCGGATCACAAGGAGTACTGGCGTTACTCCGGATGGCTCGGAGGGCTGCACACCGAGTCGTTCAAGGAGGCCATGACCAAGCACCCCGAGCGTGTCATCGAGCATGCCGTGAAGGGGATGCTTCCGAAGTCCAGCCTCGGCCGCAAGCAGGGCACCAAGCTCAAGGTCTATGCCGGCCCCGAGCATCCGCATGCAGCGCAGAATCCCGTCAAGATCGATCTGGAGGCTTAACCGATGGCTGACAACACCGCTGTTTACACCGGCACCGGCCGTCGCAAGGAGGCTGTCGCTCGCGTCCGCCTCGTTCCCGGCACCGGCAAGGTCATCGTCAACGGACATGACGCCGCCCAGTACTTCGGCCGTCAGCAGCTCGTTGACAACGCAACCGCACCCTTCCGCATCACCGACACCGTCGATCGCTTCGACGTCATCGCGCTCTGCGATGGCGGCGGCATCAACGGTCAGTCTGGCGCCCTCCGCCTGGGCATCGCTCGTGCCCTCCTCGACGCGGGCGAGTACCGCGACGAGCTCAAGAAGGCCGGCTTCCTCACCCGCGACTCCCGTGCGGTCGAGCGCAAGAAGTACGGTCTCAAGAAGGCTCGCAAGCGTCCGCAGTTCTCGAAGCGCTAGCTTCTTGTCCGCAGATATTCGGAAGAGGGTCCGTCGTGGCTATGGCGGACCCTCTTTTTCCGTACCATTGGAAGGTGTGAGATAGCCGGTTTGCGTTCGGGTTCGAAAAAAGGAGAAGAAATGAAGTACTTCGGAACCGACGGATTCAGGGGGATGGCCAACGAGGGCCTTAACGTCGAGCACGCCTACAAGATCGGCCGCTTCATCGGCTGGTACTACGGTGCTCGGCAGGCGGGCAAGGCGCGCGTCATCATCGGCAAGGACACGCGCCGCTCAAGCTACATGTTCGAGTCTGCGCTCGTCTCGGGTCTCGTCGCCTCTGGGGCCGATGCCTTCATGCTGCACGTGATCCCCACCCCAGGTGTGAGCTACGAGGTCGTCGACGGCGGCTTTGACTGCGGCATCATGATTACCGCGAGCCATAATCCTTTTACGGACAACGGCATCAAGCTCGTCAACTGCGAGGGCTACAAGATGGACGAGGACGTTCTCGAACTCGTCGAGGCCTACATCGACGGCGATGCCGACGTGCCGCTCGCCACGGGCGAGGACATCGGCCGCACCGTGGATTACATGCAGGGCCGCAACCGCTACATCTCAAGCCTGATCTCGAGCTGTGGCTTCTCGCTGCAGGGGTTCAAGATCGGACTCGACTGCGCCAATGGCTCCGCCTCCAGCGTTGCCCGCCCCGTCTTCGACGCGCTCGGCGCGGAGACCTACGTGATCAACAACGTCCCCAACGGCTTCAACATCAATGTGGGCTGCGGGTCCACGCACATCGAGCAGCTTCGCGCCTTCGTGGTCCAGCAGGGGCTTGACGTCGGCTTCGCCTACGACGGTGACGCCGATCGTTGTCTCGCCGTTGACGAGCGCGGGCACGTGGTTGACGGTGACCTGATCCTCTACGTGTGTGGCACCTACCTCAACAAGCATGGTCGTCTCGCCAAGCAGACGGTCGTTCCCACGGTCATGTCCAACTTCGGCTTCTTCAAGGCCCTTGAGCGGGCCGGCCTCAAGTACGAGACCACCGCCGTGGGCGACAAGAACGTGTACGCATGCATGCGCGAGAACGACTACTCCCTTGGTGGCGAGCAGTCGGGCCACATCATCTTCGGTGACCTCGAGAGGACGGGTGACGGCATCATGACCTCCCTGCGCATCATGGAGGTTCTGCGCGCCGAGCGAGAGCGGCTCTCCGAACTCACGCGGCCCGTCCGTCTCTACCCGCAGCAGCTCGTCAACGTGCGCGTGGGAGACAAGGAGGTCGCCATGGGTTCGCCCGAGGTCAGGGAGGCCGTTGCATCGGCCGAGAGGTTTCTCGAAGGTAACGGCCGCGTGCTCGTGCGTGCGTCTGGTACGGAGCCGCTCGTGCGCGTGCTCGCCGAGGCGCCTGACGAGGCACTCTGCCAACAGGCAAACGGCATCATCCTTACTGCGTTGGTGCCTTTTGAGGTCTAGCGCACGCCAGCTGCTAGAATCGTGTCACGCAGACTAATCGGACCAGTCTTGAGGGGGCAACATGTGCGGAATCGTTGGCTATACCGGTAGGAACCAGGCGTCAGGCTATCTTCTGCAGGGGCTTCAGACGCTCGAGTACCGCGGATACGATTCCGCGGGCATCGAGGTCCTCTCGTCGGACGGGGCCCTCCATGGCGTCAAATGCGCAGGTCGCGTGGCGTCGCTCGTGGAGCGCTGCGAGACGGCCAACCTCGTTGGTACCACCGGCATCGCTCATACCCGCTGGGCCACGCACGGCGCCCCTACCGACCGCAACGCGCATCCGCATCGCGACTGCACGGGCCGCATCGCCATCACGCACAACGGCATCATCGAGAACTTCCGCGAGCTCAAGGGCTATCTCACGCGCAATGGCCACACCTTCGAGTCGGACACCGACTCCGAGGTCATCGCCCACCTCATTGAGGAGGCCTGGGCCGGCCCCTGCAAGGGAGACCTGCTCGCCGCGGTCTGTAACGCCTGCGGTCGCCTGAAGGGTTCGTGGGCGCTTGCCGTGATCTGCGCCGACGCCCCCGGCGAGCTCGTCGTGGCTCGCAACGGCTCGCCTCTCGTCGTGGCATCCACGCCGGATGGCGCCTACGCCGCCTCTGACGTCACGCCGCTTGCCTCCATCACCTCGCACGTGATGCCGCTCGAGAACGGCCAGTTCGCGCGCCTGCAGGAGTCGGGCGCCGTCACCGTGTACGACTCCGATGGTGCCCTCGTGGAGTGCCCGTCGACCATCGACGTCGACTGGGACGCATCGGCGGCGACGCTTGGCGGCTACGCCGACTTCATGGCGAAGGAGATCTCCGAGCAGCCCGAGGCCATCAGGCGTCTGCTCAAGGCGCATGTTGCCGACTCTGGCATCAGGCTCGATGAGCTCTCGATGAGCGAGGACGAGCTCTCCTCGGTCGACCGCATCTATCTCATCGCCTGCGGAACCTCCTACCACGTGGGCCTCATCGCCAGGACGCTCATCCAGACGTGGGCGCGCGTGCCGGTCATCTGCGAGTATGCCTCCGAGTTCAACTACGAGCAGGACGTCCTCGTCACCGATCACACGCTCTGCGTGATCATCACCCAGTCGGGCGAGACGGCCGACACCCTCACGGCAGCTCGTCGTATGAAGGGCATGGGGTGTAGGGTCTTCGCGGTGACCAACGTGCTTGGCTCCTCGGCTGCGCGCGAATCCGACGGCACGCTCTACGTTCAGGCCGGACCCGAGGTCTGCGTCTGCTCTACCAAGGCCTACACGGCCCAGATGGTGGCATGTGCGCTCCTTGCCCTTCGTCTCGCACAGGCGCGTGGCGAGATGGACCAAAACGAGATCGCTCGCCACTGTGCCGACCTCCAGACGTTGCCCGCACTCATCGACAAGGTCATCTCGCGCTCCTGGCAGGACAAGCAGGCGGCCGCGGTCTTCCGCCGCGCGCACTCGGCCCTGTTCCTTGGCCGCGGGGTGAACTCGACCACCGCCTTCGAGGGCGCCCTCAAGCTCAAGGAGGTCAGCTACCTCCATGCCGAGGCCTATCCCGCGGGCGAGATGAAGCACGGCCCCATCGCCCTTCTCGAGCCTGGCTTCCCCGTGGTGGCCATCGTTCCCGAGGATTGCGTGCATGACAAGACCATCTCGAACATCCAGGAGGTCATTGCCCGCGGAGCGGTGTGCGTCGCGGTGGCGACGGACGGCGACGAGTCGGTGGCGAGCCTCTGCGAGCACGTGCTCTGGATCCCGCCCGTGGCAGACGAGCTGCTCGTTCCCATCGTTGCGGTGGTTCACCTGCAGATCCTTGCCCGCTATGTGGCGCGCAGCCGCGGATGTGACGTGGACAAGCCGCGTAACCTCGCCAAGTCCGTCACGGTGGAGTAGCGTATGTCCCTGGCTGGCATCGGGGTCGACATGCTCGAGATCGCGCGCATGCAGCGCGTGATGGACCGCCGCCCGAGCTTTCTGCGACGGGTCTTCACGGACGACGAGCGTGCGTACTGCGAGCGGACCGCGCGTCCTGCCGAGCACTACGCCGGCCGCTTTGCCGCGCGCGAGGCCGTGCTCAAGGCGTTGGGTACGGGTTTCTCGCAGGGCATCGGGCTCTCGGACGTCTCGGTCGGCCATGACGAGGCGTCGGGCAGGCCGGTCGCCATCCTCTCGGGACGCGTGGCGGAGGTGGCGCGCGAGCAGGGCGTGCGCGAGATAGCGCTCTCGCTCTCGTTCACGCGCGACGTGGCCGTGGCCAATGCCGTCGCCGTGACCGACGAGGTCAGGCCCCAGCCGGATGCGCGCGAGGACGCCTCGAAGGCGCTCGCCGCATCGTTCAGGGAGGCGCGCTCGGTCATCGACGAGCTCGAGCGCGTGCAGGAGCAAGAGATCGGCGCCATGGCGGTGCCTGAGGATATGGCCGAGCAATCGGCGGAGGAGTAGAACATGCAGCCCGTACTGAACGTTGATGACATCAAGCGCGTGGAGGTCGCCCTCACGAGGGTCGGCGTGAGCGTCTCCGAGCTCATGCACCGCGCGGGCTATGCCGCTGCCGCCGAGATGCTCGAGCTCGGTGGCATCGACAACGTGGTCGTGCTCACCGGCATGGGGAACAACGGCGGTGACGGCTGGGTCGCGGCCGAGGCGCTGCTCCGCAAGCACATCAACGTCAAGGTCGTGACCCCCATCGATCCCGACCAGCTTTCCGGCGACCTTGCGCGCCAGGTTGCCCAGAGTGCCGTCCGTGCGGGCGTGCCCACGCTCGTGGGTCCGTCGCGCGACGAGCTCGAGGGGCTCTTCTCCACGGCCGACGCCGTGCTCGACTGCATGCTCGGCACCGGATTTCACGGTGAGCCCCGTGCGCCCTTCGACATCTGGATCGAGTGCCTCAACGCCTCGGGTGCGCGCGTGGTCTCCGTGGACGTCCCGAGTGGTCTTTCGGCGCAGTCGGGCCATGCGCCCGGTGCCGCCGTCGTGGCCGACATGACCGTGACCATGCTCGCGCTCAAGCCGGGCCTTCTCGCCGATGACGGCAGGGACCTCTGCGGCCCCATCGTCGTGGCTCCGCTCGCCGAGCAGACCGAGCGTCTCGTGAACGATGCCGACCCCGTGGCATGGCGAACCGACCTCAGCGACTACCTCGAGGTCATGCTGCCTCCCGTCGCCTCTGTGGACAAGTTCTCGCGTGGCTCCGTGCTCGTGGTCGGTGGGTCGTCCCGCTTCCCTGGGGCTCCCATCATGGCGGCGAAGGCGGCGGCTCGTGCCGGCGCCGGCTATGTCACCCTGGCGGTCCCCGAGACGATCGTCTCCACGGTGCAGGCTCACCTGCTTGAGATTCCCGTGATCGGGCTGCCTGCCGATGCCGATGGCGTCATCTCGAGCGAGGCTCGCGCCGAGGTCGTTCGTCTCGCCGGGGAGAACTCCGCCACGCTCGTGGGACCTGGCATGCGCGTCACTACGGGAGCCGTCTCGATCGTCTCGGCGCTTCTTAGCGCGGACATGCCGCTTGTGGTGGACGCAGACGGCCTCAACTGCATCTCGCGCCTCACGTCCGGTGCGCTGCCCGAGTTTCCCGAGCTGCTGAGAAGGACGGCTCCGCTCGTGCTCACGCCGCATCGCAGGGAGCTCGGCAGGCTCGTGGGAAACGAGGACACGCCGCCCGATTCGCTTGCCTCGCAGCTTGAGATCGCGCGTAGGATCATCTGGGCCGATGGTGGCTCGGAGCTTACCATCGTGACCAAGGGCACGGCTACGGGATGCGTTGGCGTCGAGCAGGCCATCCTGCCCAAGCCTGGTCCGTCGGCGCTGGCCACGGCGGGTTCCGGTGACGTCCTCGCGGGTATGATCGTGTCGACGCTCGCCCAGGCGACGGGCAAGTTCGATGACTATCCGCTGCTCTGCGCCCTCGCCTGCGAGATCCACGGCTACGCGGGATCCATCGCCGCAGAGCGCTTCGGCTCTCGTGGCGTCATGGCGACCGACATCATCGATGCAATCGGACTCGCCTCCGATGCCGTCGAGGAGCACGTCACGTTCCCCGATGCTGACGGATCGGCAGAGGACTAGGAACACGTTCTGGGGGTTGATGGCACATGACAGCGAGGGTGAGCGTTCCAGAGGACAGATGGGCGTGGGTCGAGGTGGACCTCGCCGCGCTGCGGCGCAACGCAAAGGCGTTCAGGGCCCAGATGAGGCCTGGTGTCAGGATGATGGCCGTCATCAAGGCCGATGCCTACGGGCACGGTGCCGTGGCCTGCGCCAAGTCGCTTCGCTCGGCTGGTGCCGATCAGTTTGCCGTGGCCACGGTGGCCGAGGGCGTGGCGCTTCGCCAGGCGGGCGTCAGCCTGCCGATCCTCGTGCTCTCGCAGCCGCCCATGAGCTGCGTGGGAACGCTCGTGGAATACGATCTTATGCCCTCCGTCTACGAGGTGGACTTCGCGCTCGCGTTGGGCGAGGCTGCCGCGGCGGCAGGCAAGGTCGCCAAGTATCACCTGGTGATCGACACGGGTATGACGCGCATCGGCGTTCGCCGCGGTGACGTGGTGGAGATGCGCCGCGCGATCGACTTCCATCGCGGCATCGAGTGTGCGGGCACCTTCACGCACTTCGCCACCGCCGACGTCATCGACGACTGGGATTTCGCGCTACAGCTCAATCGCTTCCAGGAGGAGGTGCAGGCCCTTCACGACGCAGGGCTCGAGACGGGTCTCGTCCACTGCGACAACACGCCGGGCACGATCCTGCACCATGAGTGTCAGTTCGACATGTGCCGCGTGGGCATCGGCCTCTACGGCTTGCATCCCGCCGAGACCACCGTGCCGCGCATCCAGCTCGACCCGGTCATGAGCGTTCGCGCCCTTGTGACGCGCGCCGTGTATCCCGAGGTGGGCGATGGCGTGGGTTATGGTCTCACGTGGCGCGTTCCCAAGCGCAACATCCAGGTCGCCACGGTGCCCATCGGATATGCCGACGGCCTTGCGCGCATGCTCTCCAACAACATGGACGTGCTGGTCGACGGGATGCGCTGCCGTCAGGTGGGGCGCATCTGCATGGACCAGTTCATGTTCGCCGTCGATGTCAACGCGGCGCGCACGTATCGCCCGGGTCGTCCCGTCGCCGAAGGCGACCTCGTCACGGTGATCGGCCGCGACGGTGACGAGGAGATTACGATGGACGAGATGGCTGCCAGCCGCGGAACCATAAACTATGAGGTCGCCTGCGACTTTGGCATGCGCCTCGAGAAGATCTACGTCTAGAAAGCCGTACACATGTCCGTCATGCACATTCCCGGTCACGAGCATCAATCCCCTGGCGAGGTGAGCCTCGAGGAGATTCGCAACCTTATGGGCAACTGCCAGCTGTGTCCGCTTGGGCAGACGCGCACCAACATCGTCTTCGGCGTGGGCAATCCGCACGCACGCGTGATGTTCGTCGGCGAGGGTCCCGGGCGAAACGAGGACCTGCAGGGAGAGCCCTTCGTGGGCGCTGCCGGCAAGAAGCTCGACTCGCTCCTCTCGGTGGCGGGGCTCACGCGCGAGGAGATCTACATCGCCAACGTGGTGAAGTGTCGCCCACCCGGAAACCGAAATCCCAAACCGGAGGAGATCGAGGCCTGCTCGCCCTTCCTGCGCGAGCAGATACGCTCCATCTGGCCAGACGTGATCGTCTGCCTGGGTAACTTTGCCTCGCAGTGGATCCTCAAGACGAACTGCGGTGTCACGGGCCTGCGCGGTCGCCTTCACCAGGTGGGCCACTTCGTGGTGTGCCCCACCTTCCATCCTGCCGCCTGCATCTATCACTCCGACTGGCAACCACTGCTGGAGTCAGACCTCGCCATGGTGGGCGAATGGTTGCGCAGCCACCCCAAGGGAGGCACCCTCTGATGGAGAAGAGCTTTAGGACCACCTCTGCCGCCGAGACCATCGATGTGGGCAGGCGTCTAGGCGGATACCTGCAGGCAGGTGACGTGCTCGTGCTGACGGGCGACCTCGGTGCTGGAAAGACGCAGCTTACCAAGGGCATCGCTCAGGGCATGGGCGTATCAGGGGACGTCACGAGCCCCACCTTCACCATCGAGATGGTCTATCAGGGTGCCGAGCTGGAGCTCGACCACTTTGACCTCTACCGTCTGGACGATCCCGACCAGCTCGAGGACACGGGCCTCTTCGACGTGCTCGGCGCGGACGGCGTCTGCGTCATCGAGTGGGGCGAGCAGTTTGCTGGCGAGATAGGCGACGCTCGTGTGGACGTGTTCCTGACGCGTCTCGACGACGAGGCCGTTCCAGGTGAGGAGCCACCGCGCAAGGTGACGTTCGTCGCGCACGACGCTCGTGGCGAGGAGCTTCTGGCCAAGCTGTGAGTGCCGCGCGTCCCTCTCGTCCCGCCAGACGGCACCGATTACGTCATCAGCTACAGAAATGGATGCATCATGCTCGTACTTTCCCTCGACACCTCGACTGACATGCTCGCCTGCGCCGTCGCCGACTGGATGCCGCGCGCCGACGAAACCGGTGCCGATATAGAACTACTCGCCACGGGTGACCATCTCTGCCGCCGGCAGGCCAATGTCGAGCTCGCGTCCACCTGTCTCGACGTGCTCGCGCGTGCTGGCCACTCCATGTCCGAGGTCGTCGCCGTCCTCGTGGGACGTGGTCCCGGATCCTTTACGGGCGTGCGCATCGGCATTGCCACGGCAAAGGGTCTCGCATGTGGCTTGGGATGCATGCTCCATGCCACGTCCACCCTTGACGCGGTCGCCTGGGAGGCATGGAAGGCAGGGGCGCGCGGACTTCTCGGGGTGGTGGGCGACGCCATGCGCGGCGAGGTCTACCCGGGCATCTACCAGGTGAGCGATGCTGGTCCCGTGCGTACCTTCGTCGTCGAGACCGTGTCCAAGGTGGATGCGTGCATCGAGGCGTGGGCCTCTCGCCAGGACGCGCGCGAGATGATTCTTACGGGAGACGGCCTCAAGAAGTACCGTGACCGCTTCGAGGCGGCGGGCTTTTCCCTCTACGTCGAACCGACGCGCTGGTATCCCACGGGGGAGGGGCTGCTTCGCGCCGCCGCATCGCCGTCGCGCTACGACGCCCACGAGACCGGCGACCCGGCGTTGGTGCTGCCCGTCTACACGCGCCTCTCCGACGCCGAGGAGAACGAACGCAAGCGCCTTGGCCTTGTCACGCCCGCAAGTCTCGAGGTCACGGGCGTGGACGAGGCCCTCGCCGACCGTCATCTCCAGCTGCGACCCATGAGCATGAACGACCTCGACACCGTGGTCGCCCTCGAGTCGGCGGCCTACGAGGGCACGACGCACACGCCTTGGGGCAGGAAGCTCTTTGACCAGGAGCTGGCCCAGCCCGATCGCTCCTGGTGGGTCGCACACGACCTCGGGCGGATTGTCGGCTTTGCCGGCGGCCAGATGGCAGGTGACGACTTCGAGATTTCCGATGTGGTCGTGGGCGCGGACCATCGCCGCAGAGGCATCGCCGCGCGTCTCGTCTCGCGCATCTGCTATGACGCCCACGTGCTCAATGCCCGGACGGCCTCGCTCGAGGTGGGCGTGGACAACGACGCGGGCCGTGCCACCTATGCCTCGCTCGGTTTTGCCGAGGTCGGCAGGCGTTCGGGCTACTACGGGGAGGGCCACGACGCCCTCATCCTCAAGGTTGCCCTGCCGCTTGAGGCGGATGCCGAGCACGCGCTCGACCATGTGGAGCCTGCTGCCTCCATTCGTCCTTGGCCCATCACTGCGGGGTCGCGCACCGCCGCCTGCCGACAGGCCCTTGCCGACGCCGGCCCGCTCGTGCTTTCCATCGAGTCGTCCTGCGACGAGACGGCCATGGCCATCACCGACGCCCACGGCGCGGTATGCGCCAGCGTCGTCGCTACGTCCATTGACTTTCACGCGCGCTTTGGCGGTGTTGTGCCCGAGATCGCCAGCAGGAAGCACGTGGAGGCGATCGTGGGCGTCTTCGAGGAGACGCTCGCCAAGGCGGGCGAGCACTTTGGTTGCGACACGCTTGTCGCCTCCGACCTCGCCGCCGTGGGCGTGACCGCAGGACCTGGTCTCGTGGGTGCGCTCGTGGTGGGAGTTGCCTTTGCCAAGGGTCTCTGTGCCGCCACTGACCTGCCCCTCGTTCCCGTTCATCACCTCGAGGGACACCTTCTCGCAAATCTCTTCGAGACCCCCGACCTCGAGCCGCCCTTCGTGGCGAGCCTGGTCTCGGGTGGCAACACCATGCTCGTGCATGTTCGTGCCTGGGGTGACTACGAGATCTTGGGTACTACCATCGATGACGCGGTGGGGGAGGCCTTCGACAAGGTCTCCAAGGCGCTCGGGCTGGGCTATCCCGGCGGACCCGTGATCTCGAGGCTGGCCGCCCAGGGCAACCCCCGTGCCATCCACTTCCCCCGTGCGATGCTGCACAGCGGCGACTATTCCTTCAGTCTCTCCGGCCTCAAGACTGCGGTCATCACCTACATCGAGGGCGAGAACCGCGCGGGCAGGTCCATCAACCTGGCTGACCTTGCGGCGAGCTTCGAGGCGGCGGTCATCGACGTGCAGGTGGCCAAGGCGGTCACGGCCGTGGAGCAGACGGGCGTCTCCGACTTCTGCGTGGGCGGTGGCGTCGCCGCAAATCCCGACCTGCGTGCCGCGTACAAGGACACCTTCGGCAAGATGGGTGTTCGCGTGACGGTGCCGCCCATGCGCGCCTGCGGAGACAACGCCGCCATGATCGGGATCGCGGCCCTGCGCAGCTATCGGGCGGGCTTCTTTGCGCCGCTCACGCTTGATGCGCAGCCGAACGCGCCTCTCGGTTCGTGGAGCGTTTCCGATGCCCCCGTATGCCCGAGCTGGGAGAAGTAGCCATGCGGGTAGCTCGGCGGGAGCCTTTCTCGCAGGCGGGAGACGACTTTGGCTCAAGGACTTTGGCACATGGTTTGAAACCTAGTCAAGCGTCCTACCTGCGGAAACGCCGAGAGCCAAAGTCGAAGGAAGGATGCGAGAAAGGAACCTGCAGGTAGATGGCTCGAGGCCAGGAGCCAAAGTCGTTGGGCCAAAGTCGTTCTCCTGGTGCGAGAATGGCCCCGGTACGGTGCGTCACCTGCCGACGCAGTCCGTCCCGGGGAGAGCGGTCGGTTTCGGATGCTGGCGAGCGGCTCCGACGATGTGTCTATCGTTACCCGCAGGTTTCCTCTTGTCGCCATGCACTGCGATAGCATCCGGCTGCCGCTATCGTGCTTTAGCAAACTGGAGTATCAGGCGCACGAGCGCCGAGGTGTTGGGAGGAAGCAATGGATAGGAACAGCCTTTCTCGTCGTTCTTTCGTCAAGGTGACCAGTGGCATGATCGGTGCGGGTAGCGTGCTCGCATTGGCTGGCTGCGGCCCCGCCGCTCAGAGCTCCGACAATGGCTCGTCATCCTCGACGAGTACGTCCGGATCATCCTCGGCCGTGCTCGGTGATGGGACCACCCTTCGAGTTGGCATGGAGGCTGCCTACGCTCCCTACAACTGGCAGGCGTCCGAGGAGGCCGACACCACCATTCCCATCGAGAACGTCGACGGGAGCTATGCCGACGGCTATGACGTCCAGGTTGCCAAGAAGATCGCTGACGGTCTGGGCATGGACCCCGTTGCCGTCAAGATGAGCTTCAGCGGTCTCGTCGATGCCCTCACCGCCGGTCAGATCGACATCATCTGCGCAGGCATGTCCTACACCGCCGAGCGCGCCCAGTCCATCGACTTCTCCGACTCCTATCTTGACGACGGCATCTCGCTTATCGTCAAGAAGGATTCCACGTACGCTGCCGCTACGTCGATCGCGGACTTTGCCGGCACCTCGGTCCTCGGCCAGAAGGACACCTTCTACGACGACGTCATCGATCAGATTCCCAACGTCAACCACATGACACCCGTCGCGACGATTCCAAACGTGGTCGAGAACATCGAGCAGGGGACCTGTGACGCCATCACGTTCTCGTCGCTCAGCGTGCCCTACCTGCTCGAGGACTACCCCGATCTCGTCGAGGTCAAGTTTGCTGACGGCAAGGGGTTCACTGACGCCACGAATCCCGACAACGCGGGCATCGCCAAGGGTCAGGACGCGATCCTCGAGAAGATCAACCAGATCATCGGCGGCATCTCGGATGACGAGCGCGCCAAGATCTGGAACGACTGCTCAAACCGCCAGCCGTCTTAGGTGGACGAGCGCAAGACGAGAGAGGACACTATGGCAGAGGTGCTTGACGAGTCGCACCATCCCGTGCGGCGAGGAAGGCTTGCGGAGTTCGTCCACGCTGACCACAGGTACGTCCTGTTGGGCACAAGCGTGGTCGCGCTGCTCGGCATGCTGCTCTCGAGCCAGCCACGTTCCTCATGGAGCTTTCTCGCGCATGCGTTTGCGATCGAGTTCGCGATGTACTACGTGCTTGTCGCATGGCTTCTCGTGGCAGCGGTGGCACTTGTGACCAAGATAGTCAGCCGCGATCGTTATGAGGCGACCTCGCCCTTCGCAAAGCCGGCCGTGCGGCGCGTCGTGCGCCATGTCTCCTATGTCATCTGGGGGATCGTGCTCGTTCTCGTTGTCGATCGCGTGATACTGGGCATCGCCGCCACATGGGAAATGGCGACGACGGCCTCATCGCGTCCGACCGATTCCTTCGCGAGCGCGCTCTACATGCTCTGGCAGGGCCGCCAGATATTCTTGACGGGCATCGCCACCACCATCGAACTGGCCGTCTTTGGTACGGTCATCGCCTTCTTCCTCGCGCTTCTCCTCGTGTTCCTGCGCATCCAGAAGGTCGATCGTCCCGACAACGACCTTGTTCGCTTTCTCAAGGTCGTGGGTTCCGACTTTGCCAAGGTCTACAGCACGGTCGTCCGCGGGACGCCGATGATGGTCCAGGCGGGCATCATCTACTTCGGCGGCTTTGGCATCATGCGCGGCACGGGTCTCTCCACCACGGAGATCAACGGCATCTGGTCGACCTTCGCTGCCGGCCTGGTCACGATCTCGCTCAACTCCACCGCGTACATGATGGAGGTACTCCGTGGCGGCATCGAGTCGGTCGACGGTGGTCAGACCGAGGCGGCACGATCGCTCGGCCTCTCCCAGTGGCAGGCAATGAGCAAGGTCGTCTTTCCCCAGGGCATCAAGTACGCCATTCCCGGGCTTTCGAACGAGCTCGTCATCAACATCAAGGACTCGTCGGTCCTCTCGGTCATCGGCGTCTTCGACCTGATGTTCGCGACCACGACCGTTGCCGGCATCTACTATCGCCAGACCGAGAGCTACATGATCGCAGCCGTCTGCTACCTCATCCTCACCATGGTCGCGACGAAGTTGCTCTCAAGGTTTGCGAGACGCTTCGACGTCAAGGCGGGACCCGTCCTGGGTACGTCGGACACGCGCATCAAAGACGGAGGGAAGGCGTAGGACATGGCAGTCGAGAAGAGCTCCGCCGATCCCGTTATCCGCATCGAGGGCCTGCGCAAGTCGTTCGGGGACCACGTCGTCCTGCGCGACATCGACTTCGAGGTCATGTCCGGGGAGGTCGTGACCATCATCGGCGCCTCGGGTTCCGGCAAGTCGACGCTCCTGCGCTGCATCAACCTCCTCGAGACGCCTGACGCGGGCCACGTGTGGTTTCACGGTGACGACCTCGCCGCCGAGCACGTCGACGTCAACCGCCTCCGCGAGAAGATCGGCATGGTCTTCCAGGGGTTCAACCTGTTCAACAACATGAACGTGGTGGACAACTGCACCCTCGCCCCCGTGACCCTCAAGAGGATGTCGAAGGCAGAGGCCGAGAGGGTCGCGCTCGAGCATCTCGACTCGGTGGGGCTCTCCGATTTCACCCATGCCGACGTGGGCACGCTCTCCGGCGGGCAGAAGCAGCGCGTTGCCATCGCGCGCGCCCTCTGCATGCAACCCGACCTCATGCTGTTCGACGAGCCGACCTCCGCCCTCGACCCCGAGATCGTGGGAGAGGTCCTCGAGGTCATGCGTACGCTCGCCGCCGAGGGCATGACGATGGTGGTCGTGACGCACGAGATGGCCTTCGCGAGAAACGTCTCCGACGAGGTCGTCTTCATGGATCAGGGCGTCATTGCCGAGAAGGGCTCGCCCGAGAAGATGTTCACGGCACCCGAGAAGCCGCGCACCCGCGAGTTTCTCGCCCGCTACCTGGGATAGCATCCGAGGAGAGGGCTCGGCAAGCCCGCCGTGTTCCCGTCGCTCGCCGTGCTACGATTGCCCCATCACAGCGCGTACGCGAGGAGGCTCCCATGCAGGACGGATTCGTTTCGGTCGCAGCAATGACGCCCGAGGTCCGCGTGGCCGACGTCACCTTCAACGTCGAGTCGATCATCGGTAGGGTCGACGAGGCCTGCGTCGAGCACGGTGCCAAGGTCGTCGTCCTGCCGGAGCTCTGCGTCACGGGCTACACCTGCGAGGACCTCTTCTGGCAGGATGCCCTTCTCGACGCCGCCGAGGCGGGCATCGCCGAGATCGCCGCCCGCACGGCCGAGTATGACGCACTCGTCATCCTGGGGGCCCCCGTTCGCGCAAACGCCAAGCTCTACAATTGTGCCATCGCCATCTCGTCCGGTACCGTTCTCGGCGTGGTCCCCAAGCGCAACATCCCCACCTACAACGAGTTCTACGAGAGCCGGCACTTTGCGCCTGGTCCTACCGATACGTCCATGATCGACGTGGCCGGTCAGCTTGACGTACCGTTTGGCACCCATCAGCTCTTCTCGTGCGATGACATGCCCTCCCTCGTCGTGGCGGCGGAGATCTGCGAGGACCTCTGGGTTCCCAGCCCGCCGTCGATCGGACATGCCCAGGCAGGGGCGACGCTCGTCTGCAACCTCTCCGCCTCCAATGCCATCGTCGGCAAGTCCGACTACAGACGCTCGCTCGTCACGGGGCAAAGCGCCCGTCTCGTCTGCGCATACGTCTATGCGAGCGCTGGCTGGGGCGAGTCGACGCAGGACCTCGTCTTCGCCGGTCATGACATGGTGGCCGAGAACGGCCACCTGCTCGCAGAGGGTAGGCCCTTCGGCGCCGGTGTGGCCACCTCCGAGATAGACCTGCAGCTCATCTGTGCCGAGCGTCGTCGCATGTCCACCTTTCGCTGCGCGTCGGCACCCGAGAGCGCGGGCTATGCCGTGACGCGCTTCTCGCTGGGCATCCACGAGACCCGTCTCACGCGCCACGTCGACCCGCACCCCTTCGTGCCCGGCGACCCCGCACGGCGAGCCGAGCGCTGCGAGGACGTCTTCTCCATCCAGGCGTTCGGCCTGGCCAAGCGTCTGGTACATACGCACTCCCTGCGCGCCGTGGTCGGCGTCTCGGGCGGACTCGACTCTACGCTCGCCCTTCTCGTCACCGTACGAGCCTTCGACCTCGCGAACCTTGACCGTACGGGCATCATCGCGGTGACCATGCCAGGCTTTGGCACCACGGATCGCACGCACGACAACGCCACGGCGCTCTCCGACGCCCTCGGTGTCGACCTGCGCGAGGTCAACATCTCCGATGCGGTGCGTCAGCACTTCGCGGACATCGGGCATGACGAGGAGGTCCGCGACGTCACCTACGAGAACAGCCAGGCCCGCGAGCGCACGCAGATCCTCATGGATGTCGCCAACCAGGAGGGTGGCCTCGTCATAGGTACCGGCGACCTCTCCGAGCTGGCGCTGGGCTGGGCCACCTACAACGGAGACCACATGTCCATGTATGGCGTCAATGCGAGCGTTCCCAAGACCCTTGTGCGCCATCTCGTGCACTACGTGGCCGACACCTGCGGAAACGATGACGAGGCTGCGGTGCTCTACGACGTGCTCGACACGCCCGTCTCGCCCGAGCTCCTTCCGGCCACGGGCGAGGGAAGGATCAGCCAGAGGACCGAGGACCTCGTGGGTCCATATGAGCTGCATGACTTCTTCCTCTACGAGGTGCTGCGACATGGTTCGAACCCTCGCAAGGTCTACCGCCTTGCCCGTTACGCCTTGGGCGAGAAGTATGACGACGAGACGATCCTTAGATGGCTTAAGGTGTTTTACCAGCGCTTCTTTGCCCAGCAGTTCAAGCGCAGCTGTCTTCCCGACGGACCGAAGGTGGGCTCTGCGGCAGTGAGCCCGCGCGGTGACCTGCGCATGCCGTCCGACGCCAGCCCAGCCCTTTGGCTCAAGGAGCTGGAACAGCTGTAGCCCGGGTCATGGTGACTGGAGATGGTGACAGGTATCTTTTCCAGGTCATACGTATGACCTGGAAAAGATACCTGTCACCATCTCCAGTCACCATGCCTGTGACCCTCAGCCTGCCCCTCATTGATGCGGTGCAGAAAATCTAAGTGCCGAGCGTAAGATTTTTTCTTGTTTGGTGGATTAAGTCCGCCTGTCTGGGTATTATTCACAACGTCAGTTTGAGCGGCGCGCATCGCAGCGCGTCCGCACGGAAGGCGCCCGTTTGTGGCGCATAAAAGGGAGGTTCTTTCACATGACTTTGAAGCCGCTTGGTGACCGCGTTTTGGTGAAGCCTGCACCCAAGGAGGAGAAGACCGCCTCTGGTCTCTACATCTCCAGTGGCGCTCAGGAGAAGCCGCAGCGCGGCGAGGTCATCGCCGTCGGCGAGGGCAAGCGTGACCAGGATGGCAAGCGCATTCCCGTCGACGTCAAGGTCGGCGACCAGGTCTACTACGGCAAGTTCGGTGGCAACGAGGTCAAGGTCGACGGCGACGAGTTCCTGCTCCTTCGCTCCGACGACATCTACGCCATCATTGAGGCTTAACTCCCGTTCCATTCGGCTTGGAGGATTACAAAATGGCTAAGGATATTCTTTTCGGCACCGATGCACGCGGCAAGCTCGCCAAGGGCGTAAACACCCTTGCCGACGCCGTCACCACCACGCTTGGCCCCAAGGGCCGCTACGTGGCGCTCCAGCGTTCCTACGGTGCCCCCACCATCACCAACGACGGCGTCTCGGTCGCCAAGGAGATCGAGCTCAAGGACCCGATCGAGAACATGGGCGCCCAGCTGGTGAAAGAGGTCGCCACCAAGACCAACGACACCGTGGGTGACGGCACCACCACCGCAACGCTGCTCGCACAGGTCATCGTCAACGAGGGCCTCCGCAACGTGGCCGCGGGCGCCAACCCCATCGCCATCCGTCGCGGCATCGACAAGGCCGTCGCTGCCGTCGTCGACGAGATGAAGAGCTCCGCGCGTGACGTCTCCGCCAAGAACCAGATCGCCGCAGTCGGCACCATCTCCGCCGGCGACCCCGAGATCGGCAACAAGATCTCCGACGCCATGGAGGTCGTGGGCAAGGACGGCGTCATCACCGTCGACGAGTCCCAGACCTTTGGCATCGACATCGACACCGTCGAGGGCATGCAGTTTGACAAGGGCTACATCTCTCCGTACTTTGCCACCAACAACGAGAGCATGACGGCCGAGCTGCAGGATCCCTACATCCTCATGACCGACCAGAAGGTCTCCAACCTGCAGGACATCCTGCCCGTGCTCGAGGCCGTCTCCAAGCAGGGCTCCAGCCTGCTCATCATTGCCGAGGACGTCGACGGTGAGGGTCTTGCCTCGCTGATCCTCAACAAGCTCCGCGGCACCCTCAACGTGTGTGCCGTCAAGGCTCCCGGCTACGGCGATCGCCGCAAGCGCATGCTCGAGGACATCGCCGTCCTCACCGGCGGACAGGTTGCCATGAAGGAGCTCGGCGTCTCGCTCTCCGACGTCACCGCCGACATGCTCGGTCGTGCCAAGTCTGTCAAGATCACCAAGGACGACACCACGATCGTGGGCGGCTCCGGTGACAAGGATGCCATCAACGATCGCGTCAACCAGATCAAGGCCGAGATCGAGAACACCACCTCCGACTTCGACAAGGAGAAGCTCCAGGAGCGTCTCGCCAAGCTCTCCGGCGGCGTCGCCGTCATCAAGGTCGGCGCAGCCACCGAGGCCGAGCTCAAGGAGATCAAGCACCGCATCGAGGATGCCCTCCAGGCGACTCGCGCTGCAGTCGAGGAGGGCATCGTCGCCGGCGGTGGCGTCGCGTTCCTGACCGCCTCCTCCGCGCTCGACTCCATCGCGGTCTCCGATGCTGACGAGAAGATCGGTATCGAGATCATCCGCAAGGCCCTTGAGGCACCGGTGAAGACCATCGCCGCCAACGCCGGCTATGAGGGCTCCGTCGTCGTCGAGAAGATCAAGGGCCTGCCGCAGGGCCAGGGCCTCGACTCCGCTTCCGGCAAGTACGGCGACATGATCGAGATGGGCGTTCTCGACCCCGTCAAGGTCACTCGTACCACGCTCCAGAACGCAGCCTCCATCGCGTCCCTCATCCTCATCACCGAGACCACCATCACCGATGAGCCGAAGGACACCTCAATCGAGGATGCCATCTCCAGGGCCGCCGCAGCCGGTGGCCAGGGTGGCGGCGGCATGTACTAAGGCCATCGCCTTGCAGGTGTGACTCGGGCGCCCCCGGATTTGCCTGGCAGATCCGGGGGCGTTTTCCCACTCGTTTGGCAGGACGATTTTGGTGCGGTTGAGGTGGGGCGCGACTGCTTCGCGTCGTGCCGGGTATCTTCTCGGCGTACAATAGCTACTCGCATGCGTGCACAACGGAGGAGGGGACGTGGCCGAGAAGCGCGACATTCTCGATGACCTTATCGACATACAGGCGGACTGGCACAAGATTTCCAATCCGTTCGGCGACATCGCCGATTCTCTTGCCGAGGATCCGTCAAAGCGCAAGGTCTTCAACCCGGCCGACTACAAGGAGAAGCCCTGGTGCAACTCCAACCGCTGCCTGCGTACGGCCTCAGAACGCGATGACGTCTGCTCGCGATGCTTTGACGTCTGTCCCACGCATGCCATCACCATTCACAAGAAGAGCGTGAACGTCTCCGATGACCTCTGTCGCAAGTGCGGCCTGTGTGTCGCGGCGTGCCCGACGGAGGCGTTCCTCACGCGCAAGCACACGTCGCGCAGCGTCTACGACCAGATTGCTCGAGCCGCGTCCTCCTACGAGGAGTGCTACGTCACCTGCACGCGCGCGATCAAGCGTCTGCCCAAGGGCAACGAGATAGTGCTTCCCTGTGTCGGGCTGATCTCGAAGGAGCTGTGGTTCTCGCTGCTTGCCGACTACGTCAACATCAACGTGTATCTGCCCGTGGGCATCTGCGACAAGTGCCGCACCATCACGGGCGAGGATGCCTACGTGGATGCCATCGGTACGGCGGAAGAGTGGTCCGCGGCATCGGTGGGTCTCGAGGTGGAGAACGGCAAGCTCACGCACGAGCTCACGCGCGAGTACAAGCGCAGTCAGTTCGTGAGCAGTGCCATCAAGAGCACCGAGCGTCTTCTCTCGCGCACGAACCCCGCGCTTGCCGGCGCGCAGGCCGTGGCAAAGAAGATCTCCGACCACAGCAAGCGTCTCGACGCCCTCCAGAAGCAGCTCGAGAATGCCGTGGGCCTCAAGACGTCCAACAATCGCACGCGTCTTCTCACGCAGGACCGCAAGCTCATGATGGGCGCTCTCCAGCATGCACCCGAACTCGCCAAGAACATCGACCTCAAGGCTCCTGTCGTCGACTCGTCGCTTTGCTCGATGTGTGGTGACTGTGCCAACGCCTGTCCTACGCATGCCATAGACATCGACAAGGACGGCAACGTCACCGTGCAGAACCCGTACTGCGTCAACTGCGGCGCATGCGTGACGGTCTGTCCCGACGACGCCCTCACGATGGAGACGTTCGATGCCTCCGAGCTCGTCATTCCCGACAAGGATGCCGAGGAGATTGCGCGCCAGAAGGCCAAGGCCAAGGCCGAGGCGCAGAAGTACCTCGAGACCGGCAAGAAGCAGCTCAACAAGGTCGGAGATGCGCTCGAGCGCATGGGCGACGACAGCAAGTCAGAGTAACAAAGGAGACGTCACGTGTCACTGTCCATCGGCATCGTCGGTCTGCCCAACGTCGGCAAGTCCACGCTGTTCACCGCGCTCACGCGCAAGGGCGGTCTTGCCGCCAACTATCCCTTCGCAACCATCGATCCCAACGTGGGCATCGTCGACGTGCCCGACGAGCGGCTCCAGAAGCTCGCCGAGATGGTCGACCCCGCGAGGATCGTTCCCGCGACGGTGGAGTTCGTTGACATCGCCGGCCTTGTGAAGGGTGCCAGCGAGGGCGAGGGCCTCGGCAACCAGTTCCTCGCCAACATCCGCAACTGCGATGCCATCTGCGAGGTCATTCGCTACTTCAAGGATCCCGACGTCATTCACGTCGACGGTCGCGTCGACCCCGTCGCCGATGCCGACACCATCCAGACGGAGCTCGTGCTCGCCGACCTCGGCTCGCTTGACCGTTCCATTCCCAAGTTGGAGAAGGACGCCAAGCGCGACAAGGACCTGGCTCCTCGTCTGGCCGTTGCGCGGCGCCTGCAGGAGTGGCTCAACGAGGGTAATCGCGCGGCCGACCTCGACATGACCGATGACGAGCGTGCCGCAGCGCGCGACCTGTTCCTCCTCACCATGAAGCCGGTTCTCTACGTGGCCAACTGTGACGAGGACCAGCTCGCTGACAAGCCCCTCATCAACGGGCAGGAGGCCATTCCCATCTGCGCCGAGGTCGAGGCGGAGCTCGCCGATCTCGAGCCCGACGAAGGTGCCGAGTACCTCGAGTCCATGGGTCTCGAGCATTCTGGCCTCGAGACGCTCGCGCAGGCGGCGTACAGGCTTCTCGGTCTGCAGAGCTTCTTCACCGCAGGTCCCAAGGAGGTGCGCGCCTGGACGGTCCGCATCGGTGCCAAGGCCCCCGAGGCGGCAGGCGTCATTCACTCGGACTTCGAGCGTGGCTTCATCAAGGCCGAGACGATCGGCTACGAAGATTACGTCTCGCTTGGTGGCGAGACGGGTGCGCGCGAGGCTGGCCGGCTTCGCATGGAGGGCAAGGACTACGTCGTGCAGGACGGCGACGTGATGGTCTTCCGCTTCAACGTATAGGTCAGGCGCACCGTCACGGCAGCTTGCAGAGAAGAAAGAACCCCTGGTCAGCTAGGCCAGGGGTTCTTTCCATCAGATGCCGTCCGCCAGAGCTAGCCGGCGCTGTCCTCTCCGAGAACCACCACCACGTCGTACTTCTCCGAGTAGGTGCCGCTGTTCTTAGAGACGACCGAGCTGTCAAGCCCGAGGGTGTCCGCTACGCCGAGTGCCTCCGCAGCCTTCGTGCTGTCACTGTTGTAGTAAATCGCCGTGGTGCTGCTCTTGCTGTCCGCGTTGCCGGCGGTTGCCGTGAAGCCTGCCTTATTGAGGGCGTTTGCCTTGGTCAGGGCGAGACCCGAGGTACTGGTGCCGTTGAGTACGAGGACCGAACCCGAGTAGGTGGCGTCAAGCGTCGTGAGGTCGGTATCGCTCGAGCCAGAGCCGATCGATCCGGCGACGCCAGCGGTGAAGTCCTGGCTGGCATCCGAGTAGGGCGTCTCGCCGTCGTCCACGCGCTGCATCATCGTGGTCCATGCGGCGGTCTCGGGAATCTCGTACCAGATGCTATTGATGAGCTGGGAGCTCGTGGGCGTCTGTCCCGAGTAGACGTTGTTGTCGACATCGAGGTCCTTGAACTGGGTTGCCAGGCTCAGGATGTCGGTCACGCTGAGGTCCGTGCTGACGCTGTTGGCGAGCTGCGAGACCGTGGCCGCCATTGTCGCGGGGTCCTGGGCGAGAACCTTCTTCACGATGGCGGCGATGACCATGCGCTGGTTGGCGGCGCGGTAGAAGTCCCCGCCGCCGTAGCTGTCGTAGGCATGGCGGCTCCTGCACAGGCCGAGCGCATCGGCACCGTTAAGCGTCTGGGTGCCTGCCGGCAGGTCGATGCCCGCGTGCTCCATGTCCGAGACGGCCACGGGCAGCGTGACCTCGATGCCACCGATGGTGTCGACAATCGAGGTGAACTGATCGAAGTTGAGCTCCGCGTAGTGGCTGATATCCACTCCCGCGAACTGGGAGACGATCTGCACCATGTAGCTCGCGCCGCCGATCGAGTACGCGGCGTTGATCTTCTGCGTGCCGTTGTCCCCCATGTCGACCATGGTGTCGCGCGGAATCGAGACGAGCGTGATCTTCTGGTTCTTGGGATCGATGCGTGCGAGGATGATGGTGTCGGATCGATAGTTGGCCTGGCTCGAGCCCCAAGAATCGTCGCGCTCGTCATCCTCGTCCACGCCAAGGAGAAGCATGTAGAACGGGTCGTCGTACTGGACCGTAACGAGCTGGTCCTTGAGCGAGGAATCGATGCCTGCGGAGAGGCGGCTGTTGATGTCGTTCATGTAGAGCGCAACGGCAGTGCCTGCGGCGGCTATGACGATGACCAGCGCGATGAGCACGCGCTTTGCGATCTTGCCGCGCTTCCGGCTCTTACGCGCCGCGGAATAGTGTGCCGACCCGCTCGCACGAGAGCTGCCATGCTGTGGGACGCCTGTTCGGTTTGTCTTGCGGCCACCTGTATCGTAGGCGTCTGACCCAGAGTTTCGGGTGCTGTGGGAAAAACGACTCGAGGACGCAAGCCTTCTCTCCCCGCCTGCCTGATGGCGGGATTTTCTCTCGACCAAGAAGGCTCCTTTTTCGCTCTCCAACCGTAGCTGGCAGGTTATGACCACCTGATAATAGGCAAACCGCGTGAAAGACGGGTGAAGGACGACACAATCAGCAGTGCAAAACAAAAAACACAGCGTCGGCAAGCGTATGATTTTGCCCAAACAAAGTAGCCTACATACGTTGACATCCGATAGGGGATCTCATGAGCGAGTCTCGTCCAGATCAGTTTGTCGCAGTTCTCGACTTTGGCGCGCAGTACGGCCAGCTCATCGCGCGTCGCGTGCGCGACCTGCACGTCTATTCCGAAATAGTCCCCTGCGACATCTCGGCTGACGAGCTCTCCGCCATGGCGCCGTCGGCGATCATCCTCTCGGGCGGTCCTGCGTCGGTCTACGCGGATGACGCCCCCGACATGGACGAGAAGATCTTCTCGCTGGGCGTCCCCATCTTTGGCTTCTGCTACGGTCAGCAGATCATGGCCGTCAAGCTGGGCGGTGCCGTGGGCCACACCGAGAAGGGCGAGTACGGGCCCGCGCATCTCACCCGCCATGGCCACTGCCGTATCTTGGCCGAGACGCCTGATACCCAGACCGTGTGGATGAGCCATCGTGACGCCGTGAGCCAGGTGCCCGAGGGCTTCTCGGTCACTGCCAGCACCGATACCTGCCCCATCGCCTCCATGGAGGACGCAAGTCGCAACCTCTATGCCACGCAGTTCCACCCCGAGGTTCGCCATACCGCCAGCGGCACCAAGATGCTCGAGAACTTTCTCTTCAAGATCTGCGGTCTCGAGAAGACCTGGACCATGGACAACATCATCGATGAGCTGGTCGCGCGCATTCGCGGGCAGGTGGGGGAGAGGAGGGTCATCCTCGCCCTCTCCGGCGGCGTCGACTCGTCCGTGGTGGCGGCGCTCGTGCACCGTGCCATCGGGGACCAGCTCACCTGCGTCTTCGTGAACCACGGGATGCTCCGCAAGGGCGAGCCCGAGATGGTGGAGGAGGTCTTCCGCGAGCAGTTCCACATGCCGCTCGTGCACGTGCATGCCGAGGAGCGCTACGCCAGGCTCCTGGCTGGTGTCTCGGATCCCGAGCGCAAGCGCCAGCTCATCGGTACCGAGTTCTGGAAGGTCTTCTTTGACGAGGCCCAGAGGATCGGCAACGTGGAGATGCTTGCCCAGGGTACCATCTACCCCGACATCATCGAGTCCGGCGCGCGCAAGACGGGTGGCAAGGCGGCCAAGATCAAGAGCCACCACAACCTCATTCCCTTCCCCGAGGGCGTGCACTTCGACCTCATCGAGCCGCTCGACCACTTCTTCAAGGACGAGGTGCGCGAGCTGGGCGTGAACCTCGGCCTGCCGGCAAAGATGGTCTATCGTCAGCCGTTCCCCGGACCCGGGCTTGCCATCCGCATCATCGGCGAGGTCTCGCCCGAGAAGCTCGAGATCCTCAAGAACGCCGACGCCATCGTGCGCGAGGAGCTCGATGCCTACAACCAGCGCCTCTTCGAGGAGACGGGCGACCGCAACTCCGAGCACAGCTGCTGGCAGTACTTTGCCGTGCTGCCCGACATCAGGAGCGTGGGTGTCATGGGAGACGAGCGCACCTACCAGCGCCCCGTGATCGTGCGAGCCGTGGAGTCCGCCGACGCCATGACAGCTGACTGGGCAAAGCTGCCCTACGACGTTATCGGTCGCATCAGCAGCCGCATCGTGGACGAGGTCGCCGGCGTGAACCGCGTGGTCTACGACGTGACGCCCAAGCCGCCCGCGACCATCGAGTGGGAATAGGAAATTTGGAGTTATATTCCAAATTTTACAAACACAGTCTACCAAGGGGCGATGCGGTTCACCTTTATGCCAACACCTAGGAGCCACGATCGTCACTACTACGACACATGCTGACCTGGCAGTTCATGGAAGAGGAATGCGGCGCTCGTCGACCCTGATTCTTCCGTCAGGGCGGTGCCCTTAGGGAGAGGTCCTGTCGCACATCGTGGTCGAGATTGATTGATGCCAGGTCCAGTGCCCATGCCTCTTGCGGTTGTCCGCACACATTGACGAGCTTGTATGCAACAACGATGGCACGCGTGACAAACTCGAGTCTGTGGTTAATGATCGAGTGGCCGTACGCAGAGCTCACGAGTACCAGACGAGCATCGTGGCCGGTCGAATAAAATGCAAAGAGATGGTATGAATAGAAATCGATAACCTTATCTGCCAGCGGTTTATACGATCGAGTGGGAGCGACTTGCAAATCTGGGATATAACCCGACATTTGCAACTTACCTAGTACATGGCAGCCCTTTCTAAGCTGACTCGCTAGAAAGGGCTGCCATGTACACCCATCGCGAGGCCGAGGACGTGCTTGGGAACCCCTCTCCCAGTTCAAGGTCGTCCTTGTGACCGATGCACGACAGACGGGCAAGACCACTATGGTCAGGGAGCTCCTGGGAGACAGGTACCGCTACGTCTCCTTTGACGACACGGATGTTCTCGATGCGGCCAAGTCCGATCCAGGCCTTTTCTTCCGTGACAACAGACCGCCTATCATACTCGACGAGATCCAATACGCGCCAGAGCTCTTCTCACGTATCAAGCTGATTGTCGATCAGTCTTCCGAGAAGGGGCGCTTCGTACTTACGGGTTCGCAGGCGTATCACCCCATGAGGGGCACCACCGAGTCCCTTGTGGGGTGAATCGCCTCTCTCGACACGAACGGCCTCTCCCAGCGTGAGGTCTATGAGCTACCGCAACGGGATGCCTATATACCAGGCACACCGGATGTCGACGCGGCGATGCCGGACGGGTATGACCCCTGGGTCATCATGTGGCGGGGCTCCATGCCGGAACTCCAGGACTCATCGGTTGGTTGGGACTCCTTCTATCGCGGTTACATTCGCTCGTATCTCGAGAGAGACGTGCGTGATCTCATAAACGTGCGTGACAAGAGACGCTTCTATCGTTTTCTTGTCGTAGCCGCGTCGAGGACTGGGCAGCTCTTCAACGCGAGCAGCGTCGCGAACAAAGGGGAGGTTGATGCGACCATGGTGAAGGGTTGGCTCTCCGTTCTGGAAGCGTCAGGTATCGTGCGTATGCTGCGTCCTTTCTGGTCGAACCTCGGCAAGCGGCTCACCAAGACCCCCAAGCTCTATTTCATGGACACGGGCCTCGCCTGCCATCTCACGAGGTGGAACTCTCCGGAGGTGTTGCGACGAGGCGCGATGGCCGGCCACATGTCCGAGACGTTCGTGGTCTCTGAGGTGCTCAAGAGTCACATGAATGGAGACGGAGATGCCGAGGATGTCTACTTCTACAGGGACGGTCGTAAGTGCGAGATAGATCTCGTGATTCAAGGCGGCCGCGTGATTCATCCCATTGAGTTTAAGTCCTCGTCGAATCCCACACGTGAGGCCATGGCAAGTTTCGGGGCACTTGGGGGCCTCTCCGATTACGAGGTGGGGGAGGGCGCCGTCATCTGCCAGGCCGAGAGGCCCCACCTCATTGCTGAGAACGTCAAGTCCGTTCCCGTATGGGCTATCTAGGAAGGGCTGGCGTGAGAACGCCATGTCTGGTGGGCGGCACGATGGGTGTCGGCAAGATGATCATCTGCAAGATTCTGGCGGGCGACCTACCGAACAGCGTTTTCGTGACGGCGATTGGGGCTGGGACTTACATCCGTTCCGCGTGATGGACGAGACCAAGCGCATGAGTGATGCACCAGTAGGCCATCATCGACGAGCAGACGCTGCGTGATTGGTTGATGCGTGACGTGGATACCGGTCTGCGGGGGCCTTCCCCCGATGTCACGTGTAAACAACGTCCTGGCGTGCATCGGCCAAACGCCGACTGGGGTATCCTGAATCGAGAATGCCTGCGGGCGCAAGGACGACGATCGGACGGAGGTCATCCATGGATGATGCCCAACGGCTGTCACCGGGCGAGGCGCTGCATGAGCTGAAGGCAGGTAACCATGCCTATCTGCAGGCCACGGGCAACCCCTCCGACATCTCTCCCTCGCTGAGGGTTGAGACATACGAGCGTGGCCAGCATCCCTTTGCCACGATTGTCACCTGCGCCGATTCGCGCGTGGTTCCCGAGCATCTCTTCATGGTGGGCCTGGGGCGCATCTTCGTCATTCGCGTGGCGGGTAACGTTATCGGTGACACGCAGCTTGGGAGCGTGTCCTACGCCATGTCGCATCTCGGCACGAGATTGGTGGTCGTGTTGGGGCATACGCACTGCGGGGCCATCGCCGCGGCTATCGAGGGTGGCGCGCAGGGGAGTGTGGGCGTCATAGTCGATCGGATCGAGGAGGCCATAGGCGCGGAGACCGATGACTATCGGGCCTGCGTACTGAATGTCCGCCATTCGATGAGGTGTCTTCACGACGATCCGGAGGTGGCGGCGCTCGTCGACCAAGGAGATTTCAGGATCATGGGCGCGGTTTACCACATCGACAGCGGAAGGGTCGAGTTTCTCGATGAAGGGTAAGTGGCTGCACTACTTCGGCATAAGGTGGGAAGGCCACGTGTGCCAGCGCCGATTCAAATTGCTTGAATCCTCAGATTAGATGCAACATATCTAGGCGACGAACCTCGACCGGTGCCGGATATTCGTTGGCGACCAGTTCGTCATCCTGCATACCCAAGTTCATCCTGACCAGGAATGGCCCCATCCACAGAGGGATGGCATCATCCATGCCGATATCCTGGAGTTCATAATGGAGCGCAGGGATTTTACGGATTCGCTGTACAAGGAAGGCCGATTCGCGGGTGCGGTCACATCCAAGCCATACACCCGGCGGGGGATGATGACACCCATGAATCGCATGGGCACCAGCTGACGGTCAGGCCTAGACGTTCTACATTGAGTTGTTCGAGGTACGGCATGAGGTTAACGTGTTCACGAGACAGTGGATACGCTATTATGCCCATGAGCGATTCCATAGCTCGCTTAGCTATAGCGCCACTGCAATTCAGGCGATTGCAGTGTAGGGACTAGCATCCAAGCTGATACAAAAAATGAGAGCAGATCATGAAAGGGTGTCTGATGAGAAAATCTGACAAAGGCGGTTTGCCGCAACGGAAATGGGCAAGGTTTTTGGCCGTCATCCTTTCGGTAGCCATGATCCTAACATTGGCGATGCCGCAGGGACTCGCCATGGCGTTGACGGAGGGGGATGCTACATCCTCGGTCACATCAGCGTCATCAGCTGGGGATGCGTCAGCGGCCACGTCGGACGATATCATGACCTCGGATCAGACGGTGGCCTCTGACGCATCCTCGAGTGCGATGCCTGATCAGACGGCGACCTCGGATCAGTCGACGATTTCAAGTACGGATGCGAGCACGGTCTCAAGTCAGATTACTACGGTGGACGAGTCCGATGGGACCTCATCGATGCCCGCAGCCTCCTTCGCCGGGAGCGCGTCAAATGGTGTGTCCGTCACGGCGAGCGTTCTGGACGGTGTGTTTCCCTCCGGGACGACCATGCGGGTCAGCGCGGTGTCATCCGACGAGGCGATTGCAGACGGCGAGCAGGCTACCGGCGGCGACGTTGTGGATGCGAAGGCTGTCGACATAACGTTTTATGACGCTGCGGGTGACGAGATCCAGCCGGCTGATGGCATGTCGGTTCAGGTGACTCTGACCTCGGCCAACGAGGTAGCCGGTGCGGAACATTCCATCATACATGTGACGTCGGAGGGTGCCTCGAAGGTCGCCGGAGCAAACGCCACAGGTGCCACCTTTGACGCGACCTCCTTCTCCATCTATGCAATCGTCGGCCAGCCGGACGGCAAGGCCACCGTCACCTACGAGTTCTACGATGACGCGACCAAGCCTACGTTGCTCTCGACTGAGATAGTGAAGGACGGCGACACGTTGTTCGCACCACAGACGCCTATCTCAACCGTTGATTCATCGCTGGAGTTCCTCGGCTGGTCGACGGAGGCCGACCCGATGGCCTACCAGACGTTCGAAACGGTGACGGTTCCGAGTACGACCACCTCGGACACGGTCGTGAAGCTCTACGCGAGGTTCCAAGCGAAGACCTATCAGGTGTACTTCCACAACCAGTACGATACCGTCCTTCAGACAGTCGGCGCAGCATCAGGTAGCGACGTTCACGTCGCGGACTACAACGCCGGTAACACCTTCCCGGTGCCCGTCGGATATGCCGTCATGGGTTGGTCGACAATCAAGGCTGCCGCGCAGGGTTCCGAGACGGGTCTCGGCGACCCATCTGGCGAGATCGCCGACATCACGGGCATCTCGTCCGACATCAACCTCTATCCGATCCTTGAGCCCGCCTGGTGGGCTACCTATGATTCCAACGGCGGTTCCTTCTGCGCTCCCGTGTTCTTCGCCTATGGTGTCGCGACGGTTGCTCCCACGGATCCCACCCGTGCCGGCTACACGTTCGGCGGCTGGTATACGGACAGTGCTTGCACGCAGGTGTTTACCTTCGGCTCGCCCTTGAGTTCGGACATCACGCTCTATGCGAAGTGGGTCCCGAACACGGTTAGCTATACGGTGAATTACTGGCAGGAGGCCTTGGACAACAACGGCAACTACGTAGCCGGCAACTACGTCTACGCTGGCTCTCGGGTCGAGCAGGCTTCTGTCGACAGCCAGGTATCTATCAATGCGGGTGATGTTGGTCAGAGCTACACGTACTACACCTTTGACCATGGCGATCAGAACGTGACCGTCGACGGGAACGGCACCACCGTAGTGAACGCCTACTTCAATCTCAACACCTACACATTCGTGTTCGATACCGCCGACGTAACAGGGCGCACGTCCATGCTCACTATCGGTGGTTCGACCTACACGACGCTTACGATGAATGGCGTTACCGTTATCGGGAGCAGCCCCTACACGTTCGCCGCGCACTATGGTGAGAACATCGCCGATAGGTGGCCCGGGGCCGGGAACATCTCCGTTACGGCGGATGCGGGCACGGCTTCCATGTTCTACGGCTGGACGCGGCCGAACGGAAGCTCCAACTACGTGACCAAGCGTCTGACCGTCACGGGCGAGCTGCTGTCATCGACCAACGACAATTCGGCCACGACCTATACCGCGAACTATCTTCCGTCGCTGACGACCTACACCATCAACTATTGGCTCGAGGATGCGAACGACACCGGCTATACGAAGTCCACCGCGTACTCTCAAGAGGTACAGGCGGCCAGCGGGTCAAACTGGGGGGCGAAGCAGATTACCGGATTCACGTACATCTCGACGACCCCGGACGGGTACCCCTCTTCATCCGGCGCCGAACTCGACTTCTACTACATTCGTGGTACTTACAATCTGACGTTCACTAGCTATGGTACGGTCGACAAAACCGTAAGCTCGATTAAGTTTGGTGCGGATGTATCGAACGATGACTATACGCCAACTTGTCCGATGGCACTTACCGGCTACACCTTTGACGGATGGTACACGACTTCCGACTGTCTCGAGGGAACCGAGTATAACTTCGCGTCCGCCACCATGCCGACGCACAATGTCATCCTCTACGCCAAGTGGGTGGCCCCACAGTACACGGTTGCCTTTGATTTGAACAGGGGCACGGCGGCAGATGGCTCCCCATCCATCGCAGATCAGACTGACATGTATGGCAAGCTCGTCTCGCACCCCGACGATCCCGTCCGCAACGGCTATGAGTTCGCTGGATGGACACTGGACGGTGTCGCATTCGACTTTAGCGGTACATACATCTCTGGTGATGTTCTCAGCCGCGCCATAGATGGTGTGGTTACACTACGGGCCACTTGGATCGGAGGCGAATTCGTCGAGCTGCACTACGATGCCAGCGATGGAACGGATGCGCCGACGGACACGAAAGCGTATTACGACGGCTCAAGAGCTATCGCAGGCACCGCCTCAACGGCGCCTGCCGGAGAGTATTTTCTCTACTGGAAGGCTCCTGACGGGACTGTCTACTACCCTGGTGCGGCGATTGATATTCAGGCCTCGGAAGCCGTCGACGGCGTATTCACGCTGACGGCTGTCTACGGTGCCGATCCAACGCAGGTGACGCTCACCTACCATGCCAACGGCGGCGTGGGCTCCGACTATACGATTGGTTCCGTCGATGACAACAGCGAGGTCACGGTCCTCGATAGCACTGATTCGAAAGTGTGCTTCACGCGTGCCGGCTATACGTTTGCGGGATGGAATACTGCGGCCGATGGGAGTGGCACGAGCTATGCCGCAGGCGATCAGGTCCGCCTCGACAACATAGGCGGGAACGACCTCTACGCCCAGTGGAAGGGCGTGTCGACCGCCATCGACAGTGCCAGTGCCACGCCGAAGACGGGTGACACTGCCCCAATAACGGTCATCTACATCATTGCCCTGGCCGGGCTCGCCCTTCTCGGCATCGGGTTCGTTACGATGTTCCGCCGCAATCGCGGGAGGCACGAGCAGGATGGGTTCTGATCTGCGAGGAAAGTTAGGGGATTGCTCCGATGGTTCATCGGCTGGCTTTGTCCTCGTGATGGGGTGATTCTCGTCATTGTGGTGGTCGTCATGATCGGAATCGACGCAATCAGGCACTTCTCGGCCTTTGGGATACCCACCGACTCCGAGGTGGAGGATGGTACCATCGTCTGCCAGACGAGGGAGCCCTGCCTCATCACGCATGACGTCTGGGTCGTTCCCATCTGGGCTATCTAGGAGGTGTTGGGCATGAGGACGTTCTACCTGGTGGGCGGCACGATGGGCGTGGGCAAGACGACCGTCTGCAAGCTCCTGGCCGATGACCTGCCAAACAGCGTGTTCCTCGACGGTGATTGGTGTTGGGACCTGCATCCGTTCCGTGTGACGGATGAGACCAAGCGCATGGTGATGGACAACATCGTCACCTGCCTGGCCAACTTCCTCGCATGTCCGGACATCGACAACGTTGTCTTCTGCTGGGTCATGCACGAGCAGGCAATCATCGATGAGCTTCTGTCGCGTCTCGATCTTGACGGCGTCCGCGTCGTTGCCGTATCGCTCACCTGTGACGAGCAGACGCTGCGCGAGCGGTTGGCGTGGGACGTGGATACCGGCCTGCGTACGCCCGATGTCGTCGAGAGGAGCGTGGCAAGGCTTCCCCTCTACACCTCGCTCGAGACCGTGAAGGTGGATACGACCTCGCCCGCGCCTGGCGAAGTCGCGCGTTGCATCGAAGCCCTTTACTAGCTCCGAGGAGAAGCGCTTGCACCGAAGTGCTGGGTACCGAATGGGTGCCATGAACATTGAACAGCATATTGACAAACATCGATATGCAGTCTATGCTGGCATATCGATGACAATGAATATGTATCTGATGGAAGGAGAAGAGGCTGATGGACTATGCGTCCTGCGCTGCGGCGTGCAACGTGCTCTCTGACGAGACGCGCCTGAAGATCGTCGACATGCTCTCCTGCGGGGAGATGTGCGCCTGCGACCTGCTGGAGCATCTCGAGATATCACAGCCGACCCTGAGCTACCACATGAAGGCGCTCACCGGTTGTGGGCTCGTATGTGCCGAGAAGCAGGGCCCGTGGATGCGCTACCACCTCGATGATGCCCGCTTCGAGGAGCTGACCGACTATATAGGGCATCTCTCGGCAGAGAAGGAGGAATGCATCTGCGGGGCCGTGAAACGAAATTGTGCGGACGATATCAAGGAAAACGAACAGGTAGAGGAGAAGAAATGAAGAAGCTTGAGTTCTTCGAACCGGCAATGTGCTGCAATACGGGACTCTGTGGTCCGAGCATCGATCCCGAGCTGCTGCGTGTGGCCACCCTCGTCGAGGAGGTGCTCAAATCTGGAAACGATGTCGTGCGGCACAACCTGAAGTCCGACCCGGATGCCTTCGTCGCCAATACGACTGTGGCGGGAATCCTGAAGGAGACCGGCGTCGACTCACTTCCCATCACCCTTGTGGACGGAAAGGTGGTCGCGACTGGTTCCTACCCGTCCAACGGGCGGATATCCGAACTGCTTGGCATGGGGTTGGGCTCTGCGCCGGAACCCCCTGCGAAGAGCTCGTCATGCTGCTGCTCGTCGACGGCATCCGATGGAGGCACCTGCTGCTGTTGATGCCGTCATCCGACGCGTGCGATCACTTGGTAGAACGAAGGGTGCCATGCAACCTATGATGGATGTTTTCGATATAAACGCACTTGAACCTTACAAATACCTGTTCTTCACGGGCAAGGGAGGCGTCGGCAAGACCTCGGTCTCCTGTGCGGCGGCGGTCACGTTCGCCGACGCCGGTGAACGGGTGCTCATCGTGAGCACCGATCCGGCCTCCAACATGCAGGACGTCTTCGAGACCGAGATCTCGGAGAAGGGAACGAGGATAGGGGGTTGCCCGAACCTCACGGTGATGGACGTCGACCCGCTCAAGGAGGCTGCGGCCTATCGCGAGAACGTCGTGGGGCCCTATCGCGGCATTCTTCCCGATGACGCCATAGCGAACATCGAGGAGCAGCTCTCGGGGTCGTGCACCATAGAGATCGCCGCATTCGACAGGTTCGCCTGGGCGCTCACCGACGCAGACGTCGCGGCCAAATACGACCGCATCGTGTTCGACACCGCCCCTACCGGGCACACCCTGAGGACCCTCGAGCTCCCGTCGGCGTGGACGAACTACCTGGACGAGAACTCGACCGGGACCTCATGCCTGGGACAGCTCTCCGGTCTGGGTGACAAGCGGGAGACCTATGCCAAGGCGGTGGCCACGCTCGCCGATGCGTCACAGACCGGCATGGTGCTCGTCGCCCGTCCGCAGACCCCGACGCTCGAGGAGGCGGCGCGTTCGCGTGCCGAGCTTTCGGACCTCGGGATAGTCTGCCAGATGCTCGTGGTGAACGGCATGCTGGAGCAGGCCACCGATGAGACGTCCGGTGAGATGCTCGATGCGCAGGAGAAGGCACTCGAGCATATGCCGGAAGGCCTTGCAGGACTGAGGATGTATCGGAACCCACTCAAGTCCTATAACGTCACGGGACTCGATTTCCTCCGCCGGCTCCTGAAGGGTGGCGCGGATCGATCGATGGCGGCGACCGAGGTCGAGCGTCCCGACCTCCGATCACTCGATAATCTGGTGGACGAGCTCGCCAGAAGCGGCCGGCGCGTCATCTTCACGATGGGCAAGGGCGGGGTCGGGAAGACCTCGGTCGCCGTCGACATCGCCAAGGGTCTCGCAAGACGGGGAGAGAAGGTGCGCCTGACGACGACCGACCCGGCCGATCATCTGGGAAACTTCGATCTGGATATGCCCGGCCTCTCGGTCAGCCATATCGACGAGAAGCACGAACTCGAAGCCTATGAGGCCGAGGTACTCGACACGGCGCGCAAGACCATGGGCAATGAGGACTTCTCCTATATCCAGGAGTCCCTGAGGTCACCCTGCACTCAGGAGATCGCCGTGTTCCGAGCGTTCGCCGACATCGTCGCGAAAGCCGATGAGGAGGTCGTTGTCATCGACACCGCTCCCACCGGACACACGCTGCTGCTGCTGGAGAGCACGCAGAACTACGACGAGCAGATGGAGAACACCGGCGGCGAGGTTCCCGAATCCGTCAGAGAGTTGCTCCCCCGCCTGCATGATCCCGCACAGACGGAGGTCGTCATCGTGACGCTTCCCGAGGCGACGCCGGTCTACGAGGCGCAGCGTCTGCGCGACGACCTCAACCGGACGGGTATCGACAGCAGGTGGTGGGTGGTGAACCAATGTCTGTCGCTGGGGGATGCGACCGATCCCATGCTCAGGGCCCGCGCTGCTTCCGAGCGACAGTGGATCGAACGCGTCGAGGCCATGTCGAAGGGCCTGACCGTCGGCATACCATGGAACGCATCGGGGGATGTGAGATGAGCGACAAGGAGCTTGTCAGGGAAGAGACGGATGGGAATGGGGGAGGCATCGGCAAGCGGCTGGGCTTGCTAAACCGCTATCTGACCCTGTGGATATTTCTGGCGATGGCGGGTGGTGTGGCCCTCGGCTACTTCATACCGACCGCCGCGACGGCGCTTAATATGCTGTCCGTGGGGACGACGAACATCCCGATGGCCATAGGGCTCATCCTCATGATGTACCCTCCGCTTGCGAAGGTGCGCTATGAGGACCTGCCGGCCGTGTTCGCCGACAAGAAGACCCTTGGTCTTTCGCTGCTCCTCAACTGGATTGTCGGTCCCGTCCTCATGTTCGTCCTTGCCCTCGTCTTCCTGCACGGGTATCCCGAATACATGACAGGACTTGTCATGATTGGTCTCGCCCGCTGTATCGCCATGGTCATAGTCTGGAGCGAGCTTGCTGGCGGGAGCAACGAATACACCGCCGGTCTTGTCGCGATGAACGCCATCTTCCAGATCGTCTTCTATGCCCCCATGACGTGGTTGTTCGTGACGGTGCTACCGTCGGTGTTCGGGCTTCAGGGCATCGCGGTCGACGTGACCATGTGGCAGATCGCACAGAGCGTGCTCTTCTATCTCGGTGTGCCGTTCGCGGCCGGCATGCTCACGCGTCTTCTGTTCGTGCGGTCCAAGGGGCTGGAATGGTATGAGACACATGTCATACCTAAGATATCGCCGGTGAGCTTCGTCGCGTTGCTGTTCACGATTGTCATCATGTTCTCGCTCAAGGGGCAGATGATCGTGCAGATCCCGCTCGACGTGGTACGCATCGCCATCCCCCTGGTCTGTTACTTCGCCATCATGTTCTTCACGAGCTTCCTGATCGGCCACCGGCGTGGCATCGAATATGCCAGAAACGTATCGGTCGCCTTCACCGCTACCGGCAACAACTTCGAGCTCGCCATCGCCGTCTCGGCCGCGGTCTTCGGTTTGAGCTCGGGTGAGGCCTTCGCGGCCGTGGTAGGGCCCCTCATCGAGGTGCCTGCCCTTATCCTGTTGGTGAACGCGGCGCTGAGGATGAGGAAACGGATGTATCCCGGTGAGTGATGGGGACTCGGGATCCATCACGTCTTGAAGACGGGTGGAACAAGGATGGAGTATTCCATAGACAGAATGCGAGAGGACGATTGGGCGCAGGTCGCTGCGATTTACCTCTTTGGCGTCCAGACGGGAGAGGCTGCATTCCGGTCAGAGGTGCCGTCTTGGGAAGTCTGGGATCGAACCTATGCCGGGACGTGTCGTCTGGTGGCACGTTCCGGTAGCGAGGTCCTCGGCTGGGCGGCGCTGATCCCGGTTTCCAACCTGTGCGTCCTGGCTGGAGTTGCGGAGGTGAGCATCTACCTTGCACCATCTCGTCGCGGTCAGGGCATTGGGACGGCGTTGCTCAGGCGTCTGATTTCGCTTTCGGAGGAAGACGGGTACTGGACGCTGCAGTCGGAGATCATGAGAGAGAACGAAGCATCCATCCACCTACACGAGGCGTGTGGGTTCAGGAGGGTCGGCGTAAGAGAGCGGTTGGGCAGGACATGCGACGGCACGTGGCACGATGTCGTTCTGATGGAGCTCAGGAGTGGGATCGTGGGCATGTGAGGGATGGGTTCCTCTGTGCAGGAGCCGTGTGATGTCTCTTGCGGGTATCTGCAACGGCCTTTCCAGCAAGACTAACAGAGCGGCTCCGATCATCGTCGGAGCCGCTCCCAGTCTCTTTCAGATCGTCTTCGGACGCCACGGACCGTTCGTGGCGAGGTTATCGTATGTAGACGACAGGCTTGATGAGGTCGCGGGGCTTCTTGTCCATGGCGTCGTAGGCGTCGGCAATCTTGTCGAAGCCCTCGAACTTGTAGTTGAGCATCTCGCCTGGGTGCACGCGGTCGCACTCGATGAGCTTGAGGAGCTGCTGGATGCGGTAGGCTCCTCCCGGGCAGAACCCACACTTGATCGTGACGTCGGACATGCCAAGGCCCCAGAGCCTCGTGGGCACCTCGTAGGAGTCGCCCGGGTCCATGAAGGCGATGTTCGAGACCGTGCCGTTCGGGCGCACGAGTTTGAGCGCCTGGTTCATGCACGAGACGTCGGGGACCGTGATGATGGCACGATCGACCTGCCCGTCGTTTGCGGAGAGGATCTGTTCGACGGTGTCACCGTCCTTGTAGCTGATGATGTCGGTCGCCCCGTACTTCTTCGCGAGCTCGGCGCAGTTGGGACGAGTCCCGATGGCGAAGATGCGGCCTGCGCCCTTGAGCTGCGCGCCCGCAATGGACATGAGGCCGACGGGTCCGATGCCAAACACGACGACGGTGTCACCGTAGGCGATGTCGGCATTATCGGCGGCATGGAAGCCCGTGGACATCATGTCGACCGTCATGAGCGCATCTTCGATGGAGACGTTCTCCGGCTGATGGACGAGGTTGGCATCGGCATTGTTGACCGTGAAGTACTCGCCAAACACGCCATCACCATGGAACATGAACTTAAAGCTCGCCATCAGACCATGGTCATGTGCGTTGTTCGCGCCCCTCTCCTGCAGTGCCGTGGCCTCCCAGTCTGGGGTGCAGCAGGGGACCACGACGGCATCGCCCGGCTTGAAGTTCTTGACCAGCGAGCCGACCTCCTCAACAACTCCCACTGACTCATGGCCAAGGACGGTGTTCGGTTTCGCGATGCCAGCATGCACGGTATGCGTATCGGACGAGCAGATTGCAAGAGCGGTCGGCCTCACAATTGCATCGAGTGGTCCTGCCGTCGGCTTGTCCTTCTCCACCCATCCAGCCTTGCCCTGCTCAAGAAATGCGAACCCCTTCATGCTGAATCCCCCTCTTCATTCTTTGGCATTCGATTTACATAGCAAGAATAGCACTGGGGCAATTGCCAATCTCCGGACGCTGATGGGGTGGCAGCCTTCCCGAATGTTCTCCTTGCCCTAGCGTTGTCCGTCTGCTATTTTCTTCTGGCGGCTCTTCGCAGCACGGAACGTGCAGTAGAACAAGAGATACATGAGGAAAGACGCAGGAATACCTGTTCCTATGCCCAGTGCAAAATTCACCAGCCATTGCACCTGATTCATGCCAAAGACTTGGGCTTCGGCGACGCTGCGGCATATCATGCATAGGATCACCACCGCAACTCCCCCCAACGAGGATACAAGTCCGAAATAGCTGGATGGGAACACTTCAGCATCCGAGAAGCGTACATGTTCATCGACGATTCCCTTGTGCACCTGCATAACGGTACAGACCAGGCAGGTTATCAGCAGCAATGCCAGTATGAACAGAGTCGAACCGTCTATGACCATCTCATCGGTTACGACTGATTGCACCTGAGCCAGCATCAAGCTGTAATAGAGATAGACGCATAGGCCACCTATCAGCATCAGGAAGCCGGTCTTGTAGATTCTGTTCATCTCCGCATATTCACGCTCGTCCTTTTCGCCGAAGTACTGCTTCCATCTATCCATGAGTTTCATGATGCCTATCCTTCTTCCCAGAACAGCTCGTCGAGTGTCTTTCCCAAGGTCTTGCAGATAGCGGTGCATAGCTTCAGCGAGGGGTTGTAGTTCCCCGCCTCTATCAGACCAACGGTCTGACGTGTCGCTCCCACTGCGGCGGCAAGTTGTGCCTGGGACATGTCTGCCTCGACGCGGGCTACCTTCAGACGCACGTTCTTCTTTTTTGTGTCCATTGACGCCTCTTAGATCCCAAGATATACATTGCAACATGCAAGAAATATATTGCATATCTGGCGAGATGTCAAACATATATTGCATTTGCGATGAGACTGATTGATAAGGGGCCTATGTTGGTGTCTTCTTCGGGCCGACATGCGATAGCTAGCCCGCGAAGACGTTCAGGGCACCGTGCAGGAGCATAGTTGAGTAGCAGTTTCGTGTCTTGAGACGTAGAGCTCCCAGCACCACGCCGAAGTACAATCCCGTCACCGACTTCCACATCATGATGTTCGCAAGCCTGTCTCCGCTGGCTCCCGTATGGAAGGCGAGGGTGTCGACATAGCCCAGGTGCCAGAGTGCGAAGAGGACGGTGACAACCACATAGACGGTCAGCTGCCTGTGGAACGCGCCCGAGAGATAGTTCCACAGCACGCCACGGAACAGCGTCTCCTCGAAGACGGGCACCACGATGCCGCTGTAGAGGAGCAGAAAGACCGAAGAGGGCGACGCGTCTTGGGTGACAAGAGGGGTAGAGATGAGAAATGCTGCGAACAGGCAGGTGAAGACTACGTAGGACACGCTGAACCGGTCAGGCAGAAACGAGATGGGAACTTTGCGCCAGCGTGCCAGTGCGATGATGACCACGGTCAGCACGGCCATTGCGACGAAGCTCGCGACGCGGTCGCCAAGGTCCGTCCGGCCGACAAAGGGGAAGATGGTTTCCTTGAGTCCATAGCGTGCGAGCTGGACCACGACAAGCAGGGTTATGGCGGCTGCGGTCGCTCTGACCTTGCCTGCTACCGACTGGCTGCTCACCTCTCTGCATCCGTTCGCGTGACGTTACCCTCCACCGCGAGAGGTGGGTTGTCCTTTCCTGCCTGAACCGTCAGATGACCGCTGTCGAGTGAGGTCGGGCCTGTCTCGCGGATCTCCGCGAGTGATGTCGCGACGTCTTTGGCGATGAGGGGCGCCATTGAGTCACGGTATCCGCTCGGGTCGATTTCCTCCAGCTCGCGAACGATTCTACATGCGAGACCGGGAGAGGTGGCAACTAGCTGCGGCATCGCCTGTACGCATTGGCGGACGACGATTGGTTTCGGGTCGTGCAAACATGATGCCATCTTCTCGAAAAGCCTACCCGCCTCGGGCTCGTCTTCGATCCATCTCATGTTTGTCGCGAGGAGCAGGAAGGCCCGGGTACGAGCATAGGAACTCTTTGCATCCAACATGTCTACGAGGTCATTCTCGTATGTGTCCAACACGGACGCCTCTGAGGCGAGCAGTCTAAGCTGTTTGAAGGCGACATATGCCTGATTGCTATCGGGAGAGTTCATGACCTCCCAAAGCCCTTCGGATTCCATTACGTCTGCCCCCGTTCCGTCTCACATGTATGTTCATGTGTGCCAGCCATTGCCTCACAAACACCTCGACCTCGCGTCATGTCTCGAACGCCCCGTCCAGGAACTCCGACATGTACCTTCCATTGCTGCATGCTGACGATCGTGGCGATTGCTTCCGCACTCATCATAACCGAGGCTACTGCGAAGGAGGGTTTGGCGGCGGCGGGGGAAACGGCCTCGGGTTTTGAATCAACCGCAATGACAGGAAGAGGGAAGGACACATCGTTTAACAGGTGAGACTCAAGGAGACGCCCAGACCATCTGCGGCAAAAGCACTGCCTGTTGCCACACCTGTTGAGCTAGATACTATATACTCCACTCATTTCGAAACAACGTTATGTCGCAGCAGTTTAGAACAGAGATAATAGTTTCGTTTTGCATGTGATGTCACGTTAACGTACGCGCTTTTGATACGAGTGAAAATGGGGGCGGGGAATGAACGATACAACAGGATGCGCCGATGTACGTGGGCACAGGGTACTGACTACGTTATTGATACTGATCGTAGCCCTGTCAGTGTCACTTTTCACAGGGGTACGGTTGGCCTTCGCGGCTGACGTAACGGTAGATATCTCTAGCGCGACGACCGATTTGCAAAGAGGTGCCGCACTTCGCGCGGCCATCGCGACGGCCGTGGACGGCGACACCGTGGTGATTCCGGCAGGCACATACGATGTAGCCTTGGGGGGTGCCGGTATCAACGTAGGCGCAAAGGCAATCAACCTGAGGGGTGCGGGAAGCGGCCAGACCATCTTGGATGGCAGCCATATCACCAGCACGACAGCCGCTGGGGCAGCGGTCTTCAAGCAGAGGATTGACGACACGTCAAAGACGATCACCTATTCGGGGATTACCTTCCAAAACGGGGGAACAAATAAAAGCAGCGGGATAGACTTTCTCTGCTACCACGATGCTACGCCCAACGTCTCATCAACCCTTGTATTGAATGACATCGCGGTGATTGGGAACGGGAATGCTGGAGTGAATATCAACTCGGCAAAGGTGATTGCCAATGGGCTGCAATCCAGTGGCAATGCATTGGCGGGCGTTAGCATAGGCGACCCCCATGGTAGCGCAAGCTTTGTCGGGAACGATTATTCCTTTACCGAAACCTACTCTGGGGCTAGTACGGTCAACAAAAAGGTCGGTGTCTATATAGATAAGGCAAACAACGCATATACGATCAATGCCTTATACAAGGATGCGATAAAGGTGGCACCGTCCTTTGCCTATCCGTGGGCAACGGCCACCGAAACCTCAACCGATAATTGGGTGGTTACCGGATTTAGCAGCCTGTTCTATCTTGGGTTGCCAGATCCGACGAGCATTACCCTTCCCCAGGGGTCGAAGACGCTGACAGAAGACGGCAGTGCGATTCCCATGACGGAGAATCAGTTTGCGTTTTCTGTAACCGAATCGGTATCCGATGGGACTGTTGCGACCGGCACGACGTTTACGCCGACAATGAGTGCGGATGGAACCATCACTTTCAGTGCCGATGCAATCCCCATAAGCAGCGCTGGCACCTATACCTATACGGTTCGAGAGACCGGGGCGGTCCCAGGGTATACGCAGGACACGAACTACTACGAGATATCGTACGTGGTAAGCAAGGGTGCCACCGCACTTACCGCCTCATCGCCTACGATAACGAAATACGATTCTGAGGGGAATCAGCTGACAGGCACTGAGATAAAATTCGAAAACACACGCTTGCGTTTTGCGGTATCGTACGACGGCAACGGCAACACGTCGGGTACGGCCCCAACGGATGCATCGTCCCCCTACCATCTCGACGATACGGTAACGGTGCTTGGCGGTGACGGGATCTCTCGCACTGGATACATATTCACCGGTTGGAACACTGAGCCTGATGGCACGGGCACTTCCTATGCAGCTGGGTCGACTTTCGCCATACCGCACGACGTGGTCCTTTACGCGCAATGGGCGAGTGCACCCACTGTCGCTTCGCCTGATATCGTCAAGACGATCTCTGGCAATGACCCGAATCTGTCAGGCAGGACCTTCCGTTTCACCATGACGGCAGCCACGAACAATCCCGCTGACGGTGAGAGCGGGCTTTCCACGACCGCCGACATCGTGGGCTCCAATCCATACACGCTCACCGCGGCTTTCGGTACCGCGACCTTCACGAAAGTCGGCACCTACGTCTATACGATTACCGAGACGGCAGGTACTGATACCGGCTATACCTACGACACCTCCACCTATACCTGGACAGTCGTCGTCGCAAGGAATGATGAATCCGATGCGTTCACGGCAGCCGCTACGCTGACGAATTCCAGCGGTTCCGCCGTGTCCACGGCATCTTTCGCCAACACCTATACGGCGCCAAAGACGCCTGCGAAGATTACGCCTGCCTCTAGTATCATTCCGCAGGCCGGAGATCAAACGTCGTTGGTCTCGTCCATCGCAGTCCTGCTGCTTGCCGTAAGTACGGGTGTTTTGGGCATCTCCTTGAAGATGCGTCGAGGAATGCGCGGATAGGAACCTCGAGCGTCGGCATCCCATGGCGGATGCCGACGCCCGAAACACCTAGCCAATACGGAGAGGTTCCGGCTGCTCTCCATATTGTCTAGATAGCCCGTGCACCGGAGCCACCACGATTCATGCCGTCTTGCCACTCCCGCGAAATCAATCGAAGAGCATTCTAGTTCGTTCCAAAATCCACACCCATCGACTCCGTGAGACGCATCGACTCATCGGTGAGACTTCCCTCATCGGTGAGGATGGGCGTGTCGAGAATCGCCTTGATGGAACCGGCTGTCGTGGCTGCCTCGACAATGACCTTTTTGGACTCAGGAGAGTAGCGTGAATAGTCGTCGCCCTCCGTGGCGATGATGCCTTCCATCTTGAAGACGAGAGGGAGAAACCTCGCGTCGAGTCTGGCAAGGAAGCTGTAGAACATGTAAGTTCTCCGACGTATAGCATCGCACTGGAACGACGCATTCTCGAGCTCGGCCACGATTGCGTCTGCCTGTGCGGCGTTCCCCTTGGCAACCTCGAGCTTCTCCTCGGCCTTTTTGCTCGTGATGAGTCCCATGACGAGCAGGGCAGGACCTGCAACGACTCCACCAAGCACCATCATGCCGCCCGCCATGCCGAGGCCTCCGGCTGCGATGGAGCCGCCGCCGAAGAAGGCCAGCGTTGCGTTTGAGGCTGCCGCTCCGCCGAGAGTGGCAATTGCCGTTCCGGTGGAGGCAGAGGCAAAGGTCGTTGCCGCTCCATAGGCTCCTATGGCGGTCAAAGCTCCTCCGGTTATTCCGGCACTGGCTCCTGCGGCTACGGTGGCGACGAATTGGCTCATTTCTTTGAGTTCCTTGAAGGACTCCTTATCGACATGAAACTTCTTAAGTTCTTCCAGGCCGATGGAATCAGTGAGCTCGAGGTTCTTGATCTTTTCAAAGCTGTCGATGAATTTTCCAATGCTGCTATCGAGGACGAATACCTTCTCATCCCCGAGACGGGAAAGCGACGTTCCGCAGGCTTCACGCGAGCGATTAAGGGATTTCTTTGCCTGGGCAGCCCTTGAATTGGCATCGTTTGTGATGTCGTTTGCCCTCTTGTTGTCGAACGCGCCCTTTGCGGTCTTCTCGGCGCCAGCCGCCCCCGCGACGACGGCCGGAACGATGAAAAGCAGGGGAATGGGCATCTTCTGCCTCCTAGTTATCTTCGATAAGGTCGTGGATGGCATCGGTGACGGCTAGCTGGCGGACGGATATCCTATTCGCGATGGGCTCGATCTCGTTGTAGGGTCGCTTGCTTTGCGTGATTAGTGCTTTTTCACACTCGAGGTCGGCAACGGCACCGTAGTAGTTCTTCATTTCTTGAAGCACTACAGGGTCAAGTCCGAGCTTCTGGCTAACGAACCGAATGAGGTCGATTTCACTGTCATCAAAGCCGTCCGCTCCGGCAATGGTGAGCATGTCCCAACAGAGCGTCTTCTTCTCCTGATCGCTGAGGTTCAAGTTCTCCAGTGTCTTCTGGGCGCCAATCTTCACGGCGTTCAGGTGACCGAACTCCTTCTTGTTGGCTTCGACCTGACCCAGGCATTCGGTCATTAGGTCGTCGCCGTATTCATCGAAACGCCCATCCATCTCGTGGCCTATTTCTACGAACTTTTTGTACTCTTCCTGCGTGACGTTCCCGTCGGCAGAGGCGAGGTAGGCCATGAGCTTGGCGAAAGTAGTTGTTGTGGGGGAAAATCCCGATGCTTTTTCGTCGGACTTGTTGTATCCCTCTTTGAATTCATTGACCAGATTCGTCGCTATGCCGGCTCCAGCCGATGCAGCGTCGGACAGCTTGTGCATCGTGTCGTTGACATCAAAGTTCTTGGCATTCTCTTGCACGGTTTTCACGCCGTCGTTGAGGGTTTTCTTTAGGCCGTCCAAGTCAATTCCCTTGATGTTTTCCATGCTTCCTCCTACAGCTTGAAGACGTCATCGGACCCCATCAGGTCGTCGAACTCCTTCTGGGTGTGGAACTGCTGGTGTCTTCCGAGAGACTCCTGCAGGCTCGCGTTCGCAGCGATGTAGCCGTCCGCGTCATCTGCGAGAATCGCGCTGTCCATGGCATTGATTCCTGACTCGAAGAAGTCAATACGCGTCCCGAGATACTTGTCGACGAGCGTTTCCATCTCAAGGTGGTACCGCTCGTATCCCGCGACTGACTCTCTGCAGCGCCTCTCAATGACCAGTCGATTCTCATGTGCGATTCGCGCGTCATCGGAAGCCTTCTCGTAAATCTTGTAGGCGGTGATGAAGCAGTAGACCGCCAGGGCATCTAGGGAGTAGCGCGCGAGCAGCTTTTCCGTTCCAGGCGGGAGCTCTATCGCAAAGGAGCTCTTAACGACGTCAATGAGCATACCGGTCTTGTCTGCGTATAGTCCGTCGAGATTATTCACGAGGTCGTTTGGGGACAAGTTCCCTTTGACATAGTCAGAGACATTCTTCGCGACGAATATGCCAATCGAGACAATTATCGACGCGAGTTTCTTCGCGTTCTCTTCGCCGATCTGTTCTGACAATGCCGCCGCGATCTTTCCTGATGTAAATTCGGCGAGATCGCTAATGCCAAACGCCTTGGCGATTTTCCGTACCGTCTCTTCCGGATCGACCGTTTCCTTGGCCCCTTTTTTCTCGATGAACTCGAGGAGGATGGGGAGTAGATTTATCAGTTCGTTGGGCCCTATGGAAACTATGTCTTCCATCTTTTCCTTCCCTGCGCTTGGAGTCCTTGGCCCAGTCTCCAGGAATTGCATCTTTCGTTGTGCTGGCGGCAACCAATAAAATCATATCAGTTATGTTTTTAAGAATCTCAAAGATGCTATCTGATAAAAACGGCGTTTCTTCTGAGTGACGGTTCCGTCAGCTGATGTATCAGCACCGCTTGAGTCAATTTGTATAGCTCTGTCCCTGAGACTTGCGATATATGTGGGGAGGACGGATTTCTCCAAAACGGTAGCTCGCCGACGCACTCGGCGTCACCATCGGGTCGGTCGCCATGATGTTTCCGCCGCTTGTGAAAGTGCGCCATGTCAAGCTGCGCAGCATTTTCTCGAACAAGAGGCTGCTTGAACCATAACTGGCTTATCGGTTCTCTCGTCATGTTCGCGTTGGCCCTTGCCTTCCTCCGCGATACTCCCTCATACATGAACGGCGTCATCATGATTGGCATCGCACGCTGCATCGCTATGGTCATCGTCTGAAATGACCTGGTGGGTGGTGACAACGATTACGCCGCTGGGCTGGTGGCTCTGAACGTCATATTCCAAGTGATGTTCTATGTGTCCATGGCATGGCTGTTCATGACGGTACTGCCGTCGTTGTTTGGGCTCGAATCTACTGTAGTGGACGTCGGTTTATGGCAAGTGGCACAGAGCATGCTTATCTAGCTGGGCATCCCTTTTCTCGTGGGTATGGCGGTGAGCATTCTGCTGCGTCGCCGCAAGGGCGACGAGTAGTACGAGACCGTGAAGAAGGTCGGACCAGTAGTGCGCCACCAGTACGGACCTAATGCGCACAAGAGTTGCCGAACCGCCCCCGATGAGCCGACCATCGGGGGCGGTTCTTCCGTAGGACCTAGCACCAATACTTGGTCCTCAAGCCAATACCTGCAGGAAAACGGCACGAATGTACGGCCTTGCCCCCGGAGTACCCGAGAGCGCCAATCGTTCCTGCGGGTTTATGGCTCTTGAGGGGACTATGGGTGCGTCTCGTCGGGGGTGCCGTACATTCGGCCCGCTTCTCTGATGGTTGCTGCGACCTTACGCGGGAGAGGCGCGCCAGGACGGTCCCAGAGGGGTGTGCGGGCAGATTCCCGGATCTGGATTCGCGGCCATGCTACTTGCCATAAGCGCGGGTGTCGACGCTCGAAACATCTGAGGGGGAGCATCTGATCGGGCGCATGTGCATCCGGAGGGCCGTAAGAGGGTATCCTCTTACCAAAGATGTAGCCTAAAGGGAGCAGGTTGAATGAACGCGATTGTGTACACCTCCAATACCGGGTTTACCGCGCAATACGCCAAGCTGCTGGGCGAGAAGCTGGGCCTGCCGGTCTATGCTCTGGACGAGGCAAAAGGAGAGCTTGCTACCGGTACCGAGATTCTCTATCTCGGGTGGTTGATGGCCGGTCAAGTCAAGGGCTATAAGCAGGCGGCGAAGCGTTACAAGGTTGCCGTTGTCTGTGGCGTTGGCATGGGAGCCAGTGGTTCTCAGATCGAGGATATCCGCAAGAGCAATGCCATTCAGGAAGACACGCCTGTCTTCACGCTGCAAGGCGGTTTTGAGCTCGACAAGCTCCATGACCCCAATAAATTTATGATGAACACCATGAGACATACCGTGGGCAAAAAGCTAGCGGGGAAGCCGGACAAGACGGCAGAGGAGCAGGATATGCTGGACTTGCTCCAGAACGGCGGCAGTCGGGTTAACGAGGAAAACCTGCGCCCGGTACTGGAATGGTGCAAGAATGCTGGAGCGCAGACTCAGGATTGAGGATATCCCCGCCGTGGTGTACGGCGACGCGTAGGACAAGGCCTATCTGTTTCACGGTCAATGCGGGTGCAAGGAGGAGGGGCTGGCCTTTGCCGAAATCGCCCGCCCTATTGGATATCAGGTGCTTGCCATCGACCTGCCGGAGCACGGTGCGCGTCAGGGTGAGAAGAACCGCTTTAACCCATGGACAGTGGTACCGGAACTAAAAACGGTATTTGCCTACATGAAGCACCGGTGGAGTGAAATCGGCGTGTGCGCACATAGCATCGGAACTCATTTCTCCATGCTGGCACTTGATGGTGAAGCCCTCTGCAGTGCTCTTTTGTCTCGTCTATCGTGGATATGGGGTAGGCGTGACCGAGTTGGAGCTTCAATCCAAAGGTGAAATCGTCGCTGACTTTGGGCGGACCCTCTCCTGGGACTGTCTCTCTTGGGAGCGAGATACTATCTGAAATGGGGCTGGGATGAGTACGGCGGAACAAGAGATTCAGGCGAAGCTATTTGCCTTACAGGATATGCCGTACAAGGCTTTTCAAGCCAAGTTGATTCCCACGGTGGACCCAGATACCATCATCGGCGTGCGAACGCCCGCCCTACGCAAGCTGGCAAAAGGGCTTTGTGGTACATCAGGGGCAGATGCCTTTTTACAGACCCTTCCCCATCGGTATTACGACGAAAACAACCTTCACGGTCTTTTGCTGAATCAGATCAGAGACTACGGTTCGGTGCTGGCCGCCGTTGACGCCTTTTTGCCCTATGTGGACAACTGGGCCACTTGTGACTTGATGAACCCCAAGGTGTTCAGGAAGCATCGCTCAGAGCTGATTTTGGACATTCGGCGGTGGACGGCATCAGGGCGAACCTATACCGTTCGCTTTGGCATCGAGATGCTGATGACGCACTTCTTGGATGAGGACTTTTTGCCGGAATATCCAGCCTTGGTGGCGGAACTTCGCAGCGAGGAATACTACGTCAACATGATGATCGCATGGTATTTCGCAACGGCGCTGTGCAAGCAGTGGGGTGCAGCGATTCCCTTCCTCCAGGGAAACCGGCTGGACAGATGGACTCATAACAAGGCCATCCAAAAGTCGGTAGAAAGCTACCGCATCACGAACGAGCAGAAACAATACCTCCGTACCCTGCGGATGAAGTAGAATCCGCTACTGGAATACGCTTATGGTTCGGAGGATTTGCAAGGACAAGTGCGACAACGATAGGTTTGTCGCTGTTCTTCTCGCGCCGTGCTCATCGTGCTTTTTGGTTGTCATACGGTTGTGACTGCCATAGAAACCTCCTGCCGGCATGGGAAAGGCCACCCTCTCGGATGGCCTTCTGGTCGTTGCACTATGTAATCCCTGCTAGAACTCTATGAAGGTCATCGAGACCTTCCCGTCCGTGCCGCTCCAATCAGCGAGGCGCATATCATTCATAAAGCGGGGAGATAACCTACAGGACCACGCATGACCCAGAGACACCCCATCCCCCGTTGCGGCCATTCGAGACGGGAAACCCTAGGATTCTAGGATTGGTCGGGAGACTTCTTCGAGGGCTTCCTCCTCGTGTCTGGCCTCTGCTGCGGCCACACCCTGTTATCGTTCTTGTTGATCTCGGCCGCACGTTCGTCTGACCTCTCGGGAGGTTTCTTGCCATCGGACTGCCTTTTGGTAGCCATGTTGTACCTCCAATCTTTATATCATTCTACCCTTCTCCTGCTGCGACCCGCCGTTGCCCCCAGGCCATGCCACGAACGGGCGAGGAACAACTCCAATCTCACACTCTCATACGTCATTTCGAGCGTTACTCACGTGAAACAGCATAGGCATGGAAACGATGTCCTACAGGCAACATGCCCTCAACATGCAAGCTCTAGGCTACGAATATGTTTGAGGACAAGCAGTCACACGCGAAGGAGCCGGCATGTACAAGGACATCATCACCATTTCCACGGTTAGCTTTCACGCCGAGTGGGGCGACAAGGAACGCAACATCAACCGCATCACGGGCTACATGGAGGCTGCCGCGAAGAAGGGATCCGACCTCATCGTCTTCCCAGAGATGGCGCTCACGAGCTATGACGACGAGCCAGATGTTCCCGTCGATCAGAAGATGCAGCATAAGCTGGCCGAGACGGTACCCGGGCCCACGAGCAACGTAATTTGCGAGCTCGCCAAGAAGCTCGGCCTGTACGTGATCCTTGGCATGCCCATCAGGGACGATGACAAATCCGACGTGGTGTACAACGGGCTCATGGTTGCCACTCCTGACGGCCTTGCTGGCAGCTATCACAAGATTCACCTCCCGGCGCCCGAGCCGAACTGGGCCACCCGAGGCGACAAGCCCTTCATTCTCGACACACCCTGGGGACCTATCGGCTGCGCAATCTGCTATGACACGTACTGCTTCCCGGAGCTCATGGACTACTACGTTGCCAAGGGGTGCAGGCTCTACCTCAATCCGACCGCGGTCTGCCATGCGCACGGGGAACATCTCATGGATGACACCATCCATGCACAGGTCATTCGCGAGGGTATCTTTATCGCGAGCGCAAACCTCGCCGGGCTCGACCGCGACAACTGGTTCTGGGGAGGCAGCTCGATTATCGGTCCCAGCAAGCAGACGTGGGCCTACCACTACTATGCTGGCGGTCCCTTCGTTGCACCGGGTTCGGACGAAGAGGCCATGCACACAGCCACCATCGACCTCTCTCTGGCTACCCGATTCCTCTACAAGAACAACCCATCCGTCGGCGGGACCGACTGGAGGCCCGACCTCTACCGGAAGTGGTTCGACGAGATTCTCAATGACGAGAACTACGGAAAGTAGAGCTCTCCCTGGTGGGAACGCCAAGAAGTCCCGGCGTTCCCACCTTCCACGCTTGGAAGACCTCAGCCCCAGTCTCCCGGCGAGCATCGTTGATACAGGCAGGGACAGCCGGTCGCAAAGCTGTCCGACAGGCAGCCAGACCCCCCCGTCGTGAGACGGGAAGTACGCCCTTGGGCAGCGAGTCGTGCATGTCGAGAGGAGCATCGGCGAACCACTTGGGAGAACGTACGAAATGTCAGACGGGCGGGCTGTTGTCAACAACGCCTGAAGCCTGACCCTATCTCTGACATGACCTGCGAATCTTGGAGACACCGATACGCAGTTTGCTGACACTCGACATGATGCTCGGCAGGCGTCATCCCGCCAGGCTTTTCCTTTGTTCCCCCGGTGGGTTGTCCAAGCGGTTTCCCTCTGGGACATGGGCTGCCTGCGGTCATAGTCCTTCGAAAAGTACTACCAGCGAGGGTTCTGACAACGGAGACTCCTTTCACCTGCTCTTGGCGGCGCACGGGTGGTCGTCCACGTCCATGAGGACGGGCTCGATGCCCTCCTCACGTAGGCGCGGCACGAGGTCGCTCAGCGTGCCCCTGCACGGAGTGCACCACTTGGCGTGCCAGATGGTCACGGTGGCCATGGGTGCCTCCTGCCGGCATGAGAAAGGCCACCCTCTCGGATGGCCCTCTGGTTGCTGCTATGTGTTGTGATCGCTAGTAAACGGCGAGCGTCCCTGATTCCTTGAGGTTCCCGCTCTCCATCCACTTCTTAATATGCCTAAGGAGCGTCCCTCCATATGCGTTTGTCACGTCATATGAAGACGGCTCAATTGACCTAGGCTCTCCAGTCGTAGAGTCGACGGAGGCAGTTCCGATGTCACCGATCCTATCCTCTGGGTAGTAGCTGTACGTAGCGGTGTTTCCATCATTCGATTCGAGCTTGTATCTGAGCATTTGGCGACACCTCATTTCCTCTTCTTGCTTGCTAACCACTTGCCCAACTCACTTGGATAATCATACCCGTATTTCTTACATGCAACTAAATGCGCGTCATCGTAACCCACGCCTGAATCCATGAGCACGCCCTCCTTTTCCTCATGGTAGAGAGGGGTCATTTCACGTCGTTATATAGCTCTTCCGTTACGAACGATGTCAAAGTAGCTGGGATAGCGTGTGTATGTCTCCCGTGCATTTGCTTTTAAACGTGAACGGTACGGTCGTTTTTCTAACTGGGTTGAGAAGGATAACACTTGATGAAGAATATGCATTTTATCAAGATGAGTATCAATAATAATATTATGAGCAGTATTGGCCAGTAGTGAATAGCCCTATCGTCTGAAGACCGTGAGAAAACGTTCGTGAAGCGCCAACCACGTACTTGAATTAATGTCCACTCCTAGTGAGATGCTAATACCAAATTCAGATGGAATCTATCGTCCAGACGATGGAGGAAACATGGAAGCAGGGAACGACAGTACAGGGATGCTCTCGAGGCAAGCCCTTTCTCTCTGGGGCAAGTCAGACCGAGAGGATGGGACGTCGTGGCTTCCGCTCTATGTGCACATGTATGACTCAGCTTGCGTGGCTAAGCAGCTATGGGATGGCTGGTTACCGAGGGGTACCCGCGATTCCATTTCAGGAATAGTGAATGGTGACCTCGATCTTGCGGAGAAGCTCTGCCGCTTTCTCTGTGCCGTACATGACATTGGCAAGGCCACCCCTGCCTTTCAGGGAATGCAGTGCTCTTTTGGAAGCGCCGGAGACGAAACAAGTTTGCGATGGAAGCCAGAGAAGGCGGGACTTCCATTTCCTGTATCAAGCATGAGACTTCGTCATCCAGTAGCTGGTCAAATTATCCTTGGAGACTACCTTAAAAATGCGTGGAATGTTGAGCACGGCCATAGGGCGCGGGGCTCAGTGGATTCTATTGTCTCGGTGGTGGGAGGACATCACGGTACACTTCCTACGTCAAAGGATATCGCTGACGCCAAGAGTAATCCTTCGGCACTGGGCGTTAGCGATTCCTGTGGTGATAGATGGCGGGCTGTGCAATACGAGCTTATCCGTTATGCTCTATCGCTTGCAGGCATGAGTGATGAGGATTTCCATCATCTCTCAACGGTCTTTCTGTATGTACCCGTGGCAGATCTTGTAACCGGTCTTGTCATCATGACTGACTGGATAGCTAGTAATCAAGATCTCTTTCCTCTTGAACCACTTATCCCTGATGACCATCCAGGAGATGACGTGCTGGTCTCTCTGGGGGATCGCGCGAGATTGGCTTGGGATAACCTCGACTTGCTACCGTCATGGTATGAGGATATCTCAGCGTGCAAGCTGGAAGACGCTACGGTATATGGAAGGCGATTCTCCTTTCCAGCGGGTTCCGGTCCTCGTCCGATTCAGCATGCTGTGGCGCAAATCGCTCGTTCTGTTTCCGACCCTGGACTTATTATCGTCGAGGCACCTATGGGAGAGGGAAAGACCGAAGCAGCACTTGCGGCTGCTGAAATCCTTGCTGCTCGTACTGGCCGGGGAGGCGTATGTGTCGCTTTGCCAACCATGGCAACCACGGACGCGATGTTTGGGCGCGTACATGAATGGTTGGGGAGACTTCCCAGAGGATGCTCTAGAGGGGATCATTCAGTTTATCTTGCTCATGGAAAAGCGCAGCTCAATGAAGAATTCCAGGGCATTCTTTCGGCATCACGTCATACGCGGGGAGTTAGGGATATTGGTCAAGACCTTACATCGGCTGGCATCTCCGAGGAGGCGGTTGCGGGGGATTGGATGTTTGGACGTAAGAAGGGGATGCTCGCTAATTTCGTAGTCTGCACGGTAGACCAAGTGCTCATGGGCGCACTCAACATGAAACATCTCGAGCTAAGACAGCTTGCGCTCGCCAACAAGGTGGTCATCATCGACGAATGTCATGCATACGACGCATACATGCAGCAATATCTGCGTAGGGTCCTCGAGTGGTTGGGTAGTTGGCAGACGCCTGTTGTGCTCCTTTCGGCCACCCTGCCCGAAACGCAGAGGGAGGAAATGGTCGAAGCCTATCTTTTAGGAAAAGCTGCATATCGGGGGGAACTCGATGCCGTATCCGTCTCGGAACCTTATGCACAAGCAGAGGAACAGCTTGGCGCGGCAGACATCACGCTTGCATATCCGCTCGTTACCTACACTTCCGGGCAGACGGAATGCCATAGGGCTGTTGAAGCCTCTGGCAGGACAAGCTCTGTCGAGGTTCGTCTCATTGACGATGATGTCGAAAGGCTTGTTGCTCTTCTCGGGGATGTGCTCTCCGAGGGAGGCTGTGCTGGAGTTATCTGCGATACGGTCTCGCGTGCTCAAGAGGCATTTGAGGCGTTAAGTGCAAGCCTTGGCCCGGACGTCGTCTGTCTCAACCACGCGAGATTCATTGATATCGACCGCATGGAAAACGAAAAGAAGCTACGCGAGCGACTTGGACCTCACGCAAGCGCGAAAAATGGGATTAGACCTAAGAAAATGGTCGTTGTTGGTACGCAGGTCCTGGAACAATCTCTCGATCTTGACTTCGATACTCTTGTGACTGATATTGCACCCGTTGACCTGCTCTTGCAACGTATGGGGCGCGTGCACCGGCACCAGAGAGGGATTGGTGAGGTTGATAGGCCGCGTGGTCTTCGAAAGGCGTGCTGTTACGTCAGGGGCATCAAAGGGTGGAAGGATGAACTGCCAGAGTTTGATGCGAGGACTGTTTCTCAAGTCTATTTCAATGCCTCGCTTTATGAGGCGCTCGGCATACTTGGACTCGAGAAGCCAGGAGCGAAATCACTCGTCAAATTACCGGATAATATTGCGCCGCTCGTGCGTGGTGCATATAGCGAGGATGCTGCTCGTTTGATTCCCGAAGGATGGAGGGACGAGTACGCGCTCTCAGTGGTGAAGAGAACGGACGAGAAAAAGGCAAAGCAGCGACGAGCCAAACCATATCTACTGCAGTCCGCTGAGTCCATGTGCAAGAACAGGAGCGCCATGATGAATCGCTGTATTGCAGCGGTTGTCGAGTCTGAGAACGATGGTGACCAAGGGCAACGAGCGGTACGCGACACGCAGGAGACAGTTGAAGTATTGCTGCTTCATCAATGTGACGATGGGCTACACCTTCTTCCGTGGGTCGGAAATCCATGCCAGAGGGTTGAGGCTGGCGCATTCATCCCTACAGATTGGATACCTTCCTCAGAGGTTGCTCAAATAGCAGCTCAGTCTTCGGTGCGTCTTCCACAATCACTATGTTGTGAGAGAGATTTCGACAAGTTGATAACCGAACTTGAGGCGCGGTGCTCAGGACTTATAGCGTGGCAAGAGTCCCCGTGGCTCAAGGGCAGTCTCGTGCTCTTTCTTGAGGAGGGAGAGGAAGGGGTATTCGAGACAGAGCTCTGCGGAAAACGGGTTACATATACCAGAGAGAGGGGACTATCGACCATTCGCAAAGAAAAAGAATATTAAAGCTACTACGTTCAAAATATAGTGGCTATACTATGAAGTGCAGGAGGGATGTGATCTTCTTAGTAAGAAGTTGATCCGGTAGTTGCTTTGTGGGGGTTTTTCTTCCTGACGTGTTCCCCGCAAATGCGGGGCTTTGGTTCTATCTCTGTTTGAAAGCCATTCGAAAGGAGGAGCAGTGATTGTAGATGATAGTAAGGGCGCGTTTTGCTTGGTTAATGATCCATGGATTCTAGTATCAAGAACCGACGGCTCTTCAGACGAGGTCTCGTTGAGGGACCTCTTGCTAGATGCGGGAACTATTCGCAGTATCGATGGTGATATCCCTCAGCAGGCACTTCCCATTCTCAGGCTTGCTCTTGCGGTGCTTTATCGAGCATATTGCTCTGAGGCTGAGTACGATGATGACAAATATGATCTATGGGAAAGGCTGTGGAAATCCCAGCGGTTCGAAAGTGAGCTCATTAACAAGTATCTTATGCTCTGGAGAGGTAATTTTCAACTTTACGGTTCTGATCATCCGTTTATGCAGGTGTCTGGCCTGACCTATGCGGATAAGGATTATGACCGAATTGGTGAAATGATCGCTGACGTCCCCAAGCCCGATAAATGTTTGTTCGACCTGCGCGATTCGAGGCAACTCGAGTCTATCTCTCTTGATGAAGCTGCTCGCTGGCTCGTCTTTTTCCAAGCATATGATGTCGCCGGCATCAAGACCCCGGTCACGGGCAACAAACACGTGACCAGTGGAAAGGTATACCCGCCTAAGGGCATGGTAGGAACTGGGTTTCTTGGCGTATTGGGAGGAGTCTTTCTTGAGGGCGAAAACCTCTTTCAAACCCTGCTTCTCAATTGGGTGCTCGTTGACAAAGCCAGTGATCAAGTGCTGCTTGGCAATGACGACGATCTACCGTCATGGGAGCGACCCATGCCGCCAGCCGATCTTTGCGTAGTGGATCCGACGGGTCCCTGTGAACTCATGACGTGGCAGAGCAGAAGAGTACGACTCGTGCTTGACGAAGCTGGCCGACGCGTGGTCGGGCAGGTCAGCTGCTACGGGGACACTACTACGGCAAACGACAATCAACGCATTGAGATGATGACATCTTGGCGTCCAAGCAAAGCTCAGCAGAAGAAGCTTAGTACTTCCTATCTTCCATGGATGCCCGTCATGCATGACCCAAGTAAGGCCCTCTGGCGTAGTCTTGCTGCCATAATTGCGCAGGGAGGCAACAACAAAGGTAGCGATGGAGACTTCCGTCCCGGGGTTATCAGATGGGTAGAGACCTTGCAGGAAGATGGAGATGTCTCCTCCTCCATAACTGTACACGCGCAGGGGATGGCGTACGGAACTCAAAGCAGCGTCTTCTCTGATGCCATTGATGATACGTTCTCCGTTGATGTCTCGATGCTCCGGCATGATTCCGAGGCAGCGAGGAAGGCAGTGGAGGTGGTATCCCAAGCGGATTCGGCCGTCTACTGTCTGGTGAAGTTTGCGGAGAATATCGAGAAATCAGCAGGTGATAAGCGCCGAGACAATCCTGCTCGTGCTCTTGAAAACGATGCTCGAGAAAGTGCCTACGGTAGGCTCGACGCCATCTTTAGAGACAAGCTGGCAGGACTAGTTCCCGGGGTGGATGTCGATGGATATTGTACGAGCTGGAAAGACGATGCTCATAGAATTTTGCTTCATCTTGGCAGGCAGTATCTCTCTCGTTCAAACGTCTCGGCTTTCCAAGAACACGATGACATGTCAGTTGGAAAAGCGTGGGTGCAATACCAGGGAGGGCTCGATGCCGCACTCGGGCGGCTGTCAAAGCATGAATCTGAGGAATCGTTTGGCATATCCAATCAAGAGAGGAAGGGGGAGTAGCAGAGATGGAGAATCGTGACAGAACCGCATGTGACATCGGAAGATATGTGGCCGGGAAGGTCTATCCTCTGCAGAAAAGCTATCTCAAGGCTGGTGTCGGAGGATCAGAGGTAAGAGCGACACTTGCGCGTCTTCGACATTTGGATGGCTCCGGACCGTCATCGTGGATGATGGTGGGTTGCGAGCTGTTTTCGGGTCTTCCGGAGTTTGGGATTTCTGCAGCTGATGATGAACGGGCAATCAGAACAATCATTTCGGCACTAAGCCTCTATGCCGTCCATCAGCAATCAAAGATGCTTCCCATGGCGCTTGAGCTTACAGCTGAGAGTGAAGAAGACCTTAAGCGTTCTGGTCGGTTTGGTAGGGCCTGTAGAAGGTGCGCGAATCTTGACCCTGAAGGAGAGAAGGGAATAACTCGACGTCTTGCCGCCATTGAGGCTGCAAGTGACTTTGATGGCATTGAGTACTGCATCCGTGCCCTCGTCCTACTGCTCAAGGCAAAGGACATTTCACTCGACTACTATGCGCTTGCGCATGACCTCTATCTTGTCCAATTTGATGACAGGCGTGATTCCGTTTTCATCCAGTGGAGCCGCGACTACTACGCTTTCCGTCCCAAGGGCGAAAAGGGTCAAGAACAAAGAGTCGAAAACTAACAAGTCGGAATGGTCGGAAGGGAACCCATTATGTTCGTTGATGTATACGCAATTCAGAATGTTCCTCCCTGCAACATTAACCGCGATGATACCGGGAGTCCCAAAAGCGCCTTCTACGGGGGTGCCCTGCGCGCGCGAGTCTCAAGCCAGGCATGGAAGCGCGCTATGCGTGAGCTATTTCCGTCACTTCTTCCTGAGGGAACTTTTGGAGTGAGAACCAAGCATGCGGCAATTCTCGTTGCCGAGCGTATCAAAGAACTTGTGCCAGAGATGAGTGACGAAGACGTCGAGGTCTACGCTGTTGCTGTTCTCGGTGCTGCTGACGTGTCAGTCGTTGCCTCAAAGCGTGCCGGCTCTGAAGAGGGTGCATCGGTGACCCAATATCTCATCTTCATTGCACAACCAGAACTTGACGGATTGGCCCATGTTGCAGCGAAGTGGTACTTGGAGGGTACAGACATCAAGAAGACGACCAAGCAGATGAAGAAAGAGGTCTCTGAGGTCTTTCATGGAGCACAGGCGATTGACATCGCCTTGTTTGGGCGCATGCTTGCCGATGCACCCGGTCTCAACACGGACGCTTCTGCGCAGGTGGCTCATGCTATCTCAGTTGACAAGATTTCTCAAGAATATGACTACTTCACTGCCATTGATGATTGTGCCTCAGAGGACAATGCCGGAGCTGGAATGATAGGCTCAGTCGGCTTTAATTCTTCGACACTCTATCGTTACGCAACGGTGAATGCCGATTCTCTATCTAGCCAGCTTGGCAATACTGAGGCGGCAGCCGAAGGTATCCGCGCATTCGTTGAGGCATTTGTGCGCTCTATGCCCACGGGCAAGCAGAACACCTTTGCCAATCGCACGCTTCCAGGTACGGTAATCGTGGCTGTTCGAGAGACGCAGCCCATCAATGCGGTGTCTGCCTTTGAGAATCCAGTTCGCGCGAAAGAAGACGTGTCAATTTCTCGACAGGCAACAGAAAGGCTTGCTACGCAGCTGGAACGCATTGAATCTGCCTATGGTGAGCCTGCGATTGCCTGCTGGGGCGTCTTGACGGATTCCGACGATGACATGCTCGCTGGCGTGGCAAAGTCTGTCAGCTTGCCTGAACTGCTTAACAACGTATACGATGCAGTTCTGCAGGGCGTTTCGTCGGAGGCTAAGAAATGAGCGTCCTTCTGCTACGACTCTCAGGCCCACTGCAGTCTTGGGGGGAATCGTCTCGTTTTCTTAGGAGAAGCACAAGGTGGGAGCCAACTAAGAGCGGAATCGTTGGACTGATTGCGGCTGCCTTGGGAAGAACTCGGGAGGAGCCCGTTGAGGATCTCGCGCAGCTAGAACTTGGCGTGCGTGTCGATCAGCGCGGGGAGATGCTCAGAGACTTCCAGACGGAAAGATCCATGGACGAGAAGGTCGTCATGCCTCTCACCAATAGGTACTACCTTGCGGATGCAAAGTTTCTTGTTGCGCTCGGCGGCCCGAAGGAACTCCTTGATGTAATCGAAAAGGCGCTCATGGCTCCAAAATGGCCCCTTTATCTTGGCCGCAGGTCATGTCCTCCAGACATGCCCGTTGTGCTCGGGCTGAAGTCCGAGTATTCGGATGTTCGGGACGCGCTTGCGAAGGAGCCTTGGATTGCCGCCGACTGGTACCGACGAAGACACAAGAGTATGAATCTTGAAGTGGCATGTGACGCGCGTGATGGCGAGGCGTGCGAGAGCCAAGCAGACTATCCTCTCGGCTTTAGCCAAGAGGGACGTCATTATGCATGCCGACCAGTGTATAGATATCGAATTGCCAACCCAAGTCTTGTGCCAGGTGAGGAGCCAGCTAGTACAAATGCTCGCAGAGGTAAGCCCATCCGAAACGAGGACTATCAACTTGTCCATGATCCTATGGGCTTCTTCTAGGGAGGGCATATGTTCATATCAAGGATTGCACTGGATATTGATAGTCTTGCAGTCATCAGGCTCATTTCCTCTCCATACAGGATTCATGCGGTAGTAGAGCGTTCCTTCTCACCCGATGCTGTTCGTGCTAACGATGCCGGGAGAATACTCTGGAGACTGGACACTCCAACTAAACGTGATTCGCTTGCCAAGCTTTATGTAGTAAGCCCCGATGTTCCAGATTTCTCTGGCCTTATCAATCAGGTCGGCGAAGATGCATGCTCCGATGCCGCCACCAAAGACTATTCTCCAGTGTTTGACATGCTCTCATCTAGGCGGGTTTGGCAGTTTCGTCTTAAGGCGAATCCCGTTAGGAAGGTTCTTTCCGACAAAGGAAGAAGATCGCGTGAGGGCATCGTTGGGACAACTCAAGCGCACGTGACTCCTGCTCAGCAGGCCGAGTGGCTTATATCGCGGTCAACTGACCACGGTTTCCATATCGTGGAGGCACAGGACGGAGTGCCCTATGTAGATGTGTCGCAACGAAGCAAAGAGGTATTCAAACGTAATCAGATGAACGTAACAGTCTCGACCGCGGTGTTTGATGGAAGGCTCGAAATCGTTGATCCTGAGCTATTTCGCAAGACGTTGTGTTTCGGAGTAGGTCGTGAGAAGAGTTTTGGATGCGGTCTGATTACCATTGCGCCCATACAAAGTGAATAGTATCCACGTGCTTTTATGAGGAGGGGTCTCCATGTCAGAGCTAGAGGCGAGGACAGCCGGGGTAGCCAAGACGATGGGGACTCCTCCTCCCGACATTTCGGACTTGGTTCGCGTAGAGGACCGACTTTCGTTCTTGTACTTTGAGCGTTGTAGAGTCAACAGGGAAGATAACGCCATCACTGTTGTGGATGATGAGGGAACTGTCTATGTGCCTGCCGCTACGCTGAGTGTTCTTATGCTGGGACCTGGTAGCACTATTACCCATCGAGCGATGGAGACGATAGGGGAGAATGGTGCAACCGTTATATGGGTAGGTGAGCGAGGTGTGCGTATGTATGCCTTTGGCAAACCACTTACTCATTCGGCAGTACTGCTTCAGAGCCAGGCAGCGTTAGTCTCAAATAATAAAACAAGACTCGCGGTTGCCCGAAAGATGTATCAAATGCGCTTTCCCAACGAGGACGTGAGCCGGCTTACGATGCAGCAGTTGCGTGGTCGTGAGGGCGCGCGAATTCGTCGTGTTTATCGACACTGGTCAAAAGAGACTGGCATTGAGTGGGATAAGCGCACCTATAATCCTTCCAACTATGAAGATGGGTCAGAGATTAACAAGGCGCTGTCTGCTGCACATACTTGCCTTTATGGAATAGCGCATGCAGCGATTGTTGCTCTCGGTTGTTCTCCTGGCCTGGGGTTTGTTCATACGGGGCACGAAAGATCCTTTGTATATGATGTGGCAGACCTTTACAAAGCAGACACCTCGATACCTGTCGCGTTTCAAGTGGCGGCCGCGAAGCCCGACGATATTGGTTCGGCCGTGCGGCGAAGCATGCGTGACGCAATGTATGATCTCTCAATCTTGTCGGGAATTACGAAAGACGTCAAGGCGCTGCTGGAGCAGGGAAATGTTTTAGCTTCAGAAGAAGCGGAAGATCATGTTGGACTTTGGGATGAACACAAAGGGGAAGTGCCTGCAGGACGGTCATATGCTGATGGTGATGAATGAGGAGATGAGAATATGGTCGTGGTTGTTCTCACCGCATGCCCTCAGAGCTTGAGAGGGGATCTCACGCGATGGCTACTGGAGGTATCTCCCGGCGTATACGTTGGGCATATTTCTGCGCGGATACGAGAACATCTCTGGGAAAGAATAAAAAACTTGATGAAAGACGGTCGCGCAACCATGGTTTATTCCGCTCGGAATGAACAACATCTAGCATTTCTCGTTCATCGCGCCGAGTGGAATCCTATCGACTGTGATGGTGCCGAGCTAGTGGTTCGTCCCAAAGGAACCGATGATGCCACCCCGTTCGGAACGATGAAGAGTGGTTGGAGCAATGCCAGCGCATATCACCGTGGGAAGAAGTACTCACAGTAAGAGATGAAGCTGCCATATTGGGATAAGGCTTTTGGCAAGGGACAGTTGAATGAGAACCTTGATAATCGGATAATAAAACGCAGCATATGAAGTGTGCTCCCCGCGTATGCGGGGATGATCCCATTGGATTGCTCTCGGAGATTGCTCCCGAGCCGTGCTCCCCGCGTATGCGGGGATGATCCTGTCTATCATGGCTCGGCTAAGATTGCGGGCTGGTGCTCCCCGCGTATGCGGGGATGATCCCTTTGCAAGCTCTCCCGCCGCCTCCGGATGCTGGTGCTCCCCGCGTATGCGGGGATGATCCCCAGACGCCTGGATTGGCCCAGTGCACGCCACAGTGCTCCCCGCGTATGCGGGGATGATCCCCAGCACGTCGTGCGCGGCGTGCGAGAAGAGAAGTGCTCCCCGCGTATGCGGGGATGATCCCCCCCGGCTACAATCGCGACCAAGAGGTCTCGCGTGCTCCCCGCGTATGCGGGGATGATCCCTCCGACCGCGACATGGGCAACTGCAAGACCGAGTGCTCCCCGCGTATGCGGGGATGATCCCCGCCACGAAGGGAACCGAGCTTGCGGCGTCGAGTGCTCCCCGCGTATGCGGGGATGATCCGAGCTACGCCGACCTGCGCTACGCCGACCTGCGGTGCTCCCCGCGTATGCGGGGATGATCCCGAACTTATCGGAGCGGCGAACCACAACCGCTAGTGCTCCCCGCGTATGCGGGGATGATCCCGTCGAAACGGCTTGGCTTCTTTCTTCCGACTCGTGCTCCCCGCGTATGCGGGGATGATCCTGCTGCACCACTCGCGCGAGCCGTCAGAAGTGTGTGCTCCCCGCGTATGCGGGGATGATCCCCTCGACCTCGACGCCGCTATCACCATAACCCCGTGCTCCCCGCGTATGCGGGGATGATCCTGGGCGAGAGACCTGCAGAACGACCACCGCTGGGTGCTCCCCGCGTATGCGGGGATGATCCTCGACGAAGTCGAGCTACGACAAGGACTTCACCGTGCTCCCCGCGTATGCGGGGATGATCCCTGGGAGGTCGTGGCGGGGGCAGCGGCACTGGCGTGCTCCCCGCGTATGCGGGGATGATCCCTTCCATGGTCGCGGGCGACGTAATTACCGTGAGTGCTCCCCGCGTATGCGGGGATGATCCCATTTACAAAGGCGCAATGAAGGTGGCTGGTTGGTGCTCCCCGCGTATGCGGGGATGATCCCGGTACTGCCGATACCATTGAGATAACCGATGCGTGCTCCCCGCGTATGCGGGGATGATCCCAGGTGAGAGTCGGCACGAGGCCCGCTTGACCAGTGCTCCCCGCGTATGCGGGGATGATCCTCAGGCGCGGGACCGCTCACGTTTGCCAACACCGTGCTCCCCGCGTATGCGGGGATGATCCCGGCAAGAACGTGGACCTCGGCCCAAACCACCCGTGCTCCCCGCGTATGCGGGGATGATCCCCATTGCCGCCCACCAAGGCGTGATAGGTGTCGGTGCTCCCCGCGTATGCGGGGATGATCCTCTGATGGAGTGACCAGACTTGCCACTTACGAAGTGCTCCCCGCGTATGCGGGGATGATCCTGCGGCGAAAGCGGCACCGTTGGCGAGTAGGGTGTGCTCCCCGCGTATGCGGGGATGATCCCTAAAATTGCAGGCTGGCACGCCGCTACCGCCTGTGCTCCCCGCGTATGCGGGGATGATCCCGAAGCAGCACAGCGAAACTATCCCACTTGGTAGTGCTCCCCGCGTATGCGGGGATGATCCCTGCTCGCTCGTGACTGGCACGCTGGCAGACCTGTGCTCCCCGCGTATGCGGGGATGATCCCTTAATCCACCCCGCCGATGCCGTAGGGTCATCGTGCTCCCCGCGTATGCGGGGATGATCCTTTTGCCTGCATCCCAACAGCGCCAGCCGCTACGTGCTCCCCGCGTATGCGGGGATGATCCTACCATGGCGGCATTGGCTGACGGGACTGCCGAGTGCTCCCCGCGTATGCGGGGATGATCCTGTGGTGCAAGGAACCCCTACGCCAGACGACCCGTGCTCCCCGCGTATGCGGGGATGATCCTGCCTCCCACGGCACCGTGCAGGCTCCGGCTGTGTGCTCCCCGCGTATGCGGGGATGATCCCCAACATATCCGTCCGAGAAGTCACCGTTCGACGTGCTCCCCGCGTATGCGGGGATGATCCCAAGCTACATCTGCCACTCTTTCAAGTGCGGGTGTGCTCCCCGCGTATGCGGGGATGATCCCGCAAAAAAAGCCCCCGCCCAGCGCACTGAGCGGTGCTCCCCGCGTATGCGGGGATGATCCTCGCACTCCATCGACACGCCATCGGCGCTCTTGGTGCTCCCCGCGTATGCGGGGATGATCCTGCGTGCAGACGCCCGCAGTGTGGGGGACAAACGTGCTCCCCGCGTATGCGGGGATGATCCCAGCGGCGACTACAACAGCGGCAACGGCAACAGGTGCTCCCCGCGTATGCGGGGATGATCCCGTTTTTGTTCAGGCTCACGCTGCTGAATGATGGTGCTCCCCGCGTATGCGGGGATGATCCCGGATCGCCTTACCTCGCGGTAGATTGGTACGCGTGCTCCCCGCGTATGCGGGGATGATCCCCTTTCAGCGACGCCACCCGAGCAGCCCACGCAGTGCTCCCCGCGTATGCGGGGATGATCCCGGTAAAAGCAATGGACTAAGGAGTACGAAATGGTGCTCCCCGCGTATGCGGGGATGATCCCACGCCCACGACGCCCTCTATGACGCCGCACACGTGCTCCCCGCGTATGCGGGGATGATCCCAGCGAGATGCTATCCCCGGAAAGCTTAAGATCGTGCTCCCCGCGTATGCGGGGATGATCCCGGGCTATCTGCTTGCAGTGGACGGCGACGATGGTGCTCCCCGCGTATGCGGGGATGATCCACGGCGGCGCATGGGTGGCGCTGGACACCATCTGTGCTCCCCGCGTATGCGGGGATGATCCCGTCGTGGCACCCGCACAGCAAGCACATCCCGAGTGCTCCCCGCGTATGCGGGGATGATCCCTTCGACCTGCTCGACGCGCTGATTCCCATCGGGTGCTCCCCGCGTATGCGGGGATGATCCCACGGTGCTGAAGATGGCCGAGAAGCGCGCCGAGTGCTCCCCGCGTATGCGGGGATGATCCCTCCGTGAGGTCTATCACGCCATCCGAGCCGGGGTGCTCCCCGCGTATGCGGGGATGATCCCCGTCCAAATGCCCTTGTCGCGGTCATTCTGCCGTGCTCCCCGCGTATGCGGGGATGATCCCTGCATGTCATCATCCTCCATAGTGTCGGTCGTGTGCTCCCCGCGTATGCGGGGATGATCCCGTCTTTGAGGGGTGCCAGCAGGTCGCGCACTGGTGCTCCCCGCGTATGCGGGGATGATCCCCGGGTGCGAGCAGGATACGCGACCTGTGGCTCGTGCTCCCCGCGTATGCGGGGATGATCCCTCGTCCTCGTCCTGGACGGCATCCGCCCACTGGTGCTCCCCGCGTATGCGGGGATGATCCCGGAAAACCCGGAAAGATCGAGAACCGCGACGTGTGCTCCCCGCGTATGCGGGGATGATCCCGTCGTGGCACCCGCACAGCAAGCACAGCCCGCGTGCTCCCCGCGTATGCGGGGATGATCCCGAGACGCGGGTCATGGCCCACAACCTCGTGAGGTGCTCCCCGCGTATGCGGGGATGATCCCAAGGCGTGGGTGGGCTTCACGTCCGCCGAGGGGTGCTCCCCGCGTATGCGGGGATGATCCCCATGCGCCTTGAAGAAGCGCACCACCTCGTCAGTGCTCCCCGCGTATGCGGGGATGATCCCGCGGGCACCTTCGGCGGCGCGGACGGCGGGCAGTGCTCCCCGCGTATGCGGGGATGATCCCAGCGTCATGCCGGATGGCACGACTATGGTGCCGTGCTCCCCGCGTATGCGGGGATGATCCCCACCTCCGAGACACACAGCTGCTCATGACCATGTGCTCCCCGCGTATGCGGGGATGATCCCGACCACGCATCGGAGTTCATAGATTCCTACTGGTGCTCCCCGCGTATGCGGGGATGATCCTGGATGCACCCCGAGCACGTCATCCCCGCCTCGGTGCTCCCCGCGTATGCGGGGATGATCCCTTCGACCTGCTCGACGCGCTGATTCCCATCGGGTGCTCCCCGCGTATGCGGGGATGATCCCTGTTACTTTTTGAGCAGAGTACTTATCCGTAAGTGCTCCCCGCGTATGCGGGGATGATCCCGACAGGCTCCGAGCGTCCCGGGATGCGCGGTCGTGCTCCCCGCGTATGCGGGGATGATCCTTCCGTGCCGCAGCTCTTGCATCTGAAAATTGGGTGCTCCCCGCGTATGCGGGGATGATCCCTCCAGTGCATCGAGATGAAAATCGGCATCACAGTGCTCCCCGCGTATGCGGGGATGATCCCTTGAACGCGATGAACTCGGGGACGAAGAGAGAGTGCTCCCCGCGTATGCGGGGATGATCCCAAGCCGACGCTGCTGCAACCGGGGGCCGAGAAGTGCTCCCCGCGTATGCGGGGATGATCCCATGCTCCTGACGGTCCGCGCTACAAGGCGCTCGTGCTCCCCGCGTATGCGGGGATGATCCCAGCACCTATGGGGCGATGAAGGACAAGTTCAAGTGCTCCCCGCGTATGCGGGGATGATCCCTGGGCATCGCGGGATGGGCCGAGGAAGCCGGGGTGCTCCCCGCGTATGCGGAGATGATCCCGTCCACCGCCTGCAGCGCTCGATAGGCTCGTCGTGCTCCCCGCGTATGCGGGGATGATTCCGAGAATAGTTGGAAGAGCGACGATAGAAGGACGTGCTCCCCGCGTATGCGGGGATGATCCTGGATGCCGGCGACCGCATGTCATCACGTCGTCGTGCTCCCCGCGTATGCGGGGATGATCCCCATGAAGCGTCTTATGAACATGGACTATGAGAGTGCTCCCCGCGTATGCGGGGATGATCCCACGAGCGCGGCCCCGAGCGCCGCCTGCGCCGTGTGCTCCCCGCGTATGCGGGGATGATCCCGGCCGCGAGCTGCGTACCCTCTGCCATGGCTAGTGCTCCCCGCGTATGCGGGGATGATCCCTGCCTGCACTCGATGACGCCATACATCCCCGGCTACAGCCAGCTCCCCTCGACCGACTTCTCCGAGCAGGAGGAGCGCGTCGGCATGACCTCGGACGAGTACTACGTCGCAAGGCAGAAACAGCGCGGCATGGAGCGCCAGGTCCGCCAACTCAAGCGCAGGGTCGCGCTCGGACAGGAGCACGGACTCGACATGACCGCCGACAGGTACCGCCTGGGGCGCGCGCAGGCCAGCCTGAGGGCACATTGCGCCACGACCGGGCTGAGACGCGACTACGAGCGTGAGAGGGCGTACGGGGTCTCTCAGCAGCCGAGGGGACTGGGCAGGGTCGACTTCAACGCGCCCAAGTGGCAGGGGCAGTACCCGAACCCGACGGCGTCGAATACCCCGACCGACAACAAGGTGGGATGGAGTTCCAAGACGCGGGAGAGCGGGATAACCAAGAAGGCGTTCAGCCTCGATGGTGCCAAGGTCGATGCCGACTACATCGCCTCGGACGAATACGCAAGGAAGTTCTCAGGTCTCACCGGTAACGATGAGGCTGACAACGAGGTTCTGAAGCTTGCGCGGGCGTCGCTGATCCATCGCAGCGGGACTTTCGGTGAGGATCTGCATCTCGTGTCGATAGTCGACGGGAAGGAGAAGGGGGGAAACACCTCTTCGAAGAGTGCGCTTTGCGTCGAGGAGAACGATTCGATATCGAGCGCAGTCTCCAGCAACCCTCCGAACACGCTGTTCGCCATACATAACCATCCGAACAACGTCCCGCCTACCGGGAGCGACCTTGTGACGTCCGGACATCGTCGCTATGCTGGCGCCGTTGTGGCATTGCATGACGGCACCGTGTACTACTACAGGCATGGTGACATTCCGTTCTATGCGAAGATGTTCGATAATCGGGTACAATCATTCGAGAACAAGGGGCTTTCCGAGGCCGATGCAATCGAAGCATCGCTTAAAGAGTTCGAGGGGAGGTACGGCATCACATGGAGAAGACTGTAGTCACGATTGACGTGTCGAGGAGCAACGACCTCCCGACGTCGCCTGAGTATGCCGACCTCACTGACAAGCAGCTTGAAGAGGACTTCAAGAAGATGGAGGAGAAGGCGAAGGACCTCACCTCCTGGCCCGATACGGGAAGGTACTAGCCCCACCCACACACGTTCGCACGCCAGAGGCCCTCGCACCAGCGGGGGCCTCTTCCCTTGCGGCGTTACCGGGGCGCGACCCTCCTATCGTCGGGGCATCCCCGCCCCGACATGCCGAAGAGGAGGTACGAGATGGACCCTGCATCAACCGAGGGCGAGGGCGGAAAGCCCCAGGACCCCAAGGCCGGCGAGGGAGCGAGTCCCCAGGACCCGGAGCAGGACCCGAAGCCCCAGGAGGGCGCGGACGGCGAGGGCGGCAAGCCCCAGGACCCGGACACGCACGAGGGCGACACGGTCAACCGCCACCAGTACGAGCGCGACATCGAGCGCAGGGACAAGGAGATCGCTGAGCTCAGGGAGCAGGTCAAGGCGCAGAACGACGCCAAGGCCGCCAAGGGCGACGAGACCGCCAAGATGCGCCAGGAGCTCGACGAGTTCAAGGAGCAGCTCGCGAGCGAGAAGGCCAACACGGCCCTCACTGCGGCAGGCTGCATCGACCTGGAGCTAGGGCGCGAGGCGCTTGCCAAGGTCGACGGCGACGTGGCCAAGCTCAAGGAGAGCAAGCCGTACCTCTTCGGGGACAAGGACAGGACCATCCGATCGACAGGCGGGAAGCCTGCCGGAAGCGCCACCGGGCCCGCGAAGAGCATCCGCGACGCGCTCAGGGGCTAGAAAGGAAGACAAATGGCAACCACACTCGCGGACCTCGCGACGAACTCCGGCGACAAGCTCGTACAGGGCTTCATCAACGAGATCATCACCGACGACTACCTGCTCGGCGCGATGACGTTCGACGACTGCATGACGCCGGGCGGCACGTCCGACCTGACCTACAGCTACAAGCGCGTGAAGACCCCCATGACGGCCAAGTTCCGCGACCTCGAGAGCGAGCCCGCCAAGACCGAGGTGGCCATCGAGAAGGTCACCACCAACGTCGGCATCCTCTCGGACGCCTGGCAGATGGACCGCGTCGAGAGGGACGCCGCCGAAGACCTCTACGAGCTCAAGCTCGAGGAGTCCAAGAACGCCATCGTCCGCGCCTTCAACGCGCAGGTCGTATCCGGGAAGAAGTCCACCAACGCCTTCGACGGCCTGGCGACCATCCTCTCGGGCACCTCCACCGAGGCGACCTCCACGGTCGACCTCTCCGCCCTCGACCAGGCGAAGTCCCTCGACTTCGCCGACGAGCTCGGCATCATGATCTCCGCCCTCATGCGCACGCCCGACGTGCTGCTCGTGAGCCGCACCATGAAGGCCAAGATGGACTCCATCGCCCGACGCATCGGCATCGGCACCGCCACCGTCGAGACCGCGGGCGGCACCATCACCACCTGGGACGGAATCCCCCTGCAGCCCCTCAAGGACGGTGCTCCCCGCGTATGCGGGGATGATCCCATAAAATCCGTATACACCGCCGCCCTCGATTAGTGCTCCCCGCGTATGCGGGGATGATCCATCCCTACAGCCGCTCGGAGCTTGCGTCCAGGCTCGCGTGCTCCCCGCGTATGCGGGGATGATCCCGGCAAGTCGAGGTTCGGCGGAGAGTACGAGTCGTGCTCCCCGCGTATGCGGGGATGATCCCGACGGCACCACCGTCACGGACGAGCTCGGCGAGTGCTCCCCGCGTATGCGGGGATGATCCCGGTAGGTAACAGCGTCACATGGTCATATACCAGTGCTCCCCGCGTATGCGGGGATGATCCCCACTATCAGTCGTGCCAGCAAGCTGAGCATCTGTGCTCCCCGCGTATGCGGGGATAATCCCGTCAAGTTCGGGGCCGCGGGCGACGCGCTCGAGTGCTCCCCGCGTATGCGGGGATGATCCCCGCGTGCGAGACCGCTACTACGATGGGAAGAAGTGCTCCCCGCGTATGCGGGGATGATCCACGGGCCAAGCGGAGCGCCTTGCACGGATGGAGCGTGCTCCCCGCGTATGCGGGAATGATCCCCATGCCATCGCGAACAGCAGGAGCGCCGTCAGGTGCTCCCCGCGTATGCGGGGATGATCCCGCCCACGTGCTGCCCGACCCGCTGCCACCGGAGTGCTCCCCGCGTATGCGGGGATGATCCCGACGTGCCCCGCATGAGGGACAAGACCGGGGTGTGCTCCCCGCGTATGCGGGGATGATCAATGCTGCTAACAGTGCTACGGCAGCGTCTAGGTGTGCTCCCCGCGTATGCGGGGATGATCCCGTCACCTTGCAGGCTTCGACGTTCTCCATGCTGTGCTCCCCGCGTATGCGGGGATGATCCCCCCGTGAGATCGACGGCGTTGACGGGCAGGCCGTGCTCCCCGCGTATGCGGGGATGATCCCGCCCCATACGCGCGGCTGACGCGCAAGGGATAGTGCTCCCCGCGTATGCGGGGATGATCCCGAGGCGGTGGATGACCCGCCCACCAGTAGGCAGTGCTCCCCGCGTATGCGGGGATGATCCCACCTGCGTTACCGACGAAATATCCATGGTCGAGTGCTCCCCGCGTATGCGGGGATGATCCCGTCTACAAGGGCTCGACCAAGATAGTAGGATGGTGCTCCCCGCGTATGCGGGGATGATCTCCAAGATGGAAGAGAAGTAATGTCAGCAAGTATGTGCTCCCCGCGTGTGCGGGGATGATCTCGCCCATGAGGGAGATTGACTGGCTGAGATTATGTGCTCCCCGCGTATGCGGGGATGATCCCGGCGCAAGTACGACATCATCGAGGCAGACGAGGTGCTCCCCGCGTATGCGGGGATGATCCCTCTAGCGGCGTTGACGAGGCGACCATATCCTCGTGCTCCCCGCGTATGCGGGGATGATAGGTGGCTGGAGACCTCCACGAGGTTGCATCCGTCGTGCTCCCCGCGTATGCGGGGATGATCCTATCGAGAAGCTTTTCTCTGATTCCATGTCGCGGTGCTCCCCGCGTATGCGGGGATGATCCCGGCGCGCCGAGCCTGCCAGACGGCATCCGACAGTGCTCCCCGCGTATGCGGGGATGATCCCTCCGTCCTCGCCCTGCAGACGTATCTCAAGGAGTGCTCCCCGCGTATGGGTTGAGGTCTGATTCCCATCCTGGTGCTCCCCGCGTATGCGGGGATGATCCCCGCGTGCTGCCAGACGGCTGCTATGTACTCGTGTGCTCCCCGCGTATGCGGGGATGATCCCGATTGGAAATCCGTCCCATTCCCTCGCGTGAAGTGCTCCCCGCGTATGCGGGGATGATCCCGTGCCGCCCGATGTGCTGACCATCGACGGAAAGTGCTGTAAGCGGTTCCGTCAGGGTCAAGGGTGGGACAGTTGTCACGGGGTCACTCCTCGACTGGTGCAGCATCATGGATGGCCCCGAGGGCCGCGGGTACATCACGCTTATGACCGCCGGCGGTCACGCGACCGACGTCTTTTCGGACGAGTTCCCGGAATTGCTCGAGCCCGAGTCAGACGGAGAGGCCGGATGACCGACTTTTTGCTCCCGAGCATTCCGAGGGCACTAACGGTGACGAGGTTGAGTTTGATGCCTTTTATGAGCTTAAGAAGAATATGAGTGGAGGTCGAGATGGTTCAGGATAACGAAGACATAGGTCTTCTCATAGACGACAGGACCTTTGTATCTCCTGATGGGTACGTCCCGATAAAGCTTTCCGACGAGGATAGGATTGAGCTTGATGCCGAGATTGCAGAAATCAATCGGAAGGCGAAGCTCAAGAGAGCGTCGGAAAAGGCAAACATCTAGCAAGTCACGTATGCGACCGACCTACAAGGCCCCTACACAAGCGAGGGCCTTCCTCGTGCCGTGATCTCGGAACGACCATCTGTGGGGGTAGGCCGGGAAGCCGACTCCCGGCACATGGCACGGTGCGGCCGACGCGCCCACCTGAACGGCGGAGGGGATCGCCCACCGAACGCCAGGCGCAACGGGTAGTGCGTGTCGTCCTTGTGGGCGCCTACGTTTTGGCGCAGCGTCGTTTTGACTGGCAATGAGACCCTTATCCATACCTCGCCGTTCCCGCAACGGTCGCCTCCGCCCCAAGCCGCGTGAGATAGTATTGGGGCAAAGAGACCTTTGCCCCAATACCACACCAGAGATTCTGGTTCTCGAGATAGACGTGAATATGATCAAGCTTGCGCTTGCCGATCTTGACGACACGCTCATCCCCTTTGGTGCTGCATGTGCGAGCGACCGTGCCCACGCCGCCATACATTCCGTGCATGACGCTGGTATGTTCTTTGGCCCCGTGACGGGTCGGGTCCCCGCTGCCATGGAGTGGATGTTCTCGGGTGATTCGGCCTGCTATTCCACGGGCGCCTTTGCCAACGGACAGATTGTGAAGGTGGAGGGCGAGGTCGTACAGCTCGTCACGCTCCAGGGATGCTACCTACAACGCGTTGCCAAGGTCCTCGATGAGATTGGCCTCGACGCTTGGCTTGCGGTCTACAGTCCTACCGACCTCTCTGATGTGAGCATCGTGACCACGCGACCCCAAAGTGTGATAGACAATCCACCCAAGACCTGGGGCAGCGAAATCCACGGCATCGTGGAGAGCGTGTCCCCAGGACCCTACGTCAAGGCCAATGTGCAGTTCCGCTGCTCGCGTGAGCAGATTTCCATGATTCGGGACTGCCTTGTCCGGGAGATTCCCGAGTTGCGATTTGTCTTTCCGAGCCTTGTCGCCGAGGTTCTTGACGTCAACGTGGGGGAGTGGGACAAGGGAGACTCCGTCCGTCTCATCGCAAGGCGCCTGGGTGTCTCGCTTGACGAGGTCGTGGTCTTTGGCGACTCGGATAATGACCTCTCGATGATCGAGGTCGTACCCAACTCCGTGGCCGTGGCCAACGCGGCAACGTCCGTATTGGATGCAGCTCGCTGGCACATTGGCTCGGCCGAGGATGATGCTGTCGCGACCGCCCTTCTTGACCTCGTCGAGGCGGCAAAGACGGGACGGACGCCGTCGTTCATGCGACAGTGATGTGGCAAAAACGGCTGCATATGGTGTGAGGCAACAACCGAAGGGCGCGCCATTGGCCCCTGGGTGACTTCTGGTCGCAAGAATCCCATTAGACTAATTTGTTGCAAATGGTACAGACCGAGTTCAACCAGTCCAGTTTGCTGCGCCCTTTTTTGAAGCAAGTTGAGCTGGTGTGATGATTATGTGAACATAAAATAAGAGGAAACATACATTGCCTTGGGGGAGGTGATGACCAGATATGAACAAGCGAACAGTACATATTGTCCAAGTCCTATCCCATTCGACAGAGCCCTGTAGCATAAGTGGTTTGGCCAGGGAATTTAGGGTCTCCGAACGCACCATCCGCAATGACCTTACCATTCTCAACGTCTTTCTCTCCAAGGAGTCACTGGGGCAGATTTCGCTTGCTGCCAAGGGCGTCATCATCCTGCCAGAGGGATTCTCAAAGGCTGAGGGGCTCCTTCCCGTGGAGGATACCTTCGCCTACAAGATGTCAGCTGACGAGCGAATGGAACTCGGGGCCGCAATTCTCATTTCGGCAACCGACTACATGACCCTCGGCAACCTTGCGGACATCTTCTCGGTGAGCAGGGCCACCATCCTCAATGATCTTGATGGAATCAAGCAGCGGGTACGTGATGCGGGGCTCGAGGTGGTCTCCAAGCCAAGCTGTGGTGTCATCGTGCATGGCGATGAGGGATTGCGTCGCAAGTTCCTTCTTGGCTTCATATCTGGAGAGGCGCCCATCATTGACAAATGGTTCTCTCTGCCCGAGAACGTCTCGATGCGCGAAGATGCCATCATCATCAAGAAGATTCTTAACGAGCAGTGTCATGCATCGGGCTGTGATGTCCCTGATCAGCCGTTTCAGCTCTTGACCTCTTGTCTCTGCCTTGCTGTTTCTCGCAATAGAAGGGGCATGTGCATAGGCGAATCCGATGCAGTTCTCGATGGCTGCTCATCAGAGGATGTTGGCCCCTTTGAGCGCAAGACCGTCAACCTTGTGGGGCAGTACTGCTCGGTCACTCTTGGCCCCAGTGAAGTCCTGGCCTTCGCCAGCTTTAGGCAGAAGCTTCGTGGCCAGGGAGAATCACAATTCAACGTCTACGACATGCGCGTGCAGAAGCTCTCGCGTGTCTTTATCAGGAACGTCTCCGAGTGCATTGGCGTTGATCTTAACAACGACTATGACCTCTTCGAGTACCTCTCCAACCACCTTGAGTCAATGTTTACCACCGAGCCGTCGCGCTTTCCCGAGAGTCCTGCCTTGACTGAGTGCGTTAATGACCGACCCGAGGTTCTTTCGGCGGTTCAGGATAACCTAGGGCTACTCGAAGACTATGCCGGGCGAGAGATTACGCATGTTGAAACCCTGTATATTGCCCTACATATCTGCGCGGCGCTCGAACGGCGTAAAAGTCAAAAGGCCAAGCCACGTGTGATTGTGGTGTGCGATGGTGGCGTCGGCACGTCGCAGCTTCTCGCTGAGGAGCTGCGCAACCGTTTTGACATCAAGATAGTCAAGGTCCTCCCCGCGCACGATACACCCTATATCGAAACGTATTATGCCGATCTGGTCATCTCGACGGTACCTCTCTCCAGCTGTCCCGTGGACACTGTGGTGGTAAGGCTTCCCCTCAGGGAAAAGGGATACCAGACGATCAGGGCGAAGCTCGCCACCATCGAACCGGTCGTCAGGCTCTCGGACCCTGAGGAGGAGGTTACCGCGCAGGAGATTCTCGAGCGAATCGAACCCATCATCCGCAAGCACGTTCCCAACGACAACGAACTTGTCAAAGCCATTCGCCTGGAGGTATGGAACTGCTTTCACGCGACCCAGAATCTCGAGAACCAGCTCATCGCCCCGTTTCTTCACCAGCTCCTCCCGCCCAGCCATATTCAGCTCGACGTGGCGTGCGATAACTGGCGTAGCGCCATATGTCGTGCGGCAAAGCCCCTTGTGGAGATGGGCTATATCGAGGAGCGGTACGTAAAAGGCATGATTGAGGATACGGAGAAGTACGGGCCATACAGCGCTCTCGTACCGGGCTTTGCGGTGCCGCACAGCGCACCGGAGAACGGTGCGATCAAGATGGGCATGAACCTCATCAGGCTTAAGGATCCCGTGAGCTTTGGTAGCGAGGAAAACGATCCCATTCGGTTCGTCTGCGTGCTCAGCGCCGTGGACCACAAGATGCATCTCCGAGCATTCACCAATCTGGTCGACCTCCTCACCATGTCAAGCAACGGCTTTTTCGAGGCCCTCACCAAGGCGGAAAGCCCCGAGGAGGCATCGCTCGTCATCGAGCAGTTCGAGTTCATGATTGTTTAGGCATGAAGAGCGCTTTGTGCTAAAAGTATCATCTTTCATATAAGAAGATGATTCTACTAATTATTCATGTTCTGCGCATTCGAATAGTTCGTTTCACAAAACAAATCGTATTTCGGGGAATATTCCGTTAATGCAAGGGCCTTCGCCAAAAAATGAAACACCTTAGTCTGTTGTGCATATTTTATGAACAATAGAATACTCGTAAAGGATGCCAGGACTGTCGGTTTGCGGCCCAAGGCAGGTGACGAATGTGAGGTGGGGTTACTCGTGCTTGGCAAAGAAACTATCATGAGGGAGCTTACGGCGATCGATCTCGACGTCGAGAGCTACGAGCAAGTGTTCGACGTCATGGGCGCCCGGTTCCGCAAGCTGGGATACGTCAACGACACGTACCTTCCCTCAATAAAAAAGCGCGAGGCCCAGTACCCTACCGCACTTCCCGTTGAGCCCTATCCCATTGCCATTCCACATACGGAAGCCACTGCGATAATTCATCCGTTTATTGCACCGGTTCGCCTGAGGGAGTCTGTCAAGTGGGGTGACATGTCCAATCCGGACAATATGTTCGATGTGAGGCTCGTATTCATGCTTGGCTTCAAAGATCCTGGCGAGCATATCGAGTTGCTTCAGATTCTCATGTACAACTTCCAGAAGCCCGAATGGGTAGACGGGCTGTTCGCCGCTACGACCGAGGACGAGCTTTATGACGCCGCTATCTCCATGGAGTGGAGGTCGGAATAAATCCGTGTGCACGAGCGTTTCCATTGGATTCGAATAGAACGAGGGGAGGTATTTGATATGCCAGTCAAGGTAGTCGTTGCGTGTGGAAGCGGTGTCGCCACTTCGCAGACCGTGGCCTCGAAGGTCAACCGCATGCTGAAGGCCGACAAGATTAACGCTGAGGTCGAAGCCGTCGACCTCAAGAGCGTTGATCGTCATCTGAAGGGTGCTGCGGCCTACATCACCATCGTCAGGGACAAGAGGGAGTATCCCCTCCCTGTCATTGACGGAATCGCGTTTCTGACGGGTGTGGGCCAGAAGGAACAGTACGCAAAGCTTCTCGATGCAATCAAGAACTTCAAGGGTTAATGCCTGCGGGCTAGATTCAGGGCGAAGAGATATAAAAAGAGGGGTGGTAACCAATGCTTGATGCTGCAAATGCTTGGGTTCAAGGCTTTCTGAGCAGCGTGGGCGCAGCCGTTTTCGTGCCCATCATCATGATCATCATGGGCATTATCGTGAGGATGAAGGTCAAGGATGCCATCAGTGCGGGCATCCTGCTCGGCGTTGCCTTTACCGGCATGTCGATGCTCATCAGCTACATGTCTGGCATTATCCAGCCTGTTGGTCAGGCCATGCTGACTCGACTCGGCATCGACCTTCCCATCATCGACGGTGGCTGGACCACTATGGCGGCCATAGCGTGGTCGTGGCCATATGCGATACTCATGTTCCCGCTTCTGATCGTCATCAACATCATCATGCTGATGTTGAACAAGACGGAGACCTTCAATGCCGACCTCTGGAATGTCTGGGGAAAGATCTTCACGGCCATCGGTGTCGTGGCGGTCACCGGCTCCGTGCCCCTGGCCTTTGTCATCGCGGCAATCCAGATCGTCTTCGAGCTCAAGACGGCCGACCTCTTCAAGGACGAGATCTATGAGCTCACGGGGATTCCTGGCGTAACCTGCACGCACAAGATGGTTTTCCTGAGTGCCATCTTCTATCCCATCGACAAGCTTCTTCGCAAGATTCCCGCCCTCGACAAGCAGGCCGACGCGGCTGCCCTGAAGGAGAAGGTCGGCATCTTTGCAGAGAACCACGTCCTTGGATTCATCATTGGCTGCCTCTTCGGGGTAATGGGCGGATACGATGTCCCTGCCATCCTGACGCTTGGCATTCAGGCCGCGATGTGCCTTACGCTCTTCCCGGTCATCTCCAAGTACTTCATGGAGTCGCTGTCCCCGATCTCTGAGGCCGTCTCCGATTACATGCACAAGAAGTTCGCCGACAAGCAGCTGGTTGTCGGCCTCGACTGGCCATTCCTGGGCGGCTCGAACGAGATTTGGCTTGCCGTGATCTACAGCATTCCCATCACCGTTCTCTTCTCGTTCCTTCTTCCCGGCAATGGTCTTCTTCCGTTTGCTGGCATCGTGAACATCGCCCTTGCCGTTCCTGCATACCTGGTCACCCGCGGTAACCTGCCTCGCATGATCATCCTCTGCACGCTGGGTGTTCCTATCTTCCTGTATGTCGGCACCGCGTTTGCACCGTTCGTGACGACCCTTGCCAACAGCACGGGTGCGGTCGCCAACCTCGGCACCTCGATGATCTCTAACTCCTGCATCGATGGACCCGTCTTCACGTATGCGTTCGCAGAGTTCCTCGACGTCATCCATGGGAACTTCTTCCCGATGATCATCCTGGTCATCTGGCTTGCTGGCTACTTCTTCATGTACAGGGACATCAAGAAGGAGGCGGCAGCCAAGAAGTTGGCGGATGCCGCTAACGAGGCGGCAGATATCGCCACCGAGTAGGACTGTCTTTTGGTCTGGCCACAGGCGAATCTTCTGATGCCTGTGGCCAGGCGTTTTCACACTATGGCTTAAAGGAAAGGGGCGCGTCAATGCTCGAAGATATGAAGCTCAAGGTTATGAACGTCGCGAAGCGGGCTCAGCGCGAGGGGATGTGCAAGCACAGGTCGGGAAACTTCTCCTCGAGAGACCCAAAGACGGGCTATATCGTCATTACGCCTACGAGTGTTGACCGCGAGGACCTTGTCGCTCCTGACATGATCGTCATGGACCTCGATGCCAACGTCATCGAGAACCAGACGGGACTTCGCCCCACGAGCGAGGCGCTCATGCATCTCATGATCTACAAGACGCGGCCGGACGTGATGGCGATTGCTCATACGCACTCGATGTATGCGACCGTCTTTGCCGTGCTGAACAAGCCCATTCCCGCTGTCGTCTACGAGATTGCCAATCTGAACTGCTCGAAGGCACGTATTCCCGTTGCTCCTTACGGTCGTCCTGGTACACCGGCTCTCGCCGAGTCCATCGTTGGCCCAGCGAAAGAGGCTGACGTATTCCTGATCCAGGGGCACGGTGCGGTCGCCGTGGACGAGACGAGCATCGATGAGGCATACCTTAAGGCCTGTTACATCGAAGAGCTTGCCGAGCTCTATCACCATGCCCTGACCGCTGGTGGTGGAAAGGAGCCCGACTCGTTCCCCGTCGAGGAACTCCAGAAGTGGGAGTATCCGAAAGAGATCAAGTTCCCCAACAGATAGCAGACCTTCCGAGGTACGCCCACGTCCGACGTGCATGGATGTGGGCGTACCTTCCGACCGCATGCGCCATCATGCCGTATTCATGCCAATCCAAGCGAAGCAAATCATGACGAAGAAGAACAACCAGAAGCAGTTCAAGCTCCAGAAGGTGCATGAGCTCAAGAAGGTGCCGCCCATCTCGACAAAGGCGCGCATCATCACCTTTGTCGAGCTTGTCGTCGTATGCGCCGTCTGGCTCTTCTCGGCGTTCGCGCTGTTCAACAACAAGGACGTTCTCTCCATGGTCCTGGTGGGCGTCGTCTTCTTTCTCTGCGTGGTCTCGATGTACATGGTGCGCGCGGCCCTGGAGTCTAGGCGTCGCTACGGGAAGGTTGACTCCAAGTCCTGCTTCTATTACAGCCAGATGGTCAAATACGACCAGAAGTGGTCTCTCTGGATAGGTCTGTCCTTCTTTGCGGTGTTTGCGGTCGGAAGGTGGCTCTTCCCCTCCCCAAACCTAGACATGACGGCTCTTGATATCGCCACGAGCTTCTACCTGGGCTATATCTGGACAACAAAGTACAAGGGAGAGGAGCGTACGCCTTTCCAGTACATGGAGACGGTATTCCTCTTGCTGGTGCTCGTGTCGAACTACATCGTCTACTTCATATAAGAGGTGAGTGTCCATGAAAAAGATCATCAACACACCCGAGGGGTACACCGACGACATGCTCAGGGGAATCTATGCCTCTCACCCTGACAAGGTGACCTATGCCGCAGGTGACCTTCGCTGCTATTGCAGTGCCAACAAGAAGCCCGGCAAGGTTGCCATCGTTACGGGCGGAGGCACTGGTCACCTGCCGCTCTTCTTGGGGTACGTGGGCGACGGACTTCTCGATGGCTGCGGTGTTGGCGGTGTGTTTCAGTCTCCGTCGGCCGAGCAGATCTATAACGTCTCCAAGCAGGTCGAGACGGGTGCGGGCATCTTGTACCTCTACGGCAACTACACCGGTGACATCATGAACTTTGATATGGCGTCGGAGATGCTCGAGATGGACGACGTCGAGGTCAGGTCTATTGTCGGTGCCGATGACGTCCTCTCCGGCAGCAACGTCTCTACACGTCGTGGCGTTGCCGGGATATTCTTCATGTACAAGGCCGCTGGTGCCAAGGCCGATCAGATGGGCACCCTTGACGAGGTCCTTGCCGCTGCGAAGAAGGCTGGTGATAACGTTCGCACCGTCGGCTTTGCGTTGACGCCCTGCGTCATCCCGGAGGTCGGTCACGCCAACTTCGAGCTTTCTGATGACGAGATGGCCTTCGGCATGGGCATCCATGGCGAGCCAGGCATATGGAATGGCCCAATCAAGACCGCCGACGAGCTTGCCCAGGAGGCCGTGGAGGAGATCCTCAAGGACATGCCGCTTGTCGAAGACGACGAGGTTGCGCTTCTCGTCAACGGCCTTGGTGCTACGAGCGTTGAGGAGCTTTACATCCTCACTGGTTCAGTCCGCGCGCAGCTCGAGGCCAGGGGCATCAAGGTCTATCGCTCCTGGACCGGCGAATATGCCACCTCGATGGAGATGACGGGTGCATCCATTTCGATCTGCAGGGTTGACGATGAGCTCAAGGGATACTTCGACTATCCCGTCGACACGCCCTTCGTGAGCCAGAGGTAGCTCTTCGGATATGCTGGAAAACGAGGGGGGTATGTAATGGAGAAGCTTGTCATCAGTGATGTTCCCGAGATGTTCGACCACGTGGCCCAGGTCTTTGCAAAGAGGAAGGACGAGCTCTGCGCCATGGACGCCGTCATGGGTGATGGTGACCTTGGCCTGACCATGAGCAAGGGCTACGGAGCGCTGCCCGACTTCATGCGCGACCTCGAGGGCGAGGGGGACATCGGCAGGATGATGTTCAAGGCGGCCATGAGGATGCAGAACGTCGTGCCTTCCACCATGGGTACCCTCATGTCCTCGGGCATCGCGGAGGCCGGCAAGGCCCTCAAGGGAAAGACCGAGCTTGTACCTGCTGACGTGGTCACCTATATCATCCAATTTGCCGCCGGCATAAAGAAGCGCGGCAAGTGCGAGCTAGGTGACCGCACCGTGCTCGACTCCATCAACGCCGGTGCCGTCAGGGCCTCGGATTGCATCGCCGACAACCCCGGGGCCAGCTTTCTTGACGTCATGGCTGCTGCCACGAAGGGCGCGGAGGAGGGGTGCGAGGCGACCAAGGACATGCTGCCCAAGTACGGTAAGGCTGCCGTTCATGCTGCCAAGGCCAAGGGCGTCGTCGATCAGGGCGCGCTTGCGGGCAAGTACATGCTCGAGGGTATCGAGAGCTACTTCGTCAGTCGGGGCTAATCGGCAGGACCATCAGACATGGGGCGAGGAAAGACACGTCCCACCCCCTACACGTATCGAAAGGCGGTTTCATCATGCTCTATAACGACCCGAAGGCTTTTCGCGAGGACATGCTCAAGGGCTACGTGGCCGCCTATCCCGACTACGTCGTCGAAGTACCTGGTGGCGTAGCCCGTGCCACAAAGATGCCCGTGGGCAAGGTCGCTGTCATCAACGGCGGCGGATCGGGCCACTACCCGGCCTTCTGCGGCATCGTGGGAGACGGTTTCATGGATGCCACCGTCGTGGGCAACGTGTTCACGTCTCCCTCTACGGAGGACGTGCTTGGCGTGGCCAGGTCCGTCGAGCAGGGGTCGGGCATCTTTATCGTTGGCGGCAACTATGCGGGCGACAAGATGAACTTCAACATGGCACGCGATCGTCTCGTGGAGGAGGGTATCGATGCCCGATCCTTCTACATCACGGATGACGTGGCTGCCGCACGACCCGAGGAGAAGGAGAAGCGGCGAGGCAACGTAGGAACCTTCATGGTGTTCAAGGCGGCGGGTGCCGCTGCCGCGGCGGGCGTCTCGTTTGACGATCTCGTACGCATCACCGCCAAGGCCAACGATCGTACCCGTACCATGTCCATGGGTTTCCGAGGTTGCACGCTACCTGGGGAGGCGGCCCCGCTCTTCCACGTACCCGAGGGCAAGATGGAGGTCGGCCAGGGCATACATGGCGAGCCAGGCGTGGGGGAGGACGATCTCAGGTCTGCGGCCGAGGTCGCACGGATTCTCGTCGACCGCGTCTTGGCGGAGGCGCCCGTGGATGACTCCAAGCGTATCGCCGTCATCCTGGACGGACTTGGGTCCACCAAGTACGAGGAGCTCTTCGTGGTATGGGGTACGGTTCGTAAGCTTCTCGAAGACAGGGGCTATACCCTCGTGGAGCCACTTGTGGGCGAGTACGTCACGTCTCTCGACATGGAGGGTATCGCGCTGGCCGTGGAGTACCTCGACGAGGAGCTCGAGACCTACTGGAGCGCCCCGTGCGACACCGCCTCGTTTCGTAAGGGTGCAAGCTCCATGGCATCGGGCGAACGCAAGGTATATGCCGAGGCCACCGAGGAGGTCGATTCTTTCGAGCAAGGTTCCGCTGCTTCCGTTGCGGCTGCCGACTACATGGTCGGGGCCCTTGGGCGCATGAGCCAGGCGATTGCTGCCGCCGAGCCCGAGCTTGCAAGGATCGATGGTGTTGCGGGAGACGGAGATCATGGACGCGGGATGGTTAAGGGTTGCACCTTCGCCTACGAGGCTGCTCGGGCGGCATTTGATAGGGGGGCCGCGGCGGGGTCTGTCCTCAGGGAGGCCGGAAGGGCCTGGGCTGCCAAGGCTGGTGGTACCTCGGGCGTACTCTGGGGCTCAGCGCTCGAGGCTGCGGGTGACATAGTGGGTGACCACTCGACGGGCTATGACACTCGGATTGCCGCCGAAGCGGTCAGGGCCGCCTGTGAGAAGATGCTTTCGCTTGGTGGGGCACACCGCGGTGACAAGACCATGCTTGACTGTCTGATTCCATTCGAGGAGGCCCTCGAGGTCTCTGCCGCTAGGGGAGAGGCGCTCCTCGATGCATGGGCCGAGTGCGCGGAGGTTGCCCAGAGGTCTGCCGAGGAGACGGCCAATCTCGTGCCCAAGGTAGGCCGCGCCCGTCCTGCGGCGGAGCGCTCCCTAGGCACGCCTGATGCAGGCGCCGTTTCCATGGCTCTCTGCATCAAGGCCGTTCTTCCCCAGGGACAGACTCGCTAGGAGCCTCTTCCCGAACGTCATGCATTCCATGACACCATATCTGGGCATGCCCGTCAGATATCCTCGATGGGAGTGTGGTAGACCTCGACGAAGTGTCCTTCTACCACATCTACGACCGTATACCCGCAGTTGGTCTGACGTACGCTCCAGAACCTGTCAAGGGGGATGTTAAACATGCGTCCCATGATTGCGCAGTTGATTCCGCTATGGGCCGCCACGAGAATGCATTCATGACAGCTCGACTCAGGAAGGAGAACCTCGTCGACGAAGGCCTGGGCGCGGGCATACACGGCATCGAAAGACTCTCCCCCCATGGGTGCCTGGTAGCGTTCGGGATGCGCTTCGTAGTCGTGCATGCCGTTGAAGAGAACGAACCAAGGCGTATGCCGATAATGCGTGCCCTCCCTGATGCCATACCCATGCTCAAGCAGCCGCTCGTCCTTAACGATGGGAACGTCACGGTTGGCAAGTACGATGCGGGCGGTTTTGATGGCACGGTCGAGTGGGCTTGAGAAACACGCATCGAAATGATAGTCCGCAAGCTGGTCTGCCAACGCATGGGCTTGCCGGACGCCCGTCTCGTTGAGGGGGATGTTTACCTGCCCCTGCATCTTCTTCTTTGCATTCCAATACGTAAGGCCATGGCGTATCAGGACGATCCTACAGGGCATCTTTGCTCCAACAGATTGAATTCCCTTTATCTCATTGTAGCTAAAGATATGCATATGCAGGCCTTCTACCATATGCGATGCCACTTCAACGAAGAGGGTCAGAGAAATGCTTCCGGCGAGCTTGGGGTTATGGTCCGCCCCGTACGTGGGCATTGCGCTGCCATGTCTCGAGTAGGAAAAGACGGCTTCTACGACCACAAACGCCCATTCCATGTCTTGGAAGCGTATCACCTATGTTTCTATGCGGGTGCCGGGATGAAGACTTGCAGAAAAAGCAGCCAAATGTACGAGCTTCTAGAGGACCTCGCGCAAACCGCTCCATTTGTTTCGGGAAATCCCTGTTGGGTCGGAGCCCCGTGGCCCCTGTTGGGGCGCACCGATATAGACCCGTCCATTCGGACGGTTTTCCTGCAGGTGTCTCTGCCGTCACGAGTCATGCAACGAGAGGAAGGGATGAACGAGCGCCACACGACGACCGCCTGACTGTTTTTCTCCAGTCATGCGGTCGTCGTGACAGACCGATCAGTCGCGCACTTTCTAGAGCTCGTATTTGCGCTCGACGTACCTGTCGTAGAGCGGCTGCCAGATGGTAGCGACCTCCTTGGATCCACGATGCCCGTCAAAGTCCTCTATTGTTTTCCACCCGTCGGAGACGACGACCTCGTTCTCATTGTCAATCGCCATGCTGACGTTGTAGTAGAGGTTGCCAGGCTGCTTCCGAAACGCACCCATGACGCCAGATTCATGCAGCGCGCTGACATATTCGTCGCGCATGCCCTCTTTGATGACATACACCCCGTGATAGATGATCATATCCTGCTCCTTTTCCAGGCCGATATATTGGTTCGCCGTTCGCGTCGGGTCTCGCGGCGAGAAGCAACCTGCCCATCTGTGGCGATGCCAATCCTAGAGCACGGCGTGTCAGACCGCCGCGATTTGTTTGGGAGTCCGCCCCACAAGACCGTTAACGGTTCCTTGGGTATCTCGAAGAAAGGCCGGGCATGGCGGCTCCATTATGCCTCGCCCTTCATGGCTCTGTAACCGATGAGTACGGCCCACAGATAGGCGCAGGTTTTCGGAATCATGAGCGCGCCCACGGCAGGAATGGTGTCAGCAAAGAGCACCACGGGGATGTAGCAGGCAAAGCTGATGACCACCGTGAGCCAAAGGTTCTTGAATGGCATGTCATTCTTCTCCCGTGCACTGCGGAAGAACAGGACGATGATGACGAGACCGAGAATGGCAAATGGGATGTTGCGATAGATTCCCCAGCTCAGGGGTGGCTCGGCGCTGGTCCAGGCATTCTGTGGGAAAAGGCAGAGCACGATGCGGGCGAGGACGAGCGCCCAGATGCCAACGGTGAGCTTGGACCTTCCCCCAACGTGATAGCGTTCGCGCCAGACGTAGTAGAGCAAGAGGTAGAAGACGGTCATGGTAATGGACGTGATGAGCTTGCCGATGCCCAACGCAGCCGTGTAGTTTGCCAGTCCCGTCGTGCAGAGGGCAATGGCCCGTGGCACGAGATGGAAGGAATCGCCGCAGCCGAGCGTCACGGCCATCGCTCCATAGAGGAGATACTGCCGTCTTCCCTTGCTCTCCCTCACCATCAGGATGCCCAACGTGACCACCGAGGAAAGATAGACGATGTCAAAGAGGGTTTCGAAAATTGCCTGCATGTCAGTTCCTTTCATGTCGAACAGTGTTCATCTTCTTTGCATAAACGAATATCCATCGGAGGTGCGGCAACGTCAGCGATAGATGGCCCTGCGAATTACCTCGATCAGAACATCACACGTCTCGTCGCCCTTGGCTAGGGAAGACAGGAACGCCGAAAAGACAAGGCTGACGAAGTCCTCTCGTGTGAAGGAGTAGGAGAAGGCTGACGAGGAGACTCCGGGATCCGCGACGAGCGACGCGAGGAGGCCGTGCTCCATGTGCGAGAAGCAGCGCATCATGGTTGACCGTGCCTCATCCCTTGCCGAGCTGGCAAAGTACATGGAGTGGGCCATGAAGAAATCTGGGTACTTCTCGGTGGCATCGCGTACGCACGAGAAGAGCCAGGAGACGTAGTCGGGAAACGATGGCGGCGCGGTTTTCTGCTGGTCCATATGGAAGACGTCGTGCCAGATGCTCTCGACCGTCGCGGTGACCATGTCGTCCTTGGAAGGGAAGTAGTGGTAGAGAGAGCCAAGGGCGACGCCGCAGCCCTGCGCAACGTGCCGCATGCTGAGTGCAGACAACCCCTCCTGCGAGACGATCTCTCGACAGGCTGCAAGTATCTCGTCTCTTGATGTCACGACGGTGTTGATGGCGACCTCCCCCTAAATTGAACACTGTTCATGTTAGCAATGTCCGCGGTGTGGGGAATCGTCGTGAGAGGGCTGCACGTTTCGCACATGCACGCATCTGAATTCTGGCCGAGGGTCGTCCCCCTACTGTTGCGATGACTTGAGTTCGTCGCGCATCCTGCGGTACTGAATGATTGGGGTATCACCGGTGAGAAGCTTCTCGTCCGATTGATACGACGAGGCCTTAGGGCGCTGGGTGATGACCACGCGCTTGTCCTGCCGCTCGATGATGCCGTTCGCAAACTTGCCCAGCTCCGCGATGGCGGCGTCGACGGGACCGATGCCCGTGATTCGCGAGTAGAAGCGGATGTAGAGGATCGTGTGCTCGTCATCCACCGGTGCGAAGTAGATCACGATCTTCGCCGTGTCGCTCACGTGGTTCATCCAGAGGTTGGGAAAGAGGAACGAGAGGTACGTCGGCTTGATCGAGCACTCCGAGGCGGGCTTCGGCGTCTGTCCCACGTCGACCTCGTTCGAGGCGCTCGTGATGAGGCCACCGTCGACGAGTTCTACCTTGGGGCCATCCACCAGGGTCTTGTTGCCGCGACCGATGGTGTTCCAGTGCACGAACGGGAGATGCACCACGTCGAGCTGGTTCTCGATGCACCGCGAGTAGTGCGCGTCCCACAGGTCTTCCATCTCGCTGTATACCCAGGTCGAATCAACGTCTGACGAGAAGAACGGCAGGTTCTCCGTGCGCTTGCCAGGGTCGCCGTACCAGAGGTAGACGATGCCGTTGCCCTCCTTGACGGATAGGCTCTGCACGTCAAAGCGACCGAGGTCAGCCACCTGCGCCCGACCGTTCGCGGGGACGAGCGTGCAGTGGCCGTTCGTGTCAAAGCGAATGCCATGGAACGGGCAGCGAACGCATCCGCCCACGACGCTGCCCTTGCTGAGGGCGGCGCCGCGATGGGTGCACTGGTCGACAACGCAGCCGAGCGCGCCTTGGTCGCTTCGGAAGAGCGCAAGGTCCATGCCGAGACGACGTACCCCGACGACCTGCCCTGGTCTGATTGCCCGAGATGGGAGAATCGCATACCACTCGTTGGGAATCATACGCCCTCCGCTCGCTGTGTGCATGTGCCCATCATATCGATGACGGATGCCGTTTTCCAGAGCTGAGGGCCTTGACGGACAAGCGATGTCTGCCCCTACTCCAAGCCCGATGTCTCGTCCAGACCAAGCACGATGTTCATGTTCTGCACGGCAGCACCGGAAGCGCCCTTGCCCAAGTTGTCGAAGAGTGCCGTGACGCTGATGCGGTCAGCGTTGCCGCAGACAACGATGTGCAGGTGGTTGGTGCCGGCAAGCTCGTTGGCATAGAGTGTGGACGCATTGGTGCCAAAGGGAAGCACGCTCACGAAGTGCTCACCGGCATAGTACGCCTGAAGGCGAGCACATATCTCCTCGGCGTTGGGAGTGCCGTTGAGGAGACGACTCTGCAGCATGATGGTGGTGGCCATGCCCTTGTAGTAGTTGCCGACGACGGGCATGAACACGGGGGGGCATGCAAGGCCTGCGACCTTCTGCATCTCGGGCAGGTGCTTGTGCGTGAGAGAGAGGCCGTAGATTCCCGGCGCATCAAGGGACGCGGAGCGGTCCTCGGCCTCGTAGCTAGCAATCATTTTCTTGCCGCCGCCCGAGTATCCCGTAAGCGAATAGCAGGTGACGGGGTAATCGGCAGGCATGATGCCCATGCGCACGAGCGGGGCCGTGGCGGAGATGAAACCCGTGGCATGGCAGCCCGGATTGGCGATGCGCTTGCTTGTGGCGATGGCCGCGCGCTGCCCGGCGGAGAGCTCGGGAAAGCCATAGGTCCAGCCCTCGGTGGTGCGATGGGCCGTCGAGGCGTCGATGATGCAGGTCTCGGGGTTCTCTACGAGAGAGACTGCCTCGATGGCACCCTCGTCAGGCAGGCACAGAAAGACGACGTCGGCGGCATTGATGAACTCGTGGCGCGCATCCTTGTCGTGGCGCTTGTCATCGTCGATGCGCAAAAGCTCAAGGTCCTCCCGCGCGCCGATGCGGTCGTAGATCTGGAGACCGGTGGTCCCGCTCTGACCGTCGATGTACACCCTGGTCTTGCCCATGCGAATGTCCCTCCGCGCTGATGAATCCTAGATGCTGAGTTTAGTCGAATCTCGAGATGGACGAGTCCCGGGTATAGGGGAGTGCGCTAGAGCCAGGTCGTGGAGACGCGTCATCCTTGGATATGCCAACCACACCGGAATGGAGCCGCATTACAAGCGAAGTCGCATAGCCAAAAAATCCTGCGGCCTTACGGAGACCTACGGTGCTCGTATCGTCACGGGATTGTAGGATGTGCCTCCCTAGAACCGCTACGAGCGATAGCTATGGAAGAACTCCTGGGTTTCGGGGTCGGTGGAGTTGTCCATGACATCGGCAGGGGAGCCGTTCTCGGCGATTCGGCCATGCCTGAGCAGCGTGATGCGGTCGGCGGCGCTGTGTGCGAAGCTCATCTCGTGTGTTGCCATGAGAATCGTGGCGCCCTGCTCCTTGAGCTCCGAGACCATCTCGAGGACCTCGCCGACCAGCAAAGGATCGAGCGCCGACGTTATCTCGTCAAGCAGCAGAAGCTCCGGGTCGGTCATGAGCGCACGTGCGATTGCCACGCGCTGCTGCTGGCCACCCGAGAGGCGATCGGGATACTCGCGGGCCTTCTGCTCCATGCCGATGCGCTTGAGAAGGCTCATGGCCTTCTCCTCGGCACGGGTACGGTCCCACTTGTGGACCTTGCGAACCGCGAGCGTGACGTTGTTCAGAACCGTCATGTGCGGAAAGAGGTTGAACTGCTGAAAGACCACGCCAATGCGCGAGCGGGACTTGTCCTGGTTGATGCCCGGATCCGTGATGTCGGTGTCGCCAAGCCAGATCTGTCCGTCATCAACCTGCTCAAGCAGGTTGACACACTTCATGAGCGTGGACTTGCCAGAGCCGGAGGGGCCGAGCAGTGCGACGACCTCATGCTTGCGTATGTCAAAGGAGACGTGATCGAGGACGAGGTTATCGCCGAACCTCTTGACCACGCCGTCGATCCTCAGGACCTTCTCGTCATCGCTTGGCGCCATGGCCGTGCAATCGTTCTGAATCGTGTCAGTCATCAGACCATGCCACCCGTCTGTTCGCGCGAACGCAGTTTGGCGGAATACCAGTCGTTGAGCAAGATGAAGGGGACGCTCATCATGATGAAGAGCAGGCTCGCGACCACGTAAGGTGTGAAGTTGTAGGTCTTGGCCACCACGATCTGGGCGGCGCGGACGGCATCGACGGCACCCAGCGTCGAAATCAGGCCGACGTCCTTCTGCATGGAGATGAAGTCGTTCATGAGGGCCGGGGCGATCTTGCGCAGTGCCTGGGGGATGATGACCAGCCGCATGGTCTGGCCGGAGGTCAGGCCAAGCGATCGGGCCGAGGCTCTCTGCGACGGATGGACGTCCTGGAAGCCGGCACGAAGGACCTCGGCGATATAGGCCGAGTACGACATGACGACGGCCACGGTGCCGAGAACCGCCTTGTCGACGCGGCCGAAGATACCGAGCCCTGGGATGCCAAAGCCGATGAGGTAGAGCACGACGAGCATCGGTATGCCGCGCATGACCGTGGTGTAGAAGCGCGCAACCACACGGAAGGGAAACATGATCGCCGAGGTCGTGATACGAATCAGGGCGAGGGTGGTGCCGAGAACGGCAACTCCCACCAGTGCGATGCCGAGTACGCGAACGTTGAGCCAGAGACCGTCCAAGACCTGGGGCCACGCCTGCATGAAGTAGTCCGGCGAGAAGAACGACTCCTTGACCTTGGGCCAGCCAGGGGAGTTATGAAGCGTCAGCGCGACGATGGCGACGAATACGATCGTGGAGACGATGCTCTTGATGACGGAGCGAATGTTCTCCTTCTTGCGGTACTCCTCGCGCTTTAGCTCGACGTCACTGACGCCGTCATGGGTAACGTCCATCATCCAGCAGGCCACCTTCTTGAGTGCCATGGGTCGCGTTGCGACATGTTCCGAAGAAACGAGAAGCGGCCGGATGACATGTGGTCATCCGGCCGCTCGTGGAGATCCTAAGCGGTGAGCGTCGGAACGTCGGTGGTGTACTCGGCGAGCCACTTGTCTTGGAGCTCCTGAACCGTACCGTCGTTGATGAGAGCGTTCATCGCATCCGTGACATAGGGGGTCAGCGCGGAGCCCTTGGCGAGGGTGATGCCAAGACCGTATTCGTCCTCGGTGCCAGGAATCTGGCCGACGACGACGCCGTTCTCGATCTGCGAGGACTCGACCATGTAGACGGCCTGTGGCGTGTCGGTGACAAGGGCGTCGCACTGGCCGGAGGTGACTGCCTGGGCGGCAACGGAGTTGTCGTCATAGACGTCGATTCCGGTATCGCTGCCACCCTTGATGAGGTCCTTCACGTAGTCATAGGCGGTGGTGCCGACCATGACGGCGATGGTGGCGTTGGCAAGGTCGGAGCATGCCTTGGCGGAGGCGTACGTGCTGTCCTTGCGCAGGACGACAGCCTGGGTGGGCCGGAAGTACGCGGGCGAGAAGTCGACGGCCTTCTCGCGGTCTTCGTTGATGGAGACCTGCTGGAGGTTGATGTCCCAGTCGTGATCGCCAGGGGCATAGGCCTCGTCGAAGGTCGTACGAACCCAGGTGACGTCGTCGTCGGAGAAGCCCATCTTCTCGGCGAGCTTGTAGACCAGCGCTGCCTCGAAGCCCTCGCCGGATGCGGGGTCGTCGTTCATGACCCAGGGGGTGAATGCAGGGTTGCCGGTGGCGGCGGTGAGCTTGCCCTTCTCGTAGGTGAGCTGGGTGACGTCATCGGAGGCGGTGGAGCTTGAGGTGTCGAAGCTCGAGTTGCTGGTTGAGCCGCAGCCTGCGAGGCCGGCGGTGGCGAGGGCGGAGGCGCTGAAGGCGAGCATCTGTCGCCTGCTGATGACAAAATCACGCGTGAAAGCCATGAACGTGTCCTTTCGGGTCTGTTCGTCCGAATATGAATGCAACGCTGATTGTTCGAATAAGGGTTTCCCCTTTCCTTCCCCAACCTTAAGAATATAAGGCAAGATGGGCAGCTAGATGTTATTTTACATCGCTGTCATATACGTGGTTCTATGTGGTTAGGTTGGAAACCAGCTAGATATACTGGTACGGATCGACCATGGACGAAAAGAGAGGTCATGACGATGACAGTCGCGGTGTTGAGCGCCTTGCGCAAGGAGTCCTCCGTCTTCTTCGACATGGAGGGAGACCCTATCATCTCCGAGTTTGGCATCGACTATGCGATTCGGACTCTGGAAGGTGTGCGTATCGTTGCGGCATGCGGTGGCATGGGTACGATCAACGCCGCGTCAGCCACCCAGTTTCTCATCGATCGCTTTGGTCCCGACACCCTCGTGTTCAGCGGTATCGCGGGCGGTCTCAACCCGCGGATTGGCACGGGCGACGTCGTCGTGGGCGAGCGTCTCGAGTGTCTCGACTCCGATATGGAGGTCATCGCGGAGTCCGCACCTCACCTCATGAGCTTTCCGTCGGACAAGCATCTTGTCCATCTCGCCGAGCAGGAGCTCTCCTCACGGGGCTTCGCGCGCGTCGCATCCGTCCGCGAGGGAGGAGACGAGGGGCGCGCGGCCGTCTACGGCATGCCGGAGTCCCATGCCCCACGATACGTCACAGGCACCGTGGCCACGAGCGACCTTTTCTCGACCGATGCTGCGACCCTTGCGAGCATACGCAAGGACTATCTCGCCGACTGCGAGGAGATGGAGGGTGTCGCCGCGGCGCAGGTGTGCGCACGGGCTGACGTTTCGTTTCTTGCCATCCGCTCGATCAGCAACGTGTGCGGCGAGGCCTACGAAGAGCTCGACAACAAGGCGGATGACCTCGTCTCCACGGCGCGCCTTGCAGCCGAGGTGACGCTTGAAGTCGCTCGCAGGCTCGTGCGCGGGGAGTAGCCCCTACTCCGCGGCCAGCGTGAACCCAGAGTAGACAAAGCCCGGGCACACCATGCAGGAGACCAGCGCATCCTCGTCCGAGGGGACGGTTCGCTGCCAGACGCCCGCAGGTACGACGAGGTGTCCTTGAGCGCCGTCTGCGTTGACGTCAAGGATGGCCCGGACTGCGTGCTCCTTGTCGGGTGCCACGCCACTGCCTCCGAGCTCTAGCGTCACCGCACCAGGGCCGTGCCAGAGCCACGCCTCGTCAGCGTCGACCACGTGCCAGTCGCTCGCCTCTCCCGCAGGGAGAAGGAAGTAGATGAGCGAGGCGAGCGGACGGACGTTCGTGGAGTGCTCGCCCATGTCGGCGCCGGCGGCTGCAGCGTGGTCTGCGTTGGCGGCGATGCCAGACTGCCAGGTGCGCCGGTACCATCCGCCCTCGGGATGCGGCGACAACCGGAGAGACTCTATGATGCCGCGCGCGTAGGCGCTAGGCCCAGATTCGGTCATGGGAGATCCTTCCCTCGATGATGGTCGCGCGGCACGTGCCAGAACCGTGACGTATGAACTCCCTCAGTGTCGCCTCGAGCGCCTGCGGCGAGGACACGTCGACGGCGATGTCAAAGAACGCGAGGTCGGCGGACGCGCCGACGTTGATCTGCCCGATTCTCTTTGACCCGGAGTTGAGTCCCATGGACTCGGCACCGCCCAGCGTCACCATGCGGATGAGGCGATGCGAGAGGTCCTCATCCTCGTAGCCCTGGTCAATTGCCAGGTCGTAGAGGAAGGCCACGTCATCGAGGACGTCGAGGCTCGGGCAGCTGGACAAGGAGTCGGTACCCACAGCCAGAAGGTTGCCCTCCTCGAGGTAACGGGCGATGGGCGCGTCTCCCATGGTGCAGGTGATGCGATTCGAACGGGGGCAGAGCGCCACCGAGACGCCCCGCTGACGCAGGATCCTGCGATCCTCGCGCGACGCGTGCACGCCATGGGCGATGTGCACGTCCGGGCCGAGGACGGCGAGCTGGTCGAGGAACTGGATCGCACTTGCCCCGGTCCCCGCACGCTTGAGGTCGTTGAAGCTCCTCCACTCCCTATGGTTCCATGCCCAGGAGGTGAGGCTCGTGAGCCGTGAGGGGACGGCACCCGCCTCGGCGGGCGTCTCTCCGAGATGGATGTGAAGCCTCATTCCGAGGCGGCGGGCAATGTCCGGCAGGTCGAGCAGGGGGCCGGACCCAAGGGAGTAGGGCGCATGGGGACTGATGCCCAGCTCTGTGATTCCGCAATCCCTGAGATGCTTGATGTTCGCGAGCAGGGTGTCCGTGCCGGACCGCATCCAGTCCTCGTTGTTCCAGTCCATGACCTCCCAGTAGGTGATGCCGTGGAGGCCCTGGGAGCGTAGGGCATCGGCTGCCTCGACGTCGGAGACGATGTCTGCTGCGGCGGTGGTGCCCGACTCGACGAGCTGGCGAGCACCCTCGTGCGCCCAGGTGCGCCAGGGCTTGGGGGCAGGATCGTCGTAGATCGCGTTGAAGGCAAGCTCCCAGGCGCGGAAGCTGTCGTAGTGGTTCTTGCCGACGGGCGCCATGCCTGTGTACTGAAGGTGCGTGTGTGCGTTTACCAGGCCGGGCGTGATAAGCCCGTCCCAGTGCAGGACCTCGCAGCCAGGCAGGCCCTCCCCGAGCTCCTCATGGAGCTTGTTGGTCATCCATTCCTCGGTGCCCACGTGGAGAATGTGCCCGTCGCGTACGGCGACGGCTCCGTTGCAGATCATGGGGCCCGTGACAGGGATGACCAGAGGGGCGATGTACAGTGTGATGGGGCTCTTCGTATCAGTCACGCTCGCTCCTCGTCGGCAGGGATGATCGTGTCGGTGTATCGGGTGCAACGCCAGTCGGGAACGGTGATGGGGCGACTCGTCTGGGGAGACATGCGAACACCGCGCGCCTCCAGGGCGAGGGTCGCGATTCTTCGGTCTGACTCGTCGGTAAGCCTGAGAACGTCGTTGGGAAGCTTGCCCCTGTTTCGAAGCAGATGGTCCACCGCGCAGAGCTGAACCGCAAAGCTGAAGTCCATTATCTGGATGGGGTTGCCGGGTCCGGCCGCGTAGTTCACGCCGTCACCGGCGGCAAGGAGGTGCAGCGTGGGACCCTTGGGTACCGTAAGTTCGGAGACCCCTGGCGCGTCTTCGGACAAGGTGAGCGTCCCTCCCGCTGCCGAGACCTCGTCGAGGGCGATCTCGTTGGCGATGCCGCCGATGACGACGATGACCGCGCCCTCTCGCATGAGGCCAAGCTCCCCAAGACCGACGGTGTGTCGTACCCCGGTCGCGGAGACGACGATGTCGCAGAGGGGAAGTGCCTCCGCGGCCGTGCATACGTCAAAACCGGCGAAAAGCGCCTGGAGCGCCATGGTGGGGTTGGTGTCCGCGACCGTGACGCGGGCACCGAGGGCGCGTACCCTGCGGGCAAACCCCTCGCCCACGGGTCCGTAGCCGATGACGCAGACGCGGGCATGCGCGAAGACGTTGGGCCCGAGCAGTCTCATCGTGGTGGTGACGCAGGTCTCGCCCGTTCCGTGACGGTTGTCAAATCTGGTCTTGAGCTGGGAGTCGTTGACGGCGACCACGGGGAAGGGCAGCTCCTTCGCCCGTGCCATCGCCTGGAACGCCCGTACTCCCGAGGTGGTCTCCTCGGCGACGCCGACGAGCTCGGGGAGAAGCTCGGGGCGCTCCATCACAAGGAGCCGCGAGATGTTCGCGCCGTCATCGATGATGACGTTAGGTCGCAGGTCATCGAGGAGGCGCAGGGCACCCGCGTGCTCCTCGTCGGCGGTCCAGGAGGCGTTTGCCTCGATGGTGTAGCCATGAGATGCGATCTCATCGGCAAGCCGCTGGTCGCACTCGTGGGCATGACAGTACACGCCGACCTTGGCACCAGCGGCGGCGAGCCGCTCGACGAGGACCGCCGTCTTGGGTTCGACGATGAGGCTGCACGCGATGCGCACGTCCCTGAGGATACCGCTCCGGGCAAGGTCTTTGGCAAGGAGCGCCGACACGGGCATGCTCTTCTCGGCGCGGGCCCAGGCCTGCGCGCCGGTGAGGGCGTGGGCCTCCGGCATGTCGGGATAGATGAAGTCGGCCTTTTCGGGCACGTCAACGGGTATGAGTCCCCACTCGCCAAGACGGGCGAGAAGGAGTTCTCGCCCGCATTCGTCGCAAATGGCCTGGGGGACAAAGACGCGCGACCCGGCAAGCGAGACGTTGGTCTCTTGGGAGACGGAGCACAGCCATGTGGCAAAGGTATTCGTGGGAGTCCAATCATTGGCACCAGAAGACGACACCATGATATGCGAAGCAGGACCCAACGAGAAAAAACGGACGTCTTGGCAACAATGACGGATGCCGCTCACGCGTCTCGTCTCACCGGATGACGCATGATGGTCCTGAGCTTCTCGGGATTGCCCTTGCGGGGGTCGGAGAGGTATATCTCGTGATGCAGCCGGGTGTCCGAGAAATCCGGCACGTATCCCTCGCCCGTCGCGAACTCGTCCATCGCAGCGACGGTCGCAGGTTCCGTGTCAAAGGGTCCCACGTGCAGGCACTGCACGCAGAGGCCCTCGTGGTACTCGAAGAACTCGACCTTCGAGAAGTCGGCGTCCTTCTTGTTGGTTGCCTCGGAGACGGCCCATTCGAAGACGTCCTGGCCCACGAAGTCAGGCAGGCGAATCATCGAGATCCAGCAGAAGTCCTGCTTGCGCGTGAAGTCAACGCCGACGGAGCCTTCCTGCCACCACAGCCCCTCGAGCGGAGGAACCACGAAGGGATAGTAGCCCGCGATCTCATGGGAGCCCTTGTAGCTCATCTTGATGGTGTACGAGATGCCATAGAGAAGACCAACGGCCTGCTGGTAGGAACCCCCCTCCTCGTTGGGGTTGCCCGTTCCGCGTACGGCCACGAAGCGCATGGCGGGCACGTCCACGATGGAGGGTGTGCTCTTTGGCTGGTAAAGCTCCTTGAACTCGCGCTTGAAGTCGTACGGCATGGGGGCCTCCCTCGATCGGTTACCTCTCTGCGGCCAGAGCCTGTCGCACGCGATTGTAGTGCAGGAAGACGCCCCCCTCGTCGAGGCGGCCTATCTCCTCCCAGGTGGCGAGACGGCAGTCGATGGCCTCGGACTCCTGGAGCACCACGTCCTCCGTCGAGAAGTCCAGGTGAAAGTGGTAGATGTCCACGATGTAGTTGTCGCCTCGCCGTAGGTCCACGTTCTCGTAGTGCCAGACGGGCCTGAGCCCCTGACCCGATACGTCGAGGCCCGTCTCCTCGCCGACCTCGCGAACCACGGCATCCGCGGAGGTCTCGCCCGAGCGTACGCCGCCTCCGCTGACCTCCCACCAGCCCGCCGCCCAGTGCTTGTCCGTGGAGCGCTGCGTGATGAGAAACCTGCCCTCGGTATCCTCGATGATGGCGAGCACGTAGAGCATGTACTCGCCCTCCGCCAGGAACGCACCCACACGAGGGACGACCTGTCCGGTGCGGTTGCCGTCACGATCGTAGATGTCGATGAGCTCTTCCATGCGCGTGCTTCCCCTTGGACGAAATGCATGGCCTCTGCCAGCGGTTCGTTTGGTTGTCCTAGTCGCGGACCCACTCGGTTATGCACGCATCGAGACCGTCCACGATGGCGTCCTTGTCCATGTGGCGACCGATGAAGCACAGGCGCGTGACGCGGTCGCCCGTGAGGGGGTCCCAGTCATCAAGGAGCTCGGAGTTGGCATCGATGATCTGCTTCTTCTCGTCTTCCGGGGCGGAATCCACGAAGAGACCGTTCTCGGTGACGCTGACCTGCTTGCCTGCCTGCTCGAAGACGTAGCACATGTCAGGGTCCTGGCCTATCCAGAGCATGCCCTTGCTGCGGATGACGTTGTCTGGCCAGGTCTGGACGAACTCGGACAGCCTGTCGATGTCGAGCGGCTTGCGACGCTCGTAGACGAAGGTGGAGATGTCGTACTCGAGCACCTCGGGGTTCTCGTGCTCCTCGGGGTGTGCCATGGCGTCGGCCCATGCGGCCGAGTCGTAGGCCGTCTCAAAGCTGAAGCGTCCGGTATCGAGAAGCTCGCTCATGGGCACGTCGCCGTTCTCGGCCTCGACGATCACCGCATCTTTCTGCAGGCTTCGAACAATGGCCTTGAGCTCCTTGATCTGCGCGGGCGTGACCCGGTCGGTCTTGTTGAGGACGACCGTGGTGCAAAACTCGATCTGCTGGATGATGAGGCTCTCGATGTCATCCTCGTCGATGTCATTGGCGAGAAGGTCCTTGCCGCCGTTGAACTCGTCCCACATGCGTGCGCAATCGACCACGGCGACGATGTTATCGAGGTCAAGCGGGGCCTTCCCATCGTACTTTGCCTGGTCGCAGTAGGCCGAGATGGTGTAGGCGATAGGGATGGGCTCGCAGATGCCCGAGGCCTCGATGACGATGTAGTCGAAGTCGCCGGAGTCCGCGATGCCCTGGAGCTGTTTTGCCAGGTCATCGGCAAGCGTGCAGCAGATGCAGCCATTGGTGAGCGGGATGAGGTTGTCGGTCTGGGAGAGACCGCCGTCCCTGATGAGACTGGCGTCCACGTTGACCTCGCCGATGTCGTTGACGATGACGGCGGCACGGATGCCCTTGTCATTGCCGAGGATGTGGTTCAGAAGCGTGGTCTTTCCCGCGCCAAGATAGCCGGTGAGTAGGATGATCTTGCACTGCTTGTTGGAGCTGGGCATATGCCCTCCTTGTCGGGCCTTGTGTTCACAAGGGGTTTGGTGATGGCAGGTGCCTTATACCCGCCTGCGCACGGATGCCAAGACTATGAAGTCAACTTCACATCACACATGAGGGACCGCTGTGGCCGCGGTCGTTACCGCTTACGTAGTAGTGATCCGAGGCCTTCATCATGTTGAGCTCGCGTAGCTCGACCTTGCCCTCGACGTAGGGGAGGTAGTACTTGTCGATGCCGCACGTGTCAAGGGCGCATTCGTCGCAGTCGTCTCCCCAGGCAAGGGCGGCGGTCACGATTCTGATGCGCTCCTCGCGTGTGGTCTCCGCAATCAATGTGCTCTTGGACATGCCTGCCTCCGTGCCGTGGTTTGCTCGGGGTCAACGATAGCACGCGAGCGGCGATGGTTTGCGATGGAGGAGTGGGGCAGAGCTGGCATCGGGCACGGTGGGGAGGCGGACCGCGTTGCACGTTGGCGTTCTTTAGGCCTCGATGACAAAATAAACCGCCAATTGAGGGCGCGAATTGTCATTTAGGCCTAAAGAACGCCACCGAGAAGACACGTGACGTCATGTTGCCCGTCACGAGCATGGTGGTTCAAAGAAACGGGGCCACCAGGACGCGTGACTGTCCCGGCGGCCCCGCCAGTGCGGATGCGTGGTGCGCAGACTAGCCGAAGTAGCGCTTGAGCAGACCGGCGAACGCCTTGCCGTGGCGAGCCTCGTCACGAGCCATCTCGTGCACGGTGTCGTGAATGGCATCGAGGTTGGCGGCCTTGGCGCGCGTGGCGAGGTCGACCTTGCCGGCGGTGGCACCGTTCTCGGCCGCGACGCGAAGCTCGAGGTTCTTCTTGGTGGAGTCGGTCACGACCTCGCCGAGAAGCTCGGCGAACTTGGAGGCGTGCTCGGCCTCCTCGTGGGCGGCCTTCTCATAGTAGAGGCCGATCTCGGGATAGCCCTCACGGAAGGCGACGCGTGACATGGCAAGGTACATGCCGACCTCGGAGCACTCGCCGTTGAAGTTGGCACGGAGGTCATCGATGATGTCCTCGGAGACGCCCTCGGCCTTACCGATGCCAACGACGTGCTCGGCGGCCCAGGTGAGCTCACCCTCCTGCCTGGTGAAGCGAGAGCCAGGGCACTTGCACTGTGGGCAGACGTAATCGGCGGGAAGCTCGTCACCATCGAAATCCTCGACATAGCCGCACACGGGGCAAACAAACTTCATGGTAGTTCCCTTCTCATTGGAGCATGGTTTTACCTAGCGAAGCCAGAATAGCCCGGCTTGACCTATGAAGTGACCAGAACACAAAATATATGTAATAACGACACTGTCAATTTGATTTCGGGCTGGGTATCCATTGCCGGATCGCCGGCTCGTAGAGCACTTCTGACCAAAAAACCAGGCACCCCGAAGGGTGTCCAGCCGATGTCGAGGCCTTTTCTCGTGCTAACCCCTAGTGGTGGAAGAGTCTCATGCTCGTGAATGCCATGACCATGTCGTACTTGTCGGCGGTCTCGATGACGTTGTCATCGCGGATGGACCCGCCGGGCTCGGCGATGTAGCTCACGCCGCTCTTGTGGGCACGTTCGACGTTGTCGCCGAAGGGGAAAAAGGCGTCGGAGCCGAGCGTGACGCCGGTCTGCGTGGCGATCCACGCGGTCTTCTCCTCGCGGGTGAGGACCGCGGGCTTCTCGGCAAACCACTTCTGCCACTCTCCCTCGGCCAGCACGTCATCGTGCTCGTCCGAGATGTAGACGTCGATGGCGTTGTCGCGGTTGGCGCGACGGATGCCGTCCACGAACCTGAGGCCGAGTACCTTGGGATGCTGGCGAAGATACCAGGTGTCGGCCTTGTTGCCGGCAAGGCGGGTGCAGTGCACGCGACTCTGCTGTCCGGCTCCCACACCGATGGCCTGGCCGTCCTTGACGTAGCACACCGAGTTTGACTGCGTGTACTTGAGCGTGATGAGGCTCACGATCATGTCGATCTTCGCCTGCTCGGGAACGTCCTTGTTCTTGGTCACGATGGTGGAGATGAGGTCGCGGTCGATCTTGAAGAAGTTGTGACCCTGCTCGAACGTGATGCCGAAGACGTCCTTGTCCTCGATTGGCGCGCACACGTAGCTCGGATCGATCCGAACCACGTTATACTTGCCACCCTTCTTGGCACGGAGGATCTCAAGCGCCTCGTCGGTGTAGGAGGGCGCGATGACGCCATCGGAGACCTCGTGCTTGAGATACGTGGCCGTACGAGCGTCGCAGGTATCGGAGAGCGCCGCCCAGTCACCATAGGAGCTCATGCGGTCGGCACCGCGGGCGCGGATGTAGGCGCAGGCGATCGCGGAGAGCTCGCCCTCGTCATCCACGAAGTACATCTGCCGCTCCACGTCCGTGAGTGGCGTGCCGACCGCCGCACCGGCAGGCGAGACGTGCTTGAACGATGCCGCCGCAGGCAGACCGGTGGCCTCCCTGAGCTCTCTCACGAGCTGCCAGGAGTTGAGCGCGTCGAGAAAGTTGATGTAGCCCGGCTTGCCGGAAAGGACCGTGACGGGGAGGTCGGACCCGTCCTTCATGAAGATGCGAGAGGGCTTCTGGTTGGGGTTGCAGCCGTACTTGAGCTCGAGCTCGTTCATGCGAGTCTCCCTAGTCTCCGAGGTTCTTGTTGTAGAGGGTCACGCTACCGCCGACGTTGGCGTAGAGCGAGACCTTGTTGTCCTGGTCGAGTGCGGCCCAGACGTCTTCGGGGTCGGGCATGTCGACCTCGATGGGCTCGCCGGCAAACGAGGGCAGGGGGTCGCCGTCACCCTGGTAGGTGCTGATGAAGTAGCCGACGCCCTCGTCGGCCCCCTCGAACGAGAAGAACTCACGCAGGCAGCGTCCGGAGTCCTGGTGCTTGAGGATCGAGAGCTCGAAGGAGCCGTCCTCGTAGCTGATGCTCGAGATGCGTGGCGTGAAGTTGGGGGCATCGGGCTCGAACTCGCGAGCCATGCAGCCGTCGCGGAAGGAGCCCCTCTCGACGATCGTGTCGGTCTGGTCGCCGTTGGTCACGACCAGCGACGTGCCCATGGTCCGCACGGGATGGTAGATGATCAGGCTCGGGTCGGCGAGAAGGGCGGGATCGTGCGCCTCGGTGCGGATGCCGTCATCCGTGGTAACGAAGATACGATTGCGGCTGTTGGCGCTACGCCCCATGATCCAGTAGTAGACGCGACCTCTGCCCACCACGATGCCACGGCCAGGGTAGGGGTTGTTCCTCAGGAGCTCACACAGGTCTTGCATCGGCGCTTCCTTTCGTCGACGTGCTGTCGTTGCGCGGGCGACCCCTAAAAAAGCAAAAGGGCAGGCCGTCCCAGCGGGAACGACATGCCCAGACGGTCGGCTCAATGGTATGTGCGCACTGCTTCTCCGTGGTGCTCCACGATTATCCGTCAGTAACAGCGCGGTCTTGTATGCGATGAGTCTATCACGTGATGGAGGGCAACGACGGTTTCGTCATTCTTGCTTGAGCTCGGGGTCGAAGGCGCGGGCGTACTGTGCGAACAGCCGGTCGAAGAAGTACGTGACACCGAAGGTGGCGTAGATGCGGTGCAGCGAGCTCCCCTCATCCGAGCCTTCGCCGATGGCGAGCACGTCATCAAAGGCGGAGTGGAGCTCGCGGTCCTCGCTTGCGGTGACGATCACCTTGAATGCCCTGCTCGCCTCGATGCGCGTGCGCTGCCTGCGCGCGAAGCCGTTCGAGGTGGTCACGACGATGAGAAGGTCGTTCTCGGGGAGCGCGTGGATGCTGTTGATGTCTCCGCCGACCTCGGGTACGAGACGCACGGCCTTGCCCTCGGCAAGCATTGCCTGCTGGAACTCGCGCAGGGCGAGTATGGACGATTCGGTGGCAAAGACCACGATGTGGTCGCACTCGTTGAGCGCGCTGACGGTGCGGAGCATCGCACCGTCCTCGACGAGCGCATCGACGTGGGCGTATATCTCGTCGAGGTCCTTGCGCAGGCTGCGATGCTCGTCTCGCTCCGCCTTGTCATAGACGAGGTAGTGGTTGCGCAGTGACTGCAGCTCGGCTGTGGAGAGCCTGCGGGATGGGATGATCTGGAAGCCAATCTCGCTCATGTGACGACCTCACCTCGAAGGAGGAACTTGGGTCAAGTCTAGTTGATGACAGGTATCGTTTGCTGGATTCGTGTGACGTTGCGGGCGAATGGTCGCCCCTGCATGACGTGTGCCTATCATGAAACCATGGAATCCATCAAGCAGATAATCGCATCCCACGCCACGGAGACGTCAGACGAACGCTACCTTGAGATGACCGAGGCGCCTGTGGGGCCGCTCATCGTGTCACTCGCCATCCCGTCCGTCCTCGCAAACCTCGTGAGTGCCATATACAACCTTGCCGACACCTTCTACGTGGGCAAGCTCGGCACTTCGGCATCGGGAGCCATCGGCATCGCCTTCGTGGCGATGACCGCCATCCAGGCGGTCGGCTTCTACTTCGGCCAGGGCACAGGCAACGCGATCTCGCGCTACCTCGGTGCCAAGGAGAACGAGAAGGCCTGCGTCATGGCATCGACCGGTCTGGTTCTGGCCTTTGGTACGGGGATTCTCATCGCGGTGCTCGGCAACGTCTTTCTCGAACCCATCTGCCTTATCGCGGGAGCCACCCCGACGATCCTGCCCTACGCAAAAACCTTCATCGGCATCGTGTTTCTCGGCGCACCTTGGATGTGCTCCGAGCTCATGCTCAACATGCAGCTGCGCTTCGAGGGCGAATCGCTCTTTTCGATGGTCTGCATCATGACCGGTGCCCTGCTCAACATCGTGCTCGCACCGCTCTTCGTGTTCGTGCTCGGCCTGGGGATCGCTGGGAGCGCGCTCGCCACGATCCTCTGCGAGTTCGTGAGCTTCGTGCTGCTCCTGTGGCAGATCCAGCGCGTGGGCATCACGCCCCTCTCGATGAGGTATGTGAGTCCAGGCCTTGACCTCGCGCGCAAGGTCAACAACGGAGGCGTGCCTTCGTTTGTGCGCCAGTGCATGCTTGGTGTCGCGACGACACTCCTCAACAACGCCGCCGCACCCTTCGGCGACGCCGCGGTTGCCGCCATGGCAGTGGTGCAGCGCATCACGGGCTTCGGCAACTACGTGCAGATCGGCATCGGGCAGGGCTTCCAACCGGTCATCGGCTATAACATCGGCGCGCGCAGGTATGACCGCGTACGCGAGGGCTATTTCTTCTCGCTGCGGGCGGCAGTGGTGTCTGTGTTCGCGATAGGTGTTCTGACCTGCGTGTTCGCTCCGCAGCTCATTGGTTTCTTCAGGAATGACCCCGAGGTGATCGAGGCAGGTACGCTCACGCTGCGCCTCACGAGCTTCTCCATCGCGATCACGGGTGCGGCGATGGTCACCAACTTCATGCTGCAGACCTCGGGCCACATGTGGCGTGCCACCATCCTCGGTGCCTGCAGGCTCGGTCTCGTGCTCGGGCCGATGGTCCTGGTTCTCTCGCACGCCATGGGCCTTCTTGGGGTGCAGCTCGCGCAGCCCCTGTCAGACGTGGTCACGGGCATCGTGACCATACCCATGGCCATCTCGTGCCTGCGTGACTTCTCCCGCGAGGAGCGGCGCCACGTTCATGGCCCGAGCGTTCTGACATCGAAGTAGGGCCCAAGGGCAAGGCAAGGCGCTCGCACGGCTATCATGGTTCGGGTTGACCATGCCGGGGTGCGCGATTGAAGGGGCGACACATGATTAAGGACCTCGTAAGGGATCAGGACATCCTCACCAAGAAGTGCGAGCGCGCGACGGCCGCCGATGCCGACGTGGCGCAGGACCTCCTCGACACGATGGCCTCCATCGAGGAATGCGGGTGTCTCGCAGCCAATCAGATCGGCGTCACCAAGGCGGTCGTCGCCTACGTGGACGAGAAGGGGGAGCCGCGCGTGATGTATAACCCGCGCATCATGATGGGTCTTGGTGCCATCAAGGTGGTCGAGGGTTGTCTCACCTATGACAAGGAGTCCAACGTCACGCGCTACACCAAGGTGAAGGTCGCCTACGACAGGCTGGTGGATGGCGAGTTCAAAGCTAAGCGCGCGGATCTCACCGGTTGGGTCGCCGAGATGGTCCAGCACATGATCGACCACTGCAACGGGAAGCTAATCTAGCGCCAACGGTCAGGGGCTTCTACGGGCGCGGATGCCGAGAAGGCGTTCTATCGCAGGAGCCAGGCGATCCCCCTTGCCGTGCGGAGGGCGGTCTCGCGAAAGTGGCTGCCCGGGTTCTTCACGAAGACCGTCCCCACGCCGCGTGCCTGGCAGAGCTCATGGAGAGCCTGCGTCGCTTCGCCAACGGAGCGCATCATGCGGTTACCGGCATGTGCCTCCTTGCTGCCAAGCGAGAGATACACGCGGTCGGGCGTGCGCAGGGGCTCGTGCAAGCGGACGAAGTCGATGAAGCCTGGATACCAGAGCGAACCCGAGACGCTGGCCACACGTGCGAACGCCCTGGTGGCAAAGGGCGACCAGGCGGCAAGGAGCCCCGCCAGCGAGTAGCCGGCGATCCCGGACCAAGGGGGCGTGCTGCGCTGCGCCTCTACGACGGGCATGATCTGCTCGGTGAGAAGGGCCAGCTGGTCCGAGGCGTGACCTCCGCAGGAGCGACCGTCGTTCGAAATCGGTTCGCTTGGCCAGGGAGACAGAGCGTCGTCCCAGTCGGGTGGCTTTATGGCGACGAGCGAGAAGTCCGGGCAGCCCAACTCCTGGCATCGCGTCCAGACGTCCCCGCCATCCCCCTCAAAGACGTGCAGGTAGATGATGGGACCATCAGAGGTGTCACCCCATGTCGTGACGTTCTCGCCGGAGATGATCATTGCTGTTCCTTTGCCTCGCGTACGAGCCGACGAAGGTTACGCGAGAAGCGCTCCCGATCCTCGTCTTCGAAGGCGGCGGGACCACCGGTACGACCGCCCGCACGGCGCACCTTCTTCTCCTCGTGGCGGATGAACATCATCGAGTCGATGGTGAGCGGGTTGTATATGTGACCGCGCACGCCGATGGCGCGGGCTCCCCGTCCGATCACGATGCTTGCGAGACCGATGTCCTGCGTCACGACCACATCGGTGGGCCGTAGCTCCTCGACGATGGCGAAGTCTGCCGAGTCCGAGCCGACTCCCACCTGAAGCGTTCGCACCCAGAATCCGGTACATGGCTCGCGGGGATCGGTTGCTCTGATGCTGCGCTCGAGATTCTGCGTGGAGTTGCCGGCGATGACGCAGGGCACCTTCTCGGCGCGCGCGACCGCAAGTGCCTCCCGCGTGACCGGGCAGGCATCAGCATCAATGAAGAGCGTGGTCATGTTTGTCTCCCTTTCACAGCCGACGTCGCTCGACTATTGGCGAAGCACCCCGACGGCACGCAGGATCTGAGCTACGCTGATGTCGCGCTGCTGAGGCTGGGGCGGCTCGTCTCGGTACTGCGTCATCATCTGCGAGAAGAGATCGGCTGAGCTCGGTGGCGTGTAGGTGATCGCATTCGCGCCTGCGGCGATGGTCTCGCGGACCGAATCGTTGGTGGGGCCTCCGGTGGCGATGATGGGGACGTCGGGGTTGCTCTTCCGGATGCGTCGCACGAGGGCGGCATTGTCCTTCCCACCTGCGACGTTGATGATGGCGGCGCCGGACGTCACGCGCTCCGCGATGTCGGTGTCGGAGTTCACCACCGTGATCACGACGGGGATGTCGACCGACATGGCCACTGCCCTGAGGTTGACGTTGGAGATGGGTGCGTTGAGGACGACGGCCATGGCGCCTTGGCACTCCACGTCGCGTGCGAGGGACACGGTCCGGACACCATGGGTGGTCCCGCCGCCGCAGCCGCAGAACACGGGAATGCTGGATGCCTTGATGATCGCATTGCTGATGGATTGCTGAGGAGTGAACGGGTAGACCGCGAACACCGCGTCCGCGTCGCAGTTCTTGATGATGGCGAGGTCGGTGGTGAAGACGAGGCTCTTGATGGTACGACCGAATATCTTGATGCCGCTCGCCTCGTCCACTGCCTCGGGCATCTTGAGGATGTTGTGTCTGAGCTTGGATTGGATGATGGGAACACCCTGCCGTGCGGTGGTGGATAGGGCATCAGCCGTGACGATCTCGGCGGGTTCGTTCATGCGTGCCTCTTTCGGATATGGTTCTTTGAGTAGCTAGATGGTACCCACGAGAAGAACCTTTCTTCCCTCGTCGCAAAAAGTCGAGAAAGGCAGCATCTTCAGATGGGCCGCTGTGCCAGAGGCACCGCTTCCGATATCCCCTGGCATCGCCTTCGCCTTGTGACTACCAGACGATCAGCAGAAGGCCGATGCACGTGAGCATGATGCCAAAGACGAGGAAGAAGACGCCTATTCCGACGCTTCCCCTCGTGGAGAGACGGACATGTGGGTGCGCGCCGTCGCTCGCGTAGATGTTGCGCACGTCTCCGCGGTGGACCTTCTCGGTGAGGTCGCCATCATCGGTGAGCGTGTGGTAGCGCTTGCCGTGCAGGACGAAGGTGAACTCGGGGGTGGGCTGCGAGTCGATGACGGCGACGCGCAGGCACCTGCCACTCACGACGTTCGGATACTCATGCGCATATCCGTGGATGCACGATATGCCCGCGACCAGCAGCAGGAAGCCTGTGGCAAGGAGAACGGCGCCAGGCATGTAATCGCCGGGAACCACCGAGAGCATGGCGAGGAGTGCGAGCGCCGCGATGGCAAAGCACCAAAGCGAGAGCACGCGAAAGAACCTCCGACTGTCACCGAGCCGCCTGCAGCTCGAGCGGTACAGAAGCATGCCGCCGACGATGCCGACGACCACGAATGCGAGAAACACGATCTGGAAGGTGTCCATGTCTGATCAGAGGTTCCTTTGCGTCTTGATGTTCTGATGCTGGTTTGGGCTATCCCTGCGAGACGGTGAGGGAGGAGCCATCGGTCACTGCGGTGACGATACCCGTGCGTGTGAGGTATACTTCCGCGCCCGCATCCTCGAGCACGCGGACCGTCTCGTCGTCTTCCTTCTCGTCCTTGCTCGAGGTGATGACCGCGAAGGACGGAGACGCCGCCGATACGAGCTTTTTGGTGGCTTTCTCATAGATGCCGTGGTGGGGGACCTTGAGAAGGTCGCACGAGAGATCCGCTCCGTCACCGACGAGTTCCTCGATGCGGTCCGCTTCGATGTCACCCGTAAAAAGGAGGTTCTTGTCTCCAAGCGTGACGCGCGTGACAAGCGAGGAGTTGTTGCTCTCATCAATGCCATAGGACGAGCTGTCTGGCGGATGGATGACGTAGGTCACCTCATCTATGGAGAGGTTTGTCTCATCACTCACCTGCTGGGCCGTGAGCCCGATGTCCTTGAGGGCTGCGAGATAGTCGTCTATCTCGTCGGAGTCCTTGGACAGGTAGGTGGTATAAACGGCCCGCACGGAGAAGTTCCTCAGTATCGTTGCTGCGCCACCCACATGGTCCCGGTCGAAGTGCGTGACGATCAGGGCGTCGATGGCAGAGACCCCGAGGTTTTTCAGGGACAGCGACACATCGTCCGCCGTACCGGCCGTTCCGGTGTCGATCATGACGCAGGATCTCTCGGTCGTGAGAATGATGGCATCGGCTTTGCCCACGTCGAGGAAGGTGACCGTGAGTTGCGTGGCGCCCACCGGTCCCGCAACGATACCGAACGAACATGCCGATAGGAGCGTCGCGCCCGCTCCGGCGGAGAAGGCCGATGACACGAAGGAGATGGCCTCTCGTCTGGTGAGCGGTTTTGTATCTGGAATCACGAGAGGACCTCCTTTGCTGCTCCTCAAGAGGTTACTCGCATAGCGTCCGTGCAAGCGAAAAATCACAACCTGAAAGACTTTCTGAAAGGACCCGAAAGGACCCGAAAGGGGACAGGGATGTTTTGGGACATCCGGCATACTTCCGTAACGCAGCGATGTCGGATGTCCCAAAACATCCCTGTCCCCTTTCGGGTCCTTTCGGGCAACGAGAAAAAGTCGTTGACAAAACCTAGTAAGTAGCTAGGATTTATACGTGTGAAGAAACAGGCGATTGCCCTAAGCTTGGGGTTAAACGTCCATTTCCAGACGGGTATACCTGCCCTGAAACGGGAATAACTGTCCTATCTTACGTAGTGGAGTACGCGGGAGTCGGTGTCACGCGTGATGCCGGCCCTGCCAAAGAGGAAGGAATCGACCCATGACGCTCAACGATATCATCCTGAACAGGAGAAGCGCCATCGCCCTCGGCGTTAACGCTGTGGTGCTCGCCGGTCTCGCCGGCTGCTCTGGTGGTTCTGACGGCAGTTCGAGTGCATCCACCTCGTCGGATGCGAGCGCCAGCACCTCCGAGGGCTCTATCGACAAGGACGCCTTTGACGCCATCATCGCTGCAGGTGAGACTGCCGACGATGCCACCATCTCCGCATCCGCGTGGGCGACCAAGATCAAGAAGGCCGGCTCCTTCCGTCTCGGCTCGACGCGCACCTCCGAGCTCTTCAGCTACCTCGACGAGACCGACAACAAGCTTCGTGGCTTTGACGCCGGTCTCTACCAGCTCCTGACCGCCTACATCCTCGGGGATGCCACCAAGTTCGACTTCACGCAGGTCACTTCGGACACCCGTGAGTCCGTCCTCCAGAACGACCAGGTCGATGCCGTCTTCGCGACCTATTCCATTACCGACAAGCGCAAGGCGCTCATCGATTTCGCCGGTCCCTACTTCACCGCCCATCAGGGCATTCTCGTCATGGCGAGCAACACCGACATCAATTCGGCCGATGATCTCAACGGCAAGAACGTCGCCGTGCAGTCCGGCTCCACCGGTCCCTCGATCGTCGAGGGGGTTGCTCCCAACGCCACCCTCTCCGAGTACAGCACCGACGAGGAGGCTCGCGCAGCCCTCGAGCAGGGTCGTGTCGATGCCTATGTCATCGACGAGACCCTCCAGGAGGGTTCCATCGTCGCCAATCCCGGCAAGTATCGTCTCGTCAGCGAGACCATCGGTCCGGAGGATCCCTACGGCATCGGTCTTGCCAAGGGTTCCGACGCGGTCGCCTTCGTCAACGCCTTCCTCCAGAAGGTCGAGGATGATGGCGTGTGGAAGCAGCTCTGGAAGGTCTGCATCGGTGACCGTACTGGTCAGACCGAGGCTCCCGAGCCGCCAACGATCGGCGCGTAGTCGGGCCGGCCAGGACATGAACCCTCGCTTCCAGGTCGATTCCGATGACTGGAACGAGCTCTACCCTGGCCTTTGCATGGCTTGTGCTGAGGGGGGCTCCCGTGCATGTTCACACGAGGGCTCCCCTTCCGTAAGCCGGAGGTGGCAATGAGCGTTTCCTATCTGTTCGATACCTATGGCAGCGCATACCTGCAGGCGCTGCTCAATACGTGGGAGATGACCATCGTCTCCTTCGTCGGCTGCATGGCGCTTGCCCTCGTGATCACCATCATGCGCGTGTGCCCCATCGCTCCTCTGCGCAAGGTCGGGGACATCTACGTCCAGATCTTCCGTAACATCGCGGGCATCTCGCTTTTGGTCTTCTTCTACTACGCGTTTCCCTACCTCGGAATCCTCTGGGACGAGCGTACCTGCGTCATTCTCGTCGTGGTGCTCGTCGCCTCCGCCTTCGGCTCCGAGAACTTCATGAGCGGCATCAACACCATTGGCGTGGGTCAGATCGAGGCCGCTCGTTCGCTCGGCCTCTCCTTCACTCAGATCATCAAGGACGTCGTCATCCCGCAGGCGTTGCGTTCGGCGATCCTGCCCATGACGAACCTTCTCATCGCCGTCCTTCTCACCACCGCTCTCGGCTCGCAGGTGCCTCTCAATCCCAAGGAGCTCACGGGCATGGTCTCGTACATAAACACGAGAGACGTCGGAGGCATCCTGCCGTTCACGATCTCGGCCCTCTGCTACGCGGGCACGTCGTTCGTGATCGGCTTCGTCGGGAACAGGATTGACAAGAAAGTGAGGATCCTGCGATGAGCGCACCAGCAGACAGCATGTCCATGCGCGACGCGCTCTACGAGACCCCGGGTCCCAGGACGAGGCAGCGCGTGCTCGTTGGTACCGTCATCTCGTCCGTTGCGATCCTTGCCCTCGTTGCCTTGGTCATGGTTCGCCTGTACGAGAAGGGCCAGTTCAGTCCGAAGTACTGGTCTTTCTTCGGCAAGTGGACCACGTGGCGCTTCCTTTTCGAGGGCTTCGCCGGCACCATGGAGGTCGCCCTCACGGCAGGGGCCATCGCCCTCGTGCTCGGTGTCCTCTTCATGCTCGGCCGCATCAGCAAGAACAGGGTCGTGAGCACGATCTTCCGCGTGATCGTCAACTTCTTCCGGGGCATCCCCTCGCTGCTCCTCATCTACTTCTTCTTCCTCGTGCTTCCGGGCTACGGCCTCAAGATTCCCTCGTTCTGGATGCTCGCCCTGCCCATCTCGCTCACGGCGTCAGGCGTGCTCGCCGAAGTCTTCCGCGCTGGCGTCAATGCCGTACCCCAGGGTCAGGTCGAGGCGGCTCTCTCCATAGGTCTCACCGACGGACAGGTCATGAGCAAGATCGTGCTTCCTCAGGCCATCCGCTACGTCATCCCGTCGCTCATCTCGCAGCTCGTCGTCGTGGTCAAGGACACGTCGGTCGCCTACGTCGTGAGCTTCCCCGACATCCTCCAGAACGGCCGTGTCCTCATCAGCAACTACGATGCGCTCGTCTCCGTGTACTTTGTCGTCGCCGTCATCTACGTTCTGATCAACTACGCCATCAACCAGGCCTCTGTGTATGCCGCGCGTAGGTCGGGTACCAAGATCATCGCACGCACCGAGGAGAGTCCCGTCTAAGTCCGTGTTCCGTCCCACCGAATGGAGAGTGTCATGGCCACCCCAATCATCGAGCTCAGGCATGTTGACAAGCACTTTGGTCAGCTGCACGTGCTCAAGGACATCAACTTCTCCGTGGACAAGGGCGAGGTCGTCGTCGTTATCGGCCCCTCTGGTTCCGGCAAGTCCACGCTGTGCCGGACGATCAACCGCCTCGAGACCATCGACTCCGGCGAGATACTCATCGACGGCAACCCTCTGCCACAGGAGGGCCGGGACCTCGCTGCCCTGCGCGCCGAGGTGGGCATGGTCTTCCAGAGCTTCAACCTCTTCGCGCACAAGAACATCCTCGAGAACGTGACGCTCGGCCCCACGGAGGTGAAGCACGTGCCTGCCGCCCAAGCCGAGGCAGAGGCCATGAGGCTGCTCGAACGCGTTGGTGTGGCCGAGCAGGCGCATAAGGTCCCGGCCCAGCTCTCTGGTGGTCAGCAGCAGCGCGTGGCCATTGCTCGCTCGCTCGCCATGCACCCCAAGGCGATTCTTTTCGACGAGCCCACGTCCGCCCTCGACCCCGAGATGATCAACGAGGTCCTCGACGTCATGACGAGCCTTGCCAAGGAGGGCATGACGATGGTCGTGGTCACACACGAGATGAGCTTCGCCCGCCGCGTGTCCAACCGTGTGGTCTTCATGGCCGACGGCATGATTCTCGAGGAGAACACGCCTGACGAGTTCTTCGACAATCCGCAGACCGATCGCGCGAAGGAGTTCCTCGAGTCCATCAAGGGGCATTAGCGAGCAGGGTCGTCTCTACGGAGCGTAGGTTGCCTGCCTCCCCCGTGTTCCTCACAATCCTGGAAAAGGTGACAGGTATCTTTTCCAGGATTGTGAGGGAGCAACCATGCAGTATGTGACTGGCGATACGATTCGACGTCTTCGCGAGGCGGGCGGACTTACCCAGAAGGCGCTTGCCGAGAAGATAGGCGTGACCGACAAGGCGGTCTCCAAATGGGAGACGGGTCGAGGCCTGCCCGATGCGACCCTTCTCGCAGACCTTGCCATGGCACTTCACGTGAGCATGTCAGAGCTTCTCACCGGCGCCGTGGTCACCAATGCCAATCGCTCGGCCAACATGCGTCGCTCGCATTTCTACCTCTGTCCCGCCTGCGGAAACGCGATTCTGACCACGGGAGAGGCGTCCGTCTCGTGTTGTGGGATCACCCTGCCACCACTCGAGCCCGAGGAGCCCGACGTTGCGCATCGCATCGAGGTCTCATACGACAACGCGGAGCTCTTCGCTCGCTTGGCTCACCCCATGAGCAAGGACCACTTCGTGAGCTTCATGGCCTATGTCACCGATTGTCGCGTGGAGTTTCGCAAGCTCTACCCTGAGCAGTCCTGCGAGTCCACGTTTGCCTATCAGGGCAGGGGCGACATCTACGCCTGCTGTAACAGGCACGGCCTCTTTAGGCTTGCGCGCGTGAGCGCCTGAGTGCCTGACAACTATGGTTGTTCTCAAGAGTCTGTAAGGCCGTAGAAAATCCACGGGTGTCGCTGCCTGGCTCGTGTATAACGGTAGGTAGTACAGACAGCGTTTCAAGGATGCGTAGTATACATGAATCAGAATCGTCCCACGCCACGCTCCGGCACGCCGCGCGAAGATTGTTCTCACCACTCTACCTCGAATGTCTCAAGGTGGATTAAAAATAAAAGCAACGAAATGGGTGCCAGGGCCGAAGCACGAAACGCAAGCGGCCAGGCTCCTGCGGAGCAGCCTGCGCATGACGCCGTTCCTGCCCATCGGTCGGTAGCGTCTCGATCCACGACCCCAGAGACCATGGACAGGCGCGACACCCCTCGCGCCACCGGCTCCGATCGCAAGCAGGCCGCCGATGCGTTGCGTGTTGGTCAGGACCTGCGCAAACGGCTCATGGCGAGACGTGCCGACCCGCATCGCGATGAAGGGGAAACGCAGGCTCAGCCTACGTGCGAGCCGCAGCAGGAGGGCTTCTCCGTCATCTCGAGGGAAGATGTCCCGCCGTATTCCCCGAAGCTCGCGTCCTCGGGGAATACCACCGCAAAGAGCACGCGTATCGGCGTGGCGGTTCTCGTTGTCCTCGCGTTGGCCGCCATCCTTGGCCTGCAAGCCTGGAGCAACCGAACCGTCGAGGTGTCGGTCAACGACACGAACGTCTCCATCAAGGCGGGATCGTCCCTCGACGCACTCGTCTCGGCGGCAGGACTTCAGCTCACGCCAGGCAATTTCATGAGCATCGGCGGGAACGTCATCACCGAAGGGGGCGGTGACGCCTACGAGGCAACCCTCAACGGTGCCACCCTCACGCAGGACGCCATCGCCACGACAACGGTGAGCGACGGCCAGTCCTACGAGTTCTCCGACGGTGCCGACACGACCGAGGCGTGCGAGGAGCAGGTCGTTGACATGCAGCCCAAGCTCGAGGTCCAAGGCACGGCTGGCGCCATCACCTATGTCGCCCAGTGGGGCAAGACGGGAAAGAAGCGCGTGAAGGTCGGCGAGACCTCGGGAGAGACCGTGGACGACGGAGTCGTGGATGCCGCCCAGGATGCCATCATCGTCAAGCACAACTTCAACTTCGATGACGACCACAAGCTCATCGCCCTCACCTTTGACGACGGACCGTCGCAGTACACCCAGCGTTACCTGGACATCCTTGCGCAGTATGGTGCCAAGGCGACGTTCTTTAACCTCGGACAGAATGCCGACACCTATCCTGACCTCGAGAAGGCCTGTGTCGCCGCAGGTTGCCAGGTGGCGAGTCACACGTTTGACCACAAGCAGCTCACGGCGCTCTCGGGCGATGACGTCTGCTCCGAGCTCACGACCGCCTTCACGAGCATCTATAACGCATCCGGCACGAGCACCACGATGTTCCGTCCGCCCTATGGTTCCTTCACTGACAAGACCTGGCTGCTGACCCGTGGCTGCGTTTCCGCGTCATTCATCTGGAACATCGACTCCGAGGACTGGCGTTTGCCTGGTCCGGACAAGATCGTCTCGAATGTCGTCAACAATGCGTATCCGGGTGCGATCGTCCTCATGCACGATGGCGGGGGCAATCGTGACGAGGACCTCACGGCGCTCCCCAGCATCATCCAGACGCTACAGGGCGAGGGCTACACCTTCGTGACGCTCGATGAGCTCATGGCTGCCGACGACTCCATCCCCGATGACATCGCCACAGGTAATGCCACGATGCCTGCGGGCTGCGTCTGGCCGACGGAGCTTGCGTAAACGTGCCGGGCTACTCGTCGTGAGCGGGACCCTGTTCGATGATGGCGGCATTCTCGTCAGAGGATATGGTGTCATCCGAATGGGCACCTGGTCTGGGGAGCGTGGTCACGAGCACGATGATCACGGCAATCGCCGCAATGGCAAGGCAGTAGAGCAGGACGAAGTGTCTGAGGGGCAGATCAGCCGGGGAGGCAGGCTGTCCTGCGGCGTGCTTCCTTACCCGCTCGTCTTGCCCCACGTCCGGGTGCGCGTCCGACCGCCTGTGCATGCCAGCCCCTCTCGTTGTCACGAGGATCCCCTCCCACGGTAACCGCGAGAGGGGATCGATGCAAGCTGGTTCTCAGAGACTACAGGTCGCGGCGGGCGTAGAGACGCATCGCTATGGTCGCGCTTATGGCGAAGAGTACGAGTGCGATCGCGGGGAGGACCGTAAGGACGACCGCTCCGGTGGTGAATTGCTCGGGGATGCTCGAGATGATGCCACCGCTCGCGCCGATCATGGCAGCCGGCACAATGATGAGGAACACCGCTAGCAGACGAGTGCCCTTCGTGGTCCCGAACGTGAGGTAGATGGGCAGTATCACGGCCATGTACGTAATCGAGAGGGATATCCCGGCCACGGCGAGCGCAAGAGCGTCCGAGAGGTTCCATCCCGTGGCAAGCGTTTCCCCCGTCACCAAGGGGAGTACCGCCGCCTCGACCGGACCTACGAGTGCCGAGAGCGCGATGCCGAAAACCGCGGAGGCTAGACAGGTCACCGCCACGGTCGCATAGCGGCCGAGCACCACGTCGCGCCGGGAGAGGGGGAGCGCGAGGCGAAAGGCCGCCCAGCCACTCACATCGTCGTATGCCGACAGGGTTACGACGACCATGTAGGTGATCATCAGCGTGGCCATCATGATAACGGCCACGGCTGCCATCGAAACGGAAACGATGCCGAGTATCAGTGCGCACAGCAGGCCTATGAGTGCGATCTGGGGCAGCTGCCGGCGGATGACGACAAGGTCGCAGAGAAGCATCCTTCTCATCGGGCATCTCCTTTCAACATGAGGGCCATGTACTCCTCGATCGTGGTCCGGTCGAGCGTCACGTCAGGAAACTCGCGTGCGAAGGCGACACGGTCGGGAACGAGGACGTCGGTCGAGAAGGCTCCGTGCGACACGTGCTTGTCCGTGCCCGTGAGTTTGCTTCCTACCACGGCGTCCACCTCCTCGGCCCGGCAGCGCGCGATGCCCGCCGTATCGCAGATGCCATCCTTGGAGATGTCGAACACGATCCTGCCCTCGTCGATGCAGACGATGCGATCGGCGATATGCTCGAGGTCTGTGGTGATGTGGCTCGAGATGAGGATGGCGTGGTCATCGTCCATGAAATCGCGCAGGTCATCGAGGGCCTCCTCGCGGGCGATGGGATCGAGACCTGCCGTAGGCTCGTCGAGGACGAGAAGCAGCGGATCGTGGGCCAGCGCGAACGCCAGTTGGAGCCTCATGCCCAAGCCGCGCGAGAGCTCCTTGACCCGCTTGCTGCCGTCAAGGGAGAAATCGTGGCAGAGATCATCGAACCTGGTTGCGTCCCAGGTCGTGAAGGTGGCCTTTCCGAGAGAGGCCACGTCTGACACGCACATCTCGCCTACGAAGGGACAGACGTCGAAGACGACGCCCATGCGCTCGTGTGCGGCGGTTGCGGGCAGGCCCGTACCACCGAGAAGTTCGATGGTGCCATCGCTCGTTCGCACGATGCCCAGCAGGGATTTGATGAGCGTGGTCTTGCCGGCGCCGTTGCGACCGATGAGGCCCACGACCTCACCGGGGTCCACAGTGAGGTTCATGCTGTCGAGCGTGAAGTCCTTATAGTGTTTGGTGACTCCCATCATGTTGATGAGGTGGTTCATGCCGTACTCCTTTACTCGTTCTCTTCGAGCGTGTCGATCATCTCATGCAGTTCCGCAGAGGTGACGCCTATGGCCTGGGCCTTGTCGATCGCCTGCGAGAGGAGGAGCTCCACCTGGCGCATGCGCTCCTCGCGGAGCAGCTCCACGTTGCCGCCGGTGACGAAGCTGCCCTTGCCCTGCACGGTATCTATGAAGCCCTGCGCCTCAAGCTCGGAATAGGCCCGCTTCGTGGTGATGACGCTGATGCGAAGGCTGTTTGCGAGCGAGCGGATGGAGGGGAGCGCCTCGCCTTGGCCGAGTTCGCCTGCGAGTATCGCACCCTTTATCTGCAAGGCAATCTGCTCGTAGATGGGTTCATCGCTCGCGTTCGAGACTATGATGTCTATGTCAGACCTCCCTGATGACTGCTCAAAGTGTGTATATACGATAAGTACACTATACGCAGTAGGTCATGGGCTGTCAACGACATGTGCTCGATTCGTGGCGTGGGATGTTCTTGGCCGTACCGCCAACCAGGCAAGGGAGGTCTCATGAACGGGACCATGCTTCAGGGTTTCTCCTGGTGTCTGCCCCCCGACGGTGATCACTGGAACCGTCTTGCAGCAAGCGCCCAGCGCTTTTCCGCCGAAGGCATCACGTCCGTCTGGCTACCCCCCGCCTACAAGGGCCAGGCCGGGGCCAATGACGTGGGCTATGGCGTCTACGACCTCTACGACCTCGGCGAGTTTGACCAGAAGGGCACCGTTGCCACCAAGTACGGCACCAAGGACGAGTACGTGCGCGCGGTTCGTGCGCTCAGGGACGCGGGGGTGCAGGCGCTTGGCGACATCGTGCTCAACCATCGCATGGGTGCCGACGGGAGCGAGAGCGTCCTCGCAACGGAGTGCGATCCTGCCAATCGCAGCGAGCTCGTCTCCGAGCCGCATCTCATCACGGCGTGGACGCACTTCACCTTTCCGGGGCGCAGGGGCCGCTATTCGCACTTCAGGTGGGACTGGCGTCGCTTCCATGGTACCGACTGGGACGAGGGGGAGAGGCGCTCGTCCGTGTTCCTCTTCGACGGCAAGCACTGGGACGAGGACGTGGACCACTCCGATAACGGCAACTACGACTACCTCATGGGTGCCGACGTGGACCTCACCGATCCCGAGGTCTACGAGGAGCTTCTCCGTTGGGGCCGCTGGTATCTCGCCCAGACCGGCGTGAACGGCTTTCGTCTCGATGCGATCAAGCACATGAGTCGCAGCTTCTACCTGCGCTGGTTGTCCGATCTGCGCGAGTCTGCGGAAGGCGAGCTCTTCTGCGTGGGAGAGTACTGGTCGCCGCGCGTGGATGACCTCGTGGCCTATCTCGGTGACGAGGAGTGCATGAGCCTCTTCGACGTGCCGCTGCACTACAACCTCTTCGCCGCGAGCTGCTCGGACGGGGGCGTCGACCTCTCCAAGATCTTCGACGACACGTTCGTCTCGGTGGACCCCGTGCATGCGGTGACCTTTGTGGAGAACCATGACACCCAGCCCGGGCAGGCACTCCAATCCTTCGTGGAGCCATGGTTCAAGCCATCGGCGTATGCGCTCATCCTCCTGCGCGAGGCAGGCTACCCCTGCGTGTTCTACGGTGACCTCTACGGCCTGCCCAACGACGGGATTCCTGCGGTGCGGGAACTTCCCCTCCTCATGGAGCTGCGCCGCCGTTTCGCCTTTGGCAGACAGCGCGACTACCTCGACGATCGCGATGTCATCGGCTGGACGCGCGAGGGAGACGAGCACATCCTCTCGGGCATAGCGGTGCTGCTCACCGACAAGGACGGTGGCGAGAAGACCATGTGCGTCGGAAAGTCCCACTTCGGCGAGGTATGGGACTGCGTTCTGGGTGACGACGGGAAGGTCACCATCGACGAGGACGGATGTGCGACGTTTGGCTGTGGCTCAGGCCGTCTGTCCGTGTATCTCTCCGACGCGGCCGCCCTCGTGCTCGACCACGACTGGATCCACCTGGTGAGAACCGAGGACGCAAGTCCCTACGAGGGGCCCGATCCGATAGCCGCCATCGAGCAGACGATAGACGATGCCAATCAGGCGGGAGGGTCCTGGCTCCCCAAGGACCAGGGGTGACGGCGGGTCTCGTCTCGCGGTCTGTCGAACGTATCCTTAAAATGAACCTCTCGCCCGAGAGGTCGGAACGTAGTGCTATGATGCTCTCCAACAAACTGAACTCATGAGAGACAAAAATGAACTTACGTGTCTTAAATTGAACTTCTGGAGAGAGATGCCCGAGACCACCTTTTCATACAGGCTGAAGCAGGCGATGAGCGAGAGCGACCTCAAGCAGGTCGACCTCGTGCGCATGGCCTCCGAGCAGGGACAGAAGCTCGGTAAGAGCCAGGTGAGCCAATATCTGAGCGGAAGGACCGTACCGCGTGCGGGCCTGATGGCGTTCCTTGCCTCGGCTCTGGGCGTCTCGGAGGACTGGCTCTCCGGGGCGGAACCTGAGCAAGCGCCTACGTCAACCACCGCACAAGCCACCCATGAAAGGGGTACCGGCATGCGTACCTTCAACAAGTCATCCAAGCTCGACAACGTTCTCTATGACGTGCGCGGCCCCGTCGTCGACGAGGCAAACCGCATGGAGGAGGATGGCACGCAGGTCCTCAAGCTCAACATCGGCAACCCGGCGCCGTTCGGCTTCCGTACGCCCGACGAGGTCGTCTACGACATGCGCAACCAGCTCACCGACTGCGAGGGCTACTCGGCGAGCAAGGGCCTCTTCTCCGCGCGCAAGGCGATCATGCAGTACGACCAGATCAAGGGGCTGCCCAACGTGGGCATGAACGACATCTACACGGGCAACGGCGTATCGGAGCTCATCAACCTCTGCATGAGCGCCCTTCTCGACAGCGGGGACGAGATTCTCATACCGAGTCCTGACTATCCACTATGGACGGCCTGCGCCACGCTCGCCGGCGGGGTGGCCGTGCACTATGCCTGTGACGAGGCCGCGGACTGGAATCCCGACCTCGATGACATCCGTGCCAAGGTCTCACCGCGTACCAAGGCCATCGTCATCATCAACCCGAACAACCCCACGGGTGCCGTATACCCGCGTGACGTGCTCGAGGGAATCGTGAGAATCGCCCGTGAGAACCAGCTCATGATCTTCTCCGATGAGATCTACGACCGCCTCTGCATGGATGACGTGAAGCATGTCTCGATCGCAAGCCTCGCACCTGACCTGTTCTGCGTCACGTTCAACGGCCTCTCCAAGAGTCACATGATCGCCGGGTTCCGCATCGGCTGGATGAGCCTCTCGGGCAACAAGCGTGCCGCCAGGGACTACATCGATGGGCTCAACATGCTCTCGAACATGCGCATCTGTTCCAACGTGCCTGCGCAGGCAATCGTGCAGACGGCCCTTGGCGGATATCAGTCCGTAAACGACTACATCGTTCCCGGCGGTCGCGTGTACGACCAACGCGAATTCGTGTACCAGGCACTCTGTGACATCCCCGGTATCAGCGTGGTCAAGCCCAAGGCGGCGTTCTACACCTTCCCCAAGCTCGATGTGAAGAAGTTCAACATCACCGATGACGTTCAGTTTGCCGTGGACCTGCTCAAGGAGAAGCACATCCTCGTGGTACAGGGCTCTGGATTCAACTGGGCCGAGCCCGACCACTTCCGCATCGTGTACCTGCCGCGCATCCCGGTCCTCCGAGAGGCGATGACGAAGCTCGGCGATTTTCTCGCCACGTACCAACAGGCGTAGTGTGCGCCACCCGTGCTCCGAGACTCGCGGATGGGCGGGTGAGTGCGAAGAATGCTTCGGGATTCGGCGGCTCGCCCACGTCGATGCGGATAATGCGTACCATCGTGGTATCGGCGTGGGAATCATCGAGCAGAGGAGCGGCCTCGTGGAGATCACCGACTACACCCTCGAGAGCGAGGGGCTGCAGAAGAGTCTGGACGTGGCGGTCTATGGCAGTGCCGGACGTCCCGTCATCGTGTTCCCCGAGGGGGACTCGTCCTGCACCAGCTGGGAGAACGGCGGGATGGTAGAGGCCCTCTCCGCCCTCGTCGACAGTGGGGCCGTGCAGCTCTTCTGCACGGACTCGGTCGATGACGGGGGCTGGTACTCTCGCTTCGCACTCTCGGACTATCGCATCGACAACATCTCGGGGTACTTTGGCTTCGTGGAGGACGTTCTCGTCCCGTTCGTTGCGGAGCATGCCTCCACGCAGGACCTGCCGCTGGTTGCTGGCGCAGGCATGGGCGCCCTTAACGCCACCATCGCAATCCTGCGCCGTCCCGACCTCTTCGGGGGTCTGCTTGCGCTCTCTGGTAGCTATGACGTGCGCGTCTTCGCCGGCGATGACTTCGACGAGCAGTGGGCGGAGTTCTCGCCGGTCGACATTCTCGCCCAGCCTTCCTGCGATGCCCTTGCCGGACGTCCCCTCGCCTTCGTCTGTGGCCAGGGTGCTGACGAGACGGGCATCGGCAGCCAGCGCGCCCTCGAGGGGCTTCTTGCCGACAAGGACATCGAGGCCACCTTCGAGTACTGGGGCTTCGATGTGGGCCACGACTGGTCCTGGTGGCAGGAGGAGGCACGCCAGATCCTTCCCTGCCTTCTCGTGACCGATGGCCTTCTCGACCGTAGGCTCTCCGCTCGGGCCGCCATCGCCACGGCGGCGGCAGACCATGCCGCCGAGGTGCTGAGGGCCAGTCAGGACGAGCTCTCCGCGGCAAACGCCGCCATCCGCGCGGCACGTGCCAAGGCCAAATCCACGGCCGCACGGGTGGGAACCGAGGAGGCGGTGGTCGAGAAGCGCAAGGACGTCGAGGCAAGGCTTGCCGAGGCTGCCAGGGTCGCCTGGGCCAAGCGCGGCGAGGTCGCCGCCCTGCTGGCGGAAGCGGAGGAGAAGGCTCGCGCCGCCCAGGACGCGGCCGATGCGGCTGCTCGCGATCGGGCCTCCGCAGAGTGGATCGCCGGCGAAGCGCGAGCTGCCGCAGCGCGTGCCCTCACCGACAGGAGTGCCGCCAATGGTCGCGTCTCCGCAGCCAAGGCAGCTGTCAAGGAGGCTACCGCTGACGTCGACAAGGCCGTGGCCGCGCTTGGTGCCCTCAGTCCCGAGACCTCTTCCGAGGTCGCCCCGCGCTGAGTAGTCGTACCTGCCAACGCGTGCGCAGCTCCGAGGAGGCGTGGGCATGAGCTCCAGCGTTTCGAACCAGGAGTCGCTTTTTGGCGCGGACATCGCGGCGTCATCGCTGCCTCCTGCGGAGTCAGGCGACCCTGACATGTCCCAGCCGCTTCCTGCACGCGTGCGTCCGCGCACCCTCGATGACGTGGTGGGCCAGGAACACCTGGTGGGGGAGGGAAAGCTCCTGCGTCGCATGATCGAGGCGGACCAGATCTCGAGCATGATCTTCTGGGGACCTCCCGGTGTGGGCAAGACCACCCTTGCGCGGGTCATCGCGCACCAGACGAGCTCGGCGTTCATTGACTTCTCGGCTGTGACCAGCGGCATCAGGGAGATTCGCAAGGTCATGGAGGAGGCCGAGGCCTGCCGCCAGCTGGGGCGACGCACCATCCTCTTCGTCGACGAGATCCATCGCTTCAACAAGGCGCAGCAGGACGCGTTTCTCCCGTACGTGGAGCGTGGCAGCATCGTGCTGATCGGGGCCACCACCGAGAACCCCTCCTTCGAGATCAATGGCGCCCTCCTCTCGCGGTGCAGGGTCTTCGTCCTGCACGAGCTGGGCGAGGATGACCTCGTCCGTCTCATGCGCCACGCGCTTCTCGACCCGCGCGGCTTTGGCGGCGAGGACGTGCGCATAGCCGACGAGCAGCTCTCGGCCATCGCCCGCTTCTCCAACGGGGACGCCCGTGGCGCACTCTCGACGCTCGAGATGGTGGTCATCAACAGCCCGACCGACGCAGACGGGTCCATCATCGTCGACCAGGCCACGCTTGAGCAGTGCGTCTCTCGCAAGGCGCTGCTCTATGACAAGCATGGCGAGGAGCACTACAACATAATCTCGGCGTTGCACAAGTCCATGCGCAACTCCGACCCCGATGCGGCCGTGTACTGGCTCGCGCGGATGCTCGAGGGCGGGGAGGATCCGCTCTACGTCGCGCGACGCGTGACGCGGTTTGCCGCGGAGGACATCGGACTCGCCGATCCACATGCGCTCGAGCTGTGCGTGGCCGCCTTCCAGGCCTGCCATATGATTGGTATGCCCGAATGCACCGTCCACCTGACGGAGGCCGTGGTCTACTGTGCCATGGCTCCCAAGTCCAACGCCCTCTACGTGGCCTACGAGCATGCCAAGCGCGACGCGCAGGAGCAGATCGCCGAGCCCGTGCCCCTGCAGATCCGCAATGCCACCACGGACCTCATGGACAACCTCGGCTACGGGCGAGACTACCGATACGCCCATGACACCGCGGAGAAGCTCACCGCCATGCCGTGCCTGCCCGACTCCCTTGCCGGCAGCGAGTACTACGTGCCCACGAGCTCGGGTCTCGAAGCTCGCTACGCCGAGAAGCTCGCGCAGGTGAAGACCTGGAAACGCGAACACGCGGACGAATGGCGCGACACGACCTCCGGCGAGGACGAGGCTGGCGCGAGCAGCCGGAAGCCAAGGGGCCCGCGGGCCTAGCCTCCGTACGGCACGACCGGCACGGCGGGAATCGCGTGGTCTCCGATGAGACGTTCCATCCATACCATGTCATACCAGCGATTGAACTTGTAGCCGACCTGCTCGAAGCGACCGACCATACGATAGCCCAGGTGATCGTGAAAGCGTATGCTCGCGTCGGTCAGAAAGGGGTCGTCGGCAGTTCGCGGGGCGGCGATGCATGCGTCCATGTTCTGGACGTTCATCGTGCCACACGCCCTCTCGAGCGCGGCGTGCAGCTGGGTGCCGATGCCGCGTCCGCGCGCTTTTCCGTCGAGGTAGATGGAGGTCTCCACGGCCCAATCGTAGGCTTCGCGTGGTTGGAAGCGTCCTGCGTAGGCGTAGCCGAGCGGACGACCCTCCTCCTCGGCAACGAGGTAGGGGAAGCGCTCGAGCGTGTGCTCGATCCGATTGCGGAAGTCGTCTGCGGAGGGGACGTCGTACTCGAAGGTGATCGCAGACCGCTCGACGTACGGTGCATAGATCGCGAGCAGCGACTCGGCGTCTTCTGGCGTGGCGGTGCGAATGATCACATGAACCTCCCAAAAGGGGACAGGGATATTTTGGGACACCCGGTCTGTTCGTGGAAGCCTTAGCTACGGGCTGGCTCGGCCATCCAGTGCGAGAGTGCGTCGAGAAGTGTCGTCACGTCCTCGTCGATGGTGGCCCAACTTGTGGCCAGGCGTATCGTCGTGCGCCCATCATCGCGCTTCTCCCAGAAACCGTACTCGAATGCAGAGCCAAGCTGCGCAAGGTCTTTGTCGGCGACGATTGGGAAGACTTGGTTCGTGGGCGAGTCTATGAAAAGAGGTGCGCCCCCGTACTGCAGCGTGTCTCTGATACGGTCTGCCGCACGGATGGCGGTCTCTCCGATGTGCAGGTAGAGGTCATCGGTGAAGAGCGTGTCAAACTGGATTCCTGCGGCGCGCCCCTTGGCGAGCAACGCGCCGTGCTGCTTGATGATGGTAAGGAAGTGCGGGATGGTTCCTGGGCGGGGAACGACGACCGCCTCACCAAAGAGCGCGCCGCACTTGGTGCCGCCGATGTAGAAGGCGTCGCAGAGGCGTGCCAGGTCAGCGAGGGACACGTCGTTGGCGGGACAGGCGAGGGCGTAGGCCAGTCGTGCCCCATCGACGTACATCCGTAGGTGATGCCTGTCGCAGACCCCCTTGATTGCCGTGAGCTCGGCCAACGAGTAAAGCGTTCCGTACTCGGTGGGTTGCGAGAGGTACACCATGCCAGGCATGACCATGTGGTCGTGGCTGTCGTCCATCTCCCAGGCGGTGCAGTATCCGTCTACGGAGGTTGCCGAGAGCTTGCCGTCCTGACCACAGATGGAAAGGACCTTGTGGCCGCCGAACTCGATGGCGCCCGCCTCGTGAACATTGATATGGCCGGAATCGGCGGCAACGACGCCCTGGTAGCTGGCGAGAAGCGCATCGATGCACGTGGCGTTTGCCTGTGTCCCGCCCACGAGGAAGCGAATCTCGGCGTTGGGGGCCTGGCATGCCGCACGGATCTTCTCGCGTGCGGACTCGGAATAGGGGTCGAGACCATAGCCTACGGTCTGCTCGAGGTTTGTTTCGACAAGCCTTTGGATAATTGCGGGATGGGCTCCCTCTAGGTAGTCGGATGCGAAGGAGGGCTTGGTTGTCGTCATGTGCGAACCTCTCGTCTTGCCTTGTGCGTCGCGTGCTAGTATGAACGCTTGCGTTACATGATACAAATGACTCTTTTGCTAAGTATCTATAACATAATGTTATTGATAGCGTCAAAAAGAGAGGGGTGACGATGAGCCAGCATGCCATCGTCACCCCTCGTCCTGCCGTGTGCCTTGTCCTAGGGACGGTGGATGCGGTGCAGACAGTCCATCATCGACGAGCTCGAGCGCATGTCGCTCATCATGAAACAACCTGCGCTATCTGCGGTGCCCCTGCGGCGATAGTCGCGGTCCGCGAGCCACGTCATGTATCTGGCAATGCCATTGACGAGGCTTGCCCCATATCCGAGCGTGCCTGGTGTGTTCTTGATCGTCGCCGTTGCCATTGTCATCGAACCTCCTTGCAAGATACCTGTTATGTGTCTATTGTGTTACGTGTTATCAAATAACACAAACAGCAGATAATCATATTTGATATGACAGTTAGTTATGATTGGTGGTGCGCGCGTGGATGCAGTCAAGTGCAAGGCGTTTCTCCTTGCGGTGGAATGCGGAAGCCTCACCGAGGTTGCCGAGCGCATGGGGTACACGCAGCCCGGCATCACGCGCATGATTTACTCGCTCGAGAAGGAACTCGGGTTCAAGCTGCTCGTGCGGAGCAAGCGAGGCGTGGTGGCCACCGCCAACGGGCGCGAGATGATTCCCGCCCTCCGGGAGATGGTCCGCGTTCAGCGCGTGGCCGAAGAGCAGGGGTCCAACATATCCGGGATGCTTTCGGGTGTGCTCACCATAGGCTGTTACTGGAGCGTGGGGCAGCAGTGGATGCCTTCGATGCTGGCTCGCTTCTGCGATCGCTACCCCGGCGTCAACGTATCGTTGCACGAGGGTGGCGGTCGCGAGCTCGGGCGCATGCTCGAGGAACGTTCGGTCGACCTCTGCTTCTGCGCGGAGCCTGGCGAGGGCGTGGAGTGCGATTGGATTCCCATGCGTAAGGACGAACTTCTCGCCTGGCTCCCCGCGGGGCATCCCAAGGCGGGCCTTGCGGCCTTTCCCGTTGCCGATGTGGAGAGCGAGTCGTTCATCGTCACCCTGCCCGGGGAGGATACGGACATCGACCGCTTCTTCGAGACCAACCATGTGACGCCGAACATCCGCTTTACCACAGGCAACGACTACACGGCCTATTGCATGGTGGAGGCGGGTCTCGGGATGAGCCTCAACAACCGCCTGCTCTCCGCGCGCTGGGGCGGGGCCGTGGCCGAGGTTCCCTTCGATCCGCCTCAGTACATCTCGCTGGGCATCGCCGTGCCGTCGCTCAAGGATGTCAGCCCTGCTGCGCGAAAGTTCATCGAGCTGGTGCTCGAGATGCGGGAAAGCATGGGACACGTATCTTTGCCATGACCAAGGCGCTGATGCAGGGCTTGCCTCATCGAAGGGCCATATGCTTTGTGCCGGCAAACCTGGATAGGAGAGGGGAGACGCTTGTGTTTAGGCAGATGAGACGAGCAGGGCAGCAGCTGCCGGGCGAGGAGACCGAGGTGATTCTGGCGAGAAACACCTCGGGTGTCCTTGCGTGCGCGGGAGATGACGGATACCCCTACGCCGTGCCAGTGAGCTACGTCTATGCCAACGGTACGATCTACTTCCATTGCGCGAAGGCCGGCCACAAGCTCGATGCGCTCCTCGCTGAGCCCAAGTGCTCCTTTTGCGTCGTCGACGCCGATGTCGTGCTCCCCGAGAGGTTCACCACGGACTTCCGCAGTGCCATCGCCTTTGGTCGCGCGCGCCTTCTCAAGGACGCTGAGAAGCTTGCCGCCCTTCGGCTGCTGGCCGAGAAGTACTCCGCGGACTATCCCGAAGAGATCGACAAGAAGATCGCGAGCAGCATCTCGCGCACGGAGGTGATCGCTATCGAGGTCGAACACCTCACCGGCAAAGAGGGCATCGAGTCCGTCAGGACTCGCGTCAAATGTGGGGACTCCGCAGAAACGCATGACGTATCATGAGTGCCACGCGCAAGAAATAGTCGACGCTCGGCGGTTGGCTCTGGTGTTGTCAGACGTAGTTCGGCTAACATCTTCCGGTAGCAGTTTATATGACAGTCAAGGGGGTCTACCATGGGACAGTACGTCATCAACGAGTGCGATGGTCGCTATCAGTTCAACCTCTGCGCAAGCAACGGGCATGTGTCCGTTTCGTCAATCGTCTACCCTTCGAGGAACGACGCCGAGAGGGGCATCGAGGACCTTCGTCGTGAGGCGCCAAGTGCAAACATCGAGGACGGCACCGAGAAGGACTTCGTGCACATGCCAGCACCAAAGTTTCGTATCTACCAGGACCTGGGCGGCAAGTTCTTCTTTGCGTTCATCGATGCCACGGGCGAGGACCTTGCGCTCTCGCACAAGTACACCGAGAAGGACAGCATGCTGCGCCGCATCGAGCGTGTGATGGCCGAGTGCGACTCCTCGGTGGCGATGGGCTAACAGCCGCTTCAAAGAACGCGTACCAGAGACGGGCATGCTAGAGGTGGCGTGCCCGTCTCTGGTCTATCGGCCGACCATCCCGCTTGTTACGGCCACGGGTCCTAGTCAAACATCATCGAGCTCGCCACGACGAGGATGACCATGACAAGCACGAGGCCACCTATCATGAGCCATGCCTGGAGGCGTGCGAAGTTGAGGGTCCAGCCTATGCCAAAGCGCTTGTGCAGAAACACGCTCGCATCGGTGGGATTGAAGTAGAACACGCCGAGCTTCCAGTGCGCGTCATCATCGTCCACGAGCGAGTCGTCGCCCTCGACATGCCCGGCGACACGGCTTCCTGCCTGGCCGTATCGTATCGACAAAACCAACGCCGCACCTACGCAGGCAAGAGATGCGACCATGACCACGACCGCCGACTGGGACATGGTAAGGACGTTTGCAAACGAGAGCGGCAGGCATACCATGACCGCATCGATGAGTATGCCAAAGACAACGAGAAACGCACTCTGCGCATGGGCGAACAAGCCATAGGCATAGGCGGACGAAGCAGGTGCCGCAGGGTCAACGGCCTTCTTCGAGTGAATGATCATGTAGTGGGAGAACAGCATCGTAACAAAGATCACGACCTGCACCAACAGGGGAAATGCCATCGTAGCGGGGCTTTTGTCGACCCATGACGTGATGTTCCCCGAAAGGTCCATGTGCATGGGCACCTGATCGGGCATGGACGGATACAGCATCCAGCTCACGGCAGCCGTGAACACGATGACGGGTACGTTGAGAAACTCCCAGGCAAGCGGGAGGGGACGGGGAGTGTCCCCCTCTCCTACCAGGGCCGCGTGTATCGATGTCTGTGCATGCCAGCCCCGCTCGTCCTTAAGGCGCAGAACCGCCCTGCGGTAGTGGAGCATGAGCAGGAAGGACCCGATGACAACCACGAAGATGCTTACGGTGAGCACGATCATGGCGATCTGTTCGCTCGCGTTGGCGATGAGCACGCCGATGAGCACGGTGCAGACAAGCGAGAGGATGAGCAGGCTTGCCGTATAGCGTACCTTGTATCCCCGTATGACCGGGTCCTTTTGGGCCGTCGCAGGGACGGTCACTGCAAAGCACTCGTTCTCCCGCATGAGCCATGGGGTGATGGCGGAAATGACTCCGGTAAGAGGGATGAGAACGACGATGAGCACCAAGAAGATTGTCGTATCCATGGTTAACGGTCTTCCTTTGCGACGGTCTGGGGTTTTTCGGTGGTTGCGCGTTCGCTTTTGTAGGCGACCTCGGCTTGCTGGGCGGCCTTCGCGAGAAAGTCCCGCTCGGTACCGCCGCGTGCCTTATGGGCGAGCGCAAGCTCGAGAAGTCTCTCCGACATGAGGGCGTCTTCGTCTGCCGCACGATGCTGGATCGAGGTCAGCGTGCGATCGGCGACGATGGCTCCCGCGCGCCCACGCATGACGAGGTAGCCCTCATCGCGAAGAACGCCGTAGGCTTCGTGAACGGTATGGAAGTTGATCCCGAGATCAGCTGCGAGACTTCGTATCGATGGCAGCTGGTCTCCTTCCTCCAGCTCGCCAGAAGCGATGGCGGCAATGATCTGCAATCGTATTTGCTGATAGATCGGGTCGGATGACATGGCGTCTATCTCGATGACCATATGACTGTCCCTTCTGTTCTAGTACAACTATAACATATAAAACGGAAGCGCCAAGATTGTGTCTTGGATTCTCCTGATGGCCTCACGTTTTGGGTGGTACCGTCTTTCGTACGTGGGACCTCGGTCTCATCGAGGAGCGATTCCGACACGCAGACGGGGGACTGATGGAGATTAGGCATACGCGCGAGGAGGACATCGTCCGCCTCATGGAGATATACGCCCACGCCCGTCGATTCATGGCGGGGCATGGGAATCCCACGCAGTGGGGGACGACCTGGCCACCCGAGGCACTCATCCGTGATGATGTGGCACGTGGGCACGGTTATGCCTGCGTACAGGATGGCCGTATCGTCGGCACGTTCTTCTTCGACTGTGGTGTAGACGTCGAGCCCTCCTACGCCGTGCTCGAGGGTGGCACCTGGCTGTCAGACGGTCCGTACGGAGTGGTGCATCGCATCGCGTCTGATGGCAGCGTACCGGGAACGGGGGGCTTCTGCATCGAGTGGGCCCTCGAGCAATGCCACCACCTGCGCATAGACACGCACGCCGACAACTACGTCATGCGTGCGCTTCTCGCCAAGCTCGGGTTCGTCCGTCGTGGAACCATCTACGTGCGGGATGACGGGACGAGAAGCCCGCGGATGGCGTTTGAGCGTCTGGCAAAAACGATGCGGTGAAGCGTATGCATGGGTGTTAGGCATGCCTTTCGCAGACATTGCAGGCCGAGGGGCAGGCGGCGAGGCCACCCAAGGCAGTCTCGCGCAGCGAGGGGGGCATTGACCTGCCAATTGCCGTCATCGCGGCGACCACCTCGTCAAAGGGGACCACCCCCCGCACACCCGAGAGCGCAATGTGCGCCGCCGCAAAGGCATTTGCCACACCGAGAGCGTTCCTATTCTGGCAGGGGTACTCGACGAGTCCTCGTATGGGGTCACACACCATGCCCAGCACGTTTCCCATCGCAATCGAGGATGCAGCAAGGCAGCATGCGGGGTCTCCTCCCATCATCTGGGAGAGCCCCGCAGCAGCCATGGCAGATGCGACGCCAACCTCGGCCTGGCAGCCCCCCTCGGCTCCTGAGACAGTTCCGTTGGTGGCGACAAGGGCACCAATGGCCGCGGAGCACCAGAGGGCCTGGCAGATAGTTTCATCATCGGCATGGACTGCCTCGGCGCAGGCCAGAAGCGCGCCTGGTACGACCCCGGCGGAGCCGGCGGTGGGGGCGGCGACGATAACCCCCATGGCAGCCGAGCGCTCGAGGGTTGCCATGGCGTAGGCCATGGCTTTGGTGAGGGTGGGACCCAAAAGGGCATTCTGGAACTGCGATGCATGCGCGTCTACGGCTGCGGCCTGCCCGTCGAGAAAGCCGCCGAGCGAGCGCTCGGGTTTCTGAATGGTGGCAGATACCTCATCGCGCATGACGTGCAGTATGCGGCTCATTCTGGAATCGACCCTTTGCTTGCTGCCGAGGAGCTGAGTCTCGCGTGCATACATGACGTCGCCTATGGAGCAGCCCTCATCGCGGCATAGGGTTGCGAGACCGATGGCCGTGTCAAAATCCATGGTCAGACGCAACGTACTCGCGGCAGGGGGTGCCCCGGGGACGCGAATCAGGCTCGCGAAATCTACTCGCGGTAGCTCTCCCACGCGGCGGACCAGGTCCGGATCGAGTTCTTCGTCCACCTCAAAAACGGAGTATCCTTCGCCCCCACGTTCCTTGCGATACGTGTGCATAGTGGCTATGTTGATGTCAGCTGCCGTGAGGACTCCCGTCAGGGCCGCAAGTACGCCCGGGGCGTCAACGTGGCTCACGAAGAGGGTGTTGAGCTCTCCGGTGACCTCTACCGGCACGCTGTCTATCTGCGAGATGCGTATTCGCCCACCTCCGAGTGACTCGCCCATAACCGAAAGGCGAGTGCCGTCTGCGAGCGTCATGGCAATATCGACGGTGTTTGGATGGTGCCCCGTACCATCGGGCATCTCGACGAAGGAATAGGCAAGGCCTGCTTGCTCGGAGAGATCGAAAGATTCCCGGATGCGCACGTCATCGGTGTCAAGGCCAAGGATGCCGGCGACAAGGGCTCGGTCGGTTCCATGCCCTCGGTAGGTCCGTGCAAAGGAGTTATAGAGCGAGAAGGTTACGAGCTTGATAGGCAATGGTGCAATGGAGCGCGCCACTCGGGCGATGCGCAGCGCACCAGCCGTGTGCGAGCTTGATGGTCCCACCATGATGGGCCCTAGAACCTCGAAGGCGGATGTCTTCATGCCGACCCTGTCCCTTCTGATGCTGATGCATGCGCTCGGGGTGCTGAGCAAGTTCGAATGTGGTCGCGCTTACGGAGCAATCGTACTGTCGGTTGACAGGACTATGGGACGAATTTCATGACCATGTAAAGATACGGCAGTCGGCTGATGTGCAAAGTCAGCCGAACACCTAGGTGATTCCCCCGTTCTTCCTTTCCCCGGGGTTGTCCGTCTGACCCGTGGGGATGTACCCCGTACGAAAAAAGGAATATCTGTGATGAATCCCCGTGTTTCTCCGAACGGCTCTCGTGGGTGGTTTGGTTTTGCCCGTGAATGGCTTTTTCCCGGTAGGGCGGGTGCATGTCATCAAATTTAACCCTTTACCTGCGAAAACGTCGGCACATAGTGCGCATGTAAAAGGAAATGAAACGATACGAATGCAAATGATTAATAAAGATATTGCAGCCAGCCATACGAATAGACTACATATGCTGCAGTTTTGTTTCCAAACTTGAATAGGCAAGATGGAAAAAGTAACATCGCATTGTGCACGTTGGTAAAGACGAGCGGCAATGTCTGGGCTGGTTGACTCGATCGGAGATACATCATGCGCAAGACCAAGGCGTTTGAGGGCAAGAAGCACGTCTACGACACCGAAAAGGCCGAGCAGGTCGCCAGCCGCACCTTTGGCACCTTCGGCGATCCCGCAGGCTACGAGGAGACCCTCTATGTGACCAAGGCCGGTCTCTACTTTGTCGTAGGTAAGGGTGGCGAGGAGTCTCCGTACGCCGAGGAGGACATCAAGCCGATCTCCCAGAAGGATGCCACGTCCTTCGAGGAGTAGGTCCGCCTGAAAAAGCATGACTGAGCAGGCGGGACGCCATGTCGTCCTGCCTGCTTTTTTTACTAGGGCATTCGTTATGGGTGATTCTCGTCCCCCGACGCCTTCGGTAGTGCGACATTGATACAAGGAGAACGTATCGTACCTACCGAGAGGAGCCTCATATGGGCAACGCTGTTCTCGACACGATCCATGCGCGTCGAGCCATTCGCAACTTTTCGCCAGAGATGCCTCCGCGCGAAGAGATCGAGCAGGTCATTGATGCTGGCGTCTGGGCGGCGAGCGGCAAGGGCGCGCAGTCTCCCATCGTCATCGCCATCACCGAGAAGGGCCTGCGCAACCAGATCTCGTCTATGAACGCACGGATCATGGGCGCTTCCGAGGGGATGGACCCCTTCTATGGCGCACCCGTCATCCTCGTCGTGCTCGCGCGCAGGGACGTGGCCACCCACGTCTACGATGGCAGCCTCGTCATCGGCAACATGATGCTCGCCGCCCGCTCCCTCGGGCTCGGCAGCATCTGGATCCACCGTGCCAAGGAGGAGTTCGACTCCGACGAGGGCAGGGAGATCCTCGCTGGTCTCGGCGTGGAGGGTGACTACGAGGGCATCGGACACTGCGCTCTTGGCTACGAGGTGGATCCCACGCCCGATGCGACCGACCGCAAACCCAATCGTATCTTCTGGGCAGAGTAGGCAAAACACGTATAGTAGGACCACGAAACGCCACGAGAGCGAGGAATCATGACCCAGATCAGAGACATCGCCGCGCAGATGAAGCTCGAGGCCCCTGCGATGGCCGCCTCGCCGGCGGAGCAGCGCAACGGAGCGCTTACCCTCATCAAGGGCGCACTCCTCGCCAAGAGCGCGGCCATCTTCTCCGCAAATGCCGAAGACCTCGTTGCGGCCGAGAGAAACGGCGTGGCCCCCGCAATCGTCAAGCGCCTGCGCTTTGACGAGCACAAGCTCTCAGACGTCTGCGCAGGCATCGACGGCCTCATCGGCCTGCCCGATCCGGTCGGTCGCGTGCTCCTGCGCCGCGAGCTTGACGAGGGCCTCACGCTCGTGCGTCAGAGCTGCCCCATCGGTGTCATCGGCGTCATCTTCGAGGCCCGTCCGGACGCCCTCGTCCAGATCTCGGCGCTCTGCATCAAAAGCGGCAACTGCGCCATCCTCAAGGGCGGTTCCGAGACGCTTCGTACCAACAAGGTGCTGTTCCAGGTAATTCATGCGGCTGCCGTAGAGGCGGGCCTTCCCGAGGGCTGCCTTCGCCAGGTCGAGGCGCGCGAGGACGTGGCATCGCTCCTCGATTGCTACGGGCTGGTGGACCTGCTCATCCCCCGTGGCTCCAATGCCTTCGTGCGCTACATCATGGACAACACCAAGATTCCGGTCATGGGGCACGCCGACGGCATCTGCCATATCTACGTGGACGAGGACGCAGACGTGGCGAGGTCCGTGCGCGTGGTGATGGACGCCAAGGTCCAGTACACGGCAGCCTGCAACGCCGTGGAGACGCTCCTCGTGCACCGTGGCATCGCCCGCGACTTCCTGCCCGAGCTTGCCAAGGCGTTTGAGGCGGAGGGGGTCACAATCCGTGGCACCGACGAGGTGCGTGCCATCATCGCGTGCGAGCCTGCGACCGACGCCGACTGGTCCACCGAGTACCTTGCGCCGGTGATCTCCATAAGCCTCGTCGACTCCGTCGACGAGGCGATCGCGCACATCAATCGCTACGGCTCGCACCATACCGATGCGATCATGACGGAGAATGACGCCGTCGCCGAACACTTCATGCAGCTCGTGGACTCAGCTGGGGTATACCAGAACTGCTCGACGCGATTTGCCGACGGTTTTCGCTACGGCTTTGGTGCCGAGGTGGGAATCTCCACGAGCAAGCTGCATGCGCGTGGACCTGTGGGACTTGATGGACTCGTCACGTACAAGTACAAGATCTACGGCCACGGACAGATCGTGGGCGACTACGCGTCGGGCAGAAGTCGGTTTCACTTTCGCGACCTCGCGTAGGCCGCATCACAAGGGCGCTCGCGCGCTGGCGGACGATAGAGGTATAACCCTCGTTTGCCAGGGCCTTCTCGGGCATATTGGCTGGGGGTGATCGTGGTGGCGGCATCGGGTACCGTGAACCTGGAAGCTCTTCTCATGCGTGCGCGCGATGCGATTGCGTCCGACGATCAGGTTCGGGCCGTCGTTGCCGTCGCCGCCATCGCCGACTACCGCGACCGTCTCAGTCCCACGCAGCTCACCGACATCCTTGAGCGCACCTGTGCCTACGGCACGCGCAATCTCGTGGAGTGGACGTTCACCGCCCTCGAGCCCTTCCCGTATCGTGGCTGGGCGCTTGCGCTCGCGCTTCGCTGTGCACGTGAGGACGTGGCCCGCTATCTCCTGGGCCGTGGCGTCGATCTGCTCGAGGACGATCGACGAGAGGACAAGTACCGCCCGGTTTCGGCGTACGAGACGCACCTCTCCCGCCATGACCTCACGCGGAGCAGCTCCAGGCTTCTCCTCAATCCCTTTGGTCGCTCGGTCGCCACCGAGGTGTTCTCTCCCTTCTCTGGTAACGAGCAGCTGCTCGGAGGGGCCTTCTCGACCACGACGGACATCGCCGCCACCTGCGATCTCGTGGGCAGGCTCGCCTGTGAGGGTGCCTTCGATCCCGTGGTCTTCGACGACCTCCTGCGGGCCTCCGTCGCCCATGCGAGCGACGTCATGGATGCGCCCAGAAACTATGCGCCCTACGCCATAGACGCATGTCTCGGTCTGGCCGAACGCATGATTCGCCTCTGGCACGAGAACGGGCAGGGCGGCGACGGTGCCGACCTCGTGCTCGGCGGGTTCGTGCAACCGCAGGTACATCAACGCATCATCGCATTCATATGTGCGAATGCGCCCGAGGTGTTTGTCTCACGCATCTCGTCGCTCACGTGGTTGCGCAATGATCCCCAGCTCATACGCGTCATGACGCATTACCTGGCCCCCCTGGATGCCAATGCGGCCCATCCGCTCCTTCGGATCCTCGCCCGCAACGGCTACATGACCGAGCTCGAGATCGTGGGCACGTGGCCTGGCATTCTCACCTCGGCAAACATTGACGAGGCCATGGCGGAGGCCTCGGGCGCTGGTAGGGCCGAGGCGGCGGCATGGCTTCTCGCCCGCGGGCAGGAGCTCGTGGGAGACCATGACGTCGATGGCAATGGCGTTCCCGACGACATAGACGATCTTCTTCTCTAGGCGGTGACGAGGATGGCTGTCGAACAGGTTACGGAGATGGACGATGAGGTCCGCGAGAAGCGCGAGAGGCTTGCGCTTGCCGTGGTCGAGCTCGCGCGTGACCGCGTGGTGGCCGAACACCACTTCCTTGCTCCGGCCGTCGGGGCACTGCCCGAGGAGATCCGCGAGATGGGCAGGCCATTCGCTACCGACGGCGTCACGCTCTTCGTGGATCCTGATTGCGTGCTCGGCGACTTTGCGCGTCTCCGCAAGCCACCCATCCGTGACTACGTGCATGTCCTCATGCACTGCCTGCTCCTTCATCCCTTTGTGGACGTCAAGGGGGACGTCGATCCCAAGGCGTGGGCGCTTGCCACCGACATCGTGGCCGAGAAGCTCACGCGGGAGATCTGTGGGGTGCGGGACGGGCAGCGTGGGGAGGCCATCTCCATCGTTCTCGAGCGGTTGGGCGACGACCTTGGCGGGCACGTGACGGCGGAGCGCGTCTATCGCGGCCTGCGACAGGGAAGGTGGAGGGAGGCCGCGGCGGACTGGCGGGCCGTCTTCGAGGTGGACTCCTCCGAGCTGTGGTTTCCTACCAAAGACGAGCAGAAGCGCCAGAACGAGGAGCCTGGCAAGGGGGATGCCAAGAGCTCTCCTGCAACCTCGGCACCACTCTCGGGCGAGGACCGTGACGCGACGAGGGAGCGGTGGACGCGGATGGCCAAGAGCGTGCGCGTCGACCTCGAGACCTTCTCGAGGGGCTTTGGCCAGCAGCTTGGCGACCTCAAGCGTGAGCTGCGCGTGAGCACGAGCGAGCGTACGAGCTACCTTGAGTTCCTTCGTCTGTTTGCCCTGCCGCACGAGGCCATGCGCGTCTCGCCGGACGAGTTCGACTACATCCTGTACACCTATGGCATGAGACTCTACGGTGACATGCCTCTCATAGAGCCGCTCGAGTATCGCGAGCAGCGCCTCGTTCGGGACTTCGTGATAGTGATCGACACGTCAGGTTCGGTTGACGGCGAGGTGGTGCAGAAGTTCGTCGACACCACCCTTGACGTGCTCACGAGTGAAGGGGCCTTCTGCGACCGCGTGAACGTGCATGTGATCCAGGCGGACGCAGCCGTACAACAGGATACGGTCATCCGGAGCGTGGATGACCTACGGACCTGGCGCGATGGCTTTGAGTTGCGCGGGTTTGGCGGCACCGACTTCAGGCCCGCCTTTGCGTACGTGGACGAGCTGGTGAGATCCGGAGATCTCCGCGAGCTCGCGGGGCTGCTCTACTTCACGGACGGCTGGGGGGTCTACCCAACTCAGGTGCCACGATACAAGGTGGCCTTCGTGTTCTATGACGACGACTACCGCCCTCAGTGCGTGCCGTCCTGGGCGATTCAGGTGGTGCTCAAACCGAGCGAGCTTGGGAACGGGTCCGTGGCACAACGGCTCTGGAACGGCGAGCAGGACGTGAACTAGAGGAGTATGGCAACGGGAACGGTCGCCCTTGTCAAGGAAGGAATGGACGATGAATATCAAGCAGGCAACCGAACAGGTCGAAGGCGCGATTCGTGCATACATGGCCAAGGACGATCTGGGCATCAACCTCATTCCGCCCCAGATGCAGCGGCCCGTGTTCCTCGTGGGCCCTCCCGGTGTGGGCAAGACCGCCATCGTTCAGCAGATCGCCAATCGCATGGGCATCAACTTCGTCTCGTACTCGATGACGCACCATACGCGTCAGAGCGCCATCGGCCTCCCGTACATCGAGGAGGCGGAGTACGGTGACAAGACCTATCGTGTGAGCCGCTACACGATGAGCGAGATCATCGCAACGGTCTATGATGTCATCAAGGAGTCTGGCATCCAGGAGGGCATACTCTTCCTCGACGAGGTCAACTGCGTATCCGAGACGCTTGCCCCGGCCATGCTCCAGTTCCTGCAGTTCAAGTCGTTCGGCCAACATCGTCTGCCTTCGGGATGGACCATCGTCACGGCTGGCAACCCGCCCGAGTACAACCGTGCCGCCCGTGACTTCGATCCCGCCACGCTCGACCGCATGAAGCGCATCGACGTGGAGCCCGACCTCGACGTCTGGCGTGACTACGCGGTGGCGCACCAGGTGCACCCTGCCATCATCACCTACCTCGAGAGCAAGCCCGAGAGCTTCTACCATGTACGTCAGGTCGTGGACGGCACGCGTCTGGTCACCGCCCGCGGTTGGGAGGACCTTTCGCGCATGCTCGTGGCCTACGAGCAGGTTGGCCTTCATGCCGATCAGGAGCTCATCTCCCAGTACATCCAGGACCCTGACATCGCGGAGGACTTCGCGCTCTTCCTCGAGCTCTTTGCCAAGTACCAGAGCGACTGCCGCGTGAACGACATCCTCGACGGCACGGCGAGTCCCGAGATGACCGTGACCGTCAAGGAGGCACCGTTCGATGAGCGCGTGGCAATCATGGGTCTTCTCGACTCCGCCCTTCTCGCCCGCGTCCATGCTACCTGTGAGTACGAGAGCGCCGTCCGAGAGGTGCACGACATCCTCGTGGCGCTGAAAGACGAGCCCACGTCGGCAGGCATCGTCCTTGCGGACGCCCGCTCCGAGCTTGCGCGCCTCTCGGCAGACGGTGGGTCCGACGAGCGCGTCCGGGTGACGGCGGTAAAGGTGGACATCCTCGGGCGCGTGTGCGAGGCCATGGTGCAAGAGGATGGCTTGGCCTCGGTCGACCGCGGAAAGAAACCGTTCAATGACTCCGTTCATGAGCTTGCCGAGCGAACCCGCGCCCTTTCGAAGCAGATCGACGTCGCGTTGGGTTTCGTGGACGAGGCCTTTGGCGACGGCGAGGAGATGCTCGTGTTCGTGACGCGCCTTGCCGTCGACCCGGAGTTCATGGCCTTTGTCTCGCGGCATGGCTCCGACTCGTTCGTGGCGCATAGCAAGAGCCTCATGGTGCGCGACCGCAAGCACGAGCTTCTTGACGAGCTGGACAAGCTCTCCGCTGAGGACTCGGGCGTAAGGCGGGGCGACGAGTCCGACGTGAGCGAGCTGTAGCAGGTTACCTGACGGGCACCACGCTGGTGCTTGACAGGAGGGCTAGGCCTCTCTAGACTAACTGTCGAATACATGAACATTAGCTCATAAAACGACGTGAGAGGCCTAGATGTCGGAAAAGGAAAACAGAGTCAAACTCGCTAGGATCATCGTCTCGGCGATTCTGCTCGTCATCGCCATAGCGGCACAGCGGTCGGCCGTCCTCTCCACGTGGACGTGTCTCCTGGCGTTTCTGCCCGCCTATCTCGTGGCGGGGTATGACGTGCTCGCGGGGGCGGGGAGAAGCATTGTCCATGGCGAGGCCTTCGATGAGGACTTTCTCATGTCCGTCGCCACGATGGGTGCGCTTCTCATCGGCTTCGTGCCTGGCGGCACACCCGAGTTTGCCGAGGCCGTCTTCGTCATGCTCTTCTTTCAGGTGGGCGAGCTCTTTGAGGACATCGCGCAGGACAGCAGCCGCGCGTCCATCTCTGCGCTCATGGACATCCGTCCTGACATCGCCAACGTCGAGCGAGACGGTGAGATCCTGACCGTCTCGCCGAATGACGTGCGTGTCGGCGAGACGATCGTCATCCGCCCGGGGGAGAAGATCCCGCTGGACGGGGTGGTCGTGGAGGGTAGTTCGAGTCTCGACACCGTCGCCCTCACCGGCGAGAGCGCTCCTCGCGACATCACCGTGGGCGATGACGTCATCTCTGGCTGCGTGAACGTCTCGGGCGTCGTGCGCGCCCGCGTGGCCAAGGAGTTTGGCGCGTCAACCGCGTCTGTGATTCTTGACCTCGTGGAGAACGCCAGCGAGAACAAGTCGAGAAGCGAGGGCTTCATCTCACGCTTTGCGCACGTGTATACGCCCATCGTGGTCTTCGCGGCCATCACCCTCGCCGTGATCGGCCCGCTCGCCTCCGGTGACTTTGCAGGTAACTTCGCCACGTGGCTCCTGCGCGCCCTCACCTTCCTCGTGGTCTCGTGCCCCTGCGCGCTCGTGATCTCGGTTCCGCTCACCTTCTTCGGCGGCATCGGTGGTGCCTCGAGAAGGGGCATTCTCATCAAAGGGTCAAACTACCTGGAGGCCCTTGCCAACGCAGGCGTTGTCGTCTTCGACAAGACCGGCACGCTCACCCGTGGCACCTTCGCCGTCACGGCGGTGCATCCCTCCGCCATCGGCGAGACCGAGCTCCTGCACCTTGCGGCCCATGTGGAGAGCTTCTCCACGCACCCCATTGCCGCCGCGCTGCGCGATGCGTACCCCAGCAGGGGCGACGGCTGCGCGGTGAGTGACAACCACGAGATCGCCGGCCAAGGCATCACGGCGAACGTCTGCGGGCACATGGTCGCTGTGGGCAACCCACGTCTCATGGAGACCGTCGGCGCCGTCGCCACGACCTGCGAGCATGACATGGGTACCGTGATCCACGTGGCCATCGACGGCTCATACGCGGGACACATCGTGATCTCGGACCAGGTGAAGGAGGACTCCGCCGACGCCATCAGTGCCATGCGCGCGGAGGGGGTCCGCAGGATCGTCATGCTCACGGGCGATCGCGAGGAGGTCGCCCGCGAGGTCGCGGGCCAGCTCGGGCTGGACGAGTACCACGCCGAGCTTCTGCCAACGGACAAGGTCGCGCAGGTGGAGCGCCTCATCGACGAGAAGGCCGCTGGGGAGGGTCTCGCCTTCGTGGGGGATGGCATCAACGACGCGCCCGTGCTCGCACGCGCGGACGTGGGCATCGCGATGGGCGCCATTGGCTCCGATGCCGCCATCGAGGCTGCCGATGTGGTCCTCATGGACGACAAGCCCTCCAAGATCGCGACGGCCATTCGGATATCTCGTCGAACGTTGCGCATCGCCCGCGAGAACATCGTCTTCGCCATCACGGTCAAGGTGGTCGTGCTTGTCATGGCGGCTTTCGGCCTCGTACCCATGTGGCTTGCGGTCTTTGCCGACGTAGGCGTGATGATTCTCGCCGTCCTCAATGCCACCCGGGCACTGAGGTAGCCCCCTTGCCCCGCGCACGGAACCTATTTGTTGTTGAGCTTGCGAAGCTGCTCGTAGAGGCTGTCGACATAGCTTCGGTAGTCGAGTGGCTCAAGATGGGGGAAGGCTCGCACGACGCGTCGCTCCTGGCGGTTCAGGGCATGCGAGAACTTCTCGCCAAGCTCTTCGATGGATGGAATCTGTGGCATGGACGGTCGTTGCATCGTGGGCAGCTGCTCGCCGATCTTCTCCACCGCGCCCGAGATGTGCTCGGTGAGCGACCAATCGCGCACGCGCTCCCAGCCAACCATCTGTGCGAGGTCCGCTCGTGAGGGCACGCTCTCGCGCAGCGAACCCATGCGATCCTTGAGGTCGACGAGGATGTCGTCGAGCTTGGTGCGGAAGCCCTTGAGCCCGAGGTTGGTCACTATGAAGTCACAGCAGAAGATGATCAGCAGCACGAGCGCACTGGGTACGAGCATGATGCCTGGAATGCACCCGATGAGGTACGTGAATGCCGGCTGCGCGATGCGCACCACGCAGACGATGCCAGTGCCAAACTCGAAGAAACCTCCGAGCCATATGCGACCGTACAGGTTGAGCGGTCGATCGGCGTAGTCCCACCAGCGAGCGTGGTAGATGCGCTCCATCACATACGACGTGGCGTATTCGATGGCGCAGGTGAGAAGCCCGCCCAACAGGAAAAGTAGCACGAGGTCCTGCACGTCGCTGAGGAGCATGACGGCCGCGAGCGAGCCGAATCCATAGATGGGCAGGTATGGCCCATTGAGAAACCCCCGGTTGATAAGCTTGCGCTCCCGAACCGAGCAGGACACGGACTCACAGCACCAGCCGGCGAAACAGTACATCATGAAGAGGATCCAAGTGGCTGCGATGCCGTTGAGGTCAAGCATCTTTGCCCTCGCCATGCGTGCGAACCTTGAGCGCGAAGCCGTGTGCGGTCTCCCTCGAGGCCACGAGCTTGTCCGCGATGCAGAGAATCACTCCCTCACGACAGGTGGGCGGGGTGGGGGTGAGAGGAAACATGTGGTGCTTGATCATGTTCTGCTCGATTTCTCCCACAGCGAAGTCGCGAATGGCATTTCTGCAGGCGGTACCGGGGTGTGTGTACCCGTGGAGTCGGTGGCTGGGATCGGGGTCATGCCAGTCATAGAGAAAGTAGTCGTGGAGGATGGCGCCGCGCATGAGCGCGCGCTCGTCCACGGGAATCCGCAGGGTGCGGGCGATGAGGACGCAGTGCGCCGTGACCGCCGCGGAGTGCGCGAGGACGGACGTGTCGCCGTGCTGTATGCATGCGCGCTCCACCCTCATGCCGGGAGAGGCGAGGATGTCCGAGCAATGTCGGGCAATAAGCATGGCGGGCGTGTCACTTTTCTTGATGGGCTTGCGTCGAGGCATGTTTCTTCCCGGTACCAGAAAATGAAATCATTGGCTATTGTCCGACATCCATGCAGGTAAAACAAGGCTCTCCACGGTTTTGACGAGCAGGCGTCCACCGGCGGGAAGGCTCCGACCATGCTGTCGCCACGGTGGTACCAGGCGGTACGTCTCATACCTTAAGCGTGCATGACAAAATCTAGGTGGTTTTACGCATGCGTTTTGTCATATGAGCTTAAAGAATCAAGATTGGGATGCAGTCCCTGAAGACCGGCCTCGGTAGGTCACCGTATCGGGAGTCGCGGGCGCGAAGGCGTATCATGACGGCGCCGGTGCCATCGTGAAAGGAAACGCATGATCGACGAGAGCTGCCCCATCGAGGGGATCCGCGAGTTCTTTGGAGGTGACCGCTTTGCCAGCGAGGCCTGCGGCTGCCGCGTGGTCGAGGCTGCGCGCGGGCACGCCGTCTGCGAGTTTGACGTTGCGGAGAGGCACCTCAACGCTCAGGGCAACGTCATGGGTGGCGCGATCTTCACGCTCTGCGACTTTGCCCTCGCCGTTGCGTGCAACATCGGCGAGAACCCCACGGTGTCCGTGGAGAGCTCCATCCGCTACATGAGCGGTTGCAGGGGCGTCCGACTCATCGCCACCTGCGACGTCGACAAGTCGGGTCGCTCGCTTGGCTTCTACACCGTGAGCGTTACCGATGACCTCGGCACGCCTGTGGCGCGAATGACCGCGACGTGCTTCCGGCGCGCCAAGGACTAGCCGAGACGGACTTGTTCCCGTCTCGTCTCACGCTGTTTACGTGGGGCAACATGGTGGCAACTTTGGCAATATCGCCCGGCAACCTACGCGCACTATCATCTCTCCAGGCCGTGCTCACCTAGGGAGGTAGGAAATGAACGCTGCAGACACCGGTTTCATCATCATCTGTGCTGCCCTCGTGCTCCTCATGACACCCGGCTTGGCGTTTTTCTACGGTGGGCTCGGCAGGCGCAAGAACGTGGTGAACAACATCATGACCTCGTTCTTCTGTGTCGGTGTGGGCATCACCATGTGGTGCATCGTGGGCTTCTCGCTGTCCTTTGGCGCCGATCACGGTGGCGTCATCGGTGGGTTCGAGTACCTGTTCATGAATGGCGTCGAGACGGCGGAGGACACCTTCGCGCCCACCATCCCGCTGCTTGCCTTTGCCCTGTTCCAGATGATGTTCGCCGTCATCACGCCAGCGCTCATCGCCGGCTCGATCGTGGGCCGCATGCGCTTCAAGGCGCTCTTTCTCTTCGTGGTGCTCTGGTCGCTCGTCGTCTACTATCCCGTGGCGCACATGGTCTGGGGAGGTGGCTTCCTGGCCCAGATCGGCTCGATCGACTTTGCGGGTGGAAATGTGGTCCATATCTCCTCGGGCGTGTCGGCGCTCGTGCTCTGCCAGCTGCTCGGCCGGCGCGAGGGCTATGAGAGTGTGAACTATCGCGTGCATAACGTGCCGCTCGTGGCCATTGGTGCGGCGCTTCTGCTCTTTGGCTGGTTTGGCTTCAACGCGGGAAGTGCGCTCGCAGCCAACGAGCTTGCCGTGCACGCCTTTGCCGCCACGGCCATCGCCGCGGCAGCCGCCGAGCTCTCCTGGATGCTTCTGGATGTGCTCACCTGTGGCAAGCCCACGCTCGTCGGTGCGTCCACGGGCATCGTGATCGGTCTCGTATCCATCACGCCTGGCTGCGGATATGTGCCCCTGTGGGCGGCGTTCATCATCGGGTTCTCCGCGAGCATCGTGTGCTTCTTTGCCGTCTCGGTCATCAAGAAGAGGTTTGGCTACGACGATGCGCTTGATGCCTTCGGCTGCCATGGCATCGGAGGAATCTGGGGCGGCATCCTCACGGGCGTCTTCGCCTCGCAGGGGGTCAACCCCGCCATTCGTTGGAACGGCCTTGCGTTCGGCGACTGGCGTCTCTTTGTCGCGCAGCTCGCGGCCATAGCCATCACCATCGCCATCGCCATCGTGGGAACGGTCGTGTGCGCCAGGCTCGTCGGCCTCGTCTGTCCGTTGCGCGTCTCCGAGCGAGACGAGCGCGTCGGCCTCGACATCTCGCAGCATGGCGAGCGGGCCTATCCTGCGTTCAACGGTCTGGACGACTAGTCACGTCAGCGGAAGTCCTCTTGGAGGTGGAGACATGTTCAAAGTCGAGGCAATCGTTCGCGAGGAGGCGCTTGAGGACGTCAAGCAGGCCCTCTTCGACATCGATGTCCGTGGAATCACCGTTTCGCAGGTCATGGGTTGCGGAACGCAGATGGGCTACACGCACTACGTGCGTGGCAGCGCGGCGACGATGACGATGCTCCCCAAGGTCAAGTTCGAGGTCGTGGTGTCCACGGCCGAATGGGCCGACAAGTGCATCAAGGCCATCTGTGGAGCCTCTCGTTCCGGGCGCGTGGGCGACGGCAAGATATTCTGCTACGAGATCGATCGCGCCGTGCGCATCCGCACGGGCGAGGAGGGCGTGGCCGCCATCCAGCCTGGTCCCCCCGAAACCGACGAGGACGAATAGCAGGACAGGGAGAGGTCCTCTCGAAGGGCTCACCTAGCCTTTGGCTCGGGAGCGGTTCCTCCCCTTCTCGTCGTGTGGGATGGGGGTGGGGTTGGGCCTTGGCCGCGGGTCTCCCGAAGCCTGGAGCCGAGGGCCTCTGGCTGCTTCTGGCTCTGGATGAGGATCGAGTAGTAGAGATCCGTGATCTCATGGATTGCCATGATGAAGGTGCCCGGGTTTGCCCGGCGGCCTATCTCGGCGGCATAGAGGGGGTAGTCGAGGACGATCGTCGTGATGGCCCAGGCCTCGGTCTCGGGATCCTCGCCGAGGATGCCGGTGGAGGAAAGCACGCAAAGGGCCCCCTCGGCGATGTGCCGTATCCTCGTGCGCACGTCCTTGCCGCGTATCCTGACGTCTTGCAGCACGACGAGGTCAGACCCAACCTCGTCGATGGACCTGATGATGAGCTTCATGATCTCCCTGCTGTCGGCCCCCTCGATGATGCGCTCGATGCGCAGGTAGATGTCTGAGTTGAGCTCATCGAGCAGACGCTCGGCGAGTTTCTCGGCAAGGTCGTCCCTGCTCGCATAGTGGCGATAGAAGGTTCCGCGGTCGACGTGCGCACGTCTGCAGAGCTCCGTCACCGAGACCTTGTCGAGGGGCATGACATAGAGCATGCCGAGGAGCGTCTGCTCGATGATGTGCCTCGTCCGGAGGATTCTCTTGTCTTCCACCATGGGCAGCTTCCTATGTTATACATACAAATATGGTAATAAGTGTATGTATATCACCGTTTGGCCTTCGCGAGACAGTGGAATTGCAGGCCCGGAACATGGTAATAATCTACCGGAAGTCAAAAACCCTCCATCAGGGGGGTTAGACGGGAGGCACTGTCATGCAATCCAAAATAGCCCATGCCGCCGAGCGCAAGGCCTTCTCGGTCATCGTCGACCAGCTCATCAAGACCGCCAGCGCGGACGATCGCGAGGAGAAGATCGACAAGCTCATCGACATGGCGGGCAAGCTGCTCAAGGACACGGTCCCAGGGGCGGCCGCAGGCATGCGCGCCGCGCTCTATCCGGGGTCAAAGTGGGAGAAGTGGCTCTTTGACATCATCGATGAGTCAGATTCCAACGTGTTCAAGACCATGCTCATGAACGGTGCGTACGAGGCTGCCTTCCGTGGGTATCGGGTCACGTTCGAGAAGGCCGACGAACTGCAGTGCAACGTGCCATGGATAGTGCTCTTCGATCCGACGAGCGCCTGCAACAAGCACTGCGTGGGTTGCTGGGCTGCAGACTACGGAAACCGCCTCAACCTCTCCTTCGAGGACATGGACAAGCTCGTGACCGAGGCCAAGGCCCTGGGGACGCATCTGTTCATGCTCACGGGCGGCGAGCCCCTCGTGCGCAAGCGCGACGTCGTGCGTCTCGCGGAGAAGCACGATGACTGTCTCTTCAACGTCTTCACCAACGCATCCCTTGTCGACCAGGCGTTCTGCGACGACGTCAAGCGCGTGGGCAACATCATCTTCTCCGTGAGCCTCGAGTCATACGAGGCCGGCGTAAACGACGGTCGTCGCGGCAACGGCTCCTTTGACGAGGTCATGCGTGCCTTCGACCTCATGCACGCCAACGGCCTGCTCTACGGCACGTCCACGGCATACACCCGTACCAACACCGAGAACGTCTCGTCCGACGAGTTCTTCCAGCTGCTCGTGGACAAGGGCTGCCGCTGGGCCTGGTACTTCCACTACATGCCGGTGGGGGAGGGCGCCAATGCCGACCTCATGCCCACCGTCGAGCAGCGCGAGTACATGTTCCATCGCATTCGCAAGGTGAGGGCATTCGAGGGCGGCTATCCGATCTTTGCCATGGACTTCCAGAACGACGGCGAGTTCACCAAGGGATGCATCGCGGGAGGACGTCTCTACTGCCATGTGAACGCCCGTGGCGACGTGGAGCCCTGCGTCTTCATCCACTACTCCAACGCGAACATCCACGACATGAGCTGGGCGGACTGCCTGCACCAGCCGATGTTCCAGGCCTATCGCGCACGCTGGCCCTGGAACAAGAATGAGCTCCAGCCCTGTCCCATGCTCGAGAACCCCGCGATCCTGCCGGCCATGGTCGCCGAGGCCGATGCGACGAGCACGGAGTACGTCGCTCCCGAGGGTCCCGAGAAGATCATGGAGCGCACGGTGCCCTATGCGCGCGAGTGGGCCCCGGTCGCCAAGAGGCTCTGGGAGGAGGAGCATCCTGACGGCGAGAAGTATGACGGTGCCTCCGCCGACGTGGTGTCGACACGAAGCAAGCTCATCCGCGAGCAGGACAAGGACGGCGAGCAAGAGACGGTTCTCGTCTAGGATACGGGCTTCTCGGCGGGTTTCGATGCGGGGACGGACACCAGGAACACGGTGGCGACCATGAGAACGAGCGCCAGCCAGTCGGCGGGCACGAAGGACGTCTCGAGCCACGCCGAGGAGATGACCATGGCGCTCACGGGCTCGATCGTGCCGAGCATGCTGCCGCGCATGCCGCCTACGATTGAGATGCCATGCAGGTAGAGTCCGAAGGCGAGGAAGGTCCCCACGAAGGTGAAGGCGGCCAGCGCAAGCCACCCGTCGATGCCCATCGCGGGGAAGGCCTCGCCTGCGCCGAGGACCACGGCGAGCGAGGGTGGCAGGGCAGGCGAGACGAGCCATGCGACAAGGGCCGTGAGACCTCCTATGAGCATGCCAAGACCCGTGATCGGAAAGCTGCCCCATCGAGCGAACATCCGCTTGGGATAGGTGATGTAGACCGCGGCCGCAGCGGCTGTCGCGAGACCCCAGGCGAGGCCTTCGGTCGAGATGCTGATGCTCGAGAGGTTGCCGCCCGTGGCCACCAGGACGGTCGCGGTGAACGCTGCCGCAAAGGCGAGCAGTTCCGCCGCACGTGGCCCACGCCTCTCCGCGATGAATGCGGCAAGCATGCAGAAGACGATGTTGAGCGCCTGGAGCACCGTGGCCGTGCCCGCGTTGGTGAGGCTGACCGTGACCACGTAGGTCACCTGGACGAGGAAGAGTCCCAGACAGCCGAAGAGGACGAGACTCCTGCGGGTGGGTGCGTCGTGGAGGATGGCGGTGACCTTCTCCCGCTCGGTGACGAGGATCGTGACGAGGAACGCCGTAGCGGCCCCGAGCATGCGGATGACCGTAACGAGCAACGGGGCGATGGCGTAGTGCTGGAAGAGGTACTGCGAGCATGTTCCCGAGAAGCCCCACAGGGCAGCCCCGAGAAGCGTGATGATGATTCCGCGCGCGAACCTGCTCACTTCATACCCTCCAATGACGCCAGGGGTTCACCCCCTCGCGTCGATGCGATGACCTATGGTGCGTGAAGCCAAGAGTTGGTGCCGAGATTGTTCCTTTATGCCTTGGCATCCAGCGTGTCGCGGATGGCGAGGATGAAATCGCGGGTGTCGAGCGCGGTGGGACTCGGCAGCGTGGTGATGCGTGCGAGGTCGCCCGTCATCCTGCCCGACTCGATCGTGTCAAGCGTGGCCCTCTCGAGACGGTTGGCAAAGTCCACGAGCTCAGGTGTGTCATCAAGCTCGCCGCGCTTGCGAAGCGCGCCGGTCCAGGCAAAGATCGTTGCGACCGAGTTGGTGCTGGTGGACTCGCCCTTGAGGTACTTGTAGTAGTGACGCTGCACGGTGCCGTGTGCGGCCTCGTACTCGAAGTAGCCATGAGGACTCACGAGCACGGAGGTCATCATGGCAAGCGAGCCATAGCCCGATGAGAGCAGGTCGCTCATGACGTCGCCATCGTAGTTCTTGCACGCCCAGATGAAGCCACCTTCGCTCTTCATGATGCGGGCTGCGACGTCGTCGATGAGGGTGTAGAAGTACGTGATGCCTGCTGCTGCGAACCTCTCCTCGTACTCGGTGTCGTACATGTCGGCGAAGATGTCCTTGAAGCGGTGGTCGTACGTCTTCGAGATGGTGTCTTTGGTGGCAAACCACAGGTCCTGGCGCGTGGAGAGTGCGTACTCGAAGCAGCTGCGTGCGAAGCTCGTGATGGAATCGTCGAGGTTGTGAATGCCCTGGACCACACCGGCGCCGTCAAACTCGTGAACGAGGGCACGTTGCTCGGTGCCATTCGCGGCGGTATAGACGAGTTCGACCCTACCGGGGCCGGGAATGCGCATCTCGGTGTTCCTATAGATGTCCCCATAGGCGTGACGGGCGATCGTGATGGGTCTCTTCCAGCATTTGACCTGCGGTTCGATGCCAGCCACCTGGATAGGTGCACGAAAGACGGTGCCATCAAGCATGGCACGGATGGTGCCATTGGGGCTCTTCCACATCCTCTTGAGGCCGTATTCCTCCACGCGGGCGGCGTTGGGGGTGATGGTCGCGCATTTGACGGCGACGCCCAGGCGTTTGGTGGCCTCGGCGGAGTCGACCGTAACCTGGTCATCTGTCTCGTCGCGGTGCTCGAGGCCGAGGTCGTAGTACTCGGTCCTGAGGTCGATGTAGGGCGTGAGCAGCTCGTCTTTGATGATGCTCCAGATGATGCGCGTCATCTCGTCGCCATCCATCTCGACGAGTGGGGTTGCCATGTGTATCTTGGCCATGATGGGACCTCCCAAGTTGGTTCGTGTGCGTGGGACCCATTGTAGCCGTGCCCCGTCAAGGCTACCGAATGGTCACGAAGGCGTTACGCGTGACCCGAAAGGACCCGTGACCCGAAAGGGGACAGGGATGTTTTGGGACATCCGGTATCGCTGTGCCATGGAGATGCGTCGAATGTCCCAAAACATCCCTGTCCCCTTTCGGGTCACGGGTCCTTTCGGGTCATCCGAGCCAGGAGGGTATGGCGGCACTTACCACGCGGGCGCAGGCGCGCGCCCTCTCGAGCGGCATCGTGGCCACCACCTCGTAGCCATCGTCGCGCTGCACCACCACGAGTGCGTGCGTTGCGTCGAGGGGAAGGAGGAGTCTGATGCTCTCGTCGGCGGGGTCATAGGCTGGTGCGATGACGCCGAGACCCTCCTCGGCGCGGCGAAGAATGCTCGTCACGTGCTGTTCGAGCGGTCGCGATGACGGGCATCGCACGCTCGGGCTCACGGTCACGCGGTCGCGATGGGCAAAGGGCGGGGTTGGGACATCCTCGAGGTAGCAGGCTGGTAGTGGTAGCCTGCCGACCGTCTCTTCGAGACGCACACCCAGCTTTCCTTGCCCTGCGACGCAGAAGCCCACGAGTTCCCAGGGGATGTCACCTGCGCGCGGCACGAGGCAGGCGTAGACGTCATCCCCCTCAAGGGTGACAAGTCCGGTGTCGAAGGAGGCAAGCGAACCACCTGCTGCCACGGCGAGCTTGTCCTCGCGCACGATGCGATGGAACGTCACGACGACGTACTCGCGCAGGATCGCGCGGTCGGTCTCGCCGGGATAGTCCCAGCGCTCGGGGACGATGGTGGCAGCGAGCTCGGAGAGAAGTTCGTCCCAGGTACCGATCAGCACGAGCTGCGCGAACTCGCGGATGGGACTTGCGGCAGGCTGTACCCCCGACGGGGCGGAGAGACCGGTCCAAGCACCCTCGTCGCGCTTCTCCGCGCCGTCGAAGTCAGGTGTGTCCGACGCTCCTGCTGGTTTGTCGCCTACGTTGACCTGGTCAATCGTCCAATACTTCCCAGCTACTGCCTTGGCTGACCGTCGCAGCGTGATGGTGATGGCCCCCCGACCGTCCTCGCGAAGGTAGCGGAGCGGGAAGGTCACGTTGCTGCGCGTGCCCTCGAAGGTGCCCGTGGAGCGAGAGACCCGCCAGTCCTCGTCAAGGACCGCCATGGGGTCGACGTCGAGTGGCAGGCTCTGGTAGAGGGTGCTCAGTGGGCCATCCCTCACCAGGACGTCCTCCGAGAAGTGCTGGGGAAGGTCCGATTGGATCCGGTGCATGGGTACGGGTTCCACGGCGGGCGTGCCAACCGTCCCCGACGCGGTGCTCGCCGTCTGGTGTTCGTCTTCCATCCCCTCGGAGGGGTCGTACGTGATCGTGAGGCTGATCGATGGCGTGGGAACGGACGCGACCAGGGCCTCGGGCTCTGGGATGGTGTCTTCGACGGGACATCCCCCGGGCACCTCTGCGTCGGTCGGCTCGGGGGACCGTTCCTCTGCAGGACCCTGCTCGTTCGTCACCTCGTCGACATGACGAGGCTTGACTGGCCTTATCGGCTTGGCACCCTTTCGCTTCCAGGGTTTTCCGCCGCCCCCCGTCGACGGCTTGTCGATGGCTGCAAGCTGCTGGTCCGACGTGGCATCTGGCAGCACCGTGGCATATGCGCGCCCACCCTTGAAGACCGTGAGCTTCACGAAGTCGAGCTCCTCGAGGAGCTCTCGCGTGTTCGCGCATGTGAGGTCGGTCGGTGCTATGCCATCGGCGGCGAGGACGTCATCGACCCGGGCGAGCAACGTCTGCTTGCCCGTACCAAGGGCATGGGAGAGAAGCCGGTAGAGGTAGAGGCGGTTTCCTGGTGTGATCGTGGCCATGTCTGGGTTCCTTTGGTATGTCCGTCGGCGGATGCGCCGCGTGTGTTTTCATCTCTAGGTTACTACGGGTGCGAGTTTCGCGCTGCTCACTGGGCTGTTGCAGCCCATGCAGTCAAACACCATGCTTTCAGGAATATCAAGAATTTGGGCATCATTCGTGGAACATTGGTCGTGCCTGACTAGGCGGGCCCATCCCTGTGCACAATCCCTCTAAGCCGGTTATGGGAAGGAGCGCGATGGGCAAGGGGACCAGAGCCAGAGCTACGAACATCGCGCGCGCAGCGGTCCAGGTGGTGTCGTTCGTTTTGCTGCCGGGGATCTTTGCGGAGGCGCTTTCGGGTATCGGTGTGCTGGTGGCCGCTGTCGCACATGGTTCCTTCTCCATCCTGCTCGTATCGCAGATGTTGGCAGCCATCGTGACCATCGTGGCCACCGTCCTCGTCGGGCGCGTGTTCTGTGGCTGGGTTTGCTCCTTTGGCGCGATGGAAGATCTGGCCGGCGCCATCGGGCACGGATTCCATGCCCGGGTGCGGGTCTCCCGCGAGGCTGACAGATGGCTCAGGCTCGTGAAGTACGTCGTGCTGGCGGTGATCGTCCTCTGCTGGCTGGGCATCATCTCCCTGTCGGCTTCGTGGAGTCCTTGGGAGGCGTTCGCCCTGCTGGCGACGTGGCCACCGGACTTCGCGGGGGCCCTTTCGGGCTATGGGGTCGGATTGGCCCTGCTTGCGGCCATCATGTTCGGGTCGCTCTTCGTGGAGCGGCTCTTCTGTCGCTACCTCTGTCCGATGGGTGCCATCTACGCAATCGTCTCGCATGTCCGTATCGTGCGCATACGCAAGCCGAGAAAGGCATGCGGGGCGCATTGCCGCGCCTGCACCTCCGTCTGCTCGATGGGCATCTCGCTCGGCGAGGCGGACAAGGTCTCGTCGGGGGAGTGCATCGACTGCATGCGCTGCACTGCCATATGCCCTCGAAAGAACGCGACGCTCGGGCCCGTCCCGCCGGACGCCGCTCCCGTGGTGACGGCGGCCTGCGCGGTCTCGATCCTTGGGCTGTATTCTGTGGGGAGTGTGGTCACGAACGGACTCGTGCAGGATGCGTCGCAGCCCGTCGCGACGATGGCCCAGACGCAATCGGTCGAGGTCGTCGAGCCACAGGCCACAACGGATGCGACCACCGCCGACGGAGGCACATCCGATGCCGCCACGACCACCGCCGACACCATTGGCGTCACGACGTCGGGCTATGCAGACGGCACCTTTACCGGTAGCGGAACTGGTCACAAGGGTGGTACGACCACCGTGGGGGTGACCATCTCCAACGGCGTCATCACCGACATAGCCACCGTGAGCACGCAGGACGATACGTCCTACTATGGCCGGGCGTACTCCACCGTGGTCTCCGAGATCATCGAGGAGCAGGGCGCCGACGTCAGTCCTGTGTCCGGTGCCACCCACTCGTCCGTCGGCATCATGGAGGCCGTGGCAAACGCACTCGCACAGGCAACGGCATAGCCATGGCGACGTGGGCGAGCACGAGGTTCGCTGCACTCGGAACCAACTGTCTCATCCGTGTCCGTGGGACCGCCGACGAGATGCGCGACACGCTTGAGGCGGCACGCAGCCGAGTGACGTCCATCCATGACGAGATGAGCATCTTCGACCCATCATCTGCGGTGAGCAGGCTCAACGACGCCGCGGGGACGGGCTGGACCTCCGTGCCCGATGACGTGGTGCACGTGCTCGCACGCGGTCGCGAGCTGGGTGAGACCACCGGCGGTGCCTTCGACGTGACGGTGGCCCCTCTTGCAGCGCTTTGGAAGCCGTGCATCCGCAGGGGTTGCGTGCCGACTCCTCGGGAGGTCGACCGCGCGCGCCGTGGCGTTGGCTGGGGCCACGTGCGCCTCGATGAGGCAGCCCATGAGGTGGCGATCGATGCCGGCACATCCATCGACCTCGGGGGCATTGCCAAGGGGTTCGCCGCCGACGAGGTCGTGCGCATCCTTCGCGAACGCGGGGTCTCCGACGCCCTCGTCGATCTCGGCGGTAGCATCACGGTTTTGGGGAGTCCCGAGGAGACGGGGCCGTGGCGGGTGGGCATACAGAACCCGCTGGCTCCTACGGGAGCCTCGGCCACGCAGGTGCTCGTGCGCGACGTCTCCGTCGTGACCTCCGGTACCAACGAGCGGTTCTTCATGCGTGACGGGCGACGCTACCACCATGTGGTCGACCCGAGCACGGGGTGGCCGTCGCGGACGGGCTTGCTCGGCGTCACCGTCATCGCACGCGATGCGCTCGCGGCCGATGCCCTTGCCACCGCCATCCTCGTGGCGGGTGCGCAGAGGGGCGTCGGCTGGGTCCGTGCGCTCGGCCTCGAGGCGGTTCTCATCTTCGAGGACGGAGGCATCGTCTCCACGGCTCCTCTCGACGTCGAGCTGGACCCCCGTTGACCCGTCTTCCCCGTGCTCCGTCTGGCGAGAAAGGTCGTGCGTCTCACGCCCGCTCAACTACCATGGAGCCATCTGGCACGCGGTGGGAGGTTTCCATGAAGCTCGACGTCAAGCGTACGGTTCTCATAGGCTTCGCGTTCTTCTCGATCTGCGCGTTCTGGCAGATGTACAACAACGTGATCCCACTCATGCTCACGAACACCTTCCACATGAGCGAGACCCTCTCTGGCGTGATCATGGCGGCCGATAACGTGCTCGCCCTCTTCCTCCTGCCCGTCTTCGGCATGCTCTCGGACAGGTGCCATCATCCATGGGGCAAGCGCATGCCGTTCATCGTCTTCGGCACGATTGCGGCCGTGCTGCTCATGGTCGTGCTGCCCGTGATCGACGACTCCTACGCGTCGGGCGCGGCCGTCTGGAAGGTCGCCGCCTTCGTCGCAGTGCTTCTCGCCCTGCTCGTGGCCATGGGCACCTACCGCAGCCCTGCCGTCGCCCTCATGCCCGACCTCACGCAAAAGCCGCTTCGGTCACGCGGTAACGCCATCATCAACCTCATGGGCGCCGTCGGTGGCATCCTCTACCTCGGCATCGCCGCCGTGCTCTACAGCAGTTCGAGCACCGCGGGCCTCGACCATGTAGACTACCTGCCCCTCTTTGCCATCGTGGCCGGAATCATGGTCGTCTCGGTGGCCATCGTCTTCCTCACCATCCGCGAGCCCAAGATCGAGCATGAGGTCGCGGCGTATGAGGCGGCTCACCCCGAAGAGAATCTCACGGAGCGTGACGAGTCGGGCAAGGAGGTCCTGCCCGTGCCCGTGCGCCGCTCGCTTACGATGCTTCTCGTCTCCATCGCGCTCTGGTTCATCGGCTACAACGCCATGGAGACGTGGTTCACCACCTACGCCGCGGCGGAGTGGGGGATGGCCCTCGGCGACGCGTCACGCTGCCTCATCGTGGCCAACCTCGGTGCCATCGTGAGCTTCATCCCCGTGGGGAGCATCGCCAGCAGGGTCGGTCGAAAGCGCACCATCCTCGTAGGCATCTGCATGCTCGGCGGCGGCTTTGCGTTCTGCGCCCTATGGACCTTTGCGGGGGGCGGCTTCTCGCCCGTGCTCTATGCGGTCATGGTCCTTCTCGGCATGGGCTGGGCGGCGATCAACGTCAACTCGCTGCCCATGGTCGTCGAGATGTGCAAGGGCTCTGACATCGGCAAGTTCACGGGCTACTACTACACGTTCTCGATGGCTGCGCAGACCGTGACGCCCATCGCGGCGGGATGGCTCATGGCAAATGTAAGCTATCGGTCACTTTTCATATACGCAACGGTGTTTGTCCTGGCGAGTTTCGTTACCATGCAGTTTGTGCATCATGGTGACACCACGAACATCGAGAAGCGCGGCTTGGAGTCCTTTGACGCCGACTAGCGCATGAGAGGAGACATCGTGGAATCCAGGCTTCTGAAGGGTGCTGGTATCGTCGCGGGTGCCACGGCCCTTGCCGTCGGTGCTACCTGTGCCGTCGTTGCGCCTCGTCGGGGGGACACTGCCGTCGACGTGCGCTGGGGTGTCGTGCGTCGTCATCGCTACGCCCATCGCGGCCTGCATGACCTCACGAGTGGCATACCCGAGAACTCGGTGGCGGCCTTCCGTCGCGCCCGCCAGCACGGCTTTGGCGCAGAGCTCGACGTGCATCTCACGGCGGACAACCAGATCGTCGTGATCCACGACTCCGACGTGCGTCGCATGTGCGGCGTTCCCGGCATCGTGGAGGAGATGACGCTCGACCAGGTGCGCAGGCTGCGTCTCGCCGGTACCGACGAGCGGATCCCGACGCTTGACGAGGTCCTCTCCGTGTTCGAGCCCCACGAGGGCGAGGACGTGCCCGCGCCGCTCATCGTCGAGGTCAAGAGCTACTGCGACGACGAGGCGATACTCACCGAGAAAACGCTCGCCACGCTTGACGCCCACGGCGTCACCTACTGCGTCGAGAGCTTTGACCCGCGCGTGCTCTCATGGTTGCGCAGGAACAGGCCGGACGTGGTCCGCGGTCAGCTCTCGCAGAACTTCCTTCGCAACGACAGGCGAAACGGCCTTGCCTTGCCCGTGGCCTTGGGGGCGACGTTGCTCATGGGCAACGTCATCGGCAGGCCGGACTTCGTGGCGTATCGCTTCGAGGACCGTCACGAGGTCGGCGCCGTCTGTCTCGCCTGCGGTCGTTTGGGTGCGCATCTGGTCACGTGGACGGTGAGGTCTGAGGAGGACATGCTGCAATCCGAGGCCGAGGGGGCACCGGTCATCTTCGAGGGCTTCGTTCCCACCAGCATCTCCACCATCCGCTAGCGCATGGCATCCGTCATGGACGGCCGAAGTTGCGGCGGTGCCTGTGGCCCATCCTACGCTTGAGGTCGCAGTTGCGCAGGTTCTCGACGGTGCTCTCCATGCCATGCGGCACATAGCCGATGGCGTTCACGTCGGCGGGCAGGTAGTCCACGAGACTGAGCCTGTCGGTCTGCTTCATGCGTTCCGGCACCTCTCCCGGGGTGGCCTCCAACGCATAGACCGAGGCACCCATGGCGGTGAGACGGTCCTCGTACTCGCTCGAAGGCCCGTCGATGCCCTCCAGGCGCGCGTCATTGGTGCTCCAGAGCAGATCGTAGCCCGCGATCTTTAGCTCCACGATCGTATAGTCGCGAAGCGGTTGGCTGTCGGTCTTGAGCCTCACGCCACCCCCTGGGGCAAGTACCTGCCGATAGTCGGCGAGACGGTCGATGTCGGTGAGGCGCTTGCGAGCCTCGCGCGTGCGCGGGAACGGCGTGGGGAAGTTGAGGTAGATGCGTGAGAGCTCTCCAGGGGCGAACATCTCGGTCACACGCATGCCCGTGGCGGGCACGATGACCACGTTGCGAAGACCGCTCTCGCACGCGGTCTGAGAGGCGTAGGCGATGCAGAACGGTTCGGAATCCACTCCCACGAAAAGTACGTCGGGGTTCTGTCGGGCGGCCTCCACGACGAACGACCCCTTGCCGCACCCCAGGTCGAGACGGACCTCCGAGAAGCGGGCGAGGCCCCTCTCCATGAGAGGGTGGCACGCCTCGGCCCAGCGGCCCGCCCAGGCGTACGGATCGGTCTCGATGGCGTCGGCATAGCGCTCGAGACGCTCCTCGAGCACGAAGCTCTTTGATACGCGTGCGTGAATGCCGTGCATGGCCCTTCCCTAGAGCAGCTGATCGAGCGTGGCACCATACGAGGGGAGAAACTCCCGTACGAAGTCTGCCACCTCGGGCATGCGTGCCGCCATCTCGTCAACCTTCGAGCGCGTGCTCCGCTCGGCGGTCCTGAACTCCGCATTGCCTGCCTGTGCCTCGTCGATGCACTTGATGAGGGCGGAGATCTTGTCGGCGGCCTTGACCAGATCGCGGAGGTAGACGTCATCCTCGTCATCGGTGCCGTGAAGGATCGCCTCGTAGGTGGGGCGCAGGTCTGCGGGGAGAGTGAGCAGGAGCGTCTCCTCGGCATTCGCCTCCACGTTCTTGTAGGCGCTGCAAATGGAATCGTTGGCGTACTTGACGGGTGTCGGCATGTCGCCCGTCACGATCTCGGACATGTCGTGGTAGAGGCCTATGAGTGCGGCCTTCTCGGCGTCGAGGTCTCGACCGTGGCGCACGTTGCCGATCGTGGCGAGGCAGTGGGCGATGGCTGCGACCTCGAGCGAGTGCTCCGAGAGGTTCTCCGGGCGAGCGCTGCGCATGAGCGCCCAACGCTCGATGTACTTCATCCTCGATATGAGTGCGAAGAAGTGGGACTGGTCTTCCACGGGATGCCTCCGGTGTCTGCGTGTGTTTCGAGGGTCAATCGTAGCGCATGACGAGAAGTGCGAGTGCGGCATCGCCATCCCCTAATTCTAGCCAACTTTGCCCTTGTGCTTCGCACGTGAGAGATGCCTTCGGAGGCGCGCGGACCGAGCGTCGGAAGGTATCATCCCATGAGGACCTACTTTTGACGCAGGAGGTGCGCATGAGTCGCAGGAAGCACCATATCGTTCGCAATCTGGTCATCGTCATCGTGCTCGCCATCGTGGCGTGCGCGGCGGTGCTCGGTGTGAGCGCGGCGCAGGTCTATTCGAAGTCCCTTGAGGCCCGCACGCAGTTCTCCACGCTCTCGCAGGAGCTCGCGAGCGGTGACGTGGGCGGGGCGCAGTCGACCGCCTCGGAGCTCGAGGTCACCATGAAGGGCATCAATGACCAGCTCGACTGGCCGATCTGGCAGTTTGTCGAGAAGATTCCGGTGCTTGGCACGGAGGTCTCCACGGCACGCACGCTTGCATCCACGGCGACCACGCTTGTCGAGGATGCCATCTCACCCGTGATGAAGGACGTCTCGACGCTGCGGGAAGACGGTGTCATCGCATCCGACGGCACGGTTGACGCCTCGGGTGTGATCTCCAATCCCATAGACACGGCTTCGCTGCTTTCGTCCATCTCAAGTGCCGAGAAGGTCGTGAGCTCCTGCAGCGAGACGGTCTCGTTCCTGCCCGCGTCAAAGATCCCGCAGCTGGAATCCGCGCGCCAGGAGATGGTCTCCGGTCTCGCGTCCACCAGCGGCACGCTCGACGGGTACTCGACCAAGCTCAGCACCGTGGCCAACACGGTCTCGTCGCTTGCTTCGCTGGTGACCGGCGCATAGAAAAGGGAGGTCACCGCTGAGCGGCGACCTCCCCGATGCATGCGAACGCGTGCGCATCCTGGTCTAGTCGTCATCCTCGTCGAGGATGTTCTGGAGCGTGGCCATGAGCGGTGGGATGATCTGCTTCTTGCGGCTCACCACGCCCGGCAGTATGGCCATCCCGTTCTTGGGTTCGACCTCGAAGGCGCGTTCCACGATCTCGTCGGTGCCGTTGCCAAAGTAGAGCAGCTCGGTCGTCTTGGTCTTCACGTCAGTGAACATGTAGAAGACCATCGGGAGCTCCTCGGCCTTGGCGGCCTCGGGAAGCCAAGGCCCCACGAGCGCCTCGGCGGCCTTGCGGCTGTTGTCGGTCATGTACGTACCCTGGCCCACGCCAAACTTGACGTTGCCACGAGAGAAGACCTTGAAGTCCTGGTGGAAGATCTCCTCGGCGGTGCGTCCGGTGAGGTCGGCTCCCGCCTCGAACATGGCGTCGGCGTACGTGGGGATGTCCACCTTGCATATCCCCGCGAGGGTCTCGGCCGCGGCCTTGTCCTTTGGCGTGCAGGTGGGAGAGCGGAACATGAGCGTGTCGGACAGGATCGCAGAGAGCATGAGGCCGGCGATGTTGGCGGGAATCTCGACCCGCTGCTCGTGGAAGATGTCAAAGAGAATCGTGGACGTGCAACCTACGGGCATGTTGCGGAACATGACCGGCCCGGCCGTCTCGACGCAGCCGATGCGGTGATGGTCGATGATCTCCATGATCTCGGCCTGGTCGAGCCCCTCGACCGCCTGGGAGCGCTCGTTGTGGTCCACGAGGATGACGTGCTTCTTCTGGACGTTCAGCATGTTGGGTGAGCTCACGAGACCAGCGTAGTCCCCGTCCTCGTCGATGACGGGAAAGAAGCGATGGCGGGACTTGGCCATGATCTTCTGGGCGTCGTCTACGGAGGTGTTGACGCTGAACTTGAGGATGTTGCCCTCGAGCATCTTGGCGCGTACGGGGATGGCCATGTTGATGAGACGTGCCGCGGCATAGGTGTCATACGGCGTGACGATGATGGCGCAGCCGTGGCGCTCTGCGGAGGCGATCACGCGCTTGGAGACATCGGCGCCGCAGCAGATGATCAGGCAGCCGGCATCGCACTCGACGGCAAACTGCTGGGTCTCGTAGCGGTTGGTCACGAGGACGATGTCACCTGGCAGGACAGAGTCCTCCATCATCTCGGGCGTGGTGCCCACGCGTATGTGGCCCTCGTTGACGCGGTCGTTGGGATTGCCGATGACCATCGTGCCGTCAAGCGTCTGGATGATGTTGGAGTACTTGGTCTTGGCGTTTGCCAGCGCGCTGGTGTCGAAGATGTCCATGTTCGCGTTGGCGATGTCCTTCACGGCGATGAGACCGATGAGGTCCTTCCTGCCGTCGGTCACGCAGAGGGTGTCGAGCTTGATCTTCTGCATGAGGTTCCATGCGGAGTAGAGGCTCATCTCCTTGTCGATGCCCGGCTGGTGCTGGATCTCGATGTCCTTTATCTGTGGGGTCACCGTGGTGATGAGGGGCGGCTCGTCGAATCCGAAGTGCTTGAGTACGAAGGCCGTCTCGCGATTGATGGCGCCTGCGCGGCGCGCCTCATAGATGGGCTCGTTGATCTGGTTCTTCAGATAGGCATAGGCGATGGCCGAGCAGACGCTGTCCGTGTCTGGATGAAGATGTCCGATGACATTGACCTTGCGAATTGACTCTGGCATGTCTGAGCTCCCCCTTGATACGCGTCATACGAGACATGACGCCGATGCGTCCCCTTCGCACTAATAATAGGATTGTTGCACTCGGGCGTGAAGTCTGCTGCCTGCGGTGGGCTAGGCTGACGAATACGGGTCGTGAGCGGCGCGCTTCTTGTCCGAACTTGGAGATGGCGTGAAAGCGGTGTTTCGGGGGCGAGTCTTCACGTGCGAGCTCGGGTGGTTCTTCTCCCGTAGAATGTGTCTGACCACCGAGACGATTCCCAAGGAGCAGACATGGCCGAATTCGTGTACCAGTTCTACAAGGCGCGCAAGGCGCACGGAGACAAGGTCATTCTCGACGACGTGACGGTGGGCGTGTACCCGGGTGCCAAGATCGGCGTCGTAGGTCCCAACGGCGCGGGCAAGTCCACGCTGCTCAAGGTCATGGCGGGTCTCGAGGACGTCTCCAACGGAGAGGCGCGCCTCACCCCGGGGTACTCGGTGGGGATTCTCCAGCAGGAGCCTCCCCTCGAGGAGGACAAGTCCGTCATCGAGAACGTTCGTCTCGCCTTTGGGGACATCCTGGCAAAGGTGGACCGATTCAATGAGATCGGTAACGAGATGGCCGATCCCGACGCCGACTTCGACGCCCTCATGGACGAGATGGGCCGGCTTCAGACCGAGATCGATGCCGCCAACGGCTGGGACCTCGACAGCCAGCTCTCCCAGGCCATGGATGCCCTTCAGTGCCCCGATCCCGAAGCGCCCGTCTCGCGGCTCTCTGGCGGCGAGCGTCGTCGAGTGGCGCTGTGCCGACTCCTCCTCGAGGCCCCCGACCTGCTTCTCCTTGACGAGCCGACCAACCATCTCGATGCCGAGTCGGTCCTCTGGCTCGAGCAGTTCCTGCACTCCTACCCTGGTGCCGTGATGGCCGTCACGCACGACCGCTACTTCCTCGACGATGTGGCCGAGTGGATCTGCGAGGTGGACCGCGGGCAGCTCTACCCCTACGAGGGAAACTACTCCACCTACCTCGAGAAGAAGGCCGCGCGGCTCGAGGCCCAGAACCAGCAGGACGTTCGTCGCGCCAAGAAGATGAAGGCAGAGCTCGAGTGGGTGCGATCCAGCCCCAAGGCGCGCCAGGCCAAGAGCCGCGCTCGTCTCGAGCGCTACGAGCAGATGGAGACCGAGGCCCTCGCCTCGAAGAGGCTCGACTTTGCCGAGATCCAGATTCCCGTGGGGCCGCGTCTGGGAAGCAAGGTGCTCGTCGCAGACCACCTCAGCAAGGGTTTCGGTGACCGGGTGCTCATTGAAGACCTTTCGTTCACGCTGCCGCGCAACGGCATCGTGGGTGTGATCGGACCCAACGGCGTGGGCAAGACCACCCTCTTCAAGACCATCGTGGGTCTCGAGCCCGTGTCCGGCGGCTCGCTGGAGATAGGCGAGTCGGTCAAGCTCTCCTACGTCGACCAGATGCGTGCCGGCATCGATCCCGACCGCACGCTCTGGGAGGTCGTGTCCGACGGCAACGACTTCATGCAGGTCGGAGATACCGAGATTCCCAGTCGAGCCTACGTGGCGAGCTTTGGCTTCAAGGGCTCCGACCAGCAGAAGCGTGCGGGTGTCCTCTCGGGCGGCGAGCGAAACCGCCTCAACCTCGCGCTCACGCTCAAACAGGGTGGCAACCTGCTCCTTCTCGACGAGCCCACCAACGACCTCGACGTCGAGACGCTCGAGAGTCTCGAGGAGGCACTCGAGCGGTTTCCCGGCTGCTCGGTCGTGGTGAGCCATGACCGCTGGTTCCTCGATCGCGTCGCCACGCACATCCTCGCATGGGAGGGTGATGACGAGAACCCCGGACGCTGGCACTGGTTCGAGGGCAACTTCGAGGCCTATCAGGCCGATCGCGAGAAGCGCCTCGGACCTGAGGCGTCCAAGCCACACCGTCTTCATCGCAAACTCACGCGCGACTAGCCTCTCGTGTGATGACGTTGCGCTCCCGTTTGAGGTTTTCCACGATTTGCGTATCCTTTTCATGGTAAGAAAGCGCAGATACGTGGATGGGTGGCACAGCGGATGACACAGTTTGGCATGTTTGGCCGGCATCGCAGCAGCCACGGGTCGCAGGTTCCGCCCACGTGCCTGCGCGGAGGAACCGAGGACGCGCCAGGCAAGAAGCACGTGAACACACCGCTGGCGACGTCGTCGCCGAGCAGGGGTCAAATGCACCAGCAGACGTCGGCCGCAAGTCCCTACGTGACCCACTACGGTACCGTCGCACCCCGAGAGGAGCTCTCGCTTTCGTATGCCGCACGCAGGCACCAGATTGCTCGTCAGCAGAGGAGACGGGTTCTCGTCATCGTCGGCATCGCGGTGGCCGCGCTTGTCGTGGTGCTTCTCGTCATGCGTGGCTGCTCGAGCTAGGAGAGTGCGGGGGAGAGGTCGAGGTCCATATCGACCCCGTCATCGATGCCGTTGACCGACCCGTCGGTGGCATACTGCCACATCACGTACCTAAAGTCCGAGGTGGGAGTCGTGGTGTCGTACTGCGCTACCCAGAGGTTCCCCGAGATGGACGTGAGGTCATAGCGGCCGAGGTCATAGGCGCTCCCGTAGACCATCGATGAGTATCCTGCGCTCTCGATGCGTTCGCAGAAGGCCTTCGCCACGGCGGTGACCTCGTCGCTCGAGAGCGAGTCAGGCCTGCCGTCCCCGCCTGAGCTCTCGAGGTCAAAGACCACGGGGAGCTTGAGCTTGGTGCCCGCAAGCTGTGCGATCACGAAGTCGGCCTCCTCGCGCGCCTCGTCCTCGCTGATCGCCTGCAAGTAGAAGTAGACGCCCACATCGAGGCCCGCAGCCTGCGCGCCGCTCAGGTTGGCGCGGAAGTTGTCATCGACCGCCACGGTGCCCGTGGAAGATCCGCGGTACCCTACCCGCACGTAGGCAAAGGAGATACCGTCGGCCGCAACGGCGGTCCAGTCGATGGTTCCGTTGTGTACCGACACATCGACACCCGTGCGAGACCTGACCTCTCCGTTCACGGTGTATGCATAGCGGCCCGCGCTGTTGAGGTAGAGGTTGGACCAGTCGTAGGGACAGACGTAGATGGGGTCGAGGGCATCCTGCACGGTGACCGACGATTCTCCCCATGAGCCGCGAGTGCCTGACGAGAAGAGCGAGAGCACGATCGCAATCGCGCCAGCTCCCACGACGAGGACGATGAGAAGTGCCACGAGCACCGAGGCGAGCCACCCGAGGCGATGTCTGCCGGAGGCGCGCCTTCGATGTGCTTGTCCCGTCCGTCGTGAGGATGATGTCCGACGTGACGAATGACCGGGGCCGCTATGTCTTCTGGGCTGTGCCATGATGCGACTATACCAAGAAGTCATGTCGGGCTTGTCGGCGGGAACTCGGTCAATCAAAGGGTTGTTGGAGAATTCGTGTCCTGAGGGAAAGGGGCAGCCGTCGGCACCTCTCAGAGCGAGAGGAAGAGTCGGTGCACGCGCTGGTCATCATCTAGCTCGGGGTGGAACGAGAGACCGATCTGGGAGTGCCAGCGCACGGCCACGATGCTGCCGTCGACCCGGGCAAGTACCTCGCAGTCCTCTTGGGCTTTGATGACGAGTGGGGCCCGTATGAACGTCATGGGGATGATGCCCAGTCCCTTGAGGTCTGCCTCGACGTGGAAGCTTCCGAGCTGCCGGCCGTAGGCATTGCGCCTGACCGTGACCGGGAGCGTTTCGAGCCATGTGGAGTTGTGCTGGCTGTCGACGACGCTTCCGTCTCCGTTGACGTCATCGATGTGTTCGGCCATGAGGATCAGTCCTGCGCAGGTGCCGAGCGTGGGCATGCCCGCCTCGACCATCGCGCGCAGCGGCTCGAGCATATCGAGCTCGCGGAGCATCCGCCCCTGCGCCGTGCTCTCACCCCCGGGAAGCACCAACCGGTCGAATCCCCTTCCCAGGTCCGACGCCTGCCTCAGCTCGACGCATCGAGCGCCCAGCCTCGACAGCATGCGCTCGTGCTCGGAAAACGCACCCTGCACGGCCAGGACCCCGACGCGTCCGGACGGCATCAGCGGCCACGCTCTTCCATGATGAGGCCGATCTCGTCGGCGTTGATGCCCACCATGGCATCGCCGAGACCAGCGGAGATTCGCGCGATCAACTCCGCATCCTCGTAATTCGCAACGGCCTTCACGATGGCGTCGGCGCGCTTGGCGGGGTCCCCGCTCTTGAAGATGCCGCTGCCCACGAAGACGCCCTCCGCACCAAGCTGCATCATGAGCGCGGCATCGGCGGGAGTGGCCACGCCGCCGGCCGCGAAGTTCACCACGGGAAGCCTGCCGTCATCATGTACGGTGCGAACGAGCGCCACGGGCACCTCCAGGCGCTTGGCCTCCTCGAAAAGCTCGTCCTCACGCAGGGACCGCACGTGTCGTATCTGCGAGTTGACGAGCCGCAGGTGACGCACGGCCTGCACGATGTCGCCCGTGCCCGGCTCCCCCTTGGTGCGTATCATCGTCGCGCCCTCGGCGATGCGGCGCAGGGCCTCGCCGAGGTCGCGAGCTCCGCAGACGAACGGCACGTCGAAGGCGGTCTTGTCGATGTGGTAGACATCGTCCGCAGGCGAGAGGACCTCGGATTCGTCGATGTAGTCGATGTTGATCGCCTGGAGGATCTGGGCCTCGATGAAATGCCCGATTCGGACCTTGGCCATGACGGGAATGCTCACCGCCGCCTGGATGCCCTCGATCATCTGTGGATCGCTCATGCGCGACACGCCGCCCGCGGCCCGTATGTCCGCGGGGATGCGTTCGAGCGCCATGACTGCGCAGGCTCCTGCCTGTTCCGCGATGCGTGCCTGCTCGGGGGTGGTCACGTCCATGATGACGCCGCCCTTGAGCATCTGGGCGAGCTCCCGGTTGAGCCTCGCCCTGTCGTTGTTGCCCTTTTGTCCCATGGTCTCCCTTTCGTCCGTGTGAAGAACGCTGTGAAGCGTAGTGCGTTTCTGGTTATAGAGATATACTCAGTAATCAACAATTCAATAGGCTCAGATTAAGTCCAGAAGAGGGATGCGAATACCACCAGAAGGGTCAGCCATGCTTACATATAATCTCGCGGACCGTGGCGAACGGAGCCTGTACGAGAGTCTCTATCGCCATGTCCGAGACGATATCCTCTGCGGCAACCTGCGGCCCGACGATCGTCTCCCCTCAAAGCGTGGGCTCGCGGAGCATCTTGGCGTGAGCGTGATAACCGTCGAGGGGGCATATCGTCAGCTGATGGCGGAAGGGTACATCAGCTCTCGTGAGCGCAGCGGGTATTACGTGCGTCCGATTTCGGTGCCGCCCCATGCGGAGAGGACCCGTCCGACACGTGGGGCGCAGGTCCGGCACCCCTGCGCAATCGCGGACTTCACGTCCGCGTCTGCGAGCGCTGACCCGTCGTTCGCACGGCTCTGGGAGAAGGCGCTTCGCGACACGATCTCCAGCGAACCAGAGCGGGAGCTCTTCTCGGCACAGCCGGCACAGGGGGCGCCGAGACTGCGGGAGGCCCTCGCAACGTGGCTCGCCCAAGCCCGTGGCATGACGGTAGACCCGGACAGAATCGTCATCGCGGCGGGTGCGCCGCTGCTGTACGGCCTTATCGCCCTTTTGCACGGCGCGGACGGTCCGGTAGCCTTGGAGTCGCCCGGATACAGGAGGCTTCAGAGCATCTATGAGACGATGGGCGAGCCCGTCGTGGCGGTTCCGCTGGACGGCGAAGGAATCGACATGTCAGAGCTCGACAGAAGTGGTGCCTCGCTGGTGCATGTCATGCCTTCGCATCAGTTTCCCACGGGGATCGTGACGAGCGTGTCGCGACGATACGAGCTTCTGGGGTGGGCATCGCGAACGGCGGGGCGCTACATTGTCGAGGACGATTACGACTGGGAGTTCAGGCTCGCCGGCAAACCGATACCCTCGCTCGGCAGCATCGACACCGAGGGCAAGGTGATCTACCTGAGCACGTTCTCGAAGAGCCTGAGTCCAGCGCTGCGAATCGCGTTTGGCGTGTTTCCGCCCTCACTGGACGATTCCCTCGAGCATGCGCTGCGGTGCTTCTCGTCGACCGTCGGCATCATCGAGCAGATCGCGCTCGCGCGCCTGATGGAGTCCGGAGAATACGAACGGCATGTCAGCCGTTACCGCAACAGGTCGCGCAATGCGCGAGACCGGTTGCTTGAGGCCCTGCGGACGTGTCCGGCTGCGGACAGGCTCTCGTTCGAGGAGTGTGACTCCGGACTGCACTTCGTGCTCCGCGTGGACACGTGCGCGAAGGCTGCGGACATCGCAGAACAGGCGGCAAAGAGGGGCGTCGGGTTGGCGCCGATCGAACGGTACGACATGGGGGCGATGCGTGCCCCGGATGGGAGCGCATGCTTCGTGATGCAGTACGACGGTGTCGACCCAGAGTCCTTCGAGCGTGCCGCAAGCGTCATCAGTGCATCCATAGAGCTCTGCGAGCAACGGTGCCGCATATGACCTCGAGTACCTGCTCCCGGCAAACGAATCGCGCTCATCCATACGAACTTGAATTTGAATTTGCCCCGCTTTCGTTGACATATCAGTTTCCTGATATCGTGTCAGGAGAAAGGAACGGAGGATCGACATGTCAACGAAGTACACGCCAGAGCTCGAGGAGCAGGCGGTGGCCCTATACCTTAAGAGCTCCACCACCTACGCCGCCGTGGCCAGGGAGCTGGGATGCGACCCGGGATCACTGTCCGATTGGATAAAGAAAGCGACCAACGCAGACAGATCCCAGGAGGACAACCCCTTCCAGATGCAGGAGGAGATCCGTCAGCTCAGGTGCGAGAACGCCAGGCTCAAGGAAGAGAACGAGATACTTCTAGAAGCGAGCGCCTTCTTCGCAACCAAGACGATGTGAAGAAGGCGAAGTTCCAGTTCATAGACGCGCATAAGGACAGATGGAGCGTGTCAGCCATGTGCCGCGTGCTAGAGGTGACCCGTCAGGGGTACTACCAGTGGACCGTCCGCCCGATCTCGGCCCACGACGAGCGCGACTTCGAGATAAGCTGCGCCATGGTAGCGCTCTGGGAGAAGCCCGACAGCTCTGCTACGGCGCCCCGAAGATGGTGCTCGAGCTGCGCAAGGCGGGCATCCGCGCGTCGAGGAGGCGGGTGGCGCGCCTGATGTCGGAGAACGGCATGGCAGGCACGTGCGGCGTGGGGCCCGAGAGGCCCGGCGCACCGAAGGAAAAGCCCGAGACCGACAACGCGGAAGACCTGGCAAGGCGCGACCTCGAGGCCGACGGTCCCAACCGGGCGTGGTTCGCGGACATCACCTACGTCAAGACGTACCAGGGCTGGCCCTGCGTCGCGGTCGTCATCGACATATGGTCACGCATGGTGGTCGGTTGGGCGATGGGCCCCAGGATCGACGCGGCGCCCGCCGACGACGCCCTCAGGATGGCGATAGCCAGAAGGCGCCCCTCATCAGGCCTCATACGTCATCCAGACTATGCCGAGGAAAACGCTAAGCCGCAGAAAGCCTGTTCCGTGTTGATGTCGGCGAAAACCGCGACTTAACGTTTCAAGCTACCGGAGACTGTAGAGCACCTCCATCTTCTCGTCCGACATCCACTCGGACGCCTCCTGCAGGATCTTCGGGGTGGCGGCCTCCATCGCCGCCTGCATCATGTCCACCGTGGCGAACGCGTAAAACGATGAGGTGGTCGACATGCTCTCGTGGCCGAGCAGCTGCATCACCAGCGGAAGCGGCACGCCCGCCTTGTAGAGATCCATGGCTTTCGTCTTGCGGAGAAGATGGCAGTGCAGGCCCTCCGGCAGCGACGGGCACTTCTCACGTGCGACATCGCCTGCCTGCTTGAGCACGCGGCTCACGGCGTCCGCCGACAGTGCGGTCGGCATTCCTGCGTGCAAGCTGTAGAACAGCGGCCGCGACGCGTCCTTTCGCAACCCGCCCGGATGGAACTCGTCGAGATAGATGCGCAGGTGCTCTGCGCATCTCGCGCCGACGGGCACGATGCGCGTCTTCGACCCCTTGCCAATAAGCGTCACATGCGCGGGCTTGGCAAGCGACAGGCTACCGAGCAAGATGCCGGTGAGTTCGGACACGCGGGCTCCGGTCTCGTAGAGCGTGATGAGCATGGCGCGATTACGGCGCGATTTGGCGGTGACGCCGTCGGAAGCCGCCAGCAGGGCGGCCAGCTCATCTGCCTCCAGATATTCTATGGGCTTCCTCGGCGCTGCGGGAGCCTTGATGGCCCGCGCCCCCTCGTAGAGCCCGGCAAGCGATATGTCCTCTTCCGAGCAGAACCGCAGAAAGGACTTCACGGCGCTCAGACGCAGACCCATGGTCTTCGGTGACGAGCCCCTCTCCTCGCGCATCCACGCGATCCACTGCTTTAGCATGCTCCTCTCCAGACAATCGAACGTGATCTCCGCCTTGCGCGTGCCGGTCGAGACGATGAAGGTGACGAGGCACTCCAGAGACATGCGGTACGCCTCGATCGTCTTCGGCGACAGCCCGCGCACCTCGGCGCAGTACCCGTGGAGGAACGACCTCGCCATGCCCCAGAAGCTCGCCGCGCCGCATCTCGGATCCCTCCTAGGCATCGAAACCCACCTCCGGAAGGACCGCTTCGTCTGCCGAGCGCACGAGCCCGGCATAGCTGTCGAGGAAGTCCGGCGAGGCATGCACGTAGTGGTACGTGCTGTCGAAGGAGGCGTGTCCCATGTAGCGCGCCAGATAGGGCATCATCGCGGCGACGTCCGTGCCTTCCGTACGCCAACGCTCGATGTTGGCATAGGCGAACCGGTGGCGGAAATCATATGGGCGCGGATGCCTGCCGCCCTTTGATTCGGGGAGTCCGGCCGCCTCCCAGATGCGATGGAACACGGTGCCCACGGCGCACGGGCTCACGGGGTTGCCCGTCGAGCCGGCGAAGAACGCGGGGCGGTCCGTCCCGAAGGCAGCAGACGTCCTGGCGTCGCAGCGCCCCATCATCTCGACGACCTCGTCTGTCACGGAGAGGCGGCGCGAGCGGTTGCCCTTCGACCACATGACGTCGATCGACGGCGCGTCGTAGTCGACGTCGCAGACGCGGAGGCGACGGGCCTCGCAGGTGCGCAGGCCGCATGCCTGCATCAGCCCGAAGAAGCAGCTCGCCTGCCACGTCCACGGCGTGCCGTTGTCGAAGTGGGCGGCGGCATCGAAGAAGGCGTCGACCTCGCCCTGCGTCAGCAGGTACGGCGTGACGCGCACCATCTTCGCCTCGGACCTCTCGGAGAGCACGTAGGCGTCCGGATGGCCGTTCGCGCGCATGAACCTCCCGAGCTCGCGGATATGCGACATCCATGACAGGTGCCCTGAGGGCACGGCGGCCTTGCGCGCCTTCACCCATCCCTCGACGGTCTCTCTGCCGAACGACGTCAGACCGCGCCCAGCGCAGTGCCGGTCGAAGCCGTAGAGGGTCCGGTTCCTCGACGCGCTGGCTATCCCCACGCTCGCCTTGAACTCGATGAACGCGGTGATGTCGCCTGCGAAAGCGCTGGAATACGGGTAGCCCCTCATGCGATCGCCCCTTTCGGTAGGGGCAGCACGCATGCGCGCATGCGTCCGGCATCGACCTCCATGTAACCGTTGGTGGTGTCGGGGTCCGCATGTCCGAGCACCGCCGATATCACCGGCGGCGCGGCGCCCGAGCGCAGCATCCTCGACGCCGCGTTGTGCCTGAGCAGCAGCGTGCCCGCACCTGCGACGCCCGCCGCGCGAAACGTCCGCTCGGTCGCGGAATAGATCGCCGCATGGTCCCTGTAGGGGCGGTGCGGCGCCTTCGTGGACACGAACACGTTGTCGTACTCCGTGTCGGGCCGTTCGGCCAAGATGTACTCCGCCAACGCCTCGGCGACCGCAGGGAGCAGCGGCGCGGTGAGCGGGTTTCCCGTCTTCCGCTGTACGATGGTCAGCGTCGACGTGCGCCAGTCGATGTCTCCCGTCTTCAGGCCGATGATGTCGCAGGCGCGCATACCGGTCGGGAGGGCGAGGAGGGTGATGGCCGCGTCCCTCGCGGGCACGAGCCTGTCGCGGCAGGCATCAGCCAGGGCCTCCTCGTCCGCGTCGCCGAGCATGGGCACGATGCCGTGCCGCTTCGCGAGGCTCGCCATCTTGAGCGCGTCGGTCAGATCCCGCCTGCCGAGGAACTTGAGGAAGGGCCGGAAGTTGGTTGCCAGATGCTGCCCGTCGGTCCCCGTCCAGCGGCCCATGATGTCGGCGACGAACCCGAGCACGCTTGCCACGTCAGCGTCTTCGATGCTTTGAGTGCCGTGACGTTCGAGATAGACGGCGTATTCCCTGGCAAGCCGCCAATAGTAGTCGCAGGTCCCTCGCGCGAGTCCGCGCGCGTGGTCGTCGCGGCCATAATCTGCCAGGACGTCGAGCAGGGCCGGAGACTCCGGCATCGGCTGAGCGGGCTCGTAGCTTCGGACGGACAGGTCGACGTGCCCGTTGTCGGCATATGCGTCGGCGATGCCGACAATCCGCCGCCTGAAGCCGACCACGTTCTCGCAATATGGGCTGCCATCAGGCTTCGATGCGCCGACCCATCGCCTACCCTGCTCCTCCGTATAGAGACCGTCGCCCGACGCCTCCTTCAGATAGCGGAAATACTTCCTGTACACACGTATCGTCGAATCCATATAGCCGGCTGCATGCAAGGCTTCGACGACCGACTCGCCTATCGAGTCGATTCTGATATCCATGCCATCACCTCTTCCTTTTCCGTCGGATGGATACGGAAAGAGGATAGAGCGTTGAACGTTAAGCCGATATTCGATTATGCGGCAAGGCCTCCTATCTGCGAGGATGCTGAAAACTGCGGCTTAGCGTTTTCCTCGGCATAGTCAGCGCTATGCCGATTTCGGCTTAGCTCAGATCATGGTTCTCAGTATCGCTCGCTGCTGCCCGGCAGGACGATGCGCGAACACGGTGTCAGGCCCTCCATGGGGTCGGTCGCCAGTCCCTGGGACAACGCGCCGACCGAGAGCCTCGTGGGGATTCTGAAGCGCGAGTGTGTGCACCGCAAGACGTTTGAGACACGCGAGCAGGCACAATTGGAGATATTCGAGTACATCGAGGCCTTCTACAACAGGCTGAGGATGCACTCGGCACTGGGCTTCATGAGCCCGATGGGGTTCGAAGAGAAGATGACGAAGAAAGAAGATGTGGAAAAAGCCGCTACCGCGGCTTAAGGCCTGTCAACGAAACTGGGGTAATTTCACTTGCCTACCTCGTGCTCCTCTCGTCGTGCTTCTGTATGGTCATGCAGAACGTGGGGCAGGAGCACGTGCCCCCTGCGCAGGCGGCGCTGCTGCTCTCCCTGGAGAGCGTCTTCGCGGTGGTCGCGAGCGTGATCTTCTACGGCGAGGAGGTCACGCCCCGCCTGGCGCTCAGCTTCGCCACGATCTTCGCCGCCGTGCTCGTGAGCGAGCTGGGAAGCTCGTGGCCGACGCGCCGGCGCGCTTGGGGCGACGTTGTGACGGACGTAGACGGGAGGCCCGCATGATCCAGGAGGTCGGTCCCGACCACGTGCTCGACAACCACTTCGCGAGGCTGGAGCCCGAGGGCTCCGACCGGGTGCTGCACTTCCGCGACGGCGCCTGCCTCGCGCGCGCGAGCTCCGTGGGCGCCACAACCACGCGGCATCATCGAGCGTACGCTTGCCGGCGCCTGCCTCGCGCGCGCGAGCTCCGTGGGCGCGGCCGATGCTGACGCGCGTGACGCCGGCGACGTGGTCGACCTGCCCCACCTCGCCGACTACGCGCGTGCCCCGGAGCTCGTGACCTATCTCTTCTCGCTGGGCGAGGAGCGATTCTTTCTCTGTCTTGACGACGAGGCCCACGCGGGCGGCGACTTCTCCTACGCGAGCATGGGGTGGCTGCGCCATGCCGAGCCCGCCCACCTGCTCTTTGCGGCCGTCACCGCCTCCCAGCTGGATTGCTGGTATCGCGACAACCGCTTCTGCGGGAGCTGCGGCCACGCCATGGCGCTCGCGCCCACGAGTCGCGAGCTCGTGTGCCCGGCGTGCGCGCGCATCGTCTACCCCAAGATCTGCCCGGGCGTGATCTGCGCGGTGACCAGCTGCGACGGCGACGACGAGGAGATCGTGCTTACGCGCTACGCCGGTCGCACGACGGCGCTTTGGGCGCTCGTGGCCGGCTTCACCGAGATCGGCGAGTCGCTCGAGGGAACCGTGCGCCGCGAGGTCATGGAGGAGGTCGGCCTGCGCGTCAAGAACCTGCGCTTCTACAAGAGCCAGCCGTGGAGCTTCACGGACACGCTGCTCGCGGGCTTCTGGTGCGAGGTCGACGGCGACCCGGCCATTCGCGTGGACCACACCGAGCTCAAGGAGGCCCGCTGGTTCACGCGCGCGGAGATCCCCGCGGAGCGCTCGGACGACCGCGTGAGCCTCACCGGCGAGATGATCGAGCGCTTCCGGGCCCAAGGCCGCGCCGGTCTGCTCTGAAAACCGCCGCTGGGGCACGTGGCAAGGGTTTCTTGCCTGCCACAGGTCCCCATTCCTGCGCAAACGTCGCCGTACCGGGCCCTTCTAGGCAACTGAAGGGCCTGTCAACTGGGAAAACGTCGGGCCAGAGTCACGCACCAGGGCGACTTCCTCGCAGACACATCAAGAGTGCGCCTCAATCCAGCGAGAGCGGGCCAGGCGCAGGGGTGGTCGGACGGGAAAGCCTCCCTTGCGGGCAAAGGGCCGCGGCATGGCTCGCCATGGGGGAACACGGATGAGAAGTCGAGAAAAATTTAGATATTTTTAGTTTAGAAAGTTGTTCCGACCGTTCGCCCAATAGAAGGAATTTGGCCCTAGGTCACTAGGGGAGAAGTCTTACATTTTGAGATATTGATAAGGATGCCAAGCAAAAAACGCTTGGCAAGAGCAACGTGCAGTGAAGGAGAAAGACATGTCTATAACGAGAAGAAGGGGAATCGGAATTGTGCTGGGTGTTCTTCTGGCGATGCTCGTCGTGCTTCCCGCAAAACCGGCACTGGCTGACGACTCCTACACGAATTGGGGCTATACGTTTCCGTTCTCCGGGACTAATGCGACGTGGGAGACGGCCGGTCGGTATAAGGCAACTAGCACGGAGGCATTCCTGCAGATTCAGGATATCGTGGGCATTAGTGGATGCTACTTTCGTCTTGATGGCTCCCACTCCAGCGCAGGACCTTGGAACACGGGGCTAACGCGTGGCGGCTCGGCGTACGCAGCCAGCTACAGAAGGGGATACTTCCTTATTAGTAATTACGTCAACGAAAACGGATACTCCTATGCTCGTCTCGCCGGTCGATCGGCAAGGGGCCGTGGCACCATTTGGGGTCAGTGGAGCCCCGACACGCACGAGCGCTATCACACCATTCTGAATTAGCCGTTTGGAGGGACGGAATCAGGTGCAAGGCCTGATTCCGTCCCCGTCTGCAAGGAGCTGCCGATGACCAAGGAAAGAGGCGGACGCGGCCCTCTTGTGGCGGGCGCTGCAATCGTGATATTTGGTATTACTCTTTTTCTGTACAAAGTCTTTCCTTGGCTGACGTCCAGCACGTCGCAGGGGGCATCCCAATGGGGAGCTCCCGCATCTGAGGAATCCCAGACGGACGATTCTCATCAGGAGCCGTCCTCTACCTACGCGGTGAGCGTTCCCTTTGATCTCGTGGGGATTCCGATGCCCGAAAGCGGGCCCTTTGCAGACGGTGACTACTCTGGCTCGGGTTCCTTTCTCTTTGACGCCGCCTGGGAATGGGACGGGACGATGCGCATGAGCGTCTCCAAACCGGTCCTGTACGACTCGCTCGAGGAGGCGGGCTATGTTGATGACGGGTCGTTCTCGAACCAGGGAAACTTCGAGGGGTGCAGGGTCGTCGTGGTGGACGTGACGGTAGAAAACGTCGATGCAACCTGCAAGCAGAGCGTGTTGGAGTACACCGGTGTCCCGGCGTTTAACACGGCGATGTTTCATCTGGAGTCGTCACTGGCCTACGGCGTGTATGCCGATGCCAACTTGATCTCGGCACCGCGCGTGGAGGGTATCTCCTATGGATCTGAAAAGGCGCGAAGCTATACGTGGGTCGAGCCGGGAGGCAGCATCACCGTTCGCATGGGCTATTTTGTGACGCATGACGAGTCCTCACATGACGCGGCATCGACGATTAGGAAGATTGACGACACCGGGCTCGACCCCGATTACGTCCTCGTTCTCGAGGCGGCCGGGTGGCGCAACGGCGCACCCGTGGTCTCGCTGGGCAAAGCGACTGCTCCCGAGGAGAGGGGAGCGCAATGAGGGTCTTTGCCGCACTGTTCAGGGTAGAGTTCAAAAAGGCGTTGCTGGGCAACCCGTGGTTTTGGGGCGCGGTGGGACTGGGAAGCATCCTTGCGCTCTTCTCTGCGGCTCAAAACCTTGTGGTGTTCCAGAACACACTTGAGCTTGCCCAAAGATACTGGAACCAGTCCGATGCGCTCTACTCGGCCGTGAGCTGCTTTGCGTTCTGGATGCCCACGCGACCGTACGAGTTCGCCCCGGGTATCTTCATTATGGTGTGGCCGCTTCTGGCGGCTGCCCCCTATGCGTGGTCATGGTGCTCCGAAAGGAGCAGCGGGGTGCTCGCACAGGCCTACGCCCGGGTGATCCGATTGGCGTACTATGCCGCCAAGGCCCTCGCGGGGTTTGTGGCCGGGGCCCTGGCCATTGTCCTGCCGCTTATTTTGAACCTCGTGGTCTGCGCGTGCTTTGCGCCCGCGGCTCCCGTGTGGGTGAGTGACCTCCTCTATGTGGGCGTGGACGGCGCCGCGCCCCTCTCCTCGCTCTTCTATAACAATCCCCTTGCGTTCTGCCTAGTGTGGGCTCTTGTGGCGGGGGTGGTCGCGGGCTTGTGGGCGACGGCGGTCGGGGCCCTGAGCATGGTGGTGAGAAACTTCCTCGAGACGTTCGTCGTCTCCTACCTTCTTCTCCATGTGCTCGCATTCGTGGGCTCTCAGGTCCAGATGCTTCCTTTGGTCCAATCCCAATGGGAGCTCGCCCATTCGGCGTTGCCCACGCTTGACGTGTTCTCGGTGGTGGGAGTCCGTTCTGATCTTGATGCAGGACCGGCCCTGATCATCGTTGTGGCATCTTTGCTCCTGTTCTCACTCATGGTGCCGAGCCTGCTGCTCAGGAGGGACGTGCTATGAAAGGGAGGCGATCCCTCGGAGGGCTCATGCGAGCCCTTATGGGCCGCGTGGAAATGCGGCTTTTGCTCCTCTTGCTGGTGAGCGTGGGCATGAGCGGGCTTTCCATGCTGTCGCTCTTCTCGCGGTCCAGCTTTGTGGAGGCGGCTTCGGGGAGGGTGGTCATGGCGAGCGAGGTGAGTGTGGGCGATGCCATCTTGTGGCTCTTCCTGGGGCATCCCACGAGCCTTGCGGTTGACTGGGGGGCGCTCTGGGCATGCGTGCTCGGGCTGGCTCTGTGTGACCTGCGTGGTTCGGGCCCGGGATTGGGCGTGATCCCTTATGTGCAGATGGGGAGTCGGGGCCTCTGCTGCGCCGCATGCTGCCTGGCGGTGGCTGCCTGTGCCGTCTCTGCGGTGCTGTCTCTTCTTGCGGAAGTCGCGATTTTTGTCGTGGCGCTTGGGGGACAGCCGACCTTGAGCCCGGCCGTGATCTCACCTCTTTCCCTCGGCATGATAGGGGAGGGTGTCTCGGCAAACGCGGTGCTACAATTCGTGGCGCTCCTTGTGCTGGGGGCCGCCGCGCTCTCGTTGTTGCAGCTTGCGCTCAGCCTCTATGGCGAGCCCATGGGCGCCTTCGTGCTCATGGCGATCATGATCGTAGCCTCGGCGCTGGCTTCCTCGCTCCCCCTTCCAGGCTCGTGGCTCATGGCGTCACGGACGTCTCAGCTCGCGGCGGGTGGAGCGACGCCCTTCTCCTTTCTGCCGGGGCTGGCCCTCTTCGGGGCGTTGCTGGCCTTGTCCGTGCTTGTGGCCGCCCGCTTTTTCTCCTGCCATGACCTTGGAATCGGGGGAGCGAAGCGATGAGGGCCACGTTCCCGCGGATCGACCTGGGAGTCCGGGAGGAGGGGAGGTGAGGCGCCGCGCGCTCGCCCTTCGCGTGGCCGTCAGCCGGCTGCGCTCCGCCTCCTGGCTCATGCTCGCTATGGCGCTGGTGGGGGTGTTGGTGGCCTTTGGCCAGTGCGCGGCCCTGCTGCTCCGCGCTCGGCAGGCGGTGGGGGCCAGCGTGGCCCCGAGCCTGGGGGACTACGTCGCGTTCCTCATGGCCGGCACGCCGCAGCCGGCTCCGCTCTCCCTCTTCCTCGAGCCCCAGAGGTTCGTACTGGTCCCCTTTGGGTGGCTCGCGACGGTCCTCTTGCCGGCGGCGGTGACGTCTCTTGCGTTTGGGGGCGCCGCCGACCCTGACCCCCTGCTCGTCGCGTCGGGGAGCCGCTGGGGCCACTTTGCGGGCCGCTGCCTCGCGGTGCTCGCGTGCGGGGCCGGGTACTGGGCCACCCTCACGCTCGTGTGCGCCGCCGCGGCCGGGCTCTCCGGCGGCGAGATGTCTCTCACCGCGTCCTCGTGGCTGCCGCAGGCGGCGGGGCTCGCGCACGAGACACAGACTCAGCCTCCCTACCAGGTGGGCGCGTTCTACGGGGCCGCAATCCTGTTCTCACTGGCGCTCCTGCTGGCGCAGCTCGCGGCCTCGGACGCGTGGGGGAGCCGAATCGGCTTCATCGCCGTGGCGGCGCTCGTCGTGGGCTCGGTCTATCTGATGACCCCGGCGCTCCCGGGAAACCTGATGATGGCAGCGCGTAGCTCCGTGTTCGTAGGCCCCTGGCAGATCGAGGTCGAGGTTGGTCGGGGCGCCCTGCAGGCGGGGATCGACTCCGCCTTTGTGATGGCGGCGGCGGGCGCCCTCGCCGCGGCCGCGCTCGCCTGGGGGGCGCTGGTCGCGCGGGGCAAGGACTATCTGGGGAGTGATGAGCGATGAGCTATCTGGACGTGCGGGACATCGGCAAGACGATCGGTCCCGAGCGGGTGCTCGACCACGTGAGCTTCTCCGTCGGCCGCGGCGAGGTGGTGGGGCTCGAGGGAAAGAACGGCTCGGGCAAGACGATGGCCATGCGCGTGGTGCTGGGGCTCGTGCGCCCCGACGAGGGTGAGGTGGAGGTCGCCGGAGAGGTGCTCTGGCGAGACGCCTCGTTTCCCCCGAGCGTGGGGCTCCTCATCGAGGAGCCGGCGCTTCTGGGTACCTACTCCGCCCTGGCCAACCTGCGGTTCCTGGCCGCCATAAGGGGGGTCGCGCGTGACGAGGACCTGAGGCGCGCCCTCGAGCGCGTGGGGCTCGACCCTGACGACAAGAAGCGCGTGCGCAAGTACTCGCTCGGCATGAAGCAGCGCCTGGGCATCGCCATGGCCCTCATGGAGGCGCCCGACCTCATCGTGCTCGACGAGCCGACCAACGCGCTCGATGAGAGGGCATGCACGGAGCTCGTGGGGATCATCGGCGAGGAGCGGGCACGCGGGGCGGCGATTCTCCTCTCGAGCCACGACGCGGACTTCCTCAAGGCGACCTGCGACCGTGTCTGCCATATGGAGTCTGGCCGCATCAAGGAGACGGGCGAGACAAGATGAGAGGGCGCAGGCTTCTGGTCGTGGCGCTTCTGGCGGCCGCCGTCGTAGCCGTGGGGGCGCGCATCTGGTGGGTCAACGCGAACCTGCCCCGGATTCCCCTCGAGTACTACGGGCAGGGGGAGTGGGTCCCCCTCGAGGGGGCGTTCCAAAGCAGCGCGGACGAGGGCACCGACAGCTACTCGGTGATGGTCGAGGACGCGACGATCACGACCTACGACGGGTACCTCGGGGCGCACGGAGACGGCACGCAGGAGCTGGGCGAGCACGGTTCCGCTCACTGCGTGGTCGACGTGACCCTGCGCATCAGAAACGAGGGCACCGACCAGGGCGGGCTCAACACCTTCCAGATGGTCCTGGTCCCCGCGCGCGCCAACGAGTACCTCATCTGCGACGTCATGAACCCCGACGCCCTGTGGCCGCAGGTCCAGGAGGGGGCCGGCTCCATCGTGAGCATACGCCCGGGGACCGAGTACGTGGTCCACATCCCCTACGTCTTCAACGGCAACGAGGAGGTCTACGAGCGAGAGATTACGGACAGGAGCTTCACGCTGCTGGTCTCTCGCATGCCCGTGCGCAAGATGATCGAGGTCACGGCAGGCGACGTCGCGTGACCTTTGGCGCCGCCCCGGGCGCCCCCGCCTACCCGTCGCTGCGGGAGAACCCGTTCCTCATGCGCATGCTGGTCTCGTAGAGGACCTTGTCCAGAAGCTCGTCGGTCTGGCGACGGCACTCGTCGGCGACGGCGTCGTTCGCGGCCTCGCGCCCGCCGCCCGCCTCGTCGCAGGAGCGCACCAGTGCGGTGCAGGTGGAGCCCACCGCCTCCTGGTAGCGCTCCACGTGCGGCAGACAGGCGCCAAAGGCTGCGTCGGCGAGGGCCCCTATGAGGCGGTTGGCCCAGTAGAAGTTCTCGTTGGTCACGCGCATCGTGGTGTTCTCCAGATAGGCGGGCGTCCCGTCCACGTTAGCGTAGAGGGGCACGAGGGCGTTGAAGGCGTTGGAGCCCAGCGCGACCCACTGCAGCGCCTGCCAGGCCTCCCCCACGTAGGGGCGCAGCTGCAGCACCGAGAGCTGGCTGTTGCGGTTGATGCCGATCGGGCGGTACAGCCCCCGGCGGTCGGGGCAGCCGGCCTGCGCGTAGGGGTCGTACGGCGTGCCCTGGTAGTGCAGGGAGAGCACGTACTTCACGTCCTCGATCGTGACCTTGCGCTCGGGCACGCGGCACCAGGCCAGATGGTCGCTCTCGGGGCCAAAGTCCTCGCTCGGGGCGGTCGTGTCCCACGGGCCCGCGTGCGGGCTCAAGAAGCGCTGCATGGACCAGGCGCGCGGCGTGTTGTAGACGTGGTCGGAGTCGGAGTGGCTGCCGAAGGCCTCGCGCGGGTTGAAGCGCCGGCCGTCTCCGCCCATGGTGAGGTCGAGGTGGTTCTTCTCCATCCAGTCGCCCAGGTCGGCCGAGCACAGGTGCTCGGTGCCCCCGCCCAGGGCGTCGTCGAGGTCGAACGAGTCCAGACCCAGCTGGTTGGGCATGGTCACGTAGCAGTCGTCCGGTACGCGCCGTGCGATCCAGTGGTGGCCGCCCACGGTCTCGAGCCACCAGACCTCGTTCACGTCCGAGAGGGCGATGCCGTTCATCTCGTAGGTGCCGTACTGCGCGAGAAGGGCCCCCAGGCGCAGTACCCCGCCGCGCGCGCTCGTGGCGTAGGGCAGGACGAGGGTGAGAAGGTCCTCCTCGCCGATGCCGCCGGCCTGCTCGGGGACGTAGCCGTCCTCGCCGGGGGCGCCTTGGGCCGCGCGATACGCCACGAACGGGTCGGCCGCGCGCACGCGCTCGTTGGTGGTGAGGGTCTCGGTGGCGCTCATGCCCACGTTGTGGGCGTTGATGCCCGCCTCCTCCCAGAGACCCTCCTTGAGGTCGACGTTGGGCATCGCGGTGTAGCGCGCGCCGCCGTCGGGCAGGGGGACCGTGAGGCGGCCGAGCACGCTCGTGTAGCTCTTCCTCTTGGTGGGGTCCACGGTCACGAGGCGCTTGGGGTTGAAGGTCCCGTTAGGGGAGTCCTCGTTGCGCGCGACCATGGTCGACCCGTCGTAGCTGGCCTTCTTGCCGACCAGAATGGTGGTGCAGGGCATGATGCCTCCTTGGTCGAGGTTCTTGTCGGCCCCATTCTAGCCGTGTCGGACGCATGCCCGCCCGGTCGCGCGGGGAGCCCTCCGCGGTGAAAGCCAGCTTGGGTGTGCTCGCGCCCGTTCGCGTCTCCGCGAGCCTGCCTCCTCGCACAAAATCGCCTTTGAGAAGAACCAGTCCGTGCGCCATGGCAGCCTCGACGCAAGGTGTGGTCGCACGTTTGTTTCGGGAGCCGATCATCTTGGCCGCCCCGCCACCAGCGAGAAACGCCCCCGTCATACTGCGAGTAGTTCTCGATAAAGACGGAGGAGCCCCATGCCCATGAAGTTCAAGCGCCGCCTGCCCATCCCCAAGGAGATCCGCGAGGAGATGCCGCTGTCGGTCGAGCTGGCCGAGCGCAAGGTGGCCGTTGACGCCGAGGTCGCAAAGGTTCTGCGCGGCGAGGACGAGCGGCGCCTGCTCATCGTGGGCCCCTGCTCCGCGGACCGCGAGGACTCCGTGCTCGAGTACGCGAACCGGCTCGCCAAGCTGGCCGAGCGCGTCGAAGACCGCCTGGTCGTGATTCCGCGCGTCTACACGAACAAGCCGCGCACCAAGGGGACCGGTTACAAGGGCCTGCTCCACAACCCCGACCCCGAGGCGGCCGACGACATGCTCGGTGGCATCAAGGCCATTCGCCACATGCACCTGCGCGTGGTGGAGGAGACGGGCCTCTTCACGGCCGACGAGATGCTCTACCCCTCCAACTACCAGTACCTCATTGACCTTCTCGCCTACATCGCGGTCGGCGCTCGCTCGGTCGAGAACCAGGAGCACCGCCTCGTGGCGTCGGGCGTCCCCATGCCGGTGGGCATGAAGAACCCCACGGGAGGCTCGACCGCCGTGATGCTCAACTCCATCTACGCGGCGCAGCAGCCCCAGACCTTCATCTTCCGCAACTGGGAGGTCGAGACCACGGGCAACCCGCTCGCGCACGCGGTCCTGCGCGGTTACGTGGGCCTGGATGGCATCAACCACCCCAACTACCACTACAAGTACCTCGAGCGCCTCTGCGCGAGGTACACGACGGACACCTACGCCTCTCCGGCGGTCGTCATCGACTGCAACCACGACAACTCGGGTAAGCGGCCCCTCGAGCAGATGCGCATCTGCCACGAGGTCATGGACTCGGTGCGCCGCTCGCCCGCGATCGGGCGGCTCGTGCGCGGCTTCATGGTGGAGAGCTACCTCGAGGAGGGCAACCAGCCCGTGGGCGGCGGCGTGTACGGCAAGTCGATCACCGACGCGTGCCTGGGCTGGGAGAACACCGAGCGCCTCGTGCTCGAGCTGGCCGAGCGCGCGTAGCGCCCCGGTGCGCCGCCCATTCCCGGTGCCAGCCATTGTTGCGAAAATGTTACCATGTCAACGAGGCCCAGCCTCGGGCGGCGACGCGCGAGCGCGCCACTTTCTTTGGTCATTGGAGAGGATGATGCATGTGAAGGCAGCACGCTGGTACGAGGCGGGGGACATTCGCGTCGAGGACGTTCCCGAGCCACAGGTTGACGACTACTATGACGTCAAGGTGAGGCTGCACTGGTGCGGCATCTGCGGCTCCGACCTGCACGAATACCTCATGGGCCCGATCTTTATCCCCGTGGGCACCCCGCATCCCATCACCGGCGAGAAGGCACCCGTGATCTTGGGCCATGAGTTCTCCGGCGAGGTCGTCGACGTGGCCCCGGGCGTCACCAACGTCGAGGTGGGTGACCGCGTGGTCGTGGAGCCCCTCGTCTGCGACGACACCTGCCCGGCTTGCCAATCCGGTCACGAGAACCTCTGCGTGAACCTCGGCTTCCACGGCCTCGCCGGCCGGGGCGGCGGGTTTGCCGACTACACGACGTTCCGCCACCGGTTCGTTCACAAGATTCCCGACTCCCTGCCGTATGACAAGGCCGCGCTCGTCGAGCCGCTCGCGGTGGGCTACCACTCGCTCGAGGCCGGGGGCTTCCAGGCGGGCATGACGGCGGTCGTGGCCGGCGCGGGCACGATCGGCCTCGCGACGGTCGAGTCGCTGCGCGCGCTGGGTGCCAAGCAGGTCATCATGGTCCAGCGCAAGTCGGTCCGCCAAGAGTACGCCAAGAACTCCGGCGCCGACGTGGTTCTCGACCCCAACGAGTGTGACGTGGTCGAGGAGATCAAAAAGCGCACGGACGGCTTTGGCGCGGACGTGGCCTTTGAGTGCACGGGCGCCGAGGCCGTCTTCCACAAGCTGCTCGACGCGGTCCACGTGGGCGGCACCGTGGTCGTCACCTCCATCTGGGAGAAGCCCGTCCAGCTCGACCTCAACGACGTCTGCATCCCCGAGAAGAAGGTCGTGGGCTCCATTGCCTACTGCGGCAGCGACTTTGACAACGTGATCGAGCTTTTGTCCTCCGGCAAGATCCCGGCCAACGGCTTCATCACCAAGAAGATTGCCCTCGACGACATCGTCGAGGAGGGCTTCAAGACCTTGACCGGCCCCGAGAAGAAGAAGCAGGTCAAGATCATCGTGAGCAACAATGCCGAGGAGCTCGCCACGGTCTAGGCGATCGCCCGGGCATGTGCGAGGGGGTCGGGGGCCACTGCGCCCCCGACCCCCTCGCCAAAGGGCATTGAGAACAGCGTGACTCCCACCGTGACGGGCTGTCGTGCGCTCAGCTTCTGAGGGACACGTGCACCGCTCCGTTTCCGTCTGCCCTGTGCAGGGTTGCCCTCCCACACGAGCGCAGGGAAACGAGGAGAGGGCGCTGTCGAATGAGCGACGGCCTGCACGCAGCACGCTAGCGCCCGCGCTCCCGACGACGCTCGACGCGGGCCCGCAGGGCAACGCGGCGCAGCTCGCGGCAGCGCGCAGCGTCCATGGCCGGGACCCCCTCGAGGGGATAGGCGATGCCGAGCCGCTCGTACTTGACGCGGCCCATCGTGTGGTAGGGGAGCAGGTCGAGCCCGATCACGTTGTCCCAGTCGCCGATGATGCGCCCGACGCCGGCGACCTCCTCCTCACCGTCGGTGAGGCCGGGCACCACGACGTGGCGCACGATCACGGGCACGCCGCGGCGCGCCAGCTCGTCTCCCAGCGCGAGCGCGTGCGTCGCGGAAAGGCCGCACAGCCTCCTGTGGAGGGCGGGGTCGGACGCCTTGATGTCGAGCAGCACGAGGTCGCATTCGTCCAGAAGGGCCGAGAAGCGCTCGGCACCCGCAGTCTCGTAGGTAGCCCCGGAGGTGTCGAGGCAGGTGTGGATGCGCCCGGCGGGGGCGGCGTGGGCGGCGGCGAAGAGGGCGGCCACGAAGTCCGCCTGCGCCATGGGCTCGCCCCCCGTGGCCGTGATGCCGCCGCGACGGTAGAAGGGGCGGTTGCGCTCGAATACCCCCAGGATGAATTTGAATTTGAATTTGCCCCGCTTTCGTTGACATATCAGTTTCCTGATATCGTGTCAGGAGAAAGGAACGGAGGATCGACATGTCGACGAAGTACACGTCAGAGCTCGAGGAGCAAGCGGTGGCCCTATACCTTAAGAGCTCCACCACCTACGCCGCCGTGGCCAGGGAGCTGGGATGTGACCCGGGATCACTGTCCGATTGGATAAAGAAAGCGACCAACGCAGACAGATCCCAGGAGGACAACCCCTTCCAGATGCAGGAGGAGATCCGCCAGCTCAGGTGCGAGAACGCCAGGCTCAAGGAAGAGAACGAGATACTTCTAGAAGCGAGCGCCTTCTTCGCAACCAAGACGATGTGAAGAAGGCGAAGTTCCAGTTCATGGACGCGCATAAGGACAGATGGAGCGTGTCAGCCATGTGCCGCGTGCCAGAGGTGACCCGTCAGGGGTACTACCAGTGGACCGTCCGCCCGATCTCGGCCCACGACGAGCGCGACTTCGAGATAAGCTGCGCCATGGTAGCGCTCTGGGAGAAGCCCGACAGCTGCTACGGCGCCCCGAAGACGGTGCTCGGGCTGCGCAAGGCGGGCATCCGCGCGTCGAGGAGGCGGGTGGCGCGCCTGATGTCGGAGAACGGCATGGCAGGCACGTGCGGCGTGGGGCCCGAGAGGCCCGGCGCACCGAAGGAAAAGCCCGAGACCGACAACGCGGAAGACCTGGCAAGGCGCGACCTCGAGACCGACGGCCCCAACAAGGCCTGGTTCGCGGACATCACCTACGTCAAGACGTACCAGGGCTGGCCCTGCGTCGCGGTCGTCATCGACATATGGTCACGCATGGTGGTCGGTTGGGCGATGGGTCCCAGGATCGACGCGGCGCCCGCCGACGACGCCCTCAGGATGGCGATAGCCAGAAGGTGCCCTTCATCAGGCCTCATACGTCATTCAGACTATGCCGAGGAAAACGCTAAGCCGCAGTTTTCAGCATCCTCGCAGATAGGAGGCCTTGCCGCATAATCGAATATCGGCTTAACGTTCAACGCTCTATCCTCTTTCCGTATCCATCCGACGGAAAAGGAAGAGGTGATGGCATGGATATCAGAATCGACTCGATAGGCGAGTCGGTCGTCGAAGCCTTGCATGCAGCCGGCTATATGGATTCGACGATACGTGTGTACAGGAAGTATTTCCGCTATCTGAAGGAGGCGTCGGGCGACGGTCTCTATACGGAGGAGCAGGGTAGGCGATGGGTCGGCGCATCGAAGCCTGATGGCAGCCCATATTGCGAGAACGTGGTCGGCTTCAGGCGGCGGATTGTCGGCATCGCCGACGCATATGCCGACAACGGGCACGTCGACCTGTCCGTCCGAAGCTACGAGCCCGCTCAGCCGATGCCGGAGTCTCCGGCCCTGCTCGACGTCCTGGCAGATTATGGCCGCGACGACCACGCGCGCGGACTCGCGCGAGGGACCTGCGACTACTATTGGCGGCTTGCCAGGGAATACGCCGTCTATCTCGAACGTCACGGCACTCAAAGCATCGAAGACGCTGACGTGGCAAGCGTGCTCGGGTTCGTCGCCGACATCATGGGCCGCTGGACGGGGACCGACGGGCAGCATCTGGCAACCAACTTCCGGCCCTTCCTCAAGTTCCTCGGCAGGCGGGATCTGACCGACGCGCTCAAGATGGCGAGCCTCGCGAAGCGGCACGGCATCGTGCCCATGCTCGGCGACGCGGACGAGGAGGCCCTGGCTGATGCCTGCCGCGGCAGGCTCGTGCCCGCGAGGGACGCGGCCATCACCCTCCTCGCCCTCCCGACCGGTATGCGCGCCTGCGACATCATCGGCCTGAAGACGGGAGACATCGACTGGCGCACGTCGACGCTGACCATCGTACAGCGGAAGACGGGAAACCCGCTCACCGCGCCGCTGCTCCCTGCGGTCGCCGAGGCGTTGGCGGAGTACATCTTGGCCGAACGGCCCGACACGGAGTACGACAACGTGTTCGTGTCCACGAAGGCGCCGCACCGCCCCTACAGGGACCATGCGGCGATCTATTCCGCGACCGAGCGGACGTTTCGCGCGGCGGGCGTCGCAGGTGCGGGCACGCTGCTGCTCAGGCACAACGCGGCGTCGAGGATGCTGCGCTCGGGCGCCGCGCCGCCGGTGATATCGGCGGTGCTGGGCCATGCGGACCCCGACACCACCAACGGTTACATGGAGGTCGATGCCGGACGCATGCGCGCATGCGTGCTGCCCCTACCGAAAGGGGCGATCGCATGAGGGGCTACCCGTATTCCAGCGCTTTCGCAGGCGACATCACCGCGTTCATCGAGTTCAAGGCGAGCGTGGGGATAGCCAGCGCGTCGAGGAACCGGACCCTCTACGGCTTCGACCGGCACTGCGCTGGGCGCGGTCTGACGTCGTTCGGCAGAGAGACCGTCGAGGGATGGGTGAAGGCGCGCAAGGCCGCCGTGCCCTCAGGGCACCTGTCATGGATGTCGCATATCCGCGAGCTCGGGAGGTTCATGCGCGCGAACGGCCATCCGGACGCCTACGTGCTCTCCGAGAGGTCCGAGGCGAAGACGGTGCGCGTCACGCCGTACCTGCTGACGCAGGGCGAGGTCGACGCCTTCTTCGATGCCGCCGCCCACTTCGACAACGGCACGCCGTGGACGTGGCAGGCGAGCTGCTTCTTCGGGCTGATGCAGGCATGCGGCCTGCGCACCTGCGAGGCCCGTCGCCTCCGCGTCTGCGACGTCGACTACGACGCGCCGTCGATCGACGTCATGTGGTCGAAGGGCAACCGCTCGCGCCGCCTCTCCGTGACAGACGAGGTCGTCGAGATGATGGGGCGCTGCGACGCCAGGACGTCTGCTGCCTTCGGGACGGACCGCCCCGCGTTCTTCGCCGGCTCGACGGGCAACCCCGTGAGCCCGTGCGCCGCGGGCACCGTGTTCCATCGCATCTGGGAGGCGGCCGGACTCCCCGAATCAAAGGGCGGCAGGCATCCGCGCCCATATGATTTCCGCCACCGGTTCGCCTATGCCAACATCGAGCGTTGGCATGCGGAAGGCACGGACGTCGCCGCGATGATGCCCTATCTGGCGCGCTACATGGGACACGCCTCCTTCGACAGCACGTACCACTACGTGCATGCCTCGCCGGACTTCCTCGACAGCTATGCCGGGCTCGTGCGCTCGGCAGACGAAGCGGTCCTTCCGGAGGTGGGTTTCGATGCCTAGGAGGGATCCGAGATGCGGCGCGGCGAGCTTCTGGGGCATGGCGAGGTCGTTCCTCCACGGGTACTGCGCCCGGGTGCGCGCCCTGTCGCCGAGGACGATCGAGGCGTACCGCATGTCTCTGGAGTGCCTCGTCACCTTCATCGTCTCGACCGGCACGCGCAAGGCGGAGATCACGTTCGATTGTCTGGAGAGGAGCATGCTAAAGCAGTGGATCGCGTGGATGCGCGAGGAGAGGGGCTCGTCACCGAAGACCATGGGTCTGCGTCTGAGCGCCGTGAAGTCCTTTCTGCGGTTCTGCTCGGAAGAGGACATATCGCTTGCCGGGCTCTACGAGGGGGCGCGGGCCATCAAGGCTCCCGCAGCGCCGAGGAAGCCCATAGAATATCTGGAGGCAGATGAGCTGGCCGCCCTGCTGGCGGCTTCCGACGGCGTCACCGCCAAATCGCGCCGTAATCGCGCCATGCTCATCACGCTCTACGAGACCGGAGCCCGCGTGTCCGAACTCACCGGCATCTTGCTCGGTAGCCTGTCGCTTGCCAAGCCCGCGCATGTGACGCTTATTGGCAAGGGGTCGAAGACGCGCATCGTGCCCGTCGGCGCGAGATGCGCAGAGCACCTGCGCATCTATCTCGACGAGTTCCATCCGGGCGGGTTGCGAAAGGACGCGTCGCGGCCGCTGTTCTACAGCTTGCACGCAGGAATGCCGACCGCACTGTCGGCGGACGCCGTGAGCCGCGTGCTCAAGCAGGCAGGCGATGTCGCACGTGAGAAGTGCCCGTCGCTGCCGGAGGGCCTGCACTGCCATCTTCTCCGCAAGACGAAAGCCATGGATCTCTACAAGGCGGGCGTGCCGCTTCCGCTGGTGATGCAGCTGCTCGGCCACGAGAGCATGTCGACCACCTCATCGTTTTACGCGTTCGCCACGGTGGACATGATGCAGGCGGCGATGGAGGCCGCCACCCCGAAGATCCTGCAGGAGGCGTCCGAGTGGATGTCGGACGAGAAGATGGAGGTGCTCTACAGTCTCCGGTAGCTTGAAACGTTAAGTCGCGGTTTTCGCCGACATCAACACGGAACAGGCTTTCTGCGGCTTAGCGTTTTCCTCGGCATAGTCGCCATGGTGTATGCAGCCTCCGGCGGGCCTCCTTCTGGCGATGGCCATCCTGGGCGCATCATCCGCGAGCTCGGCGGTGATCCTGGGACCCATCGCCCAACCGACCACCATGCGTGACCATATGTCGATGACGACCGCGACGCAGGGCCAGCCCTGGTACGTCTTGACGTAGGTGATGTCCGCGAACCAGGCCTTGTTGGGGCCGTCGGAGGTGAAGTCGCGTCCGGCCGGATCGTCGTGGGGGTCTGCCTTGGAGGCACGCCTCTCGCCGGAGGAGCGCCTGGCACAGGCCCTGGTGACCCCACGCCATCCATGCTCGCGCATCATGCGCATGACCCGCTTGCGGGACGCGGGCACACCCGCCGCCTCGGGCCTCACGAGGATCTCGGGTGCGCCGCATGTGCCCATGCCGGCCTCATGCTCGTCACCGACGAGTCTGGTCGGCTCGAGGTCACGCAGGTCATGCACGCCCGTGGGCCCGGGGGCCCATCGGTGGTAGCCCTGCCTCGTCACGCCGAGCGCCCGGCACATGGCCGACACGCCGTACGAGCCAAGACGAGACGAGACGGATGCGAGCCTGGCCTTCCTCGCGGCTGCCTGCCCGCGAGGAAGGCGCTGGCTTCCAGAAGCATCCCGTTCTCTTCCGAAAGTCTCCTGGCCTCGCGCCTCGGCTTGCGGTTCTCCTCGGCGACCTGGAAGGGGTTCATGTCCTCGGCCTCCCCTTCGGTGCCACACGCCGCTTTCACCCAACTGGACAGGGTGCCAGGGTCGATCCCCAGACCCCTCGCGACCGCCGCGTAGGTGGTTCCCTTCGGGTCGTACGGGTCCACGGTCTTCTTCCTGGACTCCGCGGTGTACCTGGGTGACGCTTGTCCCATGCTTCCTCACTTTCTTTCCGCATGCACACATGGTGCTGAACGGAACTCAAAGTGTCAACGAAACTGGGGGAGATTCAATCGGGCACGGAGGACGAGCCTGATGCCGACGGGCCCCTCCGCCTCGTCGAGCTCCACCACCATGGCTCCCCCGGCATCGCCCGCGGCCCTGGGCCGTACGCGGGGGTCCTCTTGCGCAATCGCCTCCCGCGCGGGCCGTACAATGGCGGCGAGCCGTCCCCGGGGACGGCGGGAGACGACAACGGGAGGGGCGTCATGAACGTTCTCAGCGAGATCGCGGACCAGGCCAGGAGCCTGCTCGACTACCGCGTGCGACCGCTCGAGCCCAGGACAATCGTCCGTCGGGCCGTCTGGGCCGCACGGTGGAGGTCGAGGGGCTGGGGCGGCACGAGGAGGCGCGAGGTGCCGAACGAGTACGTCGTCCACGTCGGCACCGAGGACTGGCTCGACTACTACCAGGCCATGAGCAAGAGCGCGGCGGAGCAGCTGGCGGGGGAGATAGCGCGCCGCCTCCTGGACGGCGGCTACGCCGTCGGCGGCCGCGTGTACGTGGCCCTGTGCCCGGATCCCTCGCTCGGCTGGGGACGCTCCCGGATCAAGGCCAGCTTCAGGCGGACGGATGACGGTGGCCATGATGGACCCGACCCCCGCGGGCGGGAGGGCTCTGAGGGCGGGACGCCCGCGCACGTGCCGACGGGGACCGCAGACCAGCCCGGGACGCCCGCGTGCGCGTGGGTGGAGGTGCCGCCGTGCCACACCCCCGTCCCCTGTGTCACCCCTGCCATCGGCCGCGTCAGGACGGCCGTCATGCGGAACGACTTCGCCGAGGCCTTCCTGTACGGCGCCGACTCGGAGTACCACGTGGAACCCGGGACGGTCGTGGGGGTCCTGAGGCGCCCGGAGGACACCGGCATCCCCGACGTGTCGCTGCCGGCCGACCGCTACCGCTACGTCTCGCAGGACCAGGGCGTCTTCAGGTATGACGGGCGCGCCTGGCACTTCCGCCAGGACGGCGGCAACGAGACCCTGGTGGACAACGGCGGCGTCAGAGACCTCCTGAAGGAGGGCGACGAGTGCGTCGTCGCGGACGGCGCGACGATGACCTTCGCGGGCGGCGCGTCGCTGACGTTCCGCACCACCGCCGCATGAGGGACCCACACGGCACGCGTCGGGTGGGGGTCGCGCCCGCCGCGTCATGCGGGGCGCCGGGGCGCCGCGGAGAGGTGCCGTGTCGAGGATGGAGCCGATGATGGGAATCTTGGAGAATATCTGGCGCAAGTTTGTGCCGAGGCGTCCCATGCGGGACGGCGAGGCCGGTGGGGAGGCATGTGACATGGGCGGCGAGCACGCCCGTCAGGGGACGGCGGGGGACGGGGCCATCCCTGGCGGGGACCCCGCCGGCGGCGCGACGGAGGGGACGCCCGCGATCCGCCTCAGGGCCGGCGGGTCCTCCTCCACCGGCTGCCGCCCGAAGAACGACGACTGCTACGCGATCGGCCGCGGGTCGTACGTGTACGCCGTGTCCGACGGCATCGGGGGCGCCCCGGACGGCGACGTGATGAGCCGCGTCGGCTGCGGCGCGAGCCTGGGGGAGTACGAGCGCGGGGACCGGGGCGCAGACCCCGACGCCGCCCTCGGCGCCGCGTTCAGGGCCGGGAACGAGGCCTCCGTGCAGGTCGCGTCGTGGATAGACAACCCCTACTGCGGCGCCACGCTCCTCCTCGCGGCGCTCGACGGCGCGACGATGCGCTTCAGGTGGGTGGGTGACACCGTGGCCTACCGCCTCAGGGACGGCGAGCTGGAGCTGCTGACCGAGAAGGGCAGGCGTCCCGGCGGCGGCAACGCCCTCGACGCCGCCATCGGCTACGAGTGCACGACCGAGCCGCGCGCCGCACGCTGCGACGTCAGGCCGGGCGACCGCTTCCTCCTCTGCACGGACGGGGTGTGGGAGACCTACGAGGGGGTGCTGGGCATGGGGCTGCTCGCCGGGAGGCTCGGGGACGCGGGGGACGCCCCCCTCGCCGCCGACGTTATCGCCGGCGAGGCCGGCAGGGACGGCAGCGACAACGCGACCGCGGTCGTGCTCTTCGCGGAGGCGGAAGAGAAGGACGGCGTCCCCGCGTCCGCGCCCCTCGACGGCGCCAGGGCCGGAGGGGAAGCACGCGGCATGGACGACGTGCGCGCCCGCCAGGGGACGGCGGGGGACGGTGCCGCCCCTGGCGGGAGCCCCGCCGACGACGCGACGGAGGAGATGCCCGCGATCGGCCCGGAGGCCGGGAGGCCCTTCCCGCTCGGCTGCCGCCCGGAGGACGACGGCTGCCCTGACGGGAACCTGCCGGGCTATGCCGGCAGCGAGGACTTCCGCCGGTTCGAGGAGGCCAACCCGTGGCTGGGCGGATCGGACGCCAGGTCGCAGTGCGGTACCATGAGATGGATACAGCTGCACCGACCGTCGGATGACGCCGCGTATGATTGTGGCGTAGGGACCGTGGGGCAGGGGGCCGCGCCGATGCGCCGGGCCCCGGGGAGGTGAGAGGATATGGAAGGCGAGGGGCATCAAGGCGGGTTCTTCAACCCCGACGGCGAGGTGCGGCCCGGCCTGCCGGACCCCGGGACCTGGGAGTTTTCCGGCCCATGGTCCAGTGGCGGCTGCGGCTCGGTCGGGAGTGTGCTCTCGGAGGGGAGGAAGGTCGCCGCGATCAAGAGGTTCAACCAAGTCGCTGCCTGGGCCGAGGAGGAGGCGCGGTTCGAGTTCGACGCGCTCAGCGACCTCGACGGGGCCGGCGGCCACGCCCCGAGGGTCTTCGCGAGGGGCCACTACGTCCCCGACGACGGGAACAGGGCCCCCGCCATCGTCATGGAGTACGTCGGGGGCAAGACGCTCTACGAGGTGATGGTGGGGTTCGACCTCTCCGGCGGCGATGATCGGAGCCCCGGGACCGACGGGGCGGACGCGCTCCGGAGCATCGGGGCCGTCGCCGAGGCGGTGCGGAGCTGCTACGAGGCCGCCCCGGCACGCGGCGTGCACAGGGACCTCTCCCCGAACAACGTGATGGTGCGACGCGAGGGCGGCGCGGTCACGCACGCCGTCCTGGTCGATTTCGGGCAGGGCGCGCAGCCGGGGGTGGTGACGCCCGGGCGCAAGGGGACGCCGCAGTACGCCGCCCCCGAGATGTTCGGGGGGAAGTACTACACCCACAAGTACAGGGATGCCCCCACGGTGGACGTCTGGTCGCTCGGCGCCCTCGCCTACCTGGTCAGGACGGGGAAGGACCCCTTCCGGGACGAGGTCGTCGGGGGGAACCCCGGCGGCGAAGACGGCGGGATGGTCGCGGACTTCAAGCGCGACCACCCGATCGTCCTGCCCGACTCCCTGTTGCTGACGGACGAGGACCGCAGGCTCTCAGAGCTGATATCCAGGTGCACCGAGTACGACCCCCGCAGGCGGTTCCAGAGCGCCGGGGAGGTCCTGGCCTTCGTCGAAGAGGCCCTGGGGACGCGCCCCGCCCCCTGCGTCACGCCGGCCATGCCCCACGTCGCCCCCTACGTCACGCCGGCCATGCCCCACGTCGCCCCCTACGTCACGCCGGCCATGCCCCAGGACGCCGACGCCCTCAACGTGTATGCAGTAGTCTTTTGATCGACAACTTCGGCATCTGAAAATCGACACCTTATGCACGAACATGCCGACCCCGTTCGATCGGCCTAACCTGATGGTTCTTCGGTATCCGTCAGGAAGGCAGGAAGGCACGATGATCAGCATGTCCGATGTCAATTCTATACGCCAGATGAGGAGGGACGGCGAGAGCGTCTCCTCCATCGCCCGTGCGACGGGCGTCTCCCGCGACACCGTCTACAAGTATCTCAGGAAGGACGACTTCTCCCCAGAGCCACTCGTCGCCGCGGCGACCCGCCCGTCCAAGCTCGACCCCTACAAGCCGCTGGTCGACCTGTGGATCGAGGAGGACACGACGAATTGGAGGAAGCAGCGCCACACGGCCAGGAGGATATGGCAGCGCCTGCGCGACGAGGAGGGTGCCGACGTCTCCGAGGCCACCGTGTGCAGGTACGTCAGGTCGGCGAGGGAGTCGCGCCGCAAATCGAGGAACGCGTTCCTCGATTTGGTCTGGGCACCTGGCGAGGCTCAGGCCGACTTCGGCGAGGCGGACTTCTACGTCCGCGGCACGAGGACGAGGCTGAGCTACTTCGTGCTCTCCTTCCCCTACTCGAACGTCGGCCTCGCCCAGGTGTTCCCCGGCGAGAACGCCGAGTGCGTGTGCGAGGGGCTGAGGCGGGCCTTCGAGTTCGTCGGCGGGGTGCCGTCCAGGATCGTCTTCGACAACGCCGCCGGCGTCGGCAGACGCGTGGGGGAGCGGGTGAGGACGACGGAGCTGTTCGGCGCATGCGCCGCCCACTACGGCTTCGCCTACTCGTTCTGCAACCCGCACTCCGGCAACGAGAAGGGCAACGTGGAGAACAAGGTGGGTGCCATCCGTAGGGCGCTCTTCGTGCCGGTCCCGCAGGCGTGGGACATGGCGGCGTACAACGAGCGGCTGCTCGGGAGGTGCATGGCGCTCTCCGATGGCAAGCCGCACTGGTCGCGGGGCGAGGCGGAGTCGCAGCTGTTCTTCGAGGATCGTTTCGCCATGTCCGGGCTGCCCGCCAGGCCCTTCTCCTGCGTCAGGTACGCGAAGGCGAAGGCCGACGGGAAGGGCAAGGTGAGGGTCGACGGGCCGCACTCCTACTCGACCCTTCCCGAACTCGCCGGCCAGGAGCTCACGATAGGACTCTCGGCGACGGGGATGGCCGTCTACGACCGCGCGGGCACGCTCGTCTGCGAGCACGTGCGCTCATACGGCACCGCCCCGACGGATGACTCCGACCCGTCGTCGCAGCTCGGACTGCTGGGCGCGAGGCCGGGGGCATGGTCGAACTCGCAGGTGCGGGCAGCCGTCTCCGACGGTCTGAGGGAGCACATGGACTCGCTCGACCGCACGGGGCTCAGGGCGGAGCTGAGGGCGATGCGCGACGAGTGCGCGAGGTCGGGGTGGGCGGCCACCCTGCAGGCCGCCGAGCTCGCGTTCGCCTCGACGGGGAGGCTGGACGAGGCGAGCGTGGCCGTCGCCTCGGCGGGGCTCGCCTCCGACCCGGTCGAGTATGACGAGGAGACCGACCTCTCCGCCTACGACGTCGCCACCGGGATCGGCAGGTGAGGGGCATGGCCTACGTGAAGAGCACGGAGATGGACGGGTTCAAGGCGCTCGCCAGGTCGATGTACTTCTCGAACGAGACCATAGGGCGCTTCTGCGAGAGCGCCTCGGCCGGCCAGGTCAGGGCGATGACGGGGATGATCGAGGACGAGCTCGCCGTCCGCTCGCGACGCAAGAGGGAGCGACTGCTCAGGAAGGCGAGGCTGCCCGCCGTCAAGACGTTCGAGGGTTACGACTTCTCGCAGGTCGCCTTCCCGGATGGCTACGGGGCGGAGGATCTCATGTCGCTCGCCTTCGTGACGGAGGCGCAGGACTTCGTGTTCCATGGCAAGACCGGCAGGGGCAAGACCCATCTGGCCATCGCGATCGGGTTGGCATGCGTGGAGCGTGGCATGGAGGCGAGGTTCTTCACAGCGGCGGAGCTGGTCATGGCACTGACGAGGGCAAGTAGGGAGCACCGACTGGAGACGCTGCTCACCGACCTGTCCAGGGCGGACCTGCTGATAGTGGACGAACTCGGCTACGTGCCTCTCGACGTGGAGGGGGCGAGGTTGCTCTTCCAGGCGATGTCGGGCTGCTACGAGCGGAGGAGCCTGGTGGTCACGACCAACATCGAGTTCAGCCGCTGGGGAACGGTGTTCGGCGATGACAAGCTCGCCGCCGCCCTCATCGACAGAATCGTGCATCACGGCAGACTCGTGGAGTTCAACGGCACCAGTCACCGCATGGACACGGCGCTGATGCTTGGTAAGTCGGAATAAGGGGAGGGGTCCCGCTGCTCATGCAGAATCTGTCGAAAACCTGATGCGGAAATTGTCGACTGGCTCTTGACTGTACACACCTCAACGGCCTCGGCTACCTCTACCATCACGGCGCCCCCGGCATCGAGGCGGACGGGAGGAGGGCCGAGGGTTACTACCTGAGGGCGATCGACGCGGGGAGCACCACCGCCCTCGGCAACCTCGGCTACCTCTACCAGTACGGCGCCCCCGGCCTCGGGGCGGACGGCGCCAGGGCCGCGGGGTACTACGAGAGGGCCGCCGACGCGGGGGTCGCCGTCGCCCTCAACAACCTCGGCTACCTCTACCATCACGGCGCCCCCGGCCTCGGGGCGGACGGCGCCAGGGCCGCGGGGTACTACGAGAGGGCCGCGGAGGCCGGTGACGCCGACGCCCTCAACAACCTCGGCCACCTCTACCATCACGGCGCCCCCGGCCTCGAGGCGGACGGGAGGAGGGCCGAGGGTTACTACCTGAGGGCGATCGACGCGGGGAGCACCACCGCCCTCGGCAACCTCGGCTACCTCTACCATCACGGCGCCCCCGGCATCGGGGCGGACCTCGCCAAGGCCGAGGCGTACTACCGGAGGGCCGCCGACGCGGGGGTCGCCGGGGCCGCCGAAAAGGCCGCGAAGGCCAAGAAGGACGCCGATGAGCTCTTTCGCCTCGGCAACCTCTACCAGTACGGCTCTCCCGGCGTCGAGGCTGACGGCAGGAAGGCCGTAGGGAGCTACCTGAAGTTGATTGCCTTGGGCGATACCCGTGCCCTCTACAACCTCGGCCTCCTCTACGCGGACGGCGCCCCCGGTCTCGCTTCCGATGGGCCCAGGGCTGAGGGGTACTACCTGAAGGCCGTCGACGTGGGGGATACCCGTGCCCTCTACGATCTCGGCTGTCTCTACCACAATGGTGCCCCCGGGGTCGAGGCTGATGGTGCCAAGGCCGAGGGGTACTACCGGAAGGCCGTCGACGCGGGGGATACCCGTGCCCTCTACAACCTCGGCTTCCTCTACCACTTCGGTGCCCCCGGTCTCGCATCCGACGGGCCCAGGGCCGAGGGGTACTACCTGAAGGCCGTTGACGTGGGGGATGCCGTTGCCCTCTACAACCTCGGCCTCCTCTACGAGCACGGTGCTCCCGGCCTCGACCCCAATGGGCCCAAGTCGGGGATGTACTACCTGGAGGCCGTCTACGCGGAGGACAAAGGCGGGCCAATAGATGCGGCACGACGCGCGATGGCGCCATTCGTGGAGCGGCAGCTGGCCGAGGAGCAGGCCGAGAAGGACAGGCAGCGGAAACTGGAGGAAGCCTCCCGCGAAATCGCCGCCCGCGAGGTCGAGGTGCGGGCCGAGAGGGACAGATTGGCGGCTTGCCAGGGAATACGCCGTCTATCTCGAACGTCACGGCACTCAAAGCATCGAAGACGCTGACGTGGCAAGCGTGCTCGGGTTCGTCGCCGACATCATGGGCCGCTGGACGGGGACCGACGGGCAGCATCTGGCAACCAACTTCCGGCCCTTCCTCAAGTTCCTCGGCAGGCGGGATCTGACCGACGCGCTCAAGATGGCGAGCCTCGCGAAGCGGCACGGCATCGTGCCCATGCTCGGCGACGCGGACGAGGAGGCCCTGGCTGATGCCTGCCGCGACAGGCTCGTGCCCGCGAGGGACGCGGCCATCACCCTCCTCGCCCTCCCGACCGGTATGCGCGCCTGCGACATCATCGGCCTGAAGACGGGAGACATCGACTGGCGCACGTCGACGCTGACCATCGTACAGCGGAAGACGGGAAACCCGCTCACCGCGCCGCTGCTCCCTGCGGTCGCCGAGGCGTTGGCGGAGTACATCTTGGCCGAACGGCCCGACACGGAGTACGACAACGTGTTCGTGTCCACGAAGGCGCCGCACCGCCCCTACAGGGACCATGCGGCGATCTATTCCGCGACCGAGCGGACGTTTCGCGCGGCGGGCGTCGCAGGTGCGGGCACGCTGCTGCTCAGGCACAACGCGGCGTCGAGGATGCTGCGCTCGGGCGCCGCGCCGCCGGTGATATCGGCGGTGCTCGGACATGCGGACCCCGACACCACCAACGGTTACATGGAGGTCGATGCCGGACGCATGCGCGCATGCGTGCTGCCCCTACCGAAAGGGGCGATCGCATGAGGGGCTACCCGTATTCCAGCGCTTTCGCAGGCGACATCACCGCGTTCATCGAGTTCAAGGCGAGCGTGGGGATAGCCAGCGCGTCGAGGAACCGGACCCTCTACGGCTTCGACCGGCACTGCGCTGGGCGCGGTCTGACGTCGTTCGGCAGAGAGACCGTCGAGGGATGGGTGAAGGCGCGCAAGGCCGCCGTGCCCTCAGGGCACCTGTCATGGATGTCGCATATCCGCGAGCTCGGGAGGTTCATGCGCGCGAACGGCCATCCGGACGCCTACGTGCTCTCCGAGCGATTCAAGGCGAAGACGGTGCGCGTCACGCCGTACCTGCTGACGCAGGGCGAGGTCGACGCCTTCTTCGATGCCGCCGCCCACTTCGACAACGGCACGCCGTGGACGTGGCAGGCGAGCTGCTTCTTCGGGCTGATGCAGGCATGCGGCCTGCGCACCTGCGAGGCCCGTCGCCTCCGCGTCTGCGACGTCGACTACGACGCGCCGTCGATCGACGTCATGTGGTCGAAGGGCAACCGCTCGCGCCGCCTCTCCGTGACAGACGAGGTCGTCGAGATGATGGGGCGCTGCGACGCCAGGACGTCTGCTGCCTTCGGGACGGACCGCCCCGCGTTCTTCGCCGGCTCGACGGGCAACCCCGTGAGCCCGTGCGCCGCGGGCACCGTGTTCCATCGCATCTGGGAGGCGGCCGGACTCCCCGAATCAAAGGGCGGCAGGCATCCGCGCCCATATGATTTCCGCCACCGGTTCGCCTATGCCAACATCGAGCGTTGGCATGCGGAAGGCACGGACGTCGCCGCGATGATGCCCTATCTGGCGCGCTACATGGGACACGCCTCCTTCGACAGCACGTACCACTACGTGCATGCCTCGCCGGACTTCCTCGACGGATATGCCGGGCTCGTGCGCTCGGCAGACGAAGCGGTCCTTCCGGAGGTGGGTTTCGATGCCTAGGAGGGATCCGAGATGCGGCGCGGCGAGCTTCTGGGGCATGGCGAGGTCGTTCCTCCACGGGTACTGCGCCCGGGTGCGCGCCCTGTCGCCGAGGACGATCGAGGCGTACCGCATGTCTCTGGAGTGCCTCGTCACCTTCATCGTCTCGACCGGCACGCGCAAGGCGGAGATCACGTTCGATTGTCTGGAGAGGAGCATGCTAAAGCAGTGGATCGCGTGGATGCGCGAGGAGAGGGGCTCGTCACCGAAGACCATGGGTCTGCGTCTGAGCGCCGTGAAGTCCTTTCTGCGGTTCTGCTCGGAAGAGGACATATCGCTTGCCGGGCTCTACGAGGGGGCGCGGGCCATCAAGGCTCCCGCAGCGCCGAGGAAGCCCATAGAATATCTGGAGGCAGATGAGCTGGCCGCCCTGCTGGCGGCTTCCGACGGCGTCACCGCCAAATCGCGCCGTAATCGCGCCATGCTCATCACGCTCTACGAGACCGGAGCCCGCGTGTCCGAACTCACCGGCATCTTGCTCGGTAGCCTGTCGCTTGCCAAGCCCGCGCATGTGACGCTTATTGGCAAGGGGTCGAAGACGCGCATCGTGCCCGTCGGCGCGAGATGCGCAGAGCACCTGCGCATCTATCTCGACGAGTTCCATCCGGGCGGGTTGCGAAAGGACGCGTCGCGGCCGCTGTTCTACAGCTTGCACGCAGGAATGCCGACCGCACTGTCGGCGGACGCCGTGAGCCGCGTGCTCAAGCAGGCAGGCGATGTCGCACGTGAGAAGTGCCCGTCGCTGCCGGAGGGCCTGCACTGCCATCTTCTCCGCAAGACGAAAGCCATGGATCTCTACAAGGCGGGCGTGCCGCTTCCGCTGGTGATGCAGCTGCTCGGCCACGAGAGCATGTCGACCACCTCATCGTTTTACGCGTTCGCCACGGTGGACATGATGCAGGCGGCGATGGAGGCCGCCACCCCGAAGATCCTGCAGGAGGCGTCCGAGTGGATGTCGGACGAGAAGATGGAGGTGCTCTACAGTCTCCGGTAGCTTGAAACGTTAAGTCGCGGTTTTCGCCGACATCAACACGGAACAGGCTTTCTGCGGCTTAGCGTTTTCCTCGGCATAGTCGCCATGGTGTATGCAGCCTCCGGCGGGCCTCCTTCTGGCGATGGCCATCCTGGGCGCATCATCCGCGAGCTCGGCGGTGGCCCTCGGCCCCATGGACCAGCCCACGATCATCCTCGACCACACATCCATGACGACGGCCAGGTACAGCCACCCTTGGTGGGTACGCACGTAGGTGATGTCCGCGAACCAGGCCTTGTTGGGGCCGTCGGAGGTGAAGTCGCGTCCGGCCGGATCGTCGTGGGGGTCTGCCTTGGAGGCACGCCTCTCGCCGGAGGAGCGCCTGGCACAGGCCCTGGTGACCCCACGCCATCCATGCTCGCGCATCATGCGCATGACCCGCTTGCGGGACGCGGGCACACCCGCCGCCTCGGGCCTCACGAGGATCTCGGGTGCGCCGCATGTGCCCATGCCGGCCTCATGCTCGTCACCGACGAGTCTGGTCGGCTCGAGGTCACGCAGGTCATGCACGCCCGTGGGCCCGGGGGCCCATCGGTGGTAGCCCTGCCTCGTCACGCCGAGCGCCCGGCACATGGCCGACACGCCGTACGAGCCAAGACGAGACGAGACGGATGCGAGCCTGGCCTTCCTCGCGGCTGCCTGCCCGCGAGGAAGGCGCTGGCTTCCAGAAGCATCCCGTTCTCTTCCGAAAGTCTCCTGGCCTCGCGCCTCGGCTTGCGGTTCTCCTCGGCGACCTGGAAGGGGTTCATGTCCTCGGCCTCCCCTTCGGTGCCACACGCCGCTTTCACCCAACTGGACAGGGTGCCAGGGTCGATCCCCAGACCCCTCGCGACCGCCGCGTAGGTGGTTCCCTTCGGGTCGTACGGGTCCACGGTCTTCTTCCTGGACTCCGCGGTGTACCTGGGTGACGCTTGTCCCATGCTTCCTCACTTTCTTTCCGCATGCACACATGGTGCTGAACGGAACTCAAAGTGTCAACGAAACTGGGGGAGATTCAGATTCAGTCGTTCATGCTACCGATGCTTCCGCCGCGTGCCTTGCCGTGGTCGTCGTCGTGCTCGGGGAGGATGCCGTTCCTGCTCGCGTAGCCGCGCACCCGCGAGATCTTGCGTGTGGCTTCGTCGTCGTTCCTTGCCCTGGCCCTTGCCGCTCCGGCGTCTAACTGGTCTAGGGACGTCGCATGGTTCTCCCGGGCCGTGCCCACGGCCTCGGCGAGGCGACGGAGCTCGGCCAGGTCCCGTACCTCCATGGCGTCGTGGGTGATCACCTCGATGCGCCTCCGGGAGCCCTCGGGGAGCCTCGTCCTGCGAGGACTTGACAGCTCGCGGGTCACGTTCGGCCTCTGGTAGTCGGTGCCGAGTCGCGTGCCGGTGACGCATCGGGACGGCTGGGCGGAGAGCGCGAACTTCCAGTCCCCGTTCCTGGCGTCCTCGACTGTGACACCCATTGTGGAGAGGGTGTCCCTGAGGTCCTCCACATCTCGTGCGATGCCCCTCGCGATGTCGACGCGGGCCCGGATGTCGGCCACCCAGGAGTAGCCGTCTCTCTCTGCTATCTCGGACTCCTCGCGCCCGACGTGGACCCTCTGGTAGTCTGTCCGTGCCCCCGTCCTTCGTGTGTCGTGATGGTCCTGGTCGATCCTTCCATCGAAGTGAGAGAGACCCATCTCTCGCGAGATCGCCTGGAGACGCCCGTTGAGCGCCCCCGGATCCGGGTCCTGCAGGCGCCGGCCCGTCCTCACGTTGGTGTTGTTCACGATCACGTGGGCGTGGGGGACGTGGTTCTCGTTGTCGTCGTGGTAGACGATGGCGACCTGGAAGTCGGGGAAGGAATCCCTTGCCCAGGATGTCGCCATCACTCTGAGCTGTGCGAGTGTAATGGCGTCGGCCGGGTCGGGTGAGAGGACGTAGTGCTTGTAGGTCCGAGCTTGTCGACCCCGCCACGGCGAGTCGTTTCCCTCCGCGGTGCGCCGGTCGTCCATGACCTCGTCCCAGGCGTAGTCCCCGTACACGGGGAGCCCGTCCTCGTCCTCTCCGATGACGGGGGCATCGAGCTCGAGGTAGTCATGTGCCAGGGCTCGGCTGTCCCGTTCGAAGTAGCGTCTCGCGCCTGTGAGGCCGGTGTGACCCGATATGGGCTTCACGTACGTCATCGCACGCTCACCAGACGAAGAAGCTGGGTCGGTCCGACATCGCGGAGACATCCTCGCGGAGGCAGCCGAGCGAGTCCTTGACGAAGGCCATGTCCGTATGGACGAGCGAGAGGACCTCTGCGACGTCCTCGGGGTCCGCGTCGCCCTCTCGAACGCCCTTGGCCATGGTGTTGAGGGCTCGCACGGACTGGTTGTAGAGCGTGCCTATGGCATGGAGGTTGTAGGAGACCTCGTGAGACGTGGCGTAGTCGAATACGATCGGCGCGCCGGAGAGAAGGTGGGTGCAGGGTAGTTGCACGTAGTGGGCGAAGAGGCGGATGAGGTCGGTCTTGTTGACGCCATATGCCCCTGCGGCCTTCGCAAGGGCGTCGTCCTCCTCGACTGAGAGCCGCAACCACAGGCGTCTCGGTCTCGTCTCGTTGCCAATCATTCGGATCACCCCAGGGGCGCGGGGGCTCCCCCGCAACGCTTCGCATGGAGCCGACACGCGCGACCGCGAGCCGCCTCCCCGACAGACGACAGTCTGAGGGGAGTGCGGCGCGGCCGTGGCGCTGTTGGCGAGGATGGCGAACGAGTCCTATTCCGCACACTTGTGTGCACGGAATAGGCTACTTGCTTAGAGCTGGAAATCCGCCGCATACGGCAGGAGACGACACTTGTGCAAATGCGGTACTGCTAGAATGTATTCACGTTGTATTTACTCAAAAGGCAGGTGCACGAGGTGAAGTATTCTGAGCTTGTGAACAGCGGTGCCACCGAGACCGAGCTACAGGAACAGCTTGTCGGCGGCGACATGACCACCATCACCATGCGCATCCCCAGAAACCTCAAGGAAGCGGGTGCAGAGGCCGCGAACCTGCGCGGCATCAGCTTCAGTGCCTTCATCCGCATGTGCATGATCGAAGAACTTACGAAGAAGGGGCAGTAGCCAGTGGCACTAGACAAGCTACATACCGCTGGCTCGGGCTTCATCGAGAGCTTCGGCTCGCGTTACCCGTCACGCATCTTGGAGACGCTCCTCAGCGACCGCACCACCGGCCACAACATCATCTGGGCGGACAACGAGTACGAGGCCCTCGGCGACGGCTACATGGGAGACGACGAGATAACCGTCGAGAAGATCACCAGCCTCTCCTCCGACGTCATCAAGCCCCGCATCGCCAAGGAGCAGGAGCACCAGTCACAGCGAACCAGGACACGCGCCGAGGTGTTCACGCCGTCGTGGCTGGTGAACCGCATGAACAACCACCTCGACGCCGCCTGGTTCGGCGTGCGGAACGCCTTCAACACAGAGGACGGCACCACGTGGCGCACCAGCGCGGAGCCGATAGCCTTCCCTAGGAAGAAAGGTCACGGCTGGCACGCCTACGTCGAGAGCCCCCGCCTGGAGATAACCTGCGGCGAGGCTCCCTTCGTGTGCTCGCGCTACGACACCGTCACGGGAGACGCCCTCCCCGTGGCAGAGCGCATAGGCTTCCTCGACCGGAAGCTGCGCATTGTCAGTGAGAAGACCAAGTCTCGTCGCGAGTGGGTGCGCTGGGGACTCTCCGCCCTCAAGGCCTCCTACGGCTTCGAGTACCAGGGCGACAACCTGCTCCTCGCGCGCATCAACGTGTTCGAGACGTTCTGCGAGCATCTGAGCGAGCGCTGGGGTGCGGGCATATCCGACGAGGAGCTGGACCAGGCCGCGTGGATAGTGTCGTGGAACTTCTGGCAGATGAACGGCTTCACCTGCGCGGTGCCCACCAACAAGATGGACGCCGTCGTGCAGTCGGCGCTCTTCGGGTACGAGGGGCCCGTGCCGGAGCCCCTGCAGCCCACGCTGTTCGACCTCCTGGACGAGTCACCCTTCGCCGATGCGGCTGAAGAAGAAAAGGAAGAGGAGCCCGGTGAGACGGTGCCCCTCTGCGTCATATACGACTGGCAGGAAAACGAGCCCCTCGAGTTCCAAGCGATGAAAGGCAAGGCACGTCCCATGGACAAGAAATTCTACGCGGTGATCGGCAACCCTCCGTATCAGGAGGAATCAGAGGGAAACCAGCGCAACCCTCCCATCTACAACCTGTTTATGGATGAGGCATACAAGGTTTCCGGCAAGGTTGAGCTGATTACGCCCGCACGCTTTCTCTCGGATGCCGGTCAAACCCCAAAGGAATGGAATCGCAAGATGCTCCATGATCCTCACCTCAAGGTCATGGAGTTCGAACCGGACGCCAGCACCGTCTTCTCCGGCGTGGAAATCAAGGGCGGCGTCGCAGTCACCTATCGAGATGAGGGATCGAATTTCGGCGCAATCGAAACGTTTGTGCCTTATGAACCCCTGCGTTCTGTTCTGTCCAAGGTACAGGCTACCGGCGCTGATGTTCTGTCTGGCATGGTCACGGGGGCCGTTCCCTACAAGTTCACTGGCAAGGCCAAGCAAGATCATCCTGAGTATGTTGAGCTGATGGGTAAGTCCTGTGACTTGAGGACGAACGTATTGGACAATCTCTACGACAAGCTGTTCTTCAGGAACAAGCGCGACGATTCGGCGTATGCCGCCATCTACGGGCTCTTCAACAAGAAGAGGGAATGCCTTTGGATAGAGCGTCAATACATCGATGTTCCCGAAAACTTTGGCGGGTACAAGGTGCTCCTATCCAAGGCCAACGGCGCGGGGACCTATGGAGAGAAGCTCTCGTCTTTCGAGATTGCCGCTAAGGGAGTCGGTCATACGCAGTCGTTCGTTTCGATGGGAAACTTCGAGACAGAAGCGGAGGCGGAAAACCTCGTTAAATACCTGGAGACGAAATTCGTGCGCTCCCTTCTGGGGATTCTCAAAGTAACCCAAGACATATCCCCGCGCGTATGGAGTCTCGTGCCAGTCCAGGACTTCACCGATACCTCGGACATCGACTGGTCGAAGTCGGTCCCTGAAACTGACAAGCAGCTCTACGAGAAGTACGGCCTTACCGACGAGGAGATCGACTTCATCGAGTCCCACGTGAAGGAGATGGACTAGCCATGGCCTTCACCGACATCAGTAGCCTCGTCAAGACGTCGCGCCCGGCGTTGCCGCAGATATACGCCTACACCACGCCCGAGATCGCCCGCCACGACGGCTGGACCAAGATAGGCTACACGGAGCAGAATGTCGAGAAGCGCCTTGTCCAGCAGACCCATACGGCAGACGTGGAGTACAAACTCGAATGGCACGGCAACGCGATCTTTGAGGACTCGGGCGAGACCTTCCACGACACGGACTTCCATGGCTACCTGAGAAAGCTGGACATCCAGGACAAGCCGGGCACCGAGTGGTTCGAGATCGAGCCCGACCCCGCGCACGTGCGCTTCTACGAGTTCCGCGAGAATCACGGCATCGTCGAGGACGCGCCCGCGGCCATCGAGTACCGCCTGCGCAGCGAGCAGGAGCGCGCCTCCGAGGAGACCGCGAGCTATGCGCACGCGCACGAGGGCGGCGAGTTCCTCTGGAACGCGAAGCCGCGCTTCGGAAAGACGCTCACCAGCTACGACCTCTGTCGCCGCCTGGGCGCGCAGAAGGTGCTCATCGTCACCAACCGCCCCGCCATTGCCAACTCTTGGTACGACGACTACGAGAAGTTCGTGGGACGCGATTCCGGGCTCGTGTTCATCAGCTCGGCGCCAGCGCTTCAGGGCAGACCCTACTGCCTCACCCGCGAGCAGTACCTGGAGAGTCTGCAGTGCGGTGGCCCCAAGGGCTTCATCGAGTTCGTGAGCCTGCAGGACCTCAAGGGCGCCATCGACTTCGGTGGCAAGTACGACAAGCTCGAGCACGTGGCCAGCCTCGAATGGGACGTCCTCATCATCGACGAGGCGCACGAGGGCGTGGACACCTTCAAGACCGACGTGGCCTTCGACCACATCAGGCGCAAGTTCACGCTGCACCTCTCGGGCACGCCCTTCAAGGCCATCGCCAACGAAAAGTTCCCCGAGGAGGCCATCTTCAACTGGACCTACGCCGACGAGCAGAAGGCCAAGAAGGACTGGGACGACCCGGAGCTCCCGAACCCCTACGCGAATCTGCCGCGCCTCAACATGTTCACCTACCAGATGTCCGGCATCGTGGCGGACGAGGTTAAACGCGGCATGGACATTGACGGCGAGACCGTGGAGTACGCATTCGACCTGAATGAGTTTTTCGCCACTAACGAAAACGGCTATTTCCTGCACAACGACGATGTCGATCGCTTCCTAAACGCACTCACCACGCAGAAGAAGTTTCCGTTCTCCACGCCCGAGCTCAGAGACGAGCTGCGCCACACATTCTGGATGCTCAACCGCGTGGACTCCGCCAAGGCACTCGCGAAGAAGCTGAGGCAGCATCCCGTATTCAAGGACTACGAGATCGTGCTCGCGGCAGGCGACGGCAAGCTCGACGACGACGAGGCGAGCGCGCAGGCCTTCGACAAGGTGCGCGAGGCCATAGCCGAGCACGACCGCACCATCACGCTCTCGGTTGGCCAGCTCACCACCGGCGTCACCGTCCCCGAGTGGACGGCGGTGCTCATGCTCTCCAACATGAAGAGCCCCGCGCTCTACATGCAAGCGGCCTTCCGCGCGCAGAACCCGTGCCTGTTCAACTCGGGCGGCACCTTCCTGCGCAAGGAGAACGCCTACGTCTTCGACTTCGACCCAGCCCGCACGCTCACCATCTTCGAGGAGTTCGCCAACGACCTCTACACCGACACCGCCTCGGGCGGTGGCACCGCGGACGACCGCAAGCAGCGTGTGAGGACGCTGCTCAACTTCTTCCCGGTCATCGGCGAGGACGAGAACGGCGAGATGGTCGAACTCGATGCCGAGCGCGTGCTCTCCATCCCTCGCAAGATCCGCTCGCGCGAGGTGGTCCGTCGCGGCTTCATGAGCGACTTCCTCTTCCAGAACATCGGCAACGTCTTCCGCGCGCCATTGGAGGTGCTCGACGTGCTGCAGAAGCTCGAGCCCTTCAAGGCTCCCAGCAAGGAGCTCGGCGTGCAGGAGGGCACGGCCGACGAGCTCGACCTCGACGAGAACGGCGAGGTGGCCGTCCCTCAAGAGCAGGTGATAGGCCTTGCCGACGGGATGTTCGGCGACAAGGTCTACGGCTCCATCGCAGACGAGCTCGACGATGCCATCGACTCCATCACCGCAGACGAGGACGGCGACCCCGACGACGTGTTCCTCGATAACCTGCAGTCGATCTTCTCGGACAGCATTGCCAAACCCCTCGTGGAGGCGGCGAACCAGAAGTACGGCGACGAGTTCCGCGCCTCGCAGCAGAAGAAGGTGGAGCGTCGTATCAAGGCGGACGTGGACATCAGGCTCAACCGCGAGGTGGGCAACTTCACCATCGAGAAAAACCGCATCGAGAAGGACCGTGCAAGCCAGCTCGATCGCGCACAGACGCAGGAGGAAGCAGACGAGATCAGCCGCGTCCACGACGAGGAGATCGAGAGCGCGCGGCAGAGCCTCGTTGAGAGCCTCAAGGACTCCCGCGACGAGCTTGTGAAGAGCGCTGGCGAGACCGTGGTGCGCAAGGTGGAGACCGCCAAGAGGGAGGGCAAGAAGCAGACCATCGAGGGCAGCATCCGCGACCACCTGCGCGGCTTCTCCCGCACGATCCCCTCGTTCCTCATGGCCTACGGAGACGAGGAAACGACACTCGCCAAGTTCGACCAGATCATCCCTGCAGACGTGTTCCTGGAGGTCACGAGCGTGACCGTTGAGCAGTTCCGCCTGCTGCGCGACGGCGGAGACATCATCGACCCCGAGAGCGGCGAGACAGTCCACTTCGAGGGGCAGCTCTTCGACCCCGTGGTCTTCGACGACTCGGTGCACGAGTTCATCAACCTGCGCGGCAAGCTCGCCAACTACTTCGATGACGGTCAGGACGAGGATATCTTCGACTACGTGCCGCCGCAGAAGACCAACCAGATCTTCACTCCCCGAAACGTGGTTGTGAAGATGGTCGACCTATTCGAGCAGGAGAACCCGGGATGCTTCAACGACCCGGATCACACCTTCGCCGACCTCTACATGAAGAGCGGCCTCTATATCACCGAGGTCATAAAGCGCCTGTTCAACAGCGAGAAGATGCGCGAACTCTTCCCGAACGACCGCACGAGGCTCGACCACATCCTCGAGGAGCAGGTCTTCGGCATCGCGCCGACCGAGATCATCTACAAGATAGCGACGAACTACATTCTGGGCGCGAACGGCGAGGTGGGCGGCAACTGCGACACGAACTTCGTGAAGGCCGACTCCGCCGAGCTCGCCAAGGAGGGCAAGCTCGCCGAGTTTGTCGAGCAAACGTTCGGAGGGAAGCTGTGAGTAAAGGAATCCTATATGCGATGACCACGGTCGTGCCTGGCTTGGTAAAGATTGGTAAGACTGGGACGGCCAACTTTGAGCAGCGCATGTACAGCCTGGAGCGCAACGGCTACTTCAACGTCGTCGGCCTCAAGCGCCGCTTCGCCATTGAGGTGGATGACTACGATGAGAAGGAGGTGCTCCTGGACGAGATCTTCTCGAAGTCGAGAGTGCCGGGCTCGGAGCTTTTCGCCCTAGACATAGACCTTGTGATTCAGCTCCTCTCTTCGCTAGAGGGCACGCAGGTATACCCAGCTACAGAAACGAAAGAAGAGGTCTTCGACCGCGCGACTGAAGAGCGTCATGTGAAGGACGACTGGACGCTTATCCCGAACGGCATCTACCACCTGAGGCAGAAAGACCGTACTCACGGCCTAATCGAAGCGGATATGGAAGTCAAAGACGGGGTGTTCATCGTCAAGGCCGGCTGCAGGTGCCTTCCGGTGAAAGACGGTGCCTGGTCGCCGGAAGCGCGCAAGAACGCGCCGATAGCAGATGGCATCCTTATACGTGACTACGAGACCAATGCGCCCTCCACCGCGGCATTGGTGGTACTTGGGCACGCGGCGAACGGATGGGCCACGTGGCGCGATGCCGAAAACAAGACCATCGACCGGTATAGGAAGAACAAGCGAGGCCAGCGTACATGAACGGACTCAACTTGCGGCAAGAGGCGGCGCTTGCCATTGCATGGACTCACCAGGGCAAAGGGGCAACGGACTTCACAAACTTGGGGCTGTCTGACGCATTCGTTTCACTCAAGGGGTTAGGCATGATAAAGCTCACCACAGATATGAGTGGTGAGCTCGCACTTTTCCAAGGCATGGAGCCCAACGGTCTCAGCCACTACAGCGAAGCAAGGAAAGCCAGAAGGCGGTTTGAGACAGTGAGTGATGACGCCGACGCTCTGCTACTGCGTCTTGCTATACAGGATGCAGAAAGAAGGGCTACGTCAGATACAACTCCTACGGTTTCCGGTGACCTAGGGCCCGTATCTCTCTATCAAGAGCTTTCACGGCACGACCTGCTCGATGTGTGTTGGGCAAGCAACAGCCCCCATATTGTACAGGTTGCCGACAAAGGACGTAATTATGCGGAAGGATGGTTCCAAGACCAGATGGATAACAGCGCTATAAGCATCATCAATTCGCCGACGTTTAACAACAACGGTGCAGCAACTGCCTCCTCCTCCGCAACCATTCAGGACATAACGCTCGGCCAGACAATCGGTGCCATTATTGACCTCAACATTGATGACCTGGTCAAAGATGAGGCGCAGGAGGCAGTGCGCCAGCTAGATAGTGCTGCCAAGAGCAAAGACTCTGTTACTTTTAGCGAAAAGCTGGAAAGCGTTGCCAAGATCATCAAAGGATCTAGTGAGATTGTGGGGGTAGTTCTTCCATTTGTTGCTACGGCAATTAAGACCTTGCTGGGATAACGATGTTTGTACTGCGAGTAACCATAAAAGCATTCGTTAGATTTGGTGGGTGCATATGATTTCAAATGACCGAATAGTGCTTGAGCCAACCAAGATTGATTTGCACATACACTCTACAGCATCTAGGCACAAGGATGGTGCGAAGGTTCAAGATGGCACCGTTGAAAACATCAGGGTGCTCTTAGAGAAACTTGAAGAAAACAAGGTCAATATGGCGGCGATTACCGACCACGATGTTTTCTCCTATGAAATGTATGCAGCTCTCAGAGATAAGGTGAGCAACGCTCGATATCTAAAGCGTGTCCTTCCCGGCGTCGAATTTACCGTTAGTTTCAATAACGGTAATAGCGATATACCCGTGCACGTGGTTACGCTATTTGATGATGCTGACCAAGAGAAAGTGAAATCCATTGGGACACTGATTCCAGTGGATGATAAAGGTAAGCCTAAATACGATATCAATGGCACTGCTTTTAGCGAAGATATGTTCTGGAGGATTATCCGATCAATAGGACTGGATATAGTCACTATTGCTCACCAGAAAAATTCTCCGAACTCCAATCACAAACCGAAAAAGGATGATGCAAATTCAGTGGGTTCAGAACTGTATGACGGCTTCCTCTCACTCGAATATTTTGAAGCATATGAGTATAAGAATCGCAAAAACGAACTATATAACAAAGCCTTCGCTCACTCCTACTCTAGGGATCAGTTAGAGCAGCTGCGATTCATTACGGGCTCGGATTGTCATGTATGGAGTGTATATCCTGCCGGCGATGACAAAAACGATACGAACTCTGATCTTCCGTTTACGTATCTCAAGTGTCTGCCGACATTCAAGGGCCTTGCAATGGCGGTAACGGATATATCACGCATCAAAGTAATCGACAGTTTCTTTAGCCGCTCCACTAAAACGCTTGACTCTATTTCACTTATTCTTAATGGTGAAGATGTTGACGTGCCGTTGTCACCTGGAATCAATGCACTTATAGGTGACAACTCCATTGGAAAATCCTCTCTTCTCAATGCGCTAACTGACTTTCGCGGAGTTAACCCGACAACTGCGAAGGGACAGCGGAAATATCTTAAAGAGTCTCATCTTGCATTAAGACAAGTTGCGGATGAGAGTTTTATCTTGCAGTTTGACGGACAAAATGCAATCAGGAATACTTTTGAAAATCTCAGCCAGGGTAAGGCTCAAAAAGAGCTCGACAAGCATTTCCCCGCATCATTGGACCCTAGTGTCTATAAAACCTTTGCGCTGAATCAACTTAAGCGTTATCTAAGCGCGCTTCGAAAGTCATGCGAATATCAGGCAGCCTTGAAAGAGCTCACTGAGTACAGCATACCTAGAGAAGCGCCTCTGTTAAAACCGCAGAGCATTACATTTTCCGGAAGAGCGAAAGCTGAGGATGCTTCGTCCCAACAACAACTAATCGATAAGGTCAAAGAAGTTCAAACAGTGATTCAAGGCATCGATGATCAGTATCATGCAATTATCGTAGAGGAAGACGTTAATGATTTTGATACGGTGCGCGAGGCTTTGAGCCGCATATCAACAAGGCATCAGGCGACAGCTAGAGCAATGGAGCTTGAGGCAAAAGTCATAAATAGCGTCAATTCTACCGTTAACAGTTGTGAGCATGAGCAGAGAAAAGTCGTTATCGATGCGCAGAAAGAGCAAAGCGACTTTACGAAAAAGACTAATGATATTAGCCACAATGTTGCCCATGCAGTTGAAGCAGAGCATGGAGTCGTTAGTGATTTCAAGTTTGACTTCGAGACGATGCGAATTACGCCAAGAGTGAATCCCGTGGGTGAGCTTCGCTTTGTATGTACGCTAGCAACTGAAGAGGTTACGCCGCAGCTACTTGATGAGCTCGTAGAATCTGTAACCGCAAAAGGGAAGACTCCCAGTACAAAAAACTCTAGTTATGAAAGCCTGAGGGATGCGATCCTTAGGTATCCGGACGACATTGAGGATCCTATAGATGCTCTTGAGGGAAAACTAGAAGATGCGCTTGACAAAAAACTGAGTTCCAAGCGGATGATAAACCGCGCAAAGGACAACGATGTGTCCAAAGAACTTTCAAGTGGCTATAACGCGCAGATGTATTTTGCGCTTATGGCAGACACCAGCATGGGTGATGGAGTCTACATGGTAGACCAACCCGAAGACCAGATATCGCAAAAAGCCATTAAGGATGTTGTCCTTAAGGACTTTCGCGATATCGCAGGTGCCCGACAGGTCATCCTCATCACGCACAATCCTCAGTTCATCGTAAATCTCGATGTCGATAATGTCATCTATCTTGGCAAACACAAAGATGGCACCCTCTACTTGCAGAGCGGTGCACTTGAATATGAATGCAGCGACTACAGAATGCTGGATACGGTCGCTGAAAACATCGAAGGTGGTCTCGATACCATTCGCAGGCGAATGAAGCGATATGACCAAGCGGGGCTTCAATCATAGAAAGGCGCTACAAAATGGACGCAGAGGTTTACTTTAAAGAGACCGAGGATAGCTATCAGTTCTCTAAGACCAAGGATGGTGACGGGGCATTTGTCATCAAGAAAAACGATTTGATTTTCGAGACGAAGACATTCTATGAGTATTTTTTCAAGGATTTAGCGGAGAAGCCGCAATATACCGTCATAGATTTGCTCAAGAAAGAGCCAGATCATAAGCTCACTGGTCAGGTTAAGCATGTCTTCACTACAGTCGCTCAGGTGTTAAACAAGACATGTGATGGCATCAATGACGACTGGTTCAAAGAGGAGAAGAGCCAGGACGCTGATACTTCTAACTCTAACGCAAGCGAGGCGTCTGCATCTGAAGACAAGTAACAAGAGGCAAGCACAAATTCGATACATGCAAATGCCCTGCCCCGGGCCTTCAGGCCCGGGGCAGCCGCTTTAGGGTCACCTCCTGTCGTTGAGGACGTTCTTGTGGTGGCGCAGAAGAGCCTTCTCGGAACTCGTCGCCAGGAGACTCACAATATCGTAGCGAATGTTGATGAGGCTCTCCATCTCGGCCTCGGCGAGGTACGCCGCCGCGATGCGCTCGAAGCGCTCCTGGTCGGGCTCCTCCTTGGGCATGTCGTAGCCCCAGCACTTGGTGGCGGTGTCCACGAAGACGAGCTCCTCGTCGTCCATGACGATGAAGCCGATGCTGTCCGAGCCGTGCGCCCAGCCCTCCTCCAGGACCTCGATGCCCCTGTGCTTCAGGTACGCGCGGATTGCCTCGTGCAACCTCTCGTCGATACTCTTTCCCATTGCTGTCTGCCTCCTCGTGTTGGGGCCCGCCCCCTTGGCGCGCCTTGTGGTGCGGATGGCGCCTGCGGGAAAGCGGCAGTGCAAGGGGGAAAGCGAAACGCGGATGCGCCTGAGTTTTCCGAGGGACGCTTGCGGCCCTTCGGAAAAGTTTTCGCGGTCCTTGCGCAGAAGCGACCGTGGGCGAGTCTTCGCTCCCAAGGCGAGACGGGGTGGGGACGTGCGCGGAGGCTGCCCGTGGGAATGCGGCGATGAGCTTGCTGCGAGGTGCTGTGTATCTGTGCGCCGGGGCGTCTGGTGGAGGTGTGGTGCACTGGTTGGTCACTAGTGGCTTCGTTGGGCGGCGGGGCGCTTTGGGGATGCGGACGTTTTCCTGGACCAAACCTAGCATGCCAGCTGGAGAGGTGAACCTAAACTGGACAGTTTGTTAGGGGCATAGCTTCGTTCTCACGTTCGTATTCGGTTGGGCTGACGTAGCCCAGCTTGGAGTGCTGCCGAACCGTATTGTAGTAGAGCTCGACGTACTTGAATATCTCCTGCTTCGCCTCCTCCCGATCCTCGTACGCCCCGTCCTTGATGAGCTCTCGCTTGAGCGTCTTGAAGAACGACTCGGCCACGGCGTTGTCGTACGGGCATCCGGGCCTGGACACGGACTGCGTGATCCCGTGGGAGTCCAGGGCCCTCTGGAACGCACGTGACGTGTACTGGCACCCCTGGTCGTCATGGAAGACGAGCCCGTGGTCGGGAGGGTTCTCCCTGCCGACCGCCTGCTCCAGGGCGTCGACGACGAGTCTCTCCGTCGCCGATGCCGACATCGACCAGCCGACGACCTTCCTCGACCATGCGTCCATGACCGTCGCCAGATAGAGGAAGCCCTTCCTGGTCGGTACGTAGGTGATGTCGCCCACCCAAAGCAGGTTCGGCCCGTCGACATCGAACGCCCTGTCGATGAGGTTGACCCGGGAGTCCCCTGGCTCGACGGCCCTGTGCCGACGATACCTGCGCGTCGTCCCCTTGGCCTTGAGGCCGAGCTCATTCAGCACCTTGAGCACGCGTTTGTCGCTCGCCCGGATCCCCATCGAGGCGAGCTGTCTGCTGATGCGGCGGGAGCCGTAGCGCCCCTTGTGCTCCTCGAATATGTCTTTGACGAAGCCTTCGAGGGCCTCGCGCTCGATCTGCCGGTTCGACTTCCTTCTCCCGAGGAACTCGTAGTAGCCCGATTTCGAGATACGGAGAATCTCACATGCCTTCTTGATCGGACGGTACTCGCCCGCGTGCTCGCTGAGGAACCGGTACCTCACGCACGGCCTTGACTCAAGAAGGCCCGGAAGTTTTTTAGTAGCCTGTTCTCCATCTCGAGCTCTTCGACCTGCTTGCGGAGCTTGACGATCTCGTAGTCCTTGTTCGCCTTGGGGGAGCCGTTGCCGGGAAACGCCGTCTCGCCGAGCTCCTCGTACTCCCAAGCCCACCGTCTGAGGGTCGAATCCTTGATCCCGAGCTCGCCTGAGAGCTGGGCGACCGTTCTCTCTCCATCGAGGACCACCCTGGCTGCCGAGACCTTGAACTGCCTGTCGTAGCGCTTTCTCGTTTGGGTCATATCGGGCACCTCTCACTCTTAATTTGGTGTCCAATCTAGAATACCCTCTCCAGCCCGAGCCGCCTGCGTCGGCCGGCGATGGTGTCGTAGACGGTCCTGCCGCCCTCGCGGAAGGCCTTGAGCCTCGTCTCGTTGCACTCGCGGCACCACCCCAGGACCAGCTCCGCGGCCTCGTCGAGCGTCACGTCGGACCAGTCCCTCCCGTAGAGGTGCTCGGACTTGAGGGTGCCGAAGAATCCCTCGCACCGGGCGTTGTCGGGGCAGCGCCCCTTCCGCGACATCGGATTACGTCGCGAAAGTTGGTGTAAGGCCGAAAGTGGACCTACCGGAGAGACGTCGGTAGAAAGGACGGTCATCGCCTAGAATCTGCGACTGCCAAGTACGTGGATTCGTGGAAAGGACGATGACCGCAATGGAGAGTGTAGCAGCGTCGAGCATGTCGGCCGCAGCCAGCATGCCAAGGTTCGGGGACGGGTCGGTGAACATGCAAGAGCTTGCCCGTCAGCTCGTGGAGCAAGTGGTAAACGAGGTGATGAGCACCGAGGCAGACATGGCCTGCGAAGACGTCGGTACCGCACGGAACGGCTATCGTGACCGAAAGCTCAACACCTGTATCGGGACGCTCAACCTGCGGATGCCAAAGGTGAGGAACGGTTGTTTCTTCCCGGAGGATGTGATCGAGCGCTACTCCAGGACCGATCGCGCGCTCGTGGCCGCCGTGGCGGAGATGTATCGCAGCGGGGTCTCCACCAGAAAGGTCGAGGGGGTGGCCAAGACGCTTGGCGTCGACAGGCTCAGCAAGGACCAGGTGAGCCGTATCTGTGCTGCCCTCGACGCCGAGGCAGCCGACCTCAACGGGCGCATGTTCGGCGAGGATGAGGAGCTTCCCTACCTGTGGCTTGACGCGACCTATGTGAAATGCCGCGACGGGGGGCATGTCAGCTCGACAGCCGTCGTGACGGCGATCGCCTGTGACGGGCAGGGTTACAGACACATGGTCGGCTTCGATGTCGTCGACACCGAGTCATATGACTCCTGGCTCCCCTTTCTGAGACGCCTCCGATCGCGTGGCGTCAGGGGCGTGAGGCTCGTCGTCTCCGATGCCCACGAGGGTCTCGTGCGAGCCATCTCGGAGACGTTTCTGGGGGCTGCCTGGCAAAGATGCATCGTGCACCTGATCCGCGACTGCTGCCGTGCGACGAGAAGCCGTTCCAAGAGAGTGCGGGTCGCGAAGCTGCTCTCTCCGGTCTTTCGCGCCAAGGACGCATTGGCGGTGAGGGCTCTGTATCACAGGGCGACGCAGATGGTGGGGCAGGTGAGCCAGGAGGCGCAAAGGGTTCTCGTGGAGGCCGAGCCGGATGCGCTGGCCTATCTCGACTTCCCGTCCTCGCACTGGAAGCGTCTGAGGACCAACAACGTCCAAGAGAGATGCAACCGCGAGATCAAGCGCAGGAGTCGCGTGGTGCAGGTCTTCCCGTCAAGGCAGTCGCTCGTGCGACTCGTAGGTGCCGTCGTCGCGGAGTCCGACGAGACATGGTCACAATCACGCTACTTCGCCGAGGGGAAGATGGACGAGTTCTGGTCGCTACTGGAGAGATGCGGACATGGGGACGGGTCGGAACCGATCACTGATGCCCGACGTGCCGCAGCAGACGAAGAGGCTCGCAAGGTGCTCGATGCCGCAGGGGTTGCCATGGAAAGGGAGGCGGCGTAGGATTCGACTCATCAACTAGGGTTCTAGGCTTTGTCGTCAGAGTCGAAGTCTCATTTACACCAACATTTCCGACACTACCAAACTTTCCATAACGGGAAGACGCACATGGCCTCGGCGCTCTGCATGGCGTGCTGCCAGTCCGACGTCGAGGCCAGGTTCTTCACCGCATCGTCCCTCGTCATGAGGCTCCGCCGTGCCCGTGACGACGGGAGGCTCGACCGTGAGCCCAACCAGGTGGGCAGGGCAGGGCTCCTCGTCATCGACGAGCTTGGGTTCCTGCCGCTCGACACGGACGGCGCGAGGCTCCTCTTCCAGGTGGTCTCGAACGCCTACGAGAGGCAGTCCGTCGTCTTCACGACAAACCTCGAGTTCAGCCGGTGGGGCTCGGTCTTCGGCGACGACCAGATGGCCGCGGCCGTCATCGACAGGGTGGTGCACCACGGACGGCTTCTCCAGTTCCGAGGCGAGTCGTATCGAGTCACCCACGCGCTGATGCAGGACGGGGGTGCTCAATAAGTTGCCCGGCACTCTTGCGATATCTGCTCAGAAACTGATGCGATTTCGGGGCTGCGGTGGGAATCCTGGACCGTTTTTCCCTATGCTGCCAGTCCGAGTTTGCGACGGTATTGCATCGGACTCATATAGCCCAGATCGCTCTTCATTCTTAGATCACGGTACCATCTCAGATAGGTATCGAGCATGCCTGCGAACTCCTCGAGTGTCACACCCTGCCAGTCGCATCCGTAGAAGAATTCCACCTTTAGCCGTCCGAAGAAGCCCTCTGCCCTGGAGTTGTCCGGACTACAACCCTTCCTCGACATAGAACGAACGAGCCCGTGCTTCTCACATATCGAGATCCACCCGGGCCAGCGGTAATGTCCTCCACGGTCACTATGCACCCGAGGATGTTCGTCTCTGCCGAGTCTTGAACAGGCACCCTCAAGTGACGAGTTCGCCATCTTTGCATCTGGTGAGGTCGAGGTCGACCAGCTGATGGGCATCCCGTCGAAGCAGTCGATGATCGGGGAAAGATAGACCTTACCCGCAGGGATGGCGAACTCGGTGACGTCGGTGACCCACAGCTTGTTAGGCGCATCGGCTGAGAAGTCATGGGTACCGTCATTGCGTCGGCAGGTGTTTGCAGGCGCCTCCGATATCTCACCTACGTATGAGCTGTACCTGCGTTTCTTTCTGGGGTTCCTTGCAAGAAGTCCTTCGCTTCTCATTACCCTGCGCACGGTCCACTCGCCGATCTTGATCTTCTCGTCTGAGTTCACGTCCTTGAGTACGCGTCTGTAGCCGTAGGTGAAGCCGCTTCTTCGAAACGATGCGACTACCGCCCTGTGCACAGTCCGGGTCTCTTCATCCTTATCCTGCCTGGATGCGCTCATGGCGTACTCATAACTGCTCTTTGCCATTCTCATGTATGTCAGAAGATCCTTCAGCTTCCACTTGGCCCGGAGCAGCGTCACGAGTCCTGCCTTCTCCCGGTTGCTCAACCGGTTCGGGTCGGCGCCCGGATCTTTTTTTAAGATGGCACGCGTCCCCTCAAGCACGTCGCACTCGAGTTGGAGTTCGCGCACACGCACTCGTAGATTCTCTTCCATCTCCTGCAGCTTCCCGACATCAGTCGGAAGCTTGTCATACTCCTCGTTCACGGATCTTCCCCTGTTGTCGGCATCACCATTGTGGCTCTCTATGATATCCCTGCGCCAATGATAGGGTGAGACCCTTGAGCACCCATATCTTCTCGCAACCTCTGCGGCTGTGCAGCCTCTGGATTCGAGCTCGGCAACGATATGTGCCTTTGTCTCTGGAGCAGGAGAAGACTTCCTGGAGTTCGGTCCGCGGTATTTGCGTCTTCCTGGTGCAAGCTCGTCGATCCACCTGCAGAGGTACTCCCTGCTCTTGGGATAGCCGAGGGCGCGCATCGTACGCGCAAGACTCCTGCCGTGCTCGAGGTAGTGGTCGACGGCTGTACGCTTCTGTTCGTCAGTGAAACGAGGATTGCTCTCATGCTTGCTTATCGGGATGTCTCCCGTTGCCACATACTCGTCCCACCACATCCTGAGTGTCTGTCTACTCGGATAGCCTAGCTCCCTTATCGTGTCGGCATAGCTATGGCCGAACCTGATGAAGGTCTCTATCGCTTTCCTTCTCTGCTCCGTGTTGAACATGCAATGTTCCTCCTGGTCTTATCTGGTCCAGGATTCCCACCGCAGCCCCTTCTGCTCAAGTGCTATTGACTCAACACACCTTGATGGGCAGGTATGGCAAGACGAAAGCAGGATCGCAGAGGTGGAGATGCCCGTCGTGTGGTGCCACGTCCACCCGTCCGATAGACACTTCCGCCAAGAGGCTCGACGAGTTTTTGGCATGGCTGCTGTCTGGTGAGAGGCAGGCTGACCTGCCTGGTGGTGGGAGGACCTTCAGGAGGAGGACCTCCAGGTTCTGGGAGGTCTGGCCGATGCCTCCCCTCGTGGACGAGGTGTTTGATGTCGTCTACGTCGACGGGATATGGGTCGCTCGCGACGTCGTCGTGCTCATAGCCTGCATGGACGAGCATGTCCTCGGGTGGTACGTGGCAAGAAGCGAGAACTCAAGATCATGGGGTGCCCTGCTGTGCCGCATCGCGCCCCCAGCCATCGTCATCAGCGACGGGGGTTCGGGGTTTGCCAAGGCAGCACGGAAGACCTGGCCCACCACCAGGGTCCAGCGCTGCACCTTCCATGCGTTCTGCCAGGTCAGGCGCTACACCACCTCACGTCCCAAGCACGAGGCAGGCGTCGAGCTCTATGGCATTGCATGTCGTCTGCTGCATGTCGCCGACTCGGGGCAGGCAGCCGCTTGGGTGGTCTCCTACGCGTCGTGGTGCTCGCGCTGGGACGCGTTCCTGGCCGAGCAAACCCGTGACGAGCATGGCCACCTGGTCTACACCCACGAGAGGCTCGTCAAGGCGAGGAACTCGCTTACGACCCTCGTCAGGCAAGGAACACTCTTCACCTACGTTGATCCGGACGTGGCCGATCGACTCGAACACGTGCCCGCCACGAACAACAGGATAGAGGGCGGAGTGAACGCCCAGCTGAGGCGCATGCTGAGAGACCATCGTGGTCTCTCCCTCATGCGCCGAGTGAAGGCTGTCTTCTGGTGGTGCTACCTGCACACGGAGTGCCCTTTGCCCGCTGCGCAGATCCTGAGGGTAATGCCAACGGACTCCGAGGTTGATAGGTTGTATCGGGACTATGCCTACGGAGAGCGGGAACGCGTCGGGCCTCAGCAGTGGGGTGATGCCGTGGTGTGGTCGGAGTTCCATCAGTCGACTCCATTCGGGACTGATTGGGACTAGCCCTGACCAACACGTTTTGTCCTATAACCCTGAAAGGGGCGCATCCTCGCATAGGCAAGTTCGAGAGCAAACCACCTTCCGGACACCATTTCGCACGCGGTTCATAGGAATACCATCAGGTTAGCCAGGCAAGCCCACGAGCGCTGACATGACGTCGCCACCTGTCGAGTACGTCGAGTACTTCGACAACACTCTGGCGGTGTACCGGGGATCTATGGATTTGCAAAAATAGATGAGGCCCAAGATTCTCTCTGGCTCGCCTTCGCCATATCGCAGATACCTGTACAGCTCTGACTTAAGCTGCCCCTTTCTCCTCGCTCCGATGCTCAAATCCCCTTCCGGGGTCACGGTGACGCCCGTGATTCTCCTGGCATCGCCCCTTCCGACGCAACGGGTTTTCTGCGCGTTCAGCCTGAAGCCGTATTGGGACAGCACGATGTCCACCATTTGAACGACTCGAGCCTTGTCAATCCAGCGATCAGACGAGATACAGATGTCGTCAGAGTATCTCGAGTAGCGGCAAGCATCCCCTAGCTGGCTTTTTATCTCGGCGTCGGCGGGAAGCAGTATTCTGTTGGCAATCGCGGGGGAGGATGGGCTCCCGACCGCCAGGCCACCACCCATCGTAGAGAGGTCCGTGAGCAGCATGGCTTCGTCAACCGCGAGCTCACGTGGGGCTGCTCCGGCTTTCTCCTGAATGCTGAGACACGAGAAGACCCGAAACACTCTCGCCGATTTGCAGCTTGGGAAAAAGCTCCTGATATCCAGATATAGGTGATGAGCGTCCCTCTGATGGATTGACGCATTTTCGACGATTGACGATCCGGGTTCATATGCCGTGACGAACGATGGAAGACGGCCGCTGGAGGCCCTGACAAGATCTGATATCCAGCACTGTATTAGCTTGAGCTCTGGCTTGGGGGCAAATAGCACCCTGCCGTCGACAGCAAACCGCCGGTAGTTCTGCCGGGAAGAGTTTGCGAGCGCTCTGATAGCCTCGGGAGAAAGGGGTAGGTCCTCAGCGATCGTATCGACGATAGACATCCTTTGCCCCCACTACTCCCATTTTTCGCTTCCTAAGAAGCACCTGGGCGATCACGCGCTTGAAGTCCGGGTCATTCGCTCCCTTAAACATAAACGAGTCTTCAAGTCGGATTAGCGGTGCGAACGAAGCGCTCAGGATATCCTCTTCCGCACCGCGGCGTTCGGTCGCGCGGACCATCTTCATTGCCCTCATAAACAGGAGAACCGACTCGTATCCGATGTGATAGTCATATTGCCTGAAATTATTCTCGATGGTAGGCGAGAGCACCCGCAATTTGTCACGACTTGAACCCTTTATTCGACAGTAGACCTCTTCCAGATCCCTGCCACAAATAGGGGAAAGCACATTAACCAAGTCAAGGAGCTCGAGTACGAAAGAGCCAACGTTGACCTCGTAGACGCCCCTTCCTGTTGTCACATTATTGATCGGCTTCCTCTGGGAGACCTTTCTCGGCTCACTCTGAACCGTAGATCGAAAGGCAAGGAGGTACCTCGTCAGGTCCGGTGTGGTGACCGGACAAAGGGGGTCCACGTAGAAGACGTTTGTCCAAGGGGAAAGGGGCGACGCTTTCTCCAGGTCGGCAACCGGTCCCTTTGCCAAAAAGCCCTCCGCGCCAGATCCGCGATACCTCTTATCCACCGCAACCGACAGGATCGACCTCACCGTTGGGAGGGCTGTGAAGGCGCCTAGCTCGCAGAACGAGCCCGGGCTCTCGCAGAAAAGGAGGATGCAATCCGAGACGTCAGCGATCAGAGCCTCCTGCAGCAAGAGATCCATGCCCTGGAACACGTTCATTGCGGCAATATTCTCGGCCGTGACGCAGAAGACGTTCTTCGTCTCTGACTCGCTATGCCTCGAGACGAGATCCGCCACCATTTCTCGGGAATGGAACTTCTCGGATGCGCCTCCGCATAGAAACACAAAGAGCGGGCGACGCATTGAGAAGGCCTTTTTGGCAAGATGCCCTTTCAGCACCTCGAGAACGTCTTCCGTGTAAACTCGCGTATCCATGGAGCTGCCTCTCGAGAGAAGATGGGAAGGGACTCGCACCTACGCCGGTTGCTGTCGCGGCCGGCGGCAAGGGGCTCCGGCTTGGCACCGGCTGCGATAGCAACCGGCGCAGCGCGAATCCCCGACAAGAACTCCAGGCCCCGTTTCACACGGGGCGCCTCAGGGGGAACAGCCCATGAGAAAGAAAAAGCTACGAGTCCCTTCCCAATGTGATAATTATAGCTGCACGTCCGGCTGGGCTAGGAACGTGATGCAAATATTGTTCCCTGGCGGAAAGTGCTTGCTCGCGACAAAGGCCGTCGCGAATGACGGCCCATCTGGATGCAATGCCAGATGCAGGAGAGGCCATGGCGAAAAACCGCCCTATCACGCGGGGGCTCATCTTCTTTGAAGGAATGCTTTCTGGCAGGCTGTCCGGCAGCCGTACGCCACTACAGCCATGCACGTGACCCCCGCGAGGGTGAGGCGTTTCCAGTCAATAGTTTGTCGACAGTTGGGGGCCGCGGTGGGAATCCTGAACTAGATACGACCAAGAAGATTAGAGGGCGGGGGGGGAGGGCACATGGGCCACTTATGCGGAGTCCTTCTACCTGACGACACTCAGGTAGGGGTGGTGGAGCATCATCTCGTGCAGGCACCAGGCCTTGCGGGCGCGCTCGTAGCCGGGACCCCCGGGACCCACGTAGGAGACCCTAACGCCGGCGTCGTCCGCGAAGCGGCGGATGACCCTCTCGCCCCTTGCGCGCGCGAGCCCCATGGCCCTTTCCTCCCCGTCGACCGCGCTGAAGACGTCGAGGCGAAGCTCTCCTGCCACGCATTGCCAATGGATGCATACGGGGTCGGCAGGCGAGGTGTCCCGCAGCGTCCGCACGGCAGGGCCCAGGAGCTCCAGGACGTCATCGGCGTCCGCGATGGAACGGACGTCATGGGTGCCCATGCGAAGCTCGTCGGTGTCCCCATAGACGCCCCAGAGGTCGTCCGTGACGTCCCTGACCCCGTGCCCGTCGTCGTAGGAGGCATCGCCCGTCCCGTTTCCCTCCATCCGGGCGAGGAGTGCCCACGCGGCCTTGTCGCGGCTGCCCTCACGCGCGGAGGCGAGCTCGCGCGCGAGCACCCAGTCCCTCTCGGACGGGTGCCATGATCCCTTGTTCCTGTCCCGTGGTCCTGGCATGGGTGGCCCTCCCCTTCGTCTGGCAATGCCACGAGCATACCCTTCACAATGGACACGAATTCGCAGGCGGAGGATCCACAGCACCGAGGGCCCCGGATGCCTTCCCGGGCGAGCCCAAGCGGCCAGACGGAGGGTCCTCCAACCCCGAGGCGCTGAAACCATCGGCGAGACTGGCGACGTCGGATGCATGGCGACCATCGCTCCCCTCGCGCGCGCCAGGTGTCCCTGCGCGCGAGGGGAGCGGCCGCGGGAGGGCTTGGCTGCGGCCGTGGCGGGGCAAGGGGGGTGCCGCCCACGTTCTCCGTGGACGGCACCTCTGCCACCGTGGGCGGTCAGTCCTTCGCCCCAGGGTCTCACTCCTCCCACGAGTAGGCGCCGACGAGGTGGCGCAGGCGGGCGCAGCGCTCGCCCACGATGGAGATGGCGATGACGTCGACGCGGATGCGGTCGAGCGTCGGGTGCGCGGCGAGGTGGAGGAGGGCGGCGCGGCGGAGCTCGGACTGCCTGGCCCCGTCCACGGCGAGCGCGGGGATGGCGTCCCCGCCTCCGAGGTCGCGGCTCGTGCGGACGCCCACGAGGACGGTCTCGCCGCCGTCGTCCGCCACGATTGGCAGGTCGTCGCACCCGTTCTCCCCGTCGGTGTGTACAGTCAAGAGCCAGTCGACAATTTCCGCATCAGGTTTTCGACAGATTCTGCATGAGCAGCGGGACCCCTCCCCTTATTCCGACTTACCAAGCATCAGCGCCGTGTCCATGCGGTGACTGGTGCCGTTGAACTCCACGAGTCTGCCGTGATGCACGATTCTGTCGATGAGGGCGGCGGCGAGCTTGTCATCGCCGAACACCGTTCCCCAGCGGCTGAACTCGATGTTGGTCGTGACCACCAGGCTCCTCCGCTCGTAGCAGCCCGACATCGCCTGGAAGAGCAACCTCGCCCCCTCCACGTCGAGAGGCACGTAGCCGAGTTCGTCCACTATCAGCAGGTCCGCCCTGGACAGGTCGGTGAGCAGCGTCTCCAGTCGGTGCTCCCTACTTGCCCTCGTCAGTGCCATGACCAGCTCCGCCGCTGTGAAGAACCTCGCCTCCATGCCACGCTCCACGCATGCCAACCCGATCGCGATGGCCAGATGGGTCTTGCCCCTGCCGGTCTTGCCATGGAACACGAAGTCCTGCGCCTCCGTCACGAAGGCGAGCGACATGAGATCCTCCGCCCCGTAGCCATCCGGGAAGGCGACCTGCGAGAAGTCGTAACCCTCGAACGTCTTGACGGCGGGCAGCCTCGCCTTCCTGAGCAGTCGCTCCCTCTTGCGTCGCGAGCGGACGGCGAGCTCGTCCTCGATCATCCCCGTCATCGCCCTGACCTGGCCGGCCGAGGCGCTCTCGCAGAAGCGCCCTATGGTCTCGTTCGAGAAGTACATCGACCTGGCGAGCGCCTTGAACCCGTCCATCTCCGTGCTCTTCACGTAGGCCATGCCCCTCACCTGCCGATCCCGGTGGCGACGTCGTAGGCGGAGAGGTCGGTCTCCTCGTCATACTCGACCGGGTCGGAGGCGAGCCCCGCCGAGGCGACGGCCACGCTCGCCTCGTCCAGCCTCCCCGTCGAGGCGAACGCGAGCTCGGCGGCCTGCAGGGTGGCCGCCCACCCCGACCTCGCGCACTCGTCGCGCATCGCCCTCAGCTCCGCCCTGAGCCCCGTGCGGTCGAGCGAGTCCATGTGCTCCCTCAGACCGTCGGAGACGGCTGCCCGCACCTGCGAGTTCGACCATGCCCCCGGCCTCGCGCCCAGCAGTCCGAGCTGCGACGACGGGTCGGAGTCATCCGTCGGGGCGGTGCCGTATGAGCGCACGTGCTCGCAGACGAGCGTGCCCGCGCGGTCGTAGACGGCCATCCCCGTCGCCGAGAGTCCTATCGTGAGCTCCTGGCCGGCGAGTTCGGGAAGGGTCGAGTAGGAGTGCGGCCCGTCGACCCTCACCTTGCCCTTCCCGTCGGCCTTCGCCTTCGCGTACCTGACGCAGGAGAAGGGCCTGGCGGGCAGCCCGGACATGGCGAAACGATCCTCGAAGAACAGCTGCGACTCCGCCTCGCCCCGCGACCAGTGCGGCTTGCCATCGGAGAGCGCCATGCACCTCCCGAGCAGCCGCTCGTTGTACGCCGCCATGTCCCACGCCTGCGGGACCGGCACGAAGAGCGCCCTACGGATGGCACCCACCTTGTTCTCCACGTTGCCCTTCTCGTTGCCGGAGTGCGGGTTGCAGAACGAGTAGGCGAAGCCGTAGTGGGCGGCGCATGCGCCGAACAGCTCCGTCGTCCTCACCCGCTCCCCCACGCGTCTGCCGACGCCGGCGGCGTTGTCGAAGACGATCCTGGACGGCACCCCGCCGACGAACTCGAAGGCCCGCCTCAGCCCCTCGCACACGCACTCGGCGTTCTCGCCGGGGAACACCTGGGCGAGACCGACGTTCGAGTAGGGGAAGGAGAGCACGAAGTAGCTCAGCCTCGTCCTCGTGCCGCGGACGTAGAAGTCCGCCTCGCCGAAGTCGGCCTGAGCCTCGCCAGGTGCCCAGACCAAATCGAGGAACGCGTTCCTCGATTTGCGGCGCGACTCCCTCGCCGACCTGACGTACCTGCACACGGTGGCCTCGGAGACGTCGGCACCCTCCTCGTCGCGCAGGCGCTGCCATATCCTCCTGGCCGTGTGGCGCTGCTTCCTCCAATTCGTCGTGTCCTCCTCGATCCACAGGTCGACCAGCGGCTTGTAGGGGTCGAGCTTGGACGGGCGGGTCGCCGCGGCGACGAGTGGCTCTGGGGAGAAGTCGTCCTTCCTGAGATACTTGTAGACGGTGTCGCGGGAGACGCCCGTCGCACGGGCGATGGAGGAGACGCTCTCGCCGTCCCTCCTCATCTGGCGTATAGAATTGACATCGGACATGCTGATCATCGTGCCTTCCTGCCTTCCTGACGGATACCGAAGAACCATCAGGTTAGGCCGATCGAACGGGGTCGGCATGTTCGTGCATAAGGTGTCGATTTTCAGATGCCGAAGTTGTCGATCAAAAGACTACTGCATACACCCGTCGGCGACCTCGTAGCCGCGTCTCGCGAGGTAGAGGCGGGCGAGCTTCAGGCCCTCGGCCTCGACCTCCTCGGACGTCATGTCGGCCACCGGGGCCGGCTCCCGCCCCTCCTCGTCCGCTGCCGTCACGTTGCCGTTGTCGTTGCTGCCCATGCTGGCTCCCTAGGACGTGGGGGCCCTTTGCCCCCTCGATTAAGAGAGCGAGCAAGGTCCCTCCTCCCCGTCCGCGCGCCCTTGCGGGCGCGGCGCGGCGCGGACGGGGAGGAGGGACCGTCGGGGAGCGGGAAGAGGTGCTTGCTCCCCGTGCTAGCGTCTTAATCGAGGGGGCGAGACGTCGCGAGCGAAGCGAGCCCGCCCCTGGGGCCTTTCGATCTGGCGCGAGGAGCAGGGTACCCGCGCGTGTCTTCCGGCACAGCAACACGCCAGATAACGTGCCTCTCGGTATGGTAAGAATGTCACTCCGCGCAGGCCATCGCGCAAGTTAGTGATTACTACATATGGTAGTCAGAAGAGTAAACCAGATGGCACGACACAATATGTTGTGTCGTGCCATCTCCGATGAAAATGGCGCGCAAGTTAATCGCGAGTGCCTGGAGGAGGCGTCCGCCCCGTTCTCACGCTCCCGAGAGTGAAAGTTGGGCCCTTTGATGCCCGTTGGCGTAGGAGCCCGGTACCTGGGAGAACAGGGCAGGCGATCCTCCCGATGAAAATGGTAGGCAAGTGGCCTACGCCCACGCCGGGACATAGGTCATGTACCGTGGCGCCGTGTCTGGGTCGACCGGCTTGATCATCCCTGCCTCCACGGCCGCTCCGATGAGTCGCGAGACGGTCGACTGGCTCGGACCGTCATCGCCGAACCGCGAGCGGAGGGACTGGTTGCTCATGGCGGTGCCGTTCGTGTAGCAGATGCATGCGTGCCAGTAGCAGGACAGGAGGCGGCCATGTGCATCCATGCTGCGGAACGGTACATAGGACATGATCGTCACCCTCATGCTCCCGCCTGCCGGCGAGTACTCCTTGACCTCGGGGGCGGGGAGGAACATGCCCTCGCAGGAGGAGATGATCTTGTCCCACCCCGTTCCCAGCTCCTCGCAGTAGTGGAATCGCCTCATAAGGCTTGCGAGCTGCTGGTTGCGTGATCGGGGCGGGTTGTCGACCAGTCTGAGGGGCTCTACGAGGGACCTCCCTGGGTTGGTGAAGTCCATGCGGTCGCGGAAGATCTCCACGACGGGGCCGCTCCCAGACAGCGTCAGGTCCTGGTGAATCAGTGCGTTTGCGAGGACCTCCCTGACGGCCCTCTCCGGGTACGCGGTCGTTGCGACCCTTCGGGCCCCTTGGATGTCCTCCCGAGCCGGCGTGAGGGCCATGATCATCTCGACGGCCGTCTCGAAGTCACAGGCGTATCCGCTCTGGGACTCCCTCTCCCTGAGCATGTCGGTGCGGGTGGCATCCTCGTATTGGACGATTCGGAGCGCCTTGCGGGAGACGGTCGGGAAGTCCCTGAGCCTCTTCGCCAGGAGGATGGCTCCCAGGTTGGTGATGGCGTGTCTCCCGTCGTCTTGCCGGCAAAGGATGCCGTCCTCGAGGAGGTAGTGCGCCACCTCCTCCTGGCCCTGGGGCATGGGTATCCCTAGAAGCGAGAAGTACTTGGGATAGTCGATGAGGGCGAGGGCCCGGTCGAGTTCGAGCCCGCCGACGGCAGGGGCAGCCTCGAAGTCCGACTGGGTGATCCTATCCCAGACGGCGGCCTCTATCGACGGGTAGTCCCGCAGGAGCTTCGTATAGCTCCCCACCCGCACGTAGGCCGTCCTCTCGAAATCGACGGTATGCGAGCATGCGGCATCTATCATGAGCACGGTGACGTGCCTGCCGCGCACGTCCGTCTCCCTGAACCCGAACGAGGCGTTGTCGGAGAGCTGGTGGTGGAGCCAGTTCTCGAGCTCCTCGTTCCCCACCTTGAACTCCCTGTACCTGAACGTAGACCCGATGACCTCATGGGTCGTGTCGTCTACGCCCCATACCATGTAGGCGGAGGGGACCTTGTGCTGACATGCCGAGTTGGCAAGGGCACTGATGTCTCGGCCGATCATGTTGGGGTCCTTGTTGCTGACCTTGAACTCCAGCCACTCGGTCTCGGAGCCCTGGCTTCGCAGCTCGTCAACGAGCGATGGTATGTCGAGCTCGCCGTTCATCGTTCCCTCGCCTCCGCATAGGACATCCAATGCCAAGAATAGCCGACTTGCCGTGTGTCGCTGGCTGGCCGATGCAGGTAGACCTGAAGCCCCTCATGTGGGTCCTTAGCCCTGGCGCCTGCGTCCTGGCTCCCCTGCCACTCCCGGGAACAGCAGGACCGTGCCTCCCTTGTCGGGGTCCGGCCTCCTGCTCATGACGTCGTCGATGGTCTTCGCCGCGGCCCTCTTGGAGGCCGGGTCCGCGCTTGCGTAGATGTCGAGCGTCATCGAGGCGTTGGCATGCCCCAGGATCGAGCTCACGGTCTTCACGTCCACGCCCTCGGCGATGGCGAAGGTGGCGAACGTGTGCCTGAGGTCGTGGAACGAGGGTACCCTGCCCTGCGTGCCCACGAGCCCCATCGAGCTCGCGAGCGCGTTCCACTGCTTCCAGACGGTGAAGACGCTCGCATATCCCCCGCGGACGTCGCCCAGCACGTAGAGCTGCGCCATGCGCTCGCGGGAGTCGTCGAGGTCGGCCTCGAGCCGCTCGGCCCTCATCTCGCGGTAGCGGTGTCGGAGCGGCCCCACGAGCGCCTCGGCCATGGGGACGTCGCGCCTGCCGCTCGCCGTCTTGGGCTCCTTCACGTAGGTCCTGCCGCCGTCGCGGGCGATGGCGCGCCTCACCCACACGGTCCTCGCGTCGAAGTCGACGTCGCCCCACCTGAGCGCGCAGATCTCGCCCTGCCTCATGCCGGTCATGAGGGCGATGGTGACGGCGAGGTTGAAGGGCGTGTCGGCCGCCGCCTCGAGGTAGGCGAGGAGCGTCCTCCTCTGGTCGTCCGGGAGGGCGTTCGGCATCGTGCGGGCGACCTTCGGCGCCCTCACGCGTGCGACGGGGTTGCGGTCGAGCAGGCCGTCCTCTATGGCCTCCTCGCACACGGTCTTGAGGAGGACGTGCGCCTTCCTCACGGTCTTGGGGGAGAGGCCGCGTTCGGGACCCATGAGGTCCGCCTCCCATGCCTGGTGTATGCAGTAGTCTTTTGATCGACAACTTCGGCATCTGAAAATCGACACCTTATGCACGAACATGCCGACCCCGTTCGATCGGCCTAACCTGATGGTTCTTCGGTATCCGTCAGGAAGGCAGGAAGGCACGATGATCAGCATGTCCGATGTCAATTCTATACGCCAGATGAGGAGGGACGGCGAGAGCGTCTCCTCCATCGCCCGTGCGACGGGCGTCTCCCGCGACACCGTCTACAAGTATCTCAGGAAGGACGACTTCTCCCCAGAGCCACTCGTCGCCGCGGCGACCCGCCCGTCCAAGCTCGACCCCTACAAGCCGCTGGTCGACCTGTGGATCGAGGAGGACACGACGAATTGGAGGAAGCAGCGCCACACGGCCAGGAGGATATGGCAGCGCCTGCGCGACGAGGAGGGTGCCGACGTCTCCGAGGCCACCGTGTGCAGGTACGTCAGGTCGGCGAGGGAGTCGCGCCGCAAATCGAGGAACGCGTTCCTCGATTTGGTCTGGGCACCTGGCGAGGCTCAGGCCGACTTCGGCGAGGCGGACTTCTACGTCCGCGGCACGAGGACGAGGCTGAGCTACTTCGTGCTCTCCTTCCCCTACTCGAACGTCGGTCTCGCCCAGGTGTTCCCCGGCGAGAACGCCGAGTGCGTGTGCGAGGGGCTGAGGCGGGCCTTCGAGTTCGTCGGCGGGGTGCCGTCCAGGATCGTCTTCGACAACGCCGCCGGCGTCGGCAGACGCGTGGGGGAGCGGGTGAGGACGACGGAGCTGTTCGGCGCATGCGCCGCCCACTACGGCTTCGCCTACTCGTTCTGCAACCCGCACTCCGGCAACGAGAAGGGCAACGTGGAGAACAAGGTGGGTGCCATCCGTAGGGCGCTCTTCGTGCCGGTCCCGCAGGCGTGGGACATGGCGGCGTACAACGAGCGGCTGCTCGGGAGGTGCATGGCGCTCTCCGATGGCAAGCCGCACTGGTCGCGGGGCGAGGCGGAGTCGCAGCTGTTCTTCGAGGATCGTTTCGCCATGTCCGGGCTGCCCGCCAGGCCCTTCTCCTGCGTCAGGTACGCGAAGGCGAAGGCCGACGGGAAGGGCAAGGTGAGGGTCGACGGGCCGCACTCCTACTCGACCCTTCCCGAACTCGCCGGCCAGGAGCTCACGATAGGACTCTCGGCGACGGGGATGGCCGTCTACGACCGCGCGGGCACGCTCGTCTGCGAGCACGTGCGCTCATACGGCACCGCCCCGACGGATGACTCCGACCCGTCGTCGCAGCTCGGACTGCTGGGCGCGAGGCCGGGGGCATGGTCGAACTCGCAGGTGCGGGCAGCCGTCTCCGACGGTCTGAGGGAGCACATGGACTCGCTCGACCGCACGGGGCTCAGGGCGGAGCTGAGGGCGATGCGCGACGAGTGCGCGAGGTCGGGGTGGGCGGCCACCCTGCAGGCCGCCGAGCTCGCGTTCGCCTCGACGGGGAGGCTGGACGAGGCGAGCGTGGCCGTCGCCTCGGCGGGGCTCGCCTCCGACCCGGTCGAGTATGACGAGGAGACCGACCTCTCCGCCTACGACGTCGCCACCGGGATCGGCAGGTGAGGGGCATGGCCTACGTGAAGAGCACGGAGATGGACGGGTTCAAGGCGCTCGCCAGGTCGATGTACTTCTCGAACGAGACCATAGGGCGCTTCTGCGAGAGCGCCTCGGCCGGCCAGGTCAGGGCGATGACGGGGATGATCGAGGACGAGCTCGCCGTCCGCTCGCGACGCAAGAGGGAGCGACTGCTCAGGAAGGCGAGGCTGCCCGCCGTCAAGACGTTCGAGGGTTACGACTTCTCGCAGGTCGCCTTCCCGGATGGCTACGGGGCGGAGGATCTCATGTCGCTCGCCTTCGTGACGGAGGCGCAGGACTTCGTGTTCCATGGCAAGACCGGCAGGGGCAAGACCCATCTGGCCATCGCGATCGGGTTGGCATGCGTGGAGCGTGGCATGGAGGCGAGGTTCTTCACAGCGGCGGAGCTGGTCATGGCACTGACGAGGGCAAGTAGGGAGCACCGACTGGAGACGCTGCTCACCGACCTGTCCAGGGCGGACCTGCTGATAGTGGACGAACTCGGCTACGTGCCTCTCGACGTGGAGGGGGCGAGGTTGCTCTTCCAGGCGATGTCGGGCTGCTACGAGCGGAGGAGCCTGGTGGTCACGACCAACATCGAGTTCAGCCGCTGGGGAACGGTGTTCGGCGATGACAAGCTCGCCGCCGCCCTCATCGACAGAATCGTGCATCACGGCAGACTCGTGGAGTTCAACGGCACCAGTCACCGCATGGACACGGCGCTGATGCTTGGTAAGTCGGAATAAGGGGAGGGGTCCCGCTGCTCATGCAGAATCTGTCGAAAACCTGATGCGGAAATTGTCGACTGGCTCTTGACTGTACACAGCCTGGACGTCCTCCGTCGTGAGGTCACGCATCGCTATGCCGCAGAGCCCCTCGTCGGCATAGCCTACGTCGCATCGGTAGCCGCGGATCGTGGTCCTCTCCACGGACCTGGACGTCTCGAGTGTGTCGACGTAGTGGCTCATGTAGTCGATGACGGTGATGTCCGGCCTCATCGACGTCCTCGGCTTGCGCCCTCCCGCACGCCTCTCGAGCGTCGCTCGTACCTCGGCGAGCTCCCGTTTGGCGTCGCGCATGTTGGCCGCCTCGAGCGTGCGGCTCGTCTGGTGCCACCGCCCGTCGCCGTCCTTGTACTTGAAGATCCCGCGGTAGGGAGGGACGTCTCCCCGGACGAAGCAGTTCGTATATAACATTCATTCCACCTCTTATGCACCAAGGGGCCTTGGTGCGCGCGCACCAAATCCCGATTACCGTGCAGGCCTGTCTTGGCAAAGTTGTACCACGCTGTCCTGGTACCAGCGGCGACGTTGGCCGTATTGGCGAGCATGGCGAGAACGAACATCAAATATTATCGACTCATAACCCGAAGGTCCTAGGTTCAAATCCTAGCCCCGCGACCATAAATCTTTGTCTGATCTCGTGTTTTGGGATCAGACTTTTTCTTTTCTGTCTTACTTTTCACGATTGTCCGACCTTCCGAGACTACAGAACATGTGTCAAAGAACCTCATGCCGTTGCAGCTAGACATTAGAAACCGCCTCGGTAAGCTGGCACGCCCCAACCCCCGTACTCCTCGGGATAGGGCGGACCTTGTCCGTATCGACCTTCCTCGCACCACCGGCATCAAGGACTTCGTCTGCGACGATGCCTATACGGACAACAACGGACGCTTTCCCGCACCTCATATGGCACCCGTCCTTGCATTGGGCTATCATGACGCCTACTGAACGTGCCTGGGTGCAACCAGGCCCTTGCCGAGGGAGGGAAGACATGCTGCAGCGCATATCCATATGCACGGCCACGAGGAAACCGCTGGGTTCTCCCTCCGTCCTCGTCCCCTCCTTGCGACAAGGTCCTGTCTTCCTTCTCGTAATCCCCCACTGAGGCGGCCCCGCGCGGGCTGCTGCTAAGGAGTCCGCCATGATCTGGTTCACCTCAGACACTCACTTCGGCCACGCTAACGTTCTCGGATTCACCAATCGTCACGAGTGGTGGGGCGATGACGTCGCTGCCATGAACCACGCGCTCATCGCCAACATAAACGCCGTCGTAGCGCCCGATGACGAGCTGTACCATCTGGGTGACTTCTCCTTCAAGATGACTGCCGATGACGCGGCGGCACTGCGCCGTCAGATTCGTTGCCGCCGCATCCATCTCGTCCCTGGCAACCACGACAAGGACTGGACGCAACCCGCCGTGGCGGGCACGTTCATGGTCGAGCCGCCCATCAAGGTGCTCAAGGTCGGCGGACGTAAGCTCGTGCTCTGCCACTATCCCATGGTGGACTGGCAGTCGCTCGGGCATGGCTCGATTCATCTGCACGGCCACATCCACGCGCCGGCCGAGTACAACGAGTGGAACCGTGCCGAGCGCGTGCTGCGCTACGACGTGGGCGAAGACGCTAATGGGTACATGCCGGTGAGCCTCGACCAACTGCTCTCATTCTTCGACGGCGTGGAGCATCGCCCGCGCACGACCCGCGAGCAGTGGCTCCAACTCGCGCGCGGCGTTGCCTGGAGTGAGGACGACGCGCTTCTCCCTGCGAACGTGGCGCTTACGTCACCTGGCTGCGACACCAAGGCGATGAGCAGAACAGGATGGCATCTTTGACGCCAACGTGCTTAACGCTGACAAGCCCCGTTTCTGATTTCCAGCGCAGCTCCTTCGGTACGGCCCGTGTTCCGCCCCTGTGCTAGGCCCGTATGCTGCGCCCGCCATGATCGAAGCCCACTGCGGCATTTCGTCCCGACGCACCTGCAACGATACGGCTGCTATTCAGGTTGGCTATCTCTTTTTTCATATCATCGATGAGCCTGAGGGCGAGCGGCATGGAGAAATCCTGGCGCACGACAAGACGTTGCACGTCAATGTGCTCAAGGTTTTCGGGCAGAGGATACGCGGGAACGAGCCATCCGCTCATGCGCAGGCGATCGGCAAGATCGTAGAGTGACCACTGCACATCGGCATCCTCTTCAAGAGCCCAGCACACTATGGGTATCTGTCTTGCATCCTCATAGATTCTGAACAGCCCCATCTTCTCGATTTCGCGCGCCATATAGCGGGCGACATCGAGTGTGCGTTGGTGTATTTCCCGAAAACCCATGAACCCGTTGCGCATGAACACGTAGTATTGACCGACTATCTGCGAGGCCGACCGGGAGAAGTTGATGGACATGGTGGCCTCTTCCCCGCCCAAGTACGAGACCCGAAAGATAAGGTCTTCGGGAAGCGCTTCTTTGCTGCGCCAGACAACCCAGCCCACACCGGGATAGACAAGCCCGTACTTATGCCCCGAAGTGTTAATGGACCAGACGTTCCGGCACCGGAAATCCCACGCGAGATCGGGTTCGATGAAAGGCGCGACCATCGCACCCGAGGCACCATCGACATGGATGCGCACAGGCATATCCGCGTGGGCCTCGTTGTAGTCTCCCACCAGTTCATCGAGCTTCGCGACATCGTCGAACTTGCCCGTATAGGTGATTCCTAGAATAGCGACGATACCTATCGTGTATTCGTCGACGAACCCCATGACGGTTTCCATATTGAGCGACAGGTGCGTGGCATCAAGAGGTACCAAACGCATTTCGATGTCCCAATAGCGGCAGAACTTCTCCCAGCACACCTGGTATCCGGAAGATATGACAAGGTTGGGTCGTCTTGCCGAAAAGCGGTTGACACCCGCCGCATCGGCCAGGGCCTTCCAGCGGAACAGCATCGAAAGACCTCCCAGCATGCATGCCTCGGAAGACCCGACAGTGGACGTCCCCATGGGCTCTTCATCGGGATTCGCATGCCACAGATCCTGCAGGATCGACACGCATCGGTTTTCGAGATCGGCCGTCATGGGGTACTCGTCTTTGTCTATGGCGTTCTTCGCCAGGTTCTCGGCCATGAGCTTCGTAGCCATAGGTTCCATGTACGTCTGGCAGAACGTCGCGGAATTCTGGGTGGCATTGCCCTCGATGGACAGGTACTCCCGTATCATCTCGTATGCGACCCCCGGGTCTATGGGGTTGTTGTTCAGCCTTTGGGATGGCATCGGCGCGTCCGTAGCCGCAGACCCGAAGATGGGCGTGAGATACGCGGTCTTCTCATCCATGCCGCCGAGAATGTCAGTACCCTCATCATTCATGTATTGCCCCCCATCATAGATGCCTGCTGCAATTCTATAGAAGCGAAGCCGCTCGACAGCAGCAACCCACGTGTGGCTCCGTATCTGGTCAGAGGCCTATCGAGTTCGACGACGGAGGGTCTCTCCAGCCACAGGGACACCGTTGCGGCCATATTCTGCCTAGCGAGCGGTGTTATCGCGCTCACTGGCCTCTCGATGGTCTCGAGGACTCTTCCGATCTGATAGGGGATCTCAACCGTGCATTCGAGAGAGCCTTCGGCCTGCACTGACATACGAGAGACTCGCCGGCGCTATCGTCAGGGCAGTGGGTTTCTCGTTGCCGTGTCAAAGAAGTGGAAGTACTGGGGCAGGTACTTGCTTTCGACATACTCGAACTCGATGCCGTTTGAGTCGTAGGTACGGCTGCGTGTGACCGCGAGGTAGATGGGCCCATCGAGACCTAGCAGCTCGCGGTCCTTTTCGTTGGGTTCCTCGACGGTGATCTCTCGCTCGCTCACCATGATGGCTATTCCCAGGTTCGCCTCGATGTAGTGGAAGAGCGATGACGTGGCGATCTCCTGGTTGATACCCGGGACCTCCGAGGTCAGGAAGTGGTGTCGGTCGATGGCCATCCGCTCGCCGTCAAGGCTGCGTACCAGGTTCACACGAGTGAGGTCGGCACCCTCAGGGAAACCGGTCGTATCGGCGATGTCGGGGGTGCACTCGACGTGATCGAGCAGGAACACGCTAGCGGAAGAGGTGGCGCCAATCGTTCGAGCCGACTCGGTGAACGAGGGGAGACCTTCCACGGAGAAGGCGTTTTCCTTCTTGACGCTTCCCCGGGCACTCCAGATGACGCGTACGCCTCTTCCCCTGATGGACTGGACCAAGCCTTCGTTTGCGAGAAGCGAGATGGCCTTCCTTACGGTCATGCGCGAGCAGCCATAGCGTTGCGTGAGTTCAAGCTCGGAGGGGAGAAAGCTGCCCATGGGGATGGTGCCGACCTTTACCTCGTGACGGAGGTTCTTGTAAATGACGTCATAGAGAACCTTGCCCACGATGCTGCCTCTCAGCCTGTGTGTTCCTGTGCGCCTTGGTACGGCCAGCTCGCACCGTCACCTGCGTCAATAAGTATACGTTAACTCCCCATAACCCGCTTGCCGTTCATTACATACCACTCACCAAGTGTGTCTAACCTGTCTAGACAAATTGTCTATATTTGCAGTCGAGCCACATGTCTAGACATGTAAAAGGCATCTGACAGGCTCGCCGGCGACGAAGTACGCTCGAACGACAGACGAAGGAAGGTATGCCACTTATGGCAAAACAGAGCTATGCGGTGACGATTGCGGGTGGGGGCAGCACGTACACCCCAGGTGTCGTACTTATGCTCCTGCAGGAGAGGGAGAGGTTTCCCGTCGGCAGGATCATGCTGTACGACAACGACGCAAAGCGCCAAGAGACTATCGCCGCAGCGTGCGCCATCTACGTGCGTGAGAACGCACCTGATGTGACGTTCGGCTACACGACGGATCCCGAGGTCGCCTTCACCGGCGTTGACTTCGTCCTGGCACAGATTCGCGTGGGAAAGTACGCGATGCGTGACAAGGACGAGAAGATTCCCCTTAAGTACGGCGTCCTCGGTCAGGAGACCTGCGGTCCCGGTGGTATTGCCTACGGTTTGCGTTCCATCGGGGGCGTCCTTGAGATCCTGGACTACATGGAGAAGTACTCGCCCGACGCGTGGATGCTCAACTACTCCAATCCGGCTGCCATCGTGGCCGAGGCGACGCGGCGTCTGCGGCCCCACTCCAGGATCATCAACATCTGTGATATGCCCATTGCGCTCATGGACGTCATGGCCACGATGTGCGGACTCCACGACCACCACGATCTCGTGGTGGGCTACTACGGCCTTAACCATTTCGGTTGGTGGTGGAAGATCGAGGATGCGCAGGGTCGCGACCTCATGCCCACCATCAGGACACACATGGCCCAGAACGGCTTTGCAGGTGAGGGCAGTGACATGGCGTTCGTGGATGATTCCTGGCTGCAGACGTTCAAGAAGGCCAAGGATGTCTGGACGCTTGACCCCGACACGATTCCTAATACCTATCTCAAGTACTACCTCTATCCTGACGACGTGGTGAGACATACAGACCCCATGCATACCAGAACGGACGAAGTACGCGAGGGCAGGGAGAGGAGCGTCTTCGGCACCGCCCGGCAGATTGTCGAGAAGGGTACCGCAGAGGGGTTCGGGCTCAAAGCGGATGCGCACTCCGAGTATATCGTCGATCTGGCCCGTGCTCTCGCGGAGAACACGCGCGAGCGGTTCATGCTGATTGTCCCCAACGAAGGTGCTGTCGAGAACTTCGACCGTACCGCGATGGTCGAGGTCCCCTGCGTTGTGGGCAGCACCGGCTATGAGAGAGTCTGTCAGGGTGCTGTCCCACAGTTCCAGAAGGGCATGATGGAGCAGCAGGTCTCCGTCGAGAAGCTCGCGGTTTCTGCCTGGATCGACCACTCCTACCAGGAGCTCTGGCAGGCCATGACGCTGTCCAAGACGGTGCCCTCGGCTTCCGTGGCAAAGCGGGTGCTCGATGATCTCGTCGAGGCAAACAAGGAGTTCTGGCCGCAGCTCCGCTAGTGGTATGGCGTGCTCGGGCGATGCATGAGAATACACGAAGGTTTGCATACCGGCTGATGGCAGGATGCATCGAGAGAAAGCGAAGTCATGAGCGAAAGCAAGGAGCTAGCCAACAAGGAGTTGGCAAAGCAAGTGGTGGGGCTCGTTGGTGGTAGTTCGAACATCCTGAGCGTGTCCCATTGCATGACACGCTTGCGCCTCAAGTTGGGAGATGAAACCAAGGCGGACACCAAGGCCATCGAGGCCCTGCGTGGCGTAATCGAGGTCGTGAACGCAAACGGCCAGTATCAGGTCATCGTAGGAATCAACGTAATTGAGGACGTCTACGACGAGGTGGTGAAGGAGACTGGCGTCACGGGGCTAGGTGAGGTCAACGAGAACGGCACTCCTGCCAAGAAAGGCAGCGTCGCCTCGACGCTGATCGACCTCATCTCTGGTATCATCCAGCCGATTCTGGCGGTACTCTGCGCGGCGGGCATGATCAAGGGCATCCTGACCATCGCTGTGTTCCTGGGCTGGATTGCCAAGACGGATGGCATCTACCAGGTCCTGTATGCTGCGGGCGATGGCTTCTTCTACTTCCTGCCCATCATCCTGGGTTATACGTCCGCCAAGAAGTTCGGCTCGAGCGAGTTCATCGGCATGACCCTGGGCATCGCGCTCACGTATCCAAGTATGGTGAACATAACCGCTGGTAGCGCGCTTGGCACGGTGCTTGCCAACACGCCGTTTGCCATGAGCTACTACACGACGATCTTCGGCATTCCAGTCATCATGCCGACGGCGGGCTATACCAGCTCCGTCATTCCCATCATCCTTGCCGTCTGGATTGCCGCAAAGCTCGAGAAGTACTTCCGTCAGCACTTCTCCGAGTACATCAAGTTCTTCTTCGTTCCCACCTGCACCCTCGCCATCATGGTTCCGCTGACCTACCTGGTCATCGGCCCCATCGCGACGTTTGTCACCAACCTTCTGAGTGTCATGTTCAATTCGCTCTATGGCATTCCCGTCATCGGCGGTGCCCTCGGCGGCGCGATCCTCACCGGCTTCTGGCAGGTGCTTGTCATCTTCGGCTTCCACTGGAGCGTCATCACCCTGATGCTCATCAACATCGCAGGCAACGGCTTCGACGTCATCATGGCCCCGTACATGGTGTGCTCGTTCGCACAGGTGTTCGCCGTCCTGGCGATGCTGCTCAGGACCAAGGACACGAAGCTCAAGGAGCTCGGCTGGCCTGCATTCATCACCGGGTTCTTCTTCGGCATCACCGAGCCCTGCCTGTATGGCGTGACGCTGCCCAAGAAGAGGCCGTTCGTGATCAGCTGCCTCGCCTCCGTTCCCGGCGGCCTCTTCATCGGTGCGATGGGCACCAAGATGTACGAGTTCACCGGTGGTGCCTTCTGTGCGCTTCCTGGGTTCGTGGACCCCACAGGTGTCAACGGCGCCTCCTATGTGATCTGGGTGCTCATCGGCATTGCGATTTCCAGCGTCATATCCTTCGTCTGGACATATGCGACTTATAGGGATGAGCCTGCGGCCGCATAGCCGTACGATCTCGTAGACAAAAGGCGCCTTTCCCCGAGGCGTCCGCACTCTGCCGTGCGGGCGCCTTTTGCGGGGCTTGGGCCATACGATGCCTTGGAGGTGTCATCGTGCAGATGCCAAGAGATACGTTTGATAGGGACCTGGGGCTAGCATATCTGGCGAGGCTCCGCGAGCTAGGAGTGGAGACACGCTCCATTGTGGCGATGCGAGGCGGCGAGGTCGTGTTCGAGCACGCGACTCATCCGTTTCCCCTCGACTACGTGCATCCGCTCTACTCGGTGACGAAGTCCTTCACGTCCGTTGCGGTGGGAATGCTGGTGGACGAGGGAAGGGTCGATGTCGGCAGGCCCTGGATATCGTGGTTTCCCGAGTACGAGGCCGCGGTCGCGGATGAGCGATTTCTCGGCGTGACCGTGAGGAATTTGTTGACCATGACCTTGGGACAGGATGGGGAGCCCTACGTGCGCAGTGACGATGACTGGGCACTCGGGGTCGTGGGCAAGGAGCTCTCGCACGAGCCGGGAACTGTGTTTTGCTATAACTCGATGTGCTCCCACCTTTTGTCCATGCTCGTGCAGCGCGTGAGCGGCCAGAGGCTTGCCGACTTCCTCTCGAAAAGGCTCTTCGAGCCGCTGGGAATCAGACGTTGGTGGTGGGAGGAGGACCGTCGCGGACATAGCACTGGCGGCTTCGGCCTCCACCTCTCAACGCCCGACCTCGCACGATTCGGCCAGTGCCTCCTGGACGGTGGCACGTGGGAGGGGAGGAGGGTCATCCCTGCGGCATGGGTGGCCGCAGCGACGCGCCCGCAGGTACGGACGCGGCCGTTTCTCCCCGCTGACGCGACGGAGGATCGCAACGGCTATGGCTACCAGTTCTGGATGTGCGCGGGAGGGGGCTTTCGCTGCTCGGGACTCTTTGGCCAGCTCTGCTACGTGAGGCCAGAGGATGCCCTGGTGGTTGCCGCCTCGAGCTCGACAACGGGGAGCAAGGTCCTATTGGATCCGCTCTATGAGGTGCTCGGGAGCGGGTATCCTGTCTGCGGAGTCTCGGGTTCATCCCTGGACGTACTTCCAGTCGTTGACGGCGCCGCCCATGCCCGCGCAAGCGAGGAGCGCCTTGAGGGCAGACATCGCTGCCTGGACAATCCCGGTGGCTTCGATGCGTTCGAGCTGTACATCGATGACGAGTCGGCCGCTGGGCCGCAAGCCCACCTTGCGTTCGAGCGCAGTGGCGATTGCTTCCGGATCGATGCTGGAAGTGGGGATTGGCTCAGGGCTCCCGCGGGACAGAGGCCGGTTGGGGAGCTGTTCCCGTTCGCGACGCATGGTGCCGAGAGGGACGCGCCCCCCTCATGGGACGTCCCGGCCACCTTCGCGTCCTATGGCTGGACGTCGCCCACCACGCTCGTGATCTCCGTACGGGAGTTGGACGCCACGCGACGGACTTTCGTGAGGATGTCGGTTGATGGCAGGTATGCCCTCTGCGAGCTCTGGGCTGAGGGCATGCTCGGCGGGATGGAGCCGATGCGCTACACGATGGCCGCCGAGGTCTAGGCGGCATCTTGCCATGCTGTTTTTGCCCTAGGCAGCAGGACCAGGGGCTTACGGCAGTTGTAAAAGGGAACCATCTCGGACTGTGATGGTTCCTGCGTTCCGTAGCTAGTGCTGTCCAGTATGGAGGCAACCCCCTAAAGAAATGCCTGTTCTCTTACAGTAGCGTTTTGAGCCTCTAATCCCCACTGACGACCTTCACAACGCTGGCCCGTTCCCCAACGATTGATTTCATCCAATGGGGAACGGGCCAGATTCAGAAGCATGGACCGTAAGGTTCTAGGGCTCTACACATACGATGAGCGTAGGCTAATCCTCTTGGAATTGGTCCTTAGACGCACCGCACACCGGACATGTCCAATCGTCGGGAACATCCTCCCATTTTGTGCCAGGGGCAATACCGTGTTCGGGATCCCCGGTTTCCTCGTCATAGACGTATCCGCAGATGGTACAGGTGTACTTCTTCATAAGCTGTTCCTCCTGATCTCAACCCTTTCCAGTCCGTTAGATGACCAGCGTCGGAGCGGCATAGACACGTGTCGCCAACTCGCTGTCGAGCATGTAGAGGCCCTTTGCCTCTCCACCGAACAGGTCGTATTTCTTGACGATCGTCTCGGTGTTCTTCTCCTCCTCGTTCTGCTCCTTAATGAACCAGTCGAGAAACTGCATGGTCCTGAAGTCCTTCAACCCATATGCCGTCGCATAGATGTTGTTGATGGACGCAGTCACCTCTTGCTCATGCTTGAAGGCTGCGACCGCCGGCTCTCTGAAGTCTGAGAACCGCATATTCGGTGCCTTGACGTCAACGAGTCGTATCCGGCAATTGTTGTTCTGTAGGTACTTTACGAACAGCATCGCGTGGTCGCGCTCTTCTTGGGTCTGAATGTAGAACCAGTTTCCAAACCCATCGAGCTCCTGGTCGATGTAGTAGTCGTGGATGTCCAAATAGAGATAGGCAGAGTACCATTCCATGTTGATCTGCTTGTCAATCAAATCAACGATCTTATCGTCCAACATAATCAAAACCTCCTTGTTCCACCTATCGTTCAAGAAGGCGGCAGCAAGCGGTTAACCATAAAGGCACTGGTTGGCCTGCTGCCGCCAGTCGCGATCAGCTCTTCCAAAGTCCATGCAGGCTGCAGTACTCCCTCGCCTGGATGATCTCCTCCGTAACAAGGAACTCCGCTTCCGGCTTGTCGCCCGGCTTGAGCTCCTTCCTGTACACTTTGTCGGCCGTCTCGATCTCGATCCATTCGATGTAGTGATTGTCGAGCATGGGGTGCTCGACCGAACCGACCTTGACCCTTACTCCGCCGGGCATCTTCTCCAAGACGGGGACATGCTTCTCTGTTGCCGCATCAACCGTATTCTCGGCCTGCAGAATCATTTCTTTGCCGCAGCAGGTGAGAGTCCCACCTCCGACGGAAAGCACCTCCACGATGTTGCCGCAGACGCTGCACTTGTACACTTGTCTCTTCTGAATCATTTTGAAGCCTCCTTGTCGTATTGCCTCTGTTGCATATCCGTAGTCTCTAGTGGTCTTTGGCCAAGGCCGCAGGCTCACGTGGCGACTTAGAACTTGAGAAACGTCTCGCGAGGCGCACCGCAGACCGGGCACCTCTCGGGTGCGTCACCAACGACTGTGTAGCCGCAGACGGGGCAGATGTAGATGGTGCCGAGCTCGACGTCTTTGCCCTGCAGCACAGCCTCGAGGGCCTGCTGATACAGTGCGGCATGCTGCTTCTCGGCCTCGAGTGCACCGTGGAACGAACGCCTTGCGTCAGGCTCGTTCTGGAACTCGGCCGCGTTGAGATACACGGGGTACATCTGCTCGACTTCGCCGAGCTCACCCTCGATGGCACCTCTGAGGTTGTCGGCGGTCGAGTTGTCACCGAAGATGCCGCTGGCTGCGACCGATGCCGCTCCCGTCTCGCCGCCGATTGCATGGAAGTGGTTGGTCGCATGGACCTGCTCCGCAGCCGCAATCGCCCTGAAGAGTCGGGCGACGTTCTTGAACCCCTCCTTCTCTGCCTTGTCGCCCCAGATGAGGTAGCGCATGTGCGCGAGGCTCTCTCCCGTGTATGCCGAGTGCAGAAACTCCGAGGTCATCGAATTCTTGACTGCCATTTCTTCCTCCGTTCATCGCAACCTATGATATGACACCATGAGCCGGTCCAAACATGCCTGGCTGGTCTTTCTCTCGAGAGGTGGTGTGTCTTCCGCGAACACCTCGTTGCGCTCGCTGAACGGCGTGCGCTTGCTCTCATCGAGAATGCCGAGGAAGCATCCCGTCTTCGAGCTCTGCCGCAGCCGTCAAGGCCCGCTTGCAGCCATGGGAGTCGTAGGAGATGTCGAGCTCGTTGAGGCTGACGTACGACATGAGGTCTCGCTGAGTGAAGACGTCGCAACCGAAGCACCTGGGCATCTTCTCAAGGACTGCGCCGCAACCTTCATGCCCTGCCCTGCCGCCTTGCTAATCAGCACGTTATGCATGCCGGTATCGCCAGCTTTCCATTGTACGAACCCTGCTGCGGTACCACGAGAACCGTCGTGTGCCGTAGCGCCCTCACGTCTATCGCAGAGAGAACCCGTGAACACAACACTTCGCTCGTACCCAGATCAGACGTTTTGTGCGTCGGTTTCTCTCGGCGCACTCATTATGTCACCAATCCAATAGCATAAAGCGGTCTTCTTTGACAGAAACACGGCGCCTCCACGTGGACGTGATGACTCGTGTTCCCTCCGACCTCGCAGCGGATAGCCCACAGACCAGCGATACGTAACCCATCGAGGTCGGGTGTGTCTATGACGGTGGCATGAGAGTAAGGTTGTAAGAACATGCCAGATGATGGGGGGAGCGAAAGCAGGAAGGTAGGGGATCGCATGGTTGCCGGACGGATCAGGATTGCGGCGTCGGTGTGTCCCGATGACGCCGGGGAGGCGACGCGGGCCCTCGAGATCATGAAGACGATCAGAGACACCGCGCCGAGTGGATGCGCCGTCGAGGGGATTTTCTTCACGCACGGTGGTGCGTTCGGGCAGAGGGCCGTCGATGAGGGCTTCTCCCTCCAGAGTGTCCCTCCCGCCATGGAAGGCGGGGGGTACCTCCAGGACCTGCAACCGACCGCGACCAACTTCATAGGTGACAAGGAACTGGCGACCAAGCTCCTGCAAGGGGAGATCGATGCCCTTGAAGCGTGCAGGCCCGACCTGATCCTGCATGGGTTCTGGCCTTGCGCGGGTATCGCCAGGAGGATGGTCGACCCGCCTGTCCCGGCAGTCTGCTTCTTGCCCCTTCCCCTTGAGCCGAGCATGTTCGCCACGAATCTGCTGCGCGAAATCCCTGATCAGGCCGGGCCGCTTGTGCGGCTGCCGAAGGTCGTCCAGCGTTGGGTCATGCGACGGATTCCTGCCGAGCTGAAGCTGCGTGCGCCGATTCTGAGGCAGGATAACCTCATCCAGGCTTCCGAGAGCTGTGGATGGACGCAGGCCCCGATGCAGAATCTGTTCGGGATGCTTTCGGCCGACCTCACGCTCGTCAATGACCTTTCGTGCTTCTATCGAGGGCTGGCGATGCCGGACAGGTTCGTGCTGACGGGGCCCCTGGACCTCTCGGCCAGCACTCGTGCCGACGTCGACCCTGCCATTGTCAGCGTCTTTAGGCGTCAGCGACCAGACCAGGTCAACCTCTTCTGCACGATGGGCAGCTCCGCGAGGGAGGGATTCCTGCTCGAGGCGGTCCACGCGATTGCTTCCCTGCCTGCGGAGCAGTTCCATGCCGTGGTGCTCGTCCCGAAGGCGATCTGCCCTCTCGAAAGGGTTGCGCCTCTCGTGGCCGGGAGGCCCAATACGTTCGTCACCGACGAGTTCGTGCCGGCAAGGCAGGTAAACGCAATGGCCGACCTTACGATCTGCCACGGTGGGCAGGGGACGATACAAGCGTCGCTTGCGGCGGGCTGCCCGGTGGTCGGTTTCGCGATGCAGCCCGAGCAGCAGATCAACCTGGACAACGTCGCCGCGGCAGGCGCTGGCATCCGCATCGCCTCCGTGCGGTGGAAGGGAGCCGTCATCGCCAGGACGATCCGAGAGGTGGCTGGCGATTCGAGATATCAAAAGGCAGCCCAAGAGCTTCACGGCGAGATGCTGCACGAGGACGCTCGTGCGAAGATATCCTCTGCCGTATGGGGTCTCGTTTCCGACCTCATGGCAGCAAGGGAAGGCGAGAAGGGTGACGGTCGTTCCTCCTGAACTCCTTCGGCGAGATGTGACGGCGGCTGCGGAACGGTCGATCTATTTGCCGAAGGTCACTTCGCCGGTCTTGATGACGCTCGCCGTCCGTCCCGGTGCCGCCTGGAAGCTCCAGCAGAGATTCATGTAGTCGATGACCTGCGGGACCGGTGGGGCTCCCCACTGCGTCTTGTCCTGGGCGGTGTGTGCGTCGGACACCAGGGTGACGTCGTAGCCGCGTACGAAGGCGCCACATATCGTCGAGTGGATGCAGGCATCGGTCTCCGCTCCTGCGACGACGAGGTGGCCGACGCCAAGGCCGGCAAGCACGGTCTCGAGGTCGGTGGCCTCGAAGGCATCGCCGTACCTCTTGGCTATGAGTGGCTCGGAGTCGAGTCGCCGCAGCTCGCTGACGTACTGCCATCCCACGCTGCCCTCGGATAGGGTGTCGCTGGAGTGCTGGACCCAGATGACGGGTACGTCCTCCTCACGGGCCCTGTCGACGAGTGCCCTGATGTTTTCGATTACGCCGTCCCGCGCGTAGGCGCCCCTGACGACGTCATTCTGCATGTCGATGACGAGCAGGGCCGTGTTGGGCCGATCTTTCAAGGTGGTCATTTCGGGTCCTCCAAAGAGACGTTTGCCGGTGGATTGATTCGTACGTTCTGTACTGTACCAAGCTATCGTTGACAGCATTATGGCAATAATCGTATATATGATGCGAAATCCTGAAGGGCGGACGTTCGATGAAGGTTGACAGACTCATCAGCATCATCATGGTGCTTCTTGACAGGGAATGCGTAGCCGCGCGGGAGCTGGCGGATATGTTCGAGGTCTCGCCTCGTACGATCTACCGTGACATGGACGCCATCAACATGGCGGGCATCCCCATCCGGTCGACGCCGGGGGTGGGCGGTGGCTTCGAGATCATGCGGCAGTACAAGGTCGACAGGAGGGTCTTCTCGTCTGCCGACCTCTCCGCGATCCTGATGGGACTCTCCGGGCTTTCCGATATGATGCGCGGTGACGAGCTGGCAGGCGCTCTTGCAAAGGTCAAGAGTCTCGTTCCCGCTGATAAGGCAAAGGACATCGAGCTCAAGGTAGGCCAGATACACATAGATCTGAGCCCGTGGATGGGCAACGAGAACATACGGCCATATTTCGAGATCGTCAAAACGGCCCTGCAGGAAGGGAGGCTGCTCTCGTTCGAGTATGTGGATCACCATGGGAGCAGGACCACGCGGACGGCCGAGCCGTATCGGCTCGTGCTGAAGGGTGGCCATTGGTATTGGCAGGGATACTGTCGCATGAGAAACGACTTTCGCCTGTTCAAGCTATCTCGCATGTCGAACCTGCGGATGCGAGAGGAGTCTTTCGCGCCGCGGGATTGTCCGGGGCCGCAGCTGGACCTTTCGGGCGTTCTGGCGACGATGCAGACGGAGATCGAGATTCGCATCCACAGGTCCGTCATGGACAGGGTGCTCGACTACTGTGCCTACGAGCACTTTATGCCGGACGGCGAAGAGCATTACATCGTCAGCTTCCCCTTCATAGAGAACGACTACCACTACGACCTCCTTCTCGGTCTCGGGGACAGGTGCGAGTGCTTGGCTCCGTCGCATGTCCGTGCGGAAATGCGACGCAGGATACAGGGCATGGCCGCCCTCTACGAAGACGGAGGCGGAGACGTGTTGCCCGAGTGACGCGAGAGGCCGGCTTTTTCTCAAGGAAATACATGCAGTACCTTTGTCCGCGTCATCTGGCGTAGGTTTTCGGTACCATCCCCAAGTGTCGATCAGCTTGGCTGGATACACCTATTCCTTGGCGGGCTCCTTGTCATAGTTAAGGGTTTTGTCGAACAGCCGGGCGAGCTCCGCCGCGTCATGGGAGTCATGGAACAGCAGGGAGACCAGCACCTCTATCACGAAGCTCATCGAGTTCTGGGATAGCCGCAGGTCGTTTACGAGAAGACGATCGTGCGTCGAGGTCCTGAGGACGATGTCGGCGTGGCGGGCAAGCTCGGTATTCTCGTTGTCGGTGATCATCACGATGGGGGTTCCCGAGTCGATTGCCCCGTCCACCACGCTGTCAAGACGCTTCGAGCGTCCGGAGGTCGACAGGACGATCAGGCAGTCGCGGCTCGTGAGGGTCATGGACATGAGCGTCGAGCCGTCCGACGTGCTTGGTGCCATGGCACGATATCCCACTTGGGTGAGCTTGAACGCGGCATTCTGTGCCGTTGAGATGGAGTTTCCAACGCCGGCAAAGACGGTCATGTCCGCGCCCTGTATGAGTCGAACCACCTGTGCGATGGCACGAGGGTCGAGATCGTGCGCAGTGTTCTCAAGCTCGTTGATTTTTACCTGGAGGACGTAGTCAATCGAGCTCGCCACGGTACCCATGGAAATCCCGTCCGTCTCGATTACGGGCTCGCGTGCCGAATCTTCCCGTGCGACGCAGAAACGGAGCTGAGCAAAGCTGGAGAAGCCTAGGCTTCTCACGAGCCGCGACATGGTGGCTGCCGAACTCCCCGATGCGGAGGCGATCTCTCGTGCGGTCATCGAAGCGACGCTCGTACGGTGGCTGAGAATATAGTCAGCGATGCGCTTCTCGGAATTTGGCAGATCGTCATAGGAGGAGAGGACGGCACCGACGACGCTCTCATCCTGCCGTTGGTTGCCTACGCCCGTGGTTGTCATTTTCTGCAGCCTGCCTTCGCTCAATAAATGGTACGAATTTCATAAACAGCTTCGACATCGACATTTCCCATAGAGAACAGAACGCTAACGATGGCCGTGACACATCTGAGCATACTATTTGAATCGCAGCTATACGGTATTGAAGTGCATTTATCGCCAAGATTATACCGTTTGCGAAACAACTCCCAAAAACGGTACGACTTCCAAAATATGTCTGTATAACGGAATACGTTCCATATAGTGATGACTAATTGGAACACGTTCCATATCGTTGTCGCTTCCAGGGGAAGCAAAAGAGACAGGAGATGCAAGAGGATGCTGATAAACCTTCGAGACATATGTGCCATAGCAGAACAGGGCAACATGGCGGTCGCGGCCGTAAACTCCGCAAGCCTTGAGGCAGTATGAGCGGCTGTCGACGTTGCCGAGCAGACGGGCTATCCCATCATCATCCAGCATGCCGAGGCTCACGAGCAGGTCGTCCCCCTCGAGGCCGTGGCGCCCATGGTCGTGGGAATTGCCGAGCGCTCGAGTGCGACGATCTGCCTGAACCTTGATCACTGCGAGCATCTCTCCTATGCAAGGCGCGCCCTCGAGCTCGGGTTCGGGGGAGTGATGTTCGACGGTTCGGCACTTCCATACGAGAAGAACGTGGAGTACTCGCGCCGCGTTGCCGACATGTGCTCCGATTTCGGTGCGGGACTCGAGTGCGAGCTCGGGTCAATGGGATCCCGTGAGGGCGGGGCGAGCGACGAGGGTAGCACGGCGGAGGAGGCCGGCGCGATATACACCGACCCCGACCAGGCGAGCGAGTTCATCTCGGCCACCGGTCTTGACATTCTCGCGTGCTCCTTCGGCACGGTCCACGGCATCTATAAGGGAGAGCCACACCTCAACTTCGATGTCCTTACCGAGATACGCAAGCGCGTGAACGTGCCTCTGGTCATGCACGGCGGCTCGGGCGTGTCCGATAGCGACTACGTCAAGGCGATCAATTCTGGCATCCGCAAGGTCAACTACTACACGTACGGCGCCAAGTATGCGGGCGAGGCGGTGCGAGCGACGATCGATAAGGCCGTCGCGACAAATCCCGACGCCATCGTGTACTGGCACGACATGACCTGTGCTGCCTACGAGAGCTTCGTGAACACGTTCGAGCACATCGTCAGGGTCTTCGCCAACGGGGCCGAGCCCATAGCCTAGGGCGGTGGGAGACGCCTTACCAAGGGTAAGGACGAAAGGAAGGACCTGAATGAGGAAAGTGCTGGTTGCCTCTCACGGCCATGTGGCGAGTGGTATCAAGAGCGCGATAAAGATTCTCGTCGGGAACGACGAGGCCGTCACTGCAGTCGACTGCTATGTCGACGACACCGACTTCACGCCCCTGCTCCAGGGGTTCATCGATGGTGTCGGGCCGGATGACGAGGGAATCATCTTCACGGATTTGCTCGATGGGAGCGTATGCAACAAGATAATGACCCTCATGCCCGAAAAGAGGGGGATCGTCCACGTTACCGGGTTCAACCTCATCGCCGTAATCGAATGCCTCCTGTCGTCTGACCGACTCACGCCCGAGAAGGTCGATGAGATCGTGGCGGGCTGTTCCCTCCAGATGAAGCGCGTGTCCGTCGAGGGAGAGAGTGCCGAGGACGTCAAAGACGATGAGGGAGACTTTTTCTCTTAGAAGGGAACGGCAAGGAAACCATGACGAAGGGAGAGAAAACAGCATGATTGTCCAGATACGAGTCGATGACAGACTTATCCATGGCCAAGTGGCGCTGCTATGGGGCAAGGAGCTCAACACGAAGGGAATCCTCGTGGCCAACGATCACGCCGCAGAGGACAAGGCCCAGGCGGCAACGCTCAAGATGGCGTGTCCGCAGGACCAGAAGCTGCTCATTCGCAGCGTGGACGACGCGATTTCGGTGGCAAATGATCCCCGTATGGCGAACATGCGGGTGTTCGGTCTCGTGGCAACCGTGGCAGACGCCCTCAGGCTCGTCGAGGGAGCTCCAGGGAAGGTCGATGGGGTCAACATCGCGAATGCCGGGCGCTTCGATAGGTCGGATGTGGCGCAAAAGAAGCAGCTCTGTACCAACGTCATGCTTAATCCTAAGGAGGTCGAGGCCTGTCGAGACTTGTGTGGCGTAGGGATTCCCGTGTTTCATCAGGTGGGGGTTACCGATGCGAAGGTAAAGGTCTCCGATCTTCTGGCAAAGATCTAGTCCCAGCGTCAGGTAAATGTTTCCCTTGCCGTAGAGGTGGGACAAACAAGATCGTACTTGAAAACTAGTGAAAGGAGCAGTGCATGTTAAACCTCGCTCTCGCGGCATTTCTCGCGGCGTTTATTTGCTATTTCACGCAATGGACGTTTGGGCAGCCCATGATCGACCAGCCTCTCGGCGTCGGGCTCGTCGCAGGCATCATCTTCGGGGACGTAACGACCGGAATCATCATTGGTGCCGCGTTGCAGGCAATCTTCATCGGAAGTGTCAACGTTGGTGGCGCCACGTCTGCCGAGCCAGTTTCTGGAACGGTCATGGCCGTCTGCTTCGTGACACATATGGGCATGGAGCAGGGAGCGGCAATCGCGCTGGGGGTTGCGGTCGCAATCTTCGCAAACATCATCTACTCGCTCATATTCAACGTCCTCATGTCCTTCTGGGCTCCCGTCATCGATTGGGCCGCGAAGTCAGGAGAGGGCAGGAGCGTCTTCATCGCCCACTTCGGTGGCGCGCTCGTGATGAACCTCTGCATGGCCATCCCGACGTTCCTGGGCGTCTACGTCGGTGCTGAACCAATCGCTAACCTCGTCAACGTTATCCCTGCCGTCGTCACCAACGGCTTCAACGCCGCCGCGAGCCTCCTCCCTGCAGTCGGGATGGCCTTGCTGCTCCGTATGCTCTGGAACAACAAGATCGCCATCTACTTCCTTCTCGGCTTCGTGTTGTTCGAGTATCTCGGGATGCCGATGATCGCTGTCGCCGCGGTTGGTGCCGTGATTGTCGTCGTAACCGCCCTGAGAGACCTTGAGATGCTCGACCTCAAATCGAAGGTCAGGGACCTTCGGGAAAGCGGCGTCTCGGCTGGCACGTCCTCGCAACAGGAGATAGAAGAGGAGGATTTCTTCGCATGAGTGACACAGAGATGAGCGCACAGGCACCGGAGCCTGCGGACGCAAACAGCAGGATAACCCTCTCCACAAAGGATCTTAGTCCGGAGGACAAGAAGATGGTGAGGGGCATCTTCCTTCACTCGTTCAATGTCTTCGCCATGTACTGCGGCGGTGCCCGCGCCGGCGCCTCGGGCTTCATGTGGTCGATCCTACCGGCACTCGAGCGCTTCTATCCAAAGAAGGAAGACCGACGAGACGCCCTCGTGAGGCATTCGACCTGGTATAACATAACCTCTAACGTCGGAACGTTCTGCATGGGTCTCGTTGCGGCCATGGAGAAGGAGAACTCCGAGAAGCCCGACTTCGACACTCAGTCCATCGATTCGGTCAAAGCCTCTCTCATGGGACCGATGTCCGGTATCGGAGATGCAATCTTCTGGGGAGTCCTCCGCGTCATCGCCGCCTCGGTGGGTATGTCTCTCTGCTCAGGAAACGGGACGATTCTCGGCCCCATCGTCTTCCTCCTGATCTACAACATCCCATCCATCGCCTGTCGTTGGTACCTCACGGTCCTGGGATATCGTACTGGAACGAGCTTCATCACGAAGCTCTACGAGGGTGGCATGATGTCGGTCGTCACCAAACTTGCGAGCATCATGGGCCTGCTCATGATCGGAGCCATGACGGCCTCCTTCGTGAAGTTCAACTGCATCGTCTCCATCGCCCTCCCGCAGGGGGACCCTGTGATGATTCAGACGTACCTGGACACGATCTTCAAGGGGCTCGTGCCGCTGCTCTACACCCTCGGCTGTCTCAAGCTCCTGAAGAAGAATACCAACGTCAACTGGCTTATCATCGGTACCATGGTCATAGGGCTCGTCCTTGGGCTGGCAGGTATTTGCTAGTCGCATGAACTGCTGCTGGTCATCTTCTCGGACCTGTCGGGCGTATGCTCGGCAGGTCCGTTTTCTAAATCTGGTGCCGATAGTTCGAATTCGTCCGATGGCACCATTTAAGCTCAGGTCAGTCACGTACGTGACTGACTTTTTATGTGCGTCCGCCATTCATGCCCTTCTGATCATGCCAGCCGTGTCTCTTGTCGACGCGTGGCAGCCAGTGATGCCTGTACTTACGTTGATGAGGTCGATATGAACGACGGCCAGCACCCGTGATGGAATAAGGCAACGCGAACTGTGGTATCATATCGAGAAAATTCGATATGAAATTCGGAGATGCGGCATGTGTGACAGATATCAGAGAGATGCGGTTGTGTTCAAGGCCTTCTGCAACGAATATCGCCTCCAGATTCTGGAGCGCCTGAGCACGGGTGAGAAGTGCGCCTGCGATCTACAGGAGCATCTCGACATCAGCCAGTCGACCCTGTCGCACCATATGAAGGTCCTCTGCGCGTCGGGAATCGTCGAGGCACGCCAGGAGGGGAAGTGGACTCACTATTCCATCAGCCGCAAGGGCGCTGCGCGAGCGGAGGAGCTGCTCGCAGCGCTCACGGGAGTACCTCTTGGTGAGACCGGTCCGGAGGTGGCTTCCGTTTCGGCCCGCGGCGATGGTCCATGCGACTGCTTTGGGTAGCTAGGCCGTTCTTCGTTTCCTGACGGTCGCCTTGTGCGGCCACGTTACCAACAAACACATCGAATTTCGTCGATATGATTGGAGCTGACGAGATGTTCGAGATCATTAATGACGCACTCTTCAAGATGACCTGGCTGAACCAGCTAATCGGAACCGGTCTCATGGGTATGGGGGTTGACACGACCTCGCAGGTGGGAGCGAGTGTGCTCTTCTTCTGCTATGACACGGTGAAGATTGCCATCCTGCTCGTGGCGGTCATCTTCATCATCGGCTACATCCAGAGCTACTTCCCGCCCGAGCGCACCAAGAAGCTCCTCGGCCACCTCCATGGCATATGGGCGAACATTGTGGGCGCCCTCATGGGGACCATCACGCCATTCTGCGCCTGCTCGTCGATTCCCCTGTTCATCGGCTTCACCAAGGCCGGCCTGCCCATCGGTGTGACCTTCTCGTTCCTTATCTCGAGTCCCATGGTCGACCTTGCCTCTCTGATTCTGCTGGCAAGCGTGTTCAACTGGAGGATTGCCATCGCATACGTCATCCTTGGCTTGGTGGTGGCCGTGGTGGGCGGCACGCTTATGGATCACATGGATCTCGAGGGAGAGATTCCTCCCTTCGCGCGTGAGGGGGTGGCGGTGGCCACCGACGAGGAGGAGGCCTCCCTTACCAGGCGGGATCGCGCCTCCTATGCCTGGTCGCAGGTCAAAGAGGTGGTGGGAAAGGTCTGGCCATACGTTCTCGTGGGTGTAGGCATCGGAGCCCTCATCCACAATTGGATTCCCCAAGAGATCATCGAGTCCGTCCTGGGTGATGGGAATCCCTTCTCGGTGGTGCTCGCCACTCTTCTCGGTGCCCCTGTCTATGCGGACATCTTTGGGACGCTTCCCATAGCCGAGGCGCTTGTGGCTAAGGGAGTGGGCGTGGGAACCGTCGTCTCGTTCATGATGAGTGTCACGGTTCTCTCGATTCCGTCGCTGCTCATGCTCAAGAGGGTCGTGTCGGGTAAGCTTTTAGGCATCTTTATTGGTGTTGTCATTGTCGGTGTGATCATCTGTGGATATGCGCTCAATGCGTTTGGCCCACTCTTCATATGAGGTTGCGGGACAACATGAGGTTGAGTTTTTTCAAACAAGAGAAGGAGAACGAGATGTCGACGATCAACGAAGTCACCGTGTATGGTTCTGGGTGCAAGAGGTGCCAAGCGCTTCTTAATGGCTCGAAGGAGGCCGTGTCGGACATGGGTCTCGATATTGAGGTGGGCTATGTCACCGATGTCGTGGAGGCGTCGTCGAAGGGCATCATGTCCATGCCCGCCCTCGTCGTGAACGGACGCGTCGTATCGGCCGGACGAGTTCTCGATGCCAAGGGGGTCAAGAAGATTCTCGAAGGAGTTGAGTAGACGTCCGGCTGTTGCGCATCGCTTCGATAGCATCCACTTTTTGCTCAAACAGACCATAGTCCGGGTTTGTCGCCGCGACCCATGCTCCATTCCTCGTGCAGATGGTTTTCTGTCCAAGGATCGTCAGTCATGTCTGTACATGCCTTGCCAAGGCGCTATTCGAGCTGTGAGGGAAGCATCCCAAGATGCTCCTCTGCAGCTCGAATGCTACAGAGCGTAGAGGCCAGCGCCTGCTCTACATCTGGACCATTGTCGAACAGGCCTCGACCGAGTATGAGGCTATCGCATCCAGCGGCAATCAGCTTCTCGAAGTTACTGGGGTTGCAGCCGCCGTCGACGGAGATTCTAAAAGAGCCAGAAACAGAGCGCCTCAAGTCGACAACATCTCGAATGCGTTCATAGGTGCTTTCAAGGAAATCTTGACCACTGAATCCCGGATCGACAGAGAGAATGATCAGGCTGTCTAGTTCAGCGGCATACGTTTTGATCTCATCGATGTTCTGGTACGGGTTAAGAAATACGCCCGCCAGAGCACCCCTCTTGTGGATGCTGTCGCACAGCCTGTGAATCGATCTTCCCACAACGTCTGATGGCATTGTGATGATGCCCGCACCGCAGCTGATACAGTAATCAACGAGCGACTCGTCAATGTTGTCAAAATAGAGGTGCGCTTCGATTGGCTTACTTGTGACCTGGCTCATCTCAGATATGAAATGAGGTGTTAGACACATGTTTTTGACGTAATGCCAATCAAAGATATCGACATGGTAATAGTCTGCTCCCGCGTCGAGCGTATGGATGTCGCTGGCGACATGAAGTAGGCCCATATTCATCAATGATGGTGCAACCCTAGTCTTCACGAGACCTCGATTCACTTGAACATAAATCCAAGGTCAAGTATAGCTTGAAATAAGTAGTCATGTAGACTATTTTTCAAATACAGGTAACGTTCAATATGCAAGGTCGGTTCTCGTTGGACATGGATAGGGAGGACACGGTGGCAAAGGATAATAAAGAGGAACCATCTCAAAAGAAGGCTAACCTAGGCAAGGGAATGACCTACCTTCTTGTTTCTGCTGGAATCGTCGCGCTTCTGCTGTACGTCTTACCAGTGATGGTGGGCCTTGACGTTCGCAGCATCTTGAAGAGTGATCTCTCCCTTGGCGTCTTGCGCGTTTCGCTCGGAGTTGTTGTCGTCGCGTATGCCATACATGCCATAGTCGTTATGGTGCGTAGATGTACGCTAGAGGGAGAGAATTGGCACAAGGGTTTTGAGAACATGAGAGAGTCAGGCATTCTTGGATCCAACCTACTAACCATTGCACTTCTCGTGGCCGGTGGCGTTGCGCTGGTCGGATGGGGAATTTTGGGGATACTATAGACTAGTAGCTACGAATTGATGGGATTGGTTTACCTGATTGGATTGGTGCATGGTAGATGGAGCTCTTCCTCGACAGAGATAGCGCAAGACCAGTGCACCTCCAGTTTTCCGCCCTGCTAAGGGAGAGGATCTACTCGCAGGAATGGGGCGCGGGCGACAAGATGCCATCAGAGCATGATTTCATGGAGATGTATGGGGTTAGTCGTGGAACCGTGCAGAAGGGCATTCAGATACTGGTTGATGAGGGTCTCGTTACCAGGGAAAAAGGACGGGGTACATATGTCTCTAAGCCGGATATCGAACAGATGTCCGGAAGCAGCCTACTTTCCTTTGCAGAGTCCCTCCGCATGCAGGATATCGATTTTGATACAAAGGTCCTGAGAATGGAAATCGTCTCCGCAAATAGGACATGTGCCAAGAAGCTTGGCGTACCAGAGAACTCACCCGTACTCTACCTTCAGAGGGTTAGGTCTACCGCCGGTGGGCCACTTATATTCATGGAAAGCCGTCTCAACCTGCTGAGTTGTCCCGGTCTTGATAACTATGACTATTCTACAAGGACGCTGTTTTCCGCAATAGAGGAGACGTCTCATCATAAGATCGGCTATGCAAAGAGAAGGTACGGTGCTCGTGCCGCAGGGAAGGTGCGCGGAGGTATCTTTGGCTGCGACGAGAAGGCCCCGGTTCTAAATATCGACCAGGTAATCTACCTGGATAATAACGTTAGTTCTGAGTGGGGAAACATGTGGCTTCCAACAAACAGGTTTGTGATGGTATCGGTTTTACAGAGAATCTAGCAGAAATCATCATTCTCGTGCATCGGGGTGGCTACGAGTGCCTGTGCTCGTAGCCACTCTTTTATGTGCCGAAAAAGCCGTTTGCGGAAGAATTCATACCACTCGCTACGCTGCCAAAATATGACTATCAAATCGTAGTCATGTTGATAGTAACCTGACTTCGAAATCATGGTCATGATAAAGCGATGGAAGGGAGAAATGGCCGAATGATTGGGATTGTGGTTGCGAGTCATGGTGCCTTTGCTGACGGGTTGGTTGACGCAGCAAAGATGTTGACGGGGGAGCAGGACCTGCTCGTTGCCGTGAGCCTCGCGCATGGCGTCTCGCCGGAGGACTTCAAGAACGATGTCGTACGGGCAATCAATGATGCTGACGCGGGGGACGGGGTTCTCTTGCTTGCAGATCTGTTTGGGGGCACGCCATCAAATTCCGTTGCGCAGGTTCTCGGAACGTGTCATATGCGTGCCATTGCCGGCGCAAATCTTCCGATGCTTCTGACGGCCCTGCTGGACCGTGGAGATGCCGAGCTAGATGAACTTGCGGATACTGCGATGCACGCTGGACAGACCGGCGTAGTCGATATCGGAGAGAAGGTTTTCGGGGCAGTGGTGCAGGATGATGACCAAGATTTCTAGCGAGCAGGAAAGAGGAAGAGAAGATGGAAGCAAAAGGTATGCAGAACGTGGTTCTCGTACGCGTTGACGACCGTTTGGTCCATGGGCAGGTCATGACGTCATGGCAGAAGGCCACCGGAGCAAACAAGTTCATGGTCATCGATGACGATGTGGCAACGAACGATCTCATGAAAACCGTTCTGAAGGGTGTCGTGCCCAGTCAGGTAAAGCTGGGAATATTCACGGTCAAGAAGGCGGTTGACAGACTTTTCAAGGGATTCAAACCCGAGGACAAGGTCATCGTCCTTGTCAAGACCCCCCTTACGATTCTAAGCCTCTCTGAGGCGGGCATCGACTTTACATCCCTGAACATCGGCGGGATGGGAATCACGTCTAGCCGCAAGACCTTCTACCAGAACATCGCATGCTCTGATGACGAGAGTGAGGCGATGAAAGAACTTATCAACAGGGGATGCGACATTACGATTCAGATCGTCGCTGATGATCCAAAGACCGACGTTGCAAGGCTGCTGAAGTAGCATCCATAAAAAGGAAGCGGGTGTTGTTCGATGCAAATTACGCTGGTACAGGCAATACTTATTGGCGTTGTCTACTACATGGGCTTCGTGGGAACCCCATGGCTCATTGGCTGTCTGGGCAGCCTTTCAACTATTCAGAAGCCTCTGGTGGCCGGGGTCCTGGTTGGAATAATCCTTGGTGACCCAGTCCAGGGCTGCATTATCGGTGCCGCTGTTCAGATGCCGTTCATCGCCTATATCTTTGCCGGCGGTGCTCAACCCAATGACCCTGGTCTTGCCGGAACGCTCGGGGTCGCGCTTGCGCTCGCTGCCAATCTCGAGCCAGCGGCGGCCGTTGCCATCTCAGTGCCCATTGCCCTTGTGGGCACGATCGTCAATGTCATACGCATGACCCTGGATGTGTCCTTCGTGCACATGATTGATGCCGCCTGCGAGCAGGGCAACATGAAGCGCGCCACGTTCCTCCACATCGTTCCGCCTCAGATCCTCTGCTTTTTCCTCTGCGTCATCCCCGTCACGCTTGGCTGCTACTACGGTGTCGATGCCGTCAACGGTATCATCAACCTCATGCAGGGTCGTCCCCTGTATACCCTTGAGGTTATCGGTGGTATTCTTCCTGCCCTTGGTATCGCGATGAACCTCCGTACGCTCGACCGCCCGGGCACGCTGCTTTGGTTCGTTTTTGGCTTCATTTTGAGCGCCTATCTCAAACTTGGCGCGATGCCCATCGCAATCATCGGATTTGTTATCGCGTTCTTCTACGTGGCCCTCGAGATGAAGGTGGATGGTGGCGGATCGGGGTCTCCCCAGAAACTTGCGGCAGCAACCGCCGTTTCTACCTCTGAGGTTGCATCAGACGATTCCGACGATGACTTTGAATAGGAGATGAACCAGGATGACAAATACAGTTGAGCAGGGTGCGCCCGTTGATGAGAGACGTCAGCTCTCAAAGAAGGATGTATCCAAGGCATGGTTCAAGTGGGTCTGTTTCTCCAACACAAACTATAACTACGAGCGACTTATGGCATCTGCCCTGCTCGTGTCCTTCTCCCATGTTCCCGAGAAGCTGTACCCCGGGGATGACCAGAAGCGCATCGAGTTCATGAAGCGACAGATGGAGTTCTATAACACGGAGCCGCACTTCGGCTGTATCATCAATGGCCTTGCCCTCTCAATGGAAGAGGAGATGGCAAACAACCCGGCAGTCACGCCTGAGGCGATTACGGCGGTCAAGACGGGTCTTATGGGACCTTTTGCAGGTATCGGTGACACCCTCTGGCAGGGAACGCTCACCCCGATCTTGCTCGCCGTCGCGATGCCGCTGGCCTCGCAGGGCAACCTCCTCGGGCCTGTGCTGTACTGTGCGCTGATGTATGCGATCATGCTGTTCATCTCACACTTTATGTTCTTTACTGGTTACAACCAGGGCAAGGAGGGCATTGAGAACATGATGGCGTCTGGCTCCATCAAACGTCTGATTGCAACGGCCTCCACCATGGGCGCGATTGTTCTCGGTTGCCTTGCAAACAGCTATGTGACCTGCACGTCATATCTGTCAATACCCGTCGGAACAGGCGCAATCGACCTCCAGAGTACCCTCGATTCCATTCTTGTTGGCGGAGTGCCCCTCGCGATTACCCTGCTGACTTGGTATCTCCTTAAGAAGAAGAACATGAACTCCACGGTCGTCCTCCTCGTCCTTGTGGTTGTCGGCATCGTGCTCGGTGCAACTGGTCTCTTTGGTGGAGTTGCAGCCTAAAACATTCCAACATGCGCTGGCCCCTCGATGTTGGGGCCAGCGCATCTAATTAAGGAGGCTATGCAATGGAGAAGATAGTCCTCAGACGGCCGTTCTTCGTCGTCAACCCCAAGTCGTACCTGTACGGGGAGGCCCTCCACGGCCTCGCCGCGAAGACCGACGAGCTCTGCGAGAGGTACGGCCTCCAGTCGCTGTTCACCGCCCAGCTCGTCGACCTCCCCTGGGTCGTCGGGAACTGCCCGCACCTCATCCCCTGCGCCCAGGCCATGGAGAGCCTGCGCCCGGGCCGCGGGATGGGCCACGTCCTCCCCGAGGCGCTCGCCGCGGCCGGCGTCAGGGCCACGTTCCTCAACCACGCCGAGAACCCCATGACGGTGGGCGAGCTCGCGGCGACGATGGCCCGCGCCCGCGAGGTCGGCATCCTCACCGTCGTCTGCGCCGACTCGGTCGCGGAGGCCCGCGCCATCGCCGAGCTGCGCCCCGACGTCATGACCTGCGAGCTCAACGAGCTCATCGGCACCGGCAGGGCCGCGGGGGAGGACTACGTCCGCACGAGCACCGAGGCGGTCAAGTCCGTCTCGCCGTCCACGATGGTCCTCCAGGCGGCCGGGATCTCCACCGGGCGGGACGTCTACGACGCCATCGCCTACGGCGGGGACGCCACCGGCGGCACCTCCGGCATCGTGGCCGCCGCCGACCCGTACGCGACCCTCGACGAGATGTTCGCGGCGCTCGACCGCGTCCGCGCCGACGTCTGCGGGGGGGAGTAGCCATGGCGGTCCACAAGGGGCGCATCGTCGTCGAGACCCTGGCCGGCAAGCCCACCTACGTCGACATCACCCGGCAGGTCCGCGACGTCGTCCGCGGGAGCGGCGTCGCCGAGGGCGTCGTCGCGGTCATCTCCCAGCACACCACCTGCGCGGTCTTCACCGAGGAGTTCGACCACGACCGCAACCCCGACGGCGACACCTTCCTCCAGACCGACCTCACCAACGGCCTCCGGAGGGTCTTCCCCGAGCAGCGCGACTGGGTCACCTACAACTACCCCGGCGAGCGCCACTTCGAGGAGGTCGAGTCGTGGCCCGACGCCGGGTCCTACCTGCCCGGCGGCGACCGCCGCGCGCTCTGGAACGGCGACGCCCACCTGCGCTCCACCCTTATAGGCGGCAGCGTCACCCTCGAGGTCGAGGGCGGCGACCTCCAGATGAACGGCCTCGCGAGCGTCTTCTTCGTCGACTACGACCGCACGCGGGAGCGCACGCGCAAGGTGCGTGTCATCGTGATCGGCGAGTAAAGCTGTCATATCGGACCTGACGTCTCCATGATGAAGAGACAGCAGATGCGAGCATGTAGGGCAGTACTCTATCTAGGCTGATGGCCTGGGCTCAGTCTTGGCATCCACAAGCGGCCCGGGCCAGCAGCTCTTTTTGGCAAGTTCGTACTGGTCGGCTTTGACACGCTCGAGAAACTCCTCGCACCAGCGCAGCTGGCTCTCGAACTCTGCCTTTGGCAGGAGGAAGTTCTCTTGGATGAAGAGGTGCGAACCCTCTGAGCCTGCGCGTATCTGATCGATTCCGGCCGTAAACTCATCAAGACAGATGCGCAGTCCGACCTCGCGCCGAGTGATTCCCCCGATGATCTCTTCCTTGGTGAGAAAAGGGATGAAGCATAAGGCGGGCAACAGGTCGAATTCATGGGGCTCGTCGTTGTAGAGGGTGTCATGCAACAGGCGTCCGAACTCATCGTCGCCTGCAGGTGTGACGTGATAGAGCGTGCGAGAGGGGTACGTCCCCTTCTTCTCGGTGGAAGACACGGCGGTAAACCCGTCGTGGGTAAGGGTGCGCAGCTGGTTGTAGACGGAGGGGCGCGTGATACCGCTCCACTCGTCGGCATGCCAGCGTATGAGCTCCTGCTGAATCTGGTAGCCATACGTGGGCTGCCTGATTTTTGTCACGCCCAGCACCAGCAACCTCGTCGTTGCCACGCTCATGAACTCTCCCCTAGGCTTCTACCGTCTACGTGCGCATTTTTATTTTAGTGCAAGCAGCCAGAGATATGACGAGAGGGCGTCTTCCTGCTAGAAGGCGCCCTCTCGTGGTGTAGATCGTTCTTTGCTCGGTGGGCTATTCCTGAGACCTGAACACATGTATGGCAGCTACAAGACAGATGGCCGCGAGCGCGACGGCGACGAGGTAGCCCCCGGCCAACGTACCGTCTCCCAGGTTGCCGACCATGGCTGCACGGGATGCGTCCACCACATAGGTAATGGGGTTCCAGCGCGATGCCGCTTGGAGCCAACCTGGGGCCAGCGACATGGGCAACATGACGCCGGCGAGAAGGACGATGGGAAGCATGAAGGTGTTGAAGACAGCGGAAAGTGCGCCCTCGTCTTTGGTCTTGAGGGCAAGAAGGTATGAGAGCGAGGCGGTCGCGACCGTAACAAGCGCGACAAGTCCAAGACAGATCGCCACGTGTGCCACGTCGTTTCTGAATCCGAGGAGCATGGCGGCCAACACGAACACGATTCCCTCGCATACGGTGACGACCACGTCCTTCAGTACTCGTCCCGTCACGAGCGCCGCGCGAGACACGGGCGAGGAGAACATGCGCTCGAGCGCGCCCGCTCGCCATTCGGCGACAAGGGGCATGCCCGCGAAGGCCGCCCCCCACAGGGCGAGAGAGATGAGGTAGGCAGGGACGAACACGTTGTAGGCCCCACCCGCGGTCTGTCCCTGTATCTCAGAGATGCCCGTGAGAAGGGGGCCGAGCAGGAAGAGGTAGAGAAGCGGCATGGTGAGCGACATGCTCGACATGACGGGATTTCTCAGCGTTGTGCGCATCTCGTTGCCAAAGACAAGGCCAATGGCCGCGAAGGACGACGGGGGAATCGAAGCGGGATGGGTCTGTGCGTTCGAGAGGTTTACTGCCGTTTCTGCCTGTTTCATGAGCGAAGCTCCTTTCCGGTGAGCGCAGAGAAGGCATTGTCGAGCCCACCCCGTGTCACATCTATGCTGCGGGGAGTCAGGCCAGCGGCGCTGAGCCGCGCGACGAGCGAGGCGAGTGTCTGCGCCCCGTCTTGAAGTTCGAGCGTAAGTACCGTCACGCCCATATCGGTACCGGGACTGCTCACGTATGCCGAGGTCACGGTCTCCCACCCTTCGATTTCCTCAAGAAGAGAGGTGGGGATGGACTTGTCCGTGGTGAGTCGTACGGTGTCGGTCGAGAATCGCCTCACGAGCTCATCGGTGTTGCCCTGCACGATGACACGGCCGCCCTCCATGATTACGATCTGGTCGGCCAGGCTTTCCACCTCTTGCACGTAGTGGGTCGTGATGACTACGGTCGTGCCCCAACGCTCGCGAATGTCACCCACCAACTGCCATAGATCGCGTCGCGACTCGGGGTCAAGGCCTACGGTTGGCTCATCAAGAAACGCGACTGTGGGATGGCTCATGAGTCCCATGGCGATGTCGATGCGTCTGCGCTGTCCGCCCGAGAGGGTGCCTGCCCTTCGGTCGAGAAGGTCCTCTGCCCCAAGGAAGCGCAGAAGCTCTCTGCCCCGTACGAGGGCGTCCTGTCGCGAGAGGCCAAAGGCCCGGCCCTGGAAGACGAGCTCCTCGCGAACGATGCTTGCATGCATGAGCGAGCCAGCCTGTGGCACGTATCCGATGCGACTTCGCACAGCGAGGGGATTGCGTACCACGTCGTAGCCCGCGATGCGCGCCGTGCCCGAATCGGGCCTGGCAAGCGTCGTGAGCATGCGCATGGTGGTGCTCTTGCCAGCTCCGTTGGGGCCGAGCAGCCCTAGGATCTGTCCCTTTCCAAGCGAGAACGAGAGGTTCGACACGGCGGGAATCTCTCGTCCCCTCAGCCGATATGCTTTTGTGAGGCTCTGTACCTCGAGTGCCGGCTCCCTCCCATGCGCGTGGGGCAACACGGTGTCCGTCTGTGACATGTGCGTGACATCTCCTTTTATAGTTAAATTTTACTATTTGAAGCGGAGAGAGAGCATACAGGTGTCACGTAGACTATGTCAAGAGAGAAATAGTCAAATTTTACTTATTCACACAGGGGGGGGGAGATAGAAGGACGGGTCATGCACGGCTATTGCGTACCATGGCGCATGGCCCGTCTGGTCATTCCCTTCGAAGGTATCTGATTCTAGAAGGGCCGCTTCGTTGAGCGGTGCAGTCTGATCTCGTCGCAGACGGCGTTGGTGCGGTGGCAGAGGAGGTACTCGATTGCGTCGGCGATGTCATCCGGCTCGATCATCGGCGTTCCGACCAGGTCGGGACGCGCCGTTGCCACCATGTCGGTGAGCACCCCGCCGGGTGCCACGACATGCACGCGAACCCCATCCTCGAATACCTCCCGCGCAAACGACCTGCTGAGTCCGAGCAAGGCATGCTTGCTTGCCGTGTAGGCCGACTGGTCGGGGTACCCCTCGTACGCCACGGCCGAGCAGACGTTTACGACCTCGCCCGCTCCCGATTCACGAAGCAGGGGGAGCGTCTCGCGCATGAGCAGGAAGGGGGCGCGCACATTGGTGGCGAGGATGGCGTCGAAGTCCTCGGTCCTGGTCTTCTCGAGCGGTGCGTTCACCATGATGCCAGCGTTGTTGACGAGGATGTCGAGCCCTCCTTCGCCCCTGACCTCGCGGACGAGCGTACTGATCGAGTCCTCGCGCGTGAGGTCGCAGACGCGTACCTCGCCTGAGCCGACGGCGTCATCATCGATCAGCGCTTTGGTCCCCTCGAGTGAGGAGGACGTGCGACCGACAAGGACGACGTCGCATCCGAGGGATGCCAGCTTGCGCGAGACGGTCCTCCCGATTCCCGATCCGGCACCCGTGACGAGGGCTCTTTCTCCTTTGATTTCCGAGCGCATGCGTGCCTCCTGTTCCTGGGCGTGCGGTCCATCGTTTCCAGCTAGGTTGCGATCGAGCCCCATCGTCGTCGATGATTCTGAACACATCTTCGTTCGTCTGCGTAGAGGGTGCGGACCATGCGTAGCCGAAATCACCAAAACGCCCGCGTGGGAGTGGCGAAGTGAGACCGAGAGGGAGAATTCGTCGAGCTTGTGGGATCATGTACTTGGTCGTCGATCCCGCGTTGGGCACTATCGCGATTCGCGAAGGCAACGACCCGCCTTTGTACCATCTGGAGCCTTATGCACGAGCGCAATCTAGTTCAAGAGGTCGCAATGGAGAAGGCGAAAGCAATGAGGCTAGCTGCTTACGTTGACAGGGCGTTCCTAAGGCTTCATCAGAAGTGCAGCGCATCTCAAGGTCTGGACTAGTTCCGTGCGTCGCGGATGCGGACCATGACCCTGACCTGATGCTCTGGGTCAGCTTCTCTCCTTACCTGGGTGATGACGGTATCGAAGATGTCCTCATGACCGAAGAAGAGCAGCGGGCTGAGCTCGAGGTTCATATCTCTTGGGATGAAGCCGATCTTTGTGTCCTTGTAATAGAGGGCTATCGCTCGGGCGTCGTAGGGGTTGTCCGGCTCCGCTTCGAGCTTGAGGTGCGTTCCAGGCTCCAGCTTGTCGAAGATCAAGACTCCGTCCCAATGGCCGAACCCCGCGACGTTGCAGGAGAGGAACTCCCTTGACGGCTCGAAGGGATGGCGATGGCCGCGTTGCACGTTGTCACTCATGATGCCCTCCTTTGCGGAGCCATGGGTTGGCTCCATCTTTCGGAGAACCATAGCGCGAGGAGCGGACAGAAATGAACATCCCGTGTGTTCCAGGGGGTTCGACGCAGGAGAAAGAGAATGCACCAAGGACTCTCTCGACCATCTTTAACAGGAACCGGGTGGTTTTCGGCCAACTGGACGATGATGTCCTTGTCAGGGGTGGAATCATGAAGCAACCTCAGGCGAAACCCTCTAAAATGGCAAGCGACCCAGTGAATCTTCACATGAGGTTTCGGTAGGGGCGATCGTGCCATGACGGTGCGTGGGGGTGTCCAGATGCACCTCTGCGCAGGTCGTCAAGAGCGGGTGGGAGCTTCCAAGGTGATAACCGTTGCGGATATCATGTCCTTGCCGTCAATCAGGCGTTCCGAGATGATTGCGCCCTGTGACGGGGGAAATAGGCGGCAAGTGCTGAACGTTGGCATTCTTGATGTGAGCCCAAACGTCAATCGCTACAGCGCCTATATGCCAGGGGAGTTCATCCTCACCAATCTTGGCTTCGCCGTGGGCGACAAGGACGCTTCCGATGATGCCCTGCTCACCATGATCGGCCGCGGTGTTGCCGGAATCGGAATAAAGACGGTGTACGACCCCTATGTCAGCGATCGTGTTCGTGAGGAAAGCACTGCCTCGGGTGTACCTGTGTTCCTGTATGAGGGTTCATATCACGAGGCCATCGTGTTTGATGCCCTCGCTCTCATCCGTCAGGATGAGAGCGATTCCAAGAGGGAGGGACGGATCGACTCCCTCATCGGGAATCGTAGCGGAGATGAGGTTCGTGCCGACCTCTTCGAGATCACGGGGGTGACGGGAGCGTCCTTGCAGTGCCTCGCGATCGCCATGCGAAGGGGGAGAACGGGCGAGACCTCACTTCATGTCGTCCTATCGTCTTTACGTGCCCTATGCTCTGAACACGTCGCGACTCACGATGACCTTGCAAGCGAGGTCGCGTGTCGCTATCACGATTACCTGCTTCTCCTTGTGTCGAGAAAGTCCCTGCCTGAGGATCTCGCACCTGATGATGTGCTCATCAGCGAGCTGCATGGTCTGGTGGAATCCATCGGGTCCTTCTCTTGCGGCGTGAGCGAAGAGGTTCCCCTTGGCGATGGGGACGTCGCGATCAGACAGGCACTTGAGACCGTCAGCCTAGCCGTCGACAAGGGCGAATCCTTGGTCCGATGGTCTCGGCTCGGCTGGGATGCCTTTGCCATATCGGCGCGCGATGGTGCCCTTTTCTCGAGATGCTGCAAGGTCTATCAGAACAAGATATCCGCGGGTGACAAGAGGTCCGAGCTCATGAGGACGGCCCAGAGATATGCGGCCCTTCACGGGGACGTCGGTGTTGTTGCCGAGGAACTCTGCCAGCATCCCAACACGATCAGATACCGTCTCAAGAAGATCAAGGATCTGTTGGGGTTTGCAGACATATCGGACAGGGAGCTCGCGGCCCTTCTCGCTGTGGTTTTTCTTCCGGCCCACCAAACGGTACGTTGAGGGTGCCGAACGGTTGAAGAAAGTCTCTCACTATTTTCGTTTTTTTGAGAAAAGTACCAATGTATCTGTTGTTTCATGAAACATTACAAAAATTCTTCTAGGTAATTGTCACTTCTCCATTGTTGAAGGAGCGGGGTGTCCGTAAACTCTGAATCGTTGGCAGTCTGTTTCTTTGCGTAAATTATTGATGTCAGCGCAGGGGACGAGGCGTTCACGGGCTTTAGAACGTCGATAGTCTGGTTTTCGATTCTCGCCGTCAATGTGAACGGAGCACGCGAGGTCGGGAGTGGGGATGGGCTTTGCCGCCGCAAGGCGTGGAAAGAGCTCAACCTGCCAGGAGGGGTCGCCTTCGATCGGGGCGATGTCCGTCGGGGAAAGGGCGGATAGCATCGTGTCGTCGAAGGGAGCACTCGTATGCAGTCATCTGTATTTCAAGGACGGAATCTACTGTCGACGAAGGACTACACCAAGGATGAGCTTGTATGGCTCATCGGTTTCGCCGAGCATCTCAAGGATCTCAAGAAGCGTAACGTCCCTCATCACTATCTCGAGGGCAAGAACATCGCCTTGCTGTTCGAGAAGACCTCGACCAGGACTCGCTCTGCCTTTACCACGGCTGCGGTCGACCTCGGCGCCCATCCCGAGTATCTCGGGAAGAACGACATTCAGCTCGGTAACAAGGAAACCGTTCTTGACACGGCGATAGTGCTCGGGTCCATGTTCGATGGCATCGAGTTTCGTGGTTTCAAGCAGGAGCATGTCGAGCAGCTCGCCAGGTACTCTGGCGTACCTGTCTGGAACGGCCTCACGGACCGGGAGCATCCCACGCAGATGCTCGCGGACTTCATGACCATCGAGGAGAGCTTCGGCAAGCTCGAGGGGCTCACACTCGCGTATTGCGGCCAGGGTCGCAACAATGTCCAGAACTCCCTTATGATCACCTCGGCAATACTGGGAGTGAACTATGTCAATGCCACTCCCGCCGAGCTTGAGCCCGACCCCGAGATCATCGGGCTGGCACGGCGCTTTGCCGAGAAGAGTGGCGCGACCATTCGCGTCGTCAACGACCCCGTCGAGGCGGTCAGAGGTGCGGATGTCATCTACGCCAACGTCTGGGCTGCCATGGGTGAGGAATCGAAGTTCGCAGAGCGGGTGCGTCAGATGAGTCCATACCAGGTAAACGCCGAGCTCGTCTCGCACGTAAAGAATCCTGACTGGATCTTCCTCCATTGCCTGCCGGCCTTCCATAATGCCGAGACCGAGTATGCCTCGAAAATCAGGGATCAATTCGGAATCGAGGCGATGGAGGTTACGGACGACGTCTTCTTTGGAGACCATGCCCGTCAGTTCAGCGAGGCCGAGAACCGCATGCACACGATCAAGGCCGTGATGGCGGCGACGCTCGGTGACCTCTACATCCCTCGAGTCTGAGTCCCGCGCACATGAGATCGGGAACTTCCAGGGAGAACCTTCCGATCCGACGAACTCGTTACTAGATAAACGACTGATCAGGGCTTGCCAATCGGCAAGTTAGAGGGGAGTGATGTGCACATGTCTGCCAGCAACAGTGAGGCGCCGGCTAAGCAAAAGGACAAGAAGAAGCTCAGGAGTCCGAATACCTATGTGATTTTGTTCATCGTCATCTGTGCGGTCGCAGTCTTCTCCTGGCTTATTCCAGGTGGCGCGTATGACCTCGACAGTGCCGGCCAGGCAATCGCCGGAACATATCACGTGGTAGACTCCAACCCACAGGGAATCTGGGACGTCTTTCTCGCGCCGATCATCGGCATGGTCGGGTCGAAGACGACCTCGGCCGCCATATCCATCTCGCTGACCATCCTGTTCTTCGGCAGCTTCCTCGAAATGATGGATAACACCGGTGCGATCAACACCGCCCTCAAGTCGATCACCTCCAAGAACGCCAACAACATGCATCTCCTCATTACGATCCTCATTGCGGTGATGGCCTTCTTCGGGACCCTCGAAGGTGCCTACGAAGAGGGGATCGTCTACTTCATGATGTTCGTTCCCGTGATCCTCTCGCTTGGGCTCGACACCGTCGTTGCGGTCATGATCGTCGTCATCGGCACCCAGGTCGGCTGCCTTGCCTCCACGGTCAACCCATTCGCGGTTGGTGTCGCCTCGGGTATCGCTGGCATCTCAAGTGGTGATGGCCTGGGACTTCGCTTCGTCCTTCTCATCGTTCTCGTTGTGTTGGCGAGCTTCATCGTCTGTCGCTACGCCGACATGGTCAAGGAGCACCCCGAGCGTTCGGTGCAGTTCTTCCGCCATGGCGATGACGTCAGGGAGCTTGGCGGTGGCAAGGTCGAGGCCACCGGTCTCGACAAGAAGCAGAAGGTGGCCCTCATCCTCTTCTTTGCTCTCTTTGCGATCATGGTGCTCGGGTTCGTCCCTTGGACGTCCATCAATCCCGAATGGACCTTCTTTGATGACTTCGTTGTCACCCTTGCCAACGTTCCTGGCTTGGGCACGCTTCTCGGCCAGGACATTACACCCTTCGGTAGCTGGTACTTCAATGAGCTTAGCATGTTGATTCTCGTTATGACCGTCATTATCGGCATGGTCATGGGCTATGACATCGACAAGGTCATCGATATCGTCATGAAGGGTGCGGCAGGCCTGGTTCCCACCGCGTTGGTCGTGCCAATGGCACGAGGCATCCAGGTGGTCATGGATGCGGGACAGATCACGCCCACGATTCTACATTTTGGTGAGTGCACGCTCTCCGCGCTGCCTCCCATCGCATTCGTGATAATCTCGCTGGTCTTCTATCTCGTTATCGCGTGCTTCATCCCGAGTTCGACAGGCCTCTCGGCGGCAACCATGTCGATCATGGCCTCCCTCGCTCGCTTCGCGAATGTTCCGGTGAGCCTCATGGTAACGATCATGTGTATGGCGCTTGGCATGGCAAAGATGTTCACGCCGACCTCCGTCGTGGTGATGACCTGCACCTCCGCAGCGCACATGAGTTACGCTAACTGGCTCAAGCGCATTCTTCCGATTGTCGGAATCATCTTTGCCGTATGCTGCGCTTTCTTGATCATCGGGGTCTCTATCGGCTAGAGTGGCCGGTTCCCGACCATATGTCTAGCGAAAAACAGATTGTATCTTCGGAAGGATAAACAATGAATGCCGAAAAGGTGTTTGTGACAAATGCGACCAACCCGCTCAAGAAGGTCATGGTCTGCTCTCCCGTCTACTACACGTTCAATGCGATCAACGTCATCACGGCCGAGTGGATGAGCAAGGGGGACACCGAGCAGAACAACGTGATGGTTCAGGAATGGCAGACTCTGGTCGACGCCTACAAGAGTAACGGCGTCGAGGTCGTCGAGGTCGAGCCAAAGCCTGAGTTCCAGGTCATGACCTTTGCGCGCGACTATGGTGCCATGGTCAGGGAAGGCGCCATCATGGGCCACTTCCGTCATCCGGTCCGTCAGGTCGAGGCGGTCGCCTATGAGCAGAAGCTCAAGGAGATGGGCGTCCCCATCATCGCCCGTGTCAACGCGGGCTGCTTCGAGGGTGGCGACTTCTGGATGGTCGATGAGCACACGCTTGCGTTCGGCATGTGCGATCGTACCGACCAGGCGGGTGTCGACAACCTGCGCGACCAGCTTTCCAAGTTTGGCTACACCGTCGTAGGCGTCCCGTGCCCCCCTCAGAACCTTCACCTCGACATGATCTTCAACATCGTCGCGCCGCAGGTCGCACTGGCCTGCATCGACCAGCTTCCCTACAACTTTCTCCAGATGCTCAAGCGTCGCCGCTTCGAACTGATTCCGGTGGCCAGCGAGGACATGTACAAGCACGGATGCAACGTACAGTGCATAGGCAACAACAAGGTCATCGCTATCAAGAAGAACAAGCATATCAATGACAAGATGCGCGCCCTCGGCATCGATGTCATCGACGTCCCCTTTGACCAGATCCTCCATGCAGGCGGGGGTCCTCACTGCCTTACTCAGCCGATTGAACGTCCGTAGCCGTCCAGGAATCGCAAGGGCCATTGACAGCTGAAAACCAAATGCTCACGTGAGAGGGTGGCCGCCCCCGTGGGAGGGTGGCCACCGTGGTATGTGCGTGCCCCAGCACGGCCATATGCGTTCGGTGACGTGGGGTATGTCATCGACGGCCCGTCAGAAGAGGAAGTAGCAATGAAGAAAGGGAATTCGGGCGATGACCGCGTCGTCGTCGCCCTTGGAGGAAACGCTCTCGGAGATACGCCCGAGGAGCAGATACGTCGCGTCCGCGCGTGCGCCCCGGCCCTGATCGGGCTTATCGAGCAGGGGAACGAGATAATCATCACCCACGGCAATGGTCCGCAGGTGGGCATGATTCAGAGGGCGTTTGATACCGCGAGCAGCGTAGATGGTTCCATCCCCAAGATGGACCTGCCCGAGTGTGGCGCCATGAGCCAGGGCTACATCGGATATCATCTGCAGCAGGCCCTCGGTGCCCAGATGCACAAGCAGTACAAGCGTTGGCATGTGGCCACGGTGGTGACCCAGATAGAGGTCGATCCCGAGGATCCGGCGTTCCAGAACCCCACCAAACCCATCGGTCCGTTCATGACCAAGGGACGGGCGGACGCAGAACTGGCAATCCATCCAGAGATGGTCTTCGTCGAAGACTCCGGACGGGGGTATCGTCGCGTGGTGGCAAGTCCCGAGCCACGGAAGATAGTGGAATGCGAGTCCATCCTGAACCTTCTGGACAACGAGTTCATCGTCATTGCCTGTGGAGGCGGCGGCATTCCCGTGGTGCGCGACTACTCGGACAAAGGGGCCTACAAGGGAGTGGCCGCTGTCATCGACAAGGACATGGGCGGAGAGCTTCTCGCCGAGGACTGCGAGGCCGAGGTCCTTTTCCTTCTCACCGCCGTCGAGCATGTTGCCGTGAACTTTGGTAGGTCAGACCAGAGAGAGTTGATTAACGTCACGGCAGACGAGGTCGAGGGCCTGGCCAACGAAGGACAGTTCGGGAAGGGCTCCATGGAGCCCAAGGTCCGTGCGGCAATCAAGTTCTGTCGCAGTCGCAAGGACCGTGTGGCCATCATCGGGGCGCTCGACAAGGCACCCGAGACCATGGCCGGACTTTCCGGCACGCGCATCCACAACTAGGGCAGGCGGCTAGCGCCTGAACAGGAGGAACCCTGACATGAAGATACTCATCAGTGACTACGTGGATAGCATGATGCCCGCGCATGACCTTGAGGCCGAGGTCCTACATGAGGGTCTCGGAGATGACCTCGAGATAGAGGTCTATGCCTATACGGACGAGCGACGCCGAGAGTTTTACGAGCGGCTTGCTGCTGCGGATGCGCTTCTCACCGCGTTCGTGCGCATGGATGAGGAGGCGTTCGAGCACGCGCCCAACCTCAAGGTCATTGCAATCAACGCCACCGGATGGGACAGCATTGACCTGGACGCTGCGACGAAACATGGCGTTGGCGTCTGCCCGGTGGGGGAGTACTGCACGTGGGATGTCGCGGAGAGTGCGATAGCCTACATGTTCGCGCTGAACAAGCACCTCAAGTTCTATACGAGGGAGATTGAGAAAGAGCACGTCTGGAACTTCGCGGCAGCTCCGCAGTATCCTCGGATCGAGGACCAGACTCTTGGCATCGTCGGATTTGGGAAGATCGGTAGGTGCACGGCACGCAAGGCGACGGGACTCGTGCGCGAGGTCATTGCATATGACCCGTTCGCTTCCGACGATGCCTTCACCGGGCTTGGGGTCAGGCGTGCTGAGAGGGTCGAAGACCTCTTTTGCGACTCGGACATCATCGTCAACCATATGTGTCTGACGGATGACAACAGGGGGTTTTTCAACACGGAGGCCTTCGACGCAATGGTACGCACGCCCATCTTCATCAACCTCGCCCGTGGGCTCTCCGTTGACGAGGATGCGCTTCTCCGTGCGCTTGACTCTGGACGGATTCGCGCATTCGGCGCTGATGTCCTCGATGACGAGGTTCCCGACCTCGAGAACCAGCCCCTTCTCGGCAGGGACAACGTCATCATCACACCCCACTCCGCCTTCTACTCGGCTGCGTCGATGAGGAACATTCAGGTCATTCCCTGCAACAACATTGTTCATTTCCTGAGGGGCGAGAGAGAAGACCTCTTCAAACTCGTGAACGATGTTCCCGTGAGGGATTGCCGAGGCGAGAGCTAGTTGTTGCAAGAACCGGGATGCGGACTACAAAAGGGGTTTCGGCGAAATCCGTAGCCGTTTCTCCGGTCAGATGACCTACAACATGGTGATGTACCCATGGGGTTCGTGCTTTCTGGCGAGCCCCATGCCTTGACTCTGCAGAGACTGCATTTGTCTCACTGCGGTCCAGATTGCCATGTGCGCTCTTCGTGTTGCCACCATAGCCGTTGAGTGCCCTTGCTCTACCGATAGCGCCTATCGACAAAAATGACCTTGAATCAACGAGCTAAATAAGTTATCACATAATATATACCACAGGTGAATCTGTGAAGATTGAACGATATCAGCGGAGCTGGCAGTGCCCAGTGAATCTGATCGCTAGGAGAGAGGAAGAGGGGCCATGAAGGGTATCAGCGGGAAATTCGTCATCGTTACCGGCGCTGCAAGTGGTATTGGCAAGGCCACCGCGAAGAGGTTTGCGGATGAGGGCGCAACCGTTGCCCTGCTCGACCTCAACGAGGAGGCTCTCGTGACGTCGGCCAAGGATCTGGGGTTGACTGAGGGCAGCTATATCGTGCAACCCGTCGATATCACGAACGATGATGCCGTTAGGAAGGCAGTCGGTAATGTCAGGGAGGTCTTCGGCAGAATCGACGTCCTCTGCAACATCGCTGGAATTGGGGGCGAAGTGGGTGCGGTAGACAATCAGACGGTTGCGGATGCACGAAGGGTCATCGAAGTGAACCTTCTTGGGACCTATGACATGATTCATCATGTGCTGCCGATAATGAAGGAGCAGGGGGAAGGCGTCATTCTCAATACCGCCTCCGTCGATGGTACGGCATGCTATGCCTATGAGGCTCCCTATGCGATGAGCAAGGCCGCCGTCATTCATCTGACCCAGTGCCTCGCCAACGAGAACGGCAACAGGATTCGCGTCAACTGCGTATCCCCCGGCTGGGTGAAGACCCCCATGATGGATTCGACGGCAGATGGGTTCGGGGACATGGACTACAAGAACACAGGTGACCTCATCGATTACGGGCCGCTGGGAAGGGCGGAGGAGCCTTCGGAAATCGCAGGCATCTTCTGTTTCCTCGCCTCTGACGACGCCGCGATTCTCAACGGTATCAACGTTCATGCAGATGGTGGAAAGTACCTGGGCAAGCAGTAGCCTGCGGTCTCGTGCGCTACCGAGCGGTTCGAGCGAGTCAGTAAGGGAAAGTATCGATTTATCTGGAGGACTGATGATGATCAAGTACGACGAGCAGCATGAGCTCGATAGCGTGAACGGCGCCCTCGCCATTCGCGGCGAGATTGAGAGGGTCGTGGACGCAACCTGCGAGAAGGGGTACGACCTGATCTGCTATATGGGAATCGGTGGGACGTATGCCTCCGCGCTTCAGGTGGAGTCGCATCTCAAGGAGCTCAGCGACCTTCCCGTCATCGTCGAGAACGCAGCGCAGTTCAACACGACCGGCAACAAGCGCATTACCGAGAAGAGCGTGGTCGTGATCTCATCCGTATCGGGCTGCACCTCCGAAATGGTAACGGCCATGAGGACGCTCGACGGAATCGGGGCCACGACCATCGGCTTCATCGACGTCGCGGACTCGATTCTATCGAAGCAAGTCACCTACTGCGTGACCTACCCGGAGAACGAACAACTCAAGTTCTTCATGGTTGCCGACAGATTCATGTATCGCGCCGGAGAGTTCCCACAGTACGATGAGTACTACGCTCAGCTTGATGCCCATCTCGCGAAGGATCTCGTGTGCGTCGCGAAGACCTCCGATGAGTTTGCGAAGAAGTTTGCAGAGGAGCACCATGATGACCCGCTGCACTACTTCGTCGGAGCGGGCGAACAGTATGGCTCCACCTATTCCTATGCCATGTGCTACTGGGAAGAGCAGCATTGGATTCGTACGAAGTCCATCCACTCCGCTGAGTTCTTCCATGGAATGCTCGAAGTCGTTGACCGCGATACCAACGTTACGGTCTTTCTCGGCGAAGACGCGGAGCGTCCCCTGTCGGAGCGTGTCGCGAACTTCCTCCCCCATGTCTGCGCACGCTATACGCTGATTGACTCCAAGGACTATGAGCTCGACGGCATCTCCTCGGTGTATCGCGGCTACCTGAGCCACCTCGTGACGCATCAGGTCACCAACCGCATTGACGCTCATATCGAGCGGATCAACTGCCACCCGATGGAGATTCGTCGCTACTATCGGCAGCTGAAGTACTAGTTCGTCCTTGCGGGCCGCCCTTCGATAGGACGGCCCGCACGCCTGTTGTCGGTCGCGATGGAAGGGCGCGAGGATGTCAGAGGTCACGATGCGCGACGTGTCCGTGATGGGCACCTCATATGTGCACCATACGTTTGAGTACTTCCTCGATTCCATGCATGAGCTTGGCATACATGGAATCGACCTGTGGGGAGCCGAGCCGTTCTACTGCAGGCTGGACTATCCGGACGGATACGATGCGACGAAGCGCCTGAAGAAGATGCGCTCGGAGATGGAGGCGCGTGACCAGCGCGTAACCATCTACACTCCCGAGACGCTCGGATATCCGTTCAGCCTATCCGATCCGAACCCATCTCTCACCTTGCGAACCATCGAGTACTTCAAGTGGGCGTTCGAAGATGCACATACCATGGGCTGTGATCGCGTTTTCGTAAACAGCGGCTGCGGGCTGCGCGATCTGCCGAGGGAGGAGTCTCTCAGACGTTGCGGAGATACCCTTCGTACGATTCTGGGCATTGCCGAGCAAGAGCGCATCGTGATGACCCTCGAGCAACTTCAGCCCTACGAATCGAATCTGGTTACGACGATTGATGACGTAGGCATGATGCTTGACCTCGTTGACTCTCCAAACCTCAAGGTGTGCGTCGATCTGACTGCCATGGAGGTTCAGAGTGAGAACCTGGGGCAGTACTTTGCAAGGTTTGGCAAGAAGGTCGAGTGGATTCACTACTCCGACAGTCACCACGAGGTTGTTGGCAGCGGGGCCTTCGGGAAGAGCAGGCTTGCCGGATATATCGAGACGTTAGAGGAGAATGACTTCCAGAATGGCATCGACCTTGAGATTAACGACTCCATATACTGGGAGGACCCCCACTCTCCTCACGTCGAGACCTGTCGCTACCTTCGCGAAGAGCTTGGGCTGAAGGACTGACGTTCGCTTTTCGGTAGATGCCTCTCGATGCTACTGATACGGTGCTGCCCGTTCGTGAAGCCTGCTCTCCCCGTGCTACTCCATTTCGGTCCATGCCTTCGCCTGCGATGAGCGTATGCTCTCGGTCCTTAGTGAGATGGAACCATGAATGAATAGGCATGGGTAATTCATATGCCACTCAGTCAGGACGACGTGGGTCGGCGAATGCGCTCCCTTAGAAATCTCGATTGGTGTCGGATATGATGACGGCGAGGTCATACGTCTTGGTAAACGCTTCGATCATTGAGAACCCAGGCCATTCGCCGGCGTATGGCTCAAGACCGTGCAGAAGGTGAGATCCTCCCGCTTCGTCAGCGACTTCGGTTCAGAGGTCTTCGGAACCATCAGACACGTTGGTATTGATATGTCATGCGATGCATGGATAGTACCACATAAGTAAACCTTAAAAACGTACCATAGTGAATGCATGGAAGCGTAGCAAAGGATATGTGATTGTAAGGTATGGGCGGTAATTGAGTCCTTTCCCTGCCTATGGTAATGCCAGAAACTGAGGTATTGAGTGCTGTCAAAGAACCAAACTGACCACTCACCGATATATATATAAGTTGACGCTAAAACTAAACCATCTGTGTAATCATCCTGGTTAGCAGAAGATAGCCGGACGGGCTGCTTCTGGGAGGGGAGCGCATATCCCCTAAAACAGCAGTCGTATCAGTATAGAAGGGGGAAGGGTATGTCTGAGCAAGACAAGACCGTCAAGGGCGGCGAAGGAATGGCTCGCCACCTTGGTCTGAGCACCGTAATAGCCCTTGGTGTCGGTACTACCATCGGATCCGGAATCTTCACTTCGGTGGGTGCCGTCGCAGGGGCAGCGGGTACACCGATCCTTGCCATCCTGGCATTTCTCATCGGTGGCCTTATCATGATCCCACAGAACCTCATGTATGCAGAGTACTCCACGGCCTATTCCGAAGATGGCGGACAGTTCGTCTACTTCCGTGAAGCGGGTTGGCCGTTCATGGCAATGTTCTTTATCTGGTCGTGCTGGTGGGGTTCAGACCCCGTGGGTATCGCCATCATGGCACTTACGGTCGCCAACTACCTTGCCTTCTTCACTGGCTGGTCCGCAACCACCGTCTCCGTGATCGCCTGCCTTCTCATTATCTTCTTCACCTGGCTTCATATGTGTCGCAAGCATCAGGGCGCGCTGTGGCAGAACTTCATCACTGCCTTCAAGGTCATCCCGTTCCTGCTGCTCGTCCTCGTCGGACTTTTCTTTGTCAGCGGCGGAAACTTCAACGCGGCTCCGGTGGCCACCTCGGCATCGAGTACCGGTAATATCGCCGCCGCCCTCATTGCGGGTATCGCTGCGACCACCTGGTCATACGACGGCATGCAGACCTGCGTCACCATGGGTGGTGAGGTCAAGAACCCGAAGAAGAACATGCCCATCGCCCTTATCGGCACGGTAGGTGTCGTCACCCTTCTCTACGTGCTCCTTGCCATCTCCGCTGTTGGTCTCGTTGACATCAACACGCTTGCTGCCTCTGCCGCGCCGGTCGCTGAGGCGTTCTCGATGATTCCGGTCATCGGTACGCAGGCTGGCAATATCGCGGCAATCCTCGCGGTCGTCGTGGTCACCGGATCGCTCTCCTCCCTCATCATGTTCCAGGCACGCGGTGAGATGAAGGCCGCCCAGGAAGGCTACTGGTGGCGCTCTTGGGGCAAGATCGACTCCAAGTACGACTCTCCCGTCGTCTCCATGCTCTGGCAGTCTGGTTTTGCGCTCGTCCTCGTCTGGCTGACCTCGATTCAGTCTCTCGTCGCAATCTTCACCTTCATCTGCCTGCTTCGCAACGCCCTGCTCTTCTGCGCTTGGTTCCCCCTGCACAAGAAGGCAAACTACCATCCGACCTTCAAGGCCCCCGGTGGCCCTGTCATGGCGCTTCTTGCCATCGTCCCGTCCCTGATTCTCATGTTCGGCGAGCTTAGCGGCATCCTCTCTGGCGAGGTTCCCCTGTTCAGCTTCAATCCGATCAGCGCCGGCATCCTCATCGTCGTCTCCGCCATCCCGTTCTTCTTCCATTGGAGGAAGGTCAACGCCGATATCATCCAGGAGGCGGAAGAACGCCGAAACGCCGAGATCAAGGAGGAAGTCGCCGAAGAGCTCGCAGAGGCTGCTTCTAAGTAGATGGGTCCCATGGAAAGTCCCTCGTACTAAAGGTCAGGGCCACCCGATGACAAGACGGACAGTCAAGGAGTCGGGTGGCCGTTATCTGGAAAGCGAAGATGATGCGCATGCTTACGAACCGGCTTACGACCGATGAGGTATATCGCTGGTGCGAGGTCCCTTGGCAGGAGCTCGAGGGGAGAGACGACCTCAAGGTCAAGCTCGCCGTCCGCAGGGACCGAGCGCAGATGATGGAAGAGATTGGCAACATGATGGCCGACGAGGTCGCCGAGCACAACGCGGCCGGTCTCGCCACCACGTGGGTCCTTCCCGCGGGTCCCTGCGACGAATATGACACCTTCGTCAGGCGTGTGAACGAGGAGCGCATCGACTGCACGAACCTCTGGGTCTTTCATATGGACGAGTTCCTCGACTGGCAGTGTCGTCCCTATCCTCTTGCGGATACGTACGAAAGCCTTGAGGGAACGATGATTGCCTGCTTCTATAACAGAATTGACGAAGAGCTGAGACCTCCCGAAGACCACAGGATCTGGCCGAGGCTCAGTAACCTGGACTACCCAGACGAGATGTGCGACAAGCTGGGGGGTGTGGATACGGTCTGGGCGGGCATCGGGGCGACCGGACTCGTCGCCTTCGACGAGGAGCCGCGAGACTTCTGGCATCGCGTGACCGTCGACGAGTACGCGGCCTCCAAGACCCGTGTGGTCGACATAAACTCCGATACCATGGTGGCAATGGCCGAGAGGTCCTTCGGAACCTGTCTCGATCGCGTTCCGCCTAAAGGTCTCACCATAGGCTTCCACATCATATGTTCTGCCAGAAGGGCGATCTACATGGTGGCTACGGGTGATTGGAAGAAGACCGTCTGTCGCATCCTGCTCTTCAGCGATCCGACGACCGAATACCCGGTGACCATTCTGCCAAAGTACGTTCCGGATGTGACGCTCTATACCACCGAGTATACGATCGACCACCCCATGTCCCACGAGACCAGGGGGTGGTAGCGATGGCCGGGAGGGACGTCATCGTCCTCAATAGCCACGGAGTGGGGCAATACGCCTACTGTGATCGCATGCCCGAGTGGGGGGAGACGCTCCCGGTGCGTGGTTGGCATATAGCCGAGGATGGCGGCAAGGGTTCCAACGTCACCGTTGCCCTCGCTCGTCTCGGTCTCGATGTCGCCTATATCGGTAAGGTCGGCTGTGATGCATGGGGAGACCTCGGTGAGAGGTGGATGGAGGAGGCAGGGGCGGATACGACCTATCTGTACCGTGACCCGAGCGTCTCCACGGGCACGGGCCTCATCCTCATAGCGCCTGACGGGCGCAACGCAATAATCGATGGCGACAGCTCGAGCAGCGCCCTCACCTCCGACGAGGTGACGAGTGCAATCGAGGCCATGGCGGGCTCGCGATACTTCCTGACGGGGTTTGAGGTGCCGGTCGATGTCTCGCTTGCGGGGACGCGTCGTGCACATGAGCTTGGGATGACGACCGTTCTCAACCCCTCCCCACTTCCTGACGTACCCCTTGGAAACCTCGACTTCGTCGATTACCTGTTCGTGAACGAGGTCGAGGCGGCACAGATGGCGGGTCTGGCCCGAGATGACGACCCTGAGAACCTTGCGAGAAAGGTGAGGGAGACCACTGGCGTGAGCGCCGTGGTCTTGACGCTCGGTGCCGCAGGGTCGTGCGTCCTTGGCTCCGAGGGATCCTTCCGTCGGATAGAGCCCGTTCGTGTCGAGAGGGTCATCAACACCGCGGGAGCGGGAGACGGCTTCATGGCGGCTACGGTCGCGGGTCTCGCGTGGGGAAAGACCCTCGAGGAGGCGGCGCGCTGGGCAAGCGCCTACGCTGCCCTCTGCGTGACCATCGACGGAACGATTCCATCCTATCGACCTCTCGGAGAGGTCGAGTCCTTCATGGCCGACAGCCGCGAGAAGCGAGGCACGACTACACCGAAAGGGGCGTCCATCAAATGACGGAAGCGGATTATCTGCTGCGTTCGAGTGCGATCTTCGATGCGGTTGGCCTCGATACGTTCGAAGGGTTTGTCGCAGTCGCGGGGAGGAAGATCCTTGCGATAGGCAGGGGGAGCGGCGGGGACTACGTGGGAGGGCGCACCAAGGTGCTCGATCTGGGCGACAGGCTCATCTCGCCCGGTCTCGTCGACGTGCACTGCTTCTTCAACGGATGGCTGCTGCAGCATGCCGGTGCGGACCTTTCGGGTGTCGCGTCCATCAAGGAGGCCTTCGACGTGCTGCGCCCCTGCCCACGGGAGGGGCTCTACATCGGTCATGACCTCCCCTTGGAGTTCGCGGGAGTCGACGAGTCCGTCGTTGACTCCGCCCTTGGGGATGTTCCCGCCGTCCTCGTCTGCGTGGGCGCGGATGCGATGGTCATGAACTCCGCAGCAGAGAGGCGCTTTGGGTTCACTCCCGAAGCCTGCTGGTCCGAGAAGGCGTACCTACTTCTCAAGGCGATCATCAGGGACACCGAGATGTCGCTGCCGCTCTATAAGGACTATCTCCGCATGATGAACTCCTATGGGGTCACATCCACGAAGGAGATAGGGTACGACGACTTCTGGTTCGTCGATCAGGTGAAGTCGCTCGAGGAAGCCGGGGGCCTCACCGTCAGGGTAAACCTCATGAGCCAACCTGTGGGGAAGCCTGCCGATATCGACTATGGCATTGCGACCCGCGACAGGCTTGTGGATGACGAGCTGATATCGTTCTCGGGATTCAACCAGATGACGGACGGGTCGATCAGCCAGGGCGAGGGAGAGATGAAGAAACCCTACCTCGACACAGAAACCTGTTGCACCCTCGATATCGACTGGAAGCTTCACGAGCGCGAGGTGCTCCGAGCCGACGCGAACGGCCTGCGCTTCTCGCTTCATACCCAGGGGGATGGTGCCGTCTCGCATGCGCTCGATATCTTCGAGGAATGCCGTCGGGGAGAGGATGGAAGGGTGACGCTTCGTCACGCGATGACCGACCTCGAATGCGCTGACCCCGAGGACTACGCGAGGATGTCCGACCTGGGAGTAGTCGCCGAGGTATACCCGCTTATCCAGTCGATAGCCGATCGTAGGGGCAAGCTCGAGATGATTGCCGAGAAGATTGGCGCGGCGCGCGGCGCGCACTACTGGAATCGTCGCGCAATGCTTGACGCAGGGGTTGTCGTCGCTTGCGGCACCGACCTCCCGATGACGGTTGACGACCTTGGCACGGGTGTGTACAGCGCATGCGGAGGACTCTTCCCCGAGGGCGGTGAGCCGTTCAACGAGGAGAACATGGTCACTCCTGCGGAGTTGCTGCGAGCGTGGACGGCTGGTGGATCATTCGACCTCGAGCAGCTTGATGACACGGGGACGCTCGAGGTGGGAAAGTTCGCCGACATCGCGGTCTTTGATACGAACGTACTGGCAATCGATCCGAGGGATGCGAGGGCGTGTACCTGCTATCTCACCATGCTCGCGGGACGTGTGGTCTTTGACGCACTTTCTGGTTCCAGTGAGGAATAGTCGTTCTTCGGATCGTCGTGCGATGCCATGGTTCGTTCGCAGCTTGCTCTGTTCCTGATGAGAAAGGGGAATCACACATGAGTCACTTTATCGAGGGAGTGCTTACGGAGATCTGCACGCCCTTCACTGCAGATGGGACAATTGACGTCTCGTACCTGCGGGATATGATCAATTGGCAGATCGGTTGCGGCATCCGGGCATTCTTTGTGAACGGCTATGCTGGTGAGTGCCATGAGCTCACCCTTGATGAGAAGCTCGAGGTTCTCAGGGTGGTCTACGAGGAGGCGCGAGGACGAGCCAAGATCATGGCGTGCTCCTTCGAGAATGACGTTCGAGCCAACGAGCGTCTCATCGATGCCTACGAGAAGACGGGTATGGCAGACTGCTACTGCATCACTGCACCTCCCTTCTTCAAGTTCTCCCAGGCAGCTCTCTACGACTGGTCTGCCGAGCTTATCGACTACGCCAAACGTCCTGTCTACCTATACAACTGCGTCGAGCAGGCCGTGCTCTTTGCTCCCGACACACTTGCGAGGCTTGCTGCCGAGCACGCTAACCTCCGCGGCTTCAAGGACGCCTCGACGAACGTCATCAACTTTCAGCAATGCGCGCTGCGCATAGACCCAGAGAGCTTCGACTTTCTCGGTGGATGCGATGGCTTCGACGGAATCATGGTGTTGCTTGGTGCCGTCGGCTGCGTCTCGTTCATGGCCGTCCCGTTCCCGCGCGAGATGGTCGAAATCGTCGAGAAGGGTCGCTCGGGGGACTGGAAGGGATGCATCGAGGCTCAGCAGAAGGTCTTGCGCATCCGTAACGTTATGAAGAAGACCCCGTTCAATGCAGGCTGGAACTGGGCGATGCAGTACGGGTTCGGACGTCCCACGGTCTCACGCATGGGGCCGAAGCAGGATTGGGTGCCCTTCGAGGTCAAGCAGGAGATGGACGGGCTCATGGTTGAGCTCGGTTACGAGAGCCTGGGAGATAGGATCGTGCGTACCGCGCTGGACCACCAGATGGCCGGTGACTCCGACTTTCGCTAGGGGGTGTCGCCGTTGATTGCCTCTCCCCAAGGTCGAGCTAGGAGGTTCCATGTCCTTTACGCGCATGTACTTTTGCAATTCCTTCTTTACGGATCGTCCCTTCGAGCTTCTCCGAGACGGCGAGTTCTCGGCCGTCGCGTTTCGCTATGAGTCCGGTATTGCCGGGCTCAGAATAGAGAACTCACGGTCGAGCATGGTGGTGCTGCCCTATGTGGGCATGCAGGTGTGGTCCGTCGTGTTCGATGGGCTCGACGTGACGCAGAAGTCGATGTTCGAGATGCCACTGAGGACGACCAGGTTCGGTGATACATATGGTGGTTTCCTCTATCACTGCGGACTCAACAACATAAACGGCCCCGAAGAGGGCGAGACGGACTATCCGATGCACGATGTGCTGCCCTTTGGTGTCTTCGATGACACCTACGTGGGCGTAGGCAGCGACGAGAGGGGTAGGTACCTGGCCCTTGGCGGAACCTACGTGTATCGCAACAGCCAGGAACTGCACTGGGCCTACAGTCCCGAGCTTCGTCTCCATGAGGGTGAGACGATGGTCGAGATGTCAGCGATAGTCGAGAATCGTCGCACGCATCCACTTGAGTACCTCTGGCTCTGCCACATGAACTGGCGAGGCGTCGACGGCGCTCGCTTCGTCTACGGTTGCCGCAAGGACGACGAGCACGTCCAAGTCTCCCTGACCGAGCTCGGCGACGACTCTCCCAGGGCCGTAGCGATTCGCGAGTATGGCAGGCGCCTCGCGGAAGATCCCACAATCGCCGACGTGCTCGATTCCAAGACGCAGGTCTATGATCCGGAGATATGCATCAACTACCGCTACGAACCCGATGCCGATGGTTGGGCGCACTCGCTCCTGGAGCTTCCCGAAGGCGGATCCTACTACGTCTCGTGGGATACCGCCAAGGCGCCCTATGCCCTGCGTTGGCTCTGTCGCACGGGAGACGAGGACGGCGTTGGGATCGCCCTGCCTTCTACGGGCACGAACAGAAGCACTGGCTATCAGCGTAGCCATGGCCACTTCAACACGCTCGGTCCACATGAGAGCGACGTCATTCGCTGGCGCTTTGGTCTGCTTGACAAGGAGGAGACCCAAAGGGTCGAAGCTCACATCGCTGAGACGCTCGACGAGTAGGAATCCAACACGGCAGAGGAGAAACAGAACATGGCAATGAAGGTATCGCTCTTCTCGACGGGTTTCTCTCGCTGGCCGCTCGAACGCGCCTTCCAGGTCGCGTCACGATGTGGCTATGATGGAGTCGACATAGGCGGATTCAGGCCGCACGCCTATCCGTCCGACGTGCTTGGGGGCGTCAACGGGGGAGCTTCGAGGATTCTCGGCTACGTGCAGAGGTATCAGATGCCAATCGTGAGCTACGCTCCCGAGAACACCGGTTCGCCGCACAGCTTTGTCTTCCAGGAGAGGGAGCTCAACGAAATCTCGCTCGGTTACTTCAAGTCTGCAATCGATGCCGCCAAGGAGATCGAGGCACCCCTCGTCATGTTCGCAATCAACATGCCGGGCTTTGGAGTTGACCGCGAGATGCTCAAGTGCCAGGTGGTCGAGGACCTCAAAAGACTCTCCGATCATGCCGCAGGGCTTGGAGAGACAGTGGTCCTCGAGCCAGTCACGCCCTTCGAGGGCAGGCTCTGCTGCAGCTCGGACGATGTCAAGTACTTCCTTGACGAGGTCGACAACGAGGCGTTGCAGGTCGTTCTCGATCTTGCCTGTCCTTTGACCTGCGGTGAGCCCATGAGTGAGTACTGGGAGAAGATGCCCGGCGCCGTAAGGGAGATTCACTTCATAGATGCCGAACCCAACTGCGAGGACCATCTCATTCCCGGTGACGGCGCGATGGACTGGCCTCGAATCGTGAGCTATCTCGGACACGTTGGCTATGACGGCTATCTCTCGCTCGAGCTTTTTAGTAGATATGGGAACGAGCCCGATTTCTCTGCCGAGCGCGGTATCGGGGCTATTCGCGACCTTCTCGGCAGTAATTGACGGGAAGTTTCCCTGGATGGATAACGTGACCAAAGGAGACCAGCTATATGAAGTCAAGAGGTTTTAGCTAGAAACTTCGATGGGATTGAATTTCGTGTTTTGTTGAAAGAACGCACTTTGAAAGTCGAATATCGAATGCTTTCGGGCACAACGAAGCGACGCGGCTATGCCGTGTTTCCCGCAGGTGATCTGTTCCGCCGGCCTATCTCTCTGGGTCGTATGGGATCTGGTCGCGCATGACGGCGAAGACGATGTGGCAGAGCTTCCTCGCGACGGCGGTGACAGCGACGCGATGGCACTTGCCCTCGGAACGCTTCTTGTCATAGAAGGCCTTGAGGTTCGGGTCGTATTGCCTGGCTCGGTTTGCCGCGAGCCACATCGACCTCCTGAGGTAGGGCGACCCGTGCTTCGTGATGGGCTCGCCCGTCGCCTCGAACCTGCCCGACTGGCTCACCGCCGAGTTGAGTCCCGCATAGCTCACGATGGCCGCCGCATTGGGGAAACGCGATGCGTCGCCTATCTCTGCGACGATCTGGGCGCCGGTGGTGGTGGATATGCCGGGTATGGTGAGGATGAGCGGTTCGATCCCCTGCAACAGGACGGAGATGCGCCTGTCGGCCTCGGATGCCTTCTTGTTCAGGAAGACGATCCGGGACACCAGCTCCTTGATCTGGAACGACGCGGCGTCAGACCCCAGCGTGATGCCGACCGAGCCCTTGGCGGCCGCCTTGACGTTGGCGGCCTTCTCGGTCCCGAACCTGCCACGCGAGGCCTCGGAGAGGATCTTGGCGAGCGTGGCCGCGTGCGTGCGGTTGCACTCGGCGGGCGTCGGACACTTCGAGAGGATGGCCATCGACGATGTCCCGAACATGTCGGTGAACATGCCGGCATACTCGGGGAAGTAGGCGTCCATCAGGCAGATCGCCTGGGTCTTCACGGTGGCGACCTCCTGTTTCAAGGACTGCTGGTAGCGCGTGAGGGTCTTGAGCGACTGGAGCTCGTCCGTGGCGAGCCGCGTCTCGTCGAAATCCCCGATGCGCATGGTCTCGGCGATGATCTGGCTGTCGATGCGGTCGTTCTTGACCCGTGAGTATCCCTTGAGCTTGCGCACGGCCTTGACCTGCATGGGGTTGATGACCGCGACCTTGAAGCCCCTTGAGACGAGGTAGGAGAAGCAGGCCATCCAGTAGTGGCCGGTGGCCTCCATGCCGACGAAGACGCCGGCGTTGTCCAAGGCAAGCCCCTCAAGATAGGCGACGCACCTCTCGAATCCGGTCCCCGAGTTCTTGAATGGCATCGGCTTTGCCACGGCCTCGCCGCGCTCGTCGATGGCGGCGACCACGTGGTCCACCTTGGCGATGTCCACACCTGCGAAGATCATGAGGGCAGCTCCTTCCGTCGTCTGCTTCCTGACGGGCTCTTCTGCCCTTGGCACCCAGGGCCGCAACCTCCCAAAAGAGATCCGAAGTGAAGTGATGGCTCACTCCCTTCATCCAGCTAATCCGCGGCCTTGCCTGAGTGGGGCAGGATGCCACTCTCCTTTTCGAGATGCTGAGGCTCTCATACGTCATGTCGGCATCCCTGCCCGCCAGATTCTGCATTGCATCCATAAGCATTCGATATTCAGCCTAGAAATGCAACTACTTAAAGATAGGAGAAGTGTCATGGGAAAGCACGGACCAATCGAAGCCATAGTCATGAACTCGCATGGTGTGGGACAGGTATGCAACGTGCACAGGCTCCCGCGTCGGGGCGAGACAATGGAGGCCTGGAACTGGCACGTCGAGGAAGACGGCGGGAAGGGCGCCACCGTCTCCGTCGCGCTCGGTCGTCTGGGAGTCTCGACCGGCTACATCGGAAAGGTCGGCTACGACCCCTGGGGTGACATGGGGGATGCATGGATGAGCGAGGCGGGCGTTGACACGACCTATCTGTATCGCGACCATGCCGTATCGACGGGGACGGGGCTCATCATGATAGATGACGATGGCCTCAACACGATCGTGGACGGGGACTCGGCGTGCAAGGCCCTGACCGAGGAGGAGACGCGTGCTGCGATTGCCGCGATGAGGGAGGCGCGGGTGTTCGTCACCGGCTTCGGCATGCCCTATGAGAAGGCCCTGCTCGGTGCGAGGATCGCAAAGAGGGAGTTTGGGATGACGGTTCTCTGCAACGCGTCACCCCTGCCCTCGGAACCCATGGGTGACCTCTCTTACGTGGACTACCTTGTCGTGAACGACATCGAGGGCAGGGTCCTCTGTGACCTTCCCGAGGATTCAGATGTCGAACCCCGAGAGGTTCTCGATAGGATTGTGGCCGACCATGGGTGCCACGGTGCAATCATGACCTGTGGTTCTGCCGGCTCTGCCGTGCTCGATGGTGGTGACTACTTCTTCGTGCCCGCCACGAAGGTGGATGCGGTCTATACGATCGGTGCGGGGGATGGTTACCTCGCGGCGACCGTCGCTGGTATCGTGCGTGGCAAATCCCTGAGGGACGCATGCTCATGGGCGAGCATGTATGCCGCCTACAAGGTCACACGACCAGGTACGATGACCACGAGGGACGGCGAAGGCTATCCCAGGCTCGAAGAGGTCGAGACCTGGATGTCCACGCGCTAGGTCTGACCATCCGCGTCGCGCGTCGCGCCCTCGATCCGAGCCGAGGACGTGATGCGCGACGCATGAACTCGCAAGAGCCCAAGACGAGTTCGGTCGGGTACCGCCAGGTTCAGGCGGAGAGGGGATGCGAGTGATAGGGGGATGGTCTACCACGCACCGTTGTACCGGAGGGTGATGGCGGAGCATCCAGCGCCTTCATCCATGCAGCCAGGGACGTCCCTGCCCTCGAGGACACCCTTTATGAAACCAGCAATGAAGGAGTCGCCAGCACCCATGGTGTCGGCGATGTCGACTTCGATGATGCCATGCTTGTAGAACTCCCTACCGTCAAACGCGAGGCTCCCGTGCTCGCCAAGGGTGACGACAACGACCCTAGGTCCCCTCGCCTGTTTGTCCCTCATGAACGCGCGCACTTCAGCGGTGTCGTCGGACTCCAGTCCGAAGAAGGCGTAGTCCACGTGGGCGATGGATGCGTCGACGATCGGATCGTTGGGCTGGTCGGAGTAGTCGAAGGCGATTGTCGTGCCATTCGCCTTGATCTTGCCGAGGTCATCTGCGGTATGGCCCCAGATTCCGCTTACGACGAGATCGTGCCTGCAGAGGAAGGTGATGTCGTCATCGGTGAGTCTGAAGTCCTCCATCACTCCCTCGATGTAGTCACCGAAGACCCTGTTGCCGTTGACTATCTCGACCTTGGTCACGGCAGTGGAGCCCTCTGCCGTATGGACGTGACTGGTGTCAACACCCTTGTCGTTGAGCGCGTCGATGAGATTCCTGCCGTATTCATCCGTTCCGACAACGCCTGTGTAAGAGGCATCGATACCCAAGCGCCTGAGGTATACGGCGACGTTCACGGGGTTGCCACCCGGATACTGTCTACCCTCCTTCTCGTATACGTCGACGCAGTTGTCTCCGACAGTCGCCACATTCATGTAGCATCCTTTCAACAATGAACAAACGTAATCATATAAGTAAATGGTATAAGTATACCAATACTGACCAATTGAGTCTTTTGTGATGGGCATCTGTTTAACCGTGAGTGGCAAAAGGTACGACAAAAAACCCGGAGTATGTATCTGTAAGCGAAACAAATACGAGGTGAACGAGGCAAAAAGAGCGGTGAAGGGAAATCGCTGATATATGGGCTGCAATGGATACATATCGTAGATAATATATAAGATAAAGTATAATCCATACCAGACAGGAGGAAGGCCATGCGGGCGGCATGCATTGGTGACAACTGTATCGACTACTACCGCAATCTCAATCGCACATACCTGACCGGAAATGCCGTTGACACTGCGGTCAACATGCAAAAGCTAGGCATTCCCACGTCGATCATCTCAACGACGGGTTCAGACGAGTATGGCATGTGGATGATCGAATCGCTTGGTAGGGAGGGCCTCGACGTCAGCCATCTCAAGACGGCCAAGGGCCCTACGGCGATTACATACATGGATCTCATCGGGCTTGATCGCGTGCATGGGGAGTACGACGAGGGCGTTCTTGCGGACATCGTCTTCGATGACGAGGACGTGCGCTTTGCCTGCGGCCATGACATAGTGCACACGGCGCTCTGGGGAAATGCGGATGGGGTGCTGCCGGCCATTCACGCATCAGGCACGCTCGTGAGCTTTGACTATGCCGACCGTCTCGATCACCCCTTGGTCATGAGCACCCTTGGCTCGGTCGACTATGGCTTCTACTCCTACCATGGGGGCAGGAATGACTTCATCGTGGACTTTCTGAAGGATATGGTCGCGCGCGGTCTCAAGGTCGCTACGGCAACCTTTGGCGAGGAGGGCAGTCTCTCCTGGGACGGCGAGAGGCTATACGAGGGTCCCGTGTATCCCGCCGAGCATCTTACCAATACGGTTGGAGCCGGCGACTCCTTTATCGCCGGCTTTCTCGTGGGGGTTCTCACGGGTGATGACGTGAGTGGCTGCCTCGATAGGGGCGCGCGTATCGCCTCGGAGGTCGTGAGCGTGTTCGAACCTTGGGTTGGCGCTCGCTGACGGAGGCCGTTTACCGTTGGTGGCAACGCGACGCCTACGACTGGTGTCGCATGACGGGAAGGAGTTCAGGGATGTTCAGGATCGGAATGTTCACGTCCGGATATCAACGCAATCCCCTAGAGAATGTCTTCGAGGATGCAAAGCGATTCGGGTATGACTACATCGAGCTGTGGGGTGGGCGTCCGCATGCGTATGCCCCGGATCTTGCCGCCGGCGAGATTGACGAGGTCATTCGCCTTCGTGACAAGTACGGCGTGCCCATCACGGGGTACTGTCCCGAGCACAACGCATACCCCTATAACTTCATGATCGGATCGGAGCGCCAGCGCGAGGACGCCGTCGGCTATCTCAAGCTGTGCCTCGACCAGGCCAAGGCGCTCGGATCGGATTACATGCTCATCTCGCCCGCGCACGCCGGGTACGAAGCCACCTACGAGGAGATGCACGACCGACTGTACCGTACGTGCGAAGAGCTTGCCAAGCACGCAGAGAACGTCGGGGTCCATATCGTCGTCGAGCCTCTCACCCCCGAGGAGTCCAACGTATTCCGGAGCGCCAATGACCTCATCGAGCTCTTCGAGCATGTCGACTCGGACTATCTGCTCGGCATGCTGGACGTCGTTCCGCCGTTCCTGCTGCAGGAACAGATCATGAGCTACTTCTCGAAGCTTGGAGACAAGCTCTATCACCTGCACATCATTGACTCGAACGGTTCCGATGCCTCGCATGTGATGCCCGGAGAAGGAGTTCTTCCTATGAAGGAGCTGCTCGAGGAGATTCGAGACCTGCCCTATGAGCGCACCGCGACCATAGAGCTCGTGACTGGATACATCAACGAGCCACGTCTCTATGCAAGGCGTGCCATCAACAACGTCAGGGCCATGCTCGGGGAGTAGAAGAGATGTTCATCGACGTACATGTGCACCCTGCATTCTACAAGGCGATCAATGGCGACGAACAACGCGAGGAGATGCGGCACGAAGTGCTCGACATCCACAACAACGGCACCGCATCGCTCGAGCACGTCTTCAATCAGATGAGGTTGGCGGGTCTCGATAGGATGTGTCTACTACCGCAGGACTACCTTACCGAGGAGGGTGTGACCCCGGTCACCAACGAAGAGATCAAGACCCTCGTCGACCTTGCCCCCGACCGTTTCATTGGATTTGCGAGCGTCGATCCGCACGATTCCGATGCCGAGGCAAAGCTCGACTACGCCTTCGGTGACCTTGGTCTCAGCGCGCTCAACCTTTACCCGGGCAGACAGCGTTTCTACCCCATGGACGGCTGCGTCCAGAGGCTCTTCGACATATGCGAGCGCTACGACAGGCCGGTCATGTTTCATGCAGGTATGTCATGGGAGCCGCATGCTCTCGCGAAATACGGTCGACCCGTCGAGTTCGAGGAGCTGGCGGAGACGAGACCGAACCTCCGCTTCTGTCTCGGTCACTTTGGATGGCCATGGGTGGAGGAAGCCGCAATGCTGATGGTGAAGCATCCCAACGTCTACGCCGATACGGGGCTGCTCTACTTCGACTCTGCGAAGGAGTTCTTTACGAGGCTCTTCACGCAGGAGATCCCCATCACATGGATTGATAGGAGCCTTCGCCACCAGGTGATGTTTGGAAGCGATAATCCGCGGTTCGAACAGATACGGATGGCTCACGCGATAGATGACCTCGAGCTGCGCGAGAGCACCATCGAACTCATCAAGGGAGCCAACGCCCTTGAGTTTCTCAATGGCATGGAGTAGTGGTGGGATATGGTCCATACGACCGCGTTCACTTTTTTGACGAGCGAATACAACCAGTACATCGTCATCACCGATAAGGTACGACAGGCGGTGCACGAGTGCGGAGTCAGGGACGGCATGGTAACGGTCCTCTCGAAGCACACCACCGCAGGCATCATGACCAACGAATCCCTCGAGTGTCTCGAAAGCGATATCGACGTCTTCCTGAAAGGGCTTGTCCCCGAGGACCATCCCTATTCGCATGCCCGTATGCTCAAGGACTACGGTTCCACGGCGGGAAACCCGACAGGCCACCTAAAGGCGATGCTTACGGGCAACCACGCGCACTTTTTTGTGAGGGACGGCGAGATTGACAAGGGAGGTGCCCAGGAAATCTACTTCTGCGAGTTCGACGGACCGTCCGAGAGGACGATCACCGTGCAGGTGATTGGGGAATAGGAGAACGCGGCATACGAAAAGACATCCAAAGGAAAAAAATAGATATCATCTACAATAGGTTGAGGATATGTCCGCCACGTTCGAAGGTGATGCTTGGGATGAGTTTGCGTGACCAGATAACCGAACTCGTCGAAGCCCTCATCATCGATCGTGGCCTAGAACCTGGTGACAAGCTTCCCTCAGAGCGCGAGATGTGCGAGATGTGGGGGTTGAACAGGGTGACGCTCAGAAATGCCCTCAAGCGTCTTGCCGATTATGGTGTCGTCAAGAGCAAGGTCGGACTCGGGACGTTCGTAGCCGAGCCCAAGATGGTCAGGAACCTGCAGGACACCAAGGGATTCTCGCAGGCAGTAACGGAGGCGGGGCATGTTCCTTCGCATCGCGTCGTCTGCAGCGAACTTACGGAGGCAAACAAGTTCGTCGTCAGGCATCTTCGCGTCATGCTTGCGTCGCCAGTTCTCGTCCTGAAGAGGGTGAACCTGCTTGATGGCAGTCCGGTTTCGATAGAGACCAGCTGGATCAACGCGCGCAACTGCGACGGAATCGAAAAGCATGACTTCTCGGTCGAATCCGTCTACCAGACCTTGGAGAACGTCTACGGCATCATCGCCACCATGGGTTCGGAGAAGATAGACGTGACCAAGATCGATGACGAAGAAGCCGAGCTCCTTGGCGTTGAGGTTGGCGCTTCCGCGTATTTTCAGAGTGGTTTGATTCAGGACCAGGACGGCAAGCCGCTCGAGTACTTCAAGTGCGTGGTTCTACCAGAGCACCTTACGTTTGCCACTGAGATGAGATCGGTCGAGAGGCCCAAGAGGACGAGATGATGTCGAGAGTAGACGAGAACTCACCGATCTACCTTCAGCTGCGTGAGGTCGTCCGGGAGAGAATCGACACGGGAGAATACGCCCCCGGGTGCCACATTCCCTCCGAGAACGCCTTGGCGAAGACATACGGTGTCAACAGGCTCACGGTCAGGAGTGCTCTCGATGCCCTTGTCGAGGAAGGCATACTCAAACGGGTGCAGGGCAAGGGCGTCTTCATCGTCGGGAAGCGCATCGAACGAGATCTCGACACCCTCACGGGGTTTCACAAGGCCATCGAAGGTGGCAAGGCAAAGCCGAGCGTGAAGATACTCGAGAGGGCTCGTCGCAAGGCCGGGAGCGTCTATGCCCGGCGGTTGGCCATCAATCCTGACGATGACATCTTCTTCGTCAAGCGCCTGAACCTCGCAAACGGAATGCCCATCTCAGTGGAGCAGACGTATATTCCCAGCGAGCTGATCCCAAACCTACTTGATATCGATCTGGAAGTCTTTTCCCTCTATGACGCCTACGGCTTTTACGGATCGGCACCCGTGCGCGCCTGGCAGACGCTCGACATCGTTCCACTGGAGCCGAGCGTGGCTCGAATGCTCGATGTCGACGTCTCGACGGACGCCCTGCTCTTCACGTGCCAGAGCTTTCGCGAAGACGGCAGGATCGTGGAGTTCATGCGTTCCTATAACAGGAGCGACGCATGCTTCTTCACGATTAAAAACGGGGTTCGATAGGAAGGATAGCCAACGGCGCCGTCACGCTCCCCTCGCCTGGAAACCAGAGCACGATAGTATGTGCGACGAAGCGAGAGAGGCATCGGTATGGCTGACAGCTATTTTATGGGTATCGATACGGGGACCTTTGCGAGCAAAGGTGTGATTATCGACAATGACGGCAACGTCATTGCCGAGAGTTCATCCGAACATGGAATGGAGAACCCAAAGCCCAACTACTACGAGCACGATGCGGACGCCGTGTGGTGGCATGACTTCTGCACGATAAGCAACGACCTGATCGCAAGGGGCGGGGTCGATCCCAGAGGCATCAAGGGTGTCGCGGCGAGTGCCCTTGGGGCCGATTGCCTGCCCGTTGACGAGGTGTGCAGGCCGCTGCGCAAGGCAATCCTTTACGGCATCGATGCGCGTGCCCTCGACCAGTGCGCCGAGCTCACCGACCTCTACGGAACAGAGCGAATCAATGACTGGTTTGGCCGTCCGCTCGGTTCGTCTGACGTGATGCCAAAGATCTTGTGGGTGAAGGAGAACGAGCCTGAGGTCTATGCAAGGACGTACAAGTTCCTCACGGGCTCAAGCTTCATCACCGCAAAGCTGACGGGAGCGTACTGGGTCGACAAGTTCCTCGGCCTTGCGAGCTTCAATCCGCTCTACGATTCCGATGGAATGCCGGACGCCGAGCTGTGCAAGCCCGTCTGCAGACCCGATCAGCTCGCCAGGGTTGGAGAGACGACCGACATCGCGGGCTACGTCACCAAGGAGGCCGCTCGTGAAACGGGACTCGCCGAAGGTACGCCGGTAACGGTCGGAACCGATGACTCTGGGGCCGAGGGGATATCCTGTGGCATCGGCAGGCTCGGTGACCTCATGCTCCAGTTCGGTTCATCGATATACATGTTCCTCGTCACGGACAGGCTCGTGGATGACGACCGCATCTGGCGCGAGCGCTTCATCATCCCCGGCACCTTCGATGTGTCCGCCGGGACCAATACAGCTGGGACGCTCACCAGATGGTTGCGAGACCAGGTGTACGGGGAGCTCAAGCTGGCCGAGGAGGCGGGCGGCGAGAACGCATACGCGGCGATGGCCCGGGAGGCCGAGGGGATATCCCCGGGAAGCGATGGCCTGATATGCATGCCCTACCTTGCAGGTGAGCGCACGCCGATTAACGATCCGGATGCACGGGGGGCCTTCTTTGGGCTCAAGCTGTCACACACACGCGCCCATCTCTATCGTGCGGGCCTTGAGGGCGTGGCGTACTCCATCAACCAACACGTTAGGATTTTCGAGGAGGACGGTGTGCCCGTGAGGCGAGTGATGGCCGCGGGCGGAGGAACCAAGAACGCCACGTGGATGCAGATCGTCTCAGACGTCACGGGAAAATCCATCTCGGTTCCCGCTATAGGCATCGGCGCAAGCTATGGCGATGCGATGATGGCGGCCGTTGGCACGGGCTGCTGGAGTGGCTTCGAGGAGCTTGCACGCAAGGTCAGACCGGGCATCACCTTTGAGCCAAACATGGGGAACCACGTGGCATACGAGAGATTCCAGGCCATCTTCGATGAGCTATATCCGGCAACGAAGGACCTCATGCACAGACTTTCCTGATGATCGGACGTTCCATGCGTCCCATACCGTGATAGATAGGAGAAGTGCCATGCTTTGGACAGACAAGATGTTCGGTACTAAGAAGCCCATCATATCGATGCTCCACCTCGATCCCCTGCCGGGTGACCCACGCTACGGTCACGGAGGCGGGACGGTCTCGACCGTCGTCGAGCACGCCAAACGCGACCTTGACGCGTTGCAGGAGGGTGGCATTGACGGCATCATCGTTTCCAACGAGTTCTCCCTGCCATACCAGCGCCATATGGACTATGTAACGCCTGCAACCATGGCATACGTCGTTGGGCAGCTCATCGGGGACCTCTCGGTGCCTTATGGTGTCGATGCGATCTCGGATGGACTCGCCTGCATCGAGCTTGCGGCCGCCTGCGAGGCAAAGTTCGTTCGTGGGACGTTCTCGGGCGTCTACGTAGGGGATGGCGGTCTCTATGACAACGACTTCTCGATGCTCATGCGTAGGAAGGCCGCGCTGCACCTCGACGATCTGCGCATGCTGTACTTCATCAACCCCGAGTCCGACCGAAATCTCGACGATCGCCCGCTCGCGGACATCGCCTCGTCCACGATCTTCAAAGTCCATCCTGACGGCTTGTGCGTCTCGGCCGATGCTGCCGGTGCTGATGTCGACAGCACGCTCATTGCGTCGGTAAAAAGGAGAAACCCCGAGGTTGCCGTCTTGGTCAACACCGGCTGCCGCCCCGACACCATCAGGGACAAGCTCTCGGTCTCCGACGCGGCCATCGTCGGGACCTACTTCAAGGAGGGCGGAAGGCTCGAGGATGATGACCTCAACAACGTGCGGGTGAGCGTCAATCGCGTAAAGGAGCTCATGAGCGTCGTGTATGACGTCCGCAATGAGCTGTAGAGCGTTGCCCGCCTTTGGAGTGATGTGGAGATGCCGGCACATGTTTTCGCATAGGTAACTGACGAGATCGGTTGTGGCGGGTGGCTAGCGGGCCACCCGCCATCCTTTTCTACGGGCGAGCGGCGCATCCCCTCCTTGGCGGGGTCCCGCACACAAGTGATGCCAATCTCGGTTGCCTTGCCGACGAAGGCGCCAGCAGCCGGTGCATACGTGGACTACACTGTCTGGCAACGAGTGATATGTTGCGGTTGACAACGCAGCGATACGGTATATAGTGAAAATGGTTTTCGTTTTCACTTAGGGATAGGTGACGGCGATGGCTGACAAGCGGGGACGATACAGCACGAGGCAGCAGGAGGCGGTGCTGGCCTTCCTGCGCTCTCATGCTGGCGAGTCGCTTACGGTCGATGAGATTCACCACGACCTTCTGGATGGCCAGGAGAGTGTGGGCAAGACGACGGTCTATCGATCGCTCGAGCGCCTCTCTTCGGAGGGGTCCGTGGTACAGGTTCCCGACGCCGAGGGTGGGCCTGCTCGATATTGTCTCGTGGACGGTCCCGTCGGGAGTACGTGTCTTGTCTGCCTTGCCTGCCATCGGGTGTTTCCGCTTGCGTGCGAAGGACTCGAGACCTTCGTGCATCACGTGAGCGTGGAGCATGCCTTTGAGCTGGAACCTCGCCGTACCGTTCTCTACGGCTACTGTGAGAGCTGCTCGAGGGGGCGCCATACGAGCGGTGTCGTAGGTGCAGGACGCTAGACGTCTCTTCCCTGGAAAGCGAAACCATAGGTCTTCGCATTCGTCCAGGGAGGTTCTTTATCTTGTTCCATACACGTTTCTCTTTCTTGGGACGCATTGCGGCTGCTGCTGCCGCTGCGTTCTCGGTCGCGATGCTCGTCGCTGCCTGTTCGTCAACTCAGACGGTACAGAGTGCCGTCTCCTCGTCTTCGTCTGATGCTTCCTCGGACGGAAAGATCTCAGTCGTTGCGAGCTTCTATCCCATGGCCGACTTCGCCCAGAAGATCGGGGGTGATAAGGTCAACGTGAGGTGTTTGGTTCCTGCGGGGTCAGAGCCTCACGATTGGGAGCCCACCCCAGAGGATATCCAGGCGATCGATGCCGCCGACCTCCTGGTCTATAACGGTGCGGGTATGGAGTCCTGGGTAGATGACGTCATTTCCTCGTCCGGTGCTGATGCTCCTCAGAGCGTGTGCGCATCCGACGGTATCGTGTTGAGGCAGGTCATGGGCGATGAGGGGGATGAGGCCGGCAAGCTCATCACGGACCCGCACGTGTGGAACTCGCCCAAGAACGCAGAGGTCGAGCTGCGCAACATCGCCAATGCCCTCGAAGCGGTCGATCCAGACAACAAGGACTATTACGAAGCAAACTACCAGCAGGTCGCGGCGGAGTGCGAACAGCTCGATAGCGACTTCTCGCAGACGCTTTCGGCCTGTTCCAAGAAGGAGATCGTGGTCTCGCACGAGGCGTGGGGCTATCTGTGCGATGCCTATGGGCTGACCGAGGTGGGTATAGCGGGACTCGATCCCGAAGCCGAGCCTGACGCACAGTCCATGGCGGAGATTTCCGACAAGGTGCGAGATGACGGTGTCACCACGATCTTCTACGAGGATCTCGCAAGCCCCAAGGTGGCTCAGGCGATCGCGTCCGAGACGGGAGCCTCCGTCGAGCGTCTCAACCCGCTCGAAGGTCTCACTGACGATGAGCTGGCCCAAGGCGAGGACTACTTCTCGGTCATGCGGTCGAACCTCGAGGAGCTGAGGGCGGCCCTCTCGTGACGCCACTCATCTCGATGCATGACCTGAGGTTCTCCTATGAGGGGGCGCCCGTGCTCGAAGGCTGCTCGCTCGAGGTGGACGAGGGCGAACTCTGCATGCTCGTCGGAGACAACGGCGCGGGTAAGTCGACGTTGGTGCGTCTCGTGCTTGGAGAGCTCGTCCCGACGGGCGGTAGCGTCTTGCTCATGGGCGAGGATCCCTGCCACTTCCGTGCATGGAAGGATCTGGGATACGTGTCACAGGGGGCTGCGGCACGACTCGCCACCTTCCCGGCCTTGGTGGAGGAAGTGGTGGAGACCGGACTCCATGCAGCGTTGGGACCGTTTGGCCGCATGGGGGGTTCCCAGAGGGCGCTCGTTGCGAGCGCCCTTGCCCGCTGCGGCGTGGATTCGCTGGCCAGACGTCCCATGTCACGTCTCTCAGGAGGTCAGCGCCAGCGGGTGATGCTGGCACGGGCCCTCGTGGGTTCGCCGCGGCTTCTCGTGTTGGATGAGCCTACTGCCTCGCTTGACTACGAGTCCGCTGCGGCGTTCTTCAGGCTCGTCTCGCAACTGTGCGAGGGGAGTGCAGCGGCCCTCGTGGTCACGCACGACCTCGATAACGCACGTGCCTGCGCGGGAACCATCGCGCTGCTCTCGGAGGGGCGCATCGAGAAGGAGGTGGGGATCCGGTGCTAGGGTATCAGTTCATGCAGAGAGCTCTTCTCGCGGGCGCGGCACTTGCCGTCACGCTTCCGCTCATTGGTGTCACACTGGTACTGAGAAGGACGTCGATGACCGGTGACGCCCTCGCGCACTGTTCTCTCGCCGGTGTTGCAGGAGGGCTGGTCGCAGGTATCGACCCGGTGGTGGGAGCCCTCGTGGCCTGCGTCATCGCCTCGCTCTCGATGGAGGGGATGCGCAGGAGGATGCCTCGCAGTGCCGACCTGACGATTGCCATCGTATCGGCCGTGGGAGCGGGGCTTGCGGGCATCCTCTCGTCGTTTGCAGGTAACACCCGGTCGCTCGATGACTACCTCTTCGGCAGCATCGTCGCGGTGAGCGCGGATGAGCTCCAATCCGTTCTGATGCTCTCCTGCGGCGTCGTGGCATTCTGGATCGTTGTCCGAAGGGCGCTCTTCTCCATCTCCGTCGACGAGAGCATGGCTCGTGCGAGCGGCGTGCGCGTGGCTGCGGTCGAGGTCGCCTTCGCGCTGGTGACAGGTGTCGTGATCTCGATCTCCGCTCGCATCATAGGCTCGCTGGTGGTCTCGTCCATGCTGGTAATACCGGTGGCCGTGGGACTGCAGGTCGCACGGAGCTACCGGGCGACCATCGCCACCGCCGTCGTGGTATCGCTCGTCTCGACTATGGGCGGGCTCGTTGTCTCGTGGTACCTCGCCCTGCGTCCCGGAGGAGCGATCGTCCTTCTCGGAGCGCTTATTCTCGGCGCATGCATGGTCGGCGGCATCATCTCTGGTAGGACTAGGTGAGATGGTCTTCCATCGTTCGCGAGGGGTCTCACTCCGCAAGAGGCCTCTCGCGGAGAAGAAGCATGCATGCCAGTCCACAAGCGGACAATGCTGCCATGACCCAGAACACGGGGACGAGCGCGTCGTTGTACGCCAGACGCACCGTTTCGCGCACGGCGTCGGGTAGGCTTCGCACGATGGCGGGAGTTAGGGCATTTGCATTCACGCCGAGCATGCCTACGCCTCCGACCGAGGCAAGGCCCCGCGAGAGCGTGTCGGCAAGCCTGCTGGTGAAGAGCGCTCCGGCAACCGCTGTGCCAAGCGTGGTCCCCATCTCGCGTACCAGGTTGGTGGCGGCGGTGGACATGCCCACGTCCGAGGCGGGAAACTCGTTCTGGACGATGAGAACGAGTATCTCGAAGGTGAGACCGATGCCGAAGCCAACGAGACTGAGAACGGCGGCGATGAGGAGCACGGGTGTCTCGAGCGTGATGCCGCAGAGCGTGAGCACCCCTACCACCAAAAGAACGAAGCCCACCACCATGAGCCGTTTGTACCTGCCCCGTCTCGCTACCAGTGCACCTGAGATAAGCGATGCGACAAACCAGGCGATGTTCATGGGAAGCTCCATGTATCCTGCACCCATGGCGCTCATCTGGTCAACCACCTGGTAGTACGTGGGTAGGTAGGTGAGCGTTCCCATCATCACGAACATCGTGATGAATCCTCCCGTCGCGCAGACCAGGAAGTTGCGGCTCTCAAGCAGGGAGGGCGACATGATGGGTTGGACCGCGTGCGTCTCGGCCCTTGAGAAGGCGATCGCCGCGATCGCGGTACCAGCCAGAAGCCCCAGGATGATAGGCGAGTTCCAGGGAAGGGTCGACCCACCGAGCGAGATGGCGAACGTGAGCGTGGAGAGCGCGGCCGCAAGCGCGAGGGTTCCTCGCACGTCGAACGAGCCCTTCTCGTAGGAGCGCCGTGTCGTGGGCAGCGTTGTCGCCGCCACGAGGACGGCGAGTGCCGAGAGGGGGACGTTCATCCAGAATGCCCAGCGCCAGCCTACGGTGTCGGTGAAGAAACCGCCCAAGAGAGGTCCGGCGACCGTGGGCACGGCATATGCGATGCCCATGATGCTCAGGTACCACGCGCGCCTGCGCGGAGGCACCACGTCTGCCACGATGGCCTGCGAGAGAATCATGAGGCCGCCCCCTCCTAGACCCTGCATGGCCCTCCCGACGATGAGCCCTGCCATGGCGGCCGCGAGGGCGCAGGCGACGGAGCCAACGGCGAACAGGACCAGCGCGCCCAGGAAGAGACCCCTTCGCCCGATGAGGTCTCCCAGCTTGCCGTAGATGGGCATCGCCACCGTGCTTGCGAGTACGTAGGCGGTGGTGACCCACAGCATGTGGGTGGCACCGTCGAGATCACCTACGATGGTGGGCAGCGCCGTGGCCACGACGGTCTGGTCGAGGGCGGCGGCGAACATGGCCACGAGGAGCGCCATGAAGATCGCTGCTACCGCACGCCTTGACAGCGACGTGGAGCTCGCGTCATCTGTCTCAGCCACGAGAGTCTCCCTCGGCCATCCTTCGCTCGAACTCGGTCGCATAATAGGTGGCCACCCTATGCACGACCTCGAGGTCGATTGCGTCCATTCCCCTGGTCACCTCGAGGGATAGCGCCCGCATGACACCGACGGTGCCGCGCACGTAGGCGTGGCCCACATCCGTGAGAAAGACGAGCCTGCTCCTACCATCGCTTTCACATGCACGCTGCTCCACGATTCCCCTGCGCGCCAGGTCACCTACGGCGGAGCTTACCGTCTGCTTCGAGGCAAACACCTCCTGGGCAATCCTCTTCTGGCTCACCCCCTCGGGGTTGTCTGCCAAGACCTCCAGCATCGCAAGCGAGAGATATGTCTCGCCATGGAGGTGCGCGTAATCGTTGTAGAGCCTGTCTAGGCGGAGAAGGTCGTTGTTCAGTTGGGAAAGACGCTGTCCGGGCTCATCCATTGGAGTTCCTTCCAAACTAGTCTACTATCGGACTACTTTAGGAAGAGAGACGAATAAGAACAACCCCATCACAGCCCGCACACGGTCCATCTCTGTGAGTTCTGGCGAAAGAGGCAGCAGGAGCCAGAGGGCCTTGCGAGTTTGGTGGCCATTTCGATACTTCGTCCTGCGCATCGGAGCTGTTGGTGCCGATTGAAAACGCCATCTTGTTTCGAGCTACTTTTCTAGAGAGGAGGGTATTAGAGATGAGGTACAAGAAAAGTAGAGCTTTGTGTGGCGGTTTTTGCCTATCGTCCATCTGGTTGTTATTATATACATAATAATTAAATCATTTCCTAATAATATGCATATACATGTATACATGTTAGATGCATGGGTTACCCTCACAAATCAAGGCACACAAACCAGTGAAGAATCGGCACCTCGTTTATTTACCTCGTTTTTGGACTGATGACTAAGCCACACGATTTGATGTACTAAGGTACCTGCAAGAGGTCGTCTAGCGTGGTATATCGAAGTCGATTTTCGTTTTGGTATCAAACCCAACAAGTTGTTTGGCTGCGGTACCCTTATGCAAATCTTGAATTGCCAGATGTTCTGCAATGACTATGAGGTCACGGACGTACGGTTCTTCGCCAGGCAAGGACGTGATCGTGCGGAGGATTGAGAGAAAACGTGGATGTGCGGACCAGCAATCTGCACCCACGATGCTGATGTAGGAGGAAGCATGGTTGTGGGCATTGGCGTGGACATGGTCTGTCTGAGCGAGTTTCGCCGTCTTTGTGGGAACTTCGGGTATGTTCCTGCTCGGAAGCCAAGGAATAATGGCGAGGAGCCTGCGTCTGAGACCATCGGAGAGGCGAACGCATTTGTCACCAAGACCTTCTCGGATGCCGAACGTGCGCAGGCGCTTGAACGCGGTGACTCCGTGGAGTATCTGGCCGGTCGTTTTGCCGTTAAGGAGGCTACGTTCAAGGCTCTAGGCCATCAGGCACACGATGTGTTTGACCTGCAGACCATTGAGTCACTTGATGATGAGGACGGTGCGCCGTACGTGGTCGCGAGCAAGGGGATTGCTCCCGCGCTCGCCAGGGCGGGTGCATCCGAGGTGCTTGTCTCCATATCCAACGAGGGTGACTATGTGGTCGCCTTTGCCCTTGCGCAGTAGGTGGGTAGCTACTCGTCGTTGGCGTTGCGGGGACGGTTGTAGAACTCGGTGACCTTGGCGTTGTAGTACTCGCTCCTTTTCTGCTCGGCCCAACGATCGCGATCGGTCACGATGGCCAGCATCTCATCGGCGATTTCCTCGGGGCCCCGTGGCCCCGCCTGGCGAAGGTACGCGGTCATTCGGCGCATGGCAGGCTCTGTGCGCAGCTCGCCAGCAAGCACCATGCCAAACTCCTCGGGGTATCCCAGCTGCTCGATTGCATGCACGAGGCCACGGGACGCCGTCTCTCTCCCCGCTTCGTCAGATGTGCCCACGTCAGACTCTCCCTAGAAAAGGTAACCTGGAAATGGCGACAGGTACCATTTCCAGGTTTAGACGCTCTCACCGTTCGACTTCGCAGACGCCACGACCTGCGTGAGGGCATCCTTTGCGAGCGTCTCGTATTCGGTGGCCTTCTCCGCGTTTCCGAGATTCTCGTACTGCGTCTTGAGCAGGAGGGCGAGATGGGCCTTGCGCATGGGCGAGGCACCCTCCATGTCCTGTTCCATCTCCTCGACGTACCCGCAGTTTCCCTTGGCAAGGACGTCATAGGTTGCCTGACGGTCCTTTGCCGTCACCTCATCGGTAATCTCGGTGATTTCGGGGAGAAGAGCCCCTGCCTCCTCGTAGCGTTCCAGACCGATATAGAAGTCGAAGGCCTTGAGGATGAGCTCCTTTCGCTGCTCCCGCGAAGAGTGCACGGAAAGGAGCTCGGAAAGCATCAGGGAGGCATCATCCGTCTTGCCCTCGACGAGATAGACGTTGAGCTTCATGAAGGTTCGGTTCCACTTCGGATAGCCGATCCGCACGAGGGGTGTATCGAGATAGGCGAGCAGCTCCTCGAACTTGTGCTGGGCGAACATCATCTGAATATGGGGAGAGGTGGTTCCTCGGATGAACTGCGGTGCGGCGACCATGATGACCGCAAGCACGAGAAGAGCGATGGTGAGGGGGGTGACGGAGAAAGACATGGAATCCTCCAGCGAAAGGGTGCGGGCTCTTGGGACATTGTATCCTCAGCGGTTGCCACATGCCCAAATGTGCACGAAAGCCACTACTCCCGCGCATCTCGTCCGTCTCCATGGCCATGTTGTGGGCATGCGCCCACCTGCATTCTCTTCGCAACGCGTCTCGAAGAGAATGGGTGTTCAACGAGGGCAACGGCCTGTCATTAACGTTCTCCATCTGAAGGGGTGGTCGCTGATGAGGACTCCCGGCATTGACTCTGTCATCTTTGACATGGATGGGGTGCTGGTCGACAGCGAGGGGCAGTGGGAGAGGCTCTTTCGCGAGCTTCTCGCCCAGCATGGTTCCAAACTCTCCGAAGAGGACCGGATCGAACTCTATGGATGTTCTGACAAGTGCGAGAACGAGATCCTTGGGCGCATTCTTGGCGTGGGTGAGAACGACATGGCCGCCGAGAAGCACGCCTACATGACGGCGCACCAGTTTCCCTACGCCGACATCATCATCCCCGGTGCCAAGGACCTTGTCGAGCGCCTTCACGATCGGGGTCTCAGGCTCGCCCTGGCCAGCTCGAGCCTCGAGTCCGACGTATCTCGCATGCTCTGCGAGTGCGATATGGACGGTCTCTTTGACGTCGTGGTCACCGGCGACATGGTCAAGCGCGCAAAGCCCGATCCGGCCATCTACACAAGAGCGACCGCCCTTCTCGGCACGGTCCCGTCATGCGCGATTGCAGTCGACGACTCTCCTGTCGGAGTCCAGGCGGCACGAGGTGCTGGCCTGCGCGTCATTCAGTTCGACCATAACGACCATGGGCTTAGGGTCGATGGCGCGTACTGCGTCTGTGTGACTCACGAAGCCGTGGGTGAGGTAATAGATGCGATGACCGATTGCAGCTCCGACGAGGTGCCTACGACAGAGGCATGACCCTGTCGATTGCCTCGGTCTTGCTCGGAGCTGCTTCGCGATACGCCTTCGTAAGGGGGTACCCACCCCAGCGTCCAAGGTCGCTCGTCGCACGGTAGGCGATGATCTGGAAGAAGGGAAGGACGTACAGAGGTGACAGGAGTGGCTCCTCGAGGCCGGCGGCTGGCAGCTGGAATACGTTCGCGTCGCCGGCGGAGTCTCTGTCGGTGAGGAGGAACGCCTCGTCGGTGATTACGCGCGTGGCGTGGTAGAGCTGGACGAGCCGTTCCGAGCCCTTGCTCATGTCGTCAACGAACATGACGGTGTAGTTTGGCGTGAGCTGGAGGTTGGGACCATGGTTGTACTCCTCGGCGTCGAACGCGAAGCTTGGTACCTTCATCGTCTCGCCGAACTTGAGCGCAGCCTCGGTCGCGATGCCGTAGGCCTGATCAAAGCCAAGCGCATAGTGCACGGTGATCGAGGTCATCTCCTTGAAGCGCTTCTCATAGAACTCGTTCGTCCTTTTCTGGACCTCACGATGAAGGTCGGGGATGATGTCAAGCTCCCGGTAGATCCGAGCGTGTCTCTCAACCGAGAGGGTCTTCTTCCCGAGGGCGGCTTCGGCCGCAAAGAGCATGAGAAACTCGGCTAGCGCGACTACGCCCTTCGTGACATAGCCGACGACCTCGACGCCGACGCCATAGTCGACGAGAAGGTTGCTGTGATCCCTGAAGTCAGAGTCCACGTTGCCCGTAAGACCGATTGCCGGTCGTCCGAGCTCGCGTAGCCTGTCGAGTGCGGCGATGGAATTGGTCGAGCAACCGCTTTGCGAGACGACGAAGCAGAGCGTGTCCTCCGAGGGGACGAAGTCGGAGAAGATGAACGCCGATGGGCTCACGACCTCGACATCGATTCCGAGGCAGCTTCTCATGAACGGACGTGCGCACCAGCCTGCGTTTGCGCTCGACCCGCAGGCGATGATCCAGATGGCACGATAGCCCCTGGCGAGAAACGCATCGACGAGTGACCCCGTGAGCTGGGCCGCGTTGGCAGCGTTTGCCTGAATTCGTGCCGGGGTCTCCTCTACGTACGTGAGCATCGTGATTCCGTCGTACTCAGACATGCTCTTCTCCCTCGGTGTTCTCGTGGACGGGGTCCTCTCCCGGCTGGCTATTTCGTCTCGCCACGTAGGAGCGCGATGACGCACATGATGCCAAAGGCCATGGATGCGGCTGCGAGCGCGAAGTTTACGTAGAGAAGGATACCAACAAACTGCTGCTGGCAGGCGTTAAGCGCAATGAGCGCACCAAGGACAAGCATGATGGCGCTCATTCGGATGGACTGCTGACGTGACATGGTCGCGAAGGGGTTAGTGCGCCGAGCTGCCTGCCTTCGGGAGTCATCATTGGGGGCGAGCTCGAGCGACGTGAGAAAGCTAAGGTAGAAGTAGGCCTGTAGTGCCATGAACGAGCCGATGCCAACTACCAAGCCGATGGGAACGTTCTTGAGGACGCCCCAGACGATGCAGCCGAGCGCGATGGCAATCATGTGTCGTCCCGCCAGGTTGGTGTATGCGCGTTGGCGGTCATGGGGGATGTAGAAGCTCTTCTTGAGAAACGAGTTGTAATAGACGACCCTGCCGCTTGCGTCCTGGTATGTGGAGCGGCCCGCAAGATCAGGCCCGTCAGTCTCGTTCTGCGCCACGAAAGCCCCCAATGTCACCGCACCCAGTTCCGCCACGTCCGAGTATAGCCTGGAATAGGTGACAGGTGTTTTCTCCAGGTCGATCCGCTTCGCATATCCAAGGTGCGTGGTCTCATTGGTTATGCATCTCGTCTCGGTCCTAGAGCCCAAAACGTGCCAACGCGCATACCCAAAGCAACTTCCAAAACCTGGAAAAGATACCTGTCACCTATTCCAGGCTATACTCGGACGTGGCTATCAGGGGGAGGGTCTCATGGGAGTCGCAGTCGTCACCGGAGCGTCATCGGGCATGGGCCGCGAGTTCGTGCGCGTACTTGCGGCGCGGAGTGACGTGGACGAGGTCTGGGTCGTGGCTCGTCGCATCGAGCGTCTCGAGGCCCTTGCGGCCGAGATTCCCGTGCCCACGCGCGTCATCGCCGCCGACCTCTCGTGCGGGGAGGGACTAGCGGCCATACGCATGGCGCTCGAGGAGAGCAACCCGCAGGTGACCTACCTCGTCAACGCGGCAGGTCTCGGCAAGGTCGGCTCGTACGCAACCATTTCCCCGACCGACGTGACGTCTATGATCGATGTCAACTGTGCCGCCGCTGTTCTTCTCACCCAGACGGTGGTTCCGTACATGGTCCGCGGCTCGCATATCCTCGAAGTGGTGTCCTGCGCGTCGTTTCTGCCCCTTCCCCACCTCAACGTGTACGCGGCGAGCAAGGCGTTCATGCAGAGCTACACGCGCGGCCTGCGCTGGGAGCTTCATGGCACGGGCATCTGCGCCACGGCGGTATGCCCCTTCTGGGTGAGGACCGAGTTCGTGGAGGTGGCCCAGCGCACGGGGGGTGCGAAGGACGTCCGACACTTCCCGTTCGCTCAGCGTCCACGAACCGTCGTGCGTCGTGCCCTCCTCGCCAACCGACTTCACCTTGCCGTGGCGTGTTGCGGCGTTGTGTCGCTTCTCTTGCGCGTGACGGGAAAGTTCATCCCGTGGTGCGTCGACATTGCGGGCTGGGAGGTCCTGAGGCGGGCGTGACTACAGTGCCGATTCGTAGATCGCACGCGCATCCGTCAGGGTGAGACGGCGGAAATCGCCGAACACCGCCCCCTTGTTCCTCTCGAGCGTGACGAGGAGCGCGTCGATCGCGTCGGCAGTCACCCCCAGCTCGGAGAGGGTGCGTGGCATGCCAAGGGAGACGAAGAACGCTTGGAGCTCGTCGATCGTGGCGCTGACGGCATCGGCCACGGCCTCCTCGGGGGTGACGTCCACGTTGTCCTCGGCCGGGTCGACCGGTTCGATGCCAAAGACGTCTCGGCCGAAGGAGAGGAAGCGGTCGGGATTCTCTCGCCATACGTAGCGCATCCAGGCGGGGAAGATGACTGCGAGGCCGGCACCGTGCGTGATGCGCGGATCATGCGCGGAAAGCTCGTGCTCGAGGGCGTGGCTCTCCCAACCACCTGCGCGACCGTTTGGCTTGGCATTGCGTCCGAGACCTGCGAGGTCGTTGTGTGCGAGCGTCCCGGCCCACATGATGTTGGCCCGTGCGTCGTAGTCCCTGGGATCGGCAAGCGCACGCGGCGCCTCGTCGATGAGGGCACGAATGATTCCGCAGGCGATGTTATCGGTCACGGGGATGGGGCGTACGCTCGAGAAGTAGCGCTCCATGATATGGGCGATCATGTCGGTCACACCTGCGGCGGTCTGATAGGGCGGTAGCGTGAAGGTGAGCTCCGGGTCCATGAAGGCGATGACGGGACGATGGAGCTCGGTGGAGAGGCCGCGCTTGAGCTGCAGCTCGTCGTTTGTGATGACGCAGGATGCGCTCGCCTCCGACCCTGCCGCCGGAATGGTGAGCACGCAGGCCACGGGAGGCTTGCCGGCGGCGACGGGCTGGGCCTTGTTTGCGAAGAGGTCCCAGACGTCGCCCTCGTAGGGTACTCCGACCGCGATGGCCTTGGCCGTGTCGATGGTCGATCCGCCGCCAACGGCAAGGATGAGGTCGACCTTCGCCTTGCGTGCCACGGCGATTCCCTCGCGGACGAGACCGACCTCGGGGTTGGGACGTGCGCCAGGGAGCTCGTCGTGTGCGATGCCCGCAGCATCAAGCGTTGCGAGCACGCGGCCGAGCGTGCCCGTCCGGATGACGGAACCCTTTCCGTATACCACGAGGGCGTGATGAAAGCCTGCGGCCGCAAGCTCTTCTCCCACGCGCTCCGTGACGCCGCGACCGAAGACGAACTTGGTGGGTGAGCAGAACGTGAAGTCGTTCATGGGAGTCCTTTCGCTGAACATGCTGAGAAGAACGTGCCGTACCTATCCTCGCCGACGAGCCGTCTCGCTCAGCGTTTGGGTCGCTTCCGTTGGTGGGGCAGCCCGTTTCTGCCACCGGTCCTGTCCTTGCCCGACCTTTCGGACCTGTCGGGACGGACGAGGCACTTCGGCCCGTAGCCGATGAGATCCTCACGGCCCGCCTTGTGCAGCGCCTCCGTCACCAGATCGTGATTGTGCGGGTTTCGGTATTGGATGAGCGCGCGTTGCATGGCCTTCTCATGGGGGTTGGTGGGACAGTAGACCTTCTTCATGGTCCGCGGGTCAACGCCCGTGAAGTAGATGCAGGTGGAGACCGTGCTTGGCGTGGGGTAGAAGTCGGAGACCTGCTCGGGGTTGTAGCCGAGGTCGCGACAGAACTCCGCGAGCCTCACGGCCTCGCGCATGGTCGAGCCAGGATGCGAGCTCATGAGGTAGGGCACCACGTACTGCTCTTTGCCGCAATCCCTGCTCGCCTTGTTGAACTCGCGAACGAACTCCTCGTACACGTCGTTCGAAGGCTTCCCCATGATCTCGAGGACGCGGTCGCTCACGTGCTCGGGGGCAAGGCGAAGCTGACCGGAGGTGTGGTACTCGGCAAGCTCGCGGATGAAGGTATGGTCGGGGTCGAGAAGCGCATAGTCAAAGCGGATGCCGCTGCGCACGAAGACCTTCTTGACGCCTGGGATGGCACGAAGCTCCCGGAGGAGCTGGAGGTAGTCCTCGTGGGTCACGCGCAGGTTGGGACAGGGTTTGGGCGAGAGGCAGCGACGGTCCACGCAGGCACCGTGCGTGAGCTGCTTCTCGCAGGCTGGGATGCGAAAGTTGGCCGTGGGGCCGCCCACGTCGGAGAGGTAGCCCTTGAAATCGGGATCGTGCGTCATGGCGCGAGCCTCGCGAAGAATCGACTCGTGGCTGCGGGCCTGGATGATGCGGCCCTGATGAAAGTTGAGTGCGCAGAACGAGCACTGCCCGAGACAGCCGCGGTTGCTGCACAGCGAGAACTTCACCTCCCTGATTGCGGGAATCCCGCCCCTGCCCTCGTACATGGGGTGGAAGGTGCGCTCGTAGGGAAGGTCGTAGACCGCGTCAAACTCCTCGGTGGTGAGGGGCATGGCGGGCGGGTTCTGTACCACGTAAACGCCGTGAGGGTACTCCTCCACGAGCGCGTGCGCGGAGAAGGGGTCGAGGTTGCGGGACTGCACGCCAAAGCCCTCGGCATAGTTGAGCTTGTCAAGTTCAAGGTCGTCCCAGGTGGGAAGCGCGATGGCGTCGTCGAGGTCCTTGACCGAGCGCGTGCGATAGACCGTGCCTGCGATCCAGGTGATCTGGCTCACGGGGATGCCGCCGGCGAGTGCGTCGGCGATCTCCACGATGGAATGCTCGCCCATGCCATAGCTGATGAGGTCGGCCCCACTGTCGAGAAGCACGGAGCGCTTGAGTCGGTTGGACCAGTAGTCGTAGTGCGCGAGGCGTCGCAGGCTTGCCTCGATGCCGCCGAGGACGATCGGGGTCTTCTTGTACGTTCGGCGGATGAGGTTTCCGTAGACCACGCTGGCATGGTCGGGACGAAGGCCCATCTCACCACCGGGGGAGTAGAAGTCGGACGTGCGGTGATGCTTGGCCACGGTGTAGTGGTTGACCATGGAGTCCATGTTGCCCGCCGAGACGAGAAAGCCCAGACGCGGCTCCCCGAAGACGGTCATGCTTGCGGGGTCGTGCCAGTCGGGCTGCGCGATGAACCCCACGCGGTAGCCATGCGCCTCGAGCAGACGGGTGATTATCGCCGCCCCGAAGGAGGGGTGGTCGACATAGGCATCCCCGCACACGTAGACGAAGTCGACCTGGTCCCAGCCTCGCTCGAGCATCTCGTGCCTGTTGACGGGAAGAAAGGCCATGCCGGGGGACTCCTTTGGATCGAAAGCGCTGTCCTCAGATTATAGGCGTGCGTGAGACGCCGCGTCCTTGCCGGCACGTGAGCCTGCACCGGATGCGCAATCCACATCCGTATGGGATGATGTTTGACATTTGGTCTACGGTATGGGTACGTAAGGGGAGACGCAGAAACGAGCCACGAGAACGGAGCATCCATGCGCGTACTTCTCGCCGAGGACAACGCAAGCCTCGCGCGCGCCACCACGGCCATCCTCTCCAAGAACGGGCTTGAGGTTGAGTATGCGGCGGATGGCGGCAAGGCACTCTCCATGTTGAGGGGCGGCTGCTATGACGTGGCGGTTCTTGACATCATGATGCCTGTCATGGACGGTCTTGAGGTTCTGCGGTCCATACGTGCCGATGGCAACTCGGTCCCCGTTCTCATGCTCACCGCGAAGACGCAGGTGGACGATAAGGTCGCAGGTCTTGACCTTGGTGCCAACGACTACGTGACGAAGCCGTATGACGCACGCGAGCTCGTCGCGCGCGTCAAGGCGCTGGGACGTCCGCGTTCCGGCGCGACCGCGCTCGTCAACTTTGGTGATCTCACCATCTGTGCAGACACCCTCGAGCTCTCCACGAAGCGTGGTACCCTGCGCGTGGACCCCCATGAGATGCTGTTTGCCTCACTGCTCGCCCGTGCGGGTGGGCGTACGGTGAAGTCCGCCTGGCTCGTCGAGCGTGTGTGGGAGGGTGACGCCCCCGACGGGACGCTCTCGCTCTATGCGTCGTTCATCAACGGAAAGCTGCAGGCGCTTGGCTCGCTCGTGGCTGTGGAGGGCTCCGATGACGAGGGATGGAAGATGGTGAGTCCTGATGGAGAGACGCCTCAGGATTAGGCTCATCGCCTCGGTCTTCGTCTCGCTCGTGGTGCTGCTCGGTCTCATCCTGGTCGTTTCGGTGGAGACGAGGAGGATTCAGCAGGAGGCCTCCGCCGACGTCTATCTCAACATCATCCTCGACAACGACGGCGTCTTTCCGAAAGATGCGAGCAGCAGCCTTGAGGGTGAGGCGGAGGGCATCCTCGACGCGCGCTTCTTCGTCGTGTGGCTTGATCCCACTGGCGAGGTGATCTCGTCGAACCTCGATCAGATCTCGACCGTGAGCGAGGACCAGGCGGGGAGCTACGCACATCTCGCCCTTGTGTCCGGACGCGATTCGGGCAACCTCGGGAACTATCGCTATCTCGTCCGTGAGCAGCCTGACGGTGGTCGCATCATGGCCTTTCTCGATAGGTCACGCCAGAACGACGACACCCAGCTGAGCGTCACGAACGAGGCGCTCGTGATGTTCGGCGGCGTTCTCGCCGTGACGGGCATCCTCATCCTGCTCTCTAAGCGCATCGTGGCACCGCTGGTCAAGGCTCAGGAGAGCCAGCAGCAGTTTGTGATCGATGCTGGGCATGACCTGCGTACGCCCGTCTCCATCATCTCTGCCGACGCTGACGTTCTCGCCATGGACATCGGCGAGGACAACGAGTGGCTGCATGACATCAAGCACCAGGTTGGTGTCATGAGCGACCTCACCGAGAGTCTCATCGTGCTCTCTCGGGCCGCCTCCTCCGACGGGCGCGAGGGAGAGGTCATCGACTTCTCGTCTGTCGTGGCGGAGGCGGTGTCCTCGTTCAAGTCGCGCAGCCTCCTCGAGGGACATGGGTTTCGCCTTGACATCGAACCCGAGGTGTGCGTCCGCGGCAACGCCCAGTACCTATCACGCATGGTCGGTGCGCTCATCGACAACGCGATGAAGTACTCGTCAAGCGAAGGGACGATCGGCGTCTCCCTCTCGTCCAGACGCCGCCAGGCTCAGCTTGACGTCTCCAATTCCGTTGACGGCATCGATCCTGCCGAGGTGGACCGTTGGTTCGATCGCTTCTACCAGTCCGATCGTTCGCGCACGCACAATAAAGGCGGCTATGGCATCGGACTCTCCATGGTGCGTGCGGTCGTGGTCTCGCATGGCGGGAAGGTCAAGGCGACGGCGGCACCGGATGGTTCGTCCGTGACCTTCTCCATCACGATTCCTACCACGAAGGGTGATGCCACGTGACGCCAGAGGACTACTATGCAGCGAGCTATCCCGCGCTCGTCGCGGCCCGCAGCCAGCTCGATGCCCTGGCGGACGAGTTCGCCAGCCAACAGGACGGATCGGACGACCTCAAGCCGGTCGTGTATCACACGTCGCGCATCAAGAGCCCGGAGAGCCTCACGGAGAAGATCCTGCGCGAGGGTGGCACGGGTACGACGTTTTCCGACGCCCTCGAGATGGGCATCAACGACGTGGTTGGCACGCGTATCGTCTGCGCGTTCACCGATGACGCCTACGCTGCCGCCGACTGGTTGCTTGCCCGTCCCGAAGTGGAGCTGCTCGTCCGCAAGGACTACATCGCCAACCCCAAGCCCAACGGGTACCGTAGCCTCCATCTCATCCTGCATCTGACCGAAGGCCCCGCTTCGATGCTGCCCGCCGTCGAGGTGCAGCTCAGGACCATTGCCATTGACTTCTGGGCCACACTCGAGCACAAGATGAAGTACAAGAAGTCGATCGCCAACTCGGAGCTCATGAGCCGGGAGCTCAAGCGCTGCGCGGACGAGATCACGGCCGTCGACCTCTCCATGCAGGCCCTGAGAAACGCCATCCGCGACGCGGAGTAGGCAAAGGCACCTTGGCATTGCGCGAACGCCTTTGGATATGCCGTCTCGCTCGAAATGAGGCTCAAAAACGAGCGGCGTCGCAGAACCAAAGCCGCTCAGCGGCACGCCTGGGTAAGCAAGGGGCTCAGGTCGCCCTGGGAGATGAGCGTCACCCTGTGCATCGCACGCGAGACGGCGGTGTAGAGGCGGCGACGCGCGAGGGGCGTGTCGGGGTAGGTCTCCGCCTGCGCGTCGGGCACGATCACGTGGTCGAACTCCAACCCCTTGGCCAGGGCCAGGTCCATGAGAATGACGCCTGCGGCCGGCAGCTTCTCGCTGTGACCCATTACGGTGACGTCAGCCCCGAGCTGTCTCGAGAGCCAGTTCACGCGGCTGGCGTTATCGGCGATTATCGCGGTGAGGCCTTCCTCGTCATGCGCCCCGGCCACATGGCGTCGTAGCTCGGAGAGGTAGTCGTCACGTCCGACGCATACCACGATCTCGGGTGCCACGCCCGGACGATGCACCGAGGTGAGCCGTCGGCGCTCGTCGGCATCGAGCAGGCTGCAGAAGAGCTCGGTGATCTCGGGGCTCGAACGATAGCTCGTGAGCAGCTGGCACTCCTCGACCTCGCCATGCGACGAGGCAAAGACGTCGCGTACCTGGTCAAACGTTGCCGTGCCCTCTTTGATCGCCTGGTGCTCGTCGCCCAGGAGCAGGAAGTGCGCTCGCGAGAAGTACCGCGCGAGCACCAGAAGCTGTGTCACGGTGTAGTCCTGGACCTCGTCGACCATCACATAGCGGGCGTCCTTGTCGCCAGAGCCGGTGATGAGGATCTTGAGGTAGACCCACTCCGCAGCGGAGAGGTCGCTCTTATGGAGCAGGCGCATGCCGATGCGGTCGATGCGCAGCCAGCTGAGCCGCTCGACCTCGTCATGTGCGGAGGAATAGCGGTTCTCGAGGTATTCGAGGGCGCAGGCGGCGGTCTCCTCCTCGTCGGCGGGGCTGATGGTACGCCCGAAGATCTCGACCTGCCTCTCCACGTCGAGACCGAGCATCTCCTCCTGCACCTCGTCATCCTTTGACATCTGTGCGAGACGGCGGTCGATCCTGTCATGCAGCTCGTCCTTGACCAGCGCGATGCGTCTCGGGCCCATGGGAAACTTCGAGAACTTGCTGACGGCGCTGGAGACCTGGCTCACCTTGAGGATGGTGAGGTCATCGATCCTCACGGCGCGCAGGTCCTGCTCCTCGATGGTCGCGCCCTGGATGGTGAGGTCGAGCCTGGACAGCTCGGCGGGGTCGATGTCCCTACCCGTGCCATGGTCGGCCAGACCCAGGCTCGCGAGAAAGCTTCGCCACGTAAAGACCTGTGGGTTGGACTCGCCCAAGGAGGGGAGCACGGTATCGATGTAGCCCTCGAAGACCTGGTTGGGCGTGAAGAGGTATACCTGATCGGGCGAGAGGGTCTTGCGCTCGCGATAGAAGAGGAAGGCGATGCGCTGCAGCAGCACCGAGGTCTTTCCCGAGCCTGCGATGCCATTGACGAGAAGGACGGGCACGTCAGCGTGGCGCACCACCTCGTTCTGCTCGCGCTGGATGGTGGCGGTGATGGCCTGAAGCTTCTCGGTGTGCTGCCTCCTGAGGGCGTTGAGCAGGAGTGAGTCCTCGATGGCCACGGTGGTGTCGAAGTACATGTTGAGACGGTCGCGCGTGATGTCGAACTGACGGCGCAACTCGAGGATGACGGTGCGCCTGCGGCCGTCGACCTCGTAACTCGTCTCGCCGTTCTCCTGGTTGTAGTAGGTCTCGGCGATGGGGGCGCGCCAGTCCACGATGAGCGGGGCCTTGTGCTCGTCGGTGACGCCTGCCGCTCCGATGTAGACATCGCGAGCGGGGCGGCCGGGCCGCATCTTGAGGCGTACCTTGGCGAAGTAGGGTTGGCGCAGCAGCAACGAGACGCGCCCGAGCTTCTCCACGGAGAAGTCGTGGTACTGGTTGTACGTATCGATGACGGAGTTGAGCGTCTCGATGGCAGCGAGCGTCTCGATGGTCTCGTCCGCTCCGCCGAAGTCGATGCGTACCTCGTCCGCCATGTCCCTGAGGTCCTTGGCGGCGTCATGCTGTATGACCTCGACCTGCTCGACGAGGGCATCGCGAATGGAGACGAGCTTGGCATATACCTCGCTGAGATGTGCCTGCTCTGTTTCAAACGTCTGGTCCATGGGGTCCCCCGCGCAGTCTGCTTGCTGAATTCGGACAGTCAATCGTACCGCAGCCAGGGTCTCTGGTGGTTGGATGGGCCGGTCTCTCTCGCGAACGTCGTGCGCACCATGAGCACGAGCTAGCTCCTGCTGGCCCGCGCCTCCATGAGAAGGAAGTTGACGGCACGCATGAAGACGGCCGTGCTCTGGTTGACGCCCTCGGACGTGACGGGACGGTCGCAGGCGGTCTCGAGGAGCTGACGGAGATAGCACACCGTGAGGTCCACGATCAGACGCATCGTGTCACCGTCCAGGCCGAGGTCGGTGCCATAGGGGGCGAGCACCTTGAGGGCCCGCGAGCGCAGGTCGCCCATGAGCAGAAGCGAGCACGTGGAACCCGTGGCTGACTCCAGCATCATCGGGTAGATGGAGTAGTACTCCTTGACCATGTCATCGAGGGAGGCGGCATGCTCGCTAAAGAACAGGTGATAGAAGACCTGGGGCTTCTTGAAGGCGTGCCTGCAGAAGACCTCCCACGCGCGGACGTAGACCTCGTGGTGGTCGGTCGTGCCCTCGATGATGGGCCCGAGCTCATGGGCGTACTGCTCGAGGTACGTGACGCAGGCCATGAGCGTGAGCTCGCTCGCGTCGGAGAAGTACAGGTAGAGCGTTGCGCTGCTGTAACCGGCCTCTGACGAGACGCGACGGATGGAGACGCTCTCGAGGCCGTCCGTGTCGATGATGTTCTGGGCGGCTTGGATGAACGTTGCGACGACGGTCCTGCGTTCCTCATTGGAGTACTTCGTACGGCCCATGCTGTGCTCCTCACGATTGATGAACACCGATTATAATATCGCGTTCAGAAGAGCCCGAGCGTTGACCCACGTCTCCATAGCTTAGTCGCAGGACTCTCCGATGCGCTTGCGAAGCTCATCGATGCCAAGGCCGGTCTCAGACGAGGTGACGATCATCCGCGCGCGGTCGATGCCAAACTGACGGGCGAGCGAGGCCGCCTGCTGCTCCTGCTTGCTGCGAGAGAGCTTGTCCGCCTTGGTGAGCGCCACCACGAAGGGCAGTCCCTCCTCGGCGAGGAAGGAGAGCATCCGCACGTCGAGCGCCTGGGCGTCGTGGCGGATGTCGACGAGCGCCACGACGAGGTTGAAGCTGCGCTCCTGGCCAAAGTAGCCCGAGATGAGATTGGCCCACCTCTGCTTCTCTGAGGCGGATACCTTGGCGTAGCCATAGCCAGGAAGGTCGACGAAGCGGATCCCGTCGCAGGAGAAGAAGTTGACGTTGGCCGTCTTTCCCGGGGTCGCCGACACCTTGGCGAGCGACTTCCGGTTGAGCAGGCGATTGAGGAGCGACGATTTGCCCACGTTGGAACGACCGACGAACGAGACCTCGGGAGTGGTGGGGTCGGGCAGGCTCTCGATGGTGCCAAAGGACGCCTCGAAGCAAGCGGTACTGTAGTTGATGGACATGGACCCTCCGGGATCATCGCGGCCATTGGTTGGCGAGGAGGTTGCGTGGGTTCGTAGCGCCAGTCTCCTGCCGTCTGAAGTTCCATCTAGGATACTCGACGTGATGGGAAGACTACGATCGTGCAAAAACTCCTGGAAAAGGTGACAGGTATCTTTTCCAGGAGTTTAAGGTACCTTACTACCTGGAAAAGATACCTGTCACCTTTTCCAGGAAGGAAACCATGCCTGACGAAACCGTCTCTCTTGGCCAGCTCATACCTTGGCCTGACTCCGATAGCTATCCCAACCTCCCTGCCGAAGATGCCCTTGAGCTCTTTCTCGGCTGGGTCGAGACCCAGGGCATCAGTCCCTGGCCACACCAGGAGGAGGCTCTCCTCAGTCTGGCTGCCGACGACCATGTGATTCTCGGTACGCCTACCGGCTCGGGCAAGAGTCTGGTGGCGCTCGGCATGCTCTTCATCGCCAACTGCACCAACCGCCGCGCCTACTACACCGCTCCCATCAAGGCCCTGGTCAGCGAGAAGTTCTTCAATCTCGTCGACATCCTCGGCAAGGATAACGTGGGCATGATTACGGGCGATGCCTCCATCAATGCCAGCGCCCCGGTCATCTGCTGCACGGCCGAGATCCTGGCAAACCAGGCGCTTCGCGAGGGCGAGGGTACCGACGTGGGCTGCGTGGTCATGGACGAGTTCCACTTCTATGCCGACCCCGATCGCGGCTGGGCCTGGCAGGTGCCTCTGCTCACCCTTCCGCACGTGCAGTTCCTTCTCATGAGCGCGACGCTCGGCGATGTGACCGACATCGCCGCCTCGCTCGAGGAGCATACCGAGAGGGACGTCGACGTCATCGCCGACGCCCCGCGCCCGGTTCCTCTCGCCTACGAGTACGTCGATACCGCGCTCGAGGGTACGGTGGAGCTCGCTCTGCGTGACGGGGACGCACCGCTCTACATCGTCCACTTCACGCAGGACGGTGCTCTGAGCTCGGCGCAGGCGCTCGCGAGCTATGGCGTGTCTACGCGCGAGCAGCGTGCCGCCATCAAGGATGCCATCAAGGGAACGCGCTTCTCCACGAGTTTCGGCCAGGCGCTTCATCGGTTGCTCCTCGCAGGCGTCGGAGTGCACCATGCGGGCATGCTTCCTCGGTATCGACTGCTTGTGGAGAAGCTCGCGCAGCAGGGGCTTCTCCCTGTCATCTGCGGAACCGACACGCTTGGTGTCGGCATCAACGTCCCCATCCACACGGTGCTGCTCACGGCGCTTGCCAAGTTCGACGGCCACCGGATGCGTCGTCTCAACGCCCGGGAGTTCCACCAGATCGTGGGACGTGCCGGACGCGCGGGCTTCGACACCGAGGGGCGTGTCATCGCCGAGGCGACCGAGTACGACATAGAGAACGCTCGCGCACTTGCCAAGGCTGGTGGGGACCCCAAGAAGGCGCGCAAGATCAAGACGAAGAAGCCGCCCGAGGGCTTTGTCGGTTGGAACGCGCAGACCTTCGAGCGCCTGCAGACCGCCGTTCCAGAGAAGCTCCGTCCCCGTCTGCGCATCACCAACTCGATGGTACTCGCCGAAGTCGAGCAGGGTGGTGACGCAGCAGCCCGTATGCACGTGCTCGTCGAAGACTCCGCACAGACCGACGAGGAGAAGGCTGCGCTTTTGCAACGCGTCGACGAGGTCTTCGCAACCCTTATGGACGCGGGTGTCGTGACCTGTGAGCAGCACGCGGACGGTTCGATGGGCTACGTCACCACCGTCGACATGCCCGATGACTTTGCGCTCGACCAGCCCCTCTCGCCCTTCCTCATCGCCGCTCTCGAGCTTCTCGATCCAGAGTCCGAAACGTATGCGCTTGACGTGATCAGCATGGTCGAGGCGACGATCGAAGATCCCTGGCAGATTCTGCGCGCGCAGGAGAAGGAGGCGCGCGGTCGTGCCATCGCCGAGATGAAGGCGGATGGCGTCGAGTTCGACGAGCGCATGGAGCGGGTGCAGGAGGTCACCTATCCCAAGCCGCTCGACGAGCTTCTCGAGGCGGCGTACGTCGAGTACTGCACCAAGGTCCCCTGGGCGAGCGACTACGCGCTCAGCCCCAAGAGCGTGCTGCGGGACATGGTGGAGACGGCATCTGACTTCAAGACCTACATCCAACGCTACAATATCGCACGTTCCGAGGGCACGCTCCTGCGCTACCTCTCCGAGGCATACCGTGCGCTCGATAGGACCGTGCCGCTCGACAAGCGCGACGAGCGTCTCGATGACATCATCTCATGGCTCGGACTCGTGGTGAGAAGCATCGACTCCAGCCTCGTGGACGAGTGGGCGAGTGCGGGGAAGCTCGAGGACATGGTGGCACCGGCGGCGGCCGACGAGGTCGTGCGCGACCGCCGAGGTACGACGCTGCTGGTGAGAAACGCTCTCTTCTCGCGCGTTCGCCTTGCTGCGCAGGGGCGCACGGATCAGCTGGGTGCGCTCGACGAGGAGTGGGGCTACCGTGAGCTCGTGTGGAAGCAGACGCTCGAACGCTTCCACGAGGAGCACGAGGCGATTCTCATCGATGCCGACGCTCGAAGCACCGCATACCTTTCCATCGACGAGCAAGACGAGAAGACCGCTCACGTCTGGCACGTGCACCAGGTCTTTCGCGATTCCGACGATGATCACGACTTCGGTATCTGGGGTGATGTAGACCTCGATGCCACGCAGGAGGAGGGCTCCGTGGTCTTCTCGCACTACGTGGTGGGCTTCATCGACGACGTCCTCTGACCTGGAAAAGATACCTGTCACCTTTTCCAGCTAGACCCTGTCGACCAGCTCTTCCTCTGCCTTGCGCTGGGAGTGCCTGGTTGACGGTGCGGCGTCGTCTGCCGGATAGCCGATCGGGAAGAGGGCGACGAGGTCAAAGTCGGTGGTCTGCGGCAGGAGCCCCTTCATCGCTGGCGCATCGAACTTGCCTACCCATGTCGTGCCGAGGCCCTCGGCGGCAATCTCAAGCATGAAGTGCGTGGCGGCAATGGTCACGTCGACGTCGGCGAAGTTGCGCCCATCGTAGGCACGCACCCAGGCCTCGTCTGCTTTCGCGCCAAAGAGCACGAACTGCCGTGCCCCAAACGTGTACGGCGTGACGGTGTCGAGCTTGGCGACAACGCCTGCATCCGCGATGAGCCAGGCATGCCATGGTTGCCTGTTCACTGCCGTGGGAGCTGCGATGGCCGCTTCGAGGGCGCGTTCGATCTTCTCGGCCTCTACAAGTCTGTCGGAAAACCTTCGGCAGGAGTAACGATCGTGGGCGAGTTGGATGAATTCGGGCATACTGGTCTCCTCTCCAACGTCCCCGCAGGGGCGGTGACTGCAGCGGGCGGTCCGGCATATGTCCGGCACGCGCAATGCTGCTGATGAGATGATTATAGGCGTGCAGGCCGTCGATCTTCTTCTCCGTGTCCGGGGGTCCAAGCCAGGTTGCAACCCATGAGCGGTATTCTTGTGGTCGAGAAAACCGCGATGGAGGGTGCAGCGATGGGCAAGGGTAGGCGTAGGGAGGCCGCGCGGGCAGCCGAGGCGGCACGCGTCGAGGCGTGGAGGAGCGAGAACAAAAGCACGTCCGCCTCGACGGGGGATGACGCCGGTCTCAAACTCTCGGACAATGACCTGATCAAGGTGGCCAAGAAGAAGATTGTGGCGAGTCCTGGCGACAAGAGCGTAACGAGCCGCGGTGAGATGCGCACGCGCTTCATGCTCGACATCGTGCTGGTGGTGGTGACGGTGGCCGCTGCGGCGGAAGGCGTGAACCAGACGATCGGCATCACCGAGAGCAGCTTCGACGTGCCACTCTACGGTAAGATCGGTGCCATCGTGGCCTTTGTCGCATTGGCCGTGCTCTTTGGCCTGCGCGCTCGCGAGTGGAAGAGCAAGCTGTAGCGAGTCGTCGCCGTGGCGAGAAGGCTGCAGTTTCTTTGGGTATGCGAGATTTCTCGAAATCCCATTCCAAAACAGCTGCGGACGCATATCCAAAGGCGAGAAGTCCTTGGATATGCGTCCGCGGCCGCTTCACAACGACGAAGGGTCATCCCGCTTGGTATGCCCGGGCTGCGTCCAAGACCATCTCACTCACGGTGGGATGGGGGTGGATCGTGGCGGCGACGTCTTTTGCGGTGGCACCGAGGTGGATGGCAAGCGCGAGCTCGGCCACGAGGTCGGTCGCTCGAGGGCAGACAAGCTGTGCGCCCAACACCTGGCCGGTCGTCTCGTCGCAGACGAGTTTGACGTAGCCCATCTCGCTTCCCTCCACGAGGCATTTGGCGTTGGCGCCCACGACCTGCTTGGTGCAACGTACCGAGAAGCCCGCAGCCTTTGCCTCGTCGGCGGTACGTCCGACCGATGCCACCTCGGGAGAGGTGTAGACGCAACTTGGTATCACGGCCTCGTCCACCGGCGGCTCCTCGCCGCAGATGACGGCCACGACGTTGCGAGCCTGCGCCGATGCCACGTGAGCGAGCTGAACGGTATGGGCTCGGACGTCACCGATGGCATAGAGGTGGGGAATGCTCGTCAGCCCAGCGGCGTTCGTTACCACGGCTCCCCGCTCGAGCACGGGTTCGGCCCCTGGTACGAAGAGTCCTTCGGTGGCCGCCTTGCGGCCTGTCGCCATGAGCACCGCCTCGCCGCGTGCCTCGAGGGTTTTGCCGTGCTTGTCCGCGTAGGTCACGGCCATATCTCCCGGCTCGCCCGTGATGGCGCACACCCGCGCCCCGGTCTCGATGGTCACCCCGCACCGCTTCAGGAGCATGGTGACGCGCTGCGAGATCTCGCGGTCCATAGGCGGTAGGATGCGCTCCATGGCCTCGAGTATCGTGACCCTGCAACCAAGGTTCGCATAGATCTGGGCGCACTCCACGCCGATCACGCCCCCGCCTATGATGACGAGCGAGCGTACGTCAAGGCCCGCACCCTCCAGAAGGTCGTCGCTCGTGTCGACACCTGCGAGGTCGAAGCCCGTCACGAGTATGTGGCTGGGTTGCGCGCCCGTGGCGAGAATGACGTCTCCGGCCTCGAAGGTCTCGCCGGTACAGGTGATGGTCCCTCCCATACCCACCTGGGCGCGTCCGTGCACCACGCATATCCCGTCATCATGCACGAGCTTCTCCACGCCCGTGCGGAGACCCACCACGACGTCATCCTTGCGGGCATGCATGGCAGCGAAGTCGTATGACACGGCCTCGCAGGTGATGCCAAGCCCCTCGGCTCCGTGCATGTTTGCGTAGGCCTGGGCGGCATGGATGAGCGCCTTCGTGGGGATGCATCCGCGATTGAGACAGGTGCCACCTAGGAGACTGGCCTCGAAGAGCACCACAGAGCGCCCCCGTCTCGCGGCCTCATGCGCCGCCGTGTACCCGCCGGGACCTCCGCCAACGATCGCGATGTCATAGCGCATGGTCATCCTCCTCCACGTGCGTCGCCAGTCCGGCGAGGTCCTTCGCCATCCGAAGGGACATCCCCGCGCCCCTCACGAGCGCCTCGGTGATGCTCGTCGTCTCGATCGGTACGCCCATGAGCGCCCGTGGCGCCGCGTCCAGCTCATCGGCGTCGAGACCGTCGGACCAGAGTGCGGCGCGGGTGATGGTGCCGTCCGTCTCGGCAAGTTCCAGTCGCGCCATGCCCCAGCCGAAGCGGGCCTCGTGCGAGGTGTCGAAGGACCGTCCGTCCTTGTCGAGCCATGCACGTGAGGCGAACCGTGCCGTTGCGGCCCGGAGCCTGTCCTCGCCGACGTCGGCCACCCGGAGCTCTTCGGCATGCCCGCCGTGAACCTCCTCGAAGGCCTCGCGAAGTGCCGTGGCAAGGATTCCCACGGACAGGCTGGGTACGAGGTCGCACAGGTTGCACACGCGCGAGCGCACGGAGCGCACGCCCTTGTCCCGCAGCTTGAGCGGGGAGACGCGCAGGTAGCGAGAGAGGGGCTCCGTGTCCACTGCCACCATGAGGGTGCCGTGGTGGTAGCTCTTGTCGCCCGTGTGGTAGTAGGCGTGACCGGAGAACTTGCGACCGTCCGCGGTGAGGTCGTTGCGCCCGGTGCGCTCGGCGTCGACGCCCACCCTGCGCACGGCTCGCAGGATGGTCTCGGTCTGGGAGGAGACGTCAAAGTCGGCGGTGGGCACGAGGAAGGTGAAGTTGAGGTTTCCGAGGTCGTGGTAGACGGCACCTCCGCCCGAGAGGCGACGGGCGAGGTGTCCGCCGTCCGCCTCCAGCGCCGCCACGTCGCACTCGTCGCGGGCGTTCTGGTTGCGGCCGATGACGACGGTCCTCTGGTTCTGCCACAGGTAGAGGATGCACTGGCCCGGTGCCACGTCATGCAGCAGGCACTCCTCCAGCGCGATGTTGCGGTAAGGGGAGGTGCCGTCGGCCCCTATGACGGAGATGTCCTCGATCACCGAACCTTCCCCTCGCCTGAGAACTCATGGCGGAGTTTGGGGTGGCGTGCCGCCTCGACCTCATTCGGACGGCCGATCGCGCAGGTAAAGGGGGCACCGTGGAGCCTCTCGCCATCCTCGTGCGCCTCGTCCAGGATCTGGAGCATGGCAGTGACGAACTCGTCGAGGGTGGTCTTGTCCTCGGTCTCGGTGGGCTCGATCATGAGAGCCTCGTGCACGATGAGCGGGAAGTACATGGTGGGCGGATGAATCCCGAAGTCAAGCAGACGCTTGGCCACGTCCATGGCCGAGACGCCCGTCTCGTCCCTGAGCGGACCCACGTCGATTACGAACTCGTGCATGCAGGAGTCGCCGAAGGGTACGAAATAGCTGTCCTGTAGGCGTCTCAGCACGTAGTTGGCATTGAGGACCGCATTGGTCGACGCTTCGGAGACGCCCTTCGCGCCGAGCGTCTTGAGATAGGCGAGGGCGCGTACCACCACGAGGAAGTTGCCGTAGAATCCGCGGACCCTCCCCATGGATGCCTCGGGCTGCGAGAACGCGTACATGTCGCCCTGACGTGCCACGACGGGGCCGGGAAGGTACTTCGCGAGGAAGCCCTTGCAGCCCACGGGTCCCGATCCCGGACCGCCGCCGCCATGCGGCGTGGAGAAGGTCTTGTGCAGGTTCACATGGGTGCAGTCGAAGCCCATGTCACCAGGGCGCGCCTGGCCCATGATGGCGTTGAGGTTCGCGCCGTCGTAGTAGCACAGACCGCCCGCCTCGTGTACGATGCGACAGAGCTCGATGATGTTGGGGTCAAAGAGGCCGAGCGTGTTGGGGTTGGTGAGCATGAGGCCCGCCGTGTCGGGCCCGACGGCCGCACGAAGCGCGTCGAGGTCGACGCCACCTTGGGCGTTGGATGCCACCGAGACCACGGTGAAGCCCGCCATGACCGCCGACGCCGGGTTCGTGCCATGTGCGGTGTCGGGAACGATGATCTTGGTGCGGCCCGTCTCCTTGCGCTCTCTGAGGTAGCGGCGAATGAGAAGGAGGCCGGTGTACTCGCCGTGGGCACCCGCCGCTGGCTGCAACGTCATGGCGTCCATGCCGAGGATCTCCTGGAGGTCTCGCTGGGTCTCCCACATGACCGCGAGGCAACCCTGCGTCGTTTCGACGGGCTGGAGCGGGTGGATGTCGGCGAAGCCGGGTAGCGCCGCGATCTCCTCGTTGACGTGCGGGTTGTATTTCATGGTGCACGATCCGAGCGGGTAGAAGCCGTCGTTCACGCCGTGCGTCTGCCGGGCGAGCTCGGTGTAGTGGCGACTGAGGTCGACCTCGGAGAGCTCGGGCAGACGTGGTGTCGTGGCGCGCAAGAGCGACTCGTCAAATTTGACCGCGGGTACGTCGAGCTCGGGTATGAGGGTCGCCCGGCGACCGGGCACGCTGCGTTCGAAGAGGAGCCTCATCGTGCGCTCACCTCCCCAAGGGCAGCGACCAGCGCGTCTATCTGGCATCTCGTGTTCATCTCGGTGCAGCACCAGAGGATGCCGCCATCAACGGGAAGTCCCGCGAGGATGTCCCTTCCGGCCAGTGCGGAGACAAGTTTGTCTGCGCGTGTCGGGCATTCGGTCAGGAACTCGTGGAAGAAGGGGCGTGCGCTGCGCAGCGAGAAGCCCGGCACGTCCGCAAGCTGCTCGGCAAGGTAGTGTGCGTGTGCGGCGCTGGACTCGGCCACCTGGCGGATGCCCGAGGGGCCCATGGCGGCGAGGTAGACCGAGGCGGTCATTGCGCAGAGCGCCTCGTTGGAGCAGATGTTGGACGATGCCTTCTCGCGACGGATGTGCTGCTCGCGTGCCTGAAGCGTGAGCACATAGCAGCGATTTCCGGTGGCATCCGTGGTCTCGCCCACCATGCGGCCGGGCAGCTTGCGCATGAGCTCGCGCCGCGCACACATGATGCCGAGGTAGGGGCCGCCAAAGGAGAGGGGAAGGCCAAGCGGTTGCCCCTCTCCCACGGCGATGTCCACGCCCATCTCGCCGGGCGTCCGCAACATCCCGAGGGCGATGGGATTGAAGCCCATGACCGCCTTGGCACCATGGTCGTGGGTGGTCGCGACGATCGTCTCCACGTCCTCGATCACACCGTAGTAGTTGGGGCTCTGCACATAGACGGCGGCGGTGTCGTTCCCCGTAGCGGTCGCAAGCGCATCGGTGTCCGTGGAGAGGTCCGCTGCGGGAGGCACCACGGTCACATGGACGCCGCGGCTCTCGCAGTAGGTCTTCACGACGGTGATCACCTGCGGATTCGTGGTACCGGAGAGTACGACGCCCGTGCGCGTCCGGTCCTTGCACATGAGCACGGCCTCGGCTGCGGCGGTGGCGCCGTCATAGACGGAGGCGTTTGAGCTGTCCATGTCCGTGAGCTCGCAGATCTGCGTCTGGTACTCGAAGATCGACTGCAGCACTCCCTGGCTTATCTCGGCCTGGTAGGGGGTGTATGCGGTGACGAACTCCTCCTTCGACGTGACGGAGGTCACGATGGCCGGGACGTAGTGACGATACGCGCCCGCACCGCGAAAGACGCTCGGGAAGCGCACGTTCTCGTCCGCGAGCGCCTGCATCTGCGCACGGACCTCCATCTCGGAGAGGCCGGCGGGAAGGTCGAGATGCTTGACGCGCGCCTCGGGAGGTATGACGGCGAAGAGTTCGTCTACGGAGGAGAGTCCGCAGGCCGCGACCATCTCCGCGCGCTGCTCCTCGGTGTTGGGCACATAGCTACCCATGGGCTACTCTTTCTCACAGAACGCGACGTAGGCTGCGGCGTCAAGAAGATCCTCGACCTCGGAGACGCCTTCGATCCGCGCGATCCAAGCCTCGTACGGCGTCTCGTTGATCATCTCGGGTGAATCTGCCAGGGCCTCGTTGACCTCGGAGACGGTTCCCGTGACGGGGGAGAACACGTCGGACACGGCCTTGACCGATTCGACGTCGCAGAGGGTCTCGCCGGCGGTCACGCGGTCGCCCTCCTGGGGCAGGTTGACGAAGACCAGGTCACCGAGGGCATCCTGGGCATAGTCGGTGAGCCCTATCGTATACGTGCCGCCCTGCTCGGATATCCACTCGTGGGACGTCGTGTACCTGAGGCCTTCGGGAACGTGTGCCATGGTCGTACCTCTCTCTGGGCTGATGGTTCGTGATGGATGCTATGCGTGCTTGTAGAAGGGCATGGGGACGACGCGTGCGGTGACGCGGTGGCCACGGATGTCGACCTCAACCTCGGTACCCGTCGTGGCGTAGGTGACATCGACGATGGCCATCGCGATGGCCCGTCTGAGGTGCGGGGCAAAGGTGCCTGACGTGGTGGTACCGATATGCCTGTCGCCCACGTAGACATCCTGATGCTCACGGATGATGCCCCGGCCCGTGGCCACGAGACCCACACGGATGCGACTGGGCGCGCCCGTGGCGACAAGCGCATCCCGGCCGATGAACTCATCCTTGGCGAGCTTGACACAAAAGCCGAGACTGGCCTCGAGTGGCGTGGTCTGGTCATCCATCTCGTGTCCGTAGAGCGGCATCGAGGCCTCGAGGCGCAGTGTGTCTCGAGCACCGAGCCCGCAGGGGAGAAGGCCGAACCCCTCTCCCGCCCCACGTATGGCCCCCCAGAGCGTGACGGCGTTCTCTGCCGAGGTGTAGATCTCATAGCCAAACTCGCCCGTGTAGCCGGACTGGGAGACGAGACAGTCCGTACCTGCCACGCTCACGTGGCGCACGAAGGAGTAGTACTTCTCGGGAAGCCGGGTGGGGTCCGCGATTCTGGAGAGGATGTCGCGTGACCGCGGACCTTGGAGCGCGAGCTGGGCGATGCTGTCGGAGACGTCCTCGACGACCGTGCCGGGAAGAGCGTTGGCGGCCATGTGCGCGACGTCCTTCTCGCGATTGGCGGCATTGACCACCACGAAGTACTCCTCATCACCAAACTTGTAGACGATGAGGTCATCAATGCAGCCCCCACGCTCGTTGCAGAGGATTCCGTAGCGCATGCGCCCCGTCCCGAGCGTCGCGTAGTCGTTCGTGATGAGGTGGTTGATGCTTGCAAGGGCCGTGGAGCCGGAGAACATGACCTCGCCCATGTGCGAGACGTCGAAGAGCCCCGCCTGCGTGCGCACGGCCTCGTGCTCCGCGAGAATGCCGGTGGGATATTGCACGGGCAGCAGGTAGTCCGCGAATGGGACGATCTTGCCACCTTCGGATACGTGCACCTCGTACAGCGGGGTTTTCTTCTCCATACGTGACCTCTCTCGCGCACAAAAAAGGACAGGTAGCACGTGGTGTGAACTTCATGCACCTGTGCCCTTGTCCTTAACCTGAAAGATTCTCCGCGTTAGCAGATTGCTTCTTCGGTGGCGTGTTGCGCCTTTCCAAGGTCTCGTCGAGAATCGGTCCTTTTGCCTGAGAGTTCCTGCTTCCCCTTCGGCTCCGCGGACACGCCGCGGCCTCTCCCGATCCCGTCATCCGAGGTATTCGATTTTCTTGGGCCTCAGTATAGCCATGCGAGCAACGTGTGTCTCCGGCGCGTCCGCAAAAGGTGTCCGGTTTCTCTCGATGGGCTTCCCTAGTTCACGCCATACCGTGCGTAGTAGCGGTCGAGCGCCAGCTTGGTCGTGTCGTCGATGACTATGCGGCCATCGACCTCGTGGTTGTGCAGCGCATCTGTGACCTCGGCCATGTCGACGATGGCGGAGGTGGGAAAGCCATAGCGGTCTGAGATCTCGTCGATGGCCGCCTTCTTGCCACCCTTGCCGACCTCCATGCGGTTAAGTGAGACCATGAGGCCAACGACCTCTACGTTCGCGGCGGCCTTGAGCTTGGGGAAGGTCTCCTCGATGGATTTGCCCGAGGTGGTCACGTCCTCGACCATGACGACGCGGTCGCCGTCGGCCAGGGTCGCGCCGAGCAGGTTGCCCTTGTCGGCACCGTGGTCCTTGGCCTCCTTGCGGTCGGAGCAGTAGCGCGCCTCCTTGCCGTAGAGCTCGTCGAGACCGATGCAGGTGATGACGGCCAGGGGAATGCCCTTGTAGGCGGGCCCGAAGACCACGTCGAAGTCGAGACCAAAGCTGTCGTGGATCGCACGGGCATAAAAGAGGCCCAGGCGATGTAGCTGATCCCCGGTGACGTAGGCCCCCGCGTTCATGAAGAACGGGGACCTGCGACCGCTCTTGAGCGTGAAGTCGCCAAACTTGAGAACATCGCTCTGGACCATGAACTCGATGAAATCGTGCTTGTAGTCTTTCATTGCTGACCTCTCGTCTCGTGTGCTCAGATACAGGATTCTATCCGAGAACGGACCTTTGGGCCACGTCCTCGAGAACGGAGACGAGTCGTTCCAAGCCGTCACGGTCGGCAGAGGAGAAGCGACCGAGAACAGGGGAGTCCACATCGAGCACCGCGACCACATGACCGTCGAGGTGGAGGGGGACCACGATCTCGGCCACGCTCATGGAATCGCAGGCGATGTGGCCGGGGAACGCATGGACGTCGGGCACGACGATCGTCTCGCCAGTGGCGGCAGCCCTTCCGCAGACGCCGCGTCCGAAGGGGATCCGCGCACATGCGAGACGTCCCTGAAAGGGGCCGACCACGAGTTCGGACGATCCGTCGGTGGCATCGCGGGCAAGGTAGAAGCCTGCCCAGTTGAGATCGGGGAGTGCGTCCATGACAAGCGCGGTCGTGTTGGCCAGAAGGGCAATCCAGCCCGCGTCCTCCTCCGCGAGCGAACGGACCTGCTCGGCCAGAAGTGCGTAGTCGGTCATGCGAGGAGCTCCAGTCGACGAGGTGCGGAATGCTTCCATTGTCGCGCATTGGAGAGCCAAGATCTTGGATATGCGGGGCAGCTTGTTTTGAGACACTTTTTCAAGCGAAGTGGCATATCCAAAGTCGAGCAGGTCTTTGGATATGTGGTTCATATCGTATGATGGCGATGACGCGTGCCTCGTCCTCATGTCAGGGCCTCCGATTTGCGGTACTGTTGAGCGGTTGACGAAGGGCGGCGGGACCGTCCGCACGCATCCGTTCGAGAGGGGTCCGCATGGACCGTAACACCATTGCTTCTCTCTACGCCGACGAGCCCAGCGACACGAGCGTCACCGTGGCGGGTTGGGTCCGTTCGGTGCGCGACATGAAGAACTTCGGTTTCGTCACGCTCAATGATGGCAGCTGCTTCAAGGACCTGCAGGTGGTCATGGGCCGCGACAGCCTGCCGAACTATGACGAGATCGCCGCGGTGGGCGTAGGTTCCGCCCTCGTGTGCGTGGGTACGCTCGAGTTCACGCCCGACCGCCCGCAGCCCTTCGAACTCAAGGCCGACACGATCGTGGTGGAGGGTGCCTGCGCTCCCGACTACCCCATGCAGAAGAAGCATGCCACGCGCGAGTTCCTTCGTACCCAGCAGCACCTGCGCAGTCGTACCAACCTCTTTCGCGCGGTGTTCCGCGTGCGCAGCGTGGCGGCCTTCGCCATCCATCGCTTCTTTCAGGAGCGCGGGTTCGTGTACGTCAACACGCCGATCATCACCACGTCGGATGCGGAGGGCGCGGGTGAGATGTTCCGTGTGACCACGCTCGACATGGCCAACGTGCCCAAGAATCCCGACGGCAGCGTCGACTACTCCCAGGACTTCTTCGGCCATGCCGCCAACCTGACCGTGTCCGGTCAGCTTCAGGCGGAGAACTTCGCGTTGAGCTTTGGTGACGTCTATACCTTTGGTCCGACGTTTCGTGCCGAGGACTCCAACACGCGTCGCCACGCGGCGGAGTTCTGGATGGTAGAGCCCGAGATGGCCTTCTGCGACCTGCACGATGACATGGACGTCGCCGAGGCCATGCTCAAATACGTGATCCGCTACGTCATGGAGGCCTGTCCCGACGAGCTCGCCATGCTCAACAAGTTCGTGGACAAGGGCCTTCTCGAAAGGCTCGATCATGTGGCGTCCTCTGACTTCGCCCGCGTGAGCTATACCGATGCGGTGGGGATTCTCGAGGAGGCGCAGGCTGCGGGCCGCACGTTCGAGTATCCCGTAAGCTGGGGCGTGGACCTCCAGACCGAGCACGAGCGCTTCCTCACCGAGGAGCACTTCAGGAAGCCGACGTTCGTGACCGACTATCCCGTGCAGATCAAGGCCTTCTACATGCGTCTCAACGATGACGGTAAGACCGTGGCCGCGGCAGACTGCCTGGTCCCGGGTATCGGTGAGATCATCGGAGGCTCCCAGCGCGAGGACCGCCTCGACGTGCTCGAGCGTCGCATCAGCGAGACGGGGATGGACCCAGAGCAGTACAGGTACTATCTCGACCTGCGCAGATACGGCGGATGCCATCACGCGGGCTTTGGGCTGGGCTTCGAGCGCCTGGTCATGTACCTCACGGGCGTAGACAACATACGCGACGTCCTGCCGCATCCCCGCACCGTGGGCAGCGCTGACTTCTGATGGCCTCTCTGGGCTAGGCTACAGGAGCGCTACTCGTACTTGACCACTACGTCGAGCAGGTCGTTGTCCTGAGAAACGCGGACGATGACGGCGCACAGCCGGTCAAACCAGGCGTCCTGCTCATGGTCGGTCACGCGGCGGCGGTCTATGACGATGCGCGTGGGTTCGTCGACGTCTCCGAGGCAGTCGCCGAGTGCCGCGAGGTTGCCGCCATAGTAGGCGGGAAAGTCGAGGCAGCTTGCAAGCAGGCCATGAACCTGGTCGGGGCCTTCGCAGTGCCTCTGGATGACGGTGATCTCGCGCATGTGGTCCGCCTCCCTGATGGTGCTAGTAGAGTTGCTCGAATGTCTGGTAGTGGTCACCGGAGTAGTAGATGAGACCGTCGTTGGAAAAGACGATGCGCTCTGGTCCGCGAAGACCTCCCGCATAGTCGATGTCGCATTCCTTCCAGGTGCGTCCGTCCGCCTCGGGAAGCAGGCCATCGTCGTTGTAGAAGACGCTGCCGCCGATGCTCATGCCGGGACAGACGTCACCGAGGTTGCCCTTGGAGGCGACCCATCCCGCCCTGCGCGCCTTGGTCTTGGAGATGTAATTCGAGGGCAGATGCCCATAGGTGTGGATGTAGAGCGCCACCTCGGCCTTGCTCGTGTATCTGCCGTCCTCGGTCACGTTGACGGAGGCATCCGGCTGCGACGAGGGGGCCTCTGGGCTGCTGCTCGTTTGGTTGCCTGCCATCGAGCAACCCATGATGCCAAAGCCGACCGCGGCGACGAGGGCGAGCGAGAGGGCCGAGCGGAGTATGTTTCGCAGCTTTTCGTTCATGGCCACATACTAGCGCAAGCCACCATTGGGCAGAAGATGCGCGTTCGGTCCCTGCCTATGGTTTTTCTCGTCCTGGCGGCAGGGGAGGGCATGCCCGCTTCGTCGTCCAATGAACGTAACCACTCAAGTCTGGTACGGTGATTTGCCATCTCGTACTGGTATCCTTAAGTTTCCATGTGAGCAAGTGCTCGCAGGCCTACGGTTCTTTCGGAGGTTGCTATGGTCAAGACATTGGTGCTCGTGAGGCATGGTGACGCCGAGCCTGCCGTCGACGGTGTTGACGGCGCACTCCGTAATCTCACCCGTGCCGGAATCCTTGCCCTCGAAGCTGCGTATCCTGTCACGTTCGCGCGGCTTGATGCTACGGACTCGGCGGTGTGGAGCAGCCCGGCCGTTCGTGCGCTTCAGACGGCGGAGATTGCCGCGCGCGCCATGGGCGTCTCTGACATAGAGATCCACCAATCCCTGTACGATCAGGACATCGACACGTTCTTCTCCGAGCTCAACGCATCGAAGGTACAGACCATCGTTGTCGTGGGGCATGTACCTTTCATGGACCACCTGGTCGAGCGCCTGCTCGGTCAGCCGCATCCGCTGGAAAAGGGTGGTGTCATCGCGCTTGGCATGCCTGACGATCCCGCGCAGTCTCCCTCCCTCCTATGGTTCGCGGACGCTCCCGACACGTTCCGATGGGAGGCGCTCGGCACGGTCGATGCCGCCGTCGCGCATGTGGCCCAGAAGCTCGACGACGCGATGAGCGCCTTCCTCGTCAGTCCCGATGAGGCGAACCTCCTCGAGCTGCGCCAGGCCGTTCGTCGCATGCGGTCGATCTACGCCTTCCTCGGACCTTGGCAGTCGTCCAAGCAGAACGAGTGCACCGAGAAGGCTCTCAAGGGCATGCAATCGGCCACCAACCGCCTTCGCACCATCGACATCTTCTCCGATACCGTGGACGATCTCGTGGAGGCGGGCGAGCTGGGCAACAACAGCCTGCTGCCTATGGCCTGCGCCAAGGAGCGCCAGCTCGAGCTCGAGTCCGTGCTCGCACTCTACAAGAAGAAGAGGACGAGGAATCCTCCTCAAGAAGGCCCGCAAGATGTATCCCAGCTTCAAGTGGCGCAAGTCCGTGCGCGCTGCGGGTCTTTCCGAGGCCGACTTCCAGCGGCGCTTCGACGAGGAGATGGATGCGCTCGACGGAAGCCTCTTCGGTCTTGACCTCACGGACGCACATGTCGTGAGCTGCGCCCGAAGAAATGCCAAGGAGGTCCACTACGTGGCGAGTCGTCTCGGCATGGTTCTGGGGCCAGAGCGCGCGCAGATGAGCTCCTACATGGACGAGATTCAGAACGAGCTGGGTTCGCTCAGCATCGCATCAGAAAACCAGAGGATCGCGCATGAGTTCTCCAAGAGCCCGCGATTTCGTGGCGTCCGTGCTGACCTGGGTGTGGTTGCCCGTGATCAGGCGGAGGTCGTTTCCGCCACGCTGTCGGGCCTACGCCACCGCGAGGCGCGCGCTTCCAAGGGCAAGGCGGGCAAGAAGGACATGGATTCCAAGAACTAGGAGAACTGCATGGAGTATCGCATCGAGCATGACTCGATGGGGGAGATGCGTGTGCCCGGAGACGCCCTTTGGGGTGCGCAGACCGAGCGTAGCCACGAGAACTTCCCCATCGGGACGGAGCGCATGCCGCGCGAGATCATCCGCGCCTTCGCCGTGCTCAAGAAGGCTGCGGCATGCGCGAACGTTCGACTCGGACGCATGCCCGAAGAGGACGCCGCGCTCATACGCCAGGTCGCCGATGAGATCTCTGCAGGCAAGCTGGACGAGAACTTCCCCCTCGTGGTCTGGCAGACAGGGTCGGGCACGCAGACCAACATGAACGTGAACGAGGTCATTGCCAACCGAGGAAATGCCATCGCAGGCGAGAGACGCCTTCACCCCAACGACTCGGTGAACATGAGCCAGTCGTCCAACGACACGTTCCCCACCGCCATGCACATCGCTGCCGTCAATGCCGTGACCCGCGACCTCCTGCCCGCGATCGATCGGCTTTGCGCTACGTTCTGTCGTCTCGAGGACGAGAACGTCGGCGTGGTCAAGAGCGGACGCACGCACCTGCAGGATGCCGTGCCCATCGCCTTCCCACAGGAGATCTCTGGCTGGCGTGGGCTTCTCGAGGGCTCGCGCGAGCAGCTCGTGGCAAGCCTTGCGGGCCTGTACAGGCTCGCGCTCGGTGGCACCGCGGTGGGGACGGGGCTCAACGCGCCGGCCGGCTTTGCTGACATGGTTGCCGGTGAGGTGGCGACGCTCACGGGAGAACCGTTCGTGAGCGACTCCAACAAGTTTCGTGCACTCACGGGCAAGGATGCCATGGTCTTCAGCCACGGCGCCGTGAAGGGCCTTGCCGCCAACATGATGAAGATCGCCAATGACGTGCGCTGGCTCGCGAGCGGCCCGCGACTGGGACTGGGCGAGATAACCATCCCTGCCAATGAGCCGGGCAGCTCGATCATGCCGGGCAAGGTCAATCCCACGCAGTGCGAGGCCGTTACCATGGTGGCCGTGCAGGTGATGGGCAACGATGCCGCGATTGGCTTCGCGGCGAGTCAGGGCAACTTCGAGCTGAATGTCTTCATGCCGGTCATCGCCTACAATTACCTGCAGTCCGTTCGGTTGCTCGTCGACGTCATCCGTTCCTTCGACGAGCGCTGCTGCGAGCGGGAATCACGGCCAATCGCGAGAGGATGGACCACAACCTGCATGACTCGCTCATGCTCGTCACGTGCCTCAACCCTTCCGATCGGCTATGAGAACGCGGCCAAGGTCGCACGTAAGGCCTTTGACGAGGGAACGAGCCTGCGCGACGCGTGTGTGTCGCTGGGCTTCCTTACCGCCGAGGGGTTCGACGAAGTATTCAAGCCAGAAGAGATGGTATAGCGTGGCAGAGGGTCGTCCCCTGCGCCACTCGCTTCGAGGGACAGGGGAGAGCAACATGGAGCAGAGCATCGAGACGCGTTGCGTGCAGGCAGGGTATAGGCCAGGGGGACGGCGAGCCGCGCCAGGTGCCGATCATCCAGTCGACCACCTTCAGATATGAGACCTCCGAGCACATGGGGCAGCTCTTCGACCTCGAGGCCTCGGGATACTTCTACACGCGCCTGCAGAATCCCACCAACGACGCCGTGGCGGCAAAGATCGCCTCGCTCGAGGGTGGGACCGCGGGAATGCTCACGAGCTCCGGCCAGGCGGCCAACTTCTTCTCGGTATTCAACATCTGCGAGACGGGCGGGCATGTGGTGGCGTCGTCGACGATCTACGGCGGCACGTTCAACCTGCTCGCTCACACGCTTCTCAAGATGGGCATCGAGACCACGTTCGTCTCGCCCGACTGCACGCCCGACGAGCTCGATGCGGCCTTCCGCCCCAACACCAGGTGCGTCTTCGGCGAGACCATCGCAAACCCCGCGCTCACGGTCTTTGACATCGAGAGGTTCGCTGCGGCCGCGCATGCGCACGGTGTGCCCCTCATCGTCGACAACACCTTCCCCACGCCCGTGAACTGCCGCCCCATCGAGTGGGGCGCCGACATCGTGACGCACTCCACGACCAAGTACATGGACGGCCACGGTGTTGCCGTGGGTGGCGCGATCGTCGACTCCGGCAACTTCGACTGGATGGCGCACGCCGAGAAGTTCCCTGGCCTCACCACGCCCGACGAGTCATATCACGGCATCGTCTACGCGGAGAGGTTCGGCCAGGGTGGTGCGTTCATCACCAAGGCGACGTCACAGCTCATGCGCGACTTCGGCAGCGTCCAGAGCCCCCAGAACGCCTTCTACCTCAACCTGGGTCTCGAGAGCCTGCATGTCCGCATGCCGCAGCACTGCAAGAACGGCATGGCTGCCGCCGAGTTCCTGAGCACGAGCCCAGAGGTCGCGAGCGTGCGGTACCCGAGCCTGCCTGGCGATGACTCCTACGAGCTGGCACGGAAGTACCTGCCTAAGGGGAGCTGCGGTGTGGTGAGCTTCGAGCTCGCGGGTGGACGAGCGGCTGCGGAGAAGTTCATGGCGGCACTCAGGATCGCAGCCATCGAGACGCACGTCGCCGACGCACGTACGTGCTGCCTGCACCCTGCGTCCTCGACGCATCGCCAGATGACCGATGACGAGCTGGTCGCGGCAGGCATCAGTCCGAGCATGGTGAGGCTCTCGTGTGGTCTCGAGGGTACGGAAGACCTCATCGCCGATCTCGAGCAGGCCCTCGATGCGTCGCGGCGGTAGGTGTGTCCGCCTGCCATGTCCATGGCAGGTGCCGGTCGCTTCGGAGCGCCGGAGGCTTCTCGTGAAATCGCATTCATGATCGCGATTCGGAAACATGATGATACGGGTCCTCTGTCAGAATCACAGGCGCGTCGATGAGACAGCACCCTCCCGTCAGAACCACCACGTCCGCCGAACAATAGGACGTACCAGCTAGAGCAAACCATCTTTCGATTTACCATTGCGTCTGGTTTTTATCGGATTGACGGGGGTTCTCCGTCGATTGGAGAGAGCAAAGAGGAGAGGACATATGGCTAGGCTTCACGTTATGGAGCGTAGCGAGGCCCAGGCCGTCATGGACGGTCTGCACGAGGCGCTGGGCAAGCGTCTCGCGGTGAGCTCGCTCGCCCCGTGCCCGGTGGAGTTCACGGCTGCCTACGTCGCCATGTGTGCGACGCAGAGCTGCGGCAAGTGCACTCCCTGTCGCGTGGGTCTCAGGACCCTGCAGGACCTGCTCGACGACGTGCTCGAGAATCGCGCCGACGAGCATACGCTCGACCTCATCGAGAGGACCGCGCGCACGATCTACCTCTCGGCGGACTGCGCGATTGGCTATGAGGCGGGCGAAATGGCGCTCACGGCCATTCGTGGCTTCCGCGATGACTTCGAGCACCATATCAAGATGCATGCCTGCGGCTTCACGCAGAGCCAGCTCGTGCCATGCGTCTCGGGATGCCCTGCCGGCGTGGACATTCCCGGATACATCAGTCTCGTGGAGGAGGGCCGCTACACCGACGCGGTCCGTCTCATCCGCAAGGACAACCCGCTGCCCGCCGTCTGCGGCCTGATCTGCGAGCATCCCTGCGAGATGCACTGCCGTCGCGGCATGGTTGACGACCCGATGAACATCCGTGGTCTCAAGCGCTATGCCGTCGAGCACATGGAGTCCGACTACACGCCGAGGAAGGCCAAGGCCACGGGCAAGAGGGTGGCTGTCATCGGCGGCGGTCCTGCCGGCCTCTCCGCAGCGTACTACCTCGCGCTCATGGGTCATACGCCCACGATCTTCGAGCAGCGCAAGCAGCTGGGTGGCATGCTCCGCTATGGCATCCCGAGCTATCGTCTTCCTCGCGAGGATCTCGACCGCGAGATTCAGTGGCTGCTTGACTGCGGCATCGAGGTCAATACGGAGACGCGCATCGATGCGGACTTTGGAAGGCTTCGCGAGGACTACGACGCCGTCTACATGGCCATCGGGGCCCACAGTGACCACAAGCTCGGGCTCCCGGGCGAGGATAACCCAGGTGTCATGTCTGCCGTCGACATGCTGCGTTCGATTGGTGACGATGAGTATCCCGACTTCACCGGCAAGCGTGTCTGCGTCATCGGTGGCGGCAACGTCGCGATGGATGTCGCCCGCTCTGCCGTGCGTTGCCACGCGAAGAGCGTGACGATTATCTATCGCCGCCGCATCGAAGACATGACCGCACAGGACGAGGAAATCGTCGGAGCCCAGGCAGAGGGCTGCGAGATCCTACAGCTTTGTGCCCCGGTCAGCATCGATGTCTGCGATGACGGGTCCGTCGGAGGGGTTCGCGTCCAGAGGCAGATCATCGGCGGGCTCAAGAAGGGACGTCCTGCGCCACGGAACGCCGAGGCGGAGGAGACCCTCGTCCCAGGCGAGGTCGTCATCGTCGCCATTGGCCAGGCAATCGATTCTGCCCCCTTCGATGAGCAGGGCGTTCCCACCAAGTGGGGACGTATCGTCACCGATACCGACGGAGCGATCCCCGGCTTCGATGGCGTCTTCTCCGGTGGCGATTGCCAGACCGGTCCCTCGACGGTCATTCGCGCCATCAACGCCGGCAAGGTCGCAGCGGCGAACATCGACCGCTACCTTGGCTATGACCACAAGATAACCCTTGATGTCGAGCTTCCGCCCGTCCAGTTCAGGGGCAAGGTCTCGTGTGCGCGTTGCGAGATGACGGTCCGCCGTTCTGACGAGCGTACCAAGGACTTCAAGAACATAGAGATCGGTCTCAGCGACCAGGAAGCCCATCAGGAGGCCTCCAGGTGCCTGCGCTGCGACCACTTCGGATTCGGCGCTTTCCGTGGAGGGAGGATCGAGCAGTGGTAACCGTAACCATCGACGGGCGCCAGGTGAGCGTGCCCGAGCACACGTCCATTCTCGACGCCGCCCGAAAGGCGAACATCAACATCCCCACCCTGTGCTATCTCAAGGACCTCAACGAGATCGGCGCATGCCGGGTCTGCGTCGTTGAGGTGGAGGGGATCGATCAGCTGGTGGCCGCATGCAACAACACCGTGCTCGATGGCATGGTCGTGCGTACCAACAGCCCCAAGGTTCGTGCGGCTCGCAAGATCAACGTGGAGTTCCTGCTCTCGCGGCACGACTCCGAGTGCACGAGCTGCGTTCGTTCTGGCAACTGCACCCTGCAGACCGTCGCCAACGACCTTGGCATCTCGGACCTGCCCTACGAGAAGCATCTGCCCCATCAGCCGTGGAACCAGGACTATCCGCTCATCCGCAACAACGACAAGTGCATCAACTGCTTGCGTTGCATCCAGGTGTGCGAGAAGGTCCAGGCCACGGGCGTGTGGGACCTCACCAACCGCTCGAGCCACACGAGCGTCGGCGTCAAGGGCGGCATACCCATCGAGCAGTCCGACTGCGCCCTCTGCGGCCAGTGCGTCACGCACTGCCCCACTGGTGCGCTTCGCGAGCGCGATGACACCGAGCGTGTCTTTGACGCTCTCGCCGACCCCGACAAGATCGTCGTGGTGCAGGTGGCTCCCGCCGTGCGTGCGGCCTGGGGTGAGCCCTTCGGTCTGACGCGCGAGAAGGCCACGGTCAATCGCCTCGTGGCGGCGCTGCGGGTGCTCGGCTTCGACTACGTCTTTGATACGGACTTCACGGCCGATCTCACCATCATGGAGGAGGGAAGCGAGCTCCTGGAGCGTCTCAAGGTGCCCGGGGGCAAGAAGTTCCCGATGTTCACGTCGTGCTGTCCAGGATGGGTGCGCTACTGCAAGGCGCACCATTCGGGTTTCGTGGACCAACTCTCCACGTCCAAGAGTCCTGGTCAGATGTTCGGCGCGATCGCCAAGAGCTACTACGCGGAGCTGCTCGGCGTCGACCCGCATCGCATCTACTGCGTGGAGATAATGCCGTGCCTCGCCAAGAAGTCCGAGGTAGGCATCTCGGTCATGAACAGCGCCTGCGGCGACCCTGACGTGGACGTATCCCTCACCACGCGTGAGGTCGACCGTATGATTCGTGCGGCTCATGTCGACGTGAACGCGCTCGAGGACGAGCCTTTCGACCAGCCCTTGGGTACCGCCACGGGCGCTGGTGTGATCTTCGGCGCCACGGGAGGCGTTATGGAGGCGGCACTCAGGAGTGCCTACTTCCTGGTCACGGGGACCAATTGCGACGCGGATGCGTTCAAGGCGGTGCGCGGTCTCAACGGCTGGAAGGAAGCCACCTTCGACCTCGCGGGCACGCCGCTGCACGTCGCCGTGGCATCTGGGCTTGGCAATGCCAATCGTCTGCTCACGGCGCTCGAGGCCGGGGAGGTCGCATACGACTTCGTCGAGGTCATGGCCTGTCCTGGTGGCTGTGCGGGCGGTGGTGGCCAGCCGATTCATGATGGCGAGGAGCTTGCAGGCGTGCGTGGGGACGTGCTCTGGGGACTTGATCGCGTCGCTGCGCTGCGCCGCAGCCACGAGAACCCGGCCATCCAGGCATGCTATCGCGACTATCTGGGCGAGCCGCTCTCCGACCGTGCCGAGCACCTGCTCCATACCAACCACCATGCATGGGCGATGCCTGGCGAGGAGTAGGGAAGAGACGTCCAAACGCAGAGGACCCCGGTTGCGATGCTGCTGCCGGGGTCCTCTTCATGAGCTGACGGAGCCTGCCCCCGTCGTTTTGTGCTACTCCTCGACCTCGAGAAGCTCGATGTTGAAGTTGAGTGCCTGACCAGCGAGTTCGTGGTTGAGGTCAAACGTGACCGTTTCGTCGTTCTTGTCAGTGATGACGGCGGGGAAGGGACGACCAGAGGGGTCGGCAAGCACGACCTTGTCGCCGACGCTGAAGTTCTCGATGCCGTTCATGGCACCGATGGGCATGGTCTGGACCATGTCGGGATTCTTCTCGCCATAGGCGTCCTTGGCCTCGATATGGACGTCGCGCACCTCGCCGAGCTCCATGGTGGCGACTGCGGTATCAAAGCCTGGAATCATCTGACCTGCCATGCAGGTAAATCCCAACGGCTCGTTGCGGTCACGGGAGGAGTCGAACTGGGTGCCGTCGTCGAGTGTGCCCACGTAGTGGACCTTGACCTTCTTGCCTGCGTTGCTGCTCATGCGAGCTCCTGTCTGGCCGTTTTCTCGGACTGGACTATCCTACTCTGCTGAGTGGCATACTAGTAGGACCACGCGGCACATCAGGGGAAGTCATGGAAAACGGTCATTTCATAGGGGTCTTCGATTCGGGAGTGGGCGGCATCTCGGTACTGCGTCATCTCGTGGCCGAGCTGCCCCATGAGCACTTCCGCTACTTCGGGGACTCTGCGAACGCACCGTATGGCGACAAGTCCCGTACGCAGATACGCGCCCTCTCCGAACATATCGTGAGCGACTTTCTCGACCAGGGCGCAGAGGCAATCGTCATCGCCTGTAACACGGCCACGTCTGCTTCGGCATCCTACCTGCGCGAGAAGTATGGGCAGGTGCCCATCGTGGGCGTGGAGCCCGCCCTCAAGCCCGCCGCCCTCCTCCCTCGCCACGACCGCATCCTGGTGATGGCCACCACGGCGACGCTACGTCTGGAGAAGTTCCTGCGGCTTGAGTCGGAGTGGGAGACCGACTCCGAAGTCATCACCATACCCTGCGCGGGACTCGTCGAGCTTATCGAGAAGGGCGATCTCGAGGCGCCGGAGCTCCATGCCCTTCTGGAGGACCTTGTGGGCCAGTATCGAGGCAAGGTGGACTCGGTGGTGCTCGGCTGTACGCACTATCCCTTTATCCGCAGGCAGATCACCGAGGTCGTGGGAGATGTCCCGCTGCTCGACGGAGGCAGCGGAACCGCCCACCAGCTGCATCGCCTGCTTGCGGAGCGGGGTATCCTCGCCACCGAGGATGCGAGCGGTACCGTTGAGTTCTCCTCGAGCCTTTCCGCTCCCGGGGAGCTTGCCCTCTATGAGCGGTTCTTCTCTCTCTAGTCTCGACGAAACCCCAGGCGGCAGCAGGGTGCGGTCTATTCTGCGGCCTCCTCGTCGGCGGTGCGGATGGCCACGCGACGAATCTTGCCGTTGACGGTCTTGGGCAGCTCGTCGACGTAGTCGATGATGCGCGGATACTTATAGGGCGCCGTCTTCTTCTTGACGTAGGTCTGAAGCTCCTTGGTGAGCTCGGGGGTGGCCTCAAAGCCAGTGGACAGTACGATCGTGGCCTTTACGGCGTGCCCGCGAATGGGGTCGGGCACGCCGGTGACGGCGCACTCGCGAACGGCCGGATGGGCGAGCAGGACGGACTCGATCTCGGTGGGCCCTATGCGATAGCCGGACGACTTGATCACGTCATCATTGCGGCCGACGTACCAGACGTACTCGTCCTCGTCCTTCCACGCGGTGTCACCCGTGTGGTACCAGCCGTCATGGATGGCCTCGTGGGTCTTCTCGGGATTGCGGTAGTACTCCATCAGGATGCCGTCAGGTGGATTGTCTCGGTCATAGCGGATGCAGATCTCGCCCGTCTCGCCGTAGTCGCACTCGCTGCCGTCATCATGGAGGATCGCCATCTGGTACAGCGGCACGAACTTGCCCATCGAGCCCGGTCGTGGCGTTGAGTTATTGAGGTTGGCGATGGTGAGCGGCGTCTCGGTCTGGCCAAAGCCCTCGTAGATGGTAAGCCCCGTCTTCTGCTTCCAGAATTCGAAGAGGTCGGGGTTGAGCGCCTCGCCTGCGGTGGTGCAGTAGCGTAGCGGCGAGAGGTCGTGAGCGTCGATGTCGGCCTGCTTCATGAGACGATACATCGTGGGCGGACAGCAGAGCGTCGTGACGTTCCATCGAGCGATGAGATCGAGGATCTCGTCGGCGTGGAAGCGATCGAAGTCGTAGGTGAGAACGCAGGTCTCCATGGTCCACTGGCCATAGAACTTGCCCCACACGGCCTTGCCCCAGCCCGTGTCGGCGATGGTGAAGTGCGTGCCACCGTCGGCCACGGTATTGTGCCAGAGCTTTGCGGTGACGGTGTGCGCGAGGGCATAGGTGCCGTTGTGAAGAACCATCTTGGGTTCGCCCGAGGTGCCCGACGAGAAGTACATGATCATCGGCTCGTGGATCTTCGTGGGGACGCGGCTCCAGAACTCACGTGCGCCGCGGACGCCGGAGTTGAAGTCGATCCAGCCCTCGCGCTTGCAGCTGAGCTCGCACACATGCTCGTCACCGGAGAGCCAGGCATCGCGTGTGCTGGTGCCCGTCATGCCCTCCTCGGAGAGGCCCGATCCGCCACCGTTGACGATGATCCTCTTCGTAAGCTCGGGACAGTTGGGCGCCACCCTGTCGCAGACGTCTGCGACGGTGCCGGTGTTGGTGCAGACGATCGTCGAAATGGATGCGGCCGTGAGACGATACTCGAGGTCATGCTCGCGGAGCATGAACGTTGCGGGGACGAGAACCGCCCCGATCTTGTGAAGCGCCAGCGCGGTGAACCAGAACTGATAGTGGCGGCGCAGGATCACAAGGACCATGTCACCCTTGCGAACGCCCTGGTCGGCGAGGAAGTTGGCCGTCTTGTCAGACCAGTGCTTCATGTCGCCGAAGGTGAACACGTGCTCCTCGCCCTCGGGGTTGCTCCACTTCATGGCGGGACGGTCCGGTTCGGTCTCGGCGATGTTGTCGACGACGTCATAGGCCCAGTTGAAATCCTCGGAATAGTGCAAGGATATGTGGCAGACCTCGCCGTTTTGGTCGCGGGACTCAGACAGGTAGCTCTCGCTCAGATATCGCATGATTGTTGTCCTTTTCGGGGGAGGGAGATAGCCAGGCAGATACGCAAAAGCGCCATGCCGCTAGCGGCATGGCAATGGGGGCTTGGTTGAGGCATCGTCCGCACCGCAGACGATGCCTAGATAATCTCTCCGTCCTCAGGAAGAACGACTGCCAGCAGGTGGGCGTCCTCACCACCGACGGCGATGATGCCATGGCCACGTCCGGAGTCATAGAGCAGGGTGTCACCAGGGCCGACGTTCTCGATGTGATCCTCGAAGGCAAAGCGGAGATGACCGTCGAGGATGTAATCGAGTTCCTGACCGCGATGAAAGCTCAGGTGGATGGGTGCGTTCTGGCTCTCGGGCTGGTAGGGAACCGTGACGTAGAACGGTTCGCAGAGTCGCCCCTTGAAGTAGGGAGCCTTGTGGAGGTACTCGAAGTCGGAATGACGGTTGATGGCAAGGCCCTCGGTGGGGTGGGTGATGGAATACCACTTGATGTGGGGGCTGTCGCCCGTCAGAAGCTCGGTGATGTCCACATCGAGCTTGTGCGCGCACTTGTAGAGGAAGGTGAAGGTGAGGTCCATCTCGCCGGACTCACGAGCGGCGTACTCCTTTGCGGAGCGCCCCGTCGCCTGCGCCATGTCCTCGATCGTGAGGTCGTTGTCCTCGCGCAGGGACCTAATTCGGTTGGCAATCTCCTGACGACGCTCTGTCTCTGATTCCCTATCCATGCGCGCGGTCACCTTCCTTCGGCACTTGATGCCGTATATGGTCTCCTGCAGTACTGATGAGTGGAATCATAGTACCGCAGGAGAGTTGTCCATCGGGGAAGGAGAGGGATTTCTCGTTTGGTCACATTTGCAACCTCGATGAAAACGCGGGACCATCCGGAAGACGGCCCCGCGACCGCAAGCCCCCGTAGACACCCGACCGAGGAGTCCTACAGGTCGATACCCATCTGCAGCGCGCGCCTGTTTGGCTCGAGGAGGTCGCGATGCTTGGCGGGCACGCACTTCTCGAGGGCGGCATCGAGAACGGCGCGATCGCAGAAGCGGGTTTCCTTCCAGAGCTTGCCGAGGCAGATGATGTTGGAGAGACCCTTGAGACCACCATCCTCGGCCATGTGGGTGGCAGGGATCTCAAAGCGCGCGACACCTTCTGTGGTGACGACATCCGTCGCGTTCATGGCGAGCGTGGTGTCGACCACGACGGTTCCGCCGGCGACCACCGTGGTCGCGAACTTCTCGAGCGAGGGCTGGTTCATGGCGATGAGCGCCGTGGGCCTGGTGATGAAGGGCGTGCCGATGGCGTCATCGGAAAGCGATACGTTGCAGTTGGCGGTGCCGCCGCGCATCTCGGGACCATAGCTCGGCATCCACGAGACGTTGCGTCCGTCGATAAGGCCTGCATTGGCCATGACCTTGCCGGCGAAAAGAACCCCCTGCCCGCCGAATCCGGCAAGCACGCAGAGCATCTCTCGGGTCTTGATGGAGGTCTCGTCTGCCATGTCAGCTCTCCCTCCCCTGTTGGGCGATGGGGCAGTCGGCACTGCGAGCCAGTGCCGCCTCGGCGGCGTTGGCAAAGCCGTCGGCTACGACGTCCTTGTACACGCCGAGCGGATAGTAGGGGAGCATGTTCTCGCGAAGCCACTCGAAGGCACCCTGCGGAGTCATGCCCCAGTTGGTCGGGCAGGTTGCCACGACCTCCACGAAGGAGTAGCCCACGCCGTCCACCTGGTTCTGGAAGGCGCGCCTGATGGCCTTCTTGGCGCTGCGAATGTGAGCGGTGCTGTCGCAGGAGACACGTTCGATGTAGGCGGGGCCGTCGAGCGTGGAGAGAAGCTCGCACATGCGTATGGGGTAACCCACCTTGGAGACGTCGCGGCCGTACGGAGACGTCTGGGTGACCTGGTTGGGCAGTGACGTGGGGGCCATCTGGCCGCCGGTCATGCCATAGATGGCGTTGTTGATGAAGATCACCGTGATGTGCTCGCCGCGGGTGGCGGCATGCACGGTCTCGGCGGTGCCGATCGAGGCGAGGTCGCCATCACCCTGATAGGAGAAGACCACGGCCTCGGGATGGACGCGCTTGACGGCCGTGGCCACCGCGGGAGCACGGCCATGCGAAGCCTCGATCATGTCACAGTTGAAGAAGTCGTAGTTCATGACCGAGCAGCCCACGGGCGCGATGCCTACGGTGGTGCCCTCGATGCCCAGCTCGTCGATCGTCTCGGCGATGAGCCGGTGCACGATGCCGTGCGTGCAGCCGGGACAGTAGTTGAACACGACGTCGGCGAGGGAGTGCGGACGACAGCTGACGATGGTCTCGCCCTCATGCACGTCGATGCGGTCCTGCTGGTAGACGGGAAGGGTCTTTGTCTCTGCCATGCTACTCGCCATCCCTTCCGAGCTCTGCCGCGAGCCCCTCGATCTGCTCGAGGATCTCCTCGGGCGTGGGGAGCACGCCACCGGTGCGTCCGTAGAAGGAGACGGGCACACGACCGTCGGAGGCGAGTCGTACGTCCTGCACCATCTGGCCCATGTTGAGCTCGACGGAGAGAAACGCCCTGCAGCCGCCGGAGATGACGCGCTCGAAGGCGTTGGTCGGGAACGGCCAGAGACTGATCGGGCGTAGGAGGCCAGCCTTGATGCCTCTGTCCCGCGCGGCACGAACGGCCGTGCGGGCGATGCGTGAGGCAGCACCAAACGCCACGAGCACGATGTCGGCATCGTCGCACAGCATGAGCTCCTGACGCTGCTCCTTGGCGATGAGGACGTCATAGCGGGCAAAGCGCTCGCGGTTGGTGTCCTCGAGCTTCTGGGGTGTGAGGTAGAGCGAGTTGACGACGTTGTGCGTGCGCCTCATGTGCGTACCGGTGGTGGCCCAGGGCTTGGCGGGCAGGTCGGCGAGGTTGCGCGCGAGGGGTAGCGTGACGGGCTCCATCATCTGGCCGATCATGCCGTCGGCGAGGATCATCGCGGGTGTGCGGTACTCGTCGGCGAGATCGAAGGCCAGATAGACGAGGTCTGCCATCTCCTGGACGGTGCTGGGCGCGAGGACGGGCATGTAGAAGTCACCATGGCCCATCGCGCGCGTCGCCTGGAAGTAGTCTGACTGGGAGGGCTGGATGCCGCCGAGGCCAGGACCGCCACGTTCCACGTTGATGATGACGCCGGGGAGGTCGGCGCCCGCCATGTACGAGACTCCCTCGCCCTTGAGCGAGATGCCGGGCGAGGAGGACGAGGTCATGGCACGCGCTCCGGCCGCCGCTGCCCCATAGACCATGTTGATGGCCGCGATTTCGGACTCCGCCTGCAGGAACGTGCCGCCCACCTTGGGGAGCATACGTGCCATGTAGGCGGCAAGCTCGGTCTGAGGCGTGATGGGATAGCCGAAGAAGTATCTGCAGCCAGCGCGCATCGCTGCTTCCGCCAATACCTCGTTACCCTTCATGAGCACGCGCTCTTCGGTCTGTGCCATCTATCTCACCACCGTAATGGCAACGTCGGGACAGGTGAGATAGCACGACGAGCATCCGATGCAGCCGGATGGTTCGACGAGCTTTGCAGGATGGTACCCCTTGGGGGTGATTCTCTCCGTGTCGAGCGCGAGAACACCCTTGGGACAGGCGTCAACGCAAAGGCCACAGCCCTTGCAGTGCACGTCGTCCACGATGATGCGTGGCATCTGCTTGCCCTCCCTTGTAACGCGGACGCTTACGACCATGGGCCAAACGCGAAGCGTGCGGCCGTCTAGAAGGTATCCCATGGAGTGGATACATATTTTGGCATCACGAGAAGCTCCTCGCCCCTCGTGCTGCTCTCCGTTAACACATTGAACACAACGTCAGGAGTCGTGTTCGTGAGTGCGGACTCGGGAACGATGGTCGCGACGAGCGGCAGTCCGAGAAGGTCTGCGCACTCGCGCGCAAAGGCTCGCCCATGCTCGACGTTGCGCAGGGTCGTCTCGGCACCGAGATTCGACGTGTTGAGCACGGCGTCCACGTGCAGATGGCAATGGGCCTCGATGCCGGGGACGAGAGCGGCCGCCTCGGCGGCGGTGGTGGTGAGGCTGCGGAATGCGCTCACCACGTACAGCATGCGAGAGGGTGCCGAAGCGAGGGCATCGGCGTAACGACCGAGCGCAGTGGCACCGTCCTCATCCCCGCCCACGTCAATCACGAGCCGTGCGCCAGAGCCGGCCGCAATGCCCGCGACTATGGCGTCAAGCTCGCCCGTGAGGCTTGGCGTATCGAGCGTGGTGCGCGCGAAGACCGGTGCCACGAGCCCCACCCCTCGAGATGCGAGGAGCTCGGGGTAGTCGCTCGAGCGAAAGTAGGGGTTTACGATGTCGAGGTCGGCGAGGGTGACGGTATCTCCACGCTCGGCACACGCGAGTGCGATGCCCAATGCGGTGTTGGTCTTGCCCACGCCGGCATGGCCGACGAGAATCGTGATGGAAGAAAGTCCCTCCATGAAAGGGGAGGGGCCTTCGAGACGGCTGTGCGTGTCCACGTCCCTCCCTTGGCGCTATGCGCGCTTCTTGCCCCACCAGAAGGTGGCTACGGTTCCGGGGCCCGTATGCACTCCGATCGTGGCACCGATGCCAAAGGTGTAGATGCCCTCTATCCTGGGAAACTCCGCGCGGATGAGGTCGGCCACGGCCTGTGCGTCATCAGGGCATTCCGACATCGAGATGAATACCTTGCCCGTGTAGTCCTTACCGTCCCGGACGGTTTCGTGCATCATGTCAACGACGCGGCGGATGGCCCGCCCCTTGGTGCGAATCTTCTCGATCACGGCAAGCGATCCGTCGGATGCCACGTTCATGACGGGGCATATGTGGAGAAGGCCGCCGAAGTGGCCGGCAACCCTCGAGATGCGACCTCCCCGCACGAAGAACGTGAGGTCGGATGAGAAGAACCAATGCTGCAGCTCGAGCTTGTGCTCCTCGCACCAGTCATGCAGCTCGTCGATGGAGAGACCCTCGTCGCGCTTGTCGGCGAGAGCGTCCATGAGAAGACCGTAGCCAGAGCTTGCCGCGAGCGAGTCGATGACGTAGACCTTGCGCTCGGGAAACTCCGCGGCGAGAACGTCGCGGGCCGCACATGCAGAGTTGTAGGTACCCGAGATGCCCGAGGAGAGCGTGGGGTGCAGCACGTCGAGCCCCTGTTCGAGATAGGGGCGCCAGAGGTTGACATAATCGCCGGTGGCCACCTGCGAGGTCTTGCAATCCTGGCCGGCAAGCATCTTGGCATAGAGCCGGGAGGGCGTGTTGGTGACACCGAAGTCATCCTTGCAGGACACGCCGTCGAGCGCATAGTTGAAGTAGACGTATTTGATGTCACGGCTCTCGAGCCACTCGCGCGTGAGATCTACGGTGGAGCTGCAGCTGATTACATATCCTGGCATTGGACTTCCTCAACATACGTAGTTTTGACCCGTACCAACTATAAAGCGTCAAGCAGTCGAACTACGAGCGCACATGCCAGGTATGTATTTTTGACCTATCTTTAAAAACATGCGTGCCGTGGGGGCGTCATCCTTCTGCACAGATTGACGTCACCGTTGCATGGGGGACATTTTACCCTAGTCCTCCTCGGACATCCGTAAGGACACGTACCAAGCCTCAACGATTCGTTGGGGTTTGGTCTAAGCCGCCCGTCTCGAGACACAAAAAGTCCGCCACCGTGAGGGTGGCGGACTCGTGACGCAGTGAATGCCCGGGAACTAGGCGTTGAGAGCCTGCTCGACAGCCACGGCGCAGGCCACGGTGCAGCCGACCATGGGGTTGTTGCCCATGCCGATGAGACCCATCATGTCGACGTGCGCCGGGACGGAGCTGGAGCCGGCGAACTGAGCGCTCGAATGCATGCGGCCCATGGTGTCGGTCATGCCGTAGGAGGCGGGACCGGCGGCCATGTTGTCGGGGTGCAGGGTACGACCAGTGCCGCCACCAGACGCCACGGAGAAGTACTTCTTGCCGGCAAGCACGCGCTCCTTGAAGTAGGTACCCGCGACGGGGTGCTGGAAGCGCGTGGGGTTGGTGGAGTTGCCGGTGATGGAGATGTCGACCTTCTCGTGCCACATGATGGCGACGCCCTCGCGGACGTCATCGGCACCGTAGCAGTTGACCTCGGCGCGAGGACCATCGGAGTACGGAATGGTCCTGACGATGTGGAGCTCGCTGGTGAAGTAGTCGAACTGGGTCTGGACGTAGGTGAAGCCGTTGATGCGGGCGATGATCTGGGCGGCGTCCTTGCCAAGGCCGTTCAGGATGACGCGCAGGGGCTTCTTGCGGGCCTTGTTGGCGTTGTTGGCGATGCCGATGGCACCCTCGGCGGCTGCGAAGGACTCGTGACCGGCCAGGAACGCGAAGCACTCGGTGTCCTCGCCGAGGAGCATGGCGCCAAGATTGCCATGGCCGAGACCGACCTTGCGGTCCTCGGCCACGGAGCCGGGGACGCAGAAGGCCTGGAGGCCTTCGCCGATGGCCGCTGCGGCCTCCGAGGCGGTCTTGGTGTCCTTCTTGACGGCAATCGCACAACCGAGGGTATAGGCCCACTTGGCGTTCTCGAACGCGATGGACTGAATGTCGGTCGTGATGTCATATGGGTTGAAGCCGAGGTCGGTGCAGATCTTCAAGGCGTCCTCGAGATTGGCGATGCCATACTTCTCGCAGGTCTTGGTGATCTTGTCGATGCGACGCTCATAGCCTTCGAACGTAACTGCCATAGTGTTCAGCTCCTTTCTCTACTCAACGCGGGGATCGATGACCTTGGCGGGACTGTCCCACTGACCGTAACGGCCCATGGCGCCGTCGACGGCCTGCTTGGGATCGGTGCCCTTCTTGAGGGCATCGGTGAACTTGCCGAGGTTGAGGAACTCAAAGCCGATGATCTCGTCCTTGTCGTTAAGGGCGAGATGGGTGACGTAGCCCTGGGCGAGCTCGAGGTAACGGGCGCCCTTGGCGGAGGTGCCGTACACGGTGCCCACCATGGAGCGCAGGCCCTTGCCGAGGTCATCCAGGCCGGCGCCGATGGGCAGGCCGTCCTCGGAGAAGGCCGTCTGGGTGCGGCCGTAGACGATCTGGAGGAAGAGCTCCCTCATGGCGACGTTGATGGCATCACAGACGAGGTCGGTGTTGAGGGCCTCGAGGATGGTCTTCTTGGGGAGGATCTCGGCGGCCATGGCGGCGGAGTGCGTCATGCCAGAGCAGCCGATGGTCTCGATGAGGCACTCCTCGACAACGCCCTTCTTGACGTTGAGGCTGAGCTTGCAGGCGCCCTGCTGCGGCGCACACCAGCCGACACCATGGGTGTAGCCGGAGATGTCAGAGATCTCTTTCGCCTGAACCCACTTGCCCTCTTCGGGAATGGGTGCAGGTCCGTGGTATGCGCCCTTGGCGACGGGGCACATCTTCTCCACTTCTGCGGAATACTGCATCTATTGCTCCTCTCCAGAACTCCTCGTCAGCACCCCGTGTGCCGACGCGTTGGTCGCCGTCGACGAGACAGGAGCATCCCGCCGGGCGAGCAGACTACACGTAGTGTACGGCACCGCGGGGTCTGTTCCGTCGAACAACCGATATTCGTTCGTCCATGGTGGCGGATGGCGAGAAGCGCTCCCTGTCGGGACGCATGTGGCTTCTCGGTGAGGGCGGTGCGTGAACCATATAATCGTCACCATGACTGAATCCAAGGACATACCTGGCTGGGGCTGGAAGCTCGCCCTTGCGTCGGCAGCCGCCATCTGGGGTGGCTCGTTCGTCGTGATCAAGGGTGCGCTCGATGCCATGCCCGCCGCCTGGCTCATGGCCCTCCGCTTCGCGCTCGCGGCGGTCGTCCTCATCATCGTCTTCCGACGCAGGCTCGTCGAGAACTTCGACGGAAGCCACCTTGTCGCAGGAATGCTGCTCGGTGTCGTGGAGGGTACGGGGTTCGTGGTGCAGAACATGGGCCTCGAGTCGACCACGCCAGGTCGCAACGCGTTTCTCACGGCGGTGTACTGCGTGCTCGTCCCCTTCGTCAATTGGGCGATGGCGGGAAGGCGGCCTGGTGCCAACAACGTCTTGGCCGCCGTCCTGTGCATGGCGGGCGTGGGGTTCCTCTCGCTTGGGGACGACCTGTCGTTTTCGTTGGGCATAGGTGACAAGCTCACGCTCGTCTCGGCGGTACTGTATGCGGTGCATATCGTGCTCGTGTCGAAGCTTGCGTCCGCGCATGACGTGATGACGCTCACCATCGTCCAGATTGCGACGGGCGCTCTCGTCGCCCTGTGCTTTGCGCTCGCGCTTGAGCCGGCGCCGGACGTCAGCGTGTTCACGCCCGACTTCCTGGCTGCCCTGGCGTATCTCGTGATTCTTGCGAGCTGCGTGGCGATGGTGGTGCAGAACTTCGGCCAGAGCAAGGTTCCGCCCGCACAGGCGGCGCTGCTCCTCTCCATGGAGAGCCTCTTCGCGGTGCTGGCGAGCGTCGTCTTCTGCCAAGAGCAGGTCACGGACCGTATGCTGGGGGGCTTTGCGCTCATCTTCCTTGCCGTGCTGGCAAGCGAGGTGGGGGGACTGATAGTGAGGCATGCGAGGGACGGGGCCAGCGCGGTGCCCAGACCCGAGGAGGAGCGATGATTCAGGATATAGGTGCGTTGCGCTTTGACAATCACTTCGAGCCGCTCGAGCCTGGGGAGACGAGCTACGTGCTTCACTACCGCGACTGCGGGGCGCTCGTGAGCGTCGTGAGGCCTGGCGAGGGCGGAGCCGACGCCGGCTCGGCCGATGATGTCATCGAGCTTCCGCGTCTTGCCGACTACCCAGTTTTGCCCAGACGCACCGTCTATCTCTTCTCCGTCGGCGACGAGAGGTACTTTCTCGCGTTGGACGAGGAGGTCGAGCTCCCTCGGGGCTTCGGCTATGAGGCCATGAGCTGGATGCGCCACGCTACCCCCGCCCATCTGCTCTTTGCCGCGGCCACTGGCTATCAGCTCTCCAACTGGTACGCCGACAACCACTTCTGCTCGCGCTGCGGGCACGCGACCGAGCTTGCGCTCACGAGTCGCGAGATCGTATGCCCGGAGTGCGGGAAGGTCGTCTACCCAAAGATCCAGCCCGGCATCATCTGCGGCATCACGCAGGGTGACCGCATCGTGCTCACCAAGTACGCGGGACGGGCGGGCGTGTGGTATGCGCTCGTGGCGGGCTTTACCGAGGTGGGCGAGACGATCGAGCAGACCGTGCGACGCGAGGTCATGGAGGAGGTCGGGCTTCGTGTGCAGAACCTGCGCTTCTACAAGAGCCAGCCGTGGTCCTTCTCGGATACGCTCCTCGTGGGATTCTGGTGCGAGGTGGACGGTGACACCTCGATCACCGTTGACCGGACCGAGCTCAAGGAGGCCCGGTGGTTCAGCCGTAGCGAGATGCCTGACGAGCGCGCAGGCGACCACGCAAGCCTTACGGGCGAGATGATCGAGCGCTTCCGCGCGCTCGGGCATGGGGTGTTCGAGGGATAGCGACCCGTCACCCCCTCCAGACTAGATCGTCCTTCTCACCGCATCGTGCCAGCCGGCGAGGAGGACGTCCACCCGCGTGGCATCCATCCTTCTCGAGAAGACGTCGTCGGACTCACGCAATGCGAGCAGCTCGTCGGTGTTGCTCCAGAAGCCCGTGGCGAGACCCGCGAGATAGGCGGCACCGAGGGAGGTGGTCTCGGTGTTCTGCGGTCTGCGCAGGTCGCACCCCAGAAGGTCCGCCTGGAACTGCATGAGGAAATCGTTCGCGCTTGCCCCGCCATCGACGTTGAGCGTGGCGAGCGGCTTGCCGGCGTCCGCCGCCATGGCGCAGGACAGGTCGGCGATCTGGTAGGCGATGGCTTCGAGCGCGGCGCGCGCGATGTGCGAGCGCGTGGTTCCGCGTGTGAGTCCGTAGATGGCACCGCGGGCGTCGGGCTTCCAGTAGGGCGCCCCTAGGCCCGTGAAGGCGGGCACGATCGTGACGCCGCCCGTGTCGGGGACGCTCCTGGCCATATACTCGGTCTCGCTGGCGTTTTGGATGATGCCCAGCTCGTCGCGGAGCCACTGGATGAGGGCCCCTGCCACGAAGACCGAGCCCTCGAGTGCGTACTCGGTGTCCCTCACCGACGGTGGCGATGCCACTATGGTGGTCACGAGGTTGTTGCGGCTCTCGCGAGCGTTGCGGCCCGTGTGCAGCAGCATGAAGCAGCCTGTGCCATAGGTGTTCTTGGCCTGGCCCGGCTCGAAGCAGCACTGTCCGAACAGAGCGGCCTGCTGGTCGCCCGCGACGCCGGTGATGGGCACGCCCGCAGGCACGCCTGGGTAGCTCGTCTCCCCAAAGATGCCGCTCGAACGGAGCACCTTGGGCATCATGGCCGCAGGTATGTCAAAGAGATCGAGGAGCTCCTCGTCCCAGCGTCCCTCGTGGATGTTGTAGAGCATCGTGCGACTTGCGTTGGTGACGTCGGTGGCGTGCACGAGGCCACCCGTGAGCACCCATACGAGCCAGGTGTCCACGGTGCCGAAGAGCAGCTCGCCTGCATCCGCCCGCTCGCGGGCGCCGGGGACGTTTCGCAGGATCCACGCGATCTTGCTGGCCGAGAAGTACGCATCGGCGAGAAGTCCCGTCTTGGCGCGAATCCTATCGCGGACCTCGGGCGTCCCGCAGACCTCGTCGACGAGCGCCGCCGTGCGCCGGCACTGCCATACGATGGAGTTATAGACGGGCTGGCCTGTGGTGGGATCCCACACGATGGTGGTCTCGCGCTGGTTGTCGATGCCGATGGCATCAATCTGCGCCGCCGCGAGACCGTGCCTGTTCACGAGTTCGGTGAGAGAGCCGATCTGCGAGAAGAGGATGTCTTGCGGGTTGTGCTCGACCCAGCCGGGTTGTGGGAAGATCTGCTGGAACGGTCGCTGCACGCAGTCGACCATGCGTCCTTGGTGGTCGATGAGCACGGCGCGCGAGGAGGTCGTCCCCTGGTCGAGCGCGATGACGAACCTCTCGTCAGTGGCGGCCATGGCTACTCATCCCCTTTGCTGTCCACGTGGGCGTCGAGCCATGAGGCAACGTCGCCATACACGCGAGCATGGCCGGTCTCGTTCAGGATCTCATGGCGCATGCCCTCGTAGATGATGCAGGTGACATCGCTGGACCCGGCGGAGCGTGCCATGTCGACCGCGATGCGCACCCCGTCCCCCTTGTCGCCTACGGGGTCCTCTGCGCCAGAGATGAAGAGGAGCGGCAGGTCATGCGGGACCTTCGCGGACGTCTCCGGCCTGCATGCCTCGCCCGAGAGGGCCCCCACGGCGGCATACCCTCCCACGGAGAACATGAACCCGCAGGCGGGGTCGTCAATGTAGCGTCTCACGTTGTCCTCGTCGAAGGAGAGCCAGTCAAGGTCCGTCCTGCGATCGGGAATGGCCTTCGCATAGGCACCCACGCCCATGCCGTCGACGAACTTCGACCTGTGGTCCTCCCCACGGAAGAAGCCAATGACCGAGGACAGTGCCTTGGCGGCACCCGCCTTGGCTGGAGGGAGGTGACCGGTGCCGCAGATCACGGCGCCGGCGAGTCCCTCGCCATGGCGCGCGATACGGCAGCGGACGATGAAGCTTCCCATGGAGTGACCGAAGACGAAGCGCGGGGTTCCCTGCGCCACGCGCGCCGAGACGATCCTCCACGCCCCGTCCACGTCTTCGATGAGGAAGTCCGAACCACCTCGCAGCGGAATGCAGCCCCACGCGGCGGGGTCGGAGGAGTCCCCGTGACCTATCTGGTCGTGGCCGGCTACCACGTAGCCCCGGGAGCAGAGGAAGCAGGCAAAGTCGTCATAGCGGCTGATGTGCTCGGCCATGCCATGCACGATCTGGATCACCCCGCGTGGACGCGGTCTCTCATCGCCCGTCGGAGCGACGTCTTTCGGCCACCAGATGGTACCGCGGATCGTTGACGAGCCATCGCTCGATGCGAACTCGAATGCCTCTCGAATGACGTTCTCGCCTGTCATGTCAGCCCTCTTTCCGTGCCGCTGGTGGCAAGACCCATTATCGCCGCGTCCGAAGTGCGTCCCCTCCGCATTCCCGCCGCCGCGTGAAACTCTGATACTGGCTGGCATGGCTATCCCCGACGTCTCCCGCGGAAAAGCGCGAGAAAGCGCTCGGAGATCGCCGCCTTGCCCGTGGATCCGTCGCGGATGCCCATCACAGGTCCGCCATGCGCGAGCACCATGAGCGCGAGCAGCACCACGGCGGCAACGGACTGGCAGGTGCTGCCGAAGAGAATGCTCAAGACGAGCCACGCCGCCGAGATCGTGATGGCTCCCACGCAGAGGTAGCCGCAGAAGAGCACCTCGCCAAGACCCGCGAGACACGAGACGCCGCCGAGCACGGGGTTGGTGAGGAATATGGCGGAGCACGTGGTGGTTACGCCCTTGCCCCCGCGAAAGCGGTGCCACGCGGGGTAGTCGTGGCCAAGCGTGGTGCCGAGTCCCGCCATGACGCCCGCCGTCGTCATGTCCCCGGGAAAGAGCGCGCGACAGACGAGCCACGCGAGAAGTGTCTTGCCGATGTCTCCCGCGAGCACGACGGCCGCCCACCTGACTCCCAGCTCGTGGCCGACGTTTGCCATGCCTGGGTTTCCTGCCCCCGTTTCGAACGCACTCTTGCCGCTGACCGCGCGACATACGACGTCGGCGGTGAGGAACATGCCGCATGCATAGCCAATGGCAAGGCTTGTCAGAATCGTGACCCCCATCGTCCCTCCGTTAGAGAAGCCGTGAAGAAAGCTGGTCCGCATGGCACGTACGGTACTCTATGTACGGCGGCGATCTCGGGCGATGCCGTCTGCGGTATGCCGTGGGGATACGGAAGGAAGCGTTCATGGTTCAGGGTGTCATCTTTGACATGGATGGACTCATGTTTGATACGGAGCGCGTGTGGCAGCGCGCATGGGGACCCACACTCGAGCACTTCGGCTATGGCCCGCAGCCAGGCATCGACGCGGACACCCGTGGGACCACAGGGGCGGAGTTCTCTGCGGTTCTCCGCTCCTACCTCGGTGATGACGTCGATTCCGAGGCGTTCTGGGCATACTTCTCCGGTGTCGCCAACGAGTCCTTCGCCCGACGCATCGACAAGAAGCCTGGCCTCGACGACCTGCTCGCCTTTCTCGACGAGCATGACATATCCCGTGCCGTCGCCTCGTCGAGCAGCCCCGAGCAGATAGCCCATCACCTCCGCGTGACGGACGTGGAGAGGTACTTCACGTTGACGGTCTCGGGCAAGGAGGTCACGCACACCAAGCCCAGACCTGACATCTTCCTCGAATGCGCGCGCCGCATGGGAGTCGAGCCCGGTCGTACCCTCGTGCTCGAGGACTCGTATAACGGTGTGCGCGCTGGTGCTGCCGGGGGGTTCATCACGGTCATGGTCCCCGACCTTGCGGAGCCCGACGACGAGATGCGTTCGCTCTGCGCACGTTGCTGCTCGAGCCTGTTTGAGGTTCGTGACCTTCTCAGTTCTGGAGAGATCGGCTGATGGGTGTACCATACCCATGAGAATGTGGTCTTCTTCCAAGCCGGTGCCTTTCGATGCGGGACGAGGGACGATGCTATGACTGGTCTTCACTGCTCTGACTGCATTTACAGCACGTTCATACTCAACGAGAAGACGCGGATGTATCAGGCGAAGTGTAGCCGCGGCTACACGCTTGCCGACCCGCACGTCCACACCGAACCCGAGAGGTTCTTCTGCGAAAGGGCTGACGGACTTGTGCCCGTGGTCGACCCCTTTGGCAAGGAGTACCTGCGGACGAGTAACGTATGCGGGCGCTTTATGTGCTCCCAGGACTTCGTGCCGGACGAGAAGTCCAAGAAGCATTTCTGGGACAAGTAGCCCATCGATAACGGGAGGGTGTTCCCATGTCCACCATCAGCCTCGCGGTTCTCGGCTCGACCGTTCCTGTTGCCGGAGACGCGACACCCATCGTCTTGATCGCCATCATCGCTGGTATCGGCCTTGGCATCGTGGCCGTGACGCTCCTCCTGCGCCGTCATCTCAAGTAGGCGCGCTCGGCTCTCCCCGTGCGCGTCGAGACGTCATCTTTGGCATGGTGAGTGGCGCTTGGAATGGAACGTGCCACCACCTACAAAAAGAAACGAATGCCCAACGGAAAATAGCGTAGAATGACTCCTCTTGTAGTAATTCGAGATAACGTTATGTGCCCTCTGCAGGGCAAGAAAGAGGAGCCATGTCAAGACGAGCAAAGTCCGATAGCGGTGAGACCAGGCGCGGACTGCTGAAGGCGGCGACTACCGAGTTTGCCGCACGTGGGTATGAGGGTGCGTCGCTTCGCCAGATCTGTTCGAAGGCGGGCGTTACCACCGGAGCGCTCTACTTCTTCTTCGAGAACAAGGAAGACCTCTTCAGGCGGGTCATCGCACCCGTCACCGATCAGGTGCTCGGCGTGTTCGCCGGGCATTACGAGAGGCTCGCCAACGTCACTGCGTCCGGTGACCCCATGGATGGCCTCGCTTTTGACGAGATGACGAGCAAACTCATCCTCGATCTGTTCTTCAGCAACAAGACCATTATCAACATCATCACCAACAACAGAAAGAACTCCGTCGTGGAGGAGTTCTTCGACAAGCTCGTGGGCATCATCTCGGATGGCATGCGTGCCACGCTCGAGAAGAGCGGGAAGACTCTCGGGCGGAGTGACGATTTCATCATCACCTGGCTCGCCACCACCGAGATCAACACCGTGATCGACATCATCGAAAACGACGAGAAGCGCTGCGACGCCGACAGGCACATGCTCTCGGTGGTGTGTTTCATCCGCAGCGGTGTGAAGGGCGTAGCCACCGCGTAGTGCTCCCGGTAGTCCAAACGACATGCGAACCAAGCCCGGGGCCAAGGGTTTGAGCCCGACCGATGGCCCCGGGGCCCTTGTGACCGATCAGGCTAGGAGTTCTCTGCCTGCATCGCGGCCTTCTTCATGCTGCGCACGTACTCGACGACCGCCTCGGTGGCATCTTCGCCGTACTGCGCGATCATGCGCACGATCGCAGACCCCACGATGACGCCGTCGGAGAGGGCGGCCATCCTCCTGGCCTGATCGGGCGAGGAGATGCCAAAGCCCACGGCGGTCGGGATGGCCGGGTTTGCCTCCCTGACGAGATTGACCATGGCTCCGACATCGGTGGTGATCTCGGATCGTACGCCAGTGACCCCGAGCGAGCTCACGCAGTACACGAAGCCCTTCGCGTTTCTGGCGATGGCCCTGATGCGCTCGTGGGAGGTCGGGGCGATGAGACTCACCACGGCAAGCCCCTCGTCCGAGAACGGCTCGTCGAACTCCTGCTTCTCCTCGAAGGGAACGTCGGGCAGGATGATGCCTGACATGCCGACCTCGCGCTCGCGTCGGGCGAACTCCTTGGTTCCATAGCTGAAGACGACGTTTGCATAGGTCATGAAGACCAGGGGTACGTCGCAGGTCTTGCGGATGCGTTCGACCATGTCGAAGACGTCATCGGTGGTGACCTTGTTTCTGAGGGCGCGTAGGTTCGCGTCCTGGATGACGGGTCCTTCGGCCATGGGGTCGGAGAAGGGGATGCCGATCTCTATGAGATCGGCGCCGGCCTTGGCCATGGCGGGAACGAGACGCTCGGTGAGGTCGAGCGTGGGGTCGCCCGCGGTGATGAACGGAATGAATGCCTTGCCGTTGGCGAAGGCATCGGCGATGTCCCTAGTCATGGAGATCCTCCCCCCGGTAGCGGGCGATGGCCGCCACGTCCTTGTCGCCGCGTCCGGAGAGCGTGACGACGATCGTCTGGTCCTTGCCCATGGTGGGGGCAAGCTTCATGGCATAGGCCACGGCATGTGCGCTCTCGATGGCAGGGATGATGCCCTCGATGCGCGAGAGGTACTCGAAGGCGTCCACGGCCTCGTCATCGGTGACGGGCACGTAGTCGGCACGGCCCGTGTCGTGGAGCCACGCATGCTCGGGCCCGACGCCTGGGTAGTCAAGGCCTGCGGAGATGGAGTACACGGGTGCGATCTGGCCATACTCGTCCTGGCAGAAGTAGCTCTTCATGCCATGGAAGATGCCGACGCGACCGGTGTTGACCGTCGCTGCGGTCTCCCACGTGTCGACGCCGCGACCGGCGGCCTCGCAGCCGATGAGCCTGACGTCCAAGTCGTCGATGAAGTTGTAGAACGAGCCGATGGCGTTGGAGCCACCTCCCACGCAGGCGATGACCGCATCGGGGAGCCTGCCCTCGCGCTCGAGGATCTGTGCGCGGATCTCTTTGGAGATGACGGCCTGAAAATCCCGGACGATGGTGGGGAAGGGGTGTGGCCCCATGCAGGATCCGAGGCAGTAGTGCGTATCGTCTATGCGGTTGGTCCACTCGCGAAAGGTCTCCGATACGGCATCCTTCAAGGTGCCGGTGCCGCTTTCCACGCCGATGACCTCGGCACCCATGAGACGCATGCGATAGACGTTGAGCGCCTGGCGCTCCATGTCCTTCACGCCCATGTACACACGGCACTCCATGCCCATGTAGGCGGCCACGGTCGCGGTCGCCACCCCGTGCTGTCCGGCGCCCGTCTCGGCGATGAGACGGGTCTTTCCCATCCTCTTGGCGAGGAGGGCCTGTCCGAGGGCGTTGTTGATCTTGTGCGCCCCCGTGTGGTTGAGGTCCTCGCGCTTGAGATAGACCTTGGCGCCGCCGAGGTCTCTCGTCACGCGCTCGGCGTAGTAGAGCAGGGACGGCCTGCCGGCGTACTCCCGCTCGAGGCGGTCGAGCTCCGTGATGAACTCCGGGTCCTCCCGGCAGCGGTCATAGGCCTCCTCGAGCTCGAGGATGGCGTTCATCAGCGTCTCGGGGATGTATTGCCCTCCGTGGATGCCAAAGCGCCCGTGACTGGTGGTGCTGTTAGGCATTGCTCGCACTCCTTACTGCGGCCACTGCCGCACGAATCTTCTCCGGGTCCTTCAAGCGAGCGGTCTCGATGCCGGAGCTCATGTCCACGCCCCAGGGATGGAGCTCGCCTACCGCTTGTGCGACGTTTTCGGGCGTGAGCCCTCCTGCAAGAACAAACGGCCTGCTCATGCCATTGATGAGCGACCAGTCAAAGCCGTTGCCCGTACCGTGTCCGCTGTCGAGGAGGATCATGTCGGCCGCCGATCGGTTGGCTCGCTCCACGTCCTTCTCGGAGAGGACCTGGATGGCCTGGATGATGGGGGCCCTGGTGCGCAGGCGAAGATGGCGGATGTAGCCGTTGTCCTCGTGGCCATGAAGCTGGAGTATGTCGAAGAGGCTGCCGTTGTCCCCGACACGTGCCACTGGTGCGTCGACACTCACGCCCACGGTGAAGACGTCTGGTCTCACGTCGTGGGCGAGCCTGGCTGCCCCTGTCGACGAGAGGCTGCGGTGGCTCTCGGGAAAGTCCACGATGAAGCCGCAGAAGTCGGGTCCCGCCGCATTGACGGCCATGATGTCCTGCTCGCGGAACATCCCGCAGAGCTTGATGCGACAGGGGCCATCTGTCGCATGCAGCAGCTCCATGACGAGTGCCTGGCGTCTCGGGGAAACGCCGCTCATCGTGTACCCCCTCGCAGCTCGTCGAGGGCGGCTCGCCTGTTGCCTGCACGGACGAGCGTCTCGCCGATGAGCACGGCATCGATGCCCGCCTCCTCGAGACGGACAACGTCGGCGCGGGTCTCCACGCCAGACTCGCTCACGAACACGCGGTCAGGTCCGACCAAGGGGCGCAGATCGATGCTGCGACCGAAGTCCACCTCGAACGTCCGAAGATTACGGTTGTTGACACCGATGACGTGCGCGCCTGTCGCGATGGCGCGCGGCACCTCCTCAGGCTCGTAGGCCTCCACGAGTGCGGTCATCCCAAGCTCGTGGCAGAGGTCCACGTAAGAACGGAGCTGCTCGTCGCCAAGAATCGAGCATATGAGGAGGACCGCAGAGGCACCGAGGACCTTTGCCTGGTAGACCATGTACTCGTCGACCACGAAGTCCTTGCGAAGCACGGGGATGGAGACCGCACGGCTGACGTCTGCGAGGTGGTCGTCCGTACCTTGGAACCATGTGGGCTCAGTGAGGCACGATATCGCCGCGGCCCCGGCCGCCTCGTAGTCCCGTGCGATGGCGACGGGGTCGAACTCGGACGAGATGAGCCCCTTTGACGGGCTCGCCTTCTTGCACTCGCAGATGAAGCTCATGGTCGGCGTCCGAAGGGATTTCTCAAAGGGGAAGACCCTCTCCGTCCCTGCGGCCGCTCGTGCGGCTGTCGCAACCTCCTCGAGCGGATGGACCTCCTTCTCGCGTGCCACCCGCGCGCGAGTCCTGTTGGCGATCCTTCCGAGTATGTCATCGTTTCCGGCCATCATTCGTTGCTCTCGGCGATGAAGCACTCGAGGGTCCTGGTCGCACTGCCGCTTGCGATCTGCTCGTCGGCGAGCCTGATTCCCTCCGTGATGTCGTGCGCCTTGCCGGCTACGTAAAGCGCGGCACCGGCGTTGAGGACGGCCACGTCGTGCTTGGGGCCTGCGAGCCTGCCGGAGAGGATGTCACGGACGGTCTGCGCGTTCTCTGCGGGAGTGCCACCCACGATGTCGCCCTTTGCACAGCGGACGAGGCCGAAGTCCTCGGGCCTGATGACGCTCGTGCGGTAGTAGCCCTCCTTGAGCTCGCAGACGGTGGTGGGGGCGGAGAGGGAGATCTCGTCCATGGTATCTTGGCCGAAGACCACGAAGGCGCGCCTCACGCCGAGGTTGGAGAGTACCTTGGCGACCGGCTCGACGAGATACTCGTCGTAGACGCCGAGGAGGAAGTACTCGGGCCTGGCGGGATTGGTGAGCGGCCCCAGGATGTTGAACACGGTGCGGAAGCCGAGCTCCTTGCGGATGGGGCCGACGTATTTCATGGCGGTATGGTACTTCTGGGCGAAGAGGAAGGCGATGCCGCAGGTATCGAGCTCGTCGATGACCTTGTCGGGATCCTGCTGCAGGTTCACGCCCAGGGCCTCGAGGCAGTCGGCGGTGCCGCACTTGGAGCTGGCGGCACGATTGCCGTGCTTTGTCACCTTTGCGCCGGCGGCGGCGCAGATGATGGCCGCAGTGGTGGAGATGTTGAAGGTGTTGGAGCGGTCGCCGCCCGTACCGACGATCTCGAGCGTCTCCATGCCGGGGTGTGGCACAGGGGTTGCCAGCTCGCGCATCGCGGCGGCACAACCCGAGATCTCGTCGATGGTCTCCGCTTTGGTCGACTTGGTGGAGAGGGCTGCGAGGAACGCCGAGTTCTGCGTGGGCGTGGTCTTGCCACTCATGATCTCCTTCATGGTGACGTAGGCCTCGTCGTAGGAGAGGTCACCGTGCTGGACGATCTTGTCGATTGCTTCCCTGATCATGCTTTGCCTCCTGGCTGTGGTTGCTATGCGCGGTGGGATTGGAAACGGCGCGCGCTGTTCACGAAGTTTCGGGCGATGGTGGGACCGGCGGGTGTGAGCACCGATTCCGGGTGGAACTGCAGGCCGAAGGTGGGGTGCTCCACGTGCTCGACGGCCATGACCTCTCCGTTGGCCGTGCTCGCGGTCACGCGCAGGCATGCCGGAAGTGTGTCGGGATCCGCCTCGAGCGAGTGATAGCGACCCACCTTCGAGGGGAAGGCGATTCCCTCGAAGAGCTCGCAACTGGGATTGAGGTCGGCCATGGAGGCCTTGCCGTGCATGAGCGCCTTTGCATGTATGATCTCGCCACCGAATGCCTCGCAGATCGCCTGATGTCCGAGGCACACGCCGAGGATGGGGACGCTGCCGGAGAGCTGGCGAACGACATCCTCGCAGATGCCGGCATCGGCAGGCCTGCCGGGCCCGGGGGAGAGCACGATGGCGGTCGCACCCATCGCGGCCACCTCGTCCACGGTGATGGCATCGTTACGAACGACGCGAACGTCGGGCTCCACGGAGCCAATCAGCTGGTAGAGGTTGTACGAGAAGCTGTCGTAGTTGTCGATGAGCAAGATCATGCGAGTCCTCCCTCCGCCTCGTGCAGTGCTTCGACGACGGCCCGCGCCTTGTTGAGGCACTCCTGGTGCTCGTGGTCCGGAACGCTGTCAGCCACGATTCCGGCACCGGACTGCACGCAGACGATGCCGTCCTTCTTGTAGGCGAGGCGGATTCCGATGCAGGTGTCAAGGTTGCCGGAGAGGTCGAGGTAGCCGACGGCACCTCCGTAGATGCCGCGCTTGGAGTCCTCGAGCTCGGCGATGATCTTGCAGGCCTCGATCTTGGGTGCGCCGGAGAGGGTCCCCGCAGGCAGGATCGAGTCGATGACGTCGAGTGCGTCGCGACCGTCGGCGATGGTCGACCTGACGGTGGATCCGATGTGCATGACGTGGGAGAAGCGCAGCACGTCCATGAAGCTCTCCACGGTTACCGAGCCAATCCTCGATATGCGTCCAAGATCGTTTCTGCCTAGGTCGACAAGCATGGTGTGCTCGGAGATCTCCTTCTCGTCGGCCAGGAGCTCGCGTTCGAGCGCCTCGTCCTTCGCGATGGTCGCGCCCCTCGGGCGGGTTCCCGCAAGCGGGTAGGTCTCGAGTGCGTCGTCGGTGAGCTTGCCGAGGGTCTCGGGTGAGGAGCCTGCCAGCTCGATGTCATCGGAGCGGAAGTAGAACATGTACGGTGACGGGTTCTGGCACCTGAGCACGCGATACGTGTCGAAGAGACTTCCCGTGGCGCGTGCGGTGAGCGGGTTGGAGAGCACCACCTGAAAGACATCGCCCTCGTAGATGTGGCGCTTGGCCTCGTTGACCATGGAGGCGAACTCATCTTTCGAGAAGCGGGGGGTGAGGTTGTCGATGAGGTGCAGGGGTTCGTATTCGCGACGGGCATCACCGTGGAGCAGGTCGTACATGTGGTCGAGCTTGGTCTCGGCATCAGCATAGGACGCGTCGATGTCAGAGGTGTCCACGTTGGCGATGAGAATGATGCGGCTACGGTAGGTGTCGAAGACCACGAGCCTGTCAAAGAGCATGAGGTCCACGTCACGGAAATCCCCGTGGTCGAGGTTGGGATGGCGCAGGGTGGGTTCGGCGTACGCGAGGTAGTCATAGGAGAAGTAGCCGACAAGACCTCCCGTGAGCGTGGGAAAGCCCTCCAGTCTGGGCGATCGGTTCTCCGCCAGAATCTGGCGTATGGCATCGGCGGGATGGTCGACCTCGCGCTCTTCCACATGCGGCTCATCGTCTTCGACGTTGCGAACGATGCGCAGATGGCCGTTGGTGCATGAGATCTCGAGCGTGGGATCGAATCCAAGGAACGAGTAGCGTCCCGTGTGCTGGTCGGGCTCCGCGCTCTCGAGCATGAAGCAGTGGCTGCTCTCGGTGGAGAGCGCCCTGAACGCCTCGACGACCGTGATACGGTCAGCCATGAGTTCGCGCTTCACCGGGACGCACCGATAGCTCTCCGACGCGGCGATGGCTCGCACCTGCTCGAGCGAGGGCTCGAGTGACTTGTCCATCATCCCCTCCTCTCGGTGGGTAAGAACGGAAACGAGCCCGTCCTTGACCCATAGGTATACCTATAGACGTCAAGGACGGGCTCATCAGATCCCGCGGTGCCACCTTGATTCACGGCTGGGGTGCCGTGCTCTTTACGAGATGCCTTCACATCTCTGGCAACTGACGTATGCCTTACGTCGCGTCCTACTCGCTTTCGCTTTCAGCGCGCCCTCCGCGGCCCATTTGACAACCTGCATTTCGGTTCGGATCTCAGCTGCCCGAACTCTCTGTGCGCGCATGTGCTGCCTTTATCCCCGCGTCATTGGTTTGGTGGAACTATTCAGTTGCTGTGCATCATAGAACGAGTCTCGCAAACGGACAAGACGTAATTTTGCTGAATCTTGGTTTGGAAACAATCGTGCATGCGCCGAGCCGCTCGCCTTCATGGTCCTCCTCCGAGATGTGTTCAGATAGTATTCAGGTCATCCTGGGCCATTCGGTGCCCGGAAAACGACGGCCATGTCGTTGGGGCATACGCGGAAAAGAGGTAGGACATGAAGGTGAAGAGGCTTTGCGCGGTGCTTGCGAGTGTGATTGCGCTGGTCGTCGTGCTCGCCGGCTGTGCAGTCCCTGGTACCGACCTCGAGGCGCTCAAAAGCAGCTACGTGGGCACATGGGAACTGTACTCGGCGGATTTCGAGGGCACCGAGAGCGATATCAGCCATGATTCGTATCTGTACATGTCCGAGACGCTTGGCATGCATGCCACCATCGACTTCGATTCCGACGGCACCATGCTTGCGGACATCTTCGGAACCCGATTTACGGGTACCTGGTCCATGAAGGACGAGAAGACCATCACGCTGGACAGCGAGGGTGACACCTTCGACTGTCCTCTCGACTCCAATGGAAGCCTCGTGGTCGACTACAACGGCGAGAGTATGATCTTCGAGAAGAAGGACGACACTCCCGATATGAACCGCACCGACTCCATCACGGTTCCTACCGAGGACGTCTCGTCGAGCTCCGATACCTCCCTCTCGGATCTCAGCAGTCCTGAGAGCGACGCCTATATGGATGCCTATATCGACGGCGTCACCGAACTTGGCACCAAAGACGTCACCGTGGCGCAGGATGACTACGTCACGATCAAGGTCTACGCCATCGGCTCCGACTTCGAGGGCGACCCGGGCTACCTCATGACCATCTATAACAACACCGACAATGGAATCTTCGTTGCTGGCGTCGACGACTTCCAGGTCGATGGCACTGCCGTCACGGCCAACCTGTTCCGTCACGTTGGTTCGGCAGACACCAAGAAGTGCTACCTGTTCTTTGACCAGGGTGAGGTGGCGCTGACCGACTCGTCCACCTGCACCGGGACCATCGAGGTCTACGGCATGGACTACACCCTGCTCGGAACGTACGACCTCAGCGTGAAGTAGCGCCGAGAGGGGCCTATGCCCGAGAGGCGAGACACAACGCAGCCCCTCTGTCGTCCGGCAGAGGGGCTGCTATCGGGATTGCAGATGTCGCTACCTGACGCCGCTGGGAATCTCTCCTCCGCAGTGTGGACAGCGAGTGGCGCCCGCCTTGACCTCCTCGAGGCAGTGCGGGCACACGGGAGCGGCCGCCTTGGCCTCCTTGGTCCTGTCGGTGAGCCTGTTCAGACTCTTGACGAGCAGGAACACGATGAGGGCGACGATCAGGAAGTTGATGATCGCCGAGATGAACGCACCGAAGTCGATCGTGGTCGTGTCGTTGACCACGATCTGCAGGCCACCGACACCGGAGGAGCCACCCGTGATGAGGGTGATGAGAGGGTTGATGATGTTGGTGACGAGCGACGTGACGATGGCGGTGAAGGCGCCGCCGATGATGAAGCCGACGGCCATGTCCATGACATTGCCCTTGGCGATGAACTCCTTGAACTCCTTCATGAAGCTCTTCATATGCGCTCCAAACGCTCGTGGTGGGTTCGTGTCACTTCCTTGGTGCAATTCTATCGCGTCACATAGATTCCTGGAAATGGTGACAGGTATCTTTTCCAGGTGGCAGACGATCATGCGCGAACGTACGACCTGCAGCTACCGTTGGCTTCCGATGGGGTGGAAGCCCAGCTCCGACGAGTCGAGCATCATGGTGAACGGGCCGTCGTTTACGAGGCTCACGCGCATCTCGGCACCAAAGACGCCGCGCCCCACGTGTCCGAGGCCCAGGTCATCCTCGGCAAGCTCGCAGAAGCGCCCATAGAGCGCCTCTGCCGGTTCGGGTGCAGCGGCTCCGGCGAAGGAGGGGCGGTTGCCGCGGTGCACGTCGGCGTAGAGCGTGAACTGGCTCACCACGAGCACGTCGCCTGCCACGTCGGCGAGCGAGCGGTTGGTCCTGCCTGTTTCGTCCGCAAAGACGCGCAGGTCGCGAACCTTGCGCCAGAGGCGCTCAGCCACGTGCTCGTCATCGTCCGGTCCTACGCCGAGAAAGACGAGCAGTCCCTTCCCGCAGGAGCCCACGACCAAGTCCATCACTGCGACAGACGCGCTCTCGACCCTTTGCACCAGCGCGCGCACGGTGCTACAGCCCGTAGATGGACGAGAACTTCCGGACGAGGTAGTCGGTGAAGTACGTGGGCGAGAAGGGCTCCCCGCACGCCGACTCCATGAGCTCGCCGGCGTCCCTTGCGCGTCCCCACGTCCAGATGCGGGTGCGCAGCCACTCGCGTATGGGTGCGAGGTCGCCTGACGCGCAGGCTCCGTCGAAATCCACGCCGTCATCGATCATCGCGACCTTGAGCTGTGCCCCGAAGGCGCTACCCAGGGCATAGGTGGGGAAGTAACCGAAGTCACCGTCCGACCAGTGGGTGTCCTGCAGACAGCCGCTGGAGTAGGTGGGGACGTCGAGGCCGAGGTAGCTCTTGTAGCGTTCGTTCCAGAGGCCGGGGACGTCCTTTGCCGAGGCCTCGCCCGAGAAGAGCAGCTGCTCGATCTCGTAGCGAATCACGATGTGCAGCGGATAGGTGAGCTCGTCGGCATCGCAGCGGACGAGGCAGGGCTCCGCGCAGTTCTCGGCCATGTAGAGCTGGAAAGGTGTCACGCGCCCGAGCTGGCCAGGGAAGCGCCTCTTCAAGATCTCGAGGAGGGGTGCTGCGAAGGCTTCGCTGCGGCCCACGTAGTTCTCGAAGAACCTCGACTGGCCTTCGTGCATGCCCGAGGAGGTGCCCCCCTTGAGCGAGGTGAAGCGATACGCGGGGTTGACGTTCTGCTCGTAGAGCGTGTGGCCGCCCTCGTGGAGCATCGAGAAGACGTTGGAGAGCAGGTTGTCGGGATAGACGTGGCTTGCGATCACCACGAAGCCCACGCCGGGACCGCCGGTGAAGGGGTGCTCGGTCCTGCCCATCCACAGGGCGTCGGTGTCCACGCCCTCGAGCCTCATGAGGTCGTCGGCGACGCGCCACTGGCGTGCCTCGTCAAAGCTACCGTCCACCACGGCATGGCTCGGCTTGTGCTTTGAGGCCTGGACATCGGCAAGAAGTGGTATGACACACGACTTCACCTGCGAGAAGAACGCATCATAGAAGCCGCGGTCAGTACCGCGCTCGTATTCGTCCAGCCAGACGTCATAGGGGTCGGCATCGGCGTTCTTGTAGCTGGAGAAGCGACGCTTCGTCTCCACGATGCGATCCACGTAGGGTTCGAAGCTCTCCCAGTCGTCCGCTGCCTTGGCGCGGCGCCAGACGTCGTTGGCCTCCACGGTGAGACGGCTGAACTCGGCCTGCTCCTCCGAGGGTATGTCCACGAGCGACGCGCGATCGCGTTGGAGCACGCGCACCTGGGCCGCGCGCGTATCGTCGAGCAGGGCCGAGTTCTCGGTGAGACGGTTGAGCATCGCACCCGTGCCGGCGGCGCAGAGTAGCTCCTGACGCTCCCGTTCCAAGAGCGAGTATGCCTCCCCGCGCTCCTCGGTGGCCTTGGCGGGGTCGATGGAGGGACCAAACGATGCAATCTCGTCGATTGCGTAGCGATAGGCAAAGAGACGTCGCTCGAGATCGTCGAGGGATGCGATGTCTGCCCGGGGATTTGCGAGCGCAGCGTTCAACTGCACGGTGTTGGCTGTATCTGTCATGTGTCCTCCGTTTCCGAGCGGCGTGTGACTCGCTCGACTGGTTCGTTTGGCATTGAGTGTACCTAACGGCCGGGGATGCGGGATACTGATTCGACCGACAAAACGTAAATGTCGCGGAGCTGTCGCATGCAGCCTGCGAGAGAGGACGATTCATGGACAAGGTTCTTGGCATCGACATCGGCGGCACCAGCATCAAGGTCGGCCTCTTCACCCCCGAGGGCGAGCTGCTCGAGGAACGGAAGATCCCCACTCCTGCGCTCGTGGACGATGATGCCTTCGCAATCGTGACCAGTGGCCTCGAGAAGATCGTCGTGGCGCACGACTCGTCACCCGACGACGTCATCGCCATCGGGCTGGACATCCCGGGCCCGGTCGCCGATGACGGCTCCGTGGGCTTTCTCCCGAACATCCGGCTCGACCCCGAGGGTCTCGTCCATGCGATCTCCGCTGCGCACCCTCGCGCGAGCATCGCCTTCGTCAACGATGCCAACGCTGCGGCGCTTGGCGAGATGTGGGCCGGCGTCGCACGGGGTACCTCGAGCTTCGTCCTCATCGCCCTCGGCACGGGCGTGGGTGCCGGAGTCGTGGTCAACGGTCGCCTCGTTGCGGGCGCCTTTGGGGCGGGCGGCGAGATCGGTCACATCACCGTGAACCCCGCCGAGACCCTGACCTGCGGCTGTGGTCGCAAGGGCTGCCTCGAGCAATACGCCTCCGCGACGGGTATCGTGCGCCTCTACCTGAGCGAGTGCGAGAGGCGTGGCGTGACGCCCGTGAGGATCGAGCATGCCACCGACACCCTGTCCATCTTCCGGGCCCTCGCCGCGGGCGATGACTGCGCCAGGATCGCCGTCGACCAGATGTGCGAGTATCTCGCCCAGGCGATGGCGCAGGTCTCCTGCGTGGTTGACCCGCAGATGTACCTTCTCGGTGGGGGCGTCGCCGGTGCATTCGCGACCTTCGCCCCCGAGCTTCGCGAGCGTTTCCTGGCGCACGCCCTGCCTACGTGCAAGAACGTGGCGATCGAGGCGGCGAGCCTCGGTAACCAGGCGGCCATGTATGGCTGCGCCTATGAGGCGCTTCGTCTCTTTGGCGAGAGCAGGAACTAGAACCATTTCGAAGATGCCGGGCGAGGCCGGGTTTGGGGCGATGACCCCGAACCCGGCCTCGTTTTCGTATGGGTCGAGGGGCATGGCGGATTCCTTCGGACTCTCTATTCGACCTCAGATCGAGCACATATCGGTAACTTTGCTTTTATTGCGATAGTTGCAAAAGCAAAATAATGAGATAGAGCACCATTTAGAAAGCGATTATCAAGTTGATATCATATAGATGTAATCATAGAATAGACTTTCTAAAACTTTCTAAAAGCATCGATTTACTTCTTGCAGGTACGGGACATGCATGGTATTATCATGGAGTTATTGGGTGTGGTATGTGAAGAAAACGCATGTCATGCCCTACGTAAAGGCGATCGGCAAGGTCGATCGCCATCGGACAGACGCCTGCGGGCGCCCAACACGGAAAGGAGTGTCAGATGGCTGAATACGACCTCATTGCTGCTACCGGTTGTCCCACAGGCATTGCGCACACCTTCATGGCCAAGGAGGCTCTGGAGAAGGCCGCCGAGGCCCGGGGTCTCACCATCAAGGTCGAGACCCATGGTCAGGTTGGCATCGAGAACGAGGTGACGCCGGCAGAGATCAAGGCTGCCAAGGCCGTCATCATCGCTGCCGACAAGGACGTCCAGGCCGAGCGCTTTGCTGGTAAGCCCATGATCAGCGTCGGTGTCACCGCTGCCATCAAAGACCCGAACGGCCTGATCGACAAGGCCCTGTCCGCCAAGGCCAAGGGTGAGATGACAGACGAGGTCGCCGGAGCCTCTCTCGATGACGACGACACCGAGAAGGAGTCCGTCGGCCATATCATCTACAAGCACCTGATGAACGGCGTCAGCCACATGCTCGTCTTCGTCGTCGCCGGCGGCGTGCTCACGGCCGTCTCCTTCCTCTGGGGCATCCACTCCTACGACTCGACCTCTGCGGACTACAACACGTTCGCCGCCATGCTCAAGATCATCGGCGGTATCGCCATGAACCTCATGGTGCCCATCCTTGCCGCCTACATCGCCGAGTCCATCGGCAAGCGCCCCGCGCTCGTCCCCGGCTTTGTCGCAGGCATGATTGCCATCAACGGCCTGCCGATCAGCGCTCAGACCGGTCTCATCGACGCTGGCGGCACGGGTGTGGGCTTTGGCTTCCTCGGTGGCATCGTCGGCGGCTTCCTCGCAGGCTACGTAATCCTCGGCCTCGAGAAGCTCCTCTCGGGACTCCCCAAGAACCTCGACGGTCTGAAGGCGATCTTCCTGTACCCGCTCCTCTCGACCTTCGTCGTCGGTCTCGTCATGCTTGGCATCTCCGGTCCCATGGCCACCATCAACACCGGCATGATGAACTTCCTGAAGGGCCTCGAGGCCTCTGGTCCCCTCGCCCTCGGTCTCGCGATCGGCTGCATGTGCGCGTTTGACATGGGTGGCCCCGTCAACAAGGCCGCCTATGTCACCGGTACCGCGCTTCTCACCGAGGCCCTCGCCGCCGGCATCGGCACCGACACCTATAACTTCGGAACCAACTTCATGGCCGCCGTCTCTGCCGCATGCATCGTTCCCCCGCTGATCACCACCTTCGCCGTTCTCGTCGGCAAGAAGTACTTCTCCCGGGAGGACCATGACGCAGGCATCGTGAACCTCATCCTCGGCTGCACGCACATCACCGAGGGTGCCATCCCGTTCATGACCAAGAACATCTGGCCCGTCATGCCGATCATGATGATCGGGTCCTCCATCGCGGCCACCCTCACGATCTTCTTCGGCGTCCACGACCCTGCTCCCCATGGCGGCTTCCTCGTGCTGCCGGTCGTTGACGGCGGCGGCCTGTGGGTGCTCGCCATTCTCATCGGCGCTGTCGTTGGTGGCATCCTCTTTGTCATCTTCAAGCGAGCCGACTATCGCAAGCATGGCGAGGTCATCCAGTAGGGCGATTGCCCGCGTAACGACAAGGGGGCTCGGTGCCTGTGCGCCGAGCCCCTTTGCGGAGTCCGAATCTACTTTCTAAAACTATCTATCGCTGTCTGTTCTCTCGCTATGATGAGTGGAGAGCGTCGAGAGGAGCCCCCATGATCTACACGCTCACCACCAATCCCGCCATTGACATGAACGTCACGACCGACACCATGATTCCCGAGAAGGTCAATCGCACGCGGGACGCGGTCTTCACTCCCAATGGCAAGGGACTGAACGTCTCGTTCACGCTCGGCCACTATGGCGTTCCCTCGATCATCCTCGGCTTCTTCGGAGGATTCTCGGGTGACTACATCGTGCGCGAGGCATCGAAGGTCTGTCCGGTAAAGGCGGTCGAGGCGGATGGCATCACCCGCGTGAACGTGTTCATCACGACGCCCGAGGGAGAGTACAAGCTTCCCAACGCGGGTGCACCCGTACACCGCGCCGCCCAGGAGAAGATGCTCGAGGTCATTCGTCAGGCGGACGACCTCGAGTGCCTCGTCGTCTCGGGTAGCCTCTCGCCCGAGATGGACTCGAGCTACTATGACGAGCTCGTCGATGTCGTGCGTGCGAAGGGGGCCGAGCTCGTACTCGATGTCTCGGACAGGCACCTTGCGAACCTCGTGGAGAGGGGGCCTCTGCTCATCAAGCCCAACGACGAGGAGGTTGCCGAGATCTTCGGCGTGGACGTGAGCGACGAGTCGGACATCGTCTCCGCACTGCATGCGATTCACGACCGTGGTGCCAAGAACATCCTGCTTACCCTCGGTGGAGAGGGGGCCTACTTCTTTGACGGCGCACACGTGTGGCGTGCCAGCGCGGCTAAGGTCGACGTGCTTTCCACCACCTGCGCTGGCGATGCGACGCTGGCAAGCTTTCTCTCCGTGTGGCTTTCGGACCGTGCGAACGTGGAGGGTGCGCTCCGTCGTGCCATGGCGACGGGTGGTAACGTGGCCATGTGCGCCGGCTTGGGCGACTTCGCCCTCGTTGACCAGATTTCGAAGACCATTGATGTCGAGACCATCGAGTAGGTTGCATTGAGGAGAATCCGTTCGCCCAGAATACGCTTCTCCCAACGAGTTCCTTGGCAATACGCAAGCCAACTGATGCGTCCGTGCGGGATACTATCATAGTCATGCACGACATGATTCGAGGTAGATATACATGCCAGACAAACAGCCTGCCAAGATGCTTGCGGTGGAGCGCCAGAGGAAGATTCTGGAGATGCTTGATGCGGGTCTGTCGGTCCGTATCTCCGACATCTGCAGCACCTATGACGTCTCTGCCGTGACAGCCCGCTCTGACCTCGACGTTCTCGAGCGTGACGGCAAGCTCAAGCGCACGCATGGCGGTGCCGTCCCCGTGACGCAATACGTCATTCCATGCGTACCCCAGCGTCTGAGGCGCAACGCCAAGGCGAAGCAGAGCATCGCACGCTATGCCGCCACCCTCGTGAGCGACGGCGAGATGATCCTCGTGGGTTCCGGAAGTACGACACTCGCGTTCGTGAGGGCCCTGAACGAGAAGAGGGGCATCACGATCATCTCCAACGACTGCAACGTGATCGAGTACGCCGAGCAGCATCTTCCCAATGTCACGATAGTCTCGACGGGTGGCGCGCTTGGACGCGACTATCGTCACTACTACGGCTCGATGGTGGCATCGAGCCTCTCCGACATCTACCTTGACAAGGTCTTTCTTGGTGCCGATGGCTTTGAGCCCGACTTTGGCTTCCTTGCCGAGTTTGAGCAGACAGCGCGTACCAAGGTTGAGTTCCTCAAGCATGCCCGCAACAAGATCATGCTCATGGACTCCACGAAGGTCGGTGCCGGTCGCTCCTTCGTGCGCTTTGCAAAGCCGAGCGAGTTCGACATCGTGATCATGGACAGGGACCCCGATGGCGTCGTTGCCGCTGCCGTCGCCAACCCGGACCATGAGGTGAAGGTCATTCAGACGGAGGCCTAGCTCGGGAGAAGACGATGCCCTCCGCCTGCGATGAGGCAGTCGGAGGGCATCAGCATTTATAGAAGCGGCCGTTTTTGAGCGAACTAGGCCTTGTCGGTTGATCCGAGGTTGTCCATGTGGCTCATCACGACAGTCTGAATCTCGGCCATGCCACGCTTGGACGGCTTCTTGGGGTCGAAGCAGTCGGGGCTCTCGGCCATGAAGCCCATGAACCCGCGGGTGAACGCCTGACGAAGCTCGGTGGCGTAGTTCACCTTGCAGATGCCGTTGGCGATGGCCTCGGCGACCTGGTCGTCAGGTACGCCTGAGGTGCCGTGGAGCACCAGGGGGATGTCGAGACGAGAGCGAATCGCCCTGAGGACGCCCTGCTCGATGTGGGGGATTCCCTTGTAGACGCCATGTGCGGTACCCACACCGACGGCGAGGCTCGTGCAGCCGGTGCGTGCGACGAACTCCTCGGCCTGGTCTGGGTCGGTGTAGGGGTTCTCGCCAGCCACCGCCGGACCGTCGTCCTCCTTGCCTCCGACCTTGCCGAGCTCGGCCTCGACGGGGATGCCGATGGGGCCTGCGACCTTGGTCACGCTTGCGGTGAGGGCGATGTTATCCTCGAACGGGACATGCGAGCCGTCGATCATGACGGAGGTGTAGCCGGCGTGCAGGGCCTGGATGCAGCGGTCGAAGCCGTCACCGTGGTCGAGGTGGATGGCGACGGGCACGCTTGCGGCCTCCGCGGCTACCTTGCACATGGCGGCGAAGTAGTCGAGGCTCGCATATTTGATGGTGCCCGGGGTGGTCTGCATGATCACGGGCGAGTGCTTCTCCTCTGCCGCGGCAACGACCGCCATGACGAACTCGAGATTCTCGACGTTGAAGGCGCCGACGGCATAGTGGCCCTCCTGGGCCTTGAGCAACATGTCCTTGGTGGTGACGAGCATGCGAGACTCCCTCCTACCTCGCTCGGCGCGACGTGCCGGGCGGTTCTCCCTGACGACTCACAGTATACGGGCTCTCATTTTCGAGGCACCGTGGGCGGTGATGTGGAGCTAGGAGAAAATGAAAGCAAACACAGGTGAAGCGTATGGGACCGGCGGCATGCACCTTCTTTTCGTGGAGACTGTCAAGGAAAAAGAAAACAAAGGATAGGTGTATCCTTGTTCTAGAAGAAAGAAAAGGAAACACAATTCATGCACAATCGGAGGATCGGTGGATAAGAAGGAAAGCGGACGGGGACTCTATGCGGCCGAACGTCGCGTGGCGATTCTCTCGATGCTCGACCAGAGCTCCTCGGTGCAGGTGGCAGAGGTAGCGGAAGCCTTTGGCGTTTCTCGCGTGACCGCTCGCGCCGACCTCGACGCCCTCGAGCACGATGGCAAGCTGCGCCGTACGCACGGCGGGGCAGTCTCGCTCTCCAAGACGCTCACGGTCTCGATCCAGGATGCACGCGTCAACGTGAACGTGGAGGCCAAGCGTGCGATAGCCGTCGCGGCGGCGGGTCTCGTCTCGGATGGCGACTCGATACTCGTGGACTCGGGCACGACGGCACTTGAGTTCGTGCGCGCGCTCGGCGGGCGCACGGGGGTGACGGTGGTGACGGACGACTTTACCATCGCGGACTTCGTCGATCGCTCGATGCCTGCCATGGACGTCGTCATGCTCGGTGGCGCCCTGCGCAAGGGTCATCGCTACACGATAGGCCCCCTCACCCTCGCCGCGCTTGGAATGCTTCACCCCGACAAGGCCTTCGTGAGCCCTACGGCATATGTGCCGGGACACGGTCTCATGACCAACTACCCGAGCATGGCCGAGCTCAAGCGCGCGTACCTTGGCTGTGCGGGCAAGACCTACGTGCTTCTCGACTCGGCGAAGGTTGGCGCGTCGGGGCTCCTGCGCTTTGGATCGCTCACCGAGGTCGACGTCGTCGTCATGGATGCGGATCCCACGGGGGTCGTCGCTGCCGACGCTGCCGAACTTGGCTGTGGGCTTGTGCTGGCAGAGGGCTAGACTCGATGGGCGAGACCGCCATTCCCGACGAGCACCGCAAAGGAGACCAGCTATATGAAGTCAAGAGGTTTTAGCTAGAAACTTCGATGGGATTGAATTTCGTGTTTTGTTGAAAGAACGCACTTTGAAAGTCGAATATCGAATGCTTTCGGGCACAACGAAGCGACGCGGCTATGCCGTGTTTCCCGCAGGTGATCTGTTCCGCCGGCCTATCTCTCTGGGTCGTATGGGATCTGGTCGCGCATGACGGCGAAGACGATGTGGCAGAGCTTCCTCGCGACGGCGGTGACAGCGACGCGATGGCACTTGCCCTCGGAACGCTTCTTGTCATAGAAGGCCTTGAGGTTCGGGTCGTATTGCCTGGCTCGGTTTGCCGCGAGCCACATCGACCTCCTGAGGTAGGGCGACCCGTGCTTCGTGATGGGCTCGCCCGTCGCCTCGAACCTGCCCGACTGGCTCACCGCCGAGTTGAGTCCCGCATAGCTCACGATGGCCGCCGCATTGGGGAAACGCGATGCGTCGCCTATCTCTGCGACGATCTGGGCGCCGGTGGTGGTGGATATGCCGGGTATGGTGAGGATGAGCGGTTCGATCCCCTGCAACAGGACGGAGATGCGCCTGTCGGCCTCGGATGCCTTCTTGTTCAGGAAGACGATCCGGGACACCAGCTCCTTGATCTGGAACGACGCGGCGTCAGACCCCAGCGTGATGCCGACCGAGCCCTTGGCGGCCGCCTTGACGTTGGCGGCCTTCTCGGTCCCGAACCTGCCACGCGAGGCCTCGGAGAGGATCTTGGCGAGCGTGGCCGCGTGCGTGCGGTTGCACTCGGCGGGCGTCGGACACTTCGAGAGGATGGCCATCGACGATGTCCCGAACATGTCGGTGAACATGCCGGCATACTCGGGGAAGTAGGCGTCCATCAGGCAGATCGCCTGGGTCTTCACGGTGGCGACCTCCTGTTTCAAGGACTGCTGGTAGCGCGTGAGGGTCTTGAGCGACTGGAGCTCGTCCGTGGCGAGCCGCGTCTCGTCGAAATCCCCGATGCGCATGGTCTCGGCGATGATCTGGCTGTCGATGCGGTCGTTCTTGACCCGTGAGTATCCCTTGAGCTTGCGCACGGCCTTGACCTGCATGGGGTTGATGACCGCGACCTTGAAGCCCCTTGAGACGAGGTAGGAGAAGCAGGCCATCCAGTAGTGGCCGGTGGCCTCCATGCCGACGAAGACGCCGGCGTTGTCCAAGGCAAGCCCCTCAAGATAGGCGACGCACCTCTCGAATCCGGTCCCCGAGTTCTTGAATGGCATCGGCTTTGCCACGGCCTCGCCGCGCTCGTCGATGGCGGCGACCACGTGGTCCACCTTGGCGATGTCCACACCTGCGAAGATCATGAGGGCAGCTCCTTCCGTCGTCTGCTTCCTGACGGGCTCTTCTGCCCTTGGCACCCAGGGCCGCAACCTCCCAAAAGAGATCCGAAGTGAAGTGATGGCTCACTCCCTTCATCCAGCTAATCCGCGGCCTTGCCTGAGTGGGGCAGGATGCCACTCTCCTTTTCGAGATGCTGAGGCTCTCATACGTCATGTCGGCATCCCTGCCCGCCAGATTCTGCATTGCATCCATAAGCATTCGATATTCAGCCTAGAAATGCAACTACTTAAAGATAGGAGCCATCATGTCCGTCAAGCTCATCCTCACCGACATCGACGAGACGATCATGCCCAAGGGCGAGACGGCCGTCTCGGCGCGCACCATTGCCGCCTTCCGCGCTGCGCAGGCCGCAGGTATTCACGTCGGCCCGGCGAGTGGCCGCGGTCGGGAGTGGATTCCGCCCTTCTTCCGGGGCGACCAGGCCTGCTGCTCTACGATGCTTGCCACCAACGGTCTGCAGGTCTACCTCGACGGCGAGCTCATTCACGAGGAGCACACGCCCTATGACGCTCTCGAGAGGGTAAGGAGAATCGTGGAGGCCACGCCGGGTGCCGGTCTCCTCGTCTTTGACGGGGGAACGCCGCTGCTGGTGGCGGGCACGCGCGAGGATCTCTCGCATCCGTTTCCCTCATACGCCAAGACCTGCAAGGATGTCGATGGGGTGCCTGACTTTCCCGTAGTCAAGTCCAACGTCTTCCTCAACGGCGATGACGGTGAGACCCATGCGCTCATCGACCTTCTCAACGAGGAGGTCGAGAGGCTGGACTTCGACTTTGCGTGCACAGGCTTCTCCAACATCATGCCGCGGGGGTACAACAAGGGATCGGGCGTCCGTGCGCTCTGCGAGGCGCTGCGTATCACGGTCGATGACGTGGTGGTCTTTGGCGACGCAGGCAACGACCTGGCGATGTTTTCCGTGGTGCCCGACTCGGTGGCCGTCGCCAACGCGCAGCAGGCGGCAGCCGACGCTGCACGCTGGCACATCGGTCAGTGCAAGGATGACGCCGTCGCGGCGGCGATCGAAAGCCTGGCGTCCGGAGCATGGCCGTTTAGCTGAGTCCCATGAGGCCCAAATGGGGACAGGGACTTTTTGGGACAGTATCGTTACGAGAATGTCCCAAAAAGTCCCTGTCCCCATTTGGGACCTACCATGGAGTGCGTCGTTGGAGGAGGTCACATGCAGGTCCTGCTTGCACTCGTTATCGTCCTTGTCGCCGCTCTTGTCGTATGCGTGGTTCGCGCCCTCATGCTCAAACCTGTCCAACCCAAGGGAGCCCCGATAGATGCCAGTGACTATGTCGCGGGTGATGATGCCATCGAGCGGTTCCGCATCCTGTTGCGCATCCCCACCGTCTCACGGGATGACCCCGCGCTTCTTGACCGCGCGCCCTTTGACCAGTGGATCCCCATGCTGCGCGAACTCTATCCCAAGACCCTGGCAACGCTCGAACTTACGCGTATCGACGACTATGGCATCCTCATGCGGTGGGCTGGTGCCGATGCGACGCGCGGTCCCGTGCTTCTCATGGCCCATCACGATGTCGTGCCCACTGAAGGCCAGGATTGGACCTATCCGCCATTTGCCGCCGAGATTCATGAAGGGCGCATCTGGGCGCGCGGTACGACCGATAACAAGTGCTGCTTCGCGGCCATCATGGAGGCGTTCGAGACGCTTCTCGGCATGGGCTACGTACCTCCGCGCGACGTCTGGTTCTTCTCGTCATGCCGCGAGGAGACGTCGTGCTCCACGGCCGATCACGCTGCCGCATGGCTTGCCGATCACGACATCCATCCCGCCATGGTGCTCGACGAGGGTGGCGCCGTGGCTACGGGTGTGCCGCTCGGTGTGACCGTGCCCATGGCGATGGTGGGAGTCTCCGAGAAGGGACACGTGGACCTGACGGTGCGTGCTACCTCGGCGGGTGGCCATGCATCCGCTCCCTCCGACAACGATGCCCCGCGTCTGCTCGTCCGTGCCGTGGAGCGTATCTGCTCGCATCCCGGCAAGCCATATGTGGACGTTGCCGTACGGGACATGCTCGCGGAGCTCGCCTCGAGAGGTCCCTTTGTCTATCGACTCGTCTTTGCCAACATGTGGCTCTTCCGCCCGCTCGTGGGACGTATCCTCGCCTCGGGTCATGAGACGGGCCCTCTGGTTCGCACCACCTACGCGCTTACGCAGCTCGAGGGGGCTACGACCCGAAACGTTCTGCCGCCCGAGGCGCAGGCCAACCTCAACGTGCGCGTCGCTCCCTTCGAGACCGTTGACAGAGCACTTGCCCGGGCGTTGTCCTTGGCCGATACCGAGGCAGATGCCAGCGGCGCTTCAGGCTCGCTTACCGTTGGCGTGGCCGAGAACAGCCTCTTCAACGAACCCGCCCCTCTCTCGCCCCACGATGACGCCGCCTTCGACTACATCCGTCGCTGCGTGGCAGGCGTCTATCCCGAGGCGGGCTGCTGTCCCTATGTGCAGACGAGCTGCTCGGACGCGCGCTCGATGAGCGTCGTGTGCAAGCGCGTCTACCGTCTCGCCCCGTTTCTCTACACGCCCGAGATGCGCTCGCGCGTCCATGGTACCGACGAGTACATCCCGGTCGAGAGCTACAAGCGCGGCATTGCCTTCTACGTGGCATTTGTTCGTGCCCTTGACGAGCTCGACGTCTAGCGTCGAGAGAGGAGAACGCCGTGGCGGAGCTTGGTGCGGGAAAGCGCAGGATTCCCTTTGACTGGAGACGTACGGCAATCGCGTCTCTGCCGTTCATGGGCATGATCTCGTTCTGGCAGGTGTTCGATGGTCTCGTTCCCAAGATGCTCACGGGCACCTTTGGCCTCGACAACACCGTGACAGGAATGGTCATGGCCCTCGACAACGTCTTCGGCCTCTTCCTGCTACCTTGGTTCGGCATCATGAGCGACAGGTGCCGCTCGAGGCTGGGCCGTCGTACCCCCTACATCCTCGCGGGCAGTGCCGTGGCAGCGATCGCCGTTCCCCTGATTGCCGTGGCCAACAACATAGGAAGCCTGCCTTTCCTCATCGCGATGATCCTCGTGACGCTCGTGGCGGTCTGTGCCTATCGCACGGCTACGATCGCCATCGTCGCCGACATCACGCCGCGACCGCTGCGCACCAAGGGTGACTCCGTCGACAAGATCGTGGGATACGCCGGCACGGGAGTCATGCTTGTTGCCATCAGCGTACTCGTGCCCTCGGTGGCGCACCCCGACTACCTGCCTGTCTTTCTCCTCCAGGGCGTCATGATCGCGGGCTCTGCCGTCGTGTTCAAGCTCTTTCTCAACGAGCGGGCCACCGTTGCCAGGACGCACGACGAGAGTCGTGCCATGGGCATCGACGAGGACCAGATCGACGTCTCCGATGCCGATCAAGCCGGTGGGAAGGATCGCGTGAGCGACCCCGGTCTGCGCCGTTCCATTGCGATTCTCCTTGCCGCGGTCTTCTTCTACTACATGTCATATAACGCGATGACGACCAACATCTCGCGCTACGCCTCGGATTTCTTCTCCATGCAGGGAGGATCCTACGCGATTATCAACATCGTCACCATTGCGGGTGGCCTCATCTCGTACGTGCCTGTCGCCAACATCTCCCTCAAGGTCGGCCGCAAGCGCGTGGCGCTCGTGATGGGCACGCTCATGGTGATCTGTCCCGTGCTGATCTGGCTCTTCCCGACGTTCAGCCCACTCTACTACGTGCTGTTCCTTTGCATGGGTGCTTCTCTTGGTGCCGTTGACCTGTGCGTCTATCCCATGATCATCGAAGATTGCGGTGCGGCGTCCGTGGGACGCTATTCCGGCTACTACTACACGGTCTCCATGGCGGCCCAGGTGGTGACGCCGATACTCTCCGGAGCAATCATGGACGTCGCCGAGCCGCAGCTCTTTCTCTACGTTGCGATCACGGGACTCGTCATGTGCGTGTTCATCGCGCTCGCCAAGCACGGGAACACGATTCTCATCGACGAGGTGCTTCGACGCGAGGAGGAGGGCGCAGAGACGTCCGTCGAGAGGGGCTAAAGGGGGTCGTTCAGTGCATGGTTCGGGAAGATTCTGAAAGTCTGATTTACGCACGAGGGGCCCAAAGAAAGCGATTCTGCCATTATGAGGCCCTTCGTGCGTAAATCGTCCTCGAGCAGAGCCGTTCCGCGTGCGTCGTGACCTTTCACTTTTGCAGGCCGAAAGGGGCTAGGCGATGACGAGCATCAGTCGTTCTCGGCGAGCCAGTCCTCGAGAAGTGCGACGTAGCCATCGTTGTCATCGGCAAAGCACATATGACGACAACCGACCATGAGCTCCCAGCGCGCGTTGGGGATGCGGTCCACCATGCTCTTTGCGATCCGCGGGGTACAGAGGTCATCGGTGCCGCTCACGATGAGGGTGGGCTGGTCGATTTTGTGGATGCGGTTGAGGTAGTCCCACGTGGAGAAGATTCCGGTGGGGGAGAACTCGTTGTCACCTTGGGTGGCGAGGTAGGACTCGCGACCGATGCGCTTGGGCCGTCGCAGGCACTCGGGGTCACCGTCACGCGCGGGGTCGGAGCAGAAGAGTGCCATGTAGTGGTCCTGGGCGGCACGGAAGGCGCGGCTGTCATAGCGGCCCGTGCGCTCGCCCTCGGCGATGGCTGCCTGTTCGTCAGCTGGTAGGTAGCGCATCTGGCGATGCTGCTCCTCTCCCCAGAGCCAACACGCGGGAAGCGAACTCGAGAGAACGACCGAGCGGACGCCTTTTGGTCGGTGGTCCACGAGGTACTCTATGGCGAGCATGCCTCCCCATGACTGCCCCAGCAGATGGCACGTATCGAGCCCCAGGTGTTCGCGTAGCGCGATGAGCTCGCCATCCCATGTTGCATAGGTCCAGAGCTCGGGGTGGTCCGTCATGGCGTCGTCCCACGAGTTGCCGCAGCCCAGCTGGTCGTACGTCACCACGGCGTGGCCCGTCTCGGCGACACGATCCAGAAGCTCGAAGTAGTTATGCGTGGAGCCTGGTCCGCCGTGGAGGAGGACGAGCGGCGGCTTGGACAAGCCCAGACTTCCCACCACGCGGTAGTAGGTGCGGTAGCCCAGATAGGCCATATATCCCTCGGTGATGTCCATGCGTTCCTCCCCGGCATGATGTTCCGACGTCCCAAAGGGGGACAGGGATATTTTGGGACATTCTCGAGGGGATGTCCCAAAATATCCCTGTCCCCCTTTGGGTGAGCGTCTGTGCTATCCTACACGGTTAGGCAATGACGGAGAGGTTCATCCCTCGCGTCAGCGTCGGACAGAGAGGGTGCTCACCGGTTGAGAGGTGCCCACGATGCTTGAGGCACGAAGTTCACTCCACCAGCTGCAACCTGAACGTGCGTTTCGTCCGCACAACTAGGGAAGCCGTCCGCCCCACGGAACGGGGTTTAACGAGGGGGTTCTCGCGAGAGAAAACGCGGGAGTCAATCAAGGTGGTACCGCGGAGACATCCGTCCTTGGGCAGCAGTGCTCAGGGGCGGTTTTTGTTTTGGAAGGGGAATGCGCAATGGCGATGTCCGACGACCTCAAGGCAATTGAGGCGCAGGTCCAGAGGGGCCTTACAAGCGTGGAGAGCCCGGAGGCGCTCGAGGCGCTTCGCGTGAACGTGCTCGGACGCAAGGGTTCGCTTACGGCGATCATGCACATGATGGGCAAGGTCTCGCCCGAGGAGCGTCCGGCCATGGGCCAGCTCGCCAACACGGTGCGCACCAACGTCGATGAGGCCATCAAGCGACGCAGGGCCGAGCTCGACCGTGCGGTTCTCGCCAGGCGCATGGCGGCAGACGCCGCTGATGTCACGCTGCCCGGACGTCAGCTCACCCCTGGGACGCAGCACCTCATCTCTCAGATTCGCGAGGAGATCGAGGACATCTTCGTGGGACTGGGCTATACCGTTGAGGATGGTCCCTACATCGAGACGACCTACTACAACTTCACCGCGCTCAACGCCCCCGAGGACCACCCCAGCCGTTCCGCGAAGGACACCTTCTACGTGGTGGACAACGCGCCCGAGGGCAAGGAGACCCATGTGCTCGGGGAGTCGGACGTGCTTCTCCGCACTCAGACCTCAGGCGTTCAGGTGCACGTCATGGAGAAGAGGAAGCCGCCCATCTACATGATCTGCCCGGGTACCGTGTTTCGTCCTGACACGGCGGACGCCAATCACCTTCCGCAGTTCACGCAGGTCGAAGGTCTCGTGGTTGACGAGGGCATCACCTTTGGCGACCTCAAGGGCACGCTTGACTACTTCACGCGCGAGATCTTCGGCAAGGAACGCGCCACACGCTACCGTCCGCACTTCTTCCCGTTCACGGAGCCCAGCTGCGAGGTTGACGTGTCCTGCGGGGTCTGTGGCGGCAAGGGTTGCCGCTTCTGCAAGAACACCGGATGGCTCGAGATCCTCGGCTGCGGCATGGTCGATCCCAACGTCTTCCGCTACTGTGGCATCGATTCCGAGAAGTACTCGGGATTTGCCTTCGGCATCGGTGTCGAGCGCGTTGCTGCGCTCCGCTACGACCTGCCCGACCTGCGCATGCTCATGACGGGAGACATGCGTTTCCTGAACCAGTTCTAGGGCACGCACCCAACCGTAACTCCCCGCGGCCGAGCCGCGCTTCCAGAAAGGCAGATGCACAATGCGCGTTTCGTATGAGTGGCTCAAGACCATGGTCGACGTGCCCGAGGACCCACAGGACCTCGTGGCGGAGTACGTTCGCACCGGTACCGAGGTCGAGGCCGTCGAGAAGGTCGGTGCCAATCTCGATCACGTGTACACGGCTCAGGTCGTGAGCAAGAAGCCACATCCTGACTCGGACCACATGTGGGTGTGTCTCGTCGACGTGGGGCCAAACAACGTGGACGAGAGCGGTAGCCCCGTTCCGCTGCAGATCGTCTGCGGTGCCCAGAACTTCAATGAGGGTGACAAGATCGTGACAGCGACGGTCGGTGCGGTTCTCCCAGGTGACGTAAAGATCAAGAAGAGCAAGCTTCGTGGTGTGGAATCTCGCGGCATGAACTGCTCGGAGCGTGAGCTCGGTCTTGGGTCTGATCATGCCGGCATCATCATTCTACCGGCGGACGCCCCCGTGGGCGTGCCCTTCACCGACTACCAAGGCCTCTCCGACACCGTGGTTGACTGCGAGATCACGCCCAACCGCCCCGACTGCCTCTCCATGACCGGCATGGCCGTCGAGACCGCCGCCTGCTTCGGCGAGGACACGCACATCGAGCTGCCGTCCGTCAGGCGGGTCCAGGGGCCCGACGCCCATGACCTCGTTGACGTGGCCATCGACGACGCGAGGCTCTGTGGCCGCTATACCGCTCGCGTGGTTCGAAACGTCAAGATCGGGCCCAGCCCCGAGTGGCTCGCCCGCCGCGTGCTCGCCGCCGGCTCCCGTACGATCAACAACGTCGTGGACGTCACCAACTACGTGATGTACCTCACCGGTCAGCCGCTTCACGCCTTTGACCTCGACAAGCTCACCGAGCGCGATGGCAGGCGTCACATTGTCGTCCGTGCGGCCGTCAAGGGCGAGAAGCTTACGACGCTCGACGGCCAGGCGCGCACCCTCACCGCCGACATGACCGTCATCACCGACGACGGGCATACGCCCGTGGCGCTGGCGGGTGTCATGGGTGGTCTTGCGTCCGAGATCGACGAGGGCACGACGGACGTCCTTCTCGAGAGCGCCGTCTTCGATGCCGGACACATCTCTCGCACGAGTCGCAACCTCGACCTCATGAGCGAGGCGTCCATTCGCTTCGAGCGTCAGGTCGATGGTGCCAGCTGCGTCAATATCGCCGAGGTCGCTGCCGCCCTCTTCGAGGAGTGCTGCGGTGCCGAGGTCTGCCCAGGCGTCGTAGACGTGTATCCCGCACCCGTGCCTGCGTCCGTCGTCACCATGCGCGCCGACCGCGTTCGCGCGCTTGCCGGTGCCGAGATTCCGGACGAGTTCATGTGCGATCGCCTTGCCCGTCTCGGCTGTGTCGTCGAGCCTGCCGGCGAGGGTGTCTATACGGTGACCGCCCCCACCAACCGACCCGACCTCACGCGCGAGATCGACCTTGTCGAGGAGGTCGTTCGTCTCTGGGGGGAGGGGGACATCGAGCCGACCCTGCCCGCCGCCCGCAACCATGCGGGTGGCCTCACCGTGGAGCAGCAGCGTGTTCGTAGGATTGGGGCGACGCTGCGCGCCTTCGGCCTCTCCGAGACGACCACGTACTGCTTTGCCGATGAGGATGACCTCACCAGACTCAATATGGGTGACTCCCACAAGGGCGTTCCCGTGCGGATCATCAATCCGCTCGTGGCCGACCAGGCACAGATGCGCCGCTCGATACTGCCGGGCCTTCTCCGCTCGGTGGCGTACAACGTCGACCATGGCGTGGTCAACGTGGCGCTCTACGAGATCGGTCGCGTATTCTATGGTAGCGAGGGCAGGAGTCAGCCTGATGAACCCACCTTCGTCTGCGGCGTCATGAGCGGTCGTCGCGCCGATGACGCATGGAATCAGAAGTATCCCGAATTCGATTTCTTTGACGCCAAGGGTGCCGTGGAGCAGCTCCTTTCTGCTCTTCGCATCGAGCGAGTCCGCTTCAAGGTGGCCGACCCCGAGCGCTACACCTGGCTGCAGCCTGGCCGTGCCGCCGAGGTCTACGCAAACAAGGGTGAGCTCGTAGGCTGGGTCGGCAATGTCCATCCCACGTCGCTTCACGGCTTCGGCGTCGATGTGCCGGTCGTGGCCTTCGAGCTCTCCGTGGAGAAGCTTCTCGGCCTTGCTAAGCGCGAGCTTCCCTACGTCGAGGTTCCCACGCTTCCCGGCGTGAGCCACGACTTGGCCATCGTCGTCGATGAGTCCATCACCTGCGAGACGCTCGTGCAGCGCATCACGAGCGCTGGCGGCAAGCTTCTCGCGAGCGTGCGCCTCTTCGACGTCTACCGTGACCCCATGCGCGTGGGTGTGGGCAAGAAGTCGATGGCCTTCTCGCTGGAGTACCGTGCGGCCGACCATACCCTCACCTCCGAGGAGGTCGAGAAAACCCACGCCAAGCTGGTGGAGAAGGTACTTCGCGCGACCGGTGGAGAGATCAGGGGCTAGCGTGCCGAGCTGGAACATCCATACCGCACATGTGCAACGACTCCTTCGTGAGGGCGGGGGAGCGGACAGACTTGGCATCCGCGATGCCAAAGAGTTCCTCTTTGGCAACTTCGTGCCCGACATCTACGTGGGCTATATGGTGTCAGGGCCCACTCGCATCATGGATTACAAGGTCACCCACCTCTCCGCGGGTGGTAGGATTCCGCTGCCTCGCTATGACGAGTTCTGGGATGACTATATCAGGGGAAGAGGGTGCGCCTCCGATCTCGTGCTCGGTGCCTGGTGTCATCTCGTGTGCGATCACGTATACAACGCCCATACGCGGGCGTTCATCAAGAGCATCGGCGTGTCGTCCTCAGATGAGACGCGCATTCGAAAGCAGGATGACTTCGCGCTCTTTGGCAGGACGCTGGCCATCTCCATGAAACCCGAGCTCACACCCGGTCTCGTGCGTGCATGTGCGAGCTTTCCCCAGTACGCCATTGACGAGCGTGACACAGCCGCTGCGGTGGACGTTGCCTGTGGGGTCGTGGATGAGAACCAGCGTGGCCTCATCTCGGGCACTCCCACGTATAGCCTGCTCACCGAGGGGTTCTTCTCCCAGGCGCGCGAGGATGCCAATGCAATCTGCCTCTCCGGCCTGAGGAGCTACGCAGCTCACATGCGGTAGGTCCTAGGACGAATCTCCCGAAGACCGAATAGTTAAGAGACCTGTAGAAAAACAGGCCAAATGGACGACTGGTTTTGCGAATATCTCGCTAAGTCCCTTCCGAGGTAACAAGACTGCAGGAAACGATAGCTCGTGTACAGGCCGAGAGATGCGGGAGTGTCCATTCGGCCTGTTTTTCTGCAGGTACCCATGGCGTTCTTGCCCGTGGGCAGCCTTCTCACCAAACCCGTCCGCACCGCCTCCACATGCAGTGCATTGACAAGCAGAGTACTTGAGTAGAGATACTTTGAGATACTGCTGATTGCAACTGATAAGTCATGTACTATAATTATTTAGGTCGTATATATCAGACGTAAAAAGGAGGGGCCTACGATGGTTCGCGATACTTCGATGGACGCCATGCGGAAGATGGGTTCGAGTCTGAGGGCATGGCGCGCGATGGGTGGGCTCACCTCGGATGAGCTGGCCGCCGATATAGGCGTCTCGCGTGACACGCTTTCTCGCATCGAGCGTGGTGACGCAAGCGTGGGCGTGGGTACGGTGCTCGACGTCTGCGCGGAGTTTGGTCTTCTCGACACGGTGGTCGCCTCGGTCGATCCCGCCAACAGCGAGGTTGGCAAGATTGGTCTTTTGCGCGGGGTCCCCAAGCGGGTGCGCAGACAGCATCAGGACTATCCGCAGGAATGGAGGGACACCATGAATTGGTACGAGGGCTCGCTCGTCTATCAAATCTACCCGCTCGGCCTCTGCGGTGCGCCGTGGTCAAACGACGGATCCGAGGAGGGCAAGGCAAACGATGACGAGCATCGACTGGTCAAGATCGTGAGCGACGGATGGGTTGATCACGTGGCCAAGCTTGGTGCCACCTGTGTCATGCTTAATCCCGTCTTCGAGAGCGATGCCCACGGCTATGACACGCGCGACTACACCAAGGTAGATGCGCGCCTAGGCACGAGTGATGACCTACGTGCGGTTGTCGATGCCTTCCACGCAGCGGGAATTCGCGTGCTTTTTGATGGCGTATTCAACCATGTGGGCCGAGGGTTCTGGGCCTTCCGGGATGTTCTGGACAAGCGAGGGGACAGCCCCTATGCCAACTGGTTCAATATCGACTGGAATGGCAACTCGGCCTATGGCGACGGGTTTGGCTACGAGACATGGGCGGGTGTGCCCTATCTCGTGAAGCTTAACCATGACAACCTCGAGCTCAACGAGTATCTGGGGGACGTGGTTCGAGGCTGGGAGGCCGATTTCGACATCGATGGTCTGCGTCTTGATGTGGCCTACTGTCTTGACCTTGGCTTCCTCGGCTACCTTCGCAGCATCGCCAACGAGCTCACCGAGAAGCGCGACGAGAAGTTCGTTCTCGTCGGCGAGACCATGTTCGGGGACTACAACCGTTGGATGAATGACAGGGCCTGCGACTCCGTGTACAACTATGAGGCATACAAGGGACTCTGGAGTTCGATGAACTCCGCCAACATGCACGAGATCGCCTATACGCTCGAGCGCCAGAGCGGAGACAAACCCTGGAACCTCTATACCGGAAAGCACCTGCTCAACTTCGTAGACAACCATGACGTGCCGCGCATCGCGACGCAGCTTTCGGACAAGAACCAGCTCAAGCCCCTCTATGGTCTGCTCTTTGGCATGTGCGGTGTGCCGTGCGTGTACTATGGCAGCGAGTGGGGGATCGAAGGCGAGCAGAACTTCGGCGACCATGAGCTGAGACCTGCTCTCGATGCGCCGGAGTGGAACGACCTCACCGAGTGGATAGCCGCGCTGGCGGCGGCACGGCTTGCGAGTGAGGGAGCCGAGGCGCTTTGCAGGGGAGACTACCATGAGCTCCAATGCCAACCGCAGCAACTCGTGTTCCAGCGTGCGGCCGGTGGAAGACGCGTGATCGTGGCCGTGAACGCTGCGAACGAGCCCGTGACGCTTCACTTCGATGCGGGCTGTGGACGCGCAACCGAGCTCATCACCGGAGCTTCCCATGACTTTGGCGGCGGGTCGGAGCTGGCGGCATACTCCACGGCCTACTGGCTCTGCGAGAGGTAGGGTCCTGACCGGCGCGGCGCCGTGCGAAGGAGCCCCCAAACGCATATGCAGCAGGTGTGGTCTTGTGTCATCTGCCTGCTGCGAGCGTTTTGGGGGCTCCCCAAAGACCGGGTCTACTGAACCTGTGCCACCATCACGGTGTTGGTGCTGGTGGTGTAGTCACCCTGGCGTGGCGAGGTCTGTGCGTCGCCTGCGGTAAGGACCACGATATCTCCCGCATCCACGATGCCAAGCTCCTTGGCCGTGGTCAGCGCATTGTAGAGCGTGGCCTCCAGCGAGCCCTGCTCCACGGTACGGAATGCGTAGACGCCCCAGTAGAAGCAGGTGCGGCGTATGGTCTCCTGGCTCGGGCTGGATGCAAAGACCAGCAGCTTGGAGCGGAAGTTGGAAACGAGGAGTGCCGAGCGGCCGGAGTGCGTGGGGCAGAGGATGCACTTGGCGTCCACGCGGTCTGCGACCTCGACGGCAGCGGCGCCGATGGCACTGTTCACGTTCTTGATGCCGCCGTGACCATGGTAGGCATCATGCTCGGGCATGTACTTCTCGGTCTCCTTGCAGATCTCCGACATGGTCTGGACGGCCTGGATCGGGTACTTGCCCGCAGCGGTCTCGCCCGAGAGCATGACGGCGTCGGTACCGTCGTACACGGCGTTTGCGACATCGGTGACCTCTGCACGCGTCGGACGCGGATTGCGGATCATGGAGTCGAGCATCTGCGTGGCCGTGATGACGGGCTTGTACGCATCGTTGCACTTGTGGATGATCGACTTCTGAATATGCGGTACCTCGGCCGCAGGAACCTCAACTCCGAGATCGCCACGGGCGACCATGATGCCATCGGAGTGATCGAGGATGTTATCGAAGTTCTTGACGCCAAGGGCGCTTTCGATCTTGGAGAAGATGTACACCTGCGGCGTGCCCATCTCCACGCAGATCTTGCGGATCTCATCGACGGCACCGCCATCGCGGATGAACGACGCGGAGATCGCGTCGATGCCGAGCTCGCAGCCGAACATGATGTCAGCGCGGTCCTGAGCGGTGACGGAAGGCAGGCTGATGTTGACGTTGGGGATGTTGACGCCCTTGTGCTCACCGAGCTCGCCACCATTGACGACCACGCAGTGCATGTCGTTGTCCTCGACGTGATCGACCTCGAGACCGATGAGGCCGTCGTCGATGAGGATGATGGAGCCCTTCTCGACCTCGGACGGAAGCTCCTTGTAGTCGAGCGAGAAGCGTTCGGACGTGCCGATCACATCGTCATCGGTGGTGACGATGACGGTCTTGCCCGTCTCGAGCGTGACCTTCTGGCCGTCCTTGAGCACGCCCGTGCGAACCTCGGGACCCTTGGTGTCGAGAAGAATGGCGACGGGGATGTTGAGCTCGGTCGAGATGGCCCGCACGCGCTCGATGTTCTTGCGATGGTACTGATGCGAGCCGTGGCTGAAGTTGAAGCGGGCGACGTTCATGCCGTTCCTGATGAGCTCTCGGAGGACGTCGTCGCTCTCGGTGGCGGGTCCCATGGTGCAGACGATCTTGGTCTTCTTTGTGAGTGCCATAGTTCTCCTTATCGAATGCCGGTATTGATCTCCACCTGCTCTTCTCAAGCAAAAATCATCCCTGCAACAAAGCTCGCCCCCGGTGACCTTCCTCCGGGGGCGAATGGTATCTGGCTAGAATAGCGTCCCCTGTCACATTATGCGGGGTGCCGGACCAAAGACAAACGAGAAACTCAAACGTGACGCCTAGCAGACAATGCTCTTATCCACGAAGGGCGTGCCGTCGGCGTATGCCTGAGCGTTCTGGAGCGTGACCTGGGCAATCTGCGCAAGGGCCTCCCTCGTGAAGAATGCCTGGTGAGATGTCATGACGACGTTGGGGAAGGAGCAGAGGCGCGATGTGATGGAGGAGCCCAGGATCTGGTCGGCGCGATCCTGGTACACGTTGGCGTTCTCCTCCTCGTAGACGTCGAGACCCGCGGCACCGATCTTTCCGGAGCGAATCCCGCGAATGAGGGCGTTTGAGTCGACGAGGGCGCCACGACCGGTGTTGACAAGGATCACGCCGGTCTTCATCTTTGCGATGGTATCGTCATTGATCATGTGGTAGCTCTCGTTGTTGAGGAAGGCGTGGAGCGAGATGAGGTCGGCGCGGGCATAGAGCTCATCGTTGCTCACGTACTCGTCGATAACGCCCTGGTCGACGAGGGACTGGTTGGGATAGAGGTCGGCGCCGAGGACCGTCATGCCAAATCCCTTGCAGATGCGGCAGAGCGCAGCGCCGATACGACCGGTGCCGATGATGCCGGCGGTCTTGCCATGGAGCGTCTCGCCGACGAGACCCTCGAGCGAGAAGTTGTTCTCGCGTATGCGGATGTAGCCCTTGTGGATGCGGCGGTTGGCGCAGAGCGCAAGGCCCATGGCGTGCTCGGCGATCGCCTCGGGGGAGTAGGCGGGGACACGGGTGACCGTCATGCCCAGGTCCTTGGCCATGGCGACGTTCACGGCGTCGAAGCCGGCGCAGCGCATGAGGACGAGCTTGATGCCAAAGCCATTGAGAATCTCGAGGGTCATGGCACCGGCATCGGCGTTGACGAAGGCGCAGATCGCGTCATAGCCCTTTGCGAAGGTTGCGGTGAAGGGGTTGAGGTTGGCTTCGAGAAAGTCGATGTGAATTTCGGGAAAGTCCTTGAGCTCCGTTTCGAACGAGTCTCTGTCATAGCTCGCGGTACCATAGAAGAGAATCTTCATGCTGAACCCTTTCGTCGGAAACTAAGACGTGGCAACGCCACGGGGCACATGAGTGCGTTTCCTATTTTAACGCAGCAAGTAGCTTGAGATATGCGATGTATGGGGTGATCGTCGGTTTTTAAGGGTAGATTGTGCAGCCCTTCAGCCGAGGTGCAACATCATGCTGCTTCGTGGTTGTCTGCCAGGCGGCGCCCACTCCCGCTCCTGATTCTTGCCAAAGTAGTTGGTAGCAGGTGAAACGCGACGGTTTGGGGTTCTCTCATGATTGAGTATGACATGAACGACGGCAAAGCCGCAGAGATCGTAGTCGATGGCAGACGCTATCGGCGCAAAGCGATAAAGACCCACTTCGTGTGCGAGGGCGAGTCACTCAACAGGATTGTTTCAACATACGCCCTACCATGCTATCGAGAAAACGACTTCATCTCGGTGAGCGAGAAGATAGTCTCGCTCTGCCAGGGAAGGGTCGTGCGCAGGGAGCAGATCGTGATCGGCAGGTGGGCCAAGTTCCTTTCCGGGTTCGCCTCCCACCCGGATACCGGGGTGGGCGTGGGTGAGGCCATCAAGATGCAGTACGCCATCGATACGGTGGGTCTGCCCAAGGTGCTCTGGGCCGCGGTGGCGAGCGCGGTGACCAAGCCCTTCGGAAGGCGGGGCGTCTTCTATGAGATCGTGGGCCAGGAGGTCTCGGGGCTCGATGGTTTCTACGATCACGTCTGGCCTGAGTATCGCGACATCGGAATCGAGCTACCGTCGGATCCAAGGGGAGTGTGCAACGAGGTCAGACGTGAGCTCGGCATCTCGTCCATGATCGTGGATGCCAATGACCTCGGCCAAGAGATACTGGGCTATTCCGACGACCTCGAGCCGCTGCGCGATCACCTCAAGGAGTTTATCGCCGACAATCCTGCTGGCCAGAGTCGCGAGTGCACCCCGATCATCCTCATGCATCCCGTGTCATAGGGGCTGGGGCGTGCCACAGCTACCCACGTAGCATTCTCCATATGGTTGTCCTGCTTAGACCAAGCGTACGTGCGGCCTCCGTCTGGTTGCCCCCGAACTTCTCGACGACCATGCGAACGATGTCACTCTCGATGTCTCGCATCGGTCGCAGGAGCTCGATGCTCGAGAACTCGTTCGGCGACACGAGCGACGAAAAGCGCGCGGTACCCACGTGGGCGAGCGCATCCTGGACGTCCGATGCTCTGATGCAGCCATTGCTTGAGGTGGCATCCGCTCGCTGAAGGACCTGTCGGAACTCGATGTAGTTCTGTGCCCAGTCGTGCGAGAGGAGGAGGTCCATGGCCTCGTCGGTTACGAGAGGGGGAGTCTCTCCCTGTTGGCGAGCCTCGCTCGTGAGAAACAGCCCGATGGCCTGTCGCAGGCTCCGCCGCGCGCGAAGGGGAGGTACGGAGAGGACGTGGCAGTGCAGGTTCTGGACTATGAGGTTAGTTGCCTCGCGGTCGCACGATGTTGTGCTGTCATTTGCCGATACGATGACGTGATCGCGTTGGCATATGCCGGTCTGCGCCATCAGGTCGACGAGTCTTCTCAGCTGCGTGGCGTCGAGAGCGTGGACCGATTTCAGATAGAGGATCTCGTCACTTCCGTAGAGAGGCGAGCGAGGAGAGTCAATCAGGTACTCCCAGCTCTTGTCGATGAGCAAGGAGCAATCCACGACCACGAGCGGTCGAGAGCCCCAGCTGCCACTGAGGTAGAGCAGGTCAGCGATCTGGGTTTTTCCCGTTCCGAGCTCTCCTTCGATCATGATCGGACGTTCGCTCTTGGCGGCGCGGGTGATCAGCGGGGCAAGCTCCTCCCCGCCGTTCGACTGGTGAAAGACGCTGCCATGATAGTCTTGGTCGACCTCGTCCCTGTTCCGTCGCGTTATCCCGACAAGACTCTCGCCGGAGGGCACCTTGGTCGTCGAGATGCAGAAGGCCACCGATCTCTCGCCTAGATGTTCGATGTGCGTCTTCTTAATATGGTGGGCTCTTTTCCCGTGCCTCATGAAGAGGCGCTCATCCCCTCCTTCGAGATGGTCCCTCATGAAGCCTACGAGTGCATCGCGATCGTCTCCTAGGTTCGAGTACATGAGCTTGCCCGTCGACGAGAAGACCGCGAACTTCGAGTCCTGGCTGCGCACGAGTTGCCAGAGCATGTGGTTCGTGGCGAGGGTCTCGCGGGTCTGCTGACAGAATCTCAATGCCTGGTCAAACGCCCTTTCAACGCTCGTTCGACCGGATGAGAGCAGATGGGCGTCTATCCCCTCGGACACGAACCTCTCCACGGAGAAGGTGTCACAAAGCACGATCTCGTAGCTTCCTGCGCGGACGTCTTCGAGTGTGAGGGGAAGCTCGTCTTCAAAGGAGATATCGAAGATGTCGAGATCAAAGTCAGCGAAGTCGGCGAGGGGTTCCAACGCCTCGAGCGCGTTGCCGAATCCGACGACCGCCGTCCTCTTTCCCTCCGGGTTGTACAGGGAGAGCGCCTCATAGAGGTCGGCTGACGAGACGGCGATCTCGATGACGGGAACGGTGAACTCGTCCTCGATCATCTGTGCCGTGCCACCCCGAGAGATGACGACGTCGAAGTCCGCGTCAAAGCTTCCCAGGGCGGCGACGAGGCCCGCCGAGAGGTCTCCCTCGCGGATGGTGACGTCCATGTCGGGATACTCGCGAGCGACCTCGGTGGCCATGTCGGCCAGCTCGTGATATGGCGCGATGAAAAGAGCGCGGAAATCAGGCATATAGTATTCCTAACGTCTAAATATGAAACATACGCCTAATAAATGACGTTACAAATTGTAACACATATGTGCGTTTGTGTGCGTTTACGACGCAACCGGGAAAGAACAAGATTCATGTAACACCAAGAGGAGGCTATGTGATTCAGACGATGTTGATAGCAGATGACCTGACAGGCGCGCTTGACGCGGGCGTCTGTCTCCTTCCTGCCGACGTCGCGGTAGCGGTGTCGGCTGATGCGACGATTCGTTTGAGTGGCACGTCGCCTGCGATTATCTCCATCAATGCCGATACCCGTCATCTGAGCCCCGAGGATGCGGCCGCCCGAGTGTCAGGTCTCGTCACCGCAGCTCGCGAGCATGGCGTCTCTACCGTCGTCAAGAAGACCGATTCGGCGCTTCGTGGCAACGTCGGTGCCGAGCTCGCGGCCGCCTGGCAGGCGAGCGGTGCCGACCGCCTTCACTTCCTGCCTGCGTTTCCTGCCATGGGCAGGGTTACCTCGCATGCCATCCAGTTCGTGGATGGCATTCCGGTCGACGAGAGCGCCTTCGGCTGCGACCCCTTTGAACCCGTTGCCTTCTCGAGGGTCGATGACCTCATCTCCAGCCAGACCACCGCTCCTGTCCTGGTGGTGGCGGAGGAGGAGCGCATGCCTACCGACTTCAGGGGCATTGTGGTCTATGACGCCACCACCTGCGAGGAGATGCGTCGACGCGTTCGCGAGCTCGTTACCAGGGGCGAGTCCGGCATGATGGCGGGTTGCGCGGGGCTCGCCGATGCGCTCGCAGACGTCATCGGGCTGCACGACCTGCCCGCGCGCGTTCCCGTGGACGATGGCAATCTGCTCGTCGTCTGCGGAAGCGTGAACCCCGTCTCTGCCGGGCAGTGCGTCTACGCAGCCGACAACGGTGCACGGGTCATGCGAATCGGCGCCACCGAGAAGTGCGACCCTACATGGAAGGACGGCCGCGCAGGGGAGGCCTTCGTCTCTCGCGTCACGACGAGCTGGAGAGACAACCCTCTCACCGTGGTAGACGGCAGCGCCCTTGAAGATCTTACCGGCTTTATGGCGCCGGGAGCAGATGTCCGCCAGGTCGTGGCAGATAACATCGGTGCCTTGGTCGCGCGCCTCTGTGAGAGGGGTGCCTGTGGCAGGCTGCTCGTCACAGGTGGGGATATCCTTTCGAGTTTTCTCGTCGCAGCAGGCATTGACGTGGTGAGACCGCTGGGGGAAGTGGTGCCGGGTATCGTCGGGTTTGGACTCGAGATTGACGGATGGCCACTTATCGTCGCCGCCAAGTCGGGTGGGTTTGGAAATCGGGAGCTCTTCGTCGAGATGGCCGGCTCCCATGGAACAAAGGAGTGAGTCTCATGATCAGCTCGTATTCTCTAAGGCTTCCCAAGGTCGTGTTCGGTGGCGAGAATCCCATGGGGCAGCTTGCGAACGCCCTTCGTGCCGAGGGAGTGGCCAGGACGGTCGTTCTCACGGATGCGTCCCTGCGCCGACTGGGAATCGTTGATTCGACCCTTTCCGCGATCCGGACCGCCGGTGTATCCTTCGAGGTTATCGACGACATTCCCGCGGAGCCGAGCTATGAGCAGGTGCAGTCCGTCGTAGACAGGGTCAGGAAAGCGGGCGCCGACGTCATCGTCGCAGTGGGTGGTGGCTCCGTCATGGACTCCGCCAAGCTCGCGAGCGTGGCCGCCACCGATGCCTACACGATTCATGACCTGCTCGCAGACCCTGGCCAGGCGTCAAAGCAGCTCAAGTGCATCGCCGTGCCCACCACCGCCGGCACTGGTGCCGAGGCTACCCCGAACGCAATAGTCGCCGTGCCCGAGGATGAGGTCAAGATTGGCATCGTCAACGACGCGATGATTCCCGACTACGTGGTTCTTGACGTTCGGACGGTCCAGAACCTCCCTCGGAAGATTGCTGCGGCGACGGGCATCGATGCGATGTGCCATGGCATCGAGTGCTTCACGAGCACGAAAGCGAACCCCTTCTCCGACACGTTTGCGCTCGAGGCGTTTGACCTCATCATCAACAACATCGAGCAAGCCTGCGATGATGGCGACGCCCTCGACGCGAAGAGAGCTATGCAGACGGCTGCGTTCTACGCCGGCATCGCGATTACGGCGTCGGGAACCACGGCGGTGCATGCGTTGAGCTATCCGCTTGGCGGAAAGTTTCACGTGCCCCACGGCGTCTCTAACGCAATCCTGCTCAGTCCCGTAATGCACTTTAACGAGCCGGCCATCCGTGAGCGGCTCGCGCTTGCGTACGATCGTGCCATAGGTGCCGGTGCGACAACCAGCGAGGAGAAGTCTGCGGCGCTCATTGCGCGCATGGACCAGATCGTGGAGCACCTTAATATCCCAAAGAAACTTGCGGAGCTCGGTGTGGAGGACGCCCCGATTGACTGGCTCGCCGAGGCAGGGCTCAAGCAGCGGCGTCTGCTCGTCAACAACATGCGCGAGGTTACGCTCGAGGACGCGAAAGCTATCTACGAGCAGGTCATCTAGGATTCGTGACAGACAAAGGAGAAGAGGAGTTTTGTCATGGTAGAGCTTAAGGGCATTATTGTTCCCATCGTCACGCCTATGAACGTCGACGAGTCCATCAACCTCGAGGAGCTGCGTCGTCAGGTTGACCGCCAGATTGCAGCCGGCATCCATGGTATCTTTCCATTCGGCACGAACGGCGAGGGGTACATCCTCACTGCCGAGGAGAAGAAGGTCGTGCTCGAAGCCGTTATCGACCAAGTGGCGGGACGTGTACCTGTGTATGCGGGCACGGGTGCCATCTCCACCAAGGAGACCATCGAGCAGTGCAAGATGGCGGAGGCGGCTGGCGCCGACGTCCTGTCCGTTATCACGCCATGGTTCGCCAAGGCGAGCCAGTACGAGCTCATCGTCCACTACGAGACGGTGGCTGCGGCGGTCAAGACCCCTATCGTGCTGTATAACATCCCCATGCGAACTGGCAACGCTATCGAGCCCCAGACCATCGTCGAGCTCTCGAAGGTTGATAACATCATCGGTGCCAAGGACTCGTCGGGCGATTGGGACAACCTCAGGGCATACATCGAACTTACCTCCGGTACCGGCTTCGGCGTGCTCTCTGGAAACGATGCTCTCATCCTCAAGGCCCTTCAAGCTGGTGCGAAGGGGGCTATCGCTGGCTGCGCGAATGTGTACCCAGCAAACATGGTAGGCATCTATGAGAACTGGGCTAGGGGTGACATCGAGGCTGCGAAGGCCTGCCAGGAGGCCATTGCTCCCCTACGTGCCTGCTTCAAGTATGGTAACCCGAACACCGTGGTGAAGACCGCTGTCAACCTCCTCGGGCAGCCGGTGGGGAAGTGCCGCGCACCATTCAACTACCTGCCTAAAGAGGGAGTCGAGGCTCTCGAGAAGACCCTCGACTCCGACCGCGAGAGGGGAATGTGCTAGCCATGGCAGAGACGCGCCGTCCCATCGTCGGCATCACCATGGGCGATCCAGCCGGAAACGGTCCGGAGATTACCGTCAAGGCTCTCTCGGATGCCACCGTCTATGATCGCTGCAGGCCCATCGTCGTAGGCGATTCCAAGATGATCGAGCAGGCAAAGGACTTCGTACATCATCCCGAGATTGTCGTGAACCCCGTCTCGAGCGTGGCCGAAGCCAGGTTCGAGGCCGGAACCATCGACGTCTACGACCTCGACCTCATTTCCGACGTATCGGCCTTTAGGCTGGGAGAGGTCTCGGCGGAGGGCGGCAATGCAGCGTTCCAATCGGTCAAGAAGGTCATCGAGCTCGCCATGGCTGGAGAGGTCGACGCTACCGTGACCAACGCCCTCAACAAGGAGGCCATGAATCTCGCCCTGGCTCCCCAGGGCATGCACTTTGACGGTCACACCGAGATTTACGCTACTTACACGGGTACGAAGCGCTACTGCATGATGCTGGCGCATCACGACTTTCGCGTGGTGCACGTTTCCACGCACTGCTCGCTTCGTGAGGCCTGCAATCGCGTGAAGAAGGCCCGAGTACTCGAGGTCATCGAGCTCGCCAACGAGGCGTGCCGAAACCTCGGTATCGAACGACCTAGGATTGCCGTTGCCGGTCTCAATCCGCACTGCGGCGAGCACGGCCTCTTCGGCACAGAGGAGATTGACGAGATCTCTCCCGCCATCGAGGCCGCAAAGGGGGAGGGAATCGACGCCGTGGGTCCCTGTCCTCCTGACTCGGTCTTCTCCGAGATGCACGGAGGCTGGTATGACATCACAGTTTGCATGTATCACGATCAAGGCCATATTCCGACCAAGGTTCTTGGGTTCGTGTACGACCGAGACCGCCAGCAATGGAAGGCCGTCGAGGGAGTGAACGTCACCTTGGGCCTGCCCATCATTCGTACGTCTGTGGACCACGGGACGGGCTTTGCACTTGCGGGAAAGGGTACCTCGAACGAACTCAGTCTCGTAAACGCCATCGACTACGCGCTACGCATGGCCGTCGGTAGAACTGCCGACGAGGGACGTATGTAGGGCTTGACGTTTATCTGCCGAGATTGGTCGACGTGTCGATGCATAGGAAATGCGACTGGGACAAGGCCCGGTCGTGGAAATCTGCTGTCGGAATCGGCGGCAGGAAGAGAGAAAGGAAAGAAGAATGACCACCGCGATGATTCTCTCGCTTGTCGTTCTTGTCGCCATGATCGTCATGATCATGCTCGACGTGCTCCCCTTTGGCCTGCCACCCATTGCAGCGTGCATCCTGATCGTGCTGCTCGGCTTGGGGGATGTGAACTATGCCTTTGCCGGATTCACCAACTCGACCGTGTGGATGCTCGCGTTTTTCATGGTCATCCTTGCTGCGATTCAGAAGACATCGATTATTCTCAGGGTAAAGGACGCCATGACCCAGCTCGTTGAAAAGGGCGGGTTCAAGAGCTACGTGTTGTTGCTCTTGGTCGTCATGCTCGGTGCCTCCATCGTTGGCATGGGCAGCACGGCGTTCTACGTTCTGATTTTCTCGCTCGTCGTGACTATGCCCTATAACGAGAAGCTTCCTAGTTCCAAGCTTATGCTTCCCTTGGGCATCGCATCGAACCATCCGCTCATTCCCGTGAACGTTGCCCTTCAGTATGGCGTGGCCATTTCTGTCCTCTCGGCCTCCGGCCTTGCGACGAGCAGCCTTACGATGCTTCAGTTCGGCATTGTGTCCTTCATCCTTTCCGTGGGCTTTCTCGTATGGGCCATCATCGGCTATAAGGTTCTTCCCACCCACCCCGTCGCCGAGCCCACGGTTGAGAATGCCGCGGCTCTTGCCGACACCGGTGGAGAGCGAATGCCTGCCTGGAAGGAGAAGACGGTCATCGCTGCCTTCGTCATCTCCATCGCTTCTATGATGATGGTGGATAAGATCGGTGCGCTTGCCTATATGATTCCCGGCATTGCCGCCATGGTCATGGTTCTCATCAAAGTCATTGACTTCACCGAGTGCCGTGACAACCTGTTCTCGCCAATCATCCTCATGACTGCCGGTGTCATCCCTGTGGCAAACTGCCTTTCCGACACCGGGCTGAGCACTCTCGTTGGCAACACCGTTGCAGGTGCGCTGGGTACGGGCATCCCACCCTTCTTGGTCGTCCTCATCTTTGCCGCGCTTTGCTCCACGTTCGCCTGCTTCACTGGCTCGCAGGTGGGCACCGTCATGATCTTTGCCCCATTGGCCATTGCCGTGTGCCAGGGTCTCGGTATCAATCCGATGGCCGCCGCCGTCGCGGTAACGCTTTCGGGCTGGTGTGGACACTACATGCCAATCGACGGCCTTCCAGCCATGGCATATGGTATGGGCAAGTACACAATGCCCGAGTTTTGGAAGTTCACGATTCCACAGTACGTCATTCGTCTCTTGTTCCTCTGTGCTGGTGCGTTGCTCGTCTTTCCCGCCTAGGAGACGCCCAAGGGGGTCGAGGAGAGTTGCGTTTCGTCTCCCCTGCATGCAGGGAGGGCATCTGGTATGCCCTCCCCCTCGTGTCCGCCGTTTCTTTGAAGGCGCAACCTAGAAAGAAAGGAAGGTCCTCGCATGAGCATCAGGACTCTGTCGGGTCTCACCCCCGACGGGCAGGTCTACTACGACCCGGAGATGAGGGTCACCGAGGCGTTTGTCAATCCAGGTCCATGGACCACGGCGCATGGTCCGGGACTTCTCGAGACGCCGGCGGGTACGATCCTATGCTGCTGGTTTGCGGGTACCTATGAGGGGGACACCGACATCAACATCGTGGTCTCGCGCCTCGAGAGGGGATTCGACACCTGGTCGGAGCCAACGTACGTCTCGCATGACGATGACCGCTCCGACCAGAATCCGTCGCTCTTCCTGGCTCCCGGAGGAGAGATATGGGCGATGTACACCTCACAGCTCGGACGCCAGCCCGGTAAGGACAACATGCAGTACACGGCTGTCGTGAAAAGGCAGGTTTCGACTGACGACGGACTCACCTGGGGCGATTCCGAGATTATGTTTCCCGAGGAGGGAACCTTCTCTCGCCAGCCGATTCAGATCCTCTCCAACGGTCGCTGGATCTACGGCAGCTGGCTGTGCACCGACGGCGCCGCGGCGCTTGCGGACGACCCGTCGGCGTTTCAGATCTCCGATGACGGAGGCGAGAGCTGGAGGCGGGTGATGGTGCCCGGCTCCGCGGGCCGCGTCCATCCTACGGTCGTCGAGCTCGAGGACGGCCATCTCGTCGCCTTCATGCGTTCGCGGGCGGCTGACTGGATCTATCGCAGCGAGTCATTCGACTACGGTGATACGTGGACCAATCCCAAACCTACCCCACTTCCCAACAACAACTCCGGCATCTGCGCTGTCAAACTCGCGTCTGGTCGCGTCGCCGTGGCCTACAACCACTCCTCCGCACCTCAGGCGCTTGGCGCGCAGGGTGCCTGGCCGGGGCTTCGCTGTCCAGTCTCCATCGCCCTCTCGGAGGACGGTGGTCTGACCTTCCCGCTCATCCGTCACATCGAGCGCGGCCAGGGCTATATAGGCGAGGAGAACCGCGCCAACAACATGCAGTACGAGTATCCCTGCATCATGCAGGCAAAGGACGGCATGATTCATATTGCGTACGCCTACGAGACTCGAAGGGGCGTGAAGTGGGTCAGGCTCTCCGAGGCCGACGTCATGGGCGAGAAGCGAGGTGGTGGTACCTACAACCCCACGTCAAGTGATGTGGGCGCACGTTAGAGATGACAGAGACCGGACACCCGTCATGCGGTGTCCGGTGCAGACGAAGGAGGAACGCTGATGATATATGACGGGCTGAGCGCCCTGGGTCTCTATCGGGGTCTGTCTCGCGGTCTGGACGTTCTCATCGACTGGTTGGATGGCAATGATCCGGCCAGTCTGCCGATTGGTAGGACCGAGATTCTCGGGGACAAGGTGTTTGCAAACGTTATGAATGCCAGGACACGCACGCCTGAGGATGCTCGCTTTGAAACACATCGCAGGTACATGGATGTGCAGATAGACCTTGACGGCGCCGAGAGCTTCATGACCACTCCGGGAGAGGTCGTATCCGACGGTGAGTTTGACGTTTTGGGCGATAAGGGATACTGCCATGCTTCTCCGGACAACGCCGACCTTCTCGTCGGAACGCTCGAGAGGGGTCACTTCGCGGTGTTTGTGATCGGAGAGCCTCACATGCCCAACCTCGTGACGGAGGATGCTCAGGTCGGACCCATAAAGAAGATCTGCTTCAAGGTCGTGGGCGATGCGTTCTGGGATGAAGTGCGAGGTTAGGGCAAACGTGGCGTTGGCCGCGCTATCCTTTGGGTAGCATGGTGTAGTGAGGTAAGCTGGCATGGCAACCTTGGTGAGCCCTTGCCCCTCCTGGGGAATTATGATCGGGCATCAACCTGCCGGTTCGGAAAGAGCCTTTGCGCTCGCATACCAGGAGGGAATGCATGAAAGAGTACCTGCAAGAGGATGTCGACGTGCTACGGTCGCTCCATTCCGATGCCAAGTCTGGCCTCTCCCAGACGGAGGCGGCATCAAGGCTCGAGAAGAATGGTCCCAACAAGCTCAAGGAGGCCGAGCGAACGCCGCTCTGGAAGCGCTTCTTTGCGCAGATGGCCGACCCGATGATCATCATGCTGATCGTCGCGGCCGTGATCTCGGCGCTGGTGGGTGTGGCCCAGGGCGAGGCCGACTATGCCGACGTGATCATCATCTGCTTCGTCGTCGTGGTAAATGCCGTCCTCGGCGTCGTCCAGGAGTCCAAGGCCGAGGAGGCCCTCGCCGCGCTCCAGGAGATGTCCGCATCCATGAGCAAGGTCGTTCGCGACGGCCAGATGGTCCTGGTGCCTTCGGCCGAGCTCGTCGTGGGCGATACCGTGATCCTCGAGGCCGGTGATGCCGTACCAGCTGACTGCCGCATCGTGGAGTGTGCGTCCATGAAGGTCGAGGAGGCCGCCCTCACGGGCGAGTCCGTCCCGGTGGCCAAGCTCCTTGGGGCGCTCGTGCTGCCCAAGGATACGGATGATGTGCCGCTCGCCGACCGCAAGAACATGTGCTACATGGGCTCCACGGTGGTCTACGGTCGCGGTCGCGCCGTCGTGGTCGCCACGGGCATGGACACCGAGATGGGCAAGATTGCCGACGCCATCTCCCAGGCCGAGGACGAGGAGACGCCTCTTCAGAAGAAGCTCAACGAGCTCTCCAGGATTCTCTCCATCGCATGCATCATCATCTGTGTCCTGGTCTTTGCGATCACCTGGTTCAAGCATGGCATGGGCTTCTTCCAGAACATGTCGCTCGTGCTCAACACCTTCATGGTGGCCGTCTCCCTCGCGGTGGCCGCCATCCCTGAAGGCCTTGCAGCCGTGGTCACCATCGTGCTCTCCATCGGCGTCACCAAGATGAGCGAGCACAATGCCATCATCCGCAAGCTCTCCGCCGTCGAGACCCTCGGATGCACGCAGATCATCTGCTCCGACAAGACCGGCACCCTCACCCAGAACAAGATGACGGTCGTGCGCCACTTCTCTGAGGACCAGGCCCGTCTCGTATGCGGGATGGCACTCTGTTCGGATGCCAAGTGGGATGCCACCCAGAGCGTCGCCATCGGCGAGCCTACCGAGGCCGCCCTCGTGGCCGATGCCGCAAAGCTCGGCTTTACCTCGGAGGATCTCGACGAGGCCAATCCTCGCGTGGGCGAGGCGCCCTTCGACTCCGGTCGCAAGATGATGTCCGTCGTCAACCTGTCGCCCGACGGCGAGTACGTCCAGCACACCAAGGGCGGCCCTGACGTCGTCCTGTCCCGCTGCACCATGGTGCACACCAAGGACGGTGACGTTCCTCTCACCGACGAGTGGCGCACTGAGATCGCCACGCAGAACAAGGCCATGGCCGATGACGCACTGCGCGTCATGGCGTCTGCGCGCGTCAACTACGGCAAGAGCTGCCCTGCGGACTTCTCGCCCGAGGCCCTCGAGCATGACATGACCTTCATCGGGCTGTGCGGCATGATTGACCCTGTCCGTCCCGAGGTGAAGGATGCCGTTGCCGAGGCTCACTCCGCCGGAATCCACGTGGTCATGATCACTGGCGACCACATCGACACGGCCGTGGCCATCGCCAGTGAGCTCGGGATCATCCAGGACCGCTCGCAGGCCATCACCGGGGCCCAGCTCGACAAGATCTCCGACGAGGACTTCCTCGCCTCCATCGAGAGCTACGGCGTCTACGCCCGCGTTCAGCCCGAGCATAAGACCCGCATCGTCGACACGTGGAAGAAGAGGGACAAGGTCGTTGCCATGACTGGTGACGGCGTGAACGACGCGCCGTCCATCAAGAGGGCGGATATCGGCATCGGCATGGGCATCACCGGCACCGACGTTACCAAGGGCGTCGCTGACATGGTGCTCGCCGATGACAACTTCGCCACGATCATCAACGCGTGCGAGGAGGGTCGTAGAATCTACGACAACATCAGGAAGGCCATCGCCTTCCTGCTCTCGTCCAATCTCGCCGAGGTCATCTCCGTGTTCGTGGCGTCCCTCGTGGGCTTCACGATTCTCGAGCCCACGCATCTGCTCTGGATCAACCTCATCACCGACTGCTTCCCCGCGCTCGCCATGGCCATGGAAGAGGCCGAGCCGGGCATCATGAGACGCAGGCCCCGCAACGCCACCGACGGCATCTTCGCCAACGGGATGGGTATGGACTGCCTGGTTCAGGGTGCCTGCATCGGTGTGCTCACCCTCGTGTCCTATTTCGTGGGGCTTGGCTTCGAGAGTGTGCCTGTCGCCGACGTCATCTCTGGCGTCAATGCCGGCCGTGACGGCATGACCATGGCATTCCTCACGCTCTCCATGGTCGAGATGTTCCATTCCTTCAACATGCGCAGCCGCCGCCAGTCGATCTTCAGGCTTCCCACCCAGAACAAGTGGCTGTGGATGGCCTTCGCGGGCTCGCTCGTCCTCACCTTCGTTGTCGTCGAGACCCCGCTGTCCTTTGCCTTCGGCTTTTCGGAGATCAGCGTGGCCGAGTACCTCATCGCCATGACGCTGGCGCTCTCGATCATCCCGATTGTCGAGATCTACAAGGCCATCATGCGCTCCATCGAGAAGAAAGCGGCGTAGCCGCGTGGCGCGTCACCAGAACAATCGCACGCGAAACCTGGGCGCCGGTAGGACCTCTCTGGTCCTACCGGCGCTTTCTTCCCTTGTCGACCTGCCCGTATTCTCCGACCTCGAGCCAAGCGGACGACAGGTGGCCGCCTGGGAGGATCGCGTGAGCCGTGTCCGCGCCGACGCGGGCAACGTGGCGGACGAACTCGTACTCGGCTGTGTCGTCCGCCTTGACCGGGGGTTCCCTGCCGTGTGTACGGAGGGGGGGACCTTCCGTGCGGAGTTCTCGGCGCGCGTGACCAAGGGCGACAACTCTCGTGTCGCGGTGGGCGATTGGGTCTGTGCGCGTGTTCCAAAGACGCACGAGATGGGGCTCATCGAGGAGGTCCTTCCGCGCGAGAGTGACATCGCCCGCTGGCGTGGTGGTTCGCGTGGCGAGCGTCAGACGCTCGCCGCCAACGTGGACGTGGTGCTCGTGGTGCAGGCGCTCGGCGAGAGGCCCGTATCGTGCGACCGCATGGCCCGCTCGGCCGTGATCGCGCGTGACTGCGGCGCAGACGTGGCCGTGGTGCTCACCAAGGCCGACAGGGCGTCGGACGAGGTGCTGGTACGTGACGTGTCCGCGATTCGCGACGTGCTCGGAGAGGGCACGCACTGCGTGCTCACGTCCTCCGAAGCAGAGCGCGCCGGCGGAGGCGAGCGCGATCGCATAACGGCTGCGGCAGCGTCTTGCGACGTGCCGTTCGGAGTCGGGGCGGTGTATGGCCTCGTGCCCGCAGGTGTCGTGGCAATCGTGCTCGGAGAGTCTGGCGCCGGCAAGTCGACCCTGCTCAACGCTCTTCTCGGACGTGACGTGCTCGAGACCTGCGCGGTGCGCGAGGCAGATGACGCGGGAAGGCACACCACGGTCTCGCGACGTATGGTGCGCATCCCCAGGGGAGGCGTCATCGTGGACGAGCCGGGCCTGAGGAGCCTGCCCATCGTGGGACACGAGCGCGGTCTGGCAAAGGTCTTCCCAGAGATCGCCCATGCGGCCCGGGGCTGCCGCTTTCGTGACTGCACGCATACGCACGAGCCGGGCTGTGAGATCAGGGCCCGCTTCGAGGCCGGCGACTTCAGCGAGGGGCGTCTCGGGGCGTATCTCGCGCTTGCCGCAGAGATGCGTTCGAGTGCGGGAACACTCGATCCGGACGTTGTGATCTAGCGAAGAGCATCGTTATCCACGGAGGGGAAAGCACCCCAATTCACCTGCAAATACGACCGATCTTGTCAGATATCCGTGAGATGGCTGACGGGGTCCCGTCGGACTTTCTCGACTTTTTTCCAGAGACGGCATCGGCCCACGGGAGAATGTCCCCAATCGGTTCGGGCGCATCGCGTCCGAGAAGGGGGCGGTTTCATGACGCGTCGGTTCAGGCTCATCCTCTCTGGGACGTTTGCCCTACTCGCCGTGGTGCTGTGCGCCGCGTATGCGCAGCACGTGCGCGAGGAGGCCGAGAGCGTCCGTGCGGAGGCCCTCGAACGCTACGGTGGCGAGGTGGTGAGCCTCGTCGTGGCGAACGGCGCGATCGAGAAGGGAGACGTGGTCGATTCCTCCAACGTCTCCGTACGTGAGTGGCTTGCCGACCTTGCACCGGCCAACGCCGTCACAGACCTTGACGATGTGATTGGTACCCAGGTCACGGTACCTGCGGCTTCGGGCTCTCCCCTCACGTCCCTCAACTTTCGCGATGAGTCCGAGATGACAGAGGTCCCATCGGGACACGTTGCCCTGAGCCTACCCGTGACCGACAAGCTTGCCTTGGTGGGTTCCGTCCGCGCGGGAACGTCCCTTGACGCATACCGGGTGGTAGAGGGTGGTGCGGGGGTAATCTCTGGCTCCGTCGAGGTCCTCGTGGCCCCGACTGCGCGCGCGGGCGTCTCCTCCGCGCCAACCATCACCATCGCCGTTGCGTCTGAGGATGTCCCGCGCGTGCTCGCGGCCAGCGCGGAAGGAAGCCTGCGTCTCGTCGTGCCAGCGGATGACGTGGATGCATCCCAAGAAGGTGCCGTGGCCGCGCCATCCGTCGTCAGCGCGGCGGGAGGTGATGCGGCATGACCGAGGGCAGATGGCTGGCATGCGCCGACAAGCGCTGGAGAGACGACGTGATGCTGGTAGCCCGGTCGATTGAGCCGTCCGGCACATGCGAGTTCGCAGATGACGCGGAGACGTTCCGCAAAGAGGCGCGCACCGATGGCAGGTCGTTTCTCGGTGCCCTCGTCGGCGGAGAGGACTCCGGTGTGACCGACGTCAACCTCGCTGCCGCGATTGTCGCAGACGGTGGCGTTGAACGCGTCGTACTCGCGAGGCGTGGTGCATCCGGATCGCTGAGGTCACGGGCGCTCAGGGCGGGGATAGACCTCGTGGTCGATCCAGGCGAGGTGGTCGCTGCTGCCGGCAGGGGCAAAGAGGGAGCAGACGGGGGTCTGTCCCCCTTCGCCCCGGCACCGGCGGTCGTCCCCGAGGAGGCCATGGCGCCCGATCCGGAAGAAGGCGAGCGGCACCATGCGCCGATCCTGACGTTTTGTTCGGGAAGAGGCGGCGTGGGCAAGACGACGCTCGTCGCCACGGCCGCTGCGGTTGCTGCGAGCTGGGGCATGAACGTGGGGGTGCTTGACCTCGACCTCTCCTGCGGCAACCTCTTTTCGAGCTTTGGTCTCGCTCGCGGCTGCGACCTCGCACGCCTCGGTGCGTCCGGGCCGGTCTCTCCGGATGACATCGGCGCCGTCGGTGTTGCCGCCTGCGAGGGAGTGACGCTTTGGGGGCCATGCGACCTTCCCGAGATGGCGGAGACGGCGATGCCCGCCGTGGCCGAGCTCGTGCGCGGCGTGGCGAGAATCGCGGACGTGGTCTTCGTAGACACGTCGACGACCTTTACCGATGCTGTAGCGCAGGCGGCCCAGGAGAGCGACCGGCTCATCCTCGTATCGGACGGCAGTCGAGGTTCCTCCGCAGCGCTTGCACGCATGGGAGGCCTTGCGGTGAGACTTGGTGTCGCCCGCACGCGGATAGCCCGCGTCGAGAACCGAGTGAACCCACGGGCGAAGCTCGACCTCTCGACCGGCAGGGCAGAGGTGGGCCTCGAGGCGGCACGGGTGCTTCGCGCATCGGAGGGAGGAGACGAGTTGTCCGACTACCTCGCGTCGGGAGAAGTTGACGAGCTTGTCAGAGTTGGTTCGGCGTTCACGGACTCGGTGGGTACCCTGGTCGCCCAGCTTCTCTCCGAGTTGGGAAGGTTGCCAGAGCGTCCTGAGACGGAGCGAGCCCTGGCACGTGCCACGCCGCATCGTCGGTTTGGATTGTTCAAGGCAAAGAAGGGGGTGGTTTAGGTGTCGGTGCTCGAACGGGTGAGGATGCATGAGGAGGCAGCTGGCGTATCCAGCGATGCGGCCGACCTACGCGCGCTGCGCGAGGACCTCAGGTCCGCCCTCGTGGAGAGGCTCGGACTAACCACCGTGGCAGAGATGCTCGCCACGGGTTCCGTGAGCCGCGCGAGGTCGGAACTCGGGGTTGCCTGTGACGCGATTCTCAACTCGAGCGACTTTGCCACCCTCGACGAAACGCAGAGAAGGCTCCTCTGCGAGCAGGTGCTCGATGAGGTGTGCGGGCTCGGACCCATACAGTCGTTGCTCGATGACCCGACCATCACCGAGATCGTGATCAACGGGTGTGACGCACTCTTCTACGAGCGCGGTGGGGAGCTGCGTCCAGCCGAGTGCGCCTTCGACTCATCCGAGCAGATCATGATCGTGATCGACCGCATTCTCGCGCCGCTCGGGCGCAGGCTCGACCGGAGCAACCCCATCGTCAATGCTCGTCTGGCAAACGGAAACCGCGTAAACGCCGTGGCAGCGCCCGTGGCCATCGACGGACCAGCGGTCACCATCAGGAAGTTCTCCGATAGGATCACCTCGCTGGAGAGGCTCGTGGAGCTCGGGGCGCTGCCCGCATGGTTTGCGCGGCTCCTCTCATGGGCGGTCAGGGCGCGTCAGGGAATTGCCGTTGCCGGAGGAACGGGTTCGGGCAAGACCACGCTGCTCAATGCGCTCTCGTGCGAGATCGATGAGAACGAGCGCATCGTGACCATCGAGGATTCCGCGGAGCTGCGATTTGACTTGCATCCCGATGTGGTGCGCCTCGAGGCGCGAGACGCCTCCATCGAGGGTTCCGGAGAGGTCGCCATTCGCGACCTCGTCAAGAACGCCCTGCGCATGAGGCCGGACAGGATAGTCGTAGGTGAGGTGCGCGGCGAGGAGTGCATCGACATGCTCCAAGCCATGAACACGGGCCATGACGGCTCGCTGACCACGCTGCATGCGGGCACCGCGCAGGAGGCGGTGCTGAGACTCGTCCTCATGGCAAGGTTTGGCATGGATCTGCCGACTGACATCATCGAGGAGCAGATAGCTACCGCCATCGACCTCATCGTGATGTCGCGCCGCCTCTCGGATGGGACGCGCCTCATTACGTCGGTCACCGAGGTCGGTTGGGTCGACGGGAGGATACGCCTGGAGGAGTGTGTGACCTTCGACCTGCCGACGAGGTCGTGGCGGCTGGTTCGCGAGCCGTCCTTCCTGATGGGGGCGGTCACTGAGGGGGTTCTCGATGCCGAGGAGGTGATGGCATGGAGAAAATGCTGCTTGCGGGCATCGCCGGTCTAGCGTGGCTGGCGTCGATGGTTGCATGGCACGGTTGCGGCGCCCCCACGACGATGGTCACCTCCCGGTTGTTACGAGGTACCAGAAGACACTTTCTCGCCCTGCTTGCGAGGCTTGGTCGTCTCCGACTCGTCGACGCGCTTCTATCCAGGCGGCCATGGAGGATTGCGGCGGACGAGCTCTCGAAGAGACTTGCGAGCGAGTCGGAACGCCTCGGCAGGTCGGAGGCGTGCGCGCTTCTCCTGGTGGTCATTGTGCTCGGTGCGATGTTGGCAGGGGTTCTCTTTGGGTCGCCTGTGTCCGCGGTCGTCGTCGCCGTCATGCTCACGGCACTCGTTCCCGTGTACGTGTCCCATGAGGATCGGCGTCGCGTCGAGGAGCTCATCCGTGAGATGCCATCGATCTTCAGGACGCTTTCTGTCGCGATGGGGTCGGGCCAGACGCTTGCCCAGGCCATAGACTACGTAGGCTCTCATGGGAAGGGTCCCGCAGGTGAGGGCTTTGCGAGGGCATCACTGCGCCTGCGCTGCGGTGCCTCGGCGGACGAGGCGCTCGATGCGCTGTCGCGCGAGCTCGATGCGCCGGGCGTCGGCCTTCTCGCCACCGCCCTCGCCATCTCCCACCGTACGGGCAGTCCGTTGCGGGGACTCTTCCTCCGTTCCGCCAGGCTCGTGGAGCGACAGGGGGAGTTCGAGCGACTCCTCTCCGTCAAGACCGCTCAGGCTCGGCTCTCGGTGCGCATCGTCTGCTCGCTGCCCGTGGCGATGGTAGCTCTGCTCTCGATGATCTCGCCCGACTTCCAAGCCGGTCTTGCCACACCGATGGGCATGGCGAGCGTATTCATCGCGCTCTCGCTCGATGGCATTGCGCTGGTGATTGTAAGAAACCTACTCAAGGGGGTGCTGTGATGGGGTGGGAGTCCGTTGCGATGATGGCATGCGCGGGCACGGCAGCGTTTTTCGGGGCGATGTTCGTCCCCGAAATGCGTGGCCGCCACAGGGGTCGGGAAAGCGCGACCGGGAGATGGGTCGGTGAGCTCGTGCACGAGATGACGAGTGTCCTTCTGGAAAGCTTTCCCGTTGTCGGCAGACTCGCGGAGAGGACCCGGACGGAGTGCCTTCGCGAGATGCCCGCAATGATTGACATCCTTACGCTCGGACTCTCCGCCGGACTCTCGTTTGACGCGTCGCTCGAGCTCTACTGCAGGCGAAGCAGGAGCACGCTCGCGCGTTACTTCGACGAGGCGATGCTCAAGTGGAGGATAGGGGTTATGAGCAGGGCAGATGCGCTTGCAGCGATGGCGTCGGAGCTCAATGTGCCTGCGCTGGGGAGCTTCTCGTCCGTGGTTGGCGAGGCACTGGCGTTTGGTACGCCTCTTGCGGAGACACTCGAACGTCAGGCTCAGGCAATACGTGACCAGCAGCGCTCAGAGGTGGAGGAGCAGATCGAGAAGGTACCCGTGAAGATGCTCGTTCCGCTCGGAACGCTCATCGTCCCAGCCATGCTCGTGGCGATTCTCGGGCCGCTCCTGGGATCTGCGGCGATTATCGGTTGAGTCAAGCGAAGGAGAGAGAGGTGCGTGGGTCATGGAGAGACGCGGCGTCATAGAGGTAGTGCTCGGCCACGTGCGAGAGGTTCTGTCGAGCGACGAGGGGCAAGGCACCACGGAGTACGCGATTCTCGTCGGCGTTCTCGTGGTCATCGCGATCGTGGCGATCCTTGCGTTCAAGGACAAGGTCTCCGAGCTCTGGAGTGCCATCGCAGAAGGAGTCAATTCGCTGTGAGACGCACGGGAGCTTGGGCGGGCACCGTGGCCGCCACCTGTGCTGCCATCTGTCTCGTCGTGCTGCCCGTGACCCGATGCGTCGGGCCACGGGCGAGCGTGGCGGGGAACGACGAGACGAGCGGGAGAGACTGGCTCGAGTCGCATGGCGTCGAAGTCGGCTCCGCCAACAATGACGAGAGGCTGGGGCCGGGAGTCTCTGCCGCGACATCGACGTCGAGCGTGGTGACGACGACGTCCGCCCTTGATGTCTGCGACGAGGGCACCGAGCTGCTTGAGGGGTATGCGGACGGAGGCGACTGCGTACTGGCGCAGTCCGGCTACCTCGACCTCCTCGGGAGGTCGTGGGGGTGCGTCGTCCAGGGGGAGGGCTGGGTTGACATATGCATCGTTCAGGAGGGACCGAGCGGAGAGGGAAGCACGCGCTCCGTCATTCACATGGACGCGACCGATGCCGCAGAGGAGTTGGGTGCATAGACATCCATGACGACCGGGGCCAGGCGACGCTGGAGTATGCGCTTGTGCTCGTCGCATTTCTCGCCATGGTTGCGGCTCTGGGAACCCTGTGGCATGCGGCTCGGGATGGTCGTCTCATCGATCTTGCCGTCCAGTCGGCGTCGCACTCGCTCTCGGCGGGTCTCGTCGCTGCTCTCCAAGATGTCCTGGCGTTCTGACATGGACGCGTGGGTGTGGGATGAGTCGGGGCAGTCGACGGTGGAGGCCGCGTTACTCATCCCCACGGTCATGGTGGTCCTTGCCCTGCTTCTGCAGCCGGCGTGTCTCCTTTACACGCGCTCCGTGATGGGGGCAGCGGCGGCGGAGGGAGTGCGGGTGATGGCGACGGGTGTGGGTGGCTCGGAAGCCTGCAAGTCCTATGTCCTGAGAAGGCTGGAAGCGGTGCCGTCCATCTCCATCTTTCATTCGGGGGGCAGTGACGACTGGGACGTGAGCGTGTCCGGGCCGGACGAGAACGGAAGGGCGAGCGTGGAGGTCGTGGGGCATGTCAGGCCGCTGCCGTTCTTCGGCGCGGTCGTCTCGGCACTTGCGGCGTCGGATGACGAGGGAGCGGTTCTGCATGTTCGTGTGGAGGAGAGCGTTCGTTCGAGCTGGGTGGGAGGGGACTATGGCAGCTGGGTCGAAATCTGGGGGTAGAACGCGCAGGCTGCGCCTAGGCGTGTCGGCGTTCATCCGTGACGAGGGAGGGTACACGTCCGTGGCGGTCGTCATAGCCCTTCTCGTGAGCTTCTCGCTGGTCTTCGCGGCGGCATCGGCCGAATGGGTCATGGCCAGATCGTCCGAGGTGCAGCAGGTCGCGGATGCCACCGCGATGGCGGGGGAGAATGTCGTCGCGAGGTTTGCGACGGTGGCACAAGTCATCGACGCCTGCGTGCTGAGCATGGGGTTGGCAGGCATCGTCACGTATGGCGCAGGGTTGGTCGTCTCCTGCATCCCTGGTGCCACGGCTGCAGGAGAGGCCATCGTCAAGGCAGGGGGAGACATGCTCGACGCTCGACGCAGCTTTGCGCGGAGTGCCGCCTCTGGCCTGAAGAGGCTCGAGGGGGCACTGCCGGCGCTTGTCGTGGCCAACTCCGTGCTATGCGTCTCGGCCAATTCGAGCGAGGGCATCGAATACCGCGGGTGCGCCATACCCTATCCGGCGGAGTCCATGTCCGACTTCTCATCCCTTGAGGCAGATGTCGATGACGATGCCCTCAAGGAGTCTGCGGGTTCCATGTCCGCCGCGTCGAAGCGTGTGGCCGACGCGAAGTCGCGCGCTGACGATGCACGAGAGCGTGGGTGGGAGGCGGACTGTGGGAGCAGACCCTACTGCCTGTGGCAACGTGCCTCCTCGCTCGCCGGCCTGGAGGAGGCGCTCAATCCCTACCATCCGACGAGCGTCACGTGGAACTTCGGCGTGCCCCTCTCACGCTCGCGCGCCTACTATGCCAGACGATGCGCGGACGAGGTACCTGTCGGGTCGGGCGTGGAGGAGATCACCGACTCCGCCGCCCGGATGGCCTTCTATCGGTATGCGTGCGAGCAGGTGCGTCTGGGTCACTATTTCGAGTCGGCTGACGGCTCGGTCGACCTCGACCTGCCAGACCTTCCGCATGACACCCACGAGACCAGATCCACCACGCTCTACACCCAGGCGACGTGGCCTTGCACTACCGAAAGCGGGCTCACGGTGCTTCACTCGTCTCTTGCGTGTCCCGGTGCCGTGGGTCCCTCGGCGGGGCTTGCCTCACTCTCTCGGATTGACGACGGCTCCGTAGCGAGGTGCCCCGTCTGCGGCATGGACATCGGCGCCATGGGGCACGTGGCGTCCGCCTCCACGTCGACCGAGAACGGATACGAGCACTACTGGCGCATCATCGTCGAGGCCTCCCGTGACTACGAGGGCGCCCGCAACGAGCAGGCGCAGGCTGAGTCCGACGTTCGCGAAGAGGCGGACAAGGGTGCGGACCTCTTCGAGCAGGCGATCGACCAGCTCGGGGTCGTAAGGCCCATACTCTGTCCTCCCGGTGCCTGGGGGTGCGTCGCCGTGGTCTGGCGAGGTGATGGGACGGCGGTCCCCTCCGAGCTTACGAGATCGTTCCTCTCGTCAGCGGAGCTACCAGCGGGATGTGCCGTCTCGGCGGCGGTGCTTGCTCCCGATGACTCGACCTCCGAGAACAACGTGCTCGCAAGCTTCTTCGACGGAATCTCTGGTTCAGGCTCCCTCGCTGGTGGGACGGTTGATTCCGTCACGAGTCTCTGGGGGAGGTTGCTCGTGGGGTATGGCGCCGCATATGGGAACGTCTCAAACGCTGCGGGGGAGTTTCTCGACGGGGTCGATGGTGTCTTCGGGGGGACGGTCGGCTCGTGGCTGCGTGACAAGTTCAAGGAGGTGATGCGTGTCACGGGGTTCCAGCCCGTGGACATGCGCCTGCGCAAGCCCGTGCTCACGAGCACGGAGAACGTCCTCGAGAAGATGGGCGACGACTCTCAGGCGACCGTTCGTGACCTCCTGCGTTCGCTGCCTCGATCGGGCACGACCGCAGACTACGTGCAGGCGATCGGCGCATGGGGGCTCGATGAGTTCACGGATGGCGAGCTCACTGTGGCAGAGGTCACGATCCCTGGGACGGACATCTCGATCCCACTCACCATCGACCTTTCGGGGCTGGGTGGTGCGGCATGAGGGAGAGAGACGTGAAGGACCCGTCGCCTGCGTCCGACGAGTCGGGACAGATGGCGGTCGAGCTTGCGGTGCTCGTGCCGGTCGTGCTCGTCGTGGCGCTGGTGATCTTCAACCTCATGCGCTTCGTGGGGGCGTGCGCGGTCTTTGACAGGGCGAGCCTCGACGCGGTCGTCTCGCATGGCGTGGCACCTGCGGGAGAGCAGACGAGCCTCGTGGCCGTCGATGAGGTGACGAGTTGCATAGGGGAAGCGTTGGATGACGAGGGCTGCGAGGTCGAGGTGCGTGCGGAGAGTCTCTCCGGTGACGGGACGGAGGTCCTCTCGCTCGCCCCCCACCTCACCCGCTACACGTGCGCGCTCGTATATCGCCCGTGGCCCATGTCGCTCAGACTACCGGGGATTACGTACGAGGCCCCGTTGTCTCTGAGACACGAGAGGACGCTGGTGGTTGACCGTTACCGACCGGGGGTGGTGCTCTGATGATGTTTGCAAGGCTGGTGTCCGAGTGCGGAGGGAAGGACGTGACGTTCGTGGTGCTGTCGTTGTGGACCGAGCGTCTGCGTGGACTTCTCGGCACGTGCGGCGATGCGGACCCCGTGATGCTCACGCGATGCGGGTCAATCCACACCTTTGGTATGAGGTACCCCATCGACGTGGCGTTTATCGGCGAGTGCGGAGAGGTGCTCCGGTCGGTGAGGGCGCTTGCCCCGCGCAGGTTGCTCTCCGCATCCGATGCATACTGCGTGCTTGAGCGACCGGTATCGGACGAGCCATGGTTCGCAGAGGGCGATCGCGTGAGAGTCCTCTCGATGGTCGTTCCAGAGTCGGATTGTATGTGTGGGGGAAGGGATGGGGCCAGATGAGAGACAAAAAGGACGTCAGCATACCTTCGGGGGACTATGCCACGCGGGTCTGCCCCCGCTGTGGCGAGACGCTCTTCGCCGACATGGGCGTGTGCTATGGATGCCTCTACGACTTCACCCGGGAGGAAGGTCCGGTGTCGGGCGCCCCGCAGCTGCCAGATCCCGCCTCTTCTCGAGACGGAGGCTGGGACCTGGGCCTTCCTCCCGCAGAGTACGAGTGGAACGAGGATGACACGTTCGACATGACAGGATGCACGAAGCTGCCGGGCGGTGTGCGGGGTGTGACCATGCTTTGGATTCGTACGTCCTCGCTTGACGTGTGCGTTCCCGTTCCGGCCACCGGTCTCATCGTCGGCCGCGATCCCTCGTCGGACGTCGTGCTTCATTCGCGGGCCGTGTCGCGTGGGCATCTCAGGATCGTCCCCAGGCCCGGCGGTGTCGTCGTCGAGAACCTCGGCGCCACGAACCCAGCCGTCTTCCAGGGGCGCGATGTAGATGATGCCGTTGAGGTAAAGGTGGGAGAGACCGTCTCGCTGTGTGGCTCCCTCATCACCGTGGTCGGCAGCGAGGGGTGATGCGTACGGAGGACATAGGTTGGGGCGGTGATGGGCATCACTCTTTGGTATCCTTTCATGGACAATGAGTATCCGTCCGAGGGGTTGGTGCTCCATGGCAGGAAGCTATCGACACGGCGTACGCCGAAGGTTCATCGTAGTTGCATGGGCGTTCGCGGTGTTCGTCGCGTCGCTGCTCGTCGCCACCCCCGCCCTGGCCGACGACTATTCGATCGATGCCGTGAACATCGACGCCGCGGTGTCATCGAATGGCACACTTTCCGTTACCGAGACGCGCGAGTTCGTCTTTGACGGATCGTTCCACGGTGTGTACTGGAAGATTCCCAAGGGCGAGAACTCGAGCAATGGCAAGAACGTGGACATCACCATCAACTACGTCGGCTTGCTTGTGAACGGTCAGGTCCAGAAGTTCGACCTCTCAAACTCGGGTGGGAACAGCACCTACCAGGCGAGCGATGAGGGTAGCTACTACCAGGTCAAACTCTACTCGGCCCAGGAGGACGACACCGCCCAGTTCGTGATTTCCTATGACGCCACAGGCATCGTGACGCGTTGGGACGACACCGGTGAGCTCTACTGGAAGTTCGTCTCGGACGGTTGGGACGTGGAGTCGCAGAACGTGACCTGCACCGTGACCCTTCCCGTGCCCGCGGGAGAGACCGTCACCCCTGGTGACAACGTGCGCGCCTGGGGTCACGGGCCGCTTGACGCCTCGGTGGCATTCAATGGCAACACCATCGTCTATACCGTGCCGGGCGTGGGGTCGGACGAGTACGCCGAGTCCCGCATCACCTTCCCGACCTCGTGGATATCCGGCTGCGAGGCCACCTCGGGCAGCGAGCTCTCCACGATTCTCACCGAGGAGCAGCAGTGGGCCGACGAGGCAAACGCAAAGCGCGAGGCTGCCAGGATGGCGATAATCGTCAGCCTCATCGTCGCTGCGGCCGCCGTAGCGCTCTCGATCCTCTTGATCATCCGCATCCGAAAGAACTACCGGCGCACGCACACGCCCCTGTTCCAGGACAAGTACTTCCGTGACGTTCCTACGGCAGACCACCCCGCCGTTCTCGGAGCCCTCCACCGAGACGGCAAGGCCGACGTCGACGACTTCACGGCGACGCTCATGCACCTTACCAACAACGGCGTCGTCAAGTTGGAAAAGGTCAACGTCAAGAAGAGCGGCATCTTCAAGGACAAGGTCGAGGAGGACTACCGCCTCACCCAGGTGGGAGAGCCCGGCCATGCCACTGGCACGCCCGAGGCGGTTGCTGCCTCCAAAGTGGACAAGGCCGCCATCCATATGCTCTTCGAGAAGATCGCCCCAGCCACGGACGAGTCCTCCGAACACGAGTCGTCCCTGTACTTCTCGCGCATCGAGAAGTACGCCAAGGATCACCCAGAGGGGTATTCGAAGGCCTATGACAACTGGAAGAACACCATCGAGGGACAGTATCTCAGTCGCTTCCGCGGCAGCACGAAGGGTACGGGTCGCGGCAAGCTTGGTGTCATCGTTGCTCTTGACTGCGTTGTCCTGCCGCTCGTGTTCGTTCTGGTTCTCGTGCTCTTCGGGATGCCGTGGTACGTCACCCTTGGTATCGTCGCGGCCCTCGAGGCGTGCGGCCTGGTCGCGATCGTCGTCATGTCCAAGCTCAAACCCCTCACCAAGGAGGGCGTCGAGGTGGCGGCAAAGCTCGACGGACTCGAGCGCTGGCTGAAGGAGTTCACGAGGCTCGATGAGGCGGTTCCTCGTGACGTCGTCCTCTGGAACAGGCTTCTCGTCATGGCAGTCTCGCTCGGAGTTGCCGACGAGGTCATCAAGCAGCTCAAGATGGTCGCGCCCGAGGTGCTTGACGACCCGATGATGAGGCCCGCCTACGGCTGGTACTACTTTGGTATGTACGGTGGCCTCGGAACTCCTGCCAGCGTGTTTGGGGGCGCCGCCCGTGAGGCCCATAGCGTCTCGACGGCGGCGCTCGCCCGCTCCGTCATGAGTTCTGGCGGCGGCGGTGGCGGCGGGTTCTCTGGCGGCGGCGGTGGCGGCTTTGGCGGCGGCGGTGGCGGCGGGGCGTTCTAGCGAACGGCCTCCGCATGCAGGATGGCCGACACGTTGGTGCTCTCGTACTGGTTGAGGGGGCTCGGCATGGCGTCGAACTCCTCGGCCGTATAGATCTGCTTGTACCAGCTCTGCGACTCGAAGTAGCTGCGGATGGTGGCATCGTTGAAGCCACGTCCATGGCGGGCGTATATCTCGTTTCTCGCGAGGACGAGCTGCTCGTCGGTGAGGCCTGCAAGCTCGCTCGCCGAGTAATACCTGCTATCGCTGTCGGGGAGGATGTAAACCGCCTTCGCTACCGGCTCGCTCGAACCTGCCTCGTCGCTACCTGGGGTCGTGTCGGCCGTGGTCGTGTCGTTTGAGGTCGCGTCGGATGTGCTCGTCGACGAACTCGACTCCTGGCGGATCGATGGCGACGGGCCTGCGGGCTTCCTGTTGGCGAGGGAGGGAAGAATGAGGGTCCAGAAGCCGATGACAACCACGGCGGCGATGCTGATCGTGGCAACGAGTGTGAGCACGGTATCGTTGCCGCTACGCACGCGATGATGGATGTGTCCTGCGTCACGTCTGCTTTCGTGGGCGGTGATCAGTGGTAGTGGCGCAGACTCGGCACGGCCAAACACATGCCCGCAGTCAGGGCAGACGAGCTCCTCGTCATCGACTTCGCGTCCGCATTCGGGGCACTGCATGCGATCACCTGCCACGGTCGAGGTCTGGTGATGGCTTGATTGTAGCTAAAAGTATTCACTCGGTCATTCACGCGGGAAGCATACTTTTCGTACGAAGGGAAAAGGTAGACGCATGGAAAAGACATCCAGCCCGAACGGACCGTTCGTCACATCATCTCGCCTCGAAATCGTTCCTCGCACGCTCGATGGGATGCATGCCCTTCGTGACACCGAGCGCGATTCTGATATGCGCCAGGCGTATTCCGAGATGATTGCCGCTATGGAGCCCCTGGGCGACAAGGACTACTGGGCCTGTGACTGGAGAATCTCGCTTGCGGATGGTCTGTCCGTGGGCGGTATCGGCTTCAAGGGTGTGCCTGACGAGCGAGGTTGCGTCGAGGTCGGCTATGGCATCGACGAGGCGTTCCAGAGACGCGGATATGCCACGGAGGCAACGCGTGCCATGGCGGGGTGGGCTCTTGCGCAGCCAGGCGTCCGTTCCGTCATCGCACAGACGGAGTCGTGGAACGCCGCCTCGCAGAAGGTGCTCCTTGCCAGCGGGTTCGTGCGCGACGGTATGGGCAAGGAGGGCCCGCTGTTTCGCAGACTCTCCTGCAGGGGAGAGGATGCCGCGAGCGATCTCGCCATTCGTGACATTCGTGCCGACGAGCTTCCCCTGCTTGAGGATTTCCTCTACGAGGCGATCTTCGTCCCGGAGGGAGTCACTCCTCCGCAGCGCTCCGTCATCCGTGAGCCGCTCCTCTGGCGCACCATCGAGGGCTTTGGCATGCTTCCCGATGACCGCTGTCTCGTCGCCGAGGTCGCTGGCCAGGTGGTGGGTGCCGTCCGGTGCCGCACGGCCGATCAGTACGGACACATTGACGACGAGACGCCATCTCTCTCCATCGCGCTCTATCCCGAGTTCAGGGGGCGTGGCATCGGTACCGCCCTCATGCGCGCCATGCTCGTCCATCTCACGGAAGCGGGCTATGCCCGCGTGTCGCTCTCCGTGCAGCAGGAGAACTATGCCAGGCGTCTGTACGAGTCGCTGGGCTTTACGACCGTGGGCGAGACAGGCGGGGGAGCTCGTCATGGCCTGCCAGCTCGAGCGCCACATCGGACTCTGCGGCGACGACCGCTCCGCCTGCCCTCGCCGTCTGGCGAGAGATGATGACGAGCTTGGGCGGGTCGCAGAACTCTTGGTGAGGCTCGGCTGGCGCGACGAGGTCGAGACGCCCGCGGCGCTCAGGTGCAAGGGCTGCTCCTCTGAGGGGACGAACTGTGGCAGAGACGGACGGTGCGTGTTCGGGCTCTGGGAGTGCGTCGCCGCGCATTCGGTCGGCTCGTGTCACGAATGCGCCGAGTGGCCATGTGAGCGCCTGCACCAAATCGCAGAGGCGGGGGATGCACGGGAGGGTGCCGTGCGGGATGTCTGCACGCCAGAGGAGTTCGCGATGCTCAGCCGTGCGTTTCTCCGCAAGCGCAAGAACCTGGGAATCGTACGTTAGTGCATTGCTCGCGCGACCCGCCCCCTGATGACCATGGATGACCTTCCGTCAGAGGAAACGGGCTGACGTGCTAGGTGTTACCTCCACAGGGGAATACTGGATGACATGTCCGCAGCAGAGGTCAGAGGAAGGGAAGGCTGATGAGCCAGGAGAAACGGCGGGAGAAGCTGTCAAAGCGTCAGATCATGAAGGAAGTTCTCGTCAAGGTCGACCAAGACCTTGACGACGAGGAGGTGCTGCATGCCCTTCTCGACCAGAGCGTGTCGGCGAACACGGATGAGGGTGCCACGAAGTCCTATACCCGCGGGCAGAGGGCGGCCGACAACATCGCCAGGTTCGCAGGCAGCTGGACGTTCGTCTCCATCTTCATCGCCGTCCTGGTCGCATGGATGGTCTTGAATGCCGTCTTGGCCGCTGGTGCCTTCGATCCCTACCCGTTCATCCTGCTCAACCTCGTGCTTTCATGCGTTGCCGCCATCCAGGCGCCGCTCATCATGATGAGCCAGAACCGTCAGGAGGAGAAGGACCGTCTGCGCTCGGAGAACGACTACGAGGTCAACCTCAAGAGCGAGTTCGTGCTACGCGACCTCCATGTGAAGATGGACGAGATACTGAAGGGTCAGAAGAAGATCGTCGCGCGTCTCGACGCCCTCGAGGGCGGAGAGCAGGTTGGCGCAGCCTCGGCTGGTTGCAAGAAGACCGAGTAAAAGAGCTCTTCGCCGGTAAGCGTGGGGTAGGTTTTGCATAAAACGACACGTGATACAGGGACATCTGCGGCTTCGGCGTGAGTCTCATGGCGCACCTCCGCATGATCACTGCTTTTCCCGCTGGTTCCTACACGTAAGGGTGGCCTGCTGTAGGATGTGCCCCTCCATGGCCTCCAAGAGCGCGTCTCGGTTGCCATCGCTCGATAGCTCCAGCATGCAGTCGAGCGCATAAGCTGTGAAAACATAGGTATGGCATTTGTCGAAGGGTGGTTTGGGCCCCTTGTAGCGGTGCCTGCCATATGCCATACCCTGCTGCGCCGCGAAGGGGCTCTGGATATGGGCTCCTGCGGGGAGAGCGGCAGGGATGGACTCGCATGCGGGAATGTTCCAGATGCACCAGTGGTTGTAGTCGGGAAACAACGGGTGCGAGACGTCATCGAGCGTTATCGCGATGCTTACTGCCTTGGTGTCCAGCCCTTCCAGGCGCAGCTCCGGTGAGAGGTCATCGCCGCGCACGATGTTCTCGCGTGGAATCCATCCGCCGTCTTCGAATGCCGGACTCGTGAGTCTCATCTCATTCTCCTTCACCCGTGGCGCTCGTGCGGTTGGGCATACCCTCCAAAGCCCTCGTACTCCCTGTCAAGGACGACATGCTACAGCGGCCGGTCTCCATAGTACGTTCTTGCCGTAGTCGAACTCACCCTTCTCCTTTGTCACGTCGTATATCGTATCCGTGCCGCGTTCGATCGCGACCATGCCGGTACGTACGAGCTCAAGGATGCCGAACTTGGAGACGAGGTCGACGATGGCCTCGTTCTTGCCTTCCTCGCCGATGAGGGCGATGGTCAGCGTGGTGGGGGAGACATCGATGATGGATGCGCGGAATATGTTTGCGATCTGGATGATTCGGTCGCATGCCTCGCCATCGGTTGCGCGCACCTTCAGCAGGACGAGCTCCCTCCTGATGGAGTTCTCCGGCTTGAGCATCTTCACCGAGCGGACGGGGATGAGCTTGCAGAGTTGGTTGCAGATGAGCTCGGCATGGGGCGCGTCTGCGACGATCTCTATCGTGATACGTGAGACACGAGGGTCATCCGTCGTGCCGACGGCGAGAGACTCGATGTTGTAGCCCTTCCGGGAGAACAGGCGTGACACCAGGGACAGCACGCCGGCCTCGTTGTTGACCAAGACGGAGAGTGACCTTCTCTCGGCTTCTTCCATTTCCCTGCCCCCTAGTCCACGAGGAAGTTTGTGATGTGGCTGCCACCGGGAACCATGGGGCGGACCATCTCGTCCTTGTTGATCGCGCAGTCGATCACATAGCCGTGGCCGCAGCGCAGCGCCTCGTTGATGGCAGTCTCGAGTTCGTCCATATTGCGCACATGCGCGCCACCGAGACCATACGCCTCGGCGAGCTTGACGAAGTCCGGACCACGGTCGAGGGTCGTCTGTGAGTAGCGATGGTCATAGATGAGCGTCTGCCACTGACGGACCATGCCGAGCACCGCGTTGTTGTAGATGAAGGTGATGATCGGCAGACCGTAGTGCTGCTCGGTGGCGAGCTCGTTGCAGTTCATGCGGAAGCTGCCGTCACCCGTTACGTGGATCACGGTCTTGTCAGGATTGCCGACCTTCGCGCCGATGGCGGCCCCGAGGCCGAACCCCATGGCACCGAACCCGCCTGACGTGAGCAGCTGTCCGGGATAGTCGTAGTGAAAGTGCTGCGCCACCCACATCTGATGCTGCCCGACGTCCGTGGCGACGATGGTGTCCTTGGGACAGAGGCGTGCGATGGCGTCAGAGATCTGCTTCGGGGTGAGGGTGTCACCGCCTGCGTCGTATTCTGTTTCCGTCTTGAAGGAGAAGACGTAGCCCTTCCAGTCATCGTGGTGCTGTTGGTCGATCTGGGCGTTGAGGAGCTGCAGCACGCGTTTGGCATCGCCGATGATGTGATGGTCCGTCTTCACGTTCTTGTTTATCTCGGATCGGTCGATGTCGATCTGGACGATTCGTGCCTGGTCGGCGAACGTCCTGGAGTCCAGCGCCACGCGGTCAGAGAAGCGACAGCCGACAGCGATGAGCAGGTCACAGTTGTCAACAGCCATGTTCGACGCCTGCGTGCCATGCATGCCGATCATGCCCGTCGTGAGAGGGTTGCGCCCCTGGAAGCCACCAGCACCCATGAGCGTGATCGCCACCGGAGCATCGACCCTCAGCGCGAACTCGGTGAACTCGTCCTGCGCACGGCTTCTGACGACGCCTCCACCGCAGATGAGAAGGGGCTTCTTCGAGTCACGAACCATGTCCGCGAGACGTTCGATGTCCCCGGCGTCAGGCTCTGGAACCTTAAGCCCACGGCTTGAGCGCTGGATGAGATCACTCAGCCTGCTCGCCGTGGCATGGCTCTCGCGTGGCAGGGATGCGTAGTCCACCGTTTCCGCAGTCGCATTCTTGGTGATGTCGATCAGGACGGGACCGGGTCTGCCGCTGCGTGCGACCGCGAAGGCCTCTCGCACGATGTCGGCCAGATCATCTGCGTGGCGTACGAAGTAGTTGCTCTTGGTGATGGGCATCGTGATGCCCGTGATGTCGACCTCCTGGAAGGAGTCCTTCCCGATGAGGTCTTCGGAGACGTTGCACGTGATGAACACGGTTGGGGAGCTGTCCATGTAGGCCGTCGCGATGCCGGTCGTCAGGTTCGTGCAGCCAGGTCCGGAGGTGGCCAGGCAGACGCCGACCCTACCAGTCGAGCGGGCATACCCGTCCGCGGCATGCGACGCCCCCTGCTCATGAGAGGTGAGGATGTGTCGTATGCGGTCGCGGTAGTTGTAGAGCTCATCGTAGACGTTGAGGATGGTGCCTCCCGGATAGCCGAACACCGTGTCGACACCTTGCTCGAGGAGGCATTCCATGAGGATTCTCGCGCCAGTAGTCTGCATTGCCACGCCTACCTCTTCTGGCCGTCGGAACTTCGGACAAGACAGGTACCGCTTCGCAGGTAACTCTGGAGCCTGGGGCTGCGGGGCAGGTGGTTTTGCGTGGCAGCATCCCTTGGAGATTGGCGGGAACTATATCCTCTCCACCCGGATCAGTCAAGACCCTGTCGTTCAATCAATATCAAAGATAGAAAATGGCAGCCCCAAGCGGACATTTCTTGTCAAAGAACGAGAATTGGGGTGGGCAACACGAGAGAACATGGTTAGACTCGTCACAACTGCTTGGCCAGAAGAGGGGAGCCGACGGACCATGCTGACTCTTGATGAGATATATCGCGCCGCGTATGTTCTGAGGAATGTCATTCGCAGGACCGACATGATTCTCGCCCCGAACCTTGGCTCGGATTGCTCCGTCTACCTCAAGACCGAGAATCTGCAGGTCACCGGATCGTTCAAGGTCAGAGGCGCTGCCTTCAAGATATCGAAGCTCACCGAGGAGGAGAGGGCGCGGGGCGTCATCGCCTGCTCCGCCGGGAACCATGCGCAAGGTGTTGCCCTTGCAGCTGCCAAGAACGACATCAGGAGCCTCATCTGCCTGCCTGACGGTGCCCCCATCTCCAAGGTGGAGGCCACCAAGAGATACGGCGCCGAGGTCTGCCTCGTTCCGGGTGTCTACGATGATGCCTACAACAAGGCCCTCGAACTGCGCGATGAGAAGGGCTATACCTTCATCCACCCGTTCGACGACGAGGACGTCATCGCCGGACAAGGCACCATCGGTCTGGAGATCTTCGAGCAGCTTCCCGATGTCGATGCCGTTGTCGTGCCAATCGGCGGGGGCGGGCTCATCTCGGGCATCGCCTATGCCGTCAAGCAGCTTGACCCAGGCGTCAAGGTCTATGGCGTCCAGGCGGCTGGTGCCCCGGGCATGGTGCAGTCCCTCGCGGACGACAAGGTCGTGCGCCTCGATGGCGTCCATACCATCGCCGACGGCATTGCGGTCAAGCAGCCAGGGGAGCTGCCCTTCGCAGTCTGCCGTGATTTTGTCGACGAGGTCGTGACCGTGAGCGATGACGAGATCGCAGCTGCCATCCTTGCGCTTATCGAGCAGCAGAAGCTCATCACCGAGGGTGCCGGTGCGGCATCCGTCGCGGCGGTCATGTTCGGCAAGGTCCCCGTCAAAGGCAGGAAGGTCTGTTGCATCCTCTCTGGCGGCAACATCGATGTCAGCATCCTTTCCCGCGTCATCGAGCGTGGCCTTCTCAAGTCTGGTCGCACCCTCTCCATCCAGGTTGAGCTCGTTGATAAGCCCGGCCAGCTCAAGCTCGTCGCTGATGTTCTTTCGAAAGAGGGCGCAAACATCACGCTCACCCATCACGAGAAGGCAACCGAGGACATAGATATCACGGGGACATACCTTCGAATCACCATGGAGACCAAGAACTTCGAACACATCGCCCGGATCGAGCGGGCACTTACCGAAGCGGGTCTCCGCTTCAAAACGTTCTGACAAGGGAGATTCATCATGGTCGAGACCATCCACACCGACAAGGCCCCAGAGGCCATTGGCCCATATTCGCAGGCAAAGAAGGTTGCTGGCCTTGTGTTCACGTCGGGTCAGATCGCCATTGACCCGAGCGTCGGAAAGATCGTGGTCACAGACATCGAGGGGCAGACGAGGCAGGTGTGCGAGAACCTCAGGAATCTGCTTGCTGCTGCGGGATCCTCGCTCGACAAGGTCGTTAAAACCACGTGCTCGCTCAACGACATCGCCGACTTCAAGGCCTTCAATGACATCTACGCAACCTATTTCGTCTCGAAGCCTGCGCGGGCCTGCGTCGAGGTCGGGGCACTGCCAGCCGGAGCGCTCGTTGAGATCGAGGTCGTCGCCGAGGCATAAGGGTGTACGCACGATGGGGGAGGCCTGGCGGAAACCACATGTTTCCATGTGCGTCTATCAGGCGGTGTATACTCGGAAAGCCTTTTTGTGAGTCATGTGGTCTTGCAAGAGCGTCTGCACGCGAAAACAGCACGGAGGAACCAGACGAGGTCGGGATTGGTACGCCAAATCCGGAGAGGTCGCCTGTGGTTGGGTTCCTGATGGTGCCGACCGGAGTGCCGCACCATCTCGGCACACCTTATCGCTTTGATTTCGACTACCTGGACATGACGCTCCAACAGGGGAGGAGACGCAATGAAGCACCCCGGCACCGATGGGAAGGATTCGTGTCCGAAGTGTCCACGTTCCCTAGGGAGTGACGATGGTCGTTAAGCCGCGTGCCGACGGCCCTCATGGGCAGGTCGCCAAGTATCTCCGCATCGAGTCCGACATCCTCTCCGCGATACGAGACGGCAGCCTGAAGTCGGGAGACAAGCTTCCTGGGCAGAGCGAGATGAGGGCGCGCTACGGCGTCTCGGCAATTACCGTTCGGAAGGCCTATGCCGATCTCATCAATGACGGGTATTTGGTTGGCATGAAGGGCAGTGGTACCTACGTCGCCCGTCGTCAGATGATTCGTGGCCTTACGTCCCTCTCGTTTTCCGAGGAGCTTCGCGAGCAGGGCTACGAGATCGGAATGACCGTCAGCTCCATTACCGCTGAGCCCAACGCCGCCGTTGCGAAGCACCTTGACGTGGACTGGGACAGCAAGCTGACGCGGGTGGCACGCGTCAGGATCGCGAATGGCGAACCCATCGTGTACCAGGTCTCGTACGTTCCCAGCTCGCTTCTTGGCGTGGAGCAGGCGCAGGCGATCAATGAGACGGGCTCCTTCTACAAGATGCTTGCAAGATTCGGGATATACCCCCACTTCGTCAACGAGACATACTCGGTCAAGGTCGTTGATGACAAGACCATCTGCTCCGCGCTTGGCGTTGGTAAGGGATATCCCTGCTTCTTCGTGCGCAGGACCGCGTTTGGCGACGACAACTCCATCATCGAGTATGCAGAGTCCTATTTCAACAAGGACTGGTACTCGGTAACGGTTAACATCAGAACATAAACTAACAAGGCTGTATCGTAACCAGTCTGTGCCCCAATTGCTACCGTTGGCGGAAAACCGTCATGGGCAGCCTGTTTCGTCATGGTGAACGAATGTACGATGTCTTAAGTTAATATGTTAGCATACCAACTTAAGGAAGTGATGCCATGATATACGAGAACTACAGCCAAAAGTACGAGGCACAGGTTATTACCCTGTGGAATAGATGCTGCATCTTTGATGCCATCGAGGTGCAGAAGTTTCGCCGTCAGGCCCTATTTGATGACAATTTTGACCCGTGTCTCGCTTGGGTCGCCCTTGAGGGCGATCAGGTGATGGGTTTCGCCTATGGCACGAAGCGTAAGTTCCCCTATCTCGAAAGAGGCCTCGAGCCGCAGCGTGGTTGGGTGAACGTCATCTTCGTCGACCCGCAGGCTCGCCGCCAGGGAGTTGCGGGCGAGCTGCTCTCTCGCATCGAGGGAAGCTTGGCCGAGGCGGGCGCACGCACCATCACGCTCGGTGCCTATTCTCCGAGCTACTTCTTTGCAGGGGTCGACCCCGAGAACTACCCCGAGGCGGTCTCCTTCTTCGAGGGGTGTGGGTACGTTGCCGGAGACACCCACTATTCGATGGGAAAGAACCTTCACGGCTTCAGGGTCCCATCGCAGACCGAGGAGCGCAGGGCGGGACTTGAGGAGAGGGGCTACCGCTTCGTCCCCTTCGACTACTCCCGCGCGCTTCAGGTGCTTGACTTCCTCCAGCGTGAGCTTGGTGCCGGCTGGAAGCGCAACGCGCTCATCAGCATGCGCGAGGACACGGCGCCAGACCTCATGCTGCTCGTCATCGATCCGCAGGGGGACGTCTGCGGCTGGTGCATGCGGGCCATCGACGGCAACCCCATGAGGTTCGGTCCCATCGGCATCGCGGCGAAGGAGCGCAACAACGGGATCGGCTCGGTGCTCCTCGACCTCTACTGCTTCGAGATGTCTCGTAGAGGGATATACCGCATGTACTTCATCACGACCGACGAACCTGGCAGGCGTTACTACGCCCGTCATGGTCTTGAGGTCATCCGTCGTTTCGTCGACTACAGGAAGGATCTCGTATGAGCAGCTGCAAGCGAGTCGTATCCATAGGGGCCCACAGCCTCGACGCCGAGCTCCTCGGTGGTCCGCTTCTCATCAAGTATGCGGCGCAGGGCGCACGGGTGACATGCGCCAACGTGGTCATGGGGCGCCTTGAGGGGGCCGATCACACCGACGAGGAACGAGAGACCTATCTTCACAAGGTTGCCGAGGAGAGCGGACGCGCCGCCGCGGATCTGGGGGGAGATACCCTGTGGCTGGGGTACGACTCGAATACGATGCCAACGACCGATGAGTTCGCGGCTCGTCTTGAGGGGTGGTTCGGGGACGAGGGCGTCGACCTTGTCATCACGCACTGGCGTGGCTCGATGCATCCGCGTCACATTGCGACATACGATGCGGTGACCCAGGCGGTCAAGGAGATGCGTCGTAAGGGCTCGTCCATCCGGCTCATGTACGGGCTGACGTTCGAGGATCTGAATGGCTTCCTGCCGCAGGCATATTTCGTCTTGAGCGACGACGAGGTCAGCCAATGGATGAAGGCCTTGAATGAGTATGCGATCTTCCGGGGGGAGGTCAACGACTTTCCTTATCGGAAATACTATCCCACTAATCTGAAAGTGAAGCAGATAGAGTCGGGCAGCGCGGGCCCCACGGTCTGCTACATGCATGCGAGCCTCATCGAGAACGAGCTTTGGTAAGCAGCTCGGACGTACTGACCGAAGAGAAAGAGGGAGACGAAATGGCCGAGACCTACGTAAGGGTGGACGATCGGCTCATCCATGGGCAGACGATCGTTGCCTGGGTTCCTACGCTGAGGGTCGGAGAGATTATCAGCGTCGATGACGTGAGCGCTGCGAACCCCATGCTGAAGAGCATCCTCACGATGGGGGTCCCCAAGCAGTACAAGACCCACATCGTCACGACCGACGAGGCAAAGGACCTCCTCGCCCAGGAAGGCGAGGTAAACCGCCTTGTGATCGTGAAGACGCCCCACATGCTCTTCGAGATCAAGGACGCGCTTGTCGGATGCAAGCATGTCTATCTCGGCAACATGGCCAAACGTCCAGATACGAACCATCAGATGGCTGCTGCGACGGGGATCTTCTTCCTCAGCGACCAGGATATCGCGGAGATCGGCGACATGACGAGGAGAGGGTTCGATATCTCGTTCCAGCAGCTACCCAATACCCAGGAAAGGAGCTGGGATAGTTTCGCCAAGACATTGTAATCAATCGGACGGCGTGACAGGAAGAGAGAAGGATTGATGAACATACTGCAAATGGTCCTGATAGCCTTGTTTGTCTACCTTGGTTCGATCGGTTCCGTGGTGGGCAACACGATCGGCTGGTATACCCTGGGACGCCCGCTCGTGGCGTCGTTCGTGGTGGGTCTCATCATGGGTGACGTCCAGACGGCCATGATCGTGGGCATCCCGCTCCAGATCATGTACCTGGGCAACGTCACTCCCGGCGGTGCCGTCGCCTGGGACCTCTCGTATGCGACCTACATCGGTACCGCTGGCGCGATCGTGTTCGGTGCAGGCATGGACCCGACAACCCTGATCGGTGTGGCCACGGTCTTCGCCGGCATCGGTGGCCTTGTCGGTCAGCTCATGTGGAACGTATCGTATGCGCTCAACATCCCGCTTAACCGCGTTGCGGCGAAGTACGCCGAGGCGGGGGACACCAAGCACATGTACGTCTCCAACGTCGTGCTTGGCCAGCTCATCGGTTTTGTCTGCCGCTTCGTTCCCGCGATGATCGTCCTCGGTGGCATGACCGCAGCCAGCACCCAGGCGGATTTCGCGACACTCGTTCCTGCGTACGTGGTCACCTGCCTCACCGTGTTCGGGGGCATGATGACTGCCCTTGGAATGGGCATCCTACTCTCCTTCCTGCTCAAGAAGAACTGGTATGTGGTCATCTTCCTGGCAGGATTCGTGATGGTCACGTACTTCAAACTGCCGATGATGGGCGCGGCGGTCATCGCCGCCATCATCGCAGTCGTCTATTTCATGGTCGATCCCTCCGACAAGAACATGGAGGTGCTGTAGTCATGGCTGACACCAAGACGGAAGCCACCACGCAGGCCGCACCGAGGAAGATATCACCTGCGGCCCTCAAAAGCTCCTTCTGGAACTGGTTCTTCTGGAACGGCTGCTCTCAGCAGGCCGAGTCCATGCTGGGTCTGGCCTTCGGCCAGGCGATGGCACCCGTGATCGATGACCTGTATGACACGAAGGAGGAGAAGGCTGCGGCGCTCAAGCGCCACATCTCCCTCTTCAACACCGAGGCGCAGGTTGGTTCCATCTGCAACGGCATCGTCTGCGGTCTCGAGGAGAGCAACGCAAACGGCGCCTGCACACCGGAGACCATCGAGTCGGTGAAGGTCGCCCTCATCGGTCCCACCTCGGCCATCGGTGACTCCCTGTGGGTCGGGACTATCATCCCCATCCTGCTTACGATCTGCATGACCATCTCGCAGGCCGGTGTGAGCTGGCTCGGTCCTGTCGTGTACATGGTTGCCTATCCTATAGGGACCTGCCTGCTCAGCTGGAAGCTCTTCCAGCTTGGGTACAAGGGCGGGCTGGATGGCATGCAGTCGATGATGGCATCCGGGAAGCTCGATAGGCTTACGAACGCAATGGTCATCATGGGACTGCTCGTCGTCGGTGCCCTCACCGCCTCCTACGTCACGTGCGCAATCCCGTTCGGTATCATTGGCAGCGTTCTTGACCCGACCACGGGTCAGGTGGCCCAGACCGTTCTGTTCGACACGACCACGACGCTCAACAAGTTCTTCCCGGAGCTGCTTCCGCTTCTTCTTACGCTGCTCATCTACCATCTTTACGCCCACAAGAAGTGGTCTCCTCTGGCCATCATGGGACTCATCTTCGTTCTCGCAATCGGTCTTACCGCAATCCAGTATCTGACTGGTTATGCAGACGTGCAGGCCCTCTTGGCGGCCGCGACCGCCGCTGCAGCCTGATAAGGTCAGAGGAGGACGGTGGAACACGGTCGCATGGCAGGGGGCTCGCGGAAGAACCCCCTGCCCCATGGAAGGAGTGACGGATGGGCATGAACCTCGTACCATGGCTCATTTGTGTGTCCCTGTTCGTCTGCGCTGGCATACTTGTCCTGACGCGCCTGCGCATTCATGCCCTCGAGAGCCTTCGTGATGTGCTCTATGGGCGCGGGGACGTCGATCTGTACATGAGGCTTCTCGACAACAGACACCTTTCACTGCTCTTCTCAAGGAAGGCCCTCGCTAGGATGAGACTCGAGGGGGAGAACATGCATAGGAATCAAAGGAGCGGTTCGGCAAGAAGGTCATAGAAGGGAGCTGACATGTCTGGTACGGGAACCGAGCGTTTCGCGGGCCTTGGAACCGAGGCGGTGAACCATAGAACTGAGCACATCGACGAGATGGGAACGAGAGAGGCCCTCGAGGCGATCAATGACCTCGATCAGGAGGTGGCTCCGGCGGTCCGTCGCTCCATCCCTGATATCGCCCGAATCGTCGATGGCGCACACGAGAGGATGCTTCGCGGGGGAAGGCTCATCTACATGGGCGCGGGAACGTCCGGCAGGCTTGGCGTGCTGGACGCGAGCGAGTGCCCGCCGACCTATGGTGTGCGGCCAGGCCTTGTCATCGGACTCATCGCTGGCGGTCCAGAGGCCCTCGTGAAGTCACGAGAAGGGGCCGAGGACAGCCCCGCGCAGGGAGCCGCCGACCTTGATGCCATCGGGACGGGGGAGGCTGACGTCGTCATCGGACTGGCCGCGTCGGGACGTACGCCCTATGTCATCGGCGGGCTCGATCGTGCGCGGGAGGTTGGCGCGCTCTCCTGCGCGATCTCATGCGTGGCCGATGCGACGATCTCGAGACATGCTGACATCGCGGTCGAATGTGTGGTGGGACCCGAGGCGATTACGGGCTCCACGAGGATGAAGGCGGGCACGGCCGAGAAGCTCATCTGCAACATGATCTCCACGGAGCTCATGGTGCAGGCGGGGAAGGTCTATGGCAACCTCATGGTTGACGTCCAGCCGACCAACGAGAAGCTGGTCGCACGTGCGTTGAGGATTATCGAGGCCGTGTCGGGGGTCGATGAGACCGAGGCGAGAGACCTTCTGGACAGGTCTGGAAATGACGTGAAGGTCGCAATCTGTGCAGCGGTCTCAGGCGAGCCCGTCGACTCGTGTCGCGAGGAGCTGCGTGCGGGCAAGGGGGACGTCGCCGCGACGATCCGTCGGCTCAAGAAGGTCTAGACGCGGCGACCCGGCGACTTTATCGGATTCGCCATGGGTTTGTGGTGGCCGCACTTGGTAAGGCACAACATCGATGGTGGTCGAGAATCACTGGCTCGGCACGGCTTCGTGCAAGGGTCTGCTTGTTGTTTTTCCGCTACGAACGTTCTCGATGAAATATCCCTTTGACCTTCAGAACGAGTCTGGTATAGTTATCAAGCTCGCGAAAGCGAGCCTTTGGCTGGGTAGCTCAGTTGGTAGAGCAGGGGACTGAAAATCCCCGTGTCAGGGGTTCGACTCCCTTCCCCGCCACCATAGAAACGAGAGGTCGGACGGCTAAAACCGTTCGACCTCTTTCTCTTCCGATGATTGTTTCCCGTGGTTCTTCCGAAGTGCTCCGATGTACACAAGCCTTAAAGGAGCAACGATTGCATAAAGCGGCCCGAAGAGTGTCCCATGACCGCCCCCCGTATGCTCCTACGTCTCTGTGACGCCCGACACCTGCGCTGGTCTTATAAATTCTAAGATGCCGGCTTGCTAGTGTCTTAGAAGTGCTAATATTCACTTATCGGAAGGAGAGGTGATGGCAAAGCGAAGCGACATTGTGCGTGAGCTAGAACAGGCGGGATTCTCAAAGCGGAAGTCAAGCGGAAGCCAGTGCCACGACAAGTACGTTAAGCAGGGCTTCCCACCGATAGCAGTCCCGAGGCACAAGGAGATAAACGAGATAACGGCGCGGCACATACGGAAGGGTGCGGGGTTGTAGAAAGTCCCGCGCGTCTCGCGCACCGAGATGGAGGGGTTGGATATGGTTTACTGCGGAGAGTTTGAGTTCGTGCCGTGCGAGGGAAGGATGGCCGTGCTCCCCTGTTGGGCTGATGGGGCAACCGAGGGCAACGACCTCGACGATGCCGTGAAGATGGCGGCGGACTGGTTAAGGATTATGGTGCTTGACGCCCTCGCAAAGGGCGAGACGTATGATTGTGGCGGATTCGGCCACGTTCCGAAGGAAGGCGGGCGGATCATTGCAGTGGCCATCGATACCGACAAGCACGACATACCATCCATGAGTGCGTCGGAAGCGGCGCGTAGGCTCGGGATTAGCACGGCGCGGGTGGCACAGCTGTGCAACGCCGGCCTTCTCGAATCGTGGAAGGACGGGTCATGCAGAATGGTGTCATGCGAAAGCGTCGAGATTCGCCTAGAGGAGATGTCCGGAGACGCCTCGCCTGCTAGGGCCTTTGCGACGAGTGGCACCCATCCAACGCACTGAGCGCCAGACAACCTAATTCTTCCGAGGTTTCCGAATTGTCGACATAGTTTGTGGTCGAAGAAATGAAGCAGGCCCCATCCCGCGGCGGTGAGGGTCGTGTTGGCCCTCTCGTCCGAGAGCTGCTCCTTGAGTTCCGCGATTTACCTGTCTCTGCGCTCGGTGTCGTAATCGTACTGGTGGCGGTTGACCATGTCGCCCTCGCCCTCGGTTGATGCAGCACCTGGCATTTCGTACCTCTTCTTCGGCATGACGGGGCGGGGATGCCCCGACGATAGGAGGGTCGGCCATGGGTAACGCCGCAAAGGAAGAGACCCTCTCGCGAGGGCCTCGGGTGGTGCGTCGTGTGACAGTGGTCTAGTCGTCCGGCAGGGAGACGATGACACTGCGACAGAGCTCGCCGTAGTCGTTAAGCCCGTCGCCGGTCGAGTTGATTCCATGTCTCATCATCTCGTCACTCATGGTGTCGTCGATCTTAAAGTACTTCTCGTCTGTCATGTCAGCCGAGAAGTCGGTTGGAAGTCCGAGCTTTTCAAGCAGTGCGACCTGCTCCTTGCTCAGCGCCATACTTCCTCCTTGCCTTCTTCCCGGTCGGGTACGTCGTGACTATCTTACCCGTGTCCGGGTTGATCACCACGGTCACCTCGTGGCCTATCACCTTCTTGGCGTGGCCTCTCTCGTCGGTGGTCACGGAGAGCTCGTGCAGCGGGTCGTTGAGCGCCCGCGCGACCTGAGTGTCTGTAATCCCGCGCTCTGCCATCCTCGCCTGCGCGTGGGCCCCGACGTTGAACGCGACCTTTCCCAGCCCGCGGGGCTGCTGCGCGACCGCGTAAGCCCTCTCGCGATAAAGGACAAAACCTGTTGGCGATTCCTGGCATCGCCCTAGATAGGACCCCATAAACAGGCCGCTATAGTTGGCGAGCATCGACCATGTGGATGAACAAGTCGAGCGGTGGAGGCTGGCATGTCCACCCTGCGGCGCAGGCAGCAGTATTGGTTGCCGGCAGACCTCCCCCGTTGCAGCTCAGGATGGCTTCCTTCCATGGCTGCCGTAAGCCCTCCCTCGGCGTCGAGAAAAACGGAACCCATGAGCAGCAAAAGGAATGCCATCTGCCGTCCTGGCGAGACCTGCACTCCCTACGAGTAAACTAGATATCGCGCAGGAAAGCCAAAAGGTATCGCAGGGCCGAGACTGAGGAGCTTCTTATGGCAGACATGCTCATCACCACGACGGAACGAATTCCCGGGCATGATTACGAGGTCATCGGAGAGGTGTTCGGAGTCACCACGCAGTCGAAGAACGTCTTCAGTAACATCGGGGCCGGACTCAAGAACATGGTCGGCGGCGAGATCAAGGCGTACACGGACATGCTCCGTGAATCACGTGAGGTGGCGATAAAGCGCCTGCGCGAGGAGGCCGCGGCGCATGGTGCCGACGCCATCGTCATGATGCGGTTCGACTCGGGGTCGATTGGCACGGACATGCAGTCCGTTGTCGCCTACGGCACGGCCGTCCGTTACACGGCATAGATCGGTATATCGCTCCGTTGTCCGCAAGAGCCACAAGGGCGAGCCGAAACCGCACGGTGTCATCTTATGACCTTTGCGGTCCGTCCTTCTCGCGGTACCAGGCAAAGACGTACTGCTGCTGAATGCCGCCGTATCTCGCGTCCCAGCGTAGATCCATCTCGCGTTCGGCACGCCTGATCCACGTGTCACGGGGAACTGCGGCGAGGTATCCCAGTCCGAAGAGGCAGATGCAGCTCGCAACCTTGGGGCCGATTCCGGGCACCTTCTCGAGCTCCTCCATGGTCTCTTCGAGCGTCACGCCCTCGCGGTCCAGGCACGAGGGTTGCCAGCCACACGCTCGCTCGGCAAGGGCCGCGAGGTACGGCCTTCGGTAGCCGAGCCGAAGTCCCGCGGCGGCGTTCTCGTCGTTGACCAGTCCGAGCAGCGACTCGGGGGATGGCATACGTCCGTCGCCTGCGTCCAGGAGCGTCCAGACCGTCCGTTGGATGCGCGGGATGTTCGAGTTCTGCGAGATCACGAACGACACCGCGACATCCCACCAGTCCTGTGCGAGCACGCGCAGACCCCGGTTCTTCTCGCGTGCCTCCGCGGGCAGCTCCAGCTGGTCGAGAATCGCCTCGTAGTCCATGTCAAGTGCGAGGTAGTGCCTCCAGTAGGCGAGGTCGCCCGCGGAGGGCTCCTCGCCACTGACTCCGCATACCTCAAGCACGTCATCCTTCTGGGCGAGTACGCACTGGCGGGGCCCGCTCGTCACGAGCCATCGTCCGCTCTCGGCCTGGTGCCAGGTGAACACCTGTCCCGACCTTGCTACGGCATCGAGCGAAAGGTCCTTTGCCACCATTCGTGCCATGTCTCGCCCCTAGGAGAACCTGACGGAGAACTCCGTCTCACGAGGATCGAGAGCGACGTCTTCCTTCTCGTCGATGCGGTATACGATGTGATAGCGACGAAAGCTTGCGATCAGTCCCGTGAAGAAGCGGCCGATGGCGTCGTCAAGGCCTTGGAGCTCGAGCGTGACGGAGCCGTCATCCTCGTTCCTGACCCAGCCCGTGAGGCCGATGCTCGAGGCGATGTTGCGACAGGTCCAGCGAAAGCCGACGCCCTGCACCTCTCCGACGAAACGCACGTGGATGCGTCTCGTGCCCTCGGGGAGCCGTGGAGCCTCCTTCTCGTGTCCGAACATGGTTTCTCCTCGCGACTGGCGTTTTCTCGTGGTCGCATGGTACGGCTTTGGCCGTCGGTTGCGTCTACGCTTACAATAGCAGCAACCATCCGTTCGATTCGAGAGGTGGCACATGACCGTCAAATGCAACATCATGAGCGACTCCTGCTGCGACTTCACGCAGAAGCAGGCGGACGCACTCGGTGTCAAGATCATTCCGTTTCACTACGTCGAGGCCAACAAGCCCGATGGCGGGCTTCATGGCGACGATGACCTCTTCCAGTCCATCAGCGTCCATGACTTCTACAACGCGGTCCGCAGGGGCGCGACGCCCATGACCTCCCAGCCCTCGCAGCTTGAGTATGATCAGGCCTTCCAGGAGGCCTACGATTCGGGGATTCCCACCGTGCTCTTCTGCATCTCGAGCGGCATCTCCGGAGGCTACAACGGCGCCGTCACCGCGCTCGATCGCTTCACGGAGGCACATCCAAACGAGGAGGTTCGCATCTACGTCGTGGACTGTCTCGTTGCATCCACTGCTCAGACCCTCCTTGTGGAGGAAGCCTGCCATCAGCGCGATGCCGGGCTCAACGCAGAGGAGCTCGTGCTCTGGGCCAAGGAGGCCCGCTATCACGTGCACACGGTCTTTCTCGTGGACAACCTCGATGCGCTCCATCGTGGGGGTCGCCTCCCCAAGGCGGTCTCCGTCGTGGGTGACGCCCTTGACGTGAAGGCTATCCTTCACTTCAATCTCGACGGCTCTCTCGGTATTCGCTCCGTGGCGCGCGGTCGCAAGAAGGGCATGCGCAAGTTCGTGGAATACTTCGAGAGGAACAGGATCGTCGATCCGTACGGCCACGTCGTGGCTGTGGGTGATGCCGACTGCCCCGATGACGGCTATCAGATCTCCTCCACGCTCCGCGAGCTCGATCCAGAGCTTCGCGTGCTGAGGCCCGCCATCGGTCCGACCATTGGTTCCCACGTCGGCCCAGGCATGTGCTCCTGCTGCTTCTGGGGAGACGACCGTCGCGGCGACAAGCAGGTTACGCGCGTAAAGGGTATCCGTACCAAATAAGGATTCGCCTTTGGCATCCGTTACAAGGGAGAGCAGATGGACTGCACCAGAAGAGGCTTCCTCACATTGGCATCCGCGAGTACCGTCATAGGACTCGCGGCGTGCACCAGTGGCACGCAGGGCGGGTCGTCCTCGTCGTCCTCGGCCGATTCGTCGAGTTCGAACGCCTCCAACGTCAACCTCAAGGAGTTCGAGAAGCTCGCGATCGACTCCTCGTCATGGAAGTACGACGGGGACAATGACGTCTACTACCAGCTTGGGCTCAAGTACTGCCTCAGCCCCGCCACGGAGACCTACGAGTCCCTTGCGATCTTCGTTCCGGGGAAGTACTTCTCCGCCGAGAAGAGCGGCGACAACTACACCTGCACGATCAATGACAAGGCCGTGGTCGGTAGCTTCACACCCTCGACGGCACCCGTTCTCATGCCGATCAACTCGGGTTCCATGGCTGCCCAGCAGAGTCCCACGAAGTATGGCTACGAGGGTCTGAGCCCCTACATGGAGACTGGCTGCGTCTACGTCTACCCAGGCTTTCGCGGCAGAAGCGCGGGCTATGACACCTCCTCTTCCTCCAATGACCTCTATCCTGGTGGCTCTCCCTGGCCCATCGTCGACTTCAAGGCGGCGATTCGCTTCGTGAGGTACAACGCGGGGGCGCTGCCCTGCGACACGTCCCGCGTCTTCTCCTTCGGCTTCTCGGGCGGCGGTGGCATGAGCGCGGTTCTCGGCACCTCGGGTGCCTCGCCGCTCTATGAGCCCTACCTCGAGAGCATTGGTGCCATCACGCACGACGCGAAGGGCAACGACATATCCGACGCGCTCTTTGGCAGCGCCTCGTGGTGTCCGATGACCTCGTTCGACACCCTTGACGCCTCCTACGAGTGGGCCGCTGGTCAGTACGCCTCCAGTGGCACCCGAGCGGACGGCACGTGGACCAAGCAGCTCTCGACCGGTCTCGCCAATGCCTACGGCGAGTATGTCAATGCCATGGACCTGCGTGATGGTTCCGACTCGCAGCTCACGCTCGACGAGTCCGAGGGTGGCTGCTATACCCTCGGCAGCTATGCCACGCAGGTCGTGTCGACACTCAACTCCGCCGCCAGCAGCTTCCTTGGGAGTACGACCTTCCCCTACACCTATACGCCGCAGCGCCTCGAGGACCCCTCGTTCCCCGGTGACCCCAACCTCGCCTCCACGCGTGCCGACGAGGCGGCGATTGCGGCTGCGACGAGCCAGGCTGCGGCGGGTGCCACCACCGACCAAACCGTCTCCACGGATGCGGCTGCCGCTGCCACTACCACCACGACAGTGGCGACCACGGGTGCCATGACCGTCTCGTCCACGATCTTCAGCACGGTCCAGGACTACTTCAAGACGCTCAATTCTGATAACTGGTGGATTGACTACAACCTCAGTCGCGAGACGGTGAGCATCTCAAGCCTGCGCGACTTTGCCACGCACCTGCGCCCCGCCAACCTCAAGGTCTCATCGTTCGATGCCGCAGACCGCAGCTCCAAGGTCAACCAGCTCTTTGGCATCGGCGAGGAGAGCACGCTCCACTTCGACCAGATGGTGGCAAGTCTCGTGGACGCCAACCTCGACGCCTATGCGGCACTCTCTGGCTGGGACGAGTCCTACGCCACGGCCTGGGACGACGACCTCGGGAAGACCGACTCCCTCGGCGTTTCCATCGCCGACCGTGTGAGCATGTTCAACCCGCTTTACTACTCGAGCGGTCACTACGACGGCTATGGCACGGCGCAGGTAGCGCCGCACTGGCGCATCAACGAGGGCGTCTTCGACACCGAGAACTCCCTGTGCGCATCCGTCAACCTCGCGCTCGCGCTCTCGCACTGCAACGGCGTCACCGACGTAGCCTTTACCCCCGTCTGGGGTCAGGGTCACGTACTCGCCGAGCGTACGGGCACGGCGACTGCCAACCTCGTCTCCTGGGTCACGTCCTGCTGTGCCAGCGCATAGCCAGACAGGGACGTTTGGGTCACCAGAGACGCCCCGGGCCGCTTCTGCGGCTCGGGGCGTTCGATGTCGCCCGCGTGGGCGCATGCGACGAGGCATGACGCCGGAGGCAGCCGTCCTTACGCGGATGGGGTCGAGACAGCCTTCTTGAGCTGGGCGAAGCCCACGAAGGAGAGAATCATCTCCACGATGACGAACATGAAGTATGGGATGAACAGCACGAGCGTCACGGCATAGAGAATCGCGCCCACCAGCGCGAACGCGGCCTTCCTCATGAAGAGGCCGAGCGCGTTGAACACGATGGCGACCACCAGGCAGACCAGGTGCGGCATGACCAGCATGGATGCGATCGCCGCGCCGGCAGCTGCCGTTCCCGTTGAGGAGCCTCCGACCGCACCGCTCCAGTAGACGATGCTATAGACGAGATAGGCGATACCAACGAGCAGGGAAATCAGAAGAGGGACATTAAGCTTTTTCTTCATGGTCAATGCTCCTTACACAAGCGAGAAGGTCTGGGTGGCAGCGGGGGTCTTGCTCAGGCTAAAGGACTCATAGACGTTGACCTCGACATTCGAGGTGTCCGTCGTGCTATAGGCAAGCTACGCCTGTGTGGATGCCCCCCTTCTGGAGCTTGCTCATGTGTGCCGTGAGACGTCACGGCGCTGGACACGATGCTAGAAAGAGTCTGAAGCCAATTCATTAGCTGGCAGCTAAATCGAGGGTCTTTTTGGCCAGGATGACGTGGCGGGAGCCCCACGCGCAAACGCGCGACAACCTCAAGACCATGGGCTGGTATCGTAGAGACATATCCCGACGATTGGACAAGACCATGGCTCTCTCGCATGTCAGGCTCACCCGCAAGGAGTTCGTATCTGCCTCGTTTGCCGTTGTCGCGACGGCTACGCTCGTGGCCTGCTCAGGGGGCGATACGGGTGCTGCCACATCGGATGCCGACTCGTCAGCTGACGACTCGTCGTCCTCCGCTCCATCAGGGGACGTCTACTCGTCGGGCGTGCACCATGCCACCATCGAGGTCGCGAACTTCGGCACGATTTCGGTTGCGCTCAATGCCACGGCAGCGCCCATCACCGTCTCCAACTTTGCGGGCCTTGTCAACAAGGGCTTCTATGACGGGCTCACCTTCCATCGCGTCATCTCTGGTTTCATGATTCAGGGCGGCGACCCAAAGGGTGACGGCACGGGAGGTTCGGGTGTCACCATCAAGGGTGAGTTCTCCAAGAACGGCGTCAACAACCCCATCAGTCACGTTCGCGGTGTGATCTCGATGGCTCGCTCGACAGGATACGACTCGGCAAGCTCGCAGTTCTTCATCATGCAGGCGACCGACGCCTCGCTTGACGGTCAGTATGCGGCCTTCGGCAACGTGAGCGATGGCATGAGCGTGGTCGACGCCATCTGCGCGACCGTGCACGTGGAGGATTCCAACGGCACGGTCGCTCCGGAAAACCAGCCGGTTATCTCATCAATTGTGATGGTTGACTAGTCCTGTGGGCCATGCAGCGACATCTGATTGCTATGGAGAAACTTGCTAACATAGATTTACATGAACCCTTTTTCAATAGCATATCCGCAGAAGGTACAAAAAAAACCACAGTCGTGCTATACTGAGCTGAAATCGAAAGGAGCTCATATATGTACGAAATCGGGGAGTACATCGTTCATCCCGGCCAGGGAGTCTGTCTCATCGAGGATGTGGTTGATAAGCCCGACGCTACGTATCAGCTTCTGCCGGTGGGACAGCGCCACCCCATACACATCAGCTTTCCTGTCGCATCCGAGTCGCGGCTGCGTCCCGTCCTCTCTCATGACGAAGCCGTTGATATCATCGCCCAGTATCCCACCATGCAGGTGGATGACTTCACCACCAAGAGCAACGCCCTCGAGGAAGAGCATTTCAGAGATAAGATTCGTTTGGGCAGCTGCCGCGATTCCGTTCGCGTCGTGAAGACGTTCCGCACGCGCATCGCCGAGGTCAGGGCACGCAACAAGAAGCCTCCTGTAGCCTATGAACGCATCCTCAAGCAGGCAAGCGAGCGTTCCCTCTCCGAGCTTGCGGTTGCTCTCGACTCCACTCCAGATGATGTTCGCATGCTCTTCGAGGACTTCTCGGACGAGCATGAGGCGCAGCAGAACTAGAGACGGTTCTCGCGATTTTGGTCTTTCTTTGGACGCCCGTCTCCAGCGAGATGGGCGTCTCGCTGTTTCTTGGTCAGCCTTCCTGCTTTGTCGTACGACTGTGACGATGGATCTCGGCTTGGCGGGACGCTTGCGGCTCGTTTACAATTATGGGTCAATGGGAAACCTCAGTACGAGGAGGAACGCATGTCAACCAGCGACGAGGCACCTAAGGGTCGCGTCATCATCACCGTCCTCGGCTCCGACAGGCCCGGTATCGTCGCGGCCGTCGCCGGTATGCTCAGCGATCATGACGCAAACATCCTCGACATCTCCCAGACTATCCTGCAAGGTACCTTTTCTATGACCATGCTCGTCGAGGTTGGTGGCCTCGAGACGGCGTTCGCATCGACGAAGTCCGCTCTTGACGGTTTGGCAGTCCAGCTCGGAGTTCAGATAACCATGCAGCGCGAAGAGGTCTTTCGGTTCATGTACCGCCTCTAGCGCCAGAAGAAGGAGGTAGCCGTGAGAAACTTCCGCTCTAGGGGTTCGAAGGGGATCGGGCCTACGCTCACCAACGTCAAGACGTCCGCCCTCACGCACATTGCCGACGCCTACCCCATGCCCTCCGAGGCTCTCGGGATGCCACCCGTGTCTGATGGGCTCTACAAGGGGTTCAGCCAGATCGACGTCGTTGATGCCGGGCTCTACGAGAAGTACGACGTCAAGCGGGGCCTGCGCAACGCCGACGGCTCGGGCGTGCTCGTTGGCCTCACCACCATCTCCAACGTGCACGGCTACTCCAAGGTTGACGGAAAGACGATTCCCGACGAGGGTGACCTCATCTACCGCGGCTATCACATCGCCGACCTCGTGAGTGCCTCGCAGGACGAGGGTCGCTTTGGCTACGAGGAGGTCGCGTACTTGCTTATCTCTGGTAGACTGCCCACGCAGGTAGAGCTCGATGACTTCTGCGCACGCATCGACTCCCGCAAGCAGCTTCCCGAGGGCTACCTGAGCATATTCCCGCGAACCACCTACAGCCACTCTATCATGAACGTCCTGCAGCGCGCCACGCTGCTGCTCTACGCCTTCGACCCCACGCCCGACGATACGACCCCCGTCCACGAGGTCGATGTCGCGCTGTCGCTCCTCGGTCGCTGGCCGCGAACGGCGGCGATCGCACATCGCGCGTATCTTGCCGACAAGAACGATGAGCGTCTGGTCGTGCCCCCCGTCCGCGAGGGTTACTCCATGGCGGAGACCGTCCTCGACGTCCTGCGCGGCGACGAGGGCTTCACGCGCGACGAGGCGATGATGCTTGACGTCATGCTCATGCTCCATGCGGAGCATGGCGGGGGCAACAACTCGACCTTCTCAACGCGCGTGCTCTCGTCCTCGGGGACCGACGCATACTCGGCCTATGCCGCGGCCATCGGCTCGCTCAAGGGGCCCAAGCATGGCGGGGCCAACACCAAGGTCGGAGAGATGATCTCCGACGTTGCCTACAACGTGGAGGACTGGTCCGACGAGGGCCAGGTCGCCGACTATCTTGCCAAGATCGTGCGTAAGGAGGCGTTTGACGGCACGGGTCTCATCTACGGGCTCGGCCATGCGGTCTACACCAAGAGTGACCCGCGAGCCGTTCTCGTCAAGCGGTATGCGCGAGGACTTGCCGAGGAGAAGGGCAAGCAGGACAAGCTCACCCTCATCGAGAACATCGAGAAGATGGGTCCCGAGGTCATGCGCGACGTGCGGGGAATCACCAAGCCCATCTGCGCGAACATCGACCTCTACACCGGGTTCATCTACTCCATGCTCGGCGTACCTCAAGATCTCTTCACGCCGATCTTCGCCATGGCGCGTCTCGCCGGGTGGACGGCGCATCGCATGGAGGAGCTGTACGGTCCCGCGCGCATCATCCGACCCGCCTACAACTCCGTCTTCGAGCTGCAGGAGTATGTCCCGCTGTCCGAGAGGGTGTAGCGCGGTGTCCGTTCGCATCGTCTTTGCCGATATGGACGACACGTTCCTCCATACCGATAAGACGCTGGTGGACGAGAACATGGCCATGCTCGACAGGTTGGCCGAGGAGGGAATTGAGTTCGTGCCCTGCACGGGTCGTTCGCTCTTCGCCACCCCAGAGGCAGTGCGCCGCCATCCGAGCGTGCACCACTCCGTCTCCGTGAATGGCTCAAGCGTGTATCGTACGGCAGACCTCGTGCGTGTCCATGGCATCACGGTAGGCAAGGAGCGAGCCCTTGCGCTCTACGGGCGCATGGCTGACCTCAGGGTAGACTTCGACGTCTTTGCCGATGGGCGCATCTTCACCGAGCGCTGGCGCTGGGACCTCATCGACCATCTGGGCATTCCGGAGTACCATCGGGCGTTCATGAAGCGCTCACGCACTCCCGTCGACCTCACCGTGCCCCAGATTGTCGAGCGAGTGGGAGTCGTCGAGCGCATCGGCGTGTACTGGACCGACGGTGACCAGGGCTCTGCCACTGCCACCTCGGTTCAGGCAGCGGTGGCGGCCGACCCCACGCTGCGCGGCACGACCTCCATGCGCATGGGTATGGAGATTCTCGACCGACATACCTCGAAGGGTGAGGCGCTTGCCTGGCTCTGCGAGGGGCTCGGCATCCCAAGGGAGTGCTCCGTTGCCTTCGGAGACTCGCCCAACGACATCGAGATGATGTGCGCGGCAGGTGACGGCGTGGCGATGGGCAACGCATACCCCGAGGTGAAGGCTGTGGCCAATCACGTGACCGCCACCAACGACGAGGCGGGCTTCGCCCGTTACCTGGAGTCCGTCCTCGGGTGAGAAGACGCATCGAGGCGCTCCGACGTCAATCTCTAGACTGACGGGTCCTCGCCGTCCGACTCGGTGTCCGAGTCGACCTCGCTTGCGAGACCCTCGATCTCGGTGAGCTCGGCATCCTCATCGATGACGAGTGGCCTGAAGCTTGCCGTGTCGCCACCCACAAGGCGCTCGCCGACGCTTTCCGCGTTGAGCTGACGCTCATCACTCATCGAGGCCGCAAAGATGTCCTCGTCTTCTTCGACGTATGCCGCGCGCTCCGTAATGCGGCTCGTATCACCAGTCCAGCTGGGAAGGCTCGAATAGTCGATGCGCTTGAGCTTGTGCTGCCGCTTGGTCTTGGAGAACAGGGGTACGTACTCGAAGATGATGCTCGAGTTCTCGAGTCCGTACCAACGTGCCGGAGAGCCGCACAAGCGACGGATAAGGTACTTGAGGGACATGATGCGGTAGTCAAATCCGGAGATGTCCGTCTCAGGGGTGAGGACCTTGCGGAGCAGGCAGAACCGAAAGTCCCCGACGGAGCTGTGCTCGCGGTAGATCGAGTACTTGTGGTTCTGCGGGGCGATCTGGTTGTGCGCCACAAGGTCGGCGACGATCTGGTAGAAGTACGTGTTGACGCGCTGGTTGACCTTGAAGCCAAGGCGGAGCTGTACCTTGAAGAGGAAGTCCGTGTCGTAGCTGTTGACCACATACTCGTGGGTGTACGGCTCGTCGGTCACCTTCACGTTGAGGAAGTAGTACGCGCGTGCGCGTTTGGGCCGCTTGTCCATGATCGAGTAGAGGATGTCTCGGTCGAGCTTGTCAAACGACGAGTCGTTGGTCAGGAATACGAGGTTGTCGGCAAGGAAGGGGTACGTCTCGTCGTGGGAGAGGTCGAAGAGCTGGTCGAGGTATTCGTTTACCGGTAGGTACACGCTCTGCGTGCGCTCGATGGCTGTGCCCCGGCGCCAGACGTACATGACCAAGAAGAGTGCGGTGGCGATAAGGACCGTGACGTAGCCGCCGTGAAAGAACTTCGTGAGGCTCGAGAAGAAGAACATGAGCTCGATCGCCCCGAAGAAGATGATGAACGGGACGGCCAGGGCGGGCCTCTTCTGCACCTTCGCGATGTAGGTGAAGAGCAGGATCGTGGTCATGAGCATCGTTACGGTGATGGCGAGGCCATAGGCGGCCTCCATGTGCTCGGAGTTCCGGAAGAGCAGGACCACGCCGATGCAGCCGGCCCACATGATGCCATTGACCAGCGGGATGTAGATCTGGCCCTTGGTCTCCGAGGGATAGTTGATCTTCATATGTGGCATGAGGTCGAGACGGACCGCCTCCGACACGATGGAGTACGAGCCCGTGATGAGCGCCTGCGATGCGATGATGGCGGCAAACGTGGAGAGCACCACGGCAAACACGCGCATCCCCTCGGGAATCATCTGGAAGAACGGATTGAGGTCGCCAATGCCGAGAAGGGCGGCGTTGCCGTTGTTGGCAAGAATCCACGCGCCCTGGCCGAGGTAGTTGAGGATGAGGCAGACCTTCACGAACGGCCAGCTCACATAGATGTTTGGCTTGCCGACGTGGCCCATGTCGGAGTAGAGCGCCTCGGCACCGGTGGTGCAGAGGAAGACGTTGCCCAGAACCATGAGGCCGGCGCGGTTGATACCGCCGTCAAAGAGGAACATGATGCCACGCACGGGGTTGATGGCGCGAAAGACGTTGAAGTCGCCGCCGATGTTCACGAGACCGGTAATGCCGAGATAGAGAAACCACAGCGTCATGATGGGTCCGAAGAGCCTGCCGATGTTGGACGTGCCGGCCCGCTGCATGGCAAAGAGCACGCAGAGGATGACAATGGTGATGGTGACCACGATGGTCTGGTTGTCGCCGATGAGGGCATAGAAGAAGTCGATGGTACGCAGGCCCTCGACGGCGGTGGTGACGGTCACAGCAGGCGTGAGGATGCCATCGGCGAGAAGGGCCGCGCCGCCGACCATGGCGGGTACGATGAGTGCCTTGCCGTAGTGCTTGACGAGGGCGAACAGGGCAAAGATGCCGCCTTCGTTGTGGTTGTCCGCCTTCATGGCGACGAGGACGTACTTCAGCGTGGTGATGAGGGTCAGCGTCCAGATGATGAGGGAGAGTGCGCCGAGGACGACGTCCTGGCTCATGGTCTCGAGTCCACCGTTGCCTGACACGATCGCCTTGAGCGTGTACATCGGACTCGTGCCGATGTCGCCGTACACGACACCAAGCGTGACGAGAACCATGCCAGCAGAGAGTGGGATGCCTGTCCTTCTCCGCGTTCTTTTCGTGTCGACGGAAACGCCCTCGGTCTTTGCCGCTGCCATGCCGCTCCAATTAGCAGAACTCGGATTGCGGTGGGGTAATGGTTGCTCGCCACCGGCTCGGATAAATGACACAGACCTGTACTATACCGCTTCTGTGAGCGTGGGTCGAAGGGCTCCCTATGGTTGGCGGTGCGGGAATGCGGATGGCACAAGATCCCAAGGTCCTGACGACGTTGTACGGGATGGCATCTATGCTGCGCAAATCTTCCGACTTTGATGGTCTATGGCCGAGAGGGACGCAGGGGACCTAGAATGAGACTCGCTGAAGGTGACTCTGGAGAGGAAAGACATGGCTGAGGAAGAGAAGGATCCAAGCAAGATCTCGTCGAGTGCGTACATGAGCGTTCCCGCGAGCACGACGGTGGAGACGCCCGCCCCTGCATCCGCGCATCTCACATGGACGAGCGGCGCGGAGACGATTGGCTACCAGGCGACTGCCTCGCACCTGGAGGTGCGTGACGACAAGGGTGTCCTCGAGGGCATGATGTTCTCGCTTGCGTATGTCAAGGTGGATGCCGAGGGCAGTCCTGACCGCACGCGTCCCGTTACGTTTGCCTACAACGGTGGTCCCGGATCGGCGTCGGTCGCCATCAACTTCGGCGGGATCGGTCCTCGCCGCGTAAGGACCGACGGTACGAATCACGTGCGCATGAACACACCCGTGGAGGACAATCCATCCACATTGCTTCGCGATTCCGACATCGTCTTTCTCGATGCCCTGGGAACGGGTTGGTCGAGTGTGGCGGAAGGAACCGACCCGACCAAGCTCTTCGGTCTCGACGCCGATGCTGATGCCTTCGCACGTGCCATCACGAGCTGGCTCGAGAACAACGGGCGCTGGTCGAGTCCCATCTACCTCTTCGGCGAGTCGTACGGCACCACGAGAAACGCCGTGCTCATGCGCATCCTCGGGGAGCGGGGCGTGGGCCTCACGGGCGTGGTCATGCTTTCCGCCATATATGACTGGGTCCAGACCCTTGCGGGAGAGGACATGTACTACCTCGGCATGATGCCCACCTTTGCCGCTGCGGCGCAGTTCTTTGGCAAGGCCGGTGCGGGCGTGGACGAGAACGAGTGGTTCGACCGAGCCATGGCGTTCACCGAGGACGTCTATGCGCCGGTGCTCCTCCGGGGCGACCGTCTTCCCGCGGAACGCGAGCGCGAGGTCGCCGACGAGCTCTCCGAGTTCTGGGGCCTGTCTGCGGAGCACATCCTGGAGCACCATCTTCGCATTGACCTCACGGACTTTCGCCAGAATATCCTCAAGGATGAGGGGAAGATATGTGGTCGGCTTGACATGAGGTTCTGCTCGGACGCGCCGTCACCCATGCAGGCCTCCAACACATGGATTGGTGGCGAGGATGCCGCCGACGATGCCGTCGAGGGTGCATGGACAAACGCGTTCCGTTCCTTCTGCCACGATGAGCTGGGCTATCGGGGACCGGCGCGCTACCTCGCAAGCAACTGGGAGAACGTGGGACACAAGTGGGGCTGGGAGCACAACGAGCTGGGTACCGAGGACGGAGAGAGCCCCATACCCAACGTCGCGCTCGACATCGCCGTCGCCCTTCGTCGCAATCCTACATGCAAGCTTGCGATCATCGGTGGCCGTTATGATGCCGCGACCACGTTCTGGAACGTAGTCCATGACCTGAGCTGCCAGTATCTCTCGCCCGAGCTCAAGGAGCGCATCAGCTGGTACCGCTATGGCTGTGGCCACATGGCGTACGTGGACGAGCCCACGCTCGAGGCGATGGGTCGGGACATGCACGCATTCTTTGAGAAAAGGTGAGAAGCAAGTCCCTGGGGGTTCCGATGTCTGCGATGACATTGCGCCTTCGGGACCCCTCGAGTCTGAGATGACTGACGACCTGCAGAAAAGTGGCCCGAATGCATGACCCTACCAAGACCCACATCTCCTGGTCCCTTGTAGGATGATGAATCCGCAGGAAAGGATCGGCGCTTGCACGAACCTAGAGTACTGAGCCGTCCATCCGGCCCGATTCTCTGCAGGTGTCTTGCCGAGGTGCATTCGCTACGTCATTCGTTAACGTTTCCTTGACCAAAAAGGCGCCGGACTGGGCGAATCAGCCTCAGTCCGGCGCCTTTTTTGGATAGTGCGTAGGGGCTATCGTTGTGGTCTGGAACCGCCGCTGGGCCTACCGCCATGGGGACGTGAAGGCCTGCCGCCGCCCTGCGGACGTGAGGGGCCGCTGCCCTGCGGTCTGGAACCGCCACCCTGTGAGTGGGGGTAGCCGCTGGACGGTTTCCCGCCCTGCGGTCTGGAACCGCCGCCCTGTGAGTGGGAGTAGCCGCCACCCTGCGTACGCGAGGAACCGTCACCCTGTGAGTGGGAGTAGCCACCTCCCGAAGGTCTGCCACCACTCTGCGGCCTGGAACCGCTGCGCTGGTTTGTATGCCCATATCCCCCGGAACCTTCGCGACGGTCCCCGGGTCTACCTGTCCCGCCATGCCCACTGCGACCCTGATATCCGTTCCGGCTGGTCGAACCGTGGTCCCCGCGTGGTCCGTCCTTCTTCATGGCGCCCTCTGGTAGGGGTGTCCGCGTTACTCGGAAGGTGTGGTGGACCTTGGGGTTGCGGGAGAAGTCCTCGGGAATGGTCTGGGCGGTGATGTCCTCGATTCTTACGCCTGTGCGTTCGAGCTTCTCCATGTCAGGCTCGAAGCTGCGCAGGTTGCACGAGAAGAGTGCGCAGCCGTTGCGAGTGAGAAGGCGAGAGATGCCGATGATGAGTTCGGCATGGTCGCGCTGGACGTCCCACGAGCCATCGCGCATGCGATTTGAGTTTGAGAACGTGGGTACGTCGCAGAAGATGAGGTCCCAGCGATTCTTGGTGCGGCGCTGTTCGTCGACCCAGCGCAGCACGTCCGCCTGCACGAACTCGTTGTCGCTGCTGTCGAAACCGTTACGGGCCATGTTGCGGCGAGCCCACTCGAGCGACGGGCGGCTCATGTCAACCGTGGTCGTGTACTTCGCTCCGCCATCAGCTGCGTAGCAGGTGGCGGTGCCCGTATAGGCGAAGAGGTTGAGGAAGCGCTTCGAACCCATCGTCTGCTTCATGAGCTCGCGAACCATCGAGCGGGTCTCTCGGTGGTCGAGGAAGATGCCGCAGTCAAGCCTGTCGGTGAAGTTGACCTCAAAGGTGAGTCCGCCCTCGTCCACGAGGTGAGCCCCGAGGGGAAGCTCGACCTGGCCGGGCCGCGGACGCCTGCCACGCCCGCCCCTGTCATCATGGCCCCTCTCCCCTTCGTTGGAATACTGCGATCCTCCGCGCGACCGCGTGCGTACCCTCAGGTTCACGTTTTCAGGCGCGACACCCATAATCCGGGGTGCAATCGCCAAGACGTCGAGAAGGCGCTTATGCGCGAGCGTCTCGTCAACCTCCTTGGGTGCGGCATACTCAGACACCCGCAGCCAGCGGCCCGGAGTGAGCGAGCCCTCGTAGAGGTCGATCGTCACCGCATAGTCGGGGAGGTCGGCGTCGTACACGCGATAGCAGGTGACGTCCTCGTCCTTTGCCCACGCCGTACGGAGCTTCGCCACTTTGGCGAGACGTGCCGCGAACTGGTCTGACGCAGGGACGAGCACGGGGATTCTGTCTCCCGAGGGAAGACTCACAAGGGTCTGTTCAGGCGTCTCGAGTGCGGTGTCGTATCTGCGGATCGTTTCGTCGCGACTACCCACGAGCACGTCGAGGGTTTCGGCTGGGGAGACGCGCAGCGCCACGTCAACCGTCGCCGACGGCGCGAGCGCCACCGTCCGGCAGCCTGCGGCCGCGCCGCTGATCGCAAGCGCGGTGGCCTCGCTGGCAAGGTCATCCGAATCGAGCCACGAGAGGTCCACGGTCACGAGGCCATCGCCGAGAAGCGCCACGGCATCCCCTGCCGAGACGAACTGCGGCTCCACGTCGAGGCCCGCCGAACGAAGCGACTGACGCATCTCTCGCTCCGCACCGTGGCGAGGGTCACATGCGACGAGCGTGCAGGGGTTTTCCACACCCGCGCCTGCTCGCTTCTCCGCGTTCCTCACGAGGCGTCGCCAGACCTTCTCGTCGTGACCTGCCCAGCGCTCGAAGCCCCAGCGTGCGCGGAGCAGGCCGGGGGCGTGGTCGAGCGCGAGACCGGCAGCCTCTACGAGCACGTTGCCCGCTCCGGAGTACAGCGAGACGAGCGTGGGTTCGCCATGACGCACGTCACGAAACCAGCCGCCAGCGGCAAGAAGCGCCGAGGCGTAGTCGGAGCGAAGGGGTGCCACCGGCGCGCGGTCGGTGTGGGCGGCCTCGTAGCCGCGGCGGAAAAGAGGCGCGCCCGAGAGGTCCACGGCGACGGTGGCGTGGTTATCCGAGATGCGCACGGCGATCGTCACGTCTGGGTTGACGGTGTCGACCTGGGGTTTGGTGCCGCGGCGCGAGACCATGCGGTCGCTTACGGCGTCCTTCGAGCGCTGAGCCACGAACTGGGTGTTGCGCAGAGCATCGTTGGTGCCGTGCGCATCTATCACCAGCGTTGCGCCAGGCGTGAGGTGGTCCTCCCAGGCGATGGCAGAGAGTCCCTCGTAGAGCGCGTCGGAATTCGTCGCGTCTATCCGTGCGAGGACGAGCATCACGCGCGATGCCAGGCGCGACCACAGGCATGCCCGGTAGGCGTCTTTCAGCTCGCGCCCGAAGACAACCTGACCTTTGAGTGGCCTTACCTGAGGCGTTTTCAGCGAGACGAGCTCGTCGGCAAGCAGTTGCTCGAAGCCTTTGGGGCATGTTGCGAAGAATTCCATCGGGACACCTTTCGCCCGTAGTGTGGTACGGCGGCACGCCGCCTTATAAGTATTTTTCGATTGTGACACCCCTGCGACGTAATGGCGGCCCTCAACGGCCACCGCCAGCAACTTCCCACAACGTCACCTCTTCCCTTTGCCGCTGTGCTTCGACGTTTGGGGTATGCGACGCGTCGCTTGTCCCCCACTTGGCTAAACTTGCTCTAGGTCTGCGACAGTTGGTACGGAATCGGTTCCGTGCCTAGGAAAAAGGGGACTCATATGGATTCCACCACCGAGGCAAAGGTACGGCTCTGGAAGGACAACGTCACCGAGGCCGACCTCAGGGCAGAGCTCGACGATTTACTCGCCGGAGACGAGGAGAAGCTCAATGACGCCTTCTACCGTGACTTGGCATTCGGCACCGCGGGTCTTCGCGGCGTTCTTGGCGTCGGTACCAACCGCATGAACGTCTATGTCGTGGCGCAGGCCACCCAAGGCGTCGCCGACTATCTCAACGCCCACTACGACAAGCCCACGCTCGCGCTCGCGCGTGACTCGCGCCTCAAGGGAGAGGACTTCCAGAAGGTGGCGGCAGGCGTCCTTGCGGCAAACGGCGTCCATGTCTACGTCTACCCGCGCATCGAGCCCGTCCCCACGCTCTCCTTTGCCGTCCGCTACCTGCACACCTCTGCGGGCATAGTCCTCACGGCGTCGCATAACCCCGCGATCTACAACGGCTACAAGGTCTACAACGACAACGGTGGCCAGATCACCGACGAGGCGGCCGACGAGATCTCGAACAACATCGCCAGCGTCGACGTCTTCGGCGGTGTCAAGATGATCGATTTCGACGAGGGCCTGAGGCGCGGACTCATCGAGTGGACCCCCGAGGAGGTCCTGGACTCGTTCATCGATAACGTCAAGAAGGTCTCCATCCCCGGCTTCAAGGCCGACCCGTCCTACTCCGTGGTCTATACGCCGCTCAACGGTACCGGCATGGAGTGCGTCTCACGCATCCTCAAGGAGGTCGGCGTCGACAACGTGACCGTCGTCCCCGAGCAGGCAGACCCCGATGGGAACTTCCCGACGTGCACGTACCCCAATCCCGAGTTCCGCGAGACGCTGCAGCTCGCGCTCGACCTCGCCGAGAAGGTCAAGCCGAGCCTCGTCGTCGCCACCGACCCAGACGCCGACCGCATGGGTACCGCCATCCCGCACGATGGCGGCTACGTGCTGCTCTCCGGTAACGAGATGGGCGTCCTGCTCATGGACTGGCTTGCCAAGATGGCCGCCGACAAGGGCGAGGATGTCAGGCGCAAGGTGGCCGTCACCACGATCGTCTCGTCTGCCATGCCCGATGCGCTTGCCAAGGACATGGGCTTCGAGCTGCGTCGCGTACTCACCGGCTTCAAGTACATCGGCGACCAGATCGACCAGCTCAAGGACGAAGGCGAGGAGGACCGTTACCTCATGGGCTTCGAGGAGTCCTACGGCTACCTCATCGGGACCCATGCTCGCGACAAGGACGCGATCGTTGCCGTCGAGATGTGCGTCGAGATGGCGGCGCACTACGCCGCCCAGGGCATGGACCTCTTCGAGGCGATGGAGGAGCTGTACAAGAAGTATGGCTACTACCTCAACGGCACCGTCAACGCCGCCTTCCCTGGTGCCGCCGGCGCCGACAGGATGGCCCAGATCATGGACGGCCTCCGCACGAACCCGCCTGCGGAGATTGCCGGATACAAGGTTGTCGGCATGACTGACTACGCCGTCGGTCCCGAGATGCCGCGCGTCTCCGGCCTTCAGAAGGAGGCGGCACAGGTTCTGCCGCCCGCCAACGTCATCGAGTTTCGTCTCGAGGACGATAACAAGGTCATCTTCCGCCCCTCGGGTACCGAGCCCAAGGTCAAGGCATACCTGTTCTCCAAGGGAGCCACGCGCGCGGACTCCGAGGCCGTCCGTGCCAAGCTTCAGGAGGCGGCCGAGAAGATCCTCTCGTAAGCCGCCGGCCAACGACGCAAGAAGAAGGGCCTCGCACCGTCTGGTGTGGGGCCCTTCTCGTGCAAGCCTTTCCCGCGCAGCTACTTCGAGGAGGACGAGGATTCGCCGGACGTGGTCGTGGCGGTGAGCGAATAGAGCGTCGAGCAGGACGAGGCAAGCTTTGCGGCGGTCCATGAGACCGAACTCACCGTGGTGGAGGTGGGGTCGTAGACCACGATCGAGCCGTCCGCATTCTCCGTGACGAGCAGTACCCAGTGCGTCTCGTCCGTAAGCGTTCCCGCTTTGGCCTCGAGCATGATGTACGTGCCTGTGTCGAGGACGGTCGTGAGATTGTCGGCCGAAGACTCGTACGTCTTGCAGGTGAGACCCACGTCGGCGGCGTGGTCCTTGAGGAAGCCTCCATCCATGTGGGAGTCGCCCGTGGCGAGGCCGTCTGCGGAGACGAGGGAGGAGATGTCCGCGGCGGTCTTGTCCGTAGAGCCGGTGAGACCCATGTAGGCCATGGAGAGTGCCGTGGGACCGGAACCCGTCACGCCAAGCGCCGACCCTGCATAGTCGACGTTGCCCCAGCGCGTATCCCAGTCGTAGAGCTGTGGGGCGCTACCTGCGGTCACGGATTCGCCATACGGCTTGGCGGTCTTGTCCGAGGAGGGGTAGGCGGCAACGAAGTCGATGGAGTCGGGCTCGTCGAGCGCAAGCTCGAGCAGGGAGGTGTCGGAGTACTGGTTGGCGTTTGCCGCGATCCAGGAAAGCTTGTCGTTGCGATCAAGCGCTCCGGTGAACTTCTGCGTGAGCTCCTCGGAGACGCCAGCCGCCACGCGCGAGTCGGCCACGTTGACTGCTGCGGTGCCGTCCTGCTTGGTGGCGCAACCGCGCACGCAGCTCGAGACGCCGAGAATGACGAGGACAAGGACCGCGATGGCGACGACTATGATCAGGATGGTCTGGAGGTTGCCACCAAAGAGCCTTCTCAGGGCGGACTCTCGACCAAACCGGATGTTGTGGGCCCGAAGGGAAGAGTAGGAGTTACGTCTTCTGCGATTGTCGACCGACCTCAAGCGCGCACCGTTGGCGGAGCCGCTGCGACTCTGACGATTTGGATTGAGGCGCTGGCGAGAGGATCTGTCGGCACCGTGGGAAGTGTTGAGATGCTGGCGTCCGCCGGTGTCGGAATAAGGCATCTTTCCTCCATGGGTAACGAGATAGTTCCGTAGGTGGTAGTAAGCTCAAACTCTATTCGCATATTAGAACAGGGCCGGATGAATACGCACGTCAATATTGTATGCAGTGCCCAGCGGCGAGCGGTTTGTGGTGAAGGAACGCGTGCCAGTTGAAGGGTGCGCCTCATAGGCAGTTGTCAATCCGCCTGTGCGACAAGTTACGAAAGGCCGCACTTCATTCCTACCGGCGAATGTATAATCTTGCTTCAATATTCCACATGAACGCGGGTTCGTGGTAAAACCGCGAATCGTGCTCTGAGAGTCGAGGCGAGTCGGTGAAGCGCAGGAACAGCAGGCAGGACGCGATCAGGGACATCGTTCGTGGTACGTCCGTGAGCACGCAGCGCGCGCTCGTCGACGAGCTTCTGGAAAAGGGTTTCAGCTGCACCCAGGCCACGGTCTCGCGTGACATAGCCGACATGGGGCTCCGCAAGCTGCCCGAGGGGATATACGTCCTTGCCGAGGACCTGCATCTTCAGCGTATGCTCTCCGAGTTCGTGATTTCCGCCATGCGTGCCGAGAACCTCGTGGTCATCAAGTGCCAGCCTGGTACCGCATCGGGTGTGGCGGCTGCGGTGGATGATGCGGGTCTCTCGCATGCCCTTGGTTCCGTTGCGGGAAACGACACGGTTCTCGTGATCGTGGACACTGCCGAGAACGCCATCGCGCTCAAGGTGCTCGTCGAGAAGCTCGGTGCCTCGCGATAGGGAAGAAGAAAGGGCGGCCGGAATAGTCCGGCCGCCCTTCGTCACAGGTCCTATGCGGACGGTTTCGTCGTGGTCGTCCCACCCGTACCGCTACCAGTTCCACTGCTGGTCCCGCTGCCCGTTTCACCCGTACCGCCGCCGGTGTCACTCGTACCTCCGCCGGTCCCGCTGCCGCTACCGCTGGTTTCACTACTCGTGTCGCCACCGGTGTCGGTCGTGGTGGTCGTCGTAGGCGTCGTGGTTGTCGTCGTCGTTGTGGTCGTCTCGGTGTTCGTTTTGTCTGTGACGGTCTCGACCACCTTGTCCGAGTTATACGAGGAGGAGGTGCCCACGAAGGTCCAGGAGCTGTTGGGAAGGTAACTCACCTTCTCGTCGGTGGTCGGGAACTCCTCGCGCGGTACGCCTGCGAGCACGGTGTTCATGTAGTCGACCCATATCGGCTGCACCGTCTCCTGCGTGGTTCCCGTCGACCCGTCGATCCTTACCTCCGTGCGTGACGAGGGGTAGCCGCTCCAGACCACCGTGCAGAGCTGCGGCGTGTAGGCGCAGAACCAGAGGTCCTCGGAGTTGTCGGAGGTGCCCGTCTTGCCGGCGACGGGCTGGTCGCAGTCGAAGTAGTCGTAGGCGTAGTAGCCTGTGGCACCGCTGGCGATGACGGTCTTGAGCACGTTGGTCGTCGCCTCGGCGACCGCCTCGCTGATGGCCTGGGTGGGATTGTCCTCGTGCTGGTAGACCACGTTGCCGTTTCGGTCCTCGATCTTCGTGATGGCGACGGCGTCGCGATGGACGCCTCCCGCGGGCAGGGTCGCATACGCCTCGCATGCCTCGACGGCGGAGATGCCCACCGAACCGAGAGAGACGGAGAGGTACTCGGGCAGGTCGGTGTCGACACCCATGGCGTGTGCGGTCGAGATGACCTTGTCGATGCCGATGGCCTGCGCCACCTGCGCATATCCGGTGTTTGACGAGATGGCCGTGGCGCTCTGGAGCGTTTGCGTCCCGTAGTTGTGGTTGCCGAAGTTCTTGACCTTCCACGTGGATGTTATCTGCATGGGCGAGGAGCAGTTGAGCGTGATGCTGGGGTTCATGCCGGCGTTGATGGCGGCGGCGAGCGTGAACATCTTGAACGACGAGCCCATCTGCCTGTTTGTCGACGTGGCGAGATTGTACTGACTCGTGCTGTAGTCCTGCCCGCCGACCATGGCCACGATGTAGCCAGTGTCCGGATCTATCGAGACAAGCGCGGCGCCAAGCTGGTCGTTCCCGATGTCGTCGAGCACCTTGTTGCAGGCGTCCTCTGCGGCCGCCTGGTATGTGGGGTTGATCGTGGTGTAGACCTTCAGACCGCCCTGGAGGATCGTGTCGGACGAGAAGTCCTTGAGCAGGAGCTGCTTCACATAGTCGGTGAAATACGGGTAGGTACCTGTGGAGCTGGAGAGCTCCCCCTCGTTGAGGACGAGGTCCTCGGCCTGTGCGGCGTCGTGTTCCTCCTGGGTGATGTCCCCGGCCTCGAGCATGCGGTCGAGAACCGTGTTGCGGCGCTCCTTGGCCGCGTCGGGATTCACCGTGGGGTCGTAGTAGGAGGGCGACTGCGGCAGGCCGATGAGCGTGGCCGCCTCGGCGAGGGTAAGATCGCTCGCGTGCTTGTTGAAGTAGGTGACGCTTGCGGCCTCGATGCCGTAGGCACCGTTGCCGTAGTAGATGGTGTTGAGGTACATGTTGAGGATCTGGTCCTTCGTGTACTCCTTCTCCATCTGGATGGCGAGGTACGCCTCTCTGACCTTGCGCTTGAGCGTGTGGTCGAACTGCTCGTCGGAGAGGATGGTGTTGCGCACGAGCTGCTGCGTGATGGTGGACGCGCCCTCCGAGCCGCCCGTGAGCGACACGACCACGGCGCGGACGATGCCCTGCGGATCGACGCCGTTATGGGAGTAGAAGCGCTTGTCCTCGGTGTCGACGGTGCCCTTGACAACGTAGCTCGAGATTGCCGAGAGGTCGACGGAGCGACGCTGCTGGAGATAGTAGCTTGCGATCTCGTTGCCGTTGGCGTCATAGACGGTGGTGGGCTCGGCCACGAGGTAGGCGTCTGCCGAGGTGTAGTCAGGCAGGTCCTCCAGCCAAGAGGAGACCAGCGCACCCAACGAGAGCGCGACGGTCACTGCGAGAAGGGCGATGAAACCGAGCACGCCAGCGAGGCTGAAGCCTACGATGTGCGTGTTCGAGTGCGTTCGTGCCCTTCGGGTTCTAATCCCCATGTGCTCCTCCTTGTCGTCGTGCACATCAGCACATTATACGGCGTAAACGGCATTTCACCTCGTTGGGAATGGGCTGCCAACACGAACACCGTCGCGTCTTGCATTTTGTGATGACGCACTTCTCGCACCTGTCCTGCCGTTCTTGCGTCTCAGCTGCGCTATCCTGTTGCCTGCGCGACGGCGGGTCCGCCGTCTGCGAAGCGTAGATTTCACATGGAGGACAGAGCAGTGCTGCCAGTCGACGAGCAACTCAAGGTCATTACTTCGGGGACGATGCAGATCGTGCCGCTGGACGAGCTTCGGAAGAAGCTCGAAAAGGGCACGCCCCTCAACATCAAGCTGGGCGTGGACCCCACGAGCCCCGACCTTCACCTCGGCCATGCGGTCCCGTTGCGCAAGATGCGCCAGTTCCAGGAGCTCGGTCATGACGTCACCCTCATCATCGGCAACGGCACGGCCCTCATCGGCGATCCGTCGGGGCGTGACAGCACGCGTCCGCCCCTCACTGAGGAGAAGGTCGAGGAAAACGCGCGGACCTACGTCGAGCAGGCCATGAAGATCCTCGATCCCGGGCGCACGCGGATCGTTCACAACGGCGACTGGATCAAGCCGCTCAACCTGGGAGACATGCTCGGGCTCATGAGCAAGTTCACCGTGGCCCGCATCCTCGAGCGCGAGGACTTCCATAACCGCTATGCCAACGGCCAGTCCATCGCCCTGCACGAGTTCATCTATCCCGTGCTCCAGGCGTATGACTCCGTCGTGGTGAACGCCGACCTCGAGATGGGCGGAAACGACCAGATCTTCAACCTTCTCGCCGGCCGCGACCTCATGCGCGACATGGGCATGGAGCCCCAGGTGGCGCTCACGATGCCGCTTCTCGAGGGACTCGACGGCCACAAGAAGATGTCCAAGAGCTACAAGAACTACGTGGGTCTCACCGACGAGTCCGCCGACATGTACGGCAAGCTCATGTCGATCACCGACGAGCTCGTGCCGCGCTACTTCCGTCTGTGCTCGACGCTCTCGGTTGACGAGATCGATGAGATCGACGCCGAGTATGCGGCTGGCACCGCCGATCCGTACCGGCTCAAGCGTCAGCTTGCCCGCAACATCTGCGACCTCTATCACGGTACGGGTGCCGGCGAGGCGGCCGAGGCGGCTTTTGACGCCCAGTTCAAGCGCAACGAGGTGCCGCAGGATGCCCCCGAGCTCTCCGTCGACCTCACGCCGCGCGATGACGGTTCCGTCTACCTCGCGGGCGTCATGGTGGAGTGCGGGCTCGCACAGTCCGCTGGCGAGGCGCGCCACCTCATCGACGGCGGTGGCGTGAGGATAAACGGCGTCGCAGTTGCTGCCAGGTCGTATAACGTCGACCCCGCCCAGCTCGCGGGAAGCACGCTCCAGGTGGGCAAGCGAAAGTTCGTCAGGCTCGTCTAGCGCAACGGCCGTTTGGCTCATCTGGCGAGAGGGACGTTTGGCTCGGGAATTACTCACGAAGGGCCTGAAAACGCTCGAGTCGTCGTTTTTGGTCCCTTCGTGAGTAATTCGCACCTAGCGCGACGGCCCCGTTGGAACGTCCACGAAGGGCCCTCCCTTGCGGAGAGTTCCGCGGATGCCGCTTGCGTGTGTTTGTGCGCGTAGGCATCGCTCCTGATAAACTCTGAATGTTGGCATCCATATCACCTACGCTTGGAGGCAACCCTTGAAGGGCATCATCCTCGCCGGCGGGTCTGGTACCCGCCTGTACCCGCTCACCACCGTCACGAGCAAGCAGCTGCTGCCAGTCTATGACAAGCCCATGGTGTACTATCCGCTCTCCACGCTCATGCTCGCGGGCATCAAGGACATCCTGATCATCTCCACCCCGCGCGACCTGCCAAACTTCGAGCACCTGCTTGGGGATGGGTCGGACTTCGGCGTGACGCTCTCCTATGCGGAGCAGCCCGAGCCCAACGGTCTCGCGCAGGCGTTCGTCATCGGCGCGCCGTTTGTCGATGGCGAGGCGGCCGCCCTCGTGCTCGGTGACAACATCTTCTATGGCAACGGGCTCTCTCGCCACCTGCGTCGTGCCGCCGACACCGCCTCGCTCGGTCGCGCGACGGTCTTCGGCTATCGTGTCGATGACCCAGAGCGTTTTGGCGTGGTCGAGTTCGACGAGGATTACAACGCCATCTCCATCGAGGAGAAGCCTGCGCACCCCAAGAGCAACTATGCCGTGACGGGCCTCTACTTCTACGATGCCCGCATCACCGAGATGGCCGCCCGGGTGCGGCCCTCCGCGCGTGGCGAGTACGAGATCACCGACCTCAACCGTCTCTACCTCGAAGACGGCTCGCTCGACGTGGTCACGCTCGGCCGCGGCTACGCTTGGCTCGACACGGGCACCATGGAGTCGCTCTACGAGGCATCCGAGTTTGTGCGGACCGTCGAGAAGGCCCAGGACCTGCCCGTCTCCGTTCCGGAGGAGATAGCCTTCGATAACGGGTGGATCGACCGCGAGAGGCTCGTCGGATGCGCGGAGCGCTATGGCAAGTCCGACTACGGCAAGCACCTGCGGATGGTTGCCGAGGGCGGTATCGCTCCCAGCAGGAAGTACGGTGACTAGCGACATGAGAGCGTCGGACCATGTGATGTCGAGCGCCCGTGCCCCACGCGTTCTCGTGATCATTCCCGCGTACAACGAGGAGGCCAACATCGCCGCCGTCGCCAGGCACGTGAGGGATGCCGGCTACGACTACCTCGTGGTCAACGACGGATCAGTGGACCGCACCGAGGGCGTCTGCCAGGAGCATCATCTCAACTACGTGAGCCTGCCCGTGAACATGGGCATCGGTGGAGCGGTGCAGACCGGCCACCTCTACGCCTACGAGAACGGATACGACGTTGACATCCAGGTGGATGGCGACGGCCAGCATGACATCTCGTATGCCCCGCGACTCATCGAGCAGATCGAGAATGGCGCCGATCTCGTCATCGGCTCGAGGTTCGTGAGCCAGTCCGAGGGCTTCCAGTCCACGGTGCTCAGACGTGCGGGCATCAAGTGGCTGGAGAAGTGCATCCGTCACGTGACCGGCCTCACGATCACCGACTCCACCTCGGGCTTCAGGGCATCGGGCAAGGCGGCGATCGCACTCTTCGCCCAGAGCTACCCTGCCGACTATCCCGAGCCCGAGTCGATCGTCTCGGCCTACAGGCATGGGCTCGACGTGGTCGAGGTCCCCGTGTCGATGCACGAGCGTCAGGGCGGCAAGTCCTCCATCAATGCCATGAAGAGCATCTACTACATGATCAAGGTCTCGCTCGCGATCTTCATCGTGGGCAAGAGCGAGAGGAAGGGGCGGTAGCCGTGTCCATCACCCTTCGCGTCGTGCTCATCGTGTTCGCCCTGGTATTCTTCTTCGAGATCATCAAGCTCGTCTCGAGAGGAAAGCTGCAGCTCAAGTACTCGCTTCTGTGGATGGCGCTTTCCTTGGTGCTCCTGCTATGCGCCATCTTTCCCGATCTCGTGGGCTTCTTCTCCGGTTCCCTCGGCATCGAGGCGCCATCGAACCTCGTCTTTCTCATCGCAATCGTTGCCCTGGTCGGGATATGTCTTTCCCTTACGGCAATCGTGAGCTGGCAGTCTCGCGACATCAGGCTGCTCATACGGCATGTCGCCCTCCTCGAGAAGCGCCTTGACGATTCCGGCGCGTCCTCCGAAGAGGACGAGACCAGCCGCTAGCGCGCGGCTTGCCCCACCCATCTTCGAAAGGTCGTTCATGTCTACGGGGCACTCGTTTCTCCAGGCACATGGTGTTCCCGAGCTGCTCGCTCCTGCGGGTGGCCCCGAGCCGTTCAATGCGGCGCTCGCCGCGGGTGCCGATGCCATCTACTGCGGCCTTGGCAATGACTTCAACGCCCGCCGGGGTGCCCGCAACTTTACCGACGAGACGTTCCGCGCGGCCTGTCGCAGTGCGCACCTGGCTGGTGCCCGCGTCTACGTCACGATGAACGTGGCGGTTTCGACCGACGAGCTGCCCCGCGTGCTCGAGCTCGCGCGCCGTGCGTGGGTCCTTGGCGCCGACGCGCTCATCATCCAGGACTGGGGTCTGCTCGCCGAGGTCAGGCGCACCTGGCCGCAGATCGAGACCCATGTGTCCACGCAGGCGAACGTGCATGACGCGCGTGGCGTGGCATGGTGTCGTGACCTGGGCGTGAATCGCGTGACGCTCTCGCGCGAGCTCTCGCTGCCCGAGATCGCCCGCATCTCCCAGGAGGGCGTCGAGCTGGAGTGCTTTGGGCATGGGGCGTTGTGCTTCTGCTACTCGGGCGTCTGCATGATGAGCTCGCTCGCCGGCGGTCGCTCGGCAAACCGCGGCCTGTGTGCGCAGCCCTGCCGCCTTCCGTACGACCTCGTGGACGAGACGGGACGGGTGGTCTCGGCGCCCGGTCGTACGCGACCGCTCTGCCCCAAGGACTACTGCACCATGGATGACCTCGCCGAGATGCGGGATGCGGGCGTGGGCTCGCTCAAGGTGGAGGGGCGCATGAAGGCCCCTGACTACGTGTACTCGGTGGTCTCGGCCTATCGTGGCGCCCTCGAGGCGCTCGCATCAGGCGACAAGGACGGTACGGCGGACGCCATGCGTCACCGGCAGCTCAGGCGTGCCTTCAACCGCGACTTCACCGACTCCTACCTCTTCGGGACGGCCGATGACGGCATGATGAGCTACGAGCGTTCCAACAACCGCGGAGAGCTGGTGGGCGATGTCATCTCGTCGCATAAGCTCGAGGACTCCCTCGTCCGTCGTGGTGGTGGCGACGGCGGTCGTACGCGTACGCGCAGGCTCACGCGTGCCGATGTGAGCCTGCACCTGACGGCACCGGTGGGGGAGGGGGACCTCCTCGAGCTCCGTCCGCTCGACGATCCGTCCCAGTTCCTGACCGTCTTCGCCCACGGCGATGCCGCCGCAGGCGAGACCATCACCTGCCGCGTCTCGCGACCCATGCCCGTGGGGTCCACGGTGAGGGTGATACGCTCTCGCCTTGCCATGGACGCCGCAGCGGACGCAGCCGCACGGGATGTTCCGCGCAAGCGGCGCGTGACGGTACGCGTGGTCGCACGGATCGGCAGTCCCTTCACTGTCGAGCTCGCCTCGGAGGACAGCCGCGTGTCCGTCCGGGCGGAGGGACCTGTCGTGGAGAAGGCGCGCACCAAGGCTGTGACCTCGGAGGACCTCATCGAGCACGTAGGCCGCATGGGTCAGAGCCCCTTCGAGCCGGTCTCGTTTGACGTGGACATGGACGAGGGCTGCGGAATGGGCTTCTCGTCGGTGCATGGGGTGCGCGCCGAGGCGTGCCGCCTTCTTGAGGAGAAGCTTCTTCGTACGTACGCAGCTCGCGAGGACGCGACCGCGCAGGCCCCCTCGGCAGAATGCGTCCGCACCCGCCTCGCCCACGTAAGGGCCGAGACGGGCATCGCCCGACTGACCCCGGGAACGTCCGTCGCAGCGGAGGCCTGCGCCCTTGTGGCCACGCCCGAGAGCGCAGAGGCCGCCCTCGCCGCGGGAGCCTCCCGCGTCTACGCCACGGCCGACGACCTTGCGAGTGGAACTTGGCCACAGGGCGTGATTCCCTGGTTGGACGAGGTGTGCCGCGAGGGGGACCACGATCACCTGGACCCTTGGGTGCGCCCTGGCAAACCCGTCGGCGTGGGTAACGTATCAGAGCTCGCGCTCGCCCATGGGCTCGGCGCCCTGCCTGAGGTTCGCGCCTGCGTGCCCGTACACAACGAATCGACCGTCGTGGCGCTGGAGGCCGCCGGTGCCGCAGGACTGTGGCTTTCGTCCGAGCTCACGCTCGACGAGGTCTGTGCCCTCGCCCGCTCCTCCTCCGTGCCCGTGGGTCTCTTCGTGACGGGTCGCGCTCGCGCCATGACAAGCGAGCACTGCGTGCTCTCGACCACCGGTGCCTGCGTCCACGACTGCGCGAGATGTCCCCAGCGAGCCCGTCGGCTCTCCCTGCGCGACATCGATGGCAACCTCCTTCCCGTGCGAACGGACATCCACGGCCGTTCGCGCATCTGGGCAGCCCACCCCCTTGACGCCACGCCGCAGGCGGCGGAGCTCGTCTCCTCCGGGATCACGCGTCTCATGGCCGACGCCACGCTCCTCTCTCCCGCCGAGACGGCCTTCTCCGTCGAGCGCGTGGTGCGTGCCATCGTCGCGGTGCGCGAGGGGAGAAGGCCTGCTCCCCGCATGCAGGGCGCGACGTCCGGACATCTTTTCACGGGCATTGGGTAAACTAGTCACCTGACACCGTAACAGGTACGGACTTGACTCCGACTTCTCGACGACGCACGCGCAGCCATCTGCGCAGGAAGGGACCATCATGGCAGTGAACAGGGAGCTACTCGAGGCAACCATCGACGTCATCCGCCAGAGCCTCCAGGCGGACGGCGGTGACATCGCTCTTATCGACTGCACCGACGACGGCGTGGTCACGCTCGAGATGCAGGGTGCCTGCGCAGGTTGCCCGCTCTCCTCGATCGACATGTCCGAAGGCATCGAGCGCATCCTCATGGAGCACGTTCCCGGTGTCACCAAGGTCCAGCCTGCCCTCATCTAGTCTTCTGGAGACGTATCTTGTGGCTTAATGACATCTACCAATCGCTCAACCCGATAATCGTCACGATCGGACCGTTTGCCATCCGTTGGTATGGTCTGGCCTATCTCACCGGCTTCGTCTGTGCGGGTCTCGTGATGCGTGCGCTTGCCCGGCGCTGGAAGCTCGACATCTCGGGCGATGACATCGTATCCATCATGATAGGAATCGCCTTTGGCGTGATTATCGGTGCGCGCCTCTTCTACGTGCTGTTCTATGGCGCGGGCCACTATCTTACGCATCCGCTCGAGATAGTGGCCACCTGGGACGGTGGCATGAGCTTTCATGGGGGCCTCGTCGGTGCCATCGTGGGTGGCTATCTCGTCTCGCGCAGCCTGCATCTCTCCTTTGTCACCATCTGCGACCTTGCCGCATGCGGGGCGCCCATCGGTCTCTTCTTTGGTCGCTGCGCGAACTTCATCAACGGTGAGCTGTGGGGCAAGGAGACCAACCTTCCCTGGGGTGTCATGTTCGCCGACACGGGCGGCGGTAGCGTGTATCGCCATCCCTCGCAGCTCTACGAGGCCCTTCTTGAGGGCGTCGTGCTCTTCATCATTCTGTACGTGCTCTCCCGCAAACGCCCGCCGCGCCCGCAGGGGACCTTCATCGGTACCTTCCTCGTCGGCTATGGCGTGTTCCGATTCCTCATCGAGTTCGTGCGTCTGCCCGACGCGCAGCTCGGCTACCTTCTCGGCACGAACTGGCTCACGATGGGTCAGTGCCTGAGCGTGCCCTTGGTGGTGGCAGGGGTCATCGTGATCGTCGTGGCACGTAGGGTCGGCAGAGCCCAGGTCGGGCATCTCGGCTAGAGTTCGGCTGCTCGCGGCGATTTTTGGCTCATCTCGGTGATGCCCTGACCTGCGAGAGCCAAAACCTCCGCAAAGCGAGTGCCGAGACGCCTTGTGGATGCTCAGCCTACACGTCCATGTTTGATATAGCGCATTCTGCGCTGAGACAAGTGTGCCAACTGGGCTTTTGCTGCACATTCCGCGCAGAATGCGCGTTAATCCCGTTTGATGCGGCGCCCTTTTCAGGGGGCTGGTCCCAGAGTGCTACACTCGGACCCTAATCGCATATCACAACCGAGGGCACGGTTTGAACAGCTGCAAGGCCTAGTAGATCAAAAGGGAACCCGGTCAGAATCCGGGACAGCCGCCACTACTGTGTTTGAGGATAGCGAGGGAAGCGCCATTGGCCGCGCCCCGTCCGTTTTCATGGGCGGTCCGGCAGAGAAGGCACCCTCGTGCGAGTCTCCCCGAGTCTCTCAATCAAGAGTCAGGAGACCTGCCTGCCCTCCACAAGGTTCCTCCACCTCGGGCGTGTGAGCAGGGCACCGTGTCGTGTACTACGTTCCTGGCGGCAGCATGCCGTGAGGATGCGCCGACGCATGCCCTCCCATCCCTTGGCCTGGAGCCGAGGTCCGTCGGGTCCGGCGGGAAGGGAGGGCGCCTCGTGGCACCCATAGAAAAGGAGATCAGTCTCCACCAGCGCATCGTTGTGGGTGTGGTGACGCTTGCGCTCGTGCTGGGCCTCGTACCCACGGCTGCTCTCGCCGATGTGGTCGCGCAACCCGCGGCGGCGGAGACGACCGAGCAGACCGTCGGGTCCACCGACGAGACTGCGGATGGCCAGGCAGATGCGTCTGCGGCGCAGGCATCGGACGGCTCCGAGCCAGTCGCGCAGACCGTCGATGCGGCATCCCAGGAGAAGATCGGCGTCACGGTGTCCATCATCGGCGCGGACGCCGACGGCAACGACGAGACCTGGGCAACGCCCGTCACCATCACGCTTGACAAAGGCGCCACTGCGGCCGACCTCACCGAACAGCTCCTCTCGCAGGCGCAGCTCTCGGCAAGCTACGGCGACTCCGCCTATGGATGGTATCTCAGTACGATCACTTCGCCCTACGACAGTCGCACGCTCGGCTATGACGCGACCTCGGGCAAGTACTGGCAGCTCTTCTACAATGGCAAACCCGCCTCTCTCGGGGCGGGTAGTATCACCCTCGCCGGGGGTGACTCCGTGGTCTGGTACTACTCCGCATGGAACGCCTCTCTTTCCGACGATTCCGACAAGCCCGTCTCTGGTGGCGTGACCGCCCCCGACACGGCCTCGGAGTGGCCCGAGACGGAGGCGGGCGGCAACGTGACGACGGCGCCCACGTCATCGGTGCCCACCACGGCGTCCTGGATGATCGATCTCAAGGACGAGGGCAGTACCTGGGCGAGCGTGAGCGGGCCGCTCATCGTCGACGGCAAGCTCGTCGTGGCCGTCAACGGCACGCTCAAGCTCATCTCGAACACGTCTTCCTCGGCGGCCGTGGAGAAGACCCTCACGCTCGATGGTTCCATCGACTACACGGCCAGACCCGTCTATGCCGACGGCGTGATCTACGTGCCGCTCTCGGGAGGTGCCGTCGAGGCTGTTGACTACGGCACGTTCTCCAAGCTCTGGACCTCGGAGAAGACGGCCGAAGGCGAGCAGTCGTCCTGCTCCCTGCGCGTGGTGGACCTTGAGGGCAGGAAGGCCGTGGTGTTCGGCACGGCCGCATACGACTCCGACTACTCGATCGCGTCCGGATCCCTCCTGGCGCTCGATGCGGCCACGGGAACCATGGTCTGGTCGAGAAAGAACACGTCTTCCGGCTGGTACTGGACGGGTGTCCTGCGCGTGGGAGACTACCTGCTGGCGGGTGACGCCGCAGGCACCATGTGTGCATACACCCTCGACGGCACCGAGGTCTCCCCGCCGCTTGACCTCCATGCGGCAGTGAACTCCGACCCCGTCGCCTATGGTGACGACGGGGCCCTCGTGGTCACGCGCGATGGCGTGCTCCACAAGCTCTCGCTCTCGTCTACGGGTCGGCTTACGGATACCTCGCTCAAGGTCCTTGACGGCTGCGTGGCAGCCCCCACGGTCACGGGCACCACGGCCGTGGTGGTGGGCGGCACAGGTGACCAGGGCAGCACCACGACACTCGCGCTCGTGGACCTCTCGTCCATGACGGTGACCCGTACCGTGACCTCGACCGGCGGTGCCGCGCTTCCCGTGGGTGCCATCAAGGCGCCAGCGCTCGTCTCCGTCCAGTCGGGTGGCACCTACGCCTACTTCACCGTCAACTACGCGGACAATCCCAACAGCACGTGGACTGGCTACGGCTCGGGTGGCAACCTCTACGTCTACAAGCTCGGTGACCTCGAGGCGAGCCTTCTCTATGCGCCGTCATCCGTCAATGCCAACTACTGCGATTCGCCAGTCATCTGCGACGCGGCGGGAAACCTCTACTACCTCAACGACTCGGGCTTTCTCGTGCGCCTCTCCGCGACGGATGCCGGTGGTGACACGGGTGGCACCGACGGCTCCGGCTTCACGCCTGCGTCTGGCGCGAGTGGTCAGGGCACTACCACGAACGCCTCCCTCTTCTCCGGTCTTCGCTCCGCTGACGTTGCCTCCACGGAGAAAGCGGCCGATTCTGCCGGTGCTTCCGCACGGGTCACGGATGACGCCAGCACCGCCGAGAGTGGCGTCGCGCTCGCCAGCGAGGTTCCCGGCACGGACGCGGCCGAGGCAGGCTCCATCGCGCTCCCGATCTGGCCGATTGTGGGCATGGCGGTCGGCGTGGCGGTGCTCCTATGGGCGCTGGTCGGCCGTAGGCGCGAAAACGGCGGAGAGAGGGCATAGACATGTCGGAGAACGATTCCAACAAGAGAGGGCGCATCCTCACGCCGTCGCGTGCGATTGCGGCGACGCTTGCCGTTGCGCTCATGGCGTTCTGCGCGTGGGCCATGGTGCAGTACGTTCAGGGCAACAACCCGCTTGCCTTTGCAGGAAGCACGTCCGGGGCGTTCCAGACCGTGGACGAGGCCGACTTGTCGACGAGCGGGGTTACGACGGATGCCACGACGTCCACGGACCAGGACGCGTCAGCGACGGTCTCCGATACCACGACCACCCAGACGGACGTCTCGCCTGGGTCGGGAGCGGTGGCTACCGAGACAGACGTCGCGTCCTCGTCGACGGGTGGCTCGGACTCCTCGTCGACGACGCCCGCCGATGACTCGCCCGCCTCCGTGGACACGTCGCAGAAGGCTTCCACGATCAGCGTCTCGGTGGCCGTGGACGGTTCCGCCGCGGGCGCGGGCTCGGGCTCCGCGACCGTCACGCTGGACGCCGGCGCCTCGGTCTACGATGCCCTCGTCGCCACGGGTGCCAGCGTCAACGCGCGTGGCTCCGTCTACGGCACGTACGTCTCCGCGATCAACGGGCTGGCCGAGAGGGAGCACGGCGCGAGCAGTGGCTGGGTCTACTCGGTGAACGGGACCGAGCCAAACACGGCCTGCTCAAACTACGTGCTCGTCGACGGTGACTCCGTGACCTGGACCTACACCGCCGTGGAGTAGCAGCCATGACCGCAGCCCGCACACATGCGTTCGAGACGTCGCACCCTGCCGTTCCCGCCGTCTATCTGGGGGGCACCGTCCTCATCGCCATGTTCGCCCTCCAGCCCGTCCTCGTCGCCGTCTCGCTCGCAGGTGCCCTCGCGGCCTCCCTTGCGTTCAGGGGCGTGCGAGCGACGCTGCGCGGGCTGCGCTGGCAGCTTCCCGCCATGGGCGTGATCTGCCTCGTCAACCCGCTCTTCTCGGCATCTGGGTCCACGGAGCTGTGGCGCCTGGGTTCCGTGGTCATCTACCTCGAGAGCCTTGCGTTCGGAGCCTGCATGGGCGCGATGCTCGTGGCCGTGGTGCTCTGGCTCGAGTGCGCCTCGCGCGTGCTCACGCAGGACCGCGTGCTCGAGCTCGGTGCCCGGGCGCTTCCCACGGTCACGCTCATGGTCTCGATGACGGCGCAGCTCGTGCCCCAACTCGTGCGCCGCGGGCAGACGGTCAGGTCGACGTATGCCGCCTGCACGGCCGCCTCCGGTACGAAGGACGTTCGCCACGCCCAGGTGCGCATGTCCGACGTGCTCGTCGCCTGGGCCATGGAGGACTCCCTCGAGCGCGCCGACGCCATGCGCGCGCGAGGCTGGGGATCGACCGAGGCCCGCACGACCTATCGTTCCGTCGAGTTCCGCGCCCGTGACGCGGTCGCGCTCACGGGCGTCGTGGTGTTCCTGCTTGCCAACGCCCTCCTCGTGTGCGTCGCATGTGCGCAGTGGCGTTTCTATCCCACCATGCCCCAGCTCGTGGCCTGGTGGGGATACGTACCGTATGCCGTCCAGGTGCTCCTGCCCACGGCGCTCGAACTCATGGGGAGGTCAAGGTGGGGATGATCGAGACGGACGCACCGGCGATCTCGATGCGTGACCTGAGCTTCTCGTATGCCGTTGCCGAGGGGGTCCCTGCCAACGCGCCGGTGCTCGACCATGCTTCGCTTGAGGTCCCGCGCGGGGCGTTCGCCCTGCTCACCGGGGATACTGGCTCGGGGAAGACCACGCTCCTGCGCCTCGCCAAGCCCGAGGTGGCACCTGCAGGCGTGCTCAGGGGGACCATCGAGGTGCTCGGGAGGGACGTGCGCACGCTCGATCCCGCAGAGTCCGCGCAGCTCGTGGGGTATGTCCTCCAGAGTCCCGACAACCAGATAGTGTGCGACACGGTGTGGCACGAGATGGCCTTCGGGCTTGAGAACGTTGGTCTCCCCCAGGCGGAGATGCGGCGACGCGTGGCCGAGACCTGCTACTTCTTTGGCATGGAGTCCTGGCTTCATCGCCCATGCGCCGAACTCTCGGGCGGTCAGCGCCAGATGCTCGCACTCGCCTCGACGCTCGCCATGCGACCCGGTCTGCTCCTTCTCGACGAGCCGACCTCGATGCTTGACCCTGTCGCCGAGAAGGCCTTCCTCTCGCTTCTCTTCCGTGCGAACCGCGAGCTGGGCGTCACCGTGGTCGTGGCCACGCATTCGCCCTGGACCATGGGGGAGTATGCCACGTGCGCCTTTCGCGTGGAGGGTCGCCGGGTGGGGAGGGTCCCGCTCGGGGGCCTGTCCCAAGCGCCCGTGCTGGGCCGTCGCGCGCCGCGGCACCGTCCGACGGGTTCTTCCGAGGTGATCGGCATCGCGGACGCGTGGTTTCGCTACGACCGCAACGCCGATTGGGTGCTGCGTGGCTGCGACCTCACGGTGGCCGAGGGCGAGGTCCGTGCGCTCATCGGTGGGAACGGCTCTGGCAAGTCGACGCTTCTCGCCGTCGCTGCGGGCATCTCCCATCCTCAGCGCGGCCGGGCGAGAAGTGCCCTCTCGGGTCGCCAGGCGTTCCTGCCGCAGGGTCCCAAGACGCTCCTCGCCTGTCAGTCGGTGGCGGACGAGCTCATGGAGTGGTCGCGTACGGCAGGTTACGACCGCACCGAGGTGGACGCCATGATGGCGAACATGGGGCTTGCCGGCCTCGCCGAGCGGCACCCCTACGACCTCTCGGGCGGCCAGCAGCAGCTGCTCGCCCTCGCCAAGCTCCTTCTCACGCGTCCGCGCCTGCTCCTGCTCGACGAGCCGACCAAGGGCCTCGACCTCGAGATGCGGCGTAAGGTGGCTCGTGTGGTGGACGAGTGCCGAGACGATGGTGTGACGGTGGTCGTGGCGTCGCATGACGTGGCGTTTTTGGAGGAGGTGGCAGACCGGACGTCGCTTCTCTTCGACGGTGGCGTGACGCTCACCGACGAGACCAGTGGGTTCTTCCGGGGAAGCTGGGTGTGGGGGCGCTGATGCGGCTACTGGTCGTCCTCGGCGAGAAACTGCAGGAACGGCTCCTCCTCGTAGGCACGGGTGAGGTCATCCTCCGAGAGGTCCGCCAGCTCCTCGAGGGAGAGCTCGTCGTCATCCTCGCCCCACGCGTAGGCCGATCCGTCCTCGAAGCTCTCATCCGTGTCGGGGAGGGCGCCCGTGATGGAGCACAGGCCGTCGGCGGCGGGAACGATCTTCTGCCATTGGGTGATGATGGGTTCTGAGGGGACCTCTTCAAGCTCGACGAGGGTGTCGAGGTAGATCCGCCCCGCCCCCTCGAGAAGGTCGGAGCGGGAGCGTACGGTCTGCAGGTGGTCCGCGAACTTCTCCATGGCCTCGTCCGCGTTCTCGGCGGAGACGATGAGGGGCATGAGGACGAAGCTGTCCTTGTCGTCCATCTCGTCGTTGTAGCTGAAGTGTCCGATGTAGATCATGGCGGTCTCCTCACGACGATGGCCTGTGATGAGTCGACTGTAGCACGCCTGGGAGTGTGGGCCGTCCATCTGCGGATGGGAGGTATGACGCGGCCCTAGAATGGACGAAGGGAGGTAGCGATGACGCGGGAGTTCACCGCAACACATACGGCTCGGATCCTGCACGCGCTCGAGCTGCCGGCTCTCGTGACGGTGCCTGCCGCCATGGTCGCGTGCGTCATCATGGACGTTGATGCCACGGCGCCGCTCACCATCCTTGCCGTGCTTCTCGCCGTAGGCCTCCTGTTCGCAAGTGTCGAGGCCTCCCGTCCCGCCATGCGCCAGCTCATGCCGACGGTGGTTCTCGCCGCCCTTGCCGCTGCGGGCCGGGTGCTCTTTGCCGCCGTGCCCGACGTCAAGCCCGTCTCGGCCATCGCCATCGTCGCGGGTGCCACGCTGGGGCCGCAGAGCGGCTTTGCCGTAGGCGCCCTCTCGGCGCTCGTCTCCAACTTCTTCTTTGGGCAGGGCGTATGGACTCCCTGGCAGATGTATGCGTGGGGTCTCGTGGGCTACGTCGCCGGTTTCGTCTGCAGGGGAGAGGGGCGCCGCGCGCGCGTGGGCGTGTACGTATGGGGCCTCTGCTCGGCCCTCGTGTACGGCGCCATCCTGAACGGGTTCTACGTCATCGGCTTCGTGCGACCGCTCACGTGGCAGACGGCCTTCGTCGCCCTTCTCGCCGCGCTGCCGTTCGACCTGATCCACGGCGTCTCCACGGTGGGCTTTCTGCTGCTCGTCTGGACGCCGTGGAGGGCCTCCATCCGCCGCGTGGTGGCCAAGTACGGGCTCTCGCCCTCCGAAGGGGCGCGCGAGACGAGGGGCGGGTGAGCGCCGGGCGCTTTGGATATGCGACACCAATCGAACCGCCCACCGATTCCGAGCCGAGAAGCATATCTGAAGAAGCTAGGTTCCATGGGGTGTACCGTGTTCCCGATACGATCCGCCGAGAGAATCCTTCACAGTGCCTGCAAAAACCCACATATCTGGCTTTTCTCGGCGGGTGGTTTTTTGTATCGTATGAATGTTCGATGCCGTGCGTCGAGGGAGAGCCCCCGCGAGCGACTCATGTGATGGTAAACGTGCCCCAGCGGCAGCCTCCAGAGGTGGCTGCCAGCAGGCAAGAAGGAGATGTGCATGTCCGGACACTCTAAGTGGGCAACCACCAAGCACAAGAAGGCCGCTATCGACGCCAAGCGTTCGGCGCTCTTCTCGAAGCACTCGCGCAACATCACCGTTGCCGCTCGCGTCGGCGGTGACCCCAGCCCGGAGAACAACGCAGCCCTTTCCGCCGCCGTGGCTCGTGCGCGCATGGTCTCCATGCCTAATGCCAAGATCCAGGCCGCCATCGACAAGGCATTCGGCGCTGGTGCCGAGGCGGTCATCTACAAGGAGGTCACCTACGAGGGCTATGGTCCCGCCGGGGTCGCGGTCTACGTCGAGTGCCTGACCGACAACATCAACCGCACCGCGGCTGATGTCCGTTCCACCTTCTCGCACTCCGGCGGAAACCTTGGTACCACGGGATCCGTCGCCTTCCAGTTCACGCGCAAGGGCTCCATCGCCGTTGACAAGATCATCGTGAGTGACGAGAAGAAGGTCCCCGATCGGAAGAATGCCGTCGACGAGGACGAGTTCATGATGGCCGTCGCCGAGGCCGAGGGCGACGACTACGAGGATGCCGGTGACGAGTGGATCGTCTACACGCCCTACGACAAGATGCAGGACGTCGTGAAGGCCCTCGAGTCCCAGGGCATCGAGGTCAAGGGCTCTGAGCTCACCATGGTTCCCAACACGCCGACCGAGCTCGAGCTTTCCGACGCCAGGAAGGTCCAGCGCCTTGTCGACAAGCTCGAGGAGCTCGATGACGTCCAGAACGTCTTCACCTCCATGTCCGTCTCCGATGAGGTGGCCGAGGCGCTCGACGCCGACGAGGACTAGGTCTCCCTCATAAAGGTATGTGCGTTCAGACGGCGGTCCCACGAGGGCCGCCGTCTCTCTTGCGGTGAGGTCATGGGCACCTCCCCTCATGTCAAGGCTGTGCCCCTCTTTGCCGAGAGGACCGATTGAAGTCCCCGGCGAGGGGTATCCTCTAACTGTCAACATCCCGACGGGGTCGGGTGAGGTCGGCGGTGGGGAGAACGCATGGGTGGATTCAAGCGCTTCTGCATGTTCGTCTTCGGGCTGGCGGGTCTTTTCGGTGTGTCGGCGCTTGCGCTGACGTGGATAGGTGGCTGGACGATGCAGGCGAGCTCCCTGATGTCGCTCGAGGGCTACTTCTGCACCGTCGAGGTCTGCGTCCTCATCGCCATCGTCGGTCTTGCCATCGTCCTGCTCCGCTCGATCTTCACGCGTGACGTCAAGACCATCGAGGTCACTACGGTCGACGGGGGCACGATCAGCGTCTCGCGGGACGCCATAGCCTCACAGGCGGCCCACATCGTGGAGGCGGACGGCAGCTGCTCGGCAAATCGCGTGAACGTCAGGGCCAAGAGGAGCGGTCACGTGCGCGTGCACGTGCGGGTGCTTCCGCACGAGACGGTCGACGTGGTGGCGAAGGGTGCCCGGCTTCACGACGACCTCATGCGTGGTCTGATGTCCGTGTGCGGGGACAAGGTCGATCAGGTGAGCCTCGAGTTCGTGGAGCCCGAGTCGGTCACGCTCGCGGTCCCCGAGCCGACGTCGATGCCCGAGCGCGCGCCTGAGGTCAGGAGTACGCCCAGCCACGGATCCGCCCCTGGCTCTCTGTCCGGTTCCGAGGACTCCGACCAGCTTGACTCCACGAGCGAGATCACCGTGCCGATGGGTGGCCAACGAAGTGCCACCGACACAGATGGGCAGGAGGCATAGGGCATGTCAGAAGACGATCCCAAGGCGCCCAAGGCCAAGGTCGAGCTTGGCGACGAAGACGCGGAGCCCTTCGCCCAGGAGCGGCACGACAAGCGTGATGACGTGGAGGACGGAGCCCCGGGCACCGTCTCCGACTCTGGCAACGAGGGCTTCGGCAGCAGGGTGTCCGCATGGTTTGGCCGTACGCTCCCTGGTCACGAGCACGCGTTCGCAGGCGGCGTGCTCGGTCTCGTCGCTGCGATCCTCGTCTTCTGCGTGGGTGCCCTGAGCACCATCCTCATCGTGGTGCTCGTGGTCGTGGGCATCGCGCTCGGCCAGGTTCTCGACGGTGACCCCACGATAGCCAACGCGGTCATCAAGTTCTTTTCCGACAGGCGCGAGTAGCGAGGAGCGAGCATGAGCACCGAGAGCAGAGACAACGAAAGCGCCGTCGAACCCGAGGTCGTGGTGTCCGGGTCCATCGAGCCGGCTGGCACGGAAGCCGGCCTTGCAACCCCAGACGGCCAGCACGACATTGACCTGGCCACCGCCGATGACGAGGACCTGGAGAGTGAGGACTCCCTCACCTTCTCGAACGGTGTCATCGAGAAGATCGTGGCCCTCGCCATGCGCGACGTGCCTGACGTCGTGGGCATGAAGGGCAGCTGGTTCAATCGCGTACAGGAGACCTTTGGCGCGACCGATACGACCAAGGGCGTCTCGGTGGAGGTCACGCCCGAGAGCTCCGTCAAGGTCAACGTCTCCGTCTTCATCAAGTACGGCGCATACGCCCCGCAGGTCTTCGAGGACGTCAAGAATGCGGTGGTCAAGCAGGTCACGGGCATGACGGGCCTCGAAGTCGCGGGCGTCAACCTGCGTATCGAGGACGTTCTCACATCAGAGGAGTATGACAAGTCCAAGACCTCGGCCGACGAGACCCTCGATGCCGACCCTTCCAAGGGCGAGTCCGTCGAGGAAGACGTCACCGAGTAGCATCATCGCCTCACCAACAGCCGAGCCAGAGGAGCCACGTGTCGAAGGTCATCGTGTTTGGGTCCCTCAACATGGACCTGTCCGTTGAGTGCGAGAAGGTGCCCGACGCGGGCGAGACGGTTTGCGGCTCCGGATTCCTGATGAGCCCCGGCGGCAAGGGTGCCAACCAGGCCTATGCGGCCGCACGGATGGGTGCGGAGACATACCTGGTCGGTGCCGTGGGCGATGACGCGTTTGGCACGCGTCTTGCGAGGTCGCTCGGCTCCGTCGGTGTCCTCTGCGACTACCTGCATGTGCGCGACACCGCTCCCACGGGTACGGCGACCATCGTCCGCTGTCACGGCGACAATCGCATCGTGGTGGATGCCGGGGCGAATGCGGCACTCACCTCGGATGAGGTCTGCGCCGCACTCGATGACCTCGCAGAGCCCGGGGATGTTTTCCTCGCACAGCTCGAGTGTGACTTCCCGACGACGGTGGACGCCCTTGCCTACGCTCGCGAGATGGGCCTCTACACCATGCTCAACGCAGCTCCGGCGGGTGGTGGTGACCTTGCGAGCATCTACCCCGCGATCGACCTGCTCTGCGTGAACGAGAGCGAGTGCATGTCGCTGACGGGCATCCATCCCGTCGATGATGTGAGCATCATGAAGGCCCTCGTGGTCCTCTCGTCCTGGGGGGTCTCCACCCCGGTGATTACGCTTGGTCCCCAGGGGTCAGTCGCGCTCATTGCCGAGGAGTTCGTGTCCGTCCCGTCACGAAAGGTCGAGGCCGTCGACTCCACGGGTGCGGGTGACGCCTACCTCGGTGCCCTTGCGGCCGAGCTCGTGGCCGGGAGGGAGATCGCAGACGGCCTGGTCGTCGCCTCTGCCGCTGGTGCGCTTGCGTGCAGGACCATCGGTGCCCAGCGGGCCATGCCGACGGCCGGACAGGTTGCGGCCTTCATGAGCTGCGGAGGGGTGAGGTAGCCCTGATGGCCGGTAGGATTCCCGTCGTCATAGACACCGACCCTGGCATCGATGACGCGGCGGCGCTCGCCGTCGCGCTCTTCTCGCCTGCGCTGGACGTGAGGCTGATCACGACCGTCGCAGGCAACGTCTCGATTGAGAGGACCACGCGAAACGCGCTCAGGCTCGAGTCGTTCTTCGGGACGCACGTGCCCGTCGCGCGCGGGGCCTCCCAGCCGCTCGCGGGCGTTGGCATAGAGGCTGGCGCGGTCCATGGCGAATCGGGACTCGGTGACTGGGACTATGACGAGACGGCCGACGGACTCCTCCTTGAGAGCGGTGCGGTCGAAGCCCTGTGGGACGTGGTGAGCATGGCTCCGGATGCCGTCACGGTCATCACGCTCGGCCCGCTGACCAACCTGGCGCTGCTCCTTCGCGACCATCCCGACCTGCCGAGGATCGTGCGACGCGTGGTCTGCATGGGCGGCGCCATCCGTCACGGAAACGTCGGCGTCCTCTCGGAGTTCAACGTCGCCGTCGACCCCGTGGCCGCGAGGCAGGTCGTCGAGGCAGGCCTCGACGTCACGTTCGTGCCGCTCGAGGTTGCCGACAAGGCCCTCGTCATGCCTGACGGCATGGCACGCATCGCCGCTGGAGGTAGGACGGGGGCCATGCTTGCAGGGATGTTCGACGCCTACGCCTCCCGACCTGAGGTCTCCGTCGGCAAGGAGATGTACGACCCCACGGCGGTGGGCTACGTCATCGCGCCGGAGATGTACCACGTCGCGGACTGCTTTCTCGAGGTTGATGCCAGTGCGTGCTGCAGCGCGGGCGGGACGTACTTCGATCTCGACGGGCTTCGGGGGCGTGTCCCCAACGTGCATGTCGCGACCTCCATCGACGCAGTTGCCTTCCGCGTCTGGCTGGAGGAGTCCCTCGCCCTCTGTCCCTGACAACCTGGAGAAGGTGACGGAGAAGGTGACAGGTATCTTTTCCAGGTTTTCGTCTCTCCTACACGGATAGCCAATCATCTTTCGAACGTAAGCAATGGCTATACTCATTGAAGCACAACACGAACGAAACGAAAGGCTTTCGCATGGCGAAGCGTGACGCGCAGATTCTTGGGATACTCACGGATGCAAAGAGGATCGAGGTCGCCGTGCTTGCGTCACGGATTGGTGTCTCGGACGTCACCATGCGCAAGGATCTCGATGCGCTCCAGTCGCGTGGTCTCGTGGTTCGCGAGCACGGATATGCCCTGCTTGCGAACCCCAACGACGTGGGCGGACGCCTTGCCTACCACTACGAGGAGAAGCTGCGCATCGCCGAGCGTGCCGCCCGGCTCGTTTCCGATGGATCCACGATCATGGTCGAGAACGGCAGCTGCTGCGCACTGCTCGCCCGGAGGGTTGCCGAGACCACCTCTGGCGTGACCATCGTCACCAACAGCGCCTTCATCGCATCGTACGTGCGCGACGTTCCCGCCGTACGTCTCACGCTGCTTGGTGGTTCGCTGCAATGCGATTCCCAGGTGATGGTCGGCCCCCTCGTGCGTCTTGGTGCCCAGCAGTTCGTGGTTGACAACCTCTTCGTCGGTGCCGATGGCTGGCTTGACGGGGTGGGTTTCACCAACAGCGACCAGATGCGTGCGGAGGCGGTGCGATCCATGGCCGCCTCGGCCGTGCGCGTGGTGGTGCTCACCGAGTCCGAGAAGTTTGGCACCCATGGCTCGGTCCCGCTCGGTCTGGGCGACAAGCCTATGACCGTGGTCACCGACGACGGCGTTTCCGATGCGGTGCGCGCGGGCCTCGGGCGCGCGGGCGTCGAGGTCGTCGTGGCGGAGTAGGCCTCCGATCTCCTCTGTTCATCGCTCTGAAAACTGATTGTGAACGAAATCATAATATCTTACGAACGTAATTCTATCTTGACAGTCGGGCACGTAGTCGATACAGTAATTGCGAACGAAAGCAATATGCATTCTGTACACAAGATGCGGAGCGAAGCGATGGAGAATAGGGAGCACTTCGGCGCGTTGACTGGTCGTATGCAGGCCTTTCGCGAGGAGGTTCTCGACGAGAAGCCCTTCATCGATGCCGAGCGCGCCGTCCTTGCCACCACATCCTACGAGGCGAGCAAGAATCAGCCACCAGTCATGAGGCGCGCCCTCATGCTGGAGAAGGTCCTCGATGACATGACGATCTACATCGAGGACAAGACGCTCATCTGTGGCAACCAGGCGACCAAGAACTGTAACGCCCCGGTCTTTCCCGAGTACACCCTGGGCTTCGTGATCGACGAGCTGGACATGTTCGAGAAGCGTGACGGTGACGTGTTCTATGTCACCGACGAGACCAAGCGGCAGCTCCGTGACATCGCACCCTTCTGGGAGAACAACAACCTGCGCGCTCGTGGCGAGGCCCTTCTGCCGGATGAGGTCTCCGTCTTCATGGAGACGGGTGTCTTCGGCATGGAGGGGAAGCTCAACGCAGGCGACGCCCATCTCGCCATCAACCACGCGCGCCTGCTGCGAGAGGGGCTTGCGGGCTACGAGGCCCGCGTCCGTGCGGCCAAGGCGGCCCTCGACCTCACCGATCCAGACTCGATCGACAAGTACGTCTTCTACAAGGCGTCCCTCGTCGTGATCGATGCGGTCCGACGCTTCGCCCTTCGCTACTCTGCGCTCGCCGCCGAGAAGGCCGCGGAGCAGACCGATCCCGTCCGCGCCGCGGAGCTCGAGTCCATGTCCGCGATCTGCGCACGTGTCCCCTACGAGCCGGCGTCGACCTTTCGCGAGGCCGTCCAGGCGGTCTGGTTCTCCCAGGTCATCCTCCAAATCGAGTCAAACGGCCACTCGCTCTCCTTCGGCCGCTTCGACCAGTACCTCTATCCCTACTACAGGGCGGACATGGATGCCGGCAGAATCACCCACGACGAGGCGCTCGAGCTTCTCACCAACCTCTGGATCAAGACGCTGACCATCCAGAAGGTGCGCAGCCAGGCCCACACGCTCTCCTCGGCAGGTAGCCCCATGTACCAGAACGTCACCATCGGTGGCCAGACCCCGGACAGGCGCGACGCCGTGAACGAGCTCTCGTTTCTCGTGCTTCAGTCGGTCGCGCAGACGCGGCTCACCCAGCCCAACCTCACGGTTCGCTATCATGCTGGCATCGACAGACGCTTTCTCGACGAGTGCATCGAGGTCATGCGACTTGGCTTTGGCATGCCCGCCTTCAACAACGACGAGTTCATCATCCCCTCGTTCATCCACTGGGGTGTGGCGGAGAGCGACGCGTACGACTACTCGGCCATCGGTTGCGTGGAGACGGCCGTCCCAGGCAAGTGGGGTTACCGCTGCACCGGCATGAGCTACCTCAACTTCCCGCGCATCCTTCTCGTCACCATGAACGACGGCGTGGACCTCACGAGCGGCCTGCGCTTCACCAAGGGCTATGGCATGTTCACCGAGATGGGAAGCTACGAGGAGCTTCTCGCTGCCTGGGACAAGACCATCCGCGAGATGACCCGTTACTCCGTGATCGTGGAGAACGCGATCGACAAGGCCTCCGAGCGAGACGTGCCCGACGTCCTCTGCTCCGTCCTGACCGATGACTGCATCGCCCGCGGCAAGACCATCAAGGAGGGCGGTGCCGTCTATGACTTCATCTCCGGCCTTCAGGTGGGCATCGCCAACATGGCGGACTGCCTTGCCGCGATAAAGAAGCTCGTGTTCGAGGAGGGGCGGATCACGCAGCGACAGCTCTGGGATGCCATCCTTGATGACTTTCGGTCACCCGAGGGGATGCGCATCCAGCGGATGCTGGCAAACGAGGCCCCCAAGTACGGCAACGATGACGACTACGTTGACGATCTCGTGGTAGAGGCCTACGACTCCTACATCGATGAGATCGGGAAGTATCCCAACACGCGATACGGCCGCGGACCCATCGGCGGCATCCGCTATGCGGGCACCTCGTCCATCTCGGCAAACGTCGGTCAGGGCATGGGCACCATGGCAACCCCCGATGGGCGTCACGCCCACGAACCCCTCGCCGAGGGGTGCAGCCCTGCACACAACGCGGACAGGCAGGGACCCACGGCGGTGTTCAAGTCCGTCTCCAAGCTTCCCACCGAGAAGATCACCGGGGGTGTGCTCCTCAATCAGAAGATGACGCCTACGATGCTCGAGGGCGAAGGGAACAGGCGCAAGCTCGAGATGATGCTCGGTGCGTTCTTCAACCGCCTGCACGGCTATCACGTGCAGTACAACATCGTCTCTCGCGCCACGTTGGTGGATGCGCAGATTCATCCTGAGGCCCACAAGGACCTCATCGTGCGTGTGGCGGGCTACAGCGCCTTCTTCAACGCGCTCTCGAAGGCGACCCAGGACGATATCATCGGACGAACCGAGCAGACCCTCTAATGCGGGACGAGAATCACCAAGCCAAGTGCAACTGGTTGCATGCAGCTATCTACCTGCTGATGCGGTAAAACACGCACCTAGTTGCCTACCTGGAAAAGATACCTGTCACCTTTTCCAGGATTAGCGGCCGAAGCGCTTGCGAGCCGAAGCGGACGACCCCGGCGTCTCATGGGCATCACGGGCTCTCAGCGTAGCGTCAGCACGTATTTGTTTCGTTTGCCGGGAGCGATGATGGTGCTCGCTTCGAAGACCTCGTTCCGGGCGTTTCTCGCGTCTCGGCTGATTCGAAACGCCGGTGACCCCGGCCTGCACTCGAGAAGCTCGGCATCGCCCTTGGTGAGCGCAACCGCCTCGTAGGTCTCGTGGGCCTCGCTCGGCGCTGACCCGGACTCCTCCGTGATGCGCGAATAGAGGGACTCCTCGAGGTCGGTCTCGTCCAGCAGCGGGCAGAGCCTGCAGGGGACATAGGTCGTCTCGAGGAGGATCGGCTTTCCGTCACCCATGCGCAGCCGACGAATCTCCCAGGCGAGGCTGCCATCGGGTACCTCGAGCCGCTCGGCGATGCCATCGGTTACCTCGACGAACCTGAACCGGATGATCTTGGATGTGGGAGTGATTCCGAGGGTCGCCATCTCTGAGGAGAAGCTGTAGAGGGTGTCGAGGCTCCTGCGCAGCTTCGGCTCGGCGACGAAGGATCCCTTGCCGGCGCGTCTCGTGACAAGCCCCAGACTCACGAGCTCGGAAAACGCCTTGCGTACGGTCGCGCGTGAGAGTCCGAGGTCGCGGCAGATTCTCTCCTCGGTGGGGAGGGGGTCTCCCACCGAGAGCGTACCTGACGAGATGAGGCCGGAGAGCTGGTCTGCGAGCTGGCGCCAGAGCGAGGTGGGGGAGGACTGGTCGAGTGCCTTGAGGCTGAGCTGATCTGTATCTGACATTCGCGTGGCTTTCTGTTGGCGCTCTCGGCATCGTCGAGAAGGAAGCTGTGGAGCAACCTCTACGGTGCGTGTAATTGTACCAAACAATCGGATTCACCCTTGACGTACGAGAGCCAGGAACCTATATTCTGGATGGGTATAATTTGTACCAAACAAAAGGTACAAATAATCAGGCGAGGATGCCAACGAAGGAGAGGCAGCATGCAGACCACCAAGAAGGCAGCCGAGATGACCGAGCGCGAGCTGGCAAACTATATCGACCAGTCGGTCCTCAAACCCGAGTTTACCGTCGATGACATCAAGAGGTACTCGCAGGAGGGCATTGACTACGGGTGCAAGACCATTTGCATAAACCCCGCCTCTCTCGAGATCGTTGCCCCCATGGTCGAGGGAACGGCGACCGGCATCTGTGTCGTCTGCGACTTCCCGTTCGGTCTCTCCACCACTGCCTCCAAGGTTGCCCAGGCCCACGAGTACATCACCAGCTACAAAATCGAGGATCTTGACATCGTTGCAAACTACGGTCGGCTGCGCTCTGGCGACCTTGGCTACGTGACCGCCGACATCAAGGCGGTCATCGACGAGTGCCATGCGCACGACGTCAAGGTCAAGGTCATCATCGAGACAGACTCGCTTAATGCCGACCAGATCAAGGCTGGTACCAGATGCGCGGTCACCGCAGGTGCCGACTTCATCAAGTCCTCCACGGGCTTCTACACCGGTGGCGAGCAGCATGGTGCGACTGCCGACGTCGTGGCGCTCATGATGGAGGCTGGCGAGGGTAGGATCAAGGTCAAGGGTTCAGGTGCCATTCGCACGCGCGAGCACTTCTTCCAGCTCATCGACATGGGCATCGACCGTATGGGCATCGGCTACCGCTCGACTCCGGTCATGCTCGGCATGACGCCCGAAGAGGCCAAGAGCCTCGCATAGCGTCGGCCTTACGCTGTCGGAGTCGATTCGCAGAAAGAAGGAGCCATGTGCGGCAATGAGGGTGTCGATGACGTGGCCGTCGAGGGTCCGATCATCGCCCATGTCATCTCCGACTCGTTTGGTGATACCGCCTGCGGTGTTGTGCGTGCCGCTGCGGCCCGGCTTGACCAGGGCGCCATCATCGTCAGCTGTCTCTCCCACGTCGAGACCAGGCGCCAGGTCGCCAGGTACCTTGACCTCCATCACGAGGAGGGAATGCCTACGGCCGTGTTCTATACGATTCTCGACGAGGGGCTGTGCGACGACATACGTCAGGAGCTTGATGGGAGAGGCATCCCGTCACTCGATCTCCTCGGCCCGACGCTGCGCATCTTCTCCACGCTTCTCAACACCAACCTGCACAGCATCTCCCGGACCCTTGTTGACGGAACCGGTGCCACGGTGCGCTACGTCGATGCACGCCTTCTGTCCGAGAGGCGGCCAGACTGACCCCGGTGCTCGAACGTCTATGAACGCTGCGGCCACGCTATCATGGTGACGCAGCGCAGCCGGCATGCGTCCGTCGCGGGAGGAGTCCAGATGGCAAACATGCTCGACTATCTCGACTGGTACGGGGACTTCGACTTCAGGGCCGTCCCGTTCAACGAGGTTGACAACCTCATTCTCGCGCAGATCTCCTATCTGGACCTTGCCGGCGTGGTGCCTCCGATGCCGTCAGACGGATCGTCATTCGTGGCGTCCGATGTCCCTTCCGTCCGCGCTGCATGGTCGGGCTTCCAGGAGTGCCACTCCGCGAGCGAAAGAGTCGACCTCGGTCCCCTCATCTCTCCGCTTACGGCGACCGTCTTCGAGAAGATGGCGGCCGGCAACCGTTTTGCCACTACGCGTCTCTGCTGCTACGAGAGTCGTCTCGACACAGTCTCCCATGAGCAGTTTGGCGCCCTGACGGCGACTCTTCCCAATGGCATGTCTTACGTCTCGTTTCGTGGCACCGATGACTCCTTGGTCGGCTGGCGGGAGGACTGCGAGATGAGCTATCGCGTCGTCCCGTCGCAGATGTCGGCGCTCTCGTATCTCGACGAGGTGGCTGGTCTCGTGCGAGGAGAGCTTCACGTCGGCGGACATTCGAAGGGAGGTAACCTTGCCGTGTATGCCTCGGCATACTGCTCGGCCGAGACGCGCCGGCGAATAGCGGTCGTCTGGTGCAATGATGCGCCTGGCTTTGTCGACGAGGTCGTGCCCCTGTCGAGCCTGGACCCCATCCTTGATCGCGTCAGGCTGTTCACGCCCGAGTACAGTCTCGTGGGCTCCCTCTTCACGCATGCTCTGGCCCCGACCGTCATCAAGTCGGGTGGCGACACCGGCACCCAGGGCGTCATGCAGCATAGCGCCCTAGAGTGGCAGGTCATGCGTGGGGAGTTCGTTCGTGGGAAGGGCATCTCCAAGGACAGCCGAAAGATGGGCGAGGTCTTCTCGCAGCTCCTGGCATCGCATGACGCTGCTGGCAGAAAGCGTCTGGTCACCAACCTGTATGACGCCCTCGACGAGGCGGGCATCGACTCCCTGACCACGCTTGCCAGCCGAGGTGCCGTGGGTCTGGGAGCGGTCCTTAACTCCGTTGGTGCCCTCGACGAGGAGGACAGAAAGCCCATGACCGACTTCCTGCTGGGCATCGTGGGACAGAGCGTCGTCTCGACCGTCTCGCCTATCGCCAAGACCATCACGGCGGCGTTCGAGGATGCACGAAGAAGCGCAGAGAGCATCATCGAGCATCGAGTTGGTACGGGTGGTGAGATCTGAGAGCGCACGCGTGCTCTCGTTGCTGCGTCCTCGCGGAGCCGGAGACTCCAGCCTGCCTTAGCCAGATGGCGCGGATGGCGACAAAATCCGCGACGTATCGGCAAGATAATGTCGTTATCCGCGGCGTATGGCTAAGGCGGGGGCGGCACGACCCGACTCGGGCGCGGTAGCGAGAGGTCTCCCTGCCAGATCGCGTCGCGTTCATGTCTGTCTTTTTGGAAGGTGGCGTGCCGAGGCGAACCTTTCGCGTCTTCCATGGCTACAGTGGATGCATATGCAGCTGAAACATAGGGAGTGGCATGGGAGCCGAGGGCGAGGGTACGGTGGCTCGCACATACAACAAGTGGGCAATCCTGTTCACGGTCATCGCGATGACCTTCATGGTCTGCCTGGACACGAGCATCGTGAACGTGGCGTTGCCCGTCATGGCCGCCGAGCTGGGTGTCAAGATGGCGGACATCGAGTGGGTCGCGACCGCCTATATGCTTGTGAGCTGCGCCGGCATGCTCGTGTGCGGGCGTCTCGGTGACATCTACGGAAAGGTGCGCGTGTTCCAGGTCGGCGTCGTGCTGTTCACGTTGGGCTCGGCGCTCTGTGGTTTTGCGCCCAACCTGCCGGTGCTCATCGCCTCGCGCGCGCTGCAAGGTCTTGGCGGGGCGGCCGCCTTTTCGTGCAATCAGGGCATCATCACCGAGACGTTCCCTGCGAGCGAGCGTGGACACGCACTGGGATGGCTGGCGACGGTCGCCGCCGTGGGATCGATGGTGGGCCCCGCCATGGGTGGGCTGCTTCTCTCCACCACGGGATGGAGCTCAATCTTTCTGGTCAACGTTCCCGTGGGGATCATCTCGTTCGTCATCGGCCTGAGGACGCTGCCCAACAGGTCGCCCGAGCACCCCGGCACCCTCGACGTACCCGGTTCCGCGCTGCTGTTCTCCTCGCTTCTGCTCGTGGTGGGGTCGGTCACCCTCATGCAGCAGCAGACGGGCATTCCGGAGATTGCGGCGCTGGTCGTCGGCCTCGTGCTTCTCGGCGTGTTCGTGCACGTGGAACGCCGATGCGGCGACCCGGTGTTTCCGCTGCGCGTCCTCAAGAACCGCATACTCATCCTGAACATGGTCACGCTCTTTGCCATGTTCTTCATCATCGGCGGACAGAACCTGCTGCTTCCGTTCTACTTCCAGGATGCGCGCGGCATGACGGCCATGCAGGCCGCGCTGCTCCTGACGGTCATACCCATTGTGACGAGCGTCGTCGGCCCCATAGCGGGAGCGGTGTCGGATCGTATCGGCTGCTACTGGCCTACGAGCGTGGGTCTTGGGGTGGTTGCCGTCGCCGAGCTCATGCTCGCATCGATGGGACTCGGTACGACCATCCCCTTCATGGTGGTCGCGCTCGTGGCATACGGCCTCGGTGACGCCATGTTCATGGCACCCAACAACTCCCTCATCATGGGGTCAGCACCCCCCGACGAACTGGGGCTCATTGGTGGACTTGCCGCGTTTTCGCGGCTGTTCGGACAGGTGGTGGGCCTGACGTTCTGCACGTCGACCCTCTATGCGCGCATGAGCACCGAGGCAGGCTATGCCGTCGCGGACTTCATCGATGGTCGCGCGGACATCTTCATCGACTCGATGTCGCTCGTCTTCGTGCTCATGGCGCTGGTAATCGGCGTGGGATTCGTGGCCACGGTCATGCGCTTCGTGGCATTTCGTCGAGACGTTCGCGCCGCAAGCTGAGGCTCGGGCGAGGAGAGACGGAGGGGTCTGTCCGCATGCCTTACGTAGCCGGTGTCCGCCAGTCGGGCTGACGTGACGATCGTTCTCGTCACCCGATAGTGCGAATCGCTCGTCCGATTGGCACATGCGCTCACAAGGACAATCTCGGGAATCCGCCGGATACAAAGGCACTTGGCACCAGACAAACGAACGCTGACCAGCAATAGGGTGATCTCGTTGATTGACCTGAGGCTCCCATCGCCCCGTTACAAAAGACCTGTTACGTCATTTATAAACGTTTCGGTACCTAGCTCAATAGTATTCATCAGCAAAGTCTGATTATCAAAATCCGGCGCAGTCACCAACGTACATTCTATGATGGCGTCCTGATTGTGATCATCATGAAATGCATTAATAATATCTGAAATGTTATTTGATACAAATTCGTATCTAGTCGCTATCGTTCTGTTGCGAGCGGAAAGCCATGCCTCAAAGGTCCCCTTTTCGTGTAGATAGACTACGGCAATCTTTAGACCCCTATCTTTCAAGCACGTTGGGTTTAATGAAAAATAGGACATGTCCATGTAGCCTTGGTACGTATTGCTTGTGCCGTAGCGGGGGTACTTCTTGATAAAATCAGCCCGCAACTTGCCCATGAGCTCCTGTATTCCCTTGTACGCGATCTGAATCTCTCCCTGCTGCAAACAGAGGGTGTAATTGCGTATAAGTTGATTCAGGGTTTTCATGTGCAGCTCCTCCGGGTGAGAGTCAAAACGAATTGGACACATACTCTACCTGTTAGATGTGCGGGCCAAGGCCATTGTCGGCGAGCACGTCATCGACCGGGGGCAAGGGGTGCACGAGGGTTTCCGCGAGCGTCTTCGAAAACCGTTCCGACGCAGGTCCGGTTGGGTCCCTCCCGTCAGGCCTGCTCCCAGCCCTTCCAGATGTCGGGTTCGTAGCCGAGGGTCGCCGCCTTCCCGTTCCGCACGATGGGGGTACGGATGACCTGCTGGTTCTCGAGCAGGATGCCCTCAAGCAGGGCGTCTGGCGTATGCTGTACGAGCGAGAGCGCATAGGCGTCTCTCGCATTCACGTCGACGAGTGCCGCCAGACCTCCCTGCGTCTGCGCCACAGAGCGTAGCTCGCCCACCGAGAGTCCCTTCTCGGCCATGTCCACGTACTGAAATCTGATGCGGCGCTCCTTGAACCAGCGTTCCGCCTTACGCGAGTCGCTGCTCTTCTTGGTGCCAAAGATCTGGATGTTCATGCAGACCCCTCGTTCGGCTCGACCATGTCCCTGTCGATACTATCGCTACCCCACTACGAAGATTTACTCACGAAGGGCCCAAAATGGTTCATAGCGACGTATCTTGCCCCTTCGTGAGTAAATGGCCGCCTTGTCGGGTGGACTATGCACGATCGTTCGCGTGCGGGGAGAGAAGTGCGTGCAGCTTTGCCCGCCGCTCGAGGCTTCTCCCAGAGCAGGGGGTCACTGGGGCGCCGAGCCGCTTTGCCACCTGTCCTGCGAGCAGGTCGAGACGGGCCAGGTCAAGCACCTGACGCGGTCGTGCAACGAAGGGGTGCATGCCCATCGCAAGCAACGTGTTTGCTCGCTCCGCGTCGTGCGCGAGCTTCTCGTTGGCCCCCAGAGGGCCGGGGCTGCCCTCGTGGAACTCGAAGCTCTCGTATTCCAGAAGGACTTCCCGCTCGGGCCAGTAGAGGTCGGGCAGAATGGTTCTCTGGCTGGAGATGCCGGCTCGTCCGGCACGCAGGCGCACATTGAGGATGGGCCGCGGCAGCCCGTATCCGCCGAGGCCTGTGGGCAGCGTGAGCATGAGGGCAAGCATCGTCTCCATGGGCGAGAAGGACATGGGCATGCTGCGTCCGAGCGTGGCTCGGAAGAGCTCGATCCCGCGGACGGAGGGTTGCTCGTCGGCAAAGTGGGAAAGCGCGTTGTAGCTGGTGAGAGGCATCTCGCCATAGGTCGTCCCCGTACCGGTGCCCTCCGTTCGGCGATAGGTCCCCATGAGCTCCATCGCTGTCTGAGCGAGCCAGACCTCTCGGACCGTCGCCGCCCATCTGGTGGGGTCGTCAAGGGGACGCAGCGGGTCGCCAGGGGCGAGACGTTCGAAGAAGAGCCTGTCATCGGCGGATGCCTTTGGCAGGGGAGGGCCCGCAAGCTGCAACAACGTAAACTCCGGCGAGCTCACGAGGAACCTTTCGCCTGGGGCAGCGAAGAGCGATCGATGCGCGAGGGGACCGCTCCACGCGTGTGCCTGCACCGCCTTCGAGCGTGAGCGGCTGGCTGCGTTGGGAACGAGCAGGTGGAGGGGTCTTGCGAAACCGTCAAGGTCGATGTCGAGTAGTGCGAGCTGACGAGGGCCCGAGGCGAGCGGGGCGAGTGCCGCGAGCGTGCGCGTCTCGTCCGGGATGGCTCGCCTGTTCTCGGTCCCATGGGTTCGGTGGTACTCCAGAGCTGTCCAGTGGCTCAGGACTGCCTGCATCTGACCCTCCATTGCGTCGGGATTTACTCACGAAGGGCATGTTTTTCTCGCTTGCGCTGATTTTAGGCCCTTCGTGCGTAATCGCGCTCCGCCTTCCTCCGCGAGAAGCAGACCCGAACGTTATTGTTGACATATGCCATAAACTCATCGATGATGAACTGGTTGCGAAGGAGGAAGCGTGCCCAGACCATGCAAGCGGCGCCGCGTGTGCGCCATGCCAGGATGCAGGCGCTTCTCGCCGACGAAGACGCTGGGGGAAGGGTCCGTTGCACTCTCGATCGATGAGTTCGAGACGGTCAGGCTCATCGACTACGAGAGTCTCGACCAGGTAGAGTGTGCCGAGCGCATGGACGTTGCCCGTACCACGGTGCAGGCCATCCACTCGCGTGCGCTTGCCAAGGTGGCCGCGGCGCTCGTGGAGGGGCGTGAGCTCGTGATCGGTGGGGGCGACTTCTTCGTCTGCGACAAGAGCGAGCAGCAGGGCTGCGGACGGCATGCATGCTGCCGCAGCTCGCTTCAACGTGGAGATGCCCCATGCGGGCAGAGAGGAAGCATCATGAGGATCGCGGTTCCGTACGACGAGGGTAAGATCTTTCAGCACTTTGGCCATGCGCAGGCGTTCAAGGTCTATGAGGTCGAGGACGGCAAGGTGGTCAGCTCCCGTCTCGCCACGCCGGACGGCGCGGAGCACTGCGCCATGGTCGGGGTTCTCGCGGATGGCGGCGTCGATGCGCTCATCTGCGGCGGCATCGGGCCAGGCGCGGTCAATGCGCTCACGGCCTCGGGCATGCGGCTCTATGCGGGTGTGAGCGGCAGTTGCGACGAGGCGGTGGAACGGCTCCTGGCGGGTACGCTCGAGTATGGGACCTCCGCCAACTGTGACCATCACGAGGGATAGACCTGGAGAAGGTGACAGGTATCTTTTCCAGGTTGTGGCACTGGTTCCCCAGAGGCACGCCCTGCTATCCTGTGCAAAGACAGACAACGGTCGAACGGAGCTGGGCATGCACGATGAGAACTGCGTCTTCTGCAAGATTGCGATGCATGAGATTCCTACCAGGGTCGTCTACGAGGACGAGCATGTCCTTGCCTTCGATGACCTTGATCCTCTCATGCCGGTGCATACGCTCGTCATTCCCAAGGACCACTACCGCGACGTAGGGGACGGCGTTCCCGAGGAGGCGCTCGGCCACGTGATGTCCGTCGTGGCCAAGGTCGCCAAGATCAAGGGTCTTGCCGAGCGGGGCTATCGCTGCATGATCAACACCGGAGACGATGCGAGCCAGTCGGTCAGGCACTTTCACGTGCACGTGATGGGTGGTGGCCACATGCCGCGTCCCAACGACCAGGATTGGGGTCCCGCAGCCACCAATGCCGACAAGATGGCTGCCCAACGTGCGCTTCTCGCCGCCGCGAAGGACTACGCGACGGAGTCCGCAAGGCTCGACGGCAACAGGAACTAGCGCCCGGGCGAAGACATGCCCTATGATGTTCTGCGACGAAGGCAGGGGTCCTGCAGAGCCGTCGCGGACAAGGAGGGCGGATGGGCGATTTCGCGGCATCGAGAGACGTCGTCCTCGTCGTCGAGGATGACTCCGACATCGCCGAGCTCCTGACGCTCTACCTGAGCGGCGGAGGCTATGAGGTGCGTACCGCCGGTGACGGCGTGGAGGGCCTCGAGGCCCTGAGGGCCGGGGACGTGTCGGTCGTTCTCGCCGACGTCATGATGCCTCGCATGAACGGCTACGACTTCATCCGCGGTGCTCGCGAGTTCAGCAGCGTACCCATCGTCGTGGTCTCCGCAAGGTCCCAAGCCGCCGACAAGATGCTTGGCCTCGACCTCGGTGCCGATGGGTACATCACCAAGCCCTTCGATCCCATGGAGGCCATGGCCTACGTGCGCGCCGTCCTCAGACGCTACAGGCATGAGAACGGCCCCAGCTCGGATGAATCCAGCAGTCCGGATGCGGTCGTCGTTCGCGATCTGGAACTCGACACGGTCAAGCTCGTCCTGCGCAAGGACGGAGAGACGGTTCCCCTCACGGCCACCGAGCTCAGGCTCATGTCCAAGTTCATGGGGTCTCCCGGGCGCACGTTCACCAAGGCGCAGCTCTACGAGGCGGTGATGGGTGAGCCGTGCGAGGGTGGGGAGGACAGCGTGATGGTCCACATCTCCAACATCCGTGCAAAGCTCCGCGATACCGACGCGAGCGCTCCCTATATCAGGACCGTACGGGGACTGGGGTATCGTCTTGAGGCTTAGCGGCTGGTGGGGATATGCAAAGTCGAGCCTTGCCATGCGGTGCATCGTCATGGTGGCCATCTACGCCGCGCTCATCATCGCGACGTTCGTGGTCGTTGGTAACGTCGTCAACAGCAAGCTGTCCACGGCCTTCATGAGCATCGACAAGCTGGTCGATCAGGTGGATGTCCTCGAGGAGGACGACTTCAGGACGCTCTCCCAGTACGCGACCAACGGAACGATGATCATCGTGTTCGACGGGGCTGGAAACAAGCTTTACTCCTCGGGGGGTACGCTTGCCTCAGAGATCACATCCAGCGAGCTTTCGGTCATCAACGACAACGTGGATGACTATCGTACATACACCGTCCTCAGCGAGGAGGACAGTGAGGGCGACACCTTCTATCACATCCTGCTCTGCTCTACCGACGAGGACAACATCCAGAGCATCGAGGGCGAATGTGTCGTGGACAAGAACCTCGTCATACTCTCGGGCAACCTCTTCCCCGGCAAGACGAGCCTTACCGAGCTCGAGTTCGGCCTGATCAGGGGTATGGTCGACAACAGGATGTACGTCGAGAAGTACGAGTACGCGACCATTGACGGGGAGGCTCGGACGCTCGTGCTCGCGGTGCCCGCGATGAGCGCGGCGGCATACAACCAGGCGATCCAGACTGCCAACCTGCCATGGCTCCTTGCGATTCCCATCGTCTTGGCGCTCACCGTCGCCGCGGTGCTTCTCCTGATCTCCACCGTCCGTCGGTCGGTCAGGCCTCTTGACGAGGCGATCGAGGCTCGCCGAAGTGGGAACGCGTGCTCCGGGGATCGTGACGGTCTCCCGTCCGAGCTTCGCCCGACGTTTGACAACTTCATGGTGCTCATGGACGAGCTCGACGCCGCCCAGGTCGAGAAGCAGCGCGTCATCGCAGACGTCTCGCACGACCTCAAGACGCCCATCTCCGTCATCGGCGGATACGCCCAGGCCCTGACCGATGGCACGATTCCTCCGGAGTCGAGGGACAAGTACCTCAAGATCATCCATGACAGGGCGATGGCCGCTGCAGACATGATCGACTCGCTCTTTAGCTACGCAAAGACGGAGCATCCCGACTATAGGCCTCAGCTCGTACTGGATGACATCTGCGAGCTCACGCGCAAGGCGGTCATAGCCTGCTCGCCCGCGGTGGAGCAGGCGGAGTGCGTGATCGAGGCGGACATCGCCGAGGAACGCTGCCTCGTGAACATCGATGCCCAGCTCTACGGACGTCTCGTCTCGAACCTGATCGAGAATGCCTTCAAGCACAATCCCGCAGGGACGAGGATTCTCGTGAAATGCCACAGGAACGGGGACCATGCGCTCGTGAGCGTGCTCGATGACGGAAACGGCGTCTCGGACGATATTCGCGCCAGGGCCTTCGATGCGTTCATAACCGAGAACGAGGGACGCTCTCCGGGCAAGGGAACGGGTCTCGGACTCTTCGTGGTCCGTCGATGCGCCGAGCTCAACGGGGCCACCGTGGGATTTGCCAGCAGTGCTCCCTCCCCGTACGTCACGGAGGTCGACGTTCGCATCCCCCTCGTGCGTGCGTAGCGCTCTTGCCACCGTCGCCAGGGGCCAAAGTCGCAGGCGCTTTGCGAGAAGGGCTCTCGAGTTTGGCTCCTGTCTCCGAGCCTCTTACCTGCAGGTGCCTTTCTTGTCTGCCAACCTTGACTTTGGCACCTGCATCTCCGCAGGTCATTGATGCGGCAGTTTTCATACCGTGTGCCAAAGTCGATGGACCAAACTCGTGGGCGGTATACGAGAATGGCTCTTGTGGCGATGCCATCAGACGGACGCACGTCATTCAGGGTGCTGTTGCAAAACCTAAAGAAACTTTAAGGAAGGCATTAGGCTTGGGAAAGGGCAATCCCTCAGAGTTGTCTCCGGAGACGGCGAGAGGAGGCGACCAGATGAGAACGAGCGTTCTTGAGTACCTCGAGGCAAGTGCGGCGCGTCGACCCGAGGGCATCGCGGTCATTGACGAGACCGGTGAGTACAGCTACCGCCAGCTGCTCGAGGCAAGCAGGCGTGCAGGTAACTCCCTGATGCGCGAGGGTGTAGGAGGCCGCCCCGTCATGCTCGTCGCCGAGAAGGGCTTCGCCATGCTCGCCGCGATGTTTGGCGTGCTGTATGCGGGCGGTTACTACGTTCCCATCGATCCTGATACGCCCGAGGACCGCATGAGGTCCATCTTCGACTGCCTGAGAAATCCCGCCGTGGTCGCCGACTGCGACAGATCGCTCGCATGCTACCGCAAGCTCCCGAGGGCGCATGTGCTTCTTCTCGAGAGCCTGTTCTCGAGGATCGCGAGCGACGAGCCGCCGGCCCTCGCCCGCGCGCACTGGATCGATGCCAACCCGGCGTATGTGCTCTTTACCTCGGGCTCGACGGGAACACCCAAGGGCGTCGTCGTGAGCCACCGTGCAATCGTCAGCTTCATCGACTCGTTCGTCGAGACCTTCGCCCTTACGGACGAGGATCGCGTGGCAAACCAGGCTCCCTTTGACTTCGACGTGTCCGTGAAGGACATCTACGGCTCCATCGCGTCCGGTGCGACGCTGGTCATCATCCCTCGCAGGCTCTTCTCGACGCCGGCGGTTCTCGCCGACTTCCTGGTGGCGCAGCGGGTGACCGTCATGACATGGGCTGTCTCCGCCCTCTGTCTCATGACCACGCTGCACGCCCTTGACGACCATGACCTCTCGAACGTTCGCATCGTGCTCTTCAGCGGCGAGGTCATGCCCCTGCGTCATCTCCACCAGTGGATGGACGCGCTGCCGCAGGCCACGTTCGTCAACCTCTACGGGCCGACCGAGATCACCTGCAACTGCACCTATCACGTGGTGGAGAGGGGCAGGGCCTACCCTGGTGAGCTCCCCCTGGGAATCCCCTTCCCCAACAGGGAGGTCCTGCTCCTTGCCGATGGCGGGACCGTGGCGAGTCACCCAGGCGAGATCGGGGAGATCTGCGTCCGAGGCACGTCGCTTGCGAGCGGGTACGTGGGCATGCCCCCCTCAATGGCTGCCGCGTTCGTCCAGAATCCGTGCAACACCCTCTTTGCCGATCCCCTCTATCGAACCGGTGACTATGCCATCGTCTCCGAGGATGGCGAGCTCTTCTTCAGGGGCAGGCGTGACAATCAGATCAAGTACCAGGGACATCGCATCGAGCTCGAGGAGATCGACAAGGCGGCCGAGTCGGTCTCGGGTGTGACGATGTGCAGAAGCGTGTTCGACGCGGCGCGCGAGCGACTCTATGCGTTCTACGTGGGAGACATCGACAGGCACGAGCTCGCCGGGGCCATGAGGGAAAGCCTCCCCAGGTTCATGGTGCCGAGTCGAGTGACGAGGATGAGCTCCATGCCGCTCACGAAGAACGGAAAGGCAGACAGGAAGGCCCTTCTCGCCATGGCGAGGGCTTCCGGACATAGGGCGGGGGACGGTCAGCGGCATGAGGGATAACGAGTTGATGGCGTGCGTGTCCGCGTTCGGCACTCCGCTCTACGTGTACGACGAGCGCGTGCTGAGAAGCAGGGTCGCATACCTTCGGGGGCATCTGCCCGAGCACGTCGAGCTCTGCTACGCGATGAAGGCGAACACCTTCGTGGTCCCCGAGCTCCAGAAGGTCGTGGATTGCCTCGAGGTCTGCTCGCCCGGCGAGCTCAGGATCTGCGGCGAGCTCGGCATCCCCCAGAGGCAGCTCGTCATCTCGGGCGTCTACAAGGGCGAGGCCACGATCGATGCGGTGGTCGGGCAGGACGTCCCGATGCGGACGTGCACCGTCGAGTCCCCGTCGCAGCTCGATGCGATCGCCTCGTCTGTCCGGCGTCACGGCAGGCGGGTGCCGGTGCTTCTCCGCCTCACGAGCGGTAGCCAGTTCGGGATGGATGCCTCCGTCGTCAGGGACATCGTGCGCGACCATGCGTCCGATCCGGCGCTGGACATCCTTGGCATCCAGTTCTTCTCGGGGACGCAGAAGGACTCCCTCAAGCGCCTCTCCCGCGAGCTCGCGAAGCTCGGGGACTTTGTCCATGGTCTCGAGGACGAGACCGGCTTCTCGGTGCGTGTGCTCGAGTATGGGCCGGGACTGCCCGTGGACTACTACGAGGCGGGCGGAAGCGCCGACGAGGGCGAGTTTCTCGACGAGTTCTCGGAGCTGCTGCGGCCGCTCGTCGCCGAGAGAAGGGTCGTGCTCGAGCTCGGTCGCAGCATCGCGGCTTCATGCGGCACGTATCTCACGAGTGTGGTCGACATGAAGAGCAACCTCGGCTCCAACTACGCCATCGTCGATGGTGGCATGCACCATCTCGTGTACTACGCCCACACCATGGCGATGCGGCTTCCGCCCGTCCATGTCCTCGGGCAGGTGGACGGCGCCTCAGGTACAGAGACGGACGTGTGGAACATCTGCGGGGCGCTCTGCACCACGAGCGACATCCTCGCCAAGCGCATGCCCGCGCTCGGTCTCAAGGTCGGAAGCGTGCTTGCGTTCGAGAAGGCGGGGGCATACTGCTCGACGGAGGGCATGCTGATGTTCCTCAGCCGCGACCTGCCCAGGATCGTGGTGGTGGACGAGGCGGGTGTGCCTCGCCTCGTGAGGGACGGCCTGAGGACGGACGTGACGAACACGCCGCGCGACTGCTCGCCAGACGCTGCTCATTCGGCTCGCCGCTGACGTCGGGCACGCTCAGGACAAGGCATGCATACGGAAGGGATTGGTTTACATGGATGACATCGTCGAGATTCTCGAGGAGCTCGTTCCCGACGTGGACGTGAGGACGTGCACGACGCTCGTGGACGGACGCTATCTCGACTCGCTCGCAATAGTCGCGCTCATCGCCGAGCTTGAGGATGCGTTCGACATCACCATCCCGGCAGTCGAGATCGTCGCGGATAACTTCAACTCCGCAGAGGACATCATGGTCCTCGTAAACCGCCTCTCCGAGGAGTAGCGGCCATATTCTGACCAGCAAAGACACACGAAGTTCCACACATGTGTCGGACCGGGTGCCCTGGCCCGGCATTTTCATGAAAGATGATCGATGACCTCATTCTTCTCGCCGGTGTTTCTCGTCGCATTCCTTCCGGCCGCACTCGTGGCCTATGCGCTCACGTCCGCGCGGTGGCGGTGGGTCACGCTGCTCGCGGCGAGCTACGTCTTCTTCTTTGCCCTGAGCGGCAGGCTTCTCGGCTTTCTTGTCGCGTCGACGGCCTCCGTCTATCTGCTCGCCCTCTGGATGGACCGCATCGCCGTCAAGCGAGACAGGAGCGCCAAAGGTCTCGAGCGAGCGGAGAGAAGGGCCGTCAAGGCGCACTACGCGAAGTACATGCGGCTGATCCTGATGGCCGGTGCCATCTTCAACCTCTCGTTTCTCGTCGCCTGCAGGTACCTCGAGTTCTTCGGCGGGCTGGTCTCGGCGCTTCTTTGCGGCGTGGGAGCTGGAGGCGGGTTGAGCCTCACGAACCTCGCCGCTCCGACGGGTATCTCCTTCTATACGCTGATGGCCGTCTCGTATCTCGTGGACGTGTACCGAGGAACGGTCCGTGCCGATAGGAACCTCGGCCACGTGGCCCTTTTTTTCGGTTTCTTTTTACTGGTCATCGAGGGGCCGTTCTGCCGCTTTGGCGAGGTCATGCCTCAGCTTCTTGAGGGGAGGAGACCGAGTGGCGCGCGCGTCCTCACGGGATCGCAGCGAATTCTCTACGGCCTCGCAAAGAAGATGATCGTTGCCGACAGGCTTCACATCTTCGTCAAGGCGGTCTTCTCCGGCTACGCGTCATGCGACGGTGGCATCATCGCACTTGCCGCGGTGCTCTACACCCTCGAGCTCTATTGTGACTTCTCCGGCGCGATGGACATCGTGTGCGGTGTCGGGCAGATGTTCGGGGTGACGCTTCCCGAGAACTTCAAGCAGCCGTTCTTCTCTCGGTCCGCCTCGGAGTTCTGGAAGCGCTGGCACATCACGCTCGGCGCGTGGTTTCGTGACTACATCTACTACCCCGTCTCGCTCAGCGCGCCGGTCAAGCGCCTGACCAAGTGGGGTCGCAGGCGCCTTGGCAACCATGTCGGACCCATTGTGGCAAGTTCCATCGCCCTGTTCTGCGTGTGGGTGGCAAACGGCCTCTGGCACGGTGCCGGCTCGCAGTACCTCTTCTACGGCATGTACTACTTCGTGCTCATCGTGCTGGGTGACTTTGCCGAGCTCGCTGGCAGGGCCGCGTCAAAGAGGTTCGGCATCAACCGCACGTCCCTGCCCTATCGTACGTTTCAGCTTCTGCGCACCCTCGTGATCATCTTCGTCGGCGAACTCTTCTTCAGGGCGGATGGCCTTTGGGCGGGGCTCGACATGTTCTCGCGCATGGTCGGCTCCTTCAACCCGGCGTCGCTCTTTGACGGTACTGCCCTCGGGTATGGCCTGGATGCGAAGGACTTTGCGATCTCTGGCGTGATTCTCCTGGGCGTGCTGGTCGTCGACATACTCAAAGAGCGCGGGCGCGAACCCGGTAGGTTGGTTGCGAGAAGGCCTAACCTTTCGCTGGCCACGTGTGTCGCGCTTGTCATGTTGGTCGTGATCTTTGGCGCGTATGGGGCTGGCTATGTTCCCGTCCCACCGATGTACGCGCAGTTCTAGGAGGTTGATGATGCCTGACGAGAAGCCCGTGATAACGACCGCGACGGGGCGGTCAGGGGGGTTGACGCGCCTCCATGCCGCGAGGGGAGTGCTGAAGGTCGCCGCCGCCCTTGCGGCCACGGTACTCCTGCTCGTCGTGACATCCTACGTCGTTATCCCAAAGGACAACCGGGCAGAAGCCGGGGAGATCAGCGCGTATGCAAACGGCTTCAGAGGTCTGGCAAAGAACAGCCTCGACGTGCTGTTCATAGGTGACAGCGAGGCGTACACCACGCTGTCACCTATGCAGATGTGGAGGCAGCATGGTTTCACTTCGTATACATCGGGCACCCCACTGCAGCTCGTGACGTATAGCAACACGCTTCTCCACCGAGCCCTCTCCTCGCAGAGTCCCAAGGTGGTCGTGTTCGAGACCGACTCCTTCTACGACAGGGCCGATGTGTCCCTTGCGCTTACGCGGACCTTCCAGGACATCCTCCCCGTCCTCGAGTATCACAGCCGCTGGAAGAGTCTGACGCTGGCGGATTTCACCACGACGCCCACCGCGACGTGGACCGATGACAACAGGGGCTTCGCCATTCGCTCGGGCGTGAAGGCTGCGGATGCCACCAACTACATGACGCCCACCTCGGACGTGGCGGAGATACCATCCCTGAACCGCGTCTATATAGAATCGATGGTCGCCTATTGCAGGAGCAAGGGGGTCACCCCGGTCTTCCTGAGCACGCCGAGCACCGTCAACTGGAACATGTCCAAGCACAACGGCATGGTCCAGCTTGCCTCGGAGCTGGGCGTGGACTACCTCGACCTCAACGTGGACGACGCGGCCAAGGCGATCGGCATCGACTGGTCCGCGGACTCCTCCGACGGCGGCGACCATCTCAACTTCTACGGTGCCCAGAAGGTGTCCACATACGTGGGGGCCTATCTCGAGGAGCAGTATGGCCTTGCGGACCACAGGGGAGACGAAACGATCGGTGCCGTCTGGGATGCCTCCCTCAGGCAGTACGAGAAGAACGTCACTGCGGCTGGGTTGTCCGAGGATGCCAGCTAGAGAGGTTTGGTGGCATGGGCGGCACGTTCGGTCTCGATTGTGTAGTCCTTTCGGGTCTCGCGGCACGACGCGACCAAGCGTGGCATGATGCCATGGAATATGGTTGGCATATGTCGAGTTTGAACAAGGAGGAGGTCGGCATGGAAATCGCACCTCTCGTCCAGTCCCTCAGAGGCAAGCTTGTCGTCTCGGTCCAAGCCTACCCGGGGGAGCCCCTGCGTCACCCCGAGACCATGGCGCAGATGGCTCGGGCATGCGAGGAGGGCGGTGCCGCCGCCATACGCTGCCAGGGTCTCTCGGACATCGCAGCCATCAAGGGACGTGTCGAGGTTCCCGTCATCGGCCTGTGGAAGGAGGGTCACGAGGGCGTCTACATCACCCCGACGCTGCGTCACGCCGTGGCCTGCGTCAATGCCGGTGCCGACATCGTGGCCATCGACGCCACCGACCGCCCGCGACCCGACGGTCGCAGCTTCGCCCAGACCGTCGTCGACCTTCGTGCGCAGTGCGAGACCCTCGTCATGGCCGACTGCATGACCATCGAGGACATCCGCGGTGCCGTCAAGGTTGGCTGCGACCTCGTGTCCACCACGCTCTCGCACAACAAGCCCGCCATCCAGACCACCATGGACGATGGTCCTGACATCGACCTTCTTCGCCAGGCAACCTCGGAGTTTCCTGGGTTGCCCATCATCTGCGAGGGACACGTTCATACCCCGGCGGACGCGAAGGCGGCCATCGATGCCGGTGCCTGGGCCGTCGTCGTGGGCACGGGCATCACGCATCCCACGAGCCTCACCACGTGGTTTAGGGCTGCGATCGAGGAGTAGGATGCGCGCCCTCGGAATGCTGGAAAAGGTGACAGGTATCTTCTCCAGCATTTCCGGCAAGACCGCACGTCTCGCCCGTTTCGCGTATCCTCTTCTTTGTCCCGACGTATAGGGGAGGGTAACGTGTCGAGCAGAAGCCAAGAGATGCGCGCAGCCGAGAACCGCGACCGCGTGCCTGATGTCGTCATCATCACAGGAATGTCCGGCAGTGGTCGTACGCAGGCCATGCACGTCTTCGAGGACATGGGGTACTTCTGCATCGACAACCTGCCTCCGCGCCTCATCCTGCAGCTCGCCAATCTCGTGGGCATCAACTCCGGAGTGGGCCGCCACCTTGCGGTGACCTGCGACCTGCGCAGCCAGGGCCTCTTCGATGAGATCACCGACTCCATCCGTCAGCTTCGCGAGCACGAGCTCTCGTACAAGGTGCTCTTCCTCGATGCGTCCGACAACGTCCTCATGCGTCGCTACGACGAGAACCGTCGTCGCCATCCCCTCGCCATCCCCGGCGAGACGGTCCAGCACGCCATAGGCCGGGAGCGCACGCAGCTCACGGGCATCCGTGACATGGCCGATCTCGTCATCGACACGAGCACCATGCGTACGTCCACGCTTCGCACGCGGCTGCGCAGGGCCTTCTCCGAGCTCACCGAGCAGCAGCTCATGGACGTGAGCGTCTTCTCCTTCGGCTTCAAGCACGGACTTCCCGCCGAGGTGGACCTCATGATCGACGTGCGGTTCCTGCCCAACCCCTTCTACGACCCCGAAATGCGCACACTTACGGGAAACGACAAGAAGGTCACTGACTTCGTGCTCAAGAACCCCACCACACAGGAATTCACCAAGGCATGGTTTCGCCTGCTCGATGTGGTCATGCCTGGCTATGTGACCGAGGGAAAGACGTCACTCTCGATCGCGGTCGGCTGCACGGGAGGCCAGCATAGGAGTGTCGTCATCGCCAACGCTACGGCCGCCTACCTCATCGATAGGGGCTACCAGGTCACGCTCTCGCACCGCGACCTCCCCAAGGCGGTGAGGTCGTAGCCATGGCCGGCCACTTTCCTCGCAAGCGCTACGTGTCCCTCGGCGGCGGCACCGGTCAGTCGCAGGTCATCCGTGCCCTGCGCATGCTCGACTGCGAGATCTCCGCCGTCGTGGCCATGGCTGACGATGGCGGCTCCACGGGCGTCATCCGTCGCGAGATGGGCGTCGTTCCTCCCGGAGACGTCCGTAACTGCCTCGTGGCGCTTGCCGCCGACCCCATGGGCCCCGTGGCCCGTGCCTTCCAGCGGCGCCTTCCCGTGGCCAGCGACCATGCGCTCGGAAACCTCATCCTGGCGACGCTCGACGAGGAGTGCGACTCGTTCGTGGACGCGATCGAGATGTGCGAGCGCATGCTCGGCTGCGTCGGCTCGGTCCTACCGTCCACACAGGAGTTCGTTGCCCTGCGCGGCGTCACGTGCGACGGTCGTCCGATCTCTGGGGAGGAGCTCATCGGCACCAGCCCCTGCACGATTGGCCGCGTTTGCCTCGAGCCCGAGAGACCCGAGGCCTGTCCCGAGGCGGTCGCCGCCATTCTCTCCGCCGACGTCATCGTGATGGGTCCGGGGTCGCTCTTCACCTCGATCATTCCCAACGTGCTCGTGCCGGGCATCGCCCGCGCGCTGCACGACACGTCGGCCACCCGGATCTTCGTCTGTCCCAAGGCGGACACCCAGTACGAGACCTGGGGTCTCACCGCCGACGAGTACGTCCGGGCGCTCTACGACCATGGTGCCGACGGCTGCGTGGATGCCGTCCTCGTCCATCGCACCCGGGCGAACGGGAGCACCTCGACCCGAGCCTTCGAGGCGCTCACCGCCGAGCAGATCGCCGCCGACCAGGCACGTCGCGCGTTCTACGCCTCGCGACGCCCGCCCTTCTCCGAGAACGTCCTGCCGCACGTCCACGACGTTCGCGTGGACGATGCCATCATAAAGAGCCTCGAGCGGATGGTGCCCGTCGTCGCGATCCGTGACTTCAACCTCGCCGACGCACCGACCGCCCATGACCCCGCAAAGCTTGCGGGAGCCATCGAGGCGGTGAGCGGATGTCGTTTACGGCGCAGGTGAAAGACGAGCTCTCCCGCGTGGACGCCTCGTCGCGAGAGGTCGAGCTCGCGGAGCTCTCGGCCCTCGTTCGCGTGTGCGGGACGCTGTCGTTCCATGGGTCGGGGAGCTACAGCATCCGCGTTTCCACCGAGACGGGGGCCGTCGCCCGCACGGTCATCAAGTCGGCTCGCAACCTCTTCGACCTCGAGACCTCCCTCACGGTCCGCCGTTCCGTGCTTCATAAGACACGAAATTATCTCATAGAGATGCCCGAGCAGGACCATCTCTCCGATGACCTCATGAGGCTTGGCATCCTCGTGCCGGGTCATGGGCTCGCCCTGGGAGTGCCTATGGCGCTGCTCGGCTCCGACGCGGCCGTCGCCGCGTTCGTGCGTGGCGCGTTCATGGCCGGGGGTTTCGTCGCGGACCCCCGGGGTGACTTCCACCTCGAGATCGCCGTGACCGGAGAGGACTTCGCCCAGGGACTCATCGCGCTCATCGCGCGGCTCGGGGCGACGGCGCGACTCAATCGCAGGCGCGGGTCGTACGCCATCTACCTCAAGAGCTTCGAGGACATAATCGTGCTGCTCGATGCCATGGGCGCCGTCCGCATGGCGCTCGTCGTGGAGGCCGCCCGCGCCAAGAAGTCGATCAAGAACGACGTCAACCGTCGTGTCAACGCGGAGATAGCCAACCAGGCGCGATCCGTGAGTGCCGCCGCCGACCAGAGGTACCTCATCGAGCGCGCCGAACGGGTGCTCGACGTTCGTTCCCTGCCACCTGTCATCCGCTCGTTCATGGTGGCCCGAAAGAACAACCCCGAGCTGAGCCTTGCCGCGCTTGGGGAGGAGCTCGACCCGCCCGTCTCCAAGTCGGCGATGTATCACAGGCTCCTGCGTCTCCAGAAGCTCGTGGAGGATGCGGAGAGCGAGGGGTAGAGGAGGGCGCCAGCCGTCCTGCAGAGAGCCGCAGGTTCCTGATGTGTGAACGTTCTCATGCCCCTCCCATGCGGGAAAATTCAACGCGCATGGATTGCCCTGCATAGAAGAGAGACTCGTGCGGTAAGATATGAAGAAGCACGTGCACTCATTGTTGTCGGGCTGCCGGGGAGTGGCTTCGGTGGCCATCCGAAAGGAGAAAGCATGGCAGTAAAGGTTGCTATCAACGGCTTTGGTCGTATCGGCCGTCTGGCCTTCCGTCAGATGTTCGGTCACGAGGGCTCCGAGATCGTCGCCATCAATGACCTCACCTCCCCCCAGATGCTTGCCTACCTTCTGAAGTACGATTCCACGCAGGGCAACTATGCACGTACGCACACCGTCGAGGCCGGCGAGGACAACATCGTGGTCGACGGCAAGAAGATCACCATCTACAAGGAGGCCGACGCCAACAACCTGCCTTGGGGCAAGCTCGGCGTCGACGTCGTTCTCGAGTGCACCGGCTTCTACACCTCCAAGGCCAAGGCCCAGGCCCACATCAACGCCGGTGCCAAGAAGGTCGTCATCTCCGCGCCCGCCGGCAACGACCTGCCGACCATCGTCTTCAACGTCAACCACGAGACGCTGACCGCCGACGACAACATCATCTCCGCTGCCTCCTGCACCACCAACTGCCTCGCCCCGATGACCAAGGGCCTCAACGATTTCGCCCCCATCGTCTCCGGCATCATGACGACCATCCACGCCTTCACCGGCGACCAGATGATCCTCGACGGCCCGCAGCGCAAGGGTGACTTCCGTCGCTCCCGTGCCGGCTCCGAGAACATCGTCCCCAACTCCACCGGTGCCGCCAAGGCCATCGGTCTCGTCCTTCCCGAGCTTAACGGCAAGCTCATCGGTGCCGCCCAGCGCGTCCCGACGCCGACCGGCTCCATCACCAACCTCTACGCCGTCGTTGCCAAGACCGTTACCGTCGCCGAGGTCAACGCTGCCATGAAGGCCTATGCCGAGACCATTCCCGACACCTTCGCCTACAATGAGGACATGATCGTGTCCAGCGACATTATCGGCGAGACCCACGGCTCGATCTTCGACTCCACCCAGACCCTGGTCCAGGACCTCGGCAATGGCCAGAGCCTCGTTCAGGTCACCGCGTGGTACGACAACGAGAACTCCTACACCTCCCAGATGGTCCGCACCATCAAGTACTTCGAGAAGTTCGTTTCCTAGTCTCGATGACCTCGTGGCATCTCGCCCGAAGTAAATGAAGTAGGGCGCGGCGTGCGGTTGTTCCAGCCGCCGTCGCGCCCTTTTCTCTGGCATTCCAACCTATTGAGGAGGAACAAGCATGGCCTTTACCAAGAAGACCGTCCGTGACGTCGACGTCGACGGCAAGCGCGTTCTCGAGCGCGTTGACTTCAACGTGCCTCTGAAGGATGGTGTGGTGACTGATGACACGCGCGTGCGTGCCGCCATTCCCACGATCAAGTACCTCAAGGAGCACAACGCCAAGATCATTCTCATGAGCCACCTCGGTAGACCCGCAGGCACCGGTCCTGAGCCCGAGTTCTCGCTCAAGCCTGCTGCCGACAAGCTCGCCGAGCTCACGGGCTACGACGTGAAGTTCGTTCCCGACACCTATGGCGACGTGGCCACCGAGGCCGTCAACGCCATGCAGCCTGGCGACATCGTCGTGCTCGAGAACGTCCGCTTCGACAAGCGCGAGAAGAAGAACGATCCCGAGATCGCCAAGAAGCTTGCCAGCTATGCCGACGTCTTCGTGCTCGACGCCTTCGGCACCGCACATCGCGCCCAGGGCTCGGTCGTCGGACCCGACGCCTACATCCCCGCCGTCGCAGGCTTCCTTCTCGAGAAGGAGGTCGATACCCTGACCAGCATCTTCGCAAGCCCGGCGCGGCCGTTCGTCGCCATCGTCGGCGGCTCGAAGGTGTCCTCCAAGATCGGCGTCCTCGATCACCTGATCGACTCCGCCGACACCCTCATCATCGGGGGCGGCATGGCGTACACGTTCTTCCTGGCCAAGGGCTACAAGGTCGGCACCTCCCTTCAGGAGCCCGACTGGGTCGAGCGTGCGGGCGAGATGCTCAAGAAGGCCGAGGACAAGGGCGTCAAGATCCTTCTCCCCGTCGACAACGTCGTTGCCGACCACTTTGGTGAGGACGCCGTGGGCGAGGTCGTCTCCTCCGACGCCATCCCCGACGATCGCATGGGTATGGATATCGGCCCCGAGACCGAGAAGCTCTACTCCGATGCCATCGCCGCAGCCAAGACCGTCTTCTGGAACGGCCCCATGGGCGTCTTCGAGATGGACCAGTTCGCGCACGGCACGCAGGTCGTCGCCGAGGCCGTCGCGGCCAACACGGGGTGCACGTCGATCATCGGTGGCGGCGATTCCGTCGCGGCCGTCAACAAGTTTGGCCTGGCCGACAAGATGAGCTGGATCTCCACTGGTGGTGGAGCCTCCATGGAGCTTGTCGAGGGCAAGGCCCTTCCGGGAGTGGAGGCTCTTCTCGATGCGTAACAGAATGATTGCCGGCAACTGGAAGATGAACAAGACCTATGCCGAGGGCGTCGAGCTCGCGCAGGGTCTTGCTGACGAGCTCAAGGACGGGACCGGCTCCGTCGACGTCGTCATCGCCCCGCCTACCGTCGACCTCAAGGGCGTCTCCGAGGTCATCGAGCAGACCACGGCCCCGTTTGCGCTCTCCGCGCAGAACGTCTACTTCGAGGAGAAGGGCGCCTACACCGGCGAGACCGCTCCCGACATGCTGACCGCGGTCGGCTGCACCTTCTGCATCATCGGCCACTCCGAGCGTCGCGGCTACTTCGGTGAGACCGACGAGGACATCAACAAGAAGGCCAAGGCCCTCATGGCCCACGACATCGTGCCGATCTCCTGCTGCGGTGAGTCCCTCGAGATTCGCGAGGCTGGTACGCACGTCGAGTTCGTCGTGAACCAGATCAAGGCCGACACCGAGGGCCTCGTCATCACCGACTCCTCGAAGTACGTGGTCGCCTACGAGCCCATCTGGGCCATCGGCACCGGCAAGACCGCCACGGCCGATGACGCCGAGGAGGTCTGCGGTGCCATCCGCGCGACCCTCGTCGAGGTCTTCGGCGCAAAGATCGCCGACGGTATCCGCATTCTCTATGGTGGGTCCGCAAAGCCCGAGAACATCGCTGGTTTTCTCGACAAGGAGGACGTCGACGGTGCTCTCGTCGGCGGCGCCTCCCTGAAGGCGGACTCCTTTGCCGCCATGGTGAGAAGCGCGATGGCATAGGCCGCTGCGACATCGACGCAGGTCTGGGGCTCGAGCGAAGGCTCGGGCCCTTCGTATGCGCAGGCGAGCGTGATTAACGTACACTCTGCCTGAGACTCGAGACAAAACCGCAGTTCGAGCAATTCTCACGGCGCAGAATGTTCGCTAAGCGATGCGATGGTCGCATCGGCAGGTGCGCCAGAGCCTGCCCCGCAGGCTCCATCGAGAAGCTGTGGGGAGGGAAGACAAACCGTGCAGCAGGCAAGATGCTGTGGTAGCCTATTCAATTGGTCAATATGCGGCTTCGTGCCGATTGCAAAGGAGATTGAACGTGAGCGTCCTCAACGTCATCTTGCTCATTCTGATGCTTCTCTCGGGTGTGCTCACCGTTGTTCTCGTGCTGATGCACTCGGGCAAGGGTACGGGTGTCTCCGACATGATTGCCGCCTCGATGTACAACGCCAACTCGGGTTCGGGCGTCTGGGAGAAGAACCTCGACCGCCTCACCGTCATCACTACCACGGTGTTCATCGTGAGCATCATCATCATGGCGCTCACCTTCCCGCTTGGTACCATCTAGCCCAAAGCGGCAGCCTCGCGACACGCGCAAGGGAGCGGACGTTCGTCTGCTCCCTTGTTTGGTCTTTTTCGGCGTAATTCGCTCGCCTGTCTTGGGAAGCCGATGGACTGTTGTTAACAGTCTGGTAACCAACCTTACCCATCGTGTTTTTGCTCCCGATGGTCTTTTAGGATACAGTTATCGTTAGGTTTTATTAAGGGATGCGTCAGCTCTTCGTCGTATCCCGGGGAAGTCCGGAGCAGGGGACAAACCGGTTGTCCCACTTCGGAAAACAGGAGGAGGATCTATGTTCGACAAGTTTGGTGGTGTTACCCGTCGCAACTTTGTGAAGGGTGGCGTGGCCGCCAGTGCCCTTGCGGGCCTCGCGGCGTGTTCCAGCTCCAGTACGGGCAGCAGCTCAAGCACCACGAGCTCTACCAGTGATGCCGGTACCTACACGGGTGGTACCGTTTCCTACTACATCAATGACCCCGTTGCCATCGATCCCTATAACTGTCAGGAATCCGAGGGTACCCAGGTTGTCAAGTGTCTCTTTGACCCCCTGACCAGGTATGACTATGTGGACCAGGAGCTCCTTCCGGCCGCCGCCGAGTCCTGGGAGGCCAACGACGACGGCACCGAGTACACGTTCCACCTGGTCAAGGATGCCAAGTTCCACAACGGTGACCCTGTCACCTCCGAGTGCTTCAAGCGCGGCTGGGAGCGTATGTGCGACCCGACCATGACCACCCCGTCCGACGTCTCCTACCACCTCGATCCCGTCGTCGGCGCCAAGGACATGGTTGCCGGTACCGCCAAGGAGATCTCTGGTGTCACCTGCCCCGATGACAACACTCTCGTCGTCAAGCTGACCGCCCCGATGGCCGACTGGCCCATCGTCTGCTCGCACCAGGCCCTCGATCCCGTGCCGCAGGCTGCGATCGATGATCCCGCGTCCTTCCTCCTGGCCCCCATCGGCAATGGTCCCTTCCAGATGGATGGCAAGTGGGTCTCTGGCCAGTACATCAACGTTACCAAGTTCGATGACTACTATGGCACCTCAGCCAACATCGATGCCGTGAACTTCTCCATCCAGAAGGATCCCGACACCGCCTTCCTCGAGTTCCAGGCTGGCAACATCGACTTCTGCCAGATTCCGGCCGGTCGCTTCGCCGAGGTCAAGAGCCAGTACGGCGAGGCCTCCGACGGCTACACCGTTACGCCGAACGCGCAGGTCCTCGATGGCGCCGAGGTGTCCACGTACTACCTCTGCGTCAACGTCAAGGACGCGACGATGAGCAACGTCAACGTCCGTCGTGCCATCTCCCTGGCCATCAACCGCCAGAACATCTGCGATACCCTGTTCGAGGGTGTTCGCAAGCCCGCCACCAACATCTTCCCGCCGATCATCGACGATGACTCGTCCAACGACTGGAAGGACTGCTACTACGACAAGGACGCCGCGCAGAAGCTCGTTGACGACAACAACCTCGCCGGCACCAAGATCACCCTCTCCTGCAACTCCGGTGGCGGCCACGAGGACATCATGGCCTGCGTCCAGGGTGACCTCCAGGCCGTAGGCTTCGTCGTTGACATCCAGACCCAGGAGTGGGCGGCCTATCTGACCGCTATGGGCGATGGCAACTTCCAGATCGGTCGTATGGGCTGGATCGCCGACTATCCGACCATGGACAACTTCCTGTACCCGAACTTCTTCTCCACCGCTGCCAACAACTACTCCAAGTGGGCCAGCACGGACTTCGACTCCAAGATCGAGGAGGCTCGTCAGATCGTCAACGATGACGATCGTCGCGTCGCCTATCGCGAGATCAACCAGATCGTCGGCGATGACATGCCCGTCATTCCCCTCATGTGGTACGCGCACAACCATGTGGGTTCCGAGAAGTTCAAGTCCATGTACTATGACGCTGCTGGTATTGCGCATCTTGCTACGTGCGAGCTTAACGTCTAGAAATAAACCTGCGTCTCGCTCGTTTGCTTATGAGGTGGGACACCGGACGCTGCTCCGGTGTCCCACATTCTTTGCTATTATCGATATGTTAAATCGTGTTTGAAAAACGGGCTTCAGGCGTCCGTCTGATGATTGTTGCGCCGAGCCAACCGCTATACTCACGTAAGTTGTGCAGCTCCCTGCCTCACAACTCGTGCAGCTCGGCAGACTTAGGGAGTGTCCATGGGAAAATACATCCTCAAACGAGTGCTTCAGTTCATCCCCGTGTTTCTGGGCGTGACGCTGATTCTCTTCGTCATGGAGAACGTGGTTCCGGGTGACCCGATCAAGCTTATCGCAGGCGAGAAGAAGCTTGATCCGGTCACCGAGCAGAACCTGCGCGTCTCGTTCCACCTCATCGAGACGGACTCGGACGGCAACGTCATCTATGACGCGAACGGCAACACCATCGAGACCCCGCTGTGGAAGCGCTACGTGCTCTACATCAATGGTCTCCTTCACGGTGACCTGGGCGTCTCGTACCAGAAGTCCGGGCAGACGGTCTCCAGCATCATCGCGTCCAAGTATCCGTACACGGTGAGGCTCGCCCTCGTGGCCATCGTCCTGGAGGCGGTGCTCGGCATAGGTGCGGGCATGATCTCAGCGATAAAACGCTACTCCTTCTGGGACATCCTCGTGACGCTGCTGTCGGCGCTCTTCGTGTCGATGCCGGCGTTCTGGTTGGGCATGCTCCTTCAGCTGTTCTTTGGCATATTCCTCAAGGATGCCACGGGTGGAGCGTTCTACCTGCCCATATCTGGCGTCGCTGGCCCCTATGCCACGTTCCCGGGTTGGGTCTACTACATCATGCCCGCCTTCACGCTTGCGGCCATCTCCATGGCGTATACCGCCCGAATCATGCGCTCGCAGCTTCTCGAGGTCCTCAACCAGGACTACATTCGCACCGCCAAGGCCAAGGGCCTCTCAAAGCGTGACGTCATTCGCAAGCACGCCCTCAAGAACGCGCTCATCCCCGTCGTCACCTACATCGGCATAGACTTCGGCACGATGCTCGCGGGCGCCATCCTCACCGAGACGGTCTTCAACTGGCCTGGCATCGGCTATGAGACGTACCGAGCCATCACGTCGCGTGACTGGCCCATCGTCTTGGGCTCCGTCACGGTCATCGTTCTCGTGGTCATGGTAATCAACCTCATCGTCGACGTGAGCTACGCCTTCCTTGATCCTCGCATCAGGTTCGGCGCGCCCAAAGACAAGAACTAGGAGGGGGAGGATCAATGGCTGAGAACGAGAGCAATACCCAGAAGAACGACGACTTCTCTTCGGACAACCTCGGCGTATTCTCCGAGAAGGCCGCCGCGGCAGCCGCCAATGCCCCCACCTCGTCGCGCACCCTCTGGGGAGACGCGTGGAAGAGAATCAAGAAGAACCACCTGGCGATGATCGGTGCGATCTGGATCATCATCGTCGCTGCCATCGCCATCTCCGCCGACCTCTGGGTGCCCCAATGGCTCGGCAGTCCCACGGACATCGACTCCACGACCATGTCTGCGGAGTCGAGGATGCCACCATCGCTCGAGCATCCCTTTGGTACCGACACCCTCGGCCGCGACGTGCTCTGCCGCGTCGTCTACGGCTCGCGCATCTCGCTTGCCGTCGGTCTTCTCGCCACGGCCATCTCCACGGTCATCGGTCTCATCGCCGGTGCCCTCGCGGCATACTACGGCGGATGGTGGGACACGATAATCATGCGACTGGCGGATGTCTTCCTGGCGTTTCCGTACACGCTTTTCGTCATCGTCATGCTTGCCGTCATCGGGGCGGGCATCCAGAACGTGTTCATTGCCATCGGCGTCCTCGGCTGGCCGTCCATCGCCCGCGTCTTCCGCTCGGCGATCCTCTCGGTCAAGGAGAACGACTACGTTGATGCGGCCCGCTCCATGGGTGCCTCCGACGTCCGCATCATCATGCGTCACATCTTCCCCAACTCGGTGGCGTCCATCGTCGTCTATGCCACGATGAACATCGGTTCCGCAATCCTCACCGAGGCGGCGCTCTCCTTCCTTGGCATGGGCGTCACGGCCCCCAACCCATCGTGGGGTCTCCTCATCCAGGATGGTCAGGCATACCTGGCAACACAACCGTGGCTCATGATCATGCCTGGCATCGCAATCCTCACCACGGTGCTCGCCTTCACCCTTCTCGGCGATGGCCTGCGCGATGCACTCGACGTCAAGATGAAGGACGCATAAACCATGGCAAAGAAGAACAATAGGGTGCAGATGAACCTCAAGGAGCAGCCCGTTCCCGAGGGTTCGCACCTGCTTGAGGTCGACGACCTCCAGATGTACTTCCATACGCAGGATGGTGTGGTCAAAGCCGTTGACGGCGTGTCCTACACGCTTGACCGCGGCGAGACGCTCGGTGTGGTGGGCGAGTCCGGCTCCGGCAAGTCGGTCACCGCTATGACCATCATGGGTCTCATCGACATGCCCCCGGGACGGATCGAGGGCGGTGACGTGCGCTACCGCGGCCAGTCGCTCCTTCAGATGAGCGAGCTGCAGATGCAGGACATCCGTGGCAATGACATCGCGATGATCTTCCAGGACCCGATGACCTCCCTGAACCCGGTCTACACGATCGGTCGGCAGCTTGGCGAGGGCCTGCGCCTGCACCGCGGCTACACCAAGGAGGAGGCGCTCAAGCGCTCCATCGAGCTTCTCGAGATGGTCGGCATCCCCAATCCCGAGCAGCGTGTGAAGGACTACCCGCACCAGTTCTCGGGCGGCATGCGCCAGCGCGTCATGATTGCCATGGCTCTCGCCTGCGACCCCGACATCCTCATTGCCGACGAGCCCACCACGGCCCTGGACGTGACCATCCAGGCCCAGATCATCGAACTCATGATAAAGATGCAGGAGCAGAACGGCAACGCCATCGTCATGATCACGCACGACCTTGGTGTCGTTGCCGACATCGCCGACAAGATCATGGTCATGTACGCCGGGCGGCCTGTGGAGTTTGGCTCCGCGGAGGAGATCTTCTACAACCCGGTTCATCCCTACACCTGGGGTCTGGTTCGCTCCATCCCCGATCCGGTCATGACCGAGAAGCACCCGCTTACGCCCATCAGCGGCAACCCGCCCTCGCTGGTCAACGTACCGACCGGCTGCTCCTTCTCGCCGCGCTGCCCGTATGCTACCGACAAGTGCCGCGCCGAGCGCCCGGAGAAGTACGTCACCGAGACCGGCCACTATTCCACCTGCCACTACAGCATGAATTCCGACTTCGTGGCCAAGAACGCTCCCACGACCAGCCGCACGCGTACGACGTTGCAGGACAAGGTCCCTGATGCGGTCAAGGAAGGGGGCGAGGAGTAATGGCTGAGCCCCTGCTTCACGTCGAGCACCTCACCAAGGAGTTTCCTGTCGACTCGAGTGTCTTCGAGCACAACAAGAAGAAGGTCAAAGCGGTCGAGGACGTGAGCTTTGACATCTACCCAGGCGAGACCCTCGGTCTTGTCGGCGAGTCTGGCTGCGGAAAGTCCACCACGGGTCGCTGCATCATGCGGCTCACGACGCCCACCTCGGGAGCCGTTCTCTTCGATGGTCATGACGTGGCCAAGATGAAGAAGAGGGAACTGAAGCAGATGCGCCGCAACATGCAGTACATCTTCCAGGACCCGTACGCCTCGCTGAACCCCCGCATGACCATCGGCGAGATCGTCTCCGAGCCGCTTGTCATCCACGGCCTCATGCCCGACAGGGAGGATCGCGTCCGCTATGTGGCGTCGCTCCTCGATATCGTCGGGCTCAACCCCGAGCACATCAACCGCTATCCGCACGAGTTCTCCGGCGGTCAGCGTCAGCGCGTGGGCATCGCTCGCGCCTTCGCCCTGCGCCCGAAGCTGATCATCTGCGACGAGCCTGTCTCGGCCCTTGACGTCTCCATCCAGGCACAGGTGCTGAACCTTCTCGCCGACCTCCAGCAGGAGTTTGGCACGGCGTACCTGTTCATCGCCCACGACCTCTCCGTCGTGCAGCACGTTTCCAATCGCATCGCGGTCATGTACCTTGGCCACCTCATGGAGGTAGCCGACTGGAAGGAGCTCTACGCGGCTCCCAACCACCCGTACACGCAGTCGCTCCTCTCGGCCGTGCCGGTGCCCGACCCCGACATCCAGCACTCGCGCAAGCGCATCATCCTGAAGGGTGATCCACCCTCGCCGATCGACCCGCCGTCGGGCTGCCCGTTCCACACGCGCTGTCCGATGGCCACGAGCCGCTGTGCCCAAGAGGTTCCCGAGCTTCGAGAGGTTGGCCCAAGGCATTACTGCGCCTGTCACTTCTCCGCACCCAACCCCATCAAGGCTGCCTCGATCGAGCTGTAGGGTACAACGATGGACAACCCGAAAGGCCCATTCGCAGTCGCGGGTGGGCTTTTCGCTGGTACGAGCATGCGTTTGTCGGAGTTAGCAGCTTCTTCGCAGAAATGGGCCACATCGGATTTCTCGCTTGCATCGCCGGGAAGTGTGTTAGTATTTCCCTTGCCGTAAGACGCACGTCGGAGTGGCGGAATTGGCAGACGCGCTAGCTTGAGGTGCTAGTGACCGACTAAAAGGTCGTGCGGGTTCAAGTCCCGCCTCCGACACCATGAGGTGTCAGGACCCCCAGGGATGGGGGTCCTTTTGTTTTCGTGGACCCTGCGTGGGTGCCGGTCTCGATGGTCGTCTCGTGTTCCACGGTGGTTCCAACGGGTCTGATCGATGTCGTGCCCTCCCCCTTAGCCAGATGTCGCAGATAACGACATTTCTTGAACGTCAGCGCCACGATAATGTCGTTATCTGCGACATCTGGCTAAGAGGAGCAGCCACGACCCTCCACGGTTGCAGAAACGTATCGCAAGCGAAATCCGCCCGACTCCGGGAGCTGAGAACATGGACATGGTCTCAACCTTGATTAGGGAGGAGTCGCCATGCTCATCGATCAGCTCACCATCTGCCTTCCCGTCAGCTCCGGCACGCTTGCCGGCCTCTGCCACAAGCTCGGAGCGGCGGGCATACAGATTCACGCCCTCATGATCGCCAACGACACGGACCTCGTCCTGCTTCGCATCATCTGCGATCACCCGCGAGCGGCTGCCATGATCGTGGAGCGCGAAGGTTACCAGGTGATCGTTTCCAAGGTCGTTGCCGTCGAGGTCGAGAACACGCCGGGCGGTCTTGGATGCATCCTCGACCGTCTCGCCTCGTGCGACCTCAACGTGGAGTACGCTTATAGCTGCTCTTTGGGCGGTCGGACCGTCGACGTCGTGAAGGTCTCCGGGGAGCCGCTCGCCATCAAGCTGGGCGACTCCGGACTCGTCTTCTTGGCACCCGAGGAGCTGTACCGTTCCGACGAGCTCTAGGGGATGCGTGGCTGCGAAGGCGTTGAGCACCAGGAACATCGAGGGTATCGGCGAGGGGAGCCTTGCGGGTGCTCTCGCCATGCTGCTCCAGCTTACGGGTGAGGCCGTCGTGGCCTTCGATGGAGCCGGCCGCATCCTTCTTGCCAACGACGCTGCGAACAACATGCTCTGCCACGGTTCGGGAATCGCGGGTGCCGACGTTCGCTCGCTCTTTCCTCCCCCTGAGAGAAACGACGCAGAGGTGGAGTTCTCGCCGGCCAAGCTTCCCTTTCCCGTTGACGGACAGTCTGCCATCATCACCTGCACGGGTGCCGACGGCAGCCCCGAGGCCATGCGCGTGCGCTGCGACCGCGTGCATGCGCCTGGCGAGACGTACCTTCTCGTCGCGTACCCCATAGAGGCGCGTGACGTGGCGGAACACGAGGGCGCCCGCGCCGTGGCCGACCTCGCCCGTGCCAACAGGAGGCTCTCCGGCGCTCTGCGGATCGTTCTCGACACGCTTGACTCGCAGGACGTGAACACCCTCTTCGGACGCGTCATCGACGAGATCTCCGAGACGATGGACGCCGATGGCACGGTGGTCTACCTCGCCCAGCCGGATGGCTTTCATCTCCGTGGCCTGAGCGATTCGCTCGCGGATGCGAAGGTGCCGCAGTTCATGGCGTTCGGTCGCACCGTGGAGGCGCTGACCACGCGCGAGGGAAGCGCCATTCGCCTGCGGGTGGTGGTGCCCTCGGGTGACGCCCTGCGCCAGGGGAGGCTCACCGTGCGTGAGGTCGTGAACGAGGACACGCATGAGATCCTGCGCGTCCGGACGAACCTTCTGCCGCCCTTCTCGAGCTTCGTTGCCGTGCCCGTGTGGTTCGGTGGCCACGTGATATCGATCATCGAGGTCGGATGGAAGCGTGTGCGGCCGATACCGGCAGATGACGCGCGCCTCCTCGATTCGGTTGCGCACTACCTCTCCGTGCAGCTCGTGGGAGCCTTCTCGGCCATGCGCGCACAGCGCTCCGAGCGTCTCGACTCGCTTGGCTCCGACCTGCGTGAGCAGCTCATGTCGGGGTTCGAGGGCGCCGGCGTCGTCGAGGTACTGCGCGACGTGCTGGGTCGCGCCGCGGACGAGCTTGACGCCGCGTACGTGCCGGTGGGGGAGAACGTCCACCAGAAGATCCTCATGGCCGACCTGCCACTCATGGGCGAGCGTTCCCTCCCGTTTGCCCTCGACGAGGTCGCGGATGGCTTTCGCCAGGGTGACGTTGCGGTGGTCCCCCTGGCAGGCGGCTCGCCGCTCTCCGCGTTCCTGCGCGACCTCGGCGAGCCATGCATCGGCGCCCTCATGGACATGGGGCGTCTCGGTGGCGAGCGCCGCGCGTGCATGTTCCTGAGGCCTGACGGCTCCGAGCCCATGGACAACGTCGAGCAGGACTTCCTGCTGCGCCTCGCAGAGGACGTGCATGACATCGCCCGGGGGGAGGAGGCCCGCGACCAGGACAAGCGCATCTCCCAGGCGCTCCAGACGGGTATGAGGAACGAGCTGCAGCACGTGGACGGCCTCTCGGCCCAGGGCATCTACTCCTCGGCGACCGCGACCGCCCTCGTGGGCGGCGACTTCTACGACCTCATCCATCTGCCGGACCGTCGTGCCTGCGTGATCATGGGCGACGTCTCGGGGAAGGGCGTGGAGGCCGCCTCGGTCTCGGCCGCCGTCAAGACCGCCCTCGGCGCCTACGCGTGGGAGGGCCTCGCACCGGCGCGCATGGTGCGCTCGCTCAACGACTTCCTCCTGGGATTCTCGCGCGTGGAGACCTTCGCCACGCTCTTCGTGGGCATCATCGACCTCGATACGGGCACGCTCACGTACTGCTCGGCCGGCCATCCGCCCGCGGTCCTCCAGCGCGCCTCCTCCGGCGAGGTCGAGATGCTTGACGTGCAGTCAGGCGTCGTAGGTGCCTTCCATGACATCTCCTACCAGGACGGCACGACGCCCATCCGCGAGGGTGACGTGCTGCTGCTCTACACCGATGGCACGACCGAGGCGCGCGACGTGCGAGGCGACTTCTTCGGCGAGGCCGGTCTGCGTGACGCGGTCATGCACGAGATCCCGCGCGGCTTCGATGGTCTTCTCGACAGGCTCCTGGCCACACTCGACGCGTTCACGGGACGCAACCTCGATGATGACGTGGCCATGGTCGTCGTGCGCTTTGACGAGGTGGGTCGGGCGAAGCGACCCGTCTCCTCTGGCGGACGAGAATGACCCGTGCATGATCGGGGCGTTAGCGCGACGGGGATTTGGGAACAAGCCCCATATGAACTCCGAGCCGAACATATCAGTACTCACGATGGGCTCCGACCTCGACGTGACCACGGTGCCGCGCGTGCGCCGTGCGATAGACGCGGCCGTGGACGGGGGATGCCTTCGCATCATCCTCAACATGTCGGGCGCCTCGTACGTGGACTCCGCCGGGATGGGCCTCATCGTGAGCGAGCTCAGGTCCCTCCGGGGGCGTGGTGGGCTGCTGTCGCTCACCAATGTCTCCGAGCGCGTGTATCACAGCCTCGAGATTATGCGGCTGCTCGACCAGATGCCCGTCTCGGTGAGGGGCCATAGGGTCACCGAGCTTGACCCCTCCGTCCTGCCACTCTGGCGCACCACCCTGCGTGTGCACGGCGACGGTCTGACCGAGGCTCGCGGTCGGGTGGAGGAACTCCTGGGAAGCATGCGGTTCAGCGGGGACGACCTCTATGACATGTGCCTTGCGGTAGGGGAGGCCTTGGGTAACGCCGTGGATCATACCTGCGAGGGCGGCGTGCTGGCCACGGTGTCGGCCTATCCCGACAGGGCCATCGTCGAGGTCACCGACTGCGGGCAGGGCTTCATCCCCGAGGATGACGAGCCCGACGTGCCGCTCTGCGCAGAGCGCGGGAGGGGCATCAAGCTCATGCGCCTTCTCGCCGACTCCCTCGTCATATCGCAGAAGCCCACGGGTGGGACCGTGGTCCGCCTCGTCAAGTTGAGCCACCCCTACCAGACGGTCGAGTAGCGACCCATAGCACCCCAAAGCAAAAACGGACACCCACGCCGACGCGGGTGTCCGATATCATTTGGAGGCGAAGCCCGGATTCGAACCGGGGGTAAGGGCTTTGCAGGCCCGTGCCTTACCACTTGGCCACTTCGCCGTCTATGAAAAAGGCCGATCGAAACCGGCCGGAGAGAACATGGAGCGGGCTACGGGGTTCGAACCCGCGACCTCCACCTTGGCAAGGTGGCGCGCTACCAACTGCGCTAAGCCCGCGAACGCGAGGAACAATATACGAGAACTCGCCCCGAGTTGCAAGTGAGAATCAAAAAACGGTGGACGAGTCTTGAAAAACGCAGTTACGGGCCGCATAATCGCGCGGGTCGTCACGGACGCGCCACGTATCGTACAATTACGGTTACTGTGCCTGTATTGTCTGTTGGAGGGTCTGCATGTTTCTAAGCTTCCTCATGATGCTCTTCCTGTTTCTCATCGTCATGGGTTTTGCTCGCGTGGTGCGCTATTTCTGGGGCTGGCTTCGCGGAGGCGAGAAGGTCGACGAGGACCTCGTTCGCAGGGAGGATATCGCCGAGGAGCGTGCCGAGGAGGTGGCCGACCGCGACCTGGAGGGCATCGACACCGAGGACGGTCCAGAGCAGGTGGTGACCCTCGTCCGTGCGCGTGCCGATGAGATCAACGCCTATCTTGACGCGATGTCCCTCGGCTGGTACCAGATCGCCATCGTCTTCTTCATCGGCTGCATGGCGGGCCTTCTCCTCGAGGAGATATGGATGCTCATCACGGCGGGACTCGCCCAGAACCGCGTGGGGCTCGTATGGGGTCCCTTCTCGCCGCTCTACGGCTTTGGTGCCGTCTTCCTCACGGTCGTCTCCTTCGAGCTCCGCCATCACGGAGCCAGGGGCTGGCAGGTCTTTCTCGTGGCCGCCGTCATCGGCGGTCTGCTTGAGCAGATCACGGGTTGGTCCATGGAGATGCTCTTCAACGCCACGTCATGGTCGTACTTGCACCTGCCTGACCACATCACCAAGTGGGTGGCCTGGCGCTTCCTCGTGTTCTGGGGACTTCTTGGCCTGGTGTGGTACCACGTCGTGATGCCTGTGCTGCTCTACCGCATCGGCATGCCCACCTCCAAGCGCCAGTTCGTGTTCGTGCTGCTCCTCACCGTGTACCTCGCCGCCGACATCTTCATGACGGTGGCCTGCTTCAACCGCAAGACGGAGCGTGATGCCGGCGTGCCCGCGCAGACCGCCTTGGACGTGTGGGTGGACGACTACTACTCCGACGCCTTCATCGCAGGCAGGTTCCAGAACCTCGAGATAGGTGGCCCCAGGTGAGCGCCGGGACGGATACGACGTCCGCCTACCTCGACTACGCCGCCGCCACTCCCATGGCACCGGAGGTGGTCGAGGCCATGGCCCCCTATCTCACAGGGTGGTTCTACAACCCCTCCTCGCCCTACGAGCTCGCCCGCGGCGTGCGCGACGACATGGAGCGCGCCCGCGCGACGCTCGCCCGCGCCATCGGCGCACGGCCTGCCGCGATCACGCTCACGGCAGGTGCCACCGAGGCCAACAACCTCGCCTTCGCGGCCGTGGAGGGCCACGTGGTGGTCGATGCCGCCGAGCACGAGAGCGTGCTCGCCTGCGCCGGCACGCACCCTCGCCGCACCGTGAACGTGGGAGACGACGGCCGCGTGGACCCCGAGGCGGTGCGTCGCGCCATCACGCCCGGGACGGAGCTCGTCTCGGTGGAGCTCGCCAACGGCGAGATCGGTACCGTCCAGCCCGTGCGCGAGATCTCCCGCGTCGTGGCAAAGGAGCGTGCCCGCAGGATAGACGAGGGGGAGAAGACCCCCATCTACCTGCATACCGATGCCTCGCAGGCACTTGGTTCCATGGCCGTCAACGTGGCCTCGCTCGGCGTGGACATGGTCACGCTCTCGGCCGCGAAGATATACGGCCCCAAGCAGGTGGGCCTTCTCTGGACGTCGGATGACGTGCGGCTGCGCCCGCTCGTCCTTGGCGGCGGACAGGAGAACGGCGTGCGCTCCGGAACCGAGAACGTGGCGGGCGTCGTGGGTTTCGCGCGGGCGATGGAGCTTGCGCAGGACTGTCGTGGCGAGGAGTCCAGACGGCTCGAGACGCTCAGGGGGCGCCTGGAGGAGGGTCTCTCGTCCGCTTTCCCATGGATGGTGGTCTCGGGTCCCAGAAGGGCCAGGGACCGCCTTCCCGGCCTTCTCCACGTGTCGTTCCCAGGACTCGAGGCACGGCGCCTCGTGATCCTCCTCGAGCGCTCGGGGGTCTCGGTGGGCACGGGCTCGGCCTGCGCCGCCAGCCGCATGCGCAGCTCGCACGTGCTCCAGGCGATAGGCCTCCCGCGCGGCGCCGCCGAGGGGAGCCTGCGCCTCACGCTCGGTCGACCGACCACGTCTGCCGAGGTGGACTATGCGATCCGGGTGATCGTCTTCGCCGTGCACGGGGAGATGGAACGCCTCGGCCGCACGGACGCGGACATGACCGCGCTCTCGGGGCATCTGATGGCGGAGAAGTTCTGATGGCCGAGAAGGTCTTCGTCGGGCTTTCGGGTGGGGTGGACTCGGCCCTTGCCACCGCCCTGCTCGTGGAGCAGGGCTACGACGTGCATGCCGTCTACATGCGCAACTGGTCGCGTGACCTACCGGGGTTCAGGTGCCCCTGGGCGGACGACCTCGCCGACGCTGAGCGCGTGGCCGTGACGCTGGGTGTGTCGCTCGAGGTGTGGGACTGCGAGAAGGAGTACCGCGACACGGTGGTGAGCTACCTCGTCGACGCCTACGCCCGGGGGTATACGCCCAATCCCGATGTCATGTGCAACCAGACCATCAAGTTCGGAACTTTTGCCGAGAGGGCCTTCTCGCAGGGCGCGGACTTCGTGGCGACGGGCCACTACGCCCGCGTGGAGCATGCGTCCGTGGCAGACGAGCCAGCCGTGCTCCTGCGCTCCGCCGACGAGCACAAGGACCAGACCTACTTCCTCTGGCGCGTGCCCGGGGCCACGTTCAGCCGCGTGCTCTTTCCCGTGGGCGACTATGCGAGCAAGGCGGACGTGCGCGCGGCCTGCGCCTGTCGCGGGCTGGGGGTAGAGGCAAAGCCCGATTCCGACGGCATCTGCTTCGTGGGACCGGTGGGGATGCGCACCTTCCTGCTCGACGCGCTCGAGCGACGGGCGGGAGACGTCGTGGAGTGGGAGACGGGCCATGTGCTGGGCCGTCACGACGGTGCCTTCCTCTTTACCGTCGGGCAGCGCAAGGGGCTCGACCTCGGGGGTGGCCCCGCGCGCTACGTGGTGGACACGGACACCGAGAGAAACGTCGTCTATGTCACGGCCGACCGCGCCTGCCCGGCGCTCTGGACGCGCGAGCTCGTGCTCGAGGACGTGCGCTGGATCGCCGGCGAGACGCCCGTACCGGGGAGCTACCTCGTGCGCACGCGCCACACGGGGGAGCTGCGCGAGGCTCGCGTGGAGACGGGCGGCGACGGTCTCGTGCGCGTGTGCCTTCCCGAGCCCGTGCGCAGGGTGGCGCCGGGCCAGAGCGCGGTGATCTACGACGGGCTGCGCGTGCTCGGTGGAGGGGTCGTGCGCAAATAGGCGTGCGACCTCGTGTGGGGGCGTGCTAGGCTTGGGCGTATCGGTTTTGCATCGGACGGAGGGCGCATGGTCATTCTCGGGCTGCTCTGCTTCTTTGGGGTCTCGGCCGTGGTGCTGCTCGCGTATGCCGTCACGGCCGTGGTCGTGACGGGCATGGTCATCGTCACCGCGCCGATGTGGATCGCGTTTGTCGTGGCCGGGGTGCTCGAGGTGTGGGCCGTCGTGATTCTTGGCAGGTTGTTCTGGCGCATGCTCCACGGCGGGGACGTCGATCTTGCCAAGGCGATCTGGAAGCCCGCGATCATGCTCATGGCGGGCGTGATCGTGTTCTGGGTGGGAGTGTTCGCGGCGGCGACGCTCGTGTCGGCGGCCGTTGGCTAGCCTGGGAGATTGCGGTTTGCCCATCCTGGCGACCGTGCTCAGGGCTTTTCTGTGTGCTCGTGGGCATTCTCGGTTGCATCGGCGTGATAGTTCGCGTATAGTTTCTTCGCTGCAACCCCCACGCAGCACCACATGATCGGGCGTTTAGCTCAGGGGGAGAGCGCTTCCCTGACACGGAAGAGGTCGCAAGTTCAAATCTTGCAACGCCCACCAAAAATGACGAGGTCGGAGGCTATGTGGCTCCGGCCTCTTTGCATGAGCCACTAGTTAGCCACTAAACTGGCCACCAGAACACTCCAGTAAGCCAATGAAATCGGGCGAACGGTAGGTCTGGCTGCAAGAGAGTATCAAGGATGGAGGCCGCATGCCGGTGGCGGATACCAAGGAGGCCCAGAGGGCGGAACTCCACCGCACCATCTGGGCCATCGCGAACGATCTGCGTGGTAGCGTGGATGGCTGGTTCCTGCGATAACATAGGCACAATTGTCAGTAGGGGGAAAGACTGCAGAAAACGTATCCAAGAAGAGATGCGATGAGCCGATTGGTGATATCGAACAGATCAGGAACTACATCGACTCCATCTACATACAGGATGAGAATCCAAGATAGCTGCTCGCCTATCCCTTTGTATATAGAGGGTCTGAACGGTGAGCAACATATAGCTGTTCGGCCTTGCCTTTCGGTTCGAAATAGCTCAAATACCAGTCGCAGATATCAATCGCGGCTTTCTTGTACTCTAAAGAATCTTCAGCGTTTGATAGAATACCTTGTTCGCCATGGGCGATGTTGTTTCTGATGCGAACGAGGTCATTGAGAATATCTTGGTATTTCCTCTCATCAAACGAACTGTTCTTGCTCCTGAACTTTCCTTTAAGGAACTCCTTGAGCGCCTCTTTGGCTTCCTCTGGGGCAATGCGTCCGAGCAACTCCAGCAAGTAGCTACTACTGGGATTACTCCCTCGGGTAAAGGACATACTATGAATGTATGATGTGACAACTGAGCCAAAGAGACGAAGATGGAGTCCTTCGAGGCACTCTTTTTGGGTTGTTTCTAGATGTCCGCAGCTTCTCACAATCAAGAGATAGCCAAGACGAGACTGCACATCCGAATCGCTACTTCCCATATCAGACCTTAATAGTCCAGAGACCGTTGCAGACAGGGCGTCTAAATCGGCGCGGGATTGTGAGACCGGAACTGGTGGCCATATTGCTAGCCTATTCATGGGCATTCTTAAGCTTTTCGATGACAAGCTTGATACGACTTTGGACTTGCGATTCGTCAGAAGTCGCTTTGGTGATTGCCCGAGTATAGGCTGGCGTCGCATCAAGTTCTCCGATGGCGTTTCTAATGGAAGGGCTAGTGACGCGAATTTCGTTGTCGAGGCAATCCATGATGCCAACCATCAGCGAGTCTGCTCGGGCCGCATTTATTTGCTTCCGATTGCTTGTAGAAAAAACTAACGAGACGTCACAGGATGCCAGCAGCCTGGAACTCTGTTGAAATAGGGCAACTTCATGGGAGAAGCTGTTTTTGGTGTCCTCGCGATGTTTGTCGGCGAAGTCGTTTAAGAAGTGTATTAATGGTTTTTTGTAATTGGGCAAATCGGAGTAGAGTGCGAGGATGCGCAGGATTAGCTCGTGGTCACGGTAGCGCGCGCTTAGCGGAGTGCCATAAATGCTTCTCCAATCAGATTCCTTGTTGAGTTTGTCAATGAGTTCCATAAATGGCCCATTATACAGGGCCATTCGTATCTCATGTGCGGTCAGCTGAGTTCCGCCTGAGTTGAGACGCGCAAAAACGTTATAAACAGCCTCTTTTGATCTGGGAGTCTCCTCAACACGAATTACGGTTGCGGACAAGTGACTGTTATTGAGATATCTTTGATAGCCTTCGGGCAGCTCGTCATAGGAAAGCTTGTCGAAAGGTGACTCTGACAGGTTGAGTCTATACTTCTTGTCTTTATATAGCCCCGTTTTGTAATAGAAGAGAGTTGTCAAGCGCTGCTGTCCGTCAAGGACCACAAGCCTTCGGTCGCTTCGTTGGTAGACAAAGAATAGGCTAGGGGTGGGGTATCCGAGAAGAAGTGACTCAATGAATTTATCCATCTGACTTCTCTTCCATACGAATCCGCGCTGAAAGGGGTTCACCTCAATGTTATGGATGGAGGAGCCAACTCTCGGGATAACGATATCGCCTCGTTCAAGTCTGCTGACGAGACCGAATACATCATAGGATTCGCTGTAGTAAGTTATTGGCTCCTGGATGGGCTCCAATTCGTTGAACTCGTCTAGATCTTCTCGTGTGACTTTAAGGTCTGATGCGAACTCTCCGTTGCTCATCGTTGGGTCCCACCCATCTTTTGTTGATATTCGTCGTATGATTGCGCTGCCCCATGAGACACTATTACAAATTAGTGCCCCATGTGAAATCCATAAGTCTATATCTGCAGTATGGTATATATTTTTCACCGAGTATATGTCATTTTCCAGCAGTCATATACTACGGGGCTATTCTGCATTGGCTGTAACCCCAACTCTTCCCAGAACGTCCTCCGTCGCAGAATCTGCCATAACGATTACGATATGCTCATCGAATCAAACGTTTGCCCAGTGAGTCATAGATGGATGTCAATGATCTTACCCCGCGTGCAGTGAAGTACGACGAGGGCCTTGCTCGCAACACAACAGACTACGTGCGTGGTCGGCGATATGGCCTTGCGTCAGAGGATGACGAGATAGCCAATCGGGACTGCGGTGGGAGTCCTGGGCCAGATAGGACCAGGACTCCCACCGCAGTCCCTGCTGTTAATAATGCGGGGCCAATAACGAGAAGGAAGCCAAGAAAAGGGTTAAATAATAAGTAGCAATTTGGAGGAGTTGGTCGGTCAAACCAAGGAGAATAGATTATGCGGGTTGTCAGAATTGCTGAGAAACCAATCCGGCAAAGGCAGGCATATGCTCTATCGAGGACATGCCTTACGCCTGGATCAGACTAAGCGAAGCAGGTAAATTAATGGTGTCGAAACAAGTGGAATGGCGGAATCAGAATTCCTGGGGAGACGTGGCCAAGGGGCTGGTTGCTCTTCTCGCTATCGTGATAATTGCTGTAATCGCAGCTGCTTGGCTGATTAATCTAGTTGGACCAGGCATATCTGCCTTTTTCTCGTCTCTTTCAACCCTAGATACCGGTGTCATTGTTGCTCTGGTGACGGGCACGGTCTCTATCGTTACATTTGTAGCTGGCGGTATTGTGAATAGCTGTATGAAAAGCAGGGAGTATCTTAGGCTTCATCGTGAGGAACCCTACATGCAGCTCATCGCCATGTTCTATGATTTTCAGGCTCAGACAAAGCTGAACAAGGCAATATCTCAGGAAGAGCTTTATGGCGTATTCAATCACTTCACTAAGGAATTGACGCTCTGGGGTTCTTCTAAGGCAATACAACTATGGGGAAACTGGCGCGTTTCTTCTTCTAGGGCGACGTCCGATCCCGAGGAGCTTCTGTTCGGAATGGAGCAGGTGTTGATGCAGCTGCGAAAGGACATGGGGCTAAAGCGCGGAATTAGAAAAGGCGATTTGCTGCGCCTGATCGTGAACGATATCGATAACTATCTTGGCGGTACCTCAAGTGGATCTGGGACGAATAAGTTGTCGAACTCATGACATGGAATTCTGTTTTGCTGGTCTGGGCACCAACGAAACCGTCGATTCGGTAAACTCGAGATACTGGATGGCATTACGATGTACTCGAGCGGTCGACCGTACTGATTCACCCATAGAGTGGGAATAGAAAATCACGTTATCGTGAGGTCTCTTTAGGGCGGGGAGGCGTGCTTTCACGTCTCCCCGTTGTGCTGTCGTGCCCTCGGCAACCTGCAAGCCATCGGAGAGATGCGGGGGAGCCGGCAGGCGAGACGCTCCCATGGGCAGCATGGACCAGCAGCTAACCGGCTTGGTGACGACATCGTTGCGGCGTCGACTGGTGCAAACAATACGATAACGTGAGCACTGCCTGGGGTGATGAGGCTGCCGGTACTCTCGGGCCCGAATGACCCCCATAGACGGTTGGGTTTGGTACTCATATGGTACTCACGGCCGTCGGCTGGTACTCAGGAGGAGGGAGTACCAGCGCAAACTGGCATTGCGAATCCGTTTCCCCTGCGACTTGCATAGTGTGGTGAGCTTTTTGTTACGATGTCCGAATGGGGAGGGGGCCGACACGGAAGAAGTCAAAGATTCAAGTATCCTAGTGGTCCACCACAAAAGAGGTCGGAGGTGTATAACTTCCGACCTCTTTTGTGGTGGACCACTAGATCATTCCATTATGCCAACGAATCGAGTGAACGGTACACCACGGGTCTCCTTATCGGTGCCGTGGGCAACAAGTGCCTCCAGCGCCTTCACCCTTGCGATAACATGAACATAATTGGCCAACCGGGGGAAGACTACATGGGCGAGAACGTATCCAAGAAAAGGCGCGAGGAGCTGGTCGGCGGCATCGAGCAGATCAGGGACTACATCAACTCCACCGCCACGCAGGACGGGAACGCGGGGCGGCTGCTCGCCTACCTCAACGCCCTCGAGAAGGACGTGAAAGGCAGGAAGTTCGGGCTGGTCTTCGAGCAGCACCGCGAGGAGATTGACCACGTGCTCGAGGGAAGCGTCTCCGTGCTCACTGAGGACGAATCGCTCGCCATCGACAATGGTGGCCAGTGGAACGCCCTCATCGAGGGGGACAACCTCGCCTCGCTCGACGCGCTCTCCCGGGCCCTGCGCGGAAAGGTCGACCTCATCTACATCGACCCTCCCTACAATACCGGCAACAGGGACTTCGTCTACGACGACGCCTACGTCGACAAGAACGACACCTTTCCGCACTCCAAGTGGCTCTCGTTCATGGAACCCCGCCTCGAGGTCGCCCACGCCCTCCTCAGGCGCTCGGGCGTCATCTTCGTGAGCAACGACGACCGCGAGAACGCGGAGCTTAAGCTCCTCATGGACGAGGTCTTCGGCCCGGACTGCTTCGTGAGCAACATCTCCTGGCAGCGGACCTACTCCACGCGCAACGACTCTAAGGGCATCGTGAACGAGGTCGAGCACATCCTCGTCTACTCGAGGGAGCCGGGCTGGCAGCCGAACAAGCTCCCGCGAACGGAGAAGATGAACTCAAAGTACAAGAATCCCGATGGGGATCCACAGGGTTTGTGGCGATCGGATAATCCATTCGCCCCAAACGCCGCGACGCACCAGGGGATGGTCTACGCCATTCAGCATCCGTTCACGGGGGAAATGATCTATCCCAGTGATAGGGCCTGCTGGCGTTACCAGCAAGACGAGATGTTCAGGATCATGAGTGGTTGGTGCGAATACGAGTTCAAGAATATCGGTGATGCTGTCAAACGCGCCGAGGTCTGCGGCATCCCCGAGGCGGACGTGAGGGATGGCGTAAAGGCAATCGTCCTTGTTAAGCCTATTGAAGAGTCGCGTGCAGAGGCCAAAAAGGTGCTTGAAAATGGCCCATGGCCGCGTTTCTTCTTCTCAAAAAACGGGAAGGGCGGGATTGCCAGGAAGACATATCTCGACAAAGTTGGCGGGCAGCCGCCCACGAACTTCTGGCCCTATTCTGAGGTTGGTCATACTGATGAAGCGAAAAAGGAGTTGATGGGACTCTTCGGTGGGAGGGCTCCCTTCGACACGCCGAAGCCCACGCGTCTCATCAAGCGGGTGCTCGAGATCGGCGCAGGCAGGGATGCTCTGGTCCTCGACTTCTTCGCGGGATCCGGCACCACGGGTCAGGCGGTGACGGAACTCAACGCCGCGGACGGCGGCACGCGTCGATGCATCCTGTGCACCGACGACGAGAACGGCATCTGTTCCGAGATCACCTACCCGCGTTGGAGGACGGTCATCACCGGCAGGAGGGCGGATGACAGCAAGTACTCCGAGGGTCTCCCAGGGTCGCTGCGCTACTACCGCGTGGGCTTCGTCCCGCTTGACGAGGGCGACTACTACGAACTCGCCGAGAAGCTCTTGCATCACACCAGGGAGTTCGTGGAGCTCGAGAACGGGGTCGACTTCGATACGGACCCGGCGCTTGCCATCGTGCTCTCCGACGAGGAGGCGGACGCCTTCTTCTCGGGCGGCATCGCCTCGTGCGAGGTCCTCTACCTCGGCCATGACGTGCTGCTTACGGCAGAGCAGCAGGTCGTGCTCGACGTGCATGACGTCGAGGTGCGGACCGTTCCCGCCTACTTCTATCGAGAGCTGGGTGAGTGACGTGGAGCTCAAGCCGTTCCAGATCGACGCGGAATCCCGGCTCATGGACGCCCTCGAGGGCGACAGGCGGGACGTCGTCTTCAAGAGCTGTACGGGCTCGGGCAAGACCATCGTCCTCACCGACCTCATGCAGCGCTTCTGCGAGGCCCATCCCGGCACGGTCTGGATCTGGTTCACCCCAGGCAGGGGGGACTTGGCCGGCCAGAGCAAGGATAAGGCGGACCGCTATGTCCACGGCGCCCAGACTCAGCTTCTCTCCGACGTGCTCAACTCCGGCTTTGCCGACGGGGACCTGTGCTTCGTCAACTGGGAGAAGCTCCATGGTAGGCATAACGTGGCCATGGTCGACGCTGAGCGGCTCAACTTCGTGGAGCGGCTCGACGCCGCCCACGAGGAGGGCCTCTCCTTCTACGTGGTCATCGACGAGAGCCACACCAACGATACGGTCAAGACCAAGGAGCTCGTGGGCTACGTCGACCCCGTCAAGGTGATCCGCTCGTCGGCCACACCCAGGGGCTACAAGGATGCGACCCTTGTGGAGGTCGACGAGGACGACGTCATAGAGCAGGGCCTCATCAAGAAGGCCATCGTCATCAACCAGGACGTGCCCGTCGACGTCACGGTCCCCAACGAGATAGACGCCCTCCTGGAGTACGGCCTCAGGAAGAGGTCCGAGCTCCAGTCGCGCTACGCGGCGCTCGACGTGCCCGTGAACCCCCTCGTCATCGTCCAGCTCGCCGACAACGACCCCCAGCAGAGGGAGCGCGTCGAGCTCGTGCTCGACGACGACTACGGCATCACCTACGACAACGGCCTCTTGGCCTCATGGCTCTCCGACGACCACAGGAACTGCGACGGCATCGACGAGCCCGGCGCCAAGCCCCAGGTCGTCCTCATCAAGCAGGCTGTGGCCACCGGCTGGGACTGTCCCCGCGCCCAGGTGCTCGTGAAGCTCCGCGAGAACATGGGGGAGACCTTCCAAATCCAGACCATCGGGCGCATTCGCCGCATGCCGCAGGCAAGGCATTACGGTGACGACCTGCTCGACGTCTGCTACATCTACACGCTCGACTCGAAGTTCATCGACGAGGCGCGGGCCGCCGCGGGTGGCGACCTCCTCGATGCGAGGACGCTCCGCCTCAGGTCGGGCCTGCGGGAGTTCACGCTCGTGTCCGAGCAGCGTGCGGCAGGAGCCTCGGACAAGCTCGACTACCGGGCCCTCGGTCGGGCTCTCGCTGCCACGCTCTCGGGAGACCTCGGCCTCTCGGACGACCCGGCTACCAACCGGAGGCTCTTCGAGCGGGCGGGCTGGGACTTCCGCGCCGACATCCTCGACATGACCCAGGAGGGCGAGGTCGAGCACCTGAGCAGCGACGAGATCGGGGACCTCACGACCATCACCTTCAGGGTGAGGAGGCCCACCAAGAAGCTCCACATCGAGTACTCGCGCGAGACGTGGAAGATGGCGCAGTCGCTGCGGGTCGAGAGGAGCCAGATGACCCCCATCCTGCAGAGGCTCTTCCTCGCATCGGCGAAGGGGAGGGGCAGGCTGCTCGCCCTCGACCAGGAGGGGTACTACAGCTTCGTCCTCAACAACAAGGGGAGGCTCTCCGAGACGATGACGAGGGCGCTCTCGTCGGTGGGTGCCGTGGGTGTCATCCCGGGTGTGGACGTCGCCGGTGTCACGGAGAGGCCGTTCCATCTGCCGGACACGGTGCTGTTCACCTACGACTCTAGGGCCAAGGACCAGTCCGTCATGGAGAAAAGTGTCTACGAGGGCTACCTCGCCTCCGCCCAGAGGCGCTCGACCGGGGAACGGCTGTTCGAGCGCTTCTGCGAGGGGAGCAGCTCGGTGGAGTGGTTCTACAAGAATGGCGACAAGGGGGTCGAGTATCTCTCCATCCTCTTCGATGACAACTCGGGCCGCTCGCGTGCCTTCTATCCCGACTATGTGGTGGAGATGGAAGATGGGCAGGTCTGGGTCATCGAGGTCAAGGGAGGCCAGTCGGCCTCCGGGCAGGACCAGAACATCGACGAGTTCGCGCCGATGAAGTTTGAAGCGATGAGGCGCTATCTCGACAGGCACTCAGGACTTAGAGGTGGATTCGTGCGCTACGACCAGGAGAGCGCGCAGCTCCTCATCGCAACCGAGATGTACTCGGACGAGCTCAAGGACGGCTGCTGGGTACCGTTGAAGAAGGCTCTTTGACTGTGATTGGAGCTCTGCCTTGGGAACCACGGATGACTACATCAGACGTTGCGATGATGTGATTGCCAGGGGAGATGCTTCCGAGGCCAATTGTCTTGCCGAGGAGATCGTTTCCGCCTTCACTCCTGCCATCCCGCGCATCAGCAGTTACAGGGGGTCCACCCTTAGCGGCCATGGTCCGCATACCGTTGCAAACCTTCAAGCGCTGCGCGGCAAGCTGCGGGTCTACCGCGACCAAGAAGAGGAGACCACCTACGGACGGTTCGGCGTGACGGCGCTGACCGAGAACATCCACCGCCTGGAGGACTCCCTTTTGTCCAGATTGCCAAAGGACGAGATGAAGTCAATTGTCGACGAGATTGACAGGACGTACGTCGACGTGGTAAAGGGGTATGTCAACGGTCTTTCCGGATGGGGCCTTGGGCCGAGTGAGCTGACTCAGGAAAACTGCGCGGCCCAGGTCAGCATGCGAGTCAACAAGCTCAAGGCCTATCGGGATTTTGAGATCAGAAAGCAACTGGTTGCCGCTGTACAGGGGGACTGCTGTCAGTGTCAGCCAGCAGGTCAGCAACTCCAACGAAGTTAGCATTGCGATAACGTTTAGTCAGACTGTCGAGTGTATCGATGAAGTCGAAGGGCTAAGCGACGAGGAGAGATACACCCTGAAAGGCATGTTGGTCGAGGCTGATCAGTCCACCCATAAAGGTAAAGACGAGATCGGAAAGAAGGCAGGGAAAGTGTTGGAATGGGTGAGTAACAAAGGAGTCGATGTTCTTATCGCTGTGCTTCCGTATCTCGCCCAGCTTGTTTAGCATCAGCTTTGACGGAAAGCGCGTACAACTCTTCCTCATCCTTGTGCAGGATTGTCAAAAATGGTTTAACTTTTCTGGTAAGAAAACAGCCTTGTGAGTTATCTGGTTCAATCTCAACATTAGTTGTACATAAGGTTTTGCGGGAGTGCAATATGGCGGACAAGGATGATGGCACCAATGACACGGATAAAGAGGGTACCGACGGGCTGACCATCGCAGCGAGCACCGGGCTTGCGAAGGCCATGGGAGGCATCTGCCAGAGCAACCCATTGAGCGAGGGCACGGCCAAAACCATTCAAGGTCCTGCTGACAGCATCGGCTCGTTCCCAAGCGTCGATACGTCCAAGTTCTTGTCGCTGAGCACCGATGGGCCAGCTATCACAGCGAGTGCCAGGCTTGCGAAGACTATGGAAGGCATCTATCAGGGCGGACCCTTGAGCGGGGTCGCAGCCAAAGCCGCGCGGGGCTTGACTGACAGCATCGGCTCGTTCCCAAGCATCGATACGTCCAAGCTTTTACAGCATATGGGTGTATTGTCTGATGATTCCTCATGGTCACTGCCGTCATATGATCATGCAAGCTATGAGGTCGCTATACGTCCCTCGTGGCATCAGCTTGTGATCATCGGCAACGGTTTCGACCTCGAGTGCGGTTTGCCTTCCGGCTTCGGCAACTTCGCCAAAGTCCGTCAGGAGTATTTCTTAGAAGGCAGGCAAGAGCAGGTTGGGGAGAATGGCGAGAGCGCTGAGCCTTTGACATTTGCCAAGACAATCTGGGATGAGGTTCTCGGCAACCTAGGGAATGGCAACTGGTGTGATGTCGAGAGTGCCATCGCGAGGTGGCTCGTACCAGAGGCGAAGGGGAAGAGTTTGCTTGACCGGACCCTAGCCAAGCTTGAAGAAGAGGCGGGGTCGAGGGTCTTCCTCTATGACCCAGAAAAACTTGAAGATGTGGTTGCCCGGTACCTGCATGACATATATCTCAAATCGTGCAGGTCATGGCCGACCAAAGAGAGACTACTAGAGATTACTCACGAGGATCTCGGGAAACTTGAGCATGACTTCGCATGTTACCTGGAGAATGCGGTCGAGCAAACCGAGGGGTACCACGCCAAGGCGAGACAGCTCATGTGTGAGCTCATCCACCAAGAGCGGCCCAGCAAGAAGGGCTATGACATCGAAGAAAGTGTCCTTAGCTTCAACTACACACAACCTGTGAAGGACCTGCGCTCAGATGAGCACGACATTAGCTTTGTGAACATTCATGGCAAGCTCGGGGGAGAAATCGTCTTCGGCATTGATGGGACGGATCGTATGTCCGACCCTGGCGTCATGCCCTTCACCAAGACGTACCGCCTCATGGCACTCGACTTGCCAGACATCGGCAGTCTTGTTCGTACAGCGCCTGCGACCCCATCGATGGATTACGGCACTGTGATGATCAAGTTCTATGGTCATTCACTCGGCGAGGCCGACTACTCGTACTTTCAGGCCATCTTCGATGCGGTCAGGCTCTATGAAGGAGATACCCGCCTCATCTTCTATTTTCGCTCACACGATGGTGTCGATGAGAGCTCCGCGCGCAGCGACATGATGCAAAAGGCGATTCGGCTTCTTGCTGCCTATGGCAACACGCTCGACAACAAGGACCACGGCAAGAACCTCATCCACAAGCTCCTTATTGAGGGCAGGCTCTCCGTAAAACCGTTGCCTGACACCGTCCGGCACACATCATAGAGAAGATGGAAATCGACAGGAGGGTGCTTGATAGACTTGTCCGTTTTCTCGTTGATCGTGTGACGAGGTTGATCGTAGCCGTTGTCAGACCAGTTCTTGGAGTAGGCGCTGAAGACATCACAAACGAAGAAAGCAGGATAAAAGGGGCGCACACAGGGATGGGCTGGCAGGCAAGCCTGCCACCAGCCGGGGTGCAGGTAGCATGGCGCGTCCCGGTGCCATGCCAAGGCGAACACGACGATGCCGCCGAAGTGGCGATCCGAACACACGAGCGCCGTCGCCCCAGATGGGATGCGAACGCATCCGGCTGAGGCGACGGCGCCCTTGATGGTCCTGCCGTTCCCTACGCCAGGGGGTCGAAGCCCTCCGTGACGTCTTCGTGGCCATCGCCCTGGAGTCTGCCTTCCACGTCGTTGCCATCCCAGATGGGTGGTGCCGCGACGTTCCTCGGCTCCCGCGCGAGCGTGGCTTTCCTCCTCGTCGCGAGGTTCTCCTCCCTCTTCCCCATGCCGAGCATCCCCTGCTCGAAGCGCTCGGAGAGGTCTGGGCAGGGGATGGCGTAGGCACCCCCGCCCGTGACGAGGAGGAGGCCCGTGTCCGCCGTCCACTGGGTGAGCTCCGCGGGGCTTATGAGCTCGCGTCTGGTGGTCGAGACGCTCTCGCCGGTCGTGCCGCCGGCATGTCCTTTCGTGGTACTCGACCCCTCGACGCGCACGGTGTAGTAGCCGAGCCTCCTGGAGACCATCCCCGCGGTGTCGACGTCGTTCACCTTGAGGAGGCACGTGTCGTCGAACATGCCGAGGAGCGCGTCTGTCTCGGCCCTCGAGTAGCCTGCGGCCTCGACCTGGTGGCGGTCCTGGAGGACGATGAGGAGGTGGATGCCCTCGGCACGCATGATGCCGGCGTCGCGCACGAGCCTCTCGAGGCGCGTCAGCTGCCCGAACTCCTCGAGCACGAGGAAGGTCTCGACCGCGAGCGCGCCACCGTGCGTGCTTGCGCTGCCGCGAAGGGAGGCCAGGACCTGCGAGACGAGGGAGGTCACGAGTCGGTTGTAGTGGCCGGTGGCGCTCGAGAAGGAGACGTAGGCGACGGTGGGCTCCTCGCCCACGCGGTCGAGCGCCGCCTCGTCGTCGTGGAGCATGACGGAGACGCGGGCGTCGACGAAGTCGGTGAGCGCGGTGGCGAGCGTCGAGACCACCGACTCGGCGGCGTTGCCGGTGCCTCCCACGGCCGAGAGCCCGGGGGCCGCGGGGTCGGAGGCGTCGACGCGCTCCCTCAGGGCGACGACGCGCTCCGCGGCGCTCATCCCGTTTCCAGGTCCCACGAGCGCCATCACGGTGGCGAGGTTTCGCTGGGCGTCCGTGAGCGCCGGGTCGCGCAGGACCAGGAGGCAGATGCCCACGAGGACCGACCTCGCGCAGTCGGAGAAGTAGGAGTTCGCGGACGTCATCTGCGGCACGACGATCGACGCCAGCTCGCGCAGGTGCGCCGTGGCGAGGCCCGCGTCCCCGTCCTCGATCGCCCCCTTCGCCGGCTCGAGCGGGTCCCAGCGGTCGGAGCGCGCCGGGTCGTCGAGGCGTATGTCGACGACCCTGTGTCCGCATGTCCGGACGTAGGGGGCCGTGAAGTCGCGGATCTCCCCCTTGGGGTCGAGCACCACGACGGACCTGCCTGCCGCCGCGAGCCCGCAGACCGTCTCGATGATGACGCGACGGGTCTTGCCCGAGCCCGGGGCGCCCAGGAGGAGGGCGTTCACGAAGGGGAGCACGCGCTCGGTGTGCCCGAGAGTACCGATTACGAGCCCCGCCCCCTCGGGCGCCTTGCCACCGCGCCAGGCGTACGTGATCCTTCTCACGGCCGAGTGCCTGCTCTCGAGCCAGGCGTCACCGTGCGTGGCCTCGGGGGCGCGAGCCCCTCCCACCCAGGTGCCGTCGTGGAGCGTCCGCCACCGGCGGAGGACGCCCGCCGCCCAGCCCACGAGGCAGGCGAGCGTGACGGCGGCGCAGCAGACGAGGTAGGGCCCGTGCGTGCCGGCGTCCGAGAGGAGCGCGGCGGCGCCGCCCGCGAGGTCCCAGCCCCCCTCGGGGAGCGGGATGGCGGGCAGCCCCGGCGTGGCGAAGGGATTCCAGGCCCCCGCGACTAGCCACCAGAGCCAGGGCAGGGCGAGCAGGCAGGCGGTCGCGGCCGTGAGAGTCCAGGGTACGAGCGCGAGCATGGTCTTCTTTGTAGTTCCTCTGTTGAACGACTTGTGTGTGGCGTGTCCCATGGTGGTGTTTCCCTTCTAGAGTGCGAGCCCTCGGGCCCGCTCGATGGTCTGTGTGATGCGTGCTGCCGTGCCTCTCCCTGCGCCTGCAAGCTCGATGGCGAGACGGGCGAGCCTCGCCACCTCCCGCATGGCCTCGCGTCCGGCCTCGTCACCCGCGTCGCGGCCCTCCGGCGCGTCCAGGGCCTGGACGAGCGTGGTCGAGACGTGGTCGAGGGTGCGTGCGACCTCGGGTGCCCGTATGCGCGCGGCCCTCCAGGTGGGGCAGCGCGAGAGTGGTCCCTGTCCCATGGGGCCACCCGTCGAGGCGGCCGAGACGAGCTCCCGGCGCTCGGACATGGGCACGCAGGCGGAGATCTCCTCGGCGAGGGCGAGCTCCCGCCTCCTCGCGTGTGTACAGTCAAGAGCCAGTCGACAATTTCCGCATCAGGTTTTCGACAGATTCTGCATGAGCAGCGGGACCCCTCCCCTTATTCCGACTTACCAAGCATCAGCGCCGTGTCCATGCGGTGACTGGTGCCGTTGAACTCCACGAGTCTGCCGTGATGCACGATTCTGTCGATGAGGGCGGCGGCGAGCTTGTCATCGCCGAACACCGTTCCCCAGCGGCTGAACTCGATGTTGGTCGTGACCACCAGGCTCCTCCGCTCGTAGCAGCCCGACATCGCCTGGAAGAGCAACCTCGCCCCCTCCACGTCGAGAGGCACGTAGCCGAGTTCGTCCACTATCAGCAGGTCCGCCCTGGACAGGTCGGTGAGCAGCGTCTCCAGTCGGTGCTCCCTACTTGCCCTCGTCAGTGCCATGACCAGCTCCGCCGCTGTGAAGAACCTCGCCTCCATGCCACGCTCCACGCATGCCAACCCGATCGCGATGGCCAGATGGGTCTTGCCCCTGCCGGTCTTGCCATGGAACACGAAGTCCTGCGCCTCCGTCACGAAGGCGAGCGACATGAGATCCTCCGCCCCGTAGCCATCCGGGAAGGCGACCTGCGAGAAGTCGTAACCCTCGAACGTCTTGACGGCGGGCAGCCTCGCCTTCCTGAGCAGTCGCTCCCTCTTGCGTCGCGAGCGGACGGCGAGCTCGTCCTCGATCATCCCCGTCATCGCCCTGACCTGGCCGGCCGAGGCGCTCTCGCAGAAGCGCCCTATGGTCTCGTTCGAGAAGTACATCGACCTGGCGAGCGCCTTGAACCCGTCCATCTCCGTGCTCTTCACGTAGGCCATGCCCCTCACCTGCCGATCCCGGTGGCGACGTCGTAGGCGGAGAGGTCGGTCTCCTCGTCATACTCGACCGGGTCGGAGGCGAGCCCCGCCGAGGCGACGGCCACGCTCGCCTCGTCCAGCCTCCCCGTCGAGGCGAACGCGAGCTCGGCGGCCTGCAGGGTGGCCGCCCACCCCGACCTCGCGCACTCGTCGCGCATCGCCCTCAGCTCCGCCCTGAGCCCCGTGCGGTCGAGCGAGTCCATGTGCTCCCTCAGACCGTCGGAGACGGCTGCCCGCACCTGCGAGTTCGACCATGCCCCCGGCCTCGCGCCCAGCAGTCCGAGCTGCGACGACGGGTCGGAGTCATCCGTCGGGGCGGTGCCGTATGAGCGCACGTGCTCGCAGACGAGCGTGCCCGCGCGGTCGTAGACGGCCATCCCCGTCGCCGAGAGTCCTATCGTGAGCTCCTGGCCGGCGAGTTCGGGAAGGGTCGAGTAGGAGTGCGGCCCGTCGACCCTCACCTTGCCCTTCCCGTCGGCCTTCGCCTTCGCGTACCTGACGCAGGAGAAGGGCCTGGCGGGCAGCCCGGACATGGCGAAACGATCCTCGAAGAACAGCTGCGACTCCGCCTCGCCCCGCGACCAGTGCGGCTTGCCATCGGAGAGCGCCATGCACCTCCCGAGCAGCCGCTCGTTGTACGCCGCCATGTCCCACGCCTGCGGGACCGGCACGAAGAGCGCCCTACGGATGGCACCCACCTTGTTCTCCACGTTGCCCTTCTCGTTGCCGGAGTGCGGGTTGCAGAACGAGTAGGCGAAGCCGTAGTGGGCGGCGCATGCGCCGAACAGCTCCGTCGTCCTCACCCGCTCCCCCACGCGTCTGCCGACGCCGGCGGCGTTGTCGAAGACGATCCTGGACGGCACCCCGCCGACGAACTCGAAGGCCCGCCTCAGCCCCTCGCACACGCACTCGGCGTTCTCGCCGGGGAACACCTGGGCGAGACCGACGTTCGAGTAGGGGAAGGAGAGCACGAAGTAGCTCAGCCTCGTCCTCGTGCCGCGGACGTAGAAGTCCGCCTCGCCGAAGTCGGCCTGAGCCTCGCCAGGTGCCCAGACCAAATCGAGGAACGCGTTCCTCGATTTGCGGCGCGACTCCCTCGCCGACCTGACGTACCTGCACACGGTGGCCTCGGAGACGTCGGCACCCTCCTCGTCGCGCAGGCGCTGCCATATCCTCCTGGCCGTGTGGCGCTGCTTCCTCCAATTCGTCGTGTCCTCCTCGATCCACAGGTCGACCAGCGGCTTGTAGGGGTCGAGCTTGGACGGGCGGGTCGCCGCGGCGACGAGTGGCTCTGGGGAGAAGTCGTCCTTCCTGAGATACTTGTAGACGGTGTCGCGGGAGACGCCCGTCGCACGGGCGATGGAGGAGACGCTCTCGCCGTCCCTCCTCATCTGGCGTATAGAATTGACATCGGACATGCTGATCATCGTGCCTTCCTGCCTTCCTGACGGATACCGAAGAACCATCAGGTTAGGCCGATCGAACGGGGTCGGCATGTTCGTGCATAAGGTGTCGATTTTCAGATGCCGAAGTTGTCGATCAAAAGACTACTGCATACACCTCGCGAGCGCGGGGGAGGGGGCGTTCCCCTCCGGGACGTGCGCGTACGTCCTGCGGGGTCGTGCCGACCGGTCCGGCACCATGGCGGAGACGGCGGCCGCGGTGATGTGCTCCCTGAGGTCTGTCTCCGCGGCCGCGACGTAGCGCTCGCGGGCGGGTCCCTCGAGACCCTTGAGCTCGGCCATTGCGCGGACGGCCTCCCGGTGCCTCCCGACGGCTCCGGCGAGGGCGGGGTCCTTGTCCATGGCCCTTCCCACGGCGCGGTCGAGCGCCGCCGCCACGTCCGCGTGCCCGCGCCGGAGCCATGCGACCTCGAGCGAGCCCGTCCCGGGAAGGTGGACCTCTTTTGCGAGTGCGTCTCCGTCAAGCGTTCTGGCGGCCAGTACGGCCTCGTCGCGGGCGAGGGTGCGCTCGCGTCCGAGCGTCTCGCGCACGGGTGTCAGGGCCGCATCGGCAAGCTCGCGTCGCGCCTCCTCCATGCGAGCGCGGTCGAGGAGGCGGTCGAAGCGGCCCGAGGCGTCCCAGGTGATGACGTGGGCGTGGTAGGAGGCGTCGGAGTTGAGGTGGAAGGCGGCAACCCAGCGCACGTCCTGCTCGGGGACGCCCATGGCACGTGCCATCGCAGGTGCCCATTCGGAGCGCAGGAGGCGCTCGAAGTCCCGGCGGGTCTGCAGGCGCATGGCCTCGCCGTCCGCGCGCCTCACCGAGACCACGCTCGTGACGACGGCACCCGCGTTGGCATCGAGCTCGGCGCGCACGCCCGACACGGTGCGGGTGCCGGAGGCGTCGAAGAGGCCCGATCCGTCATGGTCGACGACGGATCCGGGGCGCTCCGACATGTACCCGACGAAGCGGGCGTCGAGGGTCTCCGCCTGCCTGGCACGGAGCCGGTCGTCGTCGGTCTCCTCGGTCACGCAGCCCTCGCGCGTCCCGATGTAGCCGACGGTGTGGCCCACGACGCCGGTGGTGGAGCCGGCGAGGTGGACCTGGTGGTTGACGACGAGCGCGTCAGCTGGGGTCATGGTGTCCCGCCTCCCTGGCCTGGCGGCGGGCGTCCGCGAGGGGGAGGCCCTGCTGGACGGCCCCTCCCATGGCCTGGTAGGTCCTCCAGATGTCCTCCGCGGGCGTGTCGCGCCATGCGGGGACCGTGGCGCGCGCCACGTCGCCCAGCAGCGCCGCCGTGTGGAGCGAGGCCCTCGTGCCGCGGCTGCAGACCCTGGCGACGCGGTCCTCGAGGTCGTCGGCCCTGCGGTCCTGCTCGGCGCGCCAGGCATCGAGCTCGCCCTGGACGAGCTCGTGCATGAAGCGGCCCAGGGGCGTTGTGTAGAGCGACATCCCCTGTGCCATGAGGCCGACATCGAGCAGGGTCCTCAGGGCGTCCGCCTCCCTCATGCCCGTCGCCTCACGGTAGGCCTCGATGCGGTCGCAGAGCTCGTCCGTGAGCCTGAGCGTCTTGGTCGTGGTCTTTCTTGTCTTCATGTCGTCGATCCCTTCTATGTGTCAGCCATCCGGTCCGTTTGGTTCATGTGATCCGTTGCGGGAGGTGCCGCCCGTCGGGGTCACCCCGGATCGCTAGACTCCGAGCCAAAGGGCTCGGTGCCTAGCGAACGAGGCGGCTAGGTGAACAGGTGGCGTGCCGGCACGTACGTCATCCTCATGGGAAGAGGCACCCTGCCGTTGCGGTTCTTCGAGCAGGTGCACGTGACCGTGCGTACGTCATCGGACATTCCATCGGGGCCGCACTCGAGCGTCAGCATGAGGTCTGTGCCGTATGTGATGGTGTTCGACCCGCGCGGGTCCCTCTGCTTAGACAGCGACGTGAGGACGATGGCGGGGACGTTAAGCGAGTGTGCGTACGACGCAATGACCCTCGTCTCACGGTCGAGGATGTCCACGGTCGTCGCGCCCGCGAGCTGTGGGTCCGTGCGGGCCTGTTGCAGGTAGTCGATGACGATCCCGAACCTGACGCCCGTCTGCTTGGCCATGGACGCGAGCCTGTGCGTGAGCCCCTCGACGGTGAAGCCCTGCATGGTCTGTTCCGCCGCAACGGTGTCGTCGGCGAAGAAGAGGTTCGACAGGTACGCCCGTGCGGACCCAAGAACCCTCTCCACGGCCAGTGGGTCCTCCCTCGCCAGCCGGGCGAACTCCTCGATGCCGTCCAGGCCCTCGTCCCCATATGCGTTCGAACAGCAGACGAGGGCGCGTTGTGCCAGGTCCTCCGCCGAGCACTCGACGGTCAGGTAGACCATGGGGACGGTGGCGGACAGGCTGATCGCCATCCCTATGGCCAAGTCCGTCTTCCCCACCCCGGGCAGACCGCCGATGGTGATGACGGAACCCCGCCTGACGCCGCCTCCGAGGGCGACGTCAAGGGTGGGGATCCCGAGGGGGAGGCGTTCGAGGCCGGCGTTCGCGAGTCGTGCGAAGTCGAAGTCCGAGGCACGACTCAGGCCGGCCCGTGTCATCATTGTCTTGGGGTCGGCAGGGTATGGACGGGCGTCCTGGTGGTCGGCCGTCATGATGATCGCGCCTCCCGGCTCCCCGGACGGTCGTCCGCTGCAGATGGGCGACCGTCCCTCTCGAGCGCATAGATGCGATCCTCGAGCTCGAGGACGAGCGCAAGGGTCTCCAGGTGTGTGGGTTCGTGGTCGAAGCCGTGACACATGAGGATGTTCCCGCGCCGTCGGGGGCCTCTCATGTCCCAGAGCTCCCGCACGGGCTCTGGGGAGAGGCGGTCGACCTTGAAGTAAATGATCTTCATATCCTTCCTCCCCGCCTGAGATACTCGGAGAGGGTGCTCTGGTGGATGCGGATCGAGCGGGGCCCGAGGTAGACGTGGGTAAGCGAGGTGCATATCTTCCAGGCATGCGTACGTCCGATGCCGAAGATCTCCTGGAGGTCCCTGGGGGAGAGCCATTCCGGGCGCTCGCGAAGGGGGACGTATGCCCGTCTGGCCCCTCCGCCATCCGTCTCTCCGCTCCTGCTTGCGGTCGGTCGCGTTACGTCGTCCATGGTCGATCCTCTCGTCGTGAGCTACCAATTCGCTGACACATGTTTGCACCAGCTACTTGCTGTCGATACTTATACATCTAGCTGGTGTGTTCCTATAACAGTGGTATACTTATGGAACAAGTTGGAACGTGGCGAACGAGACGGACGACGTATGAGAGTCGTTCCAAAATGTGGAGAGGCCATCATGGTGAAGAAGAGCGGGTACAACGTCTACCAGGGGACTCACCCGATAATGGTGCTTCCGTGGTTCCTGTACGACTGCGAGCTCCTCGATAACCCCTACGACTATGGCGGGTCGAGCAAGTTGCTCGAGGTGCGTCCTCGTGGGAACGCCCTGGAGGCACGAGCCCTCCCGACGGGGTTCGTGACATCCGTCCTCTCGGACCTTGACGTGACCGATGACGAGGCGATCGTGGCTTTCTGTCGCACGTTCGGCATGGTCGCGTGCCCCTATGCTAGGGGGTTCGAGCGCATGGCGAGACGCATCGAGAGCCCGATGTCCGACGCCGAGTTCTACTCGGCAAGGAAGTTCATGTCGCGTGACGAAACAGATCTCCGCAAGCCAGAGAGCGGGCCGATGAACTGGGTCCGGAACCGCGTGCTCACCATGCAGAACCCAGGGGCCGACATGTACATACGAACGGACTGGAGAGGCTTCGATCCCGTTTCGGCGGGGTCAGACCAGTGGGAACATGAGTTGGCGATGGACCCTCGTGACAGGTTGGTCTCCACGTCCTTTTGCCTCGGGCTTTTCAGAGATCGCACGACGGCCCTGGGAACCGACATCGCCAACGCCTTCCTCGCATACAAAAAGACAGGTGACAGAGAGAACATGGCGCTCGTGTCCCTCGAGGAGGTCAGGACCATGCTGGCCCTCCTTCAGCTCGGGGTCGTCCTCCTCGGCGGTCTGCAGCTCTATAACGACAATCTAGTCAGGGTATATCAGAACCTGATTGCGAAGAGCGACGGTCTCAAGAAGTCCTATGAGGTGCTGTTCAATTGCCCGGAGAGCTCATACGTCAGGAACGGAATCCCTACGGTGCGGCAAGACGAGCTTCTTCATATGGCCGAGTTGGTCAATGTAGAGCGGGACATGAGGAGGCTCTACGACAGCGTCGTCCCCCTCTTCGATGCGTGCATCCGTAAGTTCGCCCCCGTGGGGCCCTTCGTCCAGACTCCCGAGCTCCTAGGGGGCAAGCACGCAAGGCGCTGGGGATCCTTCGATGGCTGGCTGAGCGCGCCAGACGTGCCCGACCATGGGTCATTGATGACGGCCATCTCAGCCCAGGTCTGTGCCTACCTTGCCGACGGTAACGCGTGGCACGTATGTGAGAGGTGCGGTCGAATATTCAAGTACAAGGCCAATGCGATTACGTCTCCCATCACAAGCGAGAATGGGGCGGAGAAAGAGTACGCGCTTGCCCACCGGGAAGCGCGTACCGTCTATTGCTGCAAGAGAGACGAGGTGGCTGCGAAAAGGGCCAGGATAGCGAAGAAGAAGGAGCATGACGAGCACATAGAGGAGATCAGGCGCCACAACGAGCAGCATGACCAAGCGAGGCGCGGAACGTGGGGCGAGTGAGGAGGCGGATGACCAAGCACCTGTCTATCGCTCGGCCATGATGGCAGAGATCTTCCTGCCGGCGGCCGCCCGCGCCAGCGGGTCGGTGCTTGCGTACGTGTCGAGCGTCTCCGCTACCGTGGAATGGCCCATGAGCGACGAGACGGTCTTGGCATCGACACCCTTTCGCAGCAGCATCGTCGCGAACGTGTGGCGGAGAGAGTAGTAGGTGGCAAGCTTGCCCGTCACGCCGTAGATGCCGTTCGTGTCGGCGAACGATCGGAAGTCCTTGGTGAGGAACGTCGGATGGTAGAAGCCGCCCGTCGGTTTCCCGAGGACATAGAGCCCGCGCATGCCGTGGCCGGTCGAGGTCATCTCGAGCGCTAGCTCGCGACGCGCTTGCAACCGGGATGTGAGATCAGGGTCCAAAGGGATCTCCCTGTACCCAGCCGATGTCTTCGGGCCCTTCTCGACGATTCGGCCGTCAGCGCATGTGATGCAGTGGGCGATGCTGATGTGGCCGTCCCTAAGGTCGACGTCGTCCCACATGAGCCCGCACGCCTCCTCGTTCCTGAGGCCGCAGGCTAAACCGAGCCTGATCGCGAGTGTGAGCGAGCTGTCGCGCATGTTGTCGAGTATGGCGAGCACGTGCCTACGCGTTTCGTCGTCGAGCGAATTAGGCTCGCGATGGAGGCGCTTCGGCGGCTTGGTCGATCGGGTGATGGGGTTCCTCTGTATGTGCCCGCTGTCCGTCGCGCTCTCCAAGATCTGCTTTATGAGGCGGTGGGCCTTCGCCACGGTGTCGGGGCAGAGTCCATCCGCGAGCAGCTTGGAGTCGAGGTCGAGGAGCATGTCGCTCGTGAATCCGGCGACCGTCACGTCGGGGAGATGCCTGCAGATGATCTTGAGGGAGTTCCTGTAGTTTGCTGCGGTCGTGGGCTCGATGAGGTGTGCGGCCGCACGCCTCTCTATATATGATGACGCATAGTCGACGAAGGCCCTCCTTCCTCCCTTCGCCTCAGGGATGGCTTGCTCGATCACCGCTTCACGCTCGAGCTGCTCATGAATCGCGAGCTTTTTTCTCTCCGCTTCGCGCTCGCCCTTGGCGACATAGTTGCGGGAGACCTCACGCTTGGTACCATTCTCCTCGTAGTAGAAGAAGCGCGCCTTCCAGCGATCCTTGCCGACCGGCTTCTTCGAGCCCGGTGTGTACTTCATGGGGGGTGCTCCTTTCCCGACTGCCCTTGCAATCCTAATGAAGCCACTAAAAGGCCACTAGATAGGCCACTAAACTGCTGAACGTAGCTTACCAAGATGGACAACGTGGCATGAGGGAAAGTACCATCTACCAGGCATGATAAACAGAATTTGCCGAAACAAACAGAAGCCATAGGATGTATGGAATCGGCTGACACGGAAGAGGTCGCAAGTTCAAATCTTGCAACGCCCACCATAAATGACGAGGTCAGGGACATGGTCTCTGGCCTTTTTTGTAGCTTGTCCAAATCCTGTCCAAATGGTTGTCCAAATTGGGCCGGAACGGCCGGACGATTCGGATTGTCAAGTTGAGCTTGGACTAGAGGCATTTTGCTCGCGAAGGTTCGGAAAAGACCCATACAAACTCCACCAGGTTCTTGTTCGCACGGTCGTGTTTCCCAAGAGGGCCATGCGCTTGCTTGGTCTCTCAGCGGAACAGCGACTGACAGCGATCTCCCAAGATGCATCCCATCATTGCGGGCGGATGGAAACATCCACCCCTGCCTTGGGGCAAGTCGAGATCTCGGAGAGCCAATGACCCAGACCTTGTTTCTTCACTTATCGCCCTTGAGTCGGTGCTGATAATCCCGAATGGGTTTCCGCACTCACGCCGTCGCATGCGCTCGGACGAACCTTACTGGCCCCTCGAAGCCCATGGTCGCACGGCCGGCAAGCACCTCTTCCCGCCGGCCGGCGCCCCTCCCGGGAACCCGCCGCACGCCACGCCCGTGACGCGGCGGAACCCCGGGAGGGGCTTGCACCAAGGCCTTCGAGGGGCCAAAGGGGTCCCACGTCCTAGGGAGCAGAGATGACCGAGAACGCCGAGACGCAGCAGCAGCCGACCGTCGACCAGACCGAGGAGCCGAAGACCGTCGCCGGGATGACGGCCGCCGAGGTCGCAATGGAGGGGCGCAGGCTCGCCACGTCCTACCTCGAGAGGCGCGGCTACGCCGTCCTCGAGCGCGGCTGGCGGTGCGCCGCGGGGGAGGTCGACGCCGTGGCCGAGGACGAGGGCACGCCCGTCCTCGTGCTCGTGAGGACCGCCCGCAGGCTCGGGGAGGGCTCCGACTCCATGCCCGGGCTCGCCATCGACAAGGCGGAGCAGGCCAGGTGCCGCAGGCTCGCCCTGCTGTGGCTCGCGGTGCATCCCGAGGCCGAAGGCATCCGCGTGGACGTCATCGCCCTCAACATCGTCGGCGAGCGCTGCGCCCGCCTGCGCCACCTCATCGGCGCCTACCAGTGGGAGGAGTAGACCCTGGGACGAGGGACGAACCGCCCACGGTGGCAGAGGTGCCGTCCACGGAGAACGTGGGCGGCACCCCCTTTGCCCCGCCACGGCCGCAGCCAAGCCCTCCCGCGGCCGCTCCCCTCGCGCGCGGGGACACCTGACGCGCGCGAGGGGAGCGATGGTCGCCATGCATCCGAAGCCGCCGGTCTTGCCAATGGCCCCGGCACCTTGGGGATCGGAGGACCCCCGGTGTGTCTAGTCAATAGTCTGTCGACAGTTGGGGCTGCGGTGGGAATCCTGGACCGTTTTTCCCTATGCTGCCAGTCCGAGTTTGCGACGGTATTGCATCGGACTCATATAGCCCAGATCGCTCTTCATTCTTAGATCACGGTACCATCTCAGATAGGTATCGAGCATGCCTGCGAACTCCTCGAGTGTCACACCCTGCCAGTCGCATCCGTAGAAGAATTCCACCTTTAGCCGTCCGAAGAAGCCCTCTGCCCTGGAGTTGTCCGGACTACAACCCTTCCTCGACATAGAACGAACGAGCCCGTGCTTCTCACATATCGAGATCCACCCGGGCCAGCGGTAATGTCCTCCACGGTCACTATGCACCCGAGGATGTTCGTCTCTGCCGAGTCTTGAACAGGCACCCTCAAGTGACGAGTTCGCCATCTTTGCATCTGGTGAGGTCGAGGTCGACCAGCTGATGGGCATCCCGTCGAAGCAGTCGATGATCGGGGAAAGATAGACCTTACCCGCAGGGATGGCGAACTCGGTGACGTCGGTGACCCACAGCTTGTTAGGCGCATCGGCTGAGAAGTCATGGGTACCGTCATTGCGTCGGCAGGTGTTTGCAGGCGCCTCCGATATCTCACCTACGTATGAGCTGTACCTGCGTTTCTTTCTGGGGTTCCTTGCAAGAAGTCCTTCGCTTCTCATTACCCTGCGCACGGTCCACTCGCCGATCTTGATCTTCTCGTCTGAGTTCACGTCCTTGAGTACGCGTCTGTAGCCGTAGGTGAAGCCGCTTCTTCGAAACGATGCGACTACCGCCCTGTGCACAGTCCGGGTCTCTTCATCCTTATCCTGCCTGGATGCGCTCATGGCGTACTCATAACTGCTCTTTGCCATTCTCATGTATGTCAGAAGATCCTTCAGCTTCCACTTGGCCCGGAGCAGCGTCACGAGTCCTGCCTTCTCCCGGTTGCTCAACCGGTTCGGGTCGGCGCCCGGATCTTTTTTTAAGATGGCACGCGTCCCCTCAAGCACGTCGCACTCGAGTTGGAGTTCGCGCACACGCACTCGTAGATTCTCTTCCATCTCCTGCAGCTTCCCGACATCAGTCGGAAGCTTGTCATACTCCTCGTTCACGGATCTTCCCCTGTTGTCGGCATCACCATTGTGGCTCTCTATGATATCCCTGCGCCAATGATAGGGTGAGACCCTTGAGCACCCATATCTTCTCGCAACCTCTGCGGCTGTGCAGCCTCTGGATTCGAGCTCGGCAACGATATGTGCCTTTGTCTCTGGAGCAGGAGAAGACTTCCTGGAGTTCGGTCCGCGGTATTTGCGTCTTCCTGGTGCAAGCTCGTCGATCCACCTGCAGAGGTACTCCCTGCTCTTGGGATAGCCGAGGGCGCGCATCGTACGCGCAAGACTCCTGCCGTGCTCGAGGTAGTGGTCGACGGCTGTACGCTTCTGTTCGTCAGTGAAACGAGGATTGCTCTCATGCTTGCTTATCGGGATGTCTCCCGTTGCCACATACTCGTCCCACCACATCCTGAGTGTCTGTCTACTCGGATAGCCTAGCTCCCTTATCGTGTCGGCATAGCTATGGCCGAACCTGATGAAGGTCTCTATCGCTTTCCTTCTCTGCTCCGTGTTGAACATGCAATGTTCCTCCTGGTCTTATCTGGTCCAGGATTCCCACCGCAGCCCCGTTTCCGCATCGGTGTTTCGACAGTTTCTGCAGGAACCGTCATCCCGGCCTTTCTATGATTGTGACCTGTCGAGCATCAAGGCTGCGTCCATACGGTGACTGGTGCCGTTAAACTCGACCAATCTACCGTGATGAACAATGCGATCTATGAGTGCGGCAGCAAGCTTGTCATCGCCGAACACCGTTCCCCATCTGCTGAACTCGATGTTCGTGGTGACTATGAGACTCCTCCTTTCGTAGCAGTCGCTCATTACCTGAAAGAGCAGTCTTGCACCCTCGACATCCAAGGGCACATATCCCAGCTCGTCGATGATAGGCAGGTCGCATTTCGAGATGTCCTTCAGCAGGGCCTCGAGGTTATGTTCCCTGTTGGCCCGCGTGAGTGCCAGGACGAGCTCTGCGGCCGTGAAGAACCTCACCGGCCTGCCTGCCTCCACGCATGCCATCCCCACGGCGACTGACAGGTGGGTCTTTCCACGCCCAGCCCTACCGTGAAAGACGAAGTCCTGCGCCTCATCTACGAAAGCGAGGGATCTCAGATCCTCTGCGCCGTAGTCCTCTGGGAAGATGACTTGTGAGAAGTCATAGCCCACGAACGACTTTGGCGCAGGGAATCGCGCCCTGCGCATCAGTCTCTCCCTCTTCCTGCGTGCTCTTACCCCTTGCTCGTACTCGATCACATCGCCAAGAGCCCTCAACTGTCCTGCACTCGCCTTCTCGCAGAAAGCGTCTATGGTCTCGTCGGAGAAGTACAACAGACGGGCCAGTCTTCTGATCTCAGCAACCTCCGAGCTCTTCATGTATGCCAAATCTGCTCACCTCCCGATCCCCATGGCCCGGTCGTAGTCGGCAAGGTCGGTTTCCTCGTCGTAGAGCACGGGCTTTGAGGACAGACCAGACGCCGCCATCGCGACACTCGCCTCGTCCACCCTGCCTGTCGAGGCAAACGCGAGCTCAGTTGCCTGTAGTGTCGAGATCCAGCCAGATCGCGCGCACTCGCTGCGCATTGCCCTGAGCTCGCCTCTGAGGTCGGCCCCCGGCAACAGATCCATATGATTTCGAAGATCCTCGGAGACGGCAGCTCTTACCTGTGAGTTCTTCCATGCCCCGACACGCGTGCTGAGTAGGCAGAGCTGCGACGAGGGATCGGTCTCGTCAGTCGGGGCAGATCCATAGCGGCGGGTGTGTTCGCAGACGGGCGTGCCGGATCGATCGTAGACCTTGACGCAGAGGGCACCGAGCCCTAGGACGAGCTCTTGTCCGGCAAGCTCGGGCGCGGTCGAGTAGATATGTGGCCCATCGACCTTGACCTTGCCTTTCTTGTCAGCCTTCGCCCTCGCGTAACGCACGCACTCGAACGGTCTTTCTGGCAACCCGACCATCGCGAAGCGATCCTCGAAGAACAGCTGCGACTCTGGCTCGCCCTTGAGCCAATGCGGCTTGTCGGAAAGCCTCATGCAGGCATCGAGCAGTCGTACGTTGTAGGTCTTCATGTCCCATACCTGTGGGACGGGGACGAAGAGGGAGCGCCTGACAACACCCACTTTGTTCTCCACGCTGCCCTTCCCGTTACCGGAGTGGGGATTGCAAAAGGAGTATGCGAACCCGTAGTGTGCTGCGCATCTCCCAAACACCTCCGTGGTGCGCACGACATCACCGATGCGTCTGCCCGCGCCTGCAGCATTGTCGAACACGATGCGCGCAGGGACACCACCTACGAACCCGAACGTCCGTCTCAACCCCTCGCAGGCACACTCGGCGTTCTCTGCCGGGAAGACCTGGGCAAGGCCAACGTTCGAGTAGGGAAACACAAGTACGAAGTAGCTGAGCCTAGTTCGTATCCCACGGACATAGAAGTCAGCCTCACCGAAGTCGGCCTGTGCCTCGCCAGGAGCCCAGGTCAAGTCGAGGAACGAACTCCGACGTTCGCAGCGAGACTCCCTTGCTGCCCTCACGTATCTGCCCACGGTGGCCTCTGACACATCGGCACCGCACTCGTCGCGCAGGCGCTGCCATATTCTTCTCGCCGTGTGGCGTTGCTTCTTCCAGTTCGTCACATCTTGGTCGAGCCATTCTTGGATAAGGGGCTTGTACGGGTCGAGCTTCGAGGGCCTTGATATGACCACCCTGGGGGGATCAGGTGAGAAGTCATCCTTTTTGAGGTACTTATAGACGGTATCGCGCGAGACGCCTACTGCCCTGGCGATCGAGGCGACGCTCTCGCCATCCCTGCGCATCTGACGCATGGAATTGACATCGGACATGCTGATCATCGTTCCTTCCTGCCTTCCTGACGGATACCGAAGAACCATCAGGTTAGGCCGAGCGGACGGGTTGGCATGTTCTGCGTAAAGTGTCGAATTTCAGATGCAGATTCTGTCGAGCACGAGACTACTGCATACACCTCGAGGAGGCGGCGCGCTGGGCAAGCGCCTACGCTGCCCTCTGCGTGACCATCGACGGAACGATTCCATCCTATCGACCTCTCGGAGAGGTCGAGTCCTTCATGGCCGACAGCCGCGAGAAGCGAGGCACGACTACACCGAAAGGGGCGTCCATCAAATGACGGAAGCGGATTATCTGTTGCGTTCGAGTGCGATCTTCGATGCGGTTGGCCTCGATACGTTCGAAGGGTTTGTCGCAGTCGCGGGGAGGAAGATCCTTGCGATAGGCAGGGGGAGCGGCAGGGAAAAAGCGAAAGGAGTAACCATGGTTACTCCTTCAAAGAAAGGCGCGATATTTTGGATAATTTTATTTCTTTTCTTGAAACGGTAAATCTGTTTAAGTGCTTCTCGACTAGTGAACTGGATAAATTGTTTCAAAATAATTTTTACCGTATCAGCACTTACTTCAAAGATTCCATAGTACATCTTCAGAATGAAAAATGTGAAAGCCTCGACATCATTTTGAGCGGGACTGTCTTAGTACAAAAAATTGATTCGGATGGGGATCTGCTCACGATTTGCAGTTTTTCGGCTGGTGAGACTATGGGAGAAAATCTTCTTTTTTCACATAGAAATTTTTATCCCATGACGATCACAGCAAAGTGTGATACGGAAATTCTCCAAATCAAGAAGGAATTAATTATAAAGCTGTGCCAGGAAAACATGAAGTTCTTAAATGGTTTTCTCCAGTCCGCATCAGACAAAACATTGATTTTAATGGGAAAAATCAAGACTTTGGCATTGAAAACTATCAGGCAATGCATCATTGAGTTTTTACTTTACGAGTATCACGTTCAAAAGTCTACAACCATTAAATTGAATATGACAAAAAAAGAGTTGGCTGAAAAAATAGGAGTTCAAAGGCCTTCCTTATCAAGAGAGCTAAATAAAATGAGAAAAGATGGTCTTATTATCTATGATTCAAAACAGATTACCATCACGGATGTTGATTTGCTGAATAAACTGCATATTGATTCCTAAAAATATTATTATGTTGAAGTAAACAGTGCCATAATTATGTCATTCTTTGCGGTAAGAAATATGGTTTGTTTTATCATTAACGTCAGAGGTATCGTTGAGACTGACTACCGCACTGGTTTCTTATAACAGCTCGAATTGATTTTTGTGGTAGCTTAAAACGCCGTCGTCCCTGAGCTTTGAAAGCTCAGCCGACATGGCGCTGCGTTCGACGGAAAGGTAATCCGCGAGTTCCTGCCTATTGAATGGGATATTGAAGCTGCTGCTTCCCGATTTCTTGGCCTCAACCGAAAGGTAGGCCATAAGCTTTTCACGGGTGGTGCGTTTCGAGGTGAATTCAATTTTCTGCGTCAGCAATATATTTTTCATGGATACGATATTCAACATATTCTGAATTAGCCTGCTGTGAAATCTGCACGCCTTGGCGCACGGAACGGCAAGTCTGTGACAGTCGATAAAGAGAAGATCGCTTTCGGTCGTTGTGATTACACTGACCGGAAGCGTTTTTATTTCCGCACATGCAAAGGATTCCCCAAACAAATTTCCAATGTCAATTTTTCCAAGAATGCTTCTGTTCCCGTAATAGTCGTCCTGCACGACCTGAACCTGCCCCGATAAAACGATGCCGAATTTTTCAATGCTTTCGCCGCTGGAAAATACCGTTTGCCCTTTTTCGTAATGAACCGATTTTGCGGTAAGGCAAGACAAAAGCGACAGTAAATCTGATTCTTCAATGCCTTTGAATAATCGTACTGTTTTCAGCACATCCAAATAATCTTTCATAAAATCCTCTTTCGTTGGAATTCCAACCGATTTATTAATTTAAGAATAGTAAACTCAAATCATAAAGTCAACAACAACTTGAAAGTGTGGGACGGAACATGATTCGAAAAATTATCAGAATTGATGAAGAGAAATGTAACGGCTGCGGACTGTGCGCAAAAGCCTGCCACGAAGGGGCAATCGGCATGATAAACGGAAAGGCCAAGCTTCTCCGCGACGATTATTGCGACGGCCTGGGCGATTGCCTGCCGGCCTGCCCGACAGGAGCGATCAGTTTCGAAGAACGCGAAGCAAAGGAATATGACGAAGCCGCCGTGAAGAAAAGCAAGCTGAGCAAACAGGGAGAAACGCTGGCCTGCGGCTGCCCCGGTACACAGTCTAAAACCATTCATCGGGAAAATAAGTGTGAGTCCGTCCATCCCAATATCAGCGAAAACAAAAGCCAGTTGTCACAGTGGCCCGTCCAAATCAAACTTGCGCCAGTCAACGCTCCGTATTTCACGGACGCCAACCTCCTGATCGCCGCCGACTGTACGGCCTATGCTTATGGCGATTTTCACAACAGGTTTATCCGAAACAAAGTGACCCTGATCGGCTGCCCCAAGCTGGACGAAGGAGATTACAGCGACAAACTCACAGAGATCATTCAGAACAACAATATAAAAAGCGTCACGGTTGTCAGAATGGAAGTTCCCTGCTGCGGCGGGATCGAAAACGCAGTAAAAAGCGCGCTTCAAAACAGCGGCAAAATGATTCCCTGGCAGGTTATCACGATTTCGACCGATGGCAGAATACTTGATTGAAAGGGGATACGCACAATGATAGAAAAAGAATATAAGCTGTCCAGAACCAATGAAAAAGCGATAGAAAAGATCATATTTGACGAAAACCTTCATTACCTCCACATGGTGTTCAACAAGAATGAGGGTTTGCCGGAACACTTTTCCAATTCAAACGTGTATATGACCGTCATTCGCGGAAGACTCTCCATCGGCCTTGATGATCAGGAAATCTATGAGTACGAGGCCGGAACTCTGGTGAAAATTCCGTTTCAAACTAAAATGAATGTCAGAAATGTTCATGAAGAAACGCTGGAGTTAATTGTCGTAAAAGCGCCCGCCCCAAAAAGCTGAGAAAACGAGGAGAAAACCAGATGAAAAAGTACAGGTGTATCCCCTGCGGGTATATCTATGATCCCGCGCTTGGCGATTCTGACAGCGGAATCGCGCCCGGCACGTCATTTGAAGATTTACCCGATGATTGGCAGTGCCCGATTTGTTTTGTCGGTAAGGACAATTTTGAACCTATTAAAGACTGAATTTTAAAGGAGGAAGCAAAAATGAGTATGTTTTGCTATCAGTGTCAGGAAACTGCCGGAGGAAAGGGCTGCGCGGTGCGCGGCGTGTGCGGAAAAACCGAAGAAGTGGCAAAACTCCAGGATCTTCTGATTTACACGCTCAAGGGCATTTCAGAAATTGTAGTCAAAGGAAAGCTGGACGTCAAAACCCTCGGCGAGACAAATTATGAAGTTCTCAGTAGCCTGTTCATGACCATCACCAACGCGAATTTCGACGACGGCTCGATTGAAAAACAGATCATGAAAATGATTGCCGTAAGAGACAAGCTCAGAAATTCCGTTGCTTCTGCGGGTTTACACGACGCGGCCACGTTCACGGTAAGTTCCAGAGCGTCCATGCTGGAAAAGGCCGCTACCGTCGGTGTGCTGTCGACCGAAAACGAGGACGTGCGTTCTCTCCGCGAGATGATCACATACGGCCTTAAGGGTATGGCTGCTTACGCCGAGCACGCGAAAAACATCGGAAAAGAAGATTTGACCATCAACGCCTTCATCTATGAGGCACTGGCGGCAACACTGGACGACTCCCTCTCCGCCGACGATCTTGTCGCGCTGACGCTGAAAACCGGCGAATACGGCGTCAAAGTTATGGCGCTACTGGACGAGGCCCACACATCACGGTTCGGCAATCCTGAAATCACCGAGGTCAATATCGGCGTCAGAAAAAATCCTGCGATCCTGATTTCCGGTCACGACCTGACCGATCTGGAGCAGCTTCTGGAGCAAACTAAAGGTACCGGCGTGGATGTGTATACCCACAGCGAGATGCTGCCTGCCCATTATTACCCGGCTTTCAAAAAATACGACAACTTTGCCGGAAACTACGGCAATGCATGGTGGAAGCAGCTTGAGGAATTTGTCTCCTTCCATGGCCCCATCCTCTTTACTACCAACTGCATCGTCCCGCCAAGAAGCGAGGAGGTCCGGGGCAGAATCTTTACCACGGGTTCCACCGGCTATCCCGGCTGCAAGCATATTGAAGCCGATGAGAACGGCAAAAAGGACTTTTCCGAGATCATCGCGCTTGCCAAGACTCTTCCCGCGCCCGATGAGATTGAGACTGGCAGCATTGTCGGCGGCTTTGCCCATAATCAGGTGATGGCGCTGGCAGACAAGATCGTCGATGCCGTCAAATCCGGTGCGATCAAAAAGTTCTTTGTTATGGCCGGCTGTGACGGACGTATGAAGTCCAGGGAATACTACACCGAATTTGCGGAGAAGCTCCCGAAGGACACGGTAATTCTTACGGCGGGCTGTGCGAAGTATCGCTATAATAAACTGAAGCTGGGCGATATCGGCGGTATTCCGAGAGTTCTGGACGCCGGACAGTGCAACGACTCCTATTCTCTGGCGGTCATCGCCCTGAAACTCAAAGAGGTGTTTGGACTCGACGATATTAACAAGCTGCCGATTGCTTTCAATATCGCCTGGTACGAACAGAAGGCCGTCATCGTTCTCTTGGCTTTGCTGTACTTGGGCGTGAAGAACATCCACCTCGGCCCCACGCTGCCGGGCTTTCTGTCTCCCAATGTGGCCAAGGTATTGGTTGAAAAATTCGGTATCGCGGGTGTCGGAACAGTTGATGATGACATCAAACTGTTCATGAATGCCTGATTCAGAAAGGAATATCAGTATATGAAAGCGATAATTGACAGAGAAAACTGCATTTCCTGCGGGCTATGTGCATCCACCTGTCCGGAGGTATTTCGGATGGCTGATGACGGGCATGCGGAGGTTTGCGCGGACCCTGTTCCTGAATCTTCGGAAGACTCAGTAGCAGAAGCGCGGGATAACTGTCCCGTCTCTGTTATCACAGTAGAATAACCATAAATAAGCGCCCATTTGAAAGATTTAAATCATTCAGATGGGCGCTTTTATTAAACTGCCAGCTATTAAAGAAATAGATTCGGAACAAAACCAGCAAGCAATGCATAATGGGACCCATTATGTCCATTTCCCAATTTTTCGCTTGCGCGAAAACCGGGAAATTGCTTGTTGGTGGCAGACCCCCAATCCCCTTTGATCGCACAATAAATTGTGCGGCTGCGCGTCCTGCGGACGCTTCCGGGTAGCGTCTTGAAAGTTGGTGTAAGCGGTGCCTTCGCCCGTGAACCCGCCTGCTACTAACGCATCCTATGCCGCCCTCCTCCTCGAGTCAACGCCGTCGGCCTTCGCCAGCCGGATGATGGCAGCCGCGTGTTCGGCCGCCGTCCCCTCGTAGGTCGGTGCTGGTGCAGGTCTCCTCTGCTCCTCCCGCTCGAAGGCCTCCTGGACGGACCCTGCGGAGAACCAGCGCCTGGGCTGCCAGGCCTCGTCCATCTCGGCAAGGGCGGCACCGACGTACCTGAGGAGGCTCCTCCTCGACGGGAACACCTGCACGACGCGGCTCCTGCGCTTGATCTCACGGTTGGTGCGCTCCTGCACGTTGTTCGTCCTGAGGCGTATGTGGTGCTCGTAGGGGAAGTCGAGGTAGGCGAGCGCGTCCGCCTCGGCATCCTCCAGAAGCTCGCCTGCCGCGGGGCAGATGGCACCGACCTCGTCGGCCGCCAGGTGGTAGAGCTCGCGGACCAGCGCTGGGTCCCGCTCCGCGAAGACGGCGGACAGGAGCTGCCCCACGAGGGCGCGCTGGTGCCTCGTCCTGGCGAGCGAGCAGCAGTTTCGCTCGAGGTGGACGATGCAGCGCTGCCAGGCGGCACCCGGGAACGTCTCCTCGATGGCGTGCCTCAGGCCCTCGTGCGCGTCGGAGGTCACACAGAGCGTGTCCGTGACGCCGCGGTCGCGCAGGCCCCGCAGGAAGAGCAGCCATGACGCGTACGACTCCGTGTCGACGGCGTCGACGCCCACGAGGTATCGGTGTCCGTCGTCGGCGGCCGCTATCGCCGTCACCACCGCGACCGAGCTGACGTGCCCGCCCTCTCTGGCCTTGATGTAGGTGGCGTCGAGCCACAGGTACGGGAACCGGAGGTCATGGAAGACGCGGCCCTGCAGGTCGGTGACCGTCTCGTCGAGCGTGGCGCACATGCGGGAGACGGCGTCCTTGCCGAGCCGGTCGACACCGAGCTTGGCGGCCACGCGCTCGACCTTCCTCGTCGAGACCCCGCAGGTGACCATCTCGGCCACGGCCGCCACGATCGCGCGGTCCGTCCTGGAGTAGCGCTCCACCACGTCCTCGGGGAAGTAGGACCCGCGTCTGAGCTTGGGTATGCGTAGGGTTATCGTGCCGACGCTCGTCAGCAGCGAGCGCTCGCGGTAGCCGTTCCTCTGGTTGCCTCCCTCGCACTCGAGGTCGGCCTCGACGTCCATCACCTCGTTGACGATCGACTCGGCGAGCGTCCTGGCCAGCTCGCCGACATTCACCATCCCGTCATCGAACCGGGGCAGCCCCGGTGTCACACCATCCCGCGCATCGCCTATGATTGCCATAGCGGTCATCGCCTCTCCTAGTCTCAATACGTCGCTGTTTGAGATTCTAGGGCGATGGCCGTTCCCCTTAGCCCGAAGTACCTAGCTGGGAAACGTGCCTACACCAACTTTCGCGACACGATCCGTTCTGATTACGTCGCGAAAGTTGGTGTAAGGCCGAAAGTGGACCTACCGGAGAGACATCGATAGAAAGGACGGTCATCGCCTAGAATCTGCGACTGCCAAGTACGTGGATTCGTGGAAAGGACGATGACCGCAATGGAGAGTGTAGCAGCGTCGAGCATGTCGGCCGCAGTCAGCATGCCAAGGTTCGGGGACGGGTCGGTGAACATGCAAGAGCTTGCCCGTCAGCTTGTCGAACAAGTGGCAGACGAGGTGATGAGCACCGAGGCAGACATGGCCTGCGAAGACGTCGGTACCGCACGGAACGGCTATCGTGACCGAAAGCTCAACACCTGTATCGGGACGCTCAACCTGCGGATACCAAAGGTGAGGAACGGTTGTTTCTTCCCGGAGGATGTGATCGAGCGCTACTCCAGGACCGATCGCGCGCTCGTGGCCGCCGTGGCGGAGACGTGTCGCAGCGGAGTCTCCACCAGAAAGGTCGAGGGGGTGGCCAAGACGCTTGGCGTCGACAGGCCCGGCAAGGACCAGGTGAGCCGTATCTGTGCTGCCCTCGATGCCGAGGCAGCCGACCTCAACGGGCGCATGTTCGGCGAGGATGAGGAGTTTCCCTGCCTGTGGCTTGACGCGACCTATGCGAGATGCCGCGACGGGGGGCATGTCAGCTCGACAGCCGTCGTGACGGCGATCGCCTGTGACGGGCAGGGTCACGGACACATGGTGTGTTCCGTCAAGCATTTCTGAGCCACCAACGTCATCTTCTTCTGAGCCATGGCGTCACGGAACCCGAGCCGCCTGATCTCCCTGCTGCATGAGCGCATGTCGCACGCGCCAGGACTCGCCGCGGAACTGCACGAGCCTACCGTGGTGCACGATGCGGTCGATCACCGCGGCAGCCATCTGGTCGTCACCGAAGACGGTGCCCCACCTCGAGAACTCGAGGTTGGTGGTGATCACGAGCGACTGCCTCTCGTAGGCGTCCGAGACGACCTGGAACAGCAGCCTCGCCCCGTCCGGGTCGAGCGGCAGGAACCCCAGCTCGTCGATGACGAGGAGCCTCGCGCGGCCGAGCTGCGAGAGCTCCCGGTCCAGCCTGGCCTCCCCCTTGGCACGTCGCAGGCGCATGACGAGCGACGAGGCGGTGAGGAACCTGGCCTCGACGAGGGAGGCGCAGGCGATGGCGCACAGTGCGCAGGCGAGGTGGGTCTTCCCGTTATGGAAAGTTTTCCATAACGGGCAAGTCCCACCTCGCCAGGGAGGTTGCGGCGCACATCATCGGCTGCGAACCCGATGGCCTCAAGGAATCAGGCCAGTTCGGCTTCGTCCAGTTCCATCCGAGCTACGACTACACGGACTTCGTCGAGGGGCTGCGCCCCTATGACGAGGGCCAGGGAGGTGTGGGCTTCAAGCTTGAGAAAGGCTCCTTCATGTACTTCGTGGGGAGGGCCCGCGAGGCACAGGAGCCGAAGGAAACGTCATCGGCAGGCGCCTCCTTCGATGACGTCTGGGACAACCTGGTCGAAGACGTTGCCGTTGCGGAGAGTGAGGGGAAGGACTACACGATAGACACCGTGCGGGGAAAGCCGCTCTATCTGAGGACCGCCGGGCGCGAGGGGGACGTCCTCTGCCGGGGCGGCCAGGCACCCTACTTCAACAAGGAGCAGTGCAGGAACGTCTACCGAGGAGAGAAAGGAGTCCCGGCTGGCGGCAATGACTCCTACAGGCGTGCCATCGTCAACAGGCTCGAATCCGACTATGGCCTGCCCGGCTACTCGCAGGAGTCGGTGCCATCCGGCGAGGAGGCTTCGGGGGACGCAGACGACAGGAGGTTCGTCTTCGTCATCGACGAGATAAACCGCGGCGACATCTCGAAGATCTTTGGCGAGCTCTTCTTCTCCATCGACCCTGGGTACCGCGGCCCCGCCGGCAGCGTCGAGACGCAGTACTCGAACATGCACGACGACCCGGGCTGGAGGTTCTACGTCCCGGACAACGTCTACGTCATCGGGACGATGAACGACATCGACAGGAACGTCGACACGTTCGACTTCGCGATGCGCCGCAGGTTCCGCTTCGTCGAGGTCACGGCCGAGGAGAGCCAGCGCATGCTTGCGGGCAAGGAGGGGGAGGACGAGGCGAAGGCCCGCATGGACGAGCTGAACAGGCTCATATGTGAGGACGACGACCTCGGGGAGTCCTACGAGATAGGGGCGAGCTACTTCTTGGGCGAGGGAGACTCCGTCCGTGACGACTTCGAGGACCTGTGGGACGAGCAGCTGGGCCGCTCGTCCGCGAGTACCTCCGCGGGACGAGGGGTGCGAGCGAGGTCGACGAGAAGGTCGAGGCAATGCGGCAGGTCTTCCTCGGTGATGCGGATGGAGCGTCTGCCGGCGACTCCGACGATGGTGGATCCGAAGAGGACTGAGCATGTGTGCGAACTTCCTCTACAAGGACAACACTTTCTATGGGGCGAATGGGACGAACGATCCGACCGTCGCAGGCTTTCTTAAGACCCTTCTTGCACATAGGCTCCTCGACCGGTCGCTGGGGGCGCTCGTCGAGGAGGACTCGCTGCTCGTGTTCCCTCCGACCCTTGAAGGGGCAGAGGACCTCGAGGCCGGTCAGATGGTGCTTACAGGGAAGGACGGGGGCTTCTGGACGACCAACCTCACGGGGTTTCTCGCATGTGACGGCGATAGCCTCTCCATCCGTTCTCGTTTCTCTGGAAATATGAACTCGGATGGGAACGACTATTTTCTCATCTACATGCTGCAGCGGGTCATGCACCTCAACGTCGTGGACTCCGCCCTCTCGCTCGACGGCAGGGAGGGCTATCGTCATTTCCTGCCGTTCGCCTTTCCTGGCTATCTCGTCCATGCGGTCAGGAGGGGCGTCCTCCGCGCATACGTGAGGCAGAAGCACGACGATGCCCATGTGCGCGGGACGATAGACGTCCCCAGGTACATGGCGAGGGACGTCCCGTTCGCCGGCAGCGTCGCCTACTCGACGCGCGAGCTCACGGCCGACAACCACGTCACCGAGCTCGTACGGCATGTCATCGAGTACATGGGTGCGAGCCCGGCCCTCGGCAGGCTCCTCTCCGCGGACCGCGAGGTGCGCGACGCCGTCGCGCTCGTGCGGCAGCTGACGCCGTCGTACTCCCAAGGCGACAGGGCAAGGGTGGTGGGGAGGAACCGTCGCCTGCCGGTGAGGAGTCGCTTCTACTCCGACTATCTCGCGCTGCAGAGGCTCTGCGTGGCCATCCTCTCAGACGACCGCATCCTGCTGCAGGGAGACGCAGGCAGGATGCGCGGCGTCCTCTTCGACGGCGCCTGGCTCTGGGAGGAGTACGTGGCCACGTTGCTCGGCGACGAGTTCTTCCATCCACGGAACAGGGCAGGAGAGGGCAGGCAGTACCTGTTCGACGGGGAGTGTGGGCTCATCTACCCTGACTTCGTCTCCCGGGATGCCGACGCGAGGGTGGTCGCGGACGCGAAGTACAAGCCGACGGACAATGTCCATGGAGCCGACTACCTGCAGGTGCTCGCCTACATGCTTCGCTTCGATGCAAGGCTTGGCCTGTTCCTCCATCCAAAGAAGGCAGGCGATGGCGATGATGACGTCGACATGCACGTCCTAAGAGGGGCGCACATCTCTGCCGGCCATGGATGTCCTGGCGAGAAGGCAAGAAGGCGAAGCGAGGAGGATGACATCCTGGTCAGGAAGGTTGGGCTCGGGATTCCGTCCGGCTGCCTGGGCTACGAGGAGTTCCGCGAACGGATGTCCATGTACGAGAGGAGTTTCCTTGACGCCATGCGCGTTCTTTAAGTAGCCTGAGACCTCTCGCATCCGGTGGTCGGACGATCCGAAGGTAGATGTCCGGAAGAGCAAATCGATGCAGGAGAGTTAACCAATCCTAGTACAGAGCATATTCGTTCCCATTGTGAACGAGAGCGGAAAGCCTAGTGCGCCTCCTTCGCGATGTTGCCTGGGTCAAGTTCGAAGCCCCTCTGCCAGAAGCCCATGTCGAGCATTTTCATCTGGGGATACTCCAACCCATCGACCCTCAGGCCACTCCTTGCGCGCTCGAGTGCCTTGGAGTTCTCTACGTAGAAGTCAGCCAGTGCGGCGACGGACTTCCTGTTGTAGCTGTAGCCCCCTCTGCCCACCACGGATTGGTCCTTGATTCCCGCTATGAAGTACCTGTCATATGCAGGGACGCACCCGAGGGTGCCCATCAGAACCTTCGTGACCAGGGTGTCCGTGGGTGTCACTTGTGCTTCTCGATAGAGGCTTCTCATGGCATTGCCGAGGTCCTCCAGCAGCTTGAGGTTGGGCTCTCTGCGGATGTCTGCGCACTCGATGTCGAGCAGGGGGTCGTACCTGTCTCTTAGCACTTCCTGCACAATAGGAGCATGTACCAGGTAGTCCTTCTGCAGCAGGAACGACGATCCGCGGTACATGCCCCAGCTTGCCAGGTAGAAGGCGAGATGGAGGCTCAGATAGTCGAGGTCCGCTCCCGAATCATCCCTGGCGTCATGGAAATTCTTGTAGCAGTGCCCCCAAGAGCGGTATCGCCCGTGCTCGTCACGCTCGAGCTCCTCGTGGAAGGTCCTTGCGGAGCGTATGATCAGATCGGCCGTATCCATCCCTGCCCCTTCCGTTGCCGTCGGACGGTAGCACCCGCGACAGATGGTCTGACATGCATGCTACGTTATCTCACCAGAGCCCATATGCCTGCTGTCAACCCAGTGATGATGCGCATGGGTTTCGTCTTGAGGCAGGAGACCCGAGAACCGTATCGAAGAGCGTCAGCCGTCTTCGAGCGGCCCGTCGATGTACTTCGGCGGTCCTCACGTCATCGTCCTCTTCGGCGGTGGCGTAGCTCTCTGGCGTGGTCGTGGATCTCCCATGTCCCAGGCGCTCCCATACAGTTCCAGGGTCTACGCCGCATCCCTCTCCAAAGACGCCCTATTGAACTAACCAGCACTAGCACGGGCTGTATATCTCATTTGTACAGAGGCTATACGAGGTGGTGCCGGATCCTCATGTAGCGGCCCCAGGACTCGCTCGAGAAGCCGAACCCGCTTGGCCCCTCGTAGGAGACCTCCACGTCGGCGTCGTCCGAGAGATGGCGGATGGTCTTCTCTCCACGTGCCCTTGCGAGACCCAGGGCCTTCTGCTTCCCGTCGACCAGGCTGTAGACATCGAAGTAGAGCTCGTCATCCATACGTTCCCAACGAATGCATATGGGGTCGGCGGGGGAGGTGTCCCGCAGCGTCCGCACTGCCGGGGCCAGGAGTTCCAGGAGGGCCTCCGTGTCAGCGACCGATCCGACGTCGTGGGTCCCGATGACGAGCTCGTCGGTGTCGCCATAGACGCCCCAGAGGTCGCCCGTGGCATCCCTGATCTCATGCCCGTCCTCGCAGGAGGCATCTCCTGACCCGCCGCTCGTCACCAGGGCGAGGAGGGCCGAGGCGACGGCGTCGCGGTCCTTCTCCCGCGCGGAGGCGAGCTCGCGCGCGAGCGCCCAGTCCCTCTCGGACGGTCGCCATGACTCCTTGTCCCATGGGCTTGGCATGGAGGTCTCCTTCCGTCTGGCATGTCGTGAGCGTACCCTGCCCGGCGGACATGAATTCGCTTTCGTCTGGATGGTCATGGCGTGAGAGGACGCGCGATGCCCTGCTCCAGATGCCATCCGAGCATCGTGAGGATTCTGCCATGGTGCGGCACATGGCACCCATACGGAACCCCTCTACTCGACGACGCTCAGATGAGGATGATGCCGCGCCCCCAGGTAGTGGCCCCAGGAGTCCCCCGGGAAGTCGAAGCCCCTCGCGCCCACATAGGGGACCATCACGCGCGCGTCGCTCGAGACGTGTCGGACGGTCTCCTCGTCCCGTTTCCTCGCGAGGGCCATGGCCCTCCCTTTCCCCTCGACCATGCTGAAGACGTCGAGGCGGAGCCCGTCCCCCGCGTGTCTCCAGTGGACGCACACGGGGTCGGCGGGCGAGGTGTCCCTGAGCAGGTCTGCGGCGGGAGCCAGGAGCTCCAGGACGGTCGCCATGTCTCCGACGGAGCGGATGTCGTGGGTGACAAGCTCGTTCGTGTCCCCGTAGACGCCCCAGAGGCCGTTCGCGACGTCCATGACCCTGTGTCCGTCGTCGTAGGAGGCGTTGCCCATGTCGGCCGGCATCCGGGTGAGGAGCACCCATGCGGCCGTGCCGCGCCGTGCCTCCCGCGCGGAGGCGAGCTCGCGCGCGAGCGCCCAGTCCCTTTCCGATGGGCACCATGATCCCTTGTTCCTGTCCCGTGGTCCTGGCATGGATGCCACTCCCTCTCGTCTGGCAATGCCACGAGCATATCCTTCACGGCGGACACGAACTCGCAGGCGGAGGGTCCACGGAACCGAGGGCCGCGGACGCCTTCCCGGACGAGCCCAGACGGCCAGACCGAGGTCCTCCAGCCCCGAGGCGCTGGGACCATTGGCAAGGCTGGCTGCGTCGGATGCATGGTGACCATCGCTCCCCTCGCGCACGTCAGGTGTCCCTGCGCGCGAGGGGAGCGGCCGTGGGAGGGCTTGGCTGCCACCGTGGGCGGTCTGTCCTTCGCCCCAGGGTCTCACTCCTCCCACGAGTGGGCGCCGATGAGGTGGTACAGGCGGGCGCAGCGCTCGCCGTCATCGTCCGCCACGACGGGCAGGCCATCGCGCCCGTTCTCCTCGTCGGCGACCGAGCTGTGTCTCGAGCTCTCAAGGTGTTTCGTACTCCGAGTCCGATAAGAGCCAGTCGATGTTCGCCCTTCTCAGGTCCTGGCCCTTTTCCCGATGTCCAGAACAGAATCGACGACCTCGTCGAAGCTGACGTCTTGCGCGGAGGAGTTGGTCCGTGCATAGGGGGCCCAGATGGCGTCGCCATGGAGGCGCAGGAGCAGGTCGAGGCCATAGAAGTCACGTGCGCACCCGTTCGCCTCGCTGCGGCGGACGATGGTCTCGAACTTCTCCGCGGGTATCGTCTCCAGGGAATACGCCATGATGGGGATGGTGCCATCGTCGAGGACGGGTTCGTAGGGGCAGCGCACGGCAGCGGGCGTGATGGCGTGCCGGTGGTGGCGTCGACCTTCAGGGCAGCGAAGATCCTGTCGCAGCTGGCCCTCACGTGGACCCGGAGGTTCGCGTACTCGTCATCCTTGCGGATCGGCCCGATGCGTCCGAAGGAGAATGCGATGCCGTCATCCGAGGGCGCCGCGCAGATGGTCCTTGCTGTCTCGGTGATGGTCGGCTCGTCCATGGGGATGCCCGTCACGGTGGCGCCCATGTCCATGGTCGTCCTTCTGGCGGCGCCGGCCCTCGAGGCTCGGGCCTCCTGCTCACTTTGAGCGCGGGTCGACGCTTGCGCAGATGTCGAACATCGCGGCATCGGTGGTGGCCCGGGATGCTCGGGCCGGTCTTCATGTGAGGGGCGAATCTCCACGGTAGTAGGTCCATCTCGGGGTCGAACGCATCCATAGGTCTCAAACGATGTTGCACTTGTAGGCAAATAACCTGCAATCGATGCATGAATACTACGAGCCACATGACGGCAATCGCGCGACTCGCCGAGTCCGAGGGGGTGTTCACCACCGCCCAGGCCAGCCGTCTCGGCATACCCCGTGACGCGCTCCACGACGCCGCCGAGTCGGGTAGGGTCGAGCGCGTGTGCCGTGGCGCCTACCGGCTCGTGGGCTCCGGCTCGTCCGAGACCGACGAGCTTGCCGCCGTGTGGAAGCTCACCTCCCCGGCGAGGTTCACGCACGAGAGGACGCGAACCTCAGACTGGGACGGAATCGTCGTCGGCGGCACGACCGCCGCCGCGATGCTCGACATCGGCGACTTCTACCTGTCTCCCTATCGCGTCTACGCCCCGAGGCGGATTAACTCGAGGAACCCTGTCGTGAGGTTCGGCGTGAGGGACATCGCGCGTGCCGACGTCACATTCGAGCATGGCACCCCCGTCACCAGGCCCGAGAGGACCATATCCGACCTCGTGACCGACGGCGAGGATCCCTCGACCGTTGCCGACGCGCTCCGCGACGCCGTCCGCGGCGACAGCGGCTTCGACTTCGGACGTCTGAGAGGTCTCCTGTGTGATAGATATGGCGTCGAGAAGGCAGGAAGGGTCTACGACGGCCTGCTGGCAGATGCAGGGCTTGTCGGAGGGGAGGGGCGATGAGATATGAGACACCCGCCGCGCTCGAGATGGCTGTACGCGAGGCCGCGAAGGCCTCACCGCTCGACACGGGCCGCGCCATATCCGGGTTCTACTTTCACAGGCTTCTCTGCCGGGTCTTCGCGAATGGCAACGCGTCGTTCGTCCTCAAGGGCGGCCAGGGCGACTTGCGACATCGACCTGCTGTCGGCAGGCTCGAGCCTCGGGGACGCCCCGTCGGAGCTGAGGGGGCTTGCCGAGGTCGACCTGGGCGACTTCGTCACGTTCGAGTTTGCCGGGGGCGAGCCCCACCAAGGCCGAGGACGAGTGTCGCAGTGGACTGGACGTGCGGTTCATACCGATGGTCGGCACCAAGCGCATGTCGCCCGTCTCGATCTACCTCGTCTACCCTGTCGAGAGCGCCCTCGCGGACAAGCTCTGCGCCATCATCGAGCGGCATGGCGGACGTCCCTCCTCGAGGGTGAAGGACCTCGTCGACATCGTCGTCTACGCGACGTCGTGTGACGTCGACGGGGCAAGGCTGCAGAGGCGCATTCGGAGGGAGGCCGCGGTGAGGGGGATCGACCTCCCGCGGGCGTTCGCGATTCCCGATGAGTGGACCGTGAGCTACGGGAGGGTCTTCGGGAGGCTCTGCTCGCAGACCGGTCTTTCGCAGAACCTCCGTTCGCTCGCGGCGACGACCACGCTTGCCCAGGACATGCTGGGCCCCGCGCTCGATGGTGCCGTGGGAGATTGCGTATGGGATCATGCAAGGTTGGACTGGACGTCCAGGTAGCACTCGCGTCTGAGTACGTTGCGAACATCGGTGCGCTGCTCGACCTGGGCCATGACCTACGTCTGCCACGACTTGCGGGGGTCTCCCTCCCATGTCGCGTGTAAACAACGTCCTGGCGTACGACCCCTAGAGAACAGCTGGAGCTGAGTACTTTCCTGGAGACGTGCTCAAGAGCCTATCTATTGAGATAGTCTTTTCCCTGTCAATCTGAGGGATGACTTGCTGATGCATGGGTCTGAGACTTGGCCGCCGACTGGGTCGTTATACGATCTCGTCAATCATGCGGATCAGCGCATTTGCCCAAAAAACGGCCTCGTCGACCGTTGGTAGCACGGCCAGATTTTTCGCCTGTTCATCATACAGAGGCCCCCAGGTATCTGCCATCTGGATCATGGGTGGCCAAGGCTGCATCTTTCTGTAGGCGAACAGCTTCTCGCATGTCTGCTTCGTCAGGTGGTAATCCACGTCGCCGTCATCTACCATCAACTGCAGGTCTATCAGGTCGTGAGCTCTCATACTGCTCGGCTCGCTTACCGCGTGGAGCTTCTGGGCTATCTGATGATGGAGAGGCATCAACGGGATTGGCTCGAGATCGGGGAAGCCCATCGTCTCAAGCATCCTGTTCGCCTCCGCCGGATATACCATCTCGGGCTCGTCGGCGTCCCCGATCTCGTTATGGCCGAGTTCGAATACCACGGTGCACCATGCGCCTTTCAGATAGTCGAGCTTCACATCGAAGGGCTGCATCACATAAGCCGCAGGCACGCTTTCCGGACTAGCCGGTTCACGGGGCACGAGGCGTGCGGTAAAGCCGTTCCAACCGTTGGCCAACCGTTCTCCGAAGTCGGACACGAAGGCCGTCAGGGAGCCTTTTCCTGCAGCATCCAGGTCGGTCGTCGCCCGCGTGCAGTCGTCGCCGAATCTGATCTTGAGCGCAGAGCCTCCCTTCACCGCACCTTCCGGCATCATCTGGGCCACGATCGCATTCGCGAGCATAGCTCTCATCCTGATGTAGTCCTCATCCGTGACGCTCATGCGTCTGATGGCCATGTCGAGGTTTCTCTTGCTGTTGGGAGTCTTCATCGCCACCCCATTGATTCTCTCAGGTCATCGTATTCTCGTCCGATGAGATAGCCTTCCTCACGTGCTCGCTTTGCCGCAGCTCGCAGGCGGTCATCCATCATGGTGTCTTTCGCGCTTGCTATCGCACATGCGACGCTCTGGCTGGGAACACCCTCATATTCGGTTACCGTGTCGGCGGCGGAGGCCTTCTTGACGCGGATGGAGCGTGGAACCTTCCTGCGTGTCCTGCGGGGTATCGCCACGCAGATGTAGGCGGGATTGGTGGGAGCGAGTTCCAGCATGGCTATGACGGACTCTCCGTAGAGATAGGCGCCGTCTCCCATACGGGCGACGGCCACCGCGTAGGGGTCGATGTTGCTCGGCACATAGCGTGCAAGCCGATAGAGGCCATGGCTGATGTTCTCCAGCTTGCCGCGATAGGCGAGCTTCGCCAGCTCGACGGACGGCACACCTATGCGGGCAGCATCGTCGGTGCTGATGAGATAGTGGTGATCAACCGCTACTTCGTATATGTCATCATAGTAGGACATGGCAAAACAATACCATAAACGGTAGTGTTGTGCCATGTCAGGATGGACGACAGCCCAGATACTCACATCCAACGGAACACGGCGCGGGCTAACCAGACGAAGTAGGCCAGCGTCACCCTGAGCAATCTCGTTGCCCTATCGCCTCCTTGCGCTCGGTCTGTGCGCTCGGTCTCGCTGCTCCTCGGCAGATATGTCATTAGTGGGTTAGCACGGCCTTCCGTAAACAACATCTTGACACCCGACAACCAGCCACAGCAATACGTTTTGTCCTATAGCCCTAATGAGCAATACATTGCGTATGGTGCAATGTCAATAGGAACAAGGAAATGGTGCCGGACCAGCCACACGGCCGGCCCGGCGAATCATCATCTACTCCGTCACGGTTTCCGATGTCGTCTTGGGGGCCTTTGCGTCCGTCTGCGCGGCGGCATAGCGCTTACGGCCAAGCTCGCTCCACTCGGGCTCCTCGTCCGGCATGGAGCCGGGCTTGACGTGGAGCAGCTCCTTCAGGCAGTTCCAGGCGACGATGAGTCCCAGCACCATCAGGGCGATGGCTACGAAGAGCTGGAGACCCTTGGTGAGCAGGACCGAGCTGGCAGCTGTGGTGGCCGTTGCGGGGATGGTTCCGAAGAGGCCATAGGCGGCGACCGCCGAGTAGCAGCCCATGACGCTCAGCACGAGCGAGGTGAACGTGCAGCAGAGCAGGAACGCGACGGGGACGTAGAGCATCCAGCCCTTGCGGCCGGTCGCCTTGCAGAACACGGCAAGCGTGATCATGGTCATGCCACCGAGCAGCTGGTTGGAGGCACCGAAGAGCGGCCAGATGTTCATGTAGCCACCGAAGGTGAGCACAAGGCCGAGAGCGAGGGTCACGACCGTGGCGAACCACATGTTGGTGACCACCTTGCGCACCCCTCCCACCTGCTCCTGGGTCTGTGCGGCGGCGCTGTTGCTCGAGAAGAAGAACTCCTGGAACGAGGTGCGCGCGATACGTGCCACGGCGTCGAGCGAGGTGAGGGCCAGCGCCGAGACGTTCATGGTCATGAAGACCGTCGCGACGGTCTTGTCGCAGCCAAGGTTCTCCATGCCGCGGGCGACGCCGGCGGCGAAGATCTGGAACGGGGTGGAGGCGGCCCCGGCGTTGAGCGCGCCGGTGCCGGCCGTGTTCATGTCCCCGAACATGATGGCGGCGACCACGATGGCGATGACGCCCACGAACGACTCGAGGACCATGGCGCCATAGCCGACGGTCACGGCGTCGGTCTCATGTGAGAGCTGCTTGGACGAGGTGCCCGACGAGACGAGGCTGTGGAAGCCGGAGAGTGCTCCGCATGCGACGGAGACGAACATGACCGGGAACAGGTAGTTGCCGTTCTGCGCGAGGGCTGCGAAGGTGCCAGAGTCGGCGACCATCGGCGCCGTCATCGTTGCCCCGCCGGTCAGGCCGAGGGCGAAGATGCCGACAACCGCGCAGACGATCATGGCGACCATCATGATGGTGGTGAGGGTGTCTCGGGGCTGCTTGAGCGTCTGGATGGGCATGGCGCAGGCAAATACCAGGTACACCATCACGACAACGATCCAGCCGTTCATGTCGAGATAGATTGGGAGCTGCATGCCGACGGCGAACATTGCGACGATCGCAACGATCGCGACCAGGATCTCCTTCCATCCCGAGAGTCCGAGACGGCGACGGGCCCAGCCAAAGGCGATGGCCACGAACGTGAACAGGATCGAGATCGTGCCGGCGACGCCACCGGCGTACGACTTCGCGACATCGATGCCACCCGCCTCCGCCGTCGTGAACTTGAAGGTACCAGCGACCATCGAGGTGAACGCCGCGATGACGATGCAGCAGAAGAGCCAGCTGAAGAGCAAAAACAGACGGCGCCCGGTCTTGCCGATGTACTTCTCGATGAGCTGGCCCAAGGACTTGCCGTTGTTCTTGATCGAGGCGTAGAGTGCGCCGAAGTCATGGACGGCTCCGAAGAAGATGCCGCCCACAAGCACCCAGAGCAGCACGGGCAGCCATCCGAACATCATGGCGACGATCGTGCCCGTAACAGGACCCGCTCCGCAGATCGACGAGAACTGGTGGGAGAAGACCGCGAAGCGCGAGGCAGGCACGAAGTCTCGGTCGTCCTCCATGCGGTGCGCGGGGGTGACGGCCGATTTGTCGATGCCCCAGCTCGACGCGAGCCACCTCCCATACAGAACATAGCCAGCGACAAGTGCGATCGCGGCGACCACTATGACGACAACACCGTTCATTTTTCCTCCTCGGTGAGCTTCGCAACAAAAAGAGGGCCTCTTGGCGATGCCAAGCGGCCCTCTGCATAGTCGGCCGCCCGCGAAACGCGGGCGGCAATGGTGCCAACCCGCGCTAGGTAATAATAATGGCGATGCCTAGTAGCTGGGTTGTCTTCATTGCGGTGTGCTCCTGTCTCCGGTGCGTTGCGACGCACCAATCCAACGAACAACCTCATGCTCTGTCTTCAGGGCCCCTTGGTCTTCGGAGAATCGTATACCGAAATGCGATCGAAACACCGAGATGTCTTGAAACCTATGCCACGAGGCGAGAGATGCGCAGCTCATCCTTCCTTATCCGCTGTCAGCGCAGAACCCTTCCGTCCACCAGCGCGGTGGTCGCCGCTAACGACAGTGACGTGGAGATACAAGGGTTCCTGCGGGCATCGAGCATCCTAGCGGTTCTCCACGTATGAAGATTCGCCCCAATCATAATTATGCCTAAATTAGTAGCATTTTTCTGTTCGCATAAGGGTATACCCATAAGCAGAGACGGTCACGGCGGAAGTCTTGGCCGTCCTTTTGAGAAGACAAGCCATTGGAGGCACACACATGCACACCATCTACGACTTCACCATCAAGGATCGCGACGACGCCGACGTCAAGCTCGATCGCTACGAGGGCAAGGTCCTCCTAGTAGTAAACACCGCCACCGAGTGCGGCTTCACACCCACCTATGCTGACCTGCAGAAGCTCTATGCGGACCTCGAGGGCAGGGGGCTGGAGATACTCGACTTCCCCTGCAACCAGTTTGGACACCAGGCTCCGGGAACATCCGACGAGATCCATGCCTTCTGCACGGGCCGCTTTGGCGTCACGTTTCCCCAGTTCGGCAAGATAGAGGTCAACGGCGAGCACGAGAGCCCCCTATACACTTGGCTCAAGAGCCAGAGGGGGTTCGCCGGCTTCGACCCGAAGCACAGGATCACGCCGGTCCTCGTCGACCTGCTCGGTAAGGCCGATCCGCAGTGGGAGAGCAAGCCGGACATCAAGTGGAACTTCACGAAGTTCCTCGTCGACCGGAAGGGCAACGTCGTCGAGCGCTTTGAGCCGACGGCCGACGTCGAGACCATCGTGAGACCTGCGGTGGAGAGACTGCTCTAGGGCATCGCTGCACCATCTCCCGTCCATATCAGATACGCTGACGACGATGTCATTCCTAGGCGAATCTTGGCAGCCCTGTCTGGATACCCATCACACAAGAAGAGGTCGGAGGCCGTGCTTCTCCGGCCTCTTCTTTTGTGGACGGCAAAAGGGATGAGTGACCATGGCTGTCGCTGACGAGAAGTCTTGAGGCTCGCCTCACGCCCTTGGCGGGGGATGAGGACTTTCCTCTCCTTTGGCCCCACTGCTCACAGATCGGAGCTCGCGGGCCCAGATAGAAGTGCAAGACTTATGTGCGTATGGGAGTTGCCAAAGACAAACGGCCATGTAGCTGTTGGGCAGCTAGGTGGGTGGACGAGCTTCATCTACCCAGAAGGGACAGATGCACTACGAGTGATAGAAAGCTCTCTCGAACTGGATGGGTCATCTGGTGGGTTCTGGCCTTCGCTCCGCTTGTGGCGGCCTGCGTCGCGCTGGCGTTCGTGTCCGGGTCCGTTCCCGCCCACTTCGGGGCTGATGGTCAGGTCGATCGATGGGGGAGCAAGTGGGAGCTGCTCATCCTGCCTGCGGTGGTGACCGTGTTCGCCGCCGCCATGGCAATCTGGGTGAGGAGGGACCGGCGGGATGCTCGGCCCCGCGCCGTTGTCGTGATGGTCGGGCTGGCTTTTCTCGACGTCGTTGTCGCTTGGACGATTGCCGTGGCGTTCCCCCAGACCCGGGAAGGTCTCTCGTCATCGGGGTCCGGCTGGCTGACGTATCCGCTTCTTGGGATCGTCCTGATCGTCCTCGGGCCCATCCTGCCGAGGCTCTCGCCCAACTCGCTGGTGGGCGTACGCGTCCCCGGGTGTATGGACCCCGTCCGCTGGCCCCTGCTCCAACGCTTCGGCGGCCGCGTGTCCGTCGTGGGAGGATTCATCGAGCTGGTCGCGTGCCTGTTCTGGCTGCGTGGTATGGCGGCATTCTACTTCACCCTCACCCTCATGGTGGTCATGTGCATGACTGTGGTGGCGTACGGCCGCTGGATAGCCCGCCGTGATTAGGCGACACTTTCCGGCGCAAAAGGGTTGCTGGGGAAGTGCCCGTGCAACCCGTTGCTGTCCATCGACAACCAGAAGGTGATGGGGAATTCTTTCATTATGCCCCGTGTCTTCCGTACCCTCGGCTACAGTGACCATGAGGCTACTGAGAGGCCACCGGATGGGCCACTAGACCACTGAGCATAGGCTATCTCTGCGGACATCGAAGTGATGTGATCCTCGTGGGCGGGGACGGAAGGCGCGCGGAGACAGGGTTCCCATCGGACTTCCCGGAGACGGTCAAGGGCAGTCCGCAGCAGGTGCCGTCAGGATTCGGGGCCTCTGAGGGCGGGACTCCGGCAGAGCTCCGGGGGACCTGCCGTCCGACCGCTCTCCTGCCACCGCGCGCACGGCCATGATGCGTCGGCTGCCCTTGCGTGACGTATTTGCTATCAACGTACCGAATCGAACTGATCGTCCGATCAGGCTCTAGAAGAGGCAGCTCTCTATGATGTCCTTGCCGAGCAGTCCGCTCATCCATTCGCCCGGGATTGAATCGGCGCCATACGCTATGCCAGCCAGGGCCCCGGCGACAGCCGCAGTCGTGTCGGTGTCATCGCCGAGGTTCACCGCCTTGAGGACGCACTCTGCGTAGCTTGAGGTCGTGGCGAGGCACCATAGGGCGGCGCCGAACGTGTCGCGGACGTATCCGCTGGATCTGATCTCGGCCTCGTCCCTCGAGGCGTCGACGAGCTCGTGACCCACATCTGCGACGGACTGGCCTTCAGAGAGGCGAGTGGCTACGTCAACCATGCCCTTGCAGCAGGAGATTGATATCGCGTGCGCGTGCGTGATGGCCGAGACGTTGCGGACGTCCGCCTCCGAGGCTCCCATGAACGCCAGTGGCACTATGCGCATGAGCGACCCGTTCCCGTTGTCGCGTATGCCATCCATGCCATGGCCGGACTCGAGTGCTCTTGCCGTGGTCCCACCCACGTCGAAGACGCCGCCAACGGTGTACTTGCTGTCGTGGAGCCAATGCTCGAACCTTCTGCGCATGTCATCGACGTCTATGCGGCCGAGCTCCCGATAGCTGTCGCATGTCGCAAGGGCCATGCTCGTATCATCGGACCACGTTCCCGCCGGTTGGTCATGCGTCCCGTATCCGGTCATCCCTGTGCATCGGAACGACCCGCGTGGCTTGAACTCGTAGGGGACACCGAGTGCATCGCCGATTGCCTGCCCGTACATGGCGTCGCGGATTCCCATCTGCGCTCCGCTTCCTTTCCCCGTCCTTCTCGACTCCTTGTCTGAACTATCATACTTTCTCCCTCGGACAGATTATCGCCCACCCTCGCCACCACGGCCAATGACAATTCCAACGACGTCGTTTCCTCCGGTGGCAGTGCCTGCCTCGGCTGGGATGTGGTTCTCGGGCGTGCACCCCCAAGCTACCAAGGCGGACGGCTCCAAGGGGAGCCAGGTCGATTCCCAAAGGGAGAAATGATAACAATATGGAGAAGCATCTGATCTATCATCCGAGCAAGGAGAAGGTCGGCTTGCGGTTCGCGCGACGATATCGTTGCAGGGAGCTGGTGAGGATTCTTCCTTTGGCCATTGTGCCGCGCACGACTAGATGCCCGGCTCCCTTGAGGCAGCCCTCCCGCGCCGCATCCCGATGAAGGCCCGTCAGGCACTCGAATGCGGGTCTCATATGACACGACATATCAAGGGATTGAAATCTACACTCATCGGTCGAAGGGAGACCACATGCTATCGGTCAGGCGGACCAGCATTGATGTGAACGTCCCGTACAGCATCGATGCCGACGAGGATGCGGATGCCTACCGTATCGTACGCGTAGGGTCGTTCGTAAACATGCGCTGGTATGAGATACGCAACTCGAAGGACGAGGTCGAATGCAAGATCAGCAGGAGACGTTTCAACTTCCTTCCCCGTTTTCTCGTCCATGCGGTCGGGTTTGGCGAGATTGTCGTGGAAAAGGACATGGCGAGCCTCCATACGCTCTATTCCGTCAGTGGCGCTGGCATGTCATCGAAAGGGAGCTGGGAGGCAGGAGAGGACTTCTCGATTGAAAGGGACGGGAGACCCATTGCGAGGTGTGCCTTCGGTCAGAACGGCGCACTTTCGATGGTGCCGACGGATTCGAGCGTGGTGCCGGCCGTGCTCGGTATCGGAACGGCCATCTGCATGATGAGAGCATGGGATGCGGGGCAGGGCACAGAATAGCAACGGGAGGACTCGGCTTCGTGCGGTTCTTTGCATGTCACTTCCGGTTTGCAGCTGGGATCTTTCGGCTCGCCGGACAAACATCTATCCTGGATCTAGACAGGCATCGTGCCTGCGCTCATCAGACGCAAACGAATCAGGGACCGAATGAAGTCAATCAAGGTAGTGGCGGCGATCATCGAGAGGGACGGGAGAATCCTCGCCACCCAGCGCGGGCATGGTGACATGAAGGGTGGTTGGGAGTTCCCCGGCGGCAAGGTCGAGCAGGGTGAGACGTCCGAGCAGGCCGTCAAGCGTGAGATCGAGGAGGAGCTTGAGACCGAGATCAATGTCGGCCGTCTCGTCGTCGACGTGAACCATGACTACCCGACCTTCCACCTCGACATGGACTGCTTCCTCTGCACGATCGCAGACGGCACGATTACGCTGACCGAGCACAGCGCCGCCAAGTGGCTTGACGCCGAGCATCTCCGCTCCGTGAGCTGGCTCCCGGCCGACGTCAAGGTCGTCGATGCCATCGAAGCCCAGAGCATTTTGTAGGGCGCGCCATGGAGACGGACGATATCGACGGGTACCTGGTCAAGGCGCAGCAGGAGTACGTCTACTCGCTCGAGACCGGCTTCATCGACGCTGATGCCCACCCCGATGCGTCGCTCGTCCCGGAGCTCGTCGTCAACAAGACCCGGGACACCAACGTCCACTCGATGCTTCTGAAGGAGCTTGCCGGCTGCGAGCGCTTCGACTTTTCGGTCGCGTTCGTCTCGTGCGAGGGCGTCGAGATCCTCACGGAGGCCTTCTCGCGGCTGGCCGACAAAGGTGTGCCCGGCAGAGTCATCACGACCACCTATCTCGACTTCAACGAGCCCGATGCCATCGCCAAGCTGCGCGGTTATCCCAACGTCGAGGTTCGCGTCTACGACGGCAGCCTCCATACGAAGGGGTACTTCTTCAAGGACGGAGACATGCGCACGCTCGTCATCGGGAGCTCGAACCTCACCCAGACGGCGCTGCGGACCAACCAGGAATGGAACCTGCTCGTGCGCTCCTATGAGAACGGAAGCGTCTGCAGGGCGTCGCTCTCCGAGTTCGAGCGGCTATGGGGAGACTCCCACACGCGCGAGGTGACCGACGGGTGGCTCGAGGAATACCGACACCGCCACGCGGCGGCGATCGCGAGGAGACTCCCGTCTGGTGGGGAAGAGGTGGCAATCGAGGTGCTGGGCGCCGACGGCAGGGATGAGGTCGCGGCTCCCGCGGGTCCGATCATCCCCAACGACATGCAGGAGAAAGCCCTCGCCAACCTTGTCGGGCTGCGGGAGCATGGCGCCACGAAGGCCCTTCTCGTCTCGGCTACCGGCACGGGCAAGACCTACCTCGCCGCGTTCGACGTCAAGGCCGTCATGCCGAGGCGTGCCCTCTTCCTGGTGCATCGCAAGCGCATCGCTGACGACGCACGCCACAGCTTCCAGCGGGTCATCGGTGCCGAGCGCACCTACGGTACCTACTCGGGCCAGACCAAGGAGCTCGGCAGCGACTATCTCTTCTGCACCATCCAGACGGTCGCTGAGCACCTCGACCAGTTCGCGGCGGACGAGTTTGACTACATCATCATCGACGAGGCCCACCATGCCGAGGCGCCTACCTACAAGAAGGTCATGGGCTACTTCAAGCCTCGGTTCCTGTTGGGTATGACGGCTACGCCCATGCGCACCACCGGCGAGGACGTCTTCGCCCTCTTCGACAACAACATCGCCTACCAGATCACCCTGCAGGACGCCCTGGAGGCTGACCTGCTCTCGCCCTTCCACTACTTCGGCATCGCCGATCTCACGGTGGACGGCGCCACGGTGGGCGACAACTCGGACTTCTCCCTGCTCACGAGCCACGCGCGCGTCGACCACATCGTGGACGAGATCGACAGGCATACCGTTAGGGCCGAGCGCCGTGGGCTCATGTTCTGCTCGAGGAACGAGGAGGCGACCGAACTCGCCCGGGAGCTCCGCGCCCGTGGTATCCGCTGCATCGCGCTGAGCGGCGCCGCGACTGGTGCCGAGAGGGACTCCGCCATCGACCGACTCGAGGCAGACCGCTCCAGGCGAGACGACTGGCTTGAATACATCCTCACGGTCGACATCTTCAACGAGGGCGTCGACATCCCCACGGTGAACCAGATCGTCATGCTCAGGCCCACGCAGTCGGCCATCGTCTTTGTCCAGCAGCTTGGCCGAGGCCTGCGCAAGGCACCGGGCAAGCGCTCCGTGCTCGTGCTCGACTTCATCGGCAACTACAGGCAGAGCTACCTCGTGCCCATCGCCTTGTCCGGCGACCGCACCTACAAGAAGGACACGCTGCGTCGCTACGTCAAGGAGGGCAACCGTCTCATCACGGGCTGCTCCACCATCAGCTTCGACGAGATCGCCGAGAGGCGCATCTTCCACGCGCTCGACACTGAGACCCTCGGAACGGCCAGGCGAATCAAGCAGGAGTACGACGATCTCAAACACATGCTCGGTCGCATCCCAGAGCTGGTCGACTTTGAGGAGCAGAAGGCTATCGACCCGCTCCTCATCTTCGGTGCCTACGGGTCGTACCATGAGTTCCTCAAGGCGAAGGAGCATGACTACCACGTCAGCTTCTCGAGGCCGCAGGAGCAGATGCTCCGCTTCGTCTCGCAGAAGCTTGCCGCGGGAAAGCGGCCGCACGAGCTGCTCCTTCTGAGGGAGCTCCTCGACCGTCGGGCCGCGGTAAGCGAACGGGAGTTCGGGAGGCTCGTGCGTGGGGTCTCGCAGACGATGCCGATCGCCGCGTGCTCCGTCGCAGGGGCCCTGTCGGGCGGGTTCTTCATGAGCGCGAGCCTCAGGGACAGCGTCTTTGTCTCCTTCGGGGGAGGTAGGTTCGAGCCGTCCGCGAGGCTGGTCTCGGCGCTCGAGGACCCCGAGTTCGCCCGCCAGCTCCGCGCCGTGGTCGACTTCGGGCTCGGCCGCTGGCGAGGGGACTACTCCGATACCTCCGACGGCACCTGTCTGGTGCTGAACGAGAAGTACACCTACGAGGACGTCTGCCGGCTGCTGGGGTGGGGCCAGAACGTCAATGGCCAAAACATCGGCGGATACAAGTACGACGCCGGGACAAACACCTTCCCCGTGTTCATCAACTACGAGAAGGACGACTCCGTCTCGGACTCCATCCGCTATGAGGATCGCTTCCTGAGCCCCAAGGAGCTTGTCGCCATCTCCAAGCAGCCTCGCCACATGAACTCACCCGAGATTGAGCGCCTCCGCCACGCCAACGAGACCGGTATGCGGGTCTACCTCTTCGTGCGGAAGAACAAGGATGACCGGGAGGGCTCGAAGGAGTTCTACTTCCTGGGTGAGATGCACGCCGACCCCCAGGGCTTCAGGGAGTTCGTGATGCAGCCGGCGAACAAGCCCGCTGTCGAGATCCGTTACGTCCTCGACACGGCGGTGAAGGCCGAACTCTACGACTACATCACCCAGCCGTTGGAATAGAGAAGCAGCGCTCATCTACAAACCGGGTCCGTTGCCGGGCATGAGATGTGTCGTTCCCTGTATCTTTCTCTTCGTGGCCAACCTGGTTATGCGTGCCGTTGTGGGTTCATTACTATAGTAAGCAAGAACATGAGCTAGACTGCGGGAGCGGAAGACATGGCGCTGCACATCGTTGAGGAAGCCACTCGTTGTCTCGGTTGCAAAAGACCTTCGTGTCAGGCGGGGTGTCCCATAGGGACTCCGATTCCACACGTTATCGAGCTGTTCAAGGATAAGCGAATCGAGGAGGCCGGTGCGCTTCTCTTCGAGAACAATCCCATGAGCCTGGCCTGTGCGGTCGTTTGCAACCATGGTGCCCAGTGCGAGGGCCATTGTGTGCTGGGCAGGAAGGACACGTCCATTCGCTTCTCTAGCATAGAGAGGTATGTGTCCGACGCATATCTCGACCGTTTGGAACCCCATGACATGGTTCCAAACGGTCGAGAAGTTGCAATCGTGGGTTCTGGCCCGGCCGGTCTCACCGCGGCGTTCAAGCTGACCGATGCCGGCTGCGGCGTAACGATGTTTGAGCAGCGTCCGAAGGTCGGGGGTCTGCTTGAATACGGCATCCCGGCCTTTCGCCTGTCAAAGTCCATCGTTCTCAGGTATCGCAGTCTTCTCGAGGGTATGGGTGTCAAGATTCGTCCGAATACGACCATTGGTGGCACGCTGCACATAGATGACCTCCTACGTGACGGCTATGACAGCGTGCTCGTCGTTACAGGTGCTCAGCGTGCCAGAAAGCTTGACATACATGGTGAGGCTCGCGGCAACGTCTACTTTGGCATCGACTACCTGGCCGACCCGGACACCTGCGAAATGGGAAGGGACGTTGCCATCATCGGAGTCGGCAATGTTGCCATGGACGTCGCTCGCACGGCCCTGCGCCACGGTGCCAAGTACGTTACGCTGTACTCGAACACCGACGAGGTTTCTGCGAGCTCCGACCAGGTCGAGTACGCGGAGCTCGAGGGTGCCCAGATCGTCCAGAGGAAGTCGATCGTTTTAATCAACGAGAACGGACCGGTGTTTCGTCAGTCGATTCTCGGTTCCGATGGTAGGCTCATCGGACTCGGTGACGAGCTTGAGCAGGTGGACTGCGACACGGTGATCATTGCGGTATCGCAGGTGCCCAAGGACAAGCTCGTCCTTACAACCGAAGGTCTCAAAAGCAACGAATGCGGTCTTCTCGAGATTGATGAGAACTGCCAGACCACCGTTCCTGGCGTGTTTGCCGCGGGTGACGTTGTGCAGGGACCCCTGACCGTAGTGAATGCCGCAGCCGGTGCCAAGCGTGCTGTCACTGGCATGCTGCGCTATATGGGACTGTGAGACTGGCTGTCGTACGCCAGGACGTTACTGCAGGTTAGAGAGCGACAAAACCGGAGGACTTCTCTAGGCTGTGAATCGGCTGGATTTGCAGCGAGAAAGGAAGTGCCGGGAACGTGGCTTGGGTATGATGTTCAAATTGAGACGTGAGAGGGTGACGAAAAAGGGGAATGCTAAAATCGGTACTATTGCTGTCGGCAATTATCCGAGAGTTCCCATTCTTGTCGCACTAAGAGATAGAGATCATGGATTACGAGGACGCCGCAAAGAAGCTCATCGTATATTCCCGGGGCGTGGCCAAGGGTCTCCTTGGCACGACCGTGGGTCTTCAGGCAGGCGAGGCGTCGGTCCTCGAGCACCTTTCCCGCACCGACTCAGGTCAAAACCCCTCCGAGTTGGCCGAGCGCCTGGGGTACACGCGTCCGCGCATGACACGTATTCTCGACTCTCTTGAGCAGAAGGGCTTCGTCGAGCGAAGGCCGGACGAGAGTGACCGGCGCAGGGTTATCGTGCGAGCCACCGATGCAGGGCGTGAACATGCCGACTCCAAGCAGACGGAGGGTGTAGATGGTCTTGCCAAGGCGCTTAGCTCCCTTGGCGAAGAGGACTCCAAGCAGCTGCTCAAAGCACTTGAGCAGGCTTACAGCATCACCTATGACCGCGATGACATCCTCGGCAACGACAAGTCATGACAGAGGCTCTCTCGTGGGCACTACCTGCGGAGAGTCATTTTAAAAATTCCATTATTCATCAAACATAAGATAACATGTTAGCCATGTGGCGTAGATAGTTGCTACCGTTAACCGATTATTTCTGTCCACTGACGCCAGAAAGTCATTAACAGTAGCAACTGAATTCGCCAGTCCTCTATATTTGCAGGCAGTCAGACCTTCGTAGAGAGGGCGAATGGTTCTGACAAATGCCTTTCATATGGTCTGGACTCCAGTCTGTGGTCTCGGTTCCGGTGGAGTCCGTTTTGTTTGCCTCTGCGATGCGATTGGAGAAGTTGGACATGCGATATCTACTGCTCGTGAGTCATGGAACGTTTGCGCCGGGACTCCACAGCGTGCTCGACATGTTGCTTGGCCCCCGCGATGACATCCTTAGCTGCAGCATGGAGGATGGTATGGGTGCCGACGTCTTCGTCGAGAACCTCAAGAAGGTCATCGAGCCCATCGGTGCCGATGACGAGGTCATCTGTTTCGGCGACATCATCGGGGGATCCCCACTCACCAATACGCTCAACACGCTTTCCGAGAGAGGGCTCATCCCGAAGACCGTTGCGCTCGGTGGCATGAACCTTCCGATGGCCATCACGGCTGCGATGGAGACGGATTCTGACATCGCGACCTTGAGGGATAGCATCGTCGCCGAGGGCAAGGAGGCAATCCGCGAAGTCGATCTAGCACTGCCCGAAGACAATGACGAAGAAGATATCTAGCGCAAGAGGAAGGAGGCAAGAATGGCCATTTCACTCGTCCGGATCGATGACCGCATGATTCATGGCCAGACCGTTACGAGGTGGTCATTGGAGTACCCCTGTGATGGTCTTGTCGCCGTGAACGACGTCGCAGCGAACAACCCGATGCTCAAGGCGGCCTACAGGGGTGCGTCGGACAAGAAGACGTTCGTGTGGACCATGGATCACTGGAAAGAGAACGCCGACAAGGTCCTGAACTCCCAAGATAGGTACTTCCTGATCACGAAGAACCCGCTCGATATGAAGAAGATCCTGGTCGACCAGGGCTTCAGGCCTGGTATCGACCGTGTCATCGTCGGGCCATGCAATGATCGCCCGGAATCGGTAAAGCTCGGCAACAACCAGTCGATCACGCGAGAGGAGGCGCAGGCGCTCGAGGACATCACGAAGGCCGGCTATACGGTCGAGTTCGCGCTGCTCAAAGAGACATCGATTGGTGAGTGGCAGAAATTCCGCGATAAGTTCGACCTCAAATGACAGTTGTGAAATGCGTTTAGATAAGGAAGGTGATTTCGAACCATGGCAATCAATGCATTCCAAGCGGCGCTCCTCGGCCTTTTTGCGTGTCTCGCGTCGCTTCCCGGCATGGGTGGCACGACCATCGGTAACTACACGCTCGGTCGTCCCCTTGTCGGCGGTCTCTTCGTTGGTCTGATCCTTGGCGATGTCACAACCGGCGTCATCGTCGGCGCGGCCATCCAGGTTGTCTACATCGCCCTGGTCACGCCTGGCGGAACCGTTTCGGCCGATGTCCGTGCCGTCACCTACATCGGCATCCCTCTGGCCATCCTCGCCATCCATTCTCAGGGTCTCAATCCCTCCTCAGCCGAGGCGCAGGCACTCGCGGCTGCCCTTGGTGCGGCCGTCGGTACCCTCGGCACGGTTCTGTTCTATGGCACCGCCACGATCAACCTGGTCTGGCAAGGCATCGGCTGGAAAGCCCTCGAGACCAATGACTGGGGCAAGATCAAGAAGACCCTCCCGTTGGTCGACTATGTCTGGCCTTGGATCGGCCACATCCTGCTTTCGTTCATTCCCACGTTCATCATCTGCATGGCTGGCTCCAGCATGGTCCAGGTCATGAAGGACTACCTGCCGATGGACGGCATCGCGATGAAGACGCTCTTCACGGTTGGCTCGCTGCTTCCCGCCGTCGGTATCGCGATCCTCTGCCGTCAGGTCATCCAGAAGCCGCTTGATTGGCTTACCTTCATCTTTGGCTTCACGCTCGCGGCCGTCCTGCACTGCAACCTGATTGCCTCCGCGATCATCGCCTGCTTCTTCGCTCTCATCAACTATGAAATCCAGCGCGTCAAGTCGCCTGCTCGGGCGATTGCCGACGGCTCTGCCGTCGATGAGGAAAAGGAGGACATCTAATGGCAGAACCTAGGAAGGTATCCGACGCTACCCGTAAGAAGACGTTCCTGCGCTGGATCTACGGCAACCTGACCTGCTTCTCGCAGGAGCACATGCAGACCTTCGGCTATCTGGCCGCCATGCTTCCTGTCGTCGACGAACTCTACGACACCGACGAGGAGAAGGTCAACGCGCTTCGCACCTATACGGCGTTCTTCAACACCGAGCCGCAGATCGGTACTATGGTCGTTGGCCTGACGGTTGGTCTTGAGGAGGCTCGCGCCAATGGTGAGACCATCGACGACGAGACCATCAACGGCATCCGTGCCGGTCTCATGGGCCCGCTTGCCGGTCTCGGTGACTCAATCATCGTAGGCACGTTTATCCCCATCCTGCTGGGCATCTCCCTCGGACTCTCGACCGGCGGCTCGATCCTCGGCCCCCTCTTCTACATCATCTCCTGGAACCTGGTCGCGTACTTCGGCATGAAATATGCGTTCAACTCGGGCTACAAGCTTGGTAGCTCTGCCGTCAGTGCCCTTGTCGGCCCCGAGTCGAACGCCTTGCGCAGCTCTATCGCCATGGTCGGTACCATGGTCATCGGTGCTGTGGCCGCGACGTGGATCAGCATCAACACCTCGCTTGTGCTCCCCGGTGTCGGCTCGTTGCAGAACGTCCTGTGGTCAAGTGGCACGACTGTCACCTCCGCGGCGCTCTCGTCGGCCGGTGACGCTGGCGTGTCATTGAACGTTTTCGGTTCCGGCATCTATCCCAAGCTGCTTAACATAGTCTTCGTGTATCTGTGCTGGTGGCTCATGACGAAGAAGAAGATCTCCCCGACCATGGTCATGCTCATCCTCGTGCTCATCGCCTTCGTCGGTGTCCTCGTCGGATTCTTCAACCCCGGCCTGTCCTACTAGGTACTATCGGAGGAGACGATCTCATGGGCACGAAGCTGGCGGATAGCGAGCGTGAGGCACTTGTCCGGGAGGCCAAGCTCCAGACGAAGGCGATCATGCGTCTTGGGATCTGGCAGCGGCTTGCCTACTCGCTCCTGGCTGTTGGCATCCTGGTCGGATGGTGGGGGTTCCAGTCGGACGGACCGGATTGGTCGCGCCCCGCAGGTATCATCCTTGCCGCCGTCTTCGCGGTCGTGTCGGCCGTCCTCTACGTCGGTATCAGACATGCCAAGCAAAACGTCAGGAACATCCTTTCTGTCGCGGGCGTGGACATCGGGTCGAAGGAAGAGGCCTCGGTCAGAAGCGTGGTTGGGAAGAAGGGGTCCGATTCGGCCCAAAGCGCGACGGCGCCTCGAAAGGTCGGTCATCGGTCCTTGAGATCATCGAAATGATATCGTGGGGAGGGGAGAGACAGGGTCTCTCCTCTCCTCGTCCTTATCCCATGTCGTATTCCTGGCGAGGCGGACAGATATGGCAAGCGTGAGTTCCGACCAGATCCGTATCGTGTTTTCCGATGTCGATGGCACGTTTGCCGACGCGAGGCACCAGCCGATCCTCGAGAGCAGGCCAGTCGTCGCCATGATGACCGAGCGGGGCATCCCCCTTTGTCTGGTCTCGGCAAGAATGCCCGAGGGGCTGGCCTCGTTCCACAGTGTGCTCGGGTTCACCGGGCCACTCGTCTGTTACAGCGGCGCCTACGTCCTCGACGAGAATGGAAACGAGCTGCTCGACCTCCCCATTGCGGCTGGTGTCGCCGAGGAGGTCAAGGGCTTTCTCGCGTGCAAGGTTCCAGACGTGTGCTGCAGCGTCTATGGGTATCACTCGTGGGTCGTCGACGATGACCAGGACCCACGCGTGAGAAACGAGGAGCGTCTCGTCCATGTGAAGGCCGAGGTCTGCCATGACATTGCCAGGCACTTTGGTGCCGGCGTTCACAAGCTCCTGCTCATGGGGGAGCCTCCCATGATCCTGACGGCCGAGGAGTGCATGAGGAAGGCATATCCCGAACTGGCCGTCACGCGCTCAAGTGACATCCTCCTTGAGATCATGAGCGGCGAGGCGAGCAAATCGCGGGGTATCCGCGTCGTCTGCGACCATTACGGCATCGACCCCTCTGACGCGGTGGCGTTCGGAGATGGGTGCAACGACCTCGACATGCTTCGCTTCGTCAAACGGAGCTGGGCCATGGCCAACGGCGAGCCTGAGGTCAAACGTGCGGCGAGCCGTGTCACGACATGGACGAACGACGAGAACGGTGTCGCGCGCACCATTCGCGAGCTGCTTATGTCCGAGGGCTGATGAGATGACGGGTTACAGTTGGCGTATCCTGCGGGCAGGAAATGGCATCTCCGCCGTCAGGGAAGGTTGAGCTTATGGCATATCCGGACTTCGAGCCAAACTACGACCGCTTCCCCGAGACACGCATCGAAGGCTTCGATGAGGAGGCCTTCGAAGGTTGGGCTGGGGTAGGGGCTGCGATCGTGAGGGCCATGGCCGTGCGAGGTGGGCGTGTGCTTGTGGTCGACTGCTACCCCGGTATTCGCGACGTGGAGGTGCTGGCCGAGATCGAGCGCGTGTGGAAGCCCAACCTGACCATCGACACGACGTGCATATTCTATCCTGGCGACGAGCTCACCCGTCTCATGGCAAGAAATCTCACGACAGATCGCGTGCGCGGCAACATGTACTACGGCACCGTGTCCGACTTCATCGACCCAGTGCTTCTCGCCGAGACGCAAGACAAAGTCGCGGCGGAGGCGGGCAGAGTACTCCTCTATGGTGTCGCTGCGTCGCTTGTCTGCTCCGGTGACCTTCTCGTCTATGCCGACATGGCGCGTTGGGAGATCCAGCGCCGATATCGTGCCGGCATGCCGAACTACAAACAAGACAATGGGTGCGAGGACATCCTCCGTAAGTACAAGCGAGGCTACTTCGTGGAGTGGCGTGTTGCGGACCGACATAAGTCGACGCTGTATGGCAGCATCGACTTCTATCTCGACACGAACACCGCAGGCACGCCTCATATGGTGACGGGGGAGGCCTTCTGCGCGGGTCTGCGTCACCTCGCCCATGCCCCGTTTCGGCTCGTTCCGTACTTCGATCCCGGCATATGGGGTGGCCAATGGATGCGGAGGGTGTGCCGACTGCCTGACGGGCCCGACAACTACGCGTGGTGCTTTGATGGCGTGCCCGAGGAGAACAGTGTCTACCTGCGCTTTGGCAACGTTCGCATCGAGTCTCCTGCCATGAACCTCACGAAATACCTGCCGGTGGAGTTCTTGGGCGAGAAGACCTTCGCGCGATTCGGGGCCGAGTGTCCCATCCGCTTCGATCTTCTCGACACCATGGGAGGGCAGAACCTGTCGCTGCAGGTCCACCCCATGACCGAGTACATCCACGAGAGGTTCGGGATGGCCTACACGCAAGACGAGAGCTACTACATCCTTGACGCCGAGCCTGGGGCCTGCGTCTACCTCGGGCTCAGGGAGGGTATCGACCGGCAGGCCATGATAGACGGCCTTGAGGCCGCCCAAGAAGGGGTCGCTCCCTTCGATGCGAATGCCTTCGTCGGCCAATGGCCGGCGAAGGCCCACGACCATTTTCTCATCCCCGCGGGAACGGTCCACTGTTCGGGTGCCGGCTGCATGGTACTTGAGGTCAGCGCCACCCCGTATATATTCACCTTCAAACTCTGGGATTGGAATCGCCTTGGCACCGACGGTCTGCCCCGTCCCATCCACATCCAAGACGGCAGCAAGGTGATCAGGTGGGACCGAACCACAGGGTGGGTACGTGAGAACCTCGTCGATCGCTTCGAGTGTCTCTCCGAGACGCCCGCGGCCACGGTCGTGCGCACGGGCCTTCATGAGCTCGAGTTCATCGAGACCCATGCCATTGAGATTCGGACGGGTTACACCGCACATGCTGACGGCGAGTTCGCGATGCTCAACCTCGTAGAAGGCAGAGAAGCCATCATCGAAAGCCCAACGGGCGCATGGGAGCCGTATCGTGTCCACTATGCCGAGACGTTCATCGTGCCGGCTGCGGCTGGCGACTACTTCATCCGCCCGGCTGAGGGACTGGCCTCAGTCAAAGTGCTCCAGGCGAAGGTACGTGCCAATTGACGCGGGTGCACGCTAGTAGAGTTTTCCCGTCATGCAGCTAAGATCATCTTCGAGAACTGACTCCTTGGACCAGTGCAAGCCACGCCAGTCGCGTCTTTATCCCCACCGGAATTGAGAGCATGCTATACTCATTGCATTATTTACTTGAGGCACTGCCTGTTGTGGCAGGTTTCCAGTGGTCTGCGACGACAGATGTGCCGCATCTTCTGGGTTCTTGAGAAGGCGGTCGGTTTCGATGATTCTAAGTAGACGCGCAAAGCTGGTCGTGGCCATCTCATTCGTGGTGATGCTGCTCGTGAACTATGGCGCGAATGCGTTTCGATTGAACGGCATAACCACCGCGGACGTATCCGGCATCTATCAGACCCCGCTGACGCCGGCGGGTTATACTTTCGCCATATGGGGGCTGATCTATACGCTCCTGTTGCTGCACGTCCTCTTCGCATGCGGTCTGTTCAAGGCTGAGCAGCCTTCTCTGACCGCAGATGATGCCGACCGTATCGAAAAGGCCTTCGTCCTATCGTCGCTCGCGAACAGCGCCTGGATTCTCGCGTGGCAATATCTGCTCATCCCGCTGTCCTTGATTCTGATCATCGTCATCTTTGCATGCTTGATTGCCATCGCCGCCGTCCTGAGGGGAGCCGTGCTATCGGCTCGGGAGGTTCTCCTGATAGGGGTCCCCTTCGGTGTCTATCTAGGATGGATCACCGTGGCGGTGCTCCAGAACGTCTGCGTCCTCCTTGCGAGTCTCGGCGCATGGAACGTCGAGGGGTCGCTTCCCGATATCCTAGCGATACTCATTCTCGTCGTGGGCCTGGTGGTCGTGGCCATTCTCGCCTGGCCAAACCGCGAGGCTTCCTATCCTCTTGTCGCCATCTGGGCCTATGTGGGGATACTCGTCCGATACGCATCGTCGGCAAGCCTCATGGACTCTCATGCAGCTATCGCCGTGACGTTGGGGGCATGTATCGTAGCCCTCGTGATAATGGTCGTCATGGTTTTCTCCAAGCGGATGCGCAGTAAAAGAAAAATCGAAGAATAGTTCCTTTGCCATGGGTTTACGCATGTGGAGTGCCTGTTTCGACGGTGAGGGACTGTTACCGAGTGCGCGGTAGGCCAAGGCTAGGGCAGGGTGGTTTGCGCTATCCTGTTTGCGGCTCCTGCGTTCTTGGTAGGCTGCAGCGACCAACTTCTATGGCAGTGGATTCCTAGAAAGAGGAGGGTCATGCAGAGCAAAGCGCTCGTCGTCATCGACATCCAGAATGACATCACGAAGAACTACAGGGAAATCATCGGCAACATCAATTCCGCCATCGACTGGGCTTCTACCCAAGGCATGCCCGTGGTTTACATCAAGCACAACAACCTGTCTGCAGGGACCAGAACCTTCAAGCCGGGTACCCCCGGCGCCGAGCTGGTGCCGGAGATGAAGATAGTCTCCGAGAACATCTTCACGAAGAGCAAGGGCAATGCACTGACGAGCAGGGAATTCACCGATTTCATCACCGACAACGGTATCACGGAGTTTTATATCACCGGCGCCGATGCCGTCGCCTGCGTGAAATCGACCTGCTACAACATGACGAAGAGCGGATACGTCGTCCACGTCTTTTCCGATTGCATCACAAGCTACGACAAGAAGAAGATCGACGAGATGCTTCGGTACTATGTGAGCAAGGGCTGTTCTGTAGGAAAACTCAGCGACGTGTTATAGGCCGGTCTGTAGCCCGGATGGTTTACTGCACAAAAGAGCAGAAGAGGTCAGCTCCTCAGACCTTGGCATCCCTTCCGATGGTCAGGGCCGAGTCTACGGCCTCGTCGAAGCCTATGTCCCTTGCGAAGGGGTTTACATTCGTGTAGGGAGCCCAAATGCGATTATGAATGTAGGGCGCAACCCTGACCACGCCAAGAGTCGCTGGGTAGTTCATCATGGTGGCAAAGCTGACTCAGATGTGGGGGGGTGTTCCCCAAGGGTTCCCACCAGAACAAACACACGTGCGTGCATTCGGCGCAGTACGACCTCTTCCATGGAGTAATCAGCTGCTAGGAGCAGACGGCCGAGGGCGTCAGGCCCTATATCGTGAGCCAGTCTTCCTCGGGGCGGCAGATCAGACGTGCGTCGAGGTATGCCTGGCGCATCGTGAGTATGGTCTCCCCCTGGTAGTTCCCGCTTTCGCGTAGCGACACTACGAGCGCAACGTCGGGCTTGGAACCTTCGCGCAGATAGAGTGGTATGAGAAGGCTCATCTGGTTGGCCGCTGGATGGTAGCATGGTATGGCCGTGCGGTAGCTCCAGCGCGTGCGCTTACGGGCTAGGTCGATTGCATCGCGCAGGGTGCTCTTGAGACGTCGGAACGCCGGCGCGTTCGCCTCGATTGACGTGCGCAGGGCATCGTAGGCGGTGTCGAGCTCTCCCTTGTCCTGCCCGTTCGCGTTGTGTGCACGCAGGACGTCAATTGCGTCCAGCTGAGCAAGCAGGTCGGGCTGGTCACAGAGCTCCTTACGCAGGAATTCCAGCGGCAGGCGATCGACGTTGTCTATGAGGATGTGCCGGTCATCGGTGTAGAGCTCGCGGGTGTCGTCCATCACGAGATCGCTCACGTCGTCCACGTAGGTGGCAACTGCGGGAGGCGTAGAAAACACGCTGATCAAATGCTTGCCGAGGCCCCTTTCGCCCGCAACGCACAGCCCTGCGTACTTCCAGGCGGGAGTAGGCTGGCTGTTGGACCCGAAGCAGAGGTAGAGGTCGTCATAGGTGGTTGTCACGAGCCCGGAGTTGAACGCGGCAAGGTCCTCCTCCACGCTCACCAGCACCTTCTCCTGTAGCGCCGCGCGCTGGTAGGTGTTCCAAAGGTAGCTGCGCAGGATGGAGGTGTCGCCCTCCTCAAAGCCCCATGCCTCGGGAAGGGCGCGCTCCTTCACGTCACCTATCACCTGCGGCCAGTCGACGAAGGCGAAGTCGTACAGGTTGCGTGGGGTTTGGGTGCTGCCGCCCAGCGACTGGAGCACGTGATGCCTGTCGGGTCCCGCGTAGGTGACAGCCCAAGGCAGCTGTTCGGGGTTATAGGTGTTGGGTTTGAGCGTGGCTACGAGAGGGTAGTGCGAGCTTGCTGACTGCATACTCAGGGAGAAGGACACCTCATTGGCGGTTTCCACCACCTCACCTGTTGCGCATGCGTCTGACCAGCTCGATATCAGCAGCTCGCGGACATTGGTGCCCTGCGGAAGCTCGCGGGCGAGGCACCCAAGTGTCTTTTGGGAGATGAGCGCAAACTCGTCGAGCGTGCCCAGCATGTCCGAACGAGAGAAGATGGTGCCTCGCATGTGGTGCTCCTTGCGTGTGATTGTGGTGCTCGGAGGCTATTGTACGGCGGCGTGGTCTTGCCATGTAGGATATGACGTACGGAGACGTCGTTGTGCCCTGCCCGCCTAGCGCCGAGCCTTGGGGATCGATGCGAACACGGAGAACCCCGTGCGGTCGGTGGTGGTCAGCTTTCCTGGGGTCACACGGAACGTCCCGCCGAGCCCTTCGACTCGCTCCCTCATCGAGGCGAGCCCCAGCCCCTCGCCGATGGCCGGACCGCCCACGGCACGCCCCTCGTCGGTCACGATGACTTGCCAGATGGCGGGATGTTCCGTCACCCGCACGCTGGCGCTCGTTGCGTCGCTGTGACGGATGACGTTCGTGAGGGCCTCGCGCACGACCGAGATGATGCAGGTTGCTATGGGTGCGGGTACCTGGTTATCCACCTCGTAGCGCACATCGACGTCCTTTACCCCGCTTGTCGCCGCGAGTCTCTCGAGCTCGGCCGCAAGGTCAATCGAATCGTCATGGAGGGCATGGACGCTCGAACGCATGGTGTCGAGGGCCTCCTGGAGCGACCCCTCGACCTGCGTCAGCTCATCGATGATCCTCTTGTCGTCACCGTGAACCACTTGAAGGGCCTTGACCTGCAGGAAGGAGCGCGTGAGGAGGTGCCCGACGTTGTCGTGTATCTCCCTTGCGATCCTCGCGCGCTCCGTGAGCGTGGCCGTCATCGCCATTTGGTCGCTCGCATCGATGAGCTCGCCGTTCTTGTGACGAAGCAGGTCGATCTTCTCCTGGAGGCTGTCTCTGAGGGCATGAAGCTCTTTCTCCTGCGACAGCAAGACGCCGGTCCTCCATGAGAGGATGGCCGACATCGTGCAGAGACCAGCCGTCAGCGTGACATCCATCGGCGGGAGCTCTTCCCATGACGCCATGACGGCAAGCGAGAGGACCCATGCGACGTGGGGTACTGCGCACCGGAGCAGATCGTTCTCCAGCGCGTGTTTCTCCTCCCCGATACGTGTCAGGTCGTAGGCCGCGAGTGGTAGCAACGCCATCCCGGTCGTGGGCAGGGCAACGACGGCAAGGCAGATGGCAATGGGGCAGACGGGTCGCATGGAGCGTGGGCAGAACTCGAACACCGCGCTTGCAGTGACACACGCGAGGATGAGCACCACGCCGGGCATCGACACGGGCTCTGCCCCGATGCTCGCCGCAAGAGCGCAGCAGCATACGAGTACGCAGAGTTTGTCGGCGATTCGTTTCATGGGCCCATTGTAAGGGCGGCTGATCAACTTGGCCGCACGATGTGACAGATGTCATGCCTGAGCCCAAAGAACGTGACATTGCTCACTTCCGCGGTGCGGCTCGCCTCGCGAGAATGGTGTCATGTCAACGGAAGGGAGAACAATGGATACCACTGCGGACATCGTCGCCGTCGATAACCTGGTCAAGCGTTATGGCGAGCTTGTCGCCGTCGATCGTCTGTCGCTGCATATCAAGAAGGGGGAGGTCTTTGGTCTTCTCGGGCCCAACGGGAGCGGCAAGACCACGACGATGAGCTGCATCCTGCAGCTCCTCACATACGACAAGGGTGACATAGCGCTGTTCGGGGAGAGCATGAGCCCGACGCGCTACGACCTCAAGCGTCGCATCGGTGTGGTGCCGCAGGAGGTCGCCGTCTACGACGAGCTCACCGTGCGTGAGAACATCGATAGCTTCTGTGCGCTCTACGTCGAGGACAGGCGGCGTCGCCGTGAGCTGGTCGACGAGGCCATCGAGTTCGTGGGGCTACAGGAATTCGAGCGCTTCCGTCCCAAGAAGCTCTCGGGTGGCTTGCTACGCCGCCTCAACATCGCCTGTGGCATCGCCCACAGGCCCGAGCTCATCTTCCTGGATGAGCCCACGGTTGCCGTTGATCCGCAGAGCAGGAACTCCATCCTCGACGGAATCCTGCGCTTGAACCACGAGGGAGCGACCATCGTCTACACGAGCCACTACATGGAGGAAGTCGAGCAGATCTGTTCGCGCATCCTCATCATGGATGCAGGTCGTGAGGTGCGCAAGAACGAACGACGAGCTCAAGGCCATGGTCGACACAGGCGAGAGAATCCGTGTGGAGTGTTCGGGACTCGCCGATGATGCCCTCGCCAAGGTGCGGGCCCTTGGTCACGTGCGCCATGCCGAATACCGTGACGGGAGCTCTTCGTGGAATGCTCTACGGGGGCGCATAACCTGGCTGACGTCCTGGCCGCCCTGAGTGCGTCGGGCGTTGCGTACGGACGCGTCTACTCGGAGCCGCCCACCCTCAATGACGTCTTCCTCGAGATCACAGGCAAAGAGCTCCGTGACGAGCAGTCGGCCTAGGGAGGATGACATGCTCTCCATCTTCACATACACGGCGAAGTACCTCTCGCGCGAGCGCTCCCTCTTGCTCTGGGCACTTCTGTTTCCCATCCTTCTTGCAACGCTGTTCTCGGCGATGTTCTCCAACCTCAGCAAGGATTACGCTTTCGAGCCGTTCAAGCTCGGCGTGGTACGCGATGCGAACTATGAGTCCGCACCCGATCTTGACACGGTCCTTTCCTCTGTGAGCGCGGGGGGTTCGGATACGCAGTATCTCGACCTCTTCGACCTGCTCGAGCACCGCTGACGGTGACGCCCAGGACGAATGCGTGGACCATCGATGGCTACGTCCACCAGTCGACGATTCCGGTCACGAAGCCCGAGCTTCCATCTCTCGCACGCGGACTACGACTCGGAAGACGATCGACCTCGGCGACGGTCGTCCAATCGATTCTCGATGCCTATGTCCACACGGTCTATGAGTACAAGACGCTGTACGAGCGCGATCCGTCTTTGCTTGCGACCCGACTGCGATGCAGGCGTTCGAGACGGATTGCGGTCTCGACCTGTGCGGCCTTGCCGTGACGCGTACCTCGCCTGACCCATCCGTCCGCTATTACTATGCGCTGCTCGGCATGGCCGCCGGCCTTGCGACGATGCTTGCGCTCAGGGCGGTCCAGAGGACGCAGGGCAATGTCTCGGCGCTTGGTGCCAGACGCGTGCTCGGGGGCGTTCGCGGTTGGAAGGTGCTCGTGGCAACGATCTCTGCCAGCTGGGCCTGCCTCGTTCGCCTGCCTTCTCCTGGCGTTTGCCTTAACTGCGCTTCGCCTGGTGGGGGTCGACTTTGGTGGGCGAGACGGATGGTGTCTCGTGGCCCTTGCGGCCTCATCCATCATGGCGAGCGCGGCGGGCGCGTTCGCGGGTACCTTCCCCAACCTTCAGCCCGGCATAGTCAGCGCCATCACGTGCTTCCTGTCCCTGTTCACAGGGCTCTATGGGTCATCGGCGCAAGAGCTTGCCGATGCCGTCTCGGCCAACGTCCCATGGCTCTCTGCGGCAAACCCCATGTGGGAGATCGCGCACTCGTTCTATTCCCTGCTGTACTACGACTCTCTCTGGCCGTTCGCGACGAGTTGCCTCGTCCTCTCGGCCATGGCCGCGGCATTTCTTGTCGTTGCAGCCCTGCGTATGAGGAGGCAGCGCTATGAGCATCTTTAGGACGTACCTCAAGATCGTTGCTCGCCACAAGGTATATATGATCATCTATCTCGTAATCCTTAACCTTCTGGGCATCATGATGGCGCTGAGCGCCTATGGGCGGCCTTCGTCCCAGGACACGGCGACGGTCAGTTTCGTGGTCGAGTCCGAAGGTCGCCGTCATCGATCGTGATGGTAGCGATATATCGCACGGTATTGCCGAACTTCGTGGATGGCAAAGGCACCTCTGTCTCGCTTGATGACACCGAGCAGGCCATCCAGGACGCCACGGCCCAAGATCGCAATCTCCTATATCCTCGTGATTCCTGCAGGATAACGGTGGCGCGCTCATGAACGCAGCGGCAACGGGCTCTGCGGTTCCGGCTCTCCAGACGGTCGTAAGCTACCGGAGCTCGGAGGGGACACTCATGGATCTGCGGGTGAAGGAATACCTCCAGAGTGCCTATGGATTTGCCTCGACGGTGGCCACCTCCCAGGGGGATGTCGTTCAACTCGCAGAGGACTCCATGGAAAGACAGGCCTCCACGAGTGTCGTGGCCAGCGAAGCGGCTCCCGTGTTCGATGGGTTCACCTTCTATTGTGAGTTCTCGACATATACGCTGTTCGCAGCCATCGTGGTCAACATCATTGTTCTCATGAAGACGATAAACCAGCGTGACCTGCGCCGCCGCGTCCTTGCCACCCCGACTTCGAGCAGCAGCCGTGGGATGCAACTCCTGTGCGCCTGTGCGATCACGGGGCTCATCTCGTGGGCATGGGTATGTGTGGGCGGTCTCGTCATCTTCGGGCAGTCATCGCTGGTATCCTCGCCCGTACAGGTTTTGATCATGTGCGCGAGCCTGCTCGCCTATGCGGTGGTGGCGACCGCCTGTGGTTTCTTCCTCGGCCAGCTTGCCGTCAGCGAGAACGCGGCCAATGCCATCGCCAACATCGGCGGCATGATCCTCTCGTTCTTTGGCGGCGCATGGGTCTCGATGGACCTGCTGCCGGCCTCCATACGGGCCGCGGCACACTTTGTGCCCAGCTATTGGTGTGTCGTCGCCATCAGCGGGGCCGGGTCTCTCGCGGACACGTCGTCGGAGGCCATCCTTCCGTTGGTGGCCGACATAGGTGTCACGCTCCTGTTCGCCTTGGTGCTCATTGCGGTGGCGCTTGCCCTTGGCCGTGCCCGCATGCAGGAGGCGTAGGGTGCAGACCCTCTGACACGGGCCACGCGCGCAAGTTCGAGTCATGCAACACCCATCCATAAAAGAATAGGTCGGAGGTCATGTGCCTGCGACCTCGTCTTGTATGGGTTGCCTCATGAAAAGTCCGTTACTACAAGCGTCTCTATCAGTGACAAAAGCAAACGTTCCATATATGAAGACCATGCCAACATACCGGAGCGATTCATCGGTCGCTTCCCGTCGTTGATGATGAGGTAAGGGGGCACTTAGAAGGATGACATCCTTGACCTCCCCCTCCGCGGATAGAGGAGAAACGGCAACCAGACTACCGATATCCGTTTCTAGAATGCTGTTCGTTTCGATTGTGCTATTTTTTATTGGGAAATTACACTATGCGAAGCCTGCGTGGCAGTGCATCGCCCGGTTGGGCCTTTCGTCTGTTGTGACCAAGGAAGAATAGAGGGTGTCATGGGCCATTTCGCGAATCGACTGAGGACGGTGGCGGGCAGGGTACCCCGCCTCGTTGTGGCGGCGCTCTTGGCGGCCTCCCTCTTCCCGGTTGCTGCCTCGGCCGCCCCCTCCCTCCCGGTCGGGACCACCTTTA